>RKMI01000001.1_pt1:1245000-2783292 | contig 2783292 bp, 2478 predicted proteins | sample 2174191 | NCBI WGS metagenome assembly RKMI01 (sample SAMN10236717, study PRJNA505201) | synthetic metagenome | isolation source: mock community containing 12 organisms: Thioclava sp. ES.032, Psychrobacter... | place: USA: Walnut Creek | collected 2015-10-01 | reverse complement strand
GATACCCAACGCAAGAGGTTCTGCATGGAGCCTGCCTTGTCGTTGGTTCCCGATGCCCTCGCACCACCAAATGGCTGCTGTCCCACAACGGCCCCGGTGGGCTTGTCATTGATGTAGAAGTTGCCGGCACAGTTCTGCAATGCCTTTGTGGCCTCGTCGATGGCGTAGCGGTCCCCGGAAAGCACAGCTCCGGTAAGGCCGTACTCCGATGTACCATCAACCAACTTTAATGTTTCGCTCCAATCTTTGTCCTCGTACACATAAATGGTCACTACCGGACCAAAAAGTTCGGTGTACATGGTCTCGTACTTTGGATTGGTGGTCAATATCACCGTAGGTTCAATAAAGTATCCTTTGGATTTATCGTAATTACCCCCGGCGATCACTTCGGCATCATCGTCTGCCTTGGCCTGATCGATATACTTGGCCAACTTGTCAAAAGCCCCTTCGTGGATCACGGCTGTGATAAAATTGCCCATATCCTCTGGCGAGCCTGGTTTGTTAAAGGAAGCAATGTCCTTTTTTACCAATTCCAAAATCTCATCTGCAGTGGATTTTGGCAGATACACCCGTGATGCGGCACTACATTTTTGTCCTTGGAACTCAAAAGCGCCCCTGCTAATGGCCGTGGCCACCTGTTGAGGTTTGGCCGTTGGGTGGGCAACAATAAAGTCCTTTCCGCCTGTTTCCCCTACAATTCTAGGATATGTTTTATAGTTATGGATGTTGTTCCCGATTTGTTTCCAAAGTGATCTGAACACATCGGTGGAGCCTGTGAAATGGATCCCGGAGAAATCAGGGCTTGACAAAACGGTGTCCGAAATCATTACGGGGTCTCCATAAACCACATTGATAACGCCATCTGGAAGTCCGGCCTCCTTGAATACGTCGACGATTACCTTGGCGGAATATACTTGGCTGTCACTCGGCTTCCAGACCACTACATTGCCCATCATTGCGGCACTTGCGGGAAGGTTCCCTGCAATGGCGGTAAAGTTGAACGGGGTAATGGCATAGACAAAACCTTCCAAGGGACGGTACTCCACTCGGTTCCAAACGCCTTCGGAGGATTCCGGTTGTTCGCTATAGATTTGCGACATGTACTCTACGTTGAACCGTAAAAAGTCCACAAGCTCACAGGCGGAATCAATCTCGGCCTGGTAAATGTTCTTGGATTGTGCGATCATGGTCGCGGCGTTCATCTTGGCACGGTAAGGCCCTGCAATGAGCTCGGCGGCCTTCAGGAAAATGGCGGCACGTTGCTCCCAGGTCAAATTGGCCCAGGCATCCCTTGACTCCAAAGAATTGGAGATGGCCTTTTCCACGTGTTCTTTTTCTGCCAAATGGTAATGCCCTACAATGTGTTTGTGGTCGTGTGGGGGCGACATGGGCCTTGTGTTGCCCGTTTTTATCTCTTCGCTTCCAATGTAAAGGGGAACGTCCACTTTATCATTGTAAAACGCTTTGTATTGTTTTAGTACTTCTTCTCGTTCGGGGGAACCCGGAACGTAGGTTTTGACCGGCTCGTTAACAGCGGTCGGAACTTGAAAAAAACCTTTTCCCATGTTTGTTTTAAATTAGTTTATAATATTTATTTTACAGTTAAAACAAAGTTACTAAAAGGGATATCGATTTTAAACTTTAATAGGAGATGAATTAGGAATCGAGGTATTAATTGTTCAGCTTTGGATTACTTCAAAAATTTTATCCATCAATATCCATTTTTCACCTGGCTTGGCCATGGGCATTGCTTTTTGGTAGGTCCACATCAATTTTTCCCATTCTTGAACCTTTGGATTTTGTGCGTCAGCCTCATTTTTCTTTTCAAAAGAAAAGGATTTATCGGTTTCCATAATCATGAACAGCCTGTTACTGGTTCGATAGATTTCCATTTGCTTTATTCCCGAATTTTGGATGCTTTCCAATATTTCTGGCCATACGTTTTTATGATGGGCGTCGTACTCCTGTATCAACTTTTCATCATCCACAAGATCTAACGCAAAACAATATCTGGTTAATTCTCCCACAGTTCTGAATTTTTATGTGCCTTTAATCCAAACCAAGCAATGTAAACGAAACATACTAACGGCAATACAAAGGAGAAATTCACTTCTGAAACGCCAACCAATTTAATATCGGAAACCCCATTCCCGCCTAAGTCAATAATCATTCCCTGTAATTTGGGCATCAACGCGCCACCTACAATGGCCATTACAAGACCTGCTGCTCCAAGTTTCGACTCTTCTTCTGTAAGCCCATTAAGGGAAATGCCATATATGGTAGGGAACATAAGCGACATGAACAGGGAGATTCCCACGAGGCAGTACAAACCAACATGACCTTCAATAAAAATGGTTCCCAAAGCGCATAAACCAGCCAATATCGCAAACAGCATCAATAATTTACCTGGGCTGTAAAATCGCAACATGTAAGTTCCAATTGCCCTACCCACCAAAAAAGCAATGAATGCCACAAATTGATAGTTCGCAGCAACCTCACTTGCCATACCTATTCCTTCCGCATATTGGTAGATGTAGGTCCAGCACATAATCTGTGCTCCAACGTACAATATTTGAGCGATTACACCCAAAACGTATTTTGTTTTTTTGAACAGGGCATTACCTGTTTCTTTAAGTGATGGAATAGTGCCATCACCCTTGGCCTGAGGCATTTTGTTAACTAAAATCAAAACAAAGACTACGAGAATAACCAGTCCGAGAATAACATAAGGATCCCGTATTACCAACAAATCAGATGTTCTTATAAGTGCCTTTTTTGCGGAGTCCAAAGCTGAATAATCTGCAATATCGTCCGATTGTAATTTTTTGAGCACAAATTGTTGAGCCACCAAAAGCCCTAATATCAAACCAACCGGGTTGAATACCTGTGCCAAGTTCAATCGCTGGGTAGCGGTCTCTTTGGCTCCCATGGCCAATATGTAAGGATTGGCGGTGGTTTCCAAAAATGCCAAACCAAAAGTGAGCACATAAAGTCCTAGACAGAAAAACCAAAATTCTTCTGAAATGGCTGCGGGATAAAACATCAATGCTCCTGAGGCGTAAAGGGCCAATCCAATCAATACACCAGTTTTGTATGAATATTTTCGAACGAATAATGCTGCTGGCAATGCCATACAGAAATACCCGCCATAGAAAGCCATTTGTACCCAAGCTGCCTGGGAATTTGACAGCTCCAAAACCTTTTTAAAAGCTTGTACCATAGGGTCGGTAACGGCGTTTGCGAATCCCCAAAGGGCAAATAACGAGGTAATCAGTATAAAGGGAAGTAATACTTGTTTGGTTACAATTTTTGGTTTGGTCATGTGTTTGTTTTTTAAAGGGAACGGTCTAAATGGGTATAGCCTCCATCAACAAAGATGAGTTGTCCAGTGGTGTGACCGGATTTTGCGGAGAGTAAGAATAAAACCATGTCCGCAATTTCCATTGTTGTGGTCATCCTATTTTCTAGAGGAATTTTTGCGGTAATGGCGTTAAGTCGTTCTTCAGGATTTGGAAAAGAATTTATCCATCTATCGTACAAGGGTGTGTAACATTCGGCAACGATCACGGCATTTACACGGATAGCGTAGGGCAGAAGTTCAACCGCCCACTCCCTGGTAAGAGCATTGCGGCCACCGTTTGCGGCGGCGTAACCAGAGGTACCTCCTTGTCCCGTAACCGAAGTCTTTGAACCTATATTGACAATGGAACCTTTGTTTTTCTTTAATTCGGGAAGCGCATAATGTGCCATCATATAATAATGGGTCAGGTTCCTGGATATGGATCGCATAAAATCGTCATGGTTACCTTTTTCCAGGCCTATGGAATCGTTCACTCCCGCATTGTTTACCAAGCCATCGATTCTCCCAAATTCGGCAATACATTTTTCCACGGCATTTTTGCATTGTGCTGGATCAATAAGTTCAGCTATGGCATATTTTGCATGGCCGCCATTTTGTTCGATTTCGGTTACTGCTGCAATGAGGTTCTTTTCATTTCTTCCAACCATAAAAGGAATGGCTCCTTCTTTGGCCAAAGCATTGCAGATACCTTTTCCGATTCCGGAAGAACCTCCTGTTACCAGTATGATCTTATTTTCAAGCTTTAAGTCCATTTTTGTTGTTTAGTTGATTATCCGCTCTGTAGTTTTTTAGACTATTGTTCCAGGTCATAAAACCTACATGCGTTTGCACCCATAATTTGCGATTGTTCTTGAGTTGAAAATTGTTCCAAATAACCTTTTACGATGGATAGGACTTTGGAATAATTTCCAGATAACAGGCATACTGGCCAGTCAGATCCAAACATGATTCTATCCGTACCAAAGGCATCAAAAATCACATCCATATAAGGTCTGAAATTTCCTTTGGTCCAATTGCCCCAATTGCCCTCAGTGACCATACCGGATAATTTACAGTGTACATTTATGTTTTTGGCCAACTCCAATATGTCGCTCTTCCAAGGTTCCAACTCACCTGATTTGATAGGTGGTTTTGCCAAATGGTCCAGTACAAACATCTGTTCGGGGAATTTAGAAACCAAGGCAATGCTGTTTTTTAGTTGGTGCGGAAAAACCAGAATATCATAGGTCAGCCCAAACGAGGATAGCGCGTCAATACCGTTCAGGAAATTATCCTGTAGCATAAATTTTGGCTTTTCAGCCTGTAATATATGGCGCACCCCTTTAAAATAAGAACTTTGGGAAAAATGAGCCAAGCTTTTGTCTACGTTCGGGTCACAAAGATCTACCCAACCGACAACACCTTTTATAAATTCATTGTCCTCTGCAAGATTCAATAAAAAGTTGCTTTCGTCTTCGGACTGATCTGCTTGTACAGCAATGCAGCCATCAATATTATTCCGCTTGAGAATGGGTTCCAGGTCTGGCGGGAGAAAATCACGTTGAATTATTTTCATTGTGTCATCTATCCAATCGTCCCTTATTGGGTCAAACTTCCAAAAATGTTGATGGCTGTCTATAATCATTTTGAATATGCCTTAGAAACCATACATTATGGGTTTCACAATATTTTCAATATCCCTAGCTTTATTAAACTTCATTTTTCAACCGATCAATCTTGTTGTAGTTCTTTTTTCCAAAATTCTCCATTAGGGAAAGCGTAGGTGTCCAAAGATTTTTCTTTCATGGTTATACTGTACCCTGGTAATTTTGGCGGCATGTAGGAGCCGTTTTTAATTACAACCGGGTCGTAAAAATGCTCGTGTAAATGATCTACAAATTCTATGATACGGTCTTCCATGGTTCCGCTGATGGCGATAAAATCTATCATGGATAAATGTTGCACATATTCGCATAATCCCACACCACCGGCATGGGGGCATACGGGAATTTGGAACTTTGCGGCCATTAGTAAAATGGCTAATATTTCATTTACCCCACCAACCCGGCAGCTATCGATTTGGCAAATACCCATGGCGCCAGCCTGCATTAGCTGTTTAAAGATAACTCTATTTTGACAGTGTTCGCCCGTCGCCACTTCAATAGGTTTTACAGCTTTTGCAATTTTTGCGTGTCCAAGAATATCATCTGGACTCGTGGGTTCTTCAATCCACCATGGATTAAATTTTTTAAGGGATTCCATATTGGTTATGGCTTCGTCCACATCCCATTTCTGGTTAGCATCCATCATTAGTTTTAAATCGTTGCCAATTTCTTCCCGAATAATGGCAGCACGTCGCATATCGTCCTGTAAATCGGAGCCTACCTTAATCTTCATGTGTTTAAACCCGCTTTCTTTGGCTTCTTTGCAAAGCCGTCTCATTTTATCGTCCGGATAGCCGAGCCAACCGGCTGAAGTTGTGTAGGCTGGGTATCCATTGGCTTCAAGATATGCAATGCGCTCATTTTTGGTCGGTTCCTTTTCTTTTAATAATTCCAAGGCCTCTTTGGGTGTTATAGCATCGGTTATGTAGGTAAAATCAATACAGGAGACCAGTTCTTTTGGAGACATATCAGCCAAAAGTTTCCAAAGTGGTTTGCCCTCCTTTTTAGCGTATAAATCCCAAACAGCATTGACCACTGCTCCAGTCGCCAAGTGAATGACCCCTTTTTCCGGCCCCAACCACCTTAATTGACTATCGCCTGTGATCATTTTCCAGAAAGCACCCATATTTTCAGTGAAACTCTCTAATGTTTTACCTACCACTAAATGGGACAATGATTCAATGGCCCGGGTGCAGAGCTCATTGCCCCTCCCTATGGTAAATGTTAATCCGTGGCCCTCGATACCATCGGTTGAATCTGTTTTTAGTATGACGTAAGCTGCTGAATAATCCGGATCTGGGTTCATGGCATCCGAACCATCAAGTGACTTGCTAGTGGGAAAACGTATGTCCCTTGCGATGACTTCGGTAATCATTGTGGAATTTGACATTGGATAGTAAGTTTTAACCAAAAATATTCTCTTATCCGGTCAAAAACCACCTTAATACATACCAACTTCAATACTTTTTTTGCATCAGCTTATAAAGTGTTTCTTGTGTTTTTTCAAAAATGATGAAGGTGTTTCACCTTTTATGATTTTAAACTGTCTATTGAAATTGGAAATATTATTAAAACCGCTTGTGTAAGCAATGGAAGTAATACTATCCTTGTTTTCCAGAAGCATTTTACAGGCAAATCCAATTCGAATTTCGTTAAGGAACCTTGTAAATGCTTTTTTATGCGTTGTTTTGAAAAACCTGCTGAATGCTGAAGGGTTCATATGTATTAATCGAGCAACATCAGTGGCCCCAATTGGGTTGTGAAAATTTTGAAATACGTATTGGTAAATGATGTTCAACCTTTTATTTTCTGTGGTATGGAAGGTGTCGATAAATCCATTGCTCGAAAGTAGTTGGTAGTCCTCGGTTTTTGATAGAAGAATTAAAATTTCAATTATTCGAATTAATTTGAACTCAGGTTCAAGAAAGTGTAATTTTTTTAGCTTGTTTTTTGTCCCTTCGGCAACGTTTGAAAATTTAATTCCTTGCAATGCCCTTATAAATAAAAGTTTAATGGATTGCATTTCCGGAATGTTAAAAAAGGTTTTACCCATGAAATCCTCTTTGAAATGCACTGAAACGGCTTCTGCGTACAAGTCTGAATTCTTTTCAAAATATGAATCATCGTTCAACCACATATGAGGGACGTTCTTTCCTATCAATACGATTTCACCGGCCTGAAATTTTTCAATGTGATCACCAACAAATCGAGTTCCGGAACTTTTTATAATGTAAACCAATTCCAATTCCTCATGAAAATGCCAAACCTTAAGGAAGTTTTTATAGCTGTGATGCGATACCGTAAGAGAGGTGTTGTCAACACTTGATCTATCAAGAAGATGTAGTTTCATTTCATTGTTTTGTTGTAGTGAAATACATCATCACAATGTATAAAAAATATTGATTGTATATCCGCTGGTTCAAAAGTGAGATTCTATAATTTTGGTTGTTTATCCGTTTTTATTTTTCAGTACTGCTGCATAAAGTCTTCCTGAAGGATTTTTTCTAAATGAAAAACCAATTCCTCACTATTTTCTTGGGAGAAAACCATTGGGGGCTTTATTTTAAGGACATTTTGATCAGGCCCATCCGTACTCATTAAAATGCCATGGTCTTTCATACGATTAATAAGATAATCCGCATGTGCAGCCAATGGATTCATTTTTGAATCGACCAATTCAATACCTAGAAAAAGCCCTTGTCCACGCACATCACCAATAAGTGGAAACTTTTCAGCCAATTTATTTAGTCGCGCTTTTAAAAAGTTCCCCACTTCTAGCGCATTTTTTTGCAATTTTTCCCTTTTCACAGTACGTAGTACTTCCGTACCAATGGCACAAGAAACGGGGTTCCCCCCAAAGGTGTTGAAATACTCCATACCATTGGCAAACTTCTCTGCCACCACCGGAGTGCAGGCTACGGCAGCTAAAGGATGTCCATTGCCCAGGGGTTTTCCAATGGTTACAATATCTGGTATTACATTGTAAAGTTGAAAACCCCAGAAGGTTTTTCCAGGTCTTCCGCACCCAACTTGAACTTCATCCGAAATGCATAACCCACCGGCATTTCTAATGTGCTCATAGGCCAGTGGAAGAAACCCCGTGGGCAGTTCAATTTGTCCTCCACAGCTGATTATGGGTTCAATAATAAGCGCACCCACACCCCTGCCTTTTTTGTGTATCTGTTCAATTTGGTTTTTTACTTCTTGGGCATAGTCTTCGCCTGAATTTTCACCCCGGTATTTTCCCCGAAAAGCATCAGGTAAGGGAAAGATGTGTGTATATTCCGGGGCTCCTTTTCCTCCCTTGCCATCAAACTTATAAGAACTTATTTCTATGCACTGGTTGGAATTACCGTGGTATCCTACCTCCGAAGCGATGATGTCCCGTTCTCCCGTGACGGTCTTTACCATTCGTATGGCCAATTCATTGGCCTCACTGCCAGAATTTACAAAATGAAGAACGCTCAATTCGGGCGGCAATGTTTCCAAAAGTTCTTCGGTCAATTCTGTAATATTGTCGTGCAAATATCGGGAATTGGTATTGATAAGGGCCATTTGCTCCTGACCTGCCTTTACCACAGATCGGCATTCATGGCCAACATGTGCCACATTGTTCACCGTGTCCAAGTATTTTCTTCCATACTGGTCTATTAGATATTGACCAGCGCCGCGGACCATTTTTATGGGCTTTTTGTAACTCAGACTTAGCCCTTTTCCCAAATGGCGTTTTCTTTGCTTGATAAGTTCGTCATCCGTGCGTGTTTTTGAAGGAAGCAGACCTTTTAGTTGGAACAGTTCATTGGGATTTGGGCATATACTTTTCCATGTATCCAATTCGGTAGGGTAGACAACCCCGGGAAAATCATTGTCATTTCCTAAAAGGGAGAGCATAACTTGAAAATGTAGATGGGGAGACCAATGTCCATTTTCTTTGGTATTTCCCAAATAACCAATGCACATTCCTTTTTTTAATTTCTTTCCAACTTTCAGTTCCAAGATAGATTCCACGGATAAATGCCCGTATAGGGTATAAAAATTGAAATCCTGTATTTTGTGTTTAAGGATGACCAGTCCACCATATTCCTTGTATCCTTCATCATTGAAGGCAACGACAACCTCACCATCCAATACTGTGTGAACAGGTGTCCCTTCTGGTAACCAAAAATCCACTCCAATATGGGTGGTCCTGCTTTCTTTTCCGTTGTTCCCCATTTTATCATATTCGGGAGAAGTGTAGACCGAACGTGGCTCACAATATCCTCCCGAAGGAATACAATCGGGATTTTGTTCCAATAGCCGTGCTATTCTAAATTCAAAATAGGGCAGATCTTCAAAATCATCCTGATGTCCCATCCAACGGCTTGAAACACTTAAATCCAGTGGATATATCGCTTTTCTTTTGACCGTTGGAAATAAATCCAATAGTGAAAACACTTTGGAATTCACCCATTCTTTGAAGGTGTTTTCCAAAGGGTGTGGTGCAAAACCACAAGCCTTCCTAAAACTGTAATAAGCAAAATCTGGATTAATGGAACGCCATTTTGTTAATAGTTCCCAAGCTGGTTTCTCACTAATGAGCAGGTATTTGTTGTCCGGTTCATTGATTTTGTTAATGGCCGATTTGGTAACGGATATCACTAATCGCATAGCGATAGCATCGTAGAGGTGTTCCAGTTCATCTGTTTGCAACGTGAAGGCCTTATGATAACCTGCCACAATGGGCAATGCAGCACTCAAGGCGTCATTTTGTCCCATAATCGCATAAGCGCAAGCCACGGCCAGATCATTTACGGTTTGGGTATGAACTGCATCCCCGTAATCTATTGCGGTCTTTACGATAGGGTTTAATAAATCTTCAGTGACAATAACATTGTTGTCATTGGAATCATTATGCACCACGCTTTTTCTGAGTTTGGAGTAAGACTCTTGTTGTTCTTTAAATCGTTCCTGGAAAAAAACAATGATTTCCCTTTCCCGATTATCGAATAGGTCGAGATACTTTGTGCTCCAAAGTGATTGAGCAATGTCCCAATCCAATGTTCTATGGGCATTGGGGTGATCAAAATCCATTAAGGCTGCGGTAAGTCCCCCACACTGTTCTCCCAAACTATACCGAAGAGAATCAGTTTGAGGATTGACCTTGCTCCAAACCCTGCCAGGGACCCAGGTGAGCAAACGGACTGCTCGCTCAGTGCCAGTTTTGTCCAAAAAGGTTGGGATTGGGTTTTCATCAATGGGGTCAATTACCTTTGGAAATGTCAATCGCTTACCGCTGTGTTCTAAATGTTTTAGCAATTGTAGTTGAAAATCGAGGTACGTTCGATCTACGTTAGGTCGGGATATTTTTAAAATATAACTTGTTCCATTTAAAGATTTGATTCTAAAATTAAAATCAATCTCACCAGGGAGGGGGTAGGCGCGTCCTTTTATTCCAAAAATATTGGTCGCCAAAGCTTCCGCTTGTTCGGTACTTACCTGTAAATCTTTGTAGTTCATTGGCCATGGTTGATATACAATATTACAATATTGGCTGCGCTTTGACCAAAGTTTTTATACCAGCTCTTTTTTCTCAAAAAATGGAGAGGGGTAGGTGTGATTCTAAAAACCTGTTTCTATAAACCATGACCCTAACGGTTTAGGTTGGGGTTAGATCAATATTTGAACATCCATCTTTGGACGGTTGGATAGCTTGCAGAATTCTAGACCAAGGGTATGAGCTTTTCAATATTCTTTAGTTTAAACAAACAACCTTGAATAAGTTATTAACTTAGGTCCGATAGAACCATAAAGACTTACTAAAAAATGATAAATATGAACTTGGAAGATGTTTTAAATTATAGACGTTCGGTCAGGGTTTATGATAAAGCTAAAAAGGTTGATACTAGAAAAGTAAAACATGGTTTGGAACTGGCAACATTGGCCCCCAATAGTTCCAATATGCAATTGTGGGAGTTTTATCATATCACAGAACCGGATACTTTATCAAAGCTTTCCAAAGCCTGTTTGGGTCAAACGGCTGTTTCTACGGCATCTGAGGCTGTTGTTTTCGTAACAAGACAGGATTTATATAAAAAACGCTCAAAATTTGTTCTCGAATTTGAACAGGGAAACATCCAACGCAATACTCCTGAAGAGCGACAGGAGAAACGTATTAAGGACAGGGAATTATATTATGGTAGGATAATGCCACTATTGTATACAAGATTTTTTGGTATTGTGGGGTTATTTCGGGTTATATTGACCAAGGCGATAGGTCTTTTTCGCCCCATAACCCGGGAAGTATCTGAAAGTGATATTCGTGTTGTGGTCCATAAATCATGCGCATTGGCCGCGCAGACTTTTATGATTGCAATGGCAAACGAGGGATATGATACCTGTCCATTGGAAGGATTTGACAGTAAATTGGTCAAGAAGCTTTTAAAATTACCACGCGGTGCCGAGATAAACATGGTGGTCTCCGTAGGAATCAGAAAAGGAAGTTCAGGTATTTGGGGCGAGCGGTGCAGGGTACCTTTTGATGAGGTTTACCATAAACTATAGATGTATGAATTAGTGAATATCAGTGGGAATACTCATTTGTTTCATTTACTGTTAACTATTAAAAAAATGTCAATAACCATATATGGCATTTATCTGATTTTTCTTAATTATGTGAATTACTCCGTCTTGTAGAGTTTCTTCCTGTACTTTCAAATTCCTTACTATCAATGCCGTTTCTTTTTTTTACAAATCCATGTTTCTCTTTCTTAATTTGCTCAAGAATTCTTGGGAGATTCCCAAATAGGACGCTATGTGATATTGTGGGACCCGCTGTACAACTGTAGGATATTGTTCCAGGAACATTTGATATCTGTCCATGGCATTTCTGGACATATTTTGAAGCAATCGTTTTTTAAGGGCATGCACATGGCGTTGCATCATAATTCTGAACATCTGTTCTAAGGCCGGAATTGCTTTAAGCAATTGTTTTTTTGACTCTAGGGATAACATCAACATTTCAGTTTCCTCCAAGGTCTCAATACTTACTTGACTAGGTACTTGGTTTTCAAAACTATTGATTTCACTAATCCACCAATCTTCAATGGCAAATTCAACCGTGTGTTCGTTTCCCTTATGATCTGTGAAAAATTCCCGAGCACAACCTTGCTTAATGTAGGCTTCAAAATTACAGATCTCTCCCGAGCGCAAAATGAGTGTGTTTTTTGGAAATTTTTGATATTCAAAAAACTCCAATGCCATTTCCGCTTCATTATCAGATAATTTAATAAAACGTTCCAAGTATTTTTTCAATTCATTTTTCATAAATCGGTATTGGGACTGTAATGGTGATTTCTTGTCCTAGTTCAATGAAAAGGGATATAAAACCCAATAAATTTGTTTCGACAATGTATCAAAGAATTTTGAAAAAAACATGGATTGAATAGTTGATATCATGTTTTTAATAAATCGGGCACTAGAGAATATGGTGTTAAACATAAATAGCCCATATCCTAAAGTTGTTCTATTTATGGGAGATGCAATGAAATGAACCTTAATTTAACCACTTATGAATTACCGACCAAACAAGAATAGATATAACGAAATGACCTACAATCGCTGTGGCGATAGCGGTTTGTTGCTACCTGCTTTTTCACTTGGCCTCTGGCATAATTTTGGTGAGATGGATAATTTTCATACCGCCCGTACAATAGTGCGCAATGCATTCGATGCCGGAATTACCCATTTTGATCTTGCAAATAATTATGGTCCCCCACCTGGTTCGGCCGAATCTACTTTTGGTAAAATACTAAAATCTGATTTGGCCCAATACCGGGATGAAATAATTGTGAGCACCAAAGCAGGATGGAAGATGTGGGATGGTCCTTATGGTGATTTTGGTTCCAAAAAATACTTGGTTTCCAGTTTGGACCAGAGTCTAAAAAGAATGGGGCTGGATTATGTTGATATTTACTATCACCACCGCCCGGACCCATCCACACCTTTAGAGGAAACCATGGGCGCTTTGGATTTAATAGTTCGACAAGGGAAAGCACTTTATGTTGGAATATCCAGCTACAATGCGGAGGAGACAAAGGCTGCCATAAAAATGCTAAAAGAAATGGGAACCCCATGTTTGATTCATCAACCCCGTTATTCCATGTTCGATAGGTGGATAGAAGATGGGTTGTTGGATGTATTAGGGGAAGAAGGCGTTGGAAGTATTGTGTTTTCACCCTTGGAGCAAGGTTTGTTGACCAACAAATATCTTCACGGAATCCCAGAATCATCAAGAGCTGCCTCCGGACGTGGGAACGGCGCTTTGGAAGTTGACCAAATCACCCCCGAAAAACTGGAAATTGTAGCAAGATTGAATAAAGTGGCAAACGATAGGGGTCAGACCCTGGCCCAAATGGCACTTTCATGGGTAAAGCGAGACCCAAGGGTTACATCTGTCTTATTAGGGGTCAGTAAGCCCGAGCAACTGGAGGACTCGTTACAGGCCTTGCAAAAACCGGGATTTGACGATGGGGAGTTGAGTGCGATTGAAAATATCCTCGCAGGAAAAGTATAAATGGTATAACATGCCATTGATCATGGTATTATAAAAGCTAACTAAACAATTAAAATGATGAAAAGAGTTTTGTCCATACTTTTTATATTGATGCTGCACTTTCACTTGGCGGCACAGGAACAGGTTTATGAACTAAGAACCTATGAATTGGAGTTTGGTAGACCGGAACAGGTGCTTCATGATTATTTAAAAGAAGCGTTCATTCCAGCCATGAATCGACAAGAAGTGAAAAATATTGGGGTGTTTGAAGAGGTAGGAGAACGTTTGCCCAAAAAACTATATGTGGTTATCCCTTATAATAACATAGCTGAGTTTCAAAAAAGCAACGAGTTATTGATTCAGGACGAAAAATATATAGAGGATGCAAGCCCATACCTTAAAATATCCGAAGACTTGATTCCGTACAGTAGAATTAACACTGATCTTATTAAATCCACCACTGGTTTCCCTAACCTTCAGAAGCCGATGGATGATGCGAATTTTTTTGAGCTTAGAATTTACGAAAGTTACAATGAGGATGCCCTAAGAAGAAAAGTGAAAATGTTCAATGACAGTGAATTTGGCATTTTTGAAGATGTTGGCCTTCCCACCGTATTTTTTGGATCTAACATTGCTGGGAACAATATGCCATGCCTCACCTATATGTTGGCATTTAAAGATAAGGAAGCCCACACGGAAGCATGGGGCAAGTTTGGTCCGCACCCGGAATGGAAGCGAATCTCAAATATGGAAGAATATACAAATGCCATGAACAATATCATCCGGGTATTTTTAAAGCCACTTTCATATTCTCAGTTGTAGTGTGCAACAAGGTTAAAAAGGTCCCTTTTTCCTGGTTTATCATGTTTCTGTTCAAAAAGCGATTGTTAGTCGGATTGATTCAGTGATTTATATCATTGTCTAAGGCTATTTATTGAGCTAGTTTCAAACTATGAAAATAGCTCTGACTTTGGTTCTATATTTAGCTTTTGGCCTGAGTGTTATAAATTGCCTGCTGAAAATCTAGGCTCAAGTAGTTGGAAGTATAATTATTTGAAAAATCAATATTATAGTAAGCTTTATAATTGCACTACGAACTTCCCATGGATCTGCTTCCTTTGCGAATAATTTTCTTGCTTTCTTTCCCTTTGATGGCCACTCCGTCATCATCTAGCCATACAATGGCTCCGGTTGGGCATCGTTGAATAGGTGCTTGGGTATTATGATTTTCAGCGTAATTGATCACAGGTAAATTACTTTTCATCCTAATCAAATCGCTGGGGGCATCCATAGCACATTTACCACAGGCCGTACAACCCACTTGGCAATCTTCGAGAACCGCCTCGCCGTGTTCGAGATTTTTACATGCCACCCATAGGTGATGACTAACAGGTTGCAAGGAAAATAAATCTTTGGGACAAGCTTCCACACAATCACCACAGGCAGTGCATTTCTCTTGGTCTACAATGGGCAGACCATGTTCGTTCATGGTGATGGCATCAAAATCACATACAACTTCACAATCACCATGCCCCAGACATCCCCAGAAACATCCTTTACCACCACCGGATACCAAGGCTGCTGCCTGGCAGCTTTGAACACCTACATATTGGGCACGGTTGATGGCCACATTCGTCCCACCGGCACAAGCGAGACGTGCGACTTTTTTTTCTTCCGCTCCCATATCAACCCCAAGAAATCCTGCTATGGCCTGTCTGCCTTCATCTGTACTGACCGTACATTTTCCGGGTAAGGCTTTTCCGTGAACCAATGCTTCGGCAAACGGTCTGCAGCCTGGAAATCCACAAGCTCCACAATTGGCATGGGGCAACATGTCTTCCACTTGATCAATACGGGGATCTTCATATACAAAGAGCTTCTTGTTTGCAACAATCAGCATAATTGCAAGAAGTAAGGTTAACCCTCCGAGTGCGGCGACTGCAATAATGATAGACATATCAATTCACGAATTAATTAGAAAAACGAATTCCTTTTTCCTCAACACAGATTAAAAAATAATTTCGGCCCATTTTCTACCAGCAATCAATTCAGCTTTACGAAGTCGCCATGCTTCTTCTGAACCCAAAATTTTGGAAAATGCTTTGTTGAGTTTGTCCAAGATGTTTTCATATCCGGCAACGTAGATATACGTATTGGACTTGGAAAGCAATTCTTTCAGTTCCTTGGTTTGTCCCTCAAGTGCTTTTTCCAGTTCAATTGGGTCGGCCCAATAGGGTCTTGGACTCAATGCATGAAAAGCTTCAAAGGTATCCTCGTCATAATAATTGGTAAGGTCTCCATCCTTGTCGTTCAAGTACAGTAATTCCAAACCGCTACGCGCTCCATAAAACAACCGGATTTTTCCTTCCCAATCTTTCACGTTTTTATATATGTGCTTGATAAAAGCTCGAAAGGGGGCAATACCTGTGCCCATTCCAATGAGTATTAAATTAGCAGTCTTGTCCTCTGGCACCCTAAAGGGTAATTGAAAGGGACCGGTAACTGTAATCTCGTCGCCTTTTTTTCTATCACATAAATAATTGGAAGAGATACCTTCATATTCTTCTCCACTGAACTCATCAACATACGAGCAGCGTTTCACCAACATGGTGACCTGTGGGTTTCCCTTAACATGCTTTGGTAAATCGGCCACGCTATAAAGCCTGTGGTGCATAGTGTTTCCAAATTCTCCATTGGATTTTACCAATACGCCGAAACTTTGATCTACTTCGCAGTCAAATTCCGGGTTTTTTACTTCAAGTACGATTTCACGCACTTCATCGGTGTCCGGTGGTGTTAGTCGCACTGTATTTTTTACGACCGCCTTATACCGTTTTTCGGTATCAAAATCTGATAAATGTGCCATGTTCTTTAATTATAGTTGTTATGTATATGATTTTTGATAATCAATTGATTATGTAATTTAAAGCACTTTTTTTGTCTCACTTTTTCCTCCATCTTTTCTTTCGCAAAAGCCGGTACATCCACAATTTGAGCAGCTTCTTCGACCGGCCAAAACATCGTCTTCGGAGTATTCCTCCCGAAATACATTTTTCCACAAGGTTTGTACAAGCGCCCAAGCCAGTACAATGGTTACGGTTAATCCAATTCCTATGATGAGTGATTTAATCATTTTCTTTCTTTTTTAAGCACCAAGACCTGCAAAGCCCATGAAACAAAGGGATAATATTCCCGCGATAAACAAGGTCAGCGCTGTTCCTTTGGAAATATTCGGCACGTCGGCAAAATTCATTTGTTCGCGTATTCCTGCAATCAATACCAGGGCCAACATGAATCCAGCGCCTGCGCCTAAGGAATAGACGATACTTTCTAAAAACCCATACCCTTTGTTGGTTTGAAACAAGGCCACTCCAAGTATGGCACAGTTTGTTGTGATCAATGGGAGAAAAATCCCCAATGATTTAAATAATGCAGGACTAATTTTCTTGATAAACATTTCCACTAATTGAACCGTGGATGCGATTACCACGATGTAACTAATTAACTGAAGGAAAGGAGCATCTATACGTACCAAAAATGCATGAATACCGTATGCGCTCATGGAACTGATCAACATAACAAACATTACAGCTCCCCCCATTTTGGTGGCCGTTTCCATTTTTCCCGATACCCCCAAAAATGGACAAATACCAAGAAAATAGGCCAAAACAAAGTTGTTTACCAAGGCGGCATTGAGAAAAATCGAACCTAAGGATTCTGTATTCATGATTTTACTTTTCTTGTTTGTATTGCATTAATTATAAGTAACCAGAGTGCCAGGGTGAAAAATCCACCGGCAGGCAATATCATCACTATCCAACTTTGATAACCTTCTGAGAAAATTGGAATATTAAAGATGGACCCGTTCCCAAGTATTTCTCTGACGGCACCTAGACAAAAAAGTGCAAGTGTAAATCCCAACCCCATGCCCAAGGCATCAAGAATAGATTTACCAATAGTATTTTTTGATGCAAATGCTTCCGCTCGACTCAAAATCAGGCAGTTCACCACGATTAGCGAGATAAATGCGCCCAAGCTCTTGTGAAGCTCAACACTGATGGCCTGAATGGCATAATCGGTTACGGTAACAAATGTGGCTATGATGAGAATATATGAGGCAATGCGTACCTGCTTGGGAACAAAATTTCGTAACAGGGAGACCAAGATATTCGACATCAATAGTACAAAAGCAGTGGCCAACCCCATGGCAAGTGCATTTTCTGCAGTATTGGAAACAGCCAATACCGGGCACATTCCCAATACTTGTACAAATACTGGATTGTCGCGCCATAACCCTTTGATGAATTCATCGGTTGAGGTCACTTCTTGCTTAGATGTAGAATTATCGTTGCTCATCGCTTTCCATTTGTTTTTGACCTTGTGATGTTTTTTCTTTTTTATGTTCTTGATATAGAATGGGAACAACTTCAGTTGTGCTCGTGCCCACAATATTTCCTATTGCCCGTGATGAAATAGTGGCTCCCGTGATTCCATCAATTTCCCAAGGATTTTGTTTTTCACCTTGCTTTACGGTAATCACCTTATTTTTAAGCTTGCCATCTTCGGATACACTAACATCCAATGCTTTAAAATTGTTGAGAAACCCTTCGTCCTTTTCAATTTTATCTCCGAGTCCTGGGGTTTCCTTACTTTCCAAAACCTGAAAACCAATCAGTTTTTGCTCATCGGGGTTGTACCCGTATAAGATTCTGATGATATCCGCATACCCTTGACCGGCCGCTTCAATTGCATATCCCACAAGCTTTTCATCCTTGTCATATCCAGCATATATGGTTGTTTCAGTTTTGTCACCTTCTCCAAGTTTGACCAATTCACCATTGGCATTCACATCAAAAGCTTGCGTACGAACCGTTCCCGGAAGTACTTCAAAAATTGCTTTTTCCAAGGCTTCTGCTTTTAATCGTTGTACCCGTGGCAGTGTCAATTCAAATGTCATCACAATTAGAAATGCGCTGATAATACCAATACCCACCATGGCCATTAGCATTTTTTTGCTACTTGCAGGGTTATGCATTTCTATGTTGGCAGTTTGGCTCATGCGGCTTTCATTTTTCTTTTTGTTCCATACACTCGATTTTTGATGACCGTATCAATATGAGGAGAGATGGCATTGGCTAACAGAATGGAGTACATAACGCCCTCCGATAGTCCACCCCAAATTCGGATCACAATGGTTAAAATGCCTATAATTCCTCCATAAACCCAAAGACCAAGTGGTGTAATAGGGGAGGAGACCATATCCGTGGCCATAAATACGGCCCCGAGCATCAAACCACCGGAAAACAACATAAACCACGGTGATGGATACACTTCACTATTGATTAAATAAAGAACGCCGCTCAATACAAATGCACTTAATAAAACAGCTGCGGGAATTCTCCAATTCATCATGTTGCGTGCTATCAGGTAAAGACCTCCCAATACAATGATCACTGCACAGGTTTCACCTGCCGAACCACTTATTTGACCGAAAGCCAACTCTGCTGTCGACGTTGTAACTCCATCAAATTTAAATGCTGAAAGTGGGGTCGCCCCTGAAACAGCATCAAATGTAGGCTCCATAAAGGGCCAAGTGAACACCGAACTTGATATGGTTAAAAATCGATTGGGAAGAAAGGCAGGATGCCAAGTAGTGATGGCCACAGGAAAGGCAGCCTGTAAAACAGCCCTGGCCACAAGTGCCGGATTGAATACATTGTATCCCAATCCCCCAAAAATATATTTGCCTAGGGCAATTCCAATGACCCCACCTATAAAAGCCATCCATAATGGAAAACTTGGAGGTAAGGTAAGTCCCAATAATAGGCCTGTAATCACGGCTGAATAATCACCGATAGTGGTTTCTTTTTTGGAAAGTCTGCATAAAACATGCTCGGTCAATACACTGGCAATTGTTGCGGTGGCAATGACCAACAAAGCATTCAGCCCAAAGGAATACACGGAGAAAAACACAACGGGCAATAATGCCCAAACCACATTTTTCATGATCTGATTGGTGCTTCCCCCTTTATAAATATGGGGAGATGAGCTGATATCTAAGGTTTTCTTAAGCATGTGCCTCTTCTTTTTTTTCTGCTTCCCGTTTTCTAACAATTCGTTTTGCCAATCTAAAATATTGGACCAATGGAATATGGGACGGGCATACATAGGAGCATGATCCACATTCAAAACAATCCATGAGATTAAAATCTGAAGCCATTTCATTGTAGGCTTCAAACTTTGCCAGTATTCCTAGTTTTGATGGATTTAATAAAATGGGACAAGCATCTACGCAAGCACCACATTTAATACAAGGATAAATAGTTGGTGATCGACCGACATCTTTCTTGGTAAATACTAAAATGCCCGAGGTACCTTTTACAATGGAAATATTGAGATTGGAAACCGCTACGCCCATCATGGGTCCGCCCATATACACTTCACTGATTTCTTCGTCAACTCCCACTTGCTCCAAAACAAAGCGCAAAGGGGTACCCACTGGAATAAGATAATTGCCTTTCTTTTTGACCCCGGGCCCAGTAATGGTAATCACACGCTCTTGGATACCTCGACCATGGGGCAGTAACCGTCCTATCTCTGCCGTTGTGGCAACATTAACTACAACTACTCCAGCTTCGATGGGGAGTTTGCCCGAAGGTATTTCTTTGCCCAAGATGGAAGTGATCAACATTTTCTCTGCTCCCTGAGGATACTTTACAGGAAGTACCTGCACGGAAACGGGTAAATCGTTGGGTATGTGTTTTGCCAAGTGATCGGCGGCATCTTGCTTGTTGGCTTCAATGCCGATAATGGCCTTTTGAGCTCCCGTGACTTTCAATAGATATTTGATTCCTGTAAAAATGTCGTTTTCCTGTTCCAACATTACCCGATGATCCGTTGTTAAATAGGGCTCGCATTCCACGCCATTAATGATCAGGGTGTCACATTTTTTCCCTTCTGGAATTTTTAATTTGACATGCGTTGGAAACGCTGCCCCTCCCAATCCTACAATTCCGGCATCTTGGATTCCCTGTAGAATTTCTTCCGGTGTAGCCGTTTCGGGGTCAATTGGGTTGCCTTCGAGTACTTCTTGGGTTGAAAAGGGGAAAGCTTCCAAATAAATACCAGTTGACATTTTTCCGGAGATGGTCGGGACATTGGCTAATTTTCGAACTGTACCGGAAACAGGGGCGTGCATGGGCACGGAAACATAGCCATTGGCCTTTGCCAATAATTGACCTCTTTGCACTTCCTGCCCTTCGCGCACCACAATTTGTGATGGTGCGCCTATATGTTGGGCCATCGGTAAAATAATGACGGGAGCAAATGGAAATTGCCTTATGGGCAGACCATTGGTCTCGTCCTTACTTTCAGGAGGGTGAATACCGTGTTTAAAGGTATTTTTATGAAGATTGAAAAGCGCCATTATACCATTTGTACATTAATTATACTTTTCACCTCTACTAATCCATTTTTCAATATCTTTTCCAGATTTTTCAGCCGGTAACCCGGGGTGAATTACTCCGGCAGTACATTTTTCCGCAGCTTTGACCAGATCTTCGTAAGGTCCAGCTTTAGGGTTTTTTATGTACGCCTTGTTATCTTCATTATAGGCGAAAATATTGGGGTTCAGTTTAATGCACTCGTCACAGGAACTGCATTCATCCGTTTCCAGCCACGGCGCCATATACTCTCCATTTGAGGGTGCTTCTTCAACCAGAATATCTTCGGTCTTTGCAGGCTTTTCCAAGGCCATTTTTAGAAGACCATTGCCATCGCCATTACCACCAGCGAGTTGCATAAGACCTTGAGCAATATTTCCCACAACCTCGTTTCTAATTTTTTCCTCAAGGTTTTCTTCCTGCGGTTTTTCTGTTTCTACACCTGCAATATCACGTAACATCAACCAGAAGTCTCGTCGTTCTTCACAAGACTCTACAATTGGTTTTGCAACCAATACACGATTGAGTTTTTGATTTCTGTCAACCGCCCAGATATATGGGAATTTACCTTCACGTTCGCTTTCTTCAAGTTCTAAAAACTCTGCCAAGAGCATCATGTTATCATTCCAGGCGCTGCGCGGTACTTTTCTGAAGTGTTTTCTAAATCGCGCCTCCGTTAATGCAAAGTCGGCAAATGTCATTGGTAGCTCCATGGTGCGTTCCTGACCATATTCCAGATATTTTAGTTGGTACGTTGGCCAAATCTGGTCCATGGCTGGATTTCCTGCCAAATCAAAGGCTTCACGAGCTTTTATTCCATGATCCGGGTTGTATTTGAATAAGGGGTATGCCCTTGATTCTACGGCCAATTTTGCTTGGTGCGCACCTTTATCGTCACCTACACCATGTTCCGGTTGGCAGGTTGTATAAAGATTAAATAAAGCAGGTCGTTTGGTCATCAAACCATCAATGAATCCTTCGATCATTTGACTGGTATTGGCCAATGTGGCTTGCATTACATAGGTGTTTCTATGTGCCATGGCAATGAGGCCAATTTCTTTTCGAGGCTCGCTTTTTCCTTTCCATACCTTTCCGTATTGGGCCATGTCGGAAACCTGACCGATAAATCCAGAAGTACAAGCTTGCCCCCCTGTATTGGAATATACCTGAGTATCCAGAACGATTACTTTAATCGGTTTTCCGGAAGCCATCATACGCGAGAGGTTTTGGAAGCCGATATCGTACATGGCACCATCACCACCAAGTGTTACTACCGGTGGACAAAGCAACCATTCCTCATCGGTGAACTGTTTCCAGGTGAAATAGGTAAAGAAGTCGTCATGTTCGGACGCATTGTATTTCCCCTCGAGCTCCAATTCTGCTTTACGGATGGCTCTAAACCCATCAGCCATCTTGGCCATATGTCCTTCGAAGACTCCCATCGCCATAGATGGTGAATCCTGGAACAAGTGATTGGCCCAAGGGAATGGGTATGGGTTGAATGGCCAAGTACTGCCCCAAACCGAGGAACACCCCGTTGAATTAAGAATACCCATGTTGGATCTACCTTTACCTGTTGTTCCATTGGTATATTTCCATTGTAGTTTTTTCAATTGAGCGAGCAGTTGGGTTACATTGCGCAACCATTCTTGGTCAATGGGTTCGCCCCCTTGTTCAGATTCCAACCTGCGGGTAATTTCCGCCATGGTCAAATCTGAATTCTGCATTTCTGATATAATTTTGGACATCGTATCAGAATCGGTCAAATTCACCCGATTCATCAACTTGGTCTGGATGTGTTTTTCCAATTTATCGGTCAATTCATCCAGATATGCCATATGTTTTTCAATGCGTGGTTGCATGAGTGATTCCACGGTGGCCGTAAAAATATGTACCACCGATTTTTCGGAACAACCCAAACAGGCACCATCACCACTGGCAAAATTCAAGTAAGCATCTTTGTTCAACAGTATGGTTTCCAGCGGACCTATTTTTTCTTCAAGGTCATCGATACGATTGAACTTTTGTGGAGTATTCGGTAAGTCCAGCCAGAAATCCCATTCTTTGTTCAATTTGGCAATGGATCCTTCGGTTTGTGGTATTTTGATCAAAGCATCATCATTACAAACGTCCACACACTCCATACATCCCTTACATGTATTTGGATTAATGGTTATGCTGAACAATCCTCCGCTGTTTTCTTCTTTTTTCTCATGCAAATCATAATAAGGACGGGTCAAGGCGAAATTAAATTCACCCAATTCATCTTTGAACCAACCGAGTTCTTGGGCTACGTCCTTATTCTTATCAAACTCATCGAGCGTCATGTCGATGGCATGCTGCATGAAATCGTTGACAGTTGCTCCATTTTTTGAAGCTGCAAACATTTTTCGAACATGCCCTTCCATTTTACGGACTGCTTTGGGGAGATGCTCCACCTTTCCGTGATTATTTTTGACACGTTTTACGATGGTATCGAAAACGTCGGATACTTCACTGACCAATCCGGGTATTGCGGTATCAGGACAGACGGTGTAACAGTTTCCGCAGGCGGTACAATTGTTCGGAATCCATTCCGGGTGTTCAAAACGGATACCGGTCATATTTCGGAATACGGATGAAACAGCTGGCATTACACTTAGGCCGATAAATGGGTCGGTGAGGTTATCGTTCCCCATGCCTTGGAGGTAGAAATTACCGGTCTGTTCCCAAAAACGGTGGATATCACTGAGTTGTGATTCACTCTGTGGGATGTCTTTCATCATCTGTGGAATGGGAAGACTTGCCTTAACGCTACCATTAGCATTGTTTTTGGCTCCCAACACTTTGTTGGTGATTTCGTGCACTTCATCAAAACCGCGTTTTACTACGCGCATGTTATCATCTACCACACGTTGGCCTTTAGAACCAAATTTATGCTGTAATTGATCCTCAATGGCTTTCAATAATTTTTCTTCTGATAATCCAGATTTTTTCATCAATGGAGATGCGGCAAAGAATGCACCTTGAAAAGCAATCCCTTGCATACGCAATTGCAATTCGGGATCGGTGGCTTCTTCTCGTGCAATTTTGAATCCATCAATATAGAACACATGGATATCGTTTTTGATGATGATGTTTTGATAATGTTCAGGAATCTCGGCCCAAACCTCATCAGGTGTTTTTTTATCACTTTGAATAATGAAATTCCCTCCTTTTTTTAAACCGGCCAATGCGTTGGTATGTTTAAATACATTGGGGTCTGGGGATAGAACAACATCCACAAAGTAATATTCACAGTTTATTCGAATAGGCTCCGAAGAGGCTGCGAGATAATAGGTGGTAGGTTGTCCTTTTTTCTCCGAACCGTATTTTGGATTGGCCTTAATGTTATATCCCAATAATTCATATAAGGTCATGGCGAGGTTCTTACCTGTGGTAATAGCTCCCCAACCACCTACGGAGTGGAAACGGACCGTGATGGCATCTTTTGGCATAAGATTAGGGTTTTCTGAGCCCCTAACAGCCAATTCCTTGACAAGCGGATAGGATTCTTGAATGCTTTCCTGATACGCTTTTTGTTTTGGCGAATGCGGTATTTCCCGAATAAAATCTATAGAGAGATAAAATTGCTTTTTGTGTTTACCATCGGACAACATATTTTCTACCGCTCCAATAATACCTTCTGGTTGCAGGTCTCGGCTACCCATACCGAATGAGCCGGAGTACAATGCGGGCATGTCGGATATGGAATAAGAGGTCAATTCTGGATAGGCTTTCTGTTTTTTGTTCATGCCATTTTCGACACACTTGTTCAAAACTGACCTTACTTCACGGGCAATCGGGGAATCGACGGCCAATGGTTGGTCTAACCGTTCCAAAATGGTGACTGCCTTTTTCCCTTTCAAAATTTCTCCGAGCATATCCGATGGAAATGGTCTAAACATAACAAGGTCGACTACCCCCACTTTAATGCCCCGTGTTTCACGTAAATAATCCACAACGACTTCTGCACTGGGGACCAGACTTCCTTGACCTAAGATAAGATAGTCGGCATCTTCTGCCTTGTAGGTCATTACGCGTTGGTATCTTCTTCCTGTAAGCTCATAATATTCATCAAATGCACGATCTGTCAATTCCTTAATATGATCAAAGAAAAATGGACGTTGGGCAGCAACACTCTGCATGTAAGAATCCTGGTTTTGAACGATACCGGCCATCACAGGGTTGTCCACATCCCATAATTCGGGGATACGGCGACGTGTTTCACCATAAATGATTTGTTGGGCTGGTGTTGGTGTTTTGATGATATCGTCTGGTCGGCCCAGATATTCTTTAATGAGTTCCCTTTCGGGCAAAAGAAACGATTCAATTAAGTGCGTGGTCAAAAAACCATCTTGGGCAATGATACCAGGAGTGAGTGCCAATTCTGCTATGCGGTGAGCAATAATATTGAGGTCGGCAACATGCTGTGCCTTTTTGGCAAACATTTGGAAAAAGCCCGTGTCGTCCACAGCGTGGTAGTCATCGTGCCCTGCGTGAACGTTTAATGTGGATTTTGTCATTGCCCGAGCACCGATATTCAATACATAGGTAAGGCGTTTACCTACCGCGGCATAGAGTGACTCGTGCATGTAGGCAATCCCCTGACCGGATGAAAAGTTGGCTGCGCGCAAACCGGTCATCGATAGGCCTGCGGTTACCGCAGCGGCTGCATGTTCCCCTTCGGGTTCGATGAATATCAAAGGTTTGTCCGAAATGTTCAAATGCCCTTTGGCAGCGGCATCGGCCCAATATTCCCCCATCTGGGTCGATGGTGTAATAGGGAATGCCCCAGCGGCGTCGGTAGATTCACGCTCGCACATAATTGCGGCGGTATTTCCATCCATTGCAACCGGCTTGCCCGGATATTTGTATTTAGAGGTTTTCTTGTTCTTATCCGCAGATACTTTTTTTGTCCGGCTTATTTTTTGCAATATTGACTCGCTCATAATAGGAGAATTATGGATGTTAAATTTTATGGATATGTGCTCAAATACTATGGTTTGTTCTGTCGACTAGTTGTTTGGTGTAGGTGGCCAAATCAATGCAGTTTTGCATCTCATCAAATTCAGCGCTGTACTCATCATCCCTATTGAATTTTAAGGGACTCAAATCAAAATCGTTGAATTCACTGTTAATGGTTTGGCATTTATTCAATAATGTTTCTACGGTATCCTCTTCATTGAATTCAGTTCCATGTTTTAAGAGAAATCCTTTTAAATATTGTGATATGGATTTTCGCGTACTTCTACATACCATATAGGGTACGACATCTTCTGCTGGTCGATTTAACTCACTTTGGGCTGCCTCAAGAAACTGATCAGCCTGCTCGAATTTGGTTTTGATTTGATCGGTGTCCATATTAAATGTTTTTATTCAGTCTTAGAGAGACTGGAAACTCGTTGGGAATTGTCACTAAAATTATTGAAACTAATGTGTTCATTTAATGACTTTTATCAGTAACCAGGCAAAATTTGAAGAAGTGAAAAGGTTTCGAAAACCTTTTGGATTCAGAGCATTGTTTTTGCCTTGAACAAGTTGTGAAAACTTGAAGTAAGGTTTTATTTATAATGGAAGTGTAAAAGAAATTAAGGAAGATGTCCTATTTTGTTGGAAGCAATACCATGACATATAGGTTCCCAATGGAATGCTACAACATTAGTTTTTAATAAACCAACGAGCCTGTTATACGTTTGGATCACTTACTTTAAAGTCTCTGGATAAAACCCCAAAGCTGCCCCTGTGGCCGCCTTCATTCGTTCGGAATACCTTACCTAAAGTTCCCCAATTAAAAATATAGTGGCACCCTATTTGTGAATTTTGATGGTGGGTTAGCTTTTTGCGCTACCTAGATGGTATTGTTATCAATTTTCATTGTACGTTTTTTTTAGCAATAATCAGCAGTTTTTTTATCACTAAAGAACCGATCAAGGTCCTCTTTTCAAGTAATTTGATGATGACGGTGGAATCTTGCAGTTGAGAGGACATTGAGAAATTAAGGGTTCTTGTGAGAAGACTTTTGGAATATTCTTGGCCCCAATGCTGTGTATTGTCAAAAACTCTCTTTTATCCTCCCTTGTGTAAAGTTACATTGAATGTCGATCCTTCCCCGGGCCTGCTTTTTACGGTAATTTTTCCCCCCATGGATTCTATCTGGTTTTTGGTTATGAATAAACCGATACCCCTTGAGTCTTCGTTCCTGTGGAATGTTTTGTACATACCGAACAGTTTTTCTCCATATTTATCAAGGTCAATGCCCAGTCCATTGTCTTTTACTTGAAAAATTATATTTTGATCCTCTTCCCAGGCTTTTATCGATATGGTGGCCTTTTGCTTATCAAGATCTCGATATTTTATGGCATTGGATACTAAATTGAGTACAATACTTTCTAAATAAGCTGGAACTCCCATTACTTTGAGTTGCTCAGGGATTTCTACATCAATTTCCACGTTGTTTTTCTCAATGATTGCCTCAATATCCATCAATATTTTTTTCACGATATATGAAAGCTCAATGGGTTTTAACTTTTTATCAGTTTCCAATTTTACTTTTACAACCTCGTTAAGGTGGGTAATGGTTTCATTTAAACCATCAGAAGCTCTGCCCAACATGCTTAAGCTGTCTTTTCGCTCATCTTTACCCAGGCTTTCATCATTTAAAAAGTTGCAGATCATGGTCAAGTTTGCCGAATGTGATCTCAGGTTATGGGAAACGATATGTGCAAAGTTTAACAAACTATTGTTTTGACTGGTAGAAAGCTCTAAAAGTCCCTTCAACTTTTTCTCCGCTTTGATTCTTCCGGAAATGTCCACAATTTGTGAAATGAAATGAGAGATATCACCATTAATGTTTTTTGCAGCAGTAACCGTTAAAATGATATGAACAACTTCTCCACTTTTGTTGAAATACCTTTTTTCTATTTGATAGGTACTTCTTTTGCCCTCGATGAGTTCACGCAACAAGGAGAGGTCTATTTCCAGATCATCGGGATGGGTGATTTCTTGAAAGGTAAAGCTTAAAAGCTCTTGTTTGGTATACCCTAAACTTTTACATAGACTTTGGTTTACATTAATGAACCTGCCATCCATGCCCACCAGGGCCATCCCAACAGATGAATTTTCCAATGCGGCTTGAAGCGATTCCTCGCTTTTTAGCAACTGTAACTGTGTGGTCTTTAAATTCGTAATATCTTCGTTGATACCGATCATTTTTTGGGCATTGCCGTCATCATCTCGAACGACGGTAGCTTCTGCCTTGATCCAACGCGTTTTCCCATTGGGTAAAATCACTCTAAAAATAGTGCTAAAATCCTTTTCCCCTGAAATAGCATTGTTAACTTCTAGAGAGGCTTGTTCCAAATCTTCAGGATGCAGACAGGCCTCCCACGCTTCATATGCCATTTCAAAATCAGCTCGGTTTACGCCATACAACTTATACATATTGTCATCCCATTGTACATCGTTTTTTGGAATATCATATTCCCATATTCCAATTCCAGCAGTTTTTGTGGCAAGTCTTAATCTTTCACTTACCTTATTGAGCTCTTGTTCAAATCGTTTACGTTTATCAATATCCTGAAACGTCCCCACTATCCTTGCACATTTGCCCTTTACCATTTCTGGTTCACCAATAGCACGTACCCAGAGTTCATTTCCTTTGGCTGTAACAATTTCAAGCTCTGTATCCCATGGTTTGCCGGACTCAATGGCATTTTGAACCAGACGGGTTATGGTTTCTCTGCTTCGACCTTCTTTGTAAAAAGAAATTGCCCTTTCTATATTGGGAATGTAATCTTCAGAAACTTCATGAATTTCTTTGGTGATTTTTGACCAGTAAATGGAGTTTTTTATCAAATCTACTTCCCAGCCACCTATTCTGGCTACTTCTTGAGATTTGATCATCAGCTCTTCTTCCCTTCTTTTGTGCGTAATGTTCTCTAGGATTACCAAAATGCTCGGTGAGCACAAATCGTCTTCATGAATACCACTTATTTTCCAGTCGTACCAAACAGAATCTCCATTTGGTAAAACAAATCGTTTGGTATCTGACCGATGTTCGATACCTTCTAAACAGTATTTAATGTCAGACTTTAACTCCTCTGGTAGTTCCGGCATTACGTCAAAAAATTGCTGACCTTCGATTTCGGCGTTCAAGTTGAATTCACTCAACCATGGTTTAGAAAAATCCACAAAGGCGAACTTCTCGTCCAGAATGGCAAACGAAATAGACGTATTATGGAATATGGATTGGCTTAAAGTCATCTAGAGGGAACGTTTTGAAAAAAAATAAAAGTATCAAAACGACATAGTTGCCACAATATTTTAATTAAAAAAAGCTATTTTTTTTGAGATTAATTGAAACGAATGCCAATTTTTAGGGTGAAACTATAAAATCAGATTACTTTACAGTACCGGTTTTAGTACTTCCCATACATTGTTCGCCACTAATTTTTGTCCCTCTACTGTTGGATGAATGCCATCTCCTTGGTTGAGTTCAGGGATGCCAGCCACATTTTCCAATAAGAAAGGAATCAATTTTATATTTTCTGAAGAAGCCAGTTCAGGAAATATGTTTTCAAATTTAGAAGTATATTCTGGTCCCATATTCGGCGGAATCTTCATACCAGCTAGAATGATTTTTGCATTGGGCAATTTGCTTTGAACCGTGTCCACCATACTTTGTAGGTTTGATCTAGTTTCTGTCAGCGGCACACCTCGTAAACCGTCATTGGCACCCAATTCTATTATAATAATGTCAATATCGTCTTCCAGAACCCACTCCAGCCTATTTTTTCCGCTTGCCGTAGTTTCTCCACTGAGCCCAGCATTGATCACGGAATAGTGCAACCCTAGGGAATCTATTTTTTGTTGGATAAGCGCAGGAAATGCTTGACTTACCTCTAAACCATAGCCAGCAGTTAGGCTATCACCAAAAAAAAGGATTTTTTTATTGGAATCGTTGCCCTCGGTTACATTTGTTTCTCTGGTAGTTGCGGTTTCCTCAGTCGCATCTTGTTTGGGGTTCTTTTCACCACAACCAAGAAGTAGTAGCGTCAAAAAATAACAAAACATTAACGGCAAAGAGAAGCTCGGGGTTTTCTTGGTCATGATCTATTTTAGTATTTTGAAAGTTTTAACCAAAAGCGTGTTATGTCAAAGATATTAAAAGTTCAACACCTCTCTAAAACCTATCGCAGTGGTGAGCACGACCTAAATGTGCTCAACAATGTTTCGTTTGAAGTAGGAAAAGGTGAAAGTTTTGCGATTGTAGGCCCATCAGGTAGCGGGAAAACTACTTTATTGGGGCTTTGCGCCGGATTGGATACCACAGATGAAGGAGAGATTTGGCTCTGCGGTCAAAACTTATTAGAGCTTGATGAGGATGGAAGAGCGCGCTTAAGGAATCAGAACGTGGGTTTTGTTTTTCAGGATTTCCAACTATTGCCTACGTTGACCGCTCTCGAAAACGTAATTGTTCCTTTGGAACTTCGTGGGGTTAAAAAAGCAGCGGATCATGGCAAGGAGCTTTTGGCCAAGGTCGGACTTCAAGACAGGGTAGAACATTATCCTTCTCAATTATCTGGTGGAGAACAACAGCGCGTTGCATTGGCCCGTGCTTTTGCCAATAAACCGGCCATTCTTTTTGCTGATGAGCCCACGGGAAACCTGGATGATGATACAGGCACTAGAATAGAAGATTTGCTTTTTGAACTTAATAAAGAGCAGGGTACCGCACTTGTTATTGTGACCCATGATTTGGAGTTGGCCCAAAAGACAGATAAAAGTATTCGCCTAAGGTCCGGCAAAATCGAAGAAACTGTAGGGTAATTATGGGAAAGAACAATACTGGATTTTCTTGGCTGCTTAAAATGGCATGGCGAGATGGTAAGGCAAGCTACGGCAAACTTTTATTATTTGTTTTCTCCATAACCTTGGGCGTGGCCGCTGTGGTCAGCGTTCATTCGTTCAGTGGAATACTAAAAGAAAATATTGCCTCGCAGTCCAAAGCACTTTTAGGGGCCGATTATCTTATAGAAAGTGACAAGCCCGTCAACGATATAGTTATAGGTATTATGGATTCGTTGGGAGGGGCGGATGCAAAGGAAATCAATTTCCTGTCCATGGCAGCTTTTCCGGGGAATAACGGCACCAAGCTAATGGAAGTTAGGGGAGTGGAGGGCGGTTTTCCTTTTTATGGGGTATTGGAAACCACACCCGCTTCAGCAACAAATGATTTTAAAAATGGCGGAGCTTTGGTGGATGCCACTACCATGCTTCAGCTCAACCTAAAGGTTGGGGACAGCATAAAATTAGGAGCTGCTACGCTGCCCATTGCTGGCGAATTGGAAACCGTACCTGGTAGCACATCGGTTTTTGGGGCTATTGCACCACCTGTGCTCATACCTTTTAGGAATATTGAAGCAACTGGCCTCGTACAGACTGGAAGTCGGATTGAGTATAAATATTATTTCAAGGCAGATGAGAATCAGGATATGGCGCTCCTGGACGAAAAGGTTGACCCCGTTCTCGATGCCGAAGAAGCAGACTTGGATACCCATTTGTCCGAAGCACGTCGTTTAGGCCGACGGTACGAGAACTTTGGAAAGTTCCTCAACCTTGTAGGCTTTATTGCGCTGCTATTGGGCTGTGTAGGTATTGCAAGTGGAATGGGCATCTATGTTCAAATGAAATTAAAATCCATTGCAGTGCTCAAATGCTTAGGTGCCTCAAAACGGCAGAGCTACCTTATTTTCTTTATTCAAATAGCCTGTATGGGCATTATAGGTGGATTGCTGGGAACGGTAATCGGTTATCTATTGCAACAATTATTTCCCATCCTATTGGGTGATCTGTTACCTGTAGATGTTGATATTACGTTCTCACTTCAAAGCGTATTGCTTGGACTTTCATTGGGATTGGCGATGTCGGTATTATTTGCGCTCTATCCATTAATGAAAACTTTATATGTATCGCCCTTGCAGGCCTTGCGTGTAGTCCAGGAAACCAAATCTCGCTCCAAAAAGGCCACAACTGCTGTAGGGTTGAGTATTGTTTTGTTTGTATTCAGTTTTTCATTTTGGTTGCTCGGTGACTTTATGCGTTCCTTGTTTTTTGTCGGAGGATTATTGATTGTCTTTTTGATTCTGACCGCCGTAGCCCGATTCTTTATGGCCATGTTGAAAAGATTCTTCCCGTATTCTTGGAGTTTTATTGCTCGTCAGAGTTTGAAGAATTTGTTCAGACCACAAAATCAGACCTTGGTATTGGTATTGTCCATAGGTATTGGGACTTTTTTGATAAGCACCCTTTATTTTACCAAGGACATGCTTTTGGAAAAGGCAGCCATTGAAGATAGCGCCAACAGTGCCAATATGATTTTAATGGATATACAGAATCCGCAAATGGATGGTGTCTCCAGTACTATAAAAGCTTCGGGATATCCCGTAATCGACAAAATCCCGATTGTAACCATGCGTGTGGAAACCCTAAAAGGTAGGCACGTGGAGGATATCAGAAAAGATTCCACATCACAGGTGAGCAGATGGATATTGAATCATGAGTTTAGGGTGACTTATCGAGATAATCTCATTGGTTCCGAACGTATTTTAGAGGGAGATTGGGTGAGCAGCGTTAAAGTGGGTTCCGATATTCCGATTTCCGTGAGCAATGATTTTGCCAATAGAGCCGAAGTCACTATCGGAGACCCTGTTTCCTTTAATGTGCAGGGTAGAATAATGAACACGGTGGTCCAAAGTATCCGTGAAGTTGATTGGAGTAGGTTACAACCTAACTTCTCCATTGTTTTTCCATCGGGAGTGCTTGAAAATGCCCCACAATTTGGGGTGATGACTACCAGAACTACGGACGATCAAGGTTCTGCTCAATTACAACAGCAACTGGTACGTCAATTTCCCAATGTTTCCATTTTGAACTTAAAACGTATCCTAAGTCTGTTGGAGGACATTCTCGGCAAAATAAGTTGGGTTATCAACTTTATGGCCTTCTTTAGCATATTTGTTGGGGTTGCTGTACTGATGGGAGCTATCTACAGTAGCAAACATCAAAGAGTAAAACAAGGAGCTTTGCTTAGGACCTTGGGAGCCCAAGGTGCTCAAATTTTAAAAATGATAGCCATTGAGTACGCCATTCTTGGATTTTTAGGTGCTTTTATGGGGGTGTTGCTCGCTGTTTTGGGAAGCACCCTATTAGCTTATATGTTGTTTGAAACCACTTTTACTCCTTCATGGGTACCGTTCTTTATTATTCTTCCGGCAATCACTTTATTGGTTTTTGCACTGGGCGTCGGAAACAGTATTGGAATTGTTAGAAACTCTCCGCTTTCTGTTTTGAAGAAGGAGAAGGAGTAAAGCTTCATGCTTTAAACTAATCTTGAAGCAGTAGATGTTTGTTTTGAGTGTTTTGTTCCGTATTAGACTCATGTCGGAACAGAGGTAAACCTGATGTCATTTTAGGAATAATTCAAAAAAATCTTCCTTAAACATGCTATTTAAAGATTTTTTTATAATTTGTTAACGTTTTTTGGTATTATTTCAATTGGTTTTTTGTTTAATCAAGGAAATAGAACAACTTTCCTTTTTAGAAATATCTCTTTTTGGAGTTATTTCATGCATACGGCACTTTTTCGTTTAGAACGAAAACGGTTTCGCATCCCAATGTTGCGCAGTCATAAGTTTATAAATGAAGGGTTATATGGCTAAATTGACATAAACAAACTTGTTGTTTGCCACATACTTAAAAGAAAGGCGAAAAATGGACCAGAAAAGTTTTAATAATGAATCTTTCCTCATTGAGCAGCTAAAAAAAGGTTGCAAAGATGCTTATGGTCATTTGTTTAAACTGTACCATAGGGAGCTTTGTAATTATATGACCGCAATTTCTGGAGACCCAAAGATTGCAGAAGATATTGCTCAACAAACCTTTATCAAAATATGGGACAATAGGCAAAAACTTTTCGTATCCAAGAATAAGTTAAAAAGATATCTGTTCAAAGTTGCCTATAACCTATTTATTGATTCCCAGAGAAAAAAGAAAAAGGAATTTCAACTATTGGAAAACCTTAAACAGCGGGCCTATTTGGATATGGCCGATGCAGATACCTCTCTTTTTGAAGAGAGACTGAAGAAAGTAGAAAAGGAAATCGATAATCTGCCTGAGCAATGTAAAAAAGTCTTTATTATGAGTAAAAGAGAAGGACTTAAATATAGGGAAATTTCAGAACAACTTCACATTTCAATAAAAACCGTAGAGGTTCACATGGCCAAGGCCATGAAGCGTTTAAGAGCTCAATTGACCATTTTCTTTTAATGGCCATTCCATCCCTATCATCAAATTGGGCACATCAATAATTTGAGGTAAAAAAAGCGTATTTCACACTTTAAATGTTAAAAAAATAAAACTATGTAAGGGTTTTTGAAAAATCCTACGTCTCTTTTAAAAGTGACAATATTTTTCAAATGACCAAAATTGATATCAGAAGAATAATTACTAGGTATATCAACCAAGAAGCTTCACAAGAAGAACTGGCCATTTTATACGAATGGGTTAAAAAAGAGAACAACAAAGAAGTGTTCAAAAAGTATGTGCAAGCTGATTTTTTGGTCAACTATGAAGATATATCATGGGAAACCGAAGAAGCCTTTGAAAGTTTCTTGCATACTATCAAACAAAGGGAAACTTCAAAAGTAAAGCTGTTATACGCAGGAAATCAAATTTGGAAATACGCCGCCGTAATTACGATTATTGTCGGTTCATCTTTATTCTTTTTACTAAATCAGAGTCCTCAAATAGTTGTTCCAGTTGAGGTAGATCCAAATCAGATTACACTTCAATTGGACAATGGCGAGGTTTTGACCCTTGATCCAAAATCCGATGCCACGATCCAAAGTAAAAATGGGAGCACGGTAGTAACTCTTGCAAAAGGTGTTTTAACCCAGAAGCAAGCACAGATTAAGAAGGGTAAAGCGCAAAACAATACCATTCGGGTACCCTATGGCAAAAATCTATCGGTTACCTTACAAGATGGATCTGTTGTAATGCTGAACTCTGGGTCTAGTATGACTTACCCTTCAAGTTTTGTGGGTATGGATACTCGGGAGGTGCAACTAAAGGGAGAGGCGTTTTTTGAAGTAGCCAAAAACCCGAAAAAACCTTTTATCGTTAGAACAGAAACCATGTACACCCAAGTTTTTGGTACTGTTTTTAATGTTTCCGCATACGAAGAAGATGATACTACCGAAGTGGTGTTGGTGGAAGGTTCCGTAGGAGTTGGCAAATCAAATAAAGTAAATACAGAAGCCTTACAAATGCTTGCTCCTTCACAGAAAGCTTCCAATATTATGGGAGGTGAAAAGGATTTTGTGGTGGAAGATGTGGATGTCTCCTCCTACATATCATGGACCAAAGGGATTTTGGCCTTCGAAAATGAATCCATGGGACAAATTATAAAAAGGCTACAGCGTCAATACAATATAAATATTGTTAATCATTACGAAGAATTGGCTGAGCGAAGGTTTACGGGAATGTTCGATGAAGAAACCATAGATCATGTTCTAAAAACCATTCAGGCCCATACACATTTTAGTTATGACAAAGAAGAAAATTTGATAACGATTAAAAAACCAAATAACGAATAGTGCCTATGACATAAAAACCATTAATACCAAAAAAACAATTACTAACTAACTAGACTAAATCAATTATGAAAAAAACCAAAACTATACGTGCTACAGCACCAAGGCTAGGGCAAAGACTACTGTATGGATTTTTCCTGCTCTTTATGCTTGGTCAAGTCAATGCTGCATCTTGTGCGCAATATGATAAGGTAGCAATGAGCTTTGACGACACCACATTGAGTGATGTATTCGAGAGCATTACCGAATCAACAGGCTACAAATTTTTTTATGAAGCATCGGAGGTTGATATTGACCGAAAGGTAACGGTTAATGGTAACAACCTTTGTATTCAAGATTTTTTAAAGGAGGTTTTTCAAGATACAGACCTATCTTTTGAGATTATTGAAAGACAAATAGTAATCAAAAAAAACAACAAAACACTTCCCAATTTAGTTCCACAAAAGAAGAATAATGCAGAGAATCCGCAATCAAGTTTAACCGGGGTTGTATTGGATGAGGCAGGAATTCCCCTTGCCGGCGCTACTATTATTGCCAAAGGAACCAATGAGGGGGCTACAACCGATTTTGATGGAAATTTTGAAATCACGATGCCTTCAGGAGTCTCGGTTATTCGAGTAACCTATATTGGTTTTAAGGCTAAAGAAGTTAATGTGGCTGGACAATCCTCTGTAACCATTACCTTAGAACAAGATGCAGCAGCTTTGGAAGAAGTTGTTGTTGTAGGATATGGTACTTTGGCAAAGAAAAAAGTAACTGGTTCTGTGGTTTCAATTACACCAGAGACAATAACCGAAGTTCCAGCATTAACTCCTGAAAGCGCCCTTATCGGACAAGTGACAGGGGTTCAGGTGCAAGAAGTTTCTGGGGAGCCAGGAGCCGCACCGAATATTCGTGTAAGGGGTTCGGGATCTATCTCCGCAGGAAATGACCCATTGTTTGTTGTGGACGGAATTCCAATTTCCCGTAACCTAACATCTTCAAGTCAATTAGGTGGCGTGGCCAATAGACGTGCAACATTTCAGCCACCGACAATTAATCCGCTGGCTACCTTAAACCCTAATGATATTGAATCCATTCAGGTTTTAAAGGATGCAAGTGCAGCGGCCATTTATGGTTCCCGAGGTGGTAATGGAGTTCTTTTGATAACCACAAAGAAAGGTTCAAATGGTGATGAAGGTGTTTTTTCCTTTGATTCTTTTGTGAGCATGCAATCTGTTGCAAACAAAATAGATTTAATGAATGCTCAAGAATTGATAGATTTCACCATAGATGCCAGAAACAATAATTACTTACAATCGGTGGATGGCGCATCCATAGATGATCCCATAGGCCCTGGAGATAGAGGTGATACCAATTTTGAGATTCCAGAATCTTTTCTGAACTGGGATGGAACGGACACTGATTGGCAAGATCTTATTTTTAAAACAGGAATAGTTCAGAGCTATAATTTTTCATATGCATCCCCGGTTAGGAACAAAACTAGCTTTTATGCCTCTACAGGTTATTTTTCACAAACAGGTATAATAGACAAGGCAAAGTTTGAACGTTACTCGGTAATGTTGAACTTAAATTCTCAGTTAACCGAAAAATTGAACTTGGATTTAAGGTTGGCTCCAACCGTTACAGAAAATCAAAGGGTGCCTGCATCCTCCCCATATTTTGCACGTCCTCCAGGTATTGTGTATTCTGGATTGGTGCATTCACCAACGGTTAGTCCTTACAATGCGGATGGTACCATCAACCAGTTGAACAACCAATCCTATTTAGGCGGGGGTACAACTACGGCCAGTAACCCATTGGCTATTATCGAGGCTGTTGATGACCAGATTTTCCAATTTCAAACAAGAGGAAACCTTGCTTTAACGTATGATATTTTACCTGAGTTGAGCTTTAAAACTTTTGGAGGTGTCTATATTAACCTTTACAATCAAGATTTTTATAGATCAAATACGCTATTGTACAGAAATAATGCTAATGGTGATCCCTATGGGCAAGCGTCTTCATCCACAGAGACCAACTGGCTTTGGGAAAATACGCTTAACTGGAAAAAAGAGTTCGGTGACCATTATATAGATGCAGTCTTGGGTTACATGGCGCAAAAGGACAACTTAACGCTAAAACAAGTATTGGCCAATAATTATCCAGATGACCTTGTACCAACCGTAAGTGGAGGACAAGTATTTGGAGGAACTTCTGTTAAAGAACAATGGTCCTTATTGTCTTCTCTATTTAGAGTAAATTATAGTTTTAAGGACAAATATTTATTTACGGGAACATTCCGTTCCGATAAATCCTCAAGATTTGGAAAGAATAACCAAACAGGATATTTCCCTTCCTTTTCTTTAGGATGGAGGTTGAACGAAGAGGAATTTTTGGTCGACTCAGAAACCATCTCCGAGCTTAAATTACGTGTTAGCTGGGGTAAAACAGGTAACTTCGAAATTCCAAATTATGGAGCCGTAGGTTTATTATCACCACAGAACTACAACCTTGGAGGAAATCAAATTAATGGTCTTGTACAAAGCACCATTCCGAATCCTAACCTTACTTGGGAAAAATCTGAACAGATAGATGCAGGTATCGAATTAGGGTTGTTCAATAATAGAATTTTCCTTTTGGCTGATTACTACGATACCAAAACGAAGGATCTATTGCTTAACGTTGCTATTTCTTCAGTTTCCGGGTTCGAGACCCAGTTAAGAAACCTTGGAGAAGTACAAAACAGAGGTTTTGAACTTGCTTTGAGTACCAAGAACTTCGTTGGGGAAGACTTTACGTGGAATACAAATATTAATTTCTCCACCAATAAGAACGAAGTACTTTCTTTGAATGAAAGTAATGAGCCTATTTTTTCATCTGGTAGTGCTGGGGTAAGACACGTAACACGTGTGGGTGACCCGATAGGTAGCTACTATGGTTATGTAACGGATGGTATCTATCAATCCCAAGAGGAAATTGATAACGCACCATCTGATACTCAGGCCCCTGATCCAGCTCCTGGAGACATCAGGTTTAAAGATGTAGATGGTGATGGAGAAATAACTCCGGACGATAGAACAGTTACAGGTAGTTATTTCCCTGATTTTACTTGGGGTGTAAATAACAGGTTGACCTTTAAGAATATTGATTTCAGCTTTTTGATTCAAGGAGTGGAAGGAAACGAGATTCTTAACTTAACTTCAAGACACATGAAGAATGGTGAGGCCAACTTTAACTCTTATGCCATTTTCAATGAACGTTGGAGGTCTCCTTCCGAACCAGGAAATGGATATATGCCAAGAGCTGATAGGCAAACAGGAAACCATGGGAACAACAATAGGCCTTCTTCTTTTCAAGTGGAGGACGGATCTTATGTAAGATTAAGAAATGTGACCCTGGGTTACACCGTACCGACCAATAACTTTTTTGGCAGCAAAATTCAGAAGCTTAGGTTTTATGTTACAGGGACAAACCTCTTTACTATTACCGATTATCTAGGTTACAACCCAGAGGTTAGTAGCATTACCACGAATAGTTTGACACCGGGAGAGGATTATGGAGCATTTCCATTGACCAGATCCTTCACCTTGGGGGTAAACCTAAAGTTCTAATCTAAAAAAAGGAAAAAATGAAACGAATTCTATATATAATGCTATGCACGGCACTTTTTACCGGGTGTAGCGAAGACTTTACAGATCTCGCGCCAATTTCCAACAGAAATGAGGCAGATTTTTACAATACCCCTGAAGATTTCGAAGTGGCCATTAATGCCAGTTACGCCGGACTCCAGAGCACTGGGGTTTACGGACGCGGGTACTGGACCATGTTCGAAATGCGAAGCGATAATACCGATCAAGGTCCCGATGCAACCGGATTGGCCCGTCAGTACACGGAGATCAATGCGTTTACCGAGGATGCCCTCAATGAGCAGATTACCTCGGCTTGGAGTGAGTCCTACAGAGTTATTGCCAATTGCAATGTGATTTTAGATCGTATCCCAAATGTTGAAATGGACGCGTCGCTAAAGAATCAAGTATCAGGTGAAGCTTTGTTTATCCGTTCTTTGATGTACTACCATTTAGCAATCGGATTTGGGAATATCCCTTTACAACTTACATCCTTTGATTCAGGAGACGAACTTGTGCAGGTTGACGAAAATACAGTATTGCAACAATTGGTTACCGATTTAGCAACAGCTGAAGAAAATCTTCCTGTATCATATAGCGGAAGTGAAGTTGGAAAAGCTACAAAAGGAGCAGCAGCAACCTTGTTGGCCAAAGTATTGTTGACATTGGGTGAAAATTCTGCTGCAGAAACTGTTCTAAGGAGAATCATAGCCAACTATGGATATGAGTTGTTGCCCAATTATGCCGATTTATGGGGTGTTGCCAACGAGAACAGCGCTGAGTCCATTTTCGAGGTTCAGTATATCAGTGGAGGTATAGGTCAAGGAAGTCTTTTTACCAACGATTTTTCACCAAGTACCGATTTGCAGACTGGTTCAGGGTTTGGTAGAAACCGCCCAACTGTTTCCATGTTGGAAGCCTATGAAGACGGGGATTTAAGATTTGAACCATCTATGGGGGCAACCTACATTGACCTTGAAGGAGAAGTGGTCGAAGCCAGACATGTAAGAAAATACCAGTCCGATTTAGCCATTGAGAACGATTCCGACATCAATTTTGTTGTATTTCGATATGCCGATGTTCTACTTATGTTGGCAGAGGCTTTAGGTGAAACGCCCGAAAGTTATGATTTGATCAATGAGGTTAGAAACAGGGCTGGATTACCAGATATTGATGCTTCCGCACCTGGTACTTTTGAAGATAAACTACTTCAGGAAAGAAGAGTTGAACTTGCTTTTGAAAACCACCGATGGCCAGACCTAAAACGATTTGGTGCGGTTGGTAAAGTTATCGAGGCAGAAGACTTTATAACCGGTACCAAGGAGTATTTCTTTATCCCACAAAGGGAGATGGACATCAACCCGAACTTTGTTCAGAACTAGGAAGTTCAATTAATTTTTAACGAGATTCTGTTTTCATTCATTAAGTTAGTTCGATTGATCAGTTCCCAAACCATGGATTACCTACTTATCACTATGGATCAATAGCTCATAACAAATTGAATGAGGATAAAATTAAAATACTGTTGCTTCAATAGAGGTGACCAGAGATAGCATTGTAAAATTTTAATGAATTAAATATCAAATAGAAAATGAGAAAGTTAATTATGGCCGTTTGTTTATGCTTTGCATTTACAACAATTCAGGCCCAACAGAAAAAAGTCTTGAATATTTTGGCCATAGGGGCACATCCAGATGACTGTGATTCCAAGTTTGGTGGAACTGCTGCCTTGTTTGCCAAAATGGGTCACAACGTAAAATTCCTTGCATTGACCAATGGAGATGCCGGGCATCATGAAATGGGTGGTGGCGTATTGGCCAAAAGGCGTAGACAAGAGGCCAAAGATGCTGCAAAAGCATTGGGTATAGCCGAATATGAAGTTTTGGATAATCATGATGGAGAATTGTTTCCGACCTTAAATGTCCGATTGGAAGTCATCCGACGCATTCGGGATTGGGATGCTGATATTGTGTTGGGACTTAGACCCAACGATTATCATCCAGATCACAGAAATGCAGGTTCTGTGGTACAAGATGCTGCTTACATGAATATTGTACCAAATGTGGCTCCAGATACTCCACCCTTGGAAAAGAATCCAGTGTTTCTATATATGAGCGATCATTTTAAGAAGCCATATCCCTTCCAAAAGGATATCGCTGTCATAGTTGATGATGTAATCGATACCAAAGTAAAAGGATTGGCAGCCCACGATTCACAAATGTTCGAATGGTTGCCTTGGACCAGAGGAGTCGACCTTTCAACAATTCCTACTGGAGAAAAAGAAAGATTGACATGGTTAAAAGAAAGGTGGATGAACAGAAAACCAGATGCAAGCACTTTGGAAGCAGTAAAAAAATGGTATCCAGGAGCGGATGTTTCAAAAGTAAAACAAGTGGAATTCTTTGAAATATGTGAATACGGCAAGCAACCCACTGATGAGGAAATAAAAGAAATGTTCCCCATGTTGGGCTCTAAATAATCAAGAGAATAAACCACCCAGGTAGTATCCAAACATAAATAACCAATCAATTTAAAAATGGAGAATAGTAGGCCCACGATCAAGAGGTATATTCATATAATTGGGTTGGTAATGATCGTATTTTTTGTGATTTCGTTCATTACTAACATTTTGAATTCCATCATTGTAGATGTTAAGGATAGCTTTGACCTTAGCCTTACATTGACCGGATTATTGCCCTTTACTTTTTTTATTGCGTATGGCATAATGTCCATTCCTGCAGGATTTTTGTCCGAAAAATATAGTGAAAGGACATTACTTTCAGTCTCCTTTTTGGTCATGGCGCTTGCTTCCCTGGGTTTTGCATTGCTACCCCAGTATGGTGTTTTTAGCATAACCTTGTTTGTATTGGGCTGTTGTATGGCGGTACTTCAGGTAATTATAAATCCTATGTTGCGTGTGGCGGGAGGTGAAGAGCATTTCGCTTTTAACTCAGTACTCGCTCAATTGGTTTTTGGGGCAGCATCATTTTTAAGCCCCTATTTATATAAGTATTTGGTAAGTAAGAATAACACCGATGATTCTTTAGCTGAGATGTTGCGTGGATGGGTACCACAAGATTTACCTTGGGCATCATTATATATTGTGTTCGCGGTAATTGCTTTGGTATTGTTTTTCTACGTGTTTTTAACCAAATACCCCAAGTTTGAAAAGACCGAGGAAGAGAAAACGGGAGATACCAGTTCTTATTGGGACCTTTTAAAGAATAAATGGACAATACTCTATTTCTTGGGAATCTTTTGTTATGTGGGAACAGAGCAAGGTGTAGGAAACTGGATTTCCCAGTTCCTTAACCAATATCATGGCCTTGACCCTCAAACGGTAGGTGCGGATACGGTATCTTATTTCTGGGCAATGTTGACGGTGGGGTGTTTGTTGGGCTTATTGCTATTAAAGTTTATGGACAGTCGAAAATTGCTGATTTTGGCAACTTCCATAACCATAATAAGTCTTGTACTGGCCTTGACCGGATCTGCGCAAATGGCCTTGATAGGTTTCCCCGCAGTAGGATTCTTTATATCCGTTATGTATTCCATCATATTTTCTCTGGCACTTAACTCTGTTAAAGAACATCATGGTTCTTTATCGGGTATACTTTGTACCGGTATTGCCGGCGGTGCTGTAATTCCATTTATAGTGGGGGGGCTGGGCGAATTGATGTCATTGAAATCAGGCATGTTCTTTTTGATTATCCCCTTGATTTTCATCCTATCCATAGGATTCTGGGCCAAACCTTTGGTGAACAACAAGACCATAAGCTTAAAGAAGGACTAGTGGATAAAACAAGCAAAATGGTTTTAGGGGTTGATGTGGGAGGTACCAAAATCAAAGTGGGAAGAGTTTTAGGAAAAAATGTGGTACAAAGCAGGCTTTCCAAAGTAAATCGGGATGATTCAGAGGAAACTTCCCTTTCAAAATTATTTGAAACCATTGATGAGGTGATGACGGACGCAGTTGAAGCCATTGGGATAGGAGTTCCTGCCGTAGTTGACCCGGATTCAGGTGTTGTGTACAATGCGCAGAACATCCCTTCATGGAAAAAAGTCCCCTTGAAGGAGCTTGTGCAAAAACAATTTAATGTCCCCGTGCATTTAAACAATGATGCCAATTGTTTTGCGCTTGGTGAAAAACATTTTGGGAAGGCGAAGCAATTCTCCAATTGTGTGGCACTTTCTTTAGGAACGGGACTGGGCATGGGCATTTTAATAGATAATAAGCTGTACAACGGCGTTTTGTGCGGTGCTGGGGAAGTTGGAATGCTTCCCTACAAAAATGGAATTCTGGAACAATACGCGGGAAGCTTCTTTTTTGAAGAGGAATTTGGAGAGTCTGCAAAAATCCTTTATCAAAAGGCCCTTGATCACAATGAAACCGCCTTGTCCGCCTTTAGAAAATACGGGGTGCATTTAGGAGAAGCCATTAAGGCCATTCTTTATTTGTTTGCTCCTGAGGCCATCATACTTGGAGGGTCGATAAGCAACGCCTATCCATTTTTTAAGGCTTCGCTGCAAGAGGCTCTCGACTCGTTTGCCTATCAAAAACAATTGGAAAATTTTAAAATCGAAACATCGGATTTGGTGGATTCACCCATTTTGGGTGCGGCCGCACTAGGTCTGTAAAATGAATAACCTTACTACACAAATGAGAATAATAATAACAGTATTGCTAGCATGTTTTCTGCTCAAATCCTGTTCACAGCCCACAGTAACGGGGAAACAGGTGAGTATTGCCGTGGAGGACAATAAAAAGGGCGCCCCCATAACTTTGGGGATACCCTTTGCAAAAGGAGAATTAAATTCCGTGGACCACCTACGTTTGTTGACCTCCGACGGTACGGAAATCCCTTGTCAAACCACCGAAGTGAGCAATTGGGGACCCATTGACGACAGTGTAAAATGGGTTTGGGTATTCTTCTTTTCCGAAGACACAAAAGACTATATCCTTGAATATGGGGATGGTGTGGTGCCCATGCTGCCCAAAGAGAAAATCGTTTCCGTGAACAATATGAGACCTCGAGGAGGAATCGATGTCAATACGGGACCATTGTCTTTTTCCATTCATAAGAAAGGAAATGGCTTTTTGGACGAGGTTTTCCTGGATTCAAATAAAGATGGAAAGTTTACGGAGGAGGAACTCATTGGTTCTTCCCCGGAAAAGAACAGAGGTTCCTTTTTCGATCTTCTGGACGATTCCGGTATAGATGCTTCCAAGGCTTTTATCAATGAGGTATTCAGAGAAAAAGGATCAGGACCCATGCATACTATTTTTCGGATAGAGGGAACGTATACCTATAGCAGGGAAGACAATAATTTATCCCCGTTCACAATTTGGCTGCATGCATACGCAGGTAAAAGCTATATAAAAGTTTTGCATACCATGACCTATACTGGTATCCCTGACAAACATAAGCGACAAGAAGGGGAACATGCCAATATCGCAACGCAGAACAAGAAAATCATCTCGGAGAACACAGAGGACGACATGGGTTGGATACAGCCCAATGATCAAATTGCAGGCGTTGGGCTTCAACTAAAATATCATTTGGACGACAACGTAAGTGTTTCAATGCCGCTGTATGATGGGTCGTGGAAAAACGATGGTGCGAATACGGTTATGGAAGAAGTTGCCGTGAGCAATGAGGCTCCAGTTCAATTATTGCAAAAAGGACCTGGATATAGAAAAAGTACCAGCCTTAGGAGTCTGTATTTAAACAAATTCACAGAGGATAAAGGTAACGAGAATTCAGAGGAAAAATTAGACTTTGAAGCTATTGTATCCAAAGGGGAAGATGATTTGGCAAAATCCCAAAGAGCAAAGGGCTGGGTGAATGTAACCGATGGAAAAAGGGGAGTAGGCATAGGAATCAAGAATTTTATGAAAGAATACCCAAAAGGTATCGAGGTCGATCCTGCCAGTAAAACCCTCTTGGGAAGCATTTGGCCAAAAGAAAACGGCCCAATGAGCTTTGCAAGGCATAATACCGAACCGGATGGTGGAATGCTTGCCAACTTTGCCCAAGGAATTACCAAAACTACGGAGTTCATTTATTATTTCCACGACAATGATACCAAGGAAGAGGTGGGAGAGAAGATGGAGTACGTTACGGAAAGCCCAGTGGCACATGCCTCCCCCGAGTGGTATACCAGCTCCAAAGTATATGGTAACATGGCGCCTGCCTCCCAAGAACACCAAGAATTTGAAAACGCCCTGCAATACAGATATCAGTGGTGGGCCTACAACCAAAAGAACGAACCGTGGTATGGTATGTTCAACTACGGAGACGGAAAAAGTTATTTCTTTAATGGCAAATGGGTGCAATGGACCAATAACGAGCCCACTGTGGATTTTATGCTGTGGACCAATTTTATGCGGACAGGAAACCCAAAATATTTCAAGTTGGCCCAAGCCATGAGCAGGCACACCATGGATGTGGACAATATCCATTGGCCTAAAAAACGGACCTATTTCGGTGAAATCAACGATGCCATCGATTTTTGGAACTACGAAGATGAACCGGAATCAACACCTTACCTTGGTATTGGAAGAAGACATGCCAATGAACACTGGTACGCACTTTTAAGTGCCCATGTTTGGATTCAAGGTTGGATTGCCGATTATTATTTGTCCGCCGACCACAGAGCACTGGAGGTCGCCAAAATGACCGGGGACACCTATATCAAACGCATTTGGGGAGATCACGATTTAAGAGGTAGAAGGTTATATCTATCCGTATTGAACTTGGTTGAGCTCTACGATGCCACCAAGCTTAAGAAGTACAAAGACGAATTGGACGAAAGAGTTAATTTGATGTTGGAGTTCCAAGAACGTCAAGGTGGTAATTTATTGTTGGATAGATATGGATACAGTCAAACCTATGTGGCACAAGGACTTTACAAGTACCAACAAATAACAGGTGATGAGGAAGTAAGAAAAGCACTGTTGAAGCATGCCAGATGGGTCAGGGAAGTCCCTCCATTGAACCATGAAATGGAATCTTATTTGGCAACTATTTATCCACTGTTGCTGGGCTACGAGATAAGCGGTGAAAAAGTGTACTTAGATGAAGCCTTGGCAAGGGCAGAAGTTCTCAAAGTAGGAGAATTACCAAAAAAACCTGACGAATATGAATCCGCCGAGACCTATGGCGAGGACCTTTTGGAAATTTCAAACCTGCCCATGAGCAAGGGACGATTTACCAATTGGCAAACAAACCAAGGACTCAGGGTATTTGGATGGACACACGCATACAATATTCCTTATTTGCTCTACTGGATGGATAAGGAAAATATCGACTAAATCCTGTAATCTTCAGAAGGGGATGGTGTAGCCTTAGGGCCATCATCCCTTTTTTATTTGCACTGACCAACTAATTAAACAACTACTATGTCTTATAAGAAATTTGGTTTCGTCCTTGGACCTCTTCTATTTATTTTGATCCATTACTTTTTTAATGGGGAAGGCCTTTCGGATGGAGGGCGGGACATATTGGCGGCAACGAGCTGGATAGGGGTTTGGTGGGTTTTTGAAGTACTTCCCATTGCGGTTACCGCATTGCTTCCAATACTTTTGTTTCCTCTTTTAGATGCTGTTGCGTTGGATGATACTACTGCAAGCTATGGACATAAGTATGTTTTTCTTTATTTGGGAGGTTTTATTTTGGCCATTGCTATTGAAAAGTGGAACCTTCATAAAAGAATAGCGCTTCAAATCATTAAAACAATTGGTACAAACATGTACACCATAGTTCTTGGATTTATGGTTGCCACTGCTTTTCTTTCTATGTGGATTTCCAATACCGCAACTACAGTTATGGTACTCCCAATGGCCATATCCATAGTCAAACAATTAAAGGATAATCCAGAAACGCCAGAAGATGAAAACAAGGTTTTTAGCAAATTATTAATGTTGGCTATTGCCTATGCTGCATCAATAGGTGGAATTGCCACCTTGATCGGAACACCTCCGAACTTAGTGTTTGCAGGATTTGTTCAAAAAACATACGGTGTGGATATTAGTTTTTGGCAATGGATGAAATTTGGACTTCCCGTATCATCCGTACTGCTGGTACTGGCATGGTTGTATTTGACAAGAATTGCTTACCCTTTGGGAAAGGCACGTTTTCCTGGAGGAAAAAAAGAAATAAACAGACTACTGGCGGAGTTGGGGCCTTTGGGAAGGGAAGAAAAATTGGTGTTGCTTGTTTTTGTACTTACCGCTTTCTGTTGGATAACTAGGTCATTTTTGCTACAAAATTTTATTCCTAATATTGATGACACCATTATTGCGATTGCATCGGCCATTGTTCTTTTTATCATTCCTGTGAACAGGTCTGGTGACCCTCTCATCAAATGGAAAGAAGCCGTGCAAATACCATGGGGCATCATATTGTTATTTGGAGGTGGAATGGCCATAGCCAAGGGTTTTCAGGAGACCGGTTTGGCAAATTATCTTGGGGGACAAATGACATTTTTTGAGGGCTTGCCTTTATTGGTGTTGCTGTTGTTGGTAATTACCTGCGTAAATTTTTTAACGGAAGTTACATCCAATTTGGCCACCACGGCCATGATGCTTCCTGTTCTTGCCCCATTAGCTTTAACGCTGGGTATAAACCCATATTTATTGATGGTGGCATGCACCTCTGCAGCTTCTTGCGCATTCATGCTCCCTGTTGCTACACCACCAAATGCAGTAGTTTTTGGGTCTGGATATTTGCGTATTCCGGATATGGTACGAACAGGATTTTTAATGAACCTGTTATCTATTATTATTATGGCACTCGCAGTGTTCTTTATCTTGCCAAACTTGTGGGAGTTTTAATAGGCCTTGAACCCTAACCAATAACACAACATAAGTTTGATGCTTTTTTGGTGGCAAAGTAATAAGCACTGCAAAGGAAAGAACCTCCTTTTATGACCTTTTCCTAAGCATAAGGGTTTCTGGAATTAAAAGCGCTTTTTGCACCTTTTGGATTTTTTGTCACTTCAGTACTGGAGGCTAGTTTGTTGTAATAATTGGTGTTGTACCAATCACTGGTCCATTCCCAAACGTTCCCGGTCATGATATAAAGACCAAAGTCGTTTTTAGGGTAGGTCATTACGGGTTCCCTTCGCTCATACCCATCTTCCATGGTATTTTTTACGGGAAATTCACCTTCCCAGGAATTGGCATGGGAACTGAGCTGGGCAATATCATTTTCCCAAAAGAACTTGTCGCCTGTTTTTCCTGCCCGTGCCGCAAACTCCCATTCTGCTTCCGTAGGCAACCTGCCTAAGGCCCATTTACAATAAGCTTGTGCATCTTCAAAGGCAATATGTACCACAGGGTAGTCTTTTTTCCCCTCGATGCCACTATTAGGACCATTGGGATGTTTCCAACTGGCTTCTATTCTCCATTCCCACCATTGGGAGTAATCGTACAAGTTTGGAAGACTGGACTTTGTCTTTTTGAACACAAGTGAGCCCGGTTGGAGGATGGAGTCGTGTGGTTTTGGGGTATCTTTAGGGTATTGTTTTTTACTTTCTTCCCAATCAATTTCACGCTCGGCCACAGTAATGTAAACGGTTTCATCCACAAATTTTACGAATTCGGCATTGGTCACTTCATGAATATCCATGTAGAATCCATCAACATTTACCTTATGAGCTGGTTTTTCGTGGGACATGGCCATGTTATCGTTAGGTACAGTACCTTGGATAAATTCACCACCAGGTATCCAGACCATTCCGTAGGGCGCTTCTTTTGGGATTTTATTGGATAGTACTTGTGCGGCGATTTCAGTTTTGGTATTTGCCTCCGTGGATTCTACTAAATTATCCGCTTTGGACTTACAGCTAAAAATCAGGGTAAATAGCGAAAGATATATTTCAAAAACATTGGCTTTTGGGTATAAATGCAGCAATAAAATAAACATAAAGGAATACCAATGTCCTAAAAGGTTATGTATTTTAGTAGGATGGAGGCCAAACAGTTTCATATTACCAAATCATCCGGTGATCGGGTCAAGTTTTCTATCGATAAGCTAAAGAGGTCCCTTCAACATAGTGGTGCCAATGAAGAGATGGTGCAAGAGATAGTGCAACGAGTTCAAGATGAGCTATACCAAGGTATCACTACACGGGAAATTTACAACCGAGCCTTTGCGCTTTTAAAGAAAAAAAAGTCGGTCTACGCATCCAAATACAAACTCAAAAAGGCGATTTACGAACTTGGTCCCACTGGTTTCCCTTTTGAAAAATTTATCAGTGGTATTTTGCATTACTCTGGTTATCAAACGAAAGTAGGGGAAGTGTTACAGGGCACCTGTGTTTCTCACGAAATCGATGTAATTGCCATTAAAAATGGAACCTTGAATGTTATTGAATGTAAATTCCATAGTGATGATGGACTTAAATGCAATGTAAAGGTTCCGTTGTACATAAACTCAAGATATAAGGATGTCAAAGGCCCATTGGATTCTCAAAAAGAAAAGAACTTTAAAGCCACTGAAGGTTGGGTGGTCACCAACACACGATTTACTAAAGATGCACTTGAATATGGAAAATGTGCAGGATTATATCTTTTGAGTTGGGATTACCCTCATGGGGATGGACTTAAGGAGCGGATAGATAGATTACGACTGTACCCTATAACAGTATCTACACTATTGTCTAGCAGAGAGAAACATTTTTTATTGGATCGCGACGTTGTTCTTTGTAGACAATTGGAAAAAGACAGTTTTTTGCTGGATCATTTAGGGGTTTCCAATGGAAGGAAGCAACGAATTCTTAAGGAAATGAAATCATTGTGCAACTCATAAAAAAGATATGGAAAAACTTCAAGTTCATTTTTTGGGAGGGTCTGGAACGGTAACAGGTTCAAAGTTTTATTTGCATACCGAAGAAATTAAAATCATGGTGGACTGTGGTTTGTTCCAAGGTGTAAAGGAGTTGCGCGAACAAAACTGGGAACGTCTACCCATAGCTGTTTCAGAAATTGATTACGTATTACTTACCCATGGACATTTAGACCATTGTGGGTATTTGCCTCTTTTGGTTCGACAGGGTTTTCGTGGAAAAATTTTGGGAACACCACCTACGCTGGAAATTGCTAGAATCATTCTTGAAGATAGTGCTAAAATTCAGGAAGAAGAAGCCGATAAAGCCAATAAGGAAGCGTATAGCAAGCATAATCCAGCCTTGCCTTTGTACACCAAAGAAGATGCGGAGTTTACATTGAATTTTTTTGAACATGTAGAGGAAGGGGAAAAGGTTTCACTTTCTGACCATTGTGATGCTAGTTTTCTATACAATGGACATATTATCGGTTCAACGTATATTGAGATTGATTTATTTGGCAAACGGTTGGTTTTTTCAGGAGATGTAGGTCGGCAAGTAGATGAATTGCTCGACCCTCCCAAACAACCCGAGTGGGCCGATTACTTATTTGTGGAAAGTACTTATGGAGACAGACAGCATCCAGATGAGGACGTAGGACAAATTTTGACCGAACTCGTAAATGAAACATTGCACAAGAAAGGTACCTTGATTATTCCCTCTTTTGCTGTGGAACGCTTACAGTCCTTAATGTACCAACTGTGGAAACTCTATAAAAAAAATCGGATTCCCAATATCCCCATTTTTGTGGATAGCCCTATGGGAAATAATGTATTGGAGGTATTTAAAAATTTCCCCAATTGGCATAAACTTACCCCAGGGGAATACAGGAATATGTGCAATCACATTACTGTAGTGAGCTCTTACGCCGAAACATGGGAAACCATTGATGATCCAAGGCCCAAAATTGTGATTGCCGGCAGTGGTATGGTTACGGGGGGACGGGTACTTACCTATATAAAACAATTAGGGGATATGGATACCACTTCCATTTTAATTGTAGGGTTCCAAGCAGAGGAAACCCGTGGCAGAAAATTGCTCGAAGGGACTACGGAGTTAAAGATTTATGGGAAATACGTGCCAATCAAAGCAAAGGTGAATCATTTGGAGAGCTTATCCGCCCATGCGGACCAAGGTGAATTGTTGAAATGGATGGGTTCCATAAAAAACATTCCCGAAAAAGTATTTTTGGTTCATGGGGAGAAAGATGCCATGGAAACTTATAAAGACAAAATTCAAGAACAACTCGGGTGGAATTGTCATATTCCCAAGATGCACGAAGTAGTTGAAATTTTACTATAGGAACCGGACATTATAATTTGACTCCATAACTTAAATCCCCAGCATCACCCAGGCCGGGTATTATGTAACCTTTACTGGTAAGGTGTTCATCAACGGCAGCAATCCAGAGCTGTGTATCGTTTGGGAATACTTTTTCAACCTTTTCTACTCCAGATTTGGATCCGATTACGGATATTATGTGGATTTGTTTTGGTGTACCATGGCTTTTGAGTGCATCGAGCACATTTTCGAGAGTTTTTCCAGTGGCCAACATAGGATCCGTTAAAACCAATATTTTATCATCGAGAGAGGGTGCAGCAAAATACTTCACGATTACTTCAAAACCATCATCATTGTTAGGGTGGTGTCTGTAGGCCGAAATAAACGCATTTTCAGCTCCATCAAAATAACTTAAAATACCATGGTGAAGGGGTAATCCAGCCCTAAGTACAGAACAAAGCACCAAATTGTCCGAACACAAAAAAGATTTCTTGGTTCCGAACGGGGTCTTGATTTGGGTTTTCTTATAATCCAGCGATTTGCTCAATTCGTAAGCAAGAACCTCACCTATGCGTTCAATATTGCGTCTAAAACGCATGGAGTCTTTTTGAACTTCTACATCCCGAATTTCCGAAATAAAAGTATTCAGTACGGAGTTGGTCTGGTCAAACTGATGGATGATCATGTTGTTATAAATTGATTCTTCTTAAAGGTAAATGTTGTTGACAAGATATAAAAATGAAAACCTTGATAGTAATAGTTGAACCGGACACTGATAAAGGTCATTGGAATAAAAGAAGTTTTTTATCGAAATTTGAGAGAGTCATTCATTCTGATGAAATTGGAGTGATATAAGGTTTTATGAATTCAGAATTCTGTATCGACCTATGGATTTTATTGATTATTACAAAGTATTGGGGGTAGATAAAAAAGCTTCTGCCGATCAAATTAAAAAAGCTTATCGAAAGCTTGCCAGGAAATACCACCCTGACCTGAACCCCAACGATAAGGAAGCCGAAAAGAACTTTAAACGGGCAAATGAGGCCAATGAGGTACTTTCGGACCCGGAGAAAAGGAAAAAATACGACGAATACGGAAAAGATTGGCAGCACGCCGAAGAGTTTGAGAAGGCAAAACGTTCCAGAGCTCAACAAGGGAGACAAGGTGACTATTCTGGCTACACTTATAGCGGCTCCGAGGGTTCTGCTCAAGGCTTTTCGGATTTTTTTGAGTCCATGTTCGGAGGGGCATCCGGGTTTAGTTCGCGAGGTCAAAAGGTCCGTTTTAGGGGACAGGATTATAATGCCCAGCTACAATTGTCCTTAATGGATGTATACACCACCCAAAAACAGACCCTCACGGTTAATGGAAAGAATATAGGATTGACCATACCGGCAGGGATTGAGGATGGACAGACCATAAAAATTAAAGGACACGGTGGGCCAGGAGTTCAGGGCGGTCCTGCTGGCGATTTGTATATTACTTTTTCCATTGTGAACAATACTGCCTTTAAACGTGATGGGGCAAATTTGTATAAAACGGTTCAGGTTCCTTTGGTAAAGGCAGTGCTAGGGGGAGAAATACAGGTGGAGACCCTCACCGGCAAAGTTAAATTAAAAGTGGCCCCGGGAACCGATAATGGAACCAAGGTGAAGTTAAAAGGGAAAGGATTTCCAAAATACAAGAAAGAAGGCCAGTTTGGAGACCTTTACCTCACCTACACTGTAAAAATACCGAGGACCCTTACACAGGAACAAAAGTCGCTGTTTGAATCATTAGCTAAGACCAACCTAGAATAAAAAAACATGAAAAAAGAAAATTACATATCCATAAAGACTGTTTGCGAAAGACATGGGGTTGGTGAATCTTTTGTTTATTCCATGTACGAGTATGAGATTTTGCAGGTGGAGCAAAAGGGTGATGATGCGATGCTTCATGTGGAAGACCTTCCCCTTTTGGAAAAAATGGTGCGTTTGCACAACGAGTTGGACATTAATCCTGAAGGATTGCAAGCCATATATCATCTTCTCGGTCAGGTGGAAAATTTACAGGAAGAAGTGGCATCACTAAAAAGAAAATTGGACACATTGAAGTGATTAAATTTTAGACCTGCAGATATGACCAAGGTCATAGGAATAAAACCATCCGAATGCTACTTTTAAACAAAACCTAACAAAATGAAAATGGTTCAAGGAATAGGAGTTTTGGGAACTTCCTTTCTATTTCAGGAAGAAAGCCATTTTGTTTTAACATTGGATGTCATGAAAAAAATATTGGTACCCGTCGATTTTTCGAAACATTCTGAATACGCCTTGGAAGTTGCCGCTAAAATAGCAAAGCAACATGAGGCTGGTATTATTTTACTGCACATGATAGGGTTGTCCGATTCTGTTTTGGCCAATTCAGAAATCGCTGAGGAAGCCGAAGCGAAATATTACTTAAAATTGGCCAAAGAAAAAATCAAGGAGTTTACAGAAAAAGAGTACCTCAAAGAAATTTCTGTTAAGGCCATTATTCAAAATTATAAGGACTTTACGGAAGTAAACAATGTGGCCCAAGAGCAAAATTGTGACTTGGTGGTTATGGGGTCGCATGGCACCAGTGGTTTTAGCGAATTGTTTGTGGGTTCCAATACCGAAAAGGTGGTACGTACATCTGACCTTCCCGTTATAGTCATCAAAAAATCGCATGATGATTTTTCTATTAAAAAAATAGTGTTGGCCAGTGATCTGGATAAAGAAAGTATTCCTGTTTACATGAAGGCCGAAGCGTTTGCCGAATTATTTTCGGCCTCATTGGAAGTTGTTTATATAAACACTTCCGGTGCTAATTTTATGGGTTTTGATGACGTGGAGAAAAGAATGAAATCTTTTCAAAAGGAATTGGGCAAGGAGATTAAGGTAACCTTTTATAACCACCACAGTGTGGAACGCGGAATGCTAAACTATTGTTTTGAAAATGATGCCGATTTATTGGTGGTTCCAACCCATGGCAGAAAGGGCTTGGCACACTTTGTTGTGGGAAGTTTGGCCGAAAATGTTTCCAACCATGCTAAAATCCCAGTAATGACCATTAAAATCTGATTATTTTTCGAAAAGTAACTGCAAGCGTCCCAATAAAATCAACTCCGATTTATTACTGCCAGAAAATGAAGATGTAATCGCCCTGGATGTAGACATGGTCAAACTTTTAATTTCGGGGGTGAATAGTAACTTATGGTTCATATAAAAAGCTTCAAACTCCTCATAAATCTCCTCCTCGTCTTTTCCATATTCCAATAGCCAATCAAAAACAGAAACTATTTGGAAGGCGGCATCGGTTCCATACTCATCTTCAATATCATCTACATCCAACCAAAAATCCCGTACAACTTCATTGAGTTTTTCCATCTCCTTCATATGCACACTGTGGTCTGCCATTGCCATGGCATAGAACAATTTCCCTAAATTTTGATAAAATTTATTACCGAGATTTTTTTTGGATTCCAACATTTTCTTACATTTTAATGCTTGAAGAGTAAATATACTCATGTAAATAATTTTCCCCCATGATCTAAATCAGTACATTTATTTATTGTTTTGGAACTATTTGAAAAAGGTAACGTACTTGGCATGTTTTCGGAGATTATTTCCGAGGGCATCCTAATTGTCAATGAGCAACAGCAGATTACTACCAGTAACAATGCAGCCAATGAAATGTTTGGTTACGAAGAAGAAGAACTTCATGGCAAACCATTGGAAATCTTAATCCCAAAGCATTCAAGAAATAAACATGGCACGCTGGTCTCCGGTTTTATGCACGAAGGCAAAGCACGACAGATGGGCAAAGGGCTGGATCTGATGGGATTGCGTAAAAATGGAGAAGATTTTCCCTTGGAAATCAGCCTAAATCCATTTGAGCTAAATAATGAAAGGTACGTTTTAGCCCTCATCATGGATATCACCGAGAAAAAGAAAGCCGAACAGACCATAGATTATTGGTTCCAGATTTTTGATGAATCCCTGAATGAGATTTATGTATTTGATGCCGAATCATTTATTCTAATCAATGTAAACCGCGGCGCCCAACTCAATCTGGGGTATAATATGGAGGAACTTGGTAAAATGTCCGTGCTGGATATTAAACCGGAAGTCACCATGGAGGTTATGAGACGCTTGGTTTCCCCTTTGTTGTCCAAACGGAAGCAAAAAGTAGTTTTTGAATCCGTTCATAAGCGAAAAGATAATACCAGGTATCCTGTTGAAGTCCATCTGCAGTTATCATTTATTGGAAAACGACAAGTTTACGTAGCCATTGTTTTGGATATTACGGAAAGAAAAAATTACACACAGCAATTAGAGAATACAGTAGAAGAACGAACCCAACAATTACGAGAGGCTTTAAAGGCGGAGAAAAAGCTCAATGAGTTAAAAACCAAGTTTCTCTCCTTAGTGTCCCACGAATTTAAGACTCCCTTGACCAGTATTCTTACTTCTACTTCACTATTAAGCAAATACACCGATTCCGATCAACAAAATAAAAGGGACAAACACATCTCGACCATCAAATCCAAGGTAAAACATTTGGATAATATTCTAACCGACTTCCTGTCCATTGAGCGTTTGGAACTGGGAAAGGTAAAATATACGATATCTTCATTTCCCCTGAGTAAATTGATAAATGAAGTGGTCTATGATTCCAACACGCTCTTAAAAGAAGGACAGCGTATTCGGTATCCCAATAATATTGATGGAATTGTAGTTGATTTTGATGAAAAAATATTAGGGCTGGCCTTGTCCAATCTGGTGCACAATGCCATAAAATATTCCCCCGAGGGTACCGATATAGAATTGAAGGTTTCCCAAGAAAAGAAACAACTTAAAATTGAAGTTGTCGACAAAGGTTTTGGAATACCCATTGAGGACCAACCATTTGTTTTTGATAGATATTTTAGGGCCACCAACGTGCTCACCGTTCAAGGAACGGGTATAGGATTAAATATTGTAAGACAACATATTCACAACCTCGACGCCAATGTCACTTTTAAAAGTGAATTGGGCCAAGGATCCACTTTCACTTTGCACATACCAATAAATAACAAGAAGGATGAAAAAAATTTTACTGGTTGAGGATGACACCACGCTACGGGAAAATATAGCCGAACTATTGGAATTATCCGGTTATGATGTTTCTTCCGCATCGAACGGAAAAATGGCAGTTGATATGGCTAGAAAAGAACCTCCAGATTTGGTGCTCTGCGATATAATGATGCCTGAAATGGATGGTTATGGCGTATTGGAAACACTGTCATCCTATGAAAACACCAGGTACATCCCCTTTATATTTATTTCTGCCAAAACAGAAAAACAAGATGTTAGAAAGGGAATGAACCTTGGTGCCGATGATTATTTAACCAAGCCTTTTGAAGAAGAAGAATTAATATCGGCCATTGCATGTCGTTTGGAAAAAGCCGAACACATGGAAGCTGTACTCGCGGAACACCCTAAAAGACAACATCACGATAACGAGATAAGGTCACTTAATGAGCTAAAAAACTTTTTTGATGACCAGGGCCAGTTATTTTCTTTTAAAAAAGATGAAACGATTTATTCCAAAGGCGACCATTCCAATATGGTATACCTTATTCTTAAAGGAGTTATTAAAAGTTGCGGTTTGGATGAGGAGGGAAAAGAATTGATTACATCTGTTTATTCTGAAGATGATTTTTTGGGGTTTACTTCGTTAACAGATCATCTGCCGTACCAAGAATATGCGGTAGCCATGGAGGAGGTGGAATTGGCGGGCATATCCAAAGAAAAGGTAAAAGCTATTTTGGAGGATAACAAAAGTGTATCCTTGGAACTTATGGATGTGATCACAGGGGATTTGGTGAACATTAAAAAGCAGTTGCTTCAAATGGCGTATAGTTCGGTAAGAAAAAAAACCGCACAGACCCTTCTAATGTTTTGTAAAGCCATAAACAGGGACAAACAAGGGCCGTTAAAAATAGCACGAAGCGATTTGGCGGGGGTGGCCGGGATTGCAACTGAAAGCCTTATTAGAACACTTTCCGACCTAAAACACGAAGGCCTTATTACTATTGAGAACAGAAATATTCTGGTGCTCGATAAAGAAGCATTGGAGCGGGTAAATTAAAAAAAATGCGTCATAAAAGGCACAAGTGACATTTATCATTCCGTTTTTTTTCTCGAATGATAAACTTGTGCCATCAATTTATGACAAATGAAGAGTATTCTGGTGCCAACAGATTTTTCCGAAAACTCCATCCGTGCATTAAAGTACGCTCAAGTACTTTTTGGTTCTGTGGAGTGTAATTTTTATCTACTATATGTTGGTACGCTCTTGGATACGAAAAATGATGCTGGGGCTCTCCAAGGAAAGGATAATGAACCAACTGCAAATACCAAGAAAAAATTAACAGACCTGGTTAAGGAAACCCGGAGGCATAGCACAGAAGCGAATCACTTTTTCTTTGCTTTGCACGAGTATGGTTTTTTTATCCCTGCCATAAAAAAACATATGGAGGAGCAAAACATTGATCTTATTGTTATGGGAACCAAAGGTGCTTCAGGTGTCAAGGAAAAAGTACTGGGGAGCAATGCCGGGGATGTTATAACCAAAGTGCAGTGCAATACCCTTGTTGTTCCTGTTAATGTTGATTTTTCAAGACCAAAAGAAATAGCCTTCCCTACAGATTTCAATATTTTTTACTCTTTAAAAATTCTCCTCCCCATGGAAGAAATGGTGCGTTTGGGCAAAGCACATTTTAGGATAATGAATGCCTTAAGAGATGGTGATGTCCTTAATGAGGAGCAAGAAAAGAACAAGGAACACCTTTTGGACTTTATGGAGGATACGTTTCCTGAAACCTACAGTTTTCATACCATTACAAACAAAAAAGTAAAGTCTGCCATACAATGTTTTGTGGAGAGCAGAGATGTGGATATGATGGTGATGGTAGCAAAAAACCTAAATTTTATACAGCAGATTTTATTCGATTCCATAGTGGAACAAATAAGTTTTCATACTAAAATTCCCTTCTACGTAATTCACGAATAGTTTAGTTTTTCAGTATTTTTTTGATTTCTCTCCCTGCTTTAAAGTCAATATAAATCACCATGAAATTTATTCAATAGGTGATGTAAATCATAGTATAAAACATGTACTGTGGATAGTTTTGTTATTAGTAGGTTTATTAAATAATTGAGCTATGATCAAAGTAGTATTGCCCACCGATTTTTCAGAAAATGCATTTCATGCCATTTCCTATGTTGTAAAGTTATTGGAGAATTCCACCTGTATATTTTATCTGGTGCATGCATATACCCCAGCCATTTATCGGGTAGATTATACACTGGGAAGTCCCGGACAATTGGGATTGCCGGATGATGAAAGGTATAAGGCGGAAGAAGCTCTAGAAAATACAAGAAAAAGAATAAAGGCCAAGTTCAATGTATCCAAGCACACCTACGTTACACATGCAGCCTTTAATTCTTTGGGGGACGAAATCGAGTCTATTTCCCAAAAGGAAAACATCGATTTTATTGCGATGGGAACGCAAGGTGCGACCGGTGCCAAAGAAATTCTTTTTGGCTCCAACACAGTACATGTAATTCAAAAAGTAGGGATTCCGGTTTTGGCTGTTCCATCTGAATATGAATACGTGCCTCCAGGAAATATTTTGTTCCCCACGGATTATGAGGTGGATTACAAAAAAGCCAACCTTGACTTTTTGCTCAAGTTTTCCAAATTATGGCATTCCAAACTACATATCATGCACGTAACTACTGCAGATGGGCTTGATTCAGATCAGGTCGATCACAAAACGTATCTGGAAGGACTGTTGTTGGAGCAAAACCATAAATTTTACGATTTGCCGGATCAGGAGTTGATAGCGGCCATTAATGGATTTCAAAAGGAAACCCCGGTAGAAATGTTGGCCATGGTCAAAAACAAACATTCATTTATCGAGCGGCTTTTTGTGGAACCGATAATTAAAAATATAGGTCTTCATACCAAAGTTCCATTTTTAGTGCTTCCGTATAATCAATAAGTAAAAGCTATGTCAACGATTTTAGTACCCACCGATTTTTCAAACAACTCCTACAACGCGTTGTATTATGCAGCAAAGTTGTTCAAGAATAAGGAATGTAAATTTCATATTGTCAATGTATGTACCAGTGAGAATAATCCTGATAGGAAAAAAGCCAAAATAGAGTCGATGCAAGAGCTGGATGCCTTGGTGCACCGTTTGGTAAGGGATGTTGGAGAGAATACCAAACATGCCTTTGAAAAAGTTTCTTTGTGCTCGGATATGACAGAAGGGGTTGCCAAATATGCCGACAAGCACCATGTGGACCTTACGGTAATTGGAAATAAGGGAAAAGAAGAGATAAAACATATATTGTTTGGTAACAATGCCATGCAATTAGTTCGTGAGATAGCCAGTTGCCCAGTGCTGATCGTTCCTTTGGAAATTGACTATAAAAAAGTGGACAAAATTGCATTCACTTCCAATTATGCAAATCCGATATCACATGAAAATATAAAAACATTACAGTTTTTCTGTGATTTATCGGACAGTGCAATTGTACCTATGAGCATTGAAGAAAATAAGGATGATGCCCGCGCAGAAAAAAACAAAGCCAACTTTCTTGAGGCAATTGCCAAAAACAGCTCCAAAGAGGTGGAGCTACCCATTTTTGATGGTAAGGTAAAAACGATTTTGGAATTTGTAGACCTCTGGAATATTGACATGCTTTGTATGGTTTACTATCCGCACCATTTTTTCTTGGAGTTTATTGGTAAGGGAATTATCAAAGAACTCAACACTAAACTGAAGGTGCCCTTTTTGATTTTGCCCAATACTCCAAATTGACCAAAATCATAGTATATCATTTGGAGGAACTATAACTTTCGTAAAACAAAAATCGTCATGGACAAGAGAGTTTTGTTACCCACAGACTATTCAAAAAACGCATTGAACGCCATTAGATATGCAATGGAGCTATACAAAAATGTGAGGTGCGATTTTTATATCTTAAATGCATTTCATATTTCTGGATATACTTTGGACAGCATGCGGGTGCCCGAATCGGGCGAGCCCTATTATGAAGTTGCAAAACAGGAATCGGAGGAAGGCATGGCAAAATTGATGCAAATGGTAAAACTGCATCCCCAAAATGATAAACACGAATTCCATACCATAACAACCTTCAATAGCCTGACAGAGGCGATAAGAATTATAATCGACAAAAAGGACATTGATGTCATTGTTATGGGAACCAAGGGAATCACGGAATCCAAAGCACGGATATTCGGCACCAATACCGTGAATGTTATGGAGCAAATCAAAGAATGCCCTGTTATTGCGGTGCCCAATAATTATATGTTCCAAACGCCGAGGGAGATTGTCTTCCCAACCGATTATAAAACCCCTTTTAAGAAAAAGGAAATAGCGGATTTGATAGAAATATCCAAATTGTACGGAGCAAAAATCAATGTAGTTCACATTGATAAGGACAAAGATGGAAAGCTCAGCAGAAAAGAAAAGTTGAATAAGGAACTGCTGCAGGAAATTTTACAGGGAACGGATTACGAAACACATTTTTTGCCAGCTGCTAAAATAAGCATGGGAATCAACAAATTCATTGAGGATCATGGGTGCGATATGGTGGCTTTCTTGAACAAAAAACATTTGTTTTTTGGAAGTATACTATCAAACCCTTTGGTGAAAAAAATTGGGTACGAACCTAAAGTACCCATTTTAGAACTGAATGATAACTAAAAAAGATGGAATTATGAAGCAAGTAGGAATATGGCTGGATAAACTAGAAGCTAACGGAGTAGTATTAAAAAATGGAAAGGAAAGTCTTTTTAACATTCCTTCAGAATTGGATTTTTTTAATCCCAAGGGCGGGGCACGATCAAAAACCAAATGGGGTCCACAAGACGTGGTTCAGGACAGCAAGTATCTGGAAAGGGAAAAACATCAGTTAAAGAACTATTTTGACAAGATTGCCAGTAAGATTTCCGATGCGGACCAAATTGCCATTTTTGGCCCAGCCGAAGCTCCGGAAAAATTTGTCGATGCACTTAAAGAAAGGCACCCAGAATTGGCTGCCAAGGTAAAAACCACAGAAACAGCCGATAGTATGACCCAAAATCAGTTCAAGGCGTTGGTAAAACAATCCTTTGGAATGGATGACAGGTATCCAGAGGCTACTTAAATTAATTCATCAAAGTGATTTAGATCATTTCAGAATAACCGACCAAACCTTACATTCATTAACAATTTAAAAAACTACCGTAATGATGGTAAGGGAGAGAAAAATGGAGGTGATGCACGATGAACTGCAAAATTGGAAATCCTATTTGCTCTTCATTGAGGATGAAATGGCCTTTATACAGAGGTTGCTGGATTCCTATGTGTTTGAACCAAGAACACCGAACTTGTTCGAACGATTGGAAACGTTCAAACAGCACTTCGATACTTCAAAAAAAAATAGAAAATCACTGACGGAAACCATTAAAAAGCACGAGAACGGTCTGGGCGGCATTTTTGAATGTACCCAGGATGAATGCGACGGTCATTACTACGAAAAACACCAGAGCCTTAAAAAGAAGTTTGCAGATTATATCCAAGGATACATCAAACTTAAAAAAGAGGTGTACGACTACGCTGGTTCCGTACTGAAAAGAAAAAGCCCTTTTACTGATATGGATTCGTCCATATCGGATTAATGTATGTAATTAATCAATAAATCAAGTAGTTATGTCACTTGTAAAATTGGATGGAAAGCGTTTTCCATGGAACGAGAGTCTGATTGATTTCTTCAATCGAGATGCATTTATTGATGATGATTTTTTCAATTTGGAAAAAACCCATCCATCAATGAATGTTAAAGAGCACAAAGATGATTTTGAAATTGAGTTTGCCGCACCTGGATTTGAAAAAAAAGATTTCGAGATCACTATGAAAGATGATGTATTGGAGGTTTCAGCCCAAAAAAGTAAGGAAGAGACCGAAGAGGATGAAAACTTCACACGAAGGGAATTCAACTACAATGCATTTACACGAACCTTGCAATTGCCCACTTCTGCCGATCGATCAAAAGATGTTAAGGCAGTTTACGAAAATGGTATTCTTAAGCTAAAAGTCCTAAAAATGGAAGAAGCCAAGGAAGACCATAAAAAAGTTATCGAGGTAGTATAATTAAAATTTGCGGCAGATGTACGCCATCTGCCGCTTAATATATTACAGTGATGGAAACAAAATCAAACAAAAGAAAATTTAGAGAGTGGTTCAGTGCAGATGAGCTGCACGAAGAATCTAAAAAATGGTTCTCCGAATTAAGATTCGCCAAGGATGAGCAAAAGTTTCTCAACAGTATGGTGAAGGACTATACTTTGGACATTATTGATTCCGATATGTTCCAGACTGTTCAGCCTGTTGTGGAAGCCTTGAACAAATCTGAAAAAGAGTTGGTAGATCTATTTAAAAAAGTACAGTTACACGAGAACCAACTTCAGATTATGGTGGATGATGTGAACCAAGAAAAAATGGAGGAAGCATATTTGGATACCCATAATGACCTTGCTATGGAGGTGCAGGATTACTTTGTAAAGTACAGAGATTCCAAAACCAAAATATTCGACATTGTGTCCAATGTGATCAAACGTAAAAAACAAAAAAGATTACTTAATTAAACTTTACTAGAAACAAAAACATGAAAGTACTGGTGTATAGCGCCAAGGATTTTGAGATAAAAAACTTGGAAAAATCAAACGGCAACAAACACAAAATTAAATTTGTACCTGACGCCTTAAACCCTACTACGGCAGTTATGGCGGCAGGGTACGATGCCATTTCCATTTTTTCAAATGATGATGCATCCTTGGTTGTATTGGAGATTCTTCAGGAGATGGGTGTAAAGTATATTACCCTACGATCTACAGGTTATAACAATGTAAGTGTTAAATCTGCCAAACGAATAGGGTTGAAAGTGGCCCATGCTCCTGAATATTCTCCGCACGCCATAGCGGAGCATGCCGTTGGACTTTTATTGGCCCTTAATCGAAAGTTGATCCAATCCAATGAACAAGTCCACCAGTTCAATTTTTTGTTGGACGATCTGGTAGGCTTTGATCTAAACGGTAAAACTGTAGGTGTATTCGGAACAGGAAGAATAGGTTCCATTTTGGTGAAACTATTTCATGCTTTTGGATGCAAGGTGGTGGCCAATGATGTAAAGCGGAACCAATATTTGGAAAACCATTACGATTTGGAATACCTTCCTTTGGAAGAACTGTGCAGAAAATCGGATATTATCAGTATAAACACACCCCTTAATTACGAAACCCACCACATTTTTCAAGGGCCATTGTTCAAAGCAATGAAGAAGAATGCTATTTTGATCAATACGGCAAGAGGCGGTATTGTTAAAACGGATGATATCATTAAAGCATTAAAGCAAGGGGATATTGGGGGGTATGCCACCGATGTTTATGAATATGAAAGAGGTGTTTTCTTTAAGGACAACAGTAAGAAAGGAATCGGAGATGAGCAACTCAAAGAGTTAATTTCGTTACCAAATGTACTTTTAACGCCCCACCAAGCTTTTGCAACAAAAGAAGCTCTGGTAAGGATTGCGGAGACCACCATTTATAATCTTGATTGTTGGGAAGAGGGCAAAACTTGTAAAAACGAACTGGGTTTCCAGACCATTATGTTATAAGAGAGGACTCAACAATTTCGCAAAGCCTTCAATCAGTTTTTTGCCCCATGGCCTTTCCTTATATTTTTCATAATCACTGAGGAGGGTAGATTTTTCACAATCTTTCAAGAAATCTGACTTCATTCGTTGGCAAAGGATGGCATCATAAACAAAAACCTGGGCCTCATAGTTTTGCTGTAGACTTCTATTATCCAGGTTCGCCGTGCCAATACTAGCAATTTCATCATCGCAAAGCATTACTTTACTGTGTAAAAAGCCTTCTGCATATAGGTATATTTTAATGCCTGCTTTGAGATAAGACTCAAAATAGGCCCTAACACACCAATCCACTAGTTTTATGTCTGTACTGGAAGACATTAGAATTCTAACATCCACACCGCTCAATGCAGCCGTCATAAGGGCTTGCAAAATGGCGTGGTTTGGAATAATGTATGGATTAACGATGTAAAGGTATTTTTCTGCACTGTTGATGATTGAAAAATAAACCTGTTCCATTACATCAAAATCGTCATCTGGTCCGCTGGGAACTATTTGGAGAGAGGTTCCTATTTTAGGTGCTCTATAAACTTTGAATGAGGAGAAATCCACTTTAATTCCACTGGCTAGATACCAATCGGTCACAAATGTCCTATTTAAAAAATCAACTGCTTCTCCTTCAATTTTTAAATGGGTATCGTGCCATTTGCCCAAAGCTGGATCTCCCTTGAGGTATTTGTCCGAAATATTTATTCCACCTGTAAAGCCAATTTTATTATCGATTACGATAATTTTTCTGTGGTTCCTATAGTTTAATGCGGAAAGGAACCTACCAAACTTGAAGGGTAAAAATTGTGCGGTTTCTACCCCAATTTTTTTAAGTTTTTTGAGGTATTTTTTACTTAGGGAATAGCTGCCAATTCCATCGTAAAGAAGTCGAATAGTCACATTCTCGGCTATTTTGCGTTCAAAAACTTCTATAAGCTTATCTGCCAAAAGTCCATCCTCAAAAATGTAGTATTGCAGGTGGATATGCTCTTTAGCCTCTTCCAGTGCATGAAAGATACTTTCAAAAGTGTTTTTTCCATCTTTCAATAAATCAAGATCATTATGGCAAGTAACTTGACATTTTGAAGTCTTGTTGATCAGCGATGTTATTTTTTGTTTGTTCCCAGAAATTTTTGGATAACAAGTTACATGCTCAAGTTTATTGATAGGGCCAAACTGATTTTTTAAGGAGAACATCTTGCTTTTCCTTCTGTTTCGTCCAAATAAAATATACAGAAGAAAACCACCCACGGGTATGGTAAAAATGGCCAACAGCCATGCCAAGGTTTTGCTTGGTCTAACTCCATTTAGCAACAAGCTTATCACCATAATCAAGGCAATAAGAATATAGAGTGCGATAAGAATGGATATAAGCATTGTAATCTACTAGCTAGTGCTACAAATATAAACTACTTATGGTATGTTGGGAATGAGACATATCACTATCGGAATCAAAGCTTTTTTCACTTAAGTTTATAGGCTTAAACTACCAACCACAAATTTACAGCAGATGCGAGCTATTGTTTATGAAAAATTCCAGGGACCGATTTCAGTACAAAATATTGAAGATCCTTCTCCCAAAAGTCATGGTGTTGTGGTAAAGGTATCGGCTACGGGACTTTGTCGGAGTGATTGGCACGGTTGGATGGGGCACGATCCTGATATTGAGCTTCCCCATGTGCCCGGCCATGAGCTGGCCGGTATTGTTACGGAAGTCGGCAAAGAAGTGAAGAATTTTAAAGTAGGGGATAGGGTTACGGTTCCTTTTGTATGCGGATGTGGGACTTGCCCAGAATGCCATTCTGGAAACCATCAAGTTTGCGACAACCAAACTCAACCCGGTTTCACCCATTGGGGCTCATTTGCGGAATATGTTGCCTTGGATCATGCCGATATTAATTTAGTTAAGATTCCAGAGGAAATCAGCGATGTAACGGCCGCTATTTTGGGTTGTAGGTTTATCACATCCTTTAGGGCCGTTGTTGATCAAGGAAAGGTACAGGGAGGCCAGTTTGTTACAGTTCATGGTTGCGGTGGCGTGGGCCTTTCTGCCATAATGATCGCCAATGCTTTAGGTGCAACGGTAATTGCTGTGGATATTGATGATGCTACCTTGAGTCTTGCCAAGTCACTAGGGGCAGCTGTAACCATAAACGGTTTAAAACATGAAAATTTGGTCGATGAGGTTAAAGCATTGACCAATGGGGGCGCCCATGTTTCCATAGATGGTCTGGGTAGTCAAATCACCTGTTTCAATTCAATAGCCAATCTTAGAAAACGGGGAAAACATATTCAGGTTGGTCTAATGACCGGAGACCATAAGCATCCACAAGTTCCCATGGATCAAGTTTTGGCAAACGAATTGGAGGTCTTGGGAAGTCATGGAATGCAAGCTTTTAGGTATCCCGCAATGCTGGAGATGATTAAGGAGGGTAGACTTAAACCGGAAAAATTGGTAGAGCGGACCATATCCTTGGAGGAAGCTGCTCTGGAATTGCCCAAAATGGACCAATTTAAAAACAAGGGAGTCTTGGTTATAGATTCATTTTAAACAACAGCACCGAAACGATTATAAAATAAAAAAGCCCTTCTTTTTTAAGAAGGGCGTATAGTCTAAATAAAATCGTTTATGTTTTCACCAAGATCGTAGACTTGCACATTTTTACTGACACTTTCAATGATGCTACTTCCTGCTGAACTACGGTAACCTCCAGCACAATGCACTATAATAGGCTTGTTATTGGGTATTTGAGTTGAGGAAGCCCTTAAATCATTAAGAGGAATGGTCAAGGCACTTTCAAAATACTTTCTCTCATCCGTTTCACTTTGGTTGCGGATGTCCACAATAGTGTATTCGTCCGGGTTGTTTTTAAAATGAGTCAAATCAAGTTTATCACTCTGTAATAGCCCAGTTTCATCCAGCGTCAAAACCAAATTCACTTGTTTCTCATATCCAATTTTAGCAACCCTTTCCAATATTTTTTCCAGGTCATCCGGTTTGTTGATAACCAAGCTAAAGGATTCTTCAGGATTTACTATGGCACCCAGCCAGGTTTCAAATTTGGAATTTTCTGAAACTGCCATAATATTGATGCTCCCTGGCAGGTGACCTTTTTTAAATTCAGTTTCGTCCCTGACATCCACAATTAATCCATTAACACTTGCATTTAATTGTAGAGGTACTTTTGCAATGGAGGTCCTTAGGTTTTCTGCACCTTTTCTATTGGTATCAACATCAAACCCAAAATAGGATGGGATAAAGGGTTGACTGTCCAATAGGGTATTTACAAATTCTTCTTTCGATTGTGGTTTAAAGGCCCAGTTACCCATTCTTTCGTTACCTAGGGTACTACTGTTGTCTGAACTCAGGTTTTTTCCGCATAGGGAACCAGCGCCATGAGCAGGGTAGACCAAGGCTCCATCGGGTAAATCCTTGAATTTATTTTGAATGGTATCGTACATCATTTCGGCCAGTTCTTGACGTTTTGCGGTCATATTACCGGCTTTTTCGCGCAGATCTGGCCTTCCTACATCACCAATAAAAAGGGTGTCCCCTGTAAAAAGTGCAGTTTTTCCATCTTTTTCAGCAACAACGGTAATACTGTCAGGAGAGTGTCCCGGAGTATTTAAGGCAGAAACTTTGATATCCCCGACCATAATACTTTGCCCTTCATCAAAAGGCTCATATTCATAGTCTGCACCCAAATCTTTACTGTGATAAATAGGTGCGCCAGTTTCTTTGTGTATTTGCAAATGTGAACTCACAAAATCAGCATGTGGATGGGTTTCAATAACCGCTATTATTTTGGCACCATGTTCTTGTGCAAAAGCATAGTACTGCATAGGATTCCTTTCTGGATCTATAACGGCCATTTCACCATTGTCCACAATAGCATAGGAATAGTGGGCTAAAGGTTTATATTCAAACTGTTTTATTTCCATAAATAGGGGGGTTAAAGGACACCTTTTAATAAGGTGTCCTGTGTTCAACATTATTTTTTAGATTTCTTTCTTGGCAAGGTACCAATCTACCTTTTCCAAAGAGTCATCCGCAAGTCTTTCATTCAATTCGTCCAAGGTCTTCGGAGGGGAAACTATGACTTTGTCTCCTTTTTTCCAATCCAAAGGCATGGCAACTTTATACTCATCCGAAGTTTGTAGTGCTTCCAATGCCCTTAAGATTTCATCCATGTTCCTGCCTACATTTAAAGGATAGTACATGATCAATCTAATTTTTTTAGCTGGATCGATAAAGAAAACAGCCCGTACTGCCGCAGTTTCACTTTCGTTGGGTTGAAGCATTCCATATAATTTGGATACTTTCATGTCCAGATCGGCAATAATTGGAAAATCGAAGTATACACCCGTGTTTTCCCTTACATTTTGGACCCATCCCAAGTGGGCATGGATACTGTCAATACTTAAACCTAGAAGTTCGGTGTTTAATGCATCGAATTCATCCTTTCTTTGTGCGAAGCCGCTCATTTCCGTGGTACAAACAGGAGTAAAATCTGCAGGATGGGAGAACATTACGGTCCATTTATCCTTCGCAAATTCCGATAATTTAATCTTTCCTTTAGTGGTTACGGCCTCAAAATCTGGGGCTATATCTCCAATTCTGGGCATTTGATTTACTTTTTCGTTTTCTGAATAAGAATTTTCCATGGTATTATAAGTTATATTTATTGATATTTAATTTGTGATAAAAATAACTTATAATTATAGTGATGGCAGTAACGAATGTTACATAGTGGCACTTTAACGGATGTTTAACGGATAAAAAGACTTTACTTTAAGCTACTACTTATTAAAGATAAAGTCAACCGCAATTTGCGCATGTAAATTTGTGGTTGCCAAGGTAGGAATGTCAACATCGCCTTTTTGTATTAGCAAAGGTAATTCTGTACAGCCTAAAATTATTCCGTCCGCACCTTTTTCTTTAAGTAATTCAATTTGTTCTATGAAAAACTGTTTGGCAGCATCGGAGAAAGTTCCCTGTGTAAGTTCTTTCGATACATATTCATGAGCTTGGGGAACAAACTCTCCTTCTGGGATTATGGTTTCGATATCATAATTGTTCTTCAAAACTTTGGGAATAAAATTTCCCGTCATCGTAGGTTTGTTGCCTAATAAACCGAGCTTTGTAAGTCCCAAACCTTTCGCCTCCTTTCCTGTTGCATCTGCAATGTGCAAAATGGGAATATTAATTTGGGGTTGTACAAAATCATAAACCATGTGCGGTGTGTTGGCGCAGATAACTATGGCTTCGGCACCAGCGGTTTGTAGCTTTGTAGCGGTATCTAAATATTTTGCATTAATTTTTTCCTTGTTCTGTTCCCTCATCAATTCAATATTGATGCTGTGTATAATTAAGGGAGGGTTGGCCCAATCACCAATTTTTTTTGAGGCCATTTGGTTGATGAGTTTATAATATTCTATGGTCGAATGCCAGGAAGTTCCCCCGATCATTCCCAAAGTTTTCATGTTTTCCGTCATTTTCTTCAAAAATTATCAGTGATATTGTAACAATTTACAGAAAAGTGATACAAAAAAATATGAAGTATTGGTTTTTGTTGAAAATTGCTATTGTTTTTTTAGGGGTATCATGAGATTTAAAGCGAATACTTGATTATTTTTTTAAGAAGTGCCCCATTATAACCTTTAATCTAGGATTTTTAGGTTAAAATTAACATAAAGCTAAAAGAGCACTACTTAATTTTAAGACCCATGGATTTGAAAAGATTAACTTTAGTAAATATCCGTCCATTATTAACTCAAAATAAATCAAATAACTAACATATGAAAAGAAGAGATTTTGTACAGTACGCTGGTATGGGTGCAGGGGCTATGATGATGCCCTCGCTTCTTATGGGGAACAACATTCCCGCAGAAGCGTTGCTCGAACCGGGTATGGATACCGTGCTCAAAAAGAAAATGGCCGATGTTGCCCTTAATACGGCAAAGTCCATGGGGGCCACTTATGCGGATGCTCGCATAGGAAGATATTTGAACCAATACGTTTTCACAAGGGAAGATAAAGTCCAAAATGTAGTAAACACTGAATCATTCGGAATAGGAATCAGGGTCATTGCCAATGGTACTTGGGGCTTTTCATCAACTAACGATGTAACGGAAGATGGAATTAAAACAGCCACGCAACATGCCGTAGCTATTGCCAAGGCAAATTCAAAAATTCAAAAAGAACCTGTTGTTTTGGCCCCCGTTGAATCCTACGGAGAAGTTTCTTGGAAAACTCCAATAAAAAAGGACTTCAAGGAAGTACCTATCTCGGAAAAAGTTGATTTGCTGTTGAGTGCAAACGGGGCAGCTATGGAAAATGGCGCCAATTTTGTGAATTCTGCACTTTTTATGGTGAATGAGCAAAAGTATTTTGCATCTACCGATGGTTCTTACATAGATCAAGATGTACACCGAATTTGGCCAACCTTTAATGTTACGGCCATTGACCGCCAAGCTGGAAAATTCAAGAGCCGTCAGGCATTGAGTGCTCCAATGGGAATGGGTTATGAGTATATGGATGGTTTGGAATCTGAAAAACTATCAGGTCCAGAGGGCATTAAACTTTACAATAGAAGTTATGATATTGTGGAAGATGCTACCATGGCCGCCAAACAAGCCAAGCAAAAACTGACTGCAAAATCCGTCGAGGCCGGCAAATATGATTTGGTTCTGGAACCAAATCACCTTGGTCTAACCATTCACGAATCTGTTGGACACCCATTGGAATTAGACCGTGTATTGGGTTACGAAGCCAACTACGCAGGAACTAGTTTTGCCACAATGGATAAATGGGAATCCAAAAACTTTAACTATGGTAGCGATATTGTAAATATTGTTGCAGATAAAACCCAAGTTGGTTCTTTGGGTGCTGTAGGTTATGATGATGAAGGGGTGAAGACCAAAAAATGGGATTTGATCAGAAATGGAACCTTGGTCAACTATCAAGCGATCCGTGATCAAGTTCATATGATCGACCAAAATGAATCTCATGGATGTTGTTATGCCCAAAGTTGGGAAGATGTGCAGTTCCAGCGTATGCCCAATGTTTCTTTGGAACCTGGAACGGAAAAGTATTCCTTGCAGGACATGATCAAGGATGTGGACAAAGGAATTTACATACTAGGTCGCGGTTCTTACTCAATTGACCAACAACGTTACAACTTCCAATTTGGCGGAACTTTGTTCTACGAAATCAAGGATGGTGAAATTGTAGGTATGCTGGACGATGTAGCTTACCAATCCAATACCCAGGAATTCTGGAATTCTTGTGCCAAGATCTGTGATAAGGACGACTATAGGTTGTTCGGTTCATTCTTCGATGGAAAGGGACAGCCCTCACAGGTGAGTGCCGTTTCCCACGGTAGTTCCACATCAAGATTTAATGGAATCAATGTAATCAATACAGGTAGGACCATTTAAGGTTTATTCAAATTAAATAATAAGACAATGGCTATATATACAAGAGAAGAAGCAAAAAAGATTTTGGAAAAAGCATTGAGCTTTTCCAAGGCCGATGCCTGCGAAATAAACCTAAACGGAAGCAATAGCGGTAATATCCGATATGCGAGAAATACCGTATCCACCGCAGGGTACAGATCGAGTCAAAGTTTGGTTGTTCAGTCAAGCTTTGGTAAAAAGGTCGGTACGGCGACCATAGATGAATTTGATGATGCATCACTGGAAAAGGTGGTCAGAAGAGCTGAGGAATTGGCTCAACTATCACCGGAGAACCCTGAATTCATGGAGCCTTTAGGGCCTCAGGAATACGATGAAGCTATAACATATAAAGAAGCTACAGCCAATGTAACCCCGGAGTTTAGAGCGGAAGTTGCCAATAGCAGTATTGTTCCCGCAGCAGCAAAGGATGTCACTGCGGCAGGGTTTTTGGACGATTCGGAAGAGTTTTCGGCGATGATCAACTCCAATGGCCTGTTTGCCTATAACCAATCCACCGATGTGGACTTTACCGTAACTATGCGTACCAACGATGGTACAGGTTCCGGTTGGGTAACTAGGGATTATAACGACATCTCCAAGTTTGATGCTGACGAAGCGTCAAAAACTGCTATAGATAAAGCTGTAATGTCCAAAGAAGCGCGAGCCATAGAACCAGGGAAATACACAGTAATTTTGGAACCTGCTGCATCGGTTGGCCTATTGCGAAATATGTTTCAATCTTTTAATGCAAGATCAGCAGATGAAGGGAGAAGTTTTATGTCAGCCGCGGATGGCGGTAATAAATTGGGACAGAAAATTGTGGATGAAAGGGTAAATATTTGGTCCGATCCCTTACATCCGGATGTTCCTACGCCCACATGGAATGGAGCAGGTCAGCCTCTAAAGAAAACGAGTTGGATAGAAAACGGTGTAGTTAAAAACTTGGCGTACAGTCGTTATTGGGCAGAACAAAAAGGTGTAGACCCAATACCTTTTCCAAGCAACGGAATTATGGCCGGTGGAGACGAAAGCTTGGAGGATATGATCAAGGGTACCAAAAAAGGTATTCTAGTAACACGTTTTTGGTACATCCGAGGCGTAGATCCACAAACCTTATTGTACACAGGTTTAACAAGGGACGGAACTTTTTATATCGAAAATGGACAGATTAAGTTCCCGGTTAAAAACTTCAGGTTCAATGAGAGTCCGATTATAATGCTGAACAATTTGGAATCTCTTGGGCAACAAGTTCGAGTAAACGGAAACTTAATACCCTACATGAAGATTCGTGACTTTACGTTCACCAGTCTATCAGACGCAGTATAAAAACAAGAATTGAAACAAACTGGTGGTCAGGTTATCCTTGACCGCCAGTTTTTATTTTGGCAATATTTTAGCCTACGACCCAAATGGCATTGGATAACGAATTCTTTTTTACACGATTACAGTACGAATCAGGAGATTGGGATGTGGATCAACGGATGCCCTCCAATTTATTGAATTCCTTGGTCGAGTATACTACCCTAAAAGTGGATACGCAGGAAAAGATCATTACTCTGGCCAGTGACGATATTTTTAAAAGCCCGTTTTGCTATATCTCGGGCCATAAGTTGGTTCAGTTTACGAAAAAGGAACGCGAAAACTTTGAAAAATACGTGCGCAACGGTGGTTTTGTTTTCGCTGATGACTGTAATCATGACATTGATGGATTGTTTGCCAAATCGTTCGAACGCCAAATGGAAGAAATATTTGGCCCTGGAGAGTTACAAAAAATTCCCAATGACCACGAAATCTATACCATTTTCTTTGAGTTTGATGATGGTCCACCCACCACTTCACAAGAACTGAACGGTTGGGGAGACGACCTTGTCCACGATTACCTAAAAGCCATTGTAATAGATGGAAGAATTGGTGTGCTTTACAGCAACAAGGACTACGGCTGCGAATGGGACTATGATTTTAGAAACAAACGCTGGTACAAAATAGACAATACCCGATTCGGGGTGAATATTGTGTTATATGCTTTAACCTCTTAATTGAACTAATTTGGATAAAGAACTACAACAAATTGCAAGTGAAGTAGAAGGGCTTTCCGAAAAGCTGACCGCCCTTAAAAAAGAAATAGGAAAAGTGATCATTGGTCAAGAAGAAACCGTTTCCCAATTGCTGATCACATTTTTGGCAGGCGGGCACGCCTTGCTCGAAGGTGTTCCCGGATTGGCCAAAACTTTGATGATTCGTACACTTTCCAACGCCATCGATTTAAAATTCAAGCGAATTCAGTTTACGCCCGATTTAATGCCTTCTGATATTATCGGAACCGAAATCTTGGAAGAAGACCACACCACGGGCAAAAAATTCTTCAAATTCAACAAAGGGCCTATCTTTTCCAATATCATTTTGGCTGATGAGATCAACCGAACACCTCCAAAAACGCAGGCAGCCCTTTTGGAAGCAATGCAAGAGTTTGAGGTGACCTACGGAGACAAAACATATCCTTTGGACAAGCCTTTTTTCATATTGGCCACACAAAATCCCATTGAACAGTCGGGAACCTTTGTGCTGCCAGAGGCACAGCAGGATAGATTCTTGCTGTACATCAAAATAGGATATCCAACAGATGAGGAGGAAACGCAAATTTTAAAGGCCACTACGGGAACCAAAAAAGCCCAATTGAACAAGGTATTATCAGGAGACGATATCGTGAGATTGCAACAACTGGTTCGTGAAGTTTCCATTAGTGATGGGTTAATACAATACGTAAGTGATGTAATTCGTGCCACCCGACCGGATACAACTTCTGTGGATTACGTTAAAATATGGGTGGATTGGGGCGCAGGCCCACGTGCAGGTCAGGCAATGATTTTGACCGCAAAGGCAAATGCACTTTTGGAAGGCAGATTGGCCGTAACATTGGAAGATTTACAGAAAGTATCGATGCCTGTTTTGAGGCATAGGGTGCTTGTAAACTTTAGGGCTGATGCCGAAGGAATTACCTCGGATACGGTCACAAAAGAAATAATGAAAGCAGTTCAATTAAGGGATAAATAATGGCAGCAAGGGACTACCACGACCTTTTAAAACCTGAAGTCATCAATACGGTATCGGGCCTTAGCTTGATTTCGCGTATTGTGGTGGAAGGATATACCTCTGGTTTGCACCGGAGCAAGAGCGTGGGTCCTGGAATGGAATTTAGTCAATACCGTGGTTATGAACCTGGGGACGACCTGCGATTGCTAGATTGGAAGATGTTGGCCCGTTCAGGTCGGTATTACATCAAACAATCCGAAGTGGAAAGCCACGTTACCGTCAAGTTTATTGTAGATGCGAGTGCTTCCATGGAGCACGAAGAGGGCGGCATATCTAAACTGGAATTTGCTAGGATAATGGTAGCTTGTTTGTCTCATATGGCTCAAAAACAAGGGGATTCGGTTGGGCTTTTTGCGCTCAACGAAGACGATTTTGTGAGCATCTATCCCAAAGCTGACCAAAAACATTTCAACCGATTGTTGCTCGAATTGTTGAAGATTTCCACAAAGGGGAAATGGCCCGAACTCCCTATTGCATCCAGAAGAATCCACAATAGGGGAGAAAAGGAGCTGGTGTTTTTCCTGACGGATATGTACGAAGATGTTTCCGAACTGTCCGATTTTGTAAAAAACCTGAAGACTGCCAAAAATGAGGTCGTCGTGCTTCAAATTATGTCTGGAAAAGAAATGGATTTTGATTATAAAAAGTCTGTCACTTTTGAAGATTTGGAAACGGGTGCTAAGGTAAAAGTCGATGTAAACAGGGCCAAAGCAGTTTATTTAAAAGCTTTGGATGAGAAAGTACATCAAACCAAAGAGCAATTGCTGTCCCAAGGCGTACATTATCATCTTTTTAGAATGGACAATGATCTGGGCGATGCCTTGCAATTATTTTTAAAAGAACGAATACGATTAATATAAATGGTTTTTGCGAATCCGTCATATCTCTGGGCACTTTTGGGACTTTTGGTTCCCTTGGCCATCCATTTGTGGAGCAAGAAGGAGGCGAAGACCATAAAAATTGGAAGTATCCAGTTGTTGGACGAATCCAATTCGCGGCAATCCAGCAGCATTCAATTAAATGAATGGTTACTGTTATTGCTACGAATGTTGATTGTTGCCTTGATTGTTTTATTGATGGCAGGCCCACAATGGCGCACCAAAGGCAATCAAAGACAAATTACTTACATAGTTGAGGCTTCCATTGCCAATGAAGCATCCATCAGCTCTGTTTTGGATAGCTTACAAGAGGATTCCCCCGTTTTTCTATTGAAAAATGGCTTTCCTGAGTGGGAAGATGATGCCGATTATCAATCGGACAAGGAACAGCCCAACTATTGGCAATTAGTGCAAAAAATGGATTCGTTGCGTTCGGATAGTATTGTAGTATTTACGAAGGCACTGGTCAAAGGGGTCAAGTCGATGCGACCAAATACCCAAAAGAAAATCCATTGGGTGGTTATGGAACTTGAGGAAACACAAGATAGACCCTTGCTGGCTTTTAATCGTGAATCAGGAGTTGAATTGATATCTACTTCAAGCAACGGTAGAACAACAAAAATTTACAAAAAAGTATTGGATGAAGGTTTTAACATCAGTAACGATAGCCTTCGATTACTTTCGGAAGAACCACAAACAGTTCCCTTGAAAACATTGGATACGCTTCAAATCAATTTGTACGTGGAGGACGGTTTTGAGCGCGAAGGAAAATATATTGAGGCATCATTCAGCGCATTATCGACATTTTTGAAGCGTGAAATCGCTATTCACAAAGAAGATGAACCAACGAATAGTCAGGCTGATTTGAATATTTGGTTGAGCAAAGAGCCAAACAATGATTCAGAAGGTAAATGGTTGGTTTATCCAGAAAATCCGTTTGCCAAGCAATTGATAGAATCATCCCCTAGGAAAAACTTATTTTATCTAACATCAAAATTGAACCCCAAAAACACGGTCGACCAACACTTGCCCGAACAGTTGCTCACCATTTTAGGGCTGGACAATGATTTAAAAGCTGTAGTGGCCAATGTGGATGCAAGACAATTGGACGAAGCTGAACTTAGACCCAATTATGTGGAACCGAAACGAAAAAGGGAGAGAGCCACTTTGCTTGATATTTCTCTCTGGGTATTCTGCATTCTCGCTGCGCTGATGATTGTTGAACGTTTGATGTCAAACTATAAAAAACAATGATGGGAGCAGGGGCGATAAAACAATTTCAAAAGCGATGGCGGCAATCCAAATATTTGGAAGGATTGCTTTATGCTGTTGGATTTGGTGGTTTTCTGTACCTGTCGACCCATAATATTTTCTATGGAATTCTTGGTTTGCTTATGGCATTGGGAGTAGCCTTTTGGTTTTTAAAACCTTGGAAAATAAGCTCAGAAAATGCTGTAGGTTATATCGATGCGCATTTGCCGCAGGCGGGATTCAGTAGCGGACTTTTATTATCACCAGTCAATGAGCTTTCCGACCTGTCCAAGTTGCAACAATATCGAGTAGCCTCTCAATTGGAACCTATTTTGCCCAAATTGAGACCGCCCCACAACTTGTTTAAGGCAGCCCTTGCTATGTTTGGATTGATTCTTTTAGGAGTTGCTGTTAGTTTTATACTGACCATGTTTGGAAATCCATCGGGAGGAGATGCATCAAAAAAAGAACAAATCACCTTTGCACCCAAAGATAGTCTGTCCGCTACCACCGAAATCCCTGAATTGATACGGACCAATATTACCATTCAATATCCTGGTTATACAGGAAAAGGAGCGGTTATTACTTCCGTGCCCAATATTAAAGCCGTGGAAGGTTCAAGGGTCACTTGGAATCTTGAATTTGATGGCAATGTCCGAGAAGTGGAAATGGATTTGATGGGGGAGCGTATCGGTTTTACAAAAACTCAAGAATCGTATCGTTTGACCAAGATTTTGAAGGAAACTGGGTTTTATAGTTTCACTTTTAAAGATGTAAATGGAAACGACTACGTAAGCGATTTGTATTCTTTGGAACAGGTTGCCGATGAACCTCCGACGGTCGAAATTGAAGGCTTGGACAACTACACTTATTTTGAGTTTGATGATGACAAACGTTTGATGCTCAACACCAACATCTCCGATGATTTTGGAATTGATGATGCTTATCTTGTTGCTACCGTGAGCAAAGGCTCTGGTGAATCGGTTAAGTTTAGAGAGGAAACTGTCCGTTTTGATAATGTAATCTCCAAAGGTGAAAGGTTGCTTCAACTTAAAAAATCTTTGGATTTGGATGCCCTTAAAATGGACCCGGGGGATGAATTGTATTTTTATGTGGAGGCTCTGGATCAAAAAACGCCTACACCCAATATTGCACGTAGCGAGACATATTTTGCCGTAATTCGGGATACCATTACGGATGAATTTGCCGTAGAGGGCAACTTGGGCGTGGATTTAATGCCCGATTATTTTAGGAGCCAACGTCAATTAATTATCGATACCGAAAAACTCATTGCAGATAGACCCAACATTTCTGAAAAAGACTTCAAATTTAGGAGCAACGAATTAGGTTTTGATCAAAAGCAGTTACGCTTAAAGTATGGTCAGTTTATGGGTGATGAGACCGAGATGCAAGCGGCTGCAGGCCAGGTGTCCAATGTAGAGGAGGAAGGTGATCACGATCATGCGGGTGAGGAAGGCGAAGAAAATCTTTTGGATGAATACAGCCATAAACACGACAGTGAAAACGAACACAATTTAGTGGAAGAACACGACCACGAAAGTGGAGCCCAGGAAGAAGAGGAGGACCCGTTGCACGATTATGTGCACAATCATTCGGACCCAGAAGCATCCACACTATTTGAAAAATCCTTGAAAGCAAAGCTTAGGGATGCATTAAGTATTATGTGGGACGCCGAGCTCCATTTGCGACTATACGAGCCAGAAAAATCATTGCCGTATCAATATGATGCCCTCAAAATAATTCAGGATATAAAAAATAGTGCCCGAATTTATGTGCACCGTATCGGGTTCGACCCTCCACCCATCAAAGAAGAGAACAGGTTGAGCGGAGATATCGAGGATATCGAAAATTTCGATAAGAGGGCAGAGTTTGAATACCAAATGTCTTTTGCTTCCACCCGAAAAGCAGTTGCTCGATTAGAACTCTTGATTCAAGATAAAAAACAGTTCAATAACGAGGATAGTGCACACTTTTTGGAAGCAGGAAACGAACTGGCACAAAAAGCTATTTCAGACCCTCTTACATATCTAAAGGTGCTTCAGGGCTTGCGAGATCTTGAAAAGGTGATAAACAGAACAAAGGAAAATTACATTGAGGTTCAAAAAAATCTTTTGGAAGTACTTCCCGAAGCGGAGGAAAATCCTATGAAAAAAGCTGAATACCAAGATGAAATCAATTTATTATACTTAAAAGAACTTGGTGTTTATGAGTGATGGGATTGTGTTTCTGAACCAGAATCTTCTGTGGCCAGTAATTTTGGTAGGATTGGTGCTGTGGGCAGTTTTCATCTGGAAAGAATGGTCGCAACGAAAGGAAAGAAGGTTTTGGATTAAACTAGTTGCAGCACTTTTGGCCATCGCCTCACTGGTAATGATTGTAATAAAGCCAAGTGTATGGCAAAAATCGACCGGCGGAAAAGGGATTGTTCTCACCGATGGGTATAGACCTGCCCAGTTGGATAGTTTAAAATCAATTTATAAACGAATACAATCGGAGGAATATGTAAAGGGCAAAACATTGTCCATATTGGAAGATGTGGATTCTTTGTTTCTGTTAGGTCATGGTGTAGAATCTTTTGATTTGTGGCAGCTACAAGATAAAGCCATTGCCTTTTTGGGAGGTGAAAAGATTGAAGGATGGACCGCCATCTCTCATGAAAATGAAATTCCATTTGGAGAAGAACTCCATCTAAACGCCAAACATTCCAATCCAAAAACGGGACATTGGGCAATTTTAGCTGATAATGGAGGCAATCCTTTGGATTCTATACCTTTTGAGGAGGTTGAAGAACAACTGGTTCAGTTAAATATAAAACCTAAGGCAAGCGGACAATTTGTTTATCGTCTTTTGGAGAAAAATGATGAGGGGGAAATTATATCCAATGAACCTCTTCCCATTAAAGTTTTGGAAGGTGAACCTTTGAAAATATTGATGGTCAATACTTTTCCGACTTTTGAGACCAAATACCTGAAAAATTTCTTGACGGACAAGGGGCACGAAGTTATGGCGCGAACACAGCTTACCAAAGGCAAATACAAGTTCGAATATTTCAATGGGGCTTCAAACCCCATTTATGGTTTTACTAAGGAGAATTTAAAAGAATATGATCTATTGGTAATGGATACGGATTCCTATGCAGTCCTTGGAAGAAGGTCAAAAGAAGCGTTGGCAAAGGCTATGAAGACACATGGCCTCGGTGTATTTATCCAACCCAATGAAAGTTTTTTCAGCTTAGCTGCAAGTAAATCCTCGTTTGAGTTCAATCGCGATTTTATTACCGAAATCACTTTGGGAGCACCGGCCCAAATTGTACAGAAGTATCCTTTTGAGTTTAAGAATGATGTCCGAACTCAAAAAATTGCGGTTGATTCGTTGAACGTTGCTGCTTATGTTCCTAAGGAAAAAGGCAAAATAGGTACTACGGTACTTCAAAATACCTATCGATTGGTTTTGGATGGAAGCGAATCTTTGTATGCCAATATTTGGACACAAATCCTAAAGGGCATCACCAAAGAGCAAGAGAAAGTAATAGATTGGAAAGCGATTACAGAAACTCCTCGAATTGACGAACCATTAGAGTTCGAGCTTCGAACCTCCATGAATGGAATTGAGGTCGCCACCGACGAAGGAGTGCACATCCCTTTGATTCAAAATAGTTTGGTGCCCAGTAAGTGGAGAGGGGTTCGATACCCAAGAAAATCGGGATGGAATACCATAGAGGTTTCCAATGATACCGTTAGCAAATTTTCATATTTTATTTTTGATAAAAGTCAGCGAAAGTCAATTACCCTTTCCGAAAGGTTGAAAGCAAACTATTGGGAATTTGGAGCTCAAAAGGGCTTTAGTAGTATGGAATCTTTTTCACGTAGAGAATTGGAACCTATTTCTTCAATTTGGTTTTATGTGGTACTTCTTTTATGTTTGGGTTGGTTGTGGTTGGAGCCTAAATTGGGCAATTGATGTTTTTAGTTATTGTCCCTTTCTTTTTCTTCTTTCTTCTTTTTGCTCATGCCAACAATAAACAATAATCCCCCAACAGCCACAAGAACATTTCCCAATGGTTCAACGTTGTCCTTTAAGGTGGTTGAGAAAACAATTCCCAATGAAATGACCACTATTCCCATATAAATGTATTTCCTGTACTCTTCTCTTTTTTTCATTTTCAAATTATTTTTAACGCCCCTTATGTCTTTGGGTTTAGAACCGATTAGGGTTGTGCTCATATTTTGATGAGAGAAGGTAGTCCCAATAAAAACAATATCCTATGATATAGATTAGTTTAAAGGGAATATGAGAATTTTGAGATTGATTGGAAACGCTTGGTCCAATTGCTTTACATTTTATTGGTTGCCTATTACTTGTAGCGTTTGGTTCTTATTATTTTACTATTGATGTATTCCATTATTTTTCCACCAGCAAAAACAAATAGTGTGATAATACCAGAAAAAATAAGCCCTGTAATTATTGAGAAATTCCTCCCGGTATCGGAAATTACCTTGCGCATTGCTTCTTTTTGTTCCGTTGTTATTTCACCCATGGTAAAAAAACCATCTCCATTTAAGTCAAACCTTTGAAGGGCTAATTTATAGGAGATATCCAAATAGGCAGCCCCTGCCACTATCAGCAGATAAACTCCGAAAAAAACAATTGCACCGATCCAAAACCATCTCCATTTTCCTTGCCTGAAAAACATTTTTTTGTTGACTACTATAAAAACTAAAATCAGAATTGAAATTAGACTGGGAATCAACAAATGATAGGGTAGACTTATTTCATTCATGTGTTTAAAACCCGCTTAATGACAATTTTTTATTTATACCTCCAACTGGTCAAATCTGCACCTTGAGGTGCACTTTCGGCAATTCGCTTCATAATTTTTGGTACGTACATGGAGTTATATCGTAAACGACTGATGGCATTGGGCTGGTCAGGGTCTCCGTTCCAACAATGTTCTGCACGGTCGCCGTACAAAACTTCACCGTCATAATAAGGCTCAGTGGTACTTTCCAAAAAGTCTTCCATTAAATAGACGGCATTGTTCAAATAGTAATTGTCCATATCCCCGCAGTAGATGTGGATTTTGCCCTTTAATTGGGGCCCCAATTTGTCCCAATCACGTTCCATAATATGCCGCAAATCGTAGTTTTCTTTCCAATATTCAGCTACTTCGTGGTCAATATCGCCGGTCATTTTATCCCATATCCGTACCGGGTAGCCATCATCTCCTTGAGGAGAGTACGTGGCCTCCCAAATATCCCATTGTTGCCCGGATCTGGATTTATCGCCCAATACCAATTCTAGGTGGTTCCCCTGCCGCAGGGTGGATTGAATATCGCCCAGATAATTTCGATGGGAGGGAACCTCCAATTGTTTATGCGAGGAATCATAGTAGTACGCATTGTCATCTTCATAAATATTGGTAAGGCAATACGCCCTAAAATCGATGGGATCGGGACAAGCTGCAAAGCAGCCATTGTATTCTTCCGGATATTTCACTTGAACGGCCAAAGCTTCCCAACCGCCTGTGGATCCCCCATAAAGGAAACGTGACCATCCTTCACCCATACCTCGGAATTGTTTTTCAATTTCAGGAATCAGTTCGTAGGTAATGGCATCACCATATGGTCCTTGACTTGCGGAATTTACAGCATAAGAATCATCGTAATAGGGGGTAGGGTGTTGAATTTCTATAATCAGAAAGCGGGGAAAATCAGGCTCGTTCCATCTTTTGTAAAAATCATAAGCTTCCTGTTGTTGTATAATATTATAGCCGTCCAGATCGAACCGTGCCGAATATTCAGGTTCCAAGTTTGGGTCGGGCGGTGTGGTGCGGAAACCTCCAAAATCGCTTGGAAAATGCCCATGAAAGACCATCAGCGGATATTTGGCTTCTGGATGCTCCTCAAAACCTTTGGGCAATAATACATGTGCTCCCAAATACATATCTCTACCATAAAATTCAGACAATTTCTCCGATTTTATTTTGATATGCTTAATCCACTCTGTGTCTTCGGGCTCGGGAATAGGGGGAATCTCCTGATCCATTACGACGGAAATATTTTCGATACCGTTTTCTCCAACTTTAATTTTGAAAGGCTTGCTAAACAGGTTTCCGGGAGAAGTATTCCAATGTTGGCCCTCCCCATTGTCCATAGGAAGTTTTACATTATGTCCTGTGGATAAATTAAAAGTTTCATACACGTGTAAAAGTGCCTGCACATTGTATTCTCCAGGAGGAACATCGGATAAACTGGGGTAGGGGTAGCCAAAAACGGTTTCATCAAATGTAATGGATTCGCTTGCCGACATGCCATCCACATTCATTCCAAAAATGAGTTGTGTGCTTAAACCATCATTGATTTGAAAACGTGGTTCCTTGCCGTCGTCTGTTGAAAGCATCAGGAGCAAGCGCCCATCTTTACTTTCGGTACTTACCGTTTCATCAAAACTTACAGCAATGTTGAATTTTGATTTTTCAACTGGACTACAGGAAATGAATAATAGAAAACAACTACTAAAAAGAATGGAGAGTTTGGTCATGGTGGTCAGGTTTTAGAGTAATAAGATAATCCATTCCCATTACATACAAAAAATCCCCGGCTTTTATTTGATTAAAAACCAGGGATTAAAAACAGAATGGTCAATTATTTTACATTTAAGATATTGTTGCTTGTGCAGCTGCCACTCGGGCAATTGGCACCCTAAAGGGTGAACAGCTTACGTAGTTCATCCCTGTTTTATGGCAAAAGGCAACCGAACTAGGTTCACCACCATGTTCTCCACAGATACCGACCTTAAGGTCGGGTTTTGTTGTGCGGCCACGTTGAGTTCCCATTTCTACCAATTGGCCTACACCTTCTTGATCTAGCACTTCAAAGGGGTCTGCTTTCAAGATACCTTTTTCAAGATATACGGGCAGGAATTTACCCGAATCGTCCCTTGAATATCCAAAGGTCATCTGTGTAAGGTCGTTGGTTCCGAAAGAGAAGAAGTCTGCAATTTCAGCAATCTTGTCGGCAATCAAGGTGGCTCTTGGTATTTCGATCATGGTACCTACCGAATACGCTACGCTATCCTTACGTTTTTTGAAAACTTCTTGAGCTGTAGTATCAATTATCTCTTTTTGTTGTTTAAACTCTTCAACGGTACCAACTAAGGGAACCATAATTTCTGGTTTAACGGGAATACCATCCTTCTTGACCTTTAACGCAGCTTCCAAAATAGCTTGGGTCTGCATTTCAGTAATTTCAGGATAGGTATTTCCCAACCTACATCCTCTATGTCCCATCATGGGGTTAAACTCTTCCAGTTCAGCTACTTTGCTTTTTACCGAGGATAGGGAAATATGAAGGTCATCGGCGAGCTCCTTTTGGGTGGCCAACTGATGAGGTACGAACTCATGCAATGGTGGATCCAATAATCTAACGGTTACTGGATATCCTTCCATTGCTCTGAAAATTCCTTCAAAGTCATCCCGTTGCATGGGAAGTAGTTCTTTCAGGGCTTGTTTACGTCCCTTAATGGTATCGGCCAAGATCATTTCTCGCATGGCCTTGATACGGTCCACTTCAAAGAACATATGCTCGGTACGGGTTAAACCAATACCTTTTGCACCAAAATTGCGGGCAATCAGGGCATCTTTTGGAGTATCGGCATTTGTTCGTACTTCCATGGTGGCATAATTGTCCGATAGGTCCATCAATTCAGCAAATTCACCGCTCAATTCTGGTTCTTTTGTACCAACCTTTCCTTCCAAGATATTACCTGTAGAACCGTTAATGGAAATCCAATCACCTTCATGATATTCATGTCCATCGACTTTTAGGGTCCTTGTTTTGTAATTGATTTTTAAGGCACCTGCACCTGAAACACAGCATTTACCAATTCCCCTAGCGACTACTGCTGCGTGGGAGGTCATACCTCCACGAGCGGTAACGATACCTTTGGCCACATTCATACCTTCCACATCTTCGGGGGAAGTCTCGACCCTGATCAGAATACTGTTTTTAAATTTATCCGCTTCATCAGCAAAGAAAACAATCTGTCCGGTTGCTGCACCCGGTGATGCTGGTAAACCTTGTGCTATTACTTCAGCTTCATCCAAAGCATCGGGATCAAAGATGGGGTGTAAAAGTTCATTCAGTTTATTGGGCTCTATGCGCATAAGGGCCTTTTTCTCATCTATTAATCCTTCTTTTAGTAAATCCATTGCAATTTTTACCATTGCAGAACCGGTACGTTTACCGTTACGGGTCTGCAAGATCCAGAGTTTACCTTGTTGCATGGTAAATTCCATATCCTGCATATCTTGGTAGTGTGTTTCCAATTTATTTTGATACTCAAACAGTTCCTTGTAAATATCGGGCATAAGTTCTTCCAACGACGGGTAGCTTTCTTTACGTTCGTCCTCGTCCACTCGGGCAAGTTTGGCCCAACGTTGAGATCCTAATAAAGTAATTTGCTGAGGTGTACGAACACCGGCAACCACATCTTCCCCTTGGGCGTTGATGAGGTATTCTCCATTGAACACGTTTTCCCCGGTTCCGGCATCCCTGGTAAAGCATACTCCTGTGCCGGAGTCTTCTCCCATGTTACCGAACACCATGGCCTGGACATTTACAGCGGTACCCCAATCTTCTGGGTATCCGTGCATTTTTCGGTAATAGATGGCACGATCACCATTCCAACTATCAAATACGGCTGCAATGGCTCCCCAGAGTTGGTCCCATGGATTTGTAGGGAAAGGTGTGCCTGTTCTTTTTTTAACAATGTCCTTAAAGTCGTAAACTAAATCTTGAAGATCTTGAACAGTGAATTCTGTGTCCTGCTCAATATTTCGTTTATCCTTTAAATGATCGATTATTTCTTCAAATGGGTCAAGGTCATCTTTGGACTCTGGTTTAAGGCCCATCACGACACTACTGTACATTTGGATAAAGCGTCGATAGGAGTCCCAAGCAAAACGTTCATTGCCCGTCTTTTTAATTACCCCTTTAATGGACTCCTCGTTCAACCCAAGGTTCAGGACAGTATCCATCATGCCGGGCATGGAAACCCTTGCTCCGGAACGAACCGAGATCAACAATGGATTTTCATCATCCCCGAATACGGCCTCCATGGTTTCCTCGATACGGTTTATAGCACTACGAACTTCGGGTTCTATGCGTTCTATAACCGATTCTCTACCTTCTGCGTTGTATTGTGTGCAAACTTCTGTTGTAATTGTAAAGCCAGGGGGCACAGGTATTCCAATACGGCTCATTTCTGCCAAGTTTGCTCCTTTACCACCCAGCAGTTCCTTCATGTCTCGTCCTCCATCTGCTTTTTTGTTGCCAAAAGAATATACGCTGAGTTGGTTTTCAGTAAGTGTTTCCATGTTGATATCTATTAAGAGATTGATATATGCTAAAATCTGAATGTAAAATTAGAGGGTGCAGCTGGCTCATAACATGATAAAAGTCAGTGTTTCAGGTGTTTTGATTGTTTTAAGAGCAATTCTTGCCACTGTTATAACAGCTAGAGCTTTTTTTGACATTAAAATTGACGTTTTAAGTGTAAAATGGGATAGATAGATGGTTAAAAACCAGCTAAATAGAAGAATTTTGTAACATTTGTTACTGAAAATCAATAGTTTAGGAAAATACTGACATTTATCATCTTTTAGGAAATTTCCATAATTGATCTTTGTCCCCAACAAAACCGAAATACTATGCAATATCGTACAACACATCGACAATCGTTCCTAAGAACAGCTATTCTATGGTTATCATTTTCCTTTGTACCGCTTGCACTATCAGCACAAAACTTTCAGATGAACAATGGGGAAGGAGAGGTGTTGGTAACAGGAACTTCCACTCTGCATGATTGGGAGGAAGTAGCAGAACAAAAATCTGGTACCATGAGTTTGGACAATACTGGTGAGCTTCCAAAAATTAACACTCTAAAATTTGTTGTTGAGGCTGAGAGCTTAAAGAGTGGTAAAGGAGCCATGGATAAGAATACTTATAAAGCATTGGATACCAAAAAGTACAAACAAATTGTATTTGAATTGAAAAACCTTAAAAGTATTTCGCCCATTACGGCGACTTCAAACAAATATAAGGTACTTGCTACGGGTGATCTTACCATTGCCGGAAGTACCAATACCATTGATCTTCCTTTTACCCTTTCCATAAATGACGGTAAGGTTTTGCTGGAAGGCAAAAAAGGCTTGAAAATGACCGATTACAACGTTGATCCTCCAAAAGCCCTTTTGGGAACTATCACCACAGGTAATGAAATAGAGGTTCACTTTAATACAGTTTGGAAATAATTAAATCTTAATACTCAACTAAATAAATCTACAACAATGAGAAAATTTGTAAAACAGGGATTGCTGGTAGCTGCTTTTCTAGTTAGCCTATCAGGATTTACACAAAATCGTCAACTTGATAATTTCCGTTCACCGGACAAAAATGGGGTCAATGTTTTTGAAGCGCCAAAAGATACTGTCTCCACGTTTGATGGGATAAAAGTAAGGGTCGGTGGATCATCTACCCTTCAGTTCCAAGCATTAGATCATGAGAACTCTGGAGCTGTAGAACTTATTCCAATCGGAGATAACTTTAACTTGGCGACTGCCAACTTGGATTTGGATGTGGCTTTGGCCAAAGGTGTTAGAATGCACTTGAGAACTTATTTGTCATCTCGTCACCACCCAGAACCTTATGTAAAAGGAGGATATTTCCAAGTGGATAATTTGGATTTCATTAGCCCTGGATTTTTGGAAGATGCCATGAAGTATCTTACCGTTAAAGTTGGGCACATGGAAAACAACTATGGTGATGCCCACTTTAGAAGAAGTGATAACTCCCAAGCCATGCACAATCCATTTGTTGGTAATTTGATCATGGATGCATTTACCACAGAGGTGGGCGGTGAAGTTTACTTCAGAAAAAATGGATTTATCGGTATGTTCGGTCTTTCCAATGGTAAATTGAATCAAGCAGTAAGTAATCCAGATGCTACTGGAGCCTCCATTTTGGCCAAATTAGGTTACGATGGGCAGGTGAATGAAGACTTGAGACTTAGAATTACAGGTTCTATGTACAGTACAAACAAATCAGGTAGGGTATACTTGTACAGTGCAGACCGTGCGGGATCTAGATATTATTTGGTAATGGAAGATACCGAAGCTTCAGCAACCAGTAATTTTAGATCAGGTAGATATAATCCAGGATTCAACAACGAAATCACTGCCTTTATGATCAATCCATTTGTGAAGTATAAAGGATTGGAATTCTTTGGAACTTTTGAGACATCATCCGGAAAAACCAATGCTGAGACCGATAATAGAACCGCGACACAGTTGGCAGGTGAATTGATCTACAGATTTGGAAACAATGAAAACTTCTACTTGGGAACTCGTTACAATACTGTAAACTCAGATGATCCATCGGGATCAGAAGTAACCATTGATAGATTCCAACTTGGAGGTGGTGTATTCTTGACAAAGAATATTTTGGCCAAAATAGAATATGTGAATCAACAATATGATGGATACGATACCACAAGTATCTTTAACGAAGGTGAATTTAAAGGAGTTTTATTGGAAGCTGTTATCAGTTTCTAAAATATGATTGATGATTGATCAAGACCTAGGGCAGGAATGTCCTAGGTCTTTAACCTTAAAAATATTATATTAGATACTCATGTTGTCCACAAGTACACATACCACCAAAATTGTTTGGATTGTTTCTGCTCTTTTAATCGGGTTTGGCTTTACCGACCCAGAAAGGGAAACTAAAGTGCGTGTGGCTCCTGAGAGCGAGGTCGTGATTTCCGGAACAACCAACGTAAACGAATTTACCTGTAAATACAATCTAGAGGAACTGGAGTTGCCCATACGGTTGGCCTATGATGACAAAGCCGAGCAGATACAGTTCAGTAATGCTAAACTAAAGTTGGCCAACGATTGTTTTGATTGCGGTGGTAAGGCTATCAACAAGGATTTCAGGGAATTATTGCAGACTGAGGAGCACCCGCAAGTAGAACTCAGGTTATTATATGTTGATCCCCCACAGCCCGATAATCAAAAAATCGGTGTGGGTATGGAGATAAAAATAGCTGGTGTAACCCGAAACTATGAAACTATATTATATTGCGAGCAACAAGGCAATATTTGTGTTGATGGAACCATACCTTTAAAATTGACAGATTTTGGACTGGAACCGCCCCGCAAAGTTTTGGGTATGATCAAAGTACACGATGAAATCAAAGTTCAGGTTGCTTTAAGGTTGAACGAAATTTAGAATCGAAGAACTCATTTATTTTGAAATCCGTTGTGATGTTTATGCATCCAACGGATTTTTTTTGAGATATTGAACGGTAGTGTTCTAGGTATACCCATAAAGAATATTCATGGGAAAACCCTATATTGTGGAACCTACAAATTGAAAATAACTACAAACCACAATGATGGACAGAACTCTATCTACAAAGGGCATTCTTACCCTGGCCTTTGCATTATTTACACTTACATTTTACGCACAAGATAATTTTGGTGGACTGGCACTCTATACGGTGAGGGACAATATGGGTAAAGATGCCAAAGCAACCCTACAAAAAGTTGCCGATGCTGGTTATGCATATATCGAGGCCGCAGGTTATAACGAAGGAAAATTCTATGGTATGGAGCCACTACAATTCAAGTCCTACTTGGAAAGCATTGGATTAACTCCCGTAAGTACGCACATGGGAGGAGTAACTTTGGAAAATGCGGACCAACAGATAGCTGATACCAAGGCTGCCGGATTTGAGTATTTTACCGTTCCCGTTCCACCAATGGGTATGTTTACTTTTAATCGCGAAAACCGAACCATGGGTATGAAAGGTTCCATGAAAGAGTTTGCTGATATCCTTACAACTCTGGGCAAAAAATGTGAGGCTGCAGGATTAAAGCTATTGTACCATAATCACGATTTTGAATATAAGGACAACGAGGATGGAATCAAGCCAATTGAATATTTATTGGCTAATACGGACCCAAAATATGTAAACTTCCAAATGGATCTATACTGGGTGACCAGAGCAGAGGCAGACCCTGTTGCTTATTTTGAGAAGTACCCGGGTAGATTTAAGCTATGGCACGTTAAGGATATGGATGAAGAAGGGAAGTTTGCCCCAGTAGGGGAGGGAACCATAGATTTTACGAGAATTTTGAAGGAAAAGAAAACCTCAGGCATGGAAAAATATTTTGTGGAGCAAGATATGACATGGGATAAAAAACCTTTGGACGTAATTAAAATCAGCCATAATGGCTTGAAAGAGATAGGATTTCACTAAAAACTTTGGTGACCTATTTAATGCTCTCACCATAAAATTGATAAGAAATCAAAAAAATATTTTTTACAATCGGTTACATTAGTATCTTTGCACCCGCAAAGTTTGGTCGCGTAGCTCAGCTGGATAGAGCATCTGCCTTCTAAGCAGACGGTCGAAGGTTCGAATCCTTCCGCGATCACCAAAAAAAAGCCTCCTTTAAAACGGGGGCTTTTGTTTTTTACAGTATCCCCCCAGATGTGTAACCAAGGCAACATTCAAATTCTCTATTGCGGTTACCCCAGACAATTTACTTCATGTAACTATCATTAAAACAATTTTTAGGGCAGGTAAAAAGGATTTCCTTTTATTGAACTTTCAGTGTAAAACGAGTCCACTGATTCTGCAGAGTTTACTTTTTCTGCACACTTGTTTGGCATACCATTTAGACGTTTAATTACCCCTAAGATGAAGTACTGATATGCAACCGTGGGTAGCTAAAAATACACAATTTACAAATGGACGCCTTTAAAAAGTAATGGGACAAACTCAAAAAAATCCATGCAGATATACCATGTGTAGCAAATACTAATCACCATTTATCTAATTTTAGGATTTTAAACTAAAGGCTATAGATCGGTACACTATATTGGAAATCATTACATCAACAAAATGAACCAATCACGGTAAAATAATATGTAGTTGTTTTAGAAATTGTACCTAGTTTTGAGAGTAAGGTAAAACTTCCTTGCGGTCAGGAAACATTATAGTTTCTAAAAAAATCAAAATAAGAATCGATGTCATTACACAGCATAAACAAAAAAACCATAGCAGTTTTACCATTTGTTAATATGAGTAATGATATTAATAATGAATATTTCTGTGATGGTTTAACAGAAGAAATAATAAATGCATTAGCAACCATCAAACAACTTTCTGTTACTTCCCGTACATCTTCCTTCTATTTTAAAAACAAAAAGGTTACCTCAGAAGAGATAAGAGAAAAATTAAAGGTGGCTACATTTATAGAAGGCAGTGTAAGGACATCGAAAAATAAAATGCGCATTACAGTGCAAATGATCGATACTTTGGATGACTTTCATTTCTGGTCAGAAACTTTTGATAGAAAACCAGATGATATTTTCCAGATACAAGATGAAATTAGTCTGTTTATTGCAGAAAGATTACGCGAGCACATTGGGCATCTTGAAATAGAAGATAAGCTAGTAGAAGCTATTGATGTACCTGTAGCTATTTATAGAGAATACTTGAAAGGAAGGTACTACATCATGAAACTAGATTATAAAAACTCTGTAAGGGGTATCAATATCTTAAAAGAAGTAATACATAATTCACCCAATTTTTCAAATCCCTATCTAGATATAAATCAAGCCTATGTTTATATGGGAACCATGGGGCTTTTACCCGCATTTGAAGCATACGAGAAGGCCCAGCCTTATTTGTTAAAGGCATTGGAGCTAGACCCAAACTCATCAAGGTCACAATTAAATTTAGCTTGGATAGAATGCTGGCAAAACTGGAATCTTAAAAAAGCTTACGAACATGCCAATAAGGCTTTGGAGTTACAACAAGCAGACGATATTTATTTAACCATTTCTAATTTTTTGACAGTAGAAGGAAAATTAGATGCAGCACGTAATTATCTTGATAAAGCCTTACAGTTAGACCCTTATACCGCCATCAACCATCATTATAAGGGGTTTTTATATTATCTACAAGAAGATTACACCACTGCAATACCTTTCTTAAAAAAGGCATTAGAGCTAGACCCCTTGTTGCCCTTTCCACCCATTTATATAGGGCTTTGTTTATTAATGTCAGGCAAACCAAATGAAGCTTTGGCTTATTTCGGTTCACTGGAAGGCGTTTCTGAAAAAGACCTCACCAAATTGGGAGGTGAAACCATGTGTTATGCAAAGCTCAATGAAACGGAAAAGTGTAATAATGGATTAAAAGAATTAGAAACCTATTTAACAACAGCCCTTATAGACAAAGCATTTACATTTTTGATATTAGTTAATGCCTTGTTAGGTAATTATCAAAAAGTAGTTGATTTAATTACTCAAGCTTACAATAAACGTTTACCATTAATTTTATTATTAAATCCGTCACCAATTCTTAAACCTGTAAAAAATCACAAAGGGTTTAAAGACATCATGTTGCAAGCAATCCCTGATAATGTAAACTACAAACAGAAAAAGCAGTACAAACAGGCTTTACTAGATTCCAACGAAATCAAAAAGTACAGTAAGGAACTAGAGCAAATAATGATAGACTACAAACTGTACTTAAACCCAGATTTATCCTTAAAAGATTTAGCCTCTTACCTAGAACTTCCAGCCAATTATGTCTCCCAATTATTAAATTTAGGCTTTCAAAAAAACTTCTCTGAATATGTAAATACCTATAGAGTTAACGAATTTAAAGAGCGCGTTCTTCTAGAAGAAAACAAAGGCATAACTATTATGGCTATTGCTTATGATAGTGGTTTTAATTCTAAAACAGTATTCAATACTTTCTTTAAAAAATTAGAAGGGATTACACCAAATACTTATCTAAAATCCCATCAATAAAATTAGTTCGGATTTAATAAACAGAACCAATACTACCTCACTTGTTGATAGTTTTGGCTTGTTATGGTGTTTTTATCAATAACACTTAAACCTCATATTTGACGTCCCTGTACTTTTCCTTTTACTCTTTAATAGTATTAGGTTGCTTTGTTTACGAATGGATATCAAGAAAAAACAAACCATGGAAAAAATGGAGACTAAAAAAGGTAAAAAAGGTTTAAAACTTGGAATAGGAATTATACTAGGAATCGTAGTAGGCTATGTAACATCAAATATGCAATTATGGTTTGTCCTGGGCATTGCTATAGGTGCTGCTTTGGAATATGGCGTTCAACAGAAGTCTAAGTAATGTATAATATGGCAATGAAAAGTATGGATCAAAAGAAAATACAGAAGCAAGCCAGAATTGTAGGCTTCACCTATTTAGCTACTACATTGATCGGCTTTATTAATGTTTTTTCCGTTAAAGCAGGCTTGCAAAAACCTGAAATACTGTTAGCGTCAGAGTTTCAGTATAGAATATCAATCCTCTTAGATGTTACCATGTACGCACTTGTGATGTGGATGGCCGTTGCATTGTATTTGCTGACAAAATCGATAAATAAAAATCGTGCTATGCTCGGTTTGGTTTTTAGGTCGGCAGAAGCGGTAATGGGTTTTATAATGGTACTAGTATATTCAGCACCCTTGATTATTTTAAAAAGGGCAGGAAACTACCAGTTTACCAATGATACTTTACAATCATTAGCTGCTGTCTTTTTTGATGTATATGGCATGGGATCTAACCTTCATCTAATTTTAATGAGTATAGGTGCTTTTGTATTTATCAAGCTGTTACAATCAGACTCATATATTCCCAAATGGCTGGGCTATTGGGGACTTTTCACCTATGTAACTGTATTTGTAGGCTTTTCATCGCAAATAGCATTTCCAGAGCTTTCAAAAAAGCTAATGATAGTAATGGCACCAGGGGCCTTATTTGAGCTGGTGTTTGGAATTTGGCTTTTGATAAAAGGGGTAGATCTTAAAAAATAAAACATGAAAATACCACATTACTTAGTACTCATTGCAATAGCATTAACTATTAATGCTTGCAACAATAAAGAACAAAAATCAAAAGGTGATAAGGAAGAAAGTTTAGAAGAAATTTATCTCGGTCAAAACCCACCAGGTATAGAGCCTGAACTATTTGCGCCAAAAATCATCAAAACAGCATATAGGGAAGCTTCAGCAAGTATTTCACCCAATTTAAAGGAGTTTTATTTTCGTAGAAGAGGTGGTGCTTATAAAAACAATGCATTGGTGCTCGTTCAATTTAAAGACAATAAATGGACAGAATCTCTGGTAGCACCAAAATCAGGCGAGCCATTCATTGCACCAGATGGTAAAACGATGCATCTGGGAAGAAACTATAGAGAACGCACATCTGCAGGTTGGTCTGAAGTAAGAAGCCTTGGTGCCCCTTTTGATAAATTTCCGATTATGAGACTTACGGCGGCATCAAACGGAACTTATTATTTTGATGAAGCAAGTAAGGATGGTCCGTTAAGGTATTCGCGTTTAGTTGATGGGGAATATGAGGAACCAAAAACCCTGAATGTTGAGGTTGGTATTTGGAATGCGCATCCTTTTATTGCACCGGATGAATCTTACATTATATGGGATGATCAGAGAGAAAGCGGATATGGAGATTCCGACTTATATATTTCTTTTCGTCAAAAAGATAATTATTGGGGGCCCGCAATCAATTTAGGGGATAAGATCAATACGGAGTTCGAGGATGCATACGGGAGCATATCACCAGATGGAAAGTATTTTTTCTTTCATCGATCTTATGGAGGTGACAAAGCAGATATTTTTTGGGTGGATGCAAAAATTATCTTTTCACTTAAAAAGAGTTAGCAGAACATTAAATCAACACATTAAAAGTAGAAATCATTAATCAAAACAATCAAAAAACAAACAATCATGAAATCAATTAAAATGAAAACAATCAAAAAACAAGTCTTATTAAAAATGGCTTTTGTAGCCTTTGCATTAGTATCAAGTACAACATATGCACAAAACGCAGATTCTGAAACAACACAAAGAGATGGTTTTATCTTCGAATTTGTAGTAGGGGGAGGCATTATCAGTATAGAAGATAGTGCTGGTATTCAAACCTTCGACAAAGCACAAGGAACCTTCGTTTTTCCAGATTTAAAGTTTGGACACATGTTAAACGAAAAACTCGCCATTACCCTCTCTTTACCGGGAAATATATACGAATTTCAAGATAATGACAGGAACTTTGGTGGTGTTATTCCATCGCTACAATATTGGGTAAAAGATAGATGGTGGATTCATGGAGGAATTGGTCTAGCCATAGATTCGCCAGCACTATACGATATTAAAGACGAGGTGAATGACGACTGGAACTTTGGTTGTGCAGTTATGGCAAGTACAGGTTACGAATTTTACAAAAAGAAAAATTTCGCGATTAATGTTCAGTCTAAATTGGTTCTTGGTCGTGCGTCTTTAGATGGAGATGCACACAGAGATGCACTCATCTTTAATGTAGGATTAGGGTTTAGCTGGTTATAGATTTAAAAGGAATAGTGATTTTTCCCTATTCACTATTCCTTTTAAAAAACTCTCCACATATATGAATACAAAAAATTTGCAAAAGCTTGGTGGGTGCTGTTCGATTTCACTCGGATTAATCTACATCATAGCGTTTATAGTTTATGGTGGAATATTAGATTATCCGAAAGGAGACGCAACGGAAATTGAAAGAATACATTTCTTGTCAGACAACTATGTAATTCTGTCAATAATAAACTTGATAAGCTATGTCTTATTTGGAATTTTACTTGCAGTATTAGTTGTTTCAATACACCAAAAAATAAAAGATCATTTGCCCAATCTTTCGATACTGGCTTCTGTTTTTGGAATCATCTGGGTTGGCTTAGTTATAGCCAGTGGGATGATTGCAAATATTGGACTCAGTTCCGTTATTGAAATTGGAATTGAGGACCCGCAAAAGGCTATAGGAATCTGGACAAGTGTTGGTGTTGTTTCAGAAGGACTTGGCGGAGGCAACGAAATTGTTGGAGGAGTTTGGGTATTACTTTTAAGTATAGCAGCTTTAAAAGATGCATTTTTCTCAAAACCACTGAACCTTTTAGGCCTAGTTGTTGCGCTTGCAGGCATTCTAACTATTTTACCTTTCGATTTATTTAAAGAAATTTTTGGAATTAGTCAGATTGTTTGGTTTGTATGGATTGGAATATCATTGATTTATAAACCACATAAATTGTTTGCTCACAAAGAACCAAGTTAATATAGGGATAAAAATTTTTAATTATTCCCAACTAATTGTTAGGTGTGATTTAAGCAAACTAAATGATAAATAAGAGTTTTGAAAAAGCAAAACAAAAGGGAGAAAAACAACTTTAATCGCATTAAAACTGCATCTGTCATAGTTGTTCTATTCATAGTTGGTACAATTCTAAACATTCCATTTAGCAGAGAATTAAAACGATTGAAAATTGAAGCAGGTGATGCAAACGTAAAGCTATCAGATTCCATAGCTAATGACGCAATACAAACTGGGATTTATGGTCTTATTTTAGGTGCAGTTTTGGTTTTTGTCGGTTTATGGATTTCAAAGAGCGCGCAATTGGGTGCACCAGTTATTGAAAGTATATTTTCTAAAGAAAAAAGAGAAGAACTTACTTTTTCATTAAAAAATGTCTCCTCATCTGTAGCCTTAAGTGCAATTTTAGCGATAGTAATTCTTTTTTTTCATAAACTAGTAAGAGATTTCTATCCAGTTACAAGCATCATAGAAAGACCCGCTAAAATATATTACGCTGCAGTATCATTTTCGGCAGGTATAACAGAGGAAATAATCTTTCGATTTGGTCTAATGTCTTTAATCATTACGATCATTTTGTTTTTTAAACAGAATAAAGAAATCACAAATACAATCGTTTGGGTTTCGATCATCATTACTGCCATATGTTTTGGTTTGATGCACTTACCATTATCAAAGAACTTTTCAAATCTGACTATAGTTACCGTAAGTGCTACTATGATTGGAAATCTTATTACAGGGTCTTTCTTTGGTTGGGTATATTGGAAACGTGGTTTACTTGTAGCAATAATTGGACATATAGTTTGGGATTTGGTTTTTCATGTTGTGGGTTCACCATATTTGTAAAAAACCTTGTTCCAATTTCCAAACGCGAACTTTTCAACCCCACATTTTAATCAACTTTGCGGTGAACAAAAACAATTATGAAAGCAATAGCATGTCTAAAGTATGGGGAGGTAGAAAACCTGGTTCTAAGTAATGTTAATAAACCAACACCAAAAGACAATGAAGTACTTATAAAGATACGTGCTACTTCAGTAACTACAAGTGATGTGCTTATTCGTAGAATGAATGAACCTGTGATTCCCAAATTTATACTCCAACTCATATTTGGTTTTGGACGTCCAAGAAATCCTATATTGGGGATGGTAACATCCGGGATTGTTGAGCGTAAAGGTAAAGATGTGACATTGTTTGCAGTAGGGGACGAGGTTTTTGCCTATGGTTCTATCTCACCTACCAAACGCCGTTTCGGTTCTTATGCAGAATATATTTGTTTACCGGAAGATTGGAATCTTGCGCTAAAACCTGTGAATCTTAGTTTTGAGGAAGCTGCAGCAATCCCATATGGTGGTTTGCTTGCGTCCCATTTATTGAAAAAGACCAGGATGAACAGAGGAGACAGGGTTTTAATTTATGGAGCGTCAGGAAGTATAGGTACCATGGCGATACAATTGGCGAAGCATATGGGAGCTCATGTTACTAGTGTATGCAGTCGAAGAAATTTCGAATTGGTAAAGTCTTTGGGTAGTGATGAGATGATTGACTACACCTTAGAAAATGCTGAAACACAATTAGGAACTTATAAATACGTGATTGATGCCGTAGGCAACTCGAAATCATCGAAACTAAAAGAAAAGAGCAAAAAAACATTGACTTCGAATGGTAAATATATATCCATCGACCATGGGACTCCATTAACGCCAAAAGAAGCATTTTTTAATTTAAAAACTTTAGCAGAACATGAGAAGATCACTCCTGTAATTGATAGCATATATCCTTTAGAAAAAATTGCCGAAGCGCACAAATATGTGGAGATGGGGCATAAAAGAGGAAATGTGGTCATCACTATCTAGCCGGGCTATAGATAATCTCAATCCATAAATCATCAATCAAAAAATGAACAGCAAATGTTTTTTAAATCACAAGAAGGAAAATCAAGAATTTTAAGTCTTTACAATCGAAAACTTAAAGAGCTTAGTATTGATTACTCCGAAAAATCAGTAGATACCAAGTATGGTAAAACCAATGTGTTATGTGTTGGAGATACCAACTTACCACCACTTGTATTAATACATGGTACAGGAGGCTGCGCACCTCAGATCCTTGAGTCGTTTCCCCATTTGGCATCACAATATTGTGTGTATGCAATAGATGTGCTGGCACAACCTAATAAAAGTGCTGAGAACAGATTGGACATGAAATCTTTGGATTATGGAAAATGGCTTTTAGAGGTCATTATAAAACTAAGATTGAAAGAAGTGACCTTGGTCGGCTTTTCCTTCGGAGGCTTAATTAGCTTAAAAGCATTGGAGTATAACGAAACGCCTATTAAACAAGTGTTCTTACTTGCACCCGTTTATATCGTAAATGGCAACCCAATCCTGAACTTATGGAAAATGTTTATTCCATTGAAAAAATTCATCAAAACAAATAATCAGGCATACATTAAAAAAGTAATGGATGTCCTTTTTTCCGAATATGATGGTTTTGCATTGGTCTTCATGTCAACGGTATTTCAAAACTGCAATATGGATTTTTCACCACTACCTGTAATTTCTAAAAATCGGGCAAAAAGCATAAAAACTCCCATCTCCATTTTCGCTGCAGAACAAGACATCATGTTTCCAGGTAAAAAAATGATAAAAAGAGCCAAGCAGATATTCCCTTCTTTAGAAGAAGTTGCTCTATTAAATGGCTCTAAACACGTACCAAATGCAACAGATTTTAAAAGAATAGAAGAATTGATGCTGGCTAAAAGCGAAAATTAAAATGAAAACAACAAAAGAAACCGTAAGCTTTCCTAAGTCAACTCTAATTCCACTAAATGGAATTGAGCTTGAGGTATTTGAGGCCGGTAAAGAAAATTTAGGAAATCCAATTGTATTGTGCCATGGTTTTCCTGAACACGCATTCTCTTGGCGCCATCAAATTCCAGTATTGGTAAAAGCAGGTTACCATGTGATTATTCCTAACCAGAGAGGTTATGGTAATTCATCCAGACCTAAAGAGGTATCTGCATATGATATTATAAACCTGACAGATGATTTAGTAGCCTTATTACGGCATTATAATTATAACAAAGCAATATTCATGGGCCATGATTGGGGAGCCAATGTAGTTTGGCATCTGGCTTTATTGCACCCAGAACATGTACTTAAAGTGATAAATCTTGCTTTACCCTATCAAGATCGTGGGGATAGACCTTGGTTAGAGGTGATGGAAGCGTTTTTAGGTGAAGATTTCTATTTTGTACATTTCAACAAACAACCTGGAGTCGCAGATGAGATTTTGGAAAAAAATACAGAAAACTTCCTACGAAATTTATTTCGTAAGAATGTACCACTTGCACCACCAGAACCAGGGATGTTAATGATAAATCTTGCCAAAGCAAAAAAACCGCTTGGTGAAGCTTTAATGAGTGATACTGAATTAGAAGTTTTTATAGAGTCATTTAAAAAGTCGGGATTTACCGGATGTATAAATTGGTACAGAAATCTGGATCGTAATTGGCATTTATTGGCAGATTTGAAGCCAAGGATTGAGCATCCAACATTAATGATTTATGGAGAAAAAGATGTAATTCCTAAGTCTAAAACCTTAAAAGACTTTGCACCTAATCTGGAGGTGGTCAGTTTAGATTGCGGTCATCATATTCAACAAGAATTACCAGAAGAAACAAATCTAGAAATTATACAATGGTTAGCTGCTATAAAAAGAGATTAATGAATCTAAGAAACGTTAACTTGTTATTACTATTGGCATTTGTATGGTCTCTACAGCTTTTGCCCAAAAGAGCGATGTGTATAATGATTCTCTTATAACAAAAAGGACAAATTTGGCATTGTCCAAGATTCAGGTAATTCCTATAAATGATTCAAAGACAAAAAGAACACCCTGAATATCAAAGTGGCAAGGCATTGAATCATTTAAATTTCATTCAAAATGATGTGATCGAATACGTTGAAGAATTGCAATTTGGGTGTATAGAGATGTATTTTCCGTTTCTATAAATACGTTGTAACCAATTAAAACACAGATGTCGTAAAGATGTCATATAGATGACGACATCAATGACCATCAACCGTATTTACTTTTGTTTCATACTATTGTTAAAATTTTTTTTGATGAAAAAAGTAAAACAAGCTATTCCTAAATCTAAATACCAGTATGCGTTTCATCTAGCCAAAAATGCCATAATTATTGCACTTGTTTTAACCCCTGTTCGCTTTGCCCTTGAACTTGTCGGCTTACCTGAAAGTGCCATTTTTATTATAGGTTTGCTCTGGCTCACATTAGGGTTTTCAATTTACTGGGGAATAAAGTTATCTAGGGAAAAACATTGCTATCTTATTCTGCTCCTAGCGTTGCTAATTTATTCACCTATATCAAGATTTCCTGTTGCTTTGCTTTGGTGGGTCGACACAAAATGGGAAATAGGCACTCATTATGGGGACTATTTTAACAATTTTGGACATGCTTTATTAAATCAAATAGGTTATGGCTCTCTGACTCAAATTATCCCTGGATTTATAATAGGATCCATTACACTTGCAATAATGCGCTACAGAAAGGCCGTCATAAGGAAAACTAACGTATTAGAAAATGAATAAGAATCCCATAGGATCAAGAATAAAAGAATTGAGAAAGCAAAAAGGCATGTCTCAAGAATTTCTAGCTGAAGAATCCGGCTTGAGTTCAAGAACTATCCAAAGAGTTGAAAACGGTGAAACCCAACCTGCCGGAGATTCTATTAAACGGTTGTCCAGTGCTTTAGGTGTTACACCCAACGAATTAATGGATTGGCAAATTATTGAAGATAGTAAAGCTCTGTTACGATTAAATCTGGCGCAACTCAGCTTTATAATTTTTCCATTTCTAGGTATACTAATCCCATTAACAATCTGGATCTCAAAAAAAGATAAGATCAAGGATATGGATTGGGTTGGTAGGTCCATTATAAATTTTCAATTATCCTGGACATTGCTTTTGTTCACATTGGTCATTGGTCTTTTTATTTTCTCAAAATTCGGACTATCGACTGTTTCTTTTGCTGGACTATTTTTCTCTATTGGCGCAATGTATTTTCTAAATTTTATCATCGTAATATCTATTTCTTTCAGATACCATAATGGGAAATCCATAAAATATCCATCGATATTTCAATTCTTAAGTTAAACTCAAATCAATAGCTGCTATTAAAAGCATATATTGGCTGGCAGACTTTAATAAAGAGCATTGAATAAAGATGTACATGCATGGTAGAAAACATTTAAAAAATCCACAACAGATAAAAAACGAATAAAAAATTATCGGGATTTTTATCTTGTTATATGTCTTAACCCTATTTAATACGTATTGGTTAATTTTGGTTTTTACGAAAGGAGATTACTAATAGTATTCTGTAATTCGGTTAGTGACAAAACAGAAGCAAGGAAAAACTCAATAAAATTGGGGGTTGTGAGAAGGGGATTGAATCCTTCCGCGATCACTTTTAAAGTTTAAACAAAAACAAAGCCTTGCATATCCATAAGATATGCAAGGCTTTAATATTTTAAGGAAATTGGAGATGCTTTTGGTATTAGATAGAACATTACTTTCCATAGGGTAAAGCATACATTCACGACTACGCTTTTTTTGGGCCTTGATGTGTCCCAATAAACGATTTAAAATTATTATTTCATTAGGGAAAAGTCCAATAATAAGAATATTGAGGTAAAAGAAAATTGAAAGCGGATAGCCCGAGAATAGTGGTGAAATTGATTGGTTGGGGTGATTTTTACTATTGAGTAACAACAGGAACGTGTTGTTAGACATGATAAAACCTGAAGATGACAACAAAAATATGTTTCCATGAGATTTAACACTTTTTTTTGTACGGAGCAACAATAAGACCAACCTCAAAATGGCCAGTTTTTTCCCTTCGTACGTAGATCGTATCCTAAAAAGTATATTCATCTTGTTAATGCTTTTTGCATTTAATCAAGTCCAAGCCCAATTAAGTGATTTACATTATTTACCGCCATTAAAACAAGGACGGAACAATCAGGCCGTAAGTCAACAGGCAATATATCTTTCAACGCCGGAACCTGTCACATTTGTAGTCAATGCCTATAGGGGGACAAGCGCAACTCCCATTGCCACATTTAATATTTCAAACACTAATCCAGCAGTGTATAATTTGCCAAATGGTGATAATAATATCACCTTGGTAAACAATGCAAATACAGGAGTTGTTTTGACCAATTCTGGTTTAAGGTTCGAATCACCCAGCGGTAATAAGTTTTATGTAAATTACCGTGGATATTCCAGTTCCCAAGCGGCTTCTCTTACCTCAAAGGGCAGGGTGGCGATGGGTACCAGTTTTAAATGGGGAGGTGTACCGAACTTAGGTTCCCATTCATCAAAATCCAACACTTTGGGTATTATGGCAACGGAGGATAATACCACGGTTACGGTTTATGGGTATGATCCAGATTGTCGCTTTAGGTTGGGTGGAGACCCCTATGGTATTACGGACGACACATATACTGTAACACTTGACGCCAACGAATCATTCGTTTTTGAAAATTACGTTGGCAATTCCCCATCGAATGCACATCGCGATGGTTGGATAGGGGCTTCGGTAATTTCGGATAAAGATATTGTTATCAGCAATGGGTCCATGAACTATGGCCGTCAAGCAAATAACAGTAATCGAGATGCTGGCATTGATCAACCTGTCCCAGAAAATAAACTGGGAAAAGACTATGTGTTTATACGTGGGAACGGAGCTTCCAATGGTTGGACGGAGTTTCCCCTTATAATTGCCACGGCAGATAACACACAAATTTTTGTAAATGGTTCCACAACACCAATTGCCACGATTGACAATGGAGAATTTTTTGAAATACCCAACAGTAATTACGCGTCCAATACGGCGGGGGCCAATATGTTTGTTCAGACTTCAAAGGACGCATATGCTTACCAATGTATAGGAGGGGATAGTAAGGCATATACCCAGGGCTTGAATTTTGTGGCACCGGTAAACTGCTTGTTGCCCGATGTTATGGATAACATTCCCGATATCAGAAATATAGCCGGCACCAATGTAACTGGTGGAGTGACCATAATAGCTGCGGTAAATACACCAGATGCCAATATTTCGGTGAACGATGGAAACGGTGCAGTGGCTTTGCCAGCATCGAATCCGGTGGCAGGATCTTCAGATTGGAAAACATTTTTTATTCCAAACCTCACAGGTGATGTAAGTGTACAATCCACAGGACCCATAGCCGTTGGATTTTTTGGTTACAACGGAAACAGGGGGGTAGCGGGATATTTTTCAGGATTTGATACCGTACCGGAGGTAACTCTCGAAGTCCGCGGCGGGACAGGTTGTTTTGTAGGTTCTGAGATTTATGAAGCAACAGGAAACTTTGACGCTTATCAATGGTACGGTGATGGTGTTGCCATACCTGGAGCAAATTCTCCCAGCTTTGCTGCTACAAAAGCAGGTGACTATTTTGTGAGGGGAACCAAAGGTCCCTGTACCTACGACTCCCAGCCATTGACGGCACTCTATTGTGATCCCGATGTTGCCCTTGAAAAAACGGTGGACAAGGCTGAAATAATGGAAGGCGAAACGGCCACATTTACCATTAAAGTAAGAAATTTTGGGAATGGACCTTTGACCAATCTACAAATAACAGACAATATCCCAACAGGGCTCACTTTGGTTTCGGCCTTTACCATTACAGGAAGTTGGAGCGGTAATACTTGGAACATTGGTACCTTGAATGGAGGTGAATCCGCTATATTGGAACTAGAGGTGCAAGCTGATGAAATTGATACCGTTCCTTTGTTAAGCTTGATCAATACGGCAGTAAATACACAGGATCAAACAGATACCAATATCACGGATGATAGTCCATCTGCAAGGATTGTGGTTCACAATGATTCTGACAACGATGGAGTAAACGATATCACGGATTTAGATGATGACAATGATGGTATTTATGATGAGGATGAGTGCGATACGCTCTTGTTCAATATCTCCAACGGGAACCCACATAGTAGCAATTTGATAAGTGTTGACAACTATTTGGTGTTCGATATTTTTAGTCTCGATAATTCGTTCAACTTCAATGTCAATGGAGTCGATGTTGCTGGTGAAATACAGTTTCAACTAGGCGCTTCAGGAAATTTTGCACGGTTTGATGATGGAACTACCTATGGAGAGGGAGGCAATCCCGATATATGGACGGTTACAGGTACAAATGGTAGTCCTTTGTTAAGGGTAGTAGTGGACCAAGCAGGTAATTTTCAGCTGTTTGGTGCTCGAGCTACAAATGGACCATTGGAGCCCATGACCTTGACCACCCCAGCTAACACAGTAAGTTGGGACCCAGGAGGCAACAATACGGTATCCATTGGTCAAGATGTTGTTGGACCGACCAATATGCGAGGAGTCCTTTTGACCGCAGGTTGCGATACCGATTCCGATGGCATTCCAGATTCATTGGACTTGGATAGTGACGGGGATGGCTGTACCGACGCAGTTGAATATTACAAAGATGAAAACGCCGATGGAGGCGATGGTGGTGAATATGGTTCTGGAATTCCAGTGGTGGACCCAACGGATGGAACCGTAAATGCTGCTTCCTACACACAGGCATACGCACCGGAAATATTGCTCGGAAACACTTCGGAGAACTTGAGCGGGGACGATATTAATGGTCAAGGAATCAACTTGGGCCAAACTTTCCAATATGTACTTCGTTTTCAAAATACTGGGGACGATGATGCTACCAACTTTGTTATAACCGATATTCTGCCAAATAACGTTACGTTGGACAATGTGGATGTATCCAATGCCACAGGAACCATCCATAGCTACGACATCAATACCAACACATTGGAATTCCAAGTGCCTGACCTGCTAGTGCAAGTTGGTGATCCTGAGTACAGTATTAAGATAACAGTGACCGTTTCTGGTAATTGCTCGGATTTTGTTGACGCATGTTCTTCAGAATTGGAAAATAGAGCCTATTCCAGCTTTCAAGGAGTAACAAACCCGATTACCTATACGGATGAACCTGGTTCTTCAAACTTTCCATGTGATACCACACCAGAAGTCGCCAGCAACAATATTTTGGACGACCTGGCCAATTGTGGCCAAGCCAGAACAGTTCAGTTATGTGGTGATGATGCACTATTGACAGCAGGTTCAGGTTTTAGCAACTACACTTGGGCCATGGACAACAATGGAAATGGACAAATTGATGGAGCTGATACAGTAATGAACGATGGAGACCCTGATGGAGACCCAAGTACATTATTGGTAACTGCTATTGGAAACTATATTGTTGAGAAATCTGGAGGGGGTAGCTGCCCCGATTTGACAGAACTTATTACTGTGGAACGTTTTGGTACCACCCAAACCAACCCTATCATTGACTACTTCAATCAAGTTAATGCCGATAGTAACCCTGATAATGATTTACAGGGGGACATAGTGACCTGTTCCGTTGACGGGGACCTATTGCCAAAAATATTTTTATGTGGTGAAAACGATGAAGCAACAATTCAATTGGGAATAACCGATGCCCAAAGCATTGTTTGGCAAAAACTGGATGAGGGCAGTTGTTCGGATGCAGGTGATGATTGTGCCAATAAAAGCAGCTCGTGTACTTGGAACGATGTTATCGTCCAAGATAATTTTACTGTTACGGATAGTGGAAAATACCGAGTGGTCATCAACTATCAAAATGGATGTTTCAGTCGTTTTTATTTCAACGTGTTCAAAAACACTTTGGATATTCAACATACTGATTCGGATATTCTTTGTAGCACACCCGGGAACATTAGGGTTACCAACATTGGTACCAACTATGGTTTCCAGTTGGTAAATGCATCCAACGGAAACGTAGTAGTTCCTTTTTCAGCTAACAACGGACCAAATTTTGATATTACAGCTAGCGGTACCTACACTGTGCAAGTAACCCAATTAAACCCGGTTACCAGCGACCCAATAGCAGGTAGTTGTATTTTTGAGACGGAAGATATCGGAATATTGGAAAGAAACTTTCAAGTAAGTCTGGCGACTACTCCCGCCGATTGTAACCAGCTGGGGACGGTAAGCGTTCAGGCATTGAATGTACTGCCCAATTACAACTACGAACTTCGATTGGACGATGGAAGCAATGGAGGTCTTGGAACGTTGATCGAAAGCCTAGACGCAACCAACGATAATACCCATACATTTTCCAATGTAAATCCAGGTGACTACAATATAATTACCACAACCGATGATGGTTGTACGGATACACGACAAATTACAGTTGATGAAATTCCCGAGTTGACACTTACAGCATTGACCACGGAGAATATTACCTGCACGGCGGGTGTTATAACCTTGACACCTGACGGTGGAACACCCAATCCAGATTATCAAATGGCCATATGGAGCAAAGATGGTGTGGACTTGTACGCAGACCCTTCCGATGTTCCTGCCTCCGCAATGCAGACCAATACCAACTTTTTGTTTGGATATCGAGGTACACCGACTACCTATTTTCCCGATGAGGACGGTGATTATCAGTTCATTGTTTTTGATGACAACGGTTGTTATGCAATTTCCAATAGCGTAAGAATGGAAGAGCTTGGTGGTTTAACCGTATCTGCCACCCATTCCGGGATTGTATGTGCTGATTCTTCAACAGCAACTCTAAGTGTATCGGTAACAGGCGGAACAGCACCTTATCAATATAGTTTGGATGGGGGGACCACGTATCAGACCAATAATAATTTTGGCAACCTTCCTGCAGGATTGTACACGATCACCGTAATGGATTCCAGTGGTAATGGAGGTACAGGTTGTATCGAAAATTTTGATTACGAAATAGACCAACCCTTTAGGTTGACCGCATCTCCTGCCATAGTACAAGATGCATCATGTGACCCTAATGGTGCATTGGTGAAATTATTGAATGCCAGTGGAGGACAAGCTCCTTACGAATATAGTTTTAATGGCGGAAGCAATTTCAATCCTACCAATGAAAGCTATTTATTGCCAGGGAATTACAATTTAGTTGTGCGGGACGACCTAGGCTGTACTTTTGATATGGAACTAACAGTACCGGCAGAAGTTGCAGACCCTGACCTGACCACCACAGTGGATTACGCTTGTGATGGTTTGGGTACCATTACTGTGGCTACGTCCAATACCACCGACTTTGAGTATACCTATAGTTTGAATGGTACACTCAATACGCCATCCGATAGCAATATATTTACAAATTTGGCGGACGGAACCCAAACCATAACAGTAGGATATTCCAGCAGTCTCACGCCAAGTCAGAGTACTTTGTTTTTTGAAAATTTTGGAGCGGGCCCTACGACGCAGATAGCTGAAATTGGTCATGGGTATTGTTATGAGCCACAAGATGGTACGGAAACCGATTGTAATTTAGGTCCGGCAGGCATATTGGTTAATGGTGAATATACGGTAACCAACTTTGTCACCAATCCGGTTCCTGCTTGGAGAAGTCCGAATGACCATTCAGGAATTACAGATGGTCGCTTTTTGGCCATTGATGTAAGTACCTTGGCAGGTGACAACGGAGTATTATGGGAAAGAAACGGAATAGAGGTCCTTCCCGATCAAGACATAACGTTTTCATTTTATGCCTATAACCTCATGATTACTTCCGGTAATGGAAATAATCCTGAAGTTTTGGTAGAATTGGTGGATGGCTCTGGAAATGTGATAAGCAGTATCCCTACCAATGAAATACCTAAAAATACCGATGCGGATGATTGGCATTTTAGAGAAGTTACTCTTAATCCAGGTGCAAACGCAACAGTAGGTATTGTATTGAGAACCAATTTGAACAGTGACTTTGGTAACGACTTGATATTGGATGATATTCAGGCTTTACAATTGCCGGAAGTTTGTGAGAAAACCCAAGATATTACAGTTGTTGTTGAACCAGATAGAGCCTTTGAAGCTCAGTTGTTAACGGTTTCCGAGCCAAGCTGTAATGGTGCGGCCGATGGATCCATAACTTTTGAGGTGGATAACTTTGATGCAGCTGCAGGATTCGAATATTCCTTGGATGGTGGCACTAATTGGATAGCCTCCATGACCTCTCCTGTGACTACGGCTTCAAACTTGGCCGATGGGAGTTATACTGTTATGGTAAGAAAAGCGGATGAACCTACCTGTTCGGTAGATTTCACCACAACTTTGACTCAACCAACGGTAATTGTACCATCATTAACTTTAACCTCCGAATACACTTGTTACAATACGGGAGCAACACTAGAGGCTTCTGCTACAGGAGGAACACCTGGTTATACCTATCAATTGGAGGATACCTCGGGTAATATTGAGGTCGCTTACCAATCGAATCCTATTTTCCTAAATGTACCCGAGGATGATTATTTGATAAGGATAAGGGATACCAATGGATGCGATGTGCTTTCTGCATCACCGGTTACGGTAGCACCACCTGAGGCCATTACCTTCACGACTTCATCGACCGCATGTTACGATGGTATGAACAATGCCACTATTACAGCAACTGTTGCCACTGGAAACGGTGATTATACGTTTAGAATTAATGGAGGAGCTTGGATTACGCCTACACCATCCACCGATACAGAATATACCTTTACAGGATTGGCCGAAGGTTCATACGATATTGAGGTTTCTGATGCTTATGGCTGTGGTCCTGCCGCAGAAACAGTGGTAATTCTACCAACAATAACCGCACAGGTGGATAAGTTGGATGTAACCAGTTGTGGGGATGGTAGTATCACCGTGACTCCTACAGGTGGAGACGGAAATTATGTTTATGCCTTTATGCCAGCAGGATCAACTCCAGTAGCAGGTGATTTTGGAGGATTGAACACAGAAACAATTACCTCTGGTAACGAAGGTACTTTTGATGTTTTTGTTCGAGACAACAATGGAAGCGCACCCTATTGCGAGTATATGGAGACCGTTACGGTAGCAAATGCACCTGTTTTGGCCTTCACTTCAACACCTACAGACCCCGAATGTCATGATGGAATGGGTTCAATTGAGCTAAACATTACATCAGGAGACGGACCTTATACCATAGAAATTGTGGATTTGGACAATGGCGGTGCATCCGATCAGACCCTAACCAATGTAACAGCGAATACGCATACATTCTATAATCTATCCCCAGGGGACTATACCATCAACATTACAGATACTTACGGCTGTGTATTACCAGATACACCTATTACCATAAACAATCCGGATGAGTTGAAAGCTGATATTTTACCAATACTTCCACCGGGATGCGACCCTGATCCAAACAAATATGGGTTTGAGCTTGACAATTACCCGTTGACATTAAATGGGACACTGGAATTTAGTGCCGATGGAGGTAGCAATTGGCAATCTGTCGATACATTTGTTGGTCTTGCATATGCTTCTGGAACGGTGGTTAATCCATCCATCCGAACAGTAGACGGTTCGGGCAACACCCTTTGCCAAATTGATTTACGGCAGTATATAATTCCATATCCATTGGATGATCTAAATATTGATATAAATGCAGTTATTGTGGATTGTGCAAATTTGGAAGTAACGGTGCAGGGTACCGAAGGGATTCCAGATTATCAATATACGTATACGGAAGACCCAGCTTCATTTAATCCGGCCAGCGCAGCATGGACGGCCTATACTCCAGGTAACCATGTTTATAGTGGATTAGTTCCAGGTAGAACTTATGTTTTTTATGTTAGGGATTCCAGTCCGTGTATTAGGCAAAGTTCGGTCAATGTAAATAGTTTGGACCCACCTCCAATTACTGTAACCAGTAGTGTGACACCATCATGCTTTGGTGACAACAATGGACAAATGTCCTATACGGTAACAGAAGATAATCCAGGGGAACTTGGAGGAACATTTGATTGGGATTTTTATGAAATATCTGACCCAATTAATCCAATAAGTTCTGGCACAGTAACAGGGTTTAATTCTGGGGATTCCTTTAATGTGGTTACTGCACCATTGACTGGCCTTGCTCCAGGAACATATTATGTTGAAATTCGAGGTGCATCTCCTAATAATTGTATTGTTGGAAGCGAGAATGCTATTCTAGAGGAATTGGACGCCTTGTCCGGAACGCCCACGGTATTGCAAGATATTACGTGCAGCAACCCAGGTCTTATCCAAATCCCGGATATTTCGGGAGGCGGAGGCACCTATTATTATGATGTTACCGGACCAGCTCCATTTACTGCAATATCCGGTACATTGGACAATCCTATAGTGATTCCAGCGAATTCACCAGCTGGTTCTTACACGGTTTCGGTTACCGATGAATATGGATGTTCGCAAAGTTTGGGTAGTGTAAATCTAAACCTTGCACCAAACCCAACCATAGATACGATTGTAGTTGACAATTGCAGTACGCAGGCCGATGTAAATATAACAGCAAGTAGTGTAGCTACGCCAATCTATTACTCTTTGGACGGAGGTGCTAATTATGTGAATAATGGAGGAGCATTTACCAATGTGGCCCCAGGAACGTATATAGTAAGTATTTTGGATAGCAATGGCTGTACCGATACAAATACCGTTACCGTACACCCAACCTTGCAGGCAAACGTAAGCTTGGCAGAAACTTTAGGTTGTGGTGCAGGGAACGAAGCTGAAATATTGATTGATGCAACCAATGGTTCCAATACTTATGAATATGAAATATTGGGTACTTCTAGCACTTTGGTTGCAAGACAAGCAATGGGCGGTACCTCAGTCACCGAATTGGTAACGGTTGCGGATACCTATACCGTGAACATTTACGATACTGGAGTGGAAGGACCGGAATGTTCAAGAAGCTTCACCATTGTAGTTCCACCAGCTATTCAACCAAGTTTTACGGCTACCCCGACAGCGGTATCATGTGCAGGAGCATCGGATGGTACTATTGCCATTACCGAGAATAACAATGGCATCAACCCGTTGATCTATACGTTGAGCCCGAATATTAGTCCGTTCAATGCAGCAACAAATAGCTTTGAGAATTTACCAGGGGGGACTTATCAGGTAACCGCTGTAGGTCAAAATGGATGTGACACAGTTGATTCGACCATCGTGGTGGACGAACCAAACCCTATTGCGTTCGATGTACCTACGGTAACCTCATTTGGTTGTGCCGCGGGGAATGCTCCCGATAATGCAACCATAGCCATCAACGTTGGTAGCATTACGGGCGGAAGCGGTACATACGTGCGCTACGAATTTATTGATGATGCAACTTCAACATTGCTTCAATCTGGAGCAAACCCTAATTATATCCATGCGGATTATGCAGGTGGGGATATTATTGCAAGAGTGGTCGATGATAACGGTTGCTCAGCAGAAATTATGGTCAATATTCCTGAGTTTGATGAACTTCAGGGGGCATCAATCCTTGTGGATGATCCAATAAGTTGTTCCAATTTAGGTGAAGATATCAGTATAGATGTTACTGGTAGCTTGTCTACTTACGCTTCTGACCCATCAAACTATCAATTTAGATTGTTACCATCAACTGTATATCAGGCATCTAATCAATTTTTGGATCTTCCAGCAGGGAACCACACCTTTGGTGTACGAAATGTAAATACAGGTTGTGAAATCACCATCAACCATTTGGTGGAAGAACCAAATACATTCGATGTCATCGTGGACAAATTAACCGATGCTGTGTGTTTTGGTGATGATGGCAGTATTCAATTGACCTTGGTGGATGCAACCTATGCAGCAGGTTTCCATTGGTATATTTATGACTCCAATGGAACACCGGCCGATCGTTCAGATGATGGCCCTTCAATAATGGATGGACCATCTGCCAACCTTGGTCCAACGGCAGCTATATTTGTTCCGGCAGGAGATTATGTAGTGGAAGTAGTGCAAGATGCATTCCCGGAGTGTAGTCAGGTAAGATCGTTCAGTATTGCTACGCCTTCCGCACCTATTACGTTGAATCCAATAGATTTAACAGATGTAGGGTGTGCCAATGACCAAGGAAGTGCCTTGATTGCCCCAGCAGGAGGTCGGACACCATATAACATCGATTTGACCCATATGGGTAGTGGCACAACTACGAGTATAACCGGAGTGAACAGCCATTTATTCCAAACATTGGTTGCAGGACAGTACAATATTAGCGTAACCGATGCGCTTGGATGTGCCCAAGTCTTCAACAACGTATTCGAATTGCTGTTGCCCGATCCTATTACAGGAACTATTTCCAATACCAGTTTGGTGTGCGAAGGAGATACGGATGCATCTGTAAGCATTGGTTTGGACCCAAGGAATGTCACAACAAACTATCGTTATGTGCTGAACCGCTATTCCGATGCAGCTGGAACTACATTGTTGAGTTCTTCGACAACCTCAACGTCTCCAACTTTTGATAATTTGGGAGCTGGATTCTATAGTATTTCTGTTACCGATGACATGGCGTGTGCCTTTGAATCGAGTATTGTGGAAATAGTACGACCAACCGATGTGGATGCCATGTTAGTGACACATCAAGCATTAAGTTGTCAATCGGATGCCGAATTGCTATTAGTGGCATCGGGAGGTACTGCACCTTATACTTGGAGTACCGATGGTGTGAACTTTACAGCAATGAACCAGACTGTGGCTTCAGATACCCATCTGTTGCAAAATATCACCGCAGGAAGTTATAGGTATTACATTAGGGATAGCTTTAACTGTGTATCCACCATTTCCAATGAAATAACTATTGCCCCTATCGAGGACTTGATAGTTTCCTTGGATACCTCTGCTGCAGTGGTAAACTGTAATGGTGAAAGCACCGCTTTTGTTGAAGCTTTCGCCGATGGGGGACTTGGAAACTATCAGTTCGCATTGTTTGCCGATTTGGCTTTGACCAACGAAATCAGGGCAAACCAATCCAATGGCAAGTTTGATAATCTACCTGCCGGAAGCTACTATGTAAGGGTGCAAAGCGAAGATTGTACAACCATATCCGAAGAGATTGTTATTGGGGAACCTACGCCCCTAGTGGTAAGTCCAACCATTAACGACATAAGTTGTAATGGCGCCAATGATGGTAGTATTGTTTTGGATGTGCAAGGTGGATCTGGGGATTATCAGTTTGCGATATCTCCAAATCTTAACCAATTCGTGGATGAAAATAGTTTTGAAGAATTGTCGCCGGGCGATTACATGGTAATTGCGCAAGATACAAATGGTTGTTTTGAATTGGTAGAATTCACATTAACAGAACCAGATGAATTGGCAGCGACCACAACAGTTACCGATGAAATATGTTTTGAAAGCAGTGACGGTACCGTTGCATTACAAATAATGGGAGGTACTGCACCATACTATACAAGTTTGGACACCAATAACGATTCGGACTTTGTACAGGATCAGTTCACCTATGAAAATCTGGGCAGCGGCACACATGTTGTATTTATCCGCGATGCCAATGGGTGTGAAATGGCTGAGGTGTTTGAAGTACAAACAGGGGCAAACCTGAATGGAGAAGCAGAAGTATTATACGAATGTGATGTAATGGGAGCATCATCCAATGCGGTACAGATTGTCCTGGAAGATTCGGACATATACAGCAATGTGATTTTTGGATTGGACACCGATGACCCCAATCAGATGCAATTGGATCCTTACTTTGAAAATTTGACAGCTGGCCAGCATTATATCACGGCATTGCACAGCAATGGATGTATTAACACCTTCGAATTTGAAATCACCATTTTTGAACCGTTGACTTTAGATTTGAGCGACCAGGATATCAATCGCATAAAAGCATTTGCCGAAGGGGGAGATGGAGATTATACCTTTAGTATCAACGGAGGTCAGGAAACTAGTGATCCAGAATTTCACATCACGGCAACCGACACCTACACGATCACGGTTACAGATGGAAATGGGTGTAGCATATCGCAAGAAATATTTATTGAATTTATTGATGTGGAGATTCCCAACTTCTTTACCCCTGATGGTGATGGGCAAAATGATACTTGGGCACCAAAGAACATTGAGCAATACCCGAATATTTTTATTAAGATCTTTGACAGATATGGAAGAAATCTTTTCCAGTTCAAAGGAAATCAAGATGAATGGAACGGGGAATATCAGCTCAAAGGGTTGCCAACAGGGGACTATTGGTACATCATCCGATTGAATGGGGTAGAAGACCAAAGAGAATTTGTGGGCCATTTCACCCTATACCGATAACTGGAGCAATAGCATGTAGATTGTGTGTGTTAAGCAAAAATGTAGTTCGCAACAGGATTTGGGGCTTTTACAACCAAAGATTGCACTTTTTAATAGCTTGGTTTTACTTAGCGGACACAAAATTTGATGGATGAAGATTAGATTGTCGATTGCACTTCTATGCTTTTTGTGCGGGCATTTAACGTATGCGCAGTTGAGTGATTTGCATTATTTGCCGCCCTTGAGGCAAGGCCAGAAAAACGGGGCCATTCAACAACATTCCGTATATCTCTCAACACCGGAAACAACCCCGTTTACCGTAAATGTATACCGGGGCACTAGTGCTACGCCCATAACTTCATTTACCATTTCAAACGCAAGTTCGGGCCTCTATAACCTGCCCAATGGAAACAACAATATCACTTTAGTGGACGATTCCCACACAGGTGTAGTTCTAACCAATAGCGGACTTCGTTTTGAAGCTCCCGGAGGGAACAGGTTTTATGTGAATTATCGAGGGAGGTCTGGTTCACAGGCAGCATCTTTGACTTCCAAGGGTAGGGCCGCAATGGGGACAAGCTTTAAATGGGGAGGAGTTCCCAACTTGGGAACACATGTTTCTAAATCGAATACCTTGGGTATCATGGCAACCGAGGACAATACCACAATTGATCTTTTTGGCTATGACCCCAACTGTGAATTTCGGGTAGGTTCGAATAGGGCAGGAATTACTGCAAACAGCTATCAAATCGTATTGGATGCCAACGAATCCTTCGTTTTTGAAACCTACATTGGAAATAATGCAACCCAAGCACATGAAGATGGGTGGATTGGTGCATCCATAGTTTCTGACAAAGATATTGTAATCAGCAACGGGTCTTTGAACTATGGGCGTCAAGCTAACAGTTCCAATCGAGATGCGGGAATTGATCAGCCTGTGCCGGAAAACAGACTTGGCAAGGAGTACGTTTTTGTTCGGGGCAACGGGGGAACCAATGGAGCAACCGAGTTTCCGCTCATTATTGGAGTTCAGAATAACACCGAAATTTATGTCAATGGTTCCGCTACCCCCATCGCAACCATAAATAATGGGGACTATTTTGAAATTCCCAGTGGTAACTATTCATCCAATTCTGTTGGGGCGAATATGTTCATTAGAACATCAAAAGATGTTTACGCATATCAATGTATGGCAGGATCTAGTGCAATTTATACACAAGGGTTGAACTTTGTGGCTCCCGTAAGTTGTTTAATGACCGACACTATGGACAATATTCCGGATATACGCGATGCGGCAGGGATAAACGTATCTGGAGGCATTACCGTAATCGCATCCACCGCTACACCAAATAGCAATATTGTGGTCTCTGATTCCGGGGGCGTTGTTAGCCTACCTGCGGCAAATACTGTAGCAGGAAGTGCAGACTGGAAAACCTTTTACATTCCCAGTTTACATGGTGATGTAAGTGTTCAATCCTCTGGCCCGATAGCGGTAGGCTTTTTTGGATTCAATGGAGCTAGGGGCATAGCTGGATATTATTCAGGATTTGATACTGCACCCGATGTAAACCTACAGATTAGTGGTAACTATTGTTTGCCAGGGGCATCCTTGGGCATAGCAAGCGGAGAAACTTTTGATGCCTACCAATGGTATGGGGATGGTACGCTTATTCCTGGTGCTACTTCGGCAACCTATAATGCCAGTATTGCCGGGGATTATTTTTTAAGGGTTACCAGAGGTCCTTGTACTTATGATTCCAATACTATCGAAGTATATTATTGTGATGCGGATATTGTGCTTGATAAATCTACGGTCGATGTTTCCGTAAACGAAGGGGATTTGGTCACATTTGATATTTCGGTGGAAAGTTTAGGGCACGATCCCGTTACCAATCTACAAATCACAGACTTATTGCCAACTGGTTTGGATTTTGTATCCGCCAGTGTCTCCAAGGGGTCGTTCAGTTATCCCAATTGGAATGTGGGAACCATGAGTAGGGGGGAATTGGTGACAATGACCTTAGTGGCAAAGACCCGATTGGACAATATTTACAATGCATCTTTAACCTATACCAATACCATTACCAATTCACAGGACCAAACAGACGTGAACATCACCACCGATAATCCATCCGTAGATGTGCAGGTAAATCGGATCGCACCAACATCCGTTATCACCAACAGAAGGATTACGATACGAGTCAATAAGAACTAAACCCTTAAATGAACATGTATGGATAAAAGATATTGTCTTATTGTATTGGGCCCAGGTATATAAGTACTACCACTATTTCATCTTTATTCCATCCGTATGATGCTCAAGATTGGCTTCAGAAGACGGATGCAATATAATTTGTTTCACATTTCAAATTAGTTTTAATAATTTTTTTGGTTTCTGGGTCCGTTCCTTTGTTTATTTTCGATAACAGTATAAAACGCCTATGACTGTTTGGATTTTTTTTCTTTTGGGTATTCTCTTCTTTTTAGCTCTGGATCTTGGTGTCTTCAATAAAAATCCTCATGTAATCAGTGTACGGGAAGCATCCTTATGGACAGGTGTTTGGATTACCTTGTCGCTTATTTTTTCCGGGGTGATTTATTGGTTGTACAGCACTGGGAAAATAGATAATGTGGATAACCTTGAACCCATGGATGCCACGATAAAATATATCACAGGATACCTTATTGAATTATCCCTGAGTATTGATAATATTTTTGTGATCGCCGTAATTTTCGCTTCTTTCCAAATACCTCAAAAATATCAGCATAGAGTATTGTTCTGGGGAATAATAGGTGCCCTTGTTTTTCGAGCTCTTATGATATTTTTCGGAGTGGCTTTGATAAAAAAATTCACTTTTACTACTTACATTTTTGGTGCTTTTTTAATTTTTACCGCGATCCGTATGTTGGTTTCCAAGCAAAAACCTTTTAATCCTAAAGAATCTTTTGTTTACCGTAACCTTAGAAATATTATACCCATCACCTCACATATGGACGGGCAGAAGTTTTTTGTCAAATTACGTCACATCACGGCGGCGACGCCATTGTTTATTGCATTGGTGATCATTGAGTTTTCGGATGTTCTATTTGCTCTGGATAGCGTACCTGCTATTTTGGCTATTACATCCGACCCCTTTTTGGTTTTTAGCTCTAATATTTTTGCGATCTTGGGGCTAAGATCCATGTACTTTTTTCTTGCGCACATGATAAATAAGTTCCACCATCTTAAATACAGTTTGGTAGCTATTTTAAGTTTTGTTGGATTAAAACTCATACTCGCTCACCACATTAAATTTCCAGAATGGATTTCACTAGGATTTATTGGAGTGGCTTTAGTGGCTGGAATTTTGCCTTCGTTGATCAAAAAGAAATAGCTTAACCTCTTTCTTTCATAAGTCTTGACAACGTTTCTGGTCTCATGGCCAAAAATGAAGCTAAATATTTTTTAGGAATTCTATCAACAACTTGGGGTTTGCTGTTCTCCATAAAATACGCTAACCGTTTACGGGCATTAGGTATTCTTGTCAAGTATACCCTGTGTTCGGACATCATATAATATTCTTCAAGCATTATACGGTTTATTTGGACCATTTCGGGGAAATGGTCCAAACAATATTTATAGTCCTTGTATTCTAAATAATCACAAAAGGTGTTTTCTAAACTTTGAATGCATTCTTGGCTTACTTCATTCCTGAAAAAACCGGTAATAGAGGTAAAAACTTCGTTTTCAGTATCCAACCAAGTTGTTATTTCAGAGGATTCGCTTACAAAATATCCGCGGACCATGCCTTTTTTAATAAAATAGAGTCTATTACATATTTCTCCAGCTTCGCTGATGATTTCATTTTTATCAAAGGAGCAGGTCTTTATATTTTTTAATAGAAACGACTTAAGATCGGGGCTTAATGGTCGTATGGAATTGAGAAACGGAATAATGAACACGTTTTTCTCGATATTCTCACTATGAAGCATTAAAAGTTGGTTTGGTTTAAAATTAATTGGTTCCTAAAAATAATACATTGGTATTGATTTGGACCGTCCTTGATTATAAAGTAGGAGAAGTGTATGATTTATCATGTGAAGTGTTCACATGAGTTACTCTAACAGTAGCCTCAAGTTATTGGTTTGGATACTTTAACTATAATCATAACGGGTTGGTCTCCCATTTATTTTTTGGTGCCTGTCACCAATGCCATATCAAAGATTTCCACAGCCTTTTTAGCAACATTTGGGTTGGCTCTTCACTTGTTTGAGCGCCTACCCCAAATGCAGAAAATAAGGACGAGCCCCAAGCAATTTTGGGAACAACTTCATGGTCACCTTATTTAGCGAGACCTGCCTCGGACAATGTGATCAATAGGGCCAATTGAATGGATTCATCACTTTCTTCATCGTTCAAATACCATTCGTGTAAAGAATGAGCTCCACCACCTTGACCGCCACGACCAATGCATACCGATGGAATTCCTTTGGAAACAGGTATGTTGATGTTGGTAGAACCACGTCCCAAGCGTGGCGTTTCACCAAAAAGTTTGGTAGCCGCCATGGTTCTCTGGATCAAGGGAAGGGAGGCGGGCAATTCTCCTGATGGTCTATCTCCAATTTTAATGAGCTCATAGGTTACTTCTCCACGCACACCACTTGCGTTATATTCGGATATAGCTTTTCCTACGGATTCTTTAAATATGATTTCAATTTCATCCAGATTTTTAGGGTCGATGGCACGCATATCCACTTCCATCCAAGATTCGAACGGTATGGAGTTCACGGAAGTTCCCCCACCAATTCTACCTACATTAAAGCTTGTTTTTGGACTGTTTCCAGAGGTGTATTCCCATGCCGCTTCAGAAAAGATGTCAATGGCCTTTCCCAATGCATGATGCGGATTGGCCAATCCAAATGCACCCCAAGAGTGTCCGCCTTGGCCTTTTATTAGTAATTTATATCGTTTCGAGCCCAATCCGGCATTACTTATTCTACCTAGACTACCACCATCAATGGCAATCCATGAATCAATATCCAATCCAGATTCGTTGAACATGTATTTCATGCCGCGTAGGTCTCCAAGGCCTTCTTCACCTACTGTACCCACAATTAATAAGTCTTTCTCAGTTTTTATATCCGCCTTGTTCATGGCCTTGAGCATACTGATCAACATGGCCAAACCTCGGGTGTCATCACCAATACCTGGTGCTTTTAAGGTATCGCCTACTTTTTTAACCGTAACATCTGTTCCTTCGGGGAAAACAACATCCAAGTGTGCATCCACCCCTACATAGCCCGACTCGCCAGAGGTTCCTTTTCTCAACCCGATTACATTCCCGACTTTGTCTGTCCAAATACTGTCCACGCCAGCTTCTTCCAACATTTTGGCAAACACCTTACCTCTTTCATCTTCCATAAAAGGAGGAGCCAAAACCTCGGTCAAGGTAATAAGGTCTTCCGTGGTTTGGTCCATTTGTGCTTTGATATGGCCAAAGGCTTCCATGACCTGTTTTTTCTTGGCCAATCGTTCCACTTCCTTGGTGTATTTTTTGTTGATCTCTGTATTTTCTTGAGCCAAAACTGTCTGGCTCAAGATGCCTGTTAGCATTAAAATGCTTAGTGTAATATGTTTCATTCTCATGATATTGGTCTATTGTTTTCTTAATACTATTCCTGATTTTATATCCTTGAATTTACTGTTTTCAACTGCCAAACCTCCGTTCACGATTACAAATTCGATGCCTTCGGAATATTGATGTGGTTTTTCGAAAGTAGCTTTATCAATAACAGTTTCTGGATTAAAGATGGTAATATCTGCCCTTAATCCCTCTTTAATCAACCCGCGGTCGGATAAGTTAAGACTTTGCGCTGGTAAATAGGTCATTTTTCGAATAGCTTCGCTTAGTTTCAAGGTGTTTTTCTCCCGAACATATCGTCCAAGGACCCTTGGGAAGGTTCCATACCAACGAGGGTGCGGGTGGCCCATACCGGGTTCCACCAATCTACCGTCCGAACCTATCATGGTAAATGGATGTTTCATGATGCGTTCTACATCTTCTTCGGCCATGGCGTGGAAAACACAAGAGGCGCCTCCGTTCAATTGCGCTTTAATTACCATATCGGCACCATTTTCCACCGATGGTTCCAAGTCGTTTTGTTGGCACCAGTATTTCAATGTTTTTCCTTCCAGTTCCGGCTGCCATTCAACCTTCGCAAACTGAATCCTATCCAAATCGGAACCTCCCCGATCATTTAGGATATTGAAAACGATGCCATTTTTTATACGGTCTCTCAATGCGGGGTCTGCAACGCGTTCCTCAAAGGCTTCTTGTCCGCCAGCTCTTGCCCAACTGGGAATTAAAACTGAAATCCCGGTGTAACTTGCGGCATAAGGGTATTGGTCCATTTTAATGTCAAGTCCTTTGGCCCTAGCGGAATCCACCATGGCGAGGGTTCGCACACTTTTTCCCCACATAGGTTTTCCAATGGCTTTATGGTGAGTCAACACGACAGGTATATCGGCTTGTTCGGAAATTTGAATGGCCTCGGCAACGGCATCAAATAGTCCCAGACCTTCTTCTCTTAGGTGTGATGTATAAATACCGCCATAGTCTGAAGCTACTTTGGAAAGACTAATGACCTCGTCGACTTTGGAAAAGGCCCCAGGCAGATATTTTAAACCTGTTGAGATGCCAAAGGCACCATCTTTCATAGCGCTGTCCACTTCAGCTTCCATGGCTTTGAGCTCTTCAGCTGTTGGCGCTCTATTTTCTAGCCCCATAATATTTCTTCGAATAGTATTATGCCCAACTAGATAAGCCACATTCATTCCAATCCCCTTATTTTGGAGACTGTCCATATAAGGTTTGAGCGGATAGGGTGAACTGCCATCGGGCCCGCCCAAGGATGTGGTGACCCCCTGCCGCACATGGCTTTCACAAGAGTTGAGTTCCATGATAGGGTCCAAATGGGTATGCATATCGATAAAACCGGGGGAAACCGCAAGACCGGAGGCATCGATTATTTTAGTTGCCTTGGCATTGTCGAATTCTCCCAAGGCAACAATCATGGAGTCTTTGATAGCAATATCGGTAACTATTGGGTCTCCACCTTTTCCATCGTAGATGGTCCCGTTTAAAATCAAGATGTCATAAGTGTCTTGGTTGCCGCAGGAGAAAACCCATAGCAGGCATACTACCAATAGTGTTTTAAAAAGTGTGTTGGAGTTGGTTTTGGTCATAATCAAGAGGGTATTTATAAAGTAATATCGGCCGTGTTTTTTTCTCTGAGTTGTGCGAATGCTTCTTGAAGCCGGTGGGTAACTTTGCCGATTTCATCATTGTTATAAAAAGTATGGGAACCCAGTTGGGCGATAGAAACCACTTGAGTGGTGGTACCGGTAAAAAAGGCCTCGTCCATTTGTTCAATTTTGTTTTCAGCAACGCGTATCTCTTTTATAGGTATGTCAAGGTCATAACATAGCTTTAGAACAATCTTTCTTGTAATGCCGTTCAAGATATGTTCGTTGGCCGGATGGGTAAGAACAGTACCATCTTTCACAAAAAAGATATTGGTGTGGGACCCTTCTGAAATGACACCATCCCTTACCAAAGCAGCTTCACTGGTATTTGCGTTCATCGCAGATTCGTTGGTCATAATATTGCCCAACAATGAAATGGATTTGATATCGCATCGATGCCATCTAAAATCGGGTTCCAAAATGGCTTTCATGTTTTTTTGGTTGATGGCGGGCAGGGAGTAAGGGAGGGCATACATCATCACGGTTGCAGGAACACCTTTTGGATACGAGTGCTTTCTAGGGGCCACTCCACGGGTCACTTGCATGTAAATCAAGCAAGATTCATTAGTCAAATTGGAAGCTTTAAGCAGTACTTCCAAATTATCATCGATTTCCTTGACATTATATTGGATTCCAATTTTATTCAGATTGTCTTGAAATCTATCTAGGTGTGCCTTTTTATAGAAAAGACCATTTTCCAACTGCATCATTACTTCGTAAATACCATCTCCGAACAAAAATCCACGATCAAAAACTGATATTTTGGCGTCTTCAGCAGATACTATTTTACCATTTAAATAGACGTTTTTAGGAAAGTTTCCTTTGGGCAACATGTATGGTTGGTTTTAAGCAGAAAAACGCAATTTGCGCTTTAGGCAATCTTGTTGTGTGAAGGTAACTGTTATTTCTTAAAATTAAAATTCAGTGATAAAGTTTGGTCAGGCGATAAAATAATTTTGTGAAATTTTTGAGAAGCTTCGGCCCTTTTTGAAAAATTCATTCCCGTTAACAATAGATTTAGACAGTAAGTTTTAATTTTTGGGGAGTTTTAACGTACTTCACAAAAAAGAAAAAGCATGATTATTTTTGTTGATATGGACGAGGTAATTGCAGACGCCTACCAAGCCCATATAGATATTTATAACCAAGAATTCAACGCTCAAATAAAAGCAGAAGAATGCCATGGAAGGGAATTTTGGCAATGTGTGCCTCAAGAGCATCAACAATCCATAAAGGACCATACAAGGCGAGACGGTTTTTTTCAGGATTTAAAAATAATTGAAGGCAGTCAGGAGGTACTAGCGGAGTTAAGCAAAAAGCATGAGGTCTTTATTGCTTCAGCTGCCATGGAGTTTCCACAATCGCTAAGGGAAAAATCGGATTGGCTTGATGAATTTTTTCCTTTTATTTCTTGGCAAAACCGAATCCTCTGTGGCGACAAGCATGTTTTAAAAGGAGATGTGCTCATAGACGACCGTAGTAAGAATCTTGGACCCTTTGATGGAAGGTCCATTATGTTCACCTCTCCACACAATACCAATGTTACCAGCTTTGAACGTGCCAATTCGTGGAAAGATATCGCCGATAAACTTTTGTAACTTGTGACCACAATGCAAAAGAATTTATCCAGATTTTTAGTTTTAGTTGGTATGCTGATGCTTCAAGCGTGTGCTGCGCAATCCCATCTGATTCAAGATGAGTTGAAAACCGTTACCAAAGAAAATTTAAAGTATTACCTCTATTACCCAGAAGATTATTTTGATTCAGAACAAGAATTTGGCCTATTGCTTTTTCTTCATGGAGGTGGCGAATCGGGAAGGAATGTTGAGGAAATCAAGGATACAGGACCACCCAAAATGTTGGCGGACGGCAAACAATTCCCGTTTTTGATTTTGGCCCCGCAAAACTCCCACGCAAAAAAATGGTGGAACACAGATGCCGTTGTCCAATTATTGGATTCAGTGGTAAATACCAACAGAGTGGACAAAAACAGAATTTACCTGACCGGCTTGAGTAGGGGTGGAAGTGCCTCTTGGGAGTTGGCCACCCAATATCCGGACAAGTTCGCGGCCATGGCCGTAGTTTGCGGAATGACACCTTTGCCCTATGCACATTGGATAGATAAAAATATGCCCATTTGGGTTTTTCATGGTGATCTAGATGATGTTGTCAATGTGGAAGAATCCGATAAAATGGTCGAGAAGTTACGTGAAATGGGACATGATGTCCGCTACACCAGATACAAGGGTGTTGGGCATAATGCATGGGGAAGGGCCTACACTACGGACTCCCTATACACATGGTTTGCCAATAAAAAACGAATGAATTAAGACAAATGAAATATTCAATCTTTCTTTTAGGGCTTCTCTTGGTCACAAGTTGTCGTCAGAAGCCTCAAAACGATAAAAGCCATGCAGTTGAAGCTGAAACCGAAATAATTGCGGATTCAGTTCCTAAAGACGTAATAGTAAAAGAAGCGAAACCAGCTTTGAAAACATTTGAAGGTTTGGCCGACACCACTTTTGTTCGATTGGCTGATTTTAGCAAAGACTTTGCCTATGACATTCGCTACGCTACCGAAAATAATTTTTTAAAGGCCAAAGTATATGATTGTCCCGAATGCTATACCCGGGTAAAAACGGCAAAGGCCCTGATCGAGGCTAATAAGGATTTTTTGAAAAATGGGGTAAAAATCAAGTTTTTTGACTGTTATCGTCCTAACTCCGTGCAATATAAAATGTGGGAGATCGTACCCAATCCACAATATGTTGCCAATCCGGATAAAGGGTCTATTCATAACAAAGGAGGTGCCGTTGACATTACTTTGGTAGATATGGAAGGTAATGAACTGGATATGGGAACCGACTTTGATTACTTCGGTAAAAGGGCCTATCATGATAATATGGACTTGCCTCAAGAGATATTGGACAACCGAATATTATTGAAAGAAACCATGGAAGCACATGGGTTTTGGTCTATCAGAACAGAGTGGTGGCATTACAATCTTTCGGCAGCCTCGAATGATCGGGTGGCTAATTTTAAATGGGCCTGTCCAGACTAAACCTTTGAGCAATTCAGAACGATTAAGGTGTCATTATGGTCTTTGGTAAAGAATAGATAACAATCACCTCCATCTTTAATCTTGTGTTTCTTGCGGAGTTCGGCAACCGACATGGGAAAGTTGCGGGTAGTGATATTGGCTTTCGTTACTGCAATTGATTTTAGTGATTTTTTGGAATAGGGCAGGACTTGTTGCACCTTAAATCTTCTTCCCGGGAAATCTACAATGCTCTCTGAGGTATATAAATGTGAATGTGGGTGTAACTTTTTTAAGTTATATGCCTTGGCCACAGATTTAAAACCGCCAGATTTTAAAATAGCTGCGTTGGGTTCGTATAAAAATGAAGAGGGTTCTCCAAAATCAATGGTAACATTTTGTTCTTCTTTCAAATAAAAATTGAAGGCATCATTTTGCCTTGTTTGCAAATTGACGGTATTTACTTTTATACTTCCTTCATATCCCTTTTCCAGAATAAAAAGAAGTTCTTTTACTTCATTTTGAACGGCCACTACATGAACTTCCTTTACGAAATCCAATTCTTCCACCCCTAATTTTATGTCCAAAAGTGGTGATGTTTTCACCAAGATGTTTTGTGTTTTTTCAAAAAGTAAAGGAAGATGTTCGGGTAAATTTGGGAGGCAATCTTCTAGTAAAAATACCTTCCCCTTTCTATCATTTCTTCGTGATGGGTCAACAAAAATCCAATCAAAATTCGAGGTGGAGCTTTGTAAAAAATCAACCCCATCCACCGGATAGCATGCAATGTTTTCTTGCCCTAAAATCTCGAAATTATGATGAGCAATTTCACTCAATTCTGGGTTAATTTCACAATGCAGAACAGCCCCTATTTTTTTAGAAAAAAAGTAGCTGTCAATACCCAAACCTCCAGTAAGGTCAACGAGCGATTTTCCATCAACAATTTGAGCTTTGTACTGAGCGGTAAGCTCGGAACTGGTTTGTTCAATATTGAGTTTATTGGGGTAATAAATGTTAGGAGTGCTGAACCACGTTGGTAGTTTATCCTGACACCTTTTCTTGGCTTCAATCTGTTCTGCAAGTTCTTTTTGGGAGACACCTTCAAAAATAGGTTTCCGTAATAAAACTGTCATGATGTCAGTAGACATTTTTTCTAATATAAAACTCTGTACACCAGTATTTAAAATATGTTTATTCAAACTGATACTATAAATTTTTAGTCAGTTTTTTTACAAATGAATTTTCAGCTAAAAACTCCTTTAAAATAACTTTGATTGCGGTATATCCTGGTACTGCGACCACCATGCCTACTATACCGAACAACAGCCCTGCAATGACAATGATCAGGAAGATTTCCAAAGGATGGGATTTCACACTTTTGGAAAAAATAAAAGGTTGTGAAAAGAAATTATCAATGAGCTGACCTATGGTCAAACCGATTAAAACATAGATTGCTTTGGGCAATATAACGGTACTAAAATCAGCATCCAAAAAACTGGTCATTGTTAAGGTGATCATTATTGTCCCACCTATGATTGGACCAACGTATGGAATGATGTTGAAGAGTGCACACAAGAACGCAATTACAATGGCATTCTCAACACCAACAATTAATAGGGCAATGGTATAAATTACAAAGAGTATAAAAAGTTGAAGCAGTATACCGGCAAAGTATCTGGATAACAAATTATTGATTTTATCAATGGATTTTACCAAGTTACTTTCTTTGTTGTCGGGAACAAAAGTCAAAATTCCATTTTGCATCAACTTACTATCCTTTAAAAAAAAGAATGAGATAAAGAGAACTGAAAAAAGTCCGATACTAAAATTGCTCAATGCGTTAACAAACGAATTGAGGAAGTTGGGAATAAAACCCAAATCCAAATCGTTTAATACATTCTCCTCGATTTGGGATTCGTTCAATAAGTTTGAAAAATTTCCTATTGAGGTGCCAAAATAGTCCAATGTTTGTAGGTACAATTTATTGAGGTTGGCTTTAAGGGCTTCAATGTCCAATAAAGATAGATTTCTACTTTGCTCGACGATCAGTGGAATAAATAAGGCAAGAATTCCTAAAAAAATAGAAAGCATAAATACCATGGTTGCCACGACCGCCAATGTGTTGGGGAATTTAAGTTTTCTGCGAAGGAACAATACAATAGGTCTGCCCAATAGGGCTAAAACAGCAGCGATTGCCAAATAGGCCAGCACGGATTGTATTTTATAAAAAAACCAACCTAAAAGTACAACACCAACCATAATGGCAACGGCCCGAAGTATTCCATTTGCTATTGTTTTTGTGTTCATCGATTAACTTTTAAAAGCGTATTCCAAAATATTAGCTCCCATCCGAAGAGCTTTCAGCCTTGTTTCTTCTGGGTCGTTGTGCACGGAGGGATCTTCCCAACCATCACCAAGGTCACATTCATAAGTATATAGCAAAACAAGTCTTCCATTATCAAAAACACCAAAGGCCTGAGGTCTTTTTCCGTCATGTTCGTGAATTTTGGGCAATCCATCGGGAAAGTTGAACTTTTGAGAAAATATGGGGTGGTCGGCACCTAGCTCTTCGAGTTGCTTGTCGGGAAACACTTTTTCCAGTTCTCTTTTTAAATAGGGTTCCATGCCGTAGTTGTCATCGATATGCAAAAATCCACCCGATAAAAGATAGGTTCGTAAATTTTGCACCTCTTCATCATTAAAAAAGACATTTCCGTGCCCTGTCATATGCAAAAAAGGATATTTAAAAATGGATACGCTCCCAGCTTCTACGGTTTCTGGTTCCGGATTGATTCTGGTGTCGATATTGCTATTGCAAAACTGTATTAAGTTGGGTAGAGCCGTTGGGTTGGAGTACCAATCACCGCCGCCGCCATATTTGAGGATGGCAATCTGCTGGGCATTGATTGCTGTTATTGCAAAAAAGAGCAAAAGGAATGGAATACGGATATGTTGTTTCATTCGATAGCGGTTAACCGGTCTATCAAAAATAGGATAATCATTTTTAAAAATGTGGCATGATCCTATTAGTTATTGATAATGGCTACTGTGGTGCAAGCTACGATGGCTGCAGTTTCGGTGCGGAGACGATTTCTTCCCAATGAAATGGGGGTATATCCCTTATCCTTTGCCAAATCAATTTCTTCTTTGGAGAAGTCGCCCTCGGGACCAATTAGTATTGTTGCATCGTTATCGGCGATTACTCTTCGTTTTAACTCCATCTTTTCGCCACTCTGACAATGGGCAATAAATCTGTAGCCAACGGTACTGTCAAGTTCCAAAAATTCCTTGCAGGTAATGGGTGGATTAATTTGAGGCAGTACTGTCTGTAAAGATTGTTTCATCGCAGATTGCAGTACGCGCTCCATTCTTTCCAACTTGATGGTCTTTCGCTCGGAATGGTCACAAATAATAGGGGTAATCTCATCCACTCCAATTTCCGTAGCTTTTTCCAAAAACCATTCATAACGGTCGTTCATTTTAGTGGGGGCGACCACCATATGTAGTTTATACCTTTTTGGAATTGATTTGCGTTGCGAAGTAATACGTGCTTTGCACTTTTTTTGGTCAGCTTCCAGAATTTCAGCTTCAAACAAATAACCTTTACCATTGGTAATGTGTACAATATCTCCCTCGGATTTTCGAAGGACCCTCACTATGTGTTTGCTTTCGTCCGGTGGAAAAATAAATTGTTTGGCACTATTGTCCAATGTAGGATTGTAGAAAAGCTGCATAGATAAGGTTTAAATTAATTAGCTACCAATCGCGTACCGTGCCTTGGCGGCAATATTTTGATCGGTGAATTTGCCTCTTTCAAATTTTAGGTAACCCACAATGCCGATCATAGCTGCATTGTCCGTGCAATACTCAAATTTAGGAATAAAGGTTTGCCAGCCCAACTTTTCTTCTGCTTCCTTGAGCCTAGCTCTAATTCCGGAGTTGGCCGCAACTCCACCACCTATCGCAATTTGCTTTATACCCGTGTCGGCAACAGCTAGCTTTAGTTTGTCCATCAATATTTCCAATATCGTGAACTGCACCGAAGCACAAATATCATTCATGTTTTGCTCAACAAAATCCGGATTTCTTCGGGTTTCGCGCTGCAGAAAATACAATATGCTTGTTTTGAGTCCGCTAAAACTAAAATTTAATCCATCCACTTTTGGTTTTGGAAAGGTAAAAGCATCGGATTTGCCCAATTTGGCATATTTGTCGATCAATGGGCCGCCAGGGTAGGGAAGTCCCATCAATTTTGCACTTTTATCAAATGCTTCGCCTACTGCATCGTCCAAGGTTTCCCCCAAAACTTGCATAGAGAAATAATCCGAAACTTTTACTATTTGAGTGTGTCCTCCACTAATGGTCATCGCCAAAAAAGGAAATGTGGGGGCAGTTTGGTTTTCATCCGCTATAAAATGGGCTAGAATATGCGCTTCCATATGGTTAACTTCTATTAATGGGATGTTCAGCCCCAATGCCAAGGACTTGGCAAAGGAGGTTCCCACCAATAAAGAACCCATAAGTCCAGGTCCTCTTGTAAAAGCTATGGCAGATAGTTGTTTTTTATCGATATTTGCCTTGGCCAAGGCTTGGTGTACCACGGGGACAATATTTTGTTGATGTGCCCTTGAAGCCAACTCAGGGACAACACCTCCATATTGCTTGTGGATTTCTTGAGTTGCTACCACATTGCTGAGTACTTTTGTATTGCAAAGTACGGCTGCAGAGGTGTCATCACAAGATGATTCGATCGCAAGAATATATTTTTTTGAATTTTCCATTCGTTTTGGAACAAAAATTGGTCGTCAAAGGTAAAACATTAAAGCCCTATCAAAAAACTTCGTAAAATACTGTTACGTATCCTTTTGGTCATAATCCTAATTATGGTATTTGGGTCGTTAATACTTTCCCTTCCTGTTGTGCAGACCAGATTGGGCAAATACGCTACGGATACTTTAAACGAAGAGTTTGGGACCAACATTCAAATTGAAAGAATCGGTGTATCCCTCTTCAATTTAAATGCAGGAATCAAGGGGATTTATGTGGAAGACTATAAAAAGGATACCCTTTTCCATATCCATAAACTATCCACATCTATTCTAAACTTGCGCAATATGGCCAATAACAAGATAATGTTTGGCGATATGGAACTGGACGGTCTCACTTTTAACTTAAAAACTTATGAAGGGGAGACAGATACCAATCTGGATGTTTTTGTTGCCAAATTGGACGATGGAGAACCTAGGGCCCCTGGAACCCCTCCTTTTTTTATGTCTGCCAATGAGATTCAGATTCATGGTGGAAAGTTTAGATTGATCGATGAGAACCTGGACAAACCAGAAGTATTGAATTTCTCCAATATTGAAATTTCATCACACGATTTTCAAGTTTTGGGACCTGATGTTTCTTTAAAAATTGATGACCTCTCAACTTTGGCCAAACGGGGAATCCGTTTGCAAAAGCTAGCAACGGATTTTAAATATACCAAGCAACAAATGCGGTTCGATTCTCTACTGATCGATACTGAGCAATCCAAGTTAAAAGGTAATTTGGTGTTTAATTATGAAAGAGAGGATTTGGCTGATTTTGTTGATTTGGTCAAAATCGATGCAAACTTTACCGAATCTACGGTGGCCCTCAATGAGATAAATGCATTTTATGATGAATTCGGTCAAGACAAAACAGTGACCTTTACAGGAGATTTTAGTGGTGTTCTCAACCAGCTTCAGGTGGATAATCTATTTCTGTTTACCGATAATACGGGTATTCGGGGAGACTTTAGGTTTGATAATATGTTCAGCGAGCATGCCCCCTTTGTCTTACGGGGTGATGTAGACAATCTTACATCAAGCTATTATCAATTAAGGAGCATATTGCCCAAAATTTTAGGGAGAAATATTCCTGCTTCCGTTCAAAAACTGGGTCAGTTTACCGTTCGAGGCGATGTTGAAGTTACCGAAACTTCCATCGATGTTACCGTTAATCTCAATACGGCAGTAGGGGATAGCTACGTGGATCTTCAAATGACCAATGTGCAAACCATAGAAGATGCTTCTTATATCGGTTTTATCTCTTTGATCGATTTTGATTTGGGCGAATTTATTGAAAATGAAGATCTCGGCCAAGCCTCCATGGATATGAACGTGGAAGGGAAAGGTTTCGTGGCAGAAAGTCTGAACACCGAGGTTTCTGGAGACGTCTACAAATTTGAATTCAATGGTTACGAGTACAATAAAATAAAAGTTACCGGTATACTTAGGAACCAGCTTTTTGATGGTGTTCTTTTGTGTAACGACGACAATTTTAGGTTCGACTTTCAAGGACTGGCCAATTTTGGTGCAAGGCAGAACAAATTTAATTTTGTTGCCGCAGTCGACTATGCGGACCTCAAAGAGCTGAACTTCATCAACGATAGCGTTTCTATTTTTAAAGGACATGTAGATATGGATATCGAGGGCAATAACCTTGATGATATGGCAGGTCAGCTACAATTTTCCAACACTACCTATCAAAACATAAACGATACTTATTATTTCGAGGACTTTACGGTCACCTCTTCCTTTGAACAAGATACTATTAGAACCATTGAGATAAATTCCCCGGATATAATAACCGGATACATGAGGGGAAGTTTCAAGATGGACGAGTTGGGGCGATTGGTTCAGAACTCCGTGGGTAGTATTTATACCAATTACCAACCTTTCGAAATATCCGATGGACAATATTTAGATTTTAATTTTAAGATCTATAATAAAATTGTTGATGTTTTTGTGCCCGAAATGGCATTCGATGCCAATACTTTTATTCGTGGTGCCATTGAGGCAGATCAGAGTGACTTTAAACTCACCTTTAAATCACCCAGTATTCAGGCATTTGGGAACAAGTTTGATAACATTGAATTGAAGATAGATAACAAGAACCCTCTTTTCAACACATTTGTCTCCGTGGAGGATATGTCCACGGTGTATTACGATATCAAAGATTTTAACCTCATTAACACCACTATAAAGGACACACTCTTTTTTAGAACGGAGTTTAAAGGGGGCAGTGAGTATAATGATAGCTATAACCTAAACTTTTATCACACCTTCAACGAAAACAATCGGTCGGTTATAGGGCTTAAAAAGTCAGATGTAAGCTTTAAAGGGAATACTTGGGTGCTTAACAAGGACGGTAACAATAAGAACAAAGTAATCTTCAACAGCTCTTTGGACAGCATCAGGATAGAGGATGTCGTTATGGACAATAATAACGAAGAACAGATACGTTTAAGAGGAGAGCTTGCGGATTCCACCTACAAAGATCTGGACCTTCAGTTTAAATTGGTTTCCCTGGACAAAATAACTCCGGCCATAGATAGCTTAGAAATGAATGGGGAAGTGGACGGTTTTCTTAATATTTTACAAAAAGATGGAAACTACTTGCCAACATCGAGTTTAAAGATTCAAAACTTCAGCGTCAATAAAATGCGCATGGGAGATTTGGAGGTGGGCATATATGGAAATAATGACCTTACTGAGTTTGGCGTAAGTACTTGGCTCAATGATGATGGGAAAGAACGGATGAGCATTAATGGTAAGGTTACCAATATTAATAATGAGCAAGAACTGGATTTAGCTGCGAACTTTTCCGATTTGGCTTTGGAGCCCTTTGGGCCTTTGGGAGAAGATATTATATCCAATATTAGAGGTAAGGTAAGTGGAAGTACAACCATTTCGGGAGACGTGAACAACCCCTCCATAAATGGAGTTTTGAGTTTGAATGATGCGGGTATGGGAATCCCGTACCTGAATGTGGATTATGATTTTGCGCCATATTCCCAAGTCCGCCTGTTTGACCAAACCTTTTATTTTGAAGATGTGGAACTGTCCGATGTGGAAGAAGGTACTACTGCAACTTTGGATGGAACCATCAGCCATACAGGTTTCGATGATTGGTATTTGGGCTTGGATGTCGACACTAAGAGCGACCGTCTTATGATCCTTAACACGGAATATGATGAGGAATCCCTGTACTATGGAACAGGATTTATTAACGGCACAGGAAGCATATATGGCCCAACGGATGCATTGACCATTTCTGTGGATGCTACCACAGCTGCAGGTACCTCCTTAAAAATACCTTTGAGCGATGTGACCAGTGTGGGGGATTATTCGTTCATTAATTTTTTAGAAAAGAGCGGGTCCAACTCTTTTGAGGAGGAACGTGTATTGAACGAATATCAAGGTTTGGAAATGGCATTTGACCTTGCCGTTACACCCGAAGCCGAAGTAGAGATTGTGGTAGACCAGAGCACAGGTAGTTCCTTAAAGGGAACAGGAGAGGGAATTTTATTGATAGAGATCAATACCAACGGTAAGTTTAATATGTATGGGGAATTTGTGGCCGTTACCGGAGAATATAATTTTAAATACGGAGGGGTGATAGATAAGAAGTTCAAGGTCCGACCTGGAGGAACTATCCTCTGGGAACGAGACCCCTTGGCCGCACAGCTAAATTTGGAGGCTGTTTATTCTCTGAACGCGAATCCTGCACCACTTTTGGATAATGCCGGGTACACAGGTAGAATACCTACCGAAGTTGTTATTCGGTTGGACGGAGAACTGGAAAGTCCAAATATTAACTTTGGAATTGACTTTCCCGGAACGACCTCTGTAGTGCAGTCCGAGTTGGAGTATCGTTTGCAGGATCCGACCATTAAAGAGCGCAATGCATTTTACTTATTGGCACAAGGAACTTTTGTAAACCCACAGTCGAGCGGAATCAATCAACAAGCGGTAACCGGAAACCTGATTCAGACCGCTTCCGGGCTTTTCAATCAAATATTATCCGGAAATAATGATAAGTTGAACTTTGGGCTGTCTTATGAGCAGGGTTATAACGATCCAAATGCGGATATTGCTACCGAGGATAGAATAGGAGTTACTGTTTCCACACAGTTGTCCGATCGCATTTTGGTAAACGGCAGATTAGGGGTTCCAGTTGGTGGTGTTTCAGAAACAGTGGTCGCAGGCGATGTAGAGGTTCAGGTTTTATTGAACGAGCAAGGAACATTGAGCGCGAAGATTTTTAATAGAGAAAACCAAATACAACAATTTTTGGCGGAACGGCAAGGGTATACCCAAGGTGTAGGTTTATCTTACCAAGTTGACTTTGATAGCTTCAAAGAACTAATGCGAAAAGTATTCAACAAACAGGACAAGCCGGAAAAGCGAGCGGGAACATCATCCCGAAAACAACCTGCCCAGGTAATGGGAAAAGATAGCCTGATTCGGTTTTCTGAAAAGCCCATTAATCTCCCATAATCAACCCAAAAACAATTTATTTTTTTAATAGTTTTTGCATTAATTTATTACGAAAACGTTTGAGAAAGCACTTAAAAACAAATAAATTATTAAGATATTCAAAATTCGAATAAAGTTTCCTAGCTTTAATCCCTTAAAAATTTGAATGGCTTCAGAAATTAAAAAAATAGGGGTTTTTACTTCTGGCGGAGACTCTCCCGGAATGAACGCCGCAATTCGTTCCGTTGTCCGTACTTGTGCATATTTAAAAATTGAATGTGTAGGTATCTATCGGGGATATCAAGGGATGATAGAAGGAGATTTTAAGACCTTGGATGCACGTAGCGTAAACAACATAATCAATAAGGGCGGCACCATATTAAAGTCGGCCCGTTGCGATGCTTTTAGGACCAAGGAAGGAAGGAAGAAGGCCTACGACCAATTAACCAAGGAAGGAATAGATGCATTTGTGGTTATAGGTGGTAATGGAAGCTTTACCGGAGCACTTTTATTTAACGAGGAATATGATTTTCCCGTAATCGGAATTCCAGGTACCATAGACAATGATATTTTGGGATCATCCTGCACCATTGGTTTTGATACCGCGATCAATACCGTAGTGGATGCAATTGACAAGATACGTGATACCGCAAGCTCCCATAACCGACTGTTCTTTGTTGAGGTAATGGGTAGGGATGTAGGTCATATTGCTCTTAATGCAGGTGTAGGGGCCGGTGCAGAAGAAATCTTGATACCGGAACAAAACCTTGGTCTTGAAAGACTATTGGATTCTTTAAAAAGAAGTAAGGCATCCGGAAAATCCTCTAGTATAGTGATTGTTGCCGAAGGGGATAAAACCGGAAAGAATGTTTTCGAACTAAAAGAATATGTTGAGGAGCACTTACCCATATATGATGTGAGGGTGTCCGTATTGGGCCATATGCAACGCGGAGGCAACCCAACTTGTTTTGACCGTGTTTTGGCCAGTAGAATGGGAGTGAAGGCCGTTGAAAGCATTTTGGAAGGAAAATCAAATTTAATGGTAGGTATCATTGATACCAAGTTAGTGCTGACACCATTGGCAGAAGCCATAAAGGCACATACGGAAATCGATAAAGAACTCATTAGAGTTTCTGATATAATGACAACTTAATTTAAACACAAAAACGAAAAACATGTCAAATTTAAAAATAGGAATCAACGGATTCGGTAGAATTGGAAGGTTGGTATTCAGGGCAACCGTTAACAGGAATAATGTAGATGTTGTTGCAATCAACGATTTGTTGGATGTTGAGCACCTTGCATACCTATTGGAGTACGATTCGGTACACGGAAAGTTCGATGGAACTATCGAGGTAAAAGATGGTAACCTTGTAGTAAACGGAAAAACAATCAGGGTAACCGCGGAACGTGACCCAAAAAACTTGAAGTGGGACGAAATAGGTGCTGAAATTGTAGCTGAATGTACGGGTATATTCACTACCTTGGATATGGCACAGAGCCATATCGATGGAGGAGCCAAAAAAGTTGTGATCTCCGCCCCATCCAAAGATGCCCCTATGTTTGTAATGGGAGTTAACCATAAAGATGTTAAGGCAACTGATACCATTATTTCGAATGCATCCTGTACTACCAACTGTTTGGCGCCTATCGCCAAAGTTCTTAACGATAAGTTTGGAATAGAAGAGGCCTTGATGACTACCATTCACGCAGCTACATCTACGCAGTACACGGTAGATTCACCGTCTAGAAAGAATTACAGATTGGGTCGTTCTGCTATGTTGAACATTATACCGACCTCTACCGGTGCAGCAAAAGCTGTTGGTAAGGTAATTACCGATCTTGATGGTAAACTAACAGGTATGGCCTTTAGGGTGCCTACTGCCGATGTATCTGTAGTTGACCTTACGGCGAGATTGAAAAAAGAGACTTCCTATGATGAAATCAAAAAGGCAATGAAGGAAGCTTCTGAAGGAGAATTGGCCGGAATTTTAGGTTACACTGACGAAGATGTGGTTTCTCAAGACTTTGTGGGAGATGCAAGAACAAGTATCTTCGATGCCGAAGCAGGAATCGAATTGAGCGCCAACTTCTTTAAAGTAGTTTCTTGGTACGATAACGAAACCGGGTATTCCAACAAATTGGTAGATTTGGCCCTGCACGCAGCAAGCCTATAATTCAGTTACCTTATAAATTCTTTTATCCTGGAGAGCGGATTTCGCTCTTCAGGATTCCAATATTAAATATCGACGTATGGTTTTGATTGTGGATAGTGGAGCCACTAAATCCGATTGGATTGCTTTAGATGATAATGGGGAGCAGTTGTTTGTAACCCAAACTTTGGGCCTTAGCCCAGAGGTACTGACCAAAGAAGTGATAGAGGACAGGTTGGCCAACAATTTTGAACTTTCCAAAAATAAGGAAGACGTACGTCAATTGTATTTCTACGGGGCCGGATGTGGAACCGATAGAATGAAGACTTTTTTGAAAGACATTTTCAAGGATTTCTTTCCAAATGCCAAAGCAGAGGTAAGGGAAGATACCTATGCCGCCATTTACTCAACTACCAAAATTGGTAAACAAGGTATTGTATGTATACTGGGAACTGGCTCCAATTGTAGTTATTACGATGGTCATCAGCTGATTCAAAAAGTAACCTCTTTGGGTTATATTTTAATGGATGATGGTAGTGGTAATTTCTTCGGAAGAAAATTGATTCGGGATTATTACTTTCACAAAATGCCACAGGATCTTGGGATGAAATTTGCCAAGGAATATGACCTTGATGCCGATGTGATCAAAGACCACCTATACAAACAACCCAATCCAAATACCTATTTGGCAACTTTTGCACGATTCATTATTGAAAACAAGGAGCATCCGTATTGCAAAGGAGTAATTGAGAAAGGACTGCAGCAGTTCGTAAACAACTACATAATGCAGTATGAGCTAGCGACCAAAGTTCCTGTTAGCTTCGTGGGCAGTATTGCACACTTTTTACATGATGAACTTACCGCATGTTTGGAGCGCAACGATTTGATTTTGGGGGTTATTCGACGAAGACCTATCGAAGGTCTAGTGGAATTCCACCGAGAAACTATTTAACTGCAATCATCGATATTTCAACATTGACAAACTTGGGGAGGTTCGCAACTTCCACAGTTTCTCTTGCAGGTGCCGTTTCGGCATCAAAATAAGTACCATACACCTCATTTATTTGAGCAAATTGGTTCATGTCCTTAATAAAGATGGAGGACTTGATCACATGCTCAAAAGTCATCCCTGCTTCTTCAAGAATCGCCCTTAAATTTTCCATGGATTGTTTGGTTTCCGTTTTTATATCTCCTTCAACAAGATCACCTGTTGCTGGATCGATCGGAATTTGTCCGGAAATGTAAAGTGTATCCTTAATAAGGACCGCTTGATTGTATGGGCCAATAGGAGCTGGGGCTTTTGAGGTATTTATTATTTTTTTCATCGTGTTGGGTTTATAGGGTTGAAGGTAAAAAATATCTTGATGATATTAACGTTGACTTCTGTTTTCCCATTTTAAATCGCTCAACAATGAACTCTTTATCCCAATAAAGAAATACCAACGCTCAAATCTACCAAAAGGAGTCCAGTCAAAGCTTAGTTTAAAGCTGCCAAGATCACGTTTAAAAGCAAAACGTGTATCGGCAAAACCTTTGTCTTTTAAATCGTAACCAGAGTTGAAACCTACTTCCCATTTTGGGGAAAGTTGTATGTTACCGGAGAACATTAAAGAGTGATTGGTGATTTCACCTTGCCTATTACTGTTGTTGTAGGTGGCTACATAAGTAAATCTGGCGTCCCATGGCAATTTGTTATTATATATGGGCTTGTCTTCATTGGTATTGCTATTGCCTCGATTGTTGTTTCCCCTGTTGTTAAAATTAGAGCCGGCTGTTCCGCGCACATCATCCATGGCAAAAGGGTTCTCACTAAAATCTGATTGCTTTTCTTCGTCGCCTTTTTCCTTAGCCCCACCTTTTTGGAACATTTCACTGTTAAGCGAAAAACTGGTATTTACCCTTGCAGAGGTTAATCGTGCAATTCCGCCACCATTGCTTACATTTAGGGTGTTTATTCTGCGGCCATTGTTGTCAATGGCATAAGGGTCAAAAGTAGCGGCAAAGTTTATGGGTACATTTTTAATGATTTCCGTCGCACCGCTCATACTTATGGGACTAAGCTTTAGGGAATCAGCTTCTAGATTATAGCTTGCGGAAAAAGTAAGATTGCTTAAAATTTTCACTTTTCTTGGCTCGGTGGCCGTGGAATCTTTATCCCTAACCTTTGCTTCAAGGGAGTTTTGAAGTGAGAAACTCAATGAACTTCCTTTGTTTAAGGAGGGCCTTCCGTAGATGCTGGTCTCATAAGGGGTGTATTCCACTTCTTCGCCTTCCTCGTCCGTATAGGATTCATAAAATTGTTCAAAAGACGGGGTATAACTATAACTGACCGATGGACGCATAACATGTCGTAAAGCCTGTATTTTCTTGTCTTCACCAAAATTCCATGTGCCGTACATAGTGGTACCTATACTTGTACCAAAACTATACCTGTTAAAACGATCAAACCCAGCTATGGTATCCGTTACCACCTCTTCTGTTTCCTCATCATACTGTTTTCTCACGGTCTCCATGGTCCATATATCCTCGTAGTTACCATTTAAACTAACGCTCAGGTATTTGGCGAGTTTAAAATTGGTTGCCACGGGAATTCTATGTCTGGCACCAACCCTGGCGTCATCAAACATCCCGCTTTTAAAAAAGTTTTCTTCATCCGTGGTAATGCTGTTCTGGGCATTTACATCATATTGGAAATTAATGTTTTCAAAAATTCCTTTTTTGATTGCGTCACGTTTTACAAAGGGATAAATTCGTTCCATACTTGCCTGAAATGTAGGTAGCGACATATTGATTATCTGGGTCCTGGAGTTTTGGGTATGGCTTACCGTTAAACTTGTATTTACCGAGGGATAGGCAGGAAAGGTCTTGGAATAGCTTATGGATGATGCAAAAGTATTGGTCTGTGAATTGTTACGATTGACCTGATTCAAGGAGTTTGTATAATACTGACTGGAACCAAGGTTCACCGATGCCGAAAAGCGTGAGTTTGGACTTGCCTTGGTATCTTGGGAATGTGATATTCGGATATTATAGTTGCTCGTTCGACTATAATCGTCAAACCCCTTTTGGCTGGTAACCAAGTTTTCATAGCTGATGTTGATATTTCCTCTAAACTTGTACCGTTTGGAGTATATGGACTGACCTTGCAGACCATAGCTGCCATTGGTATAATAATCCCCGGTAATACTTAAATCTACATAATCACTTATTGGCAAATAATACCCCCCGTTTTGTATAAAGTATCCACGACTAGGGTCATTACCAAAAGTTGGGAACAAAATCCCTGCAACCCTTCCCGTGGTCAACGGAAAATAGGCAAAGGGCAGTGCTATCGGGGTGGGAACATCCATAATGTACATATTGCTGTACCCTGCAATTATCTTCTTTTTGGGAACGAACTTTGCTTTTCGGACCCGGATAAAATAGTCGGGGTTTACCGTATCACTGGAGGTGGTCAACTTCCCTTCGCTCATAAAGTAAACCGAATCGTTTTCTTTTTTGGTTTTTTCAGCATAAACTTTCATGGCGTCGCTGCCCAGTTGTCCCAAACCGGCCTGTTGCTCCGTTCGGGAGTTCCAAATAAGGGCCTTTTGGGTATCAAAGTTAAAACGGATGGAATCGGGCCTTACCTCGTTTTCCCCTTGCTTAAAAAAGGGTGGTTGAGAGTAATTGCCCAAGGAATCCTTCATTCTTCCGGCATAGACCTCGTTTTTTACATAATCCATTACTATTACCCCTGCTTTGAGCTCGGTATCTTGGTAATAAATTTCAGCTTCGTCGTACAAATAAATTTTATTGTCCTTTTGGCTGAGTTTTACGTAATCTTTGGCCTTATATTTAATTTTATCTAAAAGCAAAGGCTGCTTTTTTGGCACGGTATCCGTTCCTACCGAGTCAACCCTAATGGAGTCGTTCAAAATATTAGGAGGAAGCAAAGGAGCAAAAAGTGTATCCTTGATGGCCTTTATTGGCAAAGGTGTAATTGGATCTTCCTGAGCACTTAAGGTAGCGATGCCACAAAGAAGAACAAATAGGAAAACTAAAAGATGTTTATTTGGTTGCAACGTGATAAATCCTATTTTTGTGCTAGTCGGCCCAGTTTTGGGGTCAAACTTACATATATTTTTTGTTCTACTAATTGGGGATTACAATATTTTTAACCATTAGGGAACGCTATAATTACTCAGTTCTTATGAATAAAAGTCGGTTTACATTTTTAGTTTTTATACTTCTGGTCTTTCCTTTGGCCTCTTTCAATAAAAATGGTTCCGAGGTTCAGCTCAAGGATAAATTCGTTGTGGTACTGGATGCAGGGCACGGTGGACATGATCCGGGAAACATCGGGAATGGGTATTTGGAGAAGAAGATTGCACTGGCAATTGTACTAAATGTTGGAAAGCAACTCGAAAAGTATCCGGACATTCAAGTGGTATATACGCGTGAAGATGACACTTTTGTGGATTTGTTCGAGCGAGGTGAGATTGCCAACCAGGCCAATGCCGATCTTTTTGTATCGGTACATTGTAACGCCCATAATTCCGATGCCTATGGAACGGAGACCTATGTTCTAGGGCTGCACGCCAACCGTCAAAACTTTGAAGTGGCCAAAAAGGAAAACTCGGTAATCTATTTGGAGGATGATTACGAACAACGATATGCCGAATATAATATCAACTCTCCAGAGTCCGTAATTGGGCTTACTATTATGCAGGAAGAGTTTTTGGATCAAAGTATCCAGTTGGGCAAAAAGCTTCAGGATAATTTTACAAAACAGCTCAAACGAAAGGATAGAAAAGTAAAGCAAGCAGGTTTTATTGTACTGCATCAAACCTTTATGCCCAGTGTTCTGGTGGAAGCGGGTTTTTTGACCAATAATAAAGAAGGAAGCTACCTCAATTCCAAAAAAGGACAAAATGAGATGGGCACTGCCATTGCCAATGCGGTACTTGCTTATAAAGATGATATGGGATTTACCACAGCCACTGTGGCTCAAACACCTCAAATTGAGGATGCCGAAGTAGCTGTTAACATCAAAGAAGAGGCCCCCGTAGAGAATAAGATAGTAAAAGAAGAGGCTCCCAAACAGGAACCCGCTAAAACCGAAGAAGTCCAAGTAGCAAATGAAAGTAATGATGAAGAGCAAGTTACAGGTGTGGTGTTCAAAGTTCAATTAATGGCCAGCGGAAAAAACATTGCACTTAGGGGAAATAATTTTAAAGGGTTGAACGAACTGTCCAAAGAACCGTACAAGAATATGTTCCGATATATGTACGGCAACGCAAGTACGTATGAGGCTGCGAAAAAATTGAAGGGGGAAGCGGATGCCAAAGGATATACCACATCGTATATTGTCGCATACAAAAATGGGGTAAGGGTACCGATCACGGCGGCATTGAAGTAGAATCATTTCAAAAACTCTCTTGTAATAATTATTCCTAAATTTGTTTAAACCATAAACCGAATCTTTTGAAACTATCCAGGGAAATCAAAACTGGGATTATCGTAGTTGCTGGAATCGCAGCCTTCATTTTTGGACTTAGCTACTTAAAATCCTCTCCACTTTTTGAAAACAACAAGACTTTTTATGCAGTTTATGATAATGTAGGGGGGTTACAGCCTGGAACCCAGGTATCCATAAATGGATTTAATGTTGGAAACGTTACTGATATTGCTTTTAAGGACAGTTCCGGGAAATTATTGGTTACCATATCGGTCAACAATCAATTCGAGTTTTCGGAAAACAGTATAGCAGAACTATTTGACACTGGTATTATCGGAGGAAAAGCAGTTCAAATCGTCCCCGTTTTTGATAAGTCTCCCAGAGCAAAATCAGGCGATACCCTACAATCAAAAATAAAACCAGGTATAACCGAATTGGTACAACAAAAACTAACTCCATTGCAGTTAAAAGTGGAAGGTGCCGTTTCAAATGCGGACTCATTGCTAATGAATGTAAATCAAATATTGGACGACCCTACAAAAAAGCAGCTTCAGGAGACCATAGTTTCATTGAACGCGTTGGTTAGATCCTTTAAGGGAAGTGCTGATAATTTGAACATCTTGCTGGATAATAACAAGATGCAATTGGATAGTTCGTTGAAAAATGTGAACCATATTACTTCCAACTTTTCAAAACTCTCCGATTCTCTTGTGAACTCTGATTTAGGGGGAACCTTGACCGAGTTCAAAACCACGGTAAGCAAACTGAACGAAATATTAGCTAAAATTGAAAGGGGAGAGGGGTCACTGGGTAAATTACATCAGGATGATGCCCTTTATAATAATTTAGCCGATGCATCAAAAGAATTGGATCTATTGTTACAGGATTTTAGGCTCAACCCAAAGCGTTACGTAAATGTTTCGGTATTTGGCAAAAAGCAAAAAGAGTACACACTTCCCCAGAATGATCCGGCCGTACAACAAGATTCTACCGAACAAAAAGAAAATCAATAAATGGAATATCTACCTAATATCGTATTTGCCATAGCCCTTATTGTGGGCATTGGTTTTTTTGCTCGCAACGTAAAAAAATTATCCAGGAACATTAAGCTTGGAAAAGATGTCGATGTGAGCGATAACAAATCCCAACGATGGAAGAACATGGCCAAGATAGCCTTGGGGCAGACCAAAATGGTTGTGCGGCCTATTGCTGGGATAATGCATATTATTGTTTATGTAGGGTTTATTATCATCAATATTGAGGTACTGGAGATTATCTTGGATGGACTTTTAGGAACTCACAGATTGTTTTCGCCACTTGGTTCCCTGTACAATTTTTTGATAGGGTCTTTTGAGATTCTTGCACTATTGGTGATTGTTGCCGTTGTTGTTTTTTGGATTCGAAGAAACATCATCCGTATTCAACGCTTTATAAAACCTGAAATGAAAGGGTGGCCCAAAACCGACGGAAACATGATTTTGTACATCGAGTTGGTACTAATGACTTTGTTCCTAACTATGAACGCTGCCGATTTTCAGCTTCAGCAATTGGGAGCGGAGCACTATGCGGAGGCTGGTGCATTTCCCGTGAGCCAGTTTATTGTTCCCTTATTGGAAGGTCTTTCGGAATCTTCGTTGATTTTGGTTGAACGAACAGCGTGGTGGTTACATATTTTGGGCATTCTTGCTTTTTTAAACTACCTCTATTATTCAAAGCACTTGCATATTCTTTTGGCATTTCCGAACACCTATTATGGAAAAATAAAGCCACAGGGAGAATTCAATAATCTGGAATCGGTGACTAATGAAGTTAAGTTGATGATGGACCCAGATGCGGATCCATTTGCAGCTCCTGCAGAAGATGAAGCCGCCGAACCCGAAAAATTTGGAGCCTCCGATGTGATGGATTTGAACTGGGTGCAATTGTTGAACGCATATACTTGTACGGAATGTGGACGTTGTACCTCAGAATGTCCGGCTAATCAAACAGGTAAAAAGCTTTCACCAAGAAAAATTATGATGGATACCCGCGACCGATTGGAAGAAGTGGGCAAAATCATGGATGCAAACAAAGGGGAGTTTGTGGCTGATGGCAAGCAGTTGCTGGACGATTACATAAGCAGAGAAGAACTTTGGGCATGCACCACATGCAATGCATGCGTACAAGCTTGTCCGGTAAGTATAGACCCATTGTCCATTATTGTGGAAATGCGCAGGTATTTGGTAATGGAGCAATCGGCCGCACCAACAGAGTTAAATAATATGATGTCCAATATCGAGAACAACGGAGCCCCTTGGCCTTATAATCAAATGGACCGATTAAATTGGGTAAACGAATAAATCTAGAATTATGAGCGAACAATTGAAGGTTAAAACCATGCAGGAGTTTATGGCTGAAGGCAAACAGCCAGAAATATTGTTTTGGGTTGGCTCTGCCGGGAGTTATGATGACCGGGCCAAAAAGATTTCTAGAGCATTTGTGAAATTATTGAACAAAGCCGGTGTTGATTTTGCGGTTTTGGGTACCGAGGAGAGCTCTACAGGCGATATAGCTAAAAGAGCCGGTAACGAGTTTTTGTTCCAAATGCAGGCCATGATGAACATTGAATTGTTGAATGGCTACGAAATAAAACGCATTGTAACCTGTGACCCACATTCCTTTAATACCCTTAAAAATGAATATCCGGGATTGGGAGGTAATTATGATGTGGTCCACCACACACAATATTTAAAAGAGCTAATAGATAATGGACGACTGGCCATTACAGGAGAAGGATACAAAGGAAAACGCATAACGTTCCACGACCCCTGTTATTTAGGTAGGGCCAATTCCGTTTTTGATGCCCCTAGGGAGATACTTTCCAAAACCAATGCGGAATTGGTGGAAATGAAGAGACATAAAAAAACAGCTTTATGCTGTGGAGCAGGAGGTGCACAAATGTTCAAAGAGCCCGAAAAAGGAGACATGGATATTAATGTATTGCGCACTAAAGATGCTTTGGAGACCAATCCAAATATTATTGCAACAGGTTGCCCGTATTGCAATACCATGATGACCGATGGGATAAAAGCACACGAAAAAGAAGACAGTGTTACTGTTATGGATGTCGCCGAATTATTGGCGAGTTCCCAAAATTTATAAAATATAATTATCCCTTTGAGGGGACTTCAGGGGTGTTCCCCTAAAAAGCCAAAAAAATATGCTAGCTGATTTTAATGAATTGCCAGACCACTCCAGAATTTGGATTTATCAAGCTAATCGAAGCTTTACGGAGGAGGAACAAAGCGAACTGGAAGAAAGTCTTACCGAGTTCCTAAAAGAATGGACCGCCCACGGCAGTAATTTGCATGCCGGGTTCGAAATAAAATACAAAAGATTCATAGTCATTGGATTGGACCAGACCAATGCCAGTGCTTCTGGTTGTTCCATTGATGCGTCCGTGCACTTTATCCAAACATTGGAGAAAAAATACAATGTGGAACTGTTGGATAGAATGAATGTTTCTTACAAGCAAGGGGAATACATTGCATACAAACCATTGAAGGATTTTAAAAAGATGGCAAAGGCCAAATCTGTTTCCCCCAATACCATTGTGTTCAATAATTTGGTCGCCACCAAACAAGAATATTTAGAAAATTGGGAAGTACCTGCAAGTGAAAGTTGGCATGCTAGATTTGTATAGGTTTTTACTTAAATTATCATAATTTCCGTGCTTTCTTCGATGAAATGCAATATTTTTATCAGCAATAAGTTCAGGTCTTAGACAAGATATTTATGCGGATAAATCGCTACTTTCCCTTTTTTATATTTTTTTGTTTACAAGCCATGGGGCAAATCAACCCATTGGTAGTAAAAGATTCTATTGCTCAAATGGCATGGGTCGAAAACCAATACGCAAACATGTCCCTACAGGAAAAAGTAGGGCAGTTGTTTATGGTTAGCGTTGCTTCCAACCAAACCAAAACAGCAACCGATAGCGTTAAAAACCTGGTGAAAGAGCAAGGTATTGGAGGAGTTATCTTTTTGGTCGGTGGCCCTGTTCAACAAGCCAAATTGACCAATGAATATCAATCTGTATCCAAAATACCATTATTGATCGGCTCAGATGCCGAATGGGGAATGGCCATGAGGTTGGATTCTACCTATGCATTTCCATGGAACATGACCTTGGGGGCGATTACGGATACTGCTATCGTAGAAAAGGTAGGTCATCAAATTGGTAGACATGCCAAACGTCTCGGTGTTCATATCAATTTCGCACCGGATTTGGATGTCAACAATAATCCAAGGAATCCCATTATTGGAAACCGATCTTTTGGTGAGGACCCCGAAAATGTGGCCCAAAAAGGGAGAGCTTTTGTGCGTGGCATGGAAAAAGCGGGCGTACTTTCCAGTGGGAAACACTTTCCTGGCCATGGTGATACGGCAACCGATTCGCATAAAGCATTGCCAATAATCAATTCCTCGCTGGAGCGGTTGGATACCATTGAACTCTATCCGTTTAAAAAAGTAATGGAAAGTGGATTAAGTTCCACCATGGTGGCACATTTGGATGTCCCCAGTTTGGAACCAAGGGAAGGACATCCCTCTACACTATCCAAGAATATTGTGACAGGAGTGTTGCAAAACCAACTGGGTTTTAAAGGTTTGGTAATCACCGATGCCTTGAATATGAAGGCCGTTTCCGATTTTGCTCCTAAAGGTATGGTAGAACTAGAGGCCTTTTTGGCAGGAAACGATTTGCTGTTAATGCCCGAAGATGTAATCAAGGCCAAGGAGACCATTGAGCAGGCATATAAGAAAGGGACGATCACAGAACGGCGGCTCGCTAAATCTGTAAAAAAAATATTGATGGCCAAATACAAAGCAGGTCTGTATAACTATCGACCTGCTGATTTGGAGCATTTGTACGAAGATTTAAATGGCCTTGAAAATGATGTGCTGTACGAAGAAGCCATCGAAGGTGCCATTACAGTGGCCAAAAATAATTTTGCTTTAATGCCCATCAAAAAACTGGACAACAAGAAAATTGCCTATGTGCATTTTGGTGATGATTCTGGAGCTGCTTTTCACTCATCGTTGAATAAATATTTCAAAGTAACCCATATCAAGGCCAAAGATATTGCGGAGTACAAAAAGGATTTGGCGAATTACAATTTAGTTATTATCGGTTTCCATAAGGATAATTCCAGTCCGTGGAAAGGCTATAAATTCACTAAAAACGAGCTTTTTTGGTTGGAGGAAATATCACGATTACGAACAAGTAATACCATTTTGGCCCTGTTTGCCAGACCATATGCTTTGTTGGATGTCCTCAATTTTGATACCGTAGATGGGGTAGTGGTTGGCTATCAGAACAGTAAAATAGCACAGGAAAAGGTGGCCGAAGTTATTTTTGGAGCTATCGGGGCATCAGGAAAACTTCCTGTATCTGCTCATTCTGTATTTCCAGTGGGTACAGGAATAGATATAAAACCCATACAGCGTTTGGGTTATAGTATTCCAGAACGGGTTGGTATGAGTTCTGAAATGCTCGCTCAAGTGGACACACTGGTACACCATGGCTTGGATTCTTTAATGTTTCCCGGAGCACAGGTATTAATAGCACGAAGAGGCAAGGTGATTTATAACAAGAATTTCGGTAATCCGACCTATCAATCAGAAAAGGAAATCACTGAAGCATCCATTTACGACTTGGCTTCTTTGACCAAGATTCTCTCTACATTGCCAATGATCATGAAAATGGAAGAGGAAGGCGAAATAGCACTGAACGATACCTTTAAAGACCTGATTCCAGAATACGCGGACACCGACCTAAAGGATGTTTCGGTACTGAAGGCATTGTCGCATTACGGACGACTTCCCTCTTGGATAGCATTTTATTTGGATACCTTGAACAAGGAAAGGAAGCCATCCTCGGAATTTTACAGACAAAATCCATCCGAAGCTTTTCCATATAAGGTCGCCGAACACTTGTATCTTACTAGATCGTTTAAGGATTCCATTTATAATAGAATTGGTAGGCAAAGCCTAAAGTCCAATAGGTATCGCTATAGCGATGTTGGTTATTATGTGTTCAAGGAATATATAGAAGACAATTATAGTAGACCCATTAATGAGTTGGTAGATGAATTTCTGTATAAACCCATGGGATTGCAACGAACCACATTCAATCCGTTGAACAAATTTTCAAAACAAGAGATAGTTCCGACCGAAGAGGACGACTATTTCAGGTATCAAACGGTGCAGGGATATGTGCACGATATGGGGGCTGCTATGCAAGGAGGTGTTGGCGGGCACGCAGGACTTTTTAGTACGGCGAACGAGGTAGTCAAGATCATGCAGATGTACTTGCAGGGAGGTTATTATGGCGGGGAGCGATTTTTTAATGCAAGAACAATAAAAAGGTTCAATACCTGCTATTTCTGTAACAAAAATGTGAGAAGGGGAGTGGGATTCGACAAACCTCAATTGGAGGAGAAGGGGCCCACATGTGGCTGTGTTTCCAGAAATAGTTTTGGACACAGTGGATTTACGGGTACATATACCTGGGCCGACCCGGATGAGGAAATTGTTTATGTCTTCCTGTCCAATCGGACTTATCCATCTGCAACCAATACATTATTGATAAAATCAGGATTGCGAACACGGATTCAGCAGGCCATTTATGATTCCATTATTAATTAGGTAACGAATATTGCCTTAGATTTGTCTTATGAAAATAGCGATTGTATGTTACCCAACATTCGGCGGTAGTGGTGTTGTTGCCACAGAATTGGGTATTGCCCTTGCGGAGCGGGGACATGAGGTGCACTTTATTACCTACCGTCAACCTGTTCGTTTGGAACTTTTGGGAAACAACATTCATTTTCATGAAGTACACGTTCCGGAATATCCGTTGTTCCATTACCAGCCCTATGAGTTGGCACTTTCCAGTAAACTAGTGGATACCATCAAACTTTACGATATTGAGCTGTTGCACGTGCATTATGCCATTCCACATGCTTATGCTGGATATATGGCAAAAAAAATGCTACAGGAATATGGTATTTTCATTCCCATGATCACAACGCTTCATGGCACGGACATAACTTTGGTGGGCAAACATCCATTTTATAAACCGGCAGTTACATTCAGTATCAACAAGTCGGATGTGGTCACCTCAGTTTCAGAAGCATTGAAGAAAGAAACCCTTAAGCTTTTTGATATTGAAAAGGAAATAGAGGTAATCCCTAACTTTATTGAAACCACAAAATATCAAAACAATTACAAGGATTGCCAGCGCACCATGATGGCCAAGGAAGAGGAGCGCATCATCACCCATATCAGTAATTTTAGAAAGGTAAAGCGGATTCCGGATGTCATAAAAATATTCAATCGCATTCAGAAAGAGATTCCAGCAAAACTTATTATGGTGGGTGAAGGTCCCGAGAAGGAGAAAGCTGAAGATATGTGTGATGCTTTGGGAATAAAGGACAAAGTACTGTTCTTGGGCAACAGCAATGAGATCGATAGAATACTTTGTTTTTCCGATCTGTTCCTTTTGCCTTCGGAAACAGAAAGTTTTGGCTTGGCCGCATTGGAGGCCATGATCAATAAGGTTGCCGTAATCTCCAGTAACACGGGAGGAATTCCAGAAGTAAATATAGATGGTGTATCGGGATATTTGGCAGACGTAGGTGATGTGGAAACCATGGCAGCAAAATCCATTGAGATTTTAAAGGATGATCAAGTTTTGGATAGGTTCAAGGAAAATGCATTCAATGTAGCATCCAAGTTTGATATTGTCCACATTTTACCATTGTATGAGGATCTTTACGAGAAAGCTTTTAAATCCCGTTTTAAAAACACCTTTTAGTGATCAGGTCTCTGTTATACATAGTATTTCTTTGTTTACTTTCATGTAAAGCACAAAAGGAGGGTCATCCTTTGGCGGGTGAAAAAATTGCGGATATGGTACTAGTTGATCACGATGATTTTAGCAATGTTGAAGTCTTTGAAAACCAAGTGATAAGGGATGCAAAATCATTGCGAAAGTTTTATGCTGAAATCAATAAAACTCGCAAACCAGGGCTTCCAGTACCGGTTATCGACTTTTCCAAAGAAACAGTTGTTTTGGTTTGCTTAGGTGAACAGCAAGGAAAAAAAATAGCTAGATTGTCAAAATTACAAGAAACTGATAATGAGGTCTCTATAGCGGTAGAAGTGATTGATGAAGAACAGCAGGGGGAAATCACGACACAGCCTTTATATTTTCCATTTTATCTGTACAAAATGCCATTGGTCGATAAAACCATTACTTTCCAAAAGATTGATTAATAACACTTTCAAAATCTTATTTACTTCTTATCGAAAATTAACGCACTTAAAAGTACAAAGTTCCGTTTTTTAAAAGCTTGACCTAGCTTTGTAGTCGATAACCTCAAATCGATATAAATGAATATTTCTAAACCTACAATGGTGGTCTTTGCACTAATTTTTTCTGCTTTGACCTTTGCTCAAGACCTTGAATTGACAAAAAAAGACAGTATTGTACAAAGTTACTGGTTAGTGACTTTGGGTACGAATATTGTTGATGACTCTGGTGATGAATTCGGTGAACTTTTTGATTTAAAAGAAGGCTGGAATATGGTTCCATACCCATCCAGAGTAAGCGTAGGACGCTACTTTAAAAATGGTGTTGGATTGGAAGCCATTGGTTCCTACAATCGTTATAAAGAAGGGAAGATTATTGACAACGTGGTAAATACACAAGACATTGATTATTGGGGCCTTGATTTTAGGGTGAGCTACGACTTAAATATGATTTTGGGCGAAACCGGTTTTTTTGACCCTTACATTGGAATTGGTGCAGGATATACGGATGCCAACAATCAAGGCAGAGGAACATATAATGCCATTATAGGTTTTAGAACTTGGTTCTCCGATCATTGGGGACTTGATTTTAACTCCACCGGAAAATGGGCCATGGATACGGAAAATGCTTCAAACCACATTCAACATGCCCTTGGTGTGGCCTATAGGTTTGAGGTAGAAAAAGGACTTTCTAGAAAAGGAGAGGAGAAGTTGGCGCTTTTAAAGGAACTGGAAGAAGAACAAAAAAGAGTTCAAGATTCCATAGCCAAAGCGGAAGAAGAAGCAAGGTTGCTTGCCGAGCGACTTCAGAGAGAAAAGGAAGCTGCCGAACTTGCCGCTGCCGAAAAAGCCAAAAAAGAGGCTGAAGAAGCCAGGCGAGCCGCAATTCAAACTAAAATCAATAATTTAGGGAATGTTTACTTTAAGCTGAACTCCTCATATCTAACATCAAAAGATAAAGACCTTTTGGATCAGTTGGTTGCCATAATGGAAGATGAGTCAAACCTGATTATCAAAGTAACCGCACATACGGATTCCAGAGGCACCGAAAAATATAATCAATGGTTATCGGAAAGAAGGGCAGAACGCACCGTCGAATATATCATTTCCAAAGGAATTTCAGAAGGTAGAATAAGTCACGAAGCTTTTGGTGAAACCCAATTGGTGAACGATTGTGAAGATGGTGTTCGTTGTACCGAGGAACAACACTCCAAGAACAGGAGGTCGGAGTTTGTGATAACCAAATTTTAAAAACATTATAGTTCAAATAAACAAAGGCCCAGAAAAGTTTCTGGGCCTTTGTTTATTTATTTCCTAGGGATAACTCGTCCCGGATTCCCTACAATAGTTGTATTCGGTTCAACTTTTCGTATCACAACACTTCCAGCCCCAATAAGACTACCTTTTCCCACTTCACCTATTCCTGTCATAATGGTAGCGCCAATGCCAACATAAACATGGTCTTTTATGGATAAATTAGCTCCTACATTTACACCGGATGACATGAAAACACCATTTCCGATAGTAACATGATGCCCTATTGTAGTGGACATATTGATCATAAAAAAATCGCCGATTTTTGTGTGTGGCATTACAATACTTCCAGCCAATATATAGTTAGCTTCACCCAATTGCGCATCCGGCCCAATACATGCTGTACGATGAATAAAGCTAGGTGTTTTATACCCTATTTTTTTGCATTCGATTAAAAAACGTTCCCTCATCAAATTGTCCCCGATAGGACAATAAATCGAATTCGCCCTGTTTTTTATCGTATTTTCATGAAGGTCTTGGAAAGTACCTATCACAGGAATTCCAAGTATTTCTTTTCCAAAAAGGTCTTTGTTGTCGTCCACAAAGCCTATTACCTTGACCCCCTCTTCTTTTAGGTAGGAAGCGTAGATTTGCCCATGGGTACCTGCCCCTATGATTATGGAATTATTGCTCATTATCGTTTCCTGTAAATGGCGCCATACCGATACGGTCACTATCGTCTATATCTTTTCTTAAAAGTACCTTTTCTATAGTGCGGAACACTATTTTAATATCGGTCGAGAAAGATATATTGTTCACGTACCATACGTCCAATTCAAATTTTTTGTTCCAAGTTATACCATTTCTGCCATTTACTTGGGCCCATCCGGTTATACCTGGTCTGGTAAGATGGCGTTTTCTCTGCTCATCGTTATAAAGAGGTAAATATTTTGGCAATAATGGTCGTGGGCCGATCAAGCTCATTTCTCCTTTTAATACATTGAAAAGTTGTGGTAACTCATCCAAAGATGTCTTTCTTATAAATCCTCCTACTGGAGTTATCCTTTCATGATTCGGTAAAAGTTGACCGTTAACGTCCTTTTTGTCGTTCATTGATTTAAACTTTACCAACTTGAACAGTTTTTCATTTTTTCCAGGTCGGGTTTGGGTAAAGAAGGGTTTCCCTTTGTTAGAAAAAAACAGAAAAACGATAAGGAATAAAATAATTGGGGATGCTAAACAAATGAGCACTAGCGAAACCAAGATATCGATTAATCTCTTGAAGAAATTGGCATACATATGCTTAGAGTTGAATGGTTAGGTATTTATAAGAGAAGGACAAAAGTATCCCAAAGTAATTTATTATGAAAATCCAATACAAAGTATGTTACTCCACCATTGTTTCATTTCATCTTTTACATTATTGGTCAGTGGGCTTTTGGTGATTTTCTTTTTTTTAAATCGAGCAGTGGGATTTTTGTCACAAAGTGCAGTGTTATTTGTGTATTGATTCCCGTTACCTCAGAAATGCACCAATACTTCCTTTTCTTTTTGAAGTGGTTTGGGGGTGTTCGAATCCTTAAGGTTTTATAGAATTGATAATTTAAGGCATTTAGGATGGAGGTTTGGTACAATGTTCACTCATAGTATTTTTTTGCGTTTCATCGATATTTTTCACTAAAAAGATGGACTGAGTCCTGATAGGTATATTTTTGTTATATCCCCCCTTGTGTCAACCTAAAAACCTCATTTTCAATGCCTAAAAAATTACTCTTTTATTTAATACTTTTTGGAACGTCAAGCGTATTTGCACAAAATTTATATGACGATTCCAATGCGGCTTCACCAACCAACGAAGCGAATACGACCACTGGTTGGACGGGTTCCGCTCTTCTGTTTTCGGATAACACTGATGCACATTCGGGATTGTATTCGATAAGGGCCGAATCCAATGGTAATAATGGAACTTTTGTGCAGTATTCCTTTGATGCGGTGGTCGGTGAAAATTACACTGTTTCTATCTGGGCAAGGGAAGGTGCTCAATCAAATCAACCTGCTTTTGCCAATTGGCAAGGTTTAAGTGGTTTTAGTACAACAGCGATTTCCGGTAATACTTGGACCGAATATGTTTTCAATATTACGGCTACCTCTTCATCTCCGTCTTTAAGAGTCTATGTAAGTCCTTGGTCAGCAAGGCTTCAAGCGGGAAACACAGTATTAATTGACAATATTTCCATCTTCCCAGAAGGAGGAGGGGATTCCGAGGCGCCCAGCGCCGTTGCGGACCTTTCCTCGTCCAATACTACAACCACTGGCACGGCACTCTCATGGAGCGCATCCACGGACAATGTAGGGGTTGTGAACTACGAGATTTTCCAGGACGGAGTGAGCATCGCGAACACGGGGACAACGACGACATTCAATGTGACCGGCCTTAGTGCTGGCACGAGCTACGACTTTACGGTCCTTGCCGAGGATGCCGCTGGCAACGTATCGGCTGCGGGCAATACGGAAACCGTGACCACATCGGTCGCTACGGACAACGAGGCGCCCAGCGCCGTTGCGGATCTTTCCTCGTCCAATACAACATCCACTGGCACGGCACTCTCATGGAGCGCATCCACGGACAATGTAGGGGTTGTGAACTACGAGATTTTTCAGGATGGAGTGAGCATCGCGAACACGGGGACAACGACGACATTCAATGTGACCGGCCTTAGTGCTGGCACGAGCTACGACTTTACGGTCCTTGCCGAGGATGCCGCTGGCAACGTATCGGCTGCGGGCAATACGGAAACCGTGACCACATCGGTCGCTACGGACAACGAGGCGCCCAGCGCCGTTGCGGATCTTTCCTCGTCCAATACTACATCCACTGGCACGGCACTCTCATGGAGCGCATCCACGGACAATGTAGGGGTTGTGAACTACGAGATTTTCCAGGACGGTGTAAGCATCGCGAACACGGGGACAACGACGACATTCAATGTGACCGGCCTTAGTGCTGGCACGAGCTACGACTTTACGGTCCTTGCCGAGGATGCCGCTGGCAACGTATCGGCTGCGGGCAATACGGAGACGGTGACCACATCGGTCGCTACGGACAACGAGGCGCCCAGCGCCGTTGCAGACCTTTCCTCGTCCAATACTACATCCACTGGCACGGCACTCTCATGGAGCGCATCCACGGACAATGTAGGGGTTGTGAACTATGAGGTTTTCCAGGACGGTGTGAGCATCGCGAACACGGGGACAACGACGACATTCAATGTGACCGGCCTTAGTGCTGGCACGAGCTACGACTTTACGGTCCTTGCCGAGGATGCCGCTGGCAACGTATCGACTGCGGGCAATACGGAGACGGTGGTGACGCAGGCAGGAACAGGAATAACAGATTACACTTCTGAAAATGCGAATATTGCAACAGTTGATTGGACTGCTCGTGACTTGTTCGCCGATAGAAACATCGGTATTGGTACGACCAATACCCAAGGTTATAGATTGGCGGTTGCAGGCAATGTAATTGCTGAGGGCGTAAAAGTAGAGCTTCAAGGAAACTGGCCCGATTTTGTGTTCGAGAAAGATTATGCTTTGCCAAGATTGGAAGAAGTAAAGGCTTTTATTGCTACCTATGGCCACTTGCCTAATGTTCCAAGTGCACAAAAAGTAAAAGAGGAAGGTATTGATTTGGGAGAAATGAATGCAAAACTACTGCAAAAAATAGAGGAACTTACGCTTTATATAATATCTCAAGATTATGAGATTGAAAAATTAAAAAAAGAGAATAATAAAATCAATGATATTCTGAATAGACTTGAAAAGCTAGAAAATAAATAGTGCAAACTTTTACTCTTGAGAAATTTATGAAGAGGTAAGAATGCTTGATAAAAGTCTGTTCGATGATAAATATAAATAAGATTAACATTCCCGGCACACTTCAATTTATGAAAAACAAATACTTGATAGCTGTTTTATTTTTTAATCTGTTTTTGCTACAACAAATCACTGCTCAAAGCATAAGAAAAAGCTTTGATGAAATGACTAACTATGAAATAGCAGCGCTTGTTGATGCCCTATATGAATTAAGAACTGGGCCTGATCTATTAAATGATTTGGCAAATTTTCATGGTGAGTTTTTTAATTCCGACAATACAGCTGACCCAACAAGATTGGATCTCCATTTTAACCTTCCAAATGAGACTAGCAGAGAAATTTTCTTAGCTTGGCACAGGAGAATGATTTTTGAACTGGAACAGGCTATACAAGAAATTAATCCTGAAATAAGTCTTGGGTATTGGGATTCGTCAATATATCAATCGGGTACTGACGCCCTATGGCAAGAGGAGTTTTTGGGCAGTTTTGATGATGCTTGGAACATTAACAGAAATTTTGGTCAAGGTGGCCCTCTTCCAACTCCCCTTGAAGTCAGTAACTTAATGACCATGGATGACTTTTTTGAATTCTCAAACGAGTTGGAAAGACGTCCGGTACACAGAGGCGCGCATGTATGGACCGGAGGAGCTATGCCAACACCTTTATCACCAAGGGATCCAGTGTTTTATTTTCACCATTCATTTGTTGATAAAGTGTGGCAGGACTGGGAAGAAATACATAATAGCTCTTCCTATATAACAAATTCTATGTTGCGCTATGATGGCACTTATGTGTTTGATGGTGAAACGTATCCTTCTGTGGACCCCAATGATATTACCGATTCAAGGGTTTATGGGGTTTTCTATGCTGAAAATCAATTGGTTCAAATGGACAATTATATTGTTAGCAATACCTACAATCCTGAAGAAATATTCTATTACCAATATAATATAGAAGCTGGGAATAATTTTATGGTTCCCGCTGGATCAATAGCAAGGTTTGAATCGGTGAATCAAATTAATTTGACCCCGGGGTTTGAAGCAGCCCCTGGATCTTCGTTTCAAGCTACCATAGACACAGAGAATAATGCAGCTGGAAAAAGTGCTCCTTTGTTTGCAAAGAATAGAACGGAGAATCCTTACCCTTACTCCGAAATATTATACGAACCTATTGTATGGGAAGAAGGAGGTGATTTGTTGGATGATAAGCCTATAATCTTGACCGCGGCACCCAATCCTTTTACCGAAAAGATTACGATAAAGTTGAGTGAACGGAAGGACTGCGTTATAGAGGTGTTCAACATGATGGGAGCGCAGATAAGGGAAGAGGCTTTTGAAAACACGGATACCATGGTCATCAAAAACCTTTATGGACTCTCTTCGGGATTTTATGTAATTCGTGTTACCGATGCCAATGGAGAAATTTTGGTGGTTAAACGAATCGTAAAGATGTAATGAAATCTATTTGGAATAAAAAAGGGGCATTATGCCCCTTTTTTATTTTGAAATACCATTAATTGTTGTTCCCGTGATCCATATGTGCACTAGCCGGATCTCGATATTTACAGCAATCAGGTAAGTTGTTATAAACTAAATCCGGAGCGGTAAAACCATCCGAGTCGTGGCCTACCTCGGCAATTCTTTTTTGTATATCTGGTATTGAAATCTTTCGCTCATCGATAATGGCTTCAAATTTTTTGGTTTCCGAACTCCATGATGCAAACTTGACACCCTTTAATTTGATTGCGGCTTTTTCTATCCTGCTCTGGCACATACCGCAGTTGCCTTTTACTTCAAAACTTACGGATTTATTTTTATCCTGTGAATGGCCCATTACCATTGTCAAAAGGGCGAAAGCTGTGATTATTGTTGTTTTCATTTTAAGGTTTTTTAAATTTTATATCTGAACCCTGCATAGTATAAACTCTGTAAGACCGGACCATATAAAATAGTACTGTCAAAATATGTCCCAAAAGGGTCATTACTCGATAATATAGGATTGGATTGCGTAAAATTACCAATGTTTTCACCACCTAAATATACTTCAAATCTGTTGGATAATACCCTTGTTATCTGGGCATTCATTAGGGTATAGGAATCGGACCATTCTGGTAGCTGAAATTCTATAGGGTTTGCCGAGGTGTTCGGTAAGCGTTGCCTGCCCAGCCAATTAGAGGTAAAATCAAAACGCCATTGTTTTTCGCCTCTTTTTAAGGTCTCATAGTTTAAGTTTACAAAGAACCTATATGTAGGTTGTAGCGGTTTTTCCAATCTACCGGTGTTGTAATCTGTGACCACATCAAAATATTTGTATGTGGTTCTCAAATGAAAATCCTGCAATATTTCATAGTTCAAATCTATTTGAACACTGTTAGAGTAACTTTCACCCTCTAGATTATAGAAAGCGATCTCTCTAGGATTTTCCCAATCAACCACTACTTGATTTTCAAACTGAGTACGGTAATAGTCAACAGAAAAATCCATTACACGGTTCCACAGATATAGTTTTTGGATGAAACTTACCCCATAGTTCCAAGCTTTTTCCGGCTGAAGGCCATAATAATTTCCATTGTTGCCACTAATGTTTATCTGCCTCGATGAAGCGAACATTTGTTGGTTTTCAGCAAAGATGTTGGCTCCGCGTTTGCCCCTGCCAAAAGATGCCCTAAAACTGGCTTTGTCCCATAAAGAATACCTTAAATGTAAACGTGGTGTTAGAAAATCACCCAAGTTGTTGTGTCTATCTGCCCGCACGCCTGCAACAAAGCTTAGTCCCTCTAAACTATCGTAAGTGTATTCAAAAAAAGCACCAATGGAATTGTCAAAACGAGTAAATAAAGTTTCGTTTACCATTTCATTATAGCCATCATAGGTAAAACTTAAACCACTTTTAAATTTATGCTGGGTACTTCCAATAATACTATTAAAAATAAGGTTGGAATAAAAAGATTTATGGTTGATGTTGTATTGGTTAAGGCCGTAAAAAGAATCTTGATCGTGGGCACTATATGCTGTCTGAAAACCAAAACTTTGGTAGGGCAAGTCGGGAAAAACATAACCAGCTTTAGCTGAAATATCCAATCGTGACGTGCCAATTTCGCTTCCCCAAGCATTGGTGGTCAGTTTATCTTCTTCAATATTAAAATCAGTCTGGCCCAATTCCTTAGTATCCGAGAGATACTGTATGTTGGCATAACTGACCCATCCGCTCTCTGGATCCATATACTGCCATCGGTTCATAAAATTTATCTGTCTGGCCAAAGGGGTGTCGTAAAAGGAATCGCCATTATCGTCAATATACCCATTATGAAGATTCGCATGGATATAGAGACCAACTCCAAGCTCATCGGTAATGTTCTTATTGATTCTTGAATTGAACTCGTACCGTTCAAAATTGTTTGCGTAAAAATTAATAAAAAAACGTTTGTCCGTCAACGGTTTTACCAGTTCACTATTGATATGTCCAGAAATACTTTCAAAACCATTCAAAACACTCCCAGCACCTTTGGTGATTTGTATGCTCTCTATCCAAGAACCTGGGATAAAGGATAGCCCGAAAACCTGTGAAGCACCTCTTATGGATGGCATATTTTCTTGGGTAAACATTAAGTATGGGCTATTGAGCCCAAGCATTTGTATTTGCTTGGCCCCCAGAACGGCATCGGAAACATTTACGTCCACGGCAGGATTGGTTTCAAAACTTTCTGATAGGTTGCAGCATGCCGCCTTGAGCATTTCACGACTATCTACGGATACTACATTTTGGACCTTGAACAAGGATTTTTGAATAGGGGCTACTTCTTTCTCCACCACCACTTCTTCCAAAATAACATTGGGGTACAAAAGTATGTTTCCCAAATTAGGTCTGTTCACGGGTATGGTATCTGAGCGGTACCCCACGGAACTAATTACAAGTTGTTTAATGTTTTTTTGATAAGGTGTACTGAAGTTTCCATCTACATCGGTGGTTGTGCCAACTGTACTGGATAGCCAATAGACATTTGCATTGGGTACCGGTATCGTTTTTCCTTTCTCGTTATATTCTAGAACTTTTCCTTTGACTTGGAATTGGGAATAACAACATTCTACAGTTATTATCAGGAGGAGAAAAAATATAAATCTCATTTTGAGCGAAACTACCTTTTTTATCAAAGCTACGTCATTCGAGCCTCTTAACATGGTTTTGTATCTTAATTTAACTGCAGATTGTAGTTCATAGATTTTTTTGGGAGTTAACAGAGTTTACCAACGGGTTGATTGGCGAAGCATTAATTTTAAATTGAAAATCGTATTAGTATCTAATCCTATTATGGATGTTATCAAAATTATGTATTTGTTCTTTTTTTTGATTCTTTTCCATTGGGTTGAAAAGTGCGGCGATTTCAATACTCCCCCTCAGGAATCGACACAAATACGGATTATTAACAATACACGGCATAAGCTGACTTATATATCTCTGTTTTCAATGAAATTTCCGGATTTGTATCCAACTGATACCTCGGAATACAGAGTTTTAAAGTACAATTACCTCAAGGATGATGATATGATATATTGCATACAGAACGATAAAAAATTAGGACGATATATAGAACTGCCAGATAGTACTGTAACCCATTATAGCTATAGTTTAGATAGTATAAGCAACGACATACTATATGTGAGTTCCTTTATTGAAAAATGATTTTGAAACATATAGAAAATATCCTGAATATTTAAAAAGGTGATTGAATGAATAAAATTCTGGAACATTGTAGGAATACTGCCTTTTGGTTTTTGGACGCCATAAAGGGTGGACATATAAAAAAGCATTACAAGGAAATACAATGGGTTTTGGACAATCCACAATCTAAAAAGGCCGAGGATATAAAAGAGCGGAATCTTCATAATGTTTTATATCACGCTTCAACTACAGTGCCTTTTTATGAACAAATTCCAGAAAATTCTTTTGTTCTTCAGGATTTTCCAATAATTGATAAACAGACGGTAAGGGAGAATTTTACAAATTTTAGAAGTCAAACTCATTTGAATGGTTACAATCATGCGGTAACGACAAGTGGTTCCACTGGCAAACCTTTCAAGATTTTACATAACAAGGACAAAAGGAACAGGAATATCGCAGACACCAATTTTTTTGCAGGTAGAGCAGGTTTTTCTATAGGGTCTAAATTGTTTTATCTCAGGTTATGGGACAAACAATATAAAAAAAATAGATTGTTGACACGGATTCAAAATATCGCAGCGTATTCGGTCGATGATCTTACACAGGCCAACCTTGCCAAGTTGGTCGAGGAAATGGAAAGTGACAAATCAAATAAAAGTATTTTAGCTTATACATCCGCACTTGATACAGTTTCAAAATTTGTTGAGGAGCAGGTGGGCAGACCATTGGATTGTAAGTTCAATTCTATTATTTCCATAGCCGAAGCTTTAAACCCAGATGTAAAGAAAAGGGTTCAAACATACTTGGGTGCCGAGGTTGTATCGCGTTATTCGAACAGTGAAAATGGAATACTGGCCCAACAGCGGGTTAACGATACATCTGGTATTTTTGAAATCAACTGGGCTAGCTATCATATTGAATTATTGGATTTAAATGAGGACAAGCCGGTAAACCGGGGAGAAGTCGGAAGAATAGTGATTACCGACTTTTTTAATTATTCCATGCCAATGATAAGGTACGACACAGGGGATGTAGGTGTAATGGAGTTTGATACGAAAAGCCAGGCCATGGTTTTTAGCAAGATAGATGGGAGAAAAATGGATATGTTTACTAATACTCGAGGCCAATACATATCATCCCATATCATTCATCATATTTTACAGTTCAATGGAATTGAACAATTCCAATTTATTGAAGAAGAAAATGGAGAATACACTATAAAACTAAAAGTGTCGGCAAAATTCGATCAAAACGACGAAAATCGAATCCGTGAACAGTATTTGGAATATTTTGGAGATGATGCCATTATAAGGATAATATATGTGGACGACATACCACTTTTGCCATCTGGAAAGCGAAAACTCGTGGTTAATAGAGCCATCTTGTCAAACGGTACATCCACAACGAGAGAGAACAAGGCTATAGATCAAACTGCAAAGCAAGGAGTCGAAGGGTAATAATCTCCACTCAAAATAACATAATTGAATGCTGGATCTTTTACATATCCAGCTTTTGTTTACTTGGCTTGCCCTAAAAATAGGTGTTGCCCACTTCAATTTAATTGCGGAACGACCGTACAGCTTCATTATACTTAAAATGTACCATATTTTGCAAAAGAGAAAATCTTTTGCTCTTGAATAGGGGTAAATCATTCGACTACATATTTTCTTTTATTTGTGTTTTGTTTTGGCTTGGATAGTCTTTTTGTAGAATACCAAAACGCCATTTCTGCTGATATTAGGAAAACTTCTACTAAAGAGCCAATAACGGGACAGTTTACCTACCATAAATAAGGAATTGGGATGAATGCAGGTCTCCAAAAACAAAATTCAAAACGTTTTCCAAAAGCACAGCTTGTGCAAATTAATAATTGGGCATATCCAATTTTTGGGTTTTAAAAATGCAATCCTTCAGTATTGATATCGGACAATAGGGGATACTCCATGCAAAATTCTCAGTGTTGCAAAAAAGTTAAAAATCAACCATTTAAAGAGGGGGTTTACTGCATTTTTATTAAAAACTGTTAAAAAAAGGGGTAGTTCATCGATTAATGGGTATCGACGAAATCCAGTTCATCACAAAATTACGTACAACTCGTGTATTTCATCGAATAAATATGTTTTTTGACGAATTAAGTTTTTCGAAGTATTATTTTTAAATCCCATAATCCCATAGTGAACAAATGAAGCTGTTTTTTAGAACCCCACGCACAATGACATTTTTGGCAATTTTTATATTGATTCTTAATTCCTGTGCCAAAGATAACGACCTATTTGACCAATATGTTTTAGAGCCGGAAGAAGAAGAGGTAGTAGACCCCGATGATTCCATTGGAGAAGAAACTGATGGCGAAGACGAAGAAACAACAGATGAAGGAGGTAATCCGGACGATGAAACTGGTTCGAATCAAGATAATCCATTCGATGGAATAGACTTTAGTACACCGGACAACCCTGAAAATACCAACAAGATAGAAGGAACTTATACACCAACATCAATGGCGGACATTACTGATCCTGCAAATGCCAATCTTAAAGCCATTATTTCGGAGTCTTTCGAATGTAATGGATGTACATTTGCAGCGGAGCAGACTATTGAACCGGCAGGGGGTGTTATTTCAGGGTCAAATATAAACCTTAATGGTGCTTATATAGAAAATACTTATAAGCAGGCCTTTGCACCTTCCGTTTCTTTCAACGAGGTTTATTCGGCCTCTAGAGTGAGTCCGGAAACCTTCGGCGCCACCTCAGGTGATAATCAAGATGATACCGCTGCAATTGACGCAATGATAAATAACTGTTCTTTGGCTGTAGGAGCTGAGAATGGATCGTATGTAAAAAATAGACCAACCAATTATAGAAGGTCGGGAACCTTGGATTGGAATATGTATGGTTCCGTGGTTAAGGTTACTAGTGCGGCCAATTTTAATACAGGTCAAGTTTCTGTAGATGCTGTTTTTGACATCACAAATCTATCCCCTACAATTTATAATGGAGAATTTGATGGAACCGATACGTATGGAAGACTTTTTTATCTTCACGGACAAAATCATTATATCTTCCATAATCTTTATGTGCATAATTTTTATGCATCTTCAACCTATAGGGCGGTTGCTTTCCGATTTACAATCAATGCATCTTCCTCTGGATTTAAGTATGGGGAATTCTCTAATTGCGTTATCGATAAAATTGTAGCACAAGGAGACGGCAACTATAACAATGCCCCTGCTGGTATCTCTAAAGGTTGGTGGTATACGATGTCCGGAATAAACTATGGAGACCCTTTCCAAGTGGTGCACAAGAACAATAAGGTTACCAACATAATTGGTGATGATGCGGAAGCTTTTTACGCCATTCAAGGTGGAGGTTCTCTTGATCATGATAGTTCTTTTACTTTTGACAATGAAGATTACAGATACTGTACGAGAAGGGCTATCAAAGCATGTGTTTCCAATGTAGAGATTAAGAATAGCTATTTTGAGGAAATACCAGAATCAATGTTTAATTCTGCTCAACAAATGGGTACAATGATTGATTTCTTTAGCACTCAAAGTAGTAACTTGATACAAAACATCAGGGTACATGACAATGTAATTCGAACTGTTCCTGGAAATGATGCACATTACTACCTTCTTTCTATGACAGAGGTCAATGATGCGATAGTAACCAATAACACTTTCACTATGGAGAGGACAGGTAATTATGGGGGGGTTAGATTAGGATCTAATACCAGTTCTTATAATGGTGCCCTTCAGAACATTCAGGTTACGAATAATACATTCAATAACTGTTATGTGAACGCTATGTATAATTATGCTCCTGTTAACAATCAACCAATTGATGTTGATGGAAACTTATTCAATTTTACGGCATCCCAAGGTATTGATGTAGGGGCCTTAAGGTTTTCGCAGAATAGCGGAACACAGGGCTATGTTAACTTTACCAACAACTCTATCAATGTAGATATGAGCTCTCCCAACGGAATTAATGGAGTGATTGCAAGTAACGGTGTTAGTGTAGTAGGAGTTACCATAGATAATGTGGATGTTGCATATTCCAATGGTTCGTCTTCGAGACCGTTCGGGTATTTAAGGGGAAGTTTTGACAGTTCAAATACAATACAAAACAGTAGTTTGGTTGGAGCCAGTGGTACTAATGCACTTGAGGTACTTGGAGGAACACAATCTGTACAAGTGGTTAACAGTACAGATGCTAGCGGTAATCCGATAACTGTTGAATAGAGCTTTTAAAGTATAATATATTTTTAATTAAAACCGTGACTCTAAAGAGTCACGGTTTTTTTTTGAAGGCCATTGAATTAGTTTGAATACATATGTAATAGAACCCCCTATCCATAAAAAAACGCATTTCATATAATATTACTTGCTATATATGGTTTATTGCACATCTTTGTAATAAAATATAAAAACCGTGGCTAAAAAAGCATTGATTACAGGGGTGACCGGACAGGATGGCGCCTATCTAAGTGAGTTTCTATTAAAAAAAGGATACGAAGTGCATGGATTAAAAAGGCGTTCGTCCCTTTTCAATACAGACCGTATTGATCACCTGTATCAAGATCCACATGTAGAAAACCGGAATTTTATTCTCCATTATGGGGATATGACCGATAGTACCAATCTTATTCGTTTAATACAGGAGATTCAACCCGACGAAATTTACAACCTAGCTGCAATGAGCCACGTTCATGTTAGCTTTGAGACTCCAGAATATACTGGAAATGCAGATGGTCTGGGAACCCTAAGGGTTTTGGATGCGGTACGATTGTTAGGTCTTGGGGACAAAACAAGAATCTATCAAGCATCCACTTCCGAGCTCTACGGAAAAGTTCAAGAAGTGCCACAAAGTGAAACAACACCATTCTATCCCCGAAGTCCTTACGCGGTTGCAAAAATGTATGCCTATTGGATTACGGTTAATTATAGAGAGGCTTATAATATGTATGCCTGTAACGGGATTTTGTTCAATCATGAATCACCTGTCCGTGGAGAGACTTTTGTAACCCGAAAAATTACAAGGGCCACATCGCGAATAGCATTGGGACTACAAGATAAATTCTATCTTGGAAACCTTGATGCCCAGCGAGATTGGGGACATGCCAAGGACTATGTAAGAATGATGTGGATGATATTACAGGCTGATGAACCAGAGGATTGGGTAATTGCAACCGGCAAAACCACACCGGTACGGGAATTTGTTAGAATGAGTTTTAATGAGGTAGGGATAGAATTGGAATTCAAAGGTGAAGGTGTGGACGAAAAGGCATATGTGAAAGCATGCCATAATCCAGAATTTCAATTGGAAATTGGCAAAGAAGTGCTTGCTGTTGACCCAAAATATTTTAGACCAACTGAGGTTGAACTGTTGATAGGCGACCCAACAAAGGCCAATACCAAATTGGGTTGGAAACCCGAATACGATCTGGCAGGCCTTGTAAAGGACATGATGAAAAGCGATTTAAACTTGATGCAAAAGGAGCAATACCTTAAGGATGGAGGTTATCGTATTCTAAACTATTTTGAATAGTTATGGAGTTAGACGCTAAGATTTATGTAGCTGGTCATAGAGGATTAGTGGGTAGTGCCCTTGTAAAGAATTTGGAATCAAAAGGATATGGCAACATAATTGTAAGAACGCATGCTGAGCTGGATTTAACGAATTCCCTCGCAGTTGCAAACTTTTTTAAACTCGAAAAACCAGATTATGTGTTTTTGGCGGCAGCTAAGGTTGGGGGTATTGTAGCGAACAATACCTATCGTGGGGAATTTATCTACGATAACTTGATGATTCAAAACAATGTGGTACATCAAAGTTACCTGAATGACGTTAAAAAATTGATGTTCTTGGGTAGCACCTGTATCTATCCCAAAGCATGTCCGCAACCCATGAAGGAAGACTACTTGCTGACCGATGTTTTGGAATATACCAATGAACCCTACGCCATTGCCAAAATTGCAGGGATTAAACTATGCGAAAGCTATAATTTGCAGTACGGCACCAATTTTATTTCGGTAATGCCGACCAACCTATATGGGCCAAACGACAACTTTGATCTGGAGAAGTCTCATGTGCTTCCTGCCTTGATTCGGAAGATACACTTGGGAAAAGCACTGGAAGACAACGATTGGAACATCATAGATGATGATTTGAATCGACTCCCTATTGAAAACATAAACGGTGGTTCTTCCAAAGAATCCAAACGGGCCATACTTAAAAAATATGGTGTTGAGGAAGTAGAAGATGGGAAGGTAACCGTGGAAATATGGGGTAGTGGAAAACCTCGAAGAGAATTTCTTTGGTCCGAGGATATGGCTGATTCCTGTGTGTTTTTAATGGAAAACAGGGATTTTGCGGACACCTACAATAAAGGTCAATCGGAAATCAGAAACACCCACATCAACATTGGAACCGGATTGGATATTTCCATTGCCGAACTGGCAATTTTGATTCAGAAATTGATAGGTTTTAAGGGAGATTTTGTTTTTAATACGGATAAACCTGATGGTACCATGGAAAAAAGAACCGACGTTACCAAACTCAATCAATTGGGCTGGAAACATAAAGTTGAAATTAACGAAGGTCTCTCCCTAATGTACGATTATTACCTTAAGTAAGGTGCGGTTTTAGGGAACCTATTTTTTTACTAATCTCATTCATATTAACTTGATAGGTAAGCTCACAGCTTTATTGAACAAAAATTCTGGATTTACCAGATATCTTAAGAACACTTCGTGGTTGATGGGCGAAAAGGTATTGCGCCTTTTTATTGCTCTAAGCGTAGGGGTATGGGTAACCCGCTATCTGGGACCGGAACAATTTGGAATATTGAGCTATGCTCAAAGTTTTGTTGGGATTTTTGCTGCATTATCCTCCTTGGGGCTCAATGACATCATAATCCGGGAATTGGTCAAGGGTCAAGATAAAAAGAATCTCATCTTGGGCTCTTCTTTTGGCCTCCAGACCCTTGGTTCAACACTCATAATGTTGATATTGGTTATCAGTGTTTATTTTAACGATAACGAACCACTGACCAATAAAATCATTATAATTTTAGGGTTGCTTACCTTCATCAATAGTTTTAATGTAATTGCGTCCTATTTTCACAGTCAAGTAAAGAGTAAATTTTATGCCATTGCCGGATTGGTCGGTGTAATTATTTCTGCACTGTTAAAGGTGTATCTGATACTGGGCAATTATTCATTGATCTATTTTGTCTACGTACTTGCTTTTGATGTAATATTTCTAGTGGCCGGACTTATTTGGTTCTATTCAAGATCAGGGGAATCCTTGTTAAATTGGAAGTTCTCTTGGAGTGTTGCCAAAAACTTGCTCAAAGATGCCTGGCCATTGATTTTAAGCGGTATTATCGTTTCCATTTATATGAAAATAGATCAAGTTATGATCAAAGAATTTTTAGGAAATGGCGAAGTGGGACAGTATTCCGCTGCAGTGAGATTGAGCGAAGCTTGGTACTTTATACCAACAATTATTTGCAGTTCACTGTTCCCGGCCATAATAAATGCAAAATTAAAAGATGACACTTTGTACAAGGATCGATTGCAACGATTGTATAATTTAATGGTGGTGCTTGGGGTGGTCATTATTTTGCCAGTTCTTATGTTGAGCGATTGGATGATTAACCTTTTGTATGGAGTGGCTTTTCAGCGGTCGGCTGCCGTATTGAACATTCATATATTGGGAAGTGTATTCGTGTTTTTGGGTGTAGCGAATCAAAAATGGTTTATAAGTGAAAACTATCAAGCCTATAATATAATATGCCTTGGAGCTGGTATGCTCGCCAATATTGTTTTGAATGTGATAATGATACCAAAAATGGGAATAATGGGTGCCGCTTATGCCACCTTAATTTCTCAATTTATAGCTTCGGTATTGGCACCTGCTTTTTTCAAAAAAACAAGAAATTCATTTTATATGATGTTAAAGGCATTATTTTTCGTTCAGGTTTTTAAGGATAGAAAAATTGTTTGACATCAAAAGATTGTTGTAAGTATGAAGGGCAATTTTTATTTATAAATAAAGTTTTTTATTTGTCCCCCTTCATAAAATGCAAATAGATAAGAAAACCAATTGAATAACCGAATCAACTAAACTAAAATATAATGTGCGGAATTTTAGGAACTGTACCCTCATCAGACCATGGTTTGTTTAAACAAGCCTTGGATACCTTAAGCCATCGTGGACCCGATAGTTATGGTATTGAACATATTTCGGATGAAGTCTCGTTGGGGCACCGCAGGCTATCAATATTGGATATATCGGAAAATGGTAGCCAGCCCATGATGCATGAGAGCAAACGATATGCCATCATTTTTAATGGAGAGATCTATAATTTTTTGGAAATCCAAAAGGAACTGGAACAGTTGGGGCATACATTTAAATCCTCTTCGGATACCGAGGTTTTATTAAAATCTTATATTCAGTGGGGTGAGGACTGTGTGTTAAAATTCAATGGCATGTGGGCCTTTGGGATATGGGATGCACAGGACAAAAAACTGTTTCTTTCTCGTGATAGATATGGTAAAAAACCTTTGTTTTACGCCTTTTTGAACGGCAAATTTGTATTTGCTTCGGAAATGAAGGCCATTTTTCCTTTTATGGACCGTGTAGAGGTCTCTGAGGACTTTCATTGGATGAAAAAAAATGTGTTTTTTTATGAGTCAACTGAAAAGTGCCTTGTTAAGGGAATAAAGCGTTTTCCGGCAGGACATAGTGGACATGTGGAAGAAGGGAAGCTAAAAATATATAGATATTGGAACACCCTTGATCATTTGGTCGAGGTTCCAAAAACGTACGAAGAGCAGGTTGAGCGTTTTAGGGAGCTTTTTATGGATTCTTGCAAACTGCGCATGCGTTCCGATGTGACTATTGGGACAGCGTTGAGCGGAGGTTTGGACAGTAGTGCCACCATCGCGGCCATGGCAAATTTGGCAAAGAACAACAATAGCTATTCGAACGATTGGCAACATGCCTTTGTAGCATCGTTCCCGGGAACTCCTTTGGACGAATCCCATTATGCAAAAATGGTTACGGATCATTTGGGCATCGGTGCCACTTTCGTGGATATCGACCCATTAAAACATTGGGACAAACTCGAGGATTATTTTTATTTGTTCGAAGACCTTTACATAACATCTCCATTGCCTATGATCATGCTTTATGGTGCCGTAAAAGAAAACGGAACAACCGTAACCTTGGACGGGCATGGTGCGGACGAGCTATTGAGTGGGTACCAACAAGGTGCATTGGAGAGTCTTTGGGATGCAAGATTCAATATTAAGAACACTAAAGATATTCTGGACATCTATCAAGGTTCCATAAATGAGGATACGGTGCAGTATGATAGAGTGAGCAACTGGAAACTATATAGAAATTATATGATCAGAAAAACTGCGAAGAAAGTATTGGGTAAAAAAATGCCCTCAATTGATAATGGTCATCCCAACTTTAAAAAGTTGGACAACCTTTCCCAATATCTCTATGCGATGTTCCACGAGAATATTTTGCCCACGCTGTTGCGAAATTATGACAGGTACGCCATGATCAATAGTGTAGAGATTCGAATGCCTTTTATGGACCACAGAATAGTTGGTTTTGTAAACTCTTTGCCCTATTCCAGCAAAATCGGGAATGGGTATACCAAAAGAATTGTAAGAGATGCTTTGGACCCTTATTTACCCAAGGAAGTTACTTGGAGGAAAACCAAAGTTGGGTTCAGCTCGCCCATAGTGGATTGGATGCAGAATGATCTATCCGAATGGTTTATGGACACCACAAGTTCGAGTGCGTTCTTACAATCAGATTTGGTTTCAAACCCAAGCCAATTGCGGGAAAGGATAACTTCCATTGTGAAAAAGGAAAATCATAATTTTACGGAAGCACAAAAGTGTTGGACAGATTTATCTCCTTACATTTGGGGCAATGCCATACTTAAAAGAGATACAGTAAATGTGTAAATAGGTTTTGGAAATCAATTCAATACTTATCAAGAATCGGTTCTATGGTCAATAATTTAAAAAAATGGGTACTCTCTAATTCTTTGCTTACAAGAACGGCCATTTTTTTTAGACGCATTTATCTTAAAAGAACAAAAGAAATCACCTTTCAAAAAGGTGCTTTTATTGGTTTTTCCGTGGAGTGCGGGGGAAGCAATGGTTTTGGAAGAAATAGTGCCATAGTTGCATCACGTATTGGTTTTGGCTCCTATATTGCCGAAGGGGCCAAAATTTCCAAGGCCGTTGTAGGAAAGTATTGTTCCATAGGCCCCAATGTAAATTGTATTTTCGGAAAACACCCAGCTACCACCTTCGTATCAACACATCCTTCTTTCTTTGCACTAAAGACCCCCGTGGGGTTTACTTATGCAGACAAACAATATTTTACCGAATTTGCCGAACCACATGAAGGTAATTATAGCATAACCATTGGAAATGATGTTTGGATTGGGGCAAATGTATCCCTAATGGATGGAGTGAAAATAGGGGACGGTGCCATAGTTGCTGCCAATGCCTTGGTCACAAAAGACGTGGAGCCCTACAGTATTGTGGGCGGTGTACCTGCGAAAGTGATCAAGCAACGTTTCAAGGATGACGAAATAGCATTTTTACTACAATTTAAATGGTGGGAGAAAAGTAAGGAATGGATAGCAAACAATGCATCGTATTTTAGGAATATTGAAGGTTTTATGGAACATCTAAAAAATGCTTGAGATGAGAATTCCAATTGTAGTGGTAGCGTATAACAGACCAAGATCATTGACTAGGTTATTGAATTCTTTACAAAGAGCTACTTATCCTCATCAAGATATTGATTTGATTATCAGTATTGACAAAGCTGATGACAATAAGGACGTTTTGGATTTGGCTCATGCGTTCCAATGGGACCACGGAACAAAAAAAGTGGTTTATCAAGAAAATAATCTAGGCCTTAGAAAACATATTTTACAATGTGGTGGTTATAGTTTGGATTACGGAGCAGTGATTGTTTTAGAGGATGATCTCTATGTTTCCCCTAATTTTTACTTGTTTGCAGAGCAAGCACTTAAATTTTCTTCAAAGGAACCATTCATTGGGGGGGTATCTCTATACAATCACCAACTCAATGTGCATACCCGTGAAAATTTTTCACCTCACCAAGATGGTTACGATAATTGGTATTTTCAATTTGCTTCGTCTTGGGGCCAGGCATGGACCAAAGATCAGTGGTCTGGATTCATGGATTGGTATGATAAAAACCCTGATATTGACAACAATCAAAATGTACCCTCGTATGTAAGGAGCTGGTCCCCAAAATCATGGTTAAAATATAATATCGCTTATTTGGTAGAACAAGATTTCTATTTCTTGTACCCGAAGATATCGTTGACTACGAATTTTAGTGATGCTGGTACGCATGTGGGCAATGATAGCACCATTTATCAGGTTCCTTTGGATTTTGGTGCACAAAGAGAGTTCAAGTTCTCCACGCTTAAAGGCTCCAATGCAGTGTATGATGCCTATTATGAAAACAAAAACTTGCATGAAATACTAGGGCTCAATAGCGCTGAATTGTGTGTAGATCTATATGGATATAAACCGCTACGCGGGCAAAAATATTTGCTCACTTCTCGCGTGATGAATTACAAGTTGATACAATCATTTAGTAAATCTTTAAAGCCTCAGGACGATAACATATATCAAAGTATAGAAGGAAGGGAACTGTTTTTGTATGATGCTTCCACAGAAGCTCAAAATCCAAATACATTGGATTTTGAAAGAAAGCTAGCTTATAACTTTAAACAAATTCCTTACAGGTGGACCAGGAAGTTGTTCATGGCACAATCCCTTCAAAAGTTTAATAACTTGATAAATCGAATAACCAAAAAGCGATAAAGTGCTCAAAGCGATACGAAAAATAGGAGTGCCTTTTGTGGCATTGTTCTTTATCTACCTTTTAAATCCTTATGGGTTGAATATCTATGTTGGATATCTCATTGCTGCCCTGATATTGCTACAGAGGGACTTTCTTGTTAAAAATGTAGATGTTGGCTTTTGGCTGTTGTTCGTGTTTTCAATAATCTATGCAGCCTTTTTCTCTTTTGATCCAAAAGCAGGTAATCAATACATCGTTATTTATGCTATTGTACCAGGGGCATTTTATTTGTTGGGAAAGTTTTTTACCGAAAAGCTAAAATCCAATCAGGTTGATTTGTTAATTCTACTGCTAATTTCTGCAGTAATATTTTCTATTTCTGCAGTCCTTTCCGTTTTTACCGATATTTTACAAAATGGATATAATGTAGTGGATAGAAATCTACCCAATTATTGGACGGGCAATATTGTTCCTGCCACTATTATGGGGTCTTATTTTACTTTGATTATGACTTTGCCAGCACTATTGGTGCCTCACATTAAAAAACTTCCAATAGTAGGAAGGATATTGTTAATTGTTTATTATGCGGTTGCCATGGCCTGTATCCTTAGGATCGGTAGCCGAACACAGATAAGCATTAGTCTAATCACTTTGTTGTTTTCTTTGATTTATGTAATGCCCAGGCAATCATTTAGAAGGAACCTTTTTATGTTCCTGTTATTTTTCTTGGGAATATTTTATATAATGAATTCGGTAAGTTTTGATTTGGACCAGGATTGGCTTTCTGCTTTCGCGAACAGGATGGAAGACAGTCAAGATTTGGCATCTGGTGGAGGACGTACCGACCGATGGATAAAATCTCTGGAATACTTATTTACTAAACCTTTAGGATGGAGTGAACATGAATTCGGACATGCGCACAATCTATGGTTTGATGTGCTCCGTATTGGAGGGTTTTTATCTTTTTTCTTTCTAATATTTTTTACGACAAACTCTTATCTAACTGTTTTTAAGGCCATAAAAAAGAAAAAAGAAGCTTATGCTTTCAATAATCAAATTATAATATATACTCTTGCTTTTTCTTTGGTTTTCATGGTGGAACCGATACTTGAAGGAATGTTTGATTTTTTTGCTTTTTTCTGTTTTTTCATTGGTGTGGTTAAAAAATATAGTACCGATAATCCAGTAATTAAGTGAGGTCATCCAATAAATATATTGCCCGTGATACTTTAGCGTACTTTTATTGCGTTTTCAACCTGAATTTAGCAACCTGACCATTACCCCAACAAATGAACAAACTTGCTGTTCTTCTCACTTGCTTTAATAGAAAAGATAAAACCTTGGCATCACTAAGTGCTTTGTACAAAGCGTTTAATGAATCATCCAACGGATGGAATATGTCTATTTACCTTACCGATGATGGCTCAACTGATGGAACGTCGGATGCGGTATCCAAAAGCTTTCCAGATGTAAAAATATTAAAGGGGGATGGAACGTTGTATTGGGCTGGGGGCATGCGCAATTCTTGGAGCGAAGCCTTAAAAGGGGATTATGACGCTTATCTTTTGTTGAATGATGATACCAATGTATATCCACATCTTTTCGAAGCTGTCCTAAAAACACATGAATTCAGTATCTCAAATTATGGAATTGGAGGGGTTTATGTTGGGACAACAGTGGATGCAGACACAAAAGAAGTAAGCTACGGAGGAGGGATTTTTAAAAATCGGTTTTTAGCTAAAATGGAGAGATTGAAGCCACAGAACCATCCAATCCCTTGTGAATTGGGAAATGCAAATATATTATGGGTAAGTAAAAATGTGGTGGACAAAATAGGCATGCTTTCCGATGGATATGTGCACGGTATGGCAGATTATGATTATACCCTCAGAGCTACTAAAAAGAAGCTCCCCGTACTTATTATGCCCGGAACTCTGGGAGAATGTATCAATGACCATAATGACCCGTATTTAAGATTTATGGAACTTCCACTTAAGGATAGGTACAAAATGCTTAAAAGCCCGATCGGATTTGATTTTGTTTCTCAGACCCATCATATGAAAAAGCATTTTCCGATAAGGCTCCCAATATTTCTTTTAACGGGATATTTTAAAGTACTTTGCCCAAAATTATATTATCAACTCTTATATAAAAACAGAAAAAACTGATATGCCAAAAAAGAACCTAATTGTTTTTGGAACCAGGCCCGAAGCCATTAAAATGGCCCCTTTGGTCAAGGCTTTTCAAAGTTCTGAGGAATTTGAAACCAAGGTGTGTGTAACGGCGCAACACCGTGAAATGTTGGACCAGGTTTTGGACTTTTTTGAGATTACTCCCGACTATGACCTTGATTTGATGAAGCCGGGACAAAACTTGTATGGTTTAACCGCAGCTATTATAACCAATATGCAATCAGTTTTGGAGTCCTATAAACCTGATTTTGTTTATGTCCATGGAGATACCACTACTACCATGGGGTCGAGTATTGCAGGTTTTTATTCAGGCGCAAGGGTCTGTCATGTAGAAGCTGGTCTTCGTACATTTGATAAATGGGCTCCATTCCCTGAAGAAATCAACAGGAGGGTTACCGGCCATGTAGCCGATTTCCACTTTGCTCCAACGCAGACCTCCAGTCAAAACTTGTTAAACGAAGGTGTTGACCAAAAATCAATTACAATTACCGGAAACACGGTCATAGATGCCCTTCACGAAAGTGTAGCAAGGGTAAAAACATTGGACACCAAAGAACTCAGCGAGCTTAAGACAAAGGTATCCGATGACAAAAAAATAATTTTGGTAACAGGGCATAGGCGAGAAAATCATGGACAAGGGTTTATCAATATTTGCCAGGCTCTCAAAGAAATTGCCGAAAAATTCGATGATGTCGAGATTGTTTACCCGGTTCACCTAAATCCAAAAGTTCAAAAGCCGGTCTACGAATTGTTGGGAGGTATGGACAATATTAAATTGATCGATCCTTTGGCATATCCGGAATTTGTATGGTTAATGGATAAATGTCATATGGTGATCACTGATAGCGGAGGTGTTCAAGAAGAGGCCCCAAGCTTAGGAAAACCGGTTTTGGTTATGAGGGACACCACTGAAAGACCTGAAGCGGTAGAGGCAGGAACAGTAATTTTGGTAGGTACCGACAAGGAGAAAATTGTATCACATGCCGTTACCTTATTAACAGATAGCGATCAATATAAAAAAATGAGCAAGCTCCATAACCCTTATGGCGATGGTAAAGCTTGTGAGCGTATTGTTGAATTCATGAAAAATCAAGAATAGTGTCAGAAAGTAAAGTAACTATGATGGGACTGGGCTATATTGGCCTGCCTACTGCTGCTTTGATTGCAGGAAACAAGACTAAGGTAAACGGAGTTGATGTCAATCCTAAAGTGGTCGATACCATTAATAGGGGCGAAGTACATATTGTTGAGCCAGATTTGGACGTGGCCGTTTCGAAAGCGGTATCGGAGGGGTTTTTACAAGCCAGTCTAGAACCAAAAGAAGCCGACACTTACCTTATTGTGGTACCCACACCATTTAAGGAGAAGAACGAACCGGATATTTCTTATGTTGAAGCTGCTACCAAAGCTATATTGCCGCTTTTAAAGGAAGGGGACCTCTATATCATAGAATCTACTTCTCCAATTGGAACAACTGAGAAAATGCGTGATTTGATTTTTGGACAGCGTCCAGAACTAGCCGGTAAGATTCACATGGCCTATTGTCCAGAAAGAGTTTTGCCCGGTAATGTAATGTATGAGTTGGTGCACAATGATCGGGTAATAGGCGGAATAGATGCAGAATCAACGGAAAAGGCAGTTGCCTTTTATGCGGCATATGTACAAGGAGAACTGCACAAGACCAATGCGCGCACAGCAGAAATGTGTAAGCTGGTAGAAAACTCTTCCCGTGATGTGCAGATTGCTTTTGCAAACGAACTCTCACTTATTTGTGACAAAGCAGATATCAATGTTTGGGAACTTATTAAATTGGCCAATAAACACCCCAGGGTAAACATATTGCAGCCCGGTTGTGGAGTTGGAGGTCATTGCATTGCAGTGGACCCTTATTTTATTGTTTCGGATTATCCAATGGAATCCAAAATTATTGGTACCGCTCGAGAAATCAATAACTACAAATCTTTTTGGTGTGCCGAGAAAGTTCAGAGTGAAAAACTCAAATTCGAATTGGAAAATGGGTATAAGCCCAAAGTAGCCCTAATGGGATTGGCGTTTAAACCAAATATTGATGACCTAAGGGAGTCGCCTGCGAAATACATTGTCCAAAAAGTACTTCAAAATGTAAATAATGAAGAGTATTTTATCGTAGAACCCAATATAGACTCTCATAATGTTTTCAAGTTAACGGATTACAAGACTGCTTTCAACGAAGCTGATATTGTTGTTTACTTGGTGGCTCATAGTGAGTTTAAAGAATTGGAGAAGGACTCTAACAAAAAAGTGTTGGATTTTTGTGGGGTTTTAGAAACAAAATAGGTGTTTAAAACGATAAACTCATGAACAATGTTTTAATTGTTTTGGCACAGTCACTGGAGCAACCTAGAATAGTTAAAAGGATAAACCAGAAAGCCAAGGAATATGAAAAGGTTCATGTTTATGGTTTTAAACGAAACGTACATTCTGTTCAGAACCATAAAGTTTTAGAGGAAAACGATAATATCACAATTACGGTGGTTGGACAGTTAATGAACAACCAATATTTCCAGAGAGGATTTATTTTTCTCAGGCTTTTGGGTCTGGTTTATAGAAAATATGGTCTAAATAAAAAATCAATTTATGTTTTTGGATTAGACCTCAGAGGCTTGAGTTTTTTTATCGCAAATGCCGATGTGGATTATGAGATAAGTGACATAGTTTGGCTGTATTCGGGAAAAACAAAAAGGAAGGTGATGAGCTTTGTGGATAGGTTTCTTGCCGGTAGATCAAGAAAAGTTGTATTTACGACCAAGAGTTTCTATGATGGTTATTATAAGGAGCATGTTGCAGAATCCCACATAGTTGTAAAAGAAAATAAATTGGAAACCTACGATAGGGTATATCCCATTGATAAAATGCACACCGATAAGGTAAGGGTTGCTTACATAGGGGCTTTTAGGTATGCCGAAATAATAAAAAGTTTGATTGATGTTGTTTCCAATAATAAAAATATAATCCTCAACTTTTATGGAGCCACACATGGAGGAGAAATAATGCAGGGAATAGGGAAAGCAACTGATGAAAACGATAACATTTTTTATCACGGAGCGTTTAAAAACCCAGATGACCTCGAGAAAATCTATGGTGAAAACAATCTAAATTTTGTTGTTTACGACAATACTTTGGAAAATGAGAAAGTAGCAATGCCCAACAAATATTACGAATCAGGTTTTTTTAATATTCCCATTATTTGTGCCAAAGGTACGTATGTTGGGGAAAGGGTGATTGATAACGGAATGGGATGGACAATAGATACGGATAGGAAATCGATATCCGATTTTTTGAATGAAATAACCTTGTCTGAACTGGTAGATTGCCATAAAAAGATAAAGACATTGGATAAGAAATATTTTGTAGCATAGTTAAAAAATCAAAAAATGTTCAAAGACAAAACATTAATGATAACGGGAGGGACCGGGTCTTTTGGAAATGCGGTACTAGACCGTTTTTTGCAAACAGATATTGGTGAAATTCGCATATTCAGTAGAGATGAGAAAAAGCAGGACGATATGCGAAATCGTCTTAAAAATCCTAAAATCAAATTTTATATCGGTGATGTAAGGGATTTTAATAGTATAAACCATGCTATGAAAGGGGTGGACTATGTGTTCCATGCGGCAGCATTGAAACAGGTTCCCTCTTGTGAGTTTTTCCCCATAGAGGCGGCTAAAACCAACGTGTTTGGCACGCAGAATACCATCGATGCAGCTGTGGCCAATAATGTGAAGCGAGTTATTTGCTTAAGTACCGATAAGGCTGCATACCCTATAAATGCGATGGGAATAAGCAAGGCATTGATGGAAAAAGTAGCAGTTGCAGCGTCTAGGAACATACCTGACGATGCTACAAAGGTCTGTTTAACACGCTATGGTAATGTTATGGCGTCAAGAGGCTCTGTTATTCCTTTGTTCGTGGATCAAATCAAAGAAGGAAGTCCAATAACAGTTACCGACCCTAATATGACTCGTTTCTTGATGTCTTTGGAAGACGCTGTTGATTTGGTGCTTTTCGCATTTGAACATGGAAATCAAGGAGACCTGTTCGTAAATAAGGCACCTGCCAGTACAATTGGGGATTTAGCGAGTGCTATAAAGAATATATTCAATGCAGACAACGAGGTTAAAGTAATAGGGACCAGACACGGAGAAAAGTTGTACGAAACCCTCTGTACACGTGAAGAAATGCAGAAAGCAGAGGATATGGGCGAGTTTTATAGGATTCCCGCGGATAATAGAGATTTAAATTATAGCAGATATTTTTCGGAAGGGAAGGAAGACATTAGTCGTATTGAAGATTACCACTCCCATAATACCAAGCATTTGAGCAACGAAGAACTCAAAAAGACATTGCTGAATCTGGATTTTATCAAAGAACAGTTGAATGCAGGATGATTTTTTGATAGCAGGGGAAACCTTTCGGGATGAAAGGGGAACGATACGTTTTTTTAACTCGCTAAACATGAGTGAAACTGTACGTTTTTATGAAATTTTTCCTGAAAATCAAGATATCATAAGGGCATGGCAGGGTCACAAGCATGAGAAAAAATGGTTCTACTGTTTATCTGGCAGCTTTGTGATCAATATTATCGCGATAAACGATTTTAATAGTCCTTCAAAAGACTTGATTCCGGTTAGATTTGAAATAGATTCATCAAACCCGGGAATACTTGCTGTTCCAGGTGGTTTTGTAACAGGTATAAAATCCACATCCAACAATGCTAGATTACAGGTGTTTTCAAATGCCACTTTGGATGAATCAAAAAAGGATGATTTTAGATTTCCAGTAGACTATTGGTCAGCTAATTGGTAAAATAATACAATGGAAAAACATAGAATAGGAATCACGGGTCAGGCGGGTTTTATCGGAAACCACCTATACACAACCTTGTCCTTGAGGGAAGATGTGGAGTTAGTGGACTTTGAACGCTCCTTTTTTGAAGACTCGGATGCATTGGCACAATTTGTTTCAAAATGCGATACCATAGTCCATTTGGCCGCAATGAACCGGCATGATGACCCTAAAGTAATCTACGATACCAATATAAAGCTGGTTGAAGATTTGATTGGTACTTGTAAAAAAGAAAAGGTTACCCCCCATATTATTTTTTCATCTTCCTCTCAAGAGTTAAAAGATAACTTGTACGGACAATCCAAACGGGAAGGAAAGGAAAAGTTTATGGCATGGGCCAAAGCGACGGATGCAAAATTCTCATCATTGACCATACCCAATGTGTTCGGGCCGTTTGGTAGACCAAATTATAATTCCGTGGTGGCAACTTTTTGCCATAAAGTGGCGAATAATGAACAGCCCACCATATTAAATGATGGCGAGGTGGGGCTTATATACATCAATGATCTGGTTCAGATCTTTTTGGATACCATTTTTGGGAACCAATCCTCAAAATCGCTCGGGGATAACAGTTTTGAAGTGGAAATCGGGCCGAACCACTTTGTAAAAGTTTCCCGAATATTGGAATTATTGAACAGTTTTAAATCCGATTATATGGAAAAAGGAATTTTTCCAAGTTTGGAGGAGCATTTTGAAAAATCGTTGTTCAATACATTTAGGTGCTATATCCCAGAATCCCATTATCCGGTAAAATATACCAAGCATACGGATCCAAGAGGTAGCTTCGTGGAAATTGCCAGAACGCAAACTTCAGGTCAATTTTCATTTTCCACCACTGTTCCCGGAATAACAAGAGGTAACCATTTTCATACCCGAAAAGCAGAACGTTTTGCCGTAATCAGGGGAAAAGCAAGGATTCAATTGCGAAGAATAGGCACTGATGAAGTAATTAACTATGATTTGGATGGAGAGGAACCAGCTTATGTGGATATGCCCATATGGTATACCCACAATATAACGAATACTGGTGATGAAGAACTTATTACATTGTTTTGGATCAATGAACCCTATGATCCCGAGGATGCAGATACCTATTTTGAAAATGTTGAATAAAAAACCATAAAAACATTTACTTTGAAAAAACTTAAAGTTTTAACCGTTGTAGGAACAAGGCCCGAAATTATACGTCTTGCCTGTGTTTTAAATGCCTTGGATGCCAATGAGGCCATAGAGCATACCTTGGTGCATACCGGGCAGAACTACGATTATGAACTGAACGAAATCTTCTTTGAAGATTTTGGGATTCGCAAACCTGATCACTTTTTAGGAGCCGCAGGTAAAAATGCAACCGAGACCGTAGGCAATATTTTAATTAAGATCGACCCATTGTTGGAAAAAATTGCTCCGGACGCTTTTTTGGTACTTGGCGATACCAACTCTTGTTTGTGTGCCATACCTGCAAAGAAGAGGAAAATTCCGGTTTTCCACATGGAAGCGGGTAACCGTTGTTTTGACCAAAGGGTGCCGGAGGAGACCAATCGAAAAATCGTGGACCATGTTTCAGATATCAATCTAACCTATAGTGATATTGCCCGAGAGTATTTATTGCGTGAAGGACTCTCACCGGATCGGGTTATCAAAACCGGAAGTCCTATGTATGAAGTACTTCATCAATTCAAGGATAAAATTGAGGCTTCTACAGTGCTGAAAGACCTTGGACTTGAAAAGGAAAAGTATTTTGTGGTTTCTTCACACCGAGAAGAAAATATTAGCAATCCGAAAAATTTTGAAGGGTTGATAACGTCCTTGAACCAGATTGCGGAAACATATGATTATCCTGTAATTGTATCAACCCACCCTAGGACAAGGAACATGCTGGACTCAAAAAATGTTAAGACCCATAAGAACATACAGTTTTTAAAACCATTGGGCTTTTCAGATTATAATGCACTGCAAATCAATTCTTTTGCTGTTTTGTCCGATAGTGGGACCATTTCTGAAGAATCTTCAATCCTTAATTTTAGGGCATTGAACATCCGAGAAGCACATGAACGACCAGAAGCCATGGAGGAGGCATCAGTTATGATGGTGGGACTTAATCCAGAGCGAATTTTACAGGGGTTAGCAGCATTGGAAGTTCAAAAGAGAAATCCAGAAAGAAATTTTCGAGAGGTTTCCGATTACACCATGCCCAATGTAAGCGAGAAAGTAGTCCGTATCATCATTTCATACGTAGATTATATTAATCGTGTTGTTTGGTCGAAATAATTTTTATGGAAAAGAAGAAAGTTCTTTTTTTGGCGCTGGGGTATCCTGATGTAGCTAAATCTACAGTTTTATATACGGATTTAATGCAGGAGTTTGCAGACCAAGGACATAAAGTTTTGGTAGTGGCCCCCGCCTATGAAGAAGGAAACTATGGGCATAGAGTAGAGGGTAAGGTCGAGGTTTTGAGAGTTAGAACATTGCCTCTTTTTAAAGTTGGTGCCATTAAAAAAGGAATTGCAAACCTGTTGCTGCCTTTCCAATATAAGAATGCGATAAAGAAAAATGGTGATTTTGATTTTGATCTGATTATTTTGCCTACACCGCCCATTACACTTTTTTCCGTTGCTTCTTGGCTTAAGTCAAAAACCAAGGCCAAGACCTATTTGATTTTGAGGGATATTTTTCCCCAAAATGCTGTGGATTTAAAAATGATGAAAGAAAATGGGGTATTCCACAACTATTTTAGAAAGCAGGAATTAAAATTATACAAGTTAACCGATTCCATTGGGTGTATGTCCAAAGCTAACATTTCCTATGTTAGGCAACATAATCCAAGTCTTGACCATACTAAATTGCACCTACTGCCAAATTGGGAAAAAATACCTCCCCCTGTTTCTGATGATGGCATAGCAACAGTCAGTGAAAAGTTGGATATTTCCAACAAGTTTGTGGCCATTTTTGGAGGTAATTTGGGTAAGCCACAACAATTGGAGAATATTGTTGGTTTGGCCAAAAGTTGTAGGGAGATCGAGGATATTTTCTTTTTAATACTAGGAAGTGGTACGGAAAGTGAACGTGTAAAGCAACTGATTGCACAGGATAACCTCACTAATATCAAGTTGGTAGGCCGTGTTCCAAAAAAGGAGTATGTTCAGATTTTGGCAGCTGCGGATGTTGGCCTTATCTCATTGCACGAACAATTTACAATACCTAATTTTCCATCTAAGGTTCTTACGTATTTTGGTCTTAAGAAACCAGTATTGGCTTCACTTGATTTAAGTACCGATTTTGGCCAGATGTTGGATGAGACCAAATCCGGTTTATGGTCCAAAGCGGGTAATATTGAAGCTTTTAAGGATAATTTGCTGTGGTTTTACAACAATAGGGAAAAAGGTATTGAAATGGGGCAAAATGGATACAATTACATGAAATCGCATTTAACTCCCGAGATAGCCTATAAAACAATAATGGAAAATATTTAATATTTAAAGTAAAGTTCCAATTATAAAAATGCCCGCTCAATTGAGCGGGCATTTTTAAATTCTTTTGGTCATTTGTGTACGTTTCTGTATCTATATTTTCTTACCGATTTGATGATACGTAAAACCGAGGTTGTTGAGTCGATCAGTGTCAAATTGATTTCTTCCATCAAAAACAACCGGTTCTTTTAATGTGGATTTTATTTCTCCAAAATCCGGTGAACGAAATTCTTTCCATTCCGTTAGCAGCAATAGCGCATCAGCACCTTTTAAGGCACTATATTTGGAATCGGCGTAGGTTAACCCTTCTATATCTTTTAAATAAAACGATTTGGCCTCATGTATGGCTTTAGGGTCATATGCTTGTATTTTGGCCCCTAGTTCGGTCAATTTTTTAATAATATAGATTGAGGGTGCTTCCCTCATATCATCGGTCCCTGGTTTAAACGATAATCCCCAAATAGCAAAGGTTTTGTTGGATAGGTCTTTGCCGAAATGATTGATCACCTTATCAGCTATAACAAATTTTTGTCTATCATTGACATCCTCTACTGCATTGAGCAATTGCGCTTCATATCCATTTTGTTCGGCAGTTTTTTTGAGTGCTTTTACATCTTTGGGAAAACAGGACCCACCATATCCACTTCCTGGATAGATGAAACTATAACCTATACGACTATCGGAACCTATTCCAATCCTTACTTTGTTTACATCGGCACCGACCAGTTCGCAAATATTGGCCACTTCGTTCATAAACGATATTTTGGTGGCAAGCATGGCATTGGCGACATATTTTGTCATTTCTGCCGAGCGGACATCCATTACCAACATTCGATCCATGCTACTTCTAAAAAAGGGTGCATATAGTCTTCGCATGGTCTCAGCGGTTTTTTTATCTTCTGTACCAACCACAACACGATCAGGTTTCATAAAATCACTGATGGCATCCCCTTCTTTTAGGAATTCAGGATTGGAGACAACATGGAATTCAATATTTTTCCCTCTATCGGTAAGCTCTTTTTCAATGGTAGATTTTACTTTATCCGCAGTTCCGACTGGAACAGTGGATTTATCCACAACAATTAGTGGTGATGTCATGTACTGACCAATTTCTTTGGCTACTTGAAGTACATATTGCAGGTCTGCAGATCCATCTTCGCCCATAGGAGTGCCCACAGCAATAAATACCATGTCGCAATCATGAAGACATTCCTTTAATTTAGTGTGAAAATGTAGTGTTTTGTTGGCTACATTACGAGCCACCATTGCTTCAAGACCAGGTTCGTAAATAGGAATGACCCCATTTTTCAAATTCTCTATTTTATCCTTGTCTATATCAACACAAGTGACCGTGTTTCCCATTTCTGCAAAACAAGTTCCGGTTACAAGACCAACATATCCAGTGCCTACTATCGTTAATTTCATGTTTTTTACATGTTTTTAGTGGAATACTTTTCTATAAATAGTACCACAAATATGCGACAAACCTGCAAAAGGGCTGGGCGGTTCTAGATAAACTTTTCATAAAACGGATAAAGTGTAAATTGTATATAGAAAAGTAAAGGTTAATCAACTATTTTAAACTTTATAATAATCCTTGAACCAATTAATAAATTTCTCTACACCTTGGTTGACGGGGGTGCTTGGCCTGTAATTATAGTCCTTTTCCAAACCTGATACATTGGCCCATGTTTTTTTAACGTCTCCAGGTTGCATACCCATCATTTCTTTACTAGCTTTTTTATCTAGAGCTTTTTCAATAGTTTCAATAAAATCAAGGAGCTTCACGGATTTACTGTTTCCTATATTGTAGAGGTGATAAAGCTCATTGATATCATACGAATCAGTATATCGATCCTCTAAAATGTGCACTACTCCCTTTACAATATCATCGATATAGGTGAAATCTCTTTCTAAGTCACCATTATTAAAAACTTTTATAGGTTGATCATTTATAATTGCCTTTGTAAATAGGAACATAGCCATATCTGGCCTGCCCCAAGGTCCATATACCGTAAAGAACCGTAAACCAGTTGTCCTAAATCCATATAGATGGCTATATGTGTGCGCCATAAGTTCATTGCTCTTTTTTGAAGCAGCGTAAAGACTTACTGGGTGATCTACGGAATCCGAGATTTCAAATGGAACTTTTTTATTTAAGCCATAAACACTGGAACTGCTTGCATAGACTAGATGTTCAATGTTAAAATGGCGACAACACTCCAATATATTAAAAAAACCAACGATGTTACTTTCTATGTAAGCAGTTGGTTTTTCTAAGCTGTAACGCACTCCTGCTTGTGCTGCAAGATTACATACAATATCGAATTTTTCTGTTTTAAAAATATCGGAAAGGTGTTCCTTGTCCTGTAAATCCATTCGAACAAATCGAAACCTATCAACGGACGTGCTTTGGACTATCTGGTTAAAATTTTTTGCGCTATCAGTATTTATACCTAGATCATCGAGTCTATCAAGTTTTAGATTTACATCATAGTAATCATTTAAATTATCCAGTCCAAATACGGTATGGTTGTGTTCCAACAATTTCTTTGAAACGTGAAATCCAATAAAGCCCGCTACACCTGTTACAAGAATTTTCATACGTCTTATTATATTTCAAATCTAAAGAATTATTAATTCTCTTGCGAGATATAACTTGTAAAGGGCTTGATATTGAACATCGATTCAACCTTGCTATAGATAGGTGTTTTTGCAACTATTTGATATTTTGTTTATTATATTTTTGTGTTTAAACGCTTTTGAATTGAACAAAATGCCGATTTCTTTTGATCTGTATTCTTTTTGAATGGAAAGGGAACAAGATTTAGCTCTCTAAATCTTTTCAAAAAACATAGTTAAGAAGCACTTAATCGATTTTTTTTTGCCTTTGGCGAATAGTGGTTCAAAATGGCCCAACAGCTCAATTTTACTTTTACTTTTACCATAGAGAAATAACATTCTCATCCTACTTATATCAACCCAAAACCGATAATGAAAACCACAGTATTAAAAAAAATTTGGTTATCGCCACCACACATGGGTGGAAATGAGGAAACCTATGTAAAGGAGGCTTTTGATACTAACTGGATTGCCCCCTTGGGTCCTAATGTCCAGCAATTTGAACAATCAATTGAAAATTTTGTTGGGAGCGACGTCCATGCAGCTTGTTTAAGTTCTGGGACAGGAGCTATACATTTGGGATTGGAGATTTTGGGAGTTGGGCAAGGTGATGAGGTAATTTGTCAGAGCTTCACTTTTGCTGCATCCGCGAACCCCATTACCTATTTAGGGGCTACACCCATATTTGTTGATAGTGAAGAAGAAACTTGGAACATTTCACCAATTCTCTTAGAGAAAGCAATAAAGGATAGATTGGCCAAAGGAATAAGGCCTAAGGCCATAGTTGCAGTGCATTTATATGGAATGCCCTATAAGGTTGATGAAATCCATGCAATAGCAAGAAAATATGAAATTCCTGTAATAGAGGATAGCGCCGAGGCTTTGGGCAGCTCTTATAGTGGATTCAATTGTGGAAGTCTCGGGGATATTGGTATTTTATCCTTTAACGGAAATAAAATTATAACCACTTCTGGTGGAGGGGCCCTACTTTGCAAGGATAGGGATATTAAGGAAAAAACCATTTTTTTGGCCACTCAGGCTCGAGATAATGCGCCCCATTATCAACATTCCAACATTGGATACAATTATAGAATGAGCAATGTTTTGGCAGGAATAGGCCGTGGACAAATGGAAGTTCTTAAAGATAGGGTTGATGCAAGGCGGCGAAACTTTGAATATTATAAAAAGCATTTATCAAGCTTGCCGGAAATTACATTTATCAATGAACCGGAAGGAAGTTATTCCAACCGATGGTTGACCTGTGTGTTGACCCCTTCGTTTGAAGTAAGGGAAGAAATAAGAATGGCCCTTGAGAACGAGAACATCGAATCAAGGCCACTATGGAAACCTATGCATTTGCAGCCAGTATTTGAAAATAATATTTCATTCGTCAACGGAGTAAGTGAAGATCTTTTTGAAAGAGGTCTTTGTTTGCCTAGCGGTTCCAGTCTTGAAATTGAAGATTTGGAAAGAGTTTGTGGAACCATTAAAAACTTACTCAAATGATCAAGGAATTCTTTTTTAGAACGGGTAAACGCTATGCTTCAAAATGGACGGTACTTTTCATAGATCTATGTATTGTCTCGTTTTCTTTTATATTAGCTTACTTCATTAGGTTCAACCTAAGTTTTAATTTCGATGTACAACGTTTATGGGCCCAACTTCCAATTGTTGTTTTTTTGTTTTTGGCCGCGTTTTTAATTTCGGGAAGTTATAAAGGTGTTGTTAGACACACTGGTATTAAAGATGTGTATGCAATTTTTAATGCTGTTTGTTTGGCCAGTATTGGAGCTATTGCTGTAGTTCTGATCAATAGGTACATGGGCTTTGTCGACGGATTTACCATTCCATTGTCCATCATCATTATTAATAGTTTATTGACTTTCATTGTACTGGCTACTTCTAGGTATGTGTTCAAAATTGCTTTTGAAAGTGTAATGAAAAGGGGACATGTACCATCAAAGAATCTGATTATTTACGGTGCAGGTGAATCAGGAATCATTACATACAATACATTGACCAACCATTCCAAGATGGGAGCCAAGGTCATTGGTTTTGTAGATAATAATATGCAAAAGGTTGGTAAACAGATAAATGGGGTTAAAGTTTATAATAAATCCATACTGACCGAAGAGTTTGTAAAATTCCATAATATATCGGAAGTCATTTTCTCCATTCAGAGTGTCACCCCGACACAGTTAAGGATCCTGGTCAATGAAATTGTAGACCTTCCCGTTAAAGTTAAAATTGTTCCTCCTGTAGAAGATTGGATCAATGGGGAGCTTAAGGTATCCCAGATTAAACGGGTACAGATCGAAGATTTATTGGATAGACCCCCAATTGAGATAAAGAACAGCAAAGTCATGAAGGACTTTGAAGATAAGGTAATCATGGTTACCGGTGGAGCTGGATCTATAGGTAGTGAATTGGTCCGACAGATATGTAAATACAATTACCGGTCTTTGATTGTGCTCGACCAAGCAGAATCTGCACTTTATGATTTGCAACAAGAATTGAAACAAGCAGGTTTTTTCAACTTTGTCCCTATAGTGAGCGATATTAGGGATAAAAATAAAATGCGGGTCTTGTTCGAGCAGTATCAACCCGATAGAATATTCCATGCTGCGGCATATAAGCACGTTCCATTGATGGAACAGAACCCTTACGAAGCAGTAAAGATAAACGTGGCAGGGACCAAGACCATCGTTGACCTTGCCTGTGAATATGAAGTTGAAAAGTTTGTTTTTGTGTCTACGGACAAGGCTGTCAATCCAACCAATATTATGGGGGCCACCAAGCGGATTGCCGAGATGTACATTAGCTGCAGACAGCAAGATCGTAAGACAAAATTTATTACCACCCGATTTGGAAATGTTCTTGGGTCCAACGGTTCGGTAATACCATTGTTCAGAAAGCAAATTGAAAAGGGAGGCCCGCTTACGGTTACCCATAAAGATATTACAAGGTATTTTATGACCATTCCCGAAGCCTCCCAATTGGTATTGGAAGCAGGAGCCATGGGGAAGGGGGGGGAAATCTTTATTTTCGATATGGGCGAATCTGTTAAGATCATAGATTTGGCCAAGAATATGATCAGACTTTCAGGACTTCATTACCCAGATGACATTGATATCAAAATTACCGGTCTTCGACCAGGGGAAAAGTTATATGAAGAGCTTTTGGCCAACGGCGAAAACACACTTCCCACATATCACGATAAGATTATGATCAGCAAGGTCCGGGAGATTGATTATAACAAAATACGAACGATGATCGATGAGCTTTGCATATCGAATCTATTTTTCAAGGAAAATGTTGTGCAACTCATGAAAAGTATTGTTCCAGAATACATTTCCAACAATTCTGATTTTTGTAAATTGGACAAAAAGAATCCAAGTAGGGAGATTAAAAAATCTTCGGAGATTGAATATCCTCAACTCAACAATTAAAAATGAATATTTCCATGCGCCAAAAAATTCAATTGGTATGTTATTTAGCTATTTCATGCCTAATCTTCTCTTGCACACCATCCAAGGATGTGGTCTATTTTCAAGATGCCAGCCAATTTGAAACATTGGTTGACGATAATACGTTTACTACAAAGTTCAAAGTAGATGATTTGGTAAGCATAAACGTTTCCACCTTAGACCCGGAAGCCAGTGCCCCTTTTAATCTTTTTAGAGGTTCAGAAGAAGGAGGAATTCGTCCGGAACAAGTAAATTACTTGGTTGATAAGAATGGTGAAATCGACTTTCCGGTAATAGGAAAGGTTAAGATTGAAGGACTTTCACCGAGTGAAACAAGAGAATTATTAAGGGAGAAACTCAAGGACTACTTAAAAGATCCGATTATTAATATAAGAATTAGAAATTTTACAGTTACTGTTCTAGGTTCGGTCAACAGGCCAGGCACATATCCGATCAACGGTGAGCAAATAACCATAATGGAAGCCTTGGGATATGCAGGAGATATCAATATTAAAGGTAGGCGTGACAACGTCATGGTAATCAGGGATTTCGACGGCACCAAGGTGTACAATAGAATTAACCTTAATAGCAAGGAAGCGCTTAAATCCCCCGTGTATTATCTTACTCAAAATGATGTTGTTTATGTGGAGCCAAACAAATCTGGTAAAACACAATCCAGTTTAGATCAAAGAGCTACTATTGCAATTTCAATAATTTCTACATTGATTACTTCTACCGTAATTTTACTTACAAGAAATTAATGCTATCTGATTAAGATTAAAAATTAACATTCCCCAAAGAACATGAACAATTCAGAATTGGATTTAAAAGGCATCGTACAATCATATACAAAACATTGGAAATGGTTTGCTTTAAGTGTTTTCGCCTTTATCGGTTTGGCCCTACTATATCTAAGGTATGCAATTCCTGAATACAGTGCTACAGCCAAGATTCAAATTTTGGAGGAGTCCAATGGAGGATCGGAATTGAATGTTCTGGAAGATTTAAACTTGTTTTCTTCGGGCAAAACCAAAATGGAAGATGAGATAGAATTGATCAATGCCAGAGAAAACTATATTCGCATCGTAAAGAACCTGGACCTCAACATTAGGTTTTTCATGCAGGGAAACATTAAGGATGCGGAATTATACGACCAAAAAACAAAACCTTTTTCAGTAAACTTCTTATCAAATGATTCTATTATAAGTAATTCCAAATCTATCTTTTTTGTAAAGATATATTCGGGAACTTCATTCGGGTTTAGACAAAAAGAGGATAATCCTGAAAAGAGAATTGAATTTGGCGAAAAGTTTAACACCGAACTTGGTGACATTATTATTACGCCCAATACCAATCTGGAAAAGTACAAAAATCGTAATATCCGAGTAACGGTGAACCCTGTTAATGCAGTTGCAGATTATTATCGTAAAAAGACAAGTGTTAGGGCCAACGACACCAAGTTTTCCAATATCATCAACCTCACTTTGAACGACCCTATAGAACGAAGGGCCGTAGACATTATCAACTCATTGATCAACATCAATAATTCCAATGCAGTAAGGGACAAAAAAGAAATTGCGGACAGGACAACTAAGTTCATAAACGATAGGATAACAGAAATTTATTCCAACCTTTCAAGTGTTGACGAAACAGCGGAAAACTATAAAACAAGTAGGGGAATAGCGGATTTAGGTTCGCAGTCGAGTGTAAATTTTGATATGAGTGCAGCCGGGGAGCAACAGCTTCAAAATGTCAATATTCAATTGAACATTGCCAGCACCATGAAAGATTTAATAGATGGCCAACAAGGTTATGAGATTATTCCAGAGGTTGGGTTGGCAGATCAAAGTATTTCCTCAACGGCCATGCGCTACAACGAACTTGTGGTTCGAAGAAATAGATTGCTGGAAAGCTCCAATGAAAAGAACCCGGTAATTGTTAAGCTCGATCAGCAGTTGGAAGCATTAAAGACAGGAATGAAATCCAGTCTTAACAATGTGACCAACAACCTTAATTTGCAGGTAAATAGTTTGAGCAAACAACTTTCTCAGATAAATTCAAGAATTTATGCAGCCCCAGGAAATGAACGTGCTCTAAGGGATATATCAAGAAAGCAGCAGACTACGGAATCGCTATATCTTTATTTATTGCAAAAAAGAGAGGAATCTCAAATAACTTTTGCTTCTGCTTCGCCAAAATCTAAAATAGTTGACGCCGCATATGGTTCCAACAGACCCGTATCCCCAAAGACCAATGCAATCTACCTTGCTGCCTTTATCCTAGGATTGTTATTGCCTTTCTCCATTATCTATGCCAGGGACTTATTGGATAACAAAATTCATAATAAGATAGAACTTGAAAAATTGATTTCCAACAAGGTTCCTGTATTGGCCGAATTGCCCAAAATAGGTAGAAAGGACAAAAAGTTGGTTTCAGGTTTTGACCGGTCCGTATTGGGTGAGTCGTTAAGGATTTTAAGGACTAATCTGGATTATCTTTTAAGACAGAATATAAAATCCGGAAAAGGAAGTATTACTTTAATTACATCCAGTGTTTCTGGAGAAGGAAAAACATTCTTATCATCTAATTTAACCATGGTTCTTGCGAGTACCAAAAAGAAAGTATTATTGGTCGGTGCCGATATCCGAAACCCAAAATTGCACAATTTTTATTTGGATATGGATGAAAATGGCAAACAAATGAAAAGAACTGACTACATTGGATTAACCGAGTACTTATACAATGATAATTTAAAAGTTAATGAAGTAATTACTTCCGTTGAAGTTGCCGATAATAAGATTGATATTGTTTTTTCTGGAAAAATCCCTCCGAACCCAGCGGAATTGCTTATGAGCGATCGCCTTGAAGAATTTTTTGAAAAGGTGAGGGAAAGTTATGACTATGTTATTGTGGATTCAGCACCAATGCTTGCAGTAACAGATACCTTATTGATAGGAGAATATGCTGACCAAATATTATATGTTACCAAATCAGGTGTAACTGAGAGAAAAGTCCTTGAATACCCTATCAAGCTTTTGGATGATGGAAAGATCAAAAATCTATCATTCATCGTAAATGGAGTAAAAGAATCCAATCTAGGCTATGGAGGAAAGTATGGCTATGGGTATGGGAAAACGGTTAAAAAGTGGTGGAAATTTTCTTGATCAATAAAAGGTCTGAATCGTATTTTCAATAACTGGAAGTAATCTGTTCAAGACCTTTTTGGAAAGCCTTATTTCTTTTAATAAGCCTAAATGTCTGGTATTATGAACATCGGTACCGACAAAATCTATCAAATCATCTTTTAATAATTTTTCGGCAATCTTCTGGACTCCGACACCATAAGATTCTGATGTTAAAGAAAGCAAATTGAGCTGGAATAATATTCCATTGGACTTCATTGACGGATACTTTCCATATTTTCCATGATAGTACATATACCGTTCTGGATGGGCCAAGATCGGAAAATACTTATGTTTTCCAATTTTATCAACGGCAACATCGAAATTAAACGATGGTTGCAAGTAGGACATTTCAATAAGTAAATACTCATTGTTTAGAGGCATTACCTGCTGTTCTTTCAGAATATTCTCGAAGTTGTCATCAATCATGTGCTCGGCAGCACAATTGACCGTAATATTTGACATCCCCTTTTTTTCCAACTCCCTTAAAAGCAGCTCATGTGCTTTTTTTATTGTTTTTGGGGTATTGTCATAATGATTGTGCATGATGTGTGGAGTACATCTAAAGGTGGTCACTCCCAATTCCGAAAAGCCATTTATAAGCACCATGGATTCTTCCACCGTCTTTGCTCCATCATCAATACCAGGAATAATATGGTTGTGAATATCCACCAGACCGTGCAAGTAATCGGCCAAATAAATTTTCCTTTCAAAAAAACTTATCATGTATAAAATTTGGACTGCAAAGATAATGGATATGTTTGCTCAATTTATAGAAGAAGAGTCAAATAAAAGAACTGTGGGTCATCAAAATAAAAAAACCGGCCTATAAAAGGCCGGCTCGATAGATTCACTACTTATTGTATTTTCTAACTAAACTCGAGCACTAAGTTAAATCTTAATACCACTCATTGAGATTAACAAAAGATCAAAAAGGTTAATGAAAGATTAATAGGGTTAACCAATAGGTAAATAGCTGCCGATTTTTTGTTTATTTAGCGGTATGCTGACCAAGAGAAACCTGTATGTCTTTGTTTTTGTAATTGCCGTAATAGGCCTTTTGGTGGTACAGTACCAATATTTAAGGGTAGGATTGGGCTTGGCAAAGGCCCAATTTTCGGATAAGATAGATAAGGCAAGGGAAAATATTAATAGCGAATTATCTGAGGTGAACTCACTGACCTATACCTTGGGAAATGCTATTAAGAAAGATACATCCGAAGTAACCATAGGTTTGGATAGCCTTGAAAAGACATCTCAATACTACCTAAATGATTATATCTCTTATCAATTGAATGTTTCCGGGATAGATGCACCTTTTTCCTATACCCTATTTTCCCGTGATTCCATAACTTATCTGAGTTCTGTTAGGCCACACCTCAAAGCGAAGGATAATTTAACCTACCCAATGAAGATTGAAGGATATCTCCCAGAATTGCTTCAAAAGGAAGTTATTTTAGAAATAGGTTTTGAAGACTTGAACAAATATTTTCTGGGGCAATTAAGAGGATTGATTATTCCTGGGTTGCTATTCTTGTTGCTGATTATTATTGTAGTAGTCTGGGTGCTAAAATCGTTTTATTTACAAAGAAGCATTATTACGACTACGAACGATTTTATAAATAACCTCACACACGAGCTCAAGACCCCTGTTTTTTCCATTGGTTTGGCCAGCAAGATTTTGGAAGAAGATATCTCGGAAAATAAAAAACCGGTTGTAGAGCTCATTCGCAAGGAGTCGGACCGGTTAAAAACACATATTGATAAGGTTTTGGAGTTGGCCAGTATGGAGTCGGGCAATAAGCTATTGCAGCTTCATGAAATAGATTTTAGGACCGACTTAAAGCAAATATGTGAGAGTTTTGCCATACTTTACAAGCACAACGCCATTGATTTTGATTACGACTTGGAGGAGGGCCCATATTACATCCAGGCCGAAAAGTTTCATTTGGAAAATGTAATAGGAAACCTTTTGGAAAATGCCCGAAAATATTCAGATGACCCCAAGATAAAATTGACAGCCTCTAAAAACAGGGAAAGACTCTCAATAAAAATTAGTGACAACGGCCCGGGTATATCCAAAGAGGACATAAAAAAGATTTTCAGTAAATATTACAGGGTCAAAAATGGAGATGTGCACAGGGTAAAGGGATATGGTCTGGGCTTATATTATGTGCAGAAGATTATAAAAATGCACCGTGGTAAGATTTCGGTGGAAAGCGAAATGGGAAAAGGGACTACATTTGTCCTATCCCTTAAACTGACCAAAAATGAATAAAACGTATAAATTACTTTTGGTGGAGGATGACAATTCTTTAGGGTATCTGCTATCCGAATATTTGGGTATGAAGGGGTTTGCCATTACTTGGGCCAAAGATGCCGCAGAAGGACTTCTCAAAACAAAGACAAATGTGTTCGACCTAGCCATTTTGGATGTAATGCTTCCGGACATGGACGGATTTGAACTCTCCCAAAAAATAAAGAGTATCAATCCAGAACTGCCATTTATTTTTCTTACGGCCAGGTCACTTAAGATAGATGTTTTAAAAGGTTTTTCTATGGGTGCGGTCGACTACTTAAAAAAACCAATTGATGAGGAGGAACTGGTTGTGCGTATCAATACGCTTATGTCTAGATTGGTTGATGATAAAGAAAAGGAAGCACATGTATCCCAATATGAAATAGGGGATTACCTTCTTAATATGGATAATTTTGAACTAAGCTTTAAAGGGCAACCCATAAAATTGACAGGTAAGGAGTTTGACCTTTTGGCCCTTTTGGCTAAAAACAAAAATCAACTTTGCACTCATAAAGAAATATTGACCACCGTTTGGGATAAGAACGATTATTTCAACAAAAAAAGTCTCAATGTTTTCGTCTCGCATCTACGAAAACATCTTAGTCAAGACCCTAAACTTAGCATCGTTAACTTGAGTCGTCGCGGTTTTATGCTTCGTGTGGAAGAAGGGTAATACATGGTTGTGGCTTGATTTTTGTGACTTTTATTCATAATCGGGTCATCTATTTTGTTCAAATGTTCAATTTTTTTAAAAATATCTCCCCATCGCCCTCCTTGCACCAATTGGACCATCTTTACGGTCAAACGATATGCAACTGTCCCTTACAAGAGAAGATTTCCTATTGCCAAAGACTTATTGAAAGATCAAAATTTCATCTAAAGCAATCTAGCCCTAGAAAGGATTGCAATTATTTGAAGAGCTTAATTGAAGCTGCGGATGTTGAATTAAAAAAGCTGAAATCTGACTTGCCCAATTAGTTTTGTTGTATTTCTTACTCTAATATGAGTCCATACCTGTTTTGAAGATAATTGCTTTTTTGTTTATCCTTATCCAAATGTAAACTTCAAAATTATAATTACACCATTTACTTGTAACAAATTTAAAAATCCGCGACTCTTTTCTAGAATTTATACCCTTAATGGGTAAATCATTAGAAATTTAAATACTGTTCATGAAAAAAATGATTTTAGCTATTGTCTTCACTATAGCTGCAAGTTCTTATGCTCAAAAAATTATTACTCCCACAAGCAATCCAATTGATAATTTTACCTTGGTTGATGAAAAATATTCCTTGAGCTGGTATATAGTTCAAGATTCAATAAAGCGAAAAATTGGGGAGGTTGATACAGAAATACAGGTTAAACGAGATGAAATTAATTTTATCGTCAACGTAAAAATGCCTCAAGCTACTTCACCTTGGGTAGACACTACTATTGTAAAAACAAAGAATTTTGAGCCCATTTACCACTCATCCTTCAATCAAAATAGAGATATGGTGCTGAAATATGGTAGCAAATTGAAAGGATATTATTTGGATAAAAAAGTGAAAGAAAAAAGAGTTGTAAATGAAAATTTACCAGCCTCAATTTTCGATAGTAGCAGCTACCCGCAGTTAATTCGTTGGCTTGCTTATAAAGATGATTTTAGTGCTAAAATAGCCATTTTTGATTACAACCCAAATGCGAAAATTGGAACGTTATATGCAACTATAAATAGTGTATCAACGGGGAAGATGCAGGTTAATGGAATTAGTGTAGAGGTATGGAAATTAAATGTTACCGATGACATAAGTGACAATAAGGTAAATAATACTTATTACATAAGTAAAAATTCAAGAAGAATACTAAAACATGTAATTGATATGAATGGTAGAAAAATGGTCATGGAGCGAGAAACTCCTTAGTTAAAACCTCTGATTCATTTAAGAAAACATTCTAAAAAGCTGTAATTTTAGGACTCAAAAAATCTCAAGAATGAAAAAATCTATCCTAATACTAATCCTATTTTCAATTTCTATCAACGCATTTGCCACAGAAACTAAACTTATGGTTAGGGCAAAAGCAAAAGATGCCAAGTTTGTTGGGAGTTCACTGGGAGGTGCCCATGTAATAGTTAGAAATACTTTAAACGGGGAAATTCTTGCAGAAGGAAATACAGTCGGAAGCACGGGCAATACCAATATTATCATGAAAAGTGCCCATGAACGGTATACTCAACTCTCCGATGATAAAACTGCTGGATTTTTGGCGGTTCTGGATATTGACGTACCCACTTTTGTCCGAGTGGAGGTATTGTCTCCCATCAACAAGAAAAATGCACAGGTACATGCAAGCACCGAATTATGGCTAATCCCGGGAAAGGATATTTTGGGCGATGGCATAGTGGTTGAAATACCAGGCTTTGTTATTGATATTTTAAGACCCAACACGCATCAATATATTTCTTTGGAATCTGTTGCAAAAGGCTTACATATTGAAGCCAATATTGTGATGATGTGCGGTTGCCCTATTGAAAAAGATGGTATTTGGGACTCCAACCTTATGGAAGTAAAGGCCATGGTGCATAAGGATGGTGAACCTTTTGCAGAAGTAACTTTGAACAATCCAATTCAGAACACTTTTGAAGGGAGGTTGGAAATAGCCGAAGCCGGTTACTACCAAATCACCGTGTATGCCTATAATTCCAAAACAGGTAATACAGGGGTTGAAAAAATCAATTATATTATTAGCGAGTAGGATCCCTCTACTTAGGGCATAAAAGCGATTTTGATTGGGTTGTGGAAAATTGGTACCTTTTCCGTTCCAAACCCAACTAACTTGTTATGAAAAAGAACATTGCGTTCTCCCTGTTTTTAGTGATACTTGGTACAGCCTGTGATTCGAAGCCCAAAGTAGATTTATTGGAGGAAGGTATTCCCCTAAAAATGGCCGAATTTAGGAAACAGCAGGTTTCCAATGTGGAGTATACATTATCTTTTGATATTCCCTCGAAAAAAGAGGAGCCAATACCTTCTCGATTACGGCTAGATGTTGAAATCAATGATCTCTCACAACCACTCTACCTTGATTTTAATGCAGAAACTTCTTTACTGAAAACTATTCAGGTGAATGGTGGACAGCAGGAAATCAATCATCAAAAAGAACACATCATAATTACGGAAAACCTTCAAAAAGGTCCGAATACCATCGATATATCTTTTAATGCAGGAGAACTGTCCTTAAACCGAAACGACGATTATTTATACACTCTTTTAGTACCCGACAGGGCCAGCACCTTGTTTCCGTGCTTTGATCAGCCCAATATAAAAGCAAGCTATGTTTTGGATGTTACCGTCCCAAAAAAATGGAAAGTGCTAGGCGGCGCACCATTGGAAAATAGCTCAATCAAAGAGGATAAAATCCATTATCAGTTCGGAAAAAGCGACCCAATGAGCACCTATTTGTTCTCCATGGTTGCAGGAACGTTTGAGTCCGTAACAGAAAACCCAGGTGTGTTTGATATGACCCTGTTATACCGTGAAACGGATTCGACTAAAATAGATTATAGCCTACCCGTTATTTTTGATTTGCACCAACAATCCATAGATTTTTTAAAGGATTATACGCAATACGAGTTTCCTTTTCAAAAGTTGGATTATGCGGCCATTCCAGGTTTTCAATATGGAGGAATGGAGCACGTAGGCGCCATTCAATACCGGCAGTCATCTATTTTTTTGGATGAAAGTGCCACGGAACGCCGACGTATGGGGAGTGCCAAGCTTATTGCCCATGAAACCTCCCACATGTGGTTTGGGGATATGGTGACCATGGACTGGTTCAACGATGTTTGGATGAAAGAGGTCTTCGCCAATTTTATGGCGGATAAAATCGTTAATCCAGCTTTTCCGGATATCAACCATAGATTACAATTTATGATTTCCCATTACCGAGGTGCTTATGGAGAGGACAGAACTCGGGGAACCAATCCTATTCGCCAGCATTTGGATAATTTAAAGAATGCCGGCAGTCTGTATGGTGGGATTATTTATAACAAGGCTCCGATAATGATGCGACAATTGGAAGCAGCCATAGGAGAGAAGGCGTTTCGAGATGGAATACGAGAATATATTTCTACCTATGCCTACGGAAATGCAACTTGGACCGATTTGGTCAATATTTTGGATAAGCGCACCCCAAACGATTTAAAAAAATGGAGTGAAGTATGGGTGAACCAATCCGGTAGACCCATTTTGGAAGAAAAAATTGATTATGCGGACGGAAAAATAACAAGCTTTTCCATCTCCCAACATGCTGAAGATGGAAGTGACAAACTATGGCCACAATCTTTCGAAGTGACATTGGTGTATCCGGACAATACCCGTACTGTTCCAGTAACCATTTCTGAAAGTAGGGTAGAAGTAGATTTAGCTATAGGATTGCCAAAACCGGAAGCTATAATCTATAATTCCAATGCCTTTGGGTACGGAGTCTTTCCGATGAATACTTCAGAACTTCCCTTTATTCCAGTATTAAAAGACGAAGTTGCTCGTGGTTATTCATATCTCAATACCTACGAAAACGTATTGTCGGGGAATATTTCACCCACAAAGTCTTTTGACCTTTTTATGGATGGTGTTTCAAAAGAACGAAACGAATTGGTTCATGGGTTGATCTGTGCACAGCTAAGCAGTATATTTTGGAGTTTTTTAAATGAGGAGCAACGAAAAGAAAAACAAGTCTTGGTGGAAAATATGCTTTGGAAGGAACTCCTCGATGATGGGTATGAACCCAATATCAAAAAGAACATATTTGGACTTTGGAAAGGATTGGCGTACTCCAACGCCGCCAAAGAAAAGCTTTATGGTATTTGGAACAAAAGCGTCGAAATTCCAGATTTACGGTTGAATCAGGATGATTATACCAATATGGCCATGACGTTGGCATTATATGAACATGATTTAACTGAAACAATATTGGAACAAACAAAAGCACAATTAAAAAATCCGGATAAGGTAGAACGTTTTGAGTTTTTGTTGCCAGCGTTATCATCTGATGAATCTGTAAGGGATGCCTTTTTTGAGTCGTTCAAGGAAGCCAACAACCGGGAAAAAGAGTCATGGGTTGTCACAGCATGTGGATATTTACATCATCCTTTACGTCAAAAAACAGCAATAAATAATATTCCTTTGGCCTTGGATCTACTCGAGGAAATACAGAAAACAGGTGATATTTTCTTTCCAAAACGATGGCTTGCATCCACAGTCGGGCAATATCAATCCAAAGAAGCTTTAGAGCATGTGGAAAATTATATCCAAGAACACCCAGATTTGGAACCATCCTTAAAAGGAAAGTTGCTACAAGCTTCCGATGATTTGTATCGTTTTGTAAATCAGGAGTAAAGATGATTTTTCTTGGTATTATGTAACTTTAGTTGCAATATAATGATTATAAATAACTGATTTTCAATATTTTGATGACGAAAATCATAGGATTCCCATAGTTGTGGTTATACTTTAGTTCCAACAAATTTTTAAATACGAGTACCATGAAAAAGATTTTAATGTTGGTGTTCGTTGTTCTCGGAACAGTGACACTAATGGCACAGGACAGGGATAGGGACAGAGTCCAAGATCCCGATCAAGATCGAGACCGTTTAATGCTGGTCGATGGCGATGTACTTCAAATTCGCGATCGTGACCAAATTCGTTTGCAAGACCCAATTACGCTAAACGATGGAACGGTTGTTAATCCAAATGGAACTTATTTTACCCGAGATCGAGACAGACTCAGGTTAAAAGATGGTGAATGTTTGGATAGTGATGGAATTAAATACCGTAATGAGTATCAGTATCGTTACAAGGTGATGCAATCTGACAAAGGACTTACCGATGCACAGGTTCAGCAACGCACCCAAAACAGGTATCAGTTGATGCTCATTGATGGTGAAATCTATCAAATTAGAACACAGTCACAAAATAGATTGCAACAGCGACTTGAACTTGCAGATGGAACCATGGTTAATCCAGACGGTACCTACATGAATCAAAATCGTCAGCAATTGAGGCTTCAAGACGGCGAATGTTTGAATTTGAATGGTGAAAAGTTCACCAACATGTACAAGCATCGTAAAATGATGGTCAACAAGAATATGAAGTCCATCAAAAACATGAAGTCTAAAAAATCCATGAACACCCTTAAGAAAAAAAAGGGCGTCATGTGATGGTATTGTATTAAGGGCTTTACCACCATGTGGTGGAGCCCTTATGTTTCATCTGTAAATGATTTATCATGAAACGGTATTTACTCTTAAGCGTAATATTATGTTTGGGTACCATAGCAGGTACATTTGCCCAAAAGACCAATAAGGAAAAGGCCAATAAGGAAGATTCTTATGTTTTGATGGATGTAAGTTATATGAACGATGCGGTATTTATGGGTAGGCGAGATTCCATTACCGCTCCGTACTTATTACCTTCCATAGGATATTATGACAAGTCAGGATTGTTCATTGATGCTACGGTATCGTATCTAACAAGTTCCGATGAGCAACGTGTGGACCTTTTTTATTTAACCGGAGGATATTTGTTCGATTCCAATAATTGGAGCGGAGGTGTTTCGGGAACGGCTTATTTTTACAATGAAGAGAGTTACAATGTACAATCCGAGGTGGTTGCGGATATTACGGGATTGATCAGTTACGATTTTAAATTGCTGGAACTATCGGTTTATGCCAGTTCCTATTTCAATAAGAATAGTTCACCCGACATATTTTTCGGTCTTATGGCCGATCATACCTTTAGGGCATTTAACGATCATTTGTTGTTTGCCCCTCGATTTTCGGTTTATGCAGGATCCCAATATTTTTATGAAGAATACTACACTACCAGTAGATTGGGCAACAGAAAAAGTGGGACTAATGGACAGGGTAGTGGTTCGGGAGGATCTGTAGATTCAGGAACCGAGGTTACGACAGTGCAAATTGCGGAAGCTTCCAAATTCAATCTCCTCAATATGGAACTGAGTTTCCCCTTCCAATACCATTTCGACCCATTTATTTTGTCGTTTACACCTACTTGGGCATTTCCCCAAACTCCTGCAACCCTTACTACAGACACGGGCACATTTGAAGAGGATTTGGAGAATGTGTTTTACTGGTCGGTAGGCTTAAGCTATTGGTTCAATACAAATAAGAAGAAGTAATCTTCTAATTTCTTTTGGGCAAATACAATTTAAAGGTTTTGGCCTTAGTGCTAATCTTATCCAAGTGACCCATAAATGATTTGTCCTTCATTAAAAAATGAACATGTACAAAACCATCGGTATGTGTAAAAACTCCTTGGTGGTGTTCCGAATAAAAACCAATGAACTCCCCTTTGGTATTTTCAAATGAAAACTTTTGTGATTTTACACCTTCACGATAGCCTTCTACTTTGGGCAAGCGAGGAGTAACAATATGAGCTGTTAATGCATCAAACTCACCTTTTATCTTAAATGCGAAAGCTTGATTTAGGTCATAACCGTTTTCTTTGGCAATGGATGCTACTTTTTCTTGAATATCATGAACGCTATTAAAATCTCCTTCAATTTTAAAGATATTCCATTTAAGAACATTGGAATACACAAAAAATGGGGAACGGATGTCCCAATCTTTTCCAACTTCATACGTTCCCTCGGTAAAAGCTGAGGCAAAATAGGGTTTACCATCCACAACCGTAATTTCTCCCTTCATTTTATCATATGGCCCCATACCGTACAAATGGTTTTTTGGAGAGATGGTATCCAACCAAATATTTAGGTCATAAGTATTCCCCATATCCTTCATGGCTCCAACGGAATGGGTTTTTGGTACCTGGGCACTCAACTGAATCACAAATAAAGAAGCCGTAATCGTAAGTAGAAGATTTTTAATAGTCATTTTAAGTTATAGAATTAGGTTAAAAAGATAGCCCGAAACTATGATACATAGCATCACTACTCCGAAGAATATCCCGATTAATTTAATGGTCATTACTTTTTTAAGGAGCATGGCCTCTGGAAGCGATAAGCCCACAACCCCCATCATAAATGCAATGGCTGTTCCCAAGGGAATCCCCTTATCTACCAAGACCTGAACAATGGGCAATATTCCGGAAGCATTGGAATACATGGGTACTGCTAAAATAGTGGCTATGGGAACCGCAAAAAGGTTGTCTTTGGCCATATATTTTTCAAAAAAGCCTTCTGGAATATAGCCGTGCATAAGTCCACCAATAGCTATACCGATAATAACATAAGGTAAAACCCCTTTCAATATTTTTAAGGCTTCCGCCCAAATAATGGGCAACCGTTGTTTAAAGGATTGTTTTTCCTCTTCAAACCTTTTTTGATCTCTTTGTGCATTAGTCAAGACCTCTTTAACCCATGGCGTAAGAAACTTTTCCAACTTCAACTTTTGAAGAATCAATCCAGATATGGTTCCCAATAATACGCCGCTCAATACATATAAAATTGTTGTTTTTACTCCAAAAAGTCCCACAAAAAGACCAATGGCCACCTCGTTCACCAAAGGTGATGTAACCAAAAAAGCAAAAGTGACTCCCAAGGGAATACCTCCTCTTACAAAACCAATAAATAAGGGTACGGAAGAGCAGGAGCAAAAAGGAGTGACCACTCCAAACAGGCTTGCCATAAAATATTCGGCCCCATACAGTTTATTCCTGGAAAGATAATTTTTTACTCGATCTATGGGAAAATAGCTGTTGATAATCCCCATTAAGAACACTACAGTGAACAGCAACAACAATATTTTGATACTGTCATAGATAAAGAAGTCCAAGGCCTTGGCTAAATGGTCTTCGGGGTTCATTCCAAAAACATTATATACCAACCATTGGGCCATATGTTCGAGCCAATCAAACAAGGGGTTCAATTTTTACGGTTCCAGATATGTTACACATCTGCTTAACTGTGTTGTAAATGGTCCCAAACTTTTCTAAGTTTTTTTGTAAAAGCTTGGGGTTTAAATTTGAATCCTGACTATGTATTGTCAATTCATAAAAGATATCATCCATTCGTGGTGGCCCATCAAGCCTTTGTGCCTTAATGTCTATGTGTGCCTTTAAGTAATCAAATTTTAAGAGGACAGAAAAACGTTCCACATTTTTTAAAATACAAGCCGCCAAGGACCCAAGGAACAATTCTGCTGGATTGGCTAAATCATTCTCAGTTTTGGTAGTTGTCCCAAATTCAAAAATTGAATTTTTTATGGATAATGTGCCACTACTCCCGGCAACGGACATTGCTTTTACCTGATAACCCATGGGTCGTTTTTTTAATTTTGAAGCCAAGTTGTTAGTTCAGTCTTGGAGGGTATGCGTCCTTTGGCTACCACAATACCGTCTATAACCAAGGCTGGAGTCATCATTACATCAAATTTCATGATGTCAGCTATATCCTCGACTTTTTCTATGGAAGCATCAATTTGGTTTTGATCGACCACATCTTTAACAACGTTGGTAAGCTTTTGACACTTGGGACAGCCAGTTCCCAAGATTTGAATGAAATGTTTCATTTTATGAGACTTTTATATTTTCATCGTAAAATTACGATAGATAGATGTCACAATATGTGACATTTGTCACATGGAAGAATATATGATCGCTTAAATAAATTAAGAATGGAAGTTAAAGACGATATATACAGCTTTTTTCTATTTTAAGCGGATTATATGGACACATTTAGTTAACCTTATAATTGCTGACCTTTAACCTTATTTTACCAGTTTTAGTGTCCATATTGCGCATAGCTTTTCTATCAATATCTGTATCGCTCCCCATAAAGTTCAGCGGTATTTTTAACTTTTCCACAGCAAAAACTACTTCTATTTTATTGGGGAGAATGTCTTGTTTGTTTTCGTATTGGATGGATAGGTTATAGGTGCCGTTTTTTTTGGTTGTGATTTCTGATGCGGTGATACGAGCATTTTTTACATCAAGATATAAGGTTGCCAAAGCCATATCCGAACGTTTATCAGTTGGAATTACATTAATTACCTTCACCTCTTGCCCATTTATGAAATCATTTCCCCGATTCACGGTGATAAAGGAATATTCGAAGAGTTCAGAAAAAGCAAAATCTAATCCACGTTTAGGAAGGACCACAAAATCATCACTTGAAAATTGAATATCCTTTCCCACCTTATAATCCATAGAGGCATATTTGGTAGGCATATTAATGAAGGGGACATCCAAATCAAGCTGTAGCTCGGCAGAAAATTGAGCAATGGAATCCATTCTTTTTTTGATTTTCATCAAATCAGGATCGATTTCTTGCGCAGAAATAAACGCGGGGGCAGTGACCAAAAACAATAGACCTATTATTCTTTTCATCCTACATCTTGTTTTGTGAAGATATACATACCAATTACCGTTACCACCAATGTATAGCAAATCAGAAATAGGTTATCGATCATAATGGTATAATAGTTCAATTCATAATCAAAAAAGCGTTGCCAAGTATTGGTAAGCTTTGGAAAAAAGTATCGTTCAATTTTTCCCAGGCCAAACTCAGCTTTTAAGAGCAAAGAGCTTAAAACAAGAAAGAAAGCAGACGCAATCCATGTTTTGGCAGGGTCTTTAAGCAATATTCCAAGGGTAATACTCACTGTAGTGAAAAATATCATACTCAATGTGCCTGAACCAAATGCCAAACAGATACGTTTAAAGGCTTCTTCTGATGGAAAAAAATTAAGAGTGCCCAAATAAACCACCAAATCTCCTTTACCGAACAATCCGTAAGCCAAAAGGAATGTCGTCAACATTAGTATAAACAATACGATTAGCGTGAAAATAAGGGAAGTAATGAATTTAGCGGCGATTAACTTCCTTTTGCTAACCGCTTGTAATACTATGGTTTTTAATGTTCCATTTTTGTATTCTTCCGTTATCAAAGCAGAACTTACGATCATTAATATTAATGGAAGGTTGAACCAGAGCGAATTCAATACAATGTACAAAAGTAGGTTTCCGTTAAGCAGGTTGCCTTCAAAATAGAAGGATTGTCTCAAACTATCCAAAAGTAATTCCAAAATTGTGGCTCCTTGGAAATATGCGGCAACCAGAATTATGAGCTCAATCAAGAGAACGGCTGCTATGGCATACCATGTCTTACTTTCCCTGAATAGCTTGAACAACTCAACTTTTATAAGGGGGAACATCATTTGGTTATTGGAGTTATAAGTTGTTCCAAGGTTATTTTTGGGATACAAGAGGTTATTTCATAGTCAGCTTTTAATAATTCAGAAAGCAATTCGGAAATCTTGTCGCATTCCACGGTTACTTTGTCCTTTTCGGAAGCTACTAGATAAGGTGAAATCGCTTCGGCTCGCTGAACATTTTTGGCAGCTATAGTGTACACATTTACGAATGTATCTATTAACTTTTGTGTTTCTCCTTCATTTACAATACAACCTTTTTCAATAACATATAAATAATCACAGCATTTGTGGAGTTCGGCCATGAGGTGGGATGACAATAAAATAGCAATATTTTGCCCAGCTAGTTTTTTTATGAGTTGTATGAGCGATTCTACTCCATCAGGATCCAAACCGGCGAAGGGTTCGTCCAAAATTAGTATTTCTGGTTGATTGAGCAGGGCAATTGCGATACCCAAACGTTGTTTCATTCCCATTGAAAAATTTCGGACTGGATCTTTACGACCAATAGGAAGCCCAACTTCTTCGAGGTAACTCTCTAACGATGGTTTGTCGGTCGGAGAGCCTTGGATCTGAGCGAAAACCTTCAGGTTTTCGTATGCGTTCAAATACTTGTACAAACCTGGCTCCTCAATAACCGCTCCAATGGGTTTTGCCCGATTGGACAAAATTTTTATGTAACCAGCATCTGGTGTTACCAAACCACATAATATCTTGAACAAGGTTGTTTTTCCAGCACCGTTCCTACCCAAAAGCCCGTTAATGGCGCCAGGTTTAAGGTGGATGGAAACATTATCTAAAGCTTTACCCGATTTATAGGATTTGGTTAGCTGGATTGCCTCTAACATGGACTTCGGTTTTTTGAGCGTTTCTAAACTGGAATTTAGGCTCATAATACTTTTCTAAAAAGGTTCTGGACCAAAAATATTTTTTAAAGAAGAACAGGGGGTCTTGAATCATAAAATGGGGTGTGAAATGATACCATTTGATTCCGGCATTAACATAATGATTTTTGACTTGCTTTTCCATGCCCAGTTCCTTTGCAGCAGTGCAGAGTGCCATGCGCTGACATTTACTCCCTTTGTAATATTCCGCAATTTTTGGTGAATACCCGTGTTCATACAAATGGTCTTTAAATCGTTTGTAATTCTGAATTCGTGACCAGGCATCCATAATTACAAGAAAAATATGGATAAAAGCGAACATCAAGGACCACAGCCAAAAAATTGTCACCCAAATGGGCTTGCCATCCGTGGATTTTTGAAGCATGATAAAGTAAACTACGGTTTCTAAAATAAAGAGAATCAGTGCTCCATAGAGTAGTTTGCCTACGTTCCAGTAAGAAACAAACTTTCTAGGTTGCTTTGGTAAATCGCTAAAATGCATTGTAGTATGGGTGCTGTCAGTACAATTATAATAATAATTCGATTACATCGTATTGAAAATCAGCATCCAGCTATTATTTTTTTTGATTACTCCAAATATTCTTTCAAAAGCTCAATTTTGGATGACTTTCTTAGTCGTGCCAACGCTTTTATCTTTATTTGTCTTACCCTTTCAGGGGTGAGGTCCAGATTAAAAGCGATTTGTTCAATTCCCATAGATTCATTTGTGCCAATCCCAAAATACATTTTTATGATAAATGCCTGCCTATAATCCAGCATGTTCAGCATACTACCCATCTCCAGAGCTAATGAATGGTCTATGAGTTTTTGTTCAGGGCTGTCCGTATCTTTGGATGGCATAGTGTCGTGCAAGTTCATTCCTCCATCTCCAAATTTCAGGGATTCATCCATCGAAATAGGCCAAGAAGAATGCTTCATACAAACATTGATCTCAGATAATGAGAAATCGATTAACTCTGATATTTCTTCTGCAGTAGGTGGTCTTTGATGCCTCTGTTCAAAATGGGAAGAAACTTGGTTAATCTTATTTATGACATTTATTTTATTCAAAGGCAAACGAACCATCCTTGATTTTTCGGAAAGTGCTTGTATAATTCCTTGGCGTATCCACCAGACCGCGTAGGAAATAAATTTAAATCCACGGGTCTCATCAAATTTGGTGGCAGCTTTCACCAATCCAAGATTACCTTCGTTTATCAAATCATGTAGATTAAGGCCTCTTGATTGGTATTGTTTAGCTACAGATACAACAAACCTTAAATTGGCAGATACTAACCTTTCCAGGGCAGGAATGTCACCGTTTCTGATTCGTATTGCTAAATCAACTTCTTCCTCTTCCGTAATCATCGGGATACGAGCTATATCATTAAGGTATAGGTTAAGTGAAGGTGTATCCCTTTTGGTAATCTGTTTTGATATGGATAGAGGTCTCATTGTATTACTTTTTCATTAGGTCTTTGTCCTTACATAAATAAGGTTGCCATTGCCCTTGGGATTTTTTCTGGAACCTATTTCTATTTGATCTAAGGATTTGACCATAGGTGTCAATTTTCGGAATCCGTAATTTCTTGAATCAAAATTGGGATGTTTTTTTTGGAGCAATGTGCCGACCTCTCCCAAAAACGCCCAACCTTCTTCATCTTCTACATCTGCAATGGTGGTAAGAATCAAGTCAATCACCTTTGGGGTGATTTTGTCAACCTTATCTTTATCGTTTTTCTGCTGAGTATCGGATTCTCCTATTTGGGGTTTATGCAGTATTTCTAGATAAATAAACTTATCACAGGAAACTATAAATGGATCTGGGGTTTTTCTTTCTCCAATCCCAAAAACCGTCATTCCTGCCTCTCTCAGGCGAATGGCCAGTCTTGTAAAGTCACTATCACTGGATACCAGGGCAAAACCGTTTACTTTACCAGAATACAAAATATCCATGGCATCTATGATCATAGCACTGTCCGTTGAGTTTTTACCTGTGGTATACCCGTATTGTTGAACAGGGGTAATGGCATTCTTTAGCAGAACATCTTTCCATTTTACCAAACTTGGCTTGGTCCAATCCCCATAAATTCTCTTAATACTGGGGTTACCATATTTTGCAATTTCCTCCAACATCTCCTTGACATATTTGGAGGGGATATTATCGCCATCGATTAAGACGGCAAGGTTTAAATCTTTATCCATAAAATCACTCCTCATTCATTTTTAAGTACTCATTCTTGTAGACGGCCTTAGCTAAAAGCTCTCTTCTTTCTTTTGATTTTTTGGTAAACTGTTGATTGTCCCTGATCTGTTTTAACTGTTTGGTATTTCGAACTTTGTTTCTATATCTCTTCAAAGCTCTTTCTATATTCTCACCAGGAACCAATTTAATTTTTAGCATATCTTATATTTAATGTATTTTTTTGAACTCGGTCATTGAACAATACTTTCTTTAAAGCATTGTGTTCTTTCCAAGAAATTTGGTGGATTTCTTGACCAATAGAATTTTAGACTTTGGCCTCACTGGCCCCTTGATAAGTGTATTGTTACAAGCAAAAAATATTAAGAAACAGCCCGTGGTAATTGGAAATAAGAAGCTGTGGGCCATCTTTTTATTTAAGGATTGGAGCAATCGTTGTCCTTAATACATAATGGAACGTAAAGGAAAGGATTTAAATTGAGAGTAAACCCGTTTATTCCGTTTATTATTGAATATAAATAAATTGACGATTGATATTTAGTTACTTCCCGATACAATATGTACTTTTCCTTGTTTTATAGGGCTTCAGCGCATTTTGAGGTGTAATAGAGGTACAAAAAAATTAAGATAATCAAACCTTTCTCTATTTAAAAGACAAATCAAAAATCTCACTTATGGTAAAGTTCAACCATGAAAAATCATTATTACCATGAAAAACCATTACTTTGATACAATCAATATGAATTTGGATTACACCAAATTAAACCTAGGTAATTTATGACCATGGTAACAGTTTAATGTAAACTGTTGCTACACTGAAGTCAACTTTCAATTTTTGCCAACAAACCAAACTATTAATTGTCATTGGTAAAATCCCCTTTTTTACCCTTAGTTTTATCCAATCGTCTTGTTGGCCCGTAAAAGTGATGGATTTTCTAACTGTTTCCATAAATTGGATTTTAGATGCAATCTAGTGATAAACCGCACCATTAATAAATGGGGCAATCGTTTATTTGAACTTTTAACTTAGAAACTTTACCAAATCTCTTCCCCCGTACAGAACTCTTACTATACGTATATATCCTTTCATTTTACGATAGAAAATTATATGGGAGATATATGGAAAACTGAAAAGGCCATCCTTAATTTCCCTTCTATCCTTTCCAATATCTGGATTCTTGGCAATTGCTTTAAAATGGTCGTTCAGGCCAATCAGGTATTCTATTGCTTGGGAAGCTCCAAAATGGTATTCACCATATTCGAATATATCCTCAATGTCATTGTCCGCTTCTTGCGATAGAACGTAGCCTTTTATCACCCGTTCTTTTTTGAAGTAATGATCTCATCCATTGTTCTGGGACTTTCTGGACCGTTCCAACCCTTTTCTATCTCCCTTCTAAGATCCTCAATGACCTTGTCCCTGTAAATTCTATGTAGACGTATTGCATCACGGATGACCTCACTATTGTTTTGATATTCACCGGTCGCCACTTGCTTGGCAATGTATTCTTCTTGTTTTTTTGTGAAACTAATATTCATGACAAAATTTTTATCTCACTCAAAAATACATGATTTATCCATATTTAGCAAATATGGATATTTAATGAATCGTTTATTTGAACTTTGTAAAGGTTCGATTAATAATCTTTATTAATTAGAATTCGAAATCCGCTATAACGTTATCTCCATAATAAACTTTACCCTTTTCAAGTTCACTTGGAATTGAAAAGTAAACCTCAATTTTACATGACTTTAAGTTTTTATTATCAAAATAAGGCAATACCAAATTTGGTTTTTTCCTTGTACCAAAGTCTATTGAACATGAAATATCTTGAAACCCATTAATCTTGTAGTCTAAAAATGTATCCTTAATATTTGGTTTATAGTCGGCCCATTTTTTTAATGTCTTGCTTTTTGGGGGGAAGTCCAACAAAAATCCAAATCCTATATATACCATTCCAACACCATAATTGTGTTTTACATCAATTGGCCTTAATCTAAGCTTATATTCCTCTGAGACAAGATAAAGTTTATTCGGGTCAAAATTTTCCTTTTCACCTGAAACTGATTTCATTTTGAATCTGACTTCAATCCTTTTTTCTTCGTCAGGTACATTTATGTAATAAGTGGATGTGCTGAAATATATTCTATCATTCTTTGTTGTTGAAATAAGCCTAAAACTAAAATTGTCAGCTATGTTTTTCTGACTGAAAATCAAATTTGAAATCAGAAAAACTATCAAAAAAGTACCTGATTTCATATATAAAGCGATATCAACTCTTCTCATTTATCGTTTTTATGAACTTTAAAGATGCTCAACAAAATTCATGCGTTTGCCCAGCACCCGAACAATAAAAATTTCGTTAACACTATCAAATTGGTAGAAAATGACATGAGCTTTATAGCTGTAGTATTTTAAAGGGCCGGAAATGGCCGATGCGTCTTTGGCCAATTCTGGGCGTTCGGCGAGTTCCTCTAAAAAACTTTCCAAATTCAATAAATACTTGGAGGCCTGTTCAGGACCAAAAAATTTTATACCGTATTTATAAATGCCAACTAAGTCATATTGAGCCCTGGTAGATAAATTATAATTCCCCATTATCAACTTTTGCGATAATGTCACTTATTTTGAGATTACTTCTGCCACTTTGCAATCCATCATCAATTGCGGCCTTAAGCTCCGCGAGTTTCATGTTCTCTTCCTGGTCCTTTCTTACCAAATCCCTTATATATTCACTATCATTGGTAAAGTCACCTGATTGAACCCTAAGCTTTATCCAACCATCTTGTTGATTTGTAAAAGTGATTGACTTTCTAACTGTTTCCATAAACCCATGTTTGTGATGCAATATAATACTTTTTTGCACCACTTATGATATGTACGGTACTTTTTAAAATTTATAGTGAGAATTTACTCCTCGCTAATAGGTTAGTCAGCTATCGTTTATTTGAACTTTTATAATTTTGAATAGATATCTTGTCTACCAACTATAGCCATTATCTCAATAATATCACCGTTAATTCTATAATAAATACTATCAACACCTGATACAACTCTCCTATAGCCTTTTTTAATGTAATCTACTGAGGGGAAGAGAAAAGGGTCTTTCGCAATTATATCAAATTGGTGGAAAAAGGCTTGATAATATCTATCAGCTTGGTCTAAACCGAATCTTTTCGCACCATACACCCAAATACGATAGAGGTCATCCTCAGCATCCGGCGAAAGCCTATATGTGGCCATTGTGCCTTGCTCTTTCCTTGATATTCGCTAAAATTTCATCGGAAGATTTATCCACGTAACCTTTGGATTTGAGATTCTCTTCTGATTTAATAAGCTTGGCCCGAATCCAATCAACTTCTTTTTGCTGTTCCCTCGCCTGGCGAATAAGGTCATTTACTAGTTCGCTTTTACTGGAATATTCTTCATTCTCCACTTGTGATTTTAACCATTCGTCGTTGGGGCGGGTTAAGGATATACTTTGCCTTGCCATAATTCAATATTTTACTTGGTGCTAATATACACCTAAAACGAACCAATTGCAATTATATTTTTTATTGATATGATCGTTTATTTGAACTTTCAATTATTTATTTCTATTAAGAACACTAATCACCAATCGTTTTACCGTCTGCATTTCTTCTGGCTTACTGGAAGCAATAAACAGTGTTAAACTTGCCAAGGTATCACTACTTATTATTGGTTTACCTAACTTAGAAACAAGCATGCTGTTGGCTCTTAAAAATTTAAGGAAACAAGCAGCGGCTATTCGTTTATTACCATCAACAAAAGAATGATTCTTAGTTATCAAATACAGGAGGGTGGCAGCCTTTTCTTCAATAGTGGGATAAAAATCTTCCGTTGCAAAACCTTTGGTAATTTGTGAAAGGGAGCTTTGAAAATTTTTATCCTTCTCTTTTCCAAATACGTCAGAATTAAATTCTGTAGTCATTTGTCGGATAAGTTTTTGATATTCTTCCATGCTTGGAAAAATGGCTTCTCTTTTAGTTAATCCCTTAATATCTAGTCTTTCATGATCATAGTCATCTAGTAATTCAAGGCCTTGGGCAAATTGCTGAAGCCATTCATTGTTTTCAAGTTTTGACTTTTCTTCCAATACTCTGCCCAATATTGAAATACCATTTTTTAGTATATGGATTTCCTCTTGTTTTTGAGCCAATCTTTTTTCGTTGACGGCATAGCCCTTTACCAAATATTCCTTTAAAATACTGTTGGCCCAAATTCTAAATTGGGTTCCCCGCTTAGAATTAACGCGATAACCTACAGAAATTATTGCATCTAGATTGTAAAATAGAACATTACGTCTTACCTGTCTTTTTCCTTCCTTTTGAACTACCGAGTATTTCTCGGTAGTTGCTTTTTTGTCCAATTCTTTGGTCGCGAATATGTTTTTTAGGTGCAAACCTATAGTATCGCTATCCTTATCAAACAGGTCAGCCATTTGTCTCTGATTCAACCAAATGGTGTCATTATCTAACCGTATTTCTATACTAGGCTTATCATCGTACAATATAATATTTCCCCTGTTCATTTAGTTTTAGCCTAAAGGTAATAAATCGAAAAAATGATTTTTCATCGTTAATTTAAACTTTGGTAACGGTCTCTGTTATGAAACGTAGGGCATATTGGATCTGCATAATTGTCCACCGAGACAAAGCTTGTACATAAACCGAAACTTGCGGAAACCACTCATCGCCCTGTGCTTTATACCCATCATTGTTGGTGGTTAGTTTTATCATATTTTCACTTCAAATAGTCTGTCCAAATGTCAATAAATTGCTGTCTGGGTCAAGAATCGAAAATTCCTTTTGTCCCCAGGGTTTGATTTCCAATTTTCCATTTGGGTGAATATCGGTTCGTCTTTCCAATAGTAATTTATAAAATTCGTCAATGTTGTCAGTCCGAATATAAACTTGTCCATAATTTTCTTTCGGGTCAAGTTCTTTAAATTCAAAAAAATGGATTTGGACTTGGTCTTTTTCCATCATCAAATAACCATCGAAATCGGCACTCCCAAATTCCTTAAAACCTAATCGTTTTGAGTAAAATTCCCGCGTAACTTTTTTGTCACGCATCGGTAATTTCGGACTGATGTCTACTAGCATATATCAATTTTATGTTCTAAAATCCAATATTTCATTTGTTCAAATCAGTTCAATCGTTTATTTAAACTTTACCATTTCCTTGATTTTTACCGCCTTCTCAAAATGGTTCAGCCTGTTTTCCATAATCCACCATTTTGCCACTTCCATTAAAAGCTCTGGATTGTCATTCTTATTTTTGAAAAATGCATAAAATGACAGGCCAACATTTTCACCTTTTGATGAAATTTTACTATCACAAACTTCAATAATTTTCTTTCGAATGGCTGTATTCATCGTTTATTCGAACTTTATTGATTTAAATACTGATTGTAAATTATCATGGCCTTCTTAACATCTTCCTCTATCAAGTAGTCCGATACATAATCTTTTGACCGACTCAACTTTACTTCAGAATCCCGATAACTCTTTTGTACACCACCGACCATTTCAATTGCTGAATTAAGTTCATTCAAACTAGCTATCAAATGATGTTTAGCATCTATTGTCCATATCATTTCATGAAGCAAAACAGTCTCACTATTGGTAAATGCTCCGTTCAGGATGTTAGCAATATCATTGACTATTTGACTCTCCATATACGAATGGTTTATTTGAACTTTTATTAATGGTCCTATGGAAACTATCACTAGTTTTTTCTTTTAAAATTTCGTTTCAGTTTTCTTAAATCTCTTTTCTCCAATCGAATGGCTTTTTTATCTCTTTTCAAGTTGTCATTTAGAGTTAAATAGTGAATGGCAAAAACTATTTGTACACCTCTATCATCTAAATTCATTGATTTAGGAAACTGAATAACATTACTTGCGATATAATTGTCATTTCCAATATTCCCTGCTAGATTTCTACCATACCGTAATAAATAACCGCTTCTTTTACCTAATTCTAGCACGAATTCTTTAAACATCTTGTTGCCACTAAAACACAAACTTTTATATTCATATTTTGGTTCATTTGTTCTCCAGGTTTTACACAAAGTCCAAATTTTATCAAATGTACTTTTAGAAATCCCTCTATAAAGCTTCTTTTGTTTGTGGTAATTTATATTCCTATCAATGTATTTATGATCTAAAATCTCTGGAATTAAATCTCGAATACATCTCCCAAATTCCTTCCTTTTTTTTGTGCCACAAAGCTCACATTGAAAGAAGTCTGCAATATTATTCAGGTCCTGAATCTCGATATCAGAGAAATATGTTTCGAAGTCCACATTGGAATTTTGTCCAACACAAATGTTCAAACTTAGAAAACATAATATTAGCAGCTTATACTTTATTGACATAAATCCAACCGAACTGGTCTTTATCGTTTATTTGAACTTTGTTTAATTTAAAATGAACCTATATTGACTCATCAAATATCTTTCTTGAGTCCGACAGAAAACCAGAACATTTGATTAAATAGGCTTTCATTTTGTTGTCGAATAATTTTACTCCATCCTCTGTCGTATCCACCCAAAACTTCAAATTTTAGGTTCTTGTTTAAGGAAAACTTAGCCCCGATTCCAGCAACTGAAGAAATGTCGAGCTTACTACGTAAATTTTCTTCCACAATTTCATTTCCTAATTGATCGGTTTTAATCAAATAGGAAAACCCAGGGCCCAACGTTATGAATGGTTGAAATTTTTTGTTTTTAAGTGGATAATATCTAAAAAGAATTGAGGTGCTAACGTAGTCCAATTTACGTTTAAAATTGTCAATTCCGATTCTCAGTTTGCTTTCTTCATCAAAGTCTCCACCGCCTTTTCCTTGATATCCTAGGCTTACATCCAATCCAAAATGATTTGAAAATATAAGTTCATATGTTATTGAGAAATTTAGTCGAGTCAAATATTCAGTAGACCCTGTATTTGCAGTTCCAGTATTATCTCCTGTTCTCAATGTGGCAAAGTTTACCCCAGTTCTTAACCCAATTTCAGGATTTTGACTTTTAGCGGTTAAAGAAAAAAAGAAGGCTAGGTAGGCTAGGAGCTTATAGTATTTCATTCTTATTGTAATCGTTTATTTGAACTTTATAATTGGTTAATTCAGTTGACATTTATCGAATGTCTTATTGAAATTACGAATCCGTTTAGAATTAAACTCCCCTTCATGCTCTTCATATTCAGCTAAGAACATTACATCCCTTGTGTCAATTATTGCATCATCAATATATTTTTTAAGATTGTTTAAATCTCCATTTGCCAAGAATACAATACAGCGAATTACCCTGTCCGTTTTAAGATATTCTGTTTTTGAAATAGCATTGGTCAGTAACTCATTCGCTTTATCTGCCGAACCTTGGAAATCAAGTATTATTCTTTGTTGAATATCTTCTTTAAACGTCATCGTTTAATTAAACTTTATTCTTTAAACATACCTGAATCAATTCCAGGAATTATCTTAAGAGCGTTTTTATAATAGATTTTTTTAAGCACTTCATCAGACAAACCCATTCCATACAATCTCCAAAAGGCATGATATTTTTTATGGTACGGAAAGTATTCATCAGTTGTTTCCAACGTCCTGAAGTATGTTGCATATTCTGATGGCACCCATGAATCCTTGCCGAACAAAATCCTATCCTGATGGACTTCGAAAAAGTTTTTGGCCGTTATGGGTTGTCTGCCCAATTCCCCGATAACTGCGCCAAACTCAACATACACATTTGGGTATTTTTTCAAAATCATCGAAAGTTGCTCCAAATTATTTCCGTACCATCCAAAGTGGGCATTGATAAAAATAGTATTAGGGTGTTTGGAAAACACATCATGCTGTTCTTTCATCAATTGTTCCCAAGGTGGGATTGTACTGTTGGCATAGCTGCGATCTGGATATTTATATAATTCGAGCCACCTTTCATTTTTTTCATCCATCGAATCCCAAAAAGACTTTGGGGCACCAGAATGAATAAGAACAGGTATCCCCAGTTCTCCACATGCTGCCCAGATGGGATCCAACCCAGTGTCGTTGATTGGGATTCTATTGCCATGAATGTCCAAATGGGTCATGCCCAATTCTTTGAAAATCTTTAAACCCCTGGCTCCGTTGGCAATATCCTCCTTAAGTTGGTTTACTGCATATTCCGTCCATTGCATGAACCCAAACCCCTGAAAGTCGATATTTGCAAACACCGCCAATCTATCTGACATATTATTTTTGCGCACATTCTCCACCTTCTCCTTTAACATTGATCCCCAACCTCCACTAAGGTTGACCATGAACCTCATGTTTAAAGTATCCATAGCAGTCTTAAGCTTTTTGAAATCTTCAGGTGTCTTTAAATGCTGATGACTGTGAACATCTATAAAAGGGAACTTCGCAGCGGTTACAATATGCTTAGGAACCACCAATGTAGAAGTTGGGTTGTATTCCTCTATTGTCATTTGAGCATTCAACCACAGCGGAACTAGGCCTATCAAAGCAATCAAATCTAATTTTATTAACCTCACTTCCACTTGCTGTAAGAATATCTTTTATTTGAACTATTATAATTGTCTTTTAAGGGATCAAAACTAGCTCTTGATCTTTGATAATTTTATATCTATAACTTGCCATGTTCCATTCTCCTTTTTCAATTTAGAATGCACAGAAAAAACTCCATTTTGACTTACTAGGGTTAATGTTACCGTCGATTTGCCACTTGATGCATTGTATTGTGTATGTACATTTCTAAAAATGCTATAATAGTTTATGTGACCTGTTCTGTCTTTAATTTCTTGAGTATTCTCTAAATATTGTTGGGTAGTCTTCACGGATTCAGACCGACCGACTGTAAGGTAGCCTGCAAAAATTAATATCATGGTAAAACCAACTAAAAAGGTATAGAAGCTTAATAAGTTTCTTACTAGAAAAAAAATTCCGTAAAGTAGATTTCTTTTCATCTTTGCCAAAACTTCTTTATACGTTTTTATGACTTTTGGATAATGTCCGTTTTTCTGTTTGTAATGACCTAGCCATAAGTAAATTCCTATAGCATATATTGGGATGGAAACCAACATGCCTATTGTAGATATAGGAAGAAAGCCTTTTGATTCTCCTATACAAGAAACTACCCATAGTATGCAGCCAAGTAGGATTAAAACTCTAAATACAACTGTTCTTCTCAAATCGTTTTGATATTCAAGTTATGGTTAGATAATGTATTGACCCATCGTTATTTGAACTTTAGTTTTTTCTAACTCCAATGATTTCGGCCATAATGGTACCACCATCAACTTTTTGACCTACTTGTTTAAAATAATTCAATTTACCGCCCACAAAGGTTTCATACTCAAATCGTTTTCTCTTGTTTTCTAATGCAACAACAGCATCACCTGGTTTAACAACCTGCCCTTTCTCGAATAGCCATTCCACAATTCTCCATTCTCCATCTCCTATTAGCTCATGAGGAAAGACTATATTTTCTGATTCCCCATATTCTAGAAATCTTCCATTTATTTCAGCATTAGATTTTAGACGAGTACTGTCAAGCCCCAATTTTTCAATTTGTTCTAGAAACCACTTCCTCATCGTTTATTTGAACTTTTCGGTATTCTGATTATTTAAATCACTTCTATGTTTTTCCGATAAACAAGGTTCTGCATAATCAATCAACCCTTGAGTCTCGTATTGTTCCAATCTATTTTTAATCATGGAGTAATCGGTGGTGGCCAAGATTTCCATCGAAAAATAATAATCATTCAAACCTTCCGATACACAATTCAATGTTTTGAAATCCTCACGAATTTCCTCTTTGTTGATTTCGTCATTCGAAATGGAAACAAGCACTATCGAATTTCCCGAATATTTGGTAGTCTTCCTATAAGTTATCATCTCCTCTGATTCATCATATTCGGCAAAAAATTCATCATCGCTGGCAATTTCAGCACCATAAAATGGAATACTGTCCAATTTATAAATTCCATTTTTTTCATCAACCTTGATTGCCCACATTGTTTCCACTGTCACTTCATCCAATACATTGCTGTGATAACGAAACAGCACTTTAACATGATCATCGCCTGAGTTTGTCATTTAATATTGGGTATTAGTTTTATGGCAATCGTTTGTTTGAACTATCCAGTTATTTGCTATTTAAACAGCTTATTTCAATACTATTCCTGATAGGAGATGTCGCTATTTTTCGCCCTCCTACGAGTTCATTAGTTTCTGGGTCATAAATGTCATATGTCTTTTCACCATCCATATTAATTTCTATGATTGAATTGTTTTTGATTTTATTATGGAGAATTTTTTGACTTGTGTCCCCATTGTACAAAATTATTATAGCAAGACTGTCTTGAACCTTTACAAAAAATCTGTTATCCCATGTGTTTTTTTTTACCCCATCTTTATTAAAAGGTTCAAATATTGGAAAGTATTCGTTCATATTCGATTCTAACACCTTTAAACAAATTAAATAGTGGTTATAGTCATTTTCCGTAATACTTAAAACTTCTCCTTTAAGTTGTAGATCAAAATCATCAATGAATTGATTTTTTCCGCTATCTAGGAAACATCCATTGCACATTAATAGCATTGGAATAGCCAAGAAGAACGAGAGTGTTTTTAACTTTTTCATTGCTAAAAATGTTACCATTCTCTATTTTAATCGTTTATTTGAACTATTAAGATTATGAATTTAATCTATTGTTGAGGAATTCCATGAAAATCCTTAATAATCTATTCTCCTCACTTTTAATGAAATTAAGTAATCCAATAATTACAATTGGAAACAAGAATAAGGCAATCAAGAAAACAGGGAATTCTATTTTCAGGAAACTTTGAAATATTAAAACCAAGACAGGTAGAACTAGCATAAGTACCAGAAGAAAAGACTTCTTTTTCGTTTTCAACTTGATTTCTGTTTTTGAATCCTCCATCTCAGCCAAACTACCGTAAAAAATAATATCACTTTTGGTGTTTGGATAGTTCGTGTCAAATACCAAATTAGTTCCATACGAAAAATTTAAACTTATCACGAAGCTGTTTTCAGACTGCCATATGAAATGAAACTTTTTGTGGCCGTCATCCAATAGTTTTTTCAAATCCCCTAAACTGATTTTCACTCCAAGATTTTCCGTTCGGTTGTTGAATAATGACTGAAGTCTCATCGTTTATTTGAACTTTAATTTATAGAAAAAATTATCTTCTCTTACTTGCAATACTTTATTATTAAATCAGTATTCCTTTTAAAAAAATCGATTGCATCATTTTTAGAATCTGAACCTTTAAAGGACATCAAATATTTTTCATTTCCCTGCTGTGTTACCAATTTAAACGTAAAGGCCTTTTCGTCTGTCCATAAATTTGCAGTCACACTTATCCACCAAGGAATTACTATTTGATTTGTAAAATCATAAACTTTTAGAGCTTTACAATTTCCAATATCGATAAGCTTTTTATAAAACACTCGACTCCCAAATATTAACCCTTGATAAATTGCTCCATTTTCGATTAAGATTACTTTCTTCGAGAACATTAAAGTTCCCAGAAAAATCAATCCTGCGAAACACAAAACCCCAATAACAAGGTCCTTTAGAAAAAGAGGGTTTCGAAATATATCAAGTGAACCAAAAAATAACCAAATCATAAATATTCCAACTAAAGCCTTGGCTCCGCTATTAAGGTAATCATCCAGAATTTTTATGTCGTGTTTCAAAGTGTTATGTAAATCGTTTATTTGAACTTTAACGGTCTTGCATACCGCATCTTTTTATCCGATGTTATGTATTCTACCCTTAAGTTTACTTCGATTGAACGAGTTCACTCTCGTCTGCTCTTGCTTTGTTATTATTCCGTATGCAATAACAGGAACAAGTAAAAATCCGCCAACAATGTAAATCACATGATGATTCCGACTTTCATTAAAAATTGGGTTTACCAAAAAGAACATTAATGGTGTTCCAATTAAAAAAATCAGTCCCGCTCCAATCTGAGCAATTTTTGATTCTTTTGCATACAACTTATCAATGTTAAATTCTGTTTTTATTCTGCAATTTTTGCAATTAAGAGTTTTCTTTTCTCCATGTTGCATTGCAAATTCAACTCTTGTATTCGCACTTGTTGAATATCCAATTTCAGTTTTACATTTATTACATTTTCCGTAAACCTTCATTTGTTTTTGCGGTCAGTTTATATCGTTTATTTGAATTTTTATAAATGTAGGAAATTTCCATAAACCTAGAATTTGCTTTTCGGTGAAAAGGAAAGGGAAGTAGTCAAACGGTTTTAGTTTTCCTTTTGTGCTTTTTGCAATAAGCCCTTTCCAAGACTTGTTTCTTGTCCCAGAAAAGTCTGCCGCACTCAAGGCATTTTCTTCTTCCTTGGTATGCAAGATATTTATAGAGGGTCTTTTTAGATCCAACATCAATGAGCTTCATTATTTCTTCAATACTCAGTTTGTTATCCCTGTAATACCGCTCCGCCAACATTGCTTTATGCAAAGCCTGATTGCTCAAACCAGGTTTTCGACCAATTTTCAAACCACGCCTTCTAGAGCTTTCCAATCCCGCCCGTGTACGTTCAATGATAATATCTCGTTCCAATTGGGCAACTGAAGCAAAAAGGTTGAAGATAAACCTGCCGTGTGGCGATGTAGTATCAATGAAGTTCTCCTGAATGCTCTTGAAGTGGATTCCCTTTTGTTCGAAGTCCTCGATGAGTTTGGTCATGTGCGAAAGGCTTCTAGCGATTCGGTCCAGCTTCCAGACCACAAGGGTGTCACCTTCCCTTAATATAGCCAAAAGTTCATCAAGACCCTTCCGTTCTGCTTTTGCCCCCGATGAAATATCGGCATAGATGTTCTTGGGTTTGATGCCTTCCTTTAGAAAGGCATCCACCTGCAAATCGTGTTTCTGTGATTTTGTGCTCACTCTTGCATATCCGAACTTCATCTTAGGGGTAATAAAGGGTATATAAGGTAAACTATTTAAGTGTACGGAAAAAGTAAACTCCTTAGAATCAGTAGACTCGTTTCCCATTGAAAGTTCAATTAAACGGTGGGTCAATGATCTTTTCGATAAGGAAGGCGACTATTCCAAATTTTTAATTCACATTCACTTTGGAAGATATTTAGGGCTTAACCGTGAAGAGACCTAATTACTTCCATCGGGCCATCAAATTTTAAGGGGTTATAATAAAAGAAGCCCTTGGTTGTTTTCCGGGGCATCGGAAAACAGGGCAGTGCCGGGGGACTTCACATCAGGACACCATCGTCTTCACTCGCTCCACTTCCCGTTCGCTCACTTGCCACCGGGTCGGATGGAATTCCCAGGGCCCTTGTGGAACCTCTCAAGGCCAGGCCCTGTTTTGCCCGCAAATAGGGTATCCACTTCCTTGAAAACCCTAGGGTTTTGCTACGTCATGTACCCTCCCGATTTCCTGTCAAAAGCCTTGACAGAACCCGCTTCTTTCATTGTGCCGTGCACGAAGGAAACCAAACGAACGCCCCCTTAAAATTTGGAAAACAACAACCAAGGCAGTCAAGGGGCAATTATTAATCTTATAAACCTTTTTAGTATGGGAAATTTAAGGAACAGGGTTCAGTTGATCGGCAACGTGGGACAGGACCCGGTGATTACCGAATTTGAGAACGGAAAGCGCATGGCACGAGTGAATCTTGCCACCAATGACCATTACAAAAACTCCGATGGGGAGCGTATTACCAACACCGAATGGCACACCCTTATCGGATGGGGCAAGCTCGTCGATATCATCGAGGGGTTCGTGACCAAGGGCAAGGAAATCGCCATCGAGGGAAAACTGACCCACAGATCCTACGAGGACAAGGAAGGGAACAAACGCTATGTGACCGAGATTGTGGTAAGCGAAATTCTATTGTTGGGAGGAACCACCAATGAGGAGTAGAAACCATCTGGCGCCCCATGGTTCGGGGCGCTTTTTCTTTCAACTTATAAGGCATAAAACATGGAACACAAAGTCAATGAAATACAGATCAGTTACCGGGAAAAGCTCGGGACACTGAAGTCGCTCTCGATCACAAATTCCAAAGATGTTGCCCAACTCCTGTTTGCGAACTGGGACCGTGATACGATCGGACTGCACGAGACCTTCAAGATCGTGCTGTTGAACCGCTCCAACAAGGTCAAGGGCATCTATCCGCTGTCCCATGGTGGCATCACCGGGACCCTGGTGGACATGCGCATCCTTTTTGCCATAGTGCTCAAAACGCTTTCCGTGGGGATCATCCTGGCCCATAACCACCCATCGGGACAGTTGAAGGCCAGTGAAATGGATAAACAATTGACCCAAAAGATCCAACGGGCTGCGCAATTGTTCGATGTCAAGGTGCTCGATCATATCATATTGGCACCGGAAGGCAGTTATTACAGTTTTGCCGATAATGGATTGATTTGATATCCAACAATCCAAGCAAAGGGAAATTATGATAAATGGAACCGATCAAGCCCGATCATTATGATTGGGTTTTTTTGTACAACAAAACATAACTCTATAATGAGCCAATGATAGTACGGCGCAATGATACGATTTGACTTTCCCAAAGTCTTTACAATCTATCGAAACATATAATAAGCCCGTTTTTTTTCAGTGGCATGGCGATGCGTTTTTGTCCCTGCGGGACGAAAAGGAAGAGCAAGAGGGTAACAGGCTAGCGCCATGTTATACATCTGTTCATTTTGTCAAAACATTGATAAATAGGCGATTATGTAATTTTTGAAAATGATTTAAGGGGAAATATTTGAAATTTTTCACGGAAAAATACCGCCAGCCCAATAAAATCAACAAATTTTTCACGGAAAAACGGAAAAACGACCGTTTACGTTTACGGGACCTCGATTTTTTCGAGCAGCAATTGAGCGAGCAGCAAACACCCTTCAATCCAGCACTATTGGATACCGAGGTTACCGTTCCGAAGATCGGGTACAAACATCTAAGGGAGCAAATGAAGGAATTGAAAAGTGACTTTGGATATGTTCTGGACCATGTGGTAGAGAACAGCAACCGAATTGGCAAGAAACATTTGGTCATGGACCTGAACCCAGGAGCGATTGAAACATATAAAAGAAAGCTTGATAATTTAAAGGATGATATTGTTTAAGCTTACTTCCTTTTTAATTTTCACCATAGGGTCAGATTGGAGTTTTTCATTAAGGTCCTTGAACCCATGGAACAGTTCCCTTCCGTCTTCCAGGTTCCCATGTTCCTTCAATAAGTTCTTGGTCATAAGGTCCCCGGCACAGTCATTGTCCAAGAGCAATCTACCTTTCCCATAACCATCAATGATTTCTCCCAATTGATTGGCAAAAGCCAGGGAGTTCAACACCAATATGTTAGAATTCTTTAACCACGCCGGAGCTACGGTCATTAGTGATAGAAAATCGAACATTCCCTCAACAATGACCAAATTTTCCTTGCCCTCGTTGAAATGGCTTATGGCCTTGGGGGAAGAGCACAGTTTTTGGAAGCGGTTCCTGAGCTCCCATCCTCCCTTGCTATTTTTGAGACCGATGGCAAAATAGTCCTGGTTTCCCATTTCAAAATGGACCTCCTTTGTATGGGAGCGTGCCATTGTCATTGGGATACACCTGTCCACCAGATATTGCTCCAAGGCAGGATGGGATATGTCCATTACTTTCTTTACGATGATTCCTTTCGTGGTCTTGGCTGGAGCTTTGGCCGGGGCAGGGGCCTGTGATATGGAATACGTACCTCCATCCAATAGTTCCAATACCTCGGGTACGGAAGAGCCGGTGATCTTTATCATGAGGTCGATCAGATTCCCACCGATGCCCTCACCATGGTCGTACCATCTGTTCAGGGCTTTGGAGACCTTGAAGGATGCTCGGGTCTCCTTTCGAAAAGGGCTGAGGAACCAGGCCTCCTTTTTGGATTCCCTGGTTGGGAAATGTCCCAGGTTCGCCAATGCCGATATGATGCAAAGGTTGCGTGCCGTTTCACAGTTCATTCTTTTTTCTTTCATGGCTCTGTTTTGAAATGATTTTTGATGATTTGATGACAAACCTCTGGGAGACCCTATAAATACTACTTGTTTCCCCATCATCATTTTGTCATCGTTTCATCATTTTTGTTTTTTTCTTCAATGTCCCTGTCATCATATTTTATTTTGATGATAGAATGATGACAAAATGATGACAGGCTTAACCCTTATAAAAACTGACCTTTTCTCAATCTGTCATCAAATCATCAAAATTTTGTGCCAAAAAAATCTTTTTTATGGTAAAGTACCTTCCCTTCGCGTCCTCGGTGTTAATCTCACCGTTGTTCCAGATGGTGATTTTTTGGTACCTGTTGGAGTTGGGCTGGTTGTCCAGTTTCCAATCATTTTTCAACAGCCGTCTCAATTGGGTCAGATCGGTCTTCACTCGTGTCCGGTTGAGCATGTGCAGTGCATCGACTGGACAAAGGTCAACCGAGTCCATCTCGAACTTTTCCATGGCACTGAGCAATAGGCTGGCCAGTTCCTTCTCCACCCGGTTCCGGTTGTTGTTCACCAGTTTTTTCAATGCTGGAGTATACAATTCCTTTGGTGTAAACCACATCCTTGATCGTTGCCGGGAATGGAGGTTTCTCTCGGTCAAGTAATACAGGAAGTTAGGAATTTCTTTTGTCAATCGTTCCAGATACGCAGTATCCTCTTTTTTAATGCTGGGTATTTTACGAACCCAGAACCGGGTCTCATGGGCATCGATCTTGATGAAATTGTCCTCGTTGTTGCTACAGAGGATGAACTTCCCGAAGAACTCCACTTCCCGTTTGTCCTTTCCCTTGGCCTCCAGTTTGTTTCTATTGGTGGTGCTTAAGTACTTTATACGCTCAGTTAGCTCCTCCTTGTTGAAGAGCACTTCGTCTATACATATCAATAATTTGTTGGCCCAATCCGCGTTGAACTGGCTTCCAAAACTGTCATTGGTCAGATAGGTCAGGTTGTTCCCGAAGATTTCTTTGAGCCATTTGAGAAAGGTGCTCTTTCCAGTGTTTCTTTCTTTGGACACCAAGCATAATATGGGAAGTATCTGTACAGGTTTTTGGTACAGTAACTGCAGGTAGTCCAATCCCAGTTCCAATTGATTGCCAAAGAGATGTTTCAAAAATGCCATGGTATGTGGAAAGTCTCCAATCTTGAGTTCATGATCTAAAGGAGAGTAGGTATTGTAAAAGCCGTGATGTTCTTTTTTGAAGTCAATATGGCTGGGAATACAAGCAAATCCATCGTATTTGGGAACCTTGCCCAAGTAATCTTTGCCATGGTCCTGTTTGATGATATGTTCGTTCCAAGGTACCAGCACTTCATTAAAGTGTCCGGATATAGTAGGGACCTTGACCAACTTGTAAAAAGTGGTCTCGACCCTGATATAGGGAATATTTTTCATATGTAAAGAGTTTTTGGCTATTTGGAAAAATAGCATGATGTGTTAATAGGAAAACTTGACTATCCCTTTCTCAGGACATATTCAACCGCTTGGTCGTTGGTCTCGCAAATGGATGTTCGATCATTTCTCAGCAACCATTTGTTGAGACGATCGATGTCGAAATAAATCAACTTTCCGTTGGGCTTACTATGCGGAATTTTACCCGCTGCTGTCAGCTTGTATAGATAGCTTCTAGATATCCCAGTATAGTCACAGGCCTCGTCAAAAGTGAGCACCTTTTTGGATCCCAACAAAAGACGTTCGATATTGTTGAGTTTTTCGTTTAATTCAATGTTGTTCATTTTATCGGATTTAAATGTTCAAAATGAACAAAGCGCTTTGTTTCCTATGGTAGAATTCTAGGGATAAAAGTATGAATAAAGTACAGGTAAAACCGTGAAGGCAAGTAGTGAAATATTCACAAAATACAGATATACAATGAGTTATATTGTTTGGTGTCATTTGAGTACAAATGATTACAACGGTCAACAAACAAAATTACTTTATGTACCGAAAAATTTGGGTTATCAACAGTCTTTTTTAGATCTACATATAATTTGGGAGTATTTGGGGTTTGGACCAAGGCCATAGGGACAGAACTTGGATAACTAAATGACGGCTATTCCATTTTTTCAAGATTCAAATTTGGTAACATGTCCGCTGCTTGCTTCATCTTTTCATCTATGATCTTGGCATAGATTTGAGTGGTCCTGATCTCCCTATGGCCCAAACGCTTGGATACCGTGTAAATGTCCGCCCCGTTTTCCAACATTAGAACAGCATTGGTGTGCCTGGCGGAGTGGAAAGTAATATGTTTGGTAATTCCAGCATGCATGCACCATTTTAATAACTGTAAGTTCATGTGGGCACTGTAAATGAGTCCTTTGAATACCCTTTCCTCAGGTTGTCGGCGCTCACCCAATAAGTCTCTGGCCTGTTTCGATATATAAAGGTATTCAGCTCCGGCGGTTTTCTTTTGTTTGAAGACAATCCGATACATGGAATTGCCAAGGTGATCGTTTCCCTCATCACGGACCTCTTTCCATTTGAGCTTGTTGATGTCCGACCATCTGATTCCGGTAAGGGCGGAGAAAAGGAAGGCTCGTTTGAGCTTTGGAAACCTGCATTCCGTCCTCGCCAGGTTCTGAAGTTCATGGGATGTGAGATATTCACGAGTGGATTCGGCCATGGAAAACCCTTTGACCTTTTTTACCAAATTTTCTTTTAGAAATCCTTCATCGAATGCGGCCCTGAGGCAAGCCTTGAATTTATTGAAATAGGTATGTTTGGTATTCTGGGATAATTTTTTCTCACTTTTGGTAACCGCGACCTTGTCTAGGTATTTTCTAAAACCTTTGATGAAATCCACATCGACATCATTGAATGTGATGTGTACAGGACAGTACTTTTCCAAATGCTTTTGAGCAGCGTCCCAATTATCATAGTTCCCCTTGGTCTCATAGCGTTCTTCCTTCTTTTTATTGTAATAGGAAAGAAACGAAGTCTTGCCTTTTGAGTTGTTCGCTATCTTGAATTTTCCCTGATAGATTTCAGCTCTTCTGATGGCCAAGATTTTATTGGCCAACTCTAACCGTTTATTATTTGTCCTTTTATCTTGAGCGGTTTCAGGATTAGTCATTAAATAGAGCTCCAAGTATTCAAAATCTCGGAGAATTTTGCTTTTTCCTTCTGGTGTAGTGGTATGACCTTTATAATACTCAATATAAAGGCTGGTCATTCCGCTTTTCAATTTTTTCTGTCTAAGATGGATTTTCATACGAGATACAAATTTTGTATCTCGACTCTAAAAATTTATTTCGAGATACAAATGGGATACAAAAAAGTACAAAAACAAGTCAAATATGAGAAATCAAAAAACTAAAAGATATTAACAAGTAATTGATTTGCAGTCATTTGAAATTAAATGATATCAAATAAAATTAGTACCTATTTGCCGATACAAAAATTGGAGAAGATGTTGCCCAATAGATCATCCGTGGTCACGCTTCCCGTAATTTCTCCTAAATGATACAATGCCTGACGAATATCAATGGCCATTAAATCGCTGGACAGTTCCATATCCAAACCTTCTTTTACTTTTTGAATCTCCTCTAAAGCTTTCAACAAAGCATCATAGTGCCTACTATTGGTAATAATGGTGGTATCGCCGCTCAATGCGCCTGAATCTACCAAAGAAAGAAGTTTTTCTTCTAGTTCGGAAATGCCAGTTTTAAACTTTGCTGAAAGGAAAAGTACATTGGGTATTTCTGATTCTATCTTCTCTTTCTGATTTGGATTTAAGAGGTCCATTTTATTGCAAATGGGCAACAACTGTTTATTGGGATAACGCTTCTGGATTTGTTCCAACTCAGTTTTATCAAAATCCATTCCATCGAATAGGTAAATAATGAGCCGTGCCTTTTCAATTTTGTCAAAAGTTCGCTCAATGCCTATTTTCTCCACAACATCTACCGTTTCTCGGATTCCTGCGGTATCAATAAATCTAAAACCGATACCTTTTATACTGATGTGGTCCTCGACCGTATCTCGCGTGGTACCTGCGACTTCACTAACGATGGCTCTTTCCTCGTTCAACAAAACATTGAGCAAGGTTGATTTACCAACGTTGGGCTGCCCTACAATAGCTACAGGAATTCCGTTTTTGATTACGTTGCCAAGGGCGAAGGAATCAATCAGTTTTTTAAGGACGTTACTTATTTTAGTGAGTAGTTCGTTGAACTGAGTACGGTCCGCAAACTCCACATCTTCTTGGGAAAAGTCGAGTTCCAATTCAATAAGTGAGGCAAAATTGAGGAGTTCTTGTCGTAACTCTTGGATTTCGTTACTGAATCCGCCTCGCATCTGTTGCATAGCTATGTCGTGGGCGGCCTCACTATCGCTGGCAATTAAGTCGGCCACAGCTTCTGCCTGACTCAAATCCATTTTACCATTCAGGAAGGCTCTTAGTGTATATTCTCCGGCAGATGCAGCACGACAACCATTTCGCAACAATAACTGAATAATCTGTTGTTGGATAAAAGGCGAGCCGTGACAGGAAATCTCCACTACATTTTCACCTGTGTAGGAGTGTGGCCCTTTAAAAATGGACACCAATGCCTCATCTAGAATTTTATCGCCATCAACAATATTACCCAAATGGATGGTGTGGCTTTTCTGCGCCACCAATTTTTTACCTTTAATGGATTTAAAAAGCTTGTCAACCAAGGTAATGGCATCTGGTCCTGAAACGCGGATTACAGCAATGGCACCTGTTCCAGAGGGTGTTGCCAAGGCTACGATGTTATCTGTGTACGACATGGGTACAAAAGTACAAATTAGCTAACGTTTGTAACATTTTTAGTGATTTGTATACTAATAAGTTGAATCATCAAAATCAATCAAAAATGGAAGTTATAAATCAAAAAGCAGTTAGAACGGACAACACTTTGTTGGCTGTAACACATCTGACCCAATTATTGGGGTATGCTGTAGGCTTCGGAAGCCTAATCGTTCCTTTGATCATTTGGTTGTCATCCAAAGACAAGGTCGAGGGAATGGACGAGCATGGAAAGGCTATAATAAATTTTCAAATCAGCCTTATACTTTACATCATCATCAGTATTCCTGCTATTTTACTTTTAGGCTTGGGTATATTGGGCTTGATAGGAGTAGGGATTATTGGGTTTATACTGCCTATCGTTAACGCGGTCAAGGCTGCAAATGGTGAATCTCCGTCCTACTTTATGACTATTAGGTTTTTGTCTTAAAAACTCTTTGAAAATTAATTTTTGTTCGATACAACAACCATTTGAAACCTTCGTTAGGTTTTTAGTAACCAATGCTTGATTTAAATATTCTTCTATTTCAGTATAATTGTATCATTGGTTGAGAAAACAAAGGTTTTATGCTATCATTGAGCAGGCTCAGAAGAGAATTGTTTTGGATTGTTGATAGGTTAAAAGGTTACCCAATAAGACAGCACTACTTAGAAATCCAAAATGTGCTGGACAATCCCTTAAGTGATAAATCGGTTAAAATAAGAGAACAAAACCTTTCAAGATTATTGGAACATGCTGTCACTAATACCTCTTTTTATAAATCAAAGAATGGGTACAACTCTTTACAAGACTTCGCGGTAATCGATAAAAATGAAATTTTAAAAAGGTATCAAGACTTTAAATCACCAATTTTTAAAGATTCGGAATTATTTAAAGTTTATAGTAGTGGCTCAACAGGGGTTCCCTTTAGTATTTTACAAGATAATATTAAAAGAAGCCGTAATACTGCGGATGCTATTTGTTTTTTAGAATTGGCAGGTGGTATTCTGGGAGATAAACTTTTTTTCATAAAACTGTGGGATCATAAAAACCAAAAAGGATGGTTAACCTCATGGTTCCAAAATGTTTATGCTCAAAACGTTATGGATTCCAATGTTGAGGGTCTAGAGGTGTTGATAAAGAGGTTTGAGAGCTATAGATCTACTAAAAATATTATAGGCTACCCCTCATTTTTTGAGGAACTATGTAGATATTTGAATGGTTCGAAAAAAACACGGGAATTTGAAAATGTCAACACGATTATTTCCATTGCAGAAAGTTTAAAAGATTATGAAAAAGGACTCATGTCCAAATATTTTAACTGTCCCGTATTTGAAAGGTATTCGAATCAAGAAAATGGGATATTGGCCCAGCAAACTATCAAAAATCCCAATGAATATATACTTAATTGGGCGAGCTATAATTTTGAGGTATTAAAGGTAGATTCCAATGAACATGTTAACGTTGGAGATGTAGGAAGACTAGTGGTAACAGACCTTTTTAATTATGCAATGCCTATTATACGGTATGATACTGGTGATATGGTAGTTTATGAAGAAACAGAATCGGGTCATCCATATGTTTCTTCGATTTATGGAAGACGAATGGATACTATTTTTGATACAAAAGGGAAAATAGTTTCTCCCCACATTTTTTATATGGTGTTGGATTATGGCCAAATGAAACAGTTTCAATTTGCCCAGATTGGACAGAGGAGATATAAGTTTAGAATTAATGGAGATAAACAGTATGTTATGGAGGACATGATTGTAGTCTACTTTAAAAAATATTTGGGAGAAGAAGCAATAATTTCTTTTGAGTATGTCGACGAAATCCCCTTGTTATCTTCTGGTAAAAGAAAAAAAATAGTAAATGAATATAAAAAAAGCTAGAGCAACGCTCTAGCTTTTTTGTTCTTACTATCTTACCTATTTAATTTTCCGCACATACAACTGCATGGGCAATTACATAGATATCTCCGGATAGATTCTCTTCAATGTAATATTGTCCAGGAGCTACTGTTTCTTTACCATTTTTAGCAATTGGATACATTGTGCTACCGCCATAAGTATGTGTTTCCGTAGCCACATAACCATCATCGATGTTATAAATTACAGAAACTTCACCATCAACATAACTTACATCCACTGTTCCAACTAGTTCACCTTTACTAGTATCGCATTGACCGGCTCCGGCATAAACTTCATAAGACGCTTCAGTTCCATCGGCCAATGGACCTATACTCCATCCCCAACGGTTAAATCCATTTCCAATAAAACAAGTTTCGCCATTATCGCCTCTAGCAAATGCAGTTTCGCAACCACTAGGTTCTTCCTCATCATCACATTCCAATGGAATAGTTACTATAATACTTTGTGTTCTACCTGTTGGAAGCAATACTATGGCCATTACTTCTCCAGTCTCAGGTTCAAAACCTTCACCATTGGAAAGGGCAGCATCAACGATCTCTTGTCCTTTTTCTGCACTCCAGTCATCTCCCAAGAAGGAGCATGCAATACAGTTTTGGTCATCAAGTAGTTCCCAAATAGCCCATTGAATGTCTCCGTAGGTGTAACCCAAGCTAATAAAATCTTGGTTTAAGATCCAATTGACCAAATCAAAATTGTCTGGATTTTCAAAAGCTCCTGCAGGCAGTTCTGCATAACTTGAATATACAATATAATCATAACATTCTTCAGCTCCTAAGGATAAATCCACATCAACACACCAAGCAGCATATTCCCCGGCAAGGCCTGTGTCGTTAATGGTTAAATCAAAATAGGCGCCTAAAACGGTTCCCTCTCCTTTCGCAGTGGTACATGCATTCAACATTGAAGGCAAGGTAGGGAATAAGTCCACTACACATTCTTCTGAACCTCCATTATTGTTGTCGTTTTTCTTGGCTTTGATTTTGCCTTTTCCAGCAACGGCCTCTAAGTTTTCACCGGCAGGCTCCACCTCACAAGCAAAGAAAGTAAATGCAGATAGCGCAAGAAGGGCTAGTGTTAATTTTTTCATGTTCAATAGTTTAAGGTTTAAATCTTATTGTGTTAAAATAATACAAAATAGATTTTATTAAACCATTTCGGCGATGAACGAATTGATTAATCGATTAATTACAGAAAATCGATCACAGTCTGGTAATCAGTAGTTTGTGTAAGAATTTACTTAGCTATTCAGCATCACAGGCATCACTAACATGGTTACATGCTCACCTTCATCCAGTCCATCAATAGGGGTAAGGATACCAGCTCTGTTTGGCAAGCTCATTTCTAGTGATACTTCGTCCGAAGACAAATTGTTCAACATTTCCAACAAGAATCTGGAGTTGAAACCAATTTGCATATCGTCTCCCTGGTAGGAGCATGAAAGCCTTTCTTCAGCCTTATTGCTGTAATCTACATCTTCCGCGGAAATATTCAATTCTGCACCAGCAACTTTTAAACGTATCTGGTGGGTAGTTTTGTTGGAGAAAATAGAAACCCTGCGCACAGAACTCTGGAACTGGTTTCTGGCAATCGTTAATTTGTTTGGATTTTCTTTTGGAATAACCGCTTCGTAGTTTGGGTATTTTCCGTCAATCAAACGACAAACCAATTCAGTCTTGTCAAAAAAGAACTTGGCGTTGCTATCATTGTATTCGATGGTTACTTCGGATTCAGAACCTGCCAAAATTCCTTTCAACAAAGTCAATGGCTTTTTCGGCATAATAAATTCCGCTACTTCGGAAGCTGAAACATCCTGACGTTGATATTTTACCAGCTTGTGGGCGTCAGTTGCCACAAAGGTCAAATTCTCTGGAGAGAACTGAAAAAACACACCGCTCATTACGGGGCGAAGGTCATCGTTTCCTGCAGCGAATATAGTTTTGTTAATGGCAGTTGCCAAAATATCGCCCAATAGGGTGGTGGAGCTTGGGTTGGAAACTTCCACTGCTTTTGGAAATTCCGCACCATCGGCATATGCCAAGGCATATTTACCATGGTTGGAACTAATTTCCACCGTGTTGTTATCTTCAACAACAAAAGTTAAAGGTTGTTCTGGAAATGTTTTCAAAGTATCCAACAGCAAACGAGCAGGAACTGCGATAGTGCCTTCCGAATCGGAATCCACTTCCAAAACCGTACTCATAGTTGTTTCCAAGTCTGATGCGGAAACCGTTAGTTTACTTTCTTTAAGATCGAACAAAAAATTGTCCAGGATGGGCAAGGTGTTACTGTTGTTGATAACTCCCCCCAAAACCTGAAGCTGTTTCAATAAATATGTGCTGGATACAATAAACTTCATCAACGAAATACTTTAGTATAGTTGCTTTTTTATCAGTTTTTCCTTCAAAAAAAGGTGTATAAAATCAATAAAAACAAATATATCCCAAATGGATTTAGCAGAGAAACAAATTTATCAACAGTTAAGAGGTAAACTTGCGCTTTCTGTAGTAGCTGAAAAACAAGCCGAACATCAAAGTTAAAAGTACTGGCAATCCAATGTTTACAAGCTGCCACTTGGTTTTTTGTTCTACTATTTTTTTGACATCCAAGAGCGGGATGGATACTTTCTTGTTTCGAATGTTAATAAGCCCCGTATTGTCCAAGAGGTAATTTGTGCTGTTCACTAAGAATTCCTTATTGCCATAGAAGCTATTGGTCCATTTATCATAACCCAATTCCAGAGGTCTACCGTTACGTAATTGGTTCTTGATGACGTCGCCATCTGAGATTACAATCATTTTGTTTTCAGGACCTTCTTCCAATGTATTTTGGAGATTAAGAGGCTTCACCCTGTTTTTGTACATGGAAGTAAAATTCCCTTCAATAAGTACCGCTAAGGGTTGGTTGCCATTCGCATAAGTTTCCCGATCGGGTTGTTGATTGATCATATCCAAACTCACCACTCTGGGTATTCCATCCGTCTTCGAAAGTGGCGAACTCTGCAACAAAATGGTCTTCCGATAATCGTTTTCCAATACATCCATTGGACTGGTAAACTGAAAACGAACAGACTCAATATTGGTATTGATAGGGTGGTTGTTCTGTGAAAAAACCATTGGGTAATACAACCAAGGCAGTGGATTGTACTGGGAATCGTTTCCTTCGCCCGTGGCCAAAACAATTTGAGTGAAGTAAAGGTCATTCACCAAAATGGGATTGATTCTCACCCCATATTTAAAGAACAAATCTTTTAAATTAAGGTCTCTCGGAATGGCAATGGCCTCGCCGCCTCCAGCATAGATACTGTCCATTTCCATATTTACCTGATCTACCATCCAAATGGATTTACCGCCTTGAACCATATATTGGTCCATTACATATTTTTCCTGGTCGGTAAATGCCTCTGTTGGCTTTGCAACAATGGCTAAATCAAAACTTTTAAGTTGATTTAATACGTTTTGTGGATTGGTAGCCACCGAATCCAAAGTAATGGCACCTATGTTGTAATAATCGCGAATCGTGGTAAGATAATCTGCAATAAAAATATCATCCAACTCGCCATTTCCTTTGATAACGGCAATGCTCTTTTTTTCTTCAATGCTCAATTTGGTAAATGCATCGGCAAAGGCGTATTCCAGTTGTTGTACCGAATTGTTGATGCGATCCTCAGCCGTGGAACCCAACTTGTTTTTGAGTAAAGGTACTTTTACGGTCTGGTCGTTGTAATTGACCATAGCCCAAGGGAAAACCAGCTCATTGGATACCTTTCCGTTTTCCTCAACGGTTACATTGGCGGGCTGCAAGCCCAAGCTTTGCAATTGAGCAACAGTTTCTTGTGGATCTTCGCTATCTTCCAAAGGGTCCACCAAATTATATTTAATGTTGCTATTTTTTGATGCAAAGGATTCCAATAACTGAATAGTTTCTGCTTTAAGTTTGGAGAACTCTGCGGGAATGTTTCCATCCAATAACACATCTACGATAACGGGTGTTTCAAATTTTTGGGCCACTTCCACAGCTGGTTCGGAGAGTGTGTAGCGCTTATCTTCGGTAAGGTCGAAACGGGTATAGACAAAACTGGCCAATAGATTGATGACCACAACCGCTACAATCACTTTTAATATGGATACAAAAAACTTCCCCATTACCTTGGTAATTGTTTTAAACGTTGAAAAGTGAGATACAAAAACATTAATGTCAATGAGATAAAGTAGACCAAATCACGAGTGTCTATCACGCCTCTTGCAATACTATCAAAATGTGATTGTGCTCCCAATGCTTGAATCGTTTGTTGTGTTTCCCCGTTCGAAAACAATGAAGAAACGGCATCAAACCCATTAAAAATCAAGAAACAAACCAAAATCCCCACCAAAAAGGCAATAATTTGATTATCCGATAGGGTAGAAGCAAAAATTCCGATGGAGATATAGCAAGCCATCAAAAATAATAATCCAAAGTAAGAGCCGAGCACTACGCCGAGGTCGTAATTGCCTTCAGTTATTCCCAATCCCGATATGGCGAAAACATATACTATGGTCGGGATTACTGCGATGACACACAAAAGAAATGCGCCCCAGAATTTGCCAAGCACCAATTTCCAAATGGAAATAGGTTTAATCAACAGTAATTCTAGAGTGCCCATTTTGCGTTCTTCCGAAAAACTTTTCATGGTGATGGCAGGCACCAAAAAGATAAAAATCCAGGGAGCCAACAAAAAGAAGTTGCTCAAATCGGCAAAGCCGTAATCAAAAATGTTGTATTCGCCCTTGAACACCCAAAGAAAAAGTCCGTTGAGCAGTAAAAAAGATCCCACGATCAAATAACCGATGGGCGATGTAAAAAAGGACCGTACCTCTCTCTTAAAAATTGCGAACATTAAGATGGGTTTGTTGATTGAATTTTATTAACGCTCCAAGCTTCGGGTTTATCGGCGAACAATTTTTTGGTATTGCCCCAAACTCCTTTAAAGAAATCCGAGTTTCTGTAGTTGTTAAGATGCGACTCCGTATCCCAAAAACTATAGGTGAAAAATATGTTGGAATTATTAATGTCCTGATACAATTCTACCATATTGCAGCCTTCAAAAGACAATATGCCATTTTTAGATTCTTCAAAGATTCGCTCAAAACTAGCAATATTTTCGGGTTTAAAAGTCAGTTTTACGATGCGTATCAACATTTAGAGAAAATTTATGGTTACAGTGTCCCGATAATTCAGCCCAAGTAAAGAAGAAGCTCCCCCAACGGAATTCAGGTCACTTTTATAAATTGCAAGCTCAATATAGCCCGCAGAATTAAACAGGGCCAAGGCATCACCCGGACCTTTGCGCTGATTTCTGTCCAAAGTATAATTGATAATGCCGTTATAGCTTTGTTGTACCTTTTTTATTTTGGTGGTTCTGGCGATTATTTCAAAATCACGTCCACTTCGGTAGGCTTCGAACAGACTTTTTTGAATGTTGGTGACCACGTTACCGTAGTTATCGATATAGATGACATTGCCTGTTATGGTTTTACCTTCGTTAGTAATTCTTGGTTCAAAATCACGTATTTCCTTTAAGCTTTGCAATGGTTTTCCAATTACTTCCAATTTGCCGCCACGTGCAATATGGCAAGCGGCCTGAACAAATATGTTGAGCACGGGAAAAGCACTGGGCATAGTATTCGGAAGATTGATTTTCACCACTTTTTCGGGTTGTACCTCGGAAGTTATCAAGGAAACAACCCCGCTATTGGCACTCACAAAATAATGTCCATCCACTTGAACAACGATATGTTCATTTTCAGGGGAAATTTCGGAATCCACCCCCACGATATGCACCGTTCCCTTTGGGAACGAATGGTAGGCGTTTCTTAGGATATAAGCACATTCTTGGATGTTGAAGGGACTGATGGCATGAGAAATATCAACAACGGAAATATCGGGAAGATTGCTCAGAATTGCCCCTTTTACGGCACCCACAAAGTGATCTTTATATCCAAAATCTGTTGTTAAGGTTATAATGGCCATGCAATACTGTTGATATGTTTTTCCGCGTTCAAATTGATTTTTAGTTAAGTTTGTTTGTAAAATTAGTCAAAAAAGAAAGAATAAAATTCTTCAAAAACAACTGTAACACCTCACTATTTTTGAACGAACTTGTAATAGAACTTACGGAGATTAGCCCCCAGGAATTTTTTGGGCAACAAAACGCTAACATTGAGCTGCTGAAAAAATACTTTCCAAAGCTAAAGATCGTTGCAAGGGGCAACAAGATAAAGGTATTTGGAGACGAAGAACTTTTGGAAGAGTTTGATAAGCGCTTTGATGAGCTTACTGGACAGTTTGCCAAGTATAATAAGCTCGATGAAAATATGATCGAGCGGATACTTACCAGCACAAGCAAAGCAGATTACACCTCTTCCTCTAGCAGCGGAGATGTTTTGGTGCATGGTGTAAGTGGTAGGCTAATCAAGGCCCAGACTGCCAACCAAAGACGTATGGTAGATGCCACCAAAGTGGATGATATGGTTTTTGCCATTGGCCCAGCAGGAACAGGAAAAACCTATACGGGAGTTGCTTTGGCCGTAAAAGCTTTAAAAGAAAAACAAGTAAGACGGATTATCTTGACCCGCCCCGCGGTCGAAGCAGGGGAGAACCTAGGATTTCTTCCGGGCGATCTTAAGGAAAAGCTAGATCCATATATGCAGCCCTTATACGATGCCCTTCGGGATATGATTCCTTCAGAAAAGTTGGAAAAATATATTGAGGATGGGACTATACAGATAGCTCCTATGGCTTTTATGCGTGGTCGTACCTTGGACAATGCCTTTGTGATTTTAGACGAGGCCCAGAACACTACCCATGCCCAAATGAAGATGTTCTTGACCCGTATGGGGAAAAACGCCAAGTTTTTGTTGACCGGGGATCCAGGACAGATTGATTTACCCCGAAGGGTGATATCAGGCCTTAAGGAAGCTTTGCTTATTTTGAAGAATGTGGAAGGCATCAGTATTATTTATTTAGATGATAAAGATGTAATCCGACACAAATTGGTGAAAAAGGTGATTGATGCCTATCAAAACATCGAGCACCAGAATCAATTCTAGAAACAATTATGGGAATGAATACGCTGATGTCCACGGATTTTAACTTTCCTGGGCAAAAATCTGTTTATAAAGGAAAAGTAAGAGAGGTTTATACCTTAGAAAATGATGTTTTGGTGATGGTTGCCACGGACCGTTTGTCTGCTTTTGATGTGGTGATGCCCAAGGGAATCCCCTACAAAGGACAAATACTGAATCAAATAGCAACCAAAATGATGGAGGCAACCGCAGACATAGTTCCTAACTGGTTGATGGCCACTCCAGACCCCAACGTAGCAGTGGGAAAAGCTTGCGAACCTTTTAAAGTGGAAATGGTGATTCGAGGATATATGTCCGGTCATGCTGCCCGTGAATACAAAGCAGGGAAAAGATTGCTCTGTGGTGTTCAGATGCCCGAGGGAATGAAGGAGAATGATAAATTTCCGGAACCTATCATAACACCAGCCACAAAAGCAGAAAAAGGAGATCACGACGAGGATATTTCCAAAGAAGATATTTTAAAGCGAGGCATCGTTTCCAAAGAAGATTACGAGGTGTTGGAAAAATATACCCGAGCCCTTTTCCAACGGGGAACAGAAATAGCAACAGAAAGAGGACTGATTTTGGTAGATACGAAATACGAATTCGGTAAAACCAAAGAGGGGGAAATCGTATTGATCGATGAGATTCACACTCCAGATTCATCACGCTATTTTTATGCTGATGGTTACCAAGAGCGTCAAGAAAAAGGAGAACCGCAAAAACAACTCTCCAAGGAGTTTGTAAGACAATGGTTGATTTCCAATGGCTTCCAAGGTTTGGAAGGTCAGTCCGTTCCCGAAATGTCCGATGAATATATTGAGTCGGTTTCCAATCGCTACATTGAACTTTACGAGAACATTACAGGGGAGAAATTCGTAAAAAGTGATATTTCCAATCTTCAGGAACGCATCTCCACGAATGTAAAGTCATATTTGGCAAAATAATCAACCAATATTATGATTTGACCAATAAACTAAAGGGAATTTTATCAATTCCCTTTTTTTATTAATAATGAATTGATAAATATTTAAAGCTAAATTGATATATTTATGCTAATTAAGTATATCAACAATGGAAAGTTGTCCAAATTGCTCATCTACGGAATTTACCAAAGCAGGAATAATCAAGGAACGGCAGCGCTATAAATGTAAATTCTGTGGGTATTATTTTACCGTTCCCAAATTAGGAAAACAGATTGATGATTACTTCGTAAACAAGGCTTTACAGCTGTATTTAGAGGGGTTAACTTATCGAGAAATTGAACGTATCCTTGGAGTATCCCACGTTTCTGTAATGAATTGGGTGCGGAAATATAACATTAAACGTCCCTATAATTCAAAATATCACCCCACCTATAAAATCCTCAACCATACCGAGCTACAAAAATACTTCCAAAACCCGGACAACCTAAAAGGAGCAGGTCAATTGGTCACAGAGTTGGGCGATAAGTTTATGTTGATTAAATGGGATCGTTTTAAGGATTAAATATAGCTTTTTAGCATAAATATATACTGTTTTTCGTTTCAGATCATTTTTTTTGGATGTTCGTAGAGCACATAACTATCTAACATCCAAACCGAAATGAAAAAAATACTTATAGGAATGGCGTTCACCTTACTGTTCATTCCCAAATCCTTTTCACAAGGAAACACCGAGTATACCGGGGGATTTAAAATTAATTTTAACGAAGATGGGTCTAAATACCTTCGTATGATTGCATGGGGACAGTTTTGGGCCCAATACAACGACAATGTTCCTGACGATGTGAGTACCACAAATTTAAGTGTGAGACGGGCAAGGATTTTGAGTTTTACCCAGTTGAATAAGAAATTTTTGATTTTGACCCATTTTGGACTTAACAGCCTAAATGGGAATAATTTGAGCCCAACGGGAAAGGATGACTCTTCCCAGCTTTTCTTCCACGATTTTTGGGGAGAATGGCAAGTAGCAAAGAATGTAGCTATTGGCACAGGGTTACATTATTGGAACGGTATATCCAGGTTAAACAACAGCAGTACCCTAAACTTTATGACCTTAGACAATAATCGTCAGTCTTGGGCGGTAATTGGTCTTAGTGATCAGTTTGCACGTCATCTTGGGGTCTACGCTAAAGGCAGGATAGGACGCTTGCAGTACCGTGTATCTTTCAACGAGGCCATTACCAACACTTTAGATGCCTCCAATGACCCTACACCTAATGGTAGAGCGGTTTATCGTGGTCGGGAACTGTTGGGTTCTGCCGATGCGGGAAAAGTGATCCAGGGATATTTTGACTATCAGTTCTTGGATGAAGAATCCAACTTTCTACCATATAAAGTTGGAACTTATTTGGGAAGTAAAAAAGTTTTGAATGTAGGAGCTGGTTTCCTGACGCATCGTAATGGGGTAGTGGTAATGGACGGTACTGGCAATTTGGAAGGGGAAAATGTTAACATTTTTGCGGTGGATACTTTCTATGATGCTCCTCTAGGAGAAGACGGTTCAGCGATTACGGCATATGCTGTCTTTCAAAATAACGATTATGGTCGTAACTTCAACCTGGGACCCTATGGTACTGGAAACATGGTATATGGACACATGGGGTATTTAATCCCAAGTCCTATCGATAAGTCCAGGGTACAACCCTATTTATCATACCAAACAAGAACTATAGATGCAATAGATGACAACGCCACTCGATTGGGTCTGGGAATCAACCTCTTTATGACGGGTCATCATTCCAAATTGACCTTGGAATATGCCAATTCCAAAGTGGGTGCTGGCGACAGCAATGGGATAGTTACATTGCAAGCACAGATTTATTTATAACTAAACAAACTAGCAAATTATGTCAGAAAAACAGAAAAAGGCCTCGGCCTATTGGAAAGAAAACCTTAGATATTTGGTTATACTATTGGCCATTTGGTTCTTGGTTTCCTACGGAGCCGGCATCATCTTTAAAGATGCTTTGAACAATATTAAAATGGGTGGATTTAAACTTGGGTTTTGGTTCGCGCAACAAGGATCTATCTATGTATTTGTCATTCTAATTTTTGTGTACGTACGCCTAATGAACAAATTAGACAAAAAATACGGATACAACGAAGAGTAACTAACCAACAAAATCTACAATTATGAGTGATGAACAAATTTGGACCTATGTCTTGGTGGCATTATCATTTGGTCTATATATAGGAATTGCCATCTGGTCCCGTGCCGGTTCCACAAAGGAATTTTATGTTGCTGGTGGTGGTGTTTCACCATTGGCCAATGGAATGGCTACAGCAGCCGATTGGATGTCAGCAGCCTCCTTTATTTCCATGGCCGGGATCATATCCTTTGCTGGGTACGATGGAGCCGTATATTTAATGGGGTGGACTGGAGGATACGTACTTTTGGCTTTGCTGTTGGCACCTTATTTAAGGAAATTCGGAAAATTTACCGTTCCCGATTTTATAGGAGAACGTTACTACTCCAAAACTGCACGTATTGTGGCCGTTATCTGTGCCCTTATCGTTTCGTTCACCTATGTGGCGGGCCAAATGCGGGGGGTGGGAATCGTATTTTCAAGATACCTCGAGGTTGATATTAATACAGGGGTTGTTATTGGTATGGTAATCGTATTGTTCTATGCGGTTCTTGGTGGTATGAAAGGAATCACCTATACCCAAGTAGCACAATATTGTGTTTTGATATTCGCCTTTATGGTACCCGCAATATTTATTTCTATCCAAATGACAGGTAACCCAGTTCCGCAACTTGGTTTTGGTAGTACTTTATCTGATGGTTCTGGAACCTATCTTTTGGATAAACTGGATGGTCTTTCCACCGAACTTGGCTTTGCTGAATATACCGATGGCTCAAAAAGTATGATTGATGTGTTCGCCATTACACTAGCCTTGATGGTGGGTACGGCAGGACTTCCACACGTAATTGTACGCTTTTTTACCGTGAAAAGAGTACGTGATGCCAGAAAATCTGCGGGATTGGCTCTATTGTTAATCGCAATTTTGTATACTACTGCACCTGCAGTAGCTGTGTTTGCCAGAACAAACCTCATTGAAACGGTAAGTGGTAAAGAATATGACAGTATGCCAGAATGGTTCAGCCGATGGGAAAAAACAGGGCTGATAGGCCACGAGGATAAAAACGGTGATGGCATAATCCAATATGTAGCGGCGCCCGAAGTCAATGAATTGACCGTTGATCGTGATATAATGGTATTGGCCAATCCCGAAATTGCAGATTTACCTGCTTGGGTAATTGGACTGATTGCCGCTGGTGGTCTTGCCGCAGCTTTATCCACCGCAGCAGGCCTATTATTGGTAATATCTTCTTCGGTTTCGCACGATTTGATTAAAAACATACTTAAGCCAGACCTTTCTGAAAAAGGAGAGCTTTGGGCAGCAAGACTTTCAGCTGCCGTTGCTGTGGTTATCGCTGGATACTTCGGAATTAATCCTCCAGGATTTGTGGCGGCCGTAGTTGCCTTGGCATTTGGTCTGGCGGCAGCATCGTTTTTCCCAGCCATTATCTTGGGAATCTTCTATAAAAAGATGAACAGCAAGGGAGCTGTTTCGGGAATGATAGTTGGACTATGCCTGATGCTTTTCTATATGCTGAAATTCAAATTTGGAATTTTTGACGGAGGTAAGGAAGCTGTTCCAGGGCTCCAAGAAAGCTGGTGGTTTGGTATCTCGCCCGAAGGTTTTGGAACCATAGCAATGATTGTCAACTTTATTGTGGCCATCGTGGTAAATATGTTCACCCCAGAACCCCCTGTAGAGGTCCAAGAAATTGTGGAACACATAAGAATACCCAGCGGCGCGGGTGAAGCATCGTCGCATTAATTAGTTGGTTGTGAAAAAGCGGTGTGGTATAGATTTACCGCACCGTTTTTTGTAATTTTAAGTCAGTGATTGTGCAAATAAAAATGAAGAAAAGACATCAGCAGAAATTGATACTTGTTTCCATAGTGCTGTTCTTTTTGTGGAATGCACCATTTGTTACCATTTTTGATGGTGAAGCTCAATTTTTTGGTGTTCCTGTATTTTATGTTTTCATTTTTTTGAGTTGGTTCGTCTCCATTGTCCTGGCCTACATCATCTTAAAACGGTTCTATGAGTAGCTATACGGTAGGACTGGTAATTGTTCTGTACTTGGCCATACTTTTCGTCTTGGCCTATTTCGCCGAAAAAAACAAAACGAGCAAATGGACCAATAATCCATATGTGTACACGCTCTCCTTGGCAGTTTATTGTACCGCTTGGACTTACTATGGCAGTGTTGGGATAGCTTCAAGTTCTGGGGTCAGCTTTTTGGCTATTTATTTGGGTCCTGTAATCGCCTTGCCACTTTGGATTGTTATAATGCGCAAAGTGATACGTATTTCAAAACAGCACAAAATATCCAGTGTAGCCGATTTTATTTCAATGAGATATGGCAACAATAGGTCGTTGGGCGCTTTGGTCACTTTTACTTGTTTGTTTGCTATCATTCCTTATATCTCTTTGCAATTAAAGGCAGTTTCTGAAACATTTTCCCTGATTTCGGTAAAGAAAAGCTACGAGTCCACAGGTTTTTTTGATGATTCCACTTTTTACATCGCGCTGCTCATCGCCGTATTTGTCGCTTTTTACGGAACATTGTCTACTGATACTTCAAAACGAAAAAAAGGAATTATAGCTACCGTAGCTTTGGAGTCCATTTTAAAATTGTCCTTTTTCTTGGCCATTGGGATTTATGTCACATTCTTTCTTTTTGATGGAACCAACGACATTTTCAATCAAGCAAGCCTTCAAGAAAACTTTAAGCAGCTAACTTCTTTTGGTGGTTTGGAAAATGGATTCAATTGGCTTTTCACGATTTGCCTTTCCTTTTTTGCCATTTTTCTGCTACCACGACAATTCCATGTTGCCGTAGTGGAAAATGATAATGAAAGTCACCTTAAAAAAGCAATTTGGTTGTTTCCACTATACCTCTTACTGTTCAATCTATTTGTGATTTTTATCGCATGGGCGGGAAACATAAATCTCCACGAAACGGTAAACCATGATTACTACTCTCTATTGCTGCCCCTACAGGAGAACAATTACGGTTTGGCACTTCTTGTGTTTATAGGAGGATTTACCACTGTTATTTCTATGATTGTGGTATCAACACTTGCGCTATCAACTATGGTAAGCAACAATATCGTAATTCCTTATGGTTTCATTAAAACCTTGGTAGAGGGCAACCCAGAAGAGAATACAAAGCGAATTAAGAATATTAGACGGGCAGCTATTTTTTTATTGATCATCACGGCATATTTTTTCTACATCAGGTTTTCCGCCCAGCTTTCTTTGTACTCTATTGGACTGATTTCTTTTGTAATCATAGCACAATTGGCTCCTTCATTTTTTTTGGGACTTACTTGGCGTAGGGGAACGGCGAAGGGGGCAGAAATAGGAATATTATTGGGTTTGGCAGTAGTCTTTTACACCTTGTTTTTACCGATTATCAGTCAAGTGGTAATGCCAAATGTAAATTTTTCGGAAGAAGGCTTGTTCGGTTATGCATGGTTAAAACCAGCACACTTGTTGGGGTTTGATTATTTAACACCGGAAAGCAATGCATTTTTATGGAGTATATCGCTCAACACCTTATCATTTGTTGGTTTTTCTCTTCGGACCAAAGGCAATTATAGGGAGCGAAATTACGCCGAAATGTTCGTAAACCACGAAAACTATGGGAATCTGCAAGAAGGAGGTTTTATCTGGAAAGGAGAGGCTTATGTGGCGGATATCAAAAGATTATTAAATAGGTTTTTGGGTGAAGAACGAACCAATAGGGCCCTGCTAATTTTCAACAAAAAATATAATATATCGGAATCAGAGGAACGAGCGGATGCCCGGTTGATAAATTTTTCGGAAAAACTTTTAACTGGGAGTATTGGAAGTGCTTCGGCCAAGATATTACTGGCTTCTGTTTCTAAAGAAACACCTATTAGTTTGGTGGAAGTGCTCAATATTTTAGAAGAAAGTAAAGAAACCAAGGCAAGCAATAAATTGCTTATGGAAAAATCCGAAGAACTTTCTGCAATGGCACGGCAATTAAAAGTTGCCAACGAAGAATTGCGTGTACAGGACAAACTAAAGGATGAATTCCTGGATACGGTAGCGCATGAACTAAAAACCCCCATAACATCAATTAAAGCAGCTTCCGAAGTATTGGAGGACGATGAAATGCCACCTGAATTAAGAAGCCAGTTCTTGGAAAACATAAACAGAGATAGCGATAGATTGGGTACCCTTATCCATAATATTCTAGATCTTGAAAAATTATCCAACAATAGATCGGAATTGGATATAAGTGAACATAACATGTCCACAACAATTTCCAAAGCTATTATCGGAGTGGAACAGATTGCATCAAAAAAACAGGTAAAAATTGAATTTTCCAATAAAGGGAAGGCTTTTGCAGCCTATGATGAGGACCGAATTTTGCAAGTATTGACAAATTTGCTCTCCAATTCCCTTAAATTTACAGAACCTCATAACGGAAAGATTAAGATTCTTTTGGAAGATCTAGATAATGAGATTCTGGTTGCCGTTAAAGATAATGGAAGAGGGATACCCGAAGAGGACAAGGATTACATCTTTGAAAAATTCTATCAATCAAAAAACCAAAATATAAAGAAACCGCAGGGGAGTGGACTTGGCTTGGCTATTTGCAAGAAAATAGTGGAGAGCCATAAAGGGATGATAGCGGTTGACAAGGAATTTAAGAAAGGAACACGGATGATATTTTCAATACCGAAAAACAATGAAGCAGAAAAAAATATTAATAGTGGATGATGAGCCCAACATTGTGATGTCGTTGGAATATGCCTTTAAAAAAAAGGATTTTGAAGTGTTTATTGCCCGAGATGGGGCAGAGGCAATTGAGATAGCTGAAAAGGAAGCACCAGACCTGATACTTCTGGATATTATGATGCCTGAAATGGATGGTTACGAAACCCTTAGATGGGTAAGGGAAAATACCAGCCTTAAAAATACCAAGGTGGTTTTTCTTTCGGCAAAGAGCAAAGAAAAAGATGTTGAAAAAGGACTGAAAATGGGGGCTGACAGTTATATGACAAAGCCATTTTCCATAAAAAAGGTGATTTCGGACATTGAAGAATTATTGACATAAGTCCAATTTAAAAGAAGAAAACTGAACTAATAATTTACATAATAACTAAACGTAACCTTACATGAGTAATTATCATATCAAGCATTTGGAAGAGTATTTTCAAGTGTATCGAAAATCCGTGAGAAACCCAGAAGGATTTTGGGAAGAAGTGGCCGAAGAACATTTTCATTGGCGCAAAAAATGGGATTCTGTTCTGGAATGGGACTTTAGCAAACCGGAGATAAGTTGGTTCAAAGGCGCTAAGTTGAACATAACTGAAAACTGTATTGATCGTCACCTAAGAATTCGTGGTGATAAAACGGCCATCCTTTTTGAGCCCAATGACCCAAAAGAAGAAGCGGAGCACATTACTTACAATCAACTGCATGAACGTGTATGCAAGTATGCCAATGTACTTAAGGATAAAGGTGTTAAAAAAGGAGATAGGGTAGTTATTTATTTACCAATGATTCCGGATTTAGCCATCGCACTTTTGGCCTGTGCCCGTATTGGGGCCATACATTCCATTGTGTTTGCCGGGTTTTCATCTACCGCATTGGCAACTAGAATCAACGATTGCGGAGCCAAAATGGTACTTACCTCAGACGGGTCTTTCCGAGGAACCAAGGTAATCGACCTTAAAGCTATTGTGGATGAGGCCTTGGAGAGTTGTCCAGGTGTGGAAAACGTTTTGGTTTCGAAACGTACGGGCGGTAAGGTAACCATGAAAAAAGGCCGTGATGTTTGGGTTCAGCCACTTTTGGATAAAGCATATTTGGACTGTGTACCTGAGATTATGGATGCTGAAGATCCTTTGTTTATCCTTTACACTTCTGGTTCCACCGGTCGGCCTAAGGGAATGGTGCATACAACAGGAGGATATATGGTTTATACTGCATATACATTCAAAAATGTATTCCAATACCGTGAGGAGGACGTGTATTGGTGTACCGCGGATATCGGTTGGATTACAGGACACTCCTACATTGTATACGGACCATTGGCCAACGGTGCTACAACGGTAATGTTTGAAGGAGTTCCGTCCTATCCGGATTTTGGACGCTTTTGGGATGTAGTGCAAAAACATAAAGTAAACCAATTTTATACTGCTCCAACTGCAATTAGAGCTTTGGCCAAAGAAAACCTGGACTTTGTCACAGAATATGATCTTTCCAGCTTAAAAGTGTTGGGAACTGTGGGGGAGCCTATCAACGAGGAAGCATGGCACTGGTACAACGATCACGTAGGAGAAAAGAAATGTCCTATTGTAGATACTTGGTGGCAAACGGAAACCGGTGGAATCCTTATTTCCCCCATCCCATATTCAACACCAACCAAACCTACTTACGCTACCTTGCCCATGCCAGGGATTCAACCCGCACTTATGGATGAGAATGGTAAGGAAATTAAAGGAAACCAAGTGGACGGAAGATTGTGCATCAAATATCCATGGCCATCCATCGCCAGGACTATTTGGGGCAATCACCAACGTTACAAGGATACCTATTTCTCTGCTTTTGAAGGTAAATATTTCACAGGGGACGGAGCCCTAAGGGATGAAGTAGGTTACTACAGAATCACAGGTAGGGTAGATGATGTAATCATTGTTTCTGGTCATAATTTAGGTACAGCACCAATTGAAGATGCTATCAACGAGCACCCAGCGGTAGCAGAATCGGCAATTGTTGGTTTCCCTCATGACATTAAAGGAAATGCATTGTACGGTTATATTATTTTAAAGGAAACGGGCGAGGACCGTAACCGAGATAATCTTAAAAAGGAAATCAACCAATTGATTACAGATCATATTGGACCCATTGCCAAATTGGATAAGATTCAGTTTACCGAAGGATTGCCCAAAACACGAAGTGGTAAGATCATGAGAAGAATCCTTAGGAAAATTGCTTCCAAAGACACCGGCAATTTAGGAGATACTTCAACTTTGTTGAACCCAGAAGTAGTGGAGAACATAATCAAGGAAAGTCTGTAATCGCCTTTAATTGATAAATAAAAAGGGCCTCTTTACCTAAGGAGGTCTTTTATTTTTTGTGGTTTTAGTTTTTCAATAGTCCTTAAAAATGCAATGGCGGTAATATAGGCATCACCAAGAGCTGTATGCCTATCCTTACGGGAAATACCAAATTTTTTGGCTAAATCGTCAAGAGAGTATCTTTCCTTTTGTTGAACTACTGTGGATATCAACAAAGTTCTAATATAAAGAGATTCTGTATCCAACGTCCTGTTTTTAAGTTTTGGCAATCCATTTCTTTTTAAGGCGGCGTTGATCATGTTAATGTCAAACATTACATGGTGTCCAACAAGGATGTGATTTTTCACATAAACCAAAAATTGTTTTAAGGCATCAAGTTCAGAGAGGCTTTTTTTCTTATTCTGCTTTAAGATACCATGGATTTCTGCACTTTCTGTATTGTAGTGCTCTTGCCGAATGTATACCTCAAAACTATCCTTCACTACAATGTTGTTGTTCAATAGTTTTAAGGCACCAATGCATAACATACGGTCTTTGGTCATGCTAAAACCCGTTGTTTCTGTATCCAGGACCACAAATGTATTTTTATGAATGTTCTCTGCAAGCTTTTTATTGAAATGCTCCTCGTATTCCCACCAAAAATCGGGAAGCTCCAATTTTGTTTTTCTAAAGAACGGCCACATTAGCGCAACAAATTTTTAACTTGGAATCTTACCTCGATTAAAGATTGGATTTCTTTTACCGTTTTAAAAGTTCTCTTTAGTTTGATTTTTTCTTCTTTGTTCAGTTTGTCCAAAGCAATATACCTGCCAGAATCGTTGTGCAGTAGCCCTTGTCTTGTTCTGAATTTGAGCAATGCTTTACTGGCGTAAGAACAAGCGAGATAAAGTTCTTTGTTGTTTGGCTCCAGTTCGGCCAACTTTTCGTAACGCTCCGCAGTATTGTTTATGGATTTGATGGAGTGTGAAAGTATAAGCACCCGAGCCGCATCGATAATGGGCATTAGGGCACGTAACTTAAGGTCAAAAAAGTCCTTGTGCTCTCCATCCTGTTCTACTAAAAAGTCCCTAAAGAATCCTGATGGGGAGGGGTTTTGTAAGGCTCCGCTCGCTAAATGGGTAAAGAATTGCGGGTAGTGATTGGCATGATCAAAAATGCTATGGGAAAGCTTATCTGCCAATTCCTTCTCCCCATAGGTTACGTTATAATCAAAAAAGATGGACGAAAGTAGTATTTCTTCAGGCCCTGGATTATGAATCCAATGTGCCGTAATTTTTTTCCATTCACTCAAGCTATGGCACCAAGCACGGTTGGAAGCCATCATATCCGCAGGACAATATTCAAACCCGATGGTGTTCAGCATTTTGGAAATACGTTCACCCAGTTTTAAAAAATAGCTTTTAGTCGCTTCCAATTTTTCTTCGGGTACATTTTCAAAAATGATGGCATTGTCCTGGTCCGTATTCAACAATTGTTCCCCACGACCTTGACTACCCATGCTTAACCAGGTAAATTTCACGGGGGGCTCTTCCTCCATTTTGGATAATGCAATTTGTATGACCTGTTTGGTGGAAGCATCGTTGAGTTCCGAAATAATTTTGGATACCAGTCCCAAGGGAATATTTTGGTCTAAATACCCTTGTAACAGATTCATGATGCCATGTCGTATTCCTCTTAACCGCTTTGCGTCCGTTGCTCTTTTAATGGCTCTAAGAAGTACCGCAGGGTTGTTGCCCACGGCCACCATAATATCATGCTTGGACAGGATGCCCACGGCAAGTGTATCCGTAGTTCCATCTTCCGTAAGAATTAAGTGGCTGATGTTGCTTTTCATCATGGCCATTTGGGATTGAGCCAAGGTGAGTTCTTTGGGATAGGTAATAATGGGGGATGACATTATTGTTTTGGCCGACCCTGTGATAGGAAACAATCCAGTGGCAATTTTTTTTCTGAGGTCCTTATCGGTTATAATGCCCACCGGCAAATTATCTTTCTCCACCAAAATGCAACTCACATTGTGCTTTGTCATTTTATTGGCGATGGTCTTGATTTTTGCACCTTCTTTACAAGTAATTAGGTCCGTGGAATATTTTATGGGCTGTAGGTCCAAAATCTTGTTTGTGGAATATTGGCTTTCTTCATTACCGGCACCATATAGTTTTCCTCGGTGTTTAATGGAGTAGGGGTTCCCCGTATTGGAAGCAAAGCTTTCTATCAGAAAATTTCCAATACGTTTGTTCTCCAAAGCCAATGGCTTAAAATCTTTGATCGGAATAGCGTAAAGAATGGTCTCCTCGTAGGCTTTGGCTTCTAATTTATAGTTTTCGTTGGCCAATAAGGGCCTTAGGCCAAAAACATCACCTTCATCACAGATATCCAATATTTGGCTAGAGCCTTCTTTTGATAGAGCGATGGCTCCCTTGTTAACCACATAGAAATGCTCATGAGGGTTTTCATTTTCGGAAAAAACAATGGTATTGGTTTCCTTGTGGTTAATTACCACCTCGAGGGATAACTCTTCCAACTGCTTCGCCTCCATGTCGCTAAAGGGCGGATAATTTTTTAAAAAGTCGGCAATGCGTTCGGAAATGGTGTTCTTCATGACAACCTAAATTTAAGCGTATATCCTCAAAGTGCATTGCGCAAAACAAAAAAGACCACTTAAAAAGGGTAGTTTACACCACTGATGAAAGAAATAATGATCCTATACTGCTCATTTATCTATTTAAATAGAGATGTTTAATGAATCCACCATCAAAAATTTTTGGTGCACAAATCCATTCTTACTTACCATTACTAGCTTTATTATAAGCCCGTATCATTATAATAGCCCAAATGGCAACTAGTACAATAACAACGATAGAAAACCATAAAACGATATCATTTGCTGTCATTGTTCACAAGCTTTAAGTAAATCATCACGCCTAAAAGGGTCGGTGCCCAAAGGCCTACAAATAGACCATGTTCCGGATCACCACTAAGAAATAAATATTCTGCTACGACAATGATCATTGCGCACAAAATCAGCATGAATAAATTGGCAGTTCCTAACTTTTTGAAGTAATTCATTGACTGGTTGGTTTAAAGTCCTGAAGTTAGGAAAAAAAGAATACTGAGGAAACAAAAAAAGCCATTCAACCAAAAAACAGCTAAATGGCTTTATGTTTTGTAGCGAGAGAGGGACTTGAACCCTCGGCCTCCGGGTTATGAATCCGACGCTCTAACCAGCTGAGCTACCTCGCCATGATTTTGCTAAGCGGGTGCAAATATATGTTTAAATTTTCGCTGAATCAAAATTCAGGATTAATTTATTATTTGACATTTATTTTTATATCTTCCCAAACTATACTGAAATTGAAAAACGATTAAAAGAACACGATAATGAGCGATAAGGTTAAATTTGAACTGGAGTTTGTGATTCACTCTTCACCTCAGTTGCTTTACCAATATATTTCCACACCTTCTGGACTATCCGAATGGTATGCCGACAACGTTAATTCACGCGGGGAAATGTTTATATTTATATGGGATGGTACAGAAGAGCGAGCTAAAATGCTTAAGCGCAAGAGTGATGAATTTGTAAAGTTGGCATGGGAAGAAAATGAAGATGACTCTTTCTTTGAGATGCGCATTATTGTTGATGAGATAACTAAAGATGTATCCCTGTTCATAACAGATTTTGCAGAGGAAGATGAGGTGGATGAAGCAAAAATGCTTTGGGAAAATCAAGTTTCGGACCTTAAACAAGTTCTTGGATCTACCTAGAACAATTCTTAACTAAACCGTATCTTTGGTCCCGATAAAAATCGGGACTTTTTTATGGTCAATTGTAACGGAACACTTTTAGCAGAAGATAGTGCTATTTTTACCCATAATAACAGGGCTTTCAAGTATGGCGATGCTCTTTTTGAAACGGTTCGTTATGTTAACGGCACACTGTTTTTTTGGGAAGATCACTATTTTAGGTTGATGGCTTCCATGCGAATCCTTCGTATGGAAATTCCCATGGAATTTACCCTAGAATTTTTAGAAGAGGAAATCAAAAACACAATTAAATCCAACGGACTGGGAAACGGTGCGGTGCGTGTTCGCCTAACGGTTTGTAGAAAGGAGGGGGGACTTTATACACCAACTAATAATGATGTTTCCTACGTTATTGAGACCAATCCAATGGAATCTCCTTTTTTTATAGTGGAGGATGGTAATTACGAAGTGGAACTTTTCAAGGATTATTATGTGAACAAGGACATGTTATCCAATCTAAAATCCACGAACAAAATATTGAATATTGTCGCTGGCGTTTATGCCAAGGAGAACGGGTATGCCAATTGCCTATTGGTGAACACGGATAAAAAGGTGGTCGAGGCCATCAACGGAAATCTGTTTTTAGTTAAGGGCAATGAGGTAAAAACTCCACCTTTGACCGATGGTTGTTTGGACGGCATCATCCGAAAAAATCTTATGAAAATTATTGCAGGGTCGGAAGAGCTTGATTTGGTGGAAGAGTCCATATCTCCTTTTGAGCTTCAAAAAGTGGACGAATTGTTCATCACCAATTCCATTGTGGGTATACAGCCTATCAGTAAATACAGGAAAAAAGAATTTGATACCAAAGTGGCAAAGAGTTTGGTCGGCAAGTTGAATGCCAAGGCCAGAATAGGATAGTTTAGTTCAATGAAGGGTTTTCCGGAGCATTGGACCATAAAAGGTAATCTCCACCCAATTCCACCATCTTTTCTTTCCAGAAAGCATTAGCGGCTTTTTCTAGAATACTGCTCTCATATTCATTCGGTAGCACAACCCATGATTTGGATGATAATTCTTGGTCCAACTGGCTGGTTCCCCATCCTGAATAACCCAAAAAGAAACGGATGTCCTGTTCGGTAATGGTGCCATTATTGATGAGTTCAATGGTTTTATCAAAATCTCCGCCCCAAAATATTCCATCGGAAATTTCGACGCTGTTTTCGATAAGTTCGGGAACCTTGTGAATAAAATAAAGATTGTCTTGTTCCACGGGTCCACCGTTAAATACTTGAAAGGGAATGGTGATATCAGAAACCAAGTCGCATATGGTGTAGTCCAGTGGTTTATTTAAAATAAAGCCTACCGAGCCTTCATTATTATGCTCAGCAATAAGCACCACCGACCGATTGAAAGAAACGTCACCGGTCAGTGAAGGTTCTGCAACAAGCAAATTTCCTTTTTTTGGCTTTTGAGTTACCATTTACATGAGTTTCTTGTATTTAAATTTAACATATTATTTAACATATACAAAAACAGCGATCATAATAAACTAAAAAAGCACCCCGAAGAGGAGTGCTTTCATATATTAAATAAATAATTGATTAGTTTACTGCACCGCTCAATTCAGCGCCTGCTTTGAACTTTACAACGTTCTTAGCGGCAATCTTAATGGTAGCACCAGTTTGTGGGTTTCTACCTTCTCTAGCGCTTCTTCTAGAAACTGACCAAGAACCAAAACCTACCAAGGAAACTCTGTCTCCTTTTTTAAGCGTACCCTCTACATTTCCTAAGAAAGATTCCAATGCTTTTTTTGCTGCTGCTTTAGTGATGCCAGCATCAGCTGCCATAGCATCGATTAATTCTGTTTTGTTCATAATGGAATTAAATTAATTGTTGTTAATATAATTTTAATGCTGAACAAATTTATATGGATTTGTGTCTCACGCAAGTAAAACCAGGGGAAATAGGGGTTTTTGTTGATAACTTAAAACGTTTGTTGATAAAGTCGGAAAAAAATGACAAATTTTCGCAGCCCAATCATAGCAAGGCTTTAGCGAAGATGAGCCTCTTTTTCCAGATTTAACCCATTTAAAACCTCGTTGACCTGCATTCTTCTCTTGCCTGGAAGTTGTAATTCCAACAGGTTGATAAAGCCTTCTTTTACTGCTACTTTTAGTGATTTTTTCTCCACTACCAGTTTTCCAACGTTGTAGTTATGTTCGGCCTGTTCCATTTCAGTTTTAAAAACCTTCACTTGGTTTGCCCTTCCATCATTTATCAATTGTGTCCAAGCACCAGGATTAGGACTTAGTCCGCGAATATGATTATAAATGTTTTTTATGGAAGCGTTCCAATCGATTCGGCAAGTATCCTTGTGGATTTTTGGTGCAGGCTTAAGTTCCATATTTTCATCTTGAGCTTGCCGTGTTACGGTTCCAGTTTCAATCTGCTTGCAAGTATCAACCACTAAATCGGCACCCAGCTCCATCAATCTATCGTGTAAAGTGCCAACACTGTCATCGGGTAATATTCTTTCGGTCTTTTGAAGCACAATACTGCCCGTATCAATTTTTTCATCAATAAAAAAGGTAGTAACCCCGGTTTCTGTTTCCCCATTGATTATCGCCCAATTGATGGGTGCTGCTCCACGATATTGGGGAAGGAGGGAAGCATGTAGATTAAAAGTGCCATATTCTGGCATTTGCCAAACAGCTTTGGGCAACATCCTAAAGGCCACGACAACCTGTAAGTTGGCATCAAGGCTTTTTAGCTCTTCCAGAAATGCTTCGTCCTTTAAATTGGTGGGCTGCAATACTTTTAAATTGTGTTGTACCGCGAATTGCTTTACCGCAGATTCCTGAACCTTGCGGCCACGGCCTGTAGGTCTGTCGGGTGCGGTGATGACGCCAACAACTTTAAAATCAGCTTCCAAAATTCTTTTAAGGGTCTCCACTGCAAAATCTGGCGTGCCCATAAATACGATTCGTAGTGAATTATTTTTTGATGTATTCATTCTTAAAGTTTAGGGAGACCAACTCATCTTCCAGCAGTCGCTCCAATATTTTCAAAAGTTCCTTTTCGTTGGCACCCATTTCTTTTTCCAATTGTCGTGAGGTATGGGGGCGAATATCTAGGAGCTCCATGATTCTTTTCTCCAAATCATATGGAGAAACTATTCTCTCCTTCTTGGTACAAATATCGCATGTCCCGCACTTTTCCGCAGTCTTTTCACCAAAATAATTCAGCAAATAAATGCTGCGGCATACCTTTTTATTGGAAATATAGCCGAACATGGCCGCCATGTTGTTTTGTTTTACCTGATTAAAATCCTTGATTTTTTTTGCAAACAGGTTAATGGTGTGGTCATCTTCACGGGGAACCAAAAAGGTAATCTCTAGGTCACTGGAATTGTTTTGATACTCCACAATATTATCGTCAGCGAGTTGCTGTAGTATTTGTTTTAACCGTTCCTCGCTTTTGCCGGTTTTTTTGGACAATAGATATAGGTTAATTTTGGTTTCATACTCTGTAATACCGCCGTAGGTACGTAAAATGGTCTGAATTATGGATGCGATTTTCCTGTTTTTGTCCAAATAATGGAAAATTTCTGCTTTGGCGGCTACAAATTGAAGTGTTGCTTTCTCTTTAAAATTTTCGGTAAGCGATAAAACCGAATTCTGATCTAGAATGCGAATGGCATTAAAAGTCATGTTTGGATTAAACTCATACCGTTTGCAAAACTCATTGAATTTAAAGGTCAGAGGGTTCGAGATTAATTCACCATAGGAAATTTGGAAATAGTTGTTGAGCTTGGAATACACTTTTTTAACGAAGGTAACATCGGGCAAATTGGACAAGAACTGTTGCTTCGCCTTTTCAGCATCTTCGTTGGAAGTGATGATAATCGCTGTTGATGGTTCTCCATCTCGCCCTGCTCTTCCTGCTTCTTGAAAATAACTTTCCAGACTATCAGGAATTTGATAATGGACCACCAAACGAACATCGGGTTTGTCAACACCCATTCCAAAAGCATTGGTGGCGACCATCACTCTTACTTCACCACTTAGCCAAAGGTTAAGTTTTTTTTCTTTATCTGATTTGGGAATGCCACCGTGGAAAAATGAAGCAGAAATACCATTTTTTATTAAAAAGTTGGCCAGCGAGATGGATATTTTTCTGGAACGCACATATACAATGGCACTTCCAGGTATTTTGTCCATGTATTTTTTGAGTTGGTACAGTTTGTCCTCCGACCTTTTTACTCTAAAGTTAATATTGGAGCGGGAGAACGAATCCTTGAAAATACGTACCTGTCCTAACTCCAGGTTCTCCACAATATCATCTACTACTTTTGGTGTGGCTGTCGCTGTGAGCGCTATCATCGGGGTGTCTGGAACCAATTCTTTTAAAATGGAACACTCAAGATAAGCGGGTCTAAAATCGTTTCCCCATTGCGAGATGCAATGTGCCTCATCAATCGCAATGAGGTTCACGTTCATTTGCTGGATGCGCTCTTGCACAATGGTTTGTTGCAAACGTTCTGGGGATAGATATAAAAACTTATAGTTGCCATATAGGCAATTGTCCAAAAGATTGTTCAACTCATTCGGAGGTATACCACCAGTCAAAGCAACAGCTTTAATGTTTCTTTTTTTGAGTTGTGCCACTTGATCTTGAATAAGCGCCACCAAAGGTGAGACCACAATACAGATGCCCTTCATGGCCAAAGATGGAACTTGGTAGCAGATGGATTTACCACCACCCGTTGGCATTAAAGCCAAAACATCTTTGCCAGAAAGTATGTTGTCAATAATTTCCTTTTGGGACCCCCTGAAATTGTCATAGCCCCAAAATTGCTCTAAAATGCTTGTGGTGTCTTTATACACTATAAACTTTTAAGTGTTTCCAAAATAAATTCAATCCGATTTAAGACTGCATCTTTCGGCACTTCAATAGGATTATAGCCAAATTGGGTATATATTTTGATTAAGGAATGATGGATATTTTCCGCTTCCTCAAAGGTTTCCATTCTTTCATTGTCGGAAACATAGATTTCTTTCCAAGGAGGAACAATAAAAACAGAATCGTATCTGTGATTCTTACAATGTGAAATAAACAAATCGTCGTACTCCTGACCAAAATAATCCATATAAGCGACTACATCGGGGATGCCCCGGTCAAAAAAAGTGATGGGCGTATCAATGTTCAGAGATTCCTTGTAATGGGATGTCCTTCCCTCGAGCAAATCTTTGTTGAACTGCAGGGCATCATCAACAAAAACCAATGGATTGGAAATATATTCCTCGGATTGTCCCTCTTGCTTTGCTTTGGAGGTCATATCCCTAATGATCTCGTGAAAGCAATAAAACCCTTTACTTTCCAGTCCATTTACAATGGATGTTTTTCCTGTTCCGGGTGCTCCCGTTATAACTACTTTATGCTTGCCCAAAGATCTTGAATTAATACCACAAAGTAATGAAAACGTCCTAAGGAAAAAAAATCGTTGGTTAAGCCATATATTTGTAGAAAATTGAGGTATGGACAAAAAAAAGACGGACGAGTTCTATGCAAAGCTTCGTGAACAATTATTGGAGACTACAAGTTGGCCTTCTACATATCTTTATAAATTTATAGTTCCAACGGATGAAGAGCGCATTGCTCAGATTCATGAAATTTTCAACAATACCGGTGCTGTGATCGAATCCAAAAAATCCAAAAAAGGAACATATACGAGTCTTTCCATTACGGTTCATTTAAAGGACCCTGATGAAGTTATCATTAAATACAAAGAAGTTTCTGTTGTAGAGGGGGTAATTTCGCTGTAAGCCCATTGTTTGCGATAATTTTATTAATTTGCAGGCGTTATCAGATTGACTTTCCAATAATCAAATTTCTAAATACATTAATTTGAACGAAGTATACAACTTAGAATACAATACAGAACGTCCTAAACTTTTTATACCAGAGTACGGCCGTCATTTTCAGAAAATGGTAGACCATGCTGTTACCATAGAAGATCGAGAAGAACGAAACAAAGTGGCCAAGTCCATTATTAGCGTTATGGGAAATCTGCAGCCCCATTTAAGGGATGTGCCTGATTTTCAGCACAAACTTTGGGATCAACTTTTTATCATGGCGGATTTTAAATTGGACGTAGATTCACCGTTCCCGATTACCTCAAAAGAAGTTTTGCAACAACGTCCGGAACCCTTGGATTATCCTCAAAACTATCCGAAGTACCGTTTTTATGGGAACAACATCAAAAGAATGATAGATGTTGCTGTGAAGTGGGAAAAAGGAGATATGAGATCTGGTCTGGAATATGCCATTGCCAATCACATGAAAAAATGTTACTTGGTTTGGAACAAAGATACTGTTGAGGACTCCGTGATATTCAATCACTTAAAAGAGCTGAGCGATGGAGAAATAGATTTAGCCAAAAGTGATGAGAGTTTAACGGACAGTGGGCAGTTCCTTAAAAACAAACCAAGCAGGTCCAACACCAACCGAGGTAAAAAAGGACAAAGAGGTCGCAAGAAAAGATATTAAATTCCAAAGGAATAGATGGGTACATTTCGAATAGAGGGTGGACACCAATTACATGGAGAGATCACCCCTCAAGGAGCAAAGAATGAAGCACTACAGATTCTTTGTGCCGTATTACTTTCAGAAGAAAAAATTACTATAAACAACATACCCGACATCCTGGATGTCAATAAATTAATTGCCCTTCTTGAGGATTTAGGTGTAAAAATCCAAAAGAAAGGCAAGGGTTCCTATACTTTTAAGGCAGACGACATAAATTTGGATTATCTACAATCTGCCAAGTTCAAGGAAGATGGTCGGGGGCTTCGTGGTTCAATAATGTTGGTGGGTCCTTTGTTGGCCAGATTCGGCAAAGGATACATTCCAAAACCTGGAGGTGATAAAATCGGTAGGCGAAGATTGGATACTCATTTTGAGGGATTTATCAAGCTCGGGGCCCAATTCCGCTACAATAAAGAAGAGTATTTCTACGGAGTAGAAGCAGATAAACTAACTGGAACCTATATGCTTTTGGATGAAGCGTCGGTTACTGGTACGGCGAATATTTTGATGGCCGCGGTTTTGGCCGAAGGTACCACTACGATTTACAATGCTGCTTGCGAACCTTATTTGCAGCAATTGTGCAAGATGTTGAACCGTATGGGAGCTAAAATCTCTGGAATCGGTTCAAACTTATTGAAGATTGAAGGTGTAGATTCTTTGGGTGGGACGGAGCATACCATGTTGCCCGATATGATTGAGATAGGTAGTTGGATCGGTTTAGCAGCCATGACGCAAAGTGAGCTTACCATTAAAAATGTTAGTTGGGATGATTTAGGTCAGATTCCGACAGTGTTTCGAAAGTTAGGAATTACGTTGGAACGGAAGGGTGATGACGTCTTTATTCCAAAACATGAAGAAGGATACGAAATCCAGAATTTTATTGACGGCTCTATATTGACCATAGCTGATGCACCATGGCCGGGACTGACTCCGGATTTGTTGAGCATTATATTAGTGATGGCAACCCAGGCTAGGGGAGAAGTGTTGATTCATCAAAAAATGTTTGAAAGTCGTTTGTTCTTTGTGGACAAACTTATTGATATGGGGGCAAAAATCATTCTTTGTGACCCGCACCGGGCAACTGTTATCGGACACGACTTTAAATCAACTTTAAAGGCCACGACAATGGTGTCTCCCGATATTAGGGCAGGAGTATCCCTTTTAATTGCAGCTCTTTCTGCCAAGGGAACTTCCACTATTCATAATATTGAGCAGATTGATCGCGGGTATGAAAATATTGATGAGCGCCTACGTGCCATCGGGGCGAAAATCGTAAGAGTGTAGTTTTCTAGTTCTTGGGAACTAAAATAGTGACTCGAGTGCCGGTCACTCCTTCACCTTTAATATTTTGTATGGTTACCAATTCTTGATTGGAAAACTTCTTCAAGACCTCAATTCGTTTTGCTGTGATGGACATGCCCCTTGAGGGGCGTTCAAATGTTTTTTCAACTTTTTTTGAGGGTATACCCACACCGTTGTCCTCAATAGTGTACACGATATTTTCCTTTGTGTCATGGAACGAAATGTGCAATTCCTTTTTACCTTTTTTGGGCATTAATCCATGAATAATAGCATTTTCGATATAAGGTTGAACAAGTAGTAAGGGTATTTCATACTTATAAATATCCAGGTCTTTGTCAACCTCAAAAGTGTAGCTAAACGAATTGTCAAAACGTAGAGACTCCAATTGAACGTATATCTTTAGGAGCTCTATTTCATCTTTTAGTGGTAAGCTAATGTTGATTGAACTTTCGAGTACTTGACGAAGCAATTTTGAAAATTTCGATAAATATTTCAGTGCATTTTCCTTATCATCTGTATTGATCAAGTATTGTATGGAATTCAATGAGTTGAATATGAAATGTGGGTCCATTTGAGCTCGAAGCATACGTTTTTCAAGTTCAACATTCATTTTCTCTATGACTTCTTTTTGCTCGGATATCAATGCATTCTTGTCGCGAAGAAGAGAGTTTGATTTTTGCTTTGCGCTATAACGAAAATACAATAGACTGGCCGAGAACATCAACAATAGTGCAATGATTCCTAGATAGGCCATACGTTTTTTGTTTAATTCGACCCTTGTATTCAGTAGGGCCAATTCCAGCTCGTTTTCTTTTATTTCATTGTCTTTTAAGTACACATCGTGTTTTACCTGAAGGTTTTGTAGTTCCTTAACTTTTGTTTCATTAAACAAGCTGTCATTATACGCCATCGATTGGTTAAGATGTTTTATGGCATCAGGGTATTGCCTCTTGGCATTGTATATTTGAAAAGCCTTCTGATGTGCTTCGCGAAGTAAATCGAATGATCCGATTTCGGTAACGGCCTTTAGGTTTTTTTTTCGAATAATCTGCTGCGTCATTTAATCTATTCTGTTTCAACTTTAAATCCGCCAATCCATAGTTTATTATGGCGATTTGATGTTTTATGGAAAGTTGATTGGCCAAATCCAAAGATTTCAAAAAATATTCTTCGGCTTTGTCATATTGTTTTAAATATAAATAGCAAAATCCAATATTTGAATATGTCTTACTTAAATCAATAGAGTTGTTTTGTTTGTCATACTCTACTGTTTTAAGAAATTTTTCCAATGCTTCACCATATTCCTTATTGCTGTAATCCATTACGGCTAAATTGGACAAAACTGTATTTTCCAAACCTGACTTGTCAGATCCCTTATAAACCTTTAATGCGGTCTCATAACTTTCCATAGCCTTTTCTGTATCATCCAAAAGATCATTTAAAATGCCGAGATTAAGGTAATTGGATGAAGTATTGTATGGTAGATTAAGGGAATCAATCAGTTTTAGACTTTTGAGGTAGTAATTTTTACTGCTGGGATAGTCACCAATCCTTTTTTAAACGATTCCCATGTTATTATACGCTTCAGTTGTTCGCTTATAATCCCGATGCTCTGTGGACAATGCAACGCTTTGGCTAAAATAATCCAATGACTCTGCATAACTACCCGTCATTCCATGTGAAAGCGCTATTTGAAATAGGGAGGAGATTTCACCTTTGATGAAGCCAATTTGTCTCGATTCACCTAAACTTTTCGCTAGGTAATCTAGGGCCTCTTCTTTATTGTGCAGTCGAGGGCAATCAACAGATTTATTCTCGACGTATCTTGTGTCGTTGTTAGTATATTTTTCAGACTATCTATTTCTTCGGTTTGAGAAAAACAGATTTTTTGGAATGAGATAAAGAAAAGTATGGTAAAAACTAAAGAGCAAGACAGCTTCATAAATTGGTTCTTTGATTGAATATATCGGGTTTTCTGACTATTCAATTGGTTCTGGTAACCAGTAATTTATAAAGAATTCTTAACAATTGGTACTAGATAGTTAAAGCAACGCATTAAATATTTAAGCCTGTCAGAAAAACTTTAATTTTTCTCGACTATTTTCCCATCAGGATAAAGCGCAAAACGTCCTTTATCCTTATCATGTACATGGTCCGGATGGGGCCAAGGCCATCCACCAAATTGGGTGAGACGGTATTCTTCCATTGCTTTTTGGATTTCCTCTTGGGTGTTCATTACAAAGGGACCATATTTTGCCACAGGCTCACCGATTGGTTTTCCTTGCAACAGCATAAAATGAGCGGTTTCCGAACCCGTTTTGATATTCACTTTCCCCGTTGAGTCCAGAACAATCCCAAAGTTCGGTTGTATCTTCTTATCGCCAATAAAGATTTCATCACCTTCATAAAAGTAAAGTACACGATTTACCGATGAACCGGCTTTTGGCAAAGTATATTCCGAATCTGCATTTACGTGAATATTCCAAATGGCCACTTCATTTACTGGATTGGCTGCCCAAGAATCGGGCGCGGGATTAATTGGGGCCACATTTTTATAGGTGCCGGCCACTACTTTTATTTCGGCATTTTCCTCTTCAACAATCGCAATATCTTCATCCCAGAGCATTTTAAAATATGGTTCAACAAACTTCGAGGCCTTGGGTAAATTCAACCAAATCTGAAACAATTCCAAAGGATTTTCTTCATCGTCCTTCAATAAAGGAAACATCTCGGAGTGTTGAACACCTCGTCCTGCTGTCATCCATTGTACATCGCCTTGACCGAACCTACCGGCTGCTCCCAAAGAATCGGAATGATCACAAAACCCTTTATTTACAATGGTGATGGTTTCAAAACCTCGGTGGGGATGATAGGGAAAACCGGGTATGCTTTGCCCGTGGTACATACGCCATTTTGCCTCTGTATTGAAATCACTTCCCAAGCTTCTTCCTTCCAGTAAAGAGGCATCGGGTCCCATTTCACCATTACCTTTGGGAAAGCAATCCAAGTGGTAAACACTGAACAAAAATGGATCTAAAGTTTGCCAAGGTGTGCTTAAAGGAAAGGTTTGTAAAACGGGATTTTTCATTGTACGATTTATTTTGATATGTTTTGTATTAGATTAAAAAGCCTGCTCTTGGCAGGCTTTTTAATTAAAGAATAATTAAAATTATTTACCAGGAATAGGTGGTGGGCCATCTATCATAGCTTCATATTTAACATCACCCTTTCGTGTTACATATTCTTCTTTTACTTTTTCTACCAATTTTGGGTCATCAAAAAGGTCAAACATGGTCATTCCCATCGCTTTGGAAGCATATACCATTCCTTTATGGCCAATGCTCATACCGCCACAAGCCACAACAGCCCATGAGTGCCAAGGAGTTCCTTTTGGAGCTACGGTGACACCAAGATTGATGTTTGGAACGTTCCAGCTCACATCACCCACATCTGTAGACCCTCCACCTGGAAGCTTCTCGGTTTCTTTTAAGGGGTGAACTTCCCCGTCCATTCCCACCTGTGGTTTTCCAGTAGCTTCTTGAATGGCTTTACCATAGGTAATTTCTTCTTCGGTGTAGGTGATTGGGCCTAAAAGTTCCAAATTGTTTTGCATGATTTTACCTCCTTCACGATTCACCAATGTCTCATAAATACCAGAAATCAATGAATATTTATAATCTACATTGGCCATAATTGCCGCTCCTTCTGCCATTGCCTTGACTCGTTCAAAAGTTGGAAGCATAACATCTCTCTTGGGGTCGCGAACCCTAACCCACAATCGGGAGTAATCTGGAACCACGTTCACAACCTGGCCACCGTCTTGAATGTGGTAATGTATTCGGGATGTTGGTTTTATGTGCTCTCGGTAATAATTAATTCCTGTCGTGTACAATTCCAAAGCATCGGAGGCACTTCTGCCGTTCCAAGGATCTGCCGATGCATGTGCTGCCTGACCGTAGAATTCAACCATAAAATCCACCAATGCCAATCCACTTTGTACATCTGCTTCAATTTCCGCTGATGGGTGCCAGCTTACATTTACATCAACATCGTCCCAAAGTCCAGCTTCTACCATCCAAACTTTTCCAAAGAACTTTTCTTCTGCGGGGGTACCGAAGAATTTTACTGTTCCTTTGATGTTTCCAGCTTCAATTTGCTCTTTAATAGCAATGGCAGCGCCCAAACTGGCGGCACCGAACATGTTGTGGCCACAACCGTGACCTGGTTCACCCTCAATTCTAGGATCTTTAGTGGGAACTGTATTTTGAGAAAGTCCTGGGAGTGCATCAAACTCCCCCAATACACTGATTACAGGTTTGCCTGAGCCATATGTGGCGACGAAAGCAGTTGGAATGTTGGCTACACCTCGAGTTACGGTCATTCCGTTTTTCTCGGCATAATTGGCAAGCAATTCTGCAGAAATGGACTCTTCAAAGGCAGTCTCTGCAAGTGCCCAAATGGAATCACTGATTTTAATAAGGTTTTCCTTGTGCTTTTCTACTGAAGTAACGACGGCTTTTTTGTCCTTCGTCATCTTTTGGGCCGATAGGTTTAGCGATACCAATCCCAAAAGGAGTAAGGTTGAAAGTTTCTTCATTTTAAAGGTTTTGAATTAGTTATATTATGTTGATGTTAAGCAGCTTCTTCCAAATAAAAAGAAACCCATCAACAGGAACTAAAATTAAAGAAAATGCTTCAACTTACCGCTTCTTTGTACACTTTTAAGCATCGTTCGCGGGCCATTTTGTGGTCGACCATAGGTTCTGGATAACTTAACTCTTGCAAGTCGGGCACCCATGTATTGATGTATTCTTTGTTTTTATCAAACTTTTTGATCTGCGTAGTGGGATTAAATATCCTAAAATATGGAGCGGCATCTACACCGCTACCTGCGGCCCATTGCCAATTACCTACATTACTGGACATTTCGTAATCCAACAGTTTCTCGGCAAAGTAGGCTTCCCCCCAACGCCAATCAATCAACAAATGTTTGCATAGGAAACTAGCTACCAGCATGCGAACCCGATTGTGCATATAGCCTGTTTCGTTCAGTTCTCGCATTCCCGCATCCACCAAGGGATAACCTGTTTGTCCAGTTTTCCATTTTTCGTACTCTTCCTCGTTGTTACGCCACTCAATTCTATCGTATTTAGAGCGGAAAGCTTCGTTGACAGTATGTGGGAAATGCCACAATATTTGCATAAAGAATTCTCGCCAAATCAATTCGTTCCAGAAGGTTTCATTCTTCTCATCAATGGCTTTCTTTACCATTTTCCGAATGGAAACCGTACCAAACCTTAAATGTGGTCCTAATCGGGATGTGCCTTTTTCTTTGGCAGGGTAGTCCCGGGTTTCCTCATATTTTTGAATGAGGTTAGGTGTCACAGTGAAATTGGGAACTTTAATGGAAGATTCTTCGAATCCCATATCCTCTAAAGAAAGCTGTGGCAAAGATTTGGATTGATATAGGTTTTTACTTAAATCATTCAACGTATCATACGCTACCAAATGGATGGAAGGATTAAAGTTTTCTTTCCACTTGCGCATGTATGGTGTGTAAACCACGTAAGGGTCTCCATCATCCTTAACCACTTCTTCTTTTTCAAAAATAACCTGATCTTTAAAGGTGTTGAACTGGATATCGTTTTCCTCTAAAAAATCCTTTATCTGGCCGTCACGTTTTTTGGCATAGGGTTCATAATCGTGGTTGGTATAGACAGATGCAATGTTGTAATCCTCCATCAATTTTTTGAAGACTGCTTTTGGTGAATCATGAAACTGAGCTATACCACTTTCGTAATTTGCACTTAGTTGATTGCTTATTTTTTGAATCTGTTCATGAATAAAACTGACCCTTGCATCATTTTTGGGCAGATTTTCCAAAATCTCTGGATCAAATATGAAAATGGGAAGTACCGGGGCGTCGTTCTGAAGAGCTTGGTAAAAGCCAACATTATCATCCAATCTTAGGTCACGTCTGAACCAAAAAAGTATGACATCTTTTTTCATGAATTCACATTTAAACTAGACATTCCGCCATCGACCCCAATAACCTGACCGGTAATCCATGAATTTTCGGAATCTAGCAAAAAGGTAACCATATTGGCAATATCTTTGGCATTTCCCACCCTCTTCATCGGATGTCTTTCGGACATCATCTCTTTTTTCTTGTCGTTGCTCAACAACCGCTCGGACAATGGGGTGTCCACCAAACTAGGGGCAATAACATTTACCCTCACCTTTGGTGCGTATTCCGCTGCTAGGGCACGTGAAAAGCCTTCAATAGCGCCTTTTGCTGCTGAAACGCTGGTATGGAAGGGCATTCCTGTTCCGACGGCAACGGTGCTAAAAAACACCATACTCGAACCATCGTTCATTCTGTTTATAATGGATTTAACCGTTTTTGCCAAAGCGATAAAATTGATTTCCATATCGTTTTGAATGGTTTCGACCCCCATGGTTTTAAAAGGTTTCAGGTTGATGCTTCCTGGACAATATACAAAGCCATCCAGGTTTTCTGGTATAGCTTTCTCTGATATATCATCGTTTAAAACATCAAAAGAGATATAGGTTACATCCAAATTTGAAAGTTGTTCGTTACTTCGGCTGGCGACGAATACATTGTTCTCCGTTGAAAGCTTTTTAGCCATTTCCAATCCAATGCCATAGGAGCCACCAATCAATAAAATATTCTTTTCCATATTATATTTTTCTTATGCTTAAATAGTTTTCTTTTCCGGCCACCGTACCAAACAATTCTGCTAGTTTGTTTTCGCGAAACTGAAAAATCTTTTGCAATTGCTTTTTCACTAAAATGGGATGTGTCAGTTGGCCTAGAAACCCGAAAGGTAATTTATAGTCGATAACATCCTCCATTTCCACACCTTCGGAAACTTCTTTTATAAAATGTTTGTGGTGCCAAAGGGAATAGGGGCCAAAACGTTGCTCATCCACAAAATATTCACCTTCTTTAACATGGGATATTTCGGTGACCCATTTGGTAGAAACGAAAGGAAATGGTTTCACGATATACTGGATTATCTGGCCTTGAAACATAGGTCTATCCGCCCCTGCCAAAATATGGAACCCCATGTGTTGGGGAGTAATCACGGCCAAGTTTTTGGGGTCGGAAAGGAAATCCCAGGCTTCCTTTTTACTAATAGGAAATACTTGCTTTGATTTTAATTGATAGAGTTGCATGTGAATGAGTTTACACAAAGATAATGGTAAAATGTTTAATCAAAATAATAAATAGTTAAACAAAGACTAAATCATGGGTATTTATTTCCTATTTTTGTTTTAAGGTTTAATTAACAAATAGAGCATTGCTTTGTCTTAATTTTGCTTTGCTAAACAATTAATACATACAACAACTATGAAAAAATTTACACTCTTACTATTTATGGTATCATTGTGTTTTTCTTTGGAAGCACAGATACAGACCCCAGCGCCAAGTCCATCATCCACCTTGGAACAAAAAGTTGGATTGACAGATGTTACGGTTAAATACTCTCGTCCTGCAATGAAGGGTAGGACCATATTTGGAGATTTGGTTCCTTACGATGCTATCTGGAGAACCGGTGCAAACCAAAATACCACCATTACATTTAGTGACGATGTAACGGTAAAAGGAAAAGAATTAAAAGCTGGTACCTATGCAATTTACACAAGACCAAACGAGGCTGTTTGGGAAGTTTTCTTTTATACGGATACCGAAAATTGGGGGAATCCTCAGCAGTGGGATGCATCTAAAGTGGCCGCTACCGTAAAAGTTGAAACCATGGATATTCCGATGCCGATAGAATCATTCACCATAACTATTGATGATCTTCATAATAACGGGGCAACCTTAGGTATTATGTGGGAGAACACTTATGTTGGTGTTGATTTTGTGGTTCCTACGGTTGATAAGGCCATCAAGAGTATTGAAGACACCATGGCAAACAAAGAAGATTTGAAGGCTAATGATTACTTTGCTGCCGGGTCCTATTATTTCTCAGAAGGCATGAATATGCAACAAGCTAAGGAATGGGTTGACAAAGCTGTTGAAATGGATGGGGGTAAAGCGTATTGGATGATGCGTACCCAATCCTTGATCTACGCTAAAATGGGAGATAAAGAAGCTGCCATTGCTGCAGCTAAAAGATCTTTGGCAGCTGCACAAGCTGCGGGCAATCAGGATTATGTAAAAATGAATAAAGATTCCCTAAAAGAATGGGCTAAGATGTAATTAAAGCGTATTCAATAATAAATTCAGAGGCCCACTTTTAAGTGGGCTTTTTTTTATTCCTCTATGGTTGAGTTACCTAAAAAGTTATCAAATACTTGAGTAATGGTGGCTAGAACTATCACTAAAACACAACCAAAAGCATTCAACCATAAATAGGACATCCAATCAAAATACCAACCAATAATAACAACAGCCTGGGTAACAATGGCCGCTACAAACACGGCATTTCCTTTTACAAACTTAAAGAAGAAGGCCAGTAGGAATATACCCAATACATTTCCATAGAAAATTGAACCGATTATATTGACCAATTGTATCAAATTATCAAAAAGGTTGGCCACGTTGGCAATTATAATGGCAATTATTCCCCAAAGTAGAGTGAAAGCTTTAGTAGCCTTTAAATAATGTTCTTGAGTATGTTCTTTTTTTACATTTCTCTTATACAGGTCCAAAGCGGTAATGGTGCCCAAGGCATTCAGCTCCGATGCGGTAGAGGACATTGCTGCGGATAATATTACGGCCAAAAGAAGGCCAATAAGGCCCATCGGCAAATTGTTCAAGATAAAATGTATAAATACATAATCCTTGTCGTTGGTCTCCACAGTATCATCTGCTTTGGCAATTAAATCTTTTGCCGCATTTCTGCTCGCATTTTCTTTCTCATTTATTTTTATGATGTCTTGTTTGGCCTGTTCAATGGCATTATACTCTTTGAGCTCCAAGGCAGCGGAGAAAGAATGTTGGGCCATCCTTTTTTCTTTTTCCAATTCTTGATGGTCTTTTTCCAAAGATTGGTAATCGTTGGCATATTCCGATTGCATTACTGCTTCGGTTGCTGCCGGATTAAAGTTTAAGGGAGAAGAATTGTATTGATAAAAAACAAATACCATGGTCCCTACCAAAAGGATAAAGAATTGCATCGGAATTTTAAAAACTCCATTGAATATCAGAGCCAATTGACTTTCGCGTACAGACCTTCCGGATAAATAACGCTGAACCTGACTCTGGTCTGTTCCAAAATAGGCCAAGGCCAAGAAAAACCCTCCAGTGATTCCGCTCCAAAACGTATATCTGTTATTGGTGTCGAAGGAAAAATCCAGAATGTTAAGTTTATTATTGGCACCAGCTATTTTTAGCGCTTTCCCAAAAGAAAGATCAGTGGGCAGGGCTCCCATGATGAAGAAAAAAGCAAAAAACATTCCCAACATAATGATAAACATCTGTTGTTTTTGGGTCATACTAACCGCTTTCGTGCCCCCAGAAACCGTATAGATGATTACAAGAATCCCTATGATTACGTTCAAGGTTCTAAGGTCCCACCCCAATACAGCAGATAAGATTATGGAGGGCGCAAAAATGGTGATTCCTGCAGCCAGTCCTCGCTGAACCAAGAACAAAAGGGCAGTTAGGGTCCGTGTTTTGAGATCAAAACGACCTTCGAGCATTTCGTATGCGGTGAAAACCTTTAATTTTTTGTAGATGGGTATAAACACAAGGCAGATTACAATCATCGCCAAGGGAAGACCGAAATAAAATTGAACAAATCCCATTCCATCGTGAAAAGCTTGCCCAGGTGTTGATAAAAAAGTAATGGCGCTCGCTTGGGTAGCCATTACGGATAGACCGATGGTCCACCATTTTACATTGTCCCCACCTCGAACGTAATCGTCCACATTATTGTTGCCACGAGTTTTCCAAACACCGTACGCAACGATGAAGAGTAGGGTGCTACCAAGAATAATCCAATCAAGTAATGCCATTCAGGATTCTAATTGTTTAAAATCATTATAAGGTAAAAAATTAAAATATATACGGCATTTAAAAGGATTACAATGCTGTATTCCTTCTTCCATTCGAATTTGGTATCCATATTATCCTTTGACATTGCTATTTTTTTTCACTTCATCTTTTCCTACGGATAGCATATTCGCAAAAAGTTTATACGCTCCCGAAACCCCAACAGGTAATTCCCTGAAAAAGCTAAGACCGGTATAAATATAATGACCTTCTCCATAAGGTGCTACAATTAAACTTCCTTGCTTGTCGGTTTCGCCATCATCCTTCATAGATAAAATTGGTGTAAATTCAGAACTCCATTTGCTTGGAAAGTACAGTCCGCGTTCTTGGACCCATCCATCAAAATCTTTTTTACTGATTGGATTCGGAAAATTGACCAAAGAATTATTTGGCGCCAAGATTTTGACCTCTGCATTTTCGTCGGTAACCCTATCTCTGGAAAGCGTAACATCGTAAGGAGCAATGTTTTCGAATTGATTGGACCATCTGCCAGCGGTATTGTACTGCACGATCATGGTGCCACCTCTCTCAACGTAGTCAAATAGAACGGGCTGCTTAAATTTAAGGGTTTCCACTACATTATAAGCTCTAATCCCCACAACAACAGCATCGTACTTGTCCAAAGAACCCTCTTGGATATCATTTGGGTCTACCATATGAACTTGATATCCGATTTGTTCTAAGCTTTCGGGAACATTGTCACCAGCGCCCATAATGTACGCTATATGCTCCCCGGACTTTTTAATGTCCATACGAACCACTTTAGCCTCGGATGGAAGTAAAACGGATTGTTTTGGAATATGGTCGTAGTCGATTTCTATGAGCTCTTTGTCATATACTTTATTTCCAATAGTGATTTTTGGTTCAATTTTTCCTTCACTCCCTGTATTTGGTGGGGTTACGTTGAACAACACTGAGATTTCTTCTCCTTTTTGTGCAATGGAAAAAGGAATGCTTTGAGGTGAAACTGTCCATCCGGACGGGTGGTTCAACACAACAGTTCCCGACACATCATTTTTTCCGGCCCTTATTTTTACCTGTATTTCTTTGGTGTCGGCATTGGCAAAAATCAACACCTTTTCATCAATTTTGGAAGTCACTTCTGGCAGAATAGCAAAAGGTTCGTACAATTCTCCTTTATCTGGTCTTGAGTAGCGGTGTACCACATCTTTTTCAAAGGGAATTTCGACACCATCAATAACAAGTTTAAAAATCGCTTTAAAAGCACTTGGTGTTTCTGGCTTGCCTATCAAACCTTGTTCTTTAACTGTATAGGTTCCCAAAGTACCTGGTTCGTTCAACCAATATGGACTGGTATATAAAATATTTTCGGGTACTGTAAAACTAAGGTCAAAATTCTCTCTTTCGTTATCCCCCAAGACTTTGTTAGGGGTTAATTTAACATTGGCCCCAACAATTTCGATTTCTTGTAAAGTGACACTTGGTGAAGACCTGTTAATGGTCTCTATGTTAAGGGTTACTTTTCCTCCAGGGGTAGCGGATGCATCTGCAGAGCTAGCTTCCAAATATAGTCCTGCAGCCGCTTGGATGATATTTTTTAATTCTTCCGACTTAAGGGTTTTCCAATGATCATCTTCAACTTTTTGTAATAGCTGATAAGCTTTTACAAGTTCTGCAATATGTTTTGATGGATTCTGGAAATCAAAATTCTTTTCAACTTTATAAAGAATATCGCCTACAGCATCGCCACCTTTTACTCGTGACCATGTGGTGTTAATGCCATCAAAAAGATCGTCTTCTTTTGGCATATCACCTTTGAGCAGTTCAATATATTCATCCGAGGTACCTCTATCGGTCAATCTACCGAAACCTTGGCATAAGTGTTGGCTGCGTGCCATTGCAGCGATTTCGTTATTGGAAAGCCCAAGCTCGGGATAGTAAGTGCCCACATCCAATTTTACCATATTTGACTTATCAGCTTCAGCAAATTTTTCCCGGCTGCCATACTGCCACCACGAAGTGTTGTAAAAAATACGCTTGGGTTGCCATGGTGTAGTCCACTGCAATTGGTCAGAATAAACATTTGGGTTGTTGGCCAAATCAAAAGCCTCCATGCTCAAAATAGCTGAAGAAGTGTGGTGACCATGCGTGGTTCCAGGTGTTCTATGGTTAAAACGGTTAATGATCACATCAGGCTTAATATTACGGATTGCCCACACCACATCGGCCAATACTTTCTCTTTGTCCCAAATTTTTAAGGTTTCGTTGGGATGCTTGGAAAATCCGAAGTCGATTGCGCGGGTAAAACGTTGCTCTCCACCATCCATATGCCTTGCAGCCAAAAGTTCTTGTGTACGCAATACCCCCAAAAGCTCTGCTAGTTCGGAACCAATCAAGTTTTGTCCACCATCACCTCTTGTCATCGACAAATAGACCGTCCTTGCTTTTTTGTTGTTGGAGAGATAGGAGATTAGGCTTGTATTTTCATCATCGGGGTGTGCCGCTACGAAAAGTGCCGTTCCCAGGAAATTCAACTTTTGGACTTCGTGGAACAGTTCGGCAGAGGTAAGTTTTTCTGGTCTTTGGGCAAAAGAGTTTGTGGAACATACTGCAGTAATGAAAAGGAATACCCAAAAGTGCTTCATCGTTGGTTGTTTAGTGGTTAGCTCAAATATAGGTAGATTGCTTTCAGTTTTTGGATTTTTTAGAAGAGTTTTAACATAGCCATTTTATACTTTTTTGAATTGATTAAAGCCCTAAACTATCCCTTAAAATTAAATATTTGTTGTTGTTTTGACTCCAATATGCAGTTTTTAAAGATTTGATTTTGGTTGCTATGGTTGTTAGTGATTTAGCATTCGGTCCAAATCCGCTTTTCGTTTCTTCTGTCCAACTTTCAATAGTATATGGGAAGTCGACAGTAAAATTGATGCTTAAGGTTCTCTCTAATTCAGGGTAAATAAGTGTATAGGTTGAAATACCATCTTTGGAGGAAAGACTTCCTTTGGCACGATATGCTTTTATTTCTTGATGTCTCAAGCGCAAATATTCCAAAGAAGGGATTACAGAAAGATCGCCTACCGGAAGGTTTTCAGGATTGATTCGGATTTTGGTCCAGATTTCATTTTCGAGAATTGATTTATCTATGGAAAATTCTTGATCTGCCTCACCTTCAAAATAGGAATGGGATGTAAATTCAAATTTTTCGTGATTATTTAATTGAGAATACACATGACCACACCATTCCTGAACCGATAAACTGGTCTTTATGGCATGTTGGTTATCGTAGACCGGATAAAATGTGCTTGCCATTATAGAATAGGGGTAAATTCCCGTTAAGAACTTTTTTGTGGCATTCAGTTTTAAAACGGAAACATTTTCAGGATTGTTATTATCCGCCTTAACCTGTTTCTTGGGTAAAAAAGGCTCCGTAACATATACTAAAACCGCATTGCCATTGCGCAATTCCCCGTATCGAGCTTGTTCCAGTTTGTAGGAGGTAATTTCCGCATCCCCAGCATACCAATAATTCTTGAAATTCGCTGACAGTGGTTTTTTTGGTGATTGTTTTATAGTTTCCGAGTTGGCAGTGGTCTCGGTGTTGGTCTCTGCGGTATTTTCTTGTTTGCATCCAACGATAATTGATATCGAGGATAATATTAAAAATGTGTTGAAAGTGGAAAAGAGAGGTTTCATAAGCGAATTTTTTCAAAGTTACAGGTAAAGTCGGTACATATCAATATACTTAACTTTTTCCAATACAGGGAAAACTGTAGTTTTGCAAAACTATTTCAGAAGCTAAACTTTTTGGTATGCAACCGATTGAACTGATGGCACCTGCCGGTAATTTTGAGTCCTTGCAAGCTGCTTTGGACAATGGAGCGGACTCCGTGTATTTTGGTGTGGAGCAGTTGAATATGAGAGCCAGGGCCACTATGAACTTTACCTTGGACGATCTTCCCGAGATAGCAAAAAGATGCAATGAAAAACAAGTAAGGACCTATCTTACCCTTAACACTATAATTTACGATCATGACCTTTCCATTGTCAAAAACTTGTTGAAGAAGGCCAAAGAGGTTGGGTTGACAGCAATAATAGCTATGGACCAAGCTGTGATTGCTTCTGCGAGGGAATTGGGATTAGAAGTGCATATTTCAACCCAAATCAATGTAACCAATATTGAAACGGTAAAATTTTATGCCATGTTCGCTGACACCATGGTGTTGAGCCGTGAGTTGAGTTTGCGTCAGGTAAAAAAGATTACCGAACAGATAGAAAAGGAACAGATCAAAGGGCCATCTGGTCGTTTAGTGGAGATTGAGGTATTTGGCCATGGAGCTTTGTGCATGGCCGTTTCGGGCAAATGTTATATGAGCTTACATTCCTACAACTCATCTGCAAACAGAGGGGCTTGCAAACAAAACTGCCGAAAAAAGTACACGGTAATTGACCAAGAAACCGGTTTTGAAATGGAACTGGACAATGAGTACATTATGTCCCCAAAAGATTTGTGTACCATCGATTTCTTGGACCAAGTAGCGGATGCTGGCATCAAAGTATTGAAGATTGAGGGTAGGGGACGTGCTCCTGAATATGTCGCCAAGGTGATTAAATGCTACCGTCAAGCTTTGGATAGCTTATATGAAGGCAATTACGATAAGGAAAAGGTAATTACTTGGATGCAGGAGCTGGAAAAAGTATATAACCGAGGTTTTTGGAGTGGTTACTACTTAGGTCAGAAATTGGGAGAATGGAGTAAAAACCCAGGTTCTTCGGCCACTCAAAAGAAAGTATATATTGGCAAAGGAGCTCATTTCTTCCCTAAATCCAATATTGGTGAGTTTATTATTGAAGCTTATGATATATCGGTTGGTGATACTATTTTGATTACCGGTCCAACCACAGGTGCCCAAGAAATGAAAGTGACCGAAATGTTGGTGAACGATGCGAAACTTTCAACCGCAAAAAAGGGAGATTCTGTTACCATTCCTTTGGACTTTAGAATCCGTCTCTCAGACAAGTTGTATAAAATAGTGGAAAATAAGGTAGAGGCCTAATGGTGGTTGTTACGCTTCAGCGCGATAAGTGTATTGGATGTAATTACTGTGTTGAAATGGCTCCAGAACAGTTTGTTATGTCCAAAAAAGATGGAAAATCCGTTTTGTTACATTCCCAGAACAAAAAAGGATTTCATACTATTAAATCGCATGATGAAGGTATATATGATTCCTGTGAACAGGCATCCAAAGCATGCCCCGTAAAAATTATATCGGTAAAAAAAACCTGACTACAGCTCCATGAGGGTTTCGTAGACTAAATGGGTGGGAAGCCCAACCACATTGTTGTACGAACCTTGGATTTCTGAGATGCCGACCATTCCTATCCATTCCTGAATTCCATAGGCACCTGCTTTATCAAAAGGTTGACAGGTTTCAATGTAGTAGTTGATTTCATCATCGGAGAAATCTTTGAACTTTACTTTGGTGACGCTACTAACCGTTTTTTGGGAATCTAATGTTGTAAAGCAAACGGAAGTAATAACCTCGTGCCAATTATCCGATAAGGTGCGAATCATTTCAAAGGCTTCTGCCTTGTCTGCAGCTTTGGCTAAGGAGGTTTTATTGTGCCAAACCACAGTATCCGAAGTAATTACAATTTGATTTGGGATTAGCTCCTTTTTAAAAGGGGTGGCTTTGAGCTCAGCCAAGTACTCGGATATTTCTTGGCCTTGAAGTTCCTCGGGGTATATTTCCTCCACTGATTTTGGGCGAACTTCAAAATCAAGTCCCAATTCTTCCAAGAACATTTTTCGCCTTGGTGAACCAGAGCCCAATATAATTTTCTTGCCTTTTAGTTTTTCTTTCAGTGGATTTTTAGTCATTCTTGGCGCTAAAATTATCGTTCCAGTCCCCGCGAACCTTTAAAACCTGTTCAATAATATCACGAACACAGCCATCGCCACCATTTTTATGGGAAACATAGTCAGAAATGGCTTTTACCTCTGGTACCGCATTTTGCGGTGAAGTGGCAAGTGCAACCATTTTCATCGGGGGAATGTCTGGCATATCGTCACCCATATATACCACAGACTCTGGTTTTATATCGTGAATGTCCAAGTATTCTTCCAAAGGCTCCTGTTTGTGGTGGGCACCCATGTAAAAATCGGTTACTCCTAGACCTTTCAAGCGTTCTTTAACTCCGTGGTTGGTCCCACCGGTTATAATACAAACATTATATCCTTTTTTGATTGCGGTTTTAAGCGCGTATCCATCCTTAACGCTCATTTTGCGAAGTAGTTCCCCATCGGTGGTAATTAATACCGATCCGTCGGTAAAAACTCCATCAACATCAAAGACAAAGGTGGTAATGTTGCTCAAAAGCTCTTTATAGTTCTTTTTCATGGGCTTGTTTTATAGCTTGGCTCAATAATTTATAGATTGTAATATGTTCTTTATTGTTTAAAAGTTCCAAATGACTTTTCATACTTTTTTTGTCATTTCTTCGAGCTGGACCAGTTTGCGCAGCTTTTGGTGACATGGTCCGGATTTTTTCAGCAGTTTCCAAAATCAAAGGTTTCAACAGGTCAAAAGATAGTCCATTTTCCAAACAAAGTTCTTCTCCGATGCCATACAGGTAATTGGTGAAGTTGTTCACAAAAACGGCTGCAAGATGCAATTTTTTTCGCTGTTCCGAATCAATATGGTGCACGTTTTCCGAAAGGGAATCAGCCAACTTTCTCAAGGATTTCAGTGATTCCTTTTTTTCTGCTTCAACACAAATAGGAATAGACCTAAAATCCACCGTTTTACCTTTGGTAAAAGTTTGCAGTGGATAAAACACACCTCTGTTTTTAGGTTGAATGGCATTCAAATGGATGGCTCCAGAGGTATGGGCCACAATCCCTTTTTTCTTTAATAAATGTTGAGACACTTCTGTAATGGCATCATCTTTTACCGCGATCAAATAAGCATCGGCATCTGCAATAGCATCATAATTGTTGGATATAGAGGAATGCTCAGAGAATTGCTCCAAGTCTTTTTGATTTCGGCCCACAATTTGAACCACATCAACATCATCAGCCTTTGTAAAAGCGGTATAAAGGTGTTTGGCGAGGTTCCCAGTCCCCAAAATAACAATCTTGAGCATGCCCAAAACTACAAATTTAGGGTTGATGGATTGCAGTAAGAATTAACAAATCTGTTAGATTTTTATGCCCTAAGAAAACAAGTAAGTTCTAAAAACGCCGTATTTTTGCGAGCCGAAAGTATACTGAATTTCCATGATCGATATTCTTAAGAAAACGCTTTTTTCCACAAGACTTATGGCTGTTCTTTTTTTGGTCTTTGCTGCAGCAATGGCCATGGGAACCTTTGTGGAAAGCTGGTATAGCACAGAAACTGCACGTATTTATATTTACAACGCCACTTGGTTTGAAGTCATTATGATCTTTTTTGTGATTAATTTTTTCGGGAACATTTATCGATATCGTTTGTTGACTTGGAAAAAGTGGCCCGTACTTATTCTTCACCTTTCTTGGATTTTGATAATAGTAGGTGCTTTTGTGACCCGATACATTAGTTATGAGGGGATGATGCCGATTCGTGAAGGCGCAACGGAGAAAATATTTTATTCCGACAAAACGTATTTGACCGCTTTTGTAGATGGTGACATCAACGGGGAAACCAAACGAAGGGTGCTTGAAGATGATATTTTGGTAACCCCCGAAGGGAAGCGTTCCAGTCTTCCATGGAAATCTGACTTTAATGGACAACCTTTTTCCATTAGTTATGTGGATTTCATCAAAGGCGCAGAAAAAGGATTGATTCCCGATGAAAACGGAAAGGAATACTTACAAATTGTGGAAGCAGGCAATGGCCAACGCCACGAGCATTATTTGGAAAATGGTAAAATAGCCAGTGTCCACAATATTCTTTTTGCCCTAAACAACGAAACCGACGGGGCCGTCAACATTTTTTATGATGAAGAAAATGGATTTCGCATAGAATCCCCATTTGAAGGGAACTTTATGCGAATGGCGGATCAGTTCCAAGGTGAAGTGGTAAGCGATAGTATTCAACCCTTACAATTACGTTCGCTCTACACCATGGGAGGCATGCAATTTGTAGTGCCGGAACCTTTGGTTAAAGGACGGTATGGTATCGTTAAAGTGCCCGATGAGGAAATTACTAGGGTGACCCAAGATGCTTTGATTGTTTCTATCTCCGCCAATGGTGATACCAAAGAAGTGAAGTTATTGGGAAGTAAGGGAACTTCTAATTTTTCGGATAAGATCAATGTAGGAGGATTAGATTTTTCATTGAGCTATGGCTCTAAGGTTTATGAACTTCCTTTTTCCATTGAACTCAATGATTTTATTGCAGAAAAATATCCAGGTACCGAAGCAGGTTATGCTTCTTTTATGAGCAAGGTTACGGTACATGACGACCGCGCTTTTGATTATGATATTTATATGAACCACGTTTTAGATCACCAAGGGTATCGGTTTTTTCAATCCAGTTTTGACCCTGATGAAAAGGGGACAGTCCTTTCGGTAAACCACGATTGGTGGGGAACATGGATTACTTATATTGGATATTTTCTGCTATATATCGGTTTGATGGGTATTATGTTCTTTGGTAAAACTCGATTTAGGGATTTGCAGGAGATGCTCGAAAAAATAAAAGCCAAGAAAGCTGCATTGACCACTATTGCTATTTTCTTTGCTTTTGTATCTGTCAATGCTCAAGAAGAAGCTCATGAACATGCCTCCATACCCACACAAGCTCAAATCGACTCGGTTATTCAAGCCACTACTGTAGCCAAAGAACACGCTGAAAAGTTTGGGGCTTTGGTGATTCAGGATGAAGGTGGACGGATGAAGCCTGTGAATACTTTTGCGTCGGAATTGTTGAGGAAGTTGAGCGGGGACGATGAGTACAAAGACCTTTCCGCAAACCAAGTTTTCCTTTCCATGATGCTGAACCCGGGGGTTTGGTACACTGCGGATATCATTGCTTTGGGCAAAAAGGAGAATGATAGTATCCGTAAGGTAATTGGAGTTCCCGAAGGTACAGAGTTTGTAAAAGCTACCGACTTTTTCGATTCAAAAGGTTCTTATAAACTAAGACCTTATCTGGAGAAAGCAACTTCCACGAACAATCCATCCAACTTTGAAAAGGACTTTAAAAAAGTAGGGGAGCGGCTGAGTTTGTTGGATATCGCTCTTAGCGGACAAATTGTGAAGATATTTCCGTTGTTGAACGATGAGAACAATAAATGGATTTCTGCTGTGGAATACCGTTCCGGGCAATATCAAGTGCAAGATTCTCTGTATTCCAATTTTATAAGGAATGCAATGCCTTATTATTTGAATTCTTTGCAACAATCCATCGCAACTGGGGATTATTCTCAACCGGATAGATTGCTAGAAGCTTTCAAGCAAAATCAAAAAAACCACGGTGAGGAAATACTACCATCTCAAAACAAAATAAAAACTGAAATTATTTACAACAAGCTGGACTTGTTCAACCGTTTGTACAAGTACTACGCAATGGTTGGTGTACTGTTGTTCTTTGTATTGATTGCCAAAATTTTCAAGGAACGTAAGTTTTTGGATGCGTTTGCCTATCTGTTAAAAGGAACTATCGTTCTATTCTTTATTTGGCATACCGTTGGTTTGGTGCTACGTTGGTACATCTCTGGCCACGCACCTTGGAGTGATGCTTACGAAAGTATTCTGTATGTAGGATGGGCCACTATGGGCATTGGTTTGGCCTTGGGCCGAAAAAGTGAATTGACCATCGCAGCAAGTGCATTTGTAACAGCTATGCTTTTGTGGATAGCCCACCAAAGTTGGGTTGATCCCGCTATTGCCAACCTGCAACCAGTTCTGGATAGTTATTGGTTGATGATTCACGTGGCCGTAATCGTAGGGAGTTACGGGCCTTTAACGGTGGGAATGATTTTAGGTGTGGTTTCATTGTTATTAATGATACTTACCACCGAGAAGAACAAAAAACGAATGGACCTCAATATCAAGGAGCTTACCGTTATCAACGAACTGGCATTGACAGCCGGTTTGGTGATGCTTACCATAGGTAACTTTTTGGGAGGTCAATGGGCCAACGAAAGCTGGGGGCGATATTGGGGATGGGATCCAAAAGAAACTTGGGCCTTAATTTCCATTATGATTTATGCCTTTGTACTGCACATGCGTTTGGTGCCAGGTCTACGTGGAAAATGGATTTATAATTTTGCTAGCGTTGTCGCCTTTGCCAGTATTATGATGACCTATTTTGGGGTAAACTTCTACTTGGTAGGCCTACACAGTTATGCAAGTGGGGACCAAGTAATAACTCCAAGCTTTGTATGGTATGCTGTACTTGGGGTCTTTATTCTTGGCGGAATCAGCTTTTGGCGCTACAAAATACACTACGCCAAAAAATAAACTATTTTTCCATTAAAAGCTTCATAATTTCTTCCGCAGCTACCTTGCCTTTTTCCTTTAGGAAAGGTCGTGAGGTGTTGTCCCCCAGTTCAAATACAATCGCAGGCATTCCGTGGTTCACATAAAAGTATTTACTGGAAACCATGGTGGGGTCAATTTCATCGGAGGCACTTATGTTGGTTTTCTTTTGAGGTAGTCTTTGGCTGATATTCTCTATCCAATCAAAGATTATTTTTCCTTTTTCGCCTGTTACTGTAGTATCAATAGGATAGTAGATATCGTCCCAAGTGGAATGGAAATCTGCACCGAAAACAAATTCATAATCCTCATCTTTCTCTACGAGAAAATTCCGAACGTTTCTGGTTTCAGGCTGATTAAAGTTTTGCCAGTCCCGGTTTAGGTCAATTCCGCCCATATTATGTCTCCAATGTCCGTTATCGGCTCCGTCTGGATTCATCAAGGGCACTACAAAAACCGTGTGTTCTTGTCTAAAAGCCTTAGCCAGCTCAGAATCACCCGAAATGGTTTCAATAAACGATTTCATGGCTAAAAACCCTGTAACTTCTGGCGGATGCTGCCTGGAAATAATCATCAAGGCCTTGTTTGCATCCTTGTTTTCATTGATTTCCATCAAATGCATGGTTCTTTCCTCTTTGGAAAGTCCAATGGGATAATTTTCTACAAATGTCTTTTGGCTCAAGGAATCTACCCATTCTTGTACTACAGAGGATGTGTATAGTTCCTGTGCGGTAATCCATGTTGGATTTTCAGTCACGCTTATTGTGAGTTCTGCTGATTCTGGAGCCGCCTTAATTCCAAATTCACCCTCACCTGGATTGATTGACTTAAAATTTGTGCTATCTATTGGTTTAAAGTTTTTTCCATCAGTGCTGATTTTTGGGTAATACCTGCTTCTGGAGTCTTGGTAATTTAACTGAACTGTAATATCACGAGGCGCTTTGGACCAAACCTGGAAGGCATACCAAGGACTCACATTGATAGGTGTATTTTCGGCGGTCACCCAAATAGTATAATGATTATCGCCATCGTTGGCTACACCATTCAAACGGGCACCTTCAAACTTATTGGAAAAGAATATGGTACTGTCGTTAAAGGCCCAAACACCCCTCCATTGTTTCTGAACAGGCTTGTCAACGGTCGGTACTACAGGACTTTTTCCCTGTCCTTGGTAACCCGTTTTCTCTTTGGTTTCAGCAGTTTCAGGATTCTTTTTACAGGATGATGTGAGCACCATTGAAAACAGTATTCCAATGGTAATCAAACTTTTAATACGCATGGTTTTTGAATTATTTTGAGTTGGTTTGGTTACTAAGGTAGGAACTACGAATGAAGTAGTAAATAAAAAATTATCAATATTATATTGGTTTTTTATTGCATATTTGTCTCATCATGAAGTTATAAGAATTATGTACGCGATAGATGTCACCATTGGCTTGGAGCCAATCAAGTAACCGAAATACTTCTCGGTTTAGCAGACATTTCAACACTTTTCTCACACATAATTCTTTGATAATGAATCATCAACATACACATACATTTAAAAAATTCATTAAATATTTCTGGATAGCTATTTCTGGTAAGGAAACAGAATTTACTACAGGTAGCATTCGTAAGGCTATTTTTATGCTTTCCATCCCCATGATCTTGGAAATGCTCATGGAATCCATTTTCGCCTTGGTGGACATAGCTTATGTTTCCAAGGTAAGCGTTAATGCTGTTGCCACTATTGGGCTAACTGAATCGGTTATTACTTTGGTATATGCCTTGGCCATTGGGTTAAGTATGGCCGCCACTGCCGTTGTTGCCCGTAGAATTGGCGAAAAAGACGTTGATGGTGCCCGAATCGCAGCGGTCCAAGCCATTAGTTTGGGAGTTATAATTTCTGTTTTAATAGGAATAATTGGAATCATTTACGCCAAGGATATTTTGGCCTTAATGGGCGGAGAACGGGACTTGATTGCAGAAGGCTACGGCTATACCCAATTTTTGATTGGGGGTAATATTACCGTGGTACTGTTATTCTTGATCAATGCCATTTTTCGTGGTTCTGGGAATGCATCTATTGCCATGTGGGCCTTGGTGCTTTCCAATGGACTCAATATTATTTTGGATCCTATGTTCATCTTTGGCTTCGGGCCCATTCCAGAATTTGGAGTCATGGGTGCAGCGATTGCCACCAATATTGGTAGAGGAACTGCAGTAATTTTTCAATTGGGGATTCTGTTCTTTGGTTGGGGCAAGATAAAATTGATGGCCAAAGATTTGGTACTGAACCTAAAGGTAATGATCAATTTGATTAAGGTTTCTTTGGGTGGAATCGCCCAATTTTTGATTGGCACTTCCAGTTGGATTTTCCTTATGCGTATCATGTCGGAATTTGGTGGCGAAGTATTGGCAGGCTACACCATTGCCATTCGGGTAATGATGTTCACCTTGATGCCATCTTGGGGGATGAGCAATGCCGCAGCTACCTTGGTTGGTCAAAACCTTGGAGCCAAACAACCCGACAGGGCAGCTATTTCGGTATGGAAAACGGGGAAATACAATGCTATATTTATGGGAATTGTTTCCTTGGCTTATCTATTCTTTGCCAAAAGTATTATTACTTGGTTCAATGCAACCCCTGCCGTGGTTAAAAGTGGTGCACTTTGTCTTCAGGTTATTGCCGCAGGGTATATTTTTTATGCTTACGGAATGGTGGTAAGTCAGGCATTTAATGGAGCAGGGGATACCCGAACACCTACAAAGATTAATTTCATCTCTTTTTGGATGTTCCAACTACCAATAGCCTATGTTTCGGCCATAGTTTTGGGTTGGGGTGAAATTGGTGTATTTATGGCCATTACGTTGGCTGAAGTTTTGTTGGCGGTATTGGCCATTGTTTGGTTTAAAAAAGGCAAATGGAAGAAAGTCCAAGTATGATGGGTTTCGTATCTTTATCCTAAAGAAGAAGCATCATGAACAACGATAAAAAAGGACTGAATACTATTTGTACCCACGAAGGGGAGTTGGAGGATAATGAGTTTAAAGGAGCTGTTTCGCCATTGTATATGAGCACCTCCTACCAATTCGAAGACGTAGATGTAAAAAGGTATCCTAGATACTTCAATACGCCCAATCAAGAGGCATTGTGCAAAAAACTGGCAGCCTTGGAACATGCTGAGGCCGCTTTGATTTTTGGTAGTGGTATGGCTGCTATCAGTACCGCATTGATGACTTTTTTGCAAAAAGGTGACCACGTGGTCTTGCAACAGACCATTTATGGCGGAACCTATCATTTTGCTGTAAGCCAATTTGAACGGTTTGGCATTGAATATTCCTTCACCAGAGGATGGGAAGTGGAAGATTTTGAAAAAGAAATCAAATACAACACTAAAGTGTTGTATTTGGAAACACCATCAAACCCTTTATTGACCATTACCGATGTAAAAGGAATGGCCGATTTAGCTAAAAAGAAAGGAATCCTCTCGATGATCGACAATACATTTGCTAGTCCCGTTAACCAAAACCCGATTGACTTTGGTATTGATGTGGTGGTGCACAGTGCAACCAAATATATGGGAGGACACTCCGATATTTGTGCAGGTGTGGTTGCGGCATCAAAAGAAAATATGGACAAGGTGTGGCAAACAGGAATTTGCTTTGGCGGAAGCTTGAGCGATTACACAGTTTGGCTCTTGGAAAGAAGTTTAAAAACCATGGTAATCCGAGTGAAGGCACAAAATGAGAATGCGATGAAGATGGCTACATATCTTAATGAAAGCAAAGATGTGGACAATGTGTATTATCCTGGTCTGGAAAGTCATCCTGAACATGAGTTGGCCAAATCACAGATGACAGGTTTTGGTGGTATGCTTTCTTTTGAACTGAATCCAGAAATAGATGCCTCTTTGTTTTTTAAAGAGTTGAAACTGATAAAACCATCCATGAGTTTGGCGGGTATTGAAAGTACGATGCTTTCGCCCACACAAACCTCGCACGCGTTGATGAGTCCAGAAGATAGGGCAAAGCAAGGGATAAAAGATTCATTGATTCGTTTTTCCTTGGGTATTGAAGAGACAGAAGATTTAATAGCAGATATTGAACAGGCGATAGCCAAAGTAAAATCCATGACCGTTACGGCGTAAACAATATATGAAATTAGACATTTTAGTATTCGGCGCGCATCCAGATGATGCCGAACTTGGGGCAGGTGCTACCATTGCGAAGGAAGTTTCCAAAGGAAAAAAAGTAGGAATCGTAGATTTAACCCGCGGTGAACTCGGAACTCGTGGTTCTGCGGAAATTAGGGATAAAGAAGCGGCAAATGCTGCTGAGATTTTGGGAGTTGCTGTTCGGGAGAATATGGAATTTGCCGATGGCTTCTTTGTGAATGACAAAGAGCATCAACTGGAACTTATCAAAATAATTCGAAAATACAAACCAGAAATTGTGCTGTGCAATGCTATTGAGGATCGTCATATTGATCATGCAAGAGGTAGTAAATTGGTAAGTGATGCCTGCTTTTTGAGCGGTTTGATGAAAATCGATACCAAAATGGATGGTGATGATGAATGGCAAGATGCTTGGAGGCCTAAACTAGTGTACCATTATATTCAATGGAAAAGCTTGGAACCAGATTTTGTTGTGGATGTAACTGGATTTATCGAGAAGAAAACAGAAGCCATTATGGCATACAGTTCGCAGTTCTATGATCCTAATAGTGACGAACCTGAAACCCCTATCAGTAGTAAAAACTTTACGGATAGCGTAAATTATCGTGCAAGGGATTTAGGTAGAATTATTGGTGTGGAGTACGCGGAAGGATTTACGGTAGAACGTCATCTAGGGGTGGACAGCCTCGAGGATTTGATCTGATCAAGAAGCTTTTTGGTACCTGTTCAAAGCTTTTGGTACGGTAAAGAAGAAGGTAGTTCCTTTCCGCGAAACACTTTCTACCCATATTTCACCTTTGTTTTTTTGTACCATTTCCTTGCATAGGGACAGACCAAGACCTGTACCTTTTTCATTATTGGTACCGTAGGTTGTAACATTGGAAGAGTCCTTAAAAATGGATTTCTGCATTTCAGCGGTCATACCTACACCAGTATCTCGGATGGAAATTTGCCACATACCCGATTTTTCCTCGGCATCAATAGTAATGAGGCCGTTTTCCGGGGTAAATTTAATTGCGTTGCTCAAGAGGTTTCGTACAACGATATCGATTTGATTATTATCGGCCCATATACGGGGATTTTCCGGAAGTTGGTTTATAATCTTGATGGACTTACCGTTTGCAATTTCTGATAACAACTGGATATTATTGACAACAAGGTGTGATAGCGAAACCCGCTTTGGTTTGGTGACTACACCGTTGAGTTGATTCATTCCCCAAGATAATAGGTTGTTCAATGTAAAGGATATGTTTTCTACATCCGTTTTTAGTTTGGGAATAAATGAGACCAGTTCTTTGGTTGTAATTTCGCCATCGGTAAACATTTTAAGTATTCCCTGCAATCCGCCGATGGGACCTCTAAGGTCGTGTCCAATAATGGAGAACAGCTTTGTATTGGTTTTATTGATTTCGTGCAGCTGTGCTTCCCGTTGGGTTACTGCCTGTGATTTTTCCTTAAGTTCTTTGTTCAGCTTCTTCTGGATGTTTTCACTCCTGCGAATCACAAAGGTTATGATACTTAGGATAAGAAGAACAATTACCGAGAAATAAATATAGTTCCGCTGTTTGGCAAGGGCCTCCTCATTGGACTCTATAAGTTCTTGTTTTTCCTGCTCGTAATGCAGTTTGGTCTCCAAAAGTGACAAACTTTGTTTGTTCTTGTCCTTAAATAAAGAATCGGAAAGAGCCTTAAAGGTTTCTAAATAGGCCAACGCATCAGAATTGTCACCATTTTTCTTGTGGACCTTGTACAGTGTTTCCGAACAGTCGATTTGCCCTTGTAGCGATTTTATCTTATTGGAAAGCGCAAGTCCTCTTTTGGCATACTCTAAGGAAAGGCTATCTTTTTCCAAGCCAAAATAGACCTTTGCCATACCATTCAATAATTGAATCTTTATTCTATCGTCTTCAATTTGGTGTTTAAAGAGCATATTACTCTGGTCGTACCAATATAGTGCCCATTTAAACTTTTCTTGATCTAAGTATATATCCCCTTTAACCTCGTAGGCATAGGCAAGCCAATCGTAAATTTTATTTTTCTCAAAAGTGTTTATACTTCTGTTGATGTTGAACATCGCATTTTTATAGTCCTTGGCATCCTTATAGAGCGAGGCTATGTTACTCTGTGTTTCTGCATCGATTACCTCATTCCCCAGTTTCCTATTTATTTTTTGGACCGTGTCGTAGAACATTAGGGCATTTTTAAAATCCTTTTGATCTGTATATAATCCAGCGATGTTCTCATTGAGTATGGAAAGCATTTGTTGGTTATCGATTTGCCTGGCCAAATCAATTCCCTTTAGATTCCAATTCAAAGCTTCGGCATAATTGCCTTCAAAACTATAGTTTTGGGCGAGCGTATTAATAATGGAGACTTCACTTTCCAAATCATCAATTTCCTTGGCCAATTCTAATGCTTCTTTGAACAAGGGCATTGATTTTTCTCGGTCGCCTTTATTGTAATAATAATTCCCAAGGGCATCCAATCCTTTTATTTTCCCATAGGTGTAGTCAATCTCACTACTATATTTCAAAACCCTTTCGGAAACAGAGTATAGGCTATCGGCATCTAAATACCTATAAGAAAAAGCTAAACGTACCAAAAGGTTGATATGGGCAGTGTCCTTTGCATTAAATCTATTGGTGGACTCCAGCCGTTGCAATTTATAAGCCAAGCTATCCCTTTTACTGGTCTGGGCAGAAATGGGAATGGATATACAAAGTGCAAATGCACAAAGCATTAAAGATGCTAGTGAAGTTTTAAGATTTGAAATGAAGTTTTTTTCTGACAACACTACGTTGAAAATATTTGTATCAAATGTAATTTCAAGTCACCTTTTTGAGAATTAAATGTTGTGAAATGCTCAAAAACGTGTGTTTGGTCTTAAAAACGTGCATTTTATCGGGAAATTGTACAGATTTGGTTATATGCCAGTTGCATGATGTTTTAGGTATTGATAAAGACCAAGTATTATTATTAATTGATGGAAATTGAAAAATATTTTGGTTGAATCGTTACAATAAAGTATTTTTGCAACCGCTTTAAATGGTGGTTGTAGCTCAGTTGGTTAGAGCATCGGTTTGTGGTACCGAGGGTCGCGGGTTCGAATCCCGTCTTCCACCCTTAAGTTTGTAAAATCCCAAGTCTTATGGTTTGGGATTTTTTTGTTTGAATACCTAAATAAAAAAAGCCCTTATTTATAAGGGCTTTATGTTTTTTACGAATAAGATTTATTAATCCGCCGCCTTATCAACCACCAATCTACTTGGTCTGTTAGCAATTTCCCAAGCGGTATAGAAAATTAGACGGGCACGATTTTCCAACAGATCATAATTTATTTTATCCGGTGTATCTCCCGGGCGGTGATAATCGGCATGCGTCCCGTTAAAATAAAATATAATCGGAATATTGTTCTTTGCAAAGTTGTAATGATCACTTCTGTAGTAAAAACGATTAGGGTCGTTTTCATCATTGTATGTGTAATCAAACTCAATGTTTGTATACTTTTTGTTTACCTCTTCCGATAGATTGTGCAATTCCGTACTCAATTTATCCGAGCCAATTAAATATAAATAGTTTCTAGCTCCTGTATATTTTGGATCTATTCTACCGATCATGTCAATGTTAAGGTTGACAACCGTGTTTTCCAAAGGGAAAACAGGATCAACATCGGTGTAGTACCTAGAACCCAATAATCCTTTTTCCTCACCGGTAACGTGCAAGAACACTACGGAACGTTTGGGTTCATTACCCTCATCGGCAGCTTTCTTAAAAGCTTCTGCAATTTCCAATAATGCTACAGTTCCGGAACCATCATCGTCCGCTCCGTTGTTGATTTGTCCATCCCCGGTAATTCCAATATGGTCCAAGTGTGAAGAGATGACCACAAATTCGTCCGGTTTTTCACTCCCTTTTAAAAAGGCAACAACATTTTCCGAGTTTATTTCATCATTGCCACCTATAATATTTAGTTGGATGTTGCTCGTAACTGTTTTGGGAACATTGTCTTCTTCAATATCACTTTTTATGGCAGTAGCTGCCTTTTCGTCCAAAATAACAAGTATTTGATCACTTGTATCCTTTGCCAATTGCATACGACCGTTATTGTTGGATTTCATGAATTGAAAATATCCCCTAAAACGTGGATAATTCTGTGTATCGAAATAAAGTACTCCTTTAGCACCTTTTTCCAGTGCAAGAGCCGATTTTTTCCCCATGGCTTCGGACATGTTGCTCCAATCGGATTTTTCGGTCGATCCAGAAATTACGTAGCTGCCATCCGAGTTTTTGGGTTCACCCGCTTTGATCAAAACCAATTTCCCGGTTACATTAATATTGCTGTAATCAGAATAGTCGCCCTCTTCAACTCCATATCCGGCATAGACAATTTGTTCAAATGTTCCCTGGGCGCTTGAATAGGTAACTACATGTTCGCCCAATTCAAATACCTCGTCGTTTATGCTCAAATCCCCTTTTGGAACCTTAGATACTTCCAAAGGTACTTTCTGGAAATAATCACCATTAGATTTGGCGGGGGGAATGCTCAATGATTCATACTTGGACCGAATATATTCAACGGCTTTCTTTTGTCCTGGAGTACCAGTTTCCCTTCCTTCAAACTCATCGGAAGCGTAGGTGTATAAGTGTTCTTTAAGATCTTCTTGTGTAATAGATTCCGCGTAAGGCACCGGATTGGCCATGGGTTTTGGCTGTGATGCTTCTGTTACCGTTTTTTGGGAGGAATTACAGGCAAATACCAACCCCAAAACCAATAAGGATAATTTTTTCATTCGTATGTTAGTTTTCAAAATCTTCCAAAAATAGTCAAAAGTTAGCTAAAGAAATCCCAATGGGCAGATTAACATTTTCCTGCTCTTTATGTATCTTGGCGCTTCTTTTATTGGATACCGCAAAAATATATTTATGGGCAAGAACAAAAGTGTGATTGTAGTCGGGGGGGGAATCGTAGGACTTTCTACGGCTTATTTCTTACAGAAGGCAGGACACCAAGTAACCGTTTTGGATAAATCGGACATTACTTCTGGAGCTTCGTTTGTAAATGCAGGATACCTTACCCCAAGCCATATTGTTTCCTTGGCTTCACCCGGAATGATTACACAAGGATTGAAATATATGTTCAATTCTTCCAGTCCATTTTATATGAAACCACGATTGGACCCGGATTTTTTCAAATGGGCATGGTATTTTAAAAAATCATCCAGCAAAACCAAGGTTAAGCAGTCTATGCCTGTTATTTGTGATATAAATGTTTTGAGCAGGGAACTGTTTGAAGGAATCAAAACTTCGGGTGATTTGGGGGATTTTCAACTAGGGGAGCAAGGTTTGATGATGGTCTATCAAACTGAGAAAGCACGGGACCACGAAATGGAAGTGGTAAAAATCGGCGCTGAAATGGGCTTGGTAGGCAAACATTTGTCAAAATCAGCATTAAAGAAAATCGAGCCCAATGTGGACTTTAACGCTGAGGGAGCCATACTCTGGGAATGTGACCGGCATACCACCCCTCCACAGGTTATGAGCAAAATGGTGAAATATCTTTTTGAAAGTGGCGTCGACATTCATAAAAACGAAGCAGTAACGGATGTCTCTGTTTCCAAAGGAAAAATAACAGGAGTAAAAACAGGGAAGGTAACTTACACAGCGGATGAAGTTGTTTTTGCTGCGGGTTCATGGACTTCAGGATTATCCAAAAAATTGAATTTGAAATTACCGTTGCAGGCAGGGAAGGGATACAGAATCAATATGGAAAAGCCTACAAATATCACCATGCCTACCATTTTGATGGAAAAAAAGATAGCCGTCACTCCAATGGAAGGGTTCACCCGTTTTGCGGGCACCATGGAGTTTTCTGGAATAAATCATACTATCCGAAAGGAAAGGGTAGAGGCCATTGCAAAGGGAGTCGAAGGATACTACAAAGGCCTCCAAATACCCGAAGAGGCCAAAAGCAATGCGAAATGTGGGCTTCGTCCTGTATCACCCGATGGTCTGCCATATATTGGAAGAGTTAAAAATATAGATAATTTGACCATTGCTACCGGACATGCCATGATGGGGTGGAGCATGGGCCCGGCAACAGGTAAATTGGTCACAGAAATTATTTCTGGTGATAAAACCTCGATGGACATTTCTCCATTTGATCCCCAACGTAGATTTTAGGTGATTTCTTGCCTATTATGGCAGGATATATGCAGTTTAGATTTTTCAGTTGCGTTTTTAACGACTAATTTTACAGCATGAAAAAACACTACGCCATTTTATTACTTTTTTCATTCTTCCACATTGGTGGCATGTGGTCCCAAGAGGTTCAAATCTTCACCGTTAAGGATTTTGACCTCAATGGAAAGGTAAAATCATGCCTTGTGACCACCGATTACGGTAAGGAATTATTTGAGTTTGATAGGGAGGGCGTGTTGACCAAAACCGTGACTCAATACAACGATACCGACCAAGATATTACTTACTATAAATATGATAACGGCGAATTGGTCGAGAAACGCATGGAAAGCTACAAGAACAATGTACTGGATGAATCTACTTCCATGGCCAATTTTTATGAAATAGATACGGTTCCAACCAGAAAAGTAATTGAAAAGATAATTTCTTACGACAAACAATTTTTGGAGCAGGAGCAATATCATTATGATGAAGATGGTAAATTGATTCGGGTTATTTCCTCCAATGGGGAAGGAGTGGACGAAACTACTTTGGAATACTCTCAAGTGAAAAACGAGTTTACAGTTAGCACTTTTACCAACGGAATTTTGCAAAAAGCTATTAGAACTTCTGCTAAAAAAGGACCCAATGGAAGCCAAGAGGTTATTTTAACCAAGGAGTATATTGATGGTGAACCCAATACCGCCACCGAAGAAGTTTTTAATGTCGAAGGCAAGTTGGTTACCAGTGAAGACTTCTTATACGATGTGGCAGAAAAAGAATTCGTATCTCAAAAAAAACGATTTCATTACTATACCGATGGTGTTCTGAGCAAAGTGGTGAAGAAAACGATAAATACAGAATCGTCGGATAAATATATGTTTCAATTTGACAGCCATGAACCAAGCAATTGGGTAAAGCAGATTATTACTCCCGGTAACACCTATACCACAAGAACCATCAAATATTACGAAGAAGAAGCACCTAAGGAAGAAACCAACAATTAGGGGAAAGCTATGTCAAGTCCTTAATGATTTCGGGTTTTACTTCATGACCACCTTTAAAACTAATGGTCTCTGCCTTACCTTGGAATAATTTATCAATTTTGATTTTTTCACCTTTCAACCGGTCCGGAGTCAAGTATTCATCCTGATCTCCATAGATTATTTTGATTTTTGTGGAGTCATAATCCAAAAACTCGAAGTCATCTGCAGTGAGTTCATTGGGAATACCACCTGCATATAGTGTAACCAGGTTACATTTTGCTTTTTTACTGGCCAACCATCGTGTAGCCACAGAAACACCTTGCGAAAATCCAAAAAGGATAAGGTTAACATCTTCGGGAAGTTTTTCTGCTTCAAGAACAGCATCAATATAATTGAGTACGTTTTTTACCTCTGTGGACGTATTTTCCTTGGTGAGCCAACTGGCGCCAACATATTTATATTCGTTCTTCAAATAATATTTGGATGGCGCCTGTGGAACCAAAATGTAATTTTCTTCTGCGTCCAATCCATTAAAATACTTTACAAAGTAGCGGCTCAAATATCCAATACCATGAAAAACCAACCATACATTTTTGGTTTTTGAGCTTAATTCATTCTGCGTCAGATAAGTATTATCGGTTGTGTAGGTTACGGTCTTCTCTGTATTCGACATGATTGAGGTAACTTGATTAGATATTGCCAAAGCTTTGTGTAATTTTACAAAAAATAGAAGGATGAACGAGCATAAAGAGAAGATTCTGTCTGTTTGCAACGAAATTCGCAAAGGCACATTAATGGAAACATTGGATATCACCTATATTGATGTGGGTGAAAACTTTCTCTTGGCAAAAATGCCAGTCACGCCAAAAGTTCACCAACCCGATGGCGTACTTCACGGTGGTGCATCCGTGGCACTTGCCGAAAGTGTGGGGAGCGCGGCATCCTATATTTTCTTGGACGGACAAGAATTCTTTGTTCGTGGCATCGAAATAGCAGCCAATCACGTTCGCTCCATAAAGGAAGGGTTTGTATTTGCCAAAGCATCGATTCTCCATAAAGGTCGAACTACACAGCTGTGGGAGATAAAGATCACAGATGAAGAAGGGAACTTGATTTCCAATTGTAAACTTACCACCATTGCGCTACCTAGAAAATAAAGAATTTCAAGAGATATTGGAAAGGGTGGAGTCCTGCCTAGGAAGCGATTTGCCCTTTGTGATTTACAGAAAACCGGGCGAAACCGACATTGTTGCTATATTTCAGTCCGACAATACACTATATTATTCCAAAGATTTTACAGAAAAGGGATTTGTTTTTGCTCCCTTCAATGCAGAAGGCAAGGTTGTTTTAATTCAGCCAGATGAAGTTTGGAAAGGTACATTTCATCCTAAAAAATCAAATAGTATAGGAGATATTTTTTTGGATGAAACCCAGAAAGAGGCGCATATCCGATTGGTGAAGAACGGAATCAAAGGGATAGAGAAGGGAAGACTACAAAAAGTGGTTCTTTCCAGAAAAATAAAGATAAATATCACAAAACCACCTGTTGATATCTTTAAAACACTACTCAACCAATATCCAAACGCCTTCGGATACTTTTTTCATCATCCCAAAGTAGGAACTTGGTGCGGTGCAACTCCAGAAACTTTGGTAAAAGTAAAGAGCAAGAAATTGCAGACCATGTCCTTGGCGGCTACATTGCCGTACATTGAAAACGAGGCCCCAAAATGGGGCAAAAAAGAAATTGAGGAACAACAAATGGTGTCCGAATATATTGGGGATAAGTTGGCACATACCATGGAGCGTTTGGAAATTGACGAAGCAGAATCGGTAAGGGCGGGCAATCTTTGGCATTTGCGTTCGGAGGTGCGTGGAACTATGCTTTCTAACCTAAAGGTCAGTGAAGTGATTCGGGCTTTGCACCCAACCCCGGCGGTGTGTGGAATTCCCACAGGGGAAGCTCAACAATTTATTCAAACGAATGAGAATTATAAAAGATCATTCTATACTGGTTTTTTGGGTGAACTGAATTTAAGTTCTCAAGGAGAGCTGTCATTGTTTGTAAACTTGAGGTGTATGGAATTAAAGAACAATACAGCCTCTATTTTTGTTGGGGGCGGAATTACAGAGGCTTCCAACCCGGAGAGCGAATGGATTGAGACCCAAAACAAAAGTAAAACCATGTTGGGTATTCTGTAAATTGATACTCCCAATCATGGCGTTTTACCGTCCATATAATGTATTTTTGTAGTCCATGATGTACTCAGATATACCTTCTGCACAAACCTTGGTTTTGTATTTTAAATCTAGGGGCGTTAAAAATATAGTTATCTCACCAGGGTCCAGAAATGCCCCTTTGACCATTAGCTTTACCAAAAACTCCTTTTTTAATTGTTTTAGCATTGTAGATGAGCGTTGCGCTGCATTTTTTGCGATGGGAATGGCACAGCATTTACAAGAACCTGTTGCTGTTCTTTGCTCATCCGGCAGTGCTATGTTGAATTTTTATCCAGCAGTTGCCGAAGCTTATTACAGCGGTATTCCCCTAATTGTGATTTCTGCGGATAGGCCCAGTTACCGAATTGATATTGGTGACGGACAGACTATTCGACAGGAAAATGTACTGGAAAAGCATATTGGTTATTCTGCCAATTTGAAGCAGGATGTCTCCCATACCACACGCACGATTTCTAAATATGGCAAATCGTTGTTGAATGAAAGCCAAGAGGAAGTTCAAGAGTATAATGAAGAGGAAATAGACAAAGCACTTTCGGTAGCTTTTGATGAAAATTATCCCGTTCACATTAATATTCCATTTGAAGAACCTTTGTACGGTAGGGTAGAGGGGCCTTCGGTGCAAATTCAAGATACTAGAGCAGGTGTGAAGAAAGATGCACCCAGCGAGGAGGAATGGGCAGAATTGGCAAAGGTTTGGCAAAATAGTCCAAGGAAAATGGTTCTAGTCGGGGTGAATCAACCCAATGCCATTGAAGAAGAAGTCTTGAAAGGGTTGGCGAAAGACCCGAATATGGTATTGTTTACCGAGACCACCTCCAATTTGCATCATCCTGAGTTTTTTGAGAGTATTGATAGCATTATTGCACCTATTGAAAAATCCAAGAACAGTGATGAGCTTTTCAGAAAATTACAACCTGAACTTTTGGTGACCTTTGGAGGTTTGATCGTTTCCAAGAAAATAAAGGCATTTTTAAGAGAGTATCAACCTAAGCAACATTGGCACATAGATACCAGAAAAGCAAACGACACCTTTTATTGCTTAACGAAACATATCAGAATCAATCCCAATCATTTCTTCAAGGAAGTTATTTCTGATGAAATTGAACCATCAAGCGACTTTAAAGTATTCTGGGAAAAGAAAAAGGACAACTACGAGGCAAAGCGGGATGGCTACCTCAATAAAATTCCTTTTTCAGATTTTACTGCTTTTGATCAAATCATCAAAAAAATACCCAAAGGGTATCAAGTACATTTGGCCAATAGTTCCACAGTAAGATATGCGCAGCTGTTCCCTATGGATGAGTCGTTAAAAGTATTCTGCAATCGTGGTACAAGTGGCATCGATGGTACCACATCCACAGCTGTAGGGAGTTCTATTTACAGTAAAGAACCAACGTTGCTCCTTACGGGAGACCTTAGCTTTTTTTACGATAGCAATGCGCTGTGGAACAGTCACATACGGCCAGATTTCAGAATAGTGCTCATCAATAATTCGGGAGGAGGAATCTTTAGGATTTTGCCTGGCAAGGAGGATACCAAAGAATTTGAAACCTTTTTTGAGACCAATCACGAATTATCAGCAAAACACTTGGCCGATATGTATGGTTTTGAACATATCACCACCGAAAATGAAACTGAATTGGAAGCCTCCCTTCAAGAGTTCTATTCAGAATCAACAAGGCCAAAAATCCTTGAAGTTGCCACACCACGAGTATTGAACAATAAAATTTTGCTTGGGTACTTCGATTTCATATCTTAGAACCTTAGCTATAAATCAAATAAGAACACTAACAAATTATGAGTAAAAGAGACGAATTAATAGAAAAGTACGCGGAAGATATCAAAAGCAAATTTGGACAAACTCCGGACATGGATTTGTTGACCAAAGTTGCTGTGGGATTGGGACCGGCCATTTATAATTTGGATGCGTCCAAAGTTTCAGGTTCCGATGAAAAGGAATTGGAAACGGTAAAGAACAATTTCTTGATCAAAAAATTAGGGTTAGCCGACACACCTGCTTTAATGGAATCCATTAATAGTGTTATTGATGCGTATGGGAAGTCAGAAAAGAATAAACATCGAGCGGTGATTTATTATATGTTGGCCAAGCACTTTGGAAAAGAATCGGTTTATAATTAAGATTACGAACTGTTTTAAAAGCTGCTCTTATCCGGGCAGCTTTTTTTATACCCATAATTTACAGCTACCTTTGCCAAATGATAGAATTGGGAAACTATAATACCCTTAAGGTGCTTAGAAGCACTAGTATAGGACTTTTTTTAGGAGATGATGAGGGCACGGAAATACTTTTGCCCAACAAATATGTGCCCGAAGATTTTGAAATAGATCAAAATATGGAGGTGTTCTGTTACCTGGACAACGCGGAACGTCCCATATCCACTACGTTAAAACCCAAGATTATCCGTAATGGGTTTGCCTATTTAGAAGTTGTAGAAGTAGGAGCATACGGCGCCTTTTTGGATTGGGGCTTGGAAAAACACTTGCTTGTTCCCTTTAGGGAACAGTCCGAAAGAATGGAAGATGGGAACAAATACATCGTTCATTGTTATATGGACGAGGAAAGCTTGCGTCTCACAGGGTCGAGCAGGGTAGATAAGTTTCTTTCCAATGAGAATGTAGCATACGAACAGAATGATCAAGTGGGGCTTCTGGTGCATCGTAAAACTCCATTAGGTTGGGAGGTTATTGTCGACGACCGCCATAAAGGGTTGATTTTTGATAGCGATATTTTTAAACCGGTGTCGACTGGAGACCGATTAAAAGGATACATCAAAAATGTAAGGGAAGACAATAAAATAGATATTTCACTTCAACCCATTGGGGCAAAAATGTTGGAGCCAACAGCCAAAATGATTTTGGACAAACTTCAAGAAAATGGAGGGTTTTTATCACTACATGATAAATCATCCCCAGAGGAAATTAAAAAAACATTGCACCTGAGCAAGAAGGCTTTTAAAAAAGGTGTTGGAATTTTATATCGCCAGCGTAAAATCAACATTCAGGATGATGGAATTCATTTACTGTGATTACTGATAGTGGTCAATATTAGATTCTCAAAAGCTTTCCGTCAGTAAAGTTTTTTTCTTTCTACAAAAATCCTATTTTTGTAAGGATTCAGATTAACTTATTGGCTGCTATGTTTTTAGCATAGCATATAATTATAACCCCCTTCACGATATGCCTTTTATTGAAGAAAGCGATTTGTTGGACCTTCATAAGGATATAGACAAGGCCCAAATTATCAACGAAAGATTACTCGATCAGATAAAATATAAGAACAAAGACCTACGTAAAATTAGGCTACAGAGAAATATACTTTTAGGTTTTGTTGGACTCTTTGTTATTGGAACTTTGGCTATTACATCCTTCACGGCAGGACTTAGCAGTAAACAATCTTTTGAGAACCAAAGCAATGTTTTGGTATCTATAGATAGTTTGGACGTTATAAAGTCCAGGATAGATAATCTAAGGTCCCAAAATGAAGAACTCAGTCTAGTGAAGGAATTTTACTTGGCCAAAGAGTTTTTGAACAAAGAAAAAATTTACTCCGTACAAGTAAAATCTTTTGTTGAAAATAATGTAACCTTGGCTTCCGAGGCATTGACCAACACCCTTTTTGTAAAAACCAATCCTTTTTATGCCTATTCCCTTGGCAATTTTGAAACCTTGGAGGAAGCACAGAAGTTTAGAAAACAATTGGTTCAAATGGGTTTCCAAGACGCATTTGTGGCATCGTATAAAGATGGTCAAAGAGTCAAAATAGAAGATCCTTACTAATCTTGGGAAAAACAAAAGCTTGGGTGCAAGCCGCTAGACTTCGCACACTCCCTCTTTCTGTATCGGGAATTATTGTGGGAACTGCTTTGGCCTTAATGGATGGTCAATTTGAGATTTCCATATTTATTTTGGCCTTGTTGACCACAGTTGGTTTTCAGGTTACTTCCAATTTTGCCAACGATTATGGCGATGGAGTAAAAGGAACCGACAATGAAGACCGAATAGGCCCGGCAAGGGCCCTTCAAAGTGGTTCTATTACCAGAGCTTCGCTAAAAAAAGGAATTATTATTTCCATCATCATCAGTATGTTGATCGCCATCGCCCTTATTTATTTGGCTTTTGGCATGGAAAATTTCTTTTACCTGCTGGTCTTCTTTGTGCTTGGGTTATTGAGTATTTGGGCAGCAATAAAATACACCGTTGGGTCCAATGCATACGGTTATAGGGGCATGGGAGATCTTTTTGTATTCCTGTTCTTTGGGTTATTGGGTGTATTGGGCTGTATGTTTTTGTATACCAAATCACTGGATTGGAGTTCATTGTTACCAGCAGTTGCCGTAGGCCTTTTATCGGTTGCAGTTTTAAATTTGAACAATCTGCGCGACGTGGTTTCCGATAAAAAGTATGGTAAAATTACCATGGTAGTTAAAATGGGCTATCAAACTGGTAAATGGTACCATTTCTTTTTGATTTTGATAGCCCTAGTTTGTTTTTCGGTATTTATTTGGGTGGAAAACTTTGATTGGAAACAATCATTTTTTATGCTGGCTTTTATTCCCTTATTGATTCATTTAAGAAAGGTTTTGAAGACCCAAAACCCAGGAAATTTAGATGTGGAATTAAAAAAAGTAGCATTAAGTACCTTTTTGCTAGCTATTTTATTCTTTATTTCAGTCAATATTTTTTTGTAAATTTGATTAACAACCAAATAAACTTTAAGGAACTTGGAACATCCGATAAAAATTTTAATCGTAGAGGATAATGTTATCATTGCCGATGACATGCAATCCATGCTTGAGGAAATCGGCTATGAAATTGTGGACAATGTAATTGTTTATGAGCAGGCCGTAGATGTATTGAAAAATAACCATGTTGATTTGGTACTCATAGATATTATTTTGGCTTCGGACAAAACAGGTATCGACCTTGGTAAGCATATTCGTGAGACTTATAATATCCCTTTTATATTTGTTACCTCTAACTCTGATAGGGCAACGGTCGAAAATGCCAAAACAGTAAAGCCAGATGGTTATTTGGTAAAACCTTTTGAGCAGCAAGATCTTTATACGTCCATAGAAATTGCTCTTTCCAATTTTAACTATGCTAAAAAAGGAATTGATAAAGTAGAGGATGATGCTGCAGATGAGATAACATCCAATTCTGTTTTAAAGGATTCCATCTTTGTTAAAAAACAACATCTCTATTATCGGATTCAGTTCACGGACATCCAGTTTATAAAGGCAGACAATGTTTATTTGGAAGTGAATACGGTCGATAAAAAGTTTTTGGTTCGTTCCCCATTAAAGGATTATTTGGAAAAACTACCGAAAAATAAATTCTACAGGGCACATAAATCATATATAGTAAATGTGGATCATATCGATGCCATCAACTCCAAGGATATAATGATCAACAATAACTTGATACCGATTTCCAAGGATTTCAAAGAATTTATTCTGTCCTCTATGAACAGTTAGTTTATTAATGGACAATTAATAGATATAGGCGCTCCTAAGGGGCGCTTTTTTTATGGTACAACACATTACAAAGAGAAAGACCACAACTTTTTTAGAGTTCACAACAATATTTTCTGAACTAAGTGCAACCACCATACTTTAGCAGTATCAATAATTCAGAAAGTAATTTTTTCATTTTCATATAGTGTTCTCGTAAAAGGGTCTTGTTGTAAAAAGCAGGGCCTTTTTCAATTTTATAGACTTTGTATTTGATGCAAAATTCCATGAAAAGCACAAAACATCGACAAAACACACTTTTACATACAGTTAATATCTTTTCACAACATAAAATAGCACTTTCACAACATTAACGGTTAACTCTCTTCCTTGAGATTTAATTTTGTAGGTAAACTAACGTTCTTTATATACCCCATACTTGAAGATTCAGTACAGTTTTTCATTTTTTGAATTGAATTGTATATCGGGGCAATAAAGGAAAAAAGGGCACGATAATAATATAGGACCTTAGGAACATTCCTTGGTCGCTGTATCAATTTAATTAATGGGACGTTACGTAAGATTTTTATTTGCCTCGGTATATTTTGTTTTTCTTTTTACTTCATCAGCACAAAGTATTGGCAATGAAGAGGAAAGTGCATTAAAAGAATTTCAGGATACAAATCCACCCTCTCAACGGTTCAATGTATTTTTCAATTCGATGGACCGATACAATGTTAACTCTGCTTACGATTGGTTGGATACCATAAAAATTTACTTGGCCAACGCCCAAAAGACGGAAGATACTACTGCCGCAAGATTATATAAAGTGATGCAGGCCCAAGTGTATAACGACCTCGGGGAATATGATAAAAGTACTGCCCTGGCCAAAGAGCTTTACGAGGTTAAAGACTCCCTTGATAGTGATTCCAAAAAAATTGTTCTTGACGTACTGGATGACAATTATGCCAACCTCCAATTATTCGACAAGCAGATTGAAATAAGAAAACAAAAGCGCGAGCTTGGCCTCACCAACAATGTTTCTTTTTATGATATTTATAGTAATCTTGGATTATACAGAAAGGCTAGGAATCAGTATATAATGGAGGTTAAGCCCACCATTGCAGATAACGATTCTTATGGTTTGGCAAAATACCATAGTAAGGTCGGAAACTATTTGAGGTTGGATAATTCGGCACCAACAGCCTTGAGTGAACTTAAAAAAGCAAAAGCCTATTTGGATGTCTACGTCAACGATATTTCTATCCAAAAAAGTGAATCCGATATTTTTGAGAGCGAATTGTTACAGGCCGAAATAGAGGGGAATATCGCAAAATGTCATGTAATGCTTGGGGAGCATGAATTGGCCATACCACTTTTGGAAACCAGTATTGAAGCTCTAAAAAAATCGCCGAGTAACAATGATCATAGCGAAGTTGTGGAAAACACCTTATACTTGGCCGAGGCCAATATTCAAATGGAACGTTTTACCGAGGCGAAAAAGCATTTGGATAAAGAGTTCGATAACATTACCGTATTACAGATCATTAAAAAGAATAGTTTGCTAGCTGCTTTTTATGACAAAGTCGAGAATTACAAGAACGCCTCCATCTATTACAAACGTAATGAGCGAATCAAGGATTCATTGGCCAGAAAACAATCAGCACTTATAAAACAACAATTGGTAACCATAGTTGCCAACGAGGATTTAGAGAATTCCCAGCGATTAATTGATGAGCAAAAGCGAATTAATGCATTGACGCGAAGTGAGATGAAAGCCAAAGACGAACGAATGAACCTGGTATTTGTCTCATTGATCTTTACACTCTTGGGTTTTGCCGGATTGGTCTATGCCTATTTAAAAAGTATCAAGAACCAACGTTTAATTGCGGAGCAAAAACACATCATAGAAAACTCCCTTGTTGAAAAAGACTCCCTGTTGAAGGAAATCCACCATAGGGTGAAGAACAACTTGCAAATGGTGAGTAGTTTGTTGAGTCTACAAACGAAAAATACACGTAGTAAAGCGGCAATTGTAGCTTTGGAAGAAGGGAAGAGTAGGGTAAAGGCCATGGCTTTGATTCATCAGAAGCTATATCAAAACGATGACCTTTCGGTGATAGAAATGCAAGGGTATATTGAAAGTTTGATCAATAGTGTACAATCCGTTTACAAAAAAGGGGGGCATAACATTAGTATAACCATTGATGCTGAGGGAACTGAGCTGGACATTGACCGGGCCATTCCGTTTGGCTTGATTTTGAACGAACTTGTTTCGAATTCATTTAAATATGCCTTTCCAGAGAATGATGATGACGGTAAGATATACATCCATTTGCGTAAAAACGGAGACCAAGGCTATTTTGAATACACCGATAATGGCATAGGACTTCCTGAAGATACCGACGAACGTGCACACTCCTCCATGGGTATTCGTCTTATCAATCGTTTGGTAAACCAGCTACAATCCAAATTAAATGTGGATAGACAAGTGGAAGGCGTTCGATTCTGGTTCAACTTTAGTTGATATTATCGTACTTGACTTTTCAACACCATTTTATGCAATAGTTTAGGGAAGAAGCGTTTCAAATAGATTCCTTTTACTTCTTTTCCCCCTACATAAACTTCAAACTTTTCCTTTTCAATGGCGGAAATCATTTTTTTGGCTGCCAGTTCTGGGGTAATTCCATTTTGTGTAGAGACATCATCATCTTTTTGAGGTGAACCATCAGCAGTTAATGCATTTTTGGCCACATTGGTTTGCACAAAGCCGGGGCATACCATCGTAACATTTACATTATCTTTCTCGTGTTCCATTCGCATCACATCAAAAAAACCATGTAATGCATGTTTGGCCCCGCAGTAGCCAGAACGGTATGGGGAACCAAATTTGCCCATTAAACTGGTCACTGTTACAAAATGGCCGGATTTATTGGCAATAAAATGAGGTAAAATGGCCTTGGATAGGGCCACCGTTCCCAAGTAATTAATATCCATCAGCTGCTCATAAACTTCCAATTCGGTGTTCTTTATCAAAGAACGTTGACTAATTCCGGCATTGTTCACCAAAATATCTACCTTACCATAAAAAGAAATGGCTTTTTGGCCCAGATTCTCCATCTCATCATACTTTTGGAGATCTAGGGACAGAATGGAAATATTCTCAGAACCTCCACATAGCTCTTTCACTTTCATAAGCTCGTTTTCACGTCTTGATGAAATAATTAAATTACAGGAATATGAACTCAGTGCGATGACCAAACTTTTACCTATTCCCGAAGACGCCCCGGTTACCCAAATAGTTTTTCCATTGATACTTGCCATAAGTACTGTTTTAGATTTAAAATATACTTAAATTTGGTCTACTTCATGAAAGCAAGTTATAAAAAGTATACCCTCAATTTTAAAGTTCCCAGTGGTACCTCACGCGGAATCATGACCCAAAAAGAAACTTGGTACATCATCCTTAGGGATGTTGATTCATTTGGAATAGGTGAATGTGGAATTTTAAGGGGATTGAGTGTGGACGATGTGCTGGATTACGAACAGCAATTGGCATGGGTATGTAATAATATTCATATGGGAAAGAATGAATTGTTGGCTCAATTGAGAACGTTCCCATCCATCCAGTTTGGGTTGGAGCAAGCTTTTTTATCGCTAGAATCCAAAGACCCGTTTGAACTGTTTCCTTCTAATTTCACACAAAAGGAATCACCTATACCCATAAATGGACTTATTTGGATGGGAGACGAGGCCTATATGCTCAAACAATTGGAGAAAAAAATAAAAGAAGGTTTTGGATGCATCAAAATGAAGATAGGCGCTATCGATTTTGAAAAAGAAATCTCCATTCTTAAAGTGATTCGGGATAATTTTTCTCCAGAGGATATAGAACTACGTGTCGATGCAAACGGAGCTTTTTCACTAGCAGAAGCTATGGAAAAACTGGAAAGATTATCTACATTTAAGATACATTCCATAGAGCAACCGATAAAGGCAGGTCAATGGGATGAGATGGCACAGTTATGTATAAAAACACCATTGCCCATTGCCTTGGACGAGGAATTAATAGGAGTTTTTGATGTAAAGGAAAAGGCTAAATTGCTGCAAACAATTCAACCTCAATATATAATATTGAAACCAAGTTTGATTGGTGGAATAAAGGGGAGCCAAGATTGGATAGCCCTAGCAAAAAAACAAAATATTGGATGGTGGATTACAAGTGCCCTGGAAAGTAATATTGGATTAAATGCAATAGCACAGTTCACGTATTCTTTGAACACGGCAATGCCACAAGGCTTGGGTACGGGGAGTCTGTTTACCAACAATATAGAAAGTCCGTTGGAAGTGGCAGGCGGTAAACTTTACTATAGACAATCAAATGTCTGGGATATGGATTTAATACAAGAAATATGTACATAGAACAAGGATATAAGGGAAACGAAGGCCTATGGAAGTACTTAGTGTTACCATTGGGCTTTATTGGATTTATGATCTGGAATTATATCATGACCATGAATTCCCCCGTAAGTGTTGACGAACTCACTCAACAGATTATTGATCGATTTGGGACCAATCTGGTGTTGATTATGCTATTGGCACCATTGGTCGTTGGATTTTTTGTGGTTTTGGGCTGGACTTTGTTGGTCCATCAACAATCAATAACCTCTTTGACCACATCAAGGAAAAAAATTGACTGGAAACGAATTATATATTCCTTTGTGCTATGGGGTGGCGTTACCATTTTGCTTACGGGAGTAGATATTTATTTTTCGCCGGAGAAGTACGAGCTTAATTTTAATCTGGTAAAGTTTATTCCGCTTGCCATAATTGCCATATTATTGATTCCGCTCCAGACCAGTTTTGAAGAATATCTGTTCAGGGGCCACATGATGCAGGGAATTGGACTTATGGCCAAGAACAAATGGGTTCCATTGGTAGTTACCTCTACCTTATTTGGTTTAATGCATGCTGCGAACCCTGAAGTTGAAAAACTGGGTTTTGGCATCATGATTTATTATATAGGTACAGGGTTCTTTCTCGGAATTTTGACCTTGATGGATGAGGGACTCGAATTGGCTCTGGGATTCCATGCCGCCAATAATTTGATTACGGCCTTGCTGGTTACTTCCGATTGGACGGCATTTCAAACCGATTCTATTTATAAAGACATATCACAACCAGTTTTGGGTTGGGATGTGTTAATCCCCGTATTTGTGGTTTACCCAATCCTATTGTTTGCTTTTTCAAAAAAGTATGGTTGGAGAAACTGGAAAGACCGACTTTTTGGCCGGGTACTGACCAAGAAAGAATTTGTAGCATTGACTGATGGAGAATCCGACTTGGCATAATATTCACCCAAATTTTAGACTAAACGGCTGTCCGTACACTTTTGAAAGTCTATCTGAAATAGGTGATAATATTGTTCAAAAAGGAAAACCCTTCGAAAAGCCTATCGCAAACTTCTTGGTGGAATGGGGCTTTGATAAGTTCACGATGGAGGTTCAAACATCGGGGTCAACAGGCAAACCTAAAACTATAGTACTTAAAAAAGAACATATGGTAAATTCCGCATTGGCCACTGGGGAATATTTTGGATTGGCCCCCAAGCAAAAAGCTCTATTGTGTCTACCATGTACAGGAATCGCAGGCAAAATGATGTTGGTCCGAGCCATGGTGTTAGGTCTGCACTTGGATTATGTCGAGCCTTCATCAAATCCGTTGTCAGACAACAAAAAAAGCTATGATTTTGTAGCCATGGTACCCTTACAAGTCCAAAATTCCTTAAACCAACTATCCTCCAGGGTCAAGACTTTAATTGTGGGAGGAGCACCGGTCGATTCAAGCTTGCGAAGCAAATTAAAAACACTTTCGACCCAAACTTTTGAAACCTATGGCATGACGGAGACCATTACCCATATTGCACTAAAACGTATAGGTGGCGAATCAAACGAGTATTTTGAAACCCTTCCCAATGTTTCCATTACGCAAGATGATAGGGATTGTCTTGTAATCGATGCACCTAAAATCTCCGAAGCGAAAATGGTCACCAATGATTTAGTGGAATTAAAAAGCAGTACTCAATTTAAATGGGTGGGCAGGTACGATTCCATTATAAATTCGGGAGGCATTAAACTGGTCCCGGAAAAGATTGAGAATAAATTATCCTCTCTAACAAAACAACGTTTTTTTGTCGCTGGAATCCCTGATGAGATCTTAGGACAACAGTTGGTGTTGGTTGTAGAGGGGGAACCAAAGGGGGTAAACGAACTGATTCAAACCATAAAGAGTTTCAAAAAAATATCCAAATACGAAGTGCCAAAGAAGGTTTACTTTGTAAAATCATTTATAGAAACAGCAACTCATAAGATTGATAGAAAAAAAACATTGCAACAACTCATTTAAGTTTTGTAATTTCAAAATCTCAAAAAATCAACCATGCGAAAAACCATCAAACTAGTAGTACTTCTTTTACCTTTTATCGCCTTATCACAACAAATTCTTCCCGAAGTTGAACGGGCAAGGGTAGTGGACGAAATTCTTGAAGAACGTTTTAATAATTTACTTCCAAAATTAATGGATGATGCAGGATTGGATATGTGGATATTGATATCCAGGGAATACAACGAAGACCCTGTACTCCGAACCATGTTACCAGCGAAATGGTTGAACGCACGAAGAAGAACAATTATTCTTTTTTATAGGAACAAAGAGAACAATACCATAGACAAACTGGCCGTTGCTCGCTATAATATTGGCAAGAGCATTAGTTCTGCCTGGGATAAGGAAAAAGAACCGGACCAATGGAAAAGATTGATGCAGTTGATTGCGGAGCGGAACCCCAATAAAATTGGTCTTAATTTCTCCAAAGACCATAACATCGCCGATGGTTTGGATAAAACGGATTATGATGAGTTTATGGCAAATCTCCCTAAGAAACACCACTCCAAAGTAGTGTCTGCAGAACAATTGGCGGTACGATGGATTGAGACCCGTACCCCTCGGGAAATGACGATTTTTAATCAATTGGTGGATATTACGCACGATATTATCGAAGAAGCTTTCTCGGAAAAGGTTATTACACCTGGGGTTACCACAACCACGGAGGTTGAGTGGTGGATGCGTCAAAAAGTAACGGATTTAGGTTTGGAAACATGGTTTCACCCTACCGTAGACGTGCAACGAACCAGTGAAGAGTTGGTGAGCCACTTGTATTCCTTTTCAGGAAGACCTGACGATGAAGTGATCCAACGTGGGGATTTATTGCACTGTGATTTTGGAATCACCTATTTGCGTTTGAATACCGATTGCCAAGAATTGGCTTACGTTCTAAAACCAGAAGAAACCGAAGCACCTTCGTTTTTGGTAAATGCCCTATATGACGGCAATAGGGTACAAGATTATTTAACCAAAAACATGATAGAGGGGAGGGTTGGGAACGAAATATTGGCCAAAGCTCTTCAAGATGCCAAGGATGCAGGTCTCCGACCAGCAATTTATACTCATCCCTTGGGATCATACGGACATTCAGCAGGAACCACTATTGGTATGTGGGATGCCCAAGGCGGTGTAATGAGGGATGACGGAGAAAACTACCCAATAAACCCAAATACGGTCTATGCTATTGAATTGAATACTACCGTGAACATTCCAGAATGGAAAAGGGATATCCGAATTATGTTGGAAGAAGCTGGCTTTCTGGGTGAAGATGGATTTAGGTACGTAAATGGCAGACAGACCGAACTTTTGCTAATACCCAGAGTAAAGGGTCATCTTGGTAATTAGTAGTTTTTTGGATTGCTTTTAATCAAAATCCCTAGTAAATGAATTCTTTTCTGCACAATATTGTTAGTTTTTCAATTTTGTGCTTAACCATATTGTTTTTTCCGGGAATCTTTTATGGTCAAACCAGTATAAAGGGAATCGTCTCGGACGCCGATACGGGTCTTCCTTTGCCCTATGTAAATATTGGCTTTGTGGAACGGGGCCTAGGAACGGTATCCGAAGAAAATGGAACTTTTAATTTCTACTTTGACTCCTCCACATTATCCGCTACGGATACCTTAAAGGTTTCTTATTTGGCTTATAAGGACTTTAAACTACCATTTTCTGAAGTTGCTGTAAATGGCTCTAATCCCATGGAAATAAAGCTAGAGCCAGATATTCTTAGTTTAGATGAGATTGTCTTAACGGACAGTAAGCGAAAAAGAAGGGACAAAAGTAAAAAGATGGTGGGCTATTCTTACGTGGGACAGCTAAAAAATGGCTCATGGGAGGGAGATGGCGCCCTGGGAGGCGAGTTGATTACCAAAATAAACGTATCTAAAAAGGAAAGACAATTAAATGCTTTTTACTTCTATGTTCTTGAAAATAAATCCGACAGTCTTCTTGTAAGGGTGAATATCTATGATGGCAAAACAAAAGAGCCAGAGCGGAGATTAACTAATAAAAACATTGTTTATACCATTAAAACAAAGGTGGGTAAGGTTGGTATAGATTTAACCCCTTACAACATTATTGCTCAAGACGACTTTTGTATAGGCATTGAACTACTTAAGGTATATGGTGATAAATTAGGTCTTGTAGTAGCCGGAGATGATACACCGGGAGTTTCTTACCGCAGGTATGCCAGCCAAGGGGAATGGAAAAGATACTCCAAAGATGCACTCACCTATTTTGTAAGTACTACAATATTGGAGGAAACAGAAGATGAAGATGGGGTTGATGAAATTATGGTTACCGATTACTCAAGCGATCAGCTCCTGCAAAGCCTTAAACCGAAAGAAATTACCCAAATAGGTGGTTTTGTTTTTTTGGATGGAAACCCTATTACAAATGCACAGATCTTAAATTTAACTTCTGGAGAATCAGCGTTAACTAATGAAGCGGGTAGATATAGTATCAAGGCAAATGTAGATGACGAATTGGAATTTAGCTACGGTAGCTTACAGAAGCAAACCAGAAAAGTCTTGGAAATATCATTTGCTATTAATGTATCTCTTGAGGAAAGGGTAATAGAATTGGATGAAGCAGTGGTTACCGCACAACAGAATAAAAAAAGAACCCAAAAAGAACTTTTTGAACATTATAATGAAGACCCGGGAATCATTAAAACTTCTTTCGGGATTTTTGATAAAACCACAAGTGGTGTTTCCATGAAGATATTGGATGAATCCGATATTAGAAAAAGTGGGGCGACTACACTGGGTAACTTATTAAGAGGAAAGGTGTCTGGATTATCAATGCTTTCTTTTGATAATCTCGACGGCACTACACAAATTGGATTGAGGCAGAATGGTACCCAAAATCCAATACCAGCAGTGTATGAAATTGATGGGATGATTTCTTCCGGTTTTCCAAGTTTCTTAGATATTACCCAAATAAAACGAATAGCGGTTTTGTCTGGACTTTCGGCAGTTGCCAAATATGGTTCAGTAGGCGCTGGGGGTGTAATAATCATTAACACGAACCTTGGAAATTTTTCACCATCCAATACCCTTGCAGATAATCGGACAAGTTCAGCAATAAAAGCTGAGACCATAAACGCTATTACGGAAGAGGAAGCTCGGCAAAACTGGCCAGATTTTTTACAAGAACTATATGATTCTCCAAGTTTGGAGGAGGCTCAGGATATATATACAACATATGAACCTAAATATGGAACCAACCCCAACTTTAGTATAGACGCCGGCATTTATTTTTTTGAGTATTGGCCAGAAGAATCCTTTACACAAGAATTAATTTCGGTTATTCTAGACCGGTTCAATAATGATTTCAACTATAAAAAGGGGCTGGCTTTTGTGATGGATAAGTATGGTAAATATGACCAATCCGTTCAATTGTATAAGCAATTATTGCTTTTCCAATCCAATTCTGCGGAATCCTATAGGGATTTGGCCAATGCCTATGTTATAAGTGGGCAAAAGGAAAAGGGTAAAAACCTATATGCAAGGTATTTTAATTTGTTGAAGGAAGGGTATTTTCCAGAGCAACAGGAAGCCCTGCGCCAAGTAATTAATACCGAGGTGAAAACACTATTGGAAATTAATGAAGAACAGACCAACTCACCTCTAGCAAATTTTATCGATGATAACGAAACCAGAACCAGGATTCTTTTGGAATGGAACGATGATTCGGCGGATTTGGATTTTCAATTTGTTGACCCTCGCAATACTTTAAGCAATTGGTCAAATGCCAATGATGGAGCTACTGGCGAAAGTTTAATCTCAAAAGGATATACCAGTAAGGATTTCTTTATTTATGGTGATGATGGTCCATGGAAAATTAACGTCCTTTACAGAGGAAACCAATCAGGTTTGGCCACTTACCTCAAAATAACTATCAGTTCGGATTACGGGACAACCGATCAGAAAGATAATATCAAAATTTTTAGAATGGATATTAAAAATGTCAATAGGGCATTGATGAAAATTTGATAAAACCCAATTCTTGTAAACCGCTACTTTTAAATATGTAGCGGTTTACAAGAATTATAGGAAGGTAAAATCAGACCAAGGAAACTAAGGTCTTTAAATCGGGTCTTAAAAATATGAACCAACAATTGTTTAGGATTTCTAACATAACAGGACTGGTTTCCAATTAAACCTGCAACACCCCCATATTAAAGCTTTTCTCTATTGGGGCATGGTTGGCAGCTTCTATCCCCATTGAAATCCATTTACGAGTGTCCATCGGGTCAATTATCGCGTCCGTCCAAAGTCGGGCAGCAGCATAATAGGGGGATATTTGGTCATCATACCGCTGTTTTATTTGGTCAAACAGTTCTTTTTCCTTTTCGGCATCAATAGGTTCACCTTTCTTCTCCAAACTAGCTTTTTCAATCTGCATAAGCACTTTGGCGGCGGAATTACCACTCATTACCGCAAGTTCTGCACTTGGCCATGCCACAATCAACCTAGGATCATATGCTTTTCCGCACATGGCGTAATTACCGGCCCCATAACTGTTTCCTATTACAATCGTAAACTTTGGAACCACAGAATTGCTCACTGCGTTCACCATTTTGGCACCATCTTTTATAATACCACCATGCTCACTTTTACTACCTACCATAAATCCGGTAACGTCTTGCAAAAACACAAGTGGAATTTTCTTTTGATTGCAATTGGCAATAAATCGAGTGGCCTTATCGGCAGAATCGGAATAGATGACCCCACCGAACTGCATTTCACCTTTTTTGGTCTTGACCACCTTACGCTGATTGGCCACAATGCCTACAGCCCAGCCATCAATTCTAGCATAACCCGTTAAAATGGTTTTTCCGTAACCTTCTTTGTATTGTTCAAAATCAGAATCATCCACCAATCGTTTTATAATTTCCAACATATCATATTGGTCACTTCTGGAAGCAGGTAAAATACCGTAAATGTCTTGTGGGTTTTCGGCTGGCTTTTTGGCTTCGACCCTATTGAAACCAGCTTTATCAAAATCACCGATTTTGCCCACAATGTTCTTTATTTTATCTAGCGCATCTTTGTCATCCTTTGCCTTGTAATCTGTTACACCGCTAATTTCTGAATGGGTGGTGGCGCCTCCCAAAGTTTCGTTGTCAATACACTCGCCAATAGCGGCTTTTACCAAGTAGCTTCCTGCTAAAAAAATGCTTCCCGTTTTGTCAACTATTAAAGCTTCGTCGCTCATTATGGGCAGATATGCACCACCTGCCACACAACTGCCCATTACCGCAGCAATTTGGGTAATACCCATGCTGCTCATCACGGCGTTGTTTCTGAAAATACGGCCAAAATGCTCTTTGTCAGGAAATATCTCATCCTGCATGGGTAGGTATACTCCAGCACTGTCCACCAAATAAATAATGGGCAACTTATTTTCGATGGATATTTCTTGTGCCCTTAAGTTTTTCTTTCCTGTGATAGGGAACCAAGCACCTGCTTTTACCGTGGCATCATTGGCCACAACAACGCATTGTTTCCCTTGTACATATCCAACTTTGACCACCACCCCACCCGATGGGCAACCGCCATGCTCTTCATACATGTCTTCACCGGCAAAAGCACCAATTTCTATCGATTCCGCTTGGTCATCCAACAAATAATCGATGCGTTCTCGCGCGGTCATTTTACCTTTCGCATGGTGTTTTTCAATACGGCTTTTACCGCCACCAAGTTTTACTTTGGCCAGTCTGCGCTTTAGGTCGGATAGTTTTAATTTATTGTGGTCTTCGTTTTTGTTGAAGTTAATGTCCATTCTAATTTTAAATTCGTTTAGCTCGTTAAAGATAAGGAGTTATAATCATTACTTTTGAAGTATATGGAAACCAAAATACGATGGGGCATTGTTGGCCCTGGAAAAATAGCGAAAAAATTTGTGTCGGACCTTTTGCTTGTGGATGATGCCGAAGTCACAGCGGTCGGGTCAAGATCATTGGTACGTGCTCAGGAGTTTGCCGAAGAGTATCATGTGGAACATGCATTCGGGAGTTATGATGAGTTGTTTCAATCAGGTACAGTAGATGTGGTCTATATTGCTACACCGCATAATTTTCATAAAGAACTGTCCGTAAAAGCAATGGAAAATGGTATCGGCGTGCTTTGTGAAAAACCGATGGGCGTCAATAGGTCAGAAGTGGTGCAACAGGTAAATGCTTCCAAACGAAACAATGCATTTTTGATGGAGGCCATGTGGTCTAGGTTCAATCCATCAATCCAAAAAGTAAAACAATTGGTTGATGCTGGCGATATTGGAAAACTCAAATATCTACATGCGGATTTTGCTTTTTATGCATTGAATAGGGATGAAGATTCCCGATTGTTGAATCCGAATCTAGCTTCAGGAACCATTTTAGACATTGGTATTTATCCCATTTTTCTATCGTACTTATTATTGGGAATGCCTGAAGAAATTATGGCCATATCTAAATTTCATGAGAATGGTACCGAGCTTCAAACCAGTATGATTTTTGATTACAAAGATGCTCAAGCCATGCTTTATAGTGGTTTTACCAGTCAATCTAAGATGGAAGCAGAGATTTCAGGTACCAAAGGACAGCTGTTTTTAAAACCCAGATGGCACGAAGCGGATGAATATACCTTGGTAAAAGATGAGAAAACCAATAAGTTTAGGATGCCCTTAACTGGAATTGGTTACTACCATGAGATTTTGGAAGTGAACCAGTGCTTGAGGAAAAATAAAACTGAAAGTGACCTTTGGTCGCATCAAAATAGCCTGGATTTGTCAGAGCTATTGGATAAGGTCAGGGAAAAATGCGGTGTAACTTTTCCTTTTGAAACATAATCCTTAATAATAACTTTACATTATCTCTATTTTTACGATATTTGAAATTCTTCAGAAATTTAAACAATGGGTATGAATAAGAACACGGTGCTGGCCTATGCCACATGGATTATGATTTTAGTTGGTTTGGGAATGATTGCACTCGGAGCTTTTAAATATGATGAAGTAGCAGGATGGGGCTTTGCTGCCGTTGGAATTGGTTTTTTTGCCGTAGCCTGGGTGTTTAACGCTCTAAAGGGTAGAGTTTAGCCTCTTTTTCTTAAACAATTTAATTTATAGTAGATGTCAGACGATAAGAAAGTCATTTTTTCAATGTCTGGGGTTACCAAGACCTTTAAAACGGCCAATACCCCTGTACTTAAAAATATTTACCTAAGCTTTTTCTATGGAGCTAAGATTGGGATTTTGGGTCTCAACGGTTCGGGTAAGTCCACCTTATTAAAAATAATCGCAGGAGTTGATAAAAACTATCAAGGGGATGTTGTTTTTTCTCCTGGGTATTCTGTGGGTTATTTAGAGCAAGAGCCTCAATTGGATGAAGATAAAACAGTACTGGAAGTGGTAAAAGAAGGCGTTGCCGAGACCGTTGCCATTTTGGATGAGTATAATAAAATCAACGATATGTTCGGTCTGCCCGAAGTGTATGAGGATGCAGACAAGATGCAAAAGTTGATGGACAAACAAGCAGCGCTCCAAGATAAAATTGATGCTTCCAACGCTTGGGAACTCGATACAAAACTGGAGATTGCGATGGATGCACTCCGTACTCCCGAATCGGACAAAAAAATAAGTGTGCTTTCCGGTGGTGAGCGCAGACGAGTGGCGTTGTGTCGTTTGTTATTGAAAGAACCGGATGTACTGTTATTGGATGAACCCACTAACCATCTGGATGCTGAATCCGTGCATTGGTTGGAGCACCATTTGGCACAATATAAAGGAACCGTGATTGCTGTAACCCACGACCGTTACTTTCTGGATAACGTAGCGGGTTGGATTTTGGAACTAGATCGCGGAGAAGGTATTCCGTGGAAAGGAAACTATTCGAGTTGGTTGGACCAAAAGGCCAAACGATTGGAGAAAGAAAGCAAACAAGCATCCAAGCGTCAAAAAACATTGGAACGAGAGTTGGATTGGGTTCGCCAAGGTGCCAAAGGTAGACAGGCGAAGCAAAAAGCCCGTTTAAAGAATTATGATAAGCTTTTGAGCCAAGATCAAAAACAGATGGAGGAGAAGTTGGAGATCTACATCCCCAACGGACCGCGTTTGGGTACCAATGTGATCGAGGCGAAGGATGTAAGCAAAGCTTTCGGTGACAAATTATTGTACGAGAACCTTAGCTTTAACTTACCACAAGCAGGTATTGTTGGCATTATTGGACCCAACGGAGCAGGTAAGACCACCATTTTTAAAATGATAATGGGCGAGGAAACTCCCGATAAAGGTGAATTTGTGGTTGGTGAAACTGCAAAATTGGCCTATGTGGACCAATCCCATTCCAATATTGACCCGGAAAAATCTATTTGGGAGAATTTTAGCGATAGTCAAGAATTGATTATGATGGGAGGGAAGCAAGTGAATTCCCGTGCCTATTTGAGTCGATTTAATTTTTCAGGAAGTGAGCAGAACAAAAAAGTGAATATGCTCTCTGGTGGTGAACGTAACCGTCTCCATTTGGCAATGACCTTAAAAGAAGAAGGTAACGTTTTGCTTTTGGATGAGCCTACCAACGATCTGGATGTGAATACGCTTCGTGCTTTGGAAGAAGGGTTGGAGAACTTTGCCGGTTGCGCGGTGATTATTTCCCACGACAGATGGTTCTTGGATAGAATCTGTACGCACATCCTTGCTTTTGAAGGTGATTCTCAAGTATATTTCTTTGAAGGCTCTTTCTCTGATTATGAGGAGAACAAAAAGAAACGCTTGGGAACGGATATCATGCCCAAGCGTATCAAGTACAAAAAATTGATTCGTTAAAAGAGGAATTATTATTCTTCTCCGCCGAGATTTTTGATGCCTTCCTCCAATAATTTTTTGGCTTTTTCCAGATAAGCTTTTTGGTGTGCGGACAAACTGTTCGGGTCCTGAGTTTCTTCTGTTGATGAACCTATGGAGTTGGACAATTCTATGAGTTGATTTATGGCCTGCTCTGCAGATTGGAGCTTATCGTCCGCATGTTTGTCAAAAACCTTGATCATTTCCAGTTCCATGGAGTTTATGGATTCCGTTTCAGTTCCATCTGATATAGGGTTTTCTTCATAAGAGGTAGTTACTTCTTCCGTTGCTTCCATAGTTGGAGAAGTTCCAAGAGTACATTGATCAATAATGGTAATCAACTCATTGATTTCACCTATTGCTTTTTTGGTAAAGAACCTGCCAGCTTCCCAGTCAGCGGGTTCAATTGCTTGGTCCAAGGTTTCCATTGCGTCCAAGGTTTTGTTCTTGGTTTTTTCGCAACTGCATTCGGCCATGTAGGTTTCTGATTTTTCCAGTGCTGTAAGAGCCCTTTCGGCATAATACATCTGGTGCTCAAAGTTAGTGGCCTCCATGGCTTTTTTTCCATGGCTTAGGGCATAGGTCACTTTAGCATAAAAATTATCACATTGATTGGAGTAGGTAGCTTGTGCGGCAAAAAAGATTGCCAAAACTACTAAAACATGGGATTTGGGAGCCATATTCGAGTTTTTTGATTATTAAGTTTGATGTTCTAACGATGAAAAGGCGTCATTATTTCATTAGGCTAGTAATCTTCGTTTGGATACCAGTCCAATTGTACTACTTCAATATTGGAATCACCTTCATTTACAATCGTTTTGAACTTTTCAACATCACTGACCTCTGGTCTTCCCCTAAAATGATATGGATACACTTGCTTTGGTTTAAACTCCAAAACGGCATCGGCCGCACTTTCAACGGTCATGGTGTAAGGTAAGTTCATGCAAATGAAAGCTTTGTCTATATTTTCAAGTGCACGCATTTCTGGAATATCTTCGGTATCGCCCGAAAAATAGATGCGTTCATCACCGAAGGTGAAAACATATCCATTTCCTCTTCCTTTTACATGGAAGTCTTTGGCTTCTTCACGTAGATTGTACATGGGAATGGCTTTTACGGAGAAACCGCCCATTTCTTTGGTCTCGCCATTTTTCATTGCAGTCGTTTTGGAAGATAAGTTTTCTTCCATTTGTAATTTCACGGCATCGGGGGCAATAATCTGGACACCTTCCAACTCCAATTCGTTTAATGTTTCTGGATTGAAGTGATCACCATGTATATCGGTAATAAAAATCATGTCTGGCAAATTTTGTCCCTCAAAAGCAGCTTTGCCACCTACTGGATCTATATATATGGTATTGCCGTTCCATTCAATTACTGCGGTGGCATGCTCAATGGGAATTATTTTCGCGTCTGCTGGAACTTCAACTTTAATTGTAGTTTTTTCTACATTGGCAGTTTCTTTTTTCTTTTCTTCCTTCTGTTTACAGGAAACGAGGAATAGCAGTAAAGCACTTGCAGTTAATAGTATATTTTTTTTCATGGTCATTCTTTTTTTAAATCCTTTTAAAAATAAGGGATAAAAGACAGAATCATAATTTTTTATCAAGAATATTTTCATCCAAATAATCCAAATAGAAACCTTGTGCGTATATAAACCAAACACGATTGATTAAAAACCTTAAACGAGAATCAATTAAAACAAAAAGTTATGACTGAAACAAAAAATAACAATAACGGATTGAAAGTAATTGCCGGTTTGTTGGGTGTAGTTCTTTTAGGAACCATTATTTACACAGTGAGTCTTTATCAAGATAAAAAAGAAACAACACAAGCTCTTACTCAAGAAAAAGAATTGGTTGTTGAAGACTTGAACAACTTGAAATCCGAATATGACAAAGCTATTTTGGAAAGCAATGCCACTAACGAAGAGTTGGTTGCAGCTAGAGACAACATTGCAAAGTATATAGATTCTGTAAGCAGCATGAAAGCTGATATTGCTACACTTTCTCGCTACAGAAGACAAGTGAGCGTGCTTAAAGCTGAAAGAGAAGAATTATTGAAGCAAGTAGATTCTTTGACTCAGTCCAACAGCTTGTTGGCAATGCAAAGAGACAGCACTTTTGCTGAATTGGAGCAACAAACTGTATTCAATGATTCCTTGATTATCCAGAACACTCAATTGGCGGATGCCGTTGAAAAAGGTTCTGCTCTTAACCTAAACACTATTAGTGTTGATGCCATTAAAGAAAGAAACAGTGGTAAATTGGTATCTACTTCTAGAGCTAGAGCTACCGATAAATTTAAAGTTTGTTTTACCATTGCCGATAACGTAATTGCTGAAGCTGGTGACAGAGAATTCTATATCGAAGTTCTTGGACCACAAGGAAATGTGTTGGGTGAAAGTTTGACAAAAACCACCGAGGAAGGAAGCTCTCTTACTTATAGTAAAGGAACCAACTTCTACTATGAAAACGATGCTTTGGATGTATGTGACTACATAAACAAGCCAAGTGGAGATTTCCAGAAAGGAAACTATATGGTAAATGTTTATGACAGCAAATTGAAATTGTTGGGTACTTCAAGCTTCGAGTTGAAATAAGAAACACACACTATCACCATTATAAAAAAGGCCCGTCCAAAATTGGACGGGCCTTTTATTTATGGATTGATAATATTATATACTATTATTTCATGCTACCAACCATATCCTCTGGTTTCACCCACTCATCATATTCTTCGGGAGTTACATATCCAAGATTAACGGCCTCTTCTCTGAGTGTAGTACCATTTTTATGTGCAGTATTGGCGATCTCCGCAGCTTTATAATACCCTATTTTGGTATTTAATGCAGTAACCAACATCAATGAGTTGTTCAATAAAGTATTAATGACCTCATGGTTTGGCTCAATACCAGCGGCACAGTTCACATCAAAACTCACACATGCATCGCCAATCAATTGGGCCGATTGTAGAATGTTGGCCGCCATTACCGGCTTAAATACGTTTAGCTCGTAATGACCTTGCGTTCCACCCACACTAATCGCAACATCGTTCCCCATAACCTGTGCACAAACCATGGTCAGTGCTTCACATTGGGTAGGGTTCACTTTTCCTGGCATAATGGAGCTTCCTGGTTCGTTGGCTGGGATTATAATTTCACCAATTCCCGAGCGTGGACCAGAAGCCATCATACGGATATCGTTCGCAATTTTGTTCAAAGAAACAGCCAATTGTTTCAAGGCACCATGGCTTTCTACAATGGCATCGTGCGCTGCCAACGCTTCAAACTTATTTTCTGCGGTTATAAAAGGCTTTCCGGTGAATTCAGCAATATATTTTGCAACCAATACATCGTATCCTTTTGGCGTATTTAAACCTGTACCCACGGCAGTACCTCCTAAAGCCAGTTCACTCAAGTGTGCCAAGGTATTCTTCAGTGCCTTCAAACCATGATTCAATTGTGAAACGTAGCCCGAAAATTCTTGACCCAAGGTTAGGGGAGTGGCGTCCATTAAGTGGGTTCTACCAATCTTCACAACATCTTTAAATTCTTTGGATTTTTTATCCAAAGTATCTCTAAGCTGTTCCACACCTGGAATGGTAACCTCTACGATTTTTTTATACGCTGCAATATGCATCCCGGTTGGAAAGGTGTCGTTGGAAGATTGACTCTTGTTCACGTCGTCATTGGGTTGGATAGTTTTTTCACCTTCTCCAATTTTTTTTCCAGCAATTTCATGCGCGCGATTGGCAATTACTTCATTTACGTTCATATTGCTTTGGGTACCGGAACCTGTTTGCCAGATGACCAATGGAAATTGGTCATCGTGTTTACCATCAAGAATTTCATCACAGACTTGGGCAATAAGGTCTCTTTTTTCGAGGCTCAGCACACCCAGTTCGTGATTGGCATAGGCTGCGGCCTTTTTTAAATAGGCAAACCCATAAACCACATCCAAGGGCATGGATGCGGGTGCACCAATTTTAAAGTTGTTTCGGGAACGTTCGGTTTGGGCTCCCCAATATTTATCGGCGGGTACTTTTACCTCGCCCATGGTATCTTTTTCAATCCTAAAACTCATAGTTTAAAATTTTGTCCTACAAAGGTAGGATATAGGCCATTTATATGGTAGTTGATTGGAATAAATACACTTTTTTTTGCCATGTATTTGTTTTTTTTGATAAGAAGCAAGTATCTTTGTTAAAACAAAAGGATTTAAAATGTTTGAATTTGACCAATATTTAGGTTTTTTAGCTTTTCTAACAATTTTGACAATCGGTTTTTGGTTGATGATATTCTTGTTGACCTTTGTAGTACCTTATTGGTTGATCGGTAACCTAAGGGAAATGTTTAAAGAAAGAAAAGAGGCCAGACAAGCCCAACTAGAAGAATAAGATAAACAAAAAAGAAGCCAACAGGGCTTCTTTTTTGTTTATGCCCCTTTTATAATAGCGTACTTATTCTTTGAACAAAGTATGTGTTCTGAAAAGAAAGGGATGTAATGCTTAGGAATAAAAAAAGGCAGCCAAAATGGCTGCCTTTTTTTATTTAGATCTCGGGGAAAACTCATTTTTTGTTCAACTTAATTAAAATTGTCCTTCACCTTCATCTCCGTTTTCAGGTCCTTGTTGTCTACCACGCTTTTTCTGTTCATTAATACGATAGATGAACGAAACTCTCAACTGGCGTTGTCTCCATTGAAAATCACTGTTTTGATCATAAAAATCCGTAGTGGTGAATGAACTTCTTTTTCTAGAATTCAAGAGGTCCTGTACATTTAGGGAAATAGTGGCATTATCATTTAAAAGGTCCTTACTAAAGGCTAGATTAATTGATAAAATACCGTCAGAGCGTCCTTGGACTTGATCGGATGCACCTCGGTAAAATGCATTTGTTTGCCAATCAATTTTCCAGGGTAATTCAACCTTAGAGCTAAAACGTCCAAACCAACTATTATTGGATTGGCTATAGTCAACTCCATTAAATTCACCGTCAAGACTGAATCTAAAAAAATTGACGCTTCCATTTAAACGTAACCATTTAAAAGGATTGTACAAAAGGCCTAATTCGGCACCTGTTCTATCATTTGTTGCCAAGTTAAAAGGGATGTTCCTTACTACCTCAACCTGTGAGCCACCTGGTCCACTAATGAACACCTGTTCCTGAACCCTTTGAAATGCATCGGTTTCTCTTTGATAGTATACGGATGAAGTTAGGGTTAATTTATCCCATCTCTTTAAGTATCCCAAGTCAAATGCATTTGAAAATGCAGGTCGTAGATTAGGATTGCCCTGAAAAATATTCGTTCTACTGCTTCGCGAAGGGAAAGGGTTCAAAAACCATCCCCTTGGACGATTAAGTCTTCTGTTGTATCCCAAAGAAACATTCTCTCTTTCAGTGAATTCAAAAATTAGGTTAACAGTAGGAAAGAGGCCTGTGTATGTATTGTCAAAATCTGTATCTATCGGGAATGAAAATTCTTCTTGTAGTTCCTCCTCAGTAAGTTCAGATTCTATTTTACCTTTTAGCTGCGTACTTTCGAGCCTAAGTCCCAAAAGAAAATTAAAAGCACCAAATTTTGTTCCATATTGAGAGTATAGTGCGTGTACATTTTGTGTATAATCAAAAACATTGGTTTGATTCACATTAACTTCAAGATCACCATTCGCATTTTCTTGTAGGAGGCGATAGTCTGTAACTTCATTTTCAAAGTTCCCTCTATACCCAGCCTCAAATTGCGAGTCTTCACCAAATGGCAAGACATAATCACTTTGAATCAAATATTCTGTTTGGTCCTCTATGGAAGAAGTCTCTTCCCTTGGAATATTGATATCCGTATTATCAGTGTTGTTGTAGCGAACAGGTTCGGATATAAATCCATTTTGATTTTCATTATCTACGGAATATTGAAAATCCGCCGTCAATACTTGTCCATCCTCATCAAACCGATTAATGTAGTTAAGTGATATTTGGTGGGTCTTATCTTTCTCTGTTTCCAGCTCACTTCTTGTAGTACCTACCTGGGGATTGTTGTTTAATAGGTAATCATTGGTGTTGGTGGTAAGATCTTCATCACTCCCTGTTCTATAAAAATATGAACCTGTAATAGAAGATTGTTTATTGAAGAAATATTCCATTCCGAAGTTGGCATTGACTCCACGATTAATTCTATTAATATCTCGGTCCTCGATATTTCTGTCATATGCAATACTGTCCAAAAAGGCGTCCTGTCTAGGTTCGAAATATCTTGTATCAAAAAAACCATTACCAGGGCCTTCTCGATATCTGTACCCAATAGTGGTGAAAAAATTAAACTTATCGGTTCTAAGGTTAGCGTTCACCGTAGTACCTGCATTGGTTGGATGACCTACGTATGTATTAACAGAGCCATTAAACCCAAGGGTTTTTTCCCTTTTTAAAACGATATTCAATATACCTGCAGTACCTTCAGCATCATATCTGGCCGAAGGACTGGTGATAACCTCTACTTTTTCTATTGCATCTGCGGGCAACTGTTGAAGCGCTTCCGTAGATCCAAACCCGGCCAATGCAGATGGTTTACCATTAATAAGAATACGCACATTTTCATTACCTCGCAGGCTGATGGCGCCATCAATATCTACATTTACAGAGGGCACATTGCTGAGGGCGTCACTAATTGTTGCACCACTTGTGGTAAGGTCCTTACCAATATTATAAATTTTCTTGTCCAACCTAACCTCTACGGTGGTTCTTTCACCAACAACTTCGACCTCTGCAAGCTGGGCAACATCCGGGGATAAAGGAATAGACCCTAAACTGGTGTCCGAATTGTATGCTTGTCCTTTTAGGGAGTATGTTTTATATGAAATAAATTCAACCCGGACATTATAAGTTCCGGGTGCAGCTTCGATTTCAAACTCACCGGAGAGATCGGTGATTCCACCAGTAACCTTATCCGGACTATCGGCATCTTGTAACACAAATGTAGCGTACTCCAACGGTTGTCCAGATTCCGAATCGATTACTTTCCCCGATATTGTAATAGGTTTTTGATTCTGTTGCGCTACACCTTTAAAAGTTACCAAGGTCAATAGCAACAACGGGAGTATTATCCTTTGCATAGTTTGATTTTTACTATGCAAAAATTGGTGGAAAAAGACAGGGTAGGAAATATTTACCCCTCAACAACATATTTGATCCTGCGAATGACCTTAAAGAATTGTTAACTATTGTTCTTTTTTTTCTTTTTCTTCTTCTTTTTCTTCTTTTTCTTTTTTGGTTTGAAGCGGTTCTCTTGCAACTCCATAAAAGCTTCGTATTTGTCCGCGGAAAGACCTGCCTTTAATTCTGCTTCTTGGCGTAGTCTAATTTTTTCGATTTCCTCCTTCATTTTAAGGGGCTCCAACTCCAAAATTTGAAGTTCAATTCGTTGTTGTACAGATTGCACGAGTGATGTTCGGACCACAGCCTCTTCGAAAGGATCTAATTCCAAAGCTTCTGTAATGGAGGGCATTTGTTCGTCCACCATTTCTTCTGCGGTCAGGGGAGTTTCTTCTTTTTGTGTTTCTGTTGGACCAGCTTGGGAAATAGTGCTCTGTCTTCTTCCATAACGATTACCGTAAGGCGACCCATAGCCGTATTGTGCCGAAATGTCATTTATAGCAAATGCGCCTATTATTATGGTAATGAAGAATAGTGTTTGAGTACTTTTCATGGGACAAAAATAATTATTAGGTTTTGTATTTCCGATTATCCTGTGTTAAATATAACTGGTTGTCAGATTTATAGGAGTTTTGCGATATTCTCCGGAGGTCTTCCCACAACTGCCTTTTTTCCATTCACAACAATAGGTCTCTCTATCAGTTTTGGATTTTCGGACAAGGCTGTAATCACTTCATCGTCGGTCATTGTTTTACCCTTGAATTTTTCTTTCCAGATAGCTTCTGTTTTTCGGACCAAATCAATGGGGGATATGCCCAAATATTCAATCAGGGTTTTAAGTTCTTCTTTACTGGGAACATCATCCAGATACTTTACAACTTCAAAGTCTTTTCCGGATTTTTCCAGAATGGCCAGACCCTCTCTGGATTTTCTACATCGTGGGTTATGGTATATTTTAATCATAATTATAGTTTTATTCTTGTTCTTCTTTCTGTCCCATCATCATCAGATAGGCTTTTAAAAATGCATCCAAGTCCCCGTCCATTACCGCATCCACATTGCCTGTTTCCTCTCCGGTACGAACATCTTTTACCAATTTATAAGGATGCATCACATAGTTTCGGATTTGTGACCCCCATTCTATCTTCATCTTGGACGATTCTATTTCCGCTCGTGCCTCTTGCTTTTTCCGAAGTTCTATTTCGTACAACTGTGATTTCAACATTTTCATGGCCGTGGCCCTGTTGTCGTGCTGTGAACGTGAATCTGAACAAGATATTTGAATCCCCGTGGGCTTATGCACCAATTGAACCTTAGTTTCTACCTTGTTTACATTTTGTCCTCCAGCTCCACTGGAACGGGCTGTTGTAATCTCAATATCCGACGGATTTATATCAATTTCGATACTGTCGTCTACCAAAGGATATACATAAACAGAGGCAAAAGAGGTATGTCTTTTGGCATTACTGTCAAAAGGGGAGATGCGCACCAAACGGTGCACTCCATTTTCTCCTTTAAGCCATCCAAAGGCATAGTCACCTTCGATTTCCAAAGTAACTGTCTTGATCCCTGCGACATCACCTGCTTGGTAATTCAGCTCTTTTATTTTGTAACCGTTCTTTTCGGCCCACATCATGTACATACGCATCAGCATGGAGGCCCAATCACAACTTTCGGTACCACCGGCACCTGCCGTTATCTGAAGTACGGCCGTAAGTTCATCACCTTCGTCCGAAAGCATATTTCGGAACTCCAACTTTTCTATGGCCAACTGAGCTTTGCCAAACTGTTTGATTACTTCCTCTTCGGAAACCTCACCAGCTTGTTGAAACTCCATGAACACTTCAAGATCACCGATCAATGTTTTGGCTTCCTCAAAGTCTTCTACCCAGTTTTTCTTGGATTTGATGGATTGCATTTGCTTTTGGGCTTCTTGTGGATTGTCCCAAAAACCGGGAGCGAGGGTTTTTTCTTCCTCGTTCTCTATTTCAATAAGTTTGGCATCAATGTCAAAGATACCTCCTTAACGCACCAAGGCGCTCAATAAGATCTTTCTGTTGATCTGTGGTTATCATGTAATCTATTTTAAGGTAAAAATAAGTTTCTTTCTGCACATGACCTTACAATACCTGCATTACTATATAGAAAATGAAAACATTGAATAATTGGCTTAAAAAACGAAACTTATAAAATTTTCGGTTCAATTTTATCAATTCTTCACATACTGCGACTTATGATTTTTGGGCAATGATTTTAAAAATGATTTCCCTATTTTTAGGCTCAATATTTCAACCAAGTTATGAAGAACACAACTACACTCATCGCTTTATTTTATTTTGTCTGTTACTCAATGGGAGCTCAAACTTTTGAAAAGGCTAAGGACTTTCAAAAATTCAAAGGATATTTCAATTTTTACTATGATGATTCCAACGACAAAATCTACCTTCAGGTAGATGATTTGGAAAAGGAGTTTTTATATGTCTATTCCCTGAGTAGTGGAATTGGAAGCAATGACATAGGTCTCGACCGCGGCCAGTTGGGCAACGAGCAAGTAGTTTTTTTCCGTAAGGCGGGAACTAAATTACTTCTTGTGCAACCTAACCAAACATTTAGGGCAATCACAGATAATGAACTGGAAAGTAAATCCGTAGAGCAAGCTTTCGCCAAGTCCATATTGGAAGGTTTTAAGATTGAAGAAGAATCCAAAGGCAGTTATCTCATAGATTTTACGGACTTTTTAATGCGCGATGCACATGGAGTCTCCAATAGGTTAAAAAGAGCCAAACAAGGTTCTTATAGTTTGGATAAATCCAAGAGCGCTTTGGCGTTTGACCGCACCAAAGCTTTTCCTAAAAATGTAGAGTTTGATGTTACCCTCACTTTTAAAGGTGAACCACAAGGTGCTTGGATTCGTTCTGTAGTGCCGACTCCCAGTTTGGTTACAGTAGCGCAGCACCACTCATTGATTGAACTTCCGGACGATAATTTTGAAAAAAGACTTTTTGACACCCGTAGTGGCGGATATCCTTTCTCTTACTACGATTATGCTACTCCGGTACAAGAATCTTTGGTAAAAAGGTTTATTAGAAGACACCGCTTAAAAAAGAAAGACCCAAATGCCGAAGTAAGCGAAGCGGTTGAACCAATTGTGTATTATTTGGATAATGGCACCCCGGAACCGGTACGTTCCGCTTTGTTGGAAGGCGGAAAGTGGTGGAACCAAGCCTTTGAGGCGGCAGGTTACAAAAACGCTTTCCAAATGAAAATGCTCCCGGATGATGCAGACCCACTCGATGTACGTTATAATGTGGTGCAGTGGGTTCACCGTTCCACAAGAGGATGGAGCTATGGAGCGAGCGTGGTTGATCCAAGGACAGGGGAAATCCTTAAAGGGCATGTGAGTTTGGGTAGTTTGAGAATCCGTCAAGATTTTATGATTGCCCAAGCATTGATGAACAAACCGTTTGAAGAAAGAGATGACAATTACCAACCTATGTTGGAATTGGCATTGGCTAGAATCCGACAGTTATCTGCTCACGAGATTGGCCATACTCTAGGATTCGCACATAATTTTGCCGCAAGCACAAATAATAGGGCCTCTGTAATGGATTATCCGCACCCCCAATTTGAGTTGGATGGTGGGGAAATCAGTTTTAAAAATGCCTATGATACCGGTATTGGGAATTGGGACAAAGTAACTGTGGCTTATGCTTATTCAGACTTTCCTGAGGGCACCGACGAAATAGCAGCACTAAATTCTATTTTAAAAAAGGCACAAGATGCTGGACTGCGTTATATTTCCGATCAAGATGCACGTCCAAAAGGTGGAGCGCACCTATTGGCCCACTTGTGGGACAATGGGAAAAGTGCTGGTCAGGAATTGGAAAACATGTTGGGAATTAGAGAAAAAGCCATCCAAAACTTTTCAGTGGACAATATTAAAATGGGGGAACCATATTCTGTTTTAGAAGATGTTTTTGTGCCAATATATTTCTTTCACAGATACCAAACCGAAGCCGTTTCAAAAGTAATTGGCGGGTTGGATTATAACTATGCCGTAAAGGATGGTGGGCAAACCCCGGTTAGGCCCGTGGAAAAAGCAGTACAAGAAAATGCGATGGAATCTATCCTGAAAACTTTGGACGCTGAAGTTATTGCCGTTCCAAAGGATAAATTGGATCTATTTCCACCGAGAGCCATAGGTTTTGGTCGTTCGAGAGAATCCTTTAAAGGTAGAACTGGTGTGAGTTTTGACGCACTTTCCGTTGCAGAAACAGCAGCGGACATGACCTTGGAGTTTTTGCTGCACCCAGAACGGGCCTCACGATTGATCCAACAAAAAAGCTTGGATAGTGGGCAAATAGGATTGGAAGAGGTTTTGAATGAAACCATAAAAGGTACTTTTGATTTATCGCACCGCGATACTTACGAGGAAGAAGTTCAAAATACCATCAATTTTAGGGTCCTTTATCATATAATGAACTTGGCCGCTCACAATGACGTACACCCACAAGTGAATGCCATTGCAAACGAAGCCTTGAATAATTTAAAAACCCAATTGTTAAGTGATGGGAAAAATGCTATTTCAGCTGAAATGGTAAAAAGAATCGATGCCTTTATGAAGAAACCTTCTGAATTCAAACTTATTCCAGTTTCTAAAATCCCAGATGGTTCGCCCATTGGCATGGATTGCATGGACTAAATTATTTTATGGAAATAAACTTAATAAGTGACACCGTCACAAGGCCTTCAGCAGGGATGTTGGAGGCTATGATGAACGCAAAAGTAGGGGACGATGTTTTTAAGAACGACCCTACAGTAAATGAATTGGAAGCCAAAGTAGCTGAATATTTTGGCATGGAGGCCGCATTATTTTTTCCCAGCGGAACCATGACCAATCAAACGGCGATAAAAATCCACACCCACCCGGGAGACCAGTTGATTTGTGATAAATATGCCCACGTCTACAATTACGAAGGTGGAGGAGTAAGCTTTAACAGTGGGGTTTCCTGTAAATTGGTGGATGGTGATAGGGGGATGATGACGGCCGAACAGGTCGAAGCAGCCATAAATCCCCCTGATTTTTATCACAGCCCATTAACTTCCTTGGTCTGTGTAGAAAATACAACGAACAAAGGAGGCGGTGCTTGTTGGGATTTAGAGGAATTGAAAAGAATCCGAAAAGTCTGTGACGAACACAATCTAAAATATCACTTGGATGGTGCCAGACTTTGGAATGCCTTGGTTAAAAAAGGGGAAGACCCTAAAGCTTATGGAAAATTGTTTGATACCATAAGTGTGTGTTTAAGTAAAGGTATGGGATGTCCTATAGGTTCTGTTCTAGTGGGAAGTAAAGATGATATTGACAAAGCCTTGCGCATCCGTAAAATTTTTGGAGGCGGTATGCGTCAATCGGGATATTTGGCGGCTGCGGCGATCTATGCTCTGGAAAATAATTTAGAACGATTGGCGGAAGACCACAAAAAAGCTGAAGAAATAGGGGAGGTACTCCAATCTTTGGATTGTATTAAAAAAGTGGAGCCCATCGAGACCAATATCATAATTTTTGAAATTGATGAATCCAAATTATCATCCGAAGCATTTTTGGAGCAATTGACCAAAAATCAGGTATCCATTATTGGTATGGGGCAAGGTAAGTTGCGCATCGTTACCCATTTGGACTACACGGATGCCATGCACCAGCATTTCTTAAAAGTCTTGAAAAGTATAGGATGATTGTCACTTCGAGCGGAGTCGAGAAGTGTATTAGGGGTCTCGACTGCGCTCGACCTGACATTTATTATTTCATAAATGCATCCATTCCAGGAATGTTCGGCATTCCCTCTTTGGCTACGGCTGCCAATTCAGCTTCATTTACCTTGGTAGCTTTTTCAATAGCCTTGTTTAGTGTCAGCACCAAATAATCTTCCAATTGCTCCTTGTCTTCCAAAAGGGAATCATCAACGGAAATAGATTTTATTTCGCGGTTAGCGGTAAGCGTCACTTTTACAAATCCGTCCGTGGACTCTTCATCAATCATCACGGTATTCAAACGTTCCTTTGTGGCTTCAACTTTCTTCTGGGTTTCTTTTATTTTACCCATCATTCCCATAAGATCTCCAAACATAATTTTCTTTATTTAAACAAGTATAAGGTCAAAAGTAGTAATTTGGCTAAAACACTGTCCAATGAAACAAACGATTTTAAGAATTTCTATTCTGGTTTTATGCCTTATTTTTGCGACCGCTTGCAAAAACAACAAAGACGAATCCATGAGTATAGCTCCACCGGTAGCACCCAAACATCCAACACAACTCGAAAAGCATGGTGATGTTAGAATTGACGACTATTATTGGATGAACAATAGGGAGGACCAACAAGTCCTTGATTATTTAAATGCAGAGAATGAGTACTATCGGAAAATGACCTCACATACTAAAAAGTTTCAAGAAGAGCTTTTCAAGGAAATGAAGGGTAGAATAAAAGAAGATGATTCCTCGGTTCCCTATAAATTGGATGGGTATTGGTACATTACCCGATATGAAGAGGGCAAAGAGTATCCTATTTATTCCAGAAAGAAGGAAAGCTTGGATGCCGAAGAGGAATTGTTGTTCGAGTGTAACGAAATGGCTAAAGATCACGAATTCTTCAATCTACGTGGTGTTTCCATTAGTCCAAATAATACCATGGCTTCCTTTGGAACGGATACCATTTCCAGAAGACAGTACAATATTCAGGTGAAAAACCTTAAAACAGGTGAGATTTACCCTGATATTATTGAAAATACAACGGGGGGGTCTGTATGGGGCAACGATAACAAAACCCTGTTCTACACCAAAAAAGACCCGGTTACCTTGCGTTCTGACAAAATTTTTAAGCATGTTCTGGGAACTTCATCCGATGCGGATGAGTTGGTTTTTCATGAAAAGGACTCCACCTATAACACATTTGTTTACAAGACAAAATCCAGAAAATATATTGTAATCGGCTCCAGTAGCACGTTGACATCAGAATATAGAATCTTGAATGCGGATGACCCTGAAGGTGAGTTCAAAGTATTTTCACCACGAGAAAAAGGAGTAGAGTATGGCATCTCTCATTTTGAAGGTGATTTTTATGTGTTGACAAATAAAGACGGCGCAACCAACTTTAAGTTGATGAAAACTGATGAGAGCAATACATCATCTGAACATTGGGAGGAGTTTATTCCGCATCAAGAAGATGTTTTATTGGAAGATGTAGAGATTTTTAGGGATTATTATGTGGTTACAGAGCGTAATAATGGTCTCAACCAGATGAAGATTGCCAAATGGGACGGTTCCGATAGCTATTATTTGCCTTTTGATAGTGAAACCTATGTTGCAGGACCCTCCGTTAACCTTGATTTTGACACCAAGGTTCTTCGTTACTATTACAACGAAATGGGATCCCCTTTCGCTATTATCGATTTTGATATGGAGACCAAGACTAAAACCATAAAGAAGGAGCAAGAGGTTTTAGGAGGTAAGTTTGATAAGAACAATTACAAGACCGAGCGCTTGTGGGCCACAGCCAGAGATGGCAAAAAAGTGCCAATTTCAGTAATCTATCAGAAAGACACTCCTTTGGATGGAACCAGTCCGTTGTTGCAATATGGTTATGGCTCCTACGGAGCTACCATCGACCCTTATTTTTCGTCGATACGATTGAGTTTGTTGGACCGTGGTTTTATTTACGCGATTGCACACGTTAGAGGAGGGGAGTACCTCGGCAGACCTTGGTATGAGGATGGCAAATTGTTCAACAAGAAAAATACATTTACCGATTTCATCGATATTTCTGAATATCTGATTGAGCAGAAATACACTAGTCCAGAACATTTATATGCCATGGGAGGCTCTGCAGGAGGTCTTTTGATGGGAGCTGTTATCAACATGGCACCAGAACTGTATCATGGGGTTATTGCGGGTGTGCCCTTTGTGGATGTGGTCACCACAATGCTGGACGACACTATTCCATTGACTACTGGAGAATATGACGAATGGGGAAATCCAAACGAAAAAGAATATTACGATTACATTAAATCCTACTCCCCATACGACAATGTGGAGGCCAAGGAATACCCCAACATGTATGTGTCCACAGGCTTGCACGACTCCCAAGTACAGTACTGGGAACCGGCCAAATGGGTAGCTAAATTAAGGGAGTATAAAACTGATGATAACCTCTTGTTTTTGGATACTAACATGGATGCAGGGCACGGAGGAGCATCGGGCAGATTTGAGGCTTTAAAGGAAACCGCAAAGGAATATGCCTTTATTTTAGACCTCGAAGGAAAAGCCTTTTAAAAATAAAATGTTACATTTGCACGGAATAATTGTCTTATTCATGTAAGAATTATTCCCCACCTAATACCAGTTATGAAGAAACAGATAAATGCGCACAGCAATATCCTAGACCTAATTGGAAGTACCCCCTTAGTTAAGCTAAACAGAATTACCGCCCCACTTACTGGAAATTTCTATGCTAAGCTGGAATGCTTTAACCCTGGACACTCTGCAAAAGATAGAATTGCGATTCACATTATCGAAGAAGCCGAGCGTAAAGGTATTCTTAAGCCGGGTAGCACCATTATTGAGACCACATCTGGCAACACAGGCTTCAGCTTGGCCATGGTGAGTATTGTTAAGGGATACAAATGTATTTTGGCAGTAAGTTCAAAATCATCCCCGGACAAAATAGATATGTTACGTTCCATGGGAGCCAACGTTTATGTTTGTCCCGCACATGTTAGTGCCGATGACCCGCGTTCGTATTACGAAGTAGCGAAACGTTTACACAGCGAAACACCGAACTCGATTTACATCAACCAATATTTTAACGAGCTCAATATCGATGCTCACTATTCCAGCACAGGACCGGAAATATGGGAACAGACCAATGGCCAGATTACCCATTTGGTGGCTTGCAGTGGAACAGGAGGAACTATTTCCGGTATAGCACGTTATCTTAAAGAGCAAAACCCAAATATTAAAGTATTGGGTGTTGATGCTTATGGTTCTGTATTGAAAAAATATCACGAAACCGGAGAGTTCGATCATAATGAAGTATATCCATATCGAATTGAAGGATTGGGCAAAAACTTGATTCCGGACGCTACCGATTTTAATAGTATTGACAGATATATAAAAGTAACCGATGGTGAAAGTGCCCATATGGCCCGTAAATTGGCCCATACCGAAGGTATTTTTGCAGGTTACACCAGTGGTGCCGCTACGCAGGCGTTGTACCAATTGAACACGGAAGGGGAGTTCACCGAGGACAGCAATGTCGTTGTTGTGTTCCCAGACCACGGGTCTAGGTACATGAGTAAGGTGTACAGTAACGAATGGATGGAAAACCAAGGCTTTTTCGACATTCAGGATGCCGAAGTGCCTGAGGAAATCAAGTACATTAAATAAACCAATACCCTATAACACCTCAAGAACGGCAATGTTTTCATTGTCGTTTTTTTTTATGTACATATTTCGTTATGCAAGGTTCATAAAAATCTATACTTTTGCATTTGAATTAATATTAAGGTAGATGAGAGATTTATTCGATAGAATCATTGAGAACAAAGGGCCTTTAGGAAAATGGGCCTCACAAGCTGAGGGTTATTTTGTTTTTCCAAAACTGGAAGGACCTATTTCCAACAGAATGAAGTTTCAAGGGAAAGACGTAATAACGTGGAGTATCAATGACTATTTGGGCCTTGCCAACCTACCAGAAATTAAAAAAGTGGATGGAGAAGCTGCTTTGGAACACGGTGCTGCATATCCAATGGGTGCCCGTATGATGAGTGGTCACACCGATTACCACGAACAATTGCAGAACGAGTTGGCGGAATTCGTTAACAAAGATGCAGCCTATTTATTGAATTTCGGATACCAAGGATTTATGTCGGTTATCGATGCCTTGGTGGCCAAAGATGATATTATTGTTTACGATGTAGATTGTCACGCTTGTATTATCGACGGTGTTCGTTTGCATATGGGCAAACGTTTTACCTTTAAGCACAATGACCCCGAAAGTTTGGAAAAAAACTTGGAGCGTGCCACTAAACTGGCCAATGAAACTGGAGGAGGAATCTTGGTGATTTCCGAGGGTGTCTTTGGTATGCGTGGAGAGCAAGGAATCTTGAAAGAAATCGTAGACCTTAAAAAGAAATTCCAGTTTAGGCTTTTGGTAGATGATGCTCACGGATTTGGAACACTTGGAAAAACGGGTGCAGGAGCAGGAGAGGAGCAAGGCGTGCAAGACGAAATTGATGTGTATTTGGCCACTTTTGCCAAATCAATGGCAGGTATTGGAGCATTTGTAGCTGCAGATAAAGAAATTATCGAATATTTAAAGTACAACCTTCGTTCTCAAATGTTCGCCAAGTCTTTGCCGATGGTATACGTAAAAGGAGCACTTAAGCGGCTTGATATGCTACGCACCATGCCAGAACTTAAAGCAAAGCTTTGGGAGAATGTGAACGCGCTTCAAAATGGATTAAAGGAAAGAGGATTTGATATAGGAACCACAACGAGTTGTGTTACTCCTGTTTACTTGAACGGTAGTATCCCGGAAGCCATGGCCTTGGTAAAGGATCTGCGTGAAAATCACGGGATTTTCTGTTCCATTGTAGTATATCCTGTAATTCCAAAAGGATTGATTTTACTTCGACTGATTCCAACTGCCACCCATACAATGACAGATATAGAAGAAACACTAGTTGCTTTTTCCGCCATTAGGGAACGATTGCAAAACGGAACTTACAAAAGGCTTTCTGCTGCCGTAGCTGCAGCGATGGGAGAGTAACCTTTTATTTTTTCATATAAAATGTATTAATTGCAGCGGACTTTGTTCCGCTGCAATGCGTATTGGGTGTTGCCGCGTCGCCATCTTCCTTGGCGGACTTCGTTCTCGTTGAATGGATTCAAACTGGTATCCCCATTGTAGTATTTCAAATATATCACAGGTTGACCTTGGTAAGAAACCAATTGCCAAGTACCCGAGTTATTGCTGTAGGAAGCTCCTTGGGCATTTCCGCCATAATTGCCTTCAACACTGAACGAACCATCGGTATTCAAAGCAAAGGTGCCATTTGCACAAAAATTCACGTAGGTGATGGAACTTGCCATACTATCGTTAACATAAGAAGTACGCTCATAAAACACCAATTGACTCCCAGCAATGATGTTGTGAAGTCCTTGGTTGTCCAATTCCGAATATTGGTTTGGAAGGTTGTTCTGAGTCTGTAGTGGAATAGCGGCTTGCATACCGGTATTGTTTCCAACAACTCCTGGATTAGTCTTCATATAAGGTGTTAAATCAAAACTGCCCAGGTTGTGCAAATCTGAATATTTATAAAAAGGTTCATTGTATCCTGTGGCTCGCACACGCATATTGGTCCCGGAAAGGGTAGCTTCGAAGTCCATAGGTCCATCCAATCCATATATTTCACCATTCATTTTATTCATGGAACCTGTGGCCCTAATGGCAAAACTGGCCCCAACGGCAGCCAGCATCCCGTGGTATTCGTCTCCTACGCGTTTAAATTGAATGGAAATACTGTTGGATCCGTTGACGAAGGTTCCAATAAAGTCAGCGCTTTGGCCCAAAGCGCTCCATCCTGAGAGCAGTATTGTAATCAAGCTTAGTGACATCTTTTTCATAGCTAATGTTTAATACTTTAAATCTATCAAAAAGAAGCCTTCTCTACAATAAAATTAGTTGTTCTGTACTTGTTTTAGGAAATCAATTGACTTATTACTTCAATCGTTCCACAAGCAATGAGGAGAACAGATTAACACCAGTTTGTATACAGCTTTCATCCACCGCAAAGTTGGGTGAGTGTGTTTGCGCAATGATGCCTTTTTCGTAATTGGAACCTCCCATAAAAAAGTATACACTCGGCACTTTGGGCTGAAAAAATGCAAAATCGTCGCTTCGGCCATCGGCAACAACACCGTACATTCGAAGCACCCTGTCCTTTCCATAAATTCCAGATAACAGTTCCAAACTGGCGTGGACCAGTTCTTCGTTGTTGTCCAGGGTTGGGAATACATTGACCAATTCAGCGTTTATGAATTTATCGGCATATGTGGATTCTTGTATTTCGGTTTCAAGCTTCGGAACCGCTGAATCGCGCTGTTTTTTATCGCTAAAACTTAAAAAGGCGCTTATTTTAACCTCATTTTCAGTTTCAGCTATGGTATAGTTGTTCTTTTCCACCGTAGTAAAATCAGTGTAGATGGATTTTGGCGATGCAATCCCCACTTCTGGGTCGCCCATATTCTGCATGTTCCAAAATTTACTTTCAGGAGCTACGTTCTCAAGTGCCATTATCTGTTTTTTTGCAAACGCAATCAATCCTTGGTTGTCCGTTGTTTTCTGAAAGGTAAGGTTCACCTGTTTGTAATCTGAGAACATTTCTTCCGGTTTGGCGGCAATGGTCCCGGCAGGGAAGGGGGTAACGTGCATCGCGTACATTTCTTCAGGGTCGATGATGTCGAACAATCCATCATCCATCATGGCCAAGGCACCTTTAATATTCTCTTCGGAGGGTTGAAAGACAAAATACACCGTTCCTTCCAAATTGTCTTTTTGTTGAACCAAAACATTGGCTATCCCTAGTGCGACCGTAGTATGTACGTCGTGTCCACAAATGTGACGAACTCCTTCGTGTTTCGATATAAAATCTACAACATCGGGAGCTTTGGATGGCATGGCATCAATATCCGCTCGCCACGCTATTTTTTTACCTGGTTTTGCACCTTTCAAAATACCCACAACACCATAGCCGCCAATATTCGTTTTTACTTCGAGTCCAAGGGCGGTGAGGTACTCCGCAATTTTTGTGGATGTTCTTTGTTCGTCACCAGCCACCTCTGGGTACCTATGGAAGTCCCTTCGCATTTTTACCAAGCTATCGAATATTTTGTCGGTACGCTGCTGAATTTCTGTATGGATGCTTCCGGTAGTTTTTTGACCAAAAGCAGCAATGGATGTTAGTACAAAAAAGTATAAAGTCAATGTGTTGGATAAGCTCTTGTGCATCATTTTTACGTTGATTTGTTTGATACAACAAAGATGCAATCCATTTTAGAACACTACCTGACACATATGTGACAAACTTATTTTTTGGCAATTTTACTTCTGATTCTGCTTAGGGATTGTCGTTCAATGCCAAGGTAGGATGATAAATGGGTCAAGCTTATCCTATTGATCAAGCCCGGATTGTTCTTTATAAAATTTAGGTAACGCTCTTCGGCCGTGTCAAAAAGAAAACTTTCGACCCTATCGGTTTGAATGGTCAACACCTTTTCAGCGATGAGCCTTCCGTACCTTTCGTTGCTCTTGAAATTTGTATATCCCTTTTGAATATCATCATATGAAAGCTCAATAATTATGGTAGGTTCCAAGCACTCCATATAATACTTACTCTGCCTTTGTTGGATGAAAGCAGGGTAATCGGTGGCGTATTCATTCTCCTTTACAAAGCCCGTGGTTATAGTTTTACCTTTCTCATTTATGTAATATCGCCGTAACAGTCCTTTGCAGACAAAACCCATTATTTTCTGAATTTCCCCATTCTTAAAAAAGTAATCTTTTTGCTTATATTCCTTTAAGGGCAATTGCGAACGGAACAGGGCCAACTCTTCTGGCGATAAATTAGAAAATTGTTGTAGATAGTCTTCTAAATATTTTTTATGGTGGTCTTGTGTCAAATTTAAATAGGTGTTACTTGGTAAATACATCATTTTTAATCGACAATAAGCGTGGTCAATTCAACCATAAGGTCATTAAAACCCTTGGTTTAAAAAGAATGGAAATAATAAAAATCTTATATAGTTTAGGTAAATTACACTAGCGTTTTTGATATAATGCTATGGCTTCTAAATAATCCTGAGCACCTTTCATACTTAGATCATTAATAAAACCATTTAGTTCTGGGTGGTTTTGCGCTACCCAAGAGACCAACGAATCCCTTTCCTTTTGCCAAACTTCCCATTTGGCATCCTTGCAATCCAAGTTTTCAATTTTGGATATTTTACCCGATGTAAAATGAAACCGGTGTTTACAAGTTAATGGATTATTCTTTAAAAATTTAAACCGTATGGATTCCACGGCAACAGTAGCATCAAATTTTCCATTATGATTTTCCAAAGAAACTATGGTGTAATCTGGTTGAAAAATGGAGTCCCATTTAAATTGTTCGTAATAGCTTTCTGGGGTAAAGTTCATCACATAATCTCCTTCGGTTATGGTGAGGCTGTTCGATATTACTTCCCTTATTTGATTAAAATCAGCATGTTGGAAACCTTGGTAATACTTTTTTATTTGCTCGCCCTTATCAATATTTCCTCCTGAACAATTCATAATTAAGCATAAAACAGGAAGGAATAGAAGTTTTTTCATGGTATTAAGGTAGATAAAAAATGCTGTAAATCATGCCCAAGTTAAATCCCGCGTGACAAACTATTGCTCCCGACAAGGAACCAGTTAACTTTTTAGCCCTAAAGAAAAGAACACTCGCCAAAAACATTCCCATTACCCAAATTAGGGACGGAATAGGGTAGAAGCTCCAAACATCATTTACGAACACCAGACCAAAGTGAGCGATATGCGTTGTAGCGAAAGCCAAACTATCTACAATAACCGCTTTTTTCTCCCCAATTGAATTGGCAAAACTACCATGGACGATACCTCTAAAATACAATTCTTCCCCAATGGGACTAAAAATCATTCCGGTTACGGCCATTATGGAAAACATGGTTAATTTATCGTTACCGGAAATACCTTCTGGAATCTGATAGGATTTGGCAATGTATTTGTACCAATTTTGATACGAGCCGCCATAAAGCTCTTTTCCTATGATGTAGAGGATTATGCTGAAAGCTATCCCTGCGATAAAGGTGAGTAACAACCCACCAATTTTATGGGTTCCCGTAATTCCAATTCTACTTCGACCGGTTTTGTTTAGAAAGATGAACGGCACCAACGCAGATAGTAACATAATACCACCAATGGCAGCATAGTTCCCGCTTTGATTGGCTTTGAGAACCAATATAATCCTTGGAACACAAATCACCGCAATTAAAAAAAAACCAAATTTCCAATTGAATTTGAAGTGCTTGTTCCAAAATGGTCTAAGTTCGGTTTTAGGCATGGTTTACCTTTCTTCTAATTCCTCGTCAATTATTTGTATCATTCTTTCAATTTTCTCTTGAAAGGTTTGTTAATCCATTATATTCTCTTTTTTCCACGCGAAAATATTAGCCAACAAATCTTCCATTTCACGACTGCCGAAGAACCAAACATAATCTGATGAGTATGTTCCTTTTGGAAACTCTTCATACCTTCCTGAGGTGACTAAACCATTTAAAGCACTTAATTTACCGTCTGTCTCAGGCCAAAATCTTTCATTTAATAATCTTCTAACAAACCCATCTTCTTGATTAGCATCTAAAACCATAGATTCAAAAGAGGAGATATATGATTTTAACTCAGAGTTTTGTATGTAGTCTATTTTGTTTGATGAAATCAGTGAATTGATATATCCATCTTTTGCTTCGAATGAAAATCCACTTAAAGCATTTGAAATGAGCGAATCCAACTTTAATTCAGAAATATTAGAAATATCAGTTCCAAAGAGGTGCAAAAGATAAACTCCATCTTCGAGTTCCTTTTTATGTTGTTCATTTATGGCTATGAGTTCTACCAGATTGGAGTTTAATTCAGTTTCTAAATTTTGAAGAATCTCAACTTCAGTATTTTTGATTTTCCGTTTTTCATTCCAATTATTTATTCCTAAAGCAATCAGAATCCCAATAACAACAAGTATAATTTCTCCTATTGCATATTTAAAATACTTTCCGGTTTTCCTCTCCATCAGCAAGTTCTGTCTAATTTTTCTAAAGAACTTTATCATTGGTTAGTGGTTTGAAATGATGAAGTGCAACGGTATGGAGCATGAGTAGTATACTTGCAACGACCTTTGGTTAGGACCAAAATTGAGCAATTATTTATATACATCATTGGCTACTGTTACTTTATTTGGTAAACTTTTTAATCATTTTTATTAGGATTTCTGGTTCTCCAAAGTGGAAAAAGTGTGTAGCTTTTGGTGAAATAAATAAATACCCTTTGTAGCCTTCCCCAAAAATGTAGCCTTACCCCTTTTAGGACATCGCTAAATTCATAAAATTATCATTAATGTTGTCTGTTTCGGGGAAGAATTCTTCCCCGAAACGGTTTTTGTATTCCCTGGGCGGCATATCCCCGATGGATGAATGGGGATGCTTGGTATTGTAATCCTCCATCCATTTTTGGGTCAGTGTCCTTACTTGGTGCAGGTCGTTGAACCAATAGGCATCGAGCACATCCTCCCTGTAAAACCTGTTCAGGCGTTCCATGTATCCGTTCTGCATGGGCTTGCCGGGCTGGATGAACTGCAGCTCCACCCGTTTGCCCTTGCACCATTGCGATAGGGTCTTGGATATGAACTCCGGACCGTTGTCGCAGCGTATGGTCTTTGGCAGGCCTATCTCTTCCTCCAATTGTGACAAGGTCTCCACGACCCTTATCGCCGGATAGTTAAGTCCCACGTCCATGGCCAGGGCCTCCCGGTTGCAGTCGTCCATCACATTGAACACCCTTATCTTCCTTCCATCTGATAGCACATCCGCCATAAAGTCCATGCTCCAGACCTCGTTGAGCTCCATCGGTGCCTCCAATGGGTTCTTGGTCCTTGCGGGAAGCCTCTTCTTGTGCTTCCTCCTTAGTTTTAGGTTCATGGACCTGTAGACCCTCAAAACCCGTTTCCTGTTCCAGTTACGGCCTTCGCGACGCAAACGCTTGTAATATACCTCGAATCCCCTTGTCGGCAGCTCTTCGGCCAGCTTGGAGAGGGCGTCGACCACCTCGGTGTCGTCCCTTCTGCTATGGTAGTACCACATCGACCGGGCAAGGTCAAGTACCTCGCAGGAACGCGATACACATACCGAATAGGCCTCCTGGAGGTATTTGGCGCGTTGCTTCTTGTCGGAAGGCCCTAGAACTTTTTTGACAGTACGTCCTTGAGCATGCGGATGTCAAGGCTGGCATCGGCGTACATCTGCTTTAGCTTGCGGTTCTCCTCCTCGAGTTCCTTCAAACGCTTCATATGCGCCACTTCCATGTCCCCGTACTTCTTCCTCCAATAATAAAAAGTGCTGGTATCAATGCCCATCTCACGGGATATATCACCCACCTTGCGGCCCTGTTCGTTCTCTTTCAGTGCCTTGATGATCTGGCTCTCGGTAAACTTGCTTTTTTTCATGTGACAGTTAAAATTTAAAGTTAGAAAATCTGAATTTTAAACTGTCCTATTTTTGGGGAAGGCTACACCTGCAACACCGAATCTGCCCATCTTGTAAAAAGGGAGAACTGGTGACCCTGCATACGTTTACCGCACGGGGACCACCGGCACACTGGATCACAAAACTTAAAAAATACACTAAAGCACAGTAAGAAAATAAACGCCCCTTGAACGGGATAGGGAAGCCTATGTCCGAAACCAAGCAAAAGCGGCCAAAACACCCCAAAAACAGGAGGTTCAATAGAATTTAAGAAGTGATGGACATACTCGGGAGAAAAACAAGACCTCCAAATCACTATACGGTTCAAGTGCAGACCTTAAATAACCCATCCTAAAACAGACCAATACCCATAGAAGAATGACCGACAGAGAACCGGTTCAGTCAACACGGCGTTCATGCTGGGTCGTACCGACCACACGAACGCTAGTTATTGTGCATAGTTATTCTATTCTTCAATTTCTTGTTCCATTACTTTAAGCATATTAATTATCCTCATACGCAAAGTTTGCGATTGAATGTTAGTAATTTGATGATGTGTGATTACATGGGTAACTATACCTTCCAATTCAACATCTTTAAGGACCTTTGTCAAGTTCAAGCTTTTTTTTGTTGGCTTAATAGTAAATTTATAGTTTGACTCTTTGTCCAATGCTTCAGTAGGCGTATATCCATCTTTCCATAAGTTGTTGTTTACGTTCCTAGAAACTCCCAATCTAAGATAACAAGGTAATAAAATCTGTGTTCTAAATTTTTGAAACTCCAATTCTAGTTCTTGGACTTGGAATACTTCAGAAGACCAATTGGATAAAAATCGCACCAATGAATCATTATTTATTAAACGAAGATTTTCTGAACCAACGATATCGTTTTTTATGGGATCAAAAGTCGGGTCTCTAAATATCGTCCACAATGATTGATAAAACCTATCTTCATTAATTGAATTAGGATTATCTATTTGATTTAGCAAATAGTTGCAGGCCTCTAGTGCCTCATTACGCATTAGTATTTTTTCGTCAAGCTGATTTAGATTACTTTGATATTCACTATTTAATTGTTTTAGAATTAATTGCTCCTTGGTTAAATCTTTCCGTTTCTCGTTCCAATTGTTGATACTCAAAGCAATTAGAATTCCAATTACCACAAGTACGATTTCTCCAATGGCATAAATAAGATATTTGCTGAATTTGTTTTCAGTAATTAGTTTTTGCCTAATTTTTCTAAAGAATTTTATCATATTCAACTATTCACTAAATCAGTAGTATCCTCTTGTTTAAGACCTTTTATATGAAGTGTGATGCCATATTCCAAATAAGCTTTTAGATTAGTTAGCCAAAATGTCCAACCAGTTATACAGCCCACAAAAATGTCCATCTTGCTTTTTTCATCTGTAGGTATCTCGTCTTGAGTCAATGTAATCTCGGTACTGGAATCTATTGCTTTTAAACTTATATGTACATTTCCTCCAGAACCAAAGGTGAAAGCGATAGAATCTTTCCCATTGGCTTCTAAAATCTCCCCTTTTTCAGTTAAACCCCAATTGTTCCATTTCCACACGAACTTATCTCCATTTTGCACCAATTCATCAGGTTTTCTTTTTCCATTACTCGATTTAAAATCAGCTTTTTCAAGAAACCAAGTTTCGATTAGTGATTTAGTTGACCAACAGCGATAAACATCTTCTATTGGTTTTTTTATTAAAATTCTTTTTTTAAAAGTGCTCCAATTTTTCATATGATACTTTTTTTAAATGACGCACAACGTTTAAAACATGAAAAATAGGCGATTTCGAAGTGCCAAACTTTTGGTTAAGCACCAAGTTTGATAAGAGCCAAAACCCTTATTTTATTACTTTTTCATCTAATTTTTATATACATCGTTAGCTATCTGGCATTTCTTTCACGTTGTATTGAATATCCGTAATCTTTAATTTTAGCCAAGTCCATTTGCCACTTTCCATTTTCCAGCTTGCTTCGCACTCGATAGGTATTTTTATTCCGTTCCGTTCTTCTGTTTGTGTTGCAATTACAGTCCATTCGGTTGGAGCTACTGCATTTGAGTCTTGAAAACGCATTGCAATAAATTTTTTAAAGTTTCCTTTTTCGTCAAAATAGAATTCTCCTGTACCTTTTACTCCGTTATATTCCATAGTTGCATGGGCGGAATATTCGTCAAAAGATTCCCACTTAATATATGGACTTAAAGACGCTGAAGGAAACCAAACTATTTCTGCTAAATATCTTTGTAGGGTTGCTTGGTCAACTTTATCGCTGTTTTTGGCATCTGCAACAGAAATGAGCGATAATAACTTTATTGTCATTTCTCCATTTCCGTTTTCAAATTTATCTCGCCCAACTACACTAAAAATTGAATTCATTTTAGTGTCAATATTCCAATTAAATGCTGGCGGATTTATCGTAAAATACTGTTCTGCTTTTCCTTTGTTCCAGTTTTCTTGGTCGGGACTTAGTTTAAGTTGTAATTCTTGGGTCAAATACACATTGGCAATCGGACTTTTACCAATCATTTCGCTGTTAGCCAGCCATTTTTGTACAATTGAAGGTAATTCCGAAATAGTCCCTTTGGTAATTACTTTTTCACTAACAGCCTGAGAGCTTTCAAACAGTTTTTTCCTTTCTTCGGCAATCGTATTTTTAAAACTAAAGTTTGAATAAGCAATTATTACAGATGCCAGAATTATTAGGTTTGCTATTGTTCCAAATTTTGCATCAGACCAATAGTTGAAAATTAAAATCTGTGAAACAATTACTGCTAAAAATCCGCTTAACCACCAATAATTGGACTGATAAATTAATAAAACGCTTGCAAGTGCAAGAAGAATAAATGTCAATAGCCAGACTAATCCAAAAGTTTTAGAAATCGGCTGTGAAATGGCATTAAATTCAGATATGCCAAATGCTTTCAGAAATCCGAATAAGTGGATAATTCCGTGTATTCCAATTAATATGATTAAAGCTATTCGCATTGTCTTTTTGCTTGTGGCCGAAGGCTTTCAGATCCATCCCAACGGTCTTGTACATGGCTCGTGGCGTGAAAAATAGCTTTTATTTTTCGGTTGAGCATAAGCCAGATTTTTAAATTTTCCTATTTCCAAATACGCCTTCACATCGATTAAGCAACTAACTAGCTATGAGCTATGTACGTTGTTGTTGGTTCGTTTTTTTTTATTTTATCAATTCCTTATAAATTTATATTTATAGTATAAAGGGCAATTAAATAAATAGCGAACGATATTAATGCTATAACATACGGTTTATATTTCCTGTTATTTTTTTTATCCCAAAATATCAAGCACAAAAGAATTCCAATTACAATCAAATAAGGAATATGTAATGAGCCTAAATTTTCTAACTCTAATAGAAAAAAGATAATTCTACCTAAAGTTGGTCCAATAAAAATTAGTGCAATTGCTATCATATATCTCATATGAATAGCAACTTTTCTCTTGTAATTTATAGCAAGTGCATAAAATAACAATAAGAGGGCAATGTCAAAACTGGCATTTAATGGGAAAAGGTTCTTTCCGTATTCCTTAATCATTTGTGGAATAAAAGAAAGTATTAATGCAAAAAAAATAAGATAAGAAACTTTCCCAAAAAAACGATGCAATTTGAAGTTCTTATATCTTATCAGTAATGGTTGAGTAATTAGTAGTGTAATCCAGATTGATGCTGCCAATGCGTGAATATGCGTGTAAATGTCAACTGTTCCAGTAAATTCTGGCGACAAGACAAAATAAGTTTTATAAAATCCTAAAAATGTTAATGGAATGAACAATAAAAAAATAAAGCCCACATTTCTATACTCTTTTTCCATAAAATCTATTTATTCTTTTGAATACGATTTTCTTAACGGACCACCAATACCCTGCTTAACGCAGTGACGTTCTGGGTTTTAAATTATGTGAATTTATTCACAAATAATTTGAAAGACAATAAGAACGTTTCCAAATTGCTTTTAGGTGCTGTTGGTACGGGTTTTTACTGTTTTCAATAGTGGGGCAGAGGGCTTTCAAATCCGTCCCAACGGTAAATTGTATGAGTAGTGCCAGATGGCGTGGTAGTTTTCTATCCGACCACTACTAAGTATGAGAGGGACACAAACTATGAAACTTACGACATCACCAGCCATTACTTATACAAAATGTTAGCCTCATTTATTTCTTTTAAGTTCCTCTATTCTTTTCTTGTAGAGATCGTCACCACTTAATTCAAAAGCTTTAGTTACCTGTTTAATGGCATTAGCAAAGTCGCCTTGTGCTTCATAGTAATCGGCCAAAGAATCATATGTGTTTGCGCTTTTAGGGTAATACTCAGTAGCCAGTTCAAAGCACATTTTCGACTTTTCAGGTTGTTCCATATCCATATTCATATATCCTAACATAGTTAAAAGTTCTTCCGGATAAGGGGCTTCAGTATATCCAAAATGCTTTTTGAGTTTCTGTTCTCTGTATTTTATCGTGCTGAAAAGCTCTTCTTTTGGCGTGTCAAATGAATTGATTTTATCAGTATTTTCCATTTGGTACCATTCAAAAAGTGAAATTAAACCATCCATAATTGAAGGGAGTGGTACAGTTCCATGAATATCTCTAGGGTAAAATTTCCAGTCAAAAGACAATCCATTTTTAGCATTTTGTTTTACCAAATTTGATAAGGCAATATTCGAACGGGCGAACAATGTAAAATCAGTTGTATCCTGCATTACATTGTCTATCGTTATTTGCGAGTTCTGCATATGCAATTGTCCGTTAAGTGACATAAATAAGGCTTTGTTTGTATAATTCTGTTTAGCAAATACGTCTTGGGCTTCTTTCAATAGTTTTTGATTGTCCCAATCCAGACTTGGGTCTATGGCTAAATAATTCGCAAATAAATCGGGTTGGTTAAGTAGTGTGGAAATAGTAAATATACCTCCGTAAGAATGACCTATCAGCGTTCTGTAATTGGTAACCGGATATTTGCTTTCAATAAAAGGAATCAGTTCTTTCTCAATGAACTTCCTGAAATTATCCGCCTCTCCGTTTTTTTCATTGAAAGGCATGCCATATTTTGTGGTTATGGTAGACGTAGTTAGGTCTCGAACTCTGTTTTTATCATTAGCAATGCCCACAAGAACCATTTCGGGTGTAAAACCACCACTATAGTAATTTTGTACATCATTTACGGTAGGGAGAAACATTTCTCCATCTAAAATATAGACTACAGGGAAATTTTGACTTTTCTCAGGGGTATAACTGGCAGGCAATTGCACATAAATCTTTCTTGACTCGTCTAATACCTTGGAATAAAGACTATCCACAACCCCCACTTTTTGCAAAAACTGTTGATTTTGATTTCCTTGAGCTGTTACAAATTCTTGAAAGAAAATAATGAGTCCTATTGTCAATACTATTTTTAATCCTTTGGTCATTTTATTGCTTTTAGCTATTCTTGTTTTTTTTGTTTAATACTTTAATTCCAAGAGCTATTAAGATTACTATTAATGCAATAAAAAATATACTTGTTGAAATGCTTTTTATAACTGAAAATATATTAGTTGTATAAACTGCGGTCTCTTTCAATTCGGGATAGTTTTTAAGCATTGTGATAATTCCGATATTTTCCAAATAATCTGCAATTCCGGCAATTATCGGTATTACACAGAGATAAATATATGAGGAATTTAATTTGTTCAATTTTTTCAAGAAATATCCCAAAAGCAAACAGTAAGAAAGTCCGAATAGTAGTGGGTAAATCATATCAACAGGTATTTGGTTGGTTAGATATGTCAAACGTCCATTTTCTCCAAGCGAAGTGAATAATTCACTTACATAATTCAAATCATATCCTGTGGACATCATATCCAATAATTTCATTCCGTTAGAGAATTCCATTGTTTTGGGAATTGTAACAGTCAGCATAAAGGTGTAAACAAGATTGGTCAAGATAAAAAGTCCTAAAACCTTTTTTCCTGAAATATTCTTTTCTATGAATTTTTTTAATCGTTTCATTTTTTTTCTTAAATAAGTGCTAACGGCCCGACTATGAGTAGTTGCGTGGGTTAGCACTTAACTTTGCAAGTATACACCAAGTTGGAAATTCCGCAGGAATTTCAGAAGCCTGTCCTGAGCTTGTCGAAGGGTAGGCTCGAACAAGCAATTACTTATAGCCATCTTAAGTTTGATTCTGATTAAATTATAGTCATAAATCAGAAAGAACAAAAGAGAGGAACAAGGTCAATATAGCCATAGGAAGTATCGATTCCGTCAACATTGATGACCCCCTCTCTTTTCCACTCAAGAATTCGTTCAGTTCTGTGAGACCAAGATCTCGATTTCAAGTTGTTGAAGCTTAAGTGGAGCGTCCTTTCCAAAACATTTTCCTATGAATAAAGATAAAGAAATCCACGGAGTGGACATCAGCAAGGATGTATTTGATGTGTTCGACCATGAGGGTGTTCACCATCAGTACCCGAACACCTTGAAGGGGTTCAGGGATTATTTCAGGTGTTTAAACCTCAACAGTCTAGTAGTAATGGAAGCCACTGGTTATTACCATTATCTATTGGCCCAGTTCCTTTATGACCAGGGCATGGCCGTATCGGTTGTGAACCCTTTGTCCGTAAAACGTTTTGTGCAGATGAAGCTTTCCAAGGTCAAGACGGACAAGAGCGATGCCAAAGCCATAGCGGAGTACGCCAAGGTCAACGCTGTTCCCCTGTACGACGGCAAGGGCGAGGACCAAGCGGAGAGTCTCCAATTGTTGGCCCTGATGGACATCTATCTCAAACAGCGGACACAGGTAAAGAACAAGCTGCACGGTGAAAAGGTCCTGGGCATACCTTCAAGGGCGGTCCATTCATCCTTGGTGCGTTCATTAAAAAGCCTGGACAGGGAGCTGGAGGCCCTTCAATCACGATTGCTCGCATTGGTCAAGAAAACGCAGCAACGGCAGCTTACCAACCTAAAGAGCATACCGGGACTTGGGGATAAAACGGTGGCCTTGCTGATCATATTGACGGATGGCTTTACCAAGTTCGAGAATGCGGGGCAGTTGTGCAATTACGCGGGAATAACCCCGACGACCAGACGTTCGGGCAGCAGCGTAAGGGGAAAGAGCAGGATAAGTAAGGTCGGTAACAGAAAATTGAGAAATCTGTTGTTCCTGTGCGCTTTTTCCGCATGCAAGCACAACAAAGCGTGCCGGGAAATCTATGAACGCATAACGGCCAAGGGAAAAAGCAAGAAACTGGCTTTGATAGCGGTATCGAACAAACTGTTGAAACAGGCATTTGCCATTGCAAAATCCGGGCTGCCCTACGATGAGAACTATGTGTCGAAATTGAACTAAAAGAACTTGTTTTTTAACTCAGTTCTTTGTTGTGTGCCGTTTTAATTTAATTTTACTCGTTACTAGGTCTTATGCCAAAAATTAGTAAATAACCTATCATCCAAAATTCTCCAATGGTTGCTGGTAGAGTAAGAAATCTATTGAAGCTAAAATCAATTCCTACGTAGCGGATAACGGTGCTAATTAGATAGCCAATACCACCTAAAACAATAACTCTTCCTAACCAGACAGGCATTCTTTTTGATTTAATGACTATGTATCCCATAGGAAATAGCCAAAGCCCAAAGAAAAGACCACCAATACCCCACGCATTTGAAATTATATTTTGAAAGCCCTGAATTAGTAAAACTTTGTCTTCCATAGCACTTATATCAGAATTAGCAACACCTATAGCAGAGGCGATTGAAATTGCACTTATCATAATAGCTAAAGCATTCACCATTCCCCATATACCTAGAGTCCAAGCTTCCCATTCATAACTATCTTTAAATAATTTGTAAAACCAAACTGCGGTAAGTGCTTGAGATATTACGATAGCAAACTCTAAAAGCAACCTAATTCTTGCAGTAGATTCTAATTCTATTAAATTCGTTAGCGTTTGTTCAGGGTTACCAGACACAAAAATTTGGGAATGAAATACCATAAAACCTAAAATCCCTGAAATAGCCATCATTAAATACCATATGCCAGTTATTCTTGCAGTTTTAATCAATTGTTTTTTATTTGCACTCATAGATTATTTGTTATTAGTCGTTTCATAATAATTATGACGTTGTAAGAGCATTATTGTTACAGTTTTGCTCTAATGGCATACAACGCCCTGCTAAACGCAGTGACGTTTTGGGTTTTAAATTATGTGAATTTGTTCACAAATAATTTGAAAGACAATAAGAACGTTTCCAAATTGCTTTTAGGAGATGTTGGTACGGGTTTTTACTGTTTTCAATAGTGGGGCGAGGGCTTCCTGTCCCGACCGTTTTGGCAATTTGGTTTAGCAGGGCGTTGGGACGGATGTCCAAGGGGCGGGAATTGCGCAGCAATGAAGCAACTTGGTTGAGGCCGAAGGCTTTCAAATCCGTCCCAACGGGTTTGTGTATGATTTCGTTGCGTGTTTCAGCAACTAAATTAGCAAATACAAACTAAATAGAAAATCCGCGAGGATTTTCGTAAGTAAGCGAGTACTTAGCAATGAATTATACACGGTGTTACCAAACGTATTTGTTGATATTACCAGCTTCGAAATCATTCCTCTTGATTAATATATTTTAACCCTTCGTATAAAGCTACTAATGGTACAGAGCGATGGTTTTCTTTTTCAAAATATTCTATTTCGATATTTAGAGGTCTATCCGATTTCTTTGTTATTAAAGTATAGAGAGAGTCGTGTCTTTGTTTATTCCTTTCGTAATTAGCCTCTCCTTGATTGGCAGTAGCGATATAAAGCTTTTTATCTAATGATATTGAGGAAATAAAATCAACTTTGTTTTTCATCATCTCCTCATTCCACCAAATACTTGGGTCTATAGAAATGTAAGCATTGAATACGCTATTTTCATCCATATAGGAATTTAATGTAAGTAGACCTCCTAAAGAATGTCCAACAAGAGTTCTAGACGGTTCTGTTCTATAATTTTCATCAACATAAGGTATTAGCTCTTTCTCAATGAAATTCAAAAAATTCCTTCCACCTCCCATATTATTCGGTCGTTTGGTCTTAATTTTTGTAACTGTAAAATCTCGTTCTCGGTCAATATTCTCTATGGCTATAATAATACTTTCTGGCATTAAATTGTTTCGGTTCCTATTGGAACTCATAAAATGTACTATTCCAGATGCTGTTTTAAAATGAGTATATCCATCCAATAATATGATAACTGGATATTTTTTATCAACTTCAGATGAATTATTGTATGAATCAGGAAGACTTATTAAACAGGTTCTTTCTTCATCTAAAATATTAGATTTAATAACGAACTTACTTCCTACTATAATATCTGTTTCATTCTGTCCAAATGTGGTTTGTACTCCGAAAAGAAGAATACATAAAATTACAAATGTCAAATTTTTCATAGTTTACTTTATATGTTTGGTAACGCCCTGCTAAACGCAGTGAAGTTCTGGGTTTTAAATTATGTGAATTTATTCACAAATAATTTGAAAGACAATAAGAACGTTTCCAAATTGCTTTTAGGAGATGTTGGTACGGGTTTTTACTGTTTTCAATAGTGGGGCGAGGGCTTCCTGTCCCGACCGTTTTGGCAATTTGGTTTAGCAGGGCGTTGGGACGGATGTCCAAGGGGCGGGAATTGCGCAGCAATGGAGCAACTTGGTTGAGGCCGAAGGCTTTCAAATCCGTCCCAACTTGTTTATATACTGAACTTTATTGGGAATATCCCTCTAATTGGGTTGGCCATGCCCAGGTTTTGCACTTTTAAGTTCAGTATAGATTTTATGGTTTTGTATTATTTTCTTACGATGCAATATAAAGATAATTACAAATCGTCAAATGGATTACTAATATTTTTAATACTATTCTCGGTAACATGTGTGTAGATCATTGTGGTCTTGGGGCTGTTGTGCCCTAAAAGTTCTTGTATATACCTTATATCCGTGCCATTTTCCAATAAATGGGTTACGAAACTATGCCTTAAAGTATGCAGTGTAACCTTTTTTCGTATCCCAGAGTTAAGTGCAGCTTTTTTTAATATCCATTGCGCACTGCTCGAACTATATTTTTGTTTCCTTTGACCCTCGAACAAGTATTCTTTTGGTTTATACTGTTTGTAATAGTCGCGAAGAGTATCCAAAAAACTATGCGATAGCAATGTATACCTATCTTTTTTCCCTTTTGCGCCTTTAATGTGTATCAGCATTCGTTTACTATCAATATCGTTGACTTTTAGATTGATAGCTTCACCAATTCTTAAACCTCCGGAATAAATAAGGGACAAAAGTGTTCTATGTTTTAGGTTATGGGTCGCTTCCATAATCCACCTTACTTCTTCCTTGCTAAGAACAACAGGAAGCTTTTTCTCTTTTTTTGGCCTAGTCAAATCCAGGACGCCAATATCAATCCCCTTGAACAAAAAATATTTTTTGATACCATTGATACATTGATTTTGATAGGAGATTGATTTACCTTCGCAAACAATATATTCGTAGTTAAAAGATTCCACCATTTTTTTGGTATAACTTTTCGATTTTTTTAGAATACAGTATCTAACAAAAAAACCGGTTACTTCTACATAAGTGTCCACCGTGTTGGTGCTTAACCTTTTTTCTTCCAGCCATCGCCTAAACCTTTTTAGATCTTCTTGATGAAACGAATCGATGGTTGGCAAATTTAGCTGCTTTGGTTTTATAGGGACATCGACTGGTTTTTGTATCAACTCACTATAGTCCACATAGCAATTTATCTTTCGTAAATGGTTGAATAGAATACTTAAATTTCTAGAGGAATTTTTCAAATATAACTTGCCATCCGAATGCTTCCGTTGTATCCCATGTAAGTCAATAAGATGGTTTTCTATGGTTTTGTCCTCATTAAGGTTGATGACAATGATTTCCTTCCCGTTTTGTTTCCCCAAAATCAGTTTTACGGTTTTCATCCTTAATCTATTTTAGATTCGTTGGGGGGATGCCGCGCTAAGTAACCACCTAAGCGAATAGATAGTTTGGATTAAATTACAAAATCGAATCCGTTTTTTGCCAGTGGTGTTCAATAAGATAAGCACATATACCCATAAAAAAATCGAACACCTAAAAGGGTAGGGGCTAAAGGTCCTTTACATAAGTACGTCTACGTTTGATCACCTTGGGGTCAAAGTGCTTCCACATTTGCTGTATGGCAAGATTATCCTCTAGTTCGGGAGTTCTAATACAATTGACCACCCCACGTTTTTTAAAGGTATGGTGGAACTCATTAAAAATAATGGAGGTGACCCCCTTGTTCTGGTATTTGGGGTGAATACCGATCAAGTAGAAGATAGCATCTTTACTATGTTTTCGGGCATGGAGCAAATGGAAAATCCCGAACGGGAACAATTTGCCGTTAGCCTTTTGCAAGGCTTCCGAAAATGAGGGCATTACAATGGCAAATGCCACTAAATTATTATCCGAATCCACTACAAATTTGATGTACTCCGGATTTATAAAGCTGATGTACTTTTTCTTGAAATATTCTTTTTGGATATCGGTTATCTTTACAAAAGAAGATAGCTTGGCATAGGACTCATTAAAGAGGTCGAACATTTTATCCACCCAAGGCATTATGTCCGCACTTTTTTCAAAGTTCATTTCTCGGAGACCATACCGTTTTTTAATCAACAAGTTGGCCTTGGCAAACAATTTTGGATCTGCGTTGGCAGCTGGAAATTTACTTTCACGGTATTCCTTTTCCTTCGTGAAACCATGTTTTTCGTAATGCGATTGGTAATAGGGGTGGTTGTACCATGTCACCATGGTTCCAATGTGGTCAAAACCCTCGGTAAGTACGCCCACCTTGTCCAAATTGGAGAACCCCACGGGGCCTTCCATATACTCCAACTGGTTTTTTTTACCAATCTCTTGGACTTTGTCCAATAAGGCTTTGGATACTTCTAGATCATCCACAAAATCGAACCAACCAAAACGCATTTTCTTTAGCTCTTGGTCTTTTACTTCCAACCAATTGATGATGGCCGCCACGCGCCCCACGATTTTATTGTTCTTGTAAGCTAAAAAGAATTGCGCCTCCGCCGATTTAAAAACAGGATTTTCGTCCTTATCAAAAGAGGCCATTTCATCTTTAATTATAGGAGGCACCCAATACGGAGAATCTTTATAGATGGAAAAAGGAAACTTTACAAAACGCTTAAGGTCGGATTTGGACTGAACCTGTTTAACGGAAACCATAGTTGCAAATTAATCCTCAATATTAGCAATATTACTCGCAGTAGAAAAATGAAGTTCGCTGAAAACGCAAAAAACTAAGATGGTCTAGTTCTTTTTATTGCGCTTTCTTGATTTTTTGTTGGAGTTCTTTTTGATTTTTCCGTTCATGCCCGATTGTTGCTCATTTATAGGGATAAGCTCATCTTTATGGAAATCTAAACGATACGAGAATCCAAGGACCACAAAAATACGCGATGGATCACTTTTAAAATTGGAACCTAAATGAAAATCGGCCTGGAAATTGGTATTAATCAAGCGGGCCACACCGGTTCGGAGAATGATATCGGAATAACGGTCACCGGAAATACCTTGCCCCTCAAAAAAAACACTCCATCGGGGATCACGAAAAGCATGTGTTACCGATAGTGCGTAGCGCCATTCGGGAAAATCGGTGGTAATACGGTCGTAGGCAATGTTGGAAATCAATACAAACCTTGGAGAAAGTCTGCTCTGTGTTTGGATTCCACCTCGATACGAAACTGTGGGCTCACCAGGGTAAAACGGATTATCCCCGAGCACAAAATTGGCCCCGCCATATACGGATACGGCAGGAATCAGGTTTTTCAATTGGAAAACATTGTTCGCTCTCCAGCTGTATAAATTGGGTTTGCTACGCTCCGGGTCTTTAAAGGGGTCAAAAACCAAGTATTTTAAACCAACTCGGTTTCTGGAAAAATTGGTCAGCTTTCCCTCGATGCCCAAATCGGGATAGGTGATATTTTGGGATATGAAAGATCCTTCGGCAACAACCTCCAATTCCTCAAAAAGTAAACCGTATCTAAACGCATAATCAGCCCCAAAAATGTTGGAGTCCGAGTTTAAATCAGCATTATCTTGTTGTTCGTACAACATTCCAATCTCGGCCTGTACCACATTTTTGCCAACCGCGTAGGCACTGGCGGCACGGCCAGGTCTATTGGAGTTAATGACGTCGGTATATTGTGCAAAAATAAAAGTTGGGGTTAGAACGAAAAGAAATAATAACTTTTTGATCATGGAAATGTCCATATAACTGGGTTTTTAATACTATTTTAAGATACGTTTGATGGGTTTACGAGACTAACAGTGTAACTTTGATTCAATAACTGAGGTTATATGGTTTTATTACAAACGATTTTAATTGTCATATTAGTATACTACGGACTCAAATTCCTTTTAAAATGGTTGGCTCCGAAGTTGCTGAATTATGCATTTAAGAAGACGAGCGAGCGTTTTGGACAGCAGTTCGGAAACCCACAAGATTTTGATAGCTCGCAAACTAAGGAAGGGGAGACCACAATTTCCAAAAAACCATTCCGAAAATCCAATCCCTCAAAAAAAGTTGGAGAATACATAGATTTTGAGGAAATTGATTAATATTTGCCGAATCAAAAGCTATCCATGAATCTTTCTCCAAAAGCCATTATCACCCATATTTGTGTTATCGGTTTATTTATCCTTGCTTCGCTGGTCTATTTTTATCCGGTATTGCAGGGAAAAGCCATTTATCAGTCGGACATTGCCCAATATAAAGGCATGGCCCAAGAACGAGATGCATACAAGGATGTTACAGGGGAGGAATCCTATTGGACCAATAGTGCTTTTGGTGGAATGCCCACCTATCAATTAGGGGCTAATTATCCCCACAATTATGTGAAGGAATTGGACCGTTTGATTCGGTTTTTGCCCAGACCTGCCGATTATCTTTTTCTATATTTAATAGGATTTTACATTTTGCTGTTATGCCTCAAGGTTGATTTTAGACTAGCGGCATTGGGAGCTTTGGCCTTTGGGTTTTCCACGTATCTAATCATAATTCTAGGCGTAGGGCACAACGCTAAAGCACACGCTTTGGGCTATATCCCGATGGTTTTAGGTGGAATAGTACTCGTTTTTCGAAAAAAATACATTTTAGGGTTTATTCTCACCGCATTGGCGATGGCGCTGGAAATTAGTGCCAACCACTACCAAATGACGTATTATTTTATGCTTTTGGTACTGGTAATGGGCTTGGTGTACCTGATTTATGCTATCAAGGAAAAAGAACTCAAACACTTTTTTGCTTCGGTAGGTATTTTAATTTTGGCTGTAGCGCTGTCCATTTTTACCAATGCGACGAGTCTTATGGCCACTAAGGAGTATGCTGATTGGAGCACCCGAGGAACATCGGAATTAACCGTAAACCCTGATGGAAGTGAAAAAACCGTTTCCACTGGCCTAGATTACGATTACATAACACAATACAGCTATGGAATTGCGGAATCGCTAAACCTGTTTGTGCCACGTTTGTTCGGAGGTTCGGGCGGTGAAGATTTGGGAAAGGATTCCAAGGCTTATGAATACTTGGTAGATCAGGGATTATCGCCTACCAAAGCTATAGAATTTTCCAGTAGCATGCCTTTATATTGGGGAGACCAACCCATTGTTGCAGCCCCAGCATATGTAGGTGCCATTGTTTTCTTTTTGTTTTTGCTCGGTGTATTCTTGGTTGATGGTAAAAAGAAGTGGTGGTTGTTAGCAGGTGCTATTTTATCCCTGCTGCTTTCGTGGGGTAGAAACTTTCCGTTGCTCACCAATTTTATGATCGATTATTTCCCCATGTACAACAAATTTAGGGCCGTATCCTCCATCCAAGTGGTTTTGGAACTCTGCCTGCCAGTGTTGGGGATTTTAGGAATACGGGAACTTTTCAAATCATCGGCGGAACAAAAAGAAAAGCTCAAAGCTTTGAAGCTAAGCTTCTTTATTTCCGTGGGACTGGGCATCGTGATTTTCTTGTTGAAAGGATTCTTTGATTTCGAAGGATTAAGGGACGAAATGTACCGTGGTTATTTTGGTGATGAATTGATGACGATGATTCAACGAGATCGTGAAGCGGTTTACATCAGTGATACCTTCCGTTCGTTAATTTATGTAGCCTTGGCCGCCGCTGCGTTGTGGTTCTTTATCAAAGATAAAATCAATAAAAACATTTTGGTATTTGCTTTGGGCGCACTCATCTTATTTGATTTGGTAGGAGTAGATCTCCGCTATGTGAATGAGGACGATTTTGTACGCCAACGTCAGGTAAACGAACCGTTCCAGGCCAACCAGATAGACCAAATGATTCAGCAGGATGATTCCATCTACCGAGTTTTTGATCCTCAAGAGGGAATTAACGGGGCTCGTACTTCTTATTTTCATAAATCTATTGGAGGATACCATGCTGCGAAGCCTCGGGCACTTCAAAATTTATTCGAATTCCATTTGTACCAAAATAATCTTCAGGTACTCAATATGTTAAACGTAAAATATATCATTCAACAAGACGAAGAAGGAAACAGTTTCCCTGGAGTAAACCCCGATGCCAATGGCAACGCATGGTTTGTAAATCAATTGATACCTGTTTCTTCCGCCAATGAGGAAATTCAGAAGTTGGCAGACTTCAATTCCAAAACACAGGCTGTAGTAAATACAAGGGAGTACCCGAAATTGACCAAGCTTAGATATTCCGTGGATTCCTTGGCAAGCATTGATTTGGTGGATTACCGCCCGGATTACGTTAAATACTCGTCCAATAATTCCGTTGATGGTTTTGCGGTGTTTTCTGAAATGCATTACCCATCGGGCTGGAATGCTTTTATTGATGGCCAACCACAAGAACATTTTAAAGTTGATTATGCACTGCGTGGCATGAAGGTTCCAGCAGGTAAACATGAAATTGAGTTCAAGTTTGAGCCCAAAGTGGTAGAAACCGGAAGCCAAATTACCTTGGCGGCCAATATCCTTTTGGGATTAATTATTGTCGGAGGCCTTGGATTTACGTTGTTCCCCAGAAAAAAGGAAAAATCCTAATGCGAAAAATCTTGGTCATAGCGTACTATTGGCCACCCGCAGGGGGACCAGGGGTGCAGCGTTGGCTAAAGTTTGTAAAATACCTGCCCGAATTCGGCTTTGAACCCATTGTTTATGTTCCCGAAAACCCAAATTATCCCATTCTGGACGAAAAATTGGTTTCGGAAGTACCCGATGCTATCAAAATACTAAAGCAGCCCATCAAAGAGCCGTATGCTTGGGCTTCATTGCTTTCAAAAAATAAGACCAAGACCATTAGTGCGGGAATCATCAAAGAGAAGGCCCCTTCATTAATTGAAAAAGTGCTATTGTGGATTCGTGGCAACTTGTTTATCCCAGATGCACGAAAACTTTGGGTAAAACCATCCATTTCATATTTGGCTAAAGTAATCGCAGACGAAGGTATCCAAACCATCATCACCACAGGGCCACCACACAGTTTACATTTGATAGGTCTCGGACTTAAAAAAAAATACAACATTGATTGGATTGCGGATTTCCGTGATCCTTGGACATCCATTGGATACCACAAAAAGTTACGGTTGACGGAATCATCGCGACTAAAGCATAAGGCTTTGGAGAAAGGAGTGCTTCTGAGGGCAGATAAGATTGTAGTTACCAGTGATACCACTAAAACAGAGTTTGAAGCCATCACTCCAAAACCAATAAAGGTGGTTACCAATGGTTTTGATGATGATTTGAAGCCAGTGGAATTGGATTCCAAGTTTACAATTTCCCATATTGGCTCGTTGTTGACGGGAAGAAACCCTTTAGGGTTATGGCAAGCTTTACAAGAATTGATTTCCGAAAACGACGCTTTTAAGAACGCGATTAAAATCCAATTGGCCGGAGTAGTAGGGGAAGAGGTGCTGCAATCAATCAAAGACTATGGACTTACGGATTATGTAAAGCAGTTGGGCTATCTGTCCCACGATAGAGTTTTGGAAACCCAACAAAAATCTCAGGTGCTTTTGTTGTTGGAAATAGATTCCGAAGAGACCAAAGGCATTATACCGGGAAAATTGTTTGAATACCTGAATGCCAAGCGCCCTATTTTGGCCATTGGGCCCAAAGGATGGGAAGCTGGCGCAATGGTAAAACAGCACAAAGCAGGACATAGTTGTTTGCATGATGATGTTTCGACCTTAAAAAATGTACTTTTGGAATTGTTCAAGCAGTTTCAAAAAGACACTTTGGTCTGCAACTCGAAAGGGGTGGAGCAGTATCACAGAAGAGCATTAACGGAATCTTTGGCTAAATTTATCTAATGGGCATTGTTCTTAAACAATCCATACAAAATACAGTGATAACGTATTTGGGGTTCTTTTTTGGGGCCATCAATATATTGTTTTTGTACACCAAGATTCTACCGGATAAATACTATGGTCTGGTCACCTTTATTTTGGCTTCGGGAGCCATTCTTATGCCATTGATGGCTTTTGGGGTGCACAATACAATGGTGAAATACTTCAGTAACCACCAAGAAGTGGAAAAAGATAGCTTTTTTACTTTAATGCTGCTGATACCCTTATTGGGGATAATACCTGTGGCATTGGTGGGACTAATTTGGTACAATCCCATTGGCGATTGGGTATCCAAGGTAAACCCAATGGTGAAGGATTACCTTTGGTATGTTTTTTTTGTAGGACTTGCCATGGCTTATTTTGAAGTTTTCTATTCCTGGGCAAAGGTTCATTTAAAGTCGGTTTTTGGTAACTTTATGAAGGAAGTTTTTGCCAGGGTAGGAGTGTCCGTTCTACTAATACTTTTTTATTTTGGAGTGATTACTTTGGACATTTTCTTTAAATGTTTGGTGGGGCTGTACCTGTTGCGGACCGTTATCATAAAAATCTATGCCTTTAGCTTGAGGATGCCCAAATTGGATTTTAAGTTTCCACCCTACACCAAAGAAATACTGTCTTATTCCTTCTTGATTATTCTGGGAGGTTCCGCAGCGCTCATATTGTTAGAAATAGATAAGGTGATGTTGAATCAGTTTATCAGTATAGAAAATGTGGCCTATTATGGAGTGTCGGTCTATATTGCTACGGTAATCATTGTGCCGTCCCGTGCAATGCACCAGATTACCTATCCATTAACTGCCGAACTTTTGAACACCAATAATGATGCTGGTCTGGATAAGTTATATAAAAAGACTTCTTTGACACTATTTATTGCTTCGGGGATATTGTTTGTATTGATTATACTTAATCTTAACGATTTGTATTTGTTGCTCCCCGAGAATTATAGAAATGGTTTTGCCATAGTGTTCTTGATCGGGTTGGCCAAGGTAATGGATTCGCTTTTGGGGAACATCAATTCCATTTTATACAATTCAGAATATTACCGAACCGTATTGGTGTTTGGAGTATGTTTAGCGGCTTTGACGATTCTCCTTAATTACTTGTTGATCCCGAAATTAGGGTTGGAGGGGGCTGCTTTGGCGAGTTTTGTTTCCATTTTTATCTTTAACCTGGTGAAACTTATTTTTGTGAAGCTAAAATTCGGGATTTTACCGTTTACTTCGGGTACCTTTAAAGTATTTGCCACGTTGGTTCTATTAGCTGTATTGTTTGATCTATTGCAGTTTCAGTTTCATCCCGTCATTAATATTGGTTTAAAGTCTTTGCTTATTGTGGTAATGTATGTAGGTATTTTATATCGATTCAATATTTCCGAAGATGTTACGGGGTTTCTATCCAGATGGCTCAAAAAAAATACCCCGTAGCGAATAAATTCAACTACGGGGTAAACAACTAACCAACCTAAAAACTTATTTATTATTTCTTCTGGAAGCACCTCTTGAGCTACTTGTTCTAGCGCTACTTTTTCTGTTACCGGAGCTTCTACTGACCGTTGTCCTTGAACTACTTTTTCTGCTCACGGTACTTTTCTTTACACTAGGTCTTGCACTTTTGGGAGCCGCTTTCCTAGAAGAAGTGTTTTCCCTGCTCACCTTAGACCTGCTTGCTGTTCTCGCTGTAGTCTTCGGTTTTTTGTAAGTACTTTGGGTAGAACGTTTTACAGTTCTTCCGTTTGCACTAGGGGCCACTTTTCTAGAATTAGCGGTTCTGCTGGTAACAGCACGGTTTCCATTATTGTCGGAAGCCGTTGTTCTTCCAGACCTATTTACATTATTAGACTTTCTATAATTATTACTTCTAGCATCTCTTGAAGCCACTTTCTGTCTTTTAACAGTATTACTGGAACGGTTTACCGCTGTATTTCCTCTTCTTGAAGAATTTTTGGATACCGTGGCATTGCTTCTACCATAATCTGCTCTTCTGTTAGCATTGTTACGAACAGAAACTCTTCTGTCATTTCTATAGATATTATCTCTTCTATGCTTATTGTTATTTCTGTAAACCTTACCTACTCTTGCATACGCACGTCTTGTGTTATGACGATAAGGTGCATAGTACGTATATCTTACAGGTCTATAGTATCTTCTATAAGGTCTTGCATATACATTACAGAATCCTACTACCGGTCGTGCAAAATACCTATGAAAGGGTCTGTACACATAACGTCTATTATAAATATTGATATATCCGGTATAGTGACTGAAAACACCTCTATTATAGTAAACGTGCAATCCACCAATTCTACGAACCCTACCGTTGTTGTACCAGATATCTACGTTTCCTATTTGTGAAACACGTCCATAATAATCATAATAAATAGGAGTGTTCTCAACTTGGATTACGGCACCGTAATCATCATACTGTACATATGGGTTGTAATTATATCCCGAATTAAATGTAATTCCAACATTACCAATTCTAGCTCCTACACCTACATTAACCCTGTTGTCCATATAGAAATCGAACTCACCATCTGGGTAAACGGAGAATGTAACTCCACCTTCTGCAAAAATGAAGGAATTTCCATATCGATAGTTGGTAGCGGCAGCTACTGTATTGGTTGTTTCTGCCTGAATACTAGGTATTCCAAATATAACCGCTGCTATAATGAGTATTAACTTTTTCATGATACAAGGTTTTAAGTTCAAGATGCAACTATTTACATCCACCCTTGTAAAAGCAATCAGCGTGCCAAAAAATATAACACGCTGATTTTCAATATATATTAAATAAATTATTTACTACTCTTGAATAATAAACATGGATCTACGGTTTAGCTGATGGTCATCTTCCGAACAGTATACACCATTAGAACAATTATTGATAAGCTGGGATTCACCATACCCTTTGGAGGATAATCTACTACGATCAATACCCTTATGAACTAACCATTCTAGAGTAGATTTTGCCCTTCTTTCGGACAATTGCATGTTATATGCATCATTGATTGGTAACGGTAAAAGTATATGGGATACTCTCAATACATCCATCGGCATCAATGTCCAACAGTATACCTTGTTTTATCAGTCCTATATCCGCTACTGCGCAAAATGAAAGGTCCACTATGGTCGGGTCATTTTCCAAAACGCTGTTATCGTCGGAGAGGTCAATCGCCAATTGATCAGGAAGGCCTTGCAGATTTGCGGAAACAGTAGCTTGGTTTTCAAAATAGCCATTGATTAAATCTTGTTGAGTTGTTAAGTAGACTGCGGAATATATCCAAGTTTCATCCACATCTAGGAATCCATTATTGTTATCATCCCCTGTTAAAGGCCCTGCGATATCACCTCCGAGTAGAGGATCATTCAACACAACATTCTCAAGAATATCTGCTCCTTCGTTGGTTACAGTAAACTCATATAAAATCAGGTTACATCCGGGACCAGCCTCCACATCTTCCAATGCAACCCCTGTTTTAACAACAGCAATGTCTGTTTTTGATGGACAAGAAGGTAAAATAGTAACGGTCTCGTCATTTTCCAAAACGCTATCGTCATCGGATAAATCTAGAACCACACTATTTAAATCCCCCTCGATATTTGCCGATACCGTGGCTTGATTTACAACCTGCTCAGCAAATTTATCCTGTATGGTAGTTATATACGGAACAGTGTAAATCCATGTTTCACCGGGTTCCAAAATGTTGTTGTTGTTTAGGTCACCACCGTCAGGTCCAGCTAAGTCACCTCCCAAAAGAGGATCATTTAAAATCACGTTTTTCAAGTTATTTCCGCCCTCACTGGTGACACTAAACTGGTACAATACCAAATTGCAACCAGGGCCTCCTTCCAGAGCATTCAACGGCACACCTACTTTAACCACAGCGATATCAGAATTTGAAGGACATGCAGGTAAAACAATGACCGTGGAATCATTATCATTGACCGTTTGGTCGGGCTGTCCTTGAACATTTGATGTAACCACAGTAGCAGTTTCCACTTGTTGGGCCACTTTTTCCTGCACAGTTATAACATGGGCAACACTGTATGTCCATTCCTCACCAACCTCCAGCACATTGTCTTCTGTTAGACTTTCTGCAGGACCAATAAGGTTGCCATCAAATAAATCATCGAATATTTCTATGTTCACGAGATTATCATCTCCAGTGTTAGCTACCGTTATCTCATATAATATAAGATTACATACAGGTTTCCCTCAATAGCGTCCAAAGGATTACCATCCACCGTTATGGAAATACTTGGAATAAATGGCTGGTTTAGGTAAAAATGAGTTGGTTCACTACTAAATTCTATTTTATGTTTTGCTACAGTTGCATTGTTGCCAATTATCGCAAAGCCATACTGTATGTTTAATACTGCCAAAAAGAGTAGTGTTAGAATCAAAAAGGATTTCTTGATTACCTTAGAAGTATAAGTTTTGTTCATGTTGAATGGTTTAATACTCTTAAATAAAGTGGTTGTGTTTTATGGGGTGAATTTGTAATAACCTCATATCATGATTTGGTTGTAAACCTTTTACAAATTATTGGACTAAAAGGTTATTCGTAGACGGTATTTTGCGGGCAAATATCTCCCTAAATAGGAAGTTGCCACACTATAAATTGATGTATAGTGGAGTTCAATTGATGTGAGGGGGTTTTGAGTTTACGAATAGGTTATAAAAAACTATTATTTAATGAAACCTGTACCGTTAAACCGATATATCGATAAGGTTATTAACGCTGTTCAGCGTCAAATATGTGACTTTAAAATATGATGAATTAATTTTGCCAGATTTCAAATACTCGCTCTTAAATATGTAGCGGTATAAGAATTTGTAGCGCAAATGATTTCCTCTGGTGTTCCCTCGACCACCAAATTGCCGCCTTTTTCTCCACCTTCGGGCCCAAGGTCGATAATGTAGTCAGCACATTTTACGAGCTCCATATTGTGCTCGATTACAATTACGGAGTGTCCTTTATCGATAAGTTCATCAAAGGATTTTAGGAGCTTTTTTATATCATGAAAGTGAAGTCCTGTTGTGGGTTCATCAAAGATGAACAGGGCTTTTTCCTTGGTGTGTCCTTTAACCAAAAATGAAGCAAGTTTTATTCGTTGTGCTTCACCACCAGATAGGGTAGAGGAGGATTGTCCCAGAGCCACATAGCCCAAGCCAACATCCTGCAAAGGCTTTAATTTGGTTACTATTTTATCCTGTTTATGTGTTGAAAAGTGCTCGATAGCATCATCAATGGTCATATTAAGGATGTCGTCAATGTTCTTTCCTTCAAACTGCACTTCCAAAATTTCTTTTTTGAACCGTTTGCCACCACATGCATCACATTCCAAATGCACATCGGCCATAAACTGCATTTCTACCGTGATTTCGCCTTCGCCTTTACATTTTTCACATCGGCCACCATCAACATTAAACGAAAAATGCTTGGCTTTGTATCCTCTGAGCTTGCTCAATTTTTGAGATGCAAACAGGCTACGAATGTCATCATAAGCTTTTATATAGGTAACCGGGTTGGAGCGTGAGGAACGACCAATCGGATTTTGATCCACAAACTCCACATGTTTGATGTGGGCATACTTTCCTTCAATATCGGAAAACTGACCAGCTTTTTCTCCATACCCACCAGTTTCTTTTAATATGGTAGGATACAATATTTTTCTGACCAAGGTACTCTTTCCACTTCCTGAGACGCCAGTAACTACGGTAAGTACGTTAAGTGGAAAAGTGACGTCAATATTTTTAAGGTTGTTCTCTCTAGCTCCTTTTATTTGAATGTAATGTTTGGAATTCCTACGTTCTTTGGGAACTGGAATTTCCATGGTGCCATTAAGATAGGAAGCTGTTAAGGAGTCTGATTTGAGGATGGCTTCCCAATCTCCGGCGGCCACAACATTACCACCAAGGGTTCCTGCTTCGGGCCCAATATCGATGATTTCATCAGCGGCTTTCATGATATCCTCATCGTGTTCCACTACAATAACGGTATTGCCTAAATCTCGGAGCGATTTAAGCACTTCAATTAAATTTTCAGTGTCTCTTGGATGCAGCCCAATACTGGGTTCATCCAAAATATACATAGACCCCACCAAACTACTTCCCAAAGATGTTGCCAAATTGATTCGTTGACTTTCCCCTCCAGAAAGGGTGTTGGATTTTCTATTTAAGGTGAGGTAGCTCAAACCAACCTTGTCCAAAAAGTCCAAACGCGTAGTAATTTCCTTTAGTAATCTTTTTGAAACTGCAGAGTCGTGTTCGGAAAGTTGAAGCGCTTCAAAAAATGGCATTAGTTGATTGATGGGCAATTCAATCAAATCTGAAATAGATTTCCCGCCCACCTTTACATAATCAGCTTCTTTACGCAGCCGTTTACCTTTACATACCGAGCATCTGGTTTTTCCACGATAACGGGACAGCATCACCCTGTTCTGGATTTTATAGCTTTTTTCTTCCAGTTGTTCAAAAAACTTGTGGATACCAATATAATGCTCATTTCCTTCCCATACAAGTTGCTTTTGTTCTTCGGATAGCTCAAACCAGGGTTTATGAATGGGGAAATCGAATTTGTAAGCAGAGTTTACCAATTGATCTCGGTACCAGCCCATACTTTCTCCACGCCACGGAAAAACTGCATTTTCGTAAATGGACAAAGCGGTGTTGGGAATTACCAAATCTTCATCAATACCGATAACATCTCCGTATCCTTCACATTTGGGGCAGGCACCGTATGGATTATTAAAACTGAAAAGGTGAACGTTGGGCTCCAAAAACTTCATTCCATCCAACTCAAACTGGTTGCTGAAGGTCTTGACTTCTCCCGTTTGAAGGTTTTCAATGGCACACTGTCCCTTTCCTTCAAAAAAGGCATTGTCCACCGCATTGGCCAAACGGTTGTAAAAATCCTCATCATCCTTTACAATGATACGATCCACGACCAAATCAAACTCCCTTCCAATATCTTCGGGAGCTTGATCTATTCGGATGACCTCTCCTTTATATTTTATACGGGCATACCCCTGTTTTGAAAAAAGCTCCAACGATTTTAACGGTTCTCGCTCTTCCTTTATTATAATAGGAGCTAATAACAAGAGTTTATCCCTTTCGTTCAATCCTTTTATATAATTAATGACATCTGTTACGGTGTGCTTTTTTACTTCTTTGCCCGAAACAGGGGATAGGGTCTTACCGATTCTTGCATATAGCAACTTTAGGTAATCATATATTTCGGTTGTAGTGCCCACAGTTGAACGAGGGTTAGTGGAATTTACTTTTTGTTCTATGGCAATCGCAGGCGCTATACCTTTTATATAGTCCACTTTGGGTTTGTCCAGTTTCCCTAAAAACTGTCGCGCGTAGGAGGATAAACTCTCCACATATCTGCGCTGACCTTCGGCATACAAGGTGTCAAAAGCCAAGCTTGACTTCCCAGAACCCGATAATCCTGTGATTACCACCAATTTATTTCTTGGGATAACAACATCAATATTTTTAAGGTTATGCAGCTTAGCACCCTTAATGATAATATTCTGCTTGGGATCTACGTTGATATTGATTGCCATTTGTTAAAATTAGGGTCTCAAAGATACGATACACTGCACTTAATACGTATATTGCATCAGTTAACATATAAAAATCGTCAACTCACAACATAGATTTTAGGTCGCCTCCCTATTTATCTATATTTGAAGTGTAATTAAAATCCTGATAGGCCTATACAGAATAATTACTTTTTTAAAGATTAAAAACTGAATAACTATAGTCTTTCTTAGTAAAGGGAGGACTGTGATTTTAACCCAAAAAAAGTAATTTGTATGGAACAACTACAGATTAATGACTCGATTTTAGTAAAGAATTATATTGACGGAGACGAAAAAGCTCTTGAAATTCTTATCAACAGGCACAATCAAAGAATCACCAGCTTTATTTATAGCAAAGTTTTGGACAGAGATGTTGCAGAGGACATCTTCCAAGATACTTTTATCAAGGTAATCAAAACCTTGAAAAAAGGAAGATATAGCGAAGAAGGTAAATTTTTACCCTGGGTGATGCGAATTGCTCATAACTTGGTAATCGACCATTTCCGAAAAAACAAAAGGATGCCAAAATTCGAAGGCAGCGATGACTTTAATATCTTTTCTGTTATCAAAGACGATAAGCTGAATGCTGAAAAGCAATTGATCAAAGATCAAATCGAAAGCGACCTAACCGTTTTGATTGATGAATTACCAGATGACCAGAGAGAAGTATTGATTATGCGCATATACAAGGATATGAGCTTTAAGGAAATATCCGAAAATACCAATGTTAGCATCAATACAGCTTTGGGAAGAATGCGATATGCTCTTATTAACCTTAGAAAAATAGTTGAGCGTAAGAATATCGTTTTAACGAATTAATCGAGCAATACGTCGAAACCTGCAATATTTCCAATTTAGCGCCGTTATACAATGGAAACAATTACTTACGCTAGAATATGGAAAACATTTACTCTGAAGAACAAAAATCCGTAAAAACGGTAAAAGCTAGTCAGAAAACAGTTGATTTCTTACTTAGCTTTTCAAAATCGATTCATGTAGTTGACTACAAAAAACACCAGTTTGAGGTAACATTGAATTAATTTAAGGATCAAACTGACGAAAAGAGCCGCAATTAGCGGCTCTTTTTGTTTTTATAGTACTCGTTGATCACCGTTTTTCTTCCAATGGTTTTGGTTATGATGTCTTTTTCCAAGTCCCAACCCCTAGCAGGTGAGTATTCCCTACCGTACCAAATTATTTGAAGATGCAAGCGGTTCCATATTTCTTTTGGGAACAAACGTTTTGCATCGCGTTCTGTCTGTACCACATTTTTACCATTGCTGAAACCCCAACGGAACATTAGTCTGTGAATATGCGTATCCACAGGGAATGCAGGAATTCCAAAAGCTTGGGAAACCACAACACTGGCAGTTTTATGCCCAACTGCCGGCAATTCTTCCAACAAAGCAATATCCCTTGGAACTTTACCATTGTATTTTTCAATCAATATTTTGGAGAGGCCATAAATACCTTTGGATTTCATAGGAGAAAGGCCCACAGGCTTAATAATTTCCCGAATCTCTTCCTCCGAAAGCTTTACCATATCATAAGGATTATCCGCTTTTTCAAATAACAACGGGGTAATCTGGTTTACCCGAACATCTGTACTTTGGGCCGATAACAATACAGCTATCAATAAAGTATAGGGATCTTTATGGTCCAAAGGGATGGGAATGGTTGGATAGAGTTCATCCAAGGTTTTGATGGCAAAATCAACCTTTTCTTGTTTGGTCATATTTGTTTAACTTTGATAATGTAAATATTAAACAATTAATTCAAGAGCAACGCACATGAATATGTTAAAAGTAGGTGATAAAGTACCTGATTTTTCAGCAAAAGACCAAGACGGCAACACAATTAATCTAAGTGATTATAAAGGAAAAAAGCTCGTGGTCTTTTTCTATCCAAAGGCAAATACCCCAGGTTGCACGGCGGAGGCCTGTAATTTGAGAGATAATTACAAGGAATTGCAGGACCAAGGCTTTGAACTTTTGGGTGTAAGTGCTGATTCGGAGAAGAAACAATCCAATTTTAAGAATAAATATGAGTTTCCTTTTCCTTTATTGGCCGATGAAGACCACACCGTAATCAACACTTTTGGTGTTTGGGGACCTAAAAAATTCATGGGGAAGGAATACGATGGAATTCACCGAACCACTTTTGTAATTGATGAAGATGGGGTTGTAGAAAATGTAATCGAAAAAGTAAAAACCAAAGACCACGCCGCTCAAATATTGGCGTAAAACTATTATGTTGTCATTCTGAAGTAGCAATGCCACTAAAGAATATAGTTAATTCTACGTTTTAATGTAGAGATTCTTCGCTATACTCAGAATGACACAAACTGGAGTTAATTTTAAATAAAAGGGGCGGTCTAAAAAGTATTGTGACCCGTCATTCTGAATTTATTTCAGAATCTCATCATATTGGTATACAAATTATTATGAGAACCTGAAGCAAGTTCAGGTTGACGAAACCAGGCATTTTAGACAGCCTCTTTAATCATTCCTTCTTTTCCAGAACTTTTCTTGTGAATAAGTTCTTCTCTTTTATAATCTCTGCAATACCTTCTGGCAGTTCATTTTCCCACCCCTCATCTTTGTTGATGATTTTCTTGAGCACATTTCTTGAGAAAATATGAAGCACATCGGGATCGTAGTCGATAATATCCATCACCTTACCATTGTACTTGAAAAACTTATACAACTCCTTCATCCTTGGATGAACCTTTACGTTGTTGCTAGTAAGTATTTGTCCAGTTTCTGGATCCTTCATCGGATATAGGTACACCTTAAGGTCTTTAAAGAACAATTTTCCGAACGCTTCCAAAATACCACCACTTAAGTGTCGGTAGTATTTTTCATCAAATACGTCCACCAAGTTATTCACGCCCATGGTCAAACCAATCTTGGCCTTGGTATAGTTATGAAAGTACTCTACCAATTTGTAATACTCTTGGAATTTGGAGATCAGTACCGTATGGCCAAGTGAGCACAACAATTCAGCTCGGTCCATAAAGTCCTGTTCATCAATTTCACCAGAAGCCTTAAGGTTGGACAGTGTTATCTCGAAAACTACAATGGTATTCTCGTATTCAACTGTCTGTTCCCGAACAAATATATCGTAGGACTTTTGGAACATGTCCATATTTACCTTGGTAACCGGTCGAAAACTACCACGAAGCGCCAAAATACTCTTTTTATAGTACAGCAGCAGGAAGCAAGTTGTTTCCGTCAGGGCCGAACATTACGGCATCTGTCATGTCGTTTTTAATAAGCTGAAGACTCATCAAACGATTATCTACATCCGCAAAATTAGGTCCCGTAAAATTGATCATATCAATCTCTAAAGTATCTTGGTCGATATGATCGTACAGATATTTTAATAGTTTTCTTGGCTTATGGAACTTGAAAAATGCACCATAAATCAAGTTTACCCCAAGAATTCCTAAAGTTTCTTGCTGTAATCTGGCTTCATTTTGTTTAAAACGAATATGAAGTACAATTTCATCGTATTCCTTCTGGTCGGGATCCAATTGAAAACGAAGACCAACCCAACCATGTCCCTTGTATCGTTTTGAAAAATCTATGGTGGCCACGGTATTGGCATAACTAAAGAACAAATAATCAGGATTACTATCCCTACTGATTCGCTCTTCGACCAACCGCATTTCGTGGTCCAGCATCTTTTTTAATCGGGATTGGGTAACATAACGCCCATCTTCCTCAATACCATAAATGGCATCACTAAAAGATTTATCGTAAGCACTCATCGCCTTTGCAATGGTCCCAGAAGCGCCACCAGCCCTAAAAAAGTGTCTGGCAGTTTCTTGTCCCGCACCAATCTCGGCAAAGGTTCCATAAATATCTTGGTTCAAATTGATCCTAAGGGTTTTCGCCTTTATGGAAGGAATATTTTCAAAAGCATTTTCTTTGCTTGGTACGCTAGGCATATCCGATTTTTTTAAAGTACAGCAAAGTTACACTCTTCAATCAATCTATTAAATAAATAAGTTATAATTTTGGATATAATGGATGATAAGATGACCATTACTTTTTTGGGTACGGGAACTTCGCAGGGAATACCAGTAATTGGAAGTAACCACCCCGTTTGTCTGAGCAAAGATCCAAAAGACAAAAGACTACGTGTTTCCGTATTGATTTCATGGAAGAATTACAACTACGTAATTGATTGTGGCCCGGATTTTAGACAACAAATGCTTACGAACCCCATAGATAATTTGGATGGCATTTTGTTTACGCACGAACATGCGGACCATACTGCAGGGATAGATGATATTCGTCCCTTTTTCTTTAGGCAAGGTGATATTCCAGTTTATGCCCATCCAAGAGTTCTTGATTCCCTCAGAAAACGTTTCGATTATATTTTTGCAGATGAAGACCGTTATCCTGGGGCACCGGCCGTTCAAGTTCACAACGTTTCAAAAAATAAAAACATTCCATTGGGCGATTTGGACGTGGTTCCCATTGAAGCATTCCACAATAGATTGCAAGTATTCGGATACCGTTTTGGGGAGTTTGTTTATATGACAGATGTGAAACGTGTGGAAAAGGAGGAAATAAAAAAAATGAAGGGAGCCAAGATATTGGTAGTTAATGCACTACGGATAGAACCACACCATTCCCATTTTAATTTGGAAGAAGCATTGGAGTTCGCAGAAGAAGTAGGGGCAGAGCAGACCTATTTTACCCATATCAGTGCTATGTTGGGATTTCATGAAGAAGTGGAAAAAAGTCTCCCTAAAAACATACATTTGGCGTACGATAACCTACAATTAAAGATATAAACTTCATGAAAAGCAGAATTTTTCTATACCTATTTGTTTTTGCAGCCCTATTGGCCCTATTTCAATTTGTAACAGGAAACAATATGCAAAAAGCATTGACATCAGATGTTCAAAAATTAAAATCTCAAGTGGTTGAATTAGAGGACTCTTTGCAGACCATGCATTTAAAAGTGTTGGATATGCAATACTTTACTTTGGAGAACAATGATGATGCCCAGGCATATTATGACCATTTGGACTTGGAAAACCCATCGCTCTACATTCAAGATAAGTTACTGGAAACCAACGAACAAAAAGGGGACAATCCTTTGATTCCCTACGAAGGGATGGAAAGTGATTTTAAAATAAATAAGATTAAGGTACTAAACCACAAATGGATTTTAGCCGATTTTTCCGATGGGAAATACTGGGGGGACCTGATTATAAAGTACGAATTGAAAGATGACCTCAATGTGGACTTCACCTTGGCCGAACATTTGCTCTATGCTCCACAGGATTATTAATTTACCTGTCGTCACCCTGAACTCGTTTCAGGGTCTCAGAGTGTTGGATGAAATTCCGTGTCAAGCACGGGATGACAAACAAAAATTAAATATGCTCCTCCAACCACTTTTTAAACGAAAAGAAGTTTTGTTGGGAAACCCCATGACCCACAGGAAATTCTTGGTACACGGTTGGGATATTCAATTTTTTAAGGAATTCTGGCGATTTTTGAGCCCATTCTAGAGGAATCACTTGGTCCACTTGTCCATGCGAAGCATAGAAATTTAGACTGTTATGTTCTTTTTTTGCATAGTCTTCAGCCAAAATATTTTCGTTGATGTACCCACTCAGGGCAATTACATTCTTTACTCTTTCAGGGTAGGATAAGGCTACAGCATAACTCAAAATGGTTCCTTGACTAAAACCTAAAAGGGTAATATTCTCCTTGTCCAAATCATATGCATCAATAGCCTCATCTATAAAAGCAACTATTTTGTCCCTGGATTCTTTGGCCTGTTCATCGTCGCTCCATTTACCTTGTTCTGCATCAAAATTTATGGCATACCAGGCATGTCCAAAAGGTTCAAGGTTATAGGGGGCCTTTAAGGAAAAAATCATCAATTCCTCTGGCAGTTCAGATGCAAATGAAAAAAGGTCTTCCTCGTTGCTGCCGTAACCATGGAACATAAAAAGTGCAGGTTTTTTTTCAGATTTAATTGAGGATGGACGTAGTAAATATGTTAAGGATAGGGGTTTAAGAGACATTATTTTAATTTATGATATAAATGTGAACCATTTTTGAAAGTATTTGCCCAAAACAGGTAATGGCTTGGTCGTTTCATTTAAAACTTGTAGAAAACCATATACCCATATAACAAGGTAAAAAATGTAGATTGGTAACGATAGGTAAACAAAACCTGTGTACGTTAATAAAATAGCCAAAGCATGGAAAAGAATATGGATTCCAAAAGCTTGCCTAATATGAAAACGAGCAAAGGCGTTCTTGGGTTCAATATTCATGGTAATAGCAATTAAACATCCTATTATGGTAATATAGGCAACAATTGCAGTGGTTTTCCCGGGGTTGGAATCGCTCATTATAGTGTACTTTTGTCATTGTTTATGATTCCATAAACCTTTCCTTTTAATCGAGAGTTTAGGAACATACTGTTTTTTGAAGTGGAAAGAATGTCCTTTGTCTCAAAAGTATATTCTCCATCAGGGTTGAACAAGGTCAAACAAGCTTTCGAGCCTTCTTTCAGTTTTGGTGCCTCAATTTGGTATCGAGAGCGTCCTTTGGTCAATAAGGCAATAGTTTCTTCCAGCTCAAATAGGGTGTTTAATCCTCCAAAAGCCGACTCTAAGCCAATGCTGCCGCTCTTGGCATTGTCAAATTCCACACGTTTGTGTTCTATATCCATTGGAATATGGTCCGAAGTCACGAAATCTATAGTTCCATTTTTCAATCCTTTAATCAAGACCTTGCTGTCAGATTTTGTCCGTAGGGGAGGGGATACCTTAAAATGGGTGTCAAAACCCTTTAGGGTTTCATCAGAAAAGAAGAGATTATGAATGCCTACACTGCAAGTGACGTCCAAGCCCTTTTTCTTGGCCTCGGCGATCAATTTTACCGAACCGGCAGATGAAATGGTAGGAATATGCAATTTACCACCGGTATATTCCAAAATAAAAAGGTCACGAGCTATTTGGAGTTCCTCTGAAAGCGCGGGAATTCCTTTGAGTCCAAGTTTTGTTGAAACTTCTCCCTCATGTACCACCCCTTTTCCTTTAATGTCGCCATCCTGTGGAAAGGAATATACCAGCCCATCAAAATTTTGGGCATACAACAATGCTATTTTTAGCAGATTGGGATTGTAAATTTGTTTTTTGAAATCGTAGAAAGCCACGGCTCCTGCATTTTTCATATCAAAAAGCTCTGCAAGATCAACACCTTCGGCATTCTTGGTCAACGTACCCAAAGGATAAATTTTCGTTGCCTTACTTTGTCCTCGTTCTTTTAGAAACACCACATCGGAGCTGGTATCGGGCACGGGATTGGTGTTGGGGTTGAGTATAATATCGGTAAAACCACTTTTACCAGCTGTAAACAATCCGTTGGCAATGGTTTCCCGTTCTTCAAAGCCCGGTTCACCAAAGCTTACACTGCTATCGAACCACCCGAGAGAAACGTGTAGGTTATCTTTCTCCACAACCTTGCTATTGCTCTGGGTATCCAAAGAAGTGCCAATCTTTTCAATAATTCCTTTTTTGATAAGGATATCTCGCTTTTTCAAGTGAAGTTCCTTGTTCTCCGGGCATACAATTTTTGCAGACTTCAGCAGAATGTTCATGTAACAAATTTTTGAATGATAACCTCTATAAGCGCCAGAAGCAACGCTAAAATAACAAACCATTTCCAATATGCGGTAATGTTGTTCTCCGCTTTCAGATATTCAAATAGTTCTGGAAGGGAATCCATCGTGTTCACATTTTCCAATGTTCCGAGTTCCAGATATTTGAGTTCACTTTCCGTCCTAGGGTAATTAAAACTGATGTTTTGCAAGGGTTGTTCGTTCTGCAGAATAGAATAAATACCATCTTCGGTCGGGTTTTGGTCAAAAATGAGACGTACCCGATTCGGAAAGTTTTGTTGCAAAGGAATAAACTCATACCCTTCTTTGGATACCTCTAAAATATCATCATTCCCAATTTGAGCGAAAATATCCATCGTGCTTGCTTCACCAAGGGTTTGATATGGCTTTGGTATCCGAAAACTGGATTGCGCCATATTATAAAAGGTAGGCACAATCAATGGCGAGTTGATGAAATTTGAATTTTCCAATTGTAAGGGAACCGTAAAAATATAAAGACCATTATCGCCAGATAAGAATGAATCACCACCATCCATGGACAATGCCGTAGGTAGGTCAGTCTGTATTTTAAAGTACTCTTTTACGGATGGATATTGAAAATTGGTCACTTCCTGTTCAAAAACGTTGCGGTACAGCGGATGATCAAACCTTATGTTGGTCAATTGCGCATTTGAAGTTGTTTTTTGCGAAAATTGTGTGGCCGATAAGCTGGACAATAAGGTGTTATACGATGAAGTATCACTGTTTATAGCGGGAACTATGATTAAAGTTCCACCATCATTTCTAAAAGTGCGCAAGATATTTTGAAGGCTGCTTGGGATTACGGCTAAATTGTCCAGAATAACCACATTCTGATTGTCCAAATTGCTGTAATCCAATTGGTTTAGGGCATATTCTTGAAAATCGAATTCATCACCACGAAACAAGCGGTTCAAATAGTCACTGTCCGATTCGCTAATGGCCAACACCTTTATCTTTTCTTTGGAATTAATGTTAAAGTAGAATCGATTATCATACCCCAAGGCATTATCTATAATACTTAATCTTCCATTCAGTTGTTCATTTGAGGGGATTGTAAATTCAACTTCCGCATTCCCATTTGATTTAAATTTTGCGGCTGTTTTGGCAATCAATTCTTCGTCATTATATAATGAAATGGGCATTGGCTCACCTTTATTACCTCCTGAAAGAAAAACTTGGAGCGTAGCCTGTTCGTTCAAACCATCATCCACAAAAACAGAATCAATCGATACGTTTTGAATATCACTTAGCCGGATCGGAACAAAATGAGCGGTCAAACTGGAATCTAATTTGCTATTTCCAGCAGATATCCTTTCTTGAAAATCCGAAACCACAATTAGGTTTTTTATGCTGCCGCTATTTTTAGAAAACATACTATTGGCCTTTAGGCCAATTTCATTTAGATTCAACTGGTTGTAGGAGTAGGGGAGCGATAACAATGAATTCTGAATATCCGCAACCCGAACATTATTGAACGTTTTCTCGTTGGTAAACAGACTGAATTCGGTATCCTCACCAATATTTTTAATAAAATCTTGGACCACCTTTTCCAAGAATGAAATGCCATTGGTCTTGGCCTGCATACTAAAGGAGTCATCCAAATAAACAACGGTCTCCTTTTTTTGAAGGGCCGTCGTGGCAGAACTGTATGGCTGTGCAAATGCAATGATGATGGCGGCCAGGAGCAGAAGTCGCGTAGCCAGTAGCAACCACTTTTTAAGGGTATTGCTTTTTCTGGACTCCGAAACCACCTTTTGCAGCATGGCCACATTGGTGAACGAAGTTTTCTTGAAACGGCGTAGTTGAAATAAATGAATGAGAATAGGAATGATTAGAAGAAAAAGTGCCCAAAGAATTTCTGGATGTTTAAACTGCATTCCCAATATTTCTTGATCAAAGATAGGCATTAATATATTCTGATTTCAAACTTCATTTAGCAATTGTCATTGACCAATCAACAATAACAATGAACAATCCATAATTATCAATAACCTATTGTTATTATAAACAAACCGAAGAATCTTTTTTGGCACGAATTGCACCAATGCTTCGAATTAATTGTTGAACGTCATTTCGAACGGAGGTGAGAAATCTTTAGCTCATACTTTCATCTATCAACAAAAAAAGAAATAATCTTGCATAGGAGATTGTCCCAACTCAGAAAAGTATTCCCTGATTTCCTTTTGGGCATCGTCATTGGCCACGGTGATAATACTTTGCGGATTACCCAAGTTCTGCAAAGCTTCAAAATGAACAAGTTCTTTGCCGTAAATACTTTTTCCAATCTTTTTGGGATTGTCGCAGAGCCACACAAAATCCAATCCTTGTTTTTTTAAAACTTTTGCAATCTTTTTTCCTTTAAATCCAGCACCCCAGACCACTATGGGTCGGTTTGTATCGTGATTTAACTTTATAAAATAATGGAGTTTGATGTCCAAAAAATAATTTTGAGCATAGTGTTCGTGAGTGCGCGAAGTGCGCGTATCGTAATCGCGCCACAGGTGCAGCACTTGGTTGCAGGGAATAATTTTAAAACCGTATTCGTAAAATCGGAAAGTGAGGTCGTAATCTTCTGGATAACGTTTGGGTTCAAAACCTTCACATTTCTCAAAATCTTCACGATGGACCATCCAGCAAGGGGATGGGATGACACATTCTTTATAAATCTCATCAAAATTATTTCCATTTGATGTTAATCTGTTCAACCATTGCTCATACCGCTCATAACCGTTACTGATGCCACGGTTTGAAAAGTATCTTACTTGTCCAACCGCAACATGCCCCTTTCCGTTTTCATTTAATGAATTTATCATGACCTCTAATCGATTTGGCTTCATGATATCGTCTGAATCCATTCGTGTGACAAAGTCACCATTGCTATTGGCATAGCCGGTTTGAAGTGCAGGAATAATTCCGGAGCCTTTATTTTGAAAGACTTTAATACGCTCATCCTTTTTGGAGTAGGTGGTAAGTAACTCAAAACTTTTATCAGTAGAATGGTCGTTCACAGCCAATACTTCCCAATGATCATAAGTTTGATTCACAATGGAATCCAAACATTCGGAAAGAAAATGTGCAGTGTTTTTAAAAGGAATTATGATGCTAACCTTGCCGTTTTGCATGCTGCAAGGTAACTAATTCATGAGAAGTAATTTTAAGTAAATGGAAGCAAATCGGGCTCCAAATAGGTTGTTTTTGCTTTTGGGTCAGCAATTACTTCTTTTCCGTAATGTTGGAGCAACAACTCTTTGAATGAGGAGGTCAATCTCGGAAATTCAACGATAAATTCTTCAAAGGTGGTAGCATTCGATTTTTGTCTGAAATGATGCACCGCTTTTACCGCTGCCACAGTTAAGGTGATGTGATATTTAGTGCCATCTCCGTGTAATTGATCAAAATTCTTGATGGCTTCACAAGTTTTTGCAATAGCAGTTTCTTCACCGAATTGGTCTAGATAAATCCAAGCCAATTTTATATGAGCAGTATGATTGAACTTCTCTGCTGGAAATTTCTCTGTTTCAAACGCTTGGATGAAATCAGCATTTTCCATTTTATTTGCTTTTAAGAGCTTTATCAATGGCTTTTTTTACCATTTCTTCCATTATCTCATAACCAGCTTTGGTCACATGTACTTCGTCTGTGGTCAATTCGGAAGGAAGTCCGTTTCTATCATCGGTCATTTCCGAAAAATAATCCAAGTACATTACTCCTTTTGTTGCTGCCATGGCTTTGAGCATACTATTAAGCTTTGGAATTTTAATATTGGGGTTCAAACCTGGACGCCATGGATAGTCGTAGGCAGGAAGAACCGAGCAAACGATGGGACAGATACCATTGGTTTCGGCCAGCTCTACAATGGATAAAATATTATCATGAATTTGTTCGAGGGTCATGGGGCCTGTATTCCCTGCAATATCGTTGGTCCCTGCCAAAATAACTACCGCTTTGGGATTTAGGTCAATCACATCTTGGCGGAAACGAAGCAGCATCTGTGGGGTGGTCTGTCCACTTATTCCACGATTCACATAGGTATGCTCTTTAAAAAACTCTGGGTGTATATCTTTCCACATTTCAGTAATGGAATTCCCCATAAAAACCACTTGATTTTCTCCCTCTGAAGGAGCGGGGAGTTCAGCATTGGCGTTTTTATATTTTTCCAAATTGGGCCAATCTTGGGCAATGATTTTTGAAGTGCTCGAAAATCCTAAAAATGATAGCATAATCCAGAATATAGTTTGTTTTTTCACTATGTGTGGTTTTGGTTAAAAGTATGAAATTTCATTTTGAACCACCCTTATAACAAAAGCGGTATAATTCAAAAGAATTATACCGCTTGATAACATTTAGTTTGATGAATGATTAATATTTCGCGCTTTTCCCGTTGGCTTGGGTTCTTAAAATAAACGCTCTAATATCTTCATTGGCCGACTTTAAATCTTCTTTTCTCAAATACATCATGTGTCCAGAGCGATAGCCCTTAAATTCAAAACGGTCTTTCATCCTGCCGCTTGGATCAACCTGAGACATGGTGTACTTTGCTGCAAAATAAGTGCAGGCACCATCATAATAACCCGATTGCACCAAAACATTCAAGTATGGGTTCTGGGCCATAGCTTGGCGTAAGTCGTCCCTAACACTGTCATTGCTATCATCCCAAGGCCTTACTGGGCCAAACATGTTGTACTTGATGTCGGTTTTAAAATTCAATTCTTCTTGCAAGTAGTAGTTAATGGCCGGGGTAAAACTGTGCAACCAAGACGTCAATTCGGGTGAATAATCAGGTCGGGTACCTGCCAATGTTTTGTCAATTCCCAAATAACGGCTATCCAAACGTCCGATAGTGTATCCTCCTTTTTCCCTCATTAAGGCCTTCCAAAAAAATTGGGTGGGCACATCCAAGTTGTGATTCATAATATCTTTGGCATCCAATCCAGAGTAGCGGGCCATTTTATCGGCAATGGCTTTACGCTCGGAATCTGGGATAAAACCACCTTTGGCGATGGCTGGCAGCAATTCGTTAATGGTAAATTCTTCCACTTCTGGCAGCACCTCCAATAAATCCTTGCTTTGCAGATCGGACGGCAATGTCTTATGATGCCATGCAGCGGCAGCAAAATATGGAAGATTCAACGCGCTGGAAACAGGGTCATTGTCACGGAAAACTTTGTAATCAGCAGGAGAAACCATTATTACGCCGTTCAAGTACATCCATTGTTGGTTTTGAAGCGCCAAGGACAGCCCCATAACACGGGTTCCTCCATAGCTTTCCCCCACGATATATTTTGGGGAGTTCCAACGGTTGTTTCTAGAAACAAAGGTGTTAAGCCATTCGGCCAAATATTTGGTATCTGCATTGATTCCGAAGAATTTTTTGCGGTCCACTTCTTTTCCTGTCTCAGGAATTGTCCGTGAATAACCCGTATTAACTGGGTTTACGTAGACAATATCAGTGACATCCAAAACAGAATAAGGGTTTTCCTTAACGCCATAAGGCTGAACGGGATACCCTTCATCATCAATTTTAAGGATTCTAGGACCGGTGTACGCCAAGTGCATCCAAACAGAACCCGAGCCTGGACCTCCATTAAAGGAAATCAGCAAAGGTCTTGAAGACCTATCTTTTACACCATTTTTGGTGTAATAAGTGTAGTGCAAAGATGCAATAGGTTCTCCTAATTCGTCCCAAACAGGTTGTGTACCGGTGGTTGCAGAATAATCAATTCTTGAACCATCGATGGTCACGGAATGTTGGGTTGTAATTGTGGTGTCAACAGGTAATTTGCGGTTTTGGGCAAAGGCTAAGGTGGAGCATAGCGCAATGCTTAACAGTAAAAGTTTTTTCATTCTTATTTAGTTGAATTAGTCAAGTTATAAAAATAAGGAATTTGAAAGTTCTTACCTTGTTAAAAGAATTGTAAATGCCCGAAATAGGCTATTATTCTTATTTTTGGTACACTCGCTAAATCTATATCTGATGAAAAGTTTCACCCGAAGAAATTTTAATACGCTAACCGCAAAAGGAATTGGAGGGGCGGCCTTGTTATCGTCAGCGCCGTTTGCCTGTGCCATGGGCAACAATCAGGATAAAAATAAATTGGGCATTGCCCTGGTGGGATTGGGTAGTTACAGTACCTATCAGTTAGCGCCAGCCTTGCAAGATACCCAGCATTGTTATTTGGCTGGAATTGTGACGGGCACCCCTGAAAAGGAGAAGACTTGGGCAGATAAATACGGAATCCCAGAAAAGAACATCTATAATTATCAAAATTTTGATGATATCGCCAACAACGAGGATATTGATGTAGTATATGTGGTTCTCCCTAACAGTATGCATGCCGAATTTAGTATTCGTGCCGCTAAAGCAGGCAAGCACGTAATTTGTGAAAAACCCATGGGCATTAGTGTGTCCGAGTGCGATGCCATTATTAATGCGTGCGAACAAGCTGGGGTAAAACTGGGTATCGGCTATCGTTTGCATTCCGAACCCTGCACACAGCAGGTTAAGGATTATGTTAAGAAAAAAACCTTTGGCGATATCTTATTTGTATCTGCCGATGCTGCCTATCGTTCTGTTGGAAATCCAAATCAGTGGCGATTGAACAAAGAATTGTCCGGTGGCGGTGCCTTAATGAATATGGGGGTGTATGCTGTGCAGAGTACCATTTATGGTACTGGTGAAAATCCAATTTCGGTGGCTGCGCAGGAATTTAGTACCCGACCTGAGTATTTTAAAGATACCGATGAAACTATTACGGCCCAATTTGAATTTCCGAGTGGAGCAGTTGGGAATATTTCCACCTCACACAATTTTAATGCGAATGCGATGTATGTTTCGGGAACTAAGGGATGGTTTAGATTACAGCCCGCCAACAATTATGGTCCGTTGAGTGGTGAGACTTCAAGAGGAGATACCATTAAATTCCCACACGAAAGCCAGCAAAAACTGCAAATGGATGATTTTGCACGGCACGTGTTGTTCGGTGAACCCAACAAAGCACCAGGCGAAATGGGCAAACGCGATATGATCATTGTAGAAGCTATCTACAAATCCATTGCGAATGGGGGAGAAAGGATTGCCTTGGACTTTGAACCAGGTTATGGGTTCGGGGGATGATATTATTAAGGTGAGCCCGCTCTATAGTTTAAATTCGGTAATATGTTCTTCTCTGTCAAAAATATGGGGATAGTGTTCTTTGATATTGTTTTTCATGAACTCTAGTGGAACATCATCAAAATATCCGTAATCTTCAATGTACTCCATAAATCGCGTGCCGTAACTGTTATATGCTTGTAAAAATGAGTTGTTTTCGCCATCAAACTCCAAAGGTTCTACGTTCAATTTTTTACACAAAGTTTTATTGAAAGCTGGTGACATCTTCAACCACTTATTGTTAAGGAATACATTTACCATCCCGTGAGGTGTAAGTTCGTTGGAACCAAACTTTTCGGTCAATCTTTCCACGGCAATATGGTTCTTTACCTTTCCCAAGTGAAGTCTGGCAGGTATCTGCATCGCTCTAAGTCCAGCAATCAGCAATATGGATTTTTCCACACAATTTCCTGCTGATTTTTCAGCAATGTTACTGGCTCTGTAATTTGCTTTGGCAAGACTAATCCTATACGGGTCATATTTCCAGTCATCACGAACCTTGGTATATAGTCCAATCGCTTTTTCCTTATCTGTTAATGAATTCTCAGTAAATTCTGATATGAGTTTTTGCATTGATTCACTTTCAAAATCAAAAAAATAGGAAGATGCTAAATATTTCATTGAATCTTTTTCCTTTTAAATTAATACATAATTACTTAAGTGCCTAAACTGAAAACATATTCATTCCTAAAATAAATAGTATTCTTTTGAAATAATTGTAAGCTAAGCTTAGCCTAAAAGCGCTCAAAAACTCCAAGACCAAAAAGCGCAAAATCATATTTTACAGGGTCGTTGGGGTCCAGTTTTCGGAGATTCTTATCCAATTCTTGCAATGCCTTGGCATCATTTTGTTTGCGACTGAGCAGCTTTAATTTGCGGGCCACATTGCCGGAATGCACATCCAGAGGGCAGGATAGTTTGGCAGGTTCAATGTCCTTCCACAATCCAAAATCAACTCCGGTACTGTTATTCCGAACCATCCAACGTAATAGCATATTAATCCGCTTGGCAGCAGAACCTTTGTTGGGGTCGGAAACGTGCTTTTGGGTGCGGGGTTGGTGCGGCATTTCAAAAAATACTTCTTTGAACTTGGAAATGGCAGGCTGCATGGAGTCTTTGGTCTGGTGTTGGGTAAACACAGCTTCCAAACCTCCGTGATTCTTATAAATATTCTGCAAACTGGTTACAAAGTAACCAAGGTCCAGTCCATTAAAGGTGCGGTGCACAAAAGGGGAAAGCTTTTCCAGGTCGTCCTCGGTATGATTCATTATAAAATCATAGGGTGTATTACCCATCAAATCCATTAATTTTGTGGCATTGTTGATGATACTTTTACGGTTGCCCCACGCAATGGTTGCCGTTAAAAAAGCGCTGATCTCAATATCTTCTTTTTGGGTAAATCGGTGAGGAACCTGTATGGGGTCATCTTCCAAAAACTTAGGGTGGTTGTACTCCAACACCTTGGCATCCAAGAAATCTTTGAGCTCTGCTTTGGTCATATCAGTCTTTGGAAACGATCAAACCATCCACCATGGTGAGCTTGCGATCCGCCATATCGGCCAATTCTCTGTTGTGCGTCACCAAAACAAAAGTCTGTCCGAATTCATCACGCAGTTGAAAAAATAGTTTATGCAGATTATCTGCACTTTCGGAGTCCAAGTTTCCGCTAGGTTCATCCGCCAAAACCACAGATGGATTGTTCATTAAGGAACGGGCCACGGCAACGCGCTGCTGTTCACCTCCAGAGAGGGCATTGGGTTTATGGTCGTAGCGGTCCTTCAATCCTAAAAAGTCCAATAATTCCTTGGCGCGCTTTTCTGATTCGCCTCGTGGAGTTTTTTTAATAAACGCTGGAATACAAACATTCTCCAATGCCGTAAACTCGGGCAACAACTGGTGAAACTGGAATATAAATCCGATATGCTCGTTTCGGAACTTCGCCAAACTCTTGTCGTTGAGCTGGTTTACGTCGGTATCGTTGATTGCAAGAGTGCTTTCGCCTTTATTGGTCGGGGTGTCCAAGGTTCCAAGAATTTGCAACAAAGTGGTTTTTCCAGCGCCTGAGGCACCAACAATGGAAACCACTTCGCCTTTTTTTATTTCTAGATCAACTCCTTGCAAAACCTTAAGGTCTCCGTAACTTTTTTGAATATTTGTGGCCTTTATCATAAGTACAACTTCGCTGGTCGAAGATAATCATTACAGTTGTATCGCAAAGATGGGGGTTTTGACACGAATTCCACAAATTTTCATTAAGTATACTTGTGTCATTTTGAGCAAAGAGAAAAATCTCATGAAAAAACATGAATAAGTTTAATGCAGTAATTTCGACCAAGCAATCTATAAATATTTGTTATAAATAGTTTTCTCAATCAAATATTGTTTAACTTTGAATTAAAATGAATAAACAAAATAATTCAGGATTGGAAACCGCAATTTTAGCCGCAGGGTGTTTTTGGTGTACCGAAGCTGTTTTTCAACGGCTAAATGGAGTAGAGGAAGTGGTTTCGGGCTTTACAGGCGGAAATATTAAAAATCCCGCTTACCGTGAGATTACCACTGGAAGAACAGGACATGCCGAAGGTATTAAAATTACTTTTGATGCCTCAAAAATATCGTATGCCGAATTGTTGGAAGTGTTTTTTGCTACGCACGACCCTACAACATTGAACCGACAAGGCAACGATGTGGGTACGCAATACCGTAGTGAAATTTTTTATACCTCTCCTGAACAAAAACAACTAGCTGAAGATTTTATCGAACTTTTAGAGAAAGAAAATATATTTGAATCCCCCATTGTGACTGCCGTTTCCGAAGCCAAGCCATTTTATGTGGCTGAGGATGAGCATCAAGATTATTACAACGAACATCGGCAACAACCGTATTGCCAAATTATAATTGATCCGAAGATCAAAAAACTGAACAACTATTTTTCAAAAAAGCTAAAGCATGGCACCGTATAGAAACCTCGAAGAGTATAACATTGAAATTACTAATGAGGTAAAAGATCATTTTTCCAAAATTGTGGATGACATCGGTGAAGATGTGACCAGAGAAGGGCTTATTAAAACTCCAGAGCGTGCCGCCAAGGCCATGCTTTTCCTTACCCAAGGCTATAAGCAGGATGCCGAAGAAATCCTTAAAGGTGCTATGTTCAAAGAAAGTTATGATGACATGGTCATTATAAAGGATATAGAACTGTACTCCCTGTGTGAGCACCATATGTTGCCATTTTTCGGGAAAGCGCACGTGGCCTATATTCCTAACGGACATATTGTTGGTTTGAGCAAAATTCCCCGTATTGTAGATGTATTTGCCCGTAGATTGCAGGTGCAAGAACGTTTAACGCATGATATATTGGAGTGCATCAACAATACATTAAAACCAAAGGGGGTTGCCGTTGTTATTGAAGCATCCCACATGTGCATGATGATGCGCGGTGTACAAAAACAAAACTCGGTAACAACAACATCAGGCTTTAGAGGGCAGTTTGAGAAAATCGAAACACGAAACGAGTTTTTAAAGCTGATTAGCGCCGATTTGTCCTAAACCGTTTTTCAATTTAAGCGGGAATCGCTATTTTTCCGCATGGCAGTAGAAAAAGACAATAAATATCGTAATCTCTTTTTGGGATTATTGTTCGATGCCGTTGGGATGTTATCCTTTGTTATTCCTGGTATAGGTGAATTTTCCGATGTGATTTGGGCTCCCTTGGCCGGTTGGCTCATGACCCGGCTTTATAAAGGTAGGGTAGGGCAGGCCGCCGGTCTCATTGCTTTTACAGAGGAATTGGTCCCTGGGATGGATGTGATCCCAACTTTTACATTGACTTGGATCTACACCTATCTTTTGAACAAGAAAAAAGGTCAAGCTAAAAAAGATTGACCTTTAGTTTATTCCGATTTATTCTAGAAAGGGCGTCAGTTCGAGTTTTTCCTTCGAAAAAGTATCTAAAACAAGTTTTTTGTGATTGAAAGCACTATAGCCTTATACAGTTCAAGAGTAATATCTCATTTCGAACAAAGTGAGAAATCCTATTGCAAACTCAAAAATTATGAGATTCCTCGTCGCTTCGCTCTGTCGGAATGACAACTGTACTGAAAAATCACTCGAATTAACGAATTTCAGATTAATATCCATCACTTTTTTTACAACGGAACATTCAAATTTAAAGAAATATTTCTTCCAATATTGGCTATGCCATCCGCTTTTAATCTGGATAAGTGAGAGATATAATTCTTGTCAAAAAGGTTATTTCCAGTAATGGAGTATCCCACTTTTTGATTAAAGATTCGCATATCGCCACCAATACCTATATTAAACAGGTTATATCTAGGGGTCTTTGTTTCAAAATCCGCTACTTTGTTTTGATCAAAAAAGGTTTGAAGCGTAACAAATGCGTAGCATTTATAGTCTTGATTTCTTTTTTTCCATTCCACTCTAAGTGTGTTCGTCCAACGATTGGCCGGAATCAATGGTAGGTTGGAATTATCCTCTAGCTCACCAAAAACAATGTCGTAACTACTCTCCAAATGTAGCCAATCTATAGGATGGGGATGTAAGTGGAATCCAAATTCACCTCCGTACAAAATCGCATTTTGCTGTTGAAAGTCATAGATTGGGTCCAATTCCCTGAATTCTCCCGTAGGCTCTAAATAAATATAGTCGTTTACGATATTGTAGAAGGTATTGACATAAGCTTCAATATGTTTGTTTCCATACTCTAATGCCAAATCCATCTGGAAGTTTTGCTCACTATCCAAATCAGGATTTCCAATTTCCACTCGGTTGGCCCCACTGTGCAATCCATTGGATGATAATTCGGATAAGTTGGGAGCCCTGAAGCCTGTAGCAAAATTTAAACGCCCTATAATATTCTGGGTAAGGTCCATACGATACCCTACAGCAGCATTAAAACTGTTAAAATCTTTACTCAAAGCAGGTATGTACTCCTCATCACCTTCAATACCACTTTCTTCTCCGTTTATAGATCTTAAATCATAACGCAAACCTATTTGAAGGTCACTCTTGTCAAAATGGATATGGGAAGTGGCCAAAACTCCAAAATCATTGGTAATGGCATCGGGCACCAATACTTCTTCTCCAAAGTTTTCATTGGTCTGGTGCATCCCCTGTATTCCAAAGATGGTAGTCATTTTACCCCATTGCGGGTTGAACTGGATATTATAGTTGAACGTTTTCAAACGCATGTCCAAGGCAGCTCCTTCTTCCTCTTCCATATGCTCTTCCTCTGCATGCTCCTCTTCTTCGGCGTGCTCTTCGCCTTCATGCTCCTCGTGGTGATGCTCTTCGAACTCTTTTCTATTATTTATTGTGTAACCAAAGGTAGCCTCCAAACTGGATTTTTTAAAAAAGAGGTTGTTTTTAGAACTCAAAATATGGGTGGAAAGTTCTTGGTAGGGCTCCAAAGGGTCACGGTCGTTGTTTTGAACCCCGATTTCTTCAGGAATACCGAGTTCGGAAGCATTATAGTTATACCTAAGTTCCGTTTTAAATTTAGATGCTTGGTAGGCTAGCCCTGTTTTTAGGTCAGCCTCGTTGAATCTGGAATTGGTGACACTTGTACCATCCCCGGTTTCGTAATCGGCATTGGAAGCATAGGCACCACGTACCAAGAACTTCAATTTTTCTCCCGAAGTCTTAAAACCAGCATTGGCATTATAACCTAGGGTATTGGTGAAGTGTCTCATGTTTACGTCTCCAGATGTTTCGCCTGATGATTCAAATTTTTCTGGATTCAAATACAAAACACCTCCCAATGCATCGGAACCGTATAATAACGAAGCAGGTCCTTTTATAACTTCAACACTTGAAATACCGGCATCGTTAAGGCCCAATCCATGTTCGCCGCCATATTGCTGATTTTCCAAACGCACTCCTTGCGTGTAAACCAAAACTCGGTTAAAGCTCAAACCACGGATAACAGGTTTTCCAATCCCAACACCTGTGGAAACTGAGGAAACTCCTGGAATATTTGTAATTCCTTCGGAAAGTGTAATACCTCCTTGTTGTTTTAGTTCTTCCATGGATTTTTGTTCCACCTTCATTACGTTCTCTCGCTGTAATTTGTGGAAGGGGGTGGAAAGAACCACTTCATCCATCTCTATGGCCGAAGGAGTCATTTGATAATCAAATTTATTGCTGCCTAAACCAATTTCTAAGGAAGTGGAGTAGGTTTCAAATCCAATATAGGAGATGACTAGTTTATAGTTGCCTTCTGGCAAGTTTTTTAGTGTGTAGTTTCCATTTTGGTCAGTTACCGCACCATTTTCCAATTGTGGTATATATACGGAGACTTGTTCTAAGGGTTCACCGCTTTCAGCGTCTATAATCTTACCTGATAGTGTATTTTGCGAATATGTTAAAAAGGGAATCAATGCCAAAAGCATTGAAATATAAAATTGTTTCATTGTAAATAATAAATGGTTTAAAAAACTTAAATCAATCGGTAATTGCTATGAAACAGATGGGGGACCCCGTAAAGCCTGAAAAGAAACCTCTTGAGGCTTATAAATAAATTTGTAAATAGTGGTCGTGTACCGTATCTCTGGTATTTCAACCGGAATGTAAGTAAAAGAAGAATTAAAAAGTACTTTGTTGGAGAGGGTAAAATCGTGAAAATCACAATCTAGATTACTATTGTGAATGTGATTTGTACCATACGCAATACATTGTTCCTCCTTGTTGTGTTCATATAAGGCGTGTCCCAATTTTATTAAAGAAGGGGCCAACACTGCCACCACCATCAAAAGGGAAGCAAATGCGAGAATACGCTTATGGAGGTTGGTAATCATATAACACAAAAGTAACCAAGGTAACTTGTCTTATTGTGTTAAAGAAACTATAAACTATGGTAACAAAGCACCTAAACCTAACCGTTTTAGCATCTTTTTCTCAAAATTCCAGAAAAATTGATACTGACCGAACAACCATCCGATAAGAACAAGAAGGATTTGATAGATTGGAAAAATCAAGAGAATACGAAGCGTCCAATACACTGCACCCGGTACATTATCATTGTCCAATCCTATAAAATGAACCAATGGACCAGCTAATTTCCCTGCAGCACTTCCGGTTAAAGCAAAAACAATGAAAATGGCAATCATTTCCCATTTGTAATCCACTTTCCATTTGTTTTCCACTTTTTTAAAGCACCAAATAAAAAACTTGACCAAAACAAAATAGAGAATGGGAGTCGTTGTAATAAGAACTAGCCATGCGTAGGTATTGTCTTTATAACCAAAAACATTGATAAAGCCTTGAGAAATGGCGTAAGCAGTCAATAAAGTTAATGCAGCACCCAAAAAGGGAAATATAAGCTGCCAGTTCTTCTGGATTTCCCAGCGTTGTTTTAGTTTTTGCATTTTTCGATTTAATTAATGCAAAAATAGCATATTAAATTCTTGGGAGAAAAGGCCCCAACCTTTGATTATATTTTCTTTGAAAATAAATAAAGTAGTTATAGAGTTTGTAGTTGACCTCGTAGCCATAATCTATACTTGGGTCATAATTGATTTGCAATTCGTACAAATTGGGATTCCACCTTTGCGGCTGCAACACCCTTTGGTTCCAAGTAATCACCATGATTTCGTTTCGGTTTTCCAAGAAGGTTTGGGAATAATACCCTTCGGGTCTTGCGATGGAATTTAACCAGGTATAAAAACCAGGTTCAATGATGATGATTTCATATTCGGTTTCATCATCCGAAATTTCTACAGGCTCATCATTGTTTGATTGGAATACTTCCTTTTCTTCGCTGGTAACGTCCAATGTCGTTTTTTGAGAAGTACAAGAATTTAGACCAACACAAAGTGTTAGGCAAAACAAAACTGAATTAAATAGCTGCTTTTTCATATTCTTAAAATACAAAAAAAGCCACTTGAATTTTCAAGTGGCTTTGTTAAATATAGTTAAGCTATAATTTTATTTTCCGAAAAGTCCACCTAGCACTCCGCCGAGACCGCTCTTTTTCTGACCGCCACTGTTTAAAACCATTCCAGCTAAATCATCAATAACACTGCCATCGCCATCACTGTCCAAAAAGGTTTCAATCAAGGATTGTTGCTTCGCTGCTGCTTTATTACCACCCATGAGTCCACCTAACAAACCGTTAAGTCCATCTGGGCTACTTACATTTTGCTGTCTTGTTTGTTTTCCCAAATAGCCTAAAAGAATCGGGGCTGCAATTTTTAATATTTGTGCAACCGAGCCTGCATCGATTCCGGATTTGGAACTCAACGCATTTTCTACTTGTGGTTGTTTAGATCCTAATACATGACCCAATATTCCGGCCCCATCATCCATAACATTTTGGTCCACGCCTCCTCCAAAAAGGCCTCCCAAATCATCCAAAATTCCACCATCGTGTTTGGCCGACAATGCGTCCATAAGTCCTTGCGCTCCCCCTGGGGTTGACGCATTCTTTTTCATAGCGCCCATTAAAAGTGGCATTGCCATGCTTAAAACTTCTGCTGTTTTATTTTCTGGTTGCCCTGTTTGTCCAGCGACACCACTGACCAACTGTTTTCCCACTGGGCTATTGATCAAATCTAATAATCCTGACATTGTGTTAGTGTTAAGGTTAAAAGGGCAATGTACGAAAAAGTAGGTTTTGAATGATTGTTTGCAGTAAGAATACCCATCACTTTAGTGATTTGATAACCTTCTGGGCCAATTCCACTCCAATGCGCTCTTGTGCTTCGACTGTGGAACCACCCACATGGGGGCTTAGTGAAATTTTGGGATTCATCAATATTTTGATTTCTGGACTGGGTTCAGATTCGTACACATCGAGTCCGGCAAAGGATAGATGGTCTGTATCCAAAGCATCCACTAAGGCCACTTCGTCCAATACACCACCTCGTGATGTATTGATGATACCAGCTCCTGGCTTCATTAGCCCAAGTTCTTTTTTGCCGATTATGTATTTTTCTTGAGATGGTACATGCAGACTTATAAAATCAGAGTTGGCAAGTACTTCCTTTAAATCACTACTTTGTAATTTAAAATCAATGGATTGTTCATCAAAAAAAGAAAGCGTCAAAGTTGCCTCTTTTGTATGATGGTCAGTAAACATGACTTCCATGCCCATAGCCAGCGCTATTTTAGCTGTGGCCTGCCCAATTCTTCCAAAACCAATAATTCCCAAAGTTTTTCCTCGAAGTTCTACCCCTCCAGCATAGCTCTTTTTAAGTTGTTTAAATTGGCTGTCACCTTCCAATGGCATATTTCGATTAGAGTCGTGCAAAAACCGAACGCCGTTGAGCAAGTGTGCGAAAACAAGTTCCGCTACTGATTCTGAAGATGCTTCGGGGGTATTAAATACTTTTATTCCTTTGGATTCTGCATATTTTACATCAATATTGTCTAAACCAACACCACCACGCCCAATCAATTTTAAGCTTGGGCAGTCATCAATTAAATTTTTGTCAACTTTGGTGGCACTGCGGACCAAAAGCCCTTCAATCTTATTTTTTTTGATATAGTTTGCCAATTGCTCTTGGGCAACCCTTGTGTTTTTTACTTCGAAACCTTCTTTTTCGAGTAAATCAATTCCTGATTGGGCTAAGCCATCATTGGCTAGTATGACTTTCATAAATGTTGAATTATAAGTTTTAAGTGCTAAATGCTTTTTTGACTGGTTTTCACGATTTTGGTCAGAATTTTAATGAGTTGGTCATTTTCATTGAGGTATTCGGATAGTTCTAACTCGGATAGATTGGCCTCCTTGATCAATTTTAGCCAATATCTGGTTTCCCTCGCTTCTTTGGAGGCAATTGCCATTTTTGAAAAAAAGTCTTTCTTGGATTGTCCAGCTCCAGCTTCTGCCACGTTAGCCCCGATACTTGTCGATGAACGAAGAAGTTGATCAGCAAACATATACTCCTTGTTGCTTTTCAAGTCTTTTACCAACTTGATAACACTCAAAGAGAACTGAAAACTTCCTTCTTCAATCAACACTTAAAATTTAGAACTTAAAATTGATAGACACTATCCTTTCTTTTCGAGTTCACTCATTATATCCACCAATACGCCTACACTTTCCAAGGGCAATGCATTGTACATCGAGGCGCGATAACCACCTACAGATCGGTGTCCATTGATTCCGTTTATGCCGGCCTCTTTGCACATTTCATCAAATACATCTTTTAATTCATCATCGGTGATGTTAAAAGTGGCATTCATATTGGAGCGATCTTCTTTGGCAGCAAAACCAGAGAAAACAGGGTTGAGTTCAATTTCAGAGTAAATTAAGTTCGCTTTACGTTCGTTAATTTCTTCAATTGCAGCAATTCCCCCCAAATCTTTCAACCATTGCATGGTAAGCATCGAAACATACACTGCAAAAACGGGAGGGGTATTGAACATACTGTCCTTAGCTATGTGAACGGAATAATCCATCATAGATGGAATACTTCTTGATACTTTACCCAAAATACCCTCTTTTATCACCACAAGAGTTGTTCCTGCAGGACCCATATTTTTTTGTGCACCTGCATAGATTAAATCAAACTGTGAAAAGTCCATTTGTCTCGAAAAAATATCGGAGCTCATATCGCACACCAATGGCACATCGGTTTTAGGAAATTCCTTGAACTGTGTTCCGTAAATGGTATTGTTGGAGGTAAGGTGTAGATAATCCAAATCCGAAGGGATTTCATAACCTTTTGGGATATACTTAAAGTTATCTTCCTGAGAGGAAGCTACTTCCACAATATCACCAAACAAGCGAGCTTCCTTAATGGCTTTTTGACTCCATGTTCCCGTGTTCACATATCCCGCTTTTTTATCCAACAGGTTAAAGGCCGTCATTAAAAATTGCATGCTCGCACCACCCTGAAGGAACAAAGCTTGATATCCTTTGTCCTCGAGCCCCAAGAGCTCCAGTGCCAACGAGCGGGCTTTTTCCATAATGGCAACAAACTCTTTGCTGCGGTGGGATATTTCTATAAGTGAAAGACCAATACCATCCAGTTCCTGGACGGCCTCGGAGGCCTTTAGCATTACCTCTGCGGGTAAAATGCATGGGCCTGCGCTAAAATTATGCTTTTTCATTTCCTTGGTTTAAGGGGTAAAGGTCTTAAAAATTGTTGGATCTATAAACCATTACGAAGGTTAGGTTTTTCTTAAAGTTTCAACAGGAATTCCATAGTATCAACTCCATCAGCATAGTCGTTTAAACTTGGTTTTTGGGTTTCCCCAAAATTGACTTCGTCCTCCCTTGATTCGCTAGAAACGATACATTGAATTTGTTCATCAAGTTCTTCCAATTTCTCTCGTAGACTTATTTCATCATCATAATAGGAATAAAACAATGCAGAAATAGGAGAGGTGAGGGCTTCATCCTCTTTTAAAACCAAGAATCCGTTGTCCAAAATTTTGAATTCACTCATCAGATAAACTGCTTTATTGTAATCGTAGTTGTTGGCGTATTTATGCTGATGAATAATGTCATTGTAATCATACAATGCTTTGAACAATGTATCAAAATCATAGTCTTTGGGCACATAGATTTTGGATACATTGCGGCAACCCAATCCATAATATCTAAAAATATCCTCGCCGAGCGCTTTTAGTTCTTCCTCGGATTCATTTCCCGTCAGTACGGCAACCGAATTTCTGTTTTTTCGAATGATGTTGGGTTTATTGCCAAAATAATACTCAAAATAGCGGCTTGTATTGTTGCTTCCCGTGGCGATAACAGCATCGAAATACTCCATTTTTCCATCTATAAATTCGATTTTATCAGCGAGTGAAGGTTCCTGCTGAATCAAATATTTGGAGAGATGGGGAAGTAGCACTTTATCGTTGGAAGATAACTTGGCCAGCACCTTGTTGCCCGAAAGCAATACACATAAAAAGTCATGAAACCCAACCAGTGGGATATTTCCTGCCATCACAATGCCTACTGTTTTTGGCTCAATATTCTTATTAAAGGTGTAGTTGGACAACCATTCCTTGAGATTTTCTTCTGTGAGCAAATCACCCCATTGCTGAAGAGAAAATAAAATATTATCCTCGGTAAACCATCCATTGTGGTGTCCCGCTCTTGCAACTATTTCCTTCAATTCGGAATTCACTTCAACGTTCTCAGAATAACATTTATCACAAAAATCCGTTAGGTATTTTCCAAGTTTAACAAAAGCATCTATGGTATTTGTATCTGGTGCCATTAAATTTGTACACTAATTTACTAGGGTTTATTTTTGTCAAAAGTAAGCATGCTGATAAGAATCAGCCCAAAAGGAAAAGAAAATTATGGCAATTATTATAACTGATGAGTGCATAAATTGTGGTGCTTGCGAGCCAGAATGCCCTAACACAGCAATTTATGAAGGTGCAGATGAATGGAGATATAGCGATGGAACTTCGTTGACCGGCGATGTGGTATTGCCAAATGGCAATGAGGTTAATGCGGATGAAGTTCAAGAACCTGTTAGCGATGAGCTTTATTATATAGTCCCGGACAAATGCACGGAGTGTCAAGGATTTCACGAAGAACCTCAATGTGCGGCCGTATGCCCGGTAGATTGTTGTGTTCCCGATGAAGATCACGAAGAAACTGAAGACGAACTATTGGGCAAGCAAAAGTTTATGCACCCTGATGGTTAAGCAATAAAAAACATTTAATTTAGCCCGAATCTTAAAATGGTTCGGGTTTTTTATGCAAGAAAAAGAGAAGGCATACAACGGTATTTGGAAACAGGCGGGATGCATATTGTCCCTAATCGCCATTTTCGGCATCATTGCCTTGGTTATTATAGGCCTTTATTTATTGATTCAAGGCTTTTAGTCCCAGTACCAAAACTTCAACTTATATTTGCAGCCTTAAAATCAGTTTTCAATTACCAGTGTTCAATAATCAATGACCGATGAAACCATAATTGTTGAGGCTGAAAGAGTGCAAAACACTTGAATTCTGATGTCTAAAATCTGAAATCTAATATCTAATAGCTAGCGAATGAAGGCCGGTATTGTAGGATTACCCAACGTTGGAAAATCAACGCTTTTTAACTGTTTGTCCAACGCTAAGGCACAAAGTGCCAACTTCCCTTTTTGTACCATTGAACCCAATATTGGCGTGGTGAACGTACCTGACCAACGTTTGGAGAAATTGGAGGAATTGGTAAATCCGGAACGTGTTCTTCCTGCTACCGTAGAGATTGTTGATATTGCCGGTTTGGTAAAAGGTGCCAGTAAAGGGGAAGGACTTGGTAACCAGTTTTTGGGAAATATCCGGGAAACCGATGCTATTCTCCACGTTCTTCGTTGTTTTGATAATGATAACGTAGTGCACGTTGATGGTTCTGTGGACCCAATCAGGGACAAGGAGACCATTGATATGGAATTGCAGCTAAAAGATTTAGAGAGCGTTGAGAAAAAGCTCGATAAGGTAAAACGTGCTGCCAAAACAGGTAATAAGGAAGCACAGAAAGAAGAGGCGGTATTATCCGCACTTAAAGAAGGTTTGGAAGCCGGAAAATCCATTAGAGCTATTGAAGTTAGTGAAGATGGCCGTGAAGAATTCGTGAAACCACTACAATTGATTACGGATAAACCCGTAATGTACGTTTGCAATGTGGACGAAGGCGCTGCTGTTGATGGTAACGCTTATGTTGATAAAGTGAAGGAAACTGTAGCCGATGAAAATGCCGAAGTTATCTTTTTAGCAGTAGGTACCGAAGCTGATATCACCGAACTGGAATCTTATGAGGAACGCCAAATGTTTTTGGAAGATATTGGACTTTCAGAACCAGGTTCCGCCAAATTAATTCGTGGCGCATACAAATTATTGGATTTGGAAACCTATTTCACCGCAGGGGAAAAAGAAGTTCGTGCTTGGACCATTCCCGTTGGTGCAACAGCTCCACAAGCCGCAGGCGTTATCCACACCGATTTTGAAAAAGGCTTTATCCGTGCCGAAGTCATTGCCTACGACGATTACGTAAAATATGGCAGCGAAGCCAAGGTGAAAGAAGCTGGTCGTATGCGTGTAGAGGGTAAAGAATACATCGTTAAGGACGGAGATGTTATGCACTTTAGGTTCAACGTGTAATCGCTGGGCATTGTAATCAATACAATTTACTACTTTTCAGTTTACGGGTATAAAATAGCTTTGCTATATGTCCAGTAAAGGTTTAGGAATTTTATATGGGGTTTCGGGAGTGGTTTTATTCTCCTCAAAGGCCGTAATGGTAAAATTGGCGTATCGATACGAAGTTGATACCTTGGATTTACTCCTTTTTCGAATGCTGTTTTCTCTACCTTTTTATGTTTTCATTCTTTTTTTGATTCGAAAAAAACCATCAAAATCAAAAATTGTTGCCAAAGATTACGCTTGGCTGTTCCTGTTTGGATTTGTGGGCTACTATTTGGCCAGTTATTTTGATTTTTTGGGACTGAATTACATCAAGGCAGGGCTGGAGCGGATTATACTGTTTGTATATCCTACTATCGTTGTATTTCTTACCTGGTTGATTTTCAGGAAAAAGATTACCCAAGTGCAGTTTATTGCCATTCTTATAACCTACGTGGGGGTACTGATTACTTTTTGGGATGAATTGGATGTTGCAGGGAATAGTGTTTTAATCGGAGGTTTTTTAGTATTGTTGAGCGCCATCACCTATGCTTCTTATTTGGTGGGTAGCGGGTGGTTGATTCCTAAGTTTGGGGTGCTTCGCTTTACATGCTATGCCATGATTGTATCCACCATCTGTATTTTAATGCATTATTTAGTTTCCGGAAACTGGGAATTTATGAACTACCCTTGGCCCGTTTATGCGTACGGTTTGGCCATGGCCATTTTTGCTACATTGATTCCATCCTTTTTGGTTTCAGCAGCAATCGAAAGGATGGGAGCCTCCAATTTTTCAATTTTGGGAAGCTTGGGACCTATTTCCACTATTTTGCTCGCCTTTGTGTTTTTGGACGAAAAACTCACATATTGGCAGCTCGTTGGAATGCTGGTTGTTATTTTTGGAGTGACTTATCTGTCAATCCAAGGCAAAAAGCGGGCTAAAGGCTGATATATATTAACAATTATTGTTTTCTATTGTTGATTACTTTCTACCGAACACCCTTTTATTTTTGCTCCTAAATTTTATATTGCAATGATTAACCCTTACTAATGGCAGACACTCAATATACTGAGGATAATATCCGATCACTGGATTGGAAGGAGCATATTCGCATGCGTCCGGGGATGTACATTGGAAAATTGGGCGACGGTTCCTCCGCAGATGACGGTATTTACATTCTTCTAAAAGAAGTGCTCGATAACTCTATCGATGAGTTTGTTATGGGGGCGGGAAAGACTATCGAAATCAACATCAAGGACAATACCGTTCACGTTCGCGATTACGGTCGTGGAATTCCACTCGGAAAAGTGGTGGATGTAGTTTCCAAAATGAACACCGGTGGAAAGTACGATACACGCGCCTTTAAAAAATCCGTAGGATTGAACGGGGTAGGAACCAAGGCAGTCAACGCCCTTTCTACTTATTTTAAGGTTGAATCCAATAGGGATGGGCAATCCAAATCCGCTGAGTTTAAAACAGGGAATTTGGTAAACGAAGAACTTTTGGAAGAATCTTCCAGAAGAAAAGGGACCAAGGTGAGTTTCATACCGGATGAATCCATCTTTAAAAAATACAAGTACAGGAACGAGTATGTAGAGCGAATGCTCAAATACTACGTTTACCTGAATCCTGGTCTGACCATTGTTTTTAATGGAGAAAAATTTCATTCCGAGAATGGTCTAAAGGATTTATTGGAAGACAACAACAATAACGAAGACTTTTTGTATCCCATCATACATCTTAAAGGTGATGATATTGAAGTGGCGATGACCCACAGCAAGACTCAGTACAGCGAGGAATATCATTCCTTTGTAAATGGGCAACATACTACGCAAGGAGGAACGCATCAATCTGCATTCAGAGAGGCTATAGTTAAAACTGTCCGTGATTTTTATGGTAAAAATTACGATGCTTCGGATATTCGAAAATCCATCATATCTGCAGTTTCCATCAAAGTAATGGAACCCGTTTTCGAGAGTCAGACCAAAACAAAACTAGGTTCCACCGATATGGGAGGCGACCTGCCAACAGTTCGAACTTATATAAACGATTTTGTTGGTACGCAGCTGGACAACTATCTGCATAAAAATCCACAAACGGCAGAAGCACTTCAAAAGAAAATAGTACAGGCAGAAAAGGAACGCAAGGAACTTTCTGGAATTCGAAAATTGGCCAGGGACCGCGCCAAAAAAGCAAGTCTCCACAACAAAAAGCTAAGGGATTGTCGCGTGCATTTACAGGATATGAAAAAAGACCGACGCTTGGAGTCTACCTTGTTTATTACTGAGGGGGATTCTGCATCGGGCTCCATTACCAAATCCAGGGATGTAAACACGCAAGCGGTATTTAGCCTTCGGGGCAAACCGTTGAACTCTTACGGCATGTCCAAAAAGATTGTGTACGAAAACGAAGAATTCAATCTTTTGCAAGCAGCACTCAATATTGAGGACTCCATGGAAGACCTTAGGTACAACAATATTGTAATAGCAACCGATGCCGATGTGGATGGAATGCATATTCGTTTATTGTTAATTACCTTCTTTCTGCAATTTTTCCCGGAATTGATTAAAGAGAACCATTTATATATTCTTCAAACCCCATTGTTTAGGGTGCGCAATAAAAAGGAAACCATTTATTGTTATAGTGACGAAGAAAGAAGAAATGCCATTGAGAAACTTACTGGAAAACCAGAAATAACCCGTTTTAAAGGGTTGGGCGAGATTTCTCCGGATGAGTTTAAACATTTTATTGGTGATGATATTCGTCTTGAACCTGTGATGCTCGACAAGGCCATGAGTATTGATGCCCTTTTAAAGTTTTATATGGGTAAAAATACACCAGATAGGCAAGAGTTTATCATCAATAACCTTAAAGTAGAGCTTGACCTAGTGGAAGAAAACCAACTGCAACCCAAATAAATGCTACCTTTCTAAATGGAAGAGAACGAAGAACTGAACGATGAAAGTTTAGATAACCAAGACGAGTCCCAAGATAGCCTGGTAAAGGTAACTGGAATGTACAAGGATTGGTTTTTGGATTACGCTTCCTATGTAATTTTGGAGCGTGCCGTACCCGCCATCGAAGATGGCTTTAAACCTGTACAGCGCAGAATTATGCACTCGTTGAAAGAGTTGGATGATGGGCGCTATAACAAAGTGGCCAATGTAGTGGGCCACACCATGCAATATCACCCTCACGGTGATGCCAGTATTGCTGATGCCATGGTCCAAATTGGGCAAAAAGACCTTCTTATCGACACCCAGGGTAACTGGGGAAATATTTTAACAGGCGATGGAGCTGCCGCCCCCCGATATATCGAGGCTCGGCTATCCAAGTTTGCCCTCGAAGTGGTATACAGCCCAAAAATTACGGAGTGGCAGCTATCTTATGATGGCAGAAAAAAGGAACCCGTAAACCTACCGGTAAAATTTCCTTTGTTACTTGCACAAGGTGCTGAAGGCATCGCGGTTGGACTCTCGACCAAAATACTCCCCCATAACTTTAATGAACTGATTGATGCCTCCATAAAGCATTTAAAAGGAAAAAGATTTACCATTTATCCCGATTTCCCAACGGCAGGGGTCATTGATGTGACCAATTACAACGACGGGATGCGTGGCGGCAAAATCAGGGTTAGGGCTAAAATTTCGACCTTGGACAAAAACACCTTGGTCATCAATGAAATACCTTATGGCACCAATACTTCATCTTTAATTGACTCCATCTTAAAGGCTAATGATAAGGGGAAAATCAAAATAAAAAAGATAGAGGACAATACAGCTGCAGAGGTAGAGATTCTAGTGCATTTGCCCAATGGCATATCTCCCGACAAAACCATAGATGCGCTTTATGCCTTTACAGCTTGCGAATCCTCCATTTCTCCGCTAGGTTGTGTTATCGAGGATAACAAACCGCTGTTTATTGGTGTCAAGGAAATGCTTGAAAGATCTACAGACAATACCGTGGAGCTACTTAAAGCAGAGCTTGAAATACAATTGGGAGAGCTTGAGGAGCAATGGCACTTCTCTTCACTGGAACGAATATTTATTGAGAATAGGATTTATCGGAAAATTGAGGAAGAGGAAACCTGGGAAGGTGTTATTGAAGCTATTGATAAAGGGCTAAAGCCACACATTTCTCATTTAAAAAGGGAGGTGACCAAAGACGACATCGTTCGGTTGACAGAAATTCGCATTAAACGTATTTCAAAGTTTGATTTAGACAAGGCACAACAACTTATTGAAAGTTTAGAGGATAGGATTGCCGAAACCAAGAATCATTTGGAGCATTTGGTGGATTATGCCATTGCTTATTTCAAAGAACTCAAAAAGAAATATGGTAAAGGCAGGGAGCGAAAATCAGAAATTAAGATTTTTGATGATATTGAAGCTACCAAAGTTGTTATCAGAAATACAAAGCTCTATGTGAACCGTGAAGAAGGATTCATTGGAACCTCATTAAAACGCGATGAATATGTTACTGACTGTAGCGACATCGACGATATAATTGTCTTTACCCAAAAAGGGGAGATGATGGTCACCAAGGTAGATTCCAAAGTATTTATAGGCAAAAACATCATCCATGTAGCCGTCTTTAAAAAGAAAGACAAGCGAACCACATATAATATGATATATAAAATCATGAAAGGTGGCCCCAGTTATGTGAAACGTTTCAATGTTACAAGCATGACCCGTGATAAAATATATCAACTGGCTGGAGACAAAGCTTCTTCGGAAGTACTGTACTTTTCGGCCAACCCAAACGGGGAAGCAGAAGTGGTTACCGTTATGTTACGTCAATCCGGAAGCATTAAAAAGTTAAAATGGGACCTTAATTTTTCCGATGTCTTAATAAAGGGAAGAGGTTCTAAAGGAAATTTAGTGACTAAATACGCAGTAAAGCGCATCGAACTAAAAGAGAAAGGTGTATCCACTTTAAAGCCCAGGAAAATTTGGTTTGATGATGTGGTAAGTAGATTAAATGTTGATGGCAGAGGGGAGTTGCTCGGCGAATTTAAAGGAGACGATTTACTCTTGGTGATAGACCAGAAAGGTATCGTAAAAACTATTCCGCCAGATTTGCTAACACGATTTAATGACGATATGATCGTGTTGGAAAAGTGGAATCCCAAGAAACCTATTTCTGTAGTACATTATGTCGGTGACAAAGAGCGTTTTTACCTTAAAAGGTTCTTGATAGAGAGTCCCAATAAAGAAGAGGTGGTAATCGACGAGGATTCCAAATCTTATATGGAACTGGTATCCACAGATTGGAGACCGATGCTGGAAATAGAATTTGTAAAACCAAGAGGCAAGGACCCCAAGCCAAACCTTGAAGTGGATGTCGAGGGTTTTATAGCCGTAAAGGGAATCAAAGCCCTTGGGAATCAGCTCACTCCAGAAAAGGTTAAAAACATCAATATTTTGGACCCCTTGCCCTACGAAGAGCCAGATGAACAAAAAACTGAGGACATCGAGGTAGTGGACGAGGAGCAAATAGAAAGTGATGATAATGATATAGGAACAAAGAATGATAGTTCTGACCAAACCTCTTTGTTTTAATGCTTTTTATGTCTAATTTTCGCATCTACACATACCTAGAGCTTAAAGCTTAAATTAATTTTATGGATTTTACAAACCCCCTGGTATATGGCGTGCCAGTATTTATCGCCTTTATCTTACTGGAATTAACTTACAGCAAAACCCACGACCACGAACATCACGACCTCTATAATTGGAAAGATTTAGCTGCAAGCGGTTTTATGGGAATAGGGTCTGCTATTTTAGGACCTTTATTCAAGGTAGCATTTGCGATTCTTCTTTTTGAAGGAACCTACGAGCTGTTCAATCCCTTAGTTGATGGAGTCAGAACAAACATCATGGGATATGCATCTTTCGGTTATGCTTGGTACGTTTGGATATTGTGTCAATTGGCAGACGACTTCACTTATTATTGGTTTCACAGGGCCAACCACGAAGTTCGGATATTGTGGGCCGCACATATAGTGCACCACTCTTCGGACAACTTTAATTTAGGAACGGCCATTAGAAACGGGTGGTTCACCATTTTATACAAACCCTTCTTTTATATTTGGTTGCCCGCGATAGGCTTCCCACCAGAAATGGTATTGGTATGTTTAGGGATTGAAGCATTATGGCAGTTTCAATTGCACACCGTTTATGTTCCCAAACTTGGCTTTATTGAAAAGTTTATGAACACCCACACCATGCACCAAGTGCACCACGCGCAAAATGTGGAATATCTCGATAAAAACCACGGAGGTTTCTTAAATATCTTTGATAAAATATTTGGCACTTGGAAGGAACTAGATGACGATATTGATGTAAAATACGGTGTAATCCATGCTCCTGAATCGTATAATCCTGTGGTCATACTTACACATGAATTCAAGGATATTTGGAACGATGTTAAAAAGTCCAAAAAACTTTCCCACAAACTAATGTACATATTTGGACCACCCGGGTGGAGCCACGATGGAAGTACATTAACGGTAAAGCAACAACAGCGATTATTTAAAAAGCAAAAGGAGGCCACTCCAGAATTGGCCTATCATAGACCCAATTAATGTTCGTCCAGGGAATGACCTTTTTCATCTTGGGTATTTTTTTGCATTCTAAGGTTAAGGAATTCAACCATTAAGGAAAAAGCAATTGCGAAATAAAGGTATCCTTTTGGAATGGCCCCAACCTCGTTGCCAAATACTTCCAGGTGCGATAAGTGTGCAGATTCTGCAATCAGCATAAAACCGATTAAAATTAAAAAGGATAATCCCAATACTTGAATAGAGGGGTGACGATTCACAAATTCACCTACGGGATTAGCAAACAACATCATAATTAAAACGGAGATTACTACTGCGGTCACCATCAAAACAAGTGCATCCATAGGATTTGGTGAAATACCGTTGGTCATACCGATAGCCGTCAAAATAGAATCAAACGAGAAGACAATGTTAATAACGGTTATTTGCACAACGGCATTCATTAATGATGAGGAACGTGATTTTTTAACTTCTCGTTCATCGTGACCACGGTCTTCTATTTTTTCATGAATTTCCCGTGTACTTTTATAGAGTAAAAAAAGCCCCCCAGCAAACAAAATTAAAGCTTGCCAACTAATACCGCCGGTCAACCATGACTCATTGAAGACCAAAAATGGTTTCTTCATTTTGGTTAGCCATGTAATCCCGAACAATAGCACAATACGCAGCAACATTGCTAAAACCAGTCCAATATTTGTTGCTTTTCTCCTATCATTTTTTTCCAGTTTACCGGCCGCAATGGAAATAAATATGATATTGTCGATACCCAATACAATCTCCAAGAAGGTTAGGGTCAATAATGCCATCCAAGCATCGGGACTTGCAAATATGTCGAACATGGCTAATCTATTTTATGAGCAGTTCCTTTAAATTTTCGGTTGTCACCAACAACATTATATTCAAAAGTATAGGAAGAATCCTTGGTGGTCAATATTTTAATGTGGATAGGTTTCTCCTCCGCCCTATTTTTAGGGTGAAGATTTTTTAGGACATATTCACAATCGTTGATCCATCGGATGGAAGATGAGTCCTTTTTCCCTTCGAACTCGTCAACTTCCAGTTCCAAGGTTCTATAAAATGTGGTTTCTTTCTCTTCACCATTTATAGTTGCAGTGAACGAAAATTTACCAGTTTTAAAATCTTCGCAATTACGTTCCGGTGGTTGGCCACAAGCTAAAAATAACAGTAGGATAAATCCAGAAGAAAGGTATTTTGTCATACCTACAAAGTAACGGAAAGTAGCTGAAAGGTTCAATCCTTTTTTGTGTTGAATGTTCTAAAAGTACCGTCAGGGTAAAACAATACTATTTTGTAAGGCTCTTTTACGTTCAAATCTTTTTCTTTCGCAAAATCCCGCTCAACAAATGGAACATCATTTTGTTCTTTAGGGGAACCTAACACATCTTTTTTAATGTAATGGTTTTCCACTTTTTTCGGAAAACTTCCTTCACCTTTTAAGAGCCAATATAAATCCACCTGGGGGTAGGTGTCGACCAATTTCATAACAAAATCCAAACTAGGCTTATTTCTCCCGTTCAATAAGTGGGATAGGCTTGAACGCTGCACGCCAATCTCATCGGCAAAAGCAGAAACGGTCAATTCCAAATGGTTGATAACGGTTTCTATACGGGCTACGATTCCTTTATTCACAATTGTAATTACATTTAAATCTAAGATAAGACAATTATGAACAATGGGAAGATGCAAATAGCAATTTATTGAACATATAATGAAAGTAATGCATTAGAACGAATATATTAATGCATTGATATACAAATTAATAAAAAATATAAACCACATACTGATTACATTTGTACCAATCCGAACAATTTCTGCATTTATACCGTTACAAAAGTATCCTTTTACAATTTAAAAGTGTTTACGTTTGTAAATTTAACTATAGTTACTTTTGTAAACTTTAATTCAGAAGCTGTATGCTTGATCATTCATTATTTAAGGAGAATTCAATACGAGGACGATACATTACGTTAGATTCTTTAACGTCGTGTTTGTCCAACCTTTCCCAGTCTCGAACTCAAATTGGTAGTTCGGTAAACGGTATTCCTATTTATGCTTTTAAATTGGGAAATGGTAAGAACAAGGTATTTATGTGGTCCCAAATGCATGGAAACGAATCGACCACAACAAAGGCTGTTTGTGACATAATCAATTACCTTCAATCCGACGAAGCACTTGCTTCTACTATTTTAAGACACTGCACACTCATGGTCGTCCCTATATTGAATCCCGATGGCGCTCTTGTGTACACCCGTGAGAACATCAATAAAGTGGATTTAAACCGTGATGCTAAAAATCTAACACAACCGGAGAGCAATGCCCTTAGATCCTTGTTTGAATCTTTTAAGCCCGATTTTTGCTTTAACCTACATGATCAACGAACACTATTTAGTGCCGGGCATACGAACAAACCGGCCACGGTTTCATTTTTATCGCCGGCAAGTAACAAAGAGCGTCATATTACCCCCACAAGAGAAGTCGCCATGAAATTGATTGTGGCAATGGATTCTATGCTCCAAAAGTATATTCCTGGACAGGTTGGAAGGTATGATGATGGATTTAACGATAATTGTGTTGGGGATTCGTTTCAAAAATTGGGTGTGCCCACTGTTTTGTTCGAGTCCGGTCACTACCCTATGGATTATGAGCGTGAGAAAACCAGGGAATATATATTTCTTTCGATTTTAAAAGCACTCAAAACTATTGTCAATAATGAAGTGGATAACTATAAGACAGGAGATTATTTTTCAATCCCCGACAACCATAAACTGTTTTTCGATATCCTGGTAAACAACCCAAAGATTGTTAATCCTGAAATAGAAGCCGGACATTCCGTTGGAATTCGATTTAAAGAGGTGTTGGAAAGCGGTAAAATTATTTTTAAACCAGAAATTGCAGAGATAGGGCCTCTTGAAGGGTTTTATGGACACCAAACCATAGAATGTGTTGATAACAAGGATTTTGGCTTTACACCTCTCCAAAAAGAAATTCTTGATTTACTTCTTAATTTGAATAAATAAGAGCCAATTTTCCTTGGTTCTTGCGTTTTATTTAGAAAAGAACCATTTTTATTACGTAAATTTCCTTTTTTAACTACTTTTGCTGCAAAATTCAATGTAATGAACAAAGTTAAGCTAGACGAGATAGATCACCAGATATTGGACATGTTAATTGATAATACCCGTACACCATTCACGGATATTGCAAAAAAATTGCTGATTTCCGCAGGTACGGTTCATGTCCGAGTCAAAAAAATGGAAGAGTCCGGAATCATTAAAGGTTCTTCCCTTACTTTGGATTATGTTAAACTGGGCTATTCCTTCATTGCCTATGTTGGTATATTCTTGGAAAAAACCCATCAAACTAAATTTGTTCTGGAAAGATTGAGCCAAATACCATATGTAACGGTGGCCCATATTACAACGGGTAAATTCAATATTTTCTGTAAAATAAGGGCCAAGGATACAACGCATGCCAAAAATATCATTTTTAAGATAGATGATATCGACGGTATCAGCCGAACAGAAACAATGATATCCTTGGAGGAGAGCATCAATGATAAAAGACGTTTGATGCATACCATCTTCAACGAGCTATAATTTTTTTCATTAAATATGCTACTTGCAGAATTAACCTCTTCTGAATACAATCCATTTTACCATACCTATATTATGGCGCTGGGCAATGTGGAATTGGTTGAAGAATTAAACAAGGGGAAAGAAGTTCTTTTATCTCTATTTCAAGATATTCCCGAAGAAAAACTTAATTATGCTTACGCCGAGGGCAAATGGTCCTTGGCAGAGGCTTTGGTGCACACCATCGATACAGAGCGAATTTTTCAGTACCGTGCGCTTTGTTTTGCCAGAAATGACAAAACCCTGCTTCCAGGCTTTGATCAAGATGCCTATGTGCCTTATTCCAATGCCGCTAACCGCTCCAAAAATTCGCTGATAGCAGAATATAAGGCAGTTAGGGACTCTACGATATCACTTTTTAATTCGTTTGACGACAAGGCTATTAAAAGAGTAGGGATAGCCAGCGGCTCAAAAATGAGTGTTCGGGCCCTTGGTTTCATTATTAGTGGGCACCAAGCGCACCATGTTCGAATTATAAAGGAGCGGTATTTACCCCTTAATTAATATCGATCATCGTCTTCCATCTCTTCTGATGTGGTTTCCAGCCCTTCTAAAGAACCACTTTCAAATTCCGAAGCAACCAAATCTTTATCCAGCTCCTTTTCAATGGTATCCTCAAAATTGGCTATAAAATTGGATAGAGACTTACTTATTTTAACCAAGTAGATCGTGTCCGTTGTTTTTACTTCAACAGCTTCTATAACCTCTCCCTGTGGTTTTTTAATGGTAATGATATCATCATCCCCATAACCGTCTGGATAAGAATCTATTAATGTTGCAGCCACCTTGTGGTCCAACTTTTTGTAGTCAATCAAAATTCGTTTCATAATGGTTAGTTATTAATAGCATTCCTAAACTAGGAATTTTTGAATATGATGGACTCAAAGAGTTGCAAACATAAAAAATAAGTATGCGAAATGTTTATTCCTTGTAGTAAGCAAATGCTTTATGGAACAATTCTTCAGGAATTTTAATATCCGTAACCGCTTCGCCAATGGACTGCAGCAGGACAAAATTTACATTGCCATGGGAGTTTTTTTTGTCGTATTTGAGCAATTGCAAAATGGATTGGATATCATCTTGGCTAAAATCAACCTTGTCAAAATACTTTAAAAATCCTTTTTTTATTTCGTCCAAGGACAATTTGGAAAGCCCTCGTAGTTCGTGAGACAAATACCCCTCTAAAATCATTCCGGCAGCAATGGCTTCTCCATGCAACAAGGTTTTCTTATCCTCATTGTCCAAACAATACGATTCTATGGCATGTCCCAAGGTATGGCCAAAATTTAAAATTTTACGCAATCCCTTTTCGGTAGGATCCTGGAGCACAACTTCATTCTTGATGGCGATAGATCTCTGAATACACGATGAATCTGTGAAACCGCCTTTTTCAGTAAGGTCTTTCCAATAAGTCTTGTCTTGGATAAGACCATGCTTTAACATTTCGGCGTATCCACTGGTTTGCTGTCGCGGGTCGAGGGTTTTCAAAAACTCAGGAAAAATCAGCACCATTTCTGGCTGATTGATCACACCAATCTGATTCTTTAAGGAACCTAGGTCAACACCCGTTTTTCCACCAATGGAAGCATCTACCATGGATAGTAGGGTAGTAGGTATGTTGATAAAATCAATCCCCCTTTTAAAGGTTGAGGCCACAAAACCTCCCATATCGGTTAATACACCGCCACCTAAATTGATCAATAAACTCTTTCGGTCACCTCCCAAACTGGACAAATCTTCCCAAAGCTGTAAACAGGTTTGTATATGCTTGTTTTCCTCCCCAGATTGGATTTCCAAAACAGCATCAATGGGGTGTTGAAAAATTTTTGTAAAAATTGGCAAACAATGTTCTTTTGTGTTCTCATCTACCAAAAGAAAAATTTGGGAGTAATCCCTTTTGGCAACATGTTGGTTCAGAGATGCTTCTGCCAATTCATTAATATGTACGTCGTAAGACTGTGATTTAACCGAATCCATAAATTTAATTACACTGCTAAATAAAGATTATTTTTATATATATGGTTCTAGTTTGCGTACTTATATTTGAATCTTTAATGGATTATAATAAATGCAACCAAATTTTGAGAATACTGCAACAGCTTTTGAGCTGAAATCGGACTCGCAACTGGAGCGAGCTTACTTTCTTTTTAGAATGATAGCCAACGAACCTTTGGTTCGTATTGGTACCGCAGTCACGAATTTTGCCATTAAGGCGCATTTACCTGTGGAAGGTTTGATAAGGGCCACTGTGTTCGATCACTTTTGTGGTGGTGTTAATGAGGAAGACTGTCTTCCCATTATTGATAATATGTACAGCAAAGGGGTCTATTCCATTTTAGATTATTCCGCTGAGGGCAAAGAGGCGGATAACCAGTTTGATTTCACCATGGAAAAGACCTTGGAGATACTGGATTTTGTTAAAGAAAAAGATGCCATGCCGTTTGCTGTTTTTAAGCCTACCGGCTTGGGCCGATTCAAGTTATTTGAAAAGGTAACTGCGGGAAGCCATTTAAGTGAAAGTGAACAAGCTGAGTGGAGCAGAATCGTTAACCGATTTGAAAAAGTTTGCCAAAAAGCGTATGATCTGGACGTTGCACTTTTGATTGATGCAGAAGAGAGTTGGATGCAAGATGCTGCGGATGACCTGGTTCTGGACTTAATGCGCAAGTATAACAAGAAAAAAGCCGTTGTGTTCAATACTTTTCAAATGTACCGTTGGGACCGAATGGAGTATATCGAGAAGTTATATAAAATGGCAACCGAGGAAGACTTTAAGATTGGAGCTAAAATTGTTCGGGGAGCTTATATGGAAAAAGAGAACGACAGGGCCAACGAAAATGGATACGAAAGTCCGATCTGTAAATCAAAAAAAGAGACCGATGAGAACTTCGATGCTTCAATCGACTATATGATGGATCGTTTGGACAGGTTCACCATATTTTCCGGAACACATAACGAACAGAGTTGCTTTAAGCTTATTGGTTTAATGCAAGAGCAAAATATTTCACCGAACGACAACAGTATATGGTTTGGTCAATTGTTTGGTATGAGTGACCATATCACTTACAATTTGGCGGCAGAAGGATACAATTCAGTAAAATATGTGCCATACGGACCTGTAAGGGATGTAATGCCCTATTTGATTCGTAGAGCAGAAGAAAATACCTCCGTGGCCGGCCAAACTTCTAGGGAATTGGCTTTGTTGCAAAAAGAAAGGAAAAGAAGGAAGTTAGGGGTTTAATCTTTTTGGGAAACCATTTCTAACAGAATTTCTTCTTTACAATTCTTGATTTTTAATTCTAAATCAGTTCCGTTATACTCATGTGAAACAAAATACGTTTTACATGGCTCCGTCTTGGTATCGCTCTTTCCAAAATCCACATCGCCGTCCTGCAAAAAAGACTGAATCATCAAGGTGTCCCGGTATTGCTCGGGTAGCGATTCCGAAAAAGTCAATGGTTTGGAACGCATATCTTTAAGTACCCTACAGTTCGGAAAATAGCAGAAATCCAACCCTTCTTCACCAGACTTTTTCTTCAAGAAGAAAACCAAAAAAATCAATCCTATGGATAGTCCAACCAAGTACCATCCCAATCGTTTCAAAAATGCCATCTACATTAAAAAATAAGAAAGTTAATATCGTTATAGCTTAGCCCGAACCAATCTCCCACAGATTTATTGGTTAAAATTCCGTGGTACATGTAAAGTCCATTGCGTAAACCTTTGTCAAACCGAAGGGAGTGTTCCAAACCACCTTCTTCTCCAATTTTCAACAAATAAGGTGTAAATATATTACTTATAGAAATGGAAGAGGTTCTGGGGTATCTGGATGGAATATTGGGTACACCATAGTGGATAACCCCGTATTTCTCAAAGGTTGGTTTTCTGTGCGTGGTTACTTCCGAAGTTTCAAAACACCCACCCATATCTATACTTACATCAATAATTACGGCACCTTTTTTCATGTTTTCCACCATGGAGTTGGAAACCACTACGGGGGAACGGTCTTTACCGCGTGTGGCACCAATGGCCACATCACAGCGTTTTAAGGATTTTAATAAATTCTTGGGCTGTACTGTTGAGGTATACAATGTCTGGTTCAAGTTGGTCTGCAGGTCCCTTAGTTTACTAATGGAGTTATCAAAAACCTTTACATTGGCTCCAAGCCCTAGGGCAGACCTTGCAGCAAACTGGCCAACAGTACCTGCTCCAATAATCACAACTTCCACAGGGGGCACCCCGCTAATATTTCCAAACATCAATCCGTTGCCCGTATTGGGATTGGACATGAGCTCGGATGCAATCAAAATGGACGATATTCCGGCTATTTCACTAAGGGACCTCACTGCTGGGTAATTGCCGTCATCATCTCGTATGTATTCAAAAGCAATGGCGGTGAGCCTTTTTTTGGCCATGACCTCAAAATAATCCTTGCTCTGTGTTTTGATTTGCAAAGCTGAAATTACAATGGTCTGCGGATTCAATATATCTATTTCCGAAAGGGTAGGGGGCTCAACTTTTAAAATTATAGGGCAGGAAAACACTTTTTTGGTATCCCGGGTAATTTCGGCTCCGGCATTGGTATAATCTAAATCGGAAAAGTTAGCACCTTCGCCAGCACCTGACTCCACTAAAACTCGATGTCCGTGTGCCGTAATGGCATTAACCGCATCCGGTGTAAGACACACCCGTTTTTCTTGATATTGATTTTCCTTGGGAATACCAATAAAAAGTTCTCCCTTTTGATTGACAACCTCGAGGGTTTCTTCTTGGGGCAATAATTGTTGTTTGCTAAATGGAGAGGAAGCTTGGCTCATAAAAGGTAAATCTATTCAGAATACCATAAGGTATCAAAACAAATTTACATTTTTTTTGAAACGGTCTTTTGACGCTGTTCCAGTTTCTCACGTTCCTTACGTAATTCTTCTTTTTCCTTAAGTATTTGGAGTTCGGTATCCATGGCCTCTAAGTCGATACCATGTACGTGTTTATCCACTAGTTTTACTCTTATAAAATAAACAATGGGTATAACAACCATGGTTACAGCAATCACGTAAAGAATTTCGTTTTCATCGATTCGTTCACTATTGGAATAATTCAAGACAGTGTACAATTGAAAGCTGTACATGGCAATTGGAATCAATATGGCATGGTACCACCAATTTTTTGAGGTTACGAACCATATCACTAAAAGAAGCAACGGGACTAATTTGTTCAAATAATAATAGAAAGCTAAACTAACATCATCATCAAACCCATTATCCGTAAATTCAATACCTAAAAAGGTCCATGTCTTAGCTCCGACGGGCAAGTATTTATAACCATAAAATAATATTGGAGAAATAGCAATAAAAAGTGCTATCACTCCCTCGATTACAAACTTCTTCCTAATTCTAGTTTTGTCCTTCATTGTTGTAGATAACTAGAAAAACGAAAGATTATTGTAAAAAAAATAATCCCTTCTCGAAAAAAGGGATTATTAGTCTCGGTTTGGAAAAAGATTACTAAAGTTTCTTTAGCTGATCTTTTCTAATGCTAGTAGTTTGATCCTTGTCGATTTTAACAACGCTTGTCGAAACAGCAGTCATCGCCAAAAATGCAACAGCTAGCAATCCAAAAAAAACTTTTTTAGTGTTCATCGTAAAAGAGTTTTTGGTTAATAAATGAATTAATTCACAAAGCAAATGTAGGAAAATATTTCAACTTCCAATACCTTTTATCGATAAAATTGGTTTTTTAACCTAAAAAACTTACAGTTTATCGAAATCGGATTGCTCTGCGCAATAATTTCCTTGAAGATATAGGGAATGTGTTTTAAGAAACATTTAACTCGATTGAACGAGTGTTTTCTTCGATAAAGTGCAAGAATACCCCCACAGCATCCTCTGGTAGGAGAGAGGAAATTTTTCCCGGCCATTCGATAAATAGCCATGCATCAGAATTCAAATAATCTTCAAAACCCATATCCAAAGCCTCCATTTCATCATTCAATCGATAGAAATCAAAATGATAGGCCAAAGGGTCGTCATTCACATCGAAATATTCATTTACCAAACCAAAAGTGGGGCTGTTGGCAATGTCATTAGCGCCCAATTCTTGCACCAACGCTTTTACCAAGGTGGTTTTACCAACCCCCATATCACCATATAAACAAAGGACTTTGTTGGGCGAATTCCTGATTACTTCTTTGGCGACATCGTGGATTTCATTCAATTTAAAAGTTCTCTTCACCATTATGCTATTTTGGGTCCAAAACTACAAAAGGAACAATCATTTCTTCCAACGAAACACCGCCATGTTGATACGTATTTCGATAATAACTTACATAATGGTTATAGTTATTGGGATAGGCAAAAAAGAGATCGTTCTTGGCAAATATGTAACTGCTGCTTAAATTAATGTTGGGCAAATGTATCTCTTGTGGATTTTTGGTGGCCAATACATCTTTATCTTGATAAGTAAGACTTCTACCTGTTTTATAACGCAGATTTAAGCTCGTTTCCCGGTCACCAATCACTTTGGATGGTTGCTTTACATTGATGGTTCCATGGTCCGTGGTCAAAATCAATTTCATCCCAAGATCCTGTGCCTGCTGGATAATCTCCAACAAAGGGGAATTTTTAAACCAGCTCAAGGTAAGGGAACGATATGCCTTATCGTTGGAAGCAAGCTCCTTAACGACTTCCATTTCTGTTTTGGAGTGCGAGAGCATGTCCACAAAATTATAGACCACTACCGTTAGGTCGTTATCCTTTTGGGATTTAAAGTTTTGTGCCAGTTGTTTACCTTGTTTAAGGTTAACTATTTTATGGTACTCCCAATTAAGATCCAGCCCCAAACGTTTTAACTGTTCTCCTAAAAAGTCTGATTCAAACAGATTTTTACCGCCCTCGTCGGTATCGTTCTTCCACCAATCGGGATACCTTTTCTCCATTTCGGAAGGCATCAAACCAGAAAAAAGTGCATTACGGGCATATTGGGTTGCCGTAGGCAAAATGCTGAAATAAGCACAATCCTGTTTCTTCTTATAATGAACAGAGAGCGTTTTTTCAAAAGCCAGCCATTGGTCGTACCGTAAATTATCGATCACTACCAAAAGAGTTTTGTTGCCTTCCAATTCAGGTTGAATCTTATTTTTAAATAAAGTGTGGGACATTACCGGAGCATTCCCATCTTGGAACCAGGTCTTATAGTTTTTATCTACAAACTTGCCAAACTGAGAGTTAGCTTCCACTTTTTGTGACTCCAGTATCTCGAACATACCGGAATCCTCAATTTGTTCCAGTTCCAGTTCCCAGTAAATCAATTTTTTATAGAGTTCCACCCATTCTTCCTGTGTATTGACCATGGAAAGGTCCATAGCAATCTTTCGAAATTCCTGTTGATAATTGGCGGTAGTTTTTTCCGAGACCAATCGGGAATTGTCCAAGCTCTTTTTTAAGGATAACAGAATTTGATTCGGATTTACAGGTTTAATAAGGTAATCGGCAATTTTGGAGCCGATGGCCTCGTCCATAATATACTCCTCTTCACTTTTGGTAATCATTACCACGGGAATAGAACCGTCATATTTTTTTATTTCCGTCAACGTTTCCAGCCCAGATAGACCGGGCATATTTTCATCCAAAAAAACAATATCAAAAAAAGTGTCTTTGATCTCTTCAATGGCATCTTGGCCACTTTGACTGGTGACCACCTTATAGCCTTTGCTTTCCAGGAATAATATGTGAGGCTTTAATAGGTCTATCTCATCATCGACCCAAAGAATTGTTATCTTGTCCATATAGTGTTTATCTTTGTAGGAATTAAAACAAAAACTCTTGGTAAAAACCAATAAGCTTAATGTTTTCAACGATCCAATTTACGGTTTTATTGGAACTCCCAACGAACTAATTTTTAGTCTGATCTCGCACCCTTACTTTCAAAGGTTGAGGCGGATATCCCAAATGGGACTCTCTTATTTGGTGTATCCCGGGGCACATCATACAAGGTTTCACCACGCCCTTGGCAGCATGCATTTAATGACCAAGGCCATTCAGGTTTTAAAATTAAAAAATGTAGCGATTACTCCCGAGGAAGAAAGCGGGTTATTATGTGCAATTTTACTTCACGATATTGGTCACGGTCCATTTTCACATGCTCTAGAAGGTTTTGTGGCCAAAGAAATAAGTCACGAGCAGATTTCCCTCCGTTTTATGATGGAAATGAACAAAGAGTTTGATGGACAACTCGATATAGCGATTGCGATTTTTCAAGGAGATTACCCTAAACCTTTTTTAAATCAATTGGTCTCCAGCCAGTTGGATATGGACCGTTTGGATTATCTTAAAAGAGATAGTTTTTATTCCGGTGTCACCGAAGGAAATATTAATTCCGAAAGGCTTATCTCTATGCTGAATGTGGTCGATGGTGATTTGGTAGTAGAGGAGAAGGCCATTTATGCGGTAGAAAAGTTTTTGATGGCCCGTAGGTTTATGTATTGGCAGGTGTATTTGCACAAAACAGGATTAGTGGCTGAGCAGTTATTGGTTCGGATAATGCAAAGGGCTAGACTGTTGCTTACTCAAGGTGAAAATTTGATGGGCAGTCAACCATTATTATTTTTTTTGAAGAACAACGGGACATTATCATTTAATGCCGAAGTTTTAAAAACTTTTGCCGAACTGGACGATATTGATGTTCTTGGCGCCTTGAAAAGTTGGCAATTCCATGAAGATTTTGTGCTATCTAAATTATGTAAGATGTTACTGGACCGAAAACTTTTACATGTAAAAGTTAAAAAGAGACCCATAACTCCGGAAAAAATTAAAGAGAAATTGGCTTGGATCATGGAAAAACATGACCTTACCATTGAAGAAGGTTCTAATTTTGTGTTTCAGGGAGAAATATCCAACAAGGCTTATAGTAAGGATGAAGCCATTCAAATTTTAAAAAAGAACGGTAAAATTTCAGATGTTTTAAAGGAGTCGGACCAGCTGAGCTTAAAAGCACTTGCCAAAACCGTCACCAAATATTATAGCTGCTATCCAAAGAAAGCCGTTTAACAAATTTTGTTACTTTTGCACCAATGAAATTTACAGCTACCCAAATTGCCGGAATCTTAGAAGGGGAAGTTGAGGGGAATCCTCAAATCGCTGTCCATAAATTATCTAAGATTGAAGAAGGTGAAAAAGGGTCATTGACCTTTTTGGCAAATCCAAAATACACCTCTTACATTTATTCCACAAAGGCGTCCATTACCATAGTGAATAAGGATTTTGTTCCAGAACAATCTATATCCACAACATTAATAAAAGTGGATGACGCCTATAAATCATTTTCCAAATTATTGGAATATTACAATCAGGTAAAAAACAACAAGGTAGGTATTGAAAGTCCGTGCTATGTTTCTGAAAGTGCCAACTACGGAGAAGATTTTTACCTTGGTGCTTTTGCCTATTTGGGAAATAATGTAACCATTGGCAACAATGTAAAGGTTTATCCCAATGCATACATAGGAGATAATGTTACCATTGGGAACAATGTAATTGTATTTGCAGGGGCCAAAATCTATTCCGAAACCATTATAGGAAACAACTGTGTTATTCACGGAGGAGCTATTATTGGGGCAGACGGGTTTGGTTTTACGCCAAATTCCAATGGAGAATACAGCAAAGTGCCACAGACCGGTAATGTTATCATTGAAGATAATGTGGATATAGGTGCCGGTACTACTATAGATCGGGCTACCTTAGGTTCCACCATATTGAAAAAAGGGGTTAAGTTGGATAATCAAATCCAAATAGCACACAATGTTGAAATTGGCGAACATACGGCAATTGCAGCCCAAACCGGTGTTGCCGGTTCCACCAAAATTGGAAAAAATTGCTTGATTGGTGGTCAAGTGGGTATTGTAGGTCACATCACCATAGGTGATAGGGTTCGTATTCAAGCTCAATCCGGAATAGGAAGAAATGTGAAAGACGATGAAGTACTGCAAGGTTCACCAGCATTGAACTACGGAGACTTCAACAAATCATACGTACACTTTAAGAATTTGCCTAAGTTGGCAAATCAAATCTCCAACATAGAAAAAAAGGTTGAAGGTGAGCAAAACAAGTAACAAACAACGCACTATAGCGAAAAAAGTAACGCTACAAGGTGTAGGACTGCATACAGGAGAAAATGTAACCATGAGTTTTCTTCCTGCGGAGGAGAACCACGGTTTCGCGTTCAAAAGAATAGATTTGGAAGGCGAGCCCATAATTGAAGCAGATGCCAATTATGTGGTAAATACCCAACGTGGCACCAATTTGGAAAAGAACGGGGTTAAAATTCATACTTCGGAGCATGTACTTGCTGCCTTGGTAGGATTGGACATCGACAACGTTTTAATTGAGTTGGATGCGCCAGAACCTCCAATCATGGATGGTTCTTCCAAGTTTTTCGTCGAAGCCTTGGAAGAAGCCGGTATTGTGGAGCAAGAGCAGGAGCGTGAAGAATATGTGGTTAAAGATGTTGTGTCCTATAAGGATGAAACCACAGGAAGCGAGATTACCATAATTCCTGCGGATGAATACCAAGTGACCACCATGGTCGATTTTGGGACCAAAGTTTTGGGCACACAGAACGCCACTTTGGAAAAAATGTCCGATTTTAAAGAACAGATTTCCGATTCACGTACATTTAGTTTTCTTCATGAACTTGAAATGTTGTTGGAAAATGGCCTTATCAAAGGTGGAGACCTCAATAATGCCATTGTTTATGTGGACAAAGAAATATCCGAATCCACAATGAAAAAACTGGAAAAAGCCTTCAATAAAGAGAAGCTTTCCGTAAAGCCCAACGGTATTTTGGACAACCTTACTCTGCATCATCCTAATGAAGCTGCCAGACACAAGCTATTGGATGTAATCGGGGATTTAGCCTTGGCCGGTACTCGTATTAGAGGAAAAGTGATTGCCAACAAGCCCGGACATTTCGTTAATACCCAATTCGCGAAAAAATTATCCAAAATCATCAAAATAGAAAAAAGGAACAAAGTTCCCAGCTATGATTTGAACAAAGAGCCATTATTGAATGTCAATCAAATCATGGAAAGACTACCTCACCGTCCACCATTTTTATTGGTAGATAAAATTTTGGAACTCTCCGACACCCATGTGGTAGGTGTGAAAAACGTGACCATGAACGAACCATTTTTCGTAGGTCACTTTCCAGGAGCTCCTGTAATGCCCGGAGTTTTACAGGTAGAAGCAATGGCCCAGACAGGAGGAATACTTGTTTTGAGCACTGTTCCCGATCCAGAAAACTACCTGACTTTCTTTATGAAGATTGACAAAGTAAAGTTCAAACAACAAGTAGTTCCAGGGGATACTTTAATATTTAAATGCGACTTGATTTCACCCATACGTAGGGGAATCTGCCACATGCAAGCTTATGCATATGCCAATGGAAAATTGGTGTCCGAAGCCGAGCTGATGGCACAAATCGTAAAAACAAAAAACACAGATTCGTAGATGAACCAACCATTAGCATACGTACACCCAGGGGCCAAAATTGCCAAAAATGTGGTAATTGAGCCCTTTACTACCATACACAATAATGTAACTATTGGGGAGGGGAGTTGGATTGGTTCCAATGTAACCATAATGGAAGGGGCAAGAATTGGGAAAAACTGTAGTATTTTTCCAGGGGCTGTAATTTCTGCAATGCCCCAGGACCTTAAATACCAAGGAGAAGATACAACGGTAGAAATTGGAGATAATACAACCATTCGAGAATGTGCAACGATCAATAAAGGTACTTCCGACAGAATGAAAACAGTTATTGGGAACAATTGTTTGATCATGGCTTATTGTCATGTAGCACACGATTGTTTTGTAGGTGATGGCTGTATCTTCAGTAATAATTCCACATTAGCGGGACATGTTACTATTGGGCAGAACGTTGTTTTGGCCGGAATGGTAGCTGTGCATCAGTTTGTATCCATTGGGAATCATGCCTTTGTTACAGGTGGTTCGTTGGTCCGTAAAGATGTGCCTCCATATGTGAAAGCAGCAAGAGAACCTCTATCATACGTTGGAATCAATTCCATTGGATTGCGTAGAAGAGGATTTGATTCCGATAAAATCAGGGAGATTCAAAATATCTACCGCTTACTATATCAAAGAAATTATAACAATTCCCAAGCGGCGTCCATCATTGAAGCTGAAATGGAGGCTACCCCGGAACGAGATGAAATTCTCCAGTTCATTAGGGATTCGCAACGCGGAATTATGAAAGGATATTTTAGTTCAAATTAAATTTATGGCAAGTACTTCTGATATAAGAAAAGGGTTGTGCATTAAGTACAACCACGATATTTACAAAATCATTGAGTTTCTTCACGTAAAACCGGGTAAGGGACCCGCTTTTGTGCGTACTAAGCTAAAAAGTGTGACCACCGGTAAAGTGGTGGACAATACGTTTTCTGCAGGACACAAGATTGATGATGTACGTGTGGAAACACGTTCGTACCAATTTTTGTACAATGATGGCGAAACCTATCACTTCATGAACACGGATGATTATACCCAAATTGCTTTACAAAAAGATGCTCTCGATGCTTCTGATTTACTAAAAGAAAGCGAAGTGGTGACCATTATTTTCAACGCGGAGGACAATAACCCGCTTTCCGTTGAAATGCCCGCCAGTGTTGTATTGGAGGTAACCCATACAGAACCAGGAGTAAAAGGAAATACGGCAACCAATGCTACAAAACCTGCCACTGTTGAGACGGGAGCAACGATCAATGTGCCACTTTTTATTAACGAAGGTGACAAAATAAAGATTGATACCGAGAAAGCAGCCTATTTGGAACGAGCCAAAGAATAGCAAGAATGAAATTCTCTAAAACCTATACCTTAAAGGAAATATCGGAGATTATTGATGTCGACTTTATCGGGGATGAAAATTTCCCGGTTTTGGGTATGAATGAGATCCACGTAGTGGAAGAAGGTGATATCGTTTTTGTGGACCATCCAAAGTATTATGACAAGGCTTTGCAATCCAGAGCAACCATTGTACTTATCAATAAGGAAGTAGATTGTCCCGAGGGCAAGGCCCTTCTTGTTTCTGATGATCCCTTTAGGGATTTTAATAAATTGACGCGTCATTTCAAGCCTTTTGAAAGCGCAAATACTTCAATTGCAGACACTGCCGAAATAGGAGAGGGGACCGTTGTTCAACCCAATGTTTTTATTGGAAACCATGTAAAAATCGGTAAAAACTGTGTAATTCACCCTAACGTTACCATTTATGATGGATGCATCATTGGTGATAACGTAACCATCCACGCGGGTACGGTATTGGGGGCCGATGCTTTCTACTACAAAAACAGGCCTGAAGGTTTTGATAAGCTGCTCTCTGGTGGAAACGTTGTGATTGAAAACAATGTTGACATTGGAGCGTCGTGCACTATTGACCGCGGTGTAACCGGGTCAACAACCGTAAAGGAAGGGGCAAAACTTGATAATCAAATTCAAGTGGGCCATGATACGGTGATAGGAAAAAAATGTTTAATCGCATCCCATGTGGGAATTGCGGGCTGTGTCGTGCTTGAAGATGAAGTTACCCTTTGGGGACAAGTTGGAATCACTAGTGGAGCAACCATTGGTAAAAAAGCGGTGATTTTAGCCCAGTCTGGTATTTCAAAATCCCTTGAAGGAGGTAAAACCTATTTTGGTTACCCGGCTGAGGAAGCGCGTGAAAAGCTAAAACAAATAGCATCCATCAAAAAGATTCCAGAAATCTTGCAAAAACTGAAAAAGATTTAAGAAATCAATAGATAAAAACTTTAGTAAACCATATTTTTGTATCTCTACATTAAGTTAAATATATGAGCGTCTTAGTAAACAAGGATTCAAACATAATTGTACAAGGATTTACCGGTAGTGAAGGAACATTTCATGCCGAACAAATGATTGAATACGGAACCAACGTAGTTGGTGGTGTGACCCCAGGAAAAGGGGGGCAAGAACATTTGGGCAAACCAGTTTTCAACACAGTGGAAGAAGCTGTAAAAGAAGTTGGGGCCGATACCACGATTATTTTTGTTCCGCCCGCATTTGCTGCGGATGCCATCATGGAAGCTGCTGATGCAGGAATCAAGGTGATTATTACGATTACCGAAGGAATCCCAGTAGCGGATATGGTAAAAGCCAACGATTACATCAAGGATATGGACTGCACATTAATCGGTCCCAACTGTCCAGGTGTAATTACTCCAGGAGAAGCCAAAGTAGGTATCATGCCAGGATTTGTCTTCAAAAAAGGAAAAGTAGGTATCGTTTCCAAATCAGGAACGCTTACTTACGAAGCGGCCGATCAAGTAGTTCGTCAAGGATTGGGAATCACCACGGCCATTGGTATTGGTGGAGACCCCATTATCGGAACAACTACAAAACAAGCTGTTGAGCTTTTGATCAACGACCCAGAAACCGAATGTGTTGTTATGATTGGTGAGATTGGTGGTCAATTGGAAGCAGAAGCTGCAAGATGGTACAAAGACAGTGGTAGCAAAAAACCCGTTGTTGGTTTTATTGCTGGTGAAACTGCTCCTGCTGGACGTACTATGGGACACGCTGGTGCCATTGTTGGTGGTAGCGACGATACTGCCCAAGCCAAGAAGAAAATTATGCGCGATTGTGGTATCCATGTTGTGGATTCACCCGCAGAAATTGGCGTAAAAGTGAAAGAAGTGGTTGGGTAACCAACCGTTAAAACCATACTAAATCCCGTTTTATGCGGGATTTTTTTTCGTCTAAACATAAAACAACAACTATATTTGGTTAATAACCATTCAAACACAATCATTGTATGAAACTTTTGGAAGGGAAAAACGTAATCATAACAGGAGCCAGTAGGGGAATTGGTAAAGGAATTGCCGAAGTATTTGCGAAACACGGCGCAAATGTGGCTTTTACCTATAGTTCCAGTGAAGCTCCAGCCTTGGAACTGGAAAAAGAATTGACCGAAATGGGCGTGAAAGCCAAGGCCTATAAAAGTAATGCCGCCAGTTTTGAAGAGTCTGAAGCCCTTGTGGCCAAAGTTTTGGAAGATTTTGATGGCAGAATCGATGTACTCATTAACAACGCAGGTATCACCAAAGACAACTTGTTGATGCGAATGGGCGAAGATGATTTTGATAAAGTAATCGAAATCAACCTTAAATCTGTATTCAACATGACCAAAGCCGTTCAGCGAACAATGTTGAAGCAGCGTAAAGGGTCCATTATCAACATGAGTAGCGTTGTAGGTGTTAAAGGTAATGCCGGACAGACCAACTACGCAGCTTCGAAAGCGGGTATGATTGGTTTTACCAAGTCCGTAGCATTGGAATTGGGCTCTAGAAATATTCGTTGTAACGCCATTGCCCCAGGTTTTATCGAAACTGAAATGACCGAGAAATTGGACGAAAAAACCGTTCAGGGTTGGAGGGAAGGTATTCCATTAAAGCGTGGTGGAAGCCCCGAAGATGTGGCCAATGCTTGTGTATTCTTGGCATCGGACCTATCTGGCTATGTAACAGGTCAGGTATTGAACGTTGATGGTGGAATGTTAACATAAATGAATGGATTTAAGCACGGTACTTCTTATCTTTTTAGCAGTTGCTGCCGCGCTTACCCTTGTCTATTTTCAATATTTCTATAAAAACCCGAGAAAGGGTTCACTTAAGATTATTTTGGCCGCATTAAGGTTTGTTACCTTGTTTTGCGGCCTTTTACTTTTGATAAACCCAAAGTTCATTAGCAAGGATTATTTTGTTGAAAAAGCAAACCTGATACTACTGGTGGATAATTCCACCTCAATGGAAGACGCTTCTTCCGTTACAGAAATTTCCCAAGCCATTACACAAATTAAACAGGACGATGCTTTAAATCAACGTTTTACCATCCATCAATATGGGTTTGGGAATACAATAACCGCAACAGACTCTATTCGATTCTACCAGGGAAACACCGATGTTTCCAATGCGCTTTCCACATTAAACGATGTTTTTGTGAACGGAAACAATGCGATTGTTTTGTTTTCAGACGGCAATCAAACGCTTGGCAGGGACTACGAATACATCAGTCTTAATAAAAATTCAAACGTAAATCCTGTCGTGGTCGGGGACACTACACAGTATGAAGATATTTCCGTAGGGCTCATCAATGTGAACAAATTCGCTTTTTTACGAAACAGCTTCCCTATTGAGACTTCCATCCGATATCAAGGTTCAAGACCTATCTCAAGTACGGTTACTATTTTTATAAATGGAAGTAGGGTACATCAGGAAAGGGTAAATCTCAACAGCTCCAAGAACAGTCAGACCCTAAGTACTTTGGTCGAGGCGCAAAGTGTAGGCATCAAAACCATCAAAATTGAGGTAGGTAAGTTGGATAATGAACGAAATACAGCTAATAACTCCAAAGAAACCGCCATTGAGGTAATCGACGAAAAAACCAATGTCCTTATTGTTACGGATATGCTCCATCCAGACATTGGTGCATTAAAAAAGTCTATCGAATCGAACGAACAACGTTCCGTTACCTTGGTAGAGCCTAATGTCAGGCAGTCAGAACTTGAAGAATCCGATCTTATAATTCTGTATCAACCTAATCGAAATTTTAGGGGTGTTTATGAGTTTCTGGAAAATTCAGCTGCCAATTACTTTACAATTACAGGAAGTAAAACGGATTGGAACTTTATAAATGGGGCACAAGAGAGTTTTACGGTTTCTGGAAGTAGACAGCCTGAAGATATTTTACCTGTTTTAAACAATGCATTTGGCTTGTTTGGTTTAGGTGATTTTTCTGTTGATGAATTTCCTCCTTTGCAGGGAACCCTTGGCGACATTCAATTGAATGAGGATAGCGAAATACTGATGTTCCAGCAGTTGCAGGGCATCAATTTGGACAAACCTTTGTTTGCCATTCTTACAGGATCCAATCAAAAAGAGGCTGTACTTTTTGGAGAAAATCTTTGGCGCTGGCGTGCTCAGGTATATCGTAACGATCAAAGTTTTCAAAAGTTTGATGACTTTATTGGCAATTTAATGGTGTATTTAGGTTCCAACAGACAGCGAAATCGATTGGAGTTGGATTACGAGCTGGTTTTTGACAACGCCAGTATGGCCAAAATCAGAGCTTCATATTTTGATGAAAGCTATCAATTTGATGCCAATGCCAACATTTCCATAAAGATAGAAGGGAAGGAGAATGATTTTTCAAGAATATCCCCGATGCTTTTAAAAGGTTCGTTTCACGAAGTGGATTTGAGTGATTTGGAAGCTGGGGAATTTAATTTCACTGTCACGGTTCAAGATGAAAATCTGAGCCGTTCAGGGACATTCAGAATTTTGGATTTCAATCCTGAAAAACAATTGGTTTCGGCCAACTATAAAAAATTGGAGCGTTTGGCCCAAGGAAATAGGGGCGGAGTATACTTTTTGGATAGTCTGGATGACTTACAATCAAACTTAAGTAGCTCACAACAATTCCTTCCAGTTCAAAAGAGCAGGGATAATGTTGTATCTTTAATAGATTTCCGTATTTTACTCGGAATGATAGTACTTTCCCTAGCTTTAGAATGGTTTATCAGAAAATATAATGGATTAATATAAATCAGAATACAAATGGATAAATTACCAAAAATTGCTTTACCTGCTTTAGCAGGAATTATTTTTCTAATCATTTTTGCGTCAAGGTCAACGGTGACCATAGGCTCTGGAGAAGCTGGCGTTTTATATAAATATTTCGGTGGAGGTGTTGTTACCGATGAACCGCCCTTGGGAGAGGGGTTCCATTTAGTTGCCCCTTGGAACCGAGTATATATTTATGAAGTTCGCCAACAAGAGAGACTGGAGAAAATGAACGTGCTTTCCTCTAACGGATTGGACATTAAATTGGAAGCTTCTGTATGGTTTCAACCCAGATATGACGCCCTTGGAAAATTGCACCAAGAAAAAAGTGAGCAATACATAGAACGTGTGCTCCTTCCTGCCATTCGTTCTGCGGCCCGTAGTGTTGTTGGACGGTATACACCAGAGCAGTTATACTCCAGTAAACGTGATGCGATTCAACAAGAAATTTTTGAAGAAACTCAAAAAATTGTAGAAGACCAATACATTCAGTTAAATGAAGTGCTTGTACGAGATGTGACTTTACCGCCTACTATTAAGGATGCCATTGAACGTAAATTGAGACAGGAACAAGAATCTTTAGAGTACGAATTTAGATTGGTAACAGCAGCAAAAGAAGCAGAAAAAGTTCGTATTGAAGCACAAGGTAAGGCGGACGCGAACCGAATTCTTAGCGCTTCTTTAACCGATAAAATATTGCAGGATAAAGGAATAGATGCAACCTTAAAGCTTGCGGAATCTCCAAATGCTAAGATTGTGGTGGTAGGTTCTGGAGATGATGGATTGCCATTAATTTTGGGAAATAACTAAATATCCCTTTTTTGATATAAAAATATACCCTATTTTTGCATCATAATGAGAAACAAAAACACACATCATCATTTTTATACTTGCCCTCAAGCGAGATAGCGATGTATTGTTGTTTTTAAAATATATTCTAACCCGTTTGAGAAATCAAACGGGTTTATTTTTTGTACCCCTTTGGTTTTTCGGACAAAACGATTGAAAAATGACAAAAATTAGAATTGCTGTTCAAAAAAGTGGCCGTTTAAACGAGGACTCCCTCAGAATTTTAAAAGACTGCGGTATTTCTATCGACAATGGAAAGGACCAGTTAAAAGCGACCTCCCGTAATTTTCCTTTGGAAGTATTTTACCTAAGAAATGGTGATATCCCTCAATACCTGCGGGATGGAGTGGTAGACATTGCAATTATTGGAGAAAACGTACTCATTGAAAAAGGAAAGGATATTTCTATTGCCGAACGATTGGGCTTTTCCAAGTGTCGTGTATCCTTGGCGGTTCCAAAAAATGAAACCTACAATTCCATAAGTGATTTTGAAGGTAAAAAAATAGCGACATCCTACCCAAACACAGTCAAGGACTACTTGGCATCTAAAGGAGTAACAGCAGATTTGCACATCATCAATGGTTCTGTGGAAATCGCTCCCAACATTGGTTTGGCCTATGGTATTTGTGATATTGTGTCCAGTGGAAGCACGCTCTTTAAAAACAATTTGAAAGAAGTGGAGGTGATGCTTAAAAGTGAAGCTGTTCTAGCGGTATCACCAACTATTTCTGAAGAGCGTAAAGAGTTATTGAAGAAAATTCAGTTTAGGATTAAATCTGTCCTTCAGGCGCGTCAGAACAAATATGTGTTGATGAACGCTCCGAACGATAAACTGGATAAGATTATTTCCATTCTCCCAGGAATGCGAAGCCCTACAGTACTTCCCTTGGCAGAAGAAGGGTGGAGTTCGGTGCACACCGTAATTAATCGTGAAACCTTTTGGGAGGTTATTGATGAGCTGAAACAAGCAGGTGCAGAAGGTATTTTGGTTTGTCCAATCGAAAAAATGGTACTGTAATGCAGCGTATCAATTATCCTCAGCAAAAGGAATGGGACGAAATACTAAAACGTCCTACACAAACTGTTTCCGATATTGAAGCTGTGGTCTACAGCATTTTCAAAGAGGTGAAAGCTGATGGCGACACGGTCATCAAAAAATATACGGTCCAATTTGATAAAGTAGACTTGGATTCACTAATCGTTTCCTCGTTAGAAATCGAGAAAGCTAGCAATGTCCTTTCAGATGGATTGAAGCAAGCCATTAATTTGGCCAAATCCAATATCGAAAAGTTCCATGCGGCACAGAAGACAACCAAGGTTGAAGTAGAGACAATGCCAGGAGTGGAATGTTGGCAAGAAAAGCGACCCATTCAAAAAGTGGGATTGTACATTCCTGGGGGTACGGCTCCATTGTTCTCAACTATTTTAATGTTGGCGATACCCGCTAAATTGGCAGGTTGTGAGGAAATTGTACTCTGCAGTCCTCCTGACAAGAATGGAGAAATCAACCCTGCTATTTTATATACGGCCCAACTTTGTGGCGTAACGCAAATATTTAAAGTAGGGGGTATTCAGGCTATTGCAGGAATGACTTTTGGTACGGAAAGTATTCCAAAAGTCTATAAAATATTTGGCCCGGGGAACCAGTATGTGACCGTTGCAAAGCAATTGGCCACCAAATACGGCGTAGCGATAGATATGCCCGCCGGTCCAAGTGAACTATTGGTCGTTGCAGACGATTCTGCCAATGCCACTTTTGTAGCTTCTGACTTATTGAGTCAGGCCGAGCACGGAATGGACAGTCAGGTGATTTTGGTGTCTACCTCGAAGAAACTGATTAAATCCGTTGAGGAAGAAATCGAAAATCAAATAAAGCTATTGCCAAGAGCAGAAATCGCTCTGAAATCTATTGGTAATAGTAGATTGATTTTGGTCAACAATGACCAAGATGCTTTGGAACTTATTAATGAATATGGCCCAGAGCACTTTATTGTTTGTGTGGAGAACGAGGATTATTACCTCGAAAACATTCAAAACGCTGGATCTGTATTTATTGGAAACTTTACCCCTGAAAGTGCTGGAGATTATGCTTCGGGCACTAATCACACCCTACCTACCAACGGTTATGCCAAGCAATACAGCGGTGTAAATCTGGATAGCTTTATGAAGAGTATGACTTTTCAAAAAATATCCGAAAAAGGAATTCAGGGAATTGGCAGTGCCATAGAATTGATGGCTGAAGCGGAAGGTTTACAAGCGCACAAAAACGCAGTAACCCTTAGATTAAAAAGTTTAAAATAATGGAAGGGTTTAATCTAAATAATATAGTTAGAGAATCGGTTCGCAAGCTACAACCGTACTCTTCTGCACGGGACGAATACGTTTCCGATGGCTCCGAAATGATATTTTTGGACGCCAACGAAAACCCTTTTGATAATGGCGCAAATCGTTACCCGGACCCTTATCAGCGGAGCTTAAAATCACTTTTGGCTGAGCAAAAAGGCGTATCGGAAAGTCAAATTTTACTTGGTAACGGTAGCGACGAGGTCTTGGATTTGATTTACAGAGCGTTTTGCGAACCCAATCAGGATAACATTATCACTTTGCCACCCACTTACGGAATGTATAAAGTGCTCGCTGGCATCAATTCGGTGGAAAATAAAGAAGTTTTACTAACAGGCAATTTTGAGCCCAATACGGATGATATTTTGAAAGTTGCGGACACTAATTCCAAGCTTCTTTTTATCTGCTCGCCTAACAACCCCACTGGAAATTCCTTCAAAAAACAAGGGATTGAGAAATTGTTGGAATCCTTTAAAGGGTTAGTGGTTGTTGACGAAGCGTATATCGATTTTTCAAAAGATGAAAGTTGGTTGTCTCAACTTGAAAAGTATCCCAATTTGATTGTGACCCAAACCCTATCCAAAGCCTACGGTTTGGCAGGAATTAGATTGGGTATATGCTATGCGTCAGAAGAGATAATAGGTGTTTTAAACAAGATCAAACCGCCATATAACGTCAACCAATTAACACAGCAACGAGCATTACAACGTGTTTTAAATCATGACTTGGTAAATCAAGAGGTGAAACAAATTCTTGATGAAAGAAATGAATTGATTAAAGCTTTGAACGGTTTGGATTTCGTGAGAGAATTATTTCCAACCGATGCCAATTTTGTATTGGCCAAAGTGGATGACGCCGACAAACGTTACCAAGAATTGCTTGAAAAGCAAGTGGTGGTGCGGAACCGAAGTACGCAGCCACTGTGTGAGAACACCTTGCGGTTTACTGTGGGTACCCCGGACGAAAACAAAAAACTGATAGCCATTTTAAAAGAATTATAGTAATGGGAAAAAAAGTACTATTCATTGATCGTGATGGGACCATCATCAAGGAAACTGCCGACGAGCAGATTGATGCTTTTGAAAAAATGGTTTTTTACCCCAAAGCGTTTACTTATTTGGGTAAAATAGCCAAAGAGTTGGATTATGAATTGGCAATGATCACGAACCAAGATGGTTTGGGTACCGATATTTTCCCTGAGGACACCTTTTGGCCGGTTCACAATTTCATCATGAAATCTTTTGAGAATGAAGGGGTAGTATTTGATAATGTATTTATTGATAGAACCTTTCCAAAGGACAATGCAGATACCCGCAAACCAGGTACAGGGATGTTGACCTCCTATTTTTCTGATGAATATGACTTGGAGAATTCCTTTGTTATTGGAGATCGTTTGACCGATATAGAATTGGCGAAGAACCTTGGAGCTAAAGGGATTTTCATCAATGACGAGACCCACTTGGGGACAGAGGAAATTACAGTTAAGCGTGAAGCATTAGATGACTACATTGCTCTGGAAAGCAACGATTGGGAGAAAATCTATGAGTTCTTAAAACTGGAGAATCGTATTGCAGAAATATCCCGAAAAACCAACGAAACCGATATTCAAATCAAGATAAACCTTGATGGAACAGGTAAGAGTGATATCAACACGGGGTTGGCATTTTTTGACCATATGTTGGACCAATTGGCACGTCATGGTCAAATGGATTTGGAAATAAAAGTGGATGGTGATTTAGAAGTGGATGAGCACCACACTATTGAAGATACTGCCATTGCCCTTGGAGAGCTGTTTTCAAAAGCTTTAGGCAACAAACTTGGTATAGAACGCTATGGTTTTGCTTTGCCAATGGATGATTGCCTCGCACAAGTAGCCATTGACTTTGGAGGTAGAAACTGGTTGGTTTGGAATACCGAGTTCAAACGTGAAAAAGTGGGGGATATGCCTACGGAAATGTTTATGCATTTTTTTAAATCGTTCACTGATGGAGCAAAGGCCAACTTGAACATAAAAGCTGAAGGCACTAACGAACACCATAAAATCGAGGCAATTTTCAAGGCATTTGCCAAGTCCATTAAAATGGCCGTAAAGCGAGATGCAGAAAAAATGGTTTTGCCATCAACTAAAGGAATGCTGTAACCACTTGTCATTTCGAAGGAGCTTGCGACTGAGAAATCTAGATTTCACACTGTGCTCGAAATGACAAAAAGACAAGATAAATGAAAATAGTAATCATAGACTACGGAGCCGGAAACATCCAAAGTATCATGTTTGCCATAAAAAGGCTTGGTTACGAAGCCATATTGAGTCATGATGCAAAAGAAATCCAAAACGCGGATAAGGTCATTTTTCCAGGAGTAGGGGAAGCGAGTTCGGCTATGAACAAGTTAAAAGCTACTGGTTTGGACGAGGTCATTCCAACATTAAAGCAACCTGTTTTGGGCATTTGTTTGGGTATGCAGTTGATGTGTCATTCATCTGAAGAAGGGAATACCCAAGGTTTGGGCATCTTTGATTTGGATGTTATAAAATTCTCCAACAAAGTTAAAGTGCCACAAATTGGATGGAACCAAATTTCAGATTTAAAAAGTGACCTGTTCACCAATATTCCGGAGAAATCATACATCTATTTGGTGCACAGTTTCTATGCGCCAGTTGGTAAGGAAACCATTGCTACATCAGAATACGACCTAACATACAGTGCTGCTTTACAAAAAGATAATTTTTACGGGGTACAATTCCACCCTGAAAAAAGTAGTAATGTGGGCAGTGAAATTCTGAAAAACTTTTTAACCCTAACTTAATAATGGAGTTCCAAATATCAACAGATAAGGATAGGTTGGACATCCAAAAGGTGCATGAGGAAGTTGCTGCGACCTATTGGGGAAAAGGCAGGAGCATGGAAGAGACAATGATGACGATTGAAAAAAGTATCTGCTTTGGTATGTACAATGAAAAAGGAGAACAAATGGCTTATGCCCGAATGATGACTGACGGTTTAATCTTTACTTATATTATGGATGTAATCGTTTTTGACCCATATAAAGGTAAAGGTCTTGGGAAAAGACTAGTCGAGCATATTTTAAATCGACAAGATGTGAAAATGGTCAACACAGTTGCGCTTAAAACAATGGATGCCCATAGCTTTTATGAAAATTTAGGTTTTAAAAGAATGGGGGATTCAGAGATGTGGATGTCCATTGAACGAGTAAAATACGATTAGATAATGAGATTGATTCCAGCCATAGATATCATAGATGGAAAATGTGTTAGACTCTCAAAAGGGGATTACAATACCAAAAAAGTATATAATGAAAACCCATTGGAAGTTGCCAAAGAATTTGAGGCGCACGGTATTGAATATTTGCACTTGGTTGATTTGGATGGTGCAAAATCCAAGCATATAGTCAACCATAAGGTACTGGAATCCATTGCTTCAAACACAAACTTGCAAATTGATTTTGGCGGTGGTTTAAAATCGGATGAAGATTTGCATATTGCTTTTGAAAGCGGAGCATATCAGATAACTGGAGGAAGCATTGCCGTAAAGGACGAAGACATTTTTTTGGGATGGTTAGAAAACTATGGACCCGATAAAATCATTTTAGGAGCGGATGCCAATAAGGAAAAAATTGCCGTTTCAGGTTGGCAAGAAGAATCTAAGCAAGAATTATTACCTTTTATTCAGTTATATCAAAACCAGGGAGTTACCTATGTGATTTGCACTGACATTAGTAAAGACGGTATGTTGCAAGGTCCTGCGTTTGAATTGTACCAAAAAATTCTGCACCAGACCAAAAAAGGATTAAATTTAATCGCCAGTGGTGGTATTTCCACTTTTGATGAACTCCCCAAACTTGCTGATATCGGTTGCGAAGGCACAATCATAGGTAAAGCTATTTATGAAGGTAAGATCAATTTAAAACAATTGGAACACTATATTCTCGAAAATGGATAAGGAAAAGCAACTTCAAGAAGATTTGGTTTGGAATGCGGGCTACCGCATGAAAGAAAGTCTTCGCATGATCAAAATCTGTCTCGATCAGCTGTCCGAGGAGCAAGTTTGGCAAAAACCCAATGAGTCCAGTAACAGCGTTGGGAACCTCATACTTCACCTCTGTGGGAACATTACACAATATGGAATAGCCTCCATTCAGAATTTGGAGGATACCCGCAAGCGTGATGAAGAATTCTCAACAAAGTCAGGTTACACCAAGACGGAACTTATAAAAAAACTGGAAGACACCATTGCCGAAGCCAAAAGGGCAATTTATGATGCTCCTTTGGAAGAACTGCTGCGAAAAAGATATGTTCAAGGATTCAACTTTTCTGGTGTTGGCAATATTATACACATTACGGAGCATTTGTCCTATCATACTGGACAGATTGCACTTTGGACCAAAATTTTGCAGAATAAGGATCTGGGATTTTATGGAGACGTAAACCTGAATGCTAAAAACGAAACTAAAGATGAATAATGCTAGAACTACGTCATGCTGAACTCGTTTCAGCATCTCATCAACAAGACTAGTGAGACCCTCAAACAAGTTCAGGGTGACGGCGAATCAAAATAAAAAAAATAATCAAAACGTCATGCTGGACTCGTTTCAGCATCTCATAAATGAAAGAAAGCTTTGTTTACATAATGACAAACAAATACAGAACGACATTTTATATTGGAGTCACTTCCAATTTACATAAAAGAATTGTAGAACATGCGGAGGGTATTGGTTCAAAATTCACCAGAAAGTACCAACTTACTCAATTGGTTTATTTTGAAGTTTATTCCGATATAAATCAAGCTATCGCAGAGAAAAAAAGTTGAAGAGTTGGCGCCATGATTGGAAATTGAATTTGATAAAAGAACAAAATCCAACTTTAAAAACTTTGGATTATGGATAACGTCATGCTGAACTCGTTTCAGCATCTCATCAACAGGACTAGTGAGACCCTGAAACAAGTTCAGGGTGACAGCAACCCTTTACCGATGGTTTTATAAATAAAATTAAATGCTAACAAAAAGAATAATACCCTGCCTCGACATTAAAAACGGAAGAACTGTAAAAGGAATCAACTTTGTTGACCTCCGGGATGCGGGCGACCCTGTGGAATTGGCAGAAATCTATGCCAAAGAAGGCGCCGATGAATTGGTTTTTTTGGATATTTCAGCAACTGAAGAAAAACGCAAAACTTTGGCGGAGTTGGTGTACCACGTAGCAGAGACCATCAATATACCTTTTACTGTGGGCGGCGGAATTTCGTCCGTAGAAGATGTGGACATTCTACTGAAAAATGGGGCCGATAAGGTTTCCATCAATTCATCAGCCGTAAAAAGACCTGAATTGATCAATGAACTGGTGGCCAAATTCGGTTCACAATGTATCGTTGTTGCCATTGATGCCAAACAAATAGACGGACAATGGAAAGTTCATTTGGTGGGAGGTAAAGTTCCAACGGAAATCGACCTTTTTGAATGGGCCAAGGAAGTGGAAAAACGTGGAGCAGGTGAAATCCTGTTTACTTCCATGGACCACGACGGCACCAAAAATGGGTTTGCCAATAAAGCTTTGGCAGAGCTGTCAGCATTGGTCAATATCCCCGTGATTGCATCAGGTGGAGCAGGAAAAATCGTGCATTTTGCGGATACCTTTAAAGATGGAAAAGCAGATGCCGCCTTGGCCGCTAGCGTATTTCATTTTAAGGAAATCGAAATCAACATACTAAAACAAGAATTAAAGGAAGAAGGAATTCCTGTAAGATTATAATAATGCAAATAGACTTCAATAAAAATTCAGACGGACTCGTACCGGCCATCGTTCAAGATGCAACAACCAAAAACGTGTTGATGCTCGGCTATATGAACCAAGAAGCGTTTGAAAAAACCAAAGAGACACTAAAAGTGACCTTTTTTAGTCGTTCCAAGCAACGTTTATGGACCAAAGGCGAGGAAAGTGGCAACTTTTTAAACCTAGTGGATGTGCAAGTGGATTGTGACAACGATACGCTTCTGATAAAGGTAAATCCCGTTGGCCCTACCTGCCATAAAGGGACGGATACCTGCTGGGCCGAAGAAAATGTTCAAGGATATGGCTTTTTGTCCACTTTGGAAGGTGTCATCGAATCTAGAAAAAATGACCAAGATAATCCGGACAGTTATGTTGCTTCGTTATTTCGGAAAGGCATCAATAAAATAGCGCAGAAAGTAGGGGAAGAGGCCGTGGAAACCGTAATTGAGGCCAAAGACGACAACGAACAACTTTTCCTGAACGAAAGCGCCGACCTGCTCTTTCACTACCTTATTTTATTGCAAGCCAAAGGTTATACGCTAGATGATATTGCTCAAGTGCTGGAAAAACGACATTAAACAAATCCGTTAAGTTTTTTCTAAAGCCCTAGTCGTTACAGCGAAATGCCGTAAATTTATGTAATGACTATGAATAAAAGAAAAGGGTTTCGTTTTACCAATTACAAGGCGCCAGACCAAACTCCGTTCGAAAAACTCTTCGAGATTTTTCAGGAATTAATCACGCATACTTCGGGTGACGTGGAGGAGGCTTTGGATTGGCTGCGTGAATTGGATAAAGAATACGAACTTACCGACGACGATTACACGATAGATGATTTTATAGAAGACCTCAAGGCCAAGGGTTACATCCGTGAGGAATTCGATATGGATGGACCGCAGGGTGGCGAAGGCGAAGAAGGTGACGAAAATGGTGGAGGTGGAAATCTATCCATTACTTCGAAACTGGAGCGAATGCTTCGCCAACGGGCTTTAGACCAAATATTTGGTAAAATAAAACGTAGTGGTTCGGGTAACCATAAAACGGGGAAATCAGGTAAAGGAGATGAGCATACGGGAGATTTCCGTGAATACCGTTTTGGGGATTCATTGGAACACATCAGTATGACGGAAAGTCTTAAGAATGCCCAAGTGAATCATGGGTTGGACAATTTTTCTCTGAGTGAAGAGGATTTAGTGGTTGAGGACACACAATACAAAGCGCAAATGAGTACCGTGCTTATGATTGATATCAGTCATAGTATGATTCTTTATGGTGAAGACCGAATCACACCCGCTAAAAAAGTAGCCATGGCCTTAGCCGAGCTCATCACAACAAGATACCCTAAAGATACACTTGACATTTTGGTATTTGGAAACGATGCCTGGCCTATTCCTATTAAAGATTTGCCTTATTTAAGAGTAGGACCGTACCATACTAATACAGTGGCAGGCCTTCAATTGGCTATGGATATGCTCCGCAGAAAACGGAACACTAACAAACAGATTTTTATGATTACTGATGGAAAACCATCCTGTTTGCGACTCCCGAACGGTGATTATTACAAGAATAGCGTAGGATTGGACGAATATATCGTTGAAAAGTGCTACGCCATGGCCCAACAAGCAAGAAAGCTTCATATACCCATAACCACTTTTATGATTGCAGAGGACCCTTATTTGATGCAATTTGTACGAGAATTTACCAAAGCGAACAAAGGCAAAGCCTTTTACACAGGACTAAAAGGATTGGGCGAGATGATTTTTGAAGACTACGAACAGAACAGAAAAAGAAGAATTAAAGGATAACGCAACATATGAAATTGGACCATACCAACATTAAAACGCTAGGAGAATTAAAATCAGCGGGATATACTAGCAGAAGCATTAAGGACGAACTTCGAGAGAATCTTTTGGAGAAAATATCCAATGGAGAACAAGTGTTCGAAGGTGTTTGGGGCTACGAGAATTCGGTGATTCCAGAATTGGAAAGAGCCATTCTTTCCCGTCACAATATTAATTTATTGGGTTTGCGCGGACAGGCAAAAACACGCTTGGCCCGCTTAATGGTGCAGTTGTTGGACGAATGGATGCCCATTGTGGAAGGCTCTGAAATTCACGATGACCCATTGGAGCCCATATCTAGATATGCAACTGAGCTTATCAAAGAAAAAGGCGATGATACCCCAATTAGCTGGGTAAATAGAAGTGAACGCTTTTACGAAAAATTAGCTACACCAGACGTTACCGTAGCAGATTTAATTGGTGACGTTGACCCCATTAAAGCGGCCAATCTAAAATTATCCTATGCGGATGATCGTGTGATTCATTTTGGGATGATACCGAGGGCAAACCGTTGTATTTTCGTAATCAATGAGCTTCCTGACCTTCAAGCAAGAATTCAAGTAGCGCTATTTAATATTCTGCAAGAAGGCGATATACAGATTAGAGGGTTTAAATTGCGCTTGCATCTGGATATTCAGTTTGTATTTACCGCCAATCCTGAAGATTATACGAACCGAGGGAGTATTGTAACTCCGCTAAAAGATAGAATTGGCTCTCAAATCCTTACGCATTATCCTGAGAGTATCGAAATAGCAAAAAAGATTACGAAGCAAGAAGCGCAGTTGGACAAACGCCAGTCCGATTTTGTGCACGTACCCGAAATTGCAATGGATTTGTTGGAACAAATCAGTTTTGAAGCCAGAAATAGTGAATATGTGGATGCTAAAAGTGGCGTAAGTGCCCGTATGAGCATAACCGCCTTTGAAAATCTATTGAGTACCGCAGAACGCAGGGCCATAGTTGCCGGAGATAGAAAAACCACAGTTCGTTTAAGCGATTTTATGGGCGTGGTGCCTTCTATCACAGGAAAAATAGAATTGGTGTATGAAGGAGAACAGGAGGGAGCTGGTTCCGTGGCAGAAAATCTAATAGAAGATGCTGCGAAATCTTTGTTTCCCAATTATTTTCCCAAAATTGATAAGCTTCAACGCAAAGAAGAAGAAAACGAGTACGATGAATTAATAAGCTGGTTCTTTGACGGTGAAGGTTTTGACCTTTTGGATGATGAAAAAGAAGATGAATATAAATCAAAACTGGATTCCATTGGTCCATTGAACAATCTTTTGAGAGATTATCAACCTGAAATAGCAAAAAACGATTCCTATTTTCTAAAAGAACTATTGCTTTGGGGATTGGTTGCCCACAAAAAATTGAGCAAGCATCGTTTCCAGCAAGGGTACCAGTTTAAGGATTTATACGGAAGTTATATTCGTGGTCTTTAGACTACTGCCAAATGTTTAAATTATCATTGTAATTTTCAAAGTTATAAACTCCAATATACCTTTTCCTTAGCCAAAAGGTATACAATGTTAATATTGGCAGTACACTGTGAAGAACAAGTATCAGCGTAGCCATAGTTTTGAAACTAGCAGGAATCACATGTTCTCCATAGACATCAACGGAGTTGAGCACCATTGCACTATCGTAGATTTTAAAAAAATACACAATCATTATAGCATATAGTACATACTCAATGTTCCGCATTTTTGGATCAGGAAGCTCATCTTCTGTAATCTTGAACCATACGACGTAGAGATAAATAAAATGAACGGAAGTAAGAATGGGAATAATATAATTGTCCGGTTTAAAAAAATAGAACTGGTTCGTATAAACGCCGTAAAAGCTTAAAACAACCAAGAATAAAAGAATTGCAATACTAGCGAGGATATTTCTTTTCCAAGTGATGATTTTAGAAAGTGTATTCATATCAAATAATAAGATTTGGGACTATATCGATATAAAGAACGGGGTTTTTTAAGGGCTATTTTAAAGAAATCGACAACCCGCAAACAATGTTGGATAATGCGAAAAATCCGATATAAAACCTGTAAAAGTTGAAATGAAAATTGAGTGTTTAATCAAATAAGTCCGAAGACAAATAACGATCACCTCGATCACAGACAATGGATACGATGGTTCCGCTTTCCAAAGTTTCAGCTAGTCGTAATGCTATCGTAGCAGCCCCACCACTGCTCATACCAGAAAAAATCCCTTCTTCTTTGGCCAATCTTTTTGCCATTTCAGTAGCTTCAAGTTCACTGACTTCCATAACGGTATCCACTTTTTTCGGATTGAAGATCTTTGGGAGGTATTCTTGGGGCCACTTGCGGATACCAGGTATTTTGGAATCATCGGTAGGTTGCACTCCCACAATTTGAACGTTGGTATTTTGCTCTTTTAAGTAAGTAGAAGTTCCCATAATAGTTCCCGTGGTTCCCATACTAGAAACAAAATGAGTGATTTCGCCGTGAGTGTCCCTCCATATTTCAGGACCTGTTGTTTTATAGTGCGCTCTCCAATTATCATCATTGGAAAACTGGTTCAACATTTTAAAACCCTCCTTCTTTACTTTAGCTTCGGCATAATCCCGAGCACCTTCAATACCAACATCCGCTGGGGTCAAAGTAACTTTAGCCCCATACGCCCTCATCGTCTGCACACGTTCTTTAGTAGAGTTTTCGGGCATTACCAATTCAATATCGAGCCCAAAAATACCGGCAATCATTGCCAAACCTATACCGGTATTACCACTGGTGGCCTCAATAAGTTTGGATTCTTTGGTAAAATCACCACGCTCCAGACCACTTTTGATCATATTATAAGCAGGCCTATCCTTTACACTCCCACCAGGATTATTTCCTTCGAGTTTGAACAGGACTTTTACATTTGGGTTTGTGTTCAATACTTTGGATTCCACTAAAGGTGTATTTCCAATAAGATCTAGGATGCTGTTAGACATTTGGGGTTGTCTTTATTTTAATTTCTGGGGTATGATAAACTTTGGAGTTGGCAGGAACGGAGGAGGTAATCCAAGCATTACCACCAATAATCGAGTTTGCGCCTATAACAGTTTCTCCTCCTAAAATAGTGGCATTGGCGTAAATAGTAACATTGTTCTCTATTGTAGGATGTCGCTTTGTTTTCTCCAAGTTCTTGGCAACATATAATGCCCCCAAGGTAACCCCTTGATACAATTTGACATTATCATGAATTACTGCTGTTTCACCAATGACTACACCTGTAGCGTGATCTATAAAAAATGATTTTCCAATTTTGGCTCCTGGGTTAATGTCGACACCTGTTTGTCTGTGTGCATACTCGGTCATCATTCTAGGAATCAATGGCACACCTTCTTCATACAGTTCATGGGCCAATCTATAGATGGCTATGGCATAAAATCCAGGATAGGCCATATATATTTCCTGAAGCGACAATGATGCGGGATCACAATTCAGTATAGCTTCAGCGTCCAAATTCAAATTTTCCAAAATCGTTGGCAGGTGGGAGACATAATTCCCCCATAGTTCATCACTAGGTTTTTCCAAATCCCAACAGGCCATATCCAGTAATTTATTGAACTGTCTCTCTAACAGTTCCAAGTTTACTGCGACTGGGGTGTTGGTGTCGAATAGGGTATAAAAAAGAGTGTCTGTAAAATCTTCTGTCTCCTGTTTGAGCCTAAAATCCAAGCAGGGCATTTTTTTGTGCCTGTTAAGTTCTGCGATTATTTTTTCCTTGTCCATACTGCTCCTTATGGTCTTAAAATTAGAGAAATTCTTACCATACACCGGTATAAAAGACTAACTTTAATTTAAAAATAACATATTATTCGGTGTATGGTGTCCAATACTATTTCTAAAAATGTTTTAGATTTCCTCGATTTACTTAAAAAAAATAACAAAAGAGAATGGTTTGAAGAACATAAGTCTACTTTTAAAACCTATCAGTCCGAGGTCAAGTCCTTTTTTGAGTCCGTAAAGGAGAACTTGAACCATCATGACGAAATTGAAAAGATGAAGATGTTTCGTATTTACAGAGATGTGCGTTTTTCCAAGGACAAAACACCATATAAAAGTCATTTTGCGGGTTCCTTTTCCCGGTTGGGAGCCCATTTGCGAGGGGGCTACTATCTTCATTTAAAACCGGGAGAGTCACTTATAGCTTCGGGGTTTTGGGCACCTAATAAAGAGGACCTATTCCGAATCAGAAAGGAATTAGAGATGGATGCGGATGAATTCAGAAAAGTCATCAATCAAAAGGAATTAAAAGCCATTTGGGGTGGGTTAAGTGGCGATGAATTAAAAACTGCTCCTAAAGGTTTTGATAAAGAACACCCGGATATAGACCTGATTAGAAAGAAGCAGTTTGTGTTTGTACGCAATCTTTCTGACGCAGAAGTTCTTTCCCCATCATTCTTAGATGAAGTGGACAAATCATACAGAGCCATTCGTCCTTATTTTGACTTAATGAGCGATATTCTAACCACTAACTTAAATGGAGAGTCAATTTTGGAATAAAGCTTCTTCTTCCAAAAGTTGGATTTGGTCTTTTAGGCGTTCCACCACCATATTCATCATTCTTTTGTTCAAGGCAGAGGAATTGGTAATGTAATCTCTGTATTCCTCTACGGTAAACTGGCCAATGATCATTCCCTTTAGGGAATTTCGAAATTTAATATCCTTTTGGATGGCACGCTCAATATAGTGGAACTTTTTTTCCAAGGAAAGTTCATAAAAGGCACCTTTATGCTTGTTTGCATAATTTTTAAACGCTTCTACCAACAAATTGTTTTGGAATTTGATTACAGGCCTCAGCGTTTGGTTCTGAAAGCGCTCGTTAAAACTCATTTGATTATTAAATTGTGCTTGCGGAATACTCGGACGGATGTCCAATAAACTCTCGGATCGTGAATCCATGGTTGTTATTTTTAATAAAATTACAGAATGATAGATCGCTCATTTTTAAATATCGAAATAGTTGTCAACGAGGTTATGAACAAGCTTTTAATCATTGAATTCTAAAATCAAAGCTTATGCAACTCTGAAATTATTTGCTACATTTAAACATTGATATATGCAATGGCTATATAACCCGATTCATTCAAAACAATTGAATTAAAATGCCAATATGTCTCAGAGAAACAAACTAAATCAACTTGCCGCCACTGCTATTTCCGGGAATGATATTAGCTCCTCATGTTTATACGTGTCTGCACTAGCCATCATATATTCAGGTCAATATGCTTGGGTTGCCCTTTTAATGGTTGGTGTTGTATTATTTCTTTTTCGAAAAATATATGGAGAAGTGGTAGGAGCCTTACCCTTGAATGGAGGCGCATATAACGCTTTGCTCAACACAACTAGCAAATCAATGGCTTCACTTGCCGCCACCCTCACCTTGCTTTCATATATGGCAACTGCAGTTATTTCAGCCAACGAAGCGATGCACTACGCACATACATTACTAGGCAATTTACCCATAATAATAGCTACCATTGTTTTATTGGCAATATTTATGGGGTTAACCATTATGGGCATAACAGAATCTTCAAAAGTAGCGATTGCCATTTTTCTATTTCATCTGCTCTCATTAATACTTTTGTCCACTTTTGTTGGGATTTATCTAGTGAATACGGGCTGGGATGTTTTCACGGCAAACTTTGGTCTTCCCGTAAAAGGTGGAAGTGTTACTACCGCATTATTTTTTGGTTTTTCAGCGGCTATGCTGGGAATCAGTGGATTTGAAAGTTCAGCAAATTTTGTTGAGGAACAACAACAAGGTGTTTTTCCAAAAACACTTCGAAATATGTGGATAGTGGTTACGATATTCAATCCGTTGATGGCCTTCTTGGCATTGGCAACCATCCCTATGAGTTCCATTGAACAGAATCAAGAAGCCTTGCTTTCTTTCATGGGGAATGTATCGGGAGGTTCTTGGTTGTCTTTTCTTATATCAATCGATGCTGCACTTGTGTTAAGTGGAGCGGTTCTAACCTCGTTTATAGGTGTAAATGGTTTGGTAGAACGAATGACTTTGGATAGGGTACTTCCGCCATTTTTATTAAAAAAGAATAAGCGAGGAAGTTCATATCGGATATCCATTGTATTTTTCTTACTGTGTGTTTCTATTTTACTGCTAACCAAAGGGGAACTTGGTGCTTTGGCAGGTGTTTACACAATAGCTTTTCTGTCAGTAATGGTTCTATTTGGGGTGGGTAATATTTTATTGAAAATTAGAAGAAAAAGCTTGCCCAGACCTGAGAAATCCAGATGGCCATTATTATTATTTGCCATTGCCGCCGTACTTATTGCCATAGTTGGTAATGCCATTTTAAATCCCGCCTATCTAGGGGTTTTCTTTGAGTATTTTATTCCAACAATATTAATTGTTGGAATTATGCTCAATAGAACGCTTCTCCTCAAATTAATACTTCAGATAATTAAATACATTCTTAGTCCAATCCAACGATTTCTAAAACGTTCAAATCGTCGCATTTTAAAGGTCATCAATAGAATTAATTCGCAAGAATTTGTGTATTTCACTAAAGGTGACAATGTCGCTAACCTTAATAAGGTAATGCTGTATATTCAGAAAAATGAACATACTAAAAAACTAAAAATTGTATCAGCTTTGGATAAGACGGCAAAAACTTCATCACGATTAATTTCGGACATAGAAGTTCTAGATAGAGAGTATCCTAACATAGAAATTGAATTTATTGAATTGCAGGAGGAGTTTGGTCCCGAATTGATTCACAAATTATCGGAACAATGGAATATTCCAGTTAATTTTATGTTCATAGGATCTCCTGGCGATCATTTTCCATACAGGATTGAAGAATTGGGTGGTGTTCGGTTGATTATTTGATATTAATGTGCTTTTTTAAACCAGATTTCACGCTAATCATAAAAGTCTTTTTAAACTTTAAATAGCATACTTTTTGACACAGCACAGAAAACGTAATAAAAATTTAGGATTGGCTGAATTAATTGCCATTGCCTTAGGAGGTATGGTTGGGGGTGGTATTTTTACCATACTGGGCATTTCTGTCTCTATGGTCGGCAATTTAACACCCATTGCGATAATTATTGGAGGCCTAATTGCTCTATTGGCTGCATACTCCTATGTTAAATTGGGTTTGTACTATAAAGATGAAGGTGCTACATACTCTTTTTTTAAAAGAACATACCCAAAGTCACATTTTTCAGCAGCGGCCATAGGTTGGTTTATCATTTTTGGATATATCAGTACTCTGGCCTTATATGCATATACTTTCTCATCATACGCAATCAGCAGCTCCGAATTTGCAAGCAACATCCAGATTAGAAAAATACTTGCCATTGGTGTGATAGGAGTTTTTACACTAATCAATGTTTTAAGTGTTAAAGGAATGGGAAAAATTGAAGACTTAATGGTTTACACCAAATTGGTAATTCTAACAATAATTGCTATTGTATTAATTCAACATGGAAACACCAATTTTGGAGGATTTATTGAGAATATGGCCTTAGATGCCAAAAAATCAAGTCTTCTCTCAATTTTAATAGTTGCCTCCATAACATTTGTTGCTTACGAAGGATTTCAGCTGGTCATTAATGCAGTTTCGGAAATGACAAATCCTGATAAGAACATTCCTAGAGCCATTTATTCTGCAATTAGTTTGGCAGTATTGATTTACGTTGTTATTTCAATAGGTGCACTGTTTGCCATTCCGTCTGAAGATATTATAAAGAATAAAGAGTATGCCCTCGCGGCAGGTGCAGGAGATATACTCGGAAAAATGGGCAGCAATCTTGTAATTCTTGGAGCAATATTGGCAACGAGTAGTGCCATAAGTGGAACTGTATTTGGTTCTTCAAGGCAGATGTCTATAGTTGCAAAAGATGGTTATCTCCCCCAGTGGCTTGCTATTCGAAAGAATAATATTCCAATTAATGCAATTATTGGAATGGCTATTATGGCAAGTGCTTTAATTCTAATCGGTGGACTCGAACTAATACTTGAGTTTGGGAGTATCACCTTTCTGCTGGTATCCTTATTAATGGCAATTGCCAATTATAAAATAAGAGGTAAAACAAATTCATCGAAATTTTTAACCGCATTTTCAATTTTGGGATTGGGAATTGGTGGAATACTTATATTGTATTATGAATTCACAGCCAAATGGGAACAAATGCTAGCCATTGTTGCTCTTTACGCAGTATTGGCAATAGGTGCGTGGGTATATTCCAAGAAAAATGGAAGGGGGGCAAAAAAAAAGATTTAGCAAGGTATATACAATGATGTTCCCTAACTGGTCGCACCTTTAATTTATTGACTATTGCAACTCTAAAATAAACCCCAGAATAATTTTAAGTAATGAAATTCGGCAAAGTAGACCATCCAGAACTTGTAGATTTTACCATCCCACCAGACCATCCCGACACCCCTGTGGTGCTATCAAAAAACAAAACTCGTGCAGAAACCTCGATTTTTGTAGGTTGTGCCAAATGGAACAGGCAAGAACTCAAGAATTTCTATCCAAGAGGCACAAAAGATGAATTAGCGTATTATTCCACACAATTCAACAGCATTGAACTCAACGCGACATTCTACCGTATTTTTCCAGCAGAACAATATGAAAAGTGGCGAGACAAAACACCAGAAGGTTTTAAGTTTTTTCCAAAAATGACCAGGGAGGTAAGCCATCTTCGCCGAATGAACGACAAGGCACTTGAAGCTTCGGATCGCTATTTGGAAGTGACATCTGCCTTGGGCGATAAACTGGGTACGATATTTTTACAAATGCACAATAACTTCGGTCCCAAAAACTGGGATAGGGTAGTGCGCTTTGTGGAATATTGGCCAAAAGAGTTTCCCTTGGCCATGGAATTTAGACATACGGATTGGTTCAATGATGAAAAAATAGCGCAGGAGCTCTATCATTTATTGGAAGAGAACAATATTGCCAATATTTTGGTCGATACCGCAGGTAGGAGGGACCTTATGCACATGCGATTGACCAATAATGAAGCTTTTATTCGATATGTTGGTGCTAATCATGCGTCCGATTATCCCCGTCTGGATGATTGGATTGAGCGTTTATCTACTTGGAAATTCATGGGACTGGAGAACATTTACTTTTTTGTGCACCAGAACCTTGAATTGGAATCGCCTTTATTGTCAGCCTATTTTATTGAGCAGTTGAATGCTAAAATGAGTTGTGATTTGCACATTCCCAAGACTACTTTGCCTCCCCAAAGGGGTTTATTCGATTAAAAGGGCCTGAATTGATCAAGTTGAAAATCTTCGCCCCTCAAAATTACTTACTCAATACTTGTCCTCTGCGAAATATTTCAAATTCGTAATTCGCATCAATTAAAGGGGTTAACAAGAAAAACCTCTAAAGGATTGGTTTAACTTTGCACTTGAATCATAAACGTTTCAATTATGCGATTTCATACAAGAAAATGGGTGAAGCCAGAGGATCTGAACGCCAATGGAACTCTTTTTGGAGGTAAAGTCCTTGCCTGGATAGACGAAGAAGCTGCATTGTACAGTATCATTCAATTGGAGAACAAAAAAATTGTAACCAAATACATGTCCGAGATTAATTTTATGAGCACTGCCAAGGAAGGCGACATCATAGAAATCGGGATAGAGGTTATAAAATTCGGGGTCACCTCAATTTCGCTTAACTGTGAAGTTAGAAATAAGATGACCCACGAAAGTATTGTTACGGTTGACAATATTATTATGGTGAACCTAGACGATAACGGCAACCCCAAGGCCCACGGCAAAACGAAAATAGAATACGTTAAGGACCGTTTGGCCAAAAAGGAAAAAGAAGAGGAAAACGCCGCTTCTTAGTTCAAGGTCGCGGCTACGGCCTGAACCTCGTCCAGCACTCTTAATAGGTTTCCTCCCCATAGTTTGGCTATTTCCTCTTCGGTATAGCCTCTTTTTACCAACTCTAGGGTTACGTTGAAGGTTTCGGATGCATCTGACCATCCTTCGATACCACCACCTCCATCAAAATCGGAGCTGATGCCCACATAGTCAATGCCAATCAAATCTACCATGTAGTCAATATGGTCCACAAAGTCGGATACATTTACCGCTGGCGGTACATTCGGGTCGGTTTCGGCCATTTCTTCACCAATGCTCATCACTTTTCTGTAATTCGCAAAAAACTCTTCACGCTGCTCGTCAGTCAACGAAGAGAACTGAGAACGCTCATACCATGCAATATCAAGTGAATCTGCAACTTTTTTGTATACTTCGGTCATATACGCAGAACGGGCTTCATGCTTTTCTGTATTTAAATAGGAGCTAAAAGCAACAGTCTGCACCACACCTCCATTTTCTTTCATCCACATCAATTGCTCATCATCCAAATTACGGCTATGCCCACATAAAGCTCTTGCCGATGAGTGCGAAGCAATAATAGGAGCCTTTGTCAGATCGATCATCTGTTTCATCGCTTCTTTGGATGGATGGGAAACATCTATCATGATTCCTACGCGGTTCATTTCTGCCACCGCTTCCTTACCTAGATCACTAAGTCCGTTGTGTAACCAAACACTATCTTTTTCTCCAGTATTGGAGTCACTGAACTGGCTATGGCCGTTGTGAGAAAGAGACATATAACGTGCTCCTCGTTTTTGGTATTCTTCGATTTTAGAAAGGTCTTCGCCGATTGGGTAGGCATTTTCCACACCGATCATGGCTACCTTTTTACCAGCTGCCACAATTCTTCTCACATCATCGGAAGTCAACGCCAACTCAATTTGGTCCGGAGCAATCTCTTCACAAAGTTTGTGGATCGCATCAAACTTAGAGATTGCATTTTCGGAAGCCTTGGCATACCCTTCTGTGGTCAACGTATCCTGCCCAGTATAAACAATAAGCCAAGCTACGTCTAGTCCGCCCTCCTCCATTTTTGGAATATTGATCTGGGTTTCCAATCGTTGGGTGTAGTTGATACTGTCGGTAAAGTTCTGCACGTTGATATCGTCGTGCGTATCAATGGTAATCACAGAATCGTGAATCCTTTGGGCTTTATCTTCCAAGGTTTCTGTTTTTTCAGGTTTTTTTTCTCCGCAGGAGATTAATAGAGTAATACTTAGGAGTAAATAAAAATATTTCATGGTTGATTTTTTATACATACAAATAACGCAATTTGACAACAAAAACCGAGCGCTACGGAACAATAAATTGTAATACCTCAGTTTTATCAACATTTTTAGAATGATTAATAACCAATAAAGCAATAAGTTGGGAACACGTGAATTGTTAACGTATCTAGAAAAGTTGGAAATAGGATTGAGCTCTTTTTCTTATGAAGAATTGGGCGTTGTTGAGGCTGGTGAACTTAAAAAATCTTTCGAAGTTTTTAAAATAGGACTGGAGAATAAGGTTTTTGGGGTTTCTGAAATGAAGCAACTCGAAAGTATTTACGAAAAAGTAGGAATTCAGAGCCGTGACCAAAGACAATTTACAGATTCCGATACCCATAAGTTTTTATCACTGATCAATTCCTTGGAAGAGACAACTTTGTCCATCGAGCAAAAGGAATTAGTAGGGAAACTTAAAAAAATAGCTGAACAACCAAAAGAAGAAACTCAAAATCTTGATAAAGATAAAGACAGTATGTCCGTAGATTTTGAATTTATAGAAAAAAGCTTGCAAGCTGGATTTGCTAACCAAAGCATTGACCTTAAGCCGGTTTTGGAAGATTGCATGGGGCAAATGGAGCTTTTGGAAGAGTTGGTTCGCATGTTCAAACAAAATGTGTTTGAGTTTATTGGTAGTTCAAAAGTCAACCTTTTGAACGAAAATTTTAATGAACTAGAGTTATCCTGTCAAAAAATTATGCCCTCCCTACGCATGATGAAAACCCACGGGCTAGTAGAAGTTACCCAACAAATTTCCAGACTTTGTAAAACTGACAGGGACCTAAAGCACCTTTCGTTTTTATACGACCAGTTTCTACAAGAATATCCGCGCATTCAAAAGCAGATAGATTTTGAAATGGAAATGTACAGGACTATGTAAAATACAACTGCCATGGAAAACAGCAACCTCCCAAAGTATTTACAAAGTGTTTTTTATCCCTTGTTCCAACATGCAAAGGATCTTGAATGCAAATTGATGCTTATGGATGAAATGTTGGAGGTAGGGGACAAGAAAGAAATTCCTTTTTTGGCAGAGTTGGAATCACATGAAAATGCTAAAATAAGCAACAAGGCTTTTGAAATTAAAAACGAATTGCAATCGAAATTAGGGCTCATGTCAGCAGCAGAAAGAAGAAGATTGCCCATGAACCTGTGCTTCATCTATGATGAATTCAACATTAGACCAAGCAAAGTGGATAAAGACCTCGACTTTGAGATAGAACTGGATATTTTAAATATGAAACAAGAATAGGGTTTTACCACCCAAAGTGGGAATTTCACCACATTTTTTGATTATGAAATAATCTTTAAAATGAATTAACGTTATACCTAAAACCCCGACAAATAAACCAAAGATTACAATGTTATACGATACCTACGGAGAAGAATACTTGGCATTTTTGCAGGAACTGAACGAAATTTTGACAGTGAACGAACTTGCCGAACTTGATTACCTATAAGTACACAAACACCCCAAAATTTGTTACCATGAAAAACCATAACAAAGAAAACACTGCTTACTTGAATTTTATTCAAGATTTAAAAGAAATGCTCACTGACTTTGATATTAGTCTTTTGAGTAAACCATGATGCTTAAGTGTATATCATAAAAAAGTGGATGCTGATTGCAGCATCCACTTTTTTATTTATAACATTATGACAATTACCCCAAATAAGACTTCAGAATCTTACTTTTTGAAGTGTGCCTTAATTTTCTAATTGCTTTTTCACGGATTTGGCGCACACGCTCTCTTGTCAAATCAAAAGTGCTTCCGATTTCTTCCAAGGTCATGGAGGGCTGATCACCGATTCCATAATATAATCTAACAACATCGGCTTCTCTTGGAGAAAGGGTGTCCAATGCTCTGTTTATTTCGGTATTCAAAGACTGGTGCATCAAACCCTTATCGGGTTTTGGAGAATCACCAGCGTTCAGTACATCATATAAATTGGAAGTTTCCCCTTCTTTTAACGGCGCATCCATGGATACGTGACGTCCGGTATTCTTTAAAGATTGTTTTACTTCGGAAACCGTCATATCCAGTTCTTTTGCAATTTCTTCTGGAGATGGAGGACGCTCATGTGCTTGTTCCAAGTAAGAAAATGTCTTTTTTATCTTGTTAATGGACCCAATCTTATTCAATGGCAATCGAACAACTCGGGACTGCTCCGCCAAGGCTTGAAGAATGGATTGGCGAATCCACCAAACCGCATAGGATATAAATTTAAATCCACGTGTTTCATCAAAACGTTTGGCAGCTTTTACCAACCCAACGTTACCTTCGTTGATCAAATCCGGTAATTTTAATCCTTGATTTTGATATTGTTTTGCTACAGATACCACAAACCTAAGGTTGGCATTCGTTAATTTTTCCAAAGCAGCTTGGTCTCCGGCCCTGATCTTCTGTGCGAGCTCAACTTCCTCCTGCGCGGTAATCAAATCAATTTTACTGATATCCTGCAAGTATTTGTCAAGAGATTTGGATTCTCGGTTGGTGACCTGTTTAATGATTTTTAGCTGCCTCATTCTTATATCTGGTTTACAAGTGTTATAAGCTATCATTATACATCATAATCTCCATTTTTCCAAGTCCAAAATGTTATTCTTATCAAAATGTTATAAGCAAACACGGTAAATACAGAAAAACATGCTCATTTTTTGATTGTTGATACAATTTTGATAGAAAAGCATCCTAGTATTGGTCTCAAGCATAAAAAACCGCTAATTTTGTAAGGTTTTTTATTTAAGAATCCATAACGCCATTTTCCCTTTGGAAGTAAACAAAACAATCAAGAAGAAAACATTATACGATTATCAGGAAGAAGACCTGAACAAAATCTTCCACCAGCTGGAAAAACTCCCCACGGGCACCAACATTTTGTACCAATTGCCCACTGGTGGCGGTAAAACCGTTGTGTTTTCCGAAATAACCCGACGGTTTATTGAACAGACGGGCAAAAAGGTAATGGTGCTTACCCATCGTATCGAGCTCAGCAAACAAACCTCCAAAATGCTTCATGGGTTTGGGGTGGCCAACAAGGTCATCAATAGCGAGGTTAAAGAACTTTACGATCAAGATGACTACATGTGCTTTGTGGCCATGGTGGAAACATTGAACAATCGTTTGCAAGAGGAAAAAGTGAAAATCAACAATATTGGGCTTGTTATTATTGATGAGGCTCACTACAATTCCTTTAGGAAACTCTTTAAATATTTTGAAGATTCTACCATTTTAGGGGTAACGGCCACGCCGTTGAGTTCCAACATAAAACTCCCTATGAAGGACAATTACAAGCATTTGATTATTGGGGAGTCCATCAAATCTTTGATAAACAAACAGTTCTTGGCCAAGGCCAATCTTTATAATTACGATGTTAGCCTAAGAACCTTAAAACTGGGGATGAACGGGGACTACACCGTAAAATCTTCCGATGAGTTCTACAGTGCCCACAGTATGCTCGGTAAATTGCTCACTGCCTACGAAGAGATTGCCAAGGGCACCAAAACATTGATTTTCAATAATGGTATCAACACCTCATTATACGTTTACGAAACCTTTAAAAAGGCAGGGTATAACGTTAGGCACCTAGATAACAAGAATACCGCCACCGAACGTAAAGAGATTCTGGAATGGTTTGCCGAAACGCCAGATGCGATTTTGACATCCGTAAGTATTCTAACTACTGGTTTTGATGAACCCACGGTGGAATCCATTATTTTAAATAGGGCGACGCGTTCCCTAACCCTGTATTTTCAGATGATTGGAAGGGGATCTAGGATTTTACCTAACAAGGATGAGTTCAATGTAATCGATATGGGTAACAACTTAGCCCGGTTTGGACCATGGGATGCACCCATAGACTGGCAGGAAATCTTTCACTTTCCAGACTTTTATTTGGAAAATATTAAAAACGATGAGGAAATTGAGCGCGAATTTGTTTACGAAATGCCCGATGAACTTCGCGCCAAGTTCAGTAAGTCGGACAATATTACTTTTGATGTCAAAGCAGAGTACAAAAAAATATTTGCACAAGGCAAAAAATCAAAAATTGTATTGGAAAAAAGTATTGAACAACATGCCCAAATTTGTGTGGAAAACAGTGAAGATGTGTTCGATGCCCGTATTTTGGCCAAAGAACTCAAAGATGAGATTTCTTATCGTGTAAAGCAATATTCGTATTGTATCATGAACAATACCAAAAATTACAAGGAATGGTTGGAGGAAGATTACGAACGAAAACTCCGTTCCAGTATTTCCAAAATGTTTGCTGCGCGGATGTAATTTGAACTGTTGGATTATTGGTTGTTTGAATTCTTAGATAATTGGATTCTTGGGATTTGATTTCCGATGTTTGGACTTGTACTTATGCTTTAAACTCCCTACTTCGTACCTTTAACAACATGTCAAAAAAACTCCTCGTTATAGGTTACATATGGCCAGAGCCCACTACCACGGCCGCTGGATGCCGAATGCAGCAGTTGTTGGAGGCCTTTATAACCTTTGGTTATCAGATTACCTTTGCAAGTACCGCCGGTAAAACCGAGTACAGCATGGATTTGGGACAAATGGGGGTAAAAGAAGTTGCCATACAGCTCAACCATTTCAGTTTTGATAATTTTATAACGGAACTAGGTCCTGACACAGTATTGTTCGACCGTTTTATGATTGAAGAGCAATTTGGATGGCGCGTTGCCGAATTTGCACCCAATGCTTTCCGTATTCTAAACACGGAAGACTTGCATGCACTGCGAAAGGCTAGGGAAGAGGCCCATAAAAAAGAGGCTCCCTTTAAGTTGGGGTACTGGAAAAACCACCCGATGACCTTACGAGAGGTCGCTAGCATCTATCGTTCTGATTTGACTTTGATGATTTCCAGCTACGAAATGGAAATTTTGCTGCAAGAGCTGAACATACCCAACGAGTTGCTGTTCCATTTGCCTTTTATGGTTGATGTTTCAGAAATATCCAAAAAGAAATTTACTCCGTTTGAGACACGAGCTGGCTTTGTGAGCATTGGCAATGGTAAACACGCTCCTAATCTGGATGCCGTAAGAGTTTTGAAGCAAGAGATTTGGCCGCGGATACGCAAACAACTCCCAGAGGCAGAAATCCATATTTATGGTGCGTATTTGCCCCAGCAGGTGAACGAAATGCACAACCCAAAAACAGGTTTTTATGTAAATGGATGGGCAACGAATGTAAATACGGTCCTCCAAGAGGCACTAGTAATGCTTGCGCCGCTCCAATTTGGTGCAGGCATTAAAGGAAAGTTATTGGATGCTCTAAAAACAGGCACTCCTAGTGTAACTACAACCATTGGCGCCGAAGGAATGCATGGCAACGTACCATGGAACGGTACTATAACCGACGATTGGGACAACTTTGCCCAAGCTGCTGTAGACTTGCACCAAAAACAAATTACATGGCAGAAAGCCCAACAAAATGGAATCAAATTACTCAAAACTTTTTATGATAAAGAAGTTTTACAAAAGCAATTGAAAGAACGGTTACACCAACTACGAAAAGCTTTGGAAGCGCACCGTGAACAAAATTTTATCGGGAAATTGCTACAGCATCAAACCATGACCAGTACTAAGTATATGGCCAAATGGATTGAGGAGAAGAATAGGGGGTAGTTTTGTTTAAGCAATAACTCCGCTATTGAAGTTATAAATTGTTGTTTGGCGTTTTTTCGATACCGATTTCAGGTTGATTAAAAACATTAAATTGGAAAATATCATCTCTTGAATAATGTCCATTAACATCAAAATCAAGCTTGCTCAAATTTATTTCTTCTAAATCTATTTCCGCGATTAAGGCCCCGGCTTTATCAAATAGAGGCCCTGCTATTTTTTTACCTAAAGGAGAAAAAATAACGCTTCCTCCACGACACATATTTTCTGGTTCATCTTGCACAAGATGTTGGTATTTTTCAGGGTACATTGATTTTGTAAAAAACTGATTGCAGCCTAAAACAAAACATCTGCCTTCCAAGGCAATATGTTGCATTGTAGAAGTCCACTCTTCCCTTGCATCTGCTGTTGGGGCAATATAAATTTCAACTCCTTTTTTGTACATGGACATTCTTGCTAAAGGCATATAGTTTTCCCAACAAATAAGGCCTCCAAGCTTTCCAATTTTAGTTTGAAAAGTGACCAAAGATTCACCATCGGCTTCACCCCAAACAATCCTTTCTGTTCCAGTTGGTTTAATTTTTCTATGCACTCCCAATAAGCCATCTGTAGGAGAAATGTATAGCATAGAACAGTATAGACTTCCGCTTGCACTTTGTCTTTCTGTAACCCCAATTACCAAATAAACGTTTTCTGATTTAGCAAGTTCTTCAAGTCTTTTTAAATCTGTACTTTCTATGTCAATGCTGTTTTTATAATATTCTGAATAAAGGTTCCTACCCTCATTTGTTCTGCTTCCTATTTTTGCTCCGAAAGAAAAGCCTCTTGGGTATCCCGGAATAAATGATTCGGGAAAAATAATTAATTGACACCCTTCTTTTGCATGTTTCCTTGAAAGGTGTTCAACTTTTTCAATCGTTTCCTGCTTGTCAAAGAAAACAGGACTATCTTGTATTAAGCATACCTTTATTTTCATATGTTTTTTTTAAATGCCCTCCAACGTTAAGGATATGAATTCGTTTTAAAGATTCATATCCACCGATAATAAATTTAGTAGAAAGTTCCGACATTTTCCATGAGCAGAATACCGTGTTATTCCATTTTTTTCAACAGCTAAAATGCAAGTATTTAGAAAACAACCTCTTTAGAGTGGGTGGCAATAACTTGGTGTTAAGCCTTTCTGATTCCGACGTTAAAATACGTTAAGTAGTTTGGGAAGCTCCTGAATAACTTTATATTAAAGGATATGGAAAAAATATTAGTTGCAGGTGCCACAGGCACTACCGGAAAAAAAGTTATAAAATTATTAAAGGATATCGAAAAGTATCATCCTGTAGCGATGGTCCGAAATGAAGCGCAAAAAGCTCAATTTGAATCTCAGGGAATAGAAACCGTGATGGGAGATTTAACAAAGGATATTTCAACTACCACCAAAGGAATGGATAAAGTAATTTTTGCGGCAGGTTCTGGAGGCAAAGACGTTGTTAATGTTGATCAAGAAGGTGCCAAAAAACTGATTGATGCCGCAAAGAAAGAGCGTGTTCATAAATTTGTGATGCTCAGTTCCATGGGAGCCGATAATCCGCGTGGAGAACTAAAGGAATACTTACAGGCCAAACAAAATGCAGACCAGTATCTCGACATCAGCGGTCTGACCTTTACAATTGTGAGACCTGGCACTTTGAACAATGAAGAAGGGATCGACAAAATAAAGCTATCACATAAATTGAACGAACGTGGAGAAATACCAAGATGGGATGTTGCCAGAACGTTGGTTAAAAGTCTTGAAAATAATGTTGTCAAAAATCAAGCTTTCGAGATTTTGACTGGAGAAACCAAAATTGAAGAAGCTGTGCAAGAGTTTCAAGTACTTTCTTAAAAACGAACTCTGTAAATGCTCAATCTTTTACATAACCTGGCCCATGCACTACTTGCCCGGGTTTTTCACCTGTATGCTCGCCATCTTTCAGTACTTGTGTGCCGTTCACAAAAACGTGCTGCATTCCTTCTGAATATTGATGGGGGTCCGCAAAAGTGGCCTTGTCATTAATCGTTTCAGGGTCAAAAAGCACAACATCGGCATAATTACCTTCGGAAAGACTTCCCCGTTTCTGTATTTTGAGATTTGTGGCTGGCAATTGTGATAGTTTATGCACGGCTTCTTCCAAGGAAATCACCTTTTCATCCCGTACATATTTACCCAATAAACGGGCTACATTTCCGTACGTTCGCGGGTGTGTACTCGACTTTAGAAAAACACCCTCTGTGGCAGGTGAACCCGCATCGGAACCAAAACTCATCCAAGGTAAGGCGATTTGTTTCTTCACATTTTCTTCGGACATTAAAAAATAGATGGTGCCCACACGACTTCCATCTTGGACTACCAAATCCATGGCGGTTTCCTCGGGTGAAGTGCCACGTAGTTCTGCAACTTCTTTCAGGGTTTTTCCTGTTAGATATTTTAAGGAATCGGCTTTAAAACCCACCAATAAAATCTTGCTAGGGTCACCTGCGGCCTGCATCAGGCTCTCCCATTCATCTGTGGGCGTGCTCATTTCTTCTTTCACCTTTTTACGAATATTGGGGTCCTGCAAACGTTCCGCCCATTTATCATAACCACCTTCCTGAACCCATGGAGGCATAGAAGCATCCAAACCGGTGGCCCCAGCTACATAGTTGTACATATCGGCGGTAATATGCAATCCCGCAGCATTGGCAGAATCTACTTTGGCCACTACATCATCAAACTCGTCCCAATTTTCCCTGCCACTTTGTTTTAGGTGATAGATTTCCGCCCGAATATCGGCTTCATCAGCTATCCGAATCAATTCATCCAAACTTTCCAACAAACGGGAACCTTCGCTCCGCATATGACTGATGTACATACCATCATACGCTGCGGCAACTTTGCAGAGTTCAATCAATTCCTCGGTGCTGGAATAAAACGCGGGAGCATAAATCAAGGATGACCCCACGCCCAGAGCGCCCTCCTCCATAGCTTCTTTCACCATTAGTTTCATGGAATCCATTTCTTGTGGAGTAGGGGCACGGTCTTCAAAGCCAACCGTATTTATGCGTAAGGTAGTGGCTCCTACAAAAGATGCCACATTTGGGGATATTCCTTTTTTCTTGAGATATTCCAAGTATTCGTTCAAGGTGTTCCATTCAATATCATATTTAATATCACCTTGACTTTTTTGCTCTTCTTTTTTCATGGATTCGTTGAGTGGCCCCATAGACCAGCCCTCGCCAAAAACCTCTAAGGTAACCCCTTGTTTTATATCGGCCATGGACCTACCATCTTCAATTAAGGATTCTGTGGCCCAACTCAACATATTGATGAAGCCAGGAGCGACGGCCAAACCAGTGGCATCAATCTCTTGGGTTCCCGTAGCATCTCCCAAATCGCCAACAGCGGCAATGGTATCGGCGTTGATACCAACATCACCGATATAAGAGAGTGTTCCGGACCCGTCTACAATTTGTCCATGTTTAATGAGGATATCATAATTTTCGGATTGGGAACAGCCTACAAAAATGAATAGCGCAGCAAGTAATAGGAAATAATAGGTTGGTTTCATAGTTTGGTTATTTAGTGAGATAACCAAGTTATACTATTTAAATCGCAAACCCAAGAGGGGCTCACTAGCTCTAGGCTTATTTTACTCGGTATTGGAAGGGTTTTCGTCCAGGAGAGTCTTTTTGAAGTTTAGGCAAGCGTTCAAAAGCTCCTGAAGCAATCATCTTTTTCTGAAAACGGCTACGATCCAATTTTTCACCCAAAATGGTCTGGTGCAATCCATGTAATTGTGGCATGGTAAACTCCTTGGGCAGAAGGTTGTATGTTAACTGCTCGTGCTGAATATCTTCTTTTAAACGGTTTTTGGCTGTTAGCACTATTTCTTTGTGATCCATCCACATCTTGGGAAGCTCATCTAAATTAAACCATGCAAAAGCTTCATCAAAATTACCTATAACCGGTTTGGTCTTTTCAAAATCTACCAAGGAATAATGCGCCAGCGTCACAAAGCGGTCGTTTAACCAAGTATTTTCTTTAAAGGGAAGATTATTCTCTACAAAAAATTGTTTCCATTCCTCAGTGAATTTTCGGTCTTCACCACCGAATACGGACAAAAATTTAAAATGCGGATCTTTGAGTCCAGTACGCTCCCTTAATATTCTAACAGTGGCATTTTCTACGGACTCTGTTCGAAAAACATATCCTCCGGGCAGTAGCCATTTATCCCCAATTTTAAGCAAAAGGCACTTGAGTTCACCCTCATGAAATCCAATGATCACCATATCGACCGATAGGTTTGGTAAAAAAAGCTTTTCTCCTTGTTCAATGAATTCCTTAAAGTCCATATAACAAAAATAATCATTTGTGTCACTTTGCCACAAAAAAATGATGTTTATATTTGTGACTTATTGTCACAAACTAAGCAACGATGAAAAAAGCACTTCGAATTACTTTAAAGACTTTAGGAGTCATTCTTGTAATCTTAATTATAGGAGGACTACTGGGATGGTGGTATGTAAGCTCACAATTTTTGAGCTTTGAAGATGATTATACCGAAAAAACGGAAATTCCAGAACTTACTATTGATGGATATACCTTTTTAGACCGTAATGATAATGGGGCATTGGATATTTATGAAGATGATAGAGCATCCCTCGAAGATAGGGTAGCGGACCTACTTTCTCAAATGACCGTGGAAGAAAAAATCCATGTTCTAAAAGGTTCTGGAATGGCATCCGGTATGGGCATGGTCGACCCAGAGGAAGGCATTCCCGGTGTGGTTGGCACCATTGTCGCCACCCCTAGATTGGGTATTCCTGCCATAAACCTGTCCGACGGCCCTGCAGGACTTCGAATTGAGCCGACTCGTGAAGGAATCGACCGCACATTTTATGCTACTGCTTTTCCTATTGCTACGCTTTTAGCCTCTACTTGGAATACCGAATTGGTTTATAGTGTGGGAGATGCCATGGGCAACGAAGCATTAGAGTATGGAATCGACGTGATTTTAGGGCCAGGTGCCAATATTCACCGTCACCCGTTTTGTGGAAGAAACTTTGAATACTATTCCGAAGATCCTTTGTTAACCGGCAAAATTGGAGCGGCCATGGTAAATGGTATTGAATCCAACGGAATTGGAACTTCGGTAAAACATTTTGTGGCCAATAATCAAGAGACCAATAGAAACTATAACGACACTCGGGTTTCTGACCGAGCCATGCGCGAAATTTACCTGAAAGGGTTCGAAATTATTGTGGAAGATGCCCAACCTTGGACCATTATGTCTTCTTATAATAAAGTCAATGGGACCTATACTGCTGAAAGTAGGGATTTGTTGACCGATATCTTGCGGGATGATTGGGGCTTTGAAGGACTAGTAATGTCCGACTGGTTTGGTGGGAACGATGCTGTCGCAATGATTAATGCAGGAAACGACCTTTTAGAACCTGGAACCAAGAAGCAATGGAAAGCCCTTACCAAAGGTTATGAAGATGGTACTTTGGACATGGATGCCGTGGACACTTCAGTTAAAAGAATTCTGACTTTGGCTTTGAAAAGCAAAAAGATGACGGATTACACCTATGGTGAAAACCCAGATTTAGAAGCACATGCCGAAATCACCAGGAAATCGGCATCCGAAGGCATAGTTTTACTAAAAAATGACGATACATTGCCATTGCAAAAAGGTAAAAACGTAGCACTTATTGGTGTTTATTCCTATGATTTTATTGCAGGAGGAACAGGTTCAGGGGATGTAAATGAAGCCTACACAGTTTCTCTGGAAGAAGGGCTTGCCAATACGGGATTTTCGATAAATCAAAAAGCAAAAGAAGCCTACCAACAGCACAAGAATACGGACCCAGAAGCTTTTGTAAAGCCAGAGGGAATGTCGGCCATGTTCAATCCGTACCTTCCCCCAGAGATGACGTATGACGAGTCATTGATGCAAGATATTGCCTCTGAAAGCGATTTGGCCATAGTTACCATTGGTCGAAACAGTGGAGAAGGCGGAGATAGAGTAGTGGAGGATGATTTTCTTCTTTCAGAAGCAGAAAAAAAGATGTTGAGTACAGCCTGTGAAGCCTTTCATGCTGTAAACAAAAAAGTTATTGTGGTTTTGAACATTGGAGGAGTTATCGAAACCGCCTCTTGGAAAAATCAACCCGATGCCATTGTATTGGCATGGCAAGGCGGGCAGGAAGGCGGAAATGCCGTCGCGGATATCCTAAATGGCAATGTTAACCCCAGTGGAAAATTGACCATGACGTTCCCGATGCATATTGATGATCATGCGAGCAACGCCAACTTTCCCCAGAACGGAATGCCCATGCAAATGATGGATATGCTATTTGGCAAAGATGAAGTTCCTGAAGATGAAATGGTGGAAAATGTAGATTACACCAATTATGAAGAGGGGATTTACGTAGGATACCGTCATTTTGATAAAGCAGATTTAGATGTTTCCTATCCCTTCGGATATGGACTTTCCTATACCGATTTTGAGTATGGGGATATGGAATTGGTCTATGAAAACGATTCGCTCAAAGTGACTTTACCCGTGACCAATATCGGTGATGTGACCGGGAAAGAAGTGGTTCAATTCTATGTATCCAAAGATTCCACTCAAATAGACAGACCAGAGCAAGAACTTAAAGGATTCGCTAAAACCTCAGGGTTATCTGCAGGAGCAACAGACACGCTTGAAGTAAACATACCCGTAAAAAGTCTTCAGTATTGGAACGAAAAAAGTTCTCAATGGACCTTGGAGCCTGGCAGCTATGTAATAAAGGCTGGGGCTTCGTCCAGAAACATTAAAAGGTCAGTGCAAATAAAAATTTAATTAGGTAGTCCCCCCAAAGTTTAGAAAAGAATTCAGGCAATTATTATAATTGCCTGAATTTTAATTTTAGTCTGTGCTGTTTACAAATGGTACTTTTTGGATATTAGGGAATAAAGTTCTGAATTAATTAGTGCTTCTTACCTAAAAAACGAATTACAGAACCTGTTCCCACATGACCATCTCCCTCGTTAAGCTGTACGGTCGTTTGTTTAAGGTCCAAGATTTCATAATCGGAAAAATCGGATTGTAATTCTTCCATCGAAAATAAATAATCTAGGTTGCCTGGACCACCTACATTGGGATTTTTCCTTTTGTAATCCAAATGTTCCTTACTAAAAGCTTCAAAAATGATGGTCCCGCCTTTTTTTAAGTAGGTGTGGAGCAATTTATGGTAATCGGAACGGATATTTGGAGGAAAGTGGGCATAGATCAAAGCAATAGCATCAAACTGTTCCGGTTTATATCCCAAGTTGGCCAATTTCCCGATCTTATAGTCTATGGAGACCTTTTTTTTCTCTGCCAGTTTCAAAGCTTTCTTTTGTCCTTCTTCGCTAATGTCAAAAGCGGAGACTTCCCAGCCTTGTTCGGCCGCATATATGGCATTGCGTCCTTCTCCCTCGGCAGGAAAAAGAATAGAGCCCGGTTTAAGATTTTCAAGTTTGTCTTTTAAATATTCATTGGGTTGGGTACCATAAGCATATTCTTCTTTTCCAAAACGGGTGTTCCACATTTTTAGCCAATCGCTGTCCATCACAAAAATTGATTTTGACCTTAAAATTACACCAATTCAATGAGGTTTTAAAACACCTTACCAGCCGTTGTAAATACCAGTTTTTTCACCACTATCCATATGTCCGTAGTTTTGATAGAGTTTAAGCGTATCCCCTTTAGGGGATATTATCACAGTTCGTTCCTCTGTACTGTACTTCATACCTCCACTGGTCATCATAGTAAACTGAATGGGTACATAATACGGAAATATACCTCGGGCGTGCACATGAAAACCTTGGTATCCTTGCATTAATTTTATTTTGTAAAGGTAGGATTGAGAATAATCTTGATACGCTTTGTCAACAATTTTACCCAATGCCATAGCCTTATGATGTTTTATATCAATTAATCTAAAATTATTGTTTTCATCAACCTCAAAAGAATATTCATCATTGTAAAGTGCGTAGCCATTATTTATGGAATATCTCATTTTGCCTGATGGTATGGTTTTGTATTCGTTGTCAAGATCTGCCGTAATCCGCATACCTCCATTATACTGATTGATATTAATATGTGTAATGGAAATGGGGCCCGTACGGCGCTTAAAAAAATTGTCTGGATTTATTTTACGGGTAACCACCAAGTACCATAACCCAATCAATAAAACAATCGAGAGAAAAACATAACCCATAATTTTTCTAAAAGACATCCGTGTACTATTAGATTACCCCCTTATCCTTTTTGGTCGATTTGAAATATCCTGTGCAGCTTATTTGCTTGAAATGCCTCTTTCGACCTAATAGATTCCAAAAAGGAGTATATAAAATCCAAATGAGCTTTATATCCCTTTATTTGAGACAAAAGCGTTTCCGCATCTGGTTGTTTGATTTCATCTTTTAGAAAATAGCGAGACATATAAAATGAGGTATAGCTATTGTGCGCAAAAGGGTCGTTATATGAAGCATATATCATCTTTTTGGTGCTGCTATCTTTGAAAAAATCAAAATTTGTGTTGTTTTCTTTCGCCGCAAAGAGTAAAATGGGGATGGAGAATTTGTTTCTTTTTGTTTTGATCGCATTATATACATAAGGCCACTTTTCTTTGATTTCAAAAGAATCGGTCTTGAATTCTATTGTGGTTTCCATGGAAACAAAACCATTGGCCAAAGTCTCCTCGTGCAAGAAACACCAACCCTCTTGGGCTCCCCAACTATGTCCAATAAAAAATACATTTTCACGGCTTGTAATAGACCTGGCAAACTTTAAAACATTTTTAGCCGTACTCTGATTGTGTTTGCTTTCTTTTTCCAAATGATAGGGCAATAGCCCAAAAGGTGTATTCGGGTAGGGAAGATGAAAATTTGCTGAAATAAAAATATAGCCCCTTGAAGCAAAATATTCTGCCATAATTGAGTTCTCGTCGGACATGCCCTGCGAACCATGATGATACACAATGACCGGGAAATTACTATTGGGTGGCATTTCCATCCGGATGCTCCTTGTTTTTTGTGATTTGATATGGTCTAGAATATCAGTATATGTATTACTGCCATAATCAATAGGTTGATCCGTAGAAACATCGTAAGTAATACCATCTCTTATGTAGCTTTCATCCATTCTTTCACACAACGCTTCATATACCTGGCCCAACTCCTTTGGAACGGTTCGGTTTCTATAATCGCCCGACTCCATAAATTCTTGATTTGGGCTGGCTGATGCCGGAAACCATATTTGAAGAAAGATTGGAATCTTGCCCTCATAACCATATTGGTTATAATGGATTTCATCATCATAAATAATACTGTCACAAAAACCAACATCATAAGAACCCAATGATACATGGTCATAAAAAGAGTCCTGGCAATGGACTTCCAAACATATTAACCCCAATAATACGATGCCCCATTTTCTCATTCCAAAAATTAAATTTTAACCCATCACAAGCTTTAGCAAGATTGATGAAGAGTAATTATTTTGAAATGTAATATAGGGTAAACCGTTGGCAATAATTAGATGAATTGACGAATGGGGCAGTTGATCTTATAGATGGTATGTGGATATGCAAATTAGTGCGCTAATGACCATGTTATACTTTTTTAAAAGCCATGGACCAGTAAATTCAATCGTAATAGGTTAGGGTATTACATAGCTATATTTATCTATTTTTGGATTCATCCTCCGACCTACCTAAATTGATAATAATCCAAATGAATGAGATGGACTGATCTTAATCATTTAAAAACCAAAGTCAATAAGATAATTTTATAGGAAAATAATTCTAAACCTTATAAGTGATGGGAAATCAAAATAAAAATTCAACGAAAGGCATATTCTGGATATTGATTGTACTGTCCTTAATTATTGGTTTTATCATTTACGGTACCATGAAAGACCAATTGGGCTTACAATTTCTAGTATTCTTCTCAGGAGTACCCTTTTTATTATTTGTTACAGGAGCTTTTGGCTTGTTATGGCCCAAAATAAAACCGGAGGGTGATGAAGTTTACATAAGCCATGCGTTGATTATCGGATTATTGTTCATTGTATTGTTCTTTATCCACGTATGGGTGTTGTTGCCCCTCATTTGTCCTAGGTTTGCTGAGTGTTTGCAGATGTAAAATTAATGATAAGAAAAAAAGACCTGATATGGAATGGGCAAATAGAGTGTTATTCGCTTTGACTACTGGCGGTTCCATTATTGACTTGTTCACCCATAATCTCCAGGACTGATTGTCTGATCCTATTTACTGACAATTTTGTAACATCTGGCCTAGAATAATGTCCAACGGGGTCAAAATTTTGTCGTTCTTCCAACACTTTGTTAAAATCTATGGTGGATATAATTAGTCCTTCCTTGCCAATAACAGGTTCCAAAACCCATTCACCGGTAGGGGCCGCAATGCAAGAACCTCCATTGCCCAAAACATCGGGAGCGTTTTCGAGTATCCTTTCAAAACCGGGTATATCGGGAGTAATATCCGTTTTGCGCATTAAACTTGATACAGAAATAACATAAGAGCGGGACTCTCTTGCTATGAACCTAGTGATGTCTTTTGTGTTATAATCCGAGCCAGGCCAAACTGCAATGTGCACATTTTCTCCCAATCCATAGAGAGCAGTTCTTGGCAATGGCATCCAATTTTCCCAACAGTTTAAACCTCCAACGGTAAATTGCTTTAAAGCATGGGTTTGCAAACCGTTGCCATCACCGGGAGACCAGACCAGGCGTTCCTCGTAAGTGGGCTGTAGTTTTCTGTGAACCGATTGTATGGTGCCAGTGGCGTCTATGTAAACCAAAGAGCAATATAGGCTATGACCGCCACGGTTTTTTGGTCTTTCAATAATACCCAAATACACCGCTATTTTATTATTTTTCACCAATGCACAAAGTTCATCAAGGTCGCCGTTTTCTATTTGCACAGCATTATTGGCATAATGGGCAAACAGCTTTTTCTGATACTCGGAATCAAATTCACAACCGTTTGTAATTGAAACCCAAAAGGGATAACCTGGCAACAAGGCTTCGCCAAAAACGATGAGTTCACAGCCGCTTTCTCCAGCTTCAACAATGTAAGATTTTACTTTTTCAATGGTTTTGTCCTTGTTGAGCCAAACAGGGGCAATTTGCGCCATTGCAACTTTAAGTTCAGAGATTTTTGTGACTGAGCGGGTCATGTTTTATTAAAATTTAAACCGACATCAAAGTGTTGCTTGTTGTTTCTTTTCTGCTGGTATCCTGTATAGGTTTAAAGATAGCATTTTTGCCGTCTTAAAACGTCAAACCAATTTTTATACAATGGTCATCAACTAGATTTTCCGTTATTTTGTGGAACAATAAAATCTATAACTATGGAATCACCCAACTGGCAGACCGCCATGGAATTTGAGGATATCACCTATAAAAAATGTAACGGCGTGGCCCGTATAGCTTTCAATCGCCCCGATATACGCAATGCGTTCCGTCCCAAAACCACTAGCGAGCTTTATCAAGCCTTTTACGATGCCCAAGAAGATACTTCCATTGGAGTAGTATTACTTTCTGGTGAAGGGCCTTCTTCCAAAGATGGTAAATGGGCCTTTTGTAGTGGTGGGGACCAAAAAGCACGTGGCCACAAAGGTTATGTGGGTGACGACGGTTACCATCGTTTAAATATTCTGGAAGTGCAACGTTTGATTCGTTTTATGCCCAAAGTAGTGATTGCCGTAGTGCCCGGATGGGCCGTTGGAGGAGGGCACAGCCTTCACGTAGTTTGTGATATGACCCTTGCCAGTAAAGAACACGCCATTTTTAAGCAGACCGATGCCGACGTGACCAGTTTTGATGGAGGGTATGGCTCCGCTTATCTGGCTAAAATGGTGGGACAGAAAAAAGCCCGTGAAATTTTCTTTTTGGGTAGGAACTACTCCGCACAAGAGGCTTACGAAATGGGCATGGTCAATGCAGTAATTCCACATGACGAACTGGAGGATACTGCTTACCAATGGGCACAGGAGGTATTGGCCAAGTCACCAACATCCATTAAAATGTTGAAATTTGCCATGAACCTTACCGACGATGGTATGGTAGGTCAACAAGTATTTGCCGGAGAAGCTACTCGTTTAGCGTATATGACAGATGAAGCCAAGGAGGGTAGAAATGCATTTCTAGAGAAGCGCAAGCCCGATTTTGGAAAGGATAAATGGATTCCGTAAATCAATGTTTAATTAACAATTTACCATTTCGCTTTACAGTACCTAGATGTCCTTCCGTGCTTTGACACGGAATCCACCCATTTAAGATGAGACCCTGAAACAAGTTCAAAATGACGCTTAGAAATGAATGGTGCGCCGATCCCATTTCTTGATTCTTGAATCAAAATTGAGGTTCTTCGCTATGCTCGGAATGACCTAGATGGTGATTGTTGTCGTGTCCCGTCTGTGCTCGACATGACAAGTTCAGGATAGCCCTAAATAGAAAAGAGCCCTGCCACTTGGGTCAGGACTCTTTTACGAGAACACTATATGAAAATGAAAAAATTACTTTCGTTTTTATTACATGGTAAAAGTACCACCAATGTTTCTTCAATCGAAATTATTGTTGTGAAGTAACGCTTAGCTGTTGTCATTTGGGTGTTTCTTGTAATTTTTTGGTTAATTATTGTCACGGTGCCGTCATTCTTAAGCATTGGAATGACCGAAGCATCTAGATTTCCTGGCTTTATCCTAAAACGCTGTATGTCCTTCCATGCTTTGACAAGGAATCCACCCATTTAAGATGAGACCCTGAAACAAGTTCAAAATGACGCTTAGAAATGAATGGAGTGCCGATCACGTTTCTTTATTCTTGAATCAAAATTGAGATTCTTTGCTATGCTCGGAATGACCTAGATGGTGATTGTTATCGTGTCCCGTCTGCGCTCGACATGACAAGTTCAGGATAGCCCTAAATAGAAAAGAGCCCTGCCACTTGGGTCAAGACTCTTTTACGAGAACACTATATGAAAATGAAAAAATTACTTTCGTTTTTATTACATGGTAAAAGTACCATATGTGTTCTCGTAATCGAAATTATTGTTGTGAAGTATCAATAACCTGTGGTTTCAGGAGCATTTTAGTATATCTCATCGATTTATGGTACCGCTTTTACGATGTTTGACAATACTCCATTAATATCAAAATACGGTTCTTCTGCCAAACCTGTCCGAACAACGACCAAATCCTTGGAAGGAATAACAAATACATGTTGTCCCTCAAAACCATTGCACGAAAACAGGTCTTTGGGCACATCGGGATATTTCCCTTCAGCATTCAACCAAAAATGGGCACCGTAGCTACCGTCGGAATTAATTGTAGGTGTTGTGATATAATCTACCCAGCTAGAATCGAATAGTTGCTCATAGTTCCAATTTCCTTTATCCAAATACAGTTGACCAAAGCGGGCCCAATCACGAGTGTTGGCCCATGCATAGGATGATCCCACATAGTTACCGGCAATATCGGCTTCCAAAACCATGGAGTACATGCCAATTTTATCAATTAAAGCGGAGTAGGGGAAGTCCAGATATTCTTGATGACTTCTAAATTGTTGTCTCAAGATACCAGATAATAGATTGGTTGTTCCTGAGGAGTAGTTCCAAATCTCGGTGGGTTTTGCAATCGCTTTTTTATTGCGCTGTGCCAAGGTCATATCGCTATCCAAAAATAGCATTCGGGTAACATCCGAAATTCCGGTGTAATCCTCTTCCCATGCCAAGCCACTTTGCATACGGAGCAAATGGTTCAGTGTAATATCCTTTCGTTCATCACCCTTCCATTCAGCAATCGGTGCGGGCCAATCCATTTCCAATTTCCCCTGATGCTCCAATATTCCAAAGTAAGTGGCCAATACACTTTTGGTCATGGACCATCCTAAAATTGGAGTGTCCTTATCAAACCCATCAATATATCTTTCGGCAATTAAATGGCCTTTGTATAAAATAAGCAGAGTTCGTGTTTTTTGTGTTTCAGGATTGGCAAAAGCCATGGCAATGGCCTTATTGATTTGGTCCATATCCACTTCTGGTGGCACAGTATCAATCGGAGCTGCTTGTCCGTAGGGATAGGGAATGGTATCAAGGGGCTGATTTCTTTGTGGTCGGATGGTCAATTTTTCAGGATCATAATCATCATTGATCAGAACCGCGCCCAATCCATCGCGATAAATTGCGGTACGCTCCATCAAACCATATACGGTCGAAGAAGCTGATTCCTCTTCTTCATTTACCTCTGTCGATGCAATTTCAATCAAAGGAGCACTGTTATCGTATTGGTTTATGCTGGCCGCCGAACGATGAGCCACGTAAACCCCCGAAGCCATATTTTTGGCAGCATAGCCAGAAATAATGTTCAATTTGGGGTAATTAAAATAGATGACTACTCCAATCAAAACAAGAAGGAGTAGCAAAACACGCTTAAGTAGTTTCATGGTTATAAGATGTATTTGTAACTTTCTGCAGCTAAATATAAACATTTAAACATGTCCAACATTGGATTGATCATTGAAGAAAGGAGTAGGGACATAGGTGATTTTTTAGTAGGGAGACTTATTCCTTTTCGCAAAAAACGTATGATCGGCCCGTTTATTTTTATAGACCATATGGGCCCCACACAACTGGGTCCGGAAAAATATATGGACGTGGACCAACACCCACACTTGGGCCTGTCTACTTTGACCTTTATGCTTGAGGGTGAAATAATCCATGAAGATAGTCTTGGAACCCACCAACGTATAAGATCTGGCTCCGTAAACTGGATGACGGCAGGTAAAGGGGTAACCCATACGGAACGTACCCCAAAAGATATGCGAGGGAGCAAAACATTTATGGCCCATGGCTATCAAATTTGGGTGGCATTGCCCAAAGAACTTGAGGATATGGAGCCAGAGTTTCATCATATTGATAGAAAGGATATTCCCAAATGGACAGATGGAAGCGCGGAATTTAAATTAGTGGCAGGGGAGGGGTATGGTAAAAAGTCCCCTGTTCCCGTTCACTCCAATCTTTTTATGGTAGAAGTGAAAAATACCAAAGAATATGCCCTTAATGTATCAGGAAACCTAAGCGGAGAAATCGGTATCTGCATCGTGGAAGGAAGCATTGTAGCCTGCGACGAAACAGTAGGCGAAGGAAATATTCTGGTTTCCAAAGTTGATGATACCTGCAACATTAAACTTACACCCAATTCCCATTTATTATTGTTTGGAGGAGAACCTTTTCCCGAGGAACGCTATATTTATTGGAATTTTGTTTCTTCCAGCAAAGAAAAACTGGAACAGGCAAAAAAAGCATGGGTTGATAAAACTTTTCCAATGATGAAGAATGATAATACCTATGTTCCTTTACCTAACTAGATCAATGACCAAATACCACTGTGAACATTAAGGTCTTGCAAAAATTACTGTATTGAAGAAATTGGTTTCCATAGTATTTTTAATGCTTATCGGTTGCTCACCAAAAGAGAATGTCCCCACCGAACCGGCCCCAAAACACAAATGGTACGGCCACGAGGTTGTGGCATCGGCATACAATTCGGTGTTTTGGCAAACCGATAGTATTAGTCCTGCAGTCGCTGCATGGGGAGACACCCTAAGACCCGGCATGAAAAGTATTGCTGTATCCAGGGACCTTATTAAAATGGGGTTGACACACAATACTATGGTTAAAATAGATACCTTTCCCGACACTTTTTATGTAAAGGATAAAATGCACCGAAGATGGCGCAATAGAATAGATATTTATATGGGAAAAGATGTAAAAAAAGCACGGGAGTGGGGCAGAAAAAAACTGATTATCTGTTATGCGATTCCCATGGATACAATTATAAATATTACTGAATGAGAAAAACAAGCTTGATTGTATTGTTGACAATTTTTTTAGGAGGATGCTCCACCACAAAAGAAATCGTGGATGTTCCCATAATTTTTGATGAACAACGGGTAGAATTGACCAAAGAATATTTGTTAAAGCGTTATGAACTGGACCAGGACACACCCGAAATCACTCCAAAAATGGTGGTTTTACATTGGACTGCGATACCTTCCTTAAAAAAATCCTTTGAGGCCTTTAACCGCTCCACACTGCCCAATTGGCGGCCCGACCTAGTAAATGTGAGCGGTCTTAACGTTTCTTCCCATTTTTTGGTAGATCAAGATGGAACGATATACCGGTTAATGCCGGAAACCACTATGGCACGCCATACCATTGGATTAAACCATTGTGCCATAGGTATTGAAAACGTAGGTGGCACGGATGGATTACCATTGACAAAACAACAATTAAAATCCAATATTTACTTGGTGAACTATTTAGCTTCAAAATATGATATTGAATATGTGATCGGCCACCAAGAGTACACCTTATTTGAAGGTCATCCACTTTGGCTCGAGGTAGATGATGGCTATCGAACCAAAAAAACGGACCCAGGAATGGATTTCGTGGAAAAAGTGAGGAATGCCACCAAAAAATTTAATTTTAAACCTGTACCAACAAAACAATAATGATCATGAAGAAACTAATGTCCTTGATAATCATCCTGCTCACCCTGACTGTTCAGGCGCAAGATGCGTTAACATCTCAATTATATGAGACCTACGAGGAATATAAAGAACCAAGTATAGGGAAAAGACGGATTAAGCATGCAGACATTCAACCCTTGATCCAAAAATTTAAGAACAATCCTAAATTTGAGGTTCAAAAAGTAGGGGAGTCCATTCAGGGCAGGGATTTGCATCTGATCAGTATTGGTTCTGGGGAAAGGAATATTTTTCTTTGGTCTCAAATGCACGGGGATGAACCAACAGCAACCCAAGCCATTTTTGATATCCTCAATTTTTTGGATGCACCAGAGTTCAAGGAGGAGAAAGAAGCGATTCTTTCCAAATTGAAGCTTCATTTTTTACCGATGCTAAATCCTGATGGAGCAGAGGTATTTACAAGAAGAAATGCACTGGGCATTGACATTAACCGAGATGCTTTGCGATTGCAATCTCCAGAAGGACAGACATTAAAACGACTCCGTGATAGTTTAGACGCCGATTTTGGCTTCAACCTGCACGATCAAAGTAAGTATTACAATGCGGAACGTACAGAAAAACCTGCAACAATATCCTACTTGGCTACTGCCTTTAATTACGAAAAAGACATCAATGAAGTGCGTGCCAACGCCATGAAAGTGATAGTATTCATGAACAAGATCATCCAAAACTACGCCCCTGGACAAGTTGGGCGATATAGTGATGATTTTGAACCCCGTGCTTTCGGAGATAACATTGCAAAGTGGGGTACAAGTTTAATCCTAATTGAATCTGGAGGTTATCCAAGTGATCCAGAAAAGCAAGAAATCCGTAAACTCAACTATGTATCCATTCTTTCTGCTCTGTACACCATAGCCAATGAGTCTTTTAAAAGTATCCCTATCGAGGATTACGAAAAGATTCCTCGCAATAATCGTATGTTGTTCGATTTAAAAATTGAAAACGTAACCTACAATCTTTTAGGGGATGATTACATTTTAGATCTCGGTATTTTTAACCAAGAGGTCGATTTAGGAGGGCACAACCAGTTTTATTACAAAAGTTCCGTGGCAGACCAAGGAGATTTATCCACCTATTATGCATACAAAACTTTTGATGCTGAGGGTTATACCATTGTTCCTCCAAAGGTGGCCAAAATGGTAACTATTGAAAATCCAATGGAACTATTAAAGAACGGTGTAGCCTATATTAAAGGTAAAATGCAGGAAGAAAATGAATTTATCCAACTCCCACTGATTTTGGTAAATGAAGATTTTGAGTTAAAAGATTTTATAATACAACCTGGCATCAATCCCACTTTCTTTTTGGAAAAAGAGGGCAATTTGACTCATGCTGTGATTAATGGTTTTCTTATTGATCTTTCCAAACCATTGGATGGGCAGCATACAGGAAATGGTTTGATTTTGCGCTAAAAAAAGTGCCCAAAAAGAAAACCCCTGTGTTCTAACAGGGGTTTTTATATTATTTTTTTAGTGGAGTTACTTCAAAACTCCTATACTCAATAGGGCCGTGATCGCCTTGAATCATAAATGGTCCGGCCTCACCTTCTTTGCTATCCAATGCTCCTCCTGTAATTCCTGGAATCGTAGCATCGGAAATAACGGTTTTGCCGTTTAGTGTAACGGTAACCCTTCTTCCAATCAAAGTAATATCATAAGTCTGCCATTCACCAGCTGGTTTGGAGGCATTCTCGTTGGGTTCCAAAAAGCCGTAAACGCCACCCAAATAAATGTCGGAAGGTTCTAATCCCTCGCTATCAACGATTTGAACTTCGTAACGTCCGCGCAAGTAGATACCACTATTACTTCCTTCTGGATAGCGAAATTCCACGTGTAGTTTAAAATCCTGGAATTTCTCATCAGTAATAAGGTTGGAGCCCGACTCTGGACTGGTCAATATGCCATCTTTAACCACCCATTGGTTCTTTTCGCCATCAATATGCCATCCCGTAAGGTCTTTGCCGTTGAACACGTTAATGGTTTTTCCCCATTTTGGATTTTCGGTATATTCCAGTTTTGGGGCTTTTACACCAGTCCAGTTAATTATGGAACCATCAGTAAAGATTAGGGTGCCTTTTAATTTTTCACCTTCCAATTCTCCATGAAAAATCATATCGCTACCCTTGGGCTCCCATTGGTTGGGAATACTAAAAGTAAACTTGTTTTCTCCATAAGTCTCAACCTCTGCAATAGGTCTGGCACTGCCAAAAGCAAAGACAAAACGGCCCAACAAAGTGGCGTGGCCCGAATGCCGTATCTCCAACCAGGAGGGAGAGGTCTTCCCCATAAAATCCATTTCCAAATCCCATCTGCCCTCCAACGGACTGATGTTCTGGGCAAAAAGACTACTTGTAAAACCTAAAAGTAAGGTGCAAATTAAAGTGTAAATCGTTTTTCTTTTGGTAATCATACGTATGTTTAGTTTAATTGCTGAACAAGATACGTATAATCCAAAAATTATTCAGGCCACCCAAAGCCCAGTGTTACTGGCATCCACCTTCGAATCCATTGGCGCTGAACTTGGTCTGAACGGCTCCTTGTAGACTATTGTGCGTCAGTTGAATCACTAAGTTACTTTCGCCACTGCCATCACGTTTAGGGGTACAATATTCAAAGAGGTAGTAGCTGCCAGCCTGTTCTTCCACGCGCTCTGAAATATCGTTGAAGGTGTTTTCCAATTCTTCCGAATTACTGGCAAAAACACTGGCGGTTTTGCCGATTTCCGTCAGTACTTCGGTATCTATTTCTGCTCCAAGTCCAATAGTGAAGAAAGAAATGTTTCTATCCGCCTCTTCGACGGCCTTTAATGCATCGGACTCTCTATAACGTGATGCTTGGTCGGTACCATCTGTAAACAATACTACGGATGCTGCGTTGATTACTTCTGAATTTTCGTTGAGCAAATCTTCTGCAATATCTGTAGATTTTATAACGGCTCCGTACAAATCGGTTGATGGGTCGTTGCTGATATCTGTTGTGATACCATCCACGGAAGCTGTTAATTCCGTAGCTGATGATGTCAATGGATTCAACAAATGAAGTTCGTCCTCACCATCAAACCAATAAATCGCCATTCTAAAAGATTCTGAAGTTGGAGTAGGCATTACATTATTGATAAAGCTAGTCGTAGCCGCCTTCAATTCGTCTAAACTACCTTCCAACACACTATTACTCAAATCTAACACCAAAAGGGTGTTATTGTTGAACACTTGAGTGTTTGGGGAAATTCGCGCAAAAGATTCCGAAGAAGATATGGCGTTGAAACAATCATCGTTTCTTCCTTGTTCGTAAATGGAAAACTGATCCGCAGATAATCCTGAAATGGGACTACCCATAAGATCAGAAACTCTAAACAGCACAGAAACCTTACCAGGTAAGGTGGTAAACTCATCTTGAATGGACAATAGCAGCTCGTTTTCGCCGAAACCTAGGCAATCGTCCGGTTCATCTCCCAGTCCAAGTTCACTATCATTTATGTCAAAATTGACATCATCATCTGCATTTCCGCAGGAAAACAAAATAAGGCTAAAGAATAATAGGAGTGTAAATTGAGGTATATTTTTCATTTTCAAATGAGTTAAGGTTCTGCAAGCAGAACGTTGAATTTGGTTGAAAAGTATCTGCGAAGCCTAGAATTAAACTAAAGAAAAGTTAAAAGAAATATGCGCTTGTTAAAATGATAGGGTTCCCATCAATTTTTGATATTTTCAACCCAACAAAACCTACCGACCTATCTAACCAAAATTCAAAACAAACAATAACACTAATAGGTTGATACTATGACTATACTTTTGTTCGGAGCTACCAAAGACATTATCGGAACGCCCACCTTATCCGTTCCAACAGCAAGCTTGAGAGGCAGAAAAATTCCAAATACCGTAGGGGAGCTCAAAAAATTTCTTGAAAAGACATACCCAGAACTCAAAAAAATATCCAAAGTAACTGTCGCGGTCAATCAGAATTATGCCTCGGATAACGAGAAAATAAATTCTTACGACGAAATCGCATTGATTCCGCCGCCAAGAGTGTGATGAATTAAATAAGGCTTATGAATCCGAAACCTAAAACATCAGCAGCACATCTACCCAAAATTTTTGGGCTGGTACTGTCTGGCGGAGCGAGTTCACGAATGGGGGAGGATAAGGGACTTGTGAATTATCATGGCATTCCGCAGCGAGAACACCTATATCAGCTTTTAAAAGAGGTATGTGACGATGTATTCCTAAGTATTCAAGAAAAACAGCTTGATGAAATTCCCGAAGGGGTCAAAACTATCGTGGACCAAGACAAGTTCAAAGGTCCATTCAATGGTATTCTTAGCGCACATAAAGCCAAGAAAAATATAGCTTGGTTAGTGTTGGCCTGCGACCTGCCTTTTATGGATGTGATCGCCTTACGGCAATTGATTCAGCACAGAAATCCAAAGAAACTTGCAACTGCCTTTGCAAACCCTGAAACAGGTGAACCAGAACCTTTGGCCTGTATATGGGAAGCCAATGGACTTGTTGAGGCTTTGGGTTTTTCAAAGGATTCCAACAACAAAAGCCCAAAAAAGTTTCTGAAGAATGCTGACATTGTATTGATTCACCCAAAGAATAAAAGGGTACTTTTCAATGCGAATTTACCATCGGATTATGATTTTGTAAAAAAGAAGTTGGCAGAGCAGGAGAGGGATTAGTTTCTTGGCGTTGCTCTTTTATGATTGTCCAAGTCCAAAGTTTCAAGATTTTGGAAGGTCCCGCAGGAAATCTGTCTTTTAACGAGTGATTTTGACTTTTTTCGCTTGGTGCGTGATTCTATTTCCTTATTTAAGAAATTCATGGTGAATTATTTTTCCTAAAAACGAAATTAGACCTATTTTATTTTGATAATCAGAAGATTAACCTTTTTTAACGTTGATTTGTCCTTCGATGTGCTCCAGAATGGACATCCAATGCATGCGCAATATTAATGCTGCCGTTGGCACATTGTCTTCTTGAATGGCCTCTACCACGGAACGGGTTTGAATGCTGAGCTTTTTAAAGAAATCAAAGTCTTGGAAAAAATCATGCTCATAAAAATGTAATCGAAGCTTGAGATCTTTTAAGATCTGTAACAACACCTTGTTAGGACATTGCCGGACCAAATGATTGTGGAAATTGAAACGATCAACAAGACCTTTCTCTATGGTTTCGGCTTCCTCCATTTTGGTTTGCATTGTGCTCAATTCGTCCATTTCCGGGGGGATAAAAGTCGTATTCTCCAATGCCATTACTTCTAGCTGTGCAACTATTTCAATAAGATTTTTTACTTCAGATTTTGAAAGTTTTGGAACTACAAAACCTCGATTGGGAATAGCTTGCAATACCTGCGCCTGTTCCAATTGGCTCAACGCCTCGCGAATAGGGGTAACGCTGATCCCTGTATTTCTGGAGAGAGCTGCCAAATTAATCGTTTTTCCTACTTTTAACTCCCCATTTTGTATTTGTAACAGTAAATACTTTTTGATTTTGTCCCGTAATACAATTCTTTGTCCCATAGCGCTAAAATAAAAATCGTATACGATTTAACGGCTTTCCATTGCGCTTATTATTTTATCTTTAACCTAATTTAAATTTGTATGTAATGAAAAAATGGTTGCTGGGGATAATCCTGTTATTCTTTATCGTAGGTTGTAAAGAAACTGAGACCAACGTAAACGAACCTCTGAGCTTATATGAAACGGAACTCTTTAAAGATGTACAGATGTCGAACATATTTGAGGATTCCAAAACTTTTGTTGATTTAGTACCAAAACAAGATATAGTTGTACTTGAATCAAAATACCTTAAGCGTAAAGAGAATCAAGAGTTTAACTTAGAAAATTTTGTGCTTGAAAACTTTGAGGACAAATACAGGGAAGGTCTTCAATTAGAGTTGGATACCACCAGAAATATGTATGATCATATTTCTCATATGTGGGAAAATTTAAAGAGAAGCCCGGATAGTGTCTATTCCAACTCTTCAAGGATAGCACTACCTTACAACTATATTGTTCCTGGAGGACGCTTTCGGGAAATCTATTATTGGGACAGTTATTTTACCTTGGAAGGATTGCTAGTGGATAATGAGGATGAAGTGGCCCAAAGCATGGTGAACAACTTTGCCTTTTTAATAGATTCTATTGGGTTTATACCAAATGGTACACGGGATTACTATAAAACCCGCTCTCAGCCTCCTTATTTCTCATTAATGGTAGATGCTATTGCCCGGGCCAATGAAAATTTATATGTAAAATACCTTCCGCAAATGACTGCTGAATACCAATATTGGATGGAGGGAGCTCAAGTAGGGGATAATCTTAATCCAGTGAAACGCGTGGTCAATTTAGAAGAGGGGAAAACAATGAATCGCTATTGGGATTCTGGCAACACACCTAGGCCAGAGTCCTATAAAGAAGATTATATGTTGGTTCAAGATTTGGCCTCAGATTCCTTGAAGCAAAGATTGTATAAGAATTTACGTTCTGCTGCGGCATCGGGTTGGGACTTTAGTTCCAGATGGTTTGGCGAAGCGGGAGGACTCGCTTCAACGGAAACCATTTCCATACTACCTGTAGACCTTAACTGCTTACTTTATTTCATGGAAAAGAGCCTTGCCAAAGCAAATGGCATAAAAGGGGATGAAGAGGCACAACAACGATTTTTGGGGCTTGCTGAGACTAGAAAAGCCATCATTCAAGATTATTTCTGGAACGACACCACAGGATTTTACCACGATTTCAATTTTGAGGACAAAAGCATTACCCCAAAACTTACCTTGGCTGGTGTTACACCACTATTTTTTGAAATTGCCACCCCACAACAAGCAGAAAAAGTAAAAGATGTAATTATGACCACCTTTTTAAAAGAAGGGGGGCTGGTTACTACCTTGGAGCACAGCGGACAACAATGGGACGCCCCAAATGGATGGGCGCCCTTGCAATGGTTAGCGGTTAACGGACTGCTGAACTACGGCTATTCGGACGAGGCCAAGATTATTATGAGCAGATGGTTGACGCTTAACGAAAAGGTCTATGCCAATACTGGAAAAATGATGGAAAAATACAATGTGGAAGACTTGTCCTTACTTTCAGGAGGAGGGGAGTACCCGACCCAGGATGGGTTCGGATGGACCAACGGTGTTGCACTTGGATTCAAAAAAATATTAGAAGATTTGGAGCGACCCAACTAGTCTCGATCTATCTTCGCACATAAACGTATGATAGCACTCCGGGCAAATCCTCTCCAACCGTTTTAATGATTCTGTTGTTGCTCAACTGTAGCGTGCCCAGAAGACTACTGCCCTGAAAAACCACTTCAGTACCATTACTTGCCCAAGCTCCTGTAGATTGGATACTGCCTGAGCACTGTGCAGCGTATTGACCATTGGTTATCGGAGTTAAAGCAAAGCTTGATTCTTCAAATTGGTAGGTGGTATCATCTTTAAGCACAATGGTTCCAGATATACAGGCTTCCTCATCCATCAGGTTATTTGAGGAAGTCCCGTCACCATCAATATCAACCTCTGAGCTAACCTTAACATCCACTAAATCCCATGTACCAACAAGTTCAGCACTGGAAAATCCTCCGTCATTCCCATCATCATCGCTACATGAGACCAAAATCAAACATATGGAAAAGTATATGGGGAGCAACTTGATATTTTTCATAGAATCCTTTTTTAGATTTTGATGAAAATAATACAATTTCAAGAATAATATTTCAATTAGCCCCACATTTCATCGATCAGTTTTATTTAACTATACTAAACCGGTAGTTTGTTCGTTAGCGTTTACATAAATATATAACCAAATAATAATGAAGAAACTTAGCCTAAGAATCTTATCTATTGCTTTCCTTGGTGCCACTTTGATTGGTTTTCAATCTTGTAGTGAAGATGCCATGCCCGGTGAAGGAGAAGAACTTACCCAAGCGGAATTACAGACTATTTTAAGTACTGATGAAATTGCGGGAGCTGCCGATACTGCTTTAGCAGAACTATTTGCTGGAAGCACGGCCAAAATTTCCACAGCAAAAGAAGGTGATTGCTACACAGCCGAATATTCTGAAACTGGATTTGTGGCAACTTTCAATAATTGTGTGCTAAACGGAACGGATAATGTAAATGGAACTGTGACCGTTACCTATGAAGTAGGGGAGGAAGCATCCTCGTTTATGGCGACCTACCAAGATTTTTACGTGGGAACCCTTAAACTAAATGGAACCAGAACGTATGAGGTATCAGCGAGCAATGAGCAATCTTCGATTGAGTTCACCGTGGTTAGCGATATGTCCGTTGAAATGGAAGATGGCTCCGTTATTTCTGAAAACGGCACCAAAACATTTAGTATCACCTTTGGTGACAGCTTGGAAACCACTGTTTTTGCACTTTCTGGAAACTGGACTGTTGAGGCCGATGGAAACACGTATGCAGTGGAAACCTTGGAAGACCTTCAAGGAAACGCCTCTTGTGAACACATGACCACAGGAGCCATGACTATTTCCAAAAATGGATTGACAGTTACGGTAGATTTCGGAAATGGTGATTGTGATGATGCGGCTACCATCATTTATCCAAATGGAGCTACAGAAGAGATTACGTTGTAATCATTATAATATATATATGGAAAGCACCGGCATGTACCGGTGCTTTTTTATTTTAATAGGATGCTGTTTTCAGTTTGGTTATATTTAAGGAAACAATCCATTTATGGTAAAACAATTGGTCTCGGCCCAAAATGACTTTTTTGCTACGCAAAAAACAAAAGAAGTTGTCTTTAGAAAACAGTATCTTAAAAAGCTTCAAAAGGAGATATTAGATCAAGAAGATGCTGTTTGTGATGCGTTATATGCCGATTTTAAAAAACCAAAATTTGAAAGTCTGGCCACAGAGACCCAATTGGTCTTGGCGGAGCTGAAACATGCTATCAAAAATGTAAAAAATTGGAGCGAACCGAATCGTGTAGGGGCTTCACTTTTAAACTTCCCATCAAAGGAATGGATTCAACCCGAACCTTATGGTAAGGTACTTGTTATTTCACCGTGGAATTACCCGTTTATGCTTACCATTTCACCTTTGATAGGTGCTTTGGCCGCAGGTAATACGGCAATCCTAAAACCATCGGAATTCAGTCCGAACACCTCCAAAATTATAGCTCGGATTATCCGAAAAGTATTTCCGCCCGAATATGTTACCGTGGTAGAGGGTGGAGTAGAGGCCTCCACCGAACTTTTGGCAGAAAAATGGGAGTACATCTTTTTTACGGGTAGCACCCGCGTGGGAAAGATTGTGTACAAAAAAGCAGCAGAGCACCTAACACCGGTAACCTTGGAACTGAGCGGAAAAAATCCATGTATTGTGGACGAAACTGCATCGATACCACTGGCGGCCAAACGTATTGCTTGGGGCAAATTGATCAATGCAGGGCAAACTTGTATTGCCCCGGACTATATTCTGGTGCATAAAAGCGTTAAAAAGGGATTGGTAGATGGACTTAAGGACAACATCAACCAGTTTTATGGAGAAAACATTGAGGCTTCCAATGATTTTGCGCGGATTACCACAAGCAAGCATTATGAGGAACTTAAAGCAATGCTTAAGGGACAAAACCTTTTATTTGGTGGTGATTACAACGACGAAGATCAATATTTGGAGCCTACTTTAGTTGACGAGCCCCAAGAGGACAGTACTATAATGGAGGGGGAGGTATTCGGCCCCATTCTTCCTATAATTTCTTATGAAGATGAAAGTGAGTTGGACGAGTATATCTCGCGTTTTCCTAATTCTTTGGCGTTTTATGTGTTTTCCAACAATAAAAAATTCCAAAAACGAATGATGAGTCAATATTCCTTTGGTGGCGGAACCATAAATGATGTCGTAGTGCACATTAGCAATAAAGACTTGCCCTTTGGCGGTGTGGGGCAATCCGGGATAGGGGGATACCATGGAAAATACAGTTTTGACCTGTTCTCACACCATAAATCCATAGTAAAGAGAGGTACCTGGCTTGATGTTCCTTTACGATATGCTCCTTACAACATTTCATCTAATCTGATAAGAAAAATAAAATATTTATTTTAATATTTTGCCATATATTCAATTTTTTGAATTTTAACTCGTCAAAATCACATTAATTCAATAAGTAAAAGTTAAATGGCTGAAAAATAGAGGTTTTGGTATTATTTTTAACAGAAACGCACAACAGCTACACCTATGGAAGAGAACAAAAAAAAATATAACATCTCCGTATTGCTCGATATGTCCAAAAGTTCTGAGTTTGTATTGAAGAGCGCCATGGAATTGGCCAAGCGAATTGACGGGGCCATTGAAGTTTTCCACGTAAAACCTACCACAAATATTATTAAAGGGGATAGTCAATTATCCGCTATCCGCACCTTAAACCAAGACGACCGTTCGACACGTGCAGAGTTGAATGACCTTATTTCCAGTATGGGAGAAAAGGAAAATCTGCCCATAAGCTACAAACTGGAGTACGGGAACGTAAAGAACAGGATTCGGGATTATTTGGCACTACAAAAACCGGATATCTTGGTATTGGGCAGGCATAGAGCAAAAATAGGTGTTTTGTTTGAAAGCATAACGGATTTTGTCATTGACAACGTAAGCAACACCAATGTATTGATCCTTGGTGAGGATGATAAATTCCATTCTTTCGAGGATATTAACTTGGGTATTTTTGGTTCAGAACTCCAAGACAATGACTTAGAGGTGATACAGGATTTAAAACGAGATAGTGAAAAACCGGTGCGCTATTTTGGGATTTCCGAGGAAGAAGAATTAAAAAATCGGGTATATCCCTGGAACAAAACAGTTTCTTATAAATTTAGCAAAGGTGCCAATGCGTTGGATGGTCTTGTAAACTATGTTTCTCGTACCAACACGCAGCTATTATGTGTGCCCAAGAAAGGCAGTAAAAGTTTTATGTTTAAATCAAGCCCAATTAAAGAGGTTATCCGTAAAGTGAATGTGCCTTTAATGATTTTGGGTAAATAAGAGCATAAGGGGGAGTAATTTATTCCTTTATAAATATTCTATTTTACATAATATAAATTATAGTACAAATGTTATTATTAGTATTTTATGAGAGAAGTCCATTTGATAGCTATAATGTAGTATTATGTAAAATATCCCAGAAACATTCGTTTTCATAAGAATAATCGGAACTTGGGTCATTAAACTAATAATCGGTTTGCTTCGCAGCGTTTTTTAAAACATTATGTATCTATAATTAGCCGTTATGTAAAATAGCCGCTACCAAGCGCTCGATTGTTTTCTAAAATCAAATTGCTCTAGCAATTTATTTTACACACAATTATCCATCGCTTGCCAACGCCAAAATAAAAGCTAACCTTTTTGCATTTATTAAAAATCGCGTATTCGATAAAATGTACGTAATAAAAAATTTTAGACGATTCTCGTAAGCTTGCCTCAAGAGCATAAATTTTATGAAATCGACTTTTTAGGAGATTCACGAACACATTTGAAGTTTCTGCAAATAATTAAATATGTGAGTAAAAATAAAATTCTATGCACTTGTTATATTTAGAACTTCAAATAATTCTTTTTTTCTTTTCTTCATTATCTTTTGTCTTGAAACAAAAGAAACAAAAATTCAAGGCTGCATAAACTTTTGGAAACAATTTACGGCTCATTCGCTATATTTTAGGAAACATTGTAACTCGTTAACATTGCTTTGAAATAGCTTATATAATAGAAACTCTTAAGAAACAGTATTACTAAACCCCTAAAATATACACGCTCACTTCTCCTTATTGTTTTACCAAAATTTTCTGAGGCCGAGCTAAACATTGAAATTCTATTTTACATAATGTCAATAATTTTATTCAAAATCATCACATATAAGACTTACAATTCGTTTATTATCTCTATTATTTTGAACGTGTTTAGAACTTTCTAGCAATACATTTTTTTTCAATGAAGGAAATATTTTGTTAGCACGTTTTATCATTTTCTCACCAGGAAACATCAAGTCATTTTTTGCAGCTATTAAAGTAATTGGTGTTTTTATTGAAATGGCTTCTCTCCTATTTATTACTGGAACTGGCGTAAAGTCCATTGTAAAATGTAAAAATACTTTTGAAAGAAATTGGAGTGCAAAGTCGTCTTTCTCCGTAAATAACTGATTCAAAAAACGTTCTACATATGTTGTTTTTTTTGATTTCATATAGCGTTTCATTGGTATAAAGACTTTAAATAATGCTTTTAATGGATTTCCATTAACAATATATGCAGGCGCAGTTAAAAACACTTCTTTTATGTTAGCATCTTTAAATTCTAATGCTTTTAAAATATGGATACTTCGGTTCGTTTTGTGCCACCCATTTCGGAGTTATAGTGCCAGGCATTTCGGTTTGATCTGTGCCACTTTTGGCGGTCGGCCCGATTCGTTTCGGTTCGTTTTGTGCCAGTGATATCGGTTCGATCCGTGTCACTTTGAAAGATCAAGTAACAATTACCTTGTCGCTCAAAAACGAGCGATATGGCCAATACACTTGATCCAATGGACCTAAAACAGATAATTTCCCTTCACCTCGATGGGCTGAGCAACCGCAAGATAGGTGCCACCCTGGGGATATCCCGTAACACGGTGAACACCTATATGCGCCTGTTCGGGGCCTGCGACCGCTCCCTTGAGGAACTGTTGGCCCTTGACAATGGGGCCCTGGAGGCTCTCTTCCCGTCCCATACGACCATAGACAATGTTCGCTACGACGAGCTCATGCGCTGTTTTGAGGGGATCAACAGGGCCAGGAACCATCCCGGCTTCACCTTCCTCCACCATTACCAAGAGTATGTCCGAACGGCCAGGGACCCCTATGGCTATACCCAGTTCCTGGAACACTACCACCGTAAATATGCAAAGGTAAAGGGCTCGATGAAGCTCGAGCACGACCCCGGCAAGGAACTGTTCATCGACTTCGCGGGCAAGAAGTTGCACATCGTGGAGAGGGACACAGGGGAAGTGGTCCCGGTGGAAGTGTTCGTGGCCATCCTTCCCAATAGCCAGTATACCTACGTGGAGGCCTGCAGGAGCCAAAAACGGGAGGACCTGATCGCTTGTTGCACCAATGCCCTGAACTATTACGGTGGCGTGCCCAAGGCCATCGTATCGGACAACCTGAAATCTGCGGTTACAAGGGCCAGCAGATATGAGGCGGACATCAACCGGAGCTTCAAGGATTTTGCACGGCACTACAACTGCGCCATAAACCCCGCCCGGGGGTATTCTCCGCAGGACAAGGCCCTTGGTGGAGAACGCCGTGCACCTTGCCTATCAGCGCATCTATTACCCGATGCGGGAAATGGTGTTCTTCTCCCTGGCCGACCTGAACCGGGAGATAAAGCGCCTGTTGGTGGCCTATAACGATCTATTGTTCAAACGGAAGGAGGCCAGTCGCAGGGAGCTGTTCCAATCCGTGGAACGGGAATACCTCAAGCCCCTGCCCGTGAATGAGTACGAGCTAAAGGGGTACCGCAGGGCAAAGGTCCAGAAGATGGGCTATGTGTACTTCTCCCCGGACAAGAGCTATTACAGTGTCCCCTACCGTTATATCGGGAAGGAGACCACGATCCACTATACGGGTTCCACGGTGGAGGTCTACTACCACCAGCGGCGGATCGCGCTGCACGGGCGCCATCCGGAAAAGGGCAGCTATAATACCAAAAAGGAACACCTTGGCAGTACCCATAAATATTATAGCGACTGGAGCCCTGAGTTCTTCAAAAGGAAAGCGGCCCGACACGGTGACCATGTGCTGGGCTGTGTGGAGGCGATACTGTCAAAGGGGGACTACCCGGAGATAGGGTACAAAAGGGCGATGGGGGTCATACAGCTCCATAGGGCCTACGGCTCGCAGCGCCTGGACAATGCCTGCAAAAGGGCCCTTCAGGCGGATGCCGCCACCTATATGCGCATCAGGAACATCCTGAAGAACAACCTGGACAAAAGCTCCCTGTTCTACCGGGACCTGGAAGAGGACAAGAGCCACATCCCGGACCACGGGAACATACGGGGCGCCTCAGCTTATCAATAAGTAACAATTTAAATCCAATAGATTATGAACAATGAACAGACAATCGAAAAATTGAAGCAGATGCGCCTTACCGCCATGGCCCAATTGCACCAGCAGCACGTAAGGGACAACGGTTCGGCCGATATCACCGCCGATGAGTACCTTGCCCTGCTCACGGACCACCAGTGGGAGGACCGCCAGAACAGGAAGATCCAGCGGCTGCTCAAACAGGCGGGGTTCGCACAGTCCGCCAACCTGGCCGAGGTAAAACATGACCAACAGCGCAACCTGGACAGAAACATGTTCGCCCGCCTGGGGACCCTGGATTTTATGGCCCGCAAGGAAAACATCATCCTCACAGGGGCCTCGGGAACGGGCAAGAGCTATCTGGCACAGGCACTGGGCCACCAGGCATGTATGATGGAACACAGGGCCATATATGCCAATACGGCGAGATTGCTTAAAAAACTGAAACTCTGCAAAGTGGACGGCACCTATCTAAAAGAACTGGACAAGCTCTTGAAAACCGACCTGTTGATCCTGGACGACTTTGGCCTGCAGAGCTTTGACAACCACGCCCGGGAGGCCATGATGGATATCATAGACGACCGTTACAACAAGGCCTCCACCATTATAGCCTCCCAGATACCCGTATCGGCTTGGTACGATATTATCGGGGAAGGCTACACTCCCACAGGTTGGACCTAAAAGGGGAAAGCTTAAGAAAAGGAATTTTAAAAAACGATTGACACATTTTTTGTATTATTGAAGGATCTTTCAAAGTGGCACTGTTTGACCGAAACAGGTGGCACCATCACTCCGAAATAGCCAAAATAACCAAACCCCCAAACGAGAATCCTGCAAGCGTTGCATTTTTCAACTTTAAATTATCAATGACTTCATGTAGCTGTAGCCTTCCCCAAAAATAGGACAGTTTAAAATTCAGATTTTCTAACTTTAAATTTTAACTGTCACATGAAAAAAAGCAAGTTTACCGAGAGCCAGATCATCAAGGCACTGAAAGAGAACGAACAGGGCCGCAAGGTGGGTGATATATCCCGTGAGATGGGCATTGATACCAGCACTTTTTATTATTGGAGGAAGAAGTACGGGGACATGGAAGTGGCGCATATGAAGCGTTTGAAGGAACTCGAGGAGGAGAACCGCAAGCTAAAGCAGATGTACGCCGATGCCAGCCTTGACATCCGCATGCTCAAGGACGTACTGTCAAAAAAGTTCTAGGGCCTTCCGACAAGAAGCAACGCGCCAAATACCTCCAGGAGGCCTATTCGGTATGTGTATCGCGTTCCTGCGAGGTACTTGACCTTGCCCGGTCGATGTGGTACTACCATAGCAGAAGGGACGACACCGAGGTGGTCGACGCCCTCTCCAAGCTGGCCGAAGAGCTGCCGACAAGGGGATTCGAGGTATATTACAAGCGTTTGCGTCGCGAAGGCCGTAACTGGAACAGGAAACGGGTTTTGAGGGTCTACAGGTCCATGAACCTAAAACTAAGGAGGAAGCACAAGAAGAGGCTTCCCGCAAGGACCAAGAACCCATTGGAGGCACCGATGGAGCTCAACGAGGTCTGGAGCATGGACTTTATGGCGGATGTGCTATCAGATGGAAGGAAGATAAGGGTGTTCAATGTGATGGACGACTGCAACCGGGAGGCCCTGGCCATGGACGTGGGACTTAACTATCCGGCGATAAGGGTCGTGGAGACCTTGTCACAATTGGAGGAAGAGATAGGCCTGCCAAAGACCATACGCTGCGACAACGGTCCGGAGTTCATATCCAAGACCCTATCGCAATGGTGCAAGGGCAAACGGGTGGAGCTGCAGTTCATCCAGCCCGGCAAGCCCATGCAGAACGGATACATGGAACGCCTGAACAGGTTTTACAGGGAGGATGTGCTCGATGCCTATTGGTTCAACGACCTGCACCAAGTAAGGACACTGACCCAAAAATGGATGGAGGATTACAATACCAAGCATCCCCATTCATCCATCGGGGATATGCCGCCCAGGGAATACAAAAACCGTTTCGGGGAAGAATTCTTCCCCGAAACAGACAACATTAATGATAATTTTATGAATTTAGCGATGTCCTAAAAGGGGTAAGGCTACATAGCCACTTGCCATAATCATCATTTTTCATGGATAATCGTTTTTCTGCACTTTTATTGGGTTGTGCCAATACATCAACTGCAAAAACTTGAAAATTTGATTCTAAACCTTTATACGTTTCTAAAGCTATTGGAGCACATCCATTTGAACCATGAACAATTAGTATCGGTGGTTTTGAAGCATCACCAGTAATAATTAAATTAGTTTTACCAAAAGCCGTTTCAATCTCATGATACTGATAATTGATATTTAGATCCTTTAATTTTTGATTATAAAGATTTAAAACTTCAGCTTTTCCTATTTCAGATTTATATTATGATTCCATTTTTACTAATGAAGTTAATTTAATATGATTTATTATAGATTACTGGCATATGCCCTTTCGTGTTATTTTTATTAGTTAGTGGTTGAAATGAAAAAATATTATGTACCAATGCAAAACTGTAAAAAGAATCTCTTATTAAATATATTAAGCACGTCTTGTTATTGTATGATTAATTTCTAAATCAATCTAAATAATTTTATTTTAATAATCGATTAACGCTAAGTTTATACATTTTGCCTATTGGAATCTTATGATTCTGAATATGGATTCTATTGCCTTCTATGAGTTCAATTTTATCTATTGAAATTATAAACGACTTATGCACTCTTATAAATTGATTTTCAGGCAAATTATGTGTAAAGGATGTTAGCGTTTGATGAGAAACAATCACTTTATCAACCATATTAATTTTTACATAGTTTCCATAGGCTTCTAAAAACAGAATGTCCTTTAACTTTATCTGGTAGTATTTTTTATCTTCCTTTATAAAAATCTTAGTGTCTTCTATGGTTTCCGTATTTTGTATTGGGCTGGCTTTAATTGATAATGCATCGGAAACTTTACTAACAGATTTTACAAAACGACTGAAATTAAATGGTTTTAATAAATAATCGTCAATATTCAATTCATAACCTTCTAAGGCAAATTCCTTGTAGGCTGTAGTAATGATAATTTTTGGCGGATTAGAAAGTGTTTTTAAAAACTCTAAACCAGAAAGCTTTGGCATATTTATATCTAAAAAAATTAGATCAATAGAATGCTTATTTAAATAGTCTAGGGCTTCAAAAGCATTATAACAACTTTTTTGGAATGATAGATAAGACAAATTACTCGCATAATCTTTAATATTATCATGAGAGGCAGTTTCGTCGTCTACAATTATATATTTTATCATTATTTGTATATTTCTAAAGTTGTGGAATAAATGTTTTCTTCAATTTTATTATACAATTGATGTGTGTTTGGATATAATAAATTTAAGCGATCTTTTAAATTTTTGAGCCCAATACCTTTGTCTTCTGATGATTCTTCAGCATCATAATTGTTTTTAACTGTGAAACTTATTTTATTTTCATCTTCAATAAGTTGTAAATGAACAAATGCATTATCTGTTGCTTTTTCAATGCCATGTTTAAAAGCATTTTCTAGCAAAATAATGAATAACAAAGGTGCCACTTTTGTTTCTGGATTTTTAATTGATTTTTCAAAATTCACATCAATGTCTTTATGGTATCTGGCAGTTTGTAAATCAATAAAATTTATTAAATAATCTATTTCATCTTTTAACTGCACGTTTTCCTTTCCGCTATCGTAAATAGTGAATCGCATTAAATCTGATAATTTTAGGACATAGTCTTGAGCTGCATCAGCATCCTTTTTTATTAAGGCATACAAATTGTTAAGTGTGTTAAAGAAAAAATGAGGATTTATTTGATTTTTTAATAGCATCAATTCGGCTTCTAATTTATCCTTTTTAAGTTTTTGAATACTTTTTCGGTATTCGTAGGTCCAATAGAAAATTAAATAAGCAACTGCAATTGCTAAAAGAATTCTTACGCTATTCTTTAGAAAGCCTCCATCTAAATCTGTAGTAGCATCAATAGCAAATATTAAAAGCGGAATACTTATTCCTAAAAAGAGATATTTTAATCGAAGGTTAGAAGTCCCAAATTTTATTTTTTCAGTTTGAAAGAGATAATTCAAAAGGGTGTAAAAGACTACTAAACCCAATGAACTTGAAAGCACTGCGAATATTTCGCTTTGAGCGTTTCTTAAGATTAGCATCAAAATAATAATGATTACAGATAGAACTGCTGCTGCTTTATAAAGTTTTTTATGTGTCATGATTTTAATTTATTTATGATTTTGACACAAATCTATATTGCATATTCAAGGTTACAGCTTTTATTTTATGAACGTCTCTTTTCATATTGTAAACGTATCAAATTTAATGATAAAGGTACTTTAAATATCATAATGAGTTGATTACCATTTGATACGCTAGCTTCATCAAAATAGTTCTAATTAACGAATATTCAGCTCTAGGTTTACATCGAATTTAAAACTAAATACATATGAAAACTTTAATTACAATTATTACAATCGCATTATCAACCTTATTTGTAAATGCTCAAACGAGTTCTGAGAAAGAACTATTAAAAACTTTAAATGAAACTACACCAAAGGCATTGCAAGACAATAAAGTACCTGGATTGGCATTGGCTATTATTAAAAATGGCGACGTTATTATTAAAAAAGAATATGGGTTTTCTGATGTATCAGAAAACGAGATTGTAAATAGTAAAACAGGCTTTAATATTGGTTCTATATCAAAAATGTTTACAGCTTGGGGAATTATGAAATTGGTAGAAGACCAAAAACTTAATTTAGATGCTCCAGCTTCAAAATATCTTTTGAATTGGAAATTACCATCTAGTGAATTTGATTCAGATAAAGTAACTATCAGGAATCTATTGCAACATACTGCAGGTTTGTCTGTTCATGGTTACAACGGATATGAAACTAAAGATGAATTAACTTCAATTGATGCATCGTTATCCGGAACTACTAATCTAGATGAGAAAGTAGAACTCGTTATGGAACCAGAAAGCAAATGGAAATATTCAGGTGGTGGTTATTCTATATTGCAATTAGTTATTGAAGACGTTAGTGGGAAATCTTTTGCGGATTACATGAAAGAACATATTTTTAAGCCTTTAAAAATGAAACAAACAAGTTTTAATATTAGTAAAAAGGTTTTAAAAAATTCTGCAAAGGCCTATGATGAAGAAGGAAATGAAATCCCATTACGCCTTTTTAATGCGCAAGCAGCAGCAGGTTTGCATACAACAATAGATGATCTTATTCTTTTTGCAAAAGCATCATTTTCAAAAAATCCTGTTTTGTCAGAAGAAAGCATTGCTCTTTTGATAAAACCTACCGAACTATCCAAAGGGAATTACGGAATGGGTTATATGATTATGAATCGTTTTGGGGATTTTACATTATCTGGTCATGGTGGTTCTAATGAAGGATGGCAATCTGGTTTTATGCTCGATTTTGAATCAAAATCAGGTATTATTATCCTTACCAACGGCTCTAATGGAAAAAACGTTTTATTTGGAAACCTGCAAGATTGGGCAAAATGGCATGGAAGTAATTAATTTAATGTCTTAATATTTGTAGCAGTGAATGTTGAACTTATTGACATTCACTGTTTTGCTTTAATTCCATTCCACACACATTATGCTTCCCTCCTACGTCGTCGCATAAAAAGTGTTCCATTGACATTGTAGAAGAAACATTTTAGAATAAATTTTTTAAAGAAACTCTAGTATAAACTCTCGCTTTTAACCAAAGCTCAAGTTACATAACGCAGAACATTATGATACATTTTGTATTATTGGTTTAGCCAGTGGCTGAAGCAATAATCAAGAAAGATGATGCGGCTGCCATTATACCTATTAGGTTGAATGAAAAATGATAGTCATAATTCTATTATGTAAAATATCCCTCACGTTTATAGCTTTTAAGCGAATTAACAACAGGGTCATCAAGCTGTTTAATTTACGCTACGACAAAAATTTCCACCCAGAAGAAAATTTATTGCAAACTTCGAAATTCCGCAACCCTGGCAACAAACCTCTCGGCTGTACTCATAATTTGTCATTATGTCAAATTGCCGCTCGCCAATCGCTCAATTGCTTTTTAAATTATAAAATGCGGAAAAACGCATTTTAAATTTAAACTCAATTTGCCAGCGCTTGCCAACGCCAAAAAAAGCAAAACTTTTAGGTTTTTTTGAAATTTGCGATTTATGAGAAACTGCCCGCCAGTAAATTTTTCAAGAGATTTTCGGCAGCTTGCCGCAAAAGCTAACGGCAATATTTTGGAAGGTCTTTGTAGACCTTATAAAATATGAGCGAGATGACGAGTTGGCAAAACGAGATAATTTCTTAGCCCTTACTAATTTCTCGTCTTGTTTAGACTTTTTCTTTAGGCTCTCATGTGATTATATCAAATAGGAAACAAATTTCAGGCCAGATGTAGCGTTGGACTTAACTAGCACGGTGTTTCTATGATTTTGGAATAATATTCTGATTCACTCTAAATAAATTATCCGGATCGTATCTATTCTTTACCCTAACCAGCCTATCATAGTTATGCCTATAACTTGCCTTAATACGATATAGACCTTCTTCCATCATAAAATTTGAATACGCTCCTCCTGCTGAATATGGATGTAATGCTTCCTGATAAGCCTTACTCCAATCGGTAATTTTTGATGCGTTTTTTGAGTCGGGGTCCACACCAATATATACACCGGCATATTTGGCATCCCTATACGCCCAGGGCGTATCCTCGGCTCCTACCCGACTGGCGGCACCACTTAATGGATAAAGATGCATTTGTGATAAGGGTGTTGGAATACGGGAACCGAACTTTAGATGTTCTCGGCGGACCTCTGGTCCCAATTCATTGAAAAAGTCGGCTCTCCAGTACCATTGCAATCCCGAAGGCAAAAGTCCATCGAACATAGTTTGCAGGGTTGGATAAGGCATTTCGCCAACATGTGCAAAAACAGGATCCAGATCTAGAACTGGCTTAAATAGCTGTTCAAACTTATCTGGGTCGCCCACGTAACACCAAACAATGGCGCAGAATTTTTTATTGTGTAAATGTTCGGGGAATGGAGATTCAGGAATAACCATAGTTGCTATAAATCCGTTTAAATCTTCTGAAGCTTCATGAATAAAAGTATCGTACCAAGCCATAATTTCTTCAACCCGCTCAATGGGCCATAGCGTTGGGCCGCCCGTAACCATCTTAACAGGATGGGCTTGAAAAGTAAAAGAGGTGACGACTCCGAAATTACCGCCTCCACCTCGAATGGCCCAGAACAAGTCGGTATTTTTGCTGGCATTAACGGTAACCAAGGTGCCATCTGCCAAAACCATATCAGCTTCTACTAGGTTATCTATCGTGAGGCCATATTTTCGAGTTAAATAACCAATACCTCCACCTAGTGTCAGACCTCCTACTCCGGTAGTTGAAATCATTCCGGATGGTATTGCCAAACCGTGCTCATGTGTGACGGTATCGACTTCGTTCCAAATGTTTCCACCCCCAACTTTTACCGTATTTTTTGCCGTATCGACTGCAACAGACTTTATGCCTGATAAATCAATGACCAAACCGTCGTTACATAGGCCCAACCCTGCACCATTGTGTCCGCCACCTCTTACTGCGATCAATATATTATTCTCTCTTCCAAAATTTACCGAGGCAATAACATCATCCACTGTTTCGCACATGGCAAATAAACCTGGGCGCTTATCAATCATTGCGTTGTACACTTTACGCGTTTCGTCGTAATTTGCATCTGAAGGCAAAACAAGACTACCTTTTAATTTCGACGTAAAGGCTTTGATACTATCAGCAGTTACATCTTTTACCGAGTTTTTCATATTCCAAGTTATTGAATTAATTATTTAAAAGGTTGGGTTAGTCCATTTTTAAAGGGGAATGGTGTTCGTGAACCATTTTCCAGCCATCAGGCGTATTCACGAATAACAAGGTAATCTGATCGTTGACCACTACAAGGTCTTCTCCGAACTTTAGATGAAAATCAGAATGGAAGGTCAAATTGGCGACTTCCCCATAAACTGCAATTTTTAAATCTTTTGCATCGAACTTTACAACTTCGGTAACGGAACCAAAAACATTGCGCTCATGTGCTTCGTTCGCAACATCACCGTTACGTGGTTCCCCATTTTTGAATTCGGTAAACTTTGGGCCATAGGCATGAAAGGAAATTAGTTTATCCGTATCCCCATCTTTAATGCTTTGGGCAATGGCGCCAAAGGTTTCCATCACTTCTTTTTTGGCCTCTGGGAATTCGTCATTTATCAGGTCGGTTTTCATTTCTTGGTCTTCGAAGCTATTTGTAAATCCTGTTAATACGATTCCAGAAATGATAAGTACTGCTAAAAATCTCAATTTTGTTTTCATAATTCTATATTTATTGGTTATAATTATTCACTATAATGCCTGTCCACAAAGCGCAGAATACTTATATCCGTGCTCGAGAACAAAAGGTTTTAATCTATTTTGGGTTTACTAATACTAGGCTTACCTAATACTTTAGGGGGAGTTTGAACAGCTCTAAGCTATGCTATTTTTAAAGGGGAATGGTGTTCGTGAACCATTTTCCAGCCATCAGGCGTATTCACGAATAACAAGGTAATCTGATCGTTGACCACTACAAGGTCTTCTCCGAACTTTAGATGAAAATCAGAATGGAAGGTCAAATTGGCGACTTCCCCATAAACTGCAATTTTTAAATCTTTTGCATCGAACTTTACAACTTCGGTAACGGAACCAAAAACATTGCGCTCATGTGCTTCGTTCGCAACATCACCGTTACGTGGTTCCCCATTTTTGAATTCGGTAAACTTTGGGCCATAGGCATGAAAGGAAATTAGTTTATCCATATCGCCGTCTTGAATGCTTTGGGCAATGGCACCAAAGGTTTCCATAACTTCTTTTTTAGCCTCAGGGAATTCTTCAACAATCAAATCAATCGCCACTTCTGAATCAGGACCTTCTTTCTCACAACTTGTAAGAAATAACGCAAAAGTCATGACACAACATACCACTATTAAATTTGTCCTCATAATTTTGTGTATTTAGATGTTCATAACAAATGTAGAATGGAATTATCTTCCAAAATCCTACATTTAGACCAAATAAATGCAATTTTAGACCAGGAGAAGTTTAGAATCTAACTTATTGTAAAACAGTGTTTTTGTTATTCTGCCTTGAAGTTAGAAGGTAGAATTCCATATTTTTTAAAGAAGCATTTTGAAAAATACGCAGGACTACTAAACCCGGTTTGATACGCAATCTCGGAAATAGTTTCATTTTGTTTTTCCAGTAATTCCAATGCTTTTGTTAAGCGATAATCCCTTAAAAATATATTTGGAGATTTGCCGACCAAATCCATCATGGTGCGGTATAATTTAGATTTGCTATAGCCCAAATTCTCTTCAAAATCATTAACCCCAACTGTAGTTTGAGACCATATACTTTCCGTATAAGCCATTAATTGGATCATAAATTCTTCCTGTTTTGTATTTAGAACGGCAATAGCATCCTCTTTTGATATCGGCTTATTTTGGTTTTCACCTTCATAAAGGTCTTTCACGTCTGTAGTAACGGAGAAACTTCCTTTGGCGATATCACTTAAATAATCCGAGTTTTTTATAGTGTCTTCAAAGAGGCCGTCTTTTTCTGTAACTGGGGTTCCGGCACTAATACCGATTTTGAATTCTAGGTCTGGCGTTATGACTTTGTGATGGGCGTTTTGAATTTTTACTCCACATTGAACAGCATTGGTTACAGAATCAAAGGATATTAAGAAGGTATTTGCTTCTTGTTTTACTATCCGACCCTTATATTGAGCCGTTATATTTTTAATAGCTGTGATATACCCCCTTAGAGCGGCTTTTAAGATGCTTATTTCATCGTTTCGAAAAAATTTACGTTTAATTTTAACGACCATCAAGGTCCTGAAAGCAGGGTCGTTGATTATATTAAGACGGATGTTTTTGGCTTTTTCGGGATCTTCAATGCGGCCCAAAAATGATTCTACGATTGTATCGTTCACCTCAATGATACGGGTAGGAACAGCCCCATGCGCGTTTTCATGTAGCTCTATTAGTGCTTCTTTGCTTGGCGCCTCTATCAAACAAAAGGCAGTTTTTCTTTTTTCATCACACCAATAAGTAAGTCCACGACAATTGTATTTATGTTCAATATCTAAATCGGCCTTATGCATTTCTGCAACATGTGCTGCCGTAACCCCGTCAGGAAGATTATGTAAATCTAAAAATAATGGCATAGGTGTTTGTTTTAAGCTTAACTAAAACTGCTATATCAGGCGGGGAACAATTAAAATTACGGAATATTAAATGAATATGTTTGATGTAAAATCGCAAATATTTTAAGATTGGTTGATTTGTTACCATTCCACGTACATTGCACTTCCCTCCTGCTGTCGACTCGCACAATACGTGTTCATGAACCTAAAACAAAGTTTGGCTATCGCCCAACCCGATTCTTTGGTTCATTGGCCTTTGAGAAGAAAAGTTTAGAGACGGTATAAATTTAGTAGATTGAGAATCTTATAAAGTTTGAGGGAAATGGAGCGTTGGCCTGTGCATTTATTTTTTATCCCAAGCAAAGTGTCATAACCCAAGACATTATAGAACAGATGTATTATTTAGTCAACGGCAGTGTTTTAACCATTTGATAATTATAATGTATCATCCTGTATACCAATGTGATAAATATCATGTGGTTTTTTGATGATAATTCATACAATGTCAAGATTCATGAATGATCAAAAATCATGTAGCTAAAAGATGATGAATAGGTTTGGAAATTTTAACATACTAGTAAACCTTGCAATAATTGTTTGTCTGTTTCTATCTACACAGTGCAGTACAAGTGATGATGCAATTGTTATTGTTTCACAAAATGGTTATGATTGGCCCAGTAACGAAAGAACCTATTGGCCAACCAATGGTTGGATGACTGCCCCGTTGGAGGATTATAATATGAATTCTGAAAAAATGGCTATTGCCAATCAATTCGCTGAGAACGACCCTTTAGCTAGAGCTTTGTTAGTAGTAAAGGACGGATACTTGGTTTATGAAAATTATTATGGTGGTGGAGGCTTTGATGAAAGCTCCAACCTTTGGTCTGCTACTAAAAGCTATGCTTCGGCACTTGTTGGTTTACTTATGGATGACGCTATGATTGATTCGCCAGATGAATATATGGCGGATTTGATGCCTGCTTATCCTGAATTCAACAACATTAAATTACATCATGTACTCACAATGACAACGGGCTTGTCCTGGGCAGAAAGTGGTCCGCTTTGGATTGACTGGATTTTTTCTGATGATTGGGTAACAGAGGCTTTAGCACGTGGCCAGGTTACTGAACCGGGAACACGATTTTATTATAGCTCTGGAAACTCACACTTTTTAACCGCCTTGGTAAAACATAAAACAGGCAAAAAACCGGGACTATTAGCCAAAGAGCGACTGTTTGAACCTATGGGAATGAACTTTGAAGTACTTGACGAAACACTTACTTACACAACCTGGCAAGAGTATATCGAACCCTTGCCTCAATCCTGGCGACAAGACCCAAATGGTATAGCATGTGCTAGTTTTTCTTTGTATTTAACAGCACGTGATATGGCCAAATTCGGATTTTTATACTTAAATAAAGGGCGTTGGGATACGGAGCAACTGATTTCTGAAACTTGGGTAGAGACCTCTACCAGAGATCATGAAACTAATATTTACGGACGATACAGCTATGGCTATCAATGGTATATTACCTTGGTTGGTGGCCATCCCGCATTTTTAGCCAGTGGCAATGGAGGGCAGATTATTGGCGTGGTGCCTTCCTTGGATTTAGTCGTCGTTTTAAAATATGAAGCGGAAAACCCTGTACATCCTGAAAGTGGAACTGCCCACGATGACATGCATCTATTCGAATTAGTTGTTAAATCTGTTAATTAATTATTACATACATACCCCTTCCCTCCTACTGTCGACTCACACAATACGTGTTCCACGTACCTTTTTAAAAGAATATTTTTAGGAGAAATTTTTCAGTATGTGCAGTACAAACTTTCCCAACGCATCGTCTCGCTCAAAAAAGAAAAGGTCTATAAGGCCTTCACTTTTTATACCGCACCAAAGCTCAAGTTACATAATGCATAACATTATAGTACAAGCGGTGGTCAGGAAAGTCTGGTAGACTTTGTAGATAGCCGAGGTGCAAATAACTTATATTAGTAGCGAATCTCTAAAAAATACCCATGTATAAGAAAATTATACTGTTGAGCTTGGCCCTTGTTGTTTTGCAGACCGGTCATGCTCAACATAATGAAGGAAACCCTGCTGGTTCGACTTCTTTCTACAAAGACGTTACAAAAACACATTTGCCTTACAAAGACCTACAATTGCTCAGCATGGATGCCGGGATTGCTGATTTGGACCACGATGGTGACATGGATATTTTGATTGCCAATGAGCACGGGCCCAACATTCTGCTCATCAACAATGGAAAAGGAAGGTTTACTAACGAGAGTGCATTGCGGATACCTCAGGTAGATCATGATAGTGAGGATATTGGTATTGCCGACTTTGATTTGGATGGCGACCTGGACATCATCGTGGTCAGTGAGGATGACAAGACCAATGAGCTCTACTTGAACAATGGCGATGGCACTTTTATGGATGGTGGGGACAGGATTCCGGTTACCGGAACTTCCAATTCCGTAGTTGTTTTTGATATCAATGCCGATGGTACCCCCGATGTTTTGATCGGAAACAATGGCCAGAACAATATGCTGATCAATGACGGAACGGGCCATTTTAAAGATGAGACCCTCGAGCGGTTTGGTGCATTTATGGATGTAACACAAGACCTTACCCTTGCCGATGTGGACAACGACGGGGACCCAGATGTACTAGTGGGCAATGAGGATGCCAATAGAATATTAATCAATACTGGAAATGGCTTTTTTGACGATCAATCTTCCGATAGGCTCCCCTACCGCAGTGAAGCCGAGGAAACCCGCGAAGTGGACGTAGCCGATATTGATGGAGATGGTGATCTGGACATTCTATATGGCAATGTTCAGGCTTTTGTGGGTAATGCCCTGAGGCAGAACCGATTGTTATTGAACGATGGCAAAGGCTTTTTTACGGATATTACCGCCACCCATTTGCCCAAAGATGACAATCGTTGTTTTGGAGTGGCCTTTTTGGACATCGACCGTGATGGTGATTCGGATATCATGACCGGAAACACAAACGGGGCCCAATTTGGCGGCAACACACCTTATAGCGTTTATCTTAACGATGGTAAAGGAAAGTTCATAGAAGCAACTGACAAGATTGTTCCAAAGGGCATATCCGGAAGAGGTTTTGATATCGATTTTGTGGATCTGAACGGCGATGGCTTAAACGATATTTTCTTAAGCAATCGTGGCTCACAGGATTTTCTACTTTTGGGCCAACCCTCCAACTAGCGTAAAAAACGAAAGGCCCAATAGGCCTTCCGTCCACAAATCATTTTTATTAATTTTAGTTTTTCTCTTCTATTTTTTTAATCATATTTTGCGCTGACTCCATGTAAGGATCCATGGCGAGTGCTTTTTGATAATATTCTAAGGCCTTTTCATTATCGCCAAGTTTAAAATAAGCTTCTCCAAGACTATCCCAAAGATTAGCATCTTCAGGAAATAACTTAACGTTTAACTTAAAGAATTTTAAAGCTTCTTCAAGCTCCCCTTCTCTTAAAAAATTATAACCAATCCCATTAAGTATCAATCCCTTTGGATCTTCTGAATGAAAGTTTTCTGTCAATGCCTTAAAATTCTCTTCTATATAATCGATACCATGTTTCACATAATGTTTGTATATATTTTGATTAGCTGGAAGTGATGGCGTTTTAGGTTTTTCACCTCTGACCAATGCCAATATTCCTGCTGCAAGCTGCTCCCCTACAGGTTCATCCATATTGGCAAACACAATGATGCTGATTTCATCCCTTAAGATTTCCAAATATGCTGTGTTGGCTCCCGGGAAACCTCCGGCCATTAGTGAGGCTTTTCCAGAACTTTTTCCTTCATTGATTGATCCAAAAAAGGATTCGTTTGATTTAGTTTCCTTGCTTAACAATTTGGTTCCGTAGAAGTATTCGGAATAAAACTTTACAATATCACTTGGAGTGGAATGAAAACCTCCATCTGGATTTGGTGCTTCTGCAAATCCTAAATTATTATAAATATTTCCCCTCATGTCTTTATAATAACCAATAGCTCTATTCGGAACTTTGTTTTTATCAATCACATAGGTTTCGGTCATATGTAATGGTTTAATAATACGGTCCACCACATTTTGATGGTATGATTTTCCGGTAACCTTTTCGATTATAGCACCTAATAAAACATACCCTGAATTGCTATAAGCCGTTTTAGTTCCTGGCTCAAACTGTAATCGAAGTTTTTTAATTCGCTCTACGAGTCCTGCCAATCGTTTTTGTTCTATGGGAAGGTCATTGAAGTCTTCTCCCCAATAATCTGTATAACCAGAAGAATGATCCAATAAATCGGTAATGGTAATTTTATTAGCGGCATTTTCTGGGAAACCGGAAATATATTGTCCTAGTTTATCGGTAACTTTTAGTTTTCCTTCTTCTATTAATTGTAGTATTACTGTTTTAGTGAAGGATTTATTCATGGACCCAATATCAAACTTGGTATTAATAGTATTGGCTGTATTGGTTTCACGATTTGCCAAGCCAAAGGCTTTATGGTATTTGGGTTCTCCTTTTTCGGCAACCAAAACAATTCCAGAAAAAATATCCAAGTCAAGATATTGCTTCACCAAAGCATCTACATTGGCTTCAAGGTTTTCAATGTTTTTAATTTTTGATTCATTTTGCGCATTACAACTTGTTACTATGACAAGAACAAGAGCGAGTATTGATGTAAACTGTTTCATTTTAAAGGAATTAAATTATTTGGCAAATAAACACTCAATTCCTTTAACTAAAGTAGATAAGTTATAACAAGCAGTATTTGTGTTATAAAAGCGCAGAAAAAAAGTTATGTAATTTTAATCCAAGGTTTTATACCATATTTAATGGCTTTGGTACCAAATACATAAAACAGTAGATAGATACTATATCTTTACTTAATGAATAAAAAATGGATAGAAATAGTTCTTAATATTTTGTTTTGGATTTTTAGTTCTTGGCTAATTATTTATTCTTTTTCCATTACTGAACATGTAGTAGAAATAAAGGATGGCGTTCTAACTGGAAATACCGAACATAATAATGAACTTATACTTTTCTTTGCCATCGGTCAACCCATATTTGCCTTGTACTTTTACATTCAGCTCTACACTACACAACAACTCACCAATAAATCCAAGCTTAAAACTGTCCTTACAAAGTTGTTCATTACAATGGCGATATTTTTAGTTGCCTATTTTTTAACAGTAAAGCTTTTCTTTTTTAGTTTTATTCATATCGTCTGGTTTCCTTCATTGTGGTATGGCATTTTTATTTTTTACACCATTGTTGCCATCGCTTATGGTCTTCTTAAAGCTTGGAGTACCATGGAAGCTGATAAGAAGAACTTGGAACTAATTAATAATCAAGTTGAACTTAATTTACTACGCTCACAGTTACATCCTCATTTTTTATTCAATACCATGAATAATTTGTTATCTATGGTAGATCAAGTTAAAAATCCAAAATTAGCAAAGAGCATCGATAAACTATCCGGCCTTTTGCGGTATGTTGTTTATGAAAATAGAAATGATCTTGTTTCTGTTTCGAAAGAAATAGAATTTATTCAAAGTTTTATTGAATTACATTCACTTCGATTTGAAGAAGATGAAATAGATTATAAATTCAATATTACGGGTTCTAACGACTCTCAATTAATTGAAAAGGGTATTTTGTTAAGCTTTGTGGAAAATGCATTTAAACATGGTGTACGACCGGAGTTTAGATCTTTTGTACATATCGATATAGATATTACCGATAAAACAAAATTTATTTTTGAAATAAAAAACTCAATTCCGCCTAAAATTGATTTAGATCGTGCTGGCGGTTATGGATTAAAATCAACCAAAGAACGGTTGCAATTAGCTTACCCTAACAAACATTCTCTTGAAATTGAAGAAGACCGAAATATTTTTAAAGTAACACTCATGATCAATACAGATGAAGGTAATAATAGTTGATGATGAGCCTAAGGCAATAGAACTTATTGCTTCTTATTTAGCTCATTTTTCCAAATTTGAAATAGTTTCTACGTTTAGAAACGGATTAAAAGCTTTGGAGTTTTTAAACAACAATACTGTTGATGTTATTTTCTTGGATATCAATATGCCTCACTTAAGTGGATTGTCATTATCTAAATTGATTTCACCAAAAACAAATATCGTTTTTACAACCGCCTACTCTGAACATGCACTGGAAAGTTATGAAGTAAACGCTATTGACTACCTTCTTAAACCGATTAGTTTGGATCGCTTTTCCAAGACGATAACAAAATTGATAAACCATTTAGATAATTCAGAAAAATCCAATGCCAACCAATCTGAAGGCTCAAAAACCATTTTTATTAAAAGCGGATTAGAAACACATCTGATTAATTTAGATGAAATAGAGTATATTCAAAAGGATGGAAATTATATCAATTATTTTGTGAATGGTAAAAAGATTATGGGTAGACAAAGTATAGCTGAAGCATTATCTTTATTAAATGACAACTTCTTTCAAATTCTAAAATCCTATATAGTAAACTTCACAAAAATAGATTCAGTAAGCTCGGATTATGTTGTTATTGGAGAAAATAAAATACCAATTGGCTCTCAGTTTAAATCGTTTGTTTTGAGCAAATTAAAATAAAATATTGTACTAGGCTTATTCGACAAAATAGTCCAATGGACTATTTCTACACGCTCTGACCTGGTTTCTCCTAAGTTTAAGTTACACTTCGACTTCGCTCAAGATAAACTACATGCGAGAACATTATAATACATTTCAAATATTACTACTTAGGGTTGATTTATTCGTTAGGTCTTAGCGTTTCAATAATTTTTGCATCAACCCAAAAAATATCCACATTTTCAAAATCATCAGACCCTACATTTCTACTAAAGAAAAGGTATTTACCATCTGGTGTTATACTTGCAGAAGCTTCCCAAGCGCTGGTGTTTATTTTATCTCCCAAATTAATTCCATTACCCCAAGTACCATCTTTTTGTTTAAAACTGATATAAATATCAAATTCTCCAAAGCCATCTTCCCTTTCGGCATCAAATAATAAATACGATTCATCTGGCGCTATAAAAGGATGACTTAAAAAAGTCCCTGTGTTTATTGCTTTGGGTAAAGCTTTAGGTTCTTCATATTTACCATTGATTAATCGCGAATAGCGAATTGGAAAAGTTGGATCGTTTTCTTTATAGGTGTCAAAATAATACGTACCGTTTGCAGATTCTGAAAGACGCATAATATACATAGAATCATTACTTACAGTAGGAGGTTCTAGTTTTTGTAATTCGGACCATCCGGATTCCGTTCTTTCTAGATAGCGGTCACCTAAATGCATGGTTTTACCGTCTGGAGATATTACAGGTCGTCCTATCCATGGAGATGCTATTTCCGATTTATCCCATTCGCCATTAGTGTCATTGTATTTGTATTCATAAAAAGCGGATGTTTTATTTTCCTCTCCTCTTCTAATAAAATAAAACGCTTTCATATCTGGAGTAAAGGCACCATCATATTCATATATTTCTGTAGAAATAAGACCTGGAGCAAAAGGCACAGGCGTTAAACCTGGTGGTTTTTGTCCTAGATATGGGTTTTCTATAGTAGGTACACCACTATTTTTTGTTTGTTTTTTGTTAGTGTTGCAACCTAAAAAAAGTATTACAAATAGTATTAGTAAAAATGAGTGTGTGTTTTGCATCGTTTAATTTTTATAATTTATTGTACACGTTGTCACTAAAAGTTTATATCGTAATGATTAAAATAGTTGCTTTTAAGCCAAATATTAAATTTTTGTTAGGTGCATAATACGTTTTATCTTTTAAAATACTTGTATAAAAAAGACCTCCATTTTTTTCCTCAGTTGAATAAAAAACAATATCATCATTTCTAGGTGAATCAAGTTTTATTGCATTACTCCAAGAATTTTCTATACGATTTACATACCAAATTTTCTCATCTAAAAAAATAGAGCCATAATTAATAATGCAGTATGGAAATTTCTCATAGTTGTATTTTTTCTAACTTATTACTGTATTTAAAACTGTCGGGTTCAATCCTTTAAAAATTAACCAAAGAGGAAGAGTTAGTTGAATTAGTCCAATAGGAAGAAGCATATTCATACTAATGCTATTACCAAAGAGTGAAAATAATATTTCAATAAACATTAGAACTACGGCAATTATTCCAACAATTGAAATGACTTTTGGAATTAATTTAGAGACGTACAGTGTATAGTATAAAATAAAAACCGGGAAGCATGAAATGAGTAGACTCAGATAGTGTGACCACCAATGCTTTTTATAAAACACATTGCCTAAAATATTTAATATGTCGGAGTTTCCAGTGTCATTTTTGGTATATTCTAGACTTAATTCCAACATAGATAGCACACTAATATTGTCAATAGATATAGCTATAAATCCTAGTATACTAAATGCCAAATATAAAAAAGCCAAAGTGACGCTATATTTTTTAAAAATTGGTAATAAAATTGTAGCTATAACAATTGACGTTAAACCGCTTAAAAATAAAAGTAAGACCGAAATAATGATCTCTTTTGAGTTTGCGGAAGTAGTAGTTAGAAAATCATCTGAAAATAGAACAGGACCTTGTAAAAATTGATAGACTGCAATTCCTGTTGCAAAAATGAGAAGAAATAATAGCCCTACAAGCCTTCCAGTTTTTTTATTGGATTTCATATTTTGATTGATTAAGTATAGGACGTTCTATGCTCATTAATGTTACAAATAGCACAGGTTTTAAAATTTTACACATCGGTCTAGTATAAGTGCTGTAGCGAATTTAAATGCTGCTACTATCCGATAATAAAATACTTAATCAATTTTTAATTCACCTACAGACTCAAAAAGTTCATTGATTATGTGCTGTTGATTACTTGGTGTAACCTCTTTAAAGTAGCTTAATAAGTCTTGACTGGTTGCATAGCGATTGGTATTCATTTTTAGTTTACCGTTGGCGGTATTCCAATCTTCCAAAAAGCGTTTTAAAGCTTTATTGACCTGCTCCTCGCCTATTGCTTTTTGAAATTGATACATGTTTATGGCGCCTTTGGCATAATACACATAATCTTGATTTTCTACTAAAGTCAATGACGGTTCCTCTAAAGCTTCTCTATCTTTACCTTCTTCATATCTCTCGTTCTGATTTTCTAAAAATTGAAGCAATTTCTCTTCGGAATACTGTTCTTTTAAAACCATCATAGCGGCATACTGCGATAAGGTTTCCAAAATGAAAAGGTGCCCTTTTACATTCGCGGCTTCTACCTGCATACCAAACCACTGGTGCGCAATTTCGTGAGCAGTAACATAAAAGGCCATATCTACATCTTGCTCGTCGTCTATGTCTAGAACAAAACCTATAGATTCGGAAAATGGAATGGTTCCAGGAAATGACTGTGCAAATTGTGCATAACGCGGAAACTCCATAATACGAAGTTGCTCGTATTGGTACGGACTAAAGTTTTTACTGTAATAATCTAAAGAGGCTTTCATAGAAGTCATCATTCTATCAACATTATAATCGTGGGCTTTATGATAATAAATTTCAAGGTCAACAGGGCTTGTTAAAGCATCCCCTTTAGGCATCCATGTGTCTTTTTTTAGTTCATAGCTTGCTGAAACTATGGAGTAAAAATTAATCATTGGAATCTCCATTTTATAATGAAAATAATTGCGATTACTCTCGGTCCATTCCTTTAATAAGTTACCAGGTACTAAAGCAGTTTGATCTTCTGATGTACCGATAGTCATTTCAAAACGGATTCCATCCGAATCACTACCAGATCGCGCATTCACCAGTTCATTTATATCATCTTGTCCTGCCTTATTAGATAGCATTGGTAAACCATGATCTTCACGTTCATCATTGTCTCTCAATTCATATTTGTTGTTGTATCCAATAGTTGGCAAATCTGAATTATTAAAAAATGTACCGTTGTTATTAATGTTTACATTCGAGTTTCCTAATTCAAAACCATTGGTGGTAAATCTTTGCTTAAAATACATGGTTACAGAGTCACCAGGTTTTAAAGCAGTATTGAGATTATAAATGGCGTAATCAAACTTTTCATACTGATTATCAGTTGTAAACCCACCTTCAAAAGCGATACTGTCTAATGTTACATTCTCTTCAATAAGTTTCTGAATATGAACAGTTTGGATATGTTCATTTGTAGTGTTTTTTAAAATATAATACCCTTCTGCGGTGTAGTCTCGTGTTTCGGGATACAATTCTAATTGCAAGTGAACTTCTACTAATTTTGGTTGTGGTATATATTCAAATGGTTTAAGTTCCTTTTCATATGCGACTCGAAACGCAGTTGCTTCAGAACTCGTCCAATACTCATGTAAAATATTCGTATTGTAAAATATAACACTTCCAACAGTCATAAAGGCTAAAAGTATAGCACCCGAAAGCCTAACAAGCGGCTTGCTTAATCTGTATTTAATAACTTTTATGCGTTTTACCAAGTTGGTTTCAGTACCTCTAACCGATACTAAAGATGCTATTATCAATAATAACATGCCAAAGAGAAACCAGTACGATTTAATTAACAGATACGGTTTTAAAAAGTGCCCGTAACCATTCATATCGGAATAGGCTCGTAAAGAGCTTCCTCCAAAAAAGTATAAATCATGATCAAACCCAAATAACCCCATAGCTATATTGGCAATAAAGAATACAATGACCACCATGACACCCACAAACTTATGGTTAACAAGCGATTGGATAAAAAATGCGATGAAGGTATATAAGGCTAGAGACGGTAAAATCTCTAGAAAGAAACCATAAAAATAGACTTGAAACTCATAGTTATAATAACCGCTCAACGTTTGGAATATAATTCCTGAACCAATTAAAGCAAGTATTAAAACAACATAGATCAAGTTTAATCCTATGTACTTACCAGCCAACTTCATAAAGCTGGACATGGGTGTTGCATCATAAATTAAATTAAGTTTAGCATGGCGCTCCTTCCATACCAATTCTCCAGAATAAAACACCAAAATGATAATGAAGAAATAAATAGATGTTTCTTTAAGTTCCTCAACAATAAAGTATGTTGCTGGATAGCTGTCAACACCATATACAGTTCCCAGATTTACCGAATTAATAAGGATGATAATCATCCCGCAAATAACAATGCCCCAAAATGAAGCTTGCTTGCAAATACTCACGAAATAAAACCAAGAAAACTCTTTTAACTGCGTCAATTTTGAAAGCATACCATATTGCTTTGTAGCATCTGGTATAACCACATCATTAACTTCAGATAAGGCTGTATTAGCTAGCAATTGCCGCTTTTTTCTTTTAGACCGCTTTTCTTTAACAACATTGAATGTGAACTTCTTTAAACCATAGATCAATGCTAGTATCCCCAAAGCAATCCAAAATAGTTTGTTATATAGTAAGGCGCCTATAAAAGGAAGCTCTTGTGTGCTCTTTTCTATAGCTGCCCAAGATTTGGTAGCAAAGGTGGTGGTCGTTAGGGAAAATGGATCTAGAATGGCTTGCCAAAACTCATTAGTGATAGCTTTGGTCAACATAAACACAACAAATACAATAATACCTTGTGTATATACCACCACTAGGTTTCTGCTTAAAGCACCTGTGACAAAAAACAGAGATGCTCCAAAAAATAAAGTTGGCAGCGTTACCATTAAAAATGTCTTCAAATAAATAAAGGCATTAAATGCTAATAAATCGTCCGGGTTAGTCCAAGGCATAAATTCGGCCAGCATCATACCGAATAGAATACCGGTGAATACAAATAGTAATACAGCAAACGATCCTAAAAATCGACCTAGCAAGTAATCCTTTTTTTGGATTGGTGCAGAAAAAACCAGTGACTCTATGTTATACTCAAAATCTCTCAATACAGAAACACCCATAATCATGGAAGCTAAAATCATGAATATGCCTGTAATGGCGCCCATTGTTTTTGCAATCACTAGGGGTGAATTTTTTTTCATAAGCCCCATTTCTGAGCCTTGAAAAATAAAGTCTACGCCCACAATAGAAAATAGAAATAGAAACAGGAAGAACACATACGTGTCTGGTCGTTTAATGCGATATTGAATTTCGAACTTAAAAATATTATACCACATAACTAGTTGGATTTAGCGTTAGTATTACTGAATATTTCTGAAAAGTATACATCCTCCAATTCGGCATTTATTAGAGAAAAGCCATCTCCTGGGTTCTCATCACTTAAGATGTGTATAGTTGGTTTTCCTAGAAATAACTTTTCACTAATCACCTGATAATTGTCCTTGTAAAGGTTCAATTCTGCCTTTTCTATTGTTTTTTTATACACTTTGTCTTTAAGACCCTCTAGTATTTGCAACGGCTGCCCTTTTAAACAAACTTGACCTTGATTAATAATCGCCATGTTGGTGCAGAGCTCTTTAACATCATCAACGATATGTGTAGATAGAATAACCACGGTATGCTCACCTAATTCACTTAACACATTGTAAAACCGGTTCCGTTCTACAGGATCTAATCCAGCCGTAGGCTCATCCACAATAAGTAGCTTTGGGTTGTTAAGTAGAGCTTGTGCAATACCAAAACGCTGTTTCATACCGCCAGAAAACCCTTTAAGGTTTTGGTTTCGTACTTCATATAAATTGGTTTTAAATAGTAGTGATTTCACCAATTCTTGGCGTTCATTTTTATTGGTGATGCCTTTTAATACGGCAAAATGATTCAATAAGACTTCGGCAGATATTTTTGGATACAAGCCAAATTGCTGTGGTAAGTAGCCTAATACCTGTCGCAATTCATTTTTTTGTTTTAATACATCGATGTCTCCAAGAACAATGGAACCGGAATCGGCATCTTGTAGGGTTGCAATGGTTCGCATTAAAGTTGACTTGCCTGCTCCGTTAGGACCTAATAAACCAAACATGCCTGTTGGTATCTCTAGTGAAATGTTTTGTAAAGCCTTAATCCCATTTGAATACGTCTTTGATAGATTGTCGATTCTCAGTTCCATACTGTTCGTTTTTTGATTGATTGAGGCAAACTTATGACGAGCCTTAATTGTAAAAAATAAAAAGTGATGTACTTCATAGTAGTTGTGACACAAGACCTTAAGAAGAGTGCAAACGTACCTTATCCCCACTAAGCAGGTGTTTATCCCTCAGTATCCATTGTTTATCAACTAATTTGTAGAAGGAGTTTTATTTAACTAATCTTGACGTATGAAGTTGAAAATATCAGATAGACGAAAGAAAATCATTAACAGGATTTATAAAATATCCCTTGTAATTATAGGTCTAGTCCTTGTATTGTTTAATGACACTTTTGGTAAATTAGAAGGATTTGTAGAGTTTATTGTTCTGTACTTTACTCTTTTATTTATAACCATTGCGTACTGGATTTTTAAACAAATCAAATCAATCATTCGCTTAAAGAATGAAAAAGAAAAAACAGAATTACTGCATTTAAAAAGTCAGGTAAATCCACATTTCTTCTTCAATACGCTCAACAATTTATATGGATTAATGGAGAAAGATTCCAAGGAAAGGGAAATGGTACTAAAACTTTCCGATATGATGCGATATAGTATTTATGAAGGTCAAAAAGATTGGGTTAGCCTCAAACAAGAATTAGATTACTTAAAAAACTATATTGAACTTCAAGGAATACGCTATCATAAAAAGTCTGATGTTCAATTTAATTCTGAAATTGAGAATCCGCAAGCTAAAATTATGCCTTTACTATTTATTATTCTGGTAGAGAATGCCTTTAAGCATGGCTTGGAAAATTTAGAAAAAGACGCATATATCCATATTAACTTAACCGAAAAGGATAATAACGTAAATTTCACCATTGAAAATAATTTCGAATTGCAACAATCAACTAATACAGAAGGAATTGGCTTAAAAAACTTACAAAGAAGGTTAGCATTAGTATACCCAAATAAGCATGCGCTTTCTTTTGACGTAAACACCAATAGTTATAAAGTTGAACTATCTCTAAAGCTAAAACAATGAGATATCTAATCATAGATGATGAACATATCGCACACAAGATTATAATGGAATATTGTGAAATGCTTCCACACATGAAGTTGCAAAAAAACTGTTATAGCGCTTTGGAAGCCCTTGAGTATTTAAATACACATCAAGTCGACTTGATCTTTTTAGATATAAATATGCCAAAGCTTAAAGGGTTTGAATTTTTAAAAACACTATCATCACCTCCAAAAGTGATAGTTACTACGGCATATAGTGAGTTCGCTATAGAAGGCTATGAGCTTAATGTTTCAGATTACCTCTTAAAACCGTTTAGTTTCGAGCGCTTTTTAAAAGCTATAAACAAAGTTATGGGCTCAAATACCGTTACAAAAAATGTTGGTTCAGAAGAAAATGATGCGGCAACAAAACGTATATTTTTGCGTCAGAATAAATCGTATATCCAAGTAGAAGTAGATACTATTTTATTTATTGAAGCTGCCGGAAATTATACCAAAATTGTTTCTAAGAATGAAACAATTACGATAAGAGAAAAAATATCCGATATATTAGAGTCACTACCATCAGATGATTTTATACAAGTACACAAATCATTTGCAGTGGCTATAAAATATATTAATAGAATTGATGGAAATAGAATACACATTCAAGACCACACAATTCCTATTGGCAAATTATATAAAGCCAACCTTATTAAGATTTTGAACTAGAGACTTCCCAAAGTAATTATTAAATACCATTCCACACATTACCCTCCCCCACTCCTATTCGACTTCACTCAGGACAAGCTCCGGTTATGCAAAACCGTATGCTTATACATTATTTAAGGATATTAGGTAGTGTACTTACAAAGAAAATAGGATAAACTCTAAATTTTCAATATAAAACAGGATGAAAATACACTTTTTTATAAGGTATTTTCAAAGAAAATCCATTTTTACTAGGATTTCTGCAAAATATGATTAAGTTATATGTAGATAGAATGTTACACTAAAATAAATATATGCGGCAACTAAAGATTACCAAACAAATTACAAACAGGGATACTAAATCATTAGAAAAGTATTTTCAAGAAATTTCCAAAATTGATTTGATAACTGCGGACGAAGAAGTAGAACTGGCCAGAAGAATACGTGAAGGTGATCAAATTGCTCTTAATAAATTAGTGAATGCCAATCTGCGTTTTGTAGTGTCTACCGCAAAACAATATCAAGGAAGTGGCCTAAGGCTTTCCGACTTGATTAATGAAGGAAATATTGGTTTGGTGAAAGCCGCCAAACGTTTCGATGAAACAAGGGGGTTTAAATTTATTTCCTATGCGGTTTGGTGGATCAGACAGTCTATACTACAGGCAATTTCAGAAAACTCCCGTATGGTACGATTACCCCTTAATAAAATTGGTGAGATCAGTAAAATAAAGAAGGTCTTTTCATCTTTGGAACAAACGCATCAAAGACCTCCAAGCGCTGTTGAAATAGCAAATGAACTCGATATGAGTTCCGCAAAGGTAAAACTGGCCATGAAAAATTCGGCGAAACACTTGTCCATGGATGCCCCTTTTGAGAAGGGTGAATCCTCCAACCTTTACCATGTGATAAAATCAAAGGATGCCAAGAGTCCCGATGCCAAAATGATGAAAGATTCCTTAAGCTCGGATATTGATCAAGCCTTAAAAACCCTTCCCGAGCGCGAGAGTGAAATTATACGGCTTTATTACGGTTTGGGAGAACGGACTCCAAAAAGTCTAAATGAGATAGGTGAGCTTTTTGATATCACCAGAGAACGTGTACGGCAAATTAGGGAAAAAGCGATTCGAATTCTGAGAAAACGTTCGCACAGCGAGGTGTTACAAGCCTATTTGTAGACAGCTAAAAATCATAAATAAAAAGTCAACCTTAAAAGGTTGGCTTTTTTCGGTTTTATCAAAATAGGAAATGAAACCAATTAGAAAAGATTTTTTGCACTTACCCTAGTTGATATAAGATTCAATTACTAATTTAACAGAGCGCATTTGTAACTAGCACTTTCCGTTCAAAACTATTTATGAATACAGTATTTTATCTTACCATATTCTCGGGGGTTTCTTTTTTATTTTTTGGGTCTGCCTGTTTTTTACTGAAGAAAATGAAATTGGAATTTGAAAGATATGGCCTACCATCCTATAGAAAAATTATAGGAACGCTTCAGCTTTTGGGTGGATTGGGGTTGATACTTGGAATGTTTTATTCCTCAACGTTACAATTATACGCCGCATTTGGTTTATCAATTTTGATGTTTTTGGGATTTTTGGTGCGACTTAAGATCAAAGATATCTTTTTGCTAGCAGCCCCCTCTCTGTTTTACGCACTACTGAACGCATACATCTGCTACGAACTCCTCCTCTACGCTTATCATTAACTCCCTTTATAAAATTGGAAAAGCTATATAGAGACACATCACTAAAAACAAGAAAGCCGGAAACGACTTTTTTAGAGGGTCTTTAATTTTTAAATGCATGGCGATAGAGCCCAATAGTAAGATGGCCAGACCTAATGCTGAGGGCAATCGTAATTCTGGATACCAAATTGCTGCTATCAGTCCTAGGGCCATACTAACCTTTAGGGTACCAACAACATAACACATCCAAACTGGAAGTCCGTACTCCTCAAATTCTTCGATAATCGTTGTGGCATTGCCACCTCGCCATTGTGTGGCTTTTTTATTCTGTATCAACCAAACATTGAGGATTCTTATAGCTACAATGCACTGTAAAGCAATGGTAAAATAATTCATGGAATTGGTATTTAAATTGTTATATAATAGCCAGTTGGAGATTATTCGAGATAAATTTTTTCAATTTCCAATGAAAACGCTTCGTTACGATTGTTTCCAATCAAAAAAGCGACCTCTGACAAAATTTTTCCGGGATAATTGGGTTTTTCCAACGTATTGCCCCTAAACATTGGGATAAAGTCATCAAAAGGCAACTTTTTAGTTTCCCACTCTCCGGACGTTTCAAAATTAACAACGTAAGAGTACCGCTGGGACGCATCACTTTTTATCCGAAACTGATACTGCTTTCCATCACCTTTTAGCTTTATAACAACATTGGAAAATGTGGCAACATCTTTTTTATCCAACTGGTAACGTACGGATGAAAAGCCACCATTGTTTTCAGTTGTTACATACCCGCTAAAAACTCCGTTGCCGTTGCTGTTTACCTCAATTTTTCCTTTTGATAAACCTCCCATGACACCATCGTTTACGACAAACCATGGATTGTCATTGGCATTGAAATCGTAAATAAGGGATGCTTGGTTTTGAAACATAAAGGTAAAAAACAACAGTAGCGCTACTATTCTCATAATTGTTTAACTAATATAATAAAGTATTAAACAAAATAGATTCAATCCGTAGCTGGACGGGAAGTTTTAACGGGAATTTAGCTTATCCACTAACCTTTTAGGACAACTCCTCGGCAACCATTTGGTCTTTGGATATACCGAGCTCTTCCAAATTTTGTTGTACGGACTCCATCATGGGTGGCGGTCCGCAGAGATAAAACTTGGCGTCTTTATCCGTAATGTGTTCTTTTAGAAAGTCAAAATCCATATAACCGTGCGGGAATTTACTGCTCTGTTCATCGGAAAGAATATTAACAAAATCCTTGCCCAGCCATTTTTCAAATTCTGACTGCATGATAATATCCCTTTCACGCTTATTGGCGAAACATAAACGATTTCCCTCCAATTCGTTCTTTTGGGCCAAATCCCTAAAGATGGCAATAAACGGGGTTACCCCTGCCCCACCGGCCAAAAATACGCCGGGACCTTGGTAGGATATCACGCCCCAAACATCTTCCAGTAATAAATGGTCGCCTTGTTCCAGCGTTTGCAGCATATTAGTTACACCGTTATGATCGGGATATACCTTTATGGTAAACTGTAAAAAACCGTCATCAGGCAGTCCCGTAAACGTAAACGGGCGCTTTTTTTCCCGCCAACCTTCCTTGTCCAAAGCAACTTCGGTAGCCTGACCTGGCTCAAAAGTATAATCGGCAGGTCGTTGTGTCTGAATTTGAAGTACGTCGTGGGTTATAAATCCTGTTTCTTGAATTTTTACTTTATGTGGCATATAGTGCTTTTAGTGGTTAACAAATATCTTATTTCTTTTTCTTGGAGGGTCCGTCCTAAAAAAGAGATACTGACTTATAAAAAGCCGGCATCTTTAAATGCAACGGATGCTTATTACTATTTTTCTAAAGTAACTTTGAGCTGGATATCCGCCTTAAGCAATTTTGATATGGGGCATACCTCCTTGGCCTTGTGTGCAATTTGCTGAAATTGCTCGGCATCTATGTTGGGTATATCTCCTTTTAAATCCAAATTGATTAAGGTAACCTCTCCATCTTCAAATGTTACAGTGGCAGCAGTATCCAGACTATCCGGTGTAAACCCTTCTTCGCCCAATAAAAAACTTAACTGCATGGCAAAACAGCCGGCATGTGCCGCCCCTACCAATTCTTCGGGGTTGGTGCCTTTTTTGCCATCTTCAAAGCGAGTATGAAATGAATAGGGCGTGCTGTCCAATACTCCACTGGTTGTACTTAATGTTCCTTTTCCTTCTTTGCCCGAACCTTTCCACTGGGCATGTGCGTTTCGTGTAAACTTCATGTTTTGTCTTTTTAATTTTATATCCCGTTGTGCGGTTTGACTGAAATTTGTCAGTTCGAGTGATTTTTCGAAAAAAAATTGTTTCGAGAACCTTAATTTCAAGTCCAAAACTGATTCTCGATAAAAAATTCCTAAAGAATTTCACTCGAATTGACAGTTTTGGAATAAAAAGCTTTCAAAACACACAACGAGTTTTTGTTAAACCTTTTTATGCTTTTTGTTCAGCTTTTGCCATGGGGTAGTCCGTATACCCTTCTTTGCCAGGAGTGTAGAATGTATCCTTATCCCAATCGGCCAGTTCAATGCCGTGTTCAAAGCGCTCCACCAAATCTGGATTGGAGATGTATGGTTTACCGTAGGCCACCAAATCTGCATTTCCTGAGGCAATCACCTCATTACCGGAATCTTGGTCAAATCCTCCATTGATCATTAACGTACCATTATACAACGGTCTAAAATGTTTGGCAATTTCCGTTACCGCGTAGGGTATATCGGAGACATCCGTAAAGGGCTCGGATAGATGGATGTAGGCTAAATCGTAATCATTCAGTTTTTTGATGATATATTCGAAGGTGGGTATGGTGTCTTTATCCATCGTCATTCCAAAAATTCCATTTAACGAAGGGTTGAATCGGGCACCTATTTTTTCTTCCGGGATTACTTCCATGGCGGCGTCCAGTACTTCAAAAAAGAACCGCGCTTTGTTCTCATGACTTCCACCATATTCATCCGTTCTTGTATTGGAGGTCCCATTAAAAAACTGATGGAAGAGATAGCCGTTGGATGAATGGATTTCCACCCCATCAAACCCGGCTTCAACCGCATTTTTGGCTGCATTCTTAAAATCTTCTACCGTAGTTTTAATATCCTCCTTGGTCATTTCCTTGGGTGTTACGGTATCTTTAAAACCATCTGGGGTATATGATTGTGCGTTTGGATTTATCGCTGAAGGTGCCAAAGGCAATTCCCCATTATGGAAATCCGGATGTGACATTCTACCAACGTGCCATAACTGTATAAATATCTTCCCGCCTTTGTCATGAACTCGTTTGGTCACCTTTTTCCAGCCCTCCACTTGAGCTTTGGTATGTATACCCGGGGTATTTACATATCCTACCGCACGTTCCGATACTTGGGAACCTTCGGTTATGATCAAACCTGCAGATGCACGCTGTTCATAATAAACGCCCTGAAGCTCGTCCGTCGGCTTTTTTTCGTCGTTGACCGCCCTACTTCGGGTCATAGGTGCCATTACGACACGATTTTTCAATTGTATACTCTTGTTGTACGGAGTAAGTAAATTTTGCATATCTCTATTTTGATTTATAAGAAATATACAACTAGGTAGCGCCAATATGATTGACTTAAATCAATTAGGATTTTTTTAACGCTTTCATTTTTCTTCGGGCACGGCTAAGGCCCTCTGCGGAAACTCCCAAATAACTGGCTATTTGATAGTTGGGAACACGCCCTTCAATGTTCGGATAACTTTCACAGAATTCCAAATACCGTTCTTTAATGCTTTTTCCCAAAGACGAAAGAATACGTTTGCGAAGCGAGATCAACGCACTGGTGACCAATATCCTGAAATAACGTTCAAATATGGGAGATTGCTGAAACAGGGTTTGTAAATCATTGTAATTGATGGCCAATAATGTAGAATCTTCCACGGCTTCAATATATAATTTGGAGGGTACCCCATTGTAAAAGGCGTCAAAATCACCGAGCCACCAATTCTCTATGGCGAATTGAACAATACTTTTATTTCCCTTCTTGTCCAGATAATATGCGCTTAAACACCCTTTTACCACAAAATATTCGTGTTTTACGTGTGTATCGGGTTGTAATAAAAATTTGCCTTTGGTTACAACGATCTCCCTAAGTTTTGAAGTGAACAAATGTAAATCTTCCGGTCTTGGGTCTACCTGTTGCTTAATATGTTCAATGAGAGGTTCGGTGGTCATAAAATATGAAATGGATAATTATAGGATTTAATTTAATATTCTTGCATTTAAACGAAACGCCCATGATTTCGAACAATCCATTGTACTACTTTTTGGTAATAATATACCTCTTTACACTTTGATTTATTTGCTGGTACTGGTGGGTTTATTACTTTTAAGACAATAAAAAAGTCTTTATAAATGACCCTTGACCACCCATTATGGATTATGTTAATTTTTATCTCTGGAATTGTTTTGATAACTATCACTAGAAAATATGTCAATCATAAAAATGGTGGAGTAAAAGGTATTTTACAAAAATTACTTTTCTTAATCGGTGCACTTTTACTTGTATACGCCCTATTGATTATTATTTCTGGTTTGGCTACCAATTTTTAAATCTCCTTGTCCCATATTGTATTTAGGTTCCTACTTCTTCATGAAAACCATACAATGCTGCCAAGGTAGGTTATCCTTATTTTTCTTCAAGCTTAAACCGGCGGCCTTCATTTCTTTAACGGCTTGTGCCTCGGTCATTTTATGCAATTCTTTTATGGGCACCGTCCTATCTTCGCCACGGTACTCTATTAAAAATAATTGACCCTTGGGTTTTAAGGCTTTTTTTATGGAGGCGATCATTTCCTTGGGATAGTTGAATTCGTGATAGACATCTACCATCAACACCTTGTCCACACTATTTTCCGGAAGGTTTACACTTTTCTCGCTACCCTTTATTATTTTGATGTTGTCAATGTTACGAGCTTCTTTTTTTAGGCGTAAGGCTTGCAGCATTTCATCCTGTATGTCCACGGCATAAATGGTTCCTTGGTTTGCCCTAGGTGCCATTTTAAAAACATGATAACCTGAACCCGCACCAATATCAGCAATGACATCTGTGGATTTTATGCTCATGTTTTTTAGCAGAATAGAAGTATTTTCCTCTTTCTCACGTTCTGGCCTTTCCAACCAGTTTATGCCTTGATAACCCATAACGTGGGCTATTTCACGGCCCATATACCATTTTCCAATCCCGTTTGGGTCACCTCGCTTATACACATAGTCTCCCGAACTATTCTTAGTTTGCCCGTTACACGAGCACATAAAAAATAAGCCGATTAAAACCGGGAGGAGACTTATTGGTTTAACTCTCAATACCATAGTTTAAGTTTAATATCCAGCGGCCTGACCATCCTTTCTGGATTCCGAAGCCCCCGAATATACTTTGTTTTTTAAATCAATACCGATAGCTTGATACCCGCCGTACATACCCACACCAAAACCAATACGATGGCCTTTTTTCCGCAGCTCTCTTAGGGTTTCGGGGTCAAAACCAGTTTCAAGATATAAGGTGCCTCCATTGGTCATTGTAGACCCTGTGGGTTGCGAACTGCCTCTATGCCGCATCCGTGGTGCATCTCCAGCTTCCTGTATATTCATTCCAAAGTCAACAATGTTCACAACGATCTGTGCATGCCCTTGTGGCTGCACTGCCCCGCCCATAAGACCAAAACTTACCCAAGGGTTTCCATCTTTGGTAATAAATGCGGGAATAATCGTGTGAAAAGGTCGTTTTCCAGGCTCCAAAGCATTGGCATGACTCTTATCCTGCACATTGAACATTTGTCCACGGTTTTGAAGCACAAAACCCAAACCATCTGGTACCATACCCGAGGCAAATTCGGAATAAATACTTTGTATAAACGAAACCATGTTGCCATCCTTGTCGGCTACGGTCAGGTAAGTCGTATTCCCTGTTTCTATTTCCATATCACCAGCGGGATAACTATCTGCAGCTTCATCCAGACTCAAAAGTTCTCTGCGCTGCGCAGCATATTCGTCCGACAAAAGTGTTTCCAAAGGAATCTTGTTGAATTCGGGATCTGCATAAAATTTGGCCCGGTCTTCATAGGCCAACTTTTTGGCTTCGGTAAGCACATGTAAATATTCGGCACTGCCGAAACCCATTTCACTGATATCATATCCCTCCAAAATATTCAACATCTGCAGTGCAGCGGTACCCTGTCCGTTGGGTGGGAGTTCCCATACATCATACCCCCGATAGTTCACAGATACCGGCGTTACCCAATTGGAGGTATGACTTGCCAAATCCTCATAACTTAAAAATCCGCCATGTTCTTTCATGTAGCTATCTATAGTCTTTGCAATGGAACCTTTATAAAAGACATCGCGACCTTCTTTGGCAATTAGCTGATAGGTATTGGCCAAATCTTGATTTACAAATACTTCTCCTTTAACCGGAGGTCTACCAGCAGGTATATAGGTTTGGGCAAAACCAGGTTGATCCTTTAACCCTTCATAACTCGATGCCATTTCGTAGGCGATGACTTCTGATACCGGAAATCCATTGTTGCCATAATCTATAGCAGGTTGTAAAATGTCTTCCATAGATAACCGGCCAAATTTCTCATGTAATTTGAACCAGCCATCTACGCAGCCTGGCACCGATACCGGCAATGGACCATATAAGGGAACATATTTTAATCCTTTTTCCATGAAATAATCAATGGACAAAGATTTGGGTGCCCTACCGCTGCCATTTAAACCGTATAATTTCTTTTCCTCAGCGGACCAAACTATGGCAAAGACATCGCCCCCAATACCACAACTTGCCGGTTCTACAAGTCCTAATACAGCATTGGCAGCTATTGCAGCGTCCATGGCACTACCTCCTTTTTTTAAGATATCTAAAGCAACTTGGGTGGCCAACGGTTGGCTTGTTGCTGCCATACCGTTTTGTGCCAAAATTTCTGAGCGGGTAGTAAAGGTTTCACCGGTTAATCGATCTTGAGCGTGGACCATGCTCCCCAAGGTAATTAGGGCGATAAAGGTTGATAAAAGTTTCATTTTCAATTTTTAAAGGTAGTTATTACTTAAGTCTAAGGAATCCCAATAAATGGGTTAGACTTAATAATTGGTTTGCACCATTAAATATAACGATAGTGAATTCAACTTACTTAGCTATTCGAAAAAAGTTGATTTTTACATTATGGAAAATACGTGTTTAACTAAACACAAAAGGTATAACACTCTGCCATAGAGTAGAATGTAAACCTTACGCGCAGGTGGATTCCTCAAAATATAACTGTTTGTAAAATATAATTTGCCGTAACATCTCTGTTAAGCTTACCAAAGCTACAAATAGCACTACTAACGGTTCAATTGGTTTTATAAGAAGTAAATGGTACAGCATGTTAAAAACCTTATGCCCTCTCCTAGCCTTCCACTAAAATTATATAGCTCCATTTATAAAACGTAACAATTTAATTTATAACTTTGTTAACCATTTAGTTAAACTATACGGTTAATATGGCGAAGACAAAAGACGAAAACACAGAAGAACAGATATTGGATGCGGCAAAACAAGTATTTCAGGCTAAGGGAATGGATGGCGCCCGTATGCAGGAAATAGCTGACAAAGCAGGCATCAACAAGGCGATGCTCCACTATTACTATAGAAGCAAACAATTATTATTTGAATCGGTCTTTAAAAATGCTTTTTCCTTATTGGCACCTCAATTAAATGCTGTTTTAAATGATGATTCCACCATCGAAGAGAAGATAAAAAACTTTACGGCCAATTATATTTCGTTTATAGTGGACCACCCCTATATCCCCAACTTTATCATTCAAGAGCTCAATAGGAATCCGGACTTTATCCTAAAAATAAAGGACAATCCAAGCTTTCCCAATATTGAAAAATTTAAAAAACAAGTAAATGATGAAATAGAAAAAGGCATCTTAAAGCCGATTAGTGCGGAACAATTGTTCATCAATATTATGGCTTTGAATGTTTTCCCCTTTGTGGCAAAACCTTTGATCATGGCTCTTACAAATACGGTTGATGAAGATTACAAAAAACTTATGGAAGACCGAAAGACAGAAGTGGGCAATTTTATCATTAACTCCATAAAGGTGTATTGAAATGAAAAAGTTAATAGTCATTTTCACAATCTTGATCACACTGCAAAGTGTGGCACAGCAAAAAATATCACTAGAGGAATGTTATCAATCGGTGACCGAAAATTATCCTTTGGCAAAACAATTTCGGTTGCTGGATGCACAAAATAGATTTGACAAGGAAGTGGTGTCAACCTCCAAATTGCCCCAATTAAGTATAGATATGCAGGCAATATATCTATCCGATGTCATAGAAATTCCCATTCCCAATTCAACTATAAAACCACTGAACAATGATCAATATCGGGCCACGGTATCAGTCAATCAGCTCATCTATAACGGTGGTGCAACAGATGCATCTTTACACCTAAAATCGGCACAGCTTAAAACCAAACAAAAACAGATAGAAGTAAGTTTGTACCAACTAAAACAGCAAATCAACCAGATATACTTTTCAATCTTATTGGCACAAGAATCGGAATTGTTGCTAAATGCGAAGAAAGAACAATTAAAAGCCAAGCTTAAAGAACTGAAAGCCGGAATAAAGTATGGAACCACACTACCCTCTTCGGACAAAGTCTTGGAAGTTGAATTGTTGAAGATAGACCAACAGCACCAAGAAATGGAAAGCAATAGGACAACGCTTATCCATACGCTTTCAAGTTTAATAAATCGACCCTTGGATGGTTCTACCACGTTTCAAAATCCGCTTGTTGAAATTCAATTACAAACCGATTTAGCACGACCAGAACTGGAATTATTTCAACTTAAAAAAGAAGAGGTAGATAACTCACAAAGTTTGTTGGCAAAGCAAAATGCTCCAAAATTATTTGGTTTTGCCACTGGAGGCTATGGTAACCCAGGATTGAACATGCTGGACAATTCGTTTCAACCATTTTATACAGTCGGTCTAAAATTGAATTGGAATGTATTCGACTGGAACTCCAACAAAAAACAACGTGAATCTTTAGCCATAAATAAACAAATTATTGAGACCGAATCTGAAATATTTACACTGAACACCAATATAGGACTGAATCGGCAACAGAACGAAATCAATAAGATCAAGGGCTTTATAGCATCTGATATAGCAATCACAAACCTTAGAAAAGAGGTTTTGAAAACGGCGGATTCGCAACTCAGGAACGGCATGATTACCTCTTCTGCATACATTACGGAACTCACCAATTTATACGAGGATGAAAACACCTTGGTAAAACATAAACTCCAATTGCAATTGGCAAAAGCAAATTACAACCTCATTAAAGGTCAATAACATGAAACATATCAAAAATCACTATTATATTTTAGGGCTGGGCATTATTGTTTTTAGCTTGTTTTCCTGTGGAAACGGTAATGGAAAGGCCGATGGTTACGGAAACTTTGAAGCTACGGAGATAACCATTTCAGCCGAGAACAATGGAAAACTGGTACAGTTTGATGTTGATGAGGGCGATGTACTCAAAAAGGAGCAATTTATTGGTTATATCGATACCATCCCTTTGGCTTTACAACGCGAACAACTGGAAGTATCCAAAGCTGTGATCAGCTCAAAATCCAAAAGTGTCCTATCTCAAATTTCGGTATTGAATTCCAAATTAAAAACCGCGAACATCAATAAAACGCGTATTGAAAATTTGATAAAGGACAATGCCGGAACACAAAAGCAATTGGACGATGTAAACGGAGAGATCGATGTGATTAAAAATCAAATAAGAAGTGTAGAAATCCAGAATGCACCAGTTATAAACGAGCTTAAATCCATTGATGTACAGTTAAAACAAATAGACGACCAAATCCAGAAGAGTAAAATCATAAACCCGATAAACGGAACGGTTTTGACCAAATACGCAGAGCCAAACGAAATTACGGCTTTTGGCAAACCACTCTACAAAATTGCGGATTTGAACACCATGCAATTGCGGGTCTATATTAGTGAAACCCAATTGGCAACTATTAAAATTGGACAAGAAGTAACCGTAAAAATTGATGATGCCGACGCGATGAAATCCTATCCGGGAACCGTTTCTTGGATTGCTTCGGATGCGGAATTCACCCCCAAAATCATTCAGACCAAGGAAGAACGCGTAGCCTTGGTATATGCCGTAAAAATAGATGTTAAAAATGATGGTAGCCTAAAAATAGGCATGCCGGCAGAAATGTGGATATCCGAAGAATAATGAGCATTACCGTATCCAACATATCAAAATCATACAAAACCGTTAAAGCATTACAGGACATCTCCTTTACTGTGAAAGAGGGGGAACTTTTTGGTTTGATAGGACCGGACGGTGCAGGGAAAACGACCCTGTTCAGAATTTTGACAACATTGCTTATTGCGGATGAAGGCACTGCAACAGTTACGGGTTTTGATGTGGTTTCTGAATATAAAAAAATTAGGAGCAGTGTGGGCTACATGCCCGGTAAATTCTCCCTCTACCAAGATTTGACCGTTGAAGAAAACCTGAAATTTTTCGCCACAATCTTCGGAACAACCATTGAGGAAAACTACAATCTGATCAAGGACATCTATATACAAATAGCACCTTTTAAAGGTCGTAGGGCCGGAAAACTATCTGGTGGAATGAAGCAGAAACTCGCTTTATGCTGTGCCTTGATCCACAAACCCAAAGTATTGTTTCTGGACGAGCCAACAACTGGCGTTGACCCAGTTTCCAGAAAAGAATTTTGGGAAATGCTCAAGCGTTTGCAGCAAAAGGACATTACCATTTTGGTATCTACACCTTATATGGATGAAGCCGCTTTATGTGATAGAATTGCATTGATTCAAGATGGGAATATTCTGGAGATAGATACACCAAAAGCCATTGTAAAGCACTATACAAGACAGATTTACAATGTTCGTGCAAACAATATGTACCAACTCATCACCAATTTAAATGCCTATGAACATAACCATAGCGTGTATCCATTTGGTGAGTATGTGCACTATACCGATAAGAGAGCAGATTTTAACCCGGAAGATTTGCTGCTGTATTTGGAATCCAGAAAATTATCGGATATAGAAATTGAGAAAACGGAAACAACCATAGAGGATACATTTATGGAATTGGCAAAATAATGAATAACAACCACGTCATACAAGTAGAGGGGCTAACCAAAATGTTTGGTGATTTTACCGCGGTGAACACTATAACTTTTCAAGTTAAAAAAGGTGAAATTTTTGGTTTTTTAGGTGCCAACGGTGCCGGTAAAACAACAGCTATGAAAATGCTCATTGGTATTTCCAACCCAACCTCAGGAAAAGCCAATGTTGCTGGTTTTGATGTATTTACCAATGCTGAGGACATTAAGAAAAATATTGGCTATATGAGCCAGAAATTTGCTTTGTACGACGATTTGACGGTAAAGGAAAACATTACATTTTTTGGTGGGATTTATGGTTTGTCCAGAAAAGAAATCAAGGAAAAATCCGAAGTATTGATCAAAGAGCTGGAGATGGAAAAAGCAGCAAACAAACTTGTTGGTTCCCTGCCATTGGGGTGGAAACAAAAATTATCCTTTTCCGTGTCCCTGCTCCACGACCCTAAAATTGTGTTTTTGGATGAACCCACCGGCGGGGTCGACCCAATTACCAGACGTCAATTTTGGGAAATGATCTATAAAGCGGCCAACCAAGGAACAACCGTTTTTGTCACCACGCATTATATGGACGAAGCAGAATATTGTGATAGGGTTTCGATTATGGTAAATGGTAAAATTGAAGCTCTGGATACCCCAAAAAAGTTAAAAGAGCGGTTTAAAACGGATACGATGAACGATGTATTTTTAAAATTGGCCAGAGGGTGAAACGTTTCATAGGATTCATAAAAAAGGAATACTACCACATTTTTAGGGATAGACGCTCGTTGTTTATTCTCTTCGGAATGCCAATTGCCCAAATCATGTTGTTTGGCTTTGCAATAACCAATGAGATTAATAATGTGGATATTGCCATTTTAGATCATTCCAAAGATTCGGATACCCAAGAAATTATCAATAAAGTTTCTGCTTCAAATTATTTTAGCATCAATCGATTTATTGAAAAGGAATCCGATATCGAAACCATTTTCAAAAAAGGAAAAGTCAAAGCCGTTTTAAGTTTTGAAAACGATTTTAGTAAAAACCTGAATAAAGAACACAAAGCGACTATCCAGATCATTACAGATGCCACGGATCCAAATACGGCAAACACCATCAGCAATTACGTGAATGCAATTCTTACACAGTATCAAAAAGAACTGAACAAAGATGTTACCATTTCATATCAAATTATACCACAAACAAGAATGGTTTATAATCCAGAATTAAAAAGTGTGTATATGTTTGTTCCAGGGGTAATGACAATAATTTTGATGTTGGTCTCGGCAATGATGACCTCCATTTCTATTACCAGGGAAAAGGAATTGGGCACCATGGAAATTCTTTTGGTGTCGCCATTAAAACCCTTTCAGGTTATTGTGGGCAAAGTGTTTCCTTATATTTTTCTATCAATAATCAACGCAGTGATAATTGTAATGTTGAGCATTTTCATTTTTAAAATGCCCATTCAAGGCAGCCTGTTTTTGTTGGCTCTGGAAAGCATATTGTTTATAATAAGCGCATTGGCCTTGGGAATTTTAATCTCTACCATTTCCGCAACCCAACAAACAGCAATGATGATTTCCTTAATGGGATTGATGCTTCCAGTTATTTTGCTCTCCGGCTTTATTTTCCCTATTTCCAGTATGCCTTTGCCTTTGCAATTGATCAGCAATATCATTCCTGCCAAATGGTTCATCATCATTATCAAAGGTATTATGCTCAAAGGGGTCGGCTTTCAATTTATTTGGAAAGAAACCCTGATTTTAATCGGAATGACAGTGTTTTTCATTGGATTGAGCGTGAAGAAATATAAAATTAGATTGGAATAAAAATTAAAATTATCCTGCCCAAGTAGGAGGTTATATGAAAACCATTCTTTACATAATACAAAAGGAGTTCAAGCAAATTTTCAGAAATAAAGGTATGCTTCCTATTATTTTTGTACTTCCCCTACTCCAACTTGTTATTTTATCCAACGCTGCCACTTTTGAAGTGAAAAACATCAAATTTGGTTATGTGGACAACGACCACACCTCCACATCAAGGGCGTTGATAGAAAGATTTGATGCTTCCACATATTTTAATGTTTTAACGGATTTTCCCTCAAAAGCACTTGCCAGTGCTGCCATGCTAAAGGGTGATGTGGATGTACTTTTACAAATTCCGCCCCATTTCGAACATGATTTACAAAAGGAAAAACACAACCATTTAGGCGTTACCATAAATGCTATTGATGGCGCAGCTGCAGGCGTTGAAAATGTATATGTTACACAGATTGTGCAGCGTTTCAACCAAAATTTAAAAACTGATCTGTTTCAGGTTTCCAACCAACAAATCCAGCCAACAAACATCGAAAGTATCCCTTTATTTTGGTACAACGAAACTCTTAATTATAAAACCTTTATGGTTCCCGGTATATTGGTTTTATTGGTAACCATGATTACTTTGTTCCTATCCGGAATGAATATTGTTCGTGAAAAGGAAATTGGCACTTTGGAGCAAATAAATGTAACACCGATTAAAAAGAGTCAATTTATTATAGGGAAACTTTTTCCATTTTGGGTAATAGGTATGGGGTTGTTGACCATTGGATTGCTACTGGCAAAAGTTATATTCAATATTCCCATGATTGGTAGTTTGCCGCTGATGTATTTGTATACCTCAATTTATATTTTGGTGGTTTTGGGCATAGGTTTATTTATTTCAAATTTTACAGAAACACAACAACAAGCCATGTTTATTGCTTGGTTTTTTACAGTTATTTTTATTTTAATGAGTGGATTGTTCACGCCCATAGAAAGTATGCCAAAATGGGCTCAAATCATAACAGAGTTTAATCCCATAAAATACTTTGTGGAGGTTATGCGAATGGTGATGCTCAAGGGTTCTGGACTTAAAGACATCTTCCCCCAGTTATCCAAGACATTGCTTTATGCCATAATTATGAACGGATTGGCCGTTTGGAGTTATAAGAAGATCTCCTGACAATATTGTCGCACAAATTTCTTAGACCCCATAATTAAAAAAGAGGAAATCAAATACATTTCGATTCCCTCTTCTTTACTATTGTTTACCCTAACTTGGTCAGGGATGTGTTCTAAAGTATTTCAACCACTTCAAGGTCAAACACCAAATCTTGTCCGGCCAAAGGATGGTTGGCATCTATAATGATGTCCTCTTCCTCTACTTTGGCAACCCTGAATTGTTGTTCTTGCCCTTGAGCATTGGCGCCTACTAAGCCCATTCCAACCTCTGGCTTTAGGTCTTCTGGCAATTGAGACTTGGATATTTTTTGAAAAAGTGCCTCATTGACCTCTCCATAAGCATCTTGCTTGTCTATAGTAATGGTTTTCTGTTCATTTACGGCCATATCAATAAGTCCCTTTTCAAATCCAGGTATAAGCTGGCCTTCGCCCAACTTTATTTCCAAAGGTTCTCTTTGCAATGAGCTGTCAAAAACCTGCCCATCAGTAAGTTTACCCGTGTAGTGTACTTTTACAGTATCGTTCTCTTTTACTTTACTCATAATTTTTGTTTACAGTTTTAAAATCAAAACGTTGCAAATATATATGGTATATAATGGTTCAAAGAAAAAGTTGACCATTGGTTTTACTTTGATGTCAAATTTATGTTACCATTAACATTCAAAAAGGGATAAAAGCGCACCGATCGTTCGTACCTTTAACTCTTAAGCTTACATAAAACAAGTAAATCCTGATTTGGAACAATGTTAACTTTGGGATGAGGCTGATTTTCCCATTAAACTTTCTTTTCTACCAATGAAGAAGTTCATTTGCACATCTTTTATCCTTTTCTATATGTTTATTGGGCATACCCAAAATAATGGGTCCCAAAAAATTGAATCTCAACATTTTAAGCGGCTTTATGAAGTTTCGGACGGAATTTATAGATCTGAACAGCCGAGTAGAAAAGGATTTTTTGAATTGGATTCAATTGGTATAAAATCAGTTCTAAACTTAAGACGTACCAAAGACAATATCAAAAAAGCAAGAGGTCTCAATCTACATTTGGAAACGCTGAAATTAAAAGCGAAGGAATTGGATACCGATGATTTGACCAATGCACTACGAATAATCAACAATTCCGAAAAACCCGTTCTGATTCATTGTTGGCATGGGTCTGACCGCACAGGCGCTGTAGTAGCTGCATACAGAATAGTTTTTGAAGAATGGTCCAAAGAAAATGCGATAGCGGAACTTAGACGACCCGAATTTGGATATCACGAATATCGGTTCGGAAATATAATTGAGTTGTTGGATAATTTAAACGTGAAAGAGGTGCGGGCGGAACTAGGACTATAGCAGAATAGTTCTAACAAAAGCTCAACACCTTAACCGTTATTTTTCAACAATCAGGTTTTCTGCATAACGTATCCCCGAGGCAAGTAAATTTTTACGTTTTTCTGCCTTTTCCTCAAAGGAATCGAGTGTTTTTCTATCCAATTTTCTGCCCTTTATAAAAACGGTCGATGGATGCTCCAATGATGAAAGGTCTGATAAGGGATTATTGTCCAACAACATAAGGTTTGCAAGCTTTCCCGCTTCAATGGTTCCCATATTGTTCATAATGGAATGTGTGTTGGCCGCATTCACTGTGGCAGTTTTAAGCACCTCATAGTTGGACAAGCCAGCTTTTTTATAAAACGCCAATTCTTTATGGATGGAGAATCCGGGAGTTGTAACACCGATACCCGCATCTGTACCACAAATAATCCTAACACCTGATTCATGCAATTTTTTTATAGTATATAGATGAAATTCATGTTGGTCCTTTATTCTCTTTATAACTGAAGGATCCTCTAATTTGGTATTGTGCCACCTATCAAACTGCGCCTTACTATCCACCTTTTTAATTAATGGACTCATATATTGCATTGACTCGGATTCCAGGATATTGTCATCCATCAGCATTTGATAGATGTTGTTGTAAACCACCAATGTAGGGCAATGGGCGCTATATTTTGCCTCATCATATAATTCGATAACCTCTTTTAATTTAACGGTATCCAAGGTATAATTCAGTGGTTGTTGAACAAACTCTTCGGTATGTTCAATGGATTTTATCTTAGAATCAAAATGATAGGAATATGGCAGTTTTTGCGAAGGATGGGCAACAATATCCACATCGGATATCTTTGCTTGATCAAGAACGGCATCGAACAAGTCGGGGGTTAATCCGTAATAGGTTTTAACAAAATCATAGCCTCGCTCCTTATACGAAATAACTTTATCCCTCGCTTCTTCGGGAGTTGTCAAATTTAGATTATCATCACCTATAAACTCTGGTCCTGTTAGTTTTGGACCTGAAGTAAAGAACAAAGGTGAAACTATTTCGTTATTATTCACATCTTCCTTAATGCGCAAATGCATGGGCATTCCCCATACATTACGGACCGCGGTAACCCCATTGGAAAGGTAGAGTCCCAATTCATACCTATCCCAAACATGAACGTGCATATCAATTAGACCTGGCATTAGATACTTGTTTTTCGCATCGAAAACTTCAACACCATCGATGTTTATATTATCCGCGATGGTTTCGATTGTACCATCCTTGATATACACCATTTTATCAGTGAGAACAGTATCTTGGGTCATTGGGATTACATTCACATGGGTGATAAGATAAGAGCTGATATCGCCATTCTCGACATGGTCAATATTCAAGTACTTCGTTCTTTGCGCATCGACCCCAATAATTACAAGAATGGCGATGATTAGCACCCCTATAAGAGCAAAAACAATCTTTAAAATCTTTTTCAATAGTTTCATGGATACAGGTAATAACTTTTCACTATTTAATCTGACGCTTTGAATTAAGATCTGTTACGTTATTTACGTTTTATTTTTTACGAGCCCATCCCCATTCCAAATATTGATCCAGGTTAAACCTGAATCACTCAAAAACTGATTACTTCCATTTGCTTAAAGCTCATTAAGCAATTCAGTTGCCTTTTCTTTCAAAAGGTTTTTAGCTATTAAGTCTTGTAATATAGATTCTGCCTCTGTTTTTTTGCCTAGTGAGCTATACGTTTCAGCTAAGGTAAATTGTAAATTCTCGTTGAAAAAATAAGGTGAGGTCAACTCGACCAACGTAACACCTTTCATTAATTCTTTTTGATTTTCGTTCGAAGCCAAGATTTTATAGTACCCCCAAACGGCAATTAAGGGCATGTCGTAGGATTCACTATGCTTTTCCAATTCTTGTTCGGCCCAAACAATGGTTTTTTTATCATTCAAAAGGTCTTGAATAAAATAAACACTCCTCTCATCTTTATATAAAGTTCTCGTCGCAGGTTCTATTCCCAATGCTTTTACCACTTCTTCGGCAGACTTTGTTGTGGAAAACGGGTTTTGTCCGGTTACGAACTTGCCCGAAACGGATACATTGGAAAGCATAAAATCGGTCTGGCTGAAAACTGCTCCTCTAGATTTTAATTTATCCTCGAGTTTAAAAGGGAATTCTTTGACCCATTTTTTACCAAAAAGGTCTTCTTCAACATTACAAAAGCCAGTAATCTCAACATCCTCAATAATGTAATTGTCTCCATCTTTCACATTTACAAAAGCAGCTGGTCCGTGACATACGGATGAAATTACGGTGCCTTCCCTTTGGTATAAATTTAATATAATAACTTGTAGGGAGGGGTCATAGGGCAAATCGAACATAGCCCCTTTACCGCCAACTATATATATGGCATCGTACTCAGAAGGTTTTACCACTGATGTTGCCTTTGTATTGTTCAATGCATTTAGTATTCCTTTGTCTTGCAGTACAACTTGGTTGTATGCCTTGTCTTCGTTGAATTTATCTGCCTCTACCTTTCCTCCTTTTGGACTTGCTACGTCCACATCAAGATTATTTTGTTTGAATATTAAGTATGCCTGAGTAAACTCATCAAATTCGTAACCAGGTCTGGATTCCCCCAAATCCTTGCCATAGCTGCTTACCACCATAAGGATCTTTTTGGGAGTGTTTTTTGATTGGGAAAGAAGAACAAAAGGGATAATAAGAATAATAAAAACCAGTATTTTTTTCATGATGAAATATTGTTTTATGATTGTGTTAAAGCTCGACGAGACAATTGTGCGTTTGTTACGATCTAGCTTCATTCATAATCTCAACTTTCACCAAAAATTACACTTTTTATGTTTTATAAAATTGGTCCGCTCCATAATTCAAAATCGCATGGATTTGCTAGCGCTAACATACAAGCGCACTGCATTGTAACTGCATTACAATCACTTGAATCACATCCCGGGTATGAAACTGTCATGTAGAAAATCGAGAATCGCTTTTGGGATAACCATGATAGGCTTATAGAAACCTCGGAAGAGAAAGGATTACTATAATCTAGTTCCTTTTTCGAATCAAAAAACAGCCACTAAAAGTTAATCTTCATTCAATAAAAAAAGGCCTGTACCTAAAGGTACAGGCCTTTTTAATGAAGTATTAATCTACTACTTCTTATTTGTGTTAACGAACCCTATAGGCATCAAAAGAGTTTCCATTGCACCTATGTTCAAGCCTTCAGCAGAACCTGCTTTATCAAGCGTACTTAAATCAACGCCAGGTGTACCTTTAGGCAAATCATAAGATTCTCCAACACTGGCAGCACCATAACCCAAATCTTTCATGGATCCAGCTGTGATTCTACTCAATGGATTTTCACCCAAGTTTAAAAAGCCGGTCATAAGTTCATTGTTCAATGTTGATTCTTGCCAGTGACCAAATGCTGTTCCTGGACCGTACAAGTTTTCGATGGGCAGTTCTCCTGTTCCCCCTTCGGCGTTCCAGAATACATTGGCTTTACGGCCTGCAAAATATGGACTACTGGTAGGGCCTTGAAGTAAATTTCTATCAGCAATGTTCCATAAAGTTCCTATTCCCAAAACGTGACCCATTTCATGCACAATAACATCCTCGAACAAATCCAATGATTCCAAAAAATCCAAATCTGCTACATCAAAAAACATTACGCCAGATAATGTGAGATAATCATTCGTTCTTACAAAACTAGGTCCTGCCTGACCTAATATGCCTCCTGGACCATCAATGGGTGCCAATGCTACTTCAATGACCACATCGTCAAGAGTGCCATCAACGGCTGGTGGAAATCCTGTAAATGAGGATGGAATGGTTCCTGTAAAAGATGGTACGTCCTTTATAATAATTCGCTCCCATCTGGCTGCCGCCTGGTTAAACACCTCTGCTTGTCTTTCTGTTGGAGGCAACAAGAATTTTAGGGTTATATTAAAACGTCCCCTATCATTTCCGGCAGCACCAGTAGCTCTCGCTGTAGAAATATCATTGTCTGTTAAGTCATTAATGATGATAGGGTCACCTGTCCTTGGCGCAAGCGACAACAGCTCCTGCCCATTTTTTTGGATAGCATTGGTACTTTCTTCAATTGTCGCATCTTCTGTACAAGAATTAAATACAAATACGCCCATTGCTGCAGCTAGCCACAAGGAATGACTACGGGTTTTCATGAGGTTTTTCATAATCGTGTTCTCAGTTTTAGTTAATTAATCAGAATCAATATGATGATTTAATAGAAATTTAACAAAAACAATCGAAATTTTAACACAATAAATGAATCTCTCGATACAATCAATGATTTTCTAGATACAATGTATAAACAGAGAAAGAATCCGTGCAAGAATTGTAGTATAAATATAAAGGGCTTATTTTCTCTCGTTAAGCTTAACCAATTCGTCATCATCCCACTCACCACCGGCGACCACATCACCTTCGGCATCGAAAAAATTACCGTTTCCACTACGTTTATCATCTTCCCATTCCCCTGCGTACTTTTCTCCATTAGTCCAGTAGTAGGTTCCAAACCCGCTGCGCTTATCATCTATGTAGTTGCCCACGTAGTACTCACCATCGGGCCAATAAAAGGTGCCTTCACCATGGCGTTGGTTATTCTTCCAATAACCTTCATACCTACTCCCGGTATCCAATAAGGCCACACCAAAGCCATTGGCCTTTCCATCCTTAACTTGACCAATGTAGTGCATTTGGGTTCCCTTTCTGCTCTTGAAGGTCAAGTACTCCCCAAAGGATTTTTGTTTCAGTTGTTTTTTTAAGCGAGTCAATTGAACTTTGGTCTTTTCCAAGTAAAAATTTAGGGAATCATATTTTCTAACGGCTGTTTCTTCGGACCAATTGGATTTGGGCAGTGTATCTTTCTTAGAAATTAAACTGTCCAGAATAGGACTTGTATGTATTCTGTTTTGCATCAACTTTTCTGCTAAGGCAATTCGCAACGGTATCACCATATTATCTCCTTCCTCGAATTCCATAGAAGCACTGTAAGATGCTATTGCTGCATCGTAATCACCTCCAAGCAACAACGAATCTATTTTAGCTAACTTTTCGTAAGTATCTATTTTTTCAGAAATAAGGTTATTTTCTTCTTCAATCTTTACAAGTTCTTTTTGCAGTTGAACAGATTTAGAAATAAAGAAAACAATTCCTATGGCTAAAACCATTAAAAGAACAAAGGGAGCGTACTTTTTAAATTTCATGCGTAATAGATTGGTTTAACATAAATACGAATCAATCGGTCAAATGGACGTCGGGCAACTTGTTTTTAACCCTTCTAAAGTCGGGAGAGAAGTACATGTGGAATCGTAACGTCCACCCCTGATGATAATAACCACCGTTATATCGCTCTTGTCCCTGGGAATATAAAACACCTGCCGCAAAGGTCAACCTTGGATTGACAATATACCCGATGGTCGTTGTTAAACGAAGATCTTCCATTGGGCTGGCAACCACTTCTTTTCCGCTTTGCATAATCAATTCGGCCTCTGGGGAAACATATAGTGTTTTTGGACTCAGTTTAGTGTTGTTCAAAGGTATTTTAGCCCTAAACATATATCTCCAACGATTTCTGAAGATATAATTACTGTCGTCGGCAAAACCTTGGGTCCATCGATGCTCAATACGAATGCGGTGATACAGCATTGCAGAGTAAAAAGGCATGGCGAATTGGTATTGGTGCCAGATACGCCATTCGGGAACTACATTTCTATCTTCCGATTCTTCATCCGTATTAAAATTGATTCGCACCACACCACCTAACCTAAAATTGGTCTTTTTATCAAAGATGTAACCAATGGCATGTCGGTTATAAATTTGACCTATCTGACCAATAAAAGGCGTGTTTTTGGTCTCCTGGAACCTAAAATGGGTTTGAGCGTCCCAAAAGAAACGTTTTCCAATCCTGATATTTCCATAGGTATTGAACCACACTTTGGTTTTCGGGCCTTTGTACTGCGAAGTCTCGGGCAATACTTCAGGTTCCGTTTCTTGAGCATAAACACCACCCATATATCCAAAGACCAATAAAACAACCACCAAAAAGCTACTTGTAATACTTCTCATGCCTATTGGTTTTTAGAGGTTGATTGCACGTTGAGCAGCTTCAAAACTTCAATGGGCTGCTTTTCCCGTCTCAGTTTACGTTCCAACTTTCTGGTTTCCTCATTACGTAATTCCAATATGCGCTGATTGGTGTTCACCATTTGATCTTTTAACCTACCGGCATTATCACACGTCAATTCTTCACTAACCATTTTGATGAAATAAGGAATCAGAACATCTTCATAGGTACCTACGATTCGTTTTTTCACTTCTTCTTCCATCACATTGGCCATAAATGGGTTCCAGACCGCATTTGTATATTCTTTTTTAATGGCCTCCTGATCCAGAGGAAGGGTTTTAATATTGGATGCAAGAGATTTTAATTGAATGAGACATGTTTTTACTTCCATGCCATATTCCAATTTTTCATTCGAATTATTGGTGCCGGCATAGGTCGTCAGCGCACTATCTGCAACATTTTTGATTTGTGACAATGCTGATTGATATTCTTTTGATAGCCCGGAGGTGGAATCCAACTGTTGTTCCAGCGCATTGCTGAGTGCAATGAGTTCTTCTTCCAATCCGTTTAACATCTGTAACTGTTCTTCGTTGGTCAACCGAGATGCCAAGGAACCTTTGATAAATTCCAAACTCATCCTTGCATAGATTGTCAAAGCACTCACGGAAAGCAGATCGTCACCATCATATTCAAACTCATTGGAACTTGGTAAACTAAAGGTACGCTCCTCCCCCCTTTCATTGGAAACAACAATTGCTGTATTGGGTTTTCCGTTTGGCCACAACCTGTTCAATAACTCCGGTATTTGTTGATATTGAACGATTTCAAGATCTATATGCTCCACCAACGTTTTCAAGGGATCTAAAAATTCGTTGTATATTTTTTCGCTCGCGTTGTAGTAAAAAAGTGCTTCAGGATCCGTGCGCTTTACAATGTTTAGGTGGCTATTCTCTAAAATACTGACGCTTAAAGCAATGGCTTTTTGGTAATCTAAAGCTATTTGTTTCAAGGTTTTGTTTTGGAGGGAATCCAAAGGATAGTGTGGAACCCTAACTTTCATATTCGCCCTAAAATTTGATGTTCCCAAATGGTTTAAGACACTATTTACTTTGTTATAATATCCGAGATTTTGTTCCAACAGACGTGCTATATGGCTTTTGCCATTTTCTGGATGCATCACGGATTTTAGCAACGCCATAAAACCAGCATCAAGTTGTATGGTTTTGTAATCGGAAAGACTTGCATCAAAAACAGAAATTTCTTTGGAAACATTACCGGATTTAATTTGTACCGTCCGCAACAGTCCATCATCAAAAAACCAATCTTCAATATCCTCCACTGTCTCGGTACCATAAAAAGACCATTCGTCGTGGGCCAAACCATCCCTCAACAACCTACCCACCAGAACACTACTGTCATTTTCAATTTGAAAATTTTGTTGTGGGACTCCTTCTTCAAAGAAAATACTACTCTTGAACAATGTTTTATCAATTTTGGAGTCTTTGATTTGATTAATGGTATAAGTCCAGGTGCCATCAGGTAAACTCTTAACCAAGCTACCCTCACCAATCTCTTGGATACCGCTTACCAGAACACGGTATTCATTGTTCACCACTTGCGTCTGATTATTGGTCTTAAACTCCCCAAACTGAAATTCCCAGGATCCATTGGGCACTCCTTTATCAAAAAATCCAGTAAAACTGAAAGTGGAATCCTCATTTTTAACCAAGGTTTCCAAATTGGATTTTTGAATTTGAAAATCTCCATCAAAAACAGTATCCAAATCAATTATGGAATATTGGTAAAGTGCTTCTCCACGATAGGGCCCAACCTGAAGAGAGCCTTCAAACATTTTTCGTTCTTGACCATGGGATATAATAGACACTGTTAACAAGGCAAGAAAAAGCCATTTTTTAGGAGGCTGTATCATTTAAAATATGTGGTTTAGTTGATAGTCTAAACAAACTACGAGCAGAATGGGCAATCTGGACTATAAAGATTTTGTTTTTGGTACATTGCCCGGCATTGACTTAAAATAGTATACCGAGTCGGCGTTTGAAAAACTACCCAACACTATCTCATTTTTTCATATCTTGTTAGCTTAAGTCAACATTAAACTAACTAAATGAAAAGAAATTACTACCTATTGGCTTTGCTCCTGTTCCTTGGATTTTCAACGCTTTTGGCACAAGACAAAAAGCAGGAAAACGACAGTACCAAAAAAGCCACCAAAGAGCTTCCCTTGGAACCCGAAAGAACAATTTCCTTTACGACCAAAGAAGGTACATGGTTATCACTCGATGTCAGTCCAGATGGTAAAACCATTATTTTTGATATGATGGGCGATTTGTATACCATTCCCATCCAAGGAGGCAAAGCTACCCAAATTACCGAGGGAATGGCTTACGATGTACATCCACGATACAGTCCGGATGGAAAATCCATCGTATTTATTTCCGATAAGAGCGGTTCCGATAACATCTGGACCATGGAGCTGGAATCGGAAGAAACCAAACAAATCACAAAAGACAACAACCAAAACTTCTTCTCTGCCGATTGGAGCCCGGATGGCGAATATATTGTCGGTGCTCGTGGTCGTAGAAACATTAAACTGCATATGTACCACAAAGATGGCGGCGGAGGGGCTCAGCTTATAGACAAACCCGACAATTTAAAAACCATTGACCCTGAGTTCTCCCACGATGGCAAACTCATCTATTTCTCCCGAAGAATGAGATCTTGGAACTATAATGCGCAATTGCCACAATATCAATTGGGCACCTATAGTATGGATGATGGAGGAATTTCTACCATTACCTCACGTTACGGGTCAGCATTCACCCCTACTCTTTCTCCAGATGGTAAATGGTTGGTGTACGGCAGCCGATTTGAAACAGAGACCGGACTTGTGCTTCGTAACCTTGAAAATGGTGACGAACGTTGGTTGGCCTACCCGGTACAACGGGACGAACAAGAATCCATAGCGCCTTTGGGCGTATTGCCCGGAATGGCTTTTACTCCAGATAGCAAAAATTTGATCGCCAGTTACGGAGGTAAAATCTATAGCATTAATATTGCATCCAATACTGCAACAGAAATATCTTTTGAGGTTGATATGAACCTTGAATTGGGACCACAACTTTCCTTCAAATACCCCATTAAGGATACCCCCGAGGCACTGGTGACACAAATCCGTAATGGAGTGCCCTCACTAGATGGCAGTAAGCTTGCCTTTACAGCCTTGAACCGATTATACGTTATGGATTTGCCCGATGGGACACCTGAACGTTTGACCAAGAATGATTTTACAGAGGCTCAACCTACCTGGTCACCAGATGGGGAAAGCATTGTTTTCGCCTCTTGGGAAACGGACGGCGGACACCTATATAAAGTGAATGCCAACGGGCGTGGAAGAGTAGAAAAACTAACTGAAGAAGCTGCAATTTACAATAACCCTGCATGGTCTTACAATGGTAACAGAATTGTATTCACCAAAGGTTCTGCACAAGTATACCGAGATGCCATAGGGCCAAGGGCTAGTGGTGCACAGGAAGATTTGGCTTGGATTTCTGCGGATGGCGGTAAAGTAACCGTAATTGACAAAGCGGAAGGCCGTTCCAATCCGCATTTTACTAAAGTGGACAACCGTATTTATTTGAGCAAAGGGAAATCCTTGCTATCTATTCGATGGGACGGAACCGACCAAAAAGAGCATCTAACATTAAGTGGAATTACCACCTTTGGCTCTTCATCTTTTGGTTTTCACGACGAAAATGGAGGACATAGTATCTTACCGGGTTCAGAACAATATCAAGCTCCCGAAGATAAGTCCTCTTCCCCATCAGAAATAAAAATTTCTCCAGATGGAACCACGGCCTTGGCCAAAATCAACAATGATATTTACACGGTTACCATTCCAAAATTTGGAAAAACCCCTAAGATTTCAGTGGCCAATGCAGATAAAGCGGCTTTCCCAGCCAAAAAGCTTACTGTAATGGGTGGTGAGTTCCCGGCTTGGACAGGCAACAGTAAAAACGTACACTGGTCATTGGGAGCAAGCCATTTCATCTATAACATTCCGGCGGCAGAGGCATATGCCGATAGTGTTGCCACTGCCAAAAAAGAAGCGGAAAAACTAAAGGATAAAGAGAAAGAGGATGATAAAGAGGAGGAAGGAAAAGATAAGGAAGAAGATAAAGGATACACCGCAAAGGAGCTTAAAGTAAAGGTAACCTACACCAAAGATATTCCAGAAGGGACCATACTACTTAAAGGAGCCAGAATCATCACTATGAAAAACAGCGAAGTGATTGAAAATGGTGATATCCTTATCGAGAACAACCGAATCAAAGCAGTTGGAATATCCGGCTCTTTGAATGTACCCGGGGGAACGGTAGAAATAGATGCCAGTGGTAAAACCATTACACCTGGTTTTGTAGATACCCATGCCCATATGTGGCCTAACTGGGGGGTTCACAAAAATCAGATATGGATATACTCGGCTAATTTGGCTTATGGAGTAACCACAACGCGGGACCCACAAACCGCCACTACCGATGTATTAACGTATTCAGATATGGTTGATGCCGGTATGATGCATGGTCCCCGTGTTTATAGCACTGGACCCGGTGTTGGATATTGGGCGTACAAAATAAAATCCTTGGAGCATGCAAAAGAGGTACTAAAGCAGTATAGTGAGTACTATGACACCAAGAGCATCAAAATGTATTTGGTAGGTAACCGACAAATGCGCCAATGGATCATTATGGCAGCCAAGGAATTAAAATTGATGCCCACTACCGAAGGTGGTCTGGATTTTAAACTTAACATGACACAATTGTTGGACGGATATCCAGGTCATGAGCACTCATTGCCCATCTATCCAATTTACAAAGATGTGGTCCATTCCGTTGCTGAGTCCAAAATGGCCGTTACCCCTACCCTTTTGGTGTCCTATGGCGGGCCATGGGCAGAAAACTATTACTATGCAACCGAACAACCCTACCACGATAAAAAGCTTCAATATTTTACACCTTATAAAGAATTGGCACAAAAATCACGCAGAAGAGGTTCTTGGTTTATGCCAGAAGAACATGTATTTCCAAAACATGCCGAATTTATGAAGGATTTGGTGGAAGATGGTGGAATTGGTGGTGTTGGGAGCCATGGCCAGCTTCAAGGTTTGGGCTACCATTGGGAACTATGGTCCGTGGCCAGCGGTGGCATGGAAAATATGGATGCCCTAAAAATAGCAACCATTTTAGGTGCCGAGGCCCTAGGTTTGGATGGAGATTTGGGAAGTATTGAGGAAGGAAAATTGGCAGACCTCTTAATTATGGATAAAAATCCGTTGGAGGATATCCGAAATACCAATACCTTGACACATGTAATCAAAAATGGTAAGGTGTACGATGCCGGTACCCTGGATGAAGTGGCCCCAGTTGAAAAAGAAGCCGAACCTTTCCAATGGCAAACGAAAAAACCTGAGGGTGTGCCTGGAATTAAAAAATAAAAAAAAGAGGCTGTCTAAATTGCATTGAAACATGTCATTCTGGATTCATTTCAGAATCCCATCATAGTTATAATAATTGTTATGGGAACCTGAAACAAGTTCAGGTTGACGAAAATGATTTTTTTAGACAGCTTTTTATTTTAACTTCTTTGACAACTCATCCAAATCTTCTTGGTAGATTTCATTAAGGTACTCTTTGTAAGGGTCCGTATGCTTGTAGGCCAAGGTTTCTTGTGCTTTGACCAAATTATTCTTGGCACTTATGGTGTCCCCCACGGCTAAATAAGTCTTTGCCAACCCAAAGTAAGCTTCGCAGGTGGTTTCATATTGTGTCAACCCGCTTTCAAAAGCAGTGATGGCCTTATCAAAGTTCTCCATTTTATAATGACATAAACCTTGGTACACAAACGCCTGCACATCTGCCCAATCCGCGCCCTGATTTGCCACACTTTGCTCAAAATGTTCCAAGGCCTTGGGATAATTTTGGAGCCCGTAGTAGCATTCACCACGTAAAAAATCGATGTCTTCGCCCCATGGAGCGTCCACCACATCGGGTGTCATGGCATCCAAACGATCAAAATCTACCAAGGCGGCCTTGTAATCCCTGAGAAAACGCAATTTCATATATCCTCTATACCCTAGGTGATGTAAAGGTTTTAAATCCACAGCCGTGTTCAAATAATAAAAGCCCGTGGCATAATCCCCTCTTTTATTGAAAGGAACGGAGCGCTCAAAAAACGCTGCGGCATAATCGGGGTGTTGCCAATTGAGAATCCCGAACATCGTTTGGGACCATCCATACCCTTGCATGTTTCCTGCTATATGGAACCGCTTTTCTTTGGATTGAAATACGAATTGATATGCTATAAGACCAATATAGGCCGTAAAAACAGTGGCCAATAGGATTTTTATGATTTTGAGGAACAGCTTCATACCTTAAAAAATATCGATGATTTTACCATCTTCCAGCTTGAAGGCTATTTGTGCGTAGCTATCTGTTGGATTGCCTTGAATTTGGCCGGGAACCCAGCCATTCAGTTCTGAAATCAATTCGTAAATAGGGGTTGAGGCTTCCAGAGGCACTTCAATTTCCTTGATGCTCGCATCGATCATTTTAGTCCTGAAATATCCGGTTTCCCCGTTGCAATTCACAACAAAACGAACGGTCAACAAACCATTTTTGGGAAGGCCATCCGTTTTTACTTTTGGCAATAGTTTCGTTTTGATGGCTTTTTTGGCACCTTGATAGTAGGTGCCTACTTGGTAATATTGAAGAATTTGATAATCGCCACACGGATTGAATTCCGCGGAATCCATGGCACTGTCATAGAAAATATCACCAACCTTCGTTGTTTGTTTAAAGTAGAGCCAAAGGCTTAATGCTGTAGCAATCAGAAAACTGACAAGCAGCCAAATATTGAGTTTGCTTTTCAAAAAAGAAGCTATTTCGTTAATGGTTGTTGGCAAGATAACAATTCAAAACTATTCGGTGGTTTACAATGCACTAATTGTCTTTCAAATACTTCTTGGGAATGTCCTTCCCATCATCCGAACTTATGGCCCAAAAGAATAGTATTCATACGTAAGAGTTTCCACAAATTCATCGAGACCCATGGTTTCCTGAGCATATTGCCCACCTTCTTTACCGACCACACTAAAGTGTACCGTGAGCAAAAACAAAGTTCGAAAGTAGGCTGTATCAATCACCTGTCCGGAATCAATTGAAATAACACGCTGGGTTTCCTTTAACAACTCGTTGGCGCTTTGGAACACTTTTCTCTCTTGTCACTTCCTAATAAACAAACCAACAATACTGCACTAATGGATACAAATTTCATCTTTATCAAATTTATTACCCCAACCCCTCTACCAACCGCAAAGCCTTATCAATTTCTTCTTTGGAATTGTAGATGTGTACGGAATGTCTTAGCATTTTACTTCCCACCGAACGGGGCTGTAATCGTTCTTTGTCCCACATGTATTTTTGGAGTTCGGGACCGGTCATTCCCTCAACACCGTAGGTGGTTATCCCTGCCGCCATCGCTTCATTGGTGGAAGAATAAAATGTGACATGCTTCATCTCCTTGAGGCCATCACGCAAATATTTGCCCAGTTCCTTTACACGGCCAAGCCATACATCATGACCAATCGTGTTGAAAAAATCTACAGCAGCATCATAACCTGCCATAAGTCCAGCATTGCCCGTTCCGTTTTGCATCAAACGGAAACCATGATCATCTTGATTGTCCCAATTGTAACTAGCAATCGTGGTCCAAATATCGCCCACCACATCTTTATTGATGTAGAGCAACCCGCTTCCCGCAGGGGCCAGCAACCACTTGTGCAAACTTGAATAATAGGCATCGCACCCAATATCCTTAACATCCACAGGAATTTGCCCCACACATTGCGCACCGTCCAAAACGGTGAAAACACCTCGTTTTTTAGCTTCCGTACAGATTTCCTTTACCGGCATGACGGTTCCAAAACCGGAAATGATATGCGGAATCGCAATCACTTTGGTTTTTGGGGTGACCTCTTTAAAAATGGCATTTATAATTTCCTGGGGGTCGTTGGCAGGTTCTGGCATCGTAGCCATTTTGTACACACAGCCTTTGCGTTTGGCCAATAATCGCCAAGCACCAAAACCACCACCGTGTTCTTGGTTGGTATTGAGCAATTCATCGTCTTCTTTAAGGTTAAGGCCCATACCCACGTAGTTCATGCCAAAAGTGGCATTTTGGGTCAGGGAGATTTCCTTAAAATCGCAGTTGATGATCTTGCCCAGCTTGGTCCGTAGTTCCTCATAAGGGAAATAGCCGGTCAACAACTCCGGACCCGAACCATTTTTATAATCTACCGTAGCGGCTTCCACGTTCCAGTGCATCATGTGGTCGAACATTTTGTCGAGCACATAACCTGAAGTCGGTCCCATGGTTCCGTTGTTGAAATACGTCTGTCCTTCTTTTAGCGGAAATTGTTTTCGGACCATCTTCCAGTACGCCTCATCTTTTGGAGTATTGGTTTTTAAAGATTCAATGGACCAGTCTTTTTGTGAATCAAAAGAAATGAACGGCATAGACATCATGGTCGCGGCTCCTTGTTTTAAAAATTTTCTACGTTGTGACATATCGGTTGGGTTGGTTTTAATACTTCTCCAATTGTGGATGGTCTTTTCAAAGAAAATGTAAAATTTTTGAACATTTACTATCACTTCTCCCCTTTTTCCTTTATTACCATTAAACAAACCCTTAAATTTAGGCAGCTAATTCAAACCAATGAAAAATAAATTACTTCCCCTACTCCTATTGTTAGGGACAATCAGTATTACGGCCCAAGAGAACATTATTGGGTTCAGTGAAAAAGCTTCGGAAGCGCAAGAACAGCTCGAAGCAAACTACGAAAAACAACTCTCCTCCGACAATTTGGACCAATGGATGAAGCGCATGGCCGCCGAACCCCACTGGGTTGGTACCGAATATGGCGAAGAGAACGTAAAATGGATGGAAAAACAATTTAAATCCTGGGGGTACAAAACCCGTGTGGATACCTACCAAGTGCTTTTCCCTTACCCCAAAGTGCGTTTGTTGGAGTTGACCGCTCCTACCAAATACACCGCTTCTTTAGAAGCGATTGCCGTGGAGGGCGACCCGTACACTGCACAAGGCGATAAATTATTGCCCAGCTATAACGCCTTCTCTACCGATGGCGATGTGGAAGCGGAACTGGTTTTTGTGAACTACGGAATTCCCAGTGATTATGAAGAACTCGAAAAATTGGGGATTGATGTAAAAGGTAAGATCGTTATTGCCAAATATTACGGCTCTTGGAGAGGTATCAAACCCAAATTGGCCGCTGAAAAAGGTGCCATTGGCTGTATCATTTACTCCGATCCAAAAGATGATGGTTACTACCAAGGCGATGTGTACCCCGAAGGGGCTTTTAAAAACAAAACTGGTGTGCAGCGTGGTTCCGTAATGGATATGCCACTCTACCCTGGTGATGTATTAACGCCCGGCTATGCCGCCACCAAGGATGCGAAGCGTTTAAAGCGTGAAGATGCTCCGACCATTACCAAGATTCCGGTATTGCCAATATCGTACGAGGACGCACAACCCTTATTGGAAGCGTTAAAAGGCCCTGTGGCTCCTGCTTCTTGGAGAGGTGCTTTGCCCCTTACCTATCATATTGGGCCTGGACCTGCCAAAGTGCATCTGAAATTGGAGTTTGACTGGCAATTGAAACCGGCCCATAACCTGATCGCTACCTTGGAGGGTGATGAATTCCCCGATGAGTGGGTCATCCGTGGTAACCACCACGATGCTTGGGTACACGGTGCCAGCGACCCTATTAGTGGCATGGTGGCCTTGATGGAAGAAGCCCGCGTAGTAGCCAAATTGGCCAAAGCAGGTAACAAACCAAAACGTACCTTGGTGTACTGTGCCTGGGATGCCGAAGAACCTGGATTGATTGGTTCTACGGAATGGGTAGAAGATCATATTCCAGAATTAAAAGAAAAAGCCGTAGCCTACATTAATACCGATGGTAACAGCCGTGGGTATTTGGGTGCCGGAGGTTCCCACTCCCTACAGGCCATGGTTGGCCAAGTGGCCAATGCGGTGACCGACCCACAAAAAGGGGTTTCCGTAGCGGAGCGTCGCAAAGCGGCCAATGTAATGCGTGGTGGCGACAATTCCTTTAAGTTGTCCGCACTAGGTTCTGGTTCGGATTATACACCTTTTATACAGCATACAGGGATTGCCTCGTTGAATTTGGGCTACGGTGGCGAAGGCCGCGGTGGAGAATACCACACTATTTACGATACCTACACCCACTACACCCGTTTTAAAGATCCTGGGTTCGATTATGGCGTGGCCCTGGCCAACACGGCAGGACGCATTTCGCTACGTTTGGCGAATGCCGAAGTATTGCCGTTTGAACTCACCCAATGGCACAGCACCATTGAAACCTATTTGGGAGAGGTGATGAAAACCTTGGAGGACATGCGTGCCGAAATGGAAAAACACAACAAACTTGTGAAACAGGATGCCTACCAATTGGTAATGGACCCTAAAAAACCGATAGCACCCGCAAAAATGAAGGAAGAAGTACCTTATTTGGACTTTTCGCCCATACAAAATGTGGTTGCCGAACTAAAGAAAAGTATAGCCACCTTTTCCAAGGCCGATGTACTTGCCCTGTCCAGTGCCAAAAAGGCGCAACTGAACCAAGAGTTGATTGGCATGGAGCAGGTATTGTTGCAGGATAAGGGACTGCCCCGCAGGGATTGGTTTAAACACCAGATCTACGCACCCGGATTTTATACGGGCTATGGGGTGAAAACACTTCCAGGCGTGCGCGAGGCCATTGAGCAAAAGGAATGGAAAGAAGCACAGGAACAAATTGGGGTATTGGCCACTACCCTTAAAGATTTCAATGCCAAAGTAGAGCAACTAAACAGCATTGTGCAGTAATTGGATTCCGAAGAAAACCAAAACCGCCCCTTGCAAATTACGTGAGGGGCGGTTTTTTTTAATTTATTCACTATATATCAACAATTCTCCGCACCCGTTCTAACATTTCGGCTGCCATGGCAGGGTCCAAGCCATAATCCTGTAGGCTGCCTACAGGGTTTTTAAAGCTTAGTTGGGTCGTTTGGGCATCAATTTCTTGTAGTACCAGTTTTAATGGGATATCGTTTATAGCCAAGGGGTCGTTCTCCATGATCTGGGCAATGTATTTGGGCTCAAAAAAGAGCAATTGCCGCAATTGGGGTATTCTCACCCCATGTTTGGCCACAATGGCCTGGGTATCTATCTCGTGCAAGAGCAAAAAACCATGTTCCACTATGCGTTTTTTCAATGTGTCGTACACCTGCCCAAAGGGCAGCGGTAGGGTTTGGTGGTTTACGTTTGTTTTCATAAAGTAAGGGTTTGGTTTAGGCTACGGCGCCACGGGCAAAGCCCACGGTTTCGCGATAGGTTTTAGGGGAAATCTCGGCATTGTTCTTAAAAAAGCGGCTAAAGTAGTGCTCGTCATCATACCCGAGGTCGTAGGCAATCTCCTTTACCGTTTTGTTGGTGAGGTACAGCTCGCGCTTGGCCTCAATAATGATCCGTTCGCTGATCAGGTTGGTCATGGTCTTGTTAAAATGGTTTTTGGTCATTTTGGCCAAGGCCTTGGGGCTAATGTTCAGCAGGTCGGCATATTCCCCGGCGGAGTGGATGGTCTTGTAATGGGTCTCTATCAGGTTTTTGAGCTTTTGGAGGATAAAGGGTTCCTTTTCGTCCGAGGTGCCTTCCAAGGCTTCGGGCTGTTGCTTGGCCTTGGCGCGGGATGCCGTGATCAAAAATATTTTAAGATAAGAGACCAACAGCTCGTACTGTGCCAGTTCCGATTTTTGAACCTCGGTGTACATCTGCTGCATTAGCAATTCAAAATTTTGGCACATATCCTCCGTAACACAGAGCATAGGCGGGCTGTAAATATTGTTAAAGAGCACCCCGTTACAGGCCACTTGTTCGTGGTGCTTGTGAATGCAGAAAAAATCGGGATGAAAATTCAACACCACGCCCTCCAACGGTTCTTCCTCGCTTATGGTAAAAGGTTGGTAGGGCGTTACGGCAAATAGGGTATTTGGCGTAAACGCGTACTCCGTAAAGTCCACTTGGGCGGTACCCCTCCCCTTTTTTATCCATATCAAGGAATAGTAATTAAACCGGTGCGTATCGCAAAACTGGCAGCTATCCTCAAAAGTGGAGAGCTTAAAGGCCAGGTTCCCGGTTTGTTCGTCGATGAGCGTGTTGGTGTTGTAGATGTCCATATATGTTCAGTTTTCAGTTTTCAGTAGGCAGTTATCAGTTATCAGTGGTCAGTTCTCAGTTGGCAGTGGTCAGTTCTCAGTATTTGGTTTATAGTTCTCAGTAATTAGAAATCTGAAGTCTGAAATCTGACGTCCGATGCCTGATGTCTGATGTCTGATGTCTGACGTCTGAAATTAAAGTCTTCTCTCCGATTCATCTATCGGCAGATCGTTAATGCTAGCATAGCGTTTTTGCATAAGCCCGTGCTCGTTAAATTCCCAATTCTCGTTTCCATACGCGCGAATCCACGCTCCTTCGGCATTCTGGTATTCGTATTCAAAACGAACTGCAATCTTATTGTCGGTAAAGGCCCATAGTTCCTTTCTTAATTTGTAGTTTTTTTCTTTTTGCCACTTTTCCGTCAAAAAGGAAACTACCTCCTCACGACCGTTCACAAACTGGGAACGATTGCGCCATTCGGTATCCACCGTATAGGCTTTGCTTACTTTTTCAGGGTCTTGGCTGTTCCAGGCATCTTCTGCCAATTGTACTTTTTGCTTTGCGGTTTCCTCGGTAAAGGGGGGCAATGGGAATTTTTTTTCTATTTCCATGGTTGTGATTTTTAAAAATTGAAAAAGGGCAGAACCTATGGCGAGGCCCTACCCTTATTAGCTAATTAAAACTATTTACTGTTTTTTTACCTTGGGCCATTTGGCGTGTGCCGCCGTTTTAAGCTCCGTAGTGCGTTGTGCCCAGTCTTCGTATGTATTGAAAGGCTCCCCGTTGAAGGGTCCGTTAAAGAACAGGTACAATTTTCCGTCGATTACCGTGTACGTTTCCGGGTTGATGGGAAACTTGGCATCCTTTGCTCCTACACCCCAAGCGCAGTAGCCATCAAACTGAGGCAAATAGCTATTTGGAGATTTTTTAAAGGCATTTTGATTTGCTTTGCTCGCAAAGTAATAGGTTGCCCCATGATGCTTCACTGCATAGCTTTTGCTTCCTCGCTGTGCTGTCCCAGAAAAGTAGGATACCACATCGTAACCACCAATGGCAAGACCATTATCGTCTACCGGTGGAGTCTGTGCCTGCACGCTAATAGCAGCAAACAACATAATTCCAAAAAGAAATAAATTTCTAAACGTTTTCATTTGTAATTGTTTTTAAGATTACTGATTGATTATACCGTAGCGGCTTCCACTACTGGGAAATCGATATCGGTGTTGGCTGTGTTATTAAAATAGTTTGTGAATATGTTCAAGGCCACGTGTGCTACGATTTCACCTATGGCACCATCTGTGTATCCAGCGTCTTTAACGGCTGCTACGTCCTCTGTAGAAACGCGTCCGTTTTTAGCGATCAATGCTTTTGCAAAGTTCAAGGCAGCAGCGATTTTTGGATCTGCGTTTTCACCATCTCTTGCAGCACTCAAAGTATCCGTATCGATACCTACCAATTTTTCACCGATAAACGAGTGAGCGGATAGGCAATAGTTACAGGCGTTGGATTCTGCTACGGTCAAAGCCAATAGCTCACCCAATTTTCCACCTAAAGATCCTTTACCCAAAATATCGCTTAGGTTCAAGTAGCCTTCCAAAACCACTGAGGAGTTCCCCATAGTTCTCATCATGTTGGGAACCATACCCAATTTACCTTGGATGCCTTCAAATAATTCTTTTGATCTTCCGGTTGCTTCCTTTGGATCTAATGCTTGTAAACGTGTCATAACTTTCTGTTTTTTAATTACTAATTCGTTTGTCAATTTTTGACATTACAAAGGTGCAGTGATGTAAGCTGGGATAAAATGGACAGATGACGCAACTCCTTGGACAATTTTCCCTTTGAAAATTCAAGCCGCTGAATACCAAACAAAAACATTGAAAAGCGCCATTCTTAATTTATTTCAGAATCTCATCGTATGGAGACCCAATCAATATGAGAACCTGAAACAAGTTCAGGTTGACCAAAACCGGCTCTTTAGATATCCTCCTTGGACAATTTTCCCTTTGGAAATTCAAGCCGCTGAATAGCAACCAAAAACATTGAAAAGCGCCATTCTGAATTTATTTCAGAATCTCATCGAGTGGTGACCCAATCATTATGAGAACCTGAATCAAGTTCAGGTTGACAAAAACCGGTTCTTTAGATATCCTCCTTGGACAATTTTCCCTTTGGAAATTCAAGCCGCTGAATAGCAAGCAAAAACATTGAAATGCGTCATTCTGAATTTATTTCAGAATCTCATCGAGTGGAGACCCAATCAATATGAGAACCTGAAACAAGTTCATGTTGACGAAAACCGGTTCTTTAGATATCCCCCTTGGACAATTTTCCCTTTGGAAATTCAAAGCATTGAATAACAACCAAAAAGATTGAAATGCGTCATTCTGAATTTATTTCAGAATCTCATCGAGTGGTGACCCAATCATTATGAGAACCTGAAACAAGTTCAGGTTGACAAAAACCGTTTCTTTAGATATCCCCCTTGGACAATTTTCCCTTTGGAAATTCAAAGCATTGAATAACAACCAAAAAGATTGAAATGCGTCATTCTGAATTTATTTCAGAATCTCATCGAGTGGTGACCCAATCATTATGAGAACCTGAAACAAGTTCAGGTTGACGAAAACCGGTTCTTTAGATTATCCCCCTTGGACAATTTTCCCTTTGAAAATTCAAGCCGCTGAATACCAAACAAAAACATTGAAAAGCGCCATTCTGAATTTATTTCAGAATCTCATCGTATGGAGACCCAATCAATATGAGAACCTGAAACAAGTTCAGGTTGACGAAAACCGGTTCTTTAGATTATCCCCCTTGGACAATTTTCCCTAATTGAGCTCAATTGCCTGAACATCAATAAGAAAAGGGGCCAAACCTAAGTTTGACCCCTTGCACTTCAACTTCAACATCACAAACACTTAAGTTTTACTTCATGTCGTGCATTTTCAATTCTTTCACCAATTCTTTTGTGGTGAACACACGGCTTGAAATCATTTTATAGTTGGTTTGGGCAGCTGCATTACCATCCAATCCAGGTAGTTTGGCAGAAGCTGTAGCGTCTCCCACTACGGCTACTTCAAAACCGTTTTCTACCAATTCCCTCATGTGGGATTCAGCACAAAGGTTACCGGACATTCCTGCCAAGATTACCTTGTCCACACCTTGTTTTCTTAACTGCAAGGCCAAATCGTTGGACTCGGAACCGAACACTTTATGTGGGCTGGTCACCACTACCCTATCCTTGTTAATGTACTTTTTGTATCGAGGCAACCAATCGGCACCGGAACCTTCAAAACCTTTTACGTTCAATTGGTCCCCACGGTCGAACATGCTGATGTTGTGCATTAATTTTTCGAGGGTTCCCTCAAACTTCCACACATGATCGTGCTGGTAGTAGTAGTGGGGAGAAATAAATACGGGAATGTTGTATTCTTCGCCCAACTTAAAAATGGTCTCCAAGTTCTCGATGGTGTTGTTCTCCTGAACGCTCTCTCCCACAGCTCCCCAGGCCACACCATCGGGGCTAAGGAAATCGTTTTGTGGATCGGTTATTACAATGGCGGTGGTGCCGTCAATGATAAAACCTGGTTCTGGTAGTTGAGCATGGAGCCCTGAAATGGTAATCATGAACACGGTAAGTGTTCGCATCAAATTTTTCATGGTATTTTATTTTAACTGATTAAACTTAAATTTTGATGGAACAAAGTTGCGGCAATACCATGCATGAAAAAATGGACGAAGCGCGCCAGTGAATGGACAATTTTCTCAAAACAAAAAAAGGGAAGACCCTAAGGCCTTCCCTACTAAACACTATTCAACAACAAATTCTTAAGGCAAATACAGTTCTGGAAACCCAGCATTTTTAATCAGGGTATTTACAGCGGCCACATCCTGTGTTTTTATTTTTTGCAGATCGGTTTTTAATCCGCTCCATACGTTTAGATAATCCCTAGATACATCGCGCACACCTTGAGTAACGGGTAGGTTACCCTTGCCAATACCACTCATAAAACTTTTAAATTTGACCAACAGGCGCGCCTCGAACATATAGTTGTTCTGTGAGGTACGCAATTCTTTTTGCAATATTTCGGCAATCCAAGCCTCAATTGTTTCGTTAAGAGCCTTGCCTTTGGTTTGCAATTCTGGTGAAGTGGTCTCTCCCAACACAAAATTTAATTGCTGCTGTACCTTTCTTAGGTCTCGTACTCCCTGGGCCATTTCGGTAGCTCCTTTGTATATGGACTTTAAGATACCATCTCGTTCCACGTAGGCAGCTTCAACATTGTCCACACTTTTCTTAATGCGTGGATCTATGGTAATGGCAAAATCCTGGGTCTGGGCAAAATCGCCAATGCTAAGGGTAACTTTATAGTTTCCTGGAGCGGCATCGTAGGCACTAAGCCCACCTCGGCTGGTAGCGGTAATTTCTTTTAGGCAATCAATCGTACCAATTTTCATGTTCCACTGGTAGCGGTGTGCTCCTACGCTCCGTTTTAATTGAGGCTTTTTAAAAGCATCACACTCAGTTTTTGGTGCATCCGTGTACTCGGCATATACCAATTCACCTTTACTATCGGTAATCTCAATGGACATGGGGGCATTCTCGGGAACTTCTTTATTGAGCACATAATTGATCTGAAGTCCATCGGGAGGATTCTCCCCCGGAGTGTTTCTTGCAGAGTATGCTATTCCAAGTGGCGCATCGGTGTCTTTTGGTTTGTACATGTAGTAATCTGCCTTGGCCACCTCATCTGTAATCTGGTGCAATGGGGTTAAATCGTCCAAAATCCAAATGGCACGTCCTTGGGTGGTCACTACCAAATCCTTGCGTTGTACCCGCATATCCGTAATGGGCACTTCGGGCAGGTTGTTCTGTAGTGGCATCCATAGTTTGCCATCATTAAAGGAAACGAACACGCCCGTTTCCGTTCCCACATAAAGCAATCCTTTGCGGTCTGGGTCTTCACGAATGGTACGTGCAAATGTATTCTCAGGAATTCCGTTCACTATTTTTTCCCAAGAGGCCCCATAGTCGGTCGTCTTATAAACCTCAGGGGTAAAATTGTTCATTTTATAACCTGCCATAGCAAAATAAGCCGTTGCAGGATCATGGGGAGAGGGTTCCACCACATTAATGATACCTTCTTTCAATCCTTTTGGGGTAACATTGGTCCATGTGTTACCACCATCTTGGGTTACGTGTACCAAACCACAGTCCGAACCTACCCATACCACGCCCTCTTTAATGGGAGATTCCTCAATATTGAAGAGGTTGTTATAGCTTTCGGCCGTAATCTGCTCATTGGAAATGGGAATACCTCCCTTGCCTTGATGGTCTTTATTATTTCTTGTTAGGTCCTCGCTGATAGTCTTCCATGTTACACCGCGGTCCGTGGATTTCATCACATATTGCGAACCGTAATAAATAACGTTCGGGTTATGGGGTGATACAATTACTGGTCCGTTCCAATTGGCGCGGAGTTTTAAATTTTTGGGTTGCTCCCCACTGATTCGCTCTGGGTATGGACGTACCATTCGGGTATTGTCTATATCACGGTCCCATTCCACAAAATTGCTGGCAAAATAGGTGGAGTACACATAACGGGGGTTATTTGGGTCCACCGCCACAGTCGATGATTCACCGGCACGCATAATATCCCAATGCATTTGTCCTATACCGCTATCCATTGCACGGCTATCTATCGCGATTGTACTATTGTCCTGCTGACCGGAATAAACCCGGTAGGGATAGCCATTATCCGTAAGAGCCCTATAGAATTGTCCGGTTGGCTGATTATAGATCGAGGACCATGTTTTACCGCCGTTGTAGGTAACCGATGCACCACCATCGTTCCCGTTGATCATAATATTGCTGTTGTTGGGATTGATCCACATATCGTGATGATCTACATGGCTTCCCCGGTTTCCCTTATAAGTTTTACCACCATCAATGGATTTCATTGCTGAACTGTTCAAGACCCATATTTCATCCTCATCATTGGGGTCGGCGATTATATGCATATAGTACCATGCACGGGCATAGGTAGTGGGATCGTTGGTTACTTGCTTGAAGGTCTCTCCTGCATCATCGGAACGATAAACCCCTCCCTCTCTTTCAAAAGCCTCAATGGCCAAGTACACCACATTGGGATTGGCGGGTGAAATATCGACTCCCATCTTTCCTTTTAGACGTGGAAGACCTTTGGTGATTACTTTCCAGTTTTTACCTCCATCGGTGGTCTTGAAGACCTTACTTCCAGGTCCACCACTCTGAACCACCCAGGGTTTCCGTTGAAAGTCCCACGAAGTAATCATCATAAAATTGGGGTCATCTGGGCTCACGGTCATATCCACTATTCCGGAATGATCGTTCACATATAGGATTTTCTCCCAGGTTTCCCCTCCATCATTGGTAAGGTAGAGTCCCCGATGTTCATCTGCACCCCATGGATTGCCCTGTGCTGCCACATAGACTTTATTGGGGTCCTTGGGATGTACGAAGACCTCCCCGATATGTCGGGTGGCCTTGAGACCTATGTGCTTCCAAGTTTTTCCGGCGTCGGTAGATTTGTACATACCGTCGCCATGCGAGGTTTTTACCCCGCGAATAGGGGATTCCCCCGTACCCACATAAATAATGTTATGGTCCGATGGAGCCACCGTAATGTCTCCAATACCGGTTGTATTAAAGTAACCGTCGGAAATATTGTTCCACGTTTCGCCTCCATCGGTGGTTTTCCATACCCCGCCACCAGTAGCACCCATGTAATAGGTGAAGATATCGTCTGGTAAGCCCTCCACGGTGGTCACTCTTCCTCCTCGGAAGGGACCAATATTTCGATAGGACATGGATTCGTAAAGTGTTTTGTTGATAGATGGTCCGGATGCTTTACGCTGACCGAAGCCATTAATCACGAGTCCTAGGCTTGCGAACCAAAGGAGAGCAATTTTTTTCATGGGTTGGTTTTTTTGGTTAATTAAAGGCTAAACATTACCATAAAGTTAATAAAAGGACTGTCCAGGGTGACAAAAAGTTAAATTTTTAGTCCATTTCTTATGGATAAGGGTTTCATAAGAGGTATATCAATCCGAAAGACCTATTCATAAATCCAAATGGGGCATTCGTCAATTCTGTGCGTAAAATAATTGCATATCGAGTAGATTGCTCTCCAAAATAAGATTATGACTACACTTGAAACTATAAATACCTTACAGGTAATTTGTTTAGTATTATTGGGGTGGATTATTTTTATGATCGGATGGCTATCCGGTGCCCATTGGGGCAAAAGAAATAAGGTCTAAAACAATAGAGCGGCTGTATTGCCTTTTCAACCAATCCCAAACCTTCTAAACTTGATTTATCATTTATTGGAGAGCGCACAATATTGAATCTATTTTGGCCTACTTTGGAGATGGGCAGTTTACTATAAGGATAGATAGGCTACGTACAGGAGAAATTCGATATCTCTGCTGGCACAAAAGCAATAGTATTTTGGCCAAACCCAATTTGATTTTGAGGCATGGAAAAGTGAATGAAACTCCAAATGGAGAGGTGACAGAGTTTGTTTTTAACCGCAACGAATCAACATTCACTGTGGAGCACATTGTCTCTAAAATGGATAGAGGAGCCAATTACTTTTTTATCGAGGTTAAGGATGAAAATCAGAAAAAAAATACCTGGAAAATGGAACAAATGCACATTCCCAAGTACTTTTTGTAATCAATAGAAATCCTTATCCTTTATAGGTTACCCTGTAAATCGCATTGCCTTCATCATCTGAGATAAGCAAAGAGCCATCTTCCAAGAACAATAAATCAACTGGTCTACCAAAAGCCTCTTGCGATTCTTCGTCCAACCAACCATCAATAAAGGGTTCATAACTTACGGCCTCACCATTTTCGAGTTTTACCAAGGTAACCCTGTATCCAGATTTAGAGGAACGATTCCAAGAACCGTGCTCCGCCAAAAATGCTTGGCCATGATATGCCTCTGGAAACATGGGGCCTTTTCCAAATTTTACACCTAGGGCAGCTACGTGTGCACCCAAAGGTTGCACAGGGGGCACAAAATCGGAACATGGGCGTTGGTCGCCATATTCTGGATCTTTTACGATTCCACCATGACAAAATGGGTAGCCAAAATGCTGACCAACTTCGGTAAGCTTGTTCAATTCTCCTGGAGGAACGTCATCTCCCAACATGTCCCTGCCGTTATCGGTAAACCAAAGTTCGTTGGTGTCTGGGTGCCAGGTAAAGCCTACAGTGTTTCGTATTCCGTGGGCCACAATCTCTCTATTACCGCCATCGGGGTCCATTCTTGTAATAGATGCGTAGCGCTTATCCACGGTAGCACTATCACAAATGTTACAAGGCGCTCCTACGGGTACATACAATTTATCATCGGGGCCAAAAGCGATGTACTTCCAACCGTGGTGGAACTCCGTAGGGTAATCGTCATAGATCAATTCGGGTTCCTGTGGATTTTCCAGTTGCAACTCAATATCTGAGTATTTAAACAATCGACTTACCGCGGCCACATACAATGCGCCATCCCTAAAAGCAAGTCCGTTCGGCTGTTCTAAATCAGTCGCAATGGTATAGGTTTCATCAACCCTATAATCTCCGTCAACGTCTTTTACGGCATACACGTTGCCTTCATTTCGAGTACCTACAAACAAAGTGCCGTCATCACCCATGGCCATAGAACGTGCGCCTTCCAAATTTTCTGCATAGACATCAATACTGAATCCTTCGGGGAGATTCAATCTGTCCAATGGTAAATCGGTGGTTGATTGGGTGGTTTCCTCTGTGTTTTCCGCCACTTCTTCGGTGGTTTTTTCATCCTTGCTTTCTTTGTTTCCTTTACATGCGATAAAAGCTATTGAAAGCATCAACATAAGTATTGACCTAAGGGTCAAAGTGTACATTTTCATCTTGTTTTTATTAGGTGTTGTGGTTTCTGAATCAATAAAGCTATGATAAAATCATGGAAACCTAATGCGTATTCGGGGATTCTTTTGGGATAGCTCTTCCTAGTCTTTTGCTTTGTATTCGGAAACATTTCCTTGATACCACATATTTGTTCGGTGGGAACTGGAAACGGTAAGCCTTGCCGTACCGCCCGGATACAACTGGGCAATAACTTGATAGGATTCTGTTTTTTCTTTTATGTTAAAACGTATGGTTTTCCCATCCCCTTTTTTCATGTCAGAAATAGATAAATCTTGAGCAATGCCGTCGAATTCAATTCCTGTTTGATTTTGATTATATCCCCCACCCATTCTTCTTTCCCCAAAAAAAGGAAGGTTTGCCTTAACACTATTGCCTACCAACCGAAAATATCCTCCTGTTCCCGCAATATCGATTCGGCTTGCGGTGCTGCCGGGAGGCAACAAACCCGCATTGGCAATACTATTAAAGCTTTGACTTGCCATGGGTTGTGCCCAATTGGCCTTGATTTCGAACTGCTTGTTGGAAATCATCTTTTCCATTGCTGCTATTTCTTCTGGAGTCGCTGAGGTTTTGGATGATGAGCATGCTAATGAGGTTAGCAGCAAAAGAAAAATTCCAATTCTCGGTAAAGCTTTCATGGTTTTAATTATTGGTGCTCTTCAAGATACGAAATACTTAAATTAAATCCGAGGTAAATAACGGTGGCTTAACGTTTGAAGCGTTCAAAAATGGCCAATGTCTTTTTGGTATTGATGAAATACACTCCAGTTAAAAGTATGCCTGCCGCTATAATGGATTGCAGGGTAATTTTCTCATCCAGAAAATACCAGCCCAACAGTAACGCTACAATGGGGTTCACGTAAGTAGATGTGGCCACTTTTTCAGGAGAAACAGCTTTGAGCAAATAATTAAATGAGGTAAAGGCGACTATACTACCCAAAAAAATCAGTAAGAGCATCGACAACTGCACCTTACCGCTCCAAACCAAGGGAGAAGTCCATTCTTCTCCAAAACCTAAGCTCATCAAACTTAAAACAACTCCGGCGAAAAACATTTGATAGCCTGTGTTCACAAAATAATTGGTGGGCAAATCGGCTTTAGTCACAAAAAGGCTGGCATAGGCCCAGCATAGCATACAGAAAAAAATCATGATCATGCCCGTAATTGATTCTTCTTGAGCAATAATCTGTTTTTGACTTACCAATAGATAAATACCTATAATACCCAAAATTACCCCCACCACAGACATGGGTTGAATCTTCTTGCCCTGTAATATCCGCATCATTAAAAGTATAATAAGGGGTTGGGAAGAAATTTCCAGGGCGGCAAAGCCCGTATCCACATAACGCAAGGCCCAGACCACCAATCCATTTCCGATGCTTAAAAAAAGTATTCCAGCGATTATAGTGTTTAATAGTTGCTTTTTGGTAATGCGGAGGGAGATACCCATGGCTCTAGCCAAAGTAAATATGCAAAGTCCTGCCAAGGTGAACCTGAAACTGGCCAGCATAAATGGTTCCAGCTCCAATACAGCTATCTTGTTCAATAAATAAGTAGACCCCCAAATGACGTAGATGGCAAAAAAAGCCAGGATGACGAGAGCAGAGTTTGAGGATTTTGCCATAAGAAGACAGATTAACCGCCTTGCAATATTACGTATGTTTATGGAAGAAATTAACGATGCCAATAAATTTTAGGATAATTTATTGGCACCGTACATAAGTGAGATTGTTAATCTAATATGTATGAAGCGATATCGCTTTCCAATTTTTTAAAATGGTTCAGGTGCTGCTCAACTTCTTTACTATTCGTATCCGTTAAATCCAGTTTTCGCTGTTTCATCTTGGACATGACCTGTTGGTGATGTTTTGTAAAGTTTTTGATACTCCTTTTCAATTCATAAAACTTGTCAAATTGTTGAGGGCATTTTGGTTCATAGGTGTACGAATTCAGTTTTTCTGACAGGCGTTGAACCATTTTATTGTTTCGTTCCACACGCACCATTAGTTCTTGCTTATCCTTAAAACTATTTTGGGTAATGTTTTCCATAGAGTCGAAGAATTTTAAGATTAACCTATTGACCACCTTTAAGTTATGCAATTTCTTTCAAATTGCCACGGGCTTAACTTACATTTAATAGTTTATTTAACATCAGTCAATAAAAAAGCCCGGTATTAGCCGGGCCATTTTAATATATCTATGAGATTTACCTTTAATTTTCAGTCTGCTCTCGAGCTTCTTCCTTTAGCTCGTCACTTGCAACAATGGCAAGCTCTACACGTCTGTTTGCAGCTTTACCTGCGGCAGTTTCGTTGCTTTCCACAGGTTGTTCCTCACCATACCATTTGGTTGTAAATCGTCCACTGGAAATGCCCTTGGCCACCAAATAACCGGTTACGGCTCTTGCTCTCCGTTGGGAAAGACCCATATTGTATTCGGCCGCGCCGTCACTATCGGTATGACCTTCCACTAATATGTTAGTTTTTGGATATTCCTTAAAGATTCCAGCCAATTTATCCAAAGTTGCAGCAGAAGCACCTTTAACGTCGGATTTGTTAGTGTCAAAATAAACACCGTTCTCACCACTAAAGGTAACATTGATTCCCTCACCTACTCGTTGTACTTCGGCACCAGGAATTTCTTGTTCGATTTGTTCCGCCTGTCGATCCATACGGTTTCCAATGTAACCACCGGCAGCACCACCCACTACAGCACCAATAATGGCACCTAGAGCGGTATTTCCTTTACCTACATTGTTTCCAATAACACCACCGATAACTGCACCGCCACCAGCGCCAATTGCAGCACCTTTTTGGGTGTTATTTGCGTTTTTGATGGCATCGCAACTGATAATCATGGTCAACGCCAAAAAAGCTGTTGCACCTTTTAAAACTATATTTTTCATGAATTTATTTTTTTGAGAATTCGTAAACAATAGTCACGGGTTTTCCGTCAACTGAAACATTGGAATTAAGGGTCATGGATTGCTCCGATAGACTCACAATGTTAAGACGGTACCCATATCCTCCAGAGATATCCTTTCTGTTTTCGTCAATAAACTTAAACTGAAGTTGACTCTGATAGTTCTGTTGCGGCTCCACCACGGACCATCTAAAAAAACGGTCTCCACCTTGGCAAAGCGAGCTTTGCTTTATGGTGTAGCGTCCTGTACTATTGTTATTCCGGAAAAACCATTCACTATCTTCAAAGCAGATATCCTCCGCATCGTTGAAAATTGTGGATTTAAAGTTTCCAGAAGCGTTTTCGTAATAAACGTTGTCCAAATTCCAAGTACCACTGAACAGATTTTGTTGCGTTCTAGCGCTTTTGGAAACCGAACAGGATGAGAGCAAAAGTCCCACCACAGTAATCATTAAAAGTGATTGTTTAATCATAAGTATTAAGTTAATGTTCAAAAAATATACGATTTGGGGTATGCTTGTAGTTGTTAAATTATTAAAAAAATAACTAAACAACTGGTTTTAATATTGATATAATTCAATTAATTCTGATTCAAATCTTTTTTTAGGTAAATAATTAGCTTCAAGTGATTTCGCAAAGGGTACGGGAGTTTCCAAACTACCTACTCGCTTAACTGGAGCATCCAAATATTCAAAACAGTTTTCCATCACCATTGCTGAAATATCGCTACCAACACCTCCAAACAAGGTATCTTCCTGCAGCACAATCAACTTACCTGTCTTCTTAACCGATTCAAAAATGGTTTCGGTGTCGAGCGGTTGAAGCGTTCTTAAATCCACTAAATCGGCATCAATTTCGGGATGTTTATCAAGGATTTCCATGGCCCAATGCACTCCCGCACCATAGGTGATCACGGAAATAGAGTTTCCTTCCCTTAAAAGACTGGCCTTGCCAAATGGCAAGGTATAGTAATCGGTGGGAACATCACCTCTAATGCTACGGTACAATCCTTTATGTTCAAAAAAGAGGACAGGATTTGGGTCGTTTATGGCCGTGTTCAACAATCCTTTTGCATCATACGGAAAAGCGGGATATACTACCTTGAGTCCTGGGGTTTTGGTAAACCAAGCCTCGTTGGTTTGTGAATGAAACGGACCTGCCCCTACACCACCCCCGCAGGGCATTCTAATGACCACATCGGCTTTTTCGTTCCAGCGGTAATGTACTTTAGCCAAATAGTTCACAATGGGATTAAACCCTGAACTTACAAAATCGGCAAACTGCATCTCCATAACAGCTTTCATTCCATTGATGGACAAGCCCATGGCGGTGGAAACAATTGCAGACTCGCAAATAGGTGTGTTTCTTACCCGGCTTCTTCCAAATTTCGACACGAAACCTTCCGTAATTTTAAAAACACCACCATAATCAGCAACATCTTGCCCCATGATTATCAGTTCGTTGTGACGATACATGGATTGTTCCAATCCTTGTGATATGGCATCAACAAATCGAATATTTTCAGATTTGCTTTGTTTTGGTTCAATATATTGATAATCAAATTCTTGATAAACCTCTTTTAATTCTTTAGTTTCAAATGAAGAAACTTTTGGTTCATCAAACGCAAGTTGCAGATTGGAGTTAATTTCCTCGGTAAAACCTGCTTTGATTTCCTCAATCATTCCTTCCGTAAGCACACCTTCCTCCAACAGAAAACTTTCATAGTTAGAAATAGGGTCTTTCTTTCCCCACTCCTTCATCAATTTATCAGGAACATACTTAGTGCCACTTGCCTCTTCGTGTCCGCGCATCCGAAACGTTTTGAACTCCAATAGCACAGGTCTGGGCCTCCTGCGAATAGCTTTGCACAACTCATCCACTTTGGCGAATACTTCTAAAATATTGTTTCCGTCAATTATTCTGGACTCGATGCCATATCCTTTTGCCCTATCCGCCAAATGTTCACAATTATATTGTTCATTTGTTGGAGTCGAAAGACCGTACCCGTTGTTTTCAATGCAAAACAGTACAGGTAAGTTCCACACCGAAGCAACATTCAGCGCTTCGTGGAAATCTCCTTCGCTGGTTGCGCCTTCTCCTGTAAAAACAGCAGTGACCCGCTTCTTTCTTCGTAACATATCCGCTAAAGCGATACCATCAGCCACCCCCAATTGGGGTCCTAAATGGGAAATCATCCCGACAATTTTGTATTCCTGTGTGCCAAAATGAAAACTACGATCCCTACCCTGGGTGAAACCGCTTTGTTTCCCTTGCCACTGGGCAAAAAGTCGATTTAAAGGGATGTTTCTAGAAGTAAAAACCCCCAAGTTTCGGTGCATGGGCAAGATATACTCATTTTCCTTAAGCGCCTTGGTGACCCCTACGGAAATGGCCTCTTGTCCAATCCCACTAAACCATTTGGATATTTTGCCCTGCCGTAGAAGAATCAGCATTTTTTCCTCTATCATTCTCGGCTTCAGCATTCCCGTGTACAAATCCAGCAACTTTTGTTGTTCCAAGCCGCCAACATGATACCTCATACAATAAAATTCTATTGGTTAAAAGTAGTAAAAAGCCCTTCAAAACGCTTTAAAATTCCATAATCTTCAGCATTATTCCCTATTTTTGACATTATTTCAAAGATGACAATATGAGTGCGATTCCAAGCGTGGACCTGAAAGATTTTGTTTCGGGCGACCCAAAAAGAAAAGAAAAGTTTGTCAAAGAAATTGGTGCTGCCTTCGAGGATATTGGCTTTGTGGCACTGGGCGGACATTTTTTATCGGATGAATTGGTGGAAAACCTCTATGCAGAAATAAAAAAGTTCTTCAATCTGCCGCAGGAGGTTAAAGATAAATACGAAATAGAAGGCATTGGAGGGCAAAGAGGCTATACTTCGTTTGGCAAAGAACACGCGAAAGGTAAAAAAGAGGGGGATCTTAAAGAATTCTGGCATTTTGGTCAGTATGTTGAGGGCAACCCAGAATTGGAAGCTGAATATCCCGACAATGTATCCGTAAAGGAACTTCCAAATTTTAATAGCGTTGGAAAAGAGACCTATAAAATGTTGGAAAAGACCGCCAAATATGTACTTAGAGCTCTTGCATTGCACCTAGGCCTGGAAGAAACCTATTTTGATGACTATATAAAAAATGGCAACTCCATTTTAAGACCCATTCACTATCCGCCCATTACCGAAGAGCCCAAAAATGCGGTGAGAGCTGCTGCCCATGGCGACATCAACCTAATCACTTTGCTTATGGGAGCTCACGGAAAAGGGCTTCAGGTAAAAGACCACGAAGGTAATTGGGTAGATGCCATTGCAAAGCCGGAACAGTTGATGATCAATGTTGGGGATATGCTATCCAGACTATCCAACAATAAATTGAAGTCGACCATCCACCAAGTGGTAAATCCACCAAAGGAACTTTGGGGCACCTCACGGTATTCCATTCCATTTTTTATGCACCCAGTAAGCGATATGCCCTTAAACTGTTTGGAAAACTGTATTGATGATGAACATCCCAAAACATTTTCGGACATTACCGCCGGGGAATATCTGCATGAAAGGTTGATTGAACTAGGACTCATTAAAAAGTAACTATGGATTTAGGAGACCAGCTCAAGAATTTATTCCCAGATCATGTTCCGGAAGATGAACCCGACAAGGAAAAGGGGGAATCTCCTTACTGGCTACAAGACGATCCTATTATTTGTAAATATGAAAAACGCAAAGGAAAGCCTGTTACCATACTGGAAGGGTACAATGGGGCCGATAGCGATTTTAAGAAACTGACAAAGGACCTTAAAACACTTTTGGGGGTAGGTGGAAGCTTTAAGAACGAAGCCATCATCATACAAGGGGATTACCGGGACAAAATCATGGATTTCCTAAAGGAAAATGGTTTTTCCGTAAAGCGTGTTGGCGGATAATGGATAATTATGTAAAAACCATTTTTAGGTTTTTACATGTTAAAAAGTAGCCACAAACAACAATGTTTTGCGAAAAAATTTTTGTGTTCTTGCTTTAAACCTTACTTTTATTATTCCTAATCAACGAAAACTGAGCTGAAAATGAAATCACTGTTGCACATAACCAACGGGGACAGTTTCACGTCTAGATTACAATCTTTGCAATTTAAAGGAGATGTAATCACCTGGAGGGAAATGCTTTGCGAAGGTAAAACCCTCTCTACTGTAGGAAGCGAATCTTTCTGGAAAACAAGATTCGAGTTCTTGCATAAGAATTACAAAGTATCTAAGTCTTGGTTTATCGAAAAAACCCTAAAAGAATACCGGTCGCTTTGCAATCATAAGCAGCAGGATCAAATAGTGCTTTGGTTTGAATATGACCTGTTTTGCCAAATAAACATGCTGGCCGTACTAAGTTGGCTAAAACAACACAGAAGGCATGCCGAAATCTCTTTGGTGTGCAGTGGCAAAGTTGAAGATTCTCCTAAACTCCATGGTTTAAACGAGCTCAACGATGATAAATTGATGGAGCTCTACGATAATCGAAAAGTGCTGTCACAAGACGATATAGAATACGCAGATTATATCTGGCAATTGTATTGTAGCGACAACCCTATCCGATTGGAAAATCAGATCGCTAACAACGATTTTCAGTTTGAGTACCTATCAGATGCGCTAAAAACGCACTTAAAACGATTCCCTACCATTAAAAATGGACTCAACGACCTAGAAAACCACATTTTAGAGGTAGCCAAGAATCAAAAGCCAAAATCCAAAAAAGAATTGATGGGTGATTTATTGACCGACCAAGGTTTTTATGGTTTTGGAGATACACAGTACGATCGAATGATTTCCTCCTTAAAACCGCTGTTTAGTTCTTTTGACCCCGTTAAATTGACCAAAAAAGGTTTGGGCGTTTTAAAACAAGAAGCGAATTACTATTCAGAAATACGTGATAATCAAATATATCTAGGAGGTTCCTTAAAGTATAACTTCCTATATAATACAGAAACGGACCGAATCCTTAAACTGTAAAAAATGGACTCATCACTGGGCAGTTCAGAGCTTGTTCTGAATCCTGATGGGAGCATTTACCATCTCAATCTTCTTCCAGAAGACATTTCCTCCACTATTATCACAGTAGGTGATCAAAATCGTGTTCATGAGGTTTCCAAATACTTTGATTCCATTGAGGTAAAAAAGAGCAAACGTGAGTTTGTCACACACACTGGTCATTATTCAGGCAAACGGATTACAGTAATCTCCACAGGTATTGGAACCGACAATATCGACATTGTTTTTAATGAACTGGATGCCCTTGCAAACATTGATTTTACTTCTAGACAAATTAAATCAGAAAAGAAACAGCTTAATTTTATACGGGTCGGTACATCCGGTTCTCTTCAGCCCGACATACCGGTAGACACTTTCTTAATTAGTTCCGCTGGTATTGGATTTGATAATCTCATGTACTTTTATGACTGTGGACACATCAAAAATAAGGAACTGGAACAGGCGCTGACAGCATACTTAGGTTGGGGCAAGTTTAATATACATCCATATGCAGTTGATTTTGATAAAGAGTTAGGTGATATTTTTGCCTCAAATCATATACGATTTGGCATAACAGGTACAAATTCAGGTTTTTATGGTCCACAAGGAAGGTCGCTTCGGTTAAAGCTAGCTATTCCTGACTTTAATGAAAAGTTAGCGGGTTTTTCCTATGGGGATTTGAGAATAACCAATCTGGAAATGGAGACTTCAGCCATGTACGGGATTGCAAAACTGCATGGACATCGAGCTGTTTCGCTCAACGCAATATTGGCCAATAGAGCTACGGGTGAATTCTCGAAACAAGGACATAAGGCTATTGATAGGTTGATACAATACACCTTGGAACATATCACCAAAAGTCAATTGGTATAATTTTCTGCACCCTTTTTTTTGAAAGATACCACACGGAATCATAATTTTAAACCACAAAGAATCGAAACCTATGAAAACGGTAAAAATAATTGGGGTTCCTGAACATTTTAACCTCCCATGGCATCTGGCCATGGAGGATACTGCCTTTAGAGATAGAGGTATTCAATTGGAATGGACTGATATTCCAGAAGGAACTGGAAAAATGACGCAAATGCTTCAAGATGGAGAAGCTGACTTAGGCATTATCCTCACCGAAGGTATCATTAAAAGTATTTCACAGGGAAATCCTACCAAAATTGTTCAAGAATATGTCTCCTCTCCCCTACTTTGGGGCATTCATGTTAATGCAAAAAGCGAAAGGGATTCCATCGAGTCTTTAAAAGATGATAAAGTAGCCATCAGTCGAATGGGCAGTGGAAGTCATTTAATGGCCTACATCAATGCGCAGGACCAAGGATGGAACACTGAAAACCTAAAGTTTGAAATCGTTAATAACCTGGATGGCGCCGTCGAAAATCTATCAAGTGGTTGCAGCGCTTATTTTATGTGGGAGCACTTCACAACCAAACCCCTTGTAGACAATGGAACTTTCAAACGCGTAGGTGACTGCCCAACCCCTTGGCCTTGTTTTGTAATTGCTGCTTCGGAGGCATTTCTAAAAGAAAATGAAGGTGTTATTAAACATATTTTGGATGTAATCAACACCTACACCACGGAATTCAAACAAATTCCTAGTATTGACAGAACACTATCCAACAGGTACGGACAAAAATTAGAGGATATTCAGGAATGGTTGTCCAAAACCACTTGGGGGCAAGAACAATTAACCGAAAAAACTGTAAATGAAGTTCAATCTAGGTTATTTGACCTTAAATTAATTGCCGAGGTAAAATCCCCGGAAACATTTCTCTGGAAATAACATCCAACTATTGCAGCAGCACTACCCTACCAATCAATAGGCTCCTTGCCCATCTGAGCCAACAACTTGTTTGTTTTGCTAAAATGTTGGTTACCGAACCAGAGTCCGCGATTGGCACTCAATGGCGAGGGATGTCCAGAGGTAAGAATGTGATGCTTGCTTTTATCTATCAAAGATGATTTCTTCTTGGCAAATCCTCCCCAGAGCAAAAAAACAACGCCTTCCAGTTCGTTTGAAACTGTTTTTATAACCGCATCTGTAAATTGCTCCCACCCTTTTTTCTGATGGCTTCCCGCTTGATGCGCCCTCACTGTAAGCGTTGCGTTCAACAAAAGTACACCTTGATCCGCCCAACGCTCAAGGTTACCGCTCTCAGGGTATGGCTTTTGCATATCGGTTTTGATTTCCTTGAAAATATTGACCAAGGATGGTGGATGCGGAATCCCATCTTTGACCGAAAAACAGAGTCCATTAGCTTGATTTGGGCCGTGGTAGGGGTCTTGACCAATGATGACCACCTTGGTTTCTTGAAACGGACAATGGTCAAAAGCGGAAAAAATATCTTTACCCTTTGGGTAACAGGTGTTCATTTGGTATTCTTGCTTCACAAAGGAGGCCAATCCTTGGAAATAGGGCTTTTCAAACTCATCTTTCAACTGGGCTTTCCAGGTCGGCTCAATATTCACTCCCATATCTTGGCTTTACTTCTTTTTGGTCAACTTATAGATCAAATACCCTATACCAACTACAAAATGCAGTAAAATAACCCCGGCAATGATATAAATTACAGTATTGTCACCCCTCATCTAATATTGGTTTAAAATAATGATTCATTTATATATCAAAAGTACATAAAGCGAATAGTTTTTACTAGAGAGGTACACTTCAAAAACGCATCAAAATCCTATCTTTGCGGTGCTAGTAGAAAAAGATGCAAAACATTCACCCCAAAACTCTTCAAGATCTCGAATTTCCAACGGTATTGACACAAATCGCTGCGCGATGCAATACGGAATTAGGGAAAGAGGAAGCTTTGTCCATAAAACCGTTTCGACATAAAGAGCAACTGATGAATGTTTTAGGGCAGACTTCTGAGTATTTGGCCTCTTTTTCCAACGACAACCGCATTCCCAATCACGGTTTTGACCAAATAAATAGTGAACTAGGGTTGTTAAAGATTGACAATAGCACCTTGGAGATACCCAGTTTCCGAAAAATTGGGGGCATTTGCAAAACGGTATCGATTCACCAGAAATTCTTTAAAAAGTTCAAGGAATACTATCCATTGCTTTTTGATAAAGCGAATACTTTGGAGCTACATCCAGAAATTCCAGCTGCCATTGATGATGTAATCGACAAATTCGGTGAAATCAAAGATTCTGCTTCAGAAGAACTCCTGCATATCCGCAGGCAAATCAATGAAGTTCGCGGTAAGATAAACCAAAGTTTTGGGGCTGCACTTGGTCGTTACCAGTCTTCCGATTTTTTGGATGAAATCCGCGAATCTGTTGTGGAAAACCGAAGAGTATTGGCCGTTAAGGCAATGCATCGCAAAAAGGTAAAGGGCACGGTTATGGGCACTTCCAAAACAGGGAGTATCGTCTATATTGTGCCAGAAGCAACATTGTCCTACACCCGGGAACTCAGTAATCTGGAGTTTGAGGAAAAGGAAGAGATCCAACGTATTCTAAACAAGCTTACGGACGAGATTCGACCTTATTCGGGGTTGTTGCAAGAGTATCAAAAACATCTTTCCGATACTGATATTACAGCAGCGAAAGCAAGGTATGCCAGCGAGATGGATGGTTTGTTACCAGAAATCAATGAAGAACGCCAGATGTATCTTCGCGATGCTTACCACCCATTGCTTTACCTTTCCAACAAACGAAAGAATGAAAAAACCTGGCCTCAGACCATAAAACTGTACAAGGAAAACCGAATTATTGTGATTTCGGGGCCCAATGCCGGTGGAAAAAGTATTACCCTGAAAACGATTGGGTTGCTTCAAGTGATGCTTCAGAGCGGGATGCTAATTCCCGTGCACGAGCGCAGTTCCGTTTGCTTTTTTGATAAGATTTTGACAGATATTGGAGATAATCAATCCATTGAAAATCATTTAAGTACATACAGTTACCGACTAAAGAACATGAACAACTTTCTTAGAAAGTGCAACGATAAAACCTTGTTCTTGATCGATGAGTTCGGTACTGGAAGCGATCCCGAACTTGGTGGTGCATTGGCAGAGGCTTTTTTGGAGATTTTCTACGAGCGGGAAGCCTATGGGGTGATTACGACCCACTATGCCAATTTAAAGGCATTGGCCAACGAACTACCCCATGCAACCAATGCGAACATGCTCTTCAACTCTAAAACCTTGGAACCAACCTTTCAACTCGTTTTGGGTGAAGCGGGAAGTTCCTTTACGTTTGAAGTGGCCCAAAAGAACGGCATCCCCTACTCGTTGATCAACAAGGCCAAAAAGAAGATAGAGCGCGGTAAGGTCCGTTTTGATGCCACCATTGCCAAACTGCAAAAAGAGCGCAGTAAAATGGTGGAGACCGGTTCCAAGCTAAAAGAAGAAGAGTCCAAAGCACGTGAAGAATCAGAGCGCTTGGAACAGCTCAACTCCAAGATCAAATCCAAGCTGGAGAGCTATCAGGAAATGTACGACCATAACCAGCGAATGATTCAATTGGGCAATAAGGTGAACACCGCTGCTGAAAAATACTTCATCGATAAAAAGAAACGGCCGTTGATTTCCGAAATGCTACGTATTGTGGAAACGGAGAACAGCAAACGCAGAAAGACCACTGCCAAGAAAGCGAAAGCCAAACAACAGCAGAAAAAGCAAGTGGCCGAAGAGCTAGAGCAAAAAATCAAGAAAGTGAGGGTCGAGAAGAAAATCAAGAAGAAAAAAGAGGTTCAGGCCGAAAAGAACAAACCACGCCCTGTGTTTAAAGTGGGTGACCGGGTTCGTTTAATGGACGGTAAGGCCGTGGGCAGTATCGATACTTTGGAAAAAGGTAAAGCCACAGTAAACTACGGTATGTTCACCACCAATGTAAGTGTGAACCAATTAGAGTTGGTGGAGGCTAAGAAGTAACTCATTGTCATTTCAAGTGGGCAAAGCGACCAAAAATCTAAATAAAGATTTCTCACATTCGTTCTAAAAAACATCAATTATGTACTTTTAGATTCACATCTCCGTGAGAATAAAAACAGCCGGCATCAAGTTGTTGAACCCAACCTGAGCGGCCAGCTGAAATTTAAAAATCCTTAGTCTTTACAATCGTTGTCGTAAGCTGAATTTTCCCATCCTGAAGGATTATATGCCCTGTAACATTTCTTGGAGCTTACATACCCTATTTCCTCATCAACAAGATCGTTCCAACCAAAATTATAATAGTCAATGGTGACATCAACATTATATGCTCCGGGTGGCACCTGAAATTCCATTTCGGTTTCATCTTTTATGGTAATGAACTCACCTTTCTGCCATTCAGTATCCGCGGGCAAATCACTTCCTCCGTCATAATTGATTTTAACACGTATATTTTTCACATCAAAATCATTGATCACTTTAATTTTGTCGTGGAAATAGTCCTCAGCTGAACAAGTTGTGGCAGTATAATCCGTAGAGTACCCCATTTTGGCAATTTTATCATCCTTTAAATACTTAATGGTATAGGCAATGGGAGCTCCGGGGTTGTCTCTACTGTAAAGGGCATTTTCACCACCGATCACATCATTGAGGCTTCCTGGCCCTTCTTCAAGGCTAGTACCTGTAATAACTTGCGAAGCAACTTCTGCATTACCACCGATGGTCACCACACTGATGGTAGATTTCTCCAATACTTCCTCATAGTCAGAATTTACATCGACCTCACCCTTTTTTGAAACCGCAGCATACTCCAACGCGGCAGCTAAATTGACAGTTGTAATAATTTCTTCGGCCTCCAAACGGATCATAATAATCCGGCCATAAGAAACAGAACTTACATACGCTGGTGGTGTGCCGGCATTAATAATAGACTTGATATCCGCTAGACTAACATTATCGGCTAATACGGATGCGGGACTTGCTGGCGACTCCATGATCACGTCATAAAACACTTGACGGTACAAAACGGCCGCTGTATTACTGGTTGTTGAAGTACCGTACTGAAATTGTCCCTCGAATGATGAACCTTTGGACCATTCGGCACTTACCCCCAAGTCGAGACTGAATTGTTGTGAAGAATAGGCTGTGGTTGATTCAAAATACGCATCCGAGTCAATTTCATAGCCCTGAGTTGCAATTTCACTGTTCCAGTATTCCAATACTTCATCAATACTGGCATCCACATTGGTAAAACTCGGATCATCCACGGTGACATTACCGCCTGAGCCAATTCCAGGCAATAGCACTCTTAACTTGGTAGGTGCACGAGGAACTTGCAACGGTTCCGGGACACCATCCAGCATTCCAGAGTTACCTTTAACCAAAGCTCCTGGGTAAATTACCCCCAATCCGGGGTCAAAAATGGCAACGTTTTCAAAATTTGAACGAATATTGTAAGAATCCGTACTACAATTTACAGTTATACCAGCCGCCGTTCCGGCAGAACTGTCCAAGTTTTCCGAGCTAGTTCCGGTATCGGATTGAACGTTCAACATTTCATCTGGATTATAACTTAGATTGTTGAGGTAAGTTTTAATGTCTTCGGATTCCTCTTGTTCTCCAACTTGCTCTGGACCAGGGTCGGTACTTTCTTTGCTACAGCCGTTAATAACAGCGAAAGCTAAACTAAAAACCAATATATACATACTGGTTTTAAAATAAGATTGCGTTGTTTTCATAATTATTTGGTTTTTGAGGTTCAACATGCTCGAAATTAGAGCCATACACCACTCAAACCTATTTTTAGACATGGACAAAGCATGGACAGCCACCATGAACGATACCCAAAAACCATATGGACAGGGAGATTTTAAAACTTGTGTATTTTATCGATTAACACCAACAAAATCAATACCTTAACAAGATTTCAGAATTTGAATTCTATGTATAAAACATAGATTTTATATGGACAAGGTGATTTTTGGACATAGAGTAGCCTTTCCATGCAATGGATATAATAAGTATCTTTCTGAATCTCAACCAATTTGATATGAAAACAATAACAACCTCAATTCTGTTTTTTTTACTTCCTTTTTGCTGGGCCACAGGTCAAAATAAAATGAATATTGACAGTTTACTATCGGTGTTGAACAGTCAACCACTCGATACTATAAAGGTTAAAACGGCCAACAATATCGTCAACTATTATATGTACAGAAATCCCGACAAAGCGAAGGATTTTGCCCGTATGGAGCTTCAATTATCCACAGAGTTGAACTATGATGAAGGAGTTTCACTTGCCTATTACCAGTTGGGAATTGTATACAACAACTTAGATAAATTGGACTCGGCGAGATATTACTACAATTCAAGTTTGGACATTGCAGAAAGAATAGAAAACAAAGTACACATTTCACAGGCCCGTAGAGGTTTGGCCATTCTTGAATTTAGTCAAGGTAATTTAAATAAGGCCGATAGTATAAATAATATTGATCTCGACTTTACAATTAAGCAAAAAGACACTATGGGTACTGCTTTGGCATATGATTTCAAGGGCACAATCAATCAGAACAAAGGTTATTATTCCATTGCCTTAGCAAACGTTTTGAAAGGGCTAAAACTTTTTGAAAAATTACAGGATTCCATCAGAATTGCAGATTCTTACAATCATTTGGCCACCTTGGAGCACAATTTAAAAAATCATCCGATGGCCATCGATTACAACAAAAAGGCCCTTGCCATTTATGAGGATTATAATGATACGTATTACCAAGCGCAAGCTCTAAACGATATCGGTGTGATGTATAAGTCTCTGAAAAATGAAAAAGAGGCCTTGAGCTATTTTGAAAAAAGTATCGTTAAATCCAAAGTTGCCAAAGTTTCTGCATTGGAAGCTGCCGCTTTAACCAATATGGGCTCCACATTTATTCAAATGAATGAATACCAAAATGCCATTGAACACTTAAACCAATCCATTGAAATTGCATCGACCATCAATGCCAATAGACGAATAGCGATAGCGAGGAACAAACTGGCTGAGGCCTATATTTCTCTCGGAAAACCCAAACAGGCAAAAGACCTTCTAGCAGAAGTAAAAAAATATGCTCTTGATACGGACAATATGTCCATTTTAAAAAATGCCCTGAAGCTAGAAAGTCAAACAAATGAGGCTATGGGCAATTTTCCTTTATCCCTAAAGTCACACAAACAGTATTTGGCGCTTAGTGATTCTCTATTGAATCTGGAAAAAATAAAGGAAATTGAAGAGCTACGCATCATTTTTCAGACCGAAAAAAAAGAAGCCGAAATCGCCCTGCAGGAAGAAGAAATCAATACGCTTAATGCACAAGCCAAAGTAGACAAGCTCACCAAAGGACTCTATGCAGGAGGAATGACCTCTGCCCTAGCCCTTTCCGGATTATTGGTGTTCGGTTACCGTCAAAAAATGAAGAAAAACAAGATTGAGCGGGAAAAGCAAGAGGAAATTTATAAACAAGAGATAGCCCACAAAAGGAAAGAACTTACTAGTCAGACCCTGCACTTAGTGCAAAAGAACACCTTTATCCAAGAGTTGATGGAGAACTTGGAGAACATCAAAAATTCCCCTGAAAAGTTTAAAATGGAATTCCGGAGAATTGTGATGCTGCTCAAAAAAGAAAATGCCTCCGACAAGGACTGGGAGGTCTTCAAAACCTACTTTGCCGAGGTACATAACGACTTTGACCAAAAGTTAAAAACCATTTACCCGGACATCTCTGAAAAGGAAATCCGATTGGCCGCTTTTTTACGCATGAATCTCACTACCAAAGAAATTGCTGCTACCCTCAATGTATTGCCAGATAGTATCCTGAAATCCAAATACCGATTGAAAAAGAAACTTGGCCTGCCAAAAGAAACCGACCTCAATGATTTCTTGAATGCCATTTAAAATTATTTGTAACAATTTTGAGGATTTTGAGTCATATAAATTCATCATCAAAAAACACAAATGACACATTTAATCAAAAGTGTAAAAAACATCGGCCTTGTTCTGGCCACAATTATCTTCTGTATTACATCATGCTCAAAAGAGACTTCCAGTGACGACCCAATCATAAATGAATATCTAAATATACCCGACAACCATTTTGAGCAAATACTTATTGATCAAGGTATAGATACCGATGGCACCCTTAACGGGCAAATGCTGCAAGAAGATGCCGAACAAGTACAAAGATTGGATGTAAACCTTGACAGTCACTTTGGTGAAATCGAGGATTTGACAGGTATCGAAGGGTTCACAAACATTACTTTTCTGTCGGCGGTCGGTCAAAATATTGAAGACATCGATTTAAGTTCCAATACTAAATTGGACACCTTGTACCTTCAGAACAATTATCTCACCACTATTGACTTAAGTAAGAATACCAATCTGATCATGGTCAATTTATTGGTAAACGATTTGAATACCGTTTCCGGATTAGAGCAAGCAACACAATTAAAATTGTTGAATCTGTCTTATAACCTCTTTGAGGATTTTAGCATTGCAAATGAATCCATTGAACATTTGTTGATGAGCAACAACCAATTAACATCCTTTGATTCGACAGGAGCTCCCCATCTAAAAAGTATTTTGTTGACGACCAATCTATTGAGCTCAGTGGATTTCAGCTCCAATCAGTCCTTGGAAACATTGGTGGTTTCAGACAATAAGCTGCAAGCTATCAATCTGGAAGACAATCCAAACTTGATGTATTTATATGCCTCTTCCAATATGCTATCCAGTTTAGATATTAGCCCGAACACCAATCTCATAGATTTACGCGTGGATAGAAATCCAGATTTAAACTGTATCAAAATAGATAGCGGACAGGAAATACCTACGGTATCTTTATCCGAATACCAAGAACTCAACGAGGTTTGTGACTAAGCGTTCAAATATCAAAAAACCAAAAACCCTTTACACGATCTTTTGTTTTTAAAGGATATTTCACCGAACTTGAAATCCTATAAAAACTGAACCACTTGAAAACAACCAACATTATTCTAGCTTTTTTGTTCGTGCTCTTGCTTAGCTGCAAAACCGATAAAGAAGAAAGTAACCCGGAAATCTCGACCAAAACAGAAAATTTTACCTCCAACGAGTATCAAGACTTGGTTGCCCTGTTTAAAGAATGGCGAACATTCGAAAACCCTCCACTTCTGGACGGTGCTCCCGATTATACCGCGGAAACCTTTGAAAAACGTTTGCCAAGGTTTAAAGAATTGCAAGCAAGCTTACAAGCAATCGACACTACCAACTGGTCCGTGGAACACCAAGTGGATTGGATGATTGTTTGGGCCGAAATGAACGGGTATGATTTTAACCATCGGATTTTAAAACCTTGGGTTCGCGATCCTGCTTTTTACAAAGCGGTTTGGACCGCTAAAAGCGATGTGCCCGCGCACGAAGGACCCACCAATCATGGTACAACGGAACTTTGGACCTATGACTTTCCCTTGTCCACCGAAGAACGATCTAGACTCCTGAGCGACCTAAATAAAATTACACCTCTCAATACCCAAGCCAAGAAAAATTTGACCGGAAACGCCCGGGATTTATGGGTAACCGGCATTCGGGATATCCAAAACCAGAGTGTGGTGCTCACCGAGTTAAAAGCGAACGAAGCCGTTACAAACGATGCCGAACTGGTTGCCGTTATCGACGATGCCATAGCGTCCACCAACGACCTTGTTTCTTGGTTGCAGGCCGAATCCGAATCAAAGACCGGTCCTTCGGGCATTGGCAAGGATAATTACACTTGGTATTTACAAAACGTACACTTAGTGCCACTCACATGGGAGGACGAAGTAATGATCTTAAAACGGGAGCTTGCCCGTGCTTGGGCTTCGTTAAAATTAGAGGAGTACAGAAATAGAAACCTACCAGAGTTGGTCGCTGCCGACTCTCCTGAAGCTTATGATAAAATGGCCGATGCCTCTGCCAAAAGTTTGATCAATTTTCTGGAACAACAGGACATTGTTACCGTAAAACCCTATTTTGACTCTGCCCTGCGCGAGCATTTGGGAGAATTTGTACCCGAGGAGAAACGTAATTTTTTCTTGATTGGGGAACATTATGACCCCAGACCTTTATACTCCCATTTTTATCATTGGTTCGAATTGGCACGAATGGACAACGAACCACATAAGAGCGAAATACGAAAAGGGCCGTTGTTATATAACATTTTCGACTCAAGGAATGAAGGAACCGCCACCGCTGTGGAAGAAATGTTTATGCAAGCAGGTCTGTACGACGATAGTCCACGAACCAAAGAGATTGTATATATTATGATTGCGCAGCGTGCTGCAAGAGGTTTGGGATCGTTATATGCCCACGCTAACGAAATGACCATGGAAGAAGCCGGGGGAATCCACAGCGAATATACCCCACGCGGATGGATGAAGACCGAAAAAGAACTGCTCATTTTTGAGCAACACCTCTATTTGCGCCAACCCGGGTATGGCTCCAGTTACATAACCGGTAAATATTTGTTGGAAAGTGCCTTGGCCCATTATGCCCGACAAAAAGAGCTACAGGGCGAACCCTTTGCCCCGAAAGACTTTTTTGATACCCTGAACAGTATCGGCAACATCCCTATTTCGTTGGGACATTGGCAAATTACGGGCTCCAAGGAGCATTTAAAGATTATTACGGATTAAAGGCCAACTAGCGTATAAAGCCGTTATTTCAACCTAAGAAACGCCGCGACGATTGAGAAATCTCCTGTAACCATTCAGATTTCTCACACTCCCTACGGCAGGTTCGAAATGATGACGATTTTATTCCATTTAGGGAGGGTTACAAACAATGCAATAATTCATCGTCCCCTCCTCCCCTAAACTAAATTCCCTACTTTTAAGACAACAAACAATCATAGCCAAGAACATGATAGCATGTTTGTAAAAACTGAGGGATATGCTAAACCCAAAAGGCATATTAAAATTTCTTCCTACCATAGGAATACTGATGTTCATCAGTATTTACATTTATGCTTCCAAACTATACCCCGGAGGTTCGCTGGCAGATATAAATTCAGCAGGTTTTGATTGGCTTAACAATCATTGGTGCAACTTAATGCGTGAAAACGGCTTGAACGGGGTTCAAAATCAAGCAAGACCCGTTGCCATTGCAGGTATAACTATCCTTTGCGCTAGTATGATCATCTTTTTCTTTCAGTTTGCAGATCACTTTGAAAAAAGCAGAAATTGGAAAATAATAATTAGAATTTCGGGGACTATAGGAATGTTATCAGCAAGTTTCATTTTCACCAAATACCACGATATCATGACAACTATCTTAAGTGTATTTGGTACCTTGGTCATTATTGGAATGTTACGAGCACTTCACAAAAATCAATTAACCGTTTTAATGGTAATTGGTGTGTTTTGTATGATCATTGTTGGGTTAAACAACTTCTTTTACTACAATGAAAATCTAACTCAGTATTCTCCTATAGTTCAGAAAACCGCTTTTTTACTGATACTTTCCTGGACGGTTTGCCTTAATTTAACCATTAATAAAAATGTGCTGAAACAATGGCTATAATGCTTTGCTGCCTCCTCCCCTAAACTAAATTCCCTGCTACCGCAAGATTGTATCTTGTGGGGCGCTTGGTTTACACCACCCATTGTCATTTCGACATGAGGAGCACGGCGACGATTGAGAAATCTCCTGTAACCATTCAGATTTCTCACACTCCCTACGGTCGGTTCGAAATGACAATCATTTTATCTTCTTCTTTGATACCAATGTAACAAATTTGTTTTTGGGAAGTCTACAGGTAAAACAACATACCCAATGAAACCAATCAAAGTTCTAGTGCTTTTTTTGGCACTAACGCTAATCAACAATTGCAAAAATGCCCCGAACATGGGCGAACCAACAACTTCTATTATTACTTTTAAAGAAGATACAACCCCATTTACAGCTCCACAAAAAGAACTGATTCGTGAAGTGGTCCTGGAATCGGAAAAAGAAATCCGAAGCCTATTGCCTACCCTGCCCGACAGCATAAACGTATCCGTGGAAATTGTAGATTGGGACCTTGATGTGGTTGGAGGCGTTACTGGCCGTACAGAAACTAATTCCCCTCCCGTTGTGCTAATTCAAATCTCTGAGAAATTTCCGGGCGGGGTAACCAAGGCGACCCAAACGGCACTTAAGCACACTATTTTTCATGAATTCCACCATGTATCAAGAGGTTGGGCCATTCAGGACAATGTTTATGGTCCGGGCATATCCATTGCAGCCATCAACGAAGGACTCGCTGTAGTATTTTCCGAAGATTATACTGGTGAAAGCATGGAAGCCGATACTCCACCAGAAGCAGCCATTGCCGAGCAATGGGTGGAAGAGATCAGAGCATTGCCAAAAAATGCAAACTATCAACATTGGATGTTCCAACACCCTGATGGGAGACTGGCCGTAGGATACCGAACCGGAAACTTTCTGATTCGAAAAGCAATGGCCAAATCCGGTAAAGACGTTCTAGAACTCAGTGAGCACACCCCTGATGAAATTTATAAAATGGCGGGGTATTAATAATAAAATAGGGTTTGATTCCATTGCTGCGTATCTTTGACCCGTGGAAAACGATAAAAAAATTATCTTGTTCGATGGGATTTGTAACCTCTGCAACAACTCGGTCCAGTTTGTGATCAAACGGGACAAAAAGGATGTATTCCGCTATGCGGCTTTGCAAAGTGAAGTGGGCCAGCAATTGGTGAACCAACGCCATATTGATACCAGCAAGGTGGATTCCATTATCCTTATTGAGCCCGGGGTCGCCTATTACACCAAATCTGATGCTGCTCTGGAAATTGCACAAGACCTGGGTGGAATATGGAAATTGTCGGCCATTTTTACATGGATTCCTACCTCCATCCGAAATAGTATTTATGACTTTGTTGCCAAAAATCGTTACAAATGGTTTGGTAAACAAGAGTCCTGCATGATTCCTACCCCTGAGCTCAAGGCAAAGTTTTTGGGTTAATTACTTCACTTCATCGTAATGCTCGTCCCAATCATGTACATGTGGTTTTCCAAGTTTACCCACAGATTTTGCAACCACCATGGAAACAGTTGCATCACCTGTAACGTTTACAACAGTACGACACATATCCAAAGGTCTGTCCACCGCAAAAATCAAGGCAAGACCAATGGCCAATTTATCTGGCGGAAATCCAATAGACTCTAATACAATCACCAACATCACCATTCCTGCTCCTGGAACGGCAGCAGACCCAATCGAGGCCAACAAGGCTGTCAATACAATGGTCAACTGATTACCAAAAGTAAGGTCAAAGCCAAGCGCTTGTGAAATGAATACTGCTGCGACACCTTGGTACAAACTAGTACCATCCATGTTGATTGTAGCACCCACTGGAAGCACAAAACTGGATACTTCTTTATCCACACCAATATGTTCTTCCACTCTCTCCATGGTCACGGGAAGGGTCGCCGCACTGGAACTTGTGGAAAAAGCCAGCAATTGTGCTGGGCTTATCTCTTTTAAAAACCAAAACGGGTTCTTTTTGGTAACAAGTCCAACAACAGTGGAATAAAACACAATCATAAGAGCAAGGCCCAATACTACCACTCCTGCATATTTTAATAAGGCCAATAACAAGTCAGGATCACTGGATGAAACCACTACACCGGCCAAAAGAGCAAATACTGCATAGGGTGCAGTCAACATAATGAGGTCAACCATTTTTAAGACCACTTCGTTTAGTGTATCAAAGAAATCTTTTAAGGGTTTTGCCTTTTTTTCTCCAATCAATAACATGGAAATCCCTAGAAAAATAGTAAAGAAAATAACCTGAAGCATCAAAGCATTGTCCGTCATAGCTGCCAAAGCATTGTCCGGCACCATATCCACGAGAAATTGGAGAGGTCCACTGTCTTTCTGACGCGAAGCTTCTTCCAATTTAGAGGTAACCCCCGCATCACTTGCATACGTATCAGTCAATTTAGTTACCGTTTCTTCCGAAATGCCGCTACCAGGATTCATCACATTAACCAATAAAAGGCCAATGGTGATGGCCACGACTGTGGTAATTATATAAGTTGCGATGGTACGGAGACCAATATTCCTAAATTTTGAAATATCCTTGAGGTCTGAAATACCTTTGACCAAGGATGCCAAAATCAAGGGTATGGCAATAAGTTTTAAAAGTTTTACAAAAATGGTCCCTAATGGCTGGATCCAATCGTCTACAAATTCTTTACCCCAACTAACTTGGGTCATTGCAAATCCAAAAAGAATACCAAGCAGCATTCCAATCAGGATTTGCCAGTGCAATTCCAATTTCTTCATAAAGTAAAATTATGGACGGTAAGATACTTTATTGATTGGAAACCACCTAACAGGTCAATCAGATTTTGTTGGTTCGGGCCAACAGGGAATAATCTGCCAAAACTAATGCGGCCATTGCCTCTACAATGGGAACCGCTCTTGGAACAACACAGGGATCGTGCCTTCCCTTTCCTTGGGCAGTTACCTTTTCACCCTCTTTATTGATTGTGTCATAGGACTGCAGCACTGTGGCGACTGGTTTAAATGCAACACTAAAATAGATATCCATTCCGTTGCTTATCCCCCCTTGAACCCCTCCACTACGGTTGGTTTTTGTAGTTCCATCCGGATTAAAGGCATCGTTGTGCTCACTTCCTTTCATGGCAACTCCAGCAAAACCACTTCCATATTCAAAACCTTTTACTGCGTTTATGGAGAGCATGGCCTCACCCAGTTTGGCGTGGAGTTTATCAAAAACAGGTTCGCCAAGACCAACTGGTACATTTTCAATGACACATGTGATAACACCACCGATGGTATCTCCTTCTTTTTTAATAGATTTGATGTAGTCTTCCATTTTTTGGGCCATATCCATATCGGGACAACGAACGGCATTGGATTCAATTTGGGAAAAATCCAATTCTTGATAGGGCTTTTTCAATTTCATCTCACCTACTTGGCTAACAAACGCATTTATTTTGATATCGCTCAAAAATTGCTTTGCAATGGCGCCTGCCACCACTCTACTCGCCGTTTCTCGGGCCGAGCTTCTCCCCCCACCTCGGTAATCACGGAAACCGTACTTTTTATCGTACACATAATCCGCATGCGAAGGTCGGTAAGATTCTTTGATGTGTGAATAATCCTTGGACTTCTGGTTGGTGTTGTGAATGGCAAAACCAATAGGAGTTCCGGTTGTTTTACCCTCAAAAACTCCAGAATAAATCTCAACCGTATCAGGCTCCTTACGTTGTGTTACAATGGCAGATTGCCCTGGTTTTCTGCGGTTCATTTCCAATTGAATCTGTTCCAAGTCCAATTCAATTCCTGCGGGACAACCATCAATGATGCCTCCCAAAGCTTTTCCATGAGATTCACCAAAGGTGGTGAGTCTAAAAAGTTGTCCAAAAGAATTTCCTGCCATTCGGTATAAAATTATGCTGACCCCAAAGGTAGACGTTACAAATCTAATTCAAAAACAGTGTTTTGGCTTAATGTTATTGTAACATATTTAGGTTCAAGGTGATGATTATTTAACAATATCCTCATGAATTAATGACTTCGATTTGATTTTTAATTTATTCCTACCGTTTTATTTTGCATATAAACCTTATTGCATTGAAAAAAAGGAAGATAGAGCTGGTTGTTATCTCAGATGTTCACTTGGGAACATACGGCTGTCACGCGGATGAACTCATTACATACCTCAACAGTATACAGCCTAAAAAGCTCATTCTAAATGGGGATATTATTGATATTTGGCAATTTAGTAAACGCTATTTTCCTCCATCGCATTTAAAGGTTTTGAGAAAAATCATCGGGATGGCTTCCAAAGGTACCGAAGTTTACTATATCACTGGAAATCATGATGAAATGCTCCGTAAGTTTAGTGACACTTCAATGGGGAATTTTAAAGTCTTAGACAAATTGGTACTGAATTTGGATGGAAAGAAAGCATGGTTTTTTCATGGTGATGTTTTCGATGTTTCGATACAAAACGCCAAATGGTTGGCCAAATTGGGAGGATATGGCTATGACCTTCTAATTCTTATCAATAGCTTCTTGAATTGGTGCTTGGCCAGAATGGGGCGTGAAAAATATTCCCTGTCCAAACGCATAAAAAACAGTGTAAAGGGTGCTGTGAAGTACATCAACAATTTTGAAAAAACCGCCGCTGAGCTCGCTATTGAGAATCATTATGATTATGTGGTTTGTGGACACATCCATCAACCTAAAAAAGAGGTATACGAAAACAAGTATGGTAGCTGCACCTACTTAAACTCTGGAGATTGGATAGAAAACCTGACCGCTTTGGAATATTCGTTCAAGCGCTGGAAAATCTACCATTATAACCACGACAGACTCTCTCCTTTCTTTATGGATGAGGATTTAAAAGAAATGAACATGAACGACCTTATTGCTTCCATAACAGACAAAAAGGTTAAAATCGAAGACTTAAACGAAAATCATTTCAGCGAAACCGAAGAAAATATCGATAAGGATTTTTTAGATAGCCAAGGCCTGTCTCAAGATTGAAACAGGGTGTTGCGCCTCCCTTTTCGTCCCATCTTTTATTTGATGCCTACAACTTGTGCCATTTGCGGCAATTAAAGTGTCTTCTGAGCTTTTCTCCACCGCAGGAAACAACTTTAGCCCTCCAACCTTCATACTGGTTTCATAGTGCTCTTCCTCATATCCAAAAGAACCAGCCATACCACAACAACCGGAAGGTATAATTGTCACTTTATAGTTTTTTGGCAAATTCAGTACATCGAACGTTACTTTTTGGTTGCTCAACGCTTTTTGATGACAATGCCCGTGGATTTTAATGGTTCGTTCCTCTTCGGTAAAACTATCAGGCGAAATATGGCCTTCGGCGATCTCGGTAGCCAAAAACTCCTCAATCAAAAATGAATTTGATGCCAGTTTTTGCAATTGGTCCTTATCATGGTGCAGGCGTTGGTACTCATCCCTAAAAGATAGAATAGCTGAAGGTTCCAAGCCTACAATGGGCGTACCTTGATTCAAGATATCTTTTAAATTTTGCATATTATCAGCAACCAATTTTTTGGCTTGTTTTAAATAACCCTTGGATAAATAGGTCCTGCCACTTTCGCCATAAAATAGTTCCACGTCGTAGCCCAGTTTGCAGAGTAATTCTATAGCGTCTTTTCCTATTTGGATATCGAGATACTTTACAAATTCATCCACAAAAAGAACCACTTGTTTTTTAGAGAGGTCTGTTCGTTTAACCCTATATTTTTTTAGGTGCTTCTTAAAATTAAATCTGCCCACTTTGGGAAGATTCCGTTCCGGTGCCACCCCAACTGCTTTTTTAAGCATGCCACCTATTGCCTTAGACTCGTACATCCAATTGGTGATGCCAGAGACTTTGCTCCCCAAGGCATTCAATTGGGTATTGTGGGCAAATAGTTTGCTTCGCAACGAATATCCGTTCGCTTCTTGATAATTAAAAAGAAACTCAGCTTTTAAGGCTGCTACATCCACATTACTTGGACATTCACTGGCACAGGCTTTGCAACTCAAACATAAATCGAAAGCTTTTTTGAGCTCTTCATGGTCGAACCGATTGTTTTTTTCTGAATTGGTCAAAAACTCCCGTAGTGCATTCGCCCTGCCACGAGTAGTATCTTTCTCATCTTTGGTGGCTTGGTAGCTTGGGCACATACCTCCATTCATGTGGTGGCTCTTTCTGCAATCCCCACTACCATTGCATTTTTCGGCCGCTTTTAATATTCCTTCGCTATCCGAAAAATCCATTAGTGTTGTGACCTCTGGTTCCGTGCGGTCGATTTCGTAACGCAGTGATTCATCCATCGGGTAAGCGTCTACAATTTTACCAGGATTGAGCACCAAATTGGGGTCAAAGAGGGCTTTTACCCGTTTCAGAAGCTCATAGTTGGTTTCGCCAATCATTAAAGGAATGAACTCGGCTCGAACGATTCCGTCACCATGCTCGCCACTAAAGCTTCCATGGTACTTTTTAGTGAGTTTCGCCACATCTGTAGTGATACTCCGAAACAATACCACATCCTCTGACTTTTTCAAATTGAGAATAGGTCGCAAATGCAATTCACCTGCTCCGGCATGGGCATAATACACGGCATCTTGGTTGTACCCTTTCATAATTTGAGAAAACTCCCCTATAAAATCCTTGAGGTCTTCCAAGGCAACGGCAGTATCTTCAATACAGGCCACTGCTTTCCTGTCACCCACCATATTTCCCAACAGACCTAGGCCTGCCTTACGCAGTTCAATGGCCTTGTTAATGTCATCACCATACAAAATAGGACTGGCATAACTTAATCCAGACTTTTTAATGGTCTTTAAGAGTTTGTCCAGTTGTTTGTCCAAATCTTCTTTAGAATCTGCTTTTACCTCCAACATTAAAATCCCGGCCGGATCTCCTTCCACAAAAAATCGATTGGCCAATTGTGCCCTGTTATTCTTGGTGCAGTCCAAAATAACCTTGTCCATCATCTCACATAGATGCAGATTGTGCCGCATCACAGGAGCCACGTCACTTAAGCAATCTTCCAAGGTTTTATAGTGGGTGGCCACCATCGCGGCATATGAAGGCGGTAAATCATCTAGTTTGAGTGTTACCTCGGTAGTAAATGCAAGCGTACCTTCACTTCCAGATAGTAGCTTACAAAGATTAAATTCAGCTTTTTCTTCTCCAAAAATGTTGTTTTTAAGTAATTCATCCACAGCATAACCCGTATTTCGTCTGTGGATACTTAACTTCGGAAACTCTGCCTTTATATTGTTCTGGATTTCAGGATTGGAAAGTTCATCAAATAATTTGCTATAAATTTTGGCTTCAAGGGAATCACCTTTCTTCTTTGTTTCGAATTCCTTTTTTGAAACATTTGAAAAGAAAGCATCACTTCCATCGGACAAAATACACTGCATAGCCAAAACCTTGTCTCGAGTAACACCATATTGTATGGATGTGGTTCCTGAAGAATTGTTTCCGACCATCCCTCCAATCATACAACGGTTGGATGTGGATGTATTCGGCCCAAAGAAAAGACCAAAGGAATGCAAGTATTGATTAAGCTCATCACGAACCACACCTGGTTGGACTGTTACCTGCTTTTTATCCTTATCCAAACTAATTATTTTGGTAAAATGTCGGCTAACGTCCACCACAATACCCTCACCAACACATTGACCGGCCAACGAAGTGCCTGCTGTTCGAGGAATAAGGCCAACTTTGTTTGCGTTGGCAAACCGGACCAATTTTTTTAAATCAGCAACATCTTTAGGGTAGGCCACCGCTGTCGGTAACTTTCTATATACAGAAGCATCTGTAGCATAGATTGCTTTGCTCAATTCATCGAACAACAACTCGCCTTTCAATGCATCTGAAAGGTCTTTTAACAAATTTTTATCCAATTTGGAATACTTTTTGGGAACTAAAATTGTTTTTCAAACGTAAATCTAACACAAAACTATCTCTAATTTTTAACTTAACGAGAACCTCATGAAGATTACCACATTATTTTCAGTATTTATTTTGTTTGCAACAGCTAGCCTAAGTGCACAAAACATATCAGAACATGCCTTGGGGCTTAGATTGGGAGACAGCGACGGCTTTGGAGCTGAGATTTCTTACCAAAAATCCATCGGCCAGTATCACCGTGCCGAATTTGATCTTGGCTGGAGGGACAGTAGGGATTTTGATGCCTTTAAACTAGCCGGGTTATACCAATGGGTACACCAGTTGGACGGCAATTTTAATTGGTACTACGGTGTTGGTGGTGGATTGGGTAGCGTAGACTTTGAACCTAATCCAAATTTTGATTCCGATAACGATGGACTTTTTGTATTTGCGGCAGGTGATATTGGTATAGAATATAATTTTGACATTCCATTGTTACTATCATTGGATTTTCGACCAGAAATTGGCATACTTGGTTACGACGGCTTTGATAATGATTTTGATTTTGATATCGCCCTGGGTATCCGATACCAGTTCTAATCAGTTCTAAATAAAAAGTTAACCCTTGACTCATATAGAGTCAGGGGTTTTTTTATGCCATAAGTATTGAATACCTTAGCACCTTAAATATTTTAAAATGAAAAGACTAATTGCAATATCCTTAGGTGTTTTATTCCTAACTTCCTGTAATTCTGACCCTAAAGGATACACTTTAAGTGGTACCATAAATGGAGAACCCGAAAATGGCACCCAGATATTTTTAAAAACTACAGACTCCATCAACCAATTGATTGATATTGACACTACCACTGTAGAGAATGGACTGTTTAGCTTCAGTGGAAACCAAGGGGAACCTAAAATGCACTATATCTTCGTAGATCAAGTTCGTGGCAATGTTCCTGTGATTGTTGAAAACGGCACTATTGAGGTGGAGTTCCAAAAAGATAGTATTGATCAGGCCAAGATTCAGGGGACTGAACAAAATGATATGTTTATGGACTTTTTGACAGAATCCCGTAAACTATCACAACGTGCAAGGTCCATGCAAGACGATATGCGCATGGCCGCGCAACAAAGAGACACAGCTACCGTTACCGCTCTGCGCGAAGAGTTTATTGAGTTTCAAGATGATGCAAAGAACTTTAATATGACCTACGCCAAGGAGCATCCGAACGCTTATGTCTCTGTATTGATTATTGGAAACCTATTGGCCACTAAAGCGCTCCCTGTTGACGAGATTAAAACGTTGTTCGAAGGGCTTTCTCCAGAAATGAAGGCAACTGAACCTGGAAAGAAAATTGCAGAACAATTCGAAAATTTAAAATCGACTGAAATCGGTGCCGTTGCACCCGACTTTTCTGCCCCAACTCCTACAGGTGATGTACTTGCTCTTAGCGATGTTACAAACAACGCTAAACTAACTTTGGTAGATTTCTGGGCAGCGTGGTGCAGACCTTGTAGAGCTGAAAACCCCAACATTGTATCGGTCTACAACAAATACCACGAAAAAGGCTTTGACATTCTAGGTGTTTCTTTGGATAATAATGAAGAGCATTGGACCAACGCAATAGCATCGGACGGGTTGGAATGGAACCACATCTCCAACTTACAACGATTCCAGGACCCAATTGCTCGTTTATACAACATCAATGCGATTCCCGCAGCATTCTTATTGGATGAAAATGGGGTTATCGTTGCAAGAGACTTAAGAGGTCCTGCTTTGGAACAAAAAGTAGCTGAAATTCTTGGTAAAAGTTAAAACAGGAACAAAACAATATAAAAAAAGGCCTTGATAATTTCGAGGCCTTTTTTGTTGGAGTTAAAAGTCGGCAGTACGCAGTAAACGAATACTCCCATAAATTGTTCCGAAGGCAGTCTTAATTAGCTGCTCTTGTCCTCCTATTCTATTTTCTGTCCATTAACCCTTCACTCATAAACAGAAATCCAATATCAAAAAGCGTCCTTCGACTGGGGTCAAGTTCCAAAAAGAATCATTTTGAGGAAAGAGCATGAACAGGTTTCAAGTTCAAGTCTCAATAATTATAAATGGACAATTTTAAACTATTACCCATCACCTTTAACCCGAATAATCCATCAATCCAAAAATCAAACAGTCCAACACCCCCTAAATCTTCCCCATCTTATCCAATACAAAGAGAATAATGATTGGTATGGCAAGCAATATCACAATCAAGGTATCCGTAACAAAAAGTTCGGGTTTAAAAAGTAAGGTGGTTGCATAACCACCAATGGCACCACCAAAATGAGCAGTATGTCCAATATTGCCCATTCTGCTTTTCATTCCCCAAATGGAATACAACAGATAAGCAATACCCAAAACATAAGCTGGCAACGGTATGGGAATAAACATTATTCCCAATTGCATATCCGGATTTAACAATATGGCTGCGTAAAGAACACCCATTACGGCTCCACTTGCACCAACTGCACTGTAAAAGGGTTCGTTTTTATGAAAAAACAGGGCCAACAAACTACCCGCAATAAGGCTGACAAAGTAAATTATCAAAAACTTTACAGAACCGAACCAACCAATCACTACAGGAGCAAAAAAATAGAGCGTGAACATGTTAAGGAACAAATGGGAAATATCCACGTGCAAAAAGCCCGAGGCTACCATTCTATCCCGCTGCCCTGCTTGTATAGCATTGATACTGAACTTGTACCTATCAAAAAAAACCGTGTTACTGAATCCTCTTAGGGAAACCAAAACATTAGCGGCCATAATGGCAATGGTAGCGATATGTAAATTGAGCATGTAAATAAAGGTTTGGGTTCAAATATAGCTATATTTGCACACAAGAATAGTCTATGCAACTGGTAGTTTATATCCTTGTTTATCCTTTGCTTTGGTTGATTTCCAGGCTTCCCTTTAAAGTCATTTATTTTATTTCTGATGGTGTTTATGTGCTCCTTTATAAAATAATTGGCTACCGCAAAAAGGTGGTGCGCAACAATTTGGCGCTTGTTTTTCCCGAAAAGTCAGAAGAAGAACGTCTATTGATTGAGAAAAAGTTTTATCACCATTTATGCGATATGTTTTTGGAAATGGCAAAAACATTGGGAATCACCAATAAACAAATGAAAAAAAGATACGTTTTCACGAATGTTGAAGTTTTTCAAAAATTGGAAAATGAAGGCAAAAATATCATGATAATAATGCCTCATTATGCAAGTTGGGAGTGGGTTTTTTCATTAAACTCCATGGTAAAATCAAAAGCATACGCCATTTATCAGCCCATTCAGAACAAATACTTTGACAAATTAGTTCGTGATATACGCAGCAAATATGGCACCACACTTATTAAAACTTTTGAGAGCAGAAAAATTATCGCAGATGCCAAAGAAAGGGACGAATTAATTACGGTGGGGATTATTAGCGACCAATCCCCCATGTTGCAAAGAGCACGGCATTGGGCCAATTTCATGGATGTTCTTGTACCAATACATGTTGGCGCAGAAGAACTTTGCAAAAGTCATGATATGATTCCTGTCTATTTGAAAGTTAATAAAGTTGGTCGTGGATTTTACGAGGCCTCTTTTAAAATATTAGCTGAAAACCCCAATGAGGTAGAAAATTACAAGATTTCCGAGGCCTTTATGCATGAAACGGAAAAAGCCATTCGGGAAGCTCCTGAATATTATTTCTGGACACACAAACGCTGGAAACATATGGGCAAAGCTCCAAAAGAGTTTCAACAAGAGGCAGCAAAAGCAAGTAACCCTTAAAGTCCTGCTACCTCCTTGATTTCTCCAATAATACGGTCTGCTAACTTATCGGCCTCTTCTTGCGATTTGGCTTCGGTGTAAATTCGGATGATAGGCTCAGTATTCGATTTTCTCAGGTGCACCCAGTTTTCAGGAAAATCAATTTTTACCCCATCAATGGTTGAAACCTCTTCATCTTTATACTTCTTGTGCATGGCATCCAATAACGCATCCACATCCAACTCTGGAGTAAGCTGAATCTTCTTTTTGCTCATAAAGTAACTGGGGTAACTAGCGCGCAGTTCGGCCACTGTTCCGCCTTTTTCGGCCATCAACATTAAAAACAAGGCAGTACCTACCAAGGCATCACGCCCATAATGACTTTCTGGATAAATAATTCCACCATTTCCTTCACCACCAATTATGGCGTTGTTGGTTTTCATTTTGGTCACTACATTCACTTCGCCAACAGCGGCCGCCTCGTAAGTGCCACCATGTTTTTCCGTAACATCGCGCAAGGCTCTGGAAGATGATAGATTGGAAACCGTATTCCCTTTGGTCTTGCCCAACACATAATCAGCACAAGCCACTAAAGTGTATTCCTCACCAAACATTTCACCATCATTGCTAATAAACGCCAAACGATCCACATCTGGGTCCACAACAATACCAAAATCAGCTTTTTCTTCCACTACTTTTTTGCAGATATCCCCCAAATGCTCCTTCAGTGGTTCAGGGTTATGCGGAAAGTGTCCAGTTGGGTCGCAATATAGCTTTACCACTTCCACGCCCAATTCTTCAAGCAATTTGGGAATCGCAATACCTCCTGTGGAGTTTACACCATCAACCACCACTTTAAAACCTGCTTTTTTAATGGTATCGGCATCAACTAATGGTAATTCCAAAACTTCATCTATATGGATATCGATATATGAATCATTTTTAATGATCTCACCCAAATCATCGACCTCTGCAAACTCAAAATCCTCTTTTTCGGCCAAGGCCAAAATCTTTGCGCCTTGCTCAGCATCCAAAAACTCTCCTTTTTCATTCAACAATTTAAGGGCGTTCCATTGCTTGGGATTATGACTAGCCGTTAAAATGATGCCTCCATCAGCTTTTTCCAAAGGCACGGCAATCTCTACTGTTGGTGTGGTGGACAAAGCCAAATCAATCACATCTATTCCCAGCCCGACCAAGGTAGAAACTACTAGATTCTGAATCATCTCACCCGATAAACGGGCATCACGCCCAATTACAACTTTCAAATTCTCTTTGTTGGAATACGCCTTTAACCAAGTCCCATAAGCTGCCGCAAATTTTACCGCATCCACCGGTGTTAGGTTATCGTTAGTGTTGCCTCCTATGGTGCCTCGTATGCCGGAAATTGATTTGATCAGTGTCATAATTGTTAAAAAAGTTTTTGCAAATATAGTCGGGCATTTTCGATTCCATGTTTGGAATTTGTAAATTTCGACAGAAAAGGAATTTGCCCCGATGAACTTCTTAGCACACATCTATCTTTCGTTTGATGATAAAGAAATCACCTTGGGTAATTTCTTTGCGGATCACATCCGTGGAAACAAGTACAAGCATTTTCCCGATAAAATTCAAAAGGGTATTCTGCTACATCGGGAAATAGATACATTTACCGACTCTCATCCCACTGTTAGACAAAGCAGTAAGCGACTGCACAAAAACTACAGCCATTACAGCCGCGTAATCGTAGACATTTATTATGATCATTTTCTGGCTAAAAACTGGAGTGACTATTCTGATATCCCGCTAGAGGAGTATGTAGAGAACTTTTATGACCTGTTGGAGAACAATTATGATATCCTGCCCATGGCTACCAAACGAATGATGCCTTATATGATTGCTGACAATTGGTTGCTCAATTATGCCAATTTAGCTGGAATTGACCGCGTATTGAACGGGATGAACCGACGAACCAAAAACAAATCCAGAATGAATTTTGCCATTTTGGACCTTGAAGAACACTATACTGATTTCGAAAACGAATTCACTACATTTTTTAAAGAATTGATTACCTTTTCCAACCAAAAATTTATCTCCCTATGCGAAGACTGATACTCCTCCTACCCCTAATCTTTTTCATCAATTGTAAACAACAACCAGCAACACCAACTGGACTGGTAGCTGAAAAAGCCATGGTGGTTTCTGCACGTGAAGAAGCCTCTCAGCTTGCTGTGGATATCATGAAAAAAGGCGGAAATGCCTTTGATGCTATGGTTGCCACAGAACTTTCCTTGGTTGTTGCCTATCCGTTTGCAGGAAGCGTTGGCGGAGGCGGATTTATGGTTTACCGTAAAAACAATGGCGAAGTTGGAGGCATCGATTATCGGGAAAAAGCTCCCTTGGCAGCCCATAAGGACATGTATTTGGACTCTTTGGGCAATGTAATCCCAGGGATGAGCACTTCTGGGGGAACAGCATCGGGAGTGCCGGGCACGGTCGCCGGTGTGCTTGAAGTACATGAAAAATTTGGAAAGCTTCCGTTAAAGAATATCATAGAGCCTATTATTGCACTTGCACATAGAGGCGTGGTAGTCACAGAAAAGCAGGCTAACCGATTGGAAGGATATCGGGAACAATTTATTGAGGCCAATGGCGACACTACCAAGTTTGCCGGCCCTTTTGTAACAGGTGATACCATAAAATATCCTAATTATGCGAAAACACTTCAAAAAATCATGGAAGAAGGAAGGGACGGTTTTTACAAAGGGGAAGTGGCTCAAAAGCTGGCCGCCTTCGTACAAGAAAATGGTGGTTTAATTACAACAGAAGATTTAGAAAAATATGAGGCCGTCTGGAGAGACCCCGTAGTTTTTGATTACAAGGACATCAAGGTTATTTCCATGAGCCCTCCCAGTAGCGGAGGAGTTACCATCAATCAAATGTTTAAAATGATGGAGCCATACAATGTGTCAAAATTTGGACACAACTCTACTAAAACCATACAATTATTTACTGAAGCATCACGCAGAGCTTATGCTGACCGAAATTTCTATTTGGGTGATCCTGACTTTGTGGAAATTCCTTACGATATGTTGTTGGACGACGAATATCTGCAGGAAAGAATGTCCAGCTTCTCTTTTGATAAAGCAACGCTATCTTCCGAGGTGAGCCATGGTGAAGTAGAAATCATAGAAAGCGCACAAACCACCCACTACTCCATTGTGGACAGTGAAGGGAACGCCATTTCTGCCACATCAACCCTAAACGGAGGATATGGTTCCAAACTATATTGTGCCGAACTAGGTTTCTTTTTAAACAATGAAATGGACGATTTTAGTGCTAAACCCGGTGTGCCAAATATGTTCGGACTTATAGGCGCCGAAGCCAATAGCATTGAACCTGAAAAGCGAATGTTGAGCAGTATGACCCCAACCATTGTTGAGAAAGATGGGGAATTGTACATGGTAGTAGGTACCCCAGGTGGTTCTACGATTATCACTGCTGTAGCCCAAACTATCCTTAATGTTTACGAGTTCAACTTGAGCATGCAAGAAGCGGTGAATGCTCCAAGGTTTCATCATCAGTGGTTGCCAGATATGGTAGTATTTGAGCCTGAAGGATTTTCGGAAGAACTTAAAACCGAGTTAAAATCAAAAGGATATATTATTAATGAAGAGCGAACGCCTATTATTGGTAAAGTAGATGCCATTCGTGTTTTGCCCAATGGAAAATTGGAAGGTGGGGCTGACAAGCGTGGTGATGATACTGCTATTGGATACTAATACACTCTGAATGAAATTCGATGTTGTTGTTTTAACGGACCATCGGTATGTGGACCCAGAAAAAAAGACCCCTTATATTGAAAATTTACTGCAAGAAGACCAGCTGGTATTGCAAGCTCTGGAAAAACAAGGCTTAAAAACAGCACGGAAATCGTGGGATGACCCTGATTTTGATTGGTCGACCACCAAATATGCTTTATTTAGAACAACTTGGGACTATTTTGACCGTTATCGGGAGTTCTCAAAATGGTTGGAAAATACTTCAAAAAAAACGCAGTTCATCAATTCCAAAAAACTCATTCATTGGAACATTGATAAGCATTATTTACAGTACTTATCAAACCACGGAGTTACCATTCCCACAACGTTTTTTATCGAAAAAGGTTCAACCATCACCCTAGCTAATGCGATTTCCCATTCCGAAGCGAACAATGGGTTCAATTCAGACACTTATATTTTAAAACCGTGTGTTTCAGGAGCGGCTCGCCATACATACAAAATTCAAAAAGATAAGATTGAAAACCATGAGAACATCTTCCAAAAATTAGTGGCCAAAAAAGCTATGATGCTCCAAGAGTTTCAAAAAAATATAGTTTCGGAAGGAGAAATATCCATGATGGTCTTTAATGGTGAATTTACCCATGCCGTTTTAAAAATTGCCAAAGTCGGGGATTTTAGAGTTCAGGATGATTTTGGAGGTTCCGTTCATAATTATACGCCCGATCAAGAACAGGTAGCATTTGCCCAAAGCGTTGTTAAAGCTGCACCAGAGCTTCCAATTTATGCAAGAGTCGATATTTTTAGAGATAATGATGGTAACTGGGCACTCGCCGAACTTGAAATATTTGAACCGGAATTATGGTTTCGACTCAACCCAAAAGCTGCAGAGAAGCTCGCCTCAGTAATCAAGAAAGAATTCTTTACCTAAAGATTATTATTTAGCAATCTGCTTTTTTAATTCCTCCATGGATTGCTGTAATTGTTTCAACAGGCCTGTTTCGGTAGTCGCATCCACATTAAAGGTAAGTTTACTGCTCACTTCCCATATTTCTTGAATCTGAAAAGGTTTAATTTCGTAGGGTGGGTAGGTCTCGTTCAAAGAAACCAAAGTGATATTGTTGGAATTAGGCTTTCGCTCTATTTTTTTAACCATTACCGAATCCTGAAGCACCACCACATACATTTTATTCGGACTCACATAATCGATGTGCTCGATCGCACGGGCCAAAACCCAGTCATTGGGTCTCAAATTCGGCAACATACTGTCCCCTTCTACCTGAAAACCACGATAGGTAGCATTTCGGAATTCGGGAATTGGCATGTCAAAAGCAGGCAATTGTCTATACCAGCTTGTGTCGGATATGTTCTGAGGGTATCCAGCTGCAGCTTTGGCATTCACCATCACCATGTTGTCATTGTCGGAATTGTCAACGGTAACAACCTTTGGAATAACGCTGGTTTTGGAAGTCTCCAAATGCTTTTGGTCGCTTTCTCCAAACAACCAAAGTGGATTGATTTTGAACTGTCGCAAAAGTTCTGCAACCACCTTTCCTGATAATTTGGTCCTGCCTCGCTCAATATCGGCCGTGGTGTTCTTCACGCCAAGTAATTTGGCGAACTCAGTTTGCGTATATCCCAGTTCCCTGCGGATATCGATAAATCTTTTTAGGGTTATTTCATTTTCCATCATCATGTTGATAATGTCAAATCGAGTGAAGCACAACTACCTCAAGTTGACAATCCATTCCCAAATATAGGCTATTTGGATTATTTCCAAAAACTTTTATGGATTATTTCCATTTTTTGGAATATATCCATATCTTTGATTGGAATATTTCCAAGTTATGAATTTTGAAAGGATACGCGAAAAACTGAACATACTGGCCGATGCCGCGAAGTATGATGTCTCTTGCGCTAGTAGCGGAAGTAACAGAACCAACCAAAGCAAAGGTTTGGGAAATGCTTCCAAAATGGGTATTTGCCATAGCTACACAGCAGATGGTCGTTGTGTATCCTTGTTAAAAATCCTGTTGACCAACCATTGTATTTTTGATTGTGCCTATTGTGTTACCCGCAAAAGTAACGATGTGCCTAGAACAGCTTTTAAGGTTCAGGAGGTTGTTGATCTTACCGTTAATTTTTACCGAAGAAATTATATAGAAGGCTTGTTTTTAAGTTCTGGAATATTCAAAAGTCCAGACCACACCATGGAACGCTTGATAGCCGTGGCAAAAAAACTGCGTGAAGAAGAGAATTTCAATGGTTACATTCATTTAAAATCAATTCCTGGCGCAAGTGATGAGTTAATGTACCAAGCTGGTCTCTACGCCGACCGACTTTCTGTGAACATTGAAGTACCCACCATTTCTGGATTAAAGCTGTTGGCGCCGGATAAAAAGCATGAAGACTTCACCAAACCAATGGAAAAGGTGAAAAATGAAATCGTGCGATATAAATCAGAGCGAAAAATCATTAAAAACACTCCAAAATATGCCCCCGCTGGTCAAAGCACCCAAATGATTGTGGGCGCTTCTGGAGAATCGGATAAAGATATCATGTATTCAGCTACCTATTATTACAAAACGTACAACATGAAGCGTGTGTATTATTCTGGTTATGTGCCCGTGACCAATGATTCCCGCTTGCCCGCCATAGGCTCACAAGTTCCCATGTTGCGCGAGAACAGATTATACCAGACCGATTGGCTGTTGCGGTTCTACGGATTTTCCGTAGGGGAAATTTTGAACAACCAACACCCCAATTTGGATATGGATGTAGACCCTAAGCTCTCATGGGCCCTACGTAACCTACATCATTTTCCTGTGAACGTGAATGCGGCGGACAAACATCTTTTGGCAAGAATTCCCGGCATAGGAATGCAATCGGTAGAAAAAATTGTAAAAGCCAGAAAGTTTAGAAAATTGAACTGGGACCATCTCAAAAAAATTGGAGTGGCCCTCAACCGTGCCCAATATTTTATGGTTTGCGAATCCCGCCACTGGGAACACCGTGACTTGGATGCGGAGAAAATAAAAGGTATGATTCTGCAAAATTCCACTGGAAAATTTCGGAATCAGTACAGTTCACAATTATCCTTGTTCAATTAGCAATGGACAATGATTAACATGGAGTCATTTCGAAGGAATTTACGACTGAGAAACCTAGATTTCTCGCATGCGTTCGAAATGGACAGCAACACAAAAATACAAGCGCTATGAATACTTCATCAACCTTAATTTACGACGGTAGCTTTAATGGATTTTTGACCGCCGTCTTCGTCGCCTTTGATGAAAAAATCAATGTGGCCGACATTCAAAAAAACAATCAATCCCAAAGCGGTTTGTTTTCTGACACCGAAACCGTGTTTACCAACGTGGAAAAAGCCAAACGTGTGTGGAACGGTATCCGAAACAAGAGCCATAATGCCATATCTAATGTGTATTTTGGATTTTTGAGCGAAGCCGAAGGCGTTGAACTGAAGTTGTACAACTACATTCAAAAGCTAATGAGGGCGCAAAACGGTAAGTATTTGGACTATTCGGACAGTACAGTGCTGCACATTGCCCAATTGGCGAAAAAAGTAGGACGGGAAAAACACCGCATGGAAGCCTTTGTTAGGTTCCAATTGACGAAGGACAATATCTACTTTGCCAACATTGAACCCGATTTTGATGTACTTCCCTTGATTTCTAAACATTTTCGTGACCGCTACGCAGACCAAAAATGGTTGATTTACGATGTGAAACGTAAATATGGCATCTATTACGATTTAGACCATGTGGAAATGGTATCGCTCAACTTAAAGGATATTCAACATAACAAAACCGTTAAAAACGATGCCTTTACCAGCGAGGAATACGAATACCAGACCCTTTGGAACGATTATTTTAAAAGTACCAATATTGCATCGCGCATTAACCCTAAATTACACACACAACATGTACCTAAAAGGTATTGGAAGTATTTGAGCGAGAAAAAGGAGGCGGTTTAATTAACCCTTACCCCTCTCCCCTACAAAATGGTCGTTTTTGGTTTTAAACAGTACATTAAAACTGGTTAAACTGCCATAAATACGAGTAATATATTGCTGCAGGTCCACCTTTTCTTGGTCATCCAAGTTTTTGCTACTGTTTATCTTTTGTTCCATAACACGGATGCGGTCTCGGACCATCACAATTTTATGAAAAAAGGTCTCAATGGGCATTTCCTTGTTTGCAGTTCCGTCATCAGGCTCCAAAACCAGTTTACCGCCTTTCCATTTATCTGCTATGGCTACTTTTTCGTGTGTGTCACTCCATTTTTCGAGAATCTTCACCAAGGAAGTTTCTACATCAAAAAAGCTAACACTGTCCACTTCGTCTTCCACACCTTCGATCACTTCAAATTCAGCATCCAGATCAATGGTTTCCAATCCATTTTCCAAAAAAGTCACCCAATAGTGTTTGGACGATACGTTCGTGACCACCCCTTTTCCATATTCTGGGTGATCTATCCGCGAGCCTATGCCTAGTAATTTCATATGATTAAATTAATGTCATTCCAAAAAAGCTTTGCGACTGAGAAATCTAAATTTCCCGCTCCCGATTGTTATCGGGAGGTTCGGAATGACTGTTTCTAAACTCAAAAATAAACCATCACTTAACAAAAACGAAAACAAAAGGCCACTTCGTTTTTACATCCCAAATCGCTACTTTTGAGGTTTGCTATGATTTATGATCAATTACGAAGAAAATATTGAGGTTAAGGGCGCAAGAGTCCATAACCTAAAAAATATTGATGTTACCATTCCACGTGAAAAACTAGTTGTCATCACTGGGCTTTCGGGGAGTGGAAAATCCTCTTTGGCCTTCGATACAATTTACGCGGAAGGCCAACGGAGATACATCGAAACCTTTTCGGCCTACGCCAGACAATTCTTGGGCGGATTGGAACGCCCAGATGTGGATAAAATTGATGGCCTTTCTCCAGTAATCGCCATTGAGCAAAAAACCACTTCAAAATCTCCCCGCTCTACCGTAGGAACCATTACCGAAGTCTACGATTTTCTTCGTCTGCTTTTTGCCCGTGCTGGAGACGCCTACAGTTACAACACAGGCGAAAAAATGGTAAGCTACAGCGATGAACAAATCAAAGATTTGATTATTGGGTCGTACAAAGACAAAAAAATCAATGTGCTTGCCCCCGTAATCAAGTCTAGAAAAGGACATTACCGCGAACTTTTTGAGCAGATTGCAAAGCAAGGCTTTGTAAAGGTGCGGGTTGATGGTGAAATTACCGATATCACCAAAGGGATGAAGGTAGATCGTTACAAAACTCACGACATCGAAATTGTAATAGACCGATTGAAGGTCGGCGATAGCGAAGATTTCCACAAACGTTTGAGCGAAACTATCAATACGGCCATGTACAGCGGTGACAATGTGCTTATGGTTTTGGAAGAAGGTGAAACGGAGCCTCGCTACTTCAGTAGGGACTTAATGTGTCCATCATCCGGCATCTCCTATCCCACTCCTGAGCCCAACACATTTTCCTTTAATTCACCCAAAGGTATGTGCCCTGAGTGCAGTGGTTTGGGCCATGTGTTTCAAGTGAACGAGGATAAAATAATCCCCAATAAAAAAATATCCATCAAATCTGGTGGGCTTGCTCCATTGGGCGAATACAAAAAGTCTTGGGCCTTCAAACAACTGGAGACCATTGCGCAGCGCTACAAGTTTGACCTATCGGATGCCATTGAAAAGATTCCAGAGGAAGCCATGAACGTTATTTTGAACGGTGGCAAGGAAAGTTTTGAGGTGGATTCCAAAAGTCTGGGAGTAAAAAGACAATATAAAATTGATTACGAGGGTATTTCCAACTTCATCAAAACCCAATACGAAGAAGCCAACTCCACTTCCATAAAACGATGGGCCAAAGATTATATGGACAAAGTGGAATGTCCTAGTTGTGACGGCTCCCGTTTACGCAAAGAATCCCTCTATTTTAAAATAGACGGTAAAAACATTGCCGAATTGGCTCAAATGGATATTGCTGAGCTAGCTAATTTCTTCAAGCACTTGGAAGATACGCTGGAAGGCAATCAGAAGAAAATCGCGGAAGAAATTATTAAGGAAATCAAAGCCCGTGTGGGTTTTTTGTTGGACGTAGGGCTGGATTATCTCTCACTGAACAGAAGCTCCAAATCCTTGTCGGGCGGTGAAGCGCAACGTATCCGACTAGCCACACAAATTGGCTCACAATTAGTTGGGGTGCTCTACATTTTAGACGAACCCAGTATCGGTTTGCACCAGCGCGACAACGAAAGATTGATTCAATCCTTGGAAGCACTGCGCGATATAGGCAATTCGGTGATTGTGGTAGAACATGATCGCGATATGATTGAAAGCGCGGACCATGTTATCGATATTGGCCCCAAAGCGGGAAAACATGGTGGGGAAATCATTTCTGAAGGAAGTCCAAAAGAATTGATCGACCAACATACTATGACGGCGCAATACATTACAGGCGAAGTGGAAATCCCAGTTCCAGAAAAGCGACGCAAGGGAACGGGCAAAAAGATTACACTCTCGGGTTGTACCGGGAACAACTTAAAGAATGTGACGGTAGATTTCCCTTTGGGAAAACTTATTGGAGTAACTGGAGTTTCAGGAAGTGGCAAGTCTACTTTGGTCAACGAAACTCTCTACCCTATTATGAACGCACATTACTTTAATGGGGTAAAAAAACCGATGCCCTACAAAAACATTAAGGGCCTGGAACATATTGACAAGGTAATTGATATCAACCAATCCCCTATTGGCCGAACTCCGCGTTCCAACCCCGCAACATACACTGGGGTTTTTAGCGAAATACGATCTTTGTTCTCCAAAACTACCGAAGCCGCGATACGTGGCTATAAGCCTGGGCGTTTTAGTTTTAATGTGGCTGGGGGAAGATGCGAAACCTGCCAAGGAGGTGGGCTCAAGGTCATTGAAATGAACTTTTTGCCCGATGTTTACGTGGAATGCGAGACTTGTAATGGAAAAAGATTCAACCGAGAAACGTTAGAGATACGGTACAAGGGAAAATCCATTGCAGACGTCTTGGAAATGACGATTAATGAGGCGGTGGATTTTTTTGAGAATATTCCAAAAATTCATCGTAAACTTAAGACAATAAAAGATGTAGGTTTAGGTTATATATCATTAGGACAGCAATCCACTACGCTTTCCGGGGGCGAAGCCCAAAGGGTGAAGTTGGCCACAGAGCTCTCCAAGCGAGATACTGGAAACACATTTTACATCCTCGACGAACCAACCACAGGCCTACACTTTGAAGATATTCGAGTGCTTATGGAAGTACTTAATCGTTTGGTGGACAAAGGCAATACCATTTTGGTAATCGAACACAATATGGATGTTATCAAAATGGTGGACCACATTATAGATATTGGTTACGAAGGCGGCAGGGGCGGCGGAACTGTTGTTGCAAAAGGTACCCCCGAAGAGGTAGCTAAAAATAAAAAAAGTTATACCGCCAAATTTTTAAAGAAAGAATTGAACAATACAAAACAAAAAATTGCTCGAGCAGTTTAAAATACAAGACAACTATGCAAATGCGTAAAGAACAACATTCCAAAGGTTGGAATGAGATTAAGACAAACGATTCGTGGGCCATATTTAAGATTATGGGCGAGTTTGTGAGTGGATTTGAAAAAATGAGCGTAATAGGCCCTTGTGTATCCATTTTTGGATCGGCCAGGGTTCGAGAAGGCCACCCCTATTATGATTTGGCGGTAAAGATTTCCAAAAAAATTTCTGAAGCTGGATATGGTGTGATCACCGGAGGAGGCCCTGGGATTATGGAAGCGGGAAACAAAGGTGCAAAGTTGGCTGGTGGCACATCCGTAGGACTTAACATCGACCTTCCATTTGAACAACACGACAATCCCTACATTGATGAGGATAAAAGTCTTGATTTTGATTACTTCTTTGTCCGAAAAGTGATGTTTGTAAAGTACTCCCAAGGATTTGTAGTGATGCCCGGTGGTTTTGGAACCCTGGACGAGTTCTTTGAAGCACTCACCCTAATTCAAACCCATAAAATACATACATTCCCAATAATTCTGGTTGGCACGGATTTCTGGAAAGGATTGTTGGATTGGATTAAAAACACTTTGGTCAAAGCAGGAAATATTAGTCCAAAAGACCTAGATCTGATTAAATTAGTGGATACAGAGGATGAGGTGGTCGAAATTATAGATGCCTTTTATAAGGGCAGGACCCTCAGCCCAAATTTTTAATTCTTGTTTTGCATTGATTAACTCTCGAGTATTACTTAGCGTTTTACTACTTATCATTATGGTGTACCCTAAACTTTGGGGGCAGCACAAAAATGAAATAGTGGCCACGCTCGATGGGCCCACGAACCAAATACGGATTAGACAACATTTTACGTACGTCAACCAATCGAAACAAGGGCTTTCTACGTTATATTTTAATGATTGGAACCATGCGTATTCCAACAAAAACACAGCACTTGCCAAAAGGTTTGCAGAAGAATTTAACCGAAGCCTTCATTTGGCAAAAGATAGGGAAAGAGGTAAAACTACCATCAGAACCATTGTAGATGAAAACTATAACGGCCTAGATTGGAAACGGGAAGAGAATACGGATATTATTTCGGTTACCTTAAACGAAATTTTAAAGCCAGGAGAATCAATCCAATTGTTTTTTACCTACACTATTAGATTGCCCGAAGCAAAGTTTACGGGGTATGGGCATACAAGTAGTGGCGGTTACAACTTAAAGGATTGGTACTTTACCCCGGCCGTATTCGATGGGGATTGGAAGTTGTACAACAATATAAATCTTGATGACCTATATACCGACATCACAGAAACAAGAATCAACTTTACCTTTCCCGAGAAGTTGTTCCTGGCTTCAAATTATAGGATGTCCAGTGTTTCCAATTTTCCAGGAGGTCAACACGTTCAGCTTTTTGGAAACAAAAGAAAAAATTGTGAACTTATTTTAACAATAGATGATAGGTTCACCCAACATATAACGGATTACTTAAGAATCACAACAGATATAGAATCCAATAAATATGAGGAAATCATACATGGGATATCCATAAATAAAATTGCTGAATTCCTTCATGAAAACTTGGGAAGGTATCCCCACGATAATCTTCTGGTCAGTGAATTGGACTACAACAAATCCCCACTATATGGAATAAGCCAACTACCATCTTTTATTCGGCCATACGAAGAACAATTCCAATTTGAAATGAAGTTCTTAAAAACGGCCATTCGTAATTATTTAAAGGAGTCCTTGTATCTGGACCCAAGGAAAGAACGCTGGGTAAACGATGCTATTGGGTTTTATCTTATGATAAAATATGTGGATGAGCATTATCCTGATAAAAAACTGGCAGGAAAACTATCTAAAATATGGGGCATTAAAAACTTCCATTTTGCACAAATGGATTTTAATGAACAATACGCACTATTTAGCATGTTATCGGCTCGAAAGAATATTGATCAGGCACTGACAACATCAAACGATTCTTTAATCAAGTTTAACCAAAAAATAGCCAACAGCTATAAAGCTGGTCTAGGAATGTCTTTTCTGTCCGCCTATTTAGGTGAGAAAAAAATAGACAGCACAGTACTGGATTTTTATAAAAACTACAAGCTAAATCAGCAGGTGAGTGCTTCCGATTTTAGAGAAACCATAGAAAAATATGCGGATAAAGAGGTGGATTGGTTCTTTAATGAATACGTGTCCACAGACAAAAAAATTGATTATAAAATCAAAAAAATTGATAAGACCGAAGACTCTATCACTTTTGTTCTAAAAAATAAACGCGGAACCAATGTTCCCATATCTGTTTTTGGGCTTGCAAATGATTCTGTGGTATCTCAATATTGGTTTACAAATGTAGACACCACCAAGAGTTTTACCATACCCCGAGGCAGTGAAGACCGTTTGGTATTAAATTATGACCAAAGGATTCCTGAATTTAATCAACGAGACAATTGGAAGACCTTAAATGGTTTTTTTTCAAGCAATAAAAAATTAAAATTTCAATTTTTTAAAGACACCGAAGACCCCTACTACAATCAGATTTTTTATGTTCCGATTGTGAATTTCAACCTATACGATGGTGTAACACCCGGTCTTAGACTTTACAACAAAACCTTTTTGGAAAGGCCTTTCCAGTATGATATATCCCCAACATACTCCTTCTTGGAAAAAACCATGGTGGGAAAAGCAGGGTTACGCTACCGTAAGTACCATAATAAAACTGGCCTATTTGTCTCCAACTATTCATTTTCGGGCTCCACCTCCCACTTTCAAGTAAACTCGAGGGTTTCCACACTTACACCAGCAGTTAGTTTTGGTTGGCGTCCAAACGACCTGCTTTCCAACCGTAGACAATATTTAATGTTTAGGTATAGAAGTGTGTTTAGGGGAGTTGATGATAATTTGGTAGGCGAATTGGATACCGATCCCGATTATAGTGTAATGAACGTACGGTTTACCGATGTGGACAATAACATCTTAAACTATTCCTCCTGGTACATAGATGCACAACATTCCAGCGATTTTACCAAAATTGCTTTTGAATGGGATTACAGAAAACTGTTTCAAAGCAACAGACAATTGAACCTCCGCTTTTATGCAGGTAAGTTTTTAAGAAACAAGACTGAATCAGACTTTTTTAGCTTTGCTTTGGATAGGCCAACAGATTACATGTTTGACCTTGCTTATTTGGGTAGATCTGAAGATTCAGGCATATACAGTCAACAAGTAATTATTGCCGAAGGTGGGTTTAAATCAAAACTGGAAAATCCATTTGCCAACGATTGGATTGCCACCACCAACGCAAGCACCAACATTTGGAGATGGGTAGAAGCTTATGGCGACCTTGGCTTTTTAAAAAATAAAGGTAACAGTGCACGTTTTGTCTACGACTCCGGGATACGTTTAAATTTGGTGACCGATTATTTCGAGTTGTACTTCCCGGTATACTCCAACAGAGGCTGGGAAATTGCCGATAACAACTATGGACAACGCATTCGTTTTATAGTTACCATAAGCCCTAGGACCTTAATTGGGCTATTCACCAGAAAGTGGTTTTAATTATTGAATTCATAATTTGAAGCCGTTTAATAAAGAGTAAATTGCAATATGTTTATTTTTAATTGATAATTTTTACTTTTTATTCATTTTATTAACAGCACTACTTATTGCAATTTTGATGGATATTTAGTAATTTCGCAGAAATCTTCAACAATCCATGAAACCTAATCCTAGTACAAGTAACGATATTTCTTTTGACGACTTTAAATCTCAAATTCTTCAAGATTATGAGACTGCCGTCACCAGCAGGGAATGTAGCTTAATGGGACGCAGAGAAGTCCTTTCGGGAAAAGCTAAATTTGGTATTTTCGGTGATGGAAAGGAGCTTCCCCAATTGGCTATGGCAAGGGCATTTCAAGATGGTGATTTTAGGAGTGGGTATTACCGAGATCAAACCTTTATGATGGCTTTGGGCCACTTGACCCCAAAAGCCTTTTTTCATGGACTTTATGCCACTACCGACTTGAAAAAGGAGCCCATGAGTGCCGGAAGGCAAATGGGCGGACATTTTGCGACCCACAGCTTAAACGAGGATGGTACATGGAAAAACCTTACCGAACAAAAAAATAGTAGTGCCGACATCTCCTGTACAGCAGGTCAGATGCCTAGGTTGCTCGGACTTGCACAAGCATCCAAAATATATAGACATGTCGATGGAATTGATCAAACCAATTTTTCCAATAATGGAAATGAAGTAGCTTGGGGAACCATTGGGAACGCCAGTACCAGTGAAGGGCACTTTTTCGAGACCTTAAATGCCGCGGGAGTTATGCAAGTCCCCATGGTGATCAGTATTTGGGATGATGAATATGGTATTTCCGTACCATCTGAATATCACACCACCAAAGGTAACATATCCAACGCCCTAAGTGGATTGCAAAGAGATGAAGAACACGAAGGTTTTGAAATTTTAAAAGTAAAGGGATGGGATTATACAGCACTTATCCACGCTTTTGAAAATGCTTCGGACATAGCTAGGGAAGAGCACGTTCCCGTGCTAATCCATGTTACGGAACTGACCCAGCCTCAAGGACATTCTACATCTGGATCCCATGAAAGATATAAGTCTTCCGAGCGTTTGGATTGGGAACGTGAACACGATTGCAACAAGCAGTTTAGAGAGTGGATCATTGAAAACGGCATAAGTACCGAAGAAGATCTTAAAAAAGTGGAACGTGAAATAAAACACAAGGTCCGCGCTGCCAAAAAAGAGGCTTGGTCCGAGTTTTTAAAGCCACAATTGGAAGCTAAAAAACAATTGGTGCAATTGCTCGAAAAAGTTGCAAACCAAAGTCCGAATCGCGCATTTATAAATAAGATAAAGAACGATTTGATTGCCATTGAAGAGCCTTTGAAAAAGGATTTGGCCTCCAAGTCAAGGAAAGCGCTTCGCTACCTTTTGGGAGAATCTACTCCAGAGAAAAAGCAACTTCAACAATGGGTGGATAACTTCATCACAACCAACGAATATCAATATGGATCGCACCTCTACAACGAAGTAGGCAATAAGGCAACAAAAATCCAGTCTATACTTCCCTCCTACGCCGATAATGCCGAAGAAGTTGATGGAAGGGTTATCTTGAGGGACAATTTTGATGCCTTGTTCAGTAAATACCCCGAAGCTTTGGTTTTTGGTGAAGACACCGGGAATATCGGAGATGTTAATCAAGGACTCGAAGGTCTTCAAAAAAAGTATGGTGAGTTAAGGGTTTCGGACACAGGAATACGCGAAACTTCGATTATTGGACAAGGAATTGGAATGGCCCTTCGTGGATTACGTCCAATAGCCGAAATACAGTATTTGGATTACATCCTGTATGCAATTCAAACATTGAGTGATGATTTGGCCACTCTTATGTACCGAACTGTTGGAAAACAAAAAGCACCACTAATCGTGCGCACACGGGGGCACCGTTTGGAAGGAATATGGCATTCTGGGTCGCCTATGGGCGGATTGGTTCATTTACTTCGAGGAATGTATGTGTTGGCCCCAAGAAATATGACCCAAGCAGCAGGCTTTTACAATACGCTTATGAAAAGTGATGAACCTGCTTTGGTAATAGAAAGTCTAAATGGATACCGTTTAAAGGAAAAAATGCCGTCCAATCTAGGGGATTTCTTTACACCAATCGGCGAAGTGGAAACACTCAAAGAAGGAACGGACATTACGCTGTTATCCTACGGGTCTACGCTCAGAATTGTTGAAAAAGTAGCACAGGACCTTTTGGAAGTCGGTATAGACGCAGAAGTAATCGATGCGCAGTCACTGCTTCCGTTCGATTTAAATCATGATGTCGTTAAAAGTCTGGAAAAAACGAATCGCTTCTTAGTAATCGATGAAGATGTTCCTGGAGGATGTTCCGCATACTTAATGCAAGAAGTGGTTGAAAAACAAGGTGGCTACAAATTTTTGGATAGTGCTCCACAAACATTGTCCGCTAAGGCCCACCGCCCAGCTTATGCTTCGGATGGCGATTATTTTTCCAAACCGAACTCAGAAGATATTTTTGAAAAAGTTTACCAAATCATGCACGAATCCGATCCAAAATCGTATCCAACATTAAGGTAGTGTTTTGATGTACATCAATTCAAAAAAGACCACTTTTCGTCAATTAATGTTACATTTTTAAAAGTTAATTTATATTTTCACGTGGACTAAATTTTCCCCACATGAAAAACAACACACTAGTGCACCTTGGGCTTGCAATTTTAAGAATTGTACCATCTGCATTTATGCTCACCCACGGTTACCCTAAACTAATGAAACTTATAAATGGGAATACCGAATTTGCCGACCCCTTTGGCATTGGTCAAGCTCCATCCTTATTTTTGGCCGTTGTAGGTGAGTTTATTTGTCCTCTTTTAATGATAATTGGCTTTAAAACCCGTTGGGCCGCCATACCTACAGCCATTACAATGTTTGTTGCCGGGTTTATTGCGCATGCTGGAGATTCGTTCGGAACAAAGGAAAAGGCATTGCTGTTCCTGGTAGTATTTGTGGTTATCATGCTGTTGGGTCCAGGTAAATACAGTGTGGATAAAAGGTAATACTATATAATTTCGGAAAGGAGTTCTTTCAGCAAATCGGCTTGGGCCATATTGTTGGCCCCCACCCCTTTACTCTTTAAATCCAATGTTCTAAGACTGGATATGACACTGCTCACTCGTTTCATAGGATAGTTTTTGGCCGCTACCACATACTCGTTCACAAAATAGGGGTTTACCCCCAACACCTTGGCCACATTGCCCGGAGAATGATCCTTAAGTCCATGGTACTGCAACAACTGTGTAAAAAAGGTGTTCAACAGGGTTATTGTTACGACAAACGGATTGTCCTTGGGGTTTTGGGCAAAATAATCAATTATTCGAGATGCTTTTTTTACGTTACGTTCTCCAATAGCCTTTTTCAACTCAAAATTGTTAAAATCCTTGCTGATACCGATGTGCTCTTCGATCAACTCAGGTGTAATTTCGGTAGTATACGGCACTATCAGTGTCAATTTATCCAACTCATTGCTAATTTTACTTAAATCGGTTCCCAAATACTCCACCAGCATTATACAAGATTTTGGTGATATCTTATATTTTTTACTAGCCAAGGTCCTTCGAATCCAATCAGCTACTTGATTATCGTAGAGTTTTTTACTTTCAAAAAGCTCACCACTCTTTTTAATGGTTTTATAGAGCTTCTTGCGTTTATCCAATTTTTTATACTTGTAGCAAAGTACCAAAATCGTGGTGGGCTGAGGATTCTCCGCGTACGGAACAAAGTTTTCGATGGTTCTGGACAAATGCTGTGCTTCTTTTACAATAACAACTTGATACTGAGACATCATGGGAAACCTCTTGGCATTGGAAACTACTTCATCAACAGAAGTATCTTTACCATATAGCACCATTTGGTTAAAACCTTTTTCCTCTTCGGTGAGCACGTTTTCTGCGATGTATTTGGAAATACGGTCAATATAATAGGGCTCCTCTCCCATTAAAAAATAAATGGGTTTTGGATTTCCCTTGTTAATTTCCGTTACAATCTCTTTTACTTTGTCCATTCAAAATATTTCACCAGTTTTGTCCAATGCAAGATTTGAACTTTCCACCATATTCATTTCGAATCAAAAATAGCCAAAATAGGCAGTACATTTTTGATGGGCTACGTAAAAAATTTGTGGTGCTCCAACCCGAGGAATGGGTCCGCCAGCATGTGCTTCGTTATTTGGTGTTCACAAAAAATTACCCAAAGAGCCTTATCAATGTGGAAAGGCAGTTGATGGTGAACAAATTAAAGAAACGCTACGATGTGGTTGTATTTAATCCCGATGGTTCCATTTATCTTCTGATTGAGTGCAAGGCCCCTAAGGTAAATATTACACAGGATACATTTGATCAAATCGCGAGGTACAACTACGAATTAAGGGCCGAGTTCTTGATGGTGACCAATGGGCAGGACCATTATTACTGTGAAATGGACCACGAGAATGAAAAGTACAGGTTTTTGAAGGATATTCCTGATTTTAGCCGTTAATTTGCCTCCGTTTTGAAAATCGCCGTAGTCATACTCAATTGGAATGGGGAAGCTTTGCTCAAGAGGTTCCTGCCTTCCGTTATGGAGTATTCGCAAGGAGCGGACATTTATGTGGTTGACAATGCAAGTACCGATGGGTCTGTGGATTTTTTAAAACAACACTATCCCGCAATTGGTATTGTCCAGAACATATCGAACGGAGGGTTTGCCAAAGGATATAACGATGGCCTCAAACATATTGAAGCTGATGTATACTGTCTTTTAAATTCCGATGTGGAGGTAACACCCAATTGGCTGGAACCCATCCAAAATACCTTTGATACATTGCCTGAAGCCTCCATTATCCAACCCAAAATATTGGACCTTAATCAAAAAGATCATTTTGAATATGCTGGTGCCGCAGGGGGATTTATTGATATGTTCGGGTATCCCTTTTGTCGGGGGAGAATCTTTCAGACCATTGAAAAGGACGAAGGACAATACAACGATATCAAAGAGGTGTTTTGGGCCACGGGAGCGTGTATGTTCATTAAAAGTGATGTTTTTAAAGAACTGGAAGGCTTTGATGAGGACTATTTTGCCCATCAGGAAGAAATTGACCTGTGCTGGCGAGCAAAAAATGCCAAGCACAAAGTCTATTATGTTGGTCACAGCCAAGTATATCATTTGGGAGGTAGCACGCTATCCAACATGAACCCGAAGAAAACTTTTCTCAACTTTAGGAACTCCCTCTACTCCATCACAAAAAATCTTCCGAGAAAAAAAGCAATGCCTTTGGTGCTCGCACGTCTACTTTTCGATGGCATTGCTGCTTTACGATTCGTTTTCCAATTTAAATTCGATCACTGTTTCGCGATTTTAAGGGCGCATCTCAGTTTTTATGGTAACTTTATAAAAATGTATAAAAAACGCGAAAAAGCTAATTTTGTATTAAAATATTATGTTGCGACATCCATAGTATGGTCTTACTTCGTACATCAAGTAGATAATTTTAACATTTTAGTAAAAGATTAACGAAGCCGAAATATAGGAACCTTGCTTTTTATCTAATTTTGGTGTAGTTTTTTAACAATTGATAAATCTAACAATCCTTAAATTATACTCTGAACTATGAAAAAAGTTTTTCTAGGAACATTGGCAATGACAGTCCTTTTATCTTCTTGCGTATCGCAGAAGAAATATGCCGAACTGGAAGCCCAACACAAAGAAACACAAGACCTATTGAACTCTGCAACCGTTAAATTGAACGATTGCTTGGAAGAAAAAGCAACTGCAGATTCTAGGTTAAAAACTCTCGAAGACCAAAACGCATTCCTTAAAGCGAACAACCAAGAGCTCATCAACAATATGGGCAACTTGACAACGCTAACTACCAAAGGTGCTGAAAACCTTGAAAAATCATTGGAAAGTCTTCAGGAAAAAGACCTCACCATCAGAAAATTGCAAAACGCCGTAACACGCAGGGACTCTGTTAACCTTGCTTTGGTACAGAGCTTGAAAGGTGTTTTGGGCAACTTGGATGATGAAGATATCGAAATCAGCGTTGAGAAAGGTGTTGTGTTCGTATCCATTTCCGATAAGTTATTGTTTAGAAGCGGAAGCTATAACGTAACAAGTGCAGCTAAAGAGGTACTTGGCAAAGTAGCCAAAGTGGTGAACAATAAGCCTGACTTTGAATTTATGGTAGAGGGACATACCGATAATGTACCTTACAGAAGCGGCGTTCTATTGGACAACTGGGACCTAAGTGCTAAAAGAGCAACATCTGTTGTAAGGATTCTACAAAACGATTTTGGTGTAGACCCTGCTAGAATGACAGCTGCTGGACGTAGTTACTACGTGCCGCTTGTTAGCAACGATACATCTGCCGATAGAGCTAAAAACAGAAGAACAAGAATTGTTGTACTTCCAAAAATCGATCAGTTCTACAACATGATTGAAGAAGGAATGAAAGATCCTGCCATTGGTGGTACAGGTAAATAAGAACTAAGCATCAGCTTGGAAAGAGTAGAAAAGCGGCCAAATGGCCGCTTTTTTTTATTTAGTATATATCAAGGCTTCCCTTACCTTCCCGAATTACTTCGGGTTCGTCTCCAGAGAGGTCTATTACAGTGGAAGCAACATTATCCCCATACCCGCCATCAATCACAATATCTACAAGGTTTTGCCACTTTTCGAAAATCAATTCTGGATCTGTAGTGTATTCCAGCACATCATCATCATCACGAATGGATGTGGACACAATGGGATTTCCCAACTCAGATACCAAAGCTCTTGCGATTGCATTGTCGGGCACACGAATACCAACTGTCTTTTTCTTTTTAAAGTCCTTCGGAAGATTGTTATTACCTGGCAGAATAAATGTATAAGGCCCTGGAAGAGTCCTTTTGAGTATTTTAAAAGTGGGGCCATCTATTTGTCGAACATAATCCGATAGATTACTTAAATCTGCACAGATAAAGGACCAATTGGCCTTTTCCAGTTTAACTCCTTTTATACGGGCAATTCGTTGCAAAGCCTTAGAATTGGTGATGTCACACCCCAATCCATAAACCGTATCTGTTGGGTATATCACAAGACCTCCCTTCCTAAGCACATCCACAACCTTTTGAACCTGCTTTGGGTTCGGGTTTTCTTCATAAAGTTTTATAAGCTCTGCCATTGGTCTAAAAATATCCCTGTTTAAAAAGAATCAATAACAAAGATACTACTTATTCCAGCTAAACATACAGGGCTCCCCAGTGTGAAAAAATCATTAATCAGCCTATCACTCGGAACTTCCATAAATGGAAAAGGGCTATTCATCAATCCATAAGGGTGGTTGGTTGATTTTGGCCATGGGCAATCGGATAAATATCCCAACTTTAATCAAAAGTTTCATTCTTATGAGGTTAAAAACAATCATCTTCCTACTAATAGGTTGCGGATTTCTAATACATTTTACAAGCTGTAATGTCCCTAATAATAGAGAACACAATCAATTTAATGCCAAGGACACTTTTTTTCAATTGGACAGTTTATTGACTCAAATAAACAGTTTGGATACAAGGGATTGTAAAAACCTAGATGCGATAGTGACCCTTAACGAAAAAATGCGTGGAATAGTTGAAGGGATACGTTCCCCAAAAGAATTTGATGAATTGGTAAGGGCTTTTGATGCAGATAAACACAAGATTGGCTTTTTAGTATCTGAAGATGACTTATTTGGAGTTTTTTCATGGCAAACAAAAATGGATTGTTTGGGTCATGGCATCAAAAATATAGCGTTTTATAAATCCGACGATGAATTATTGGCCTCCTCACTTTACGGAAAACCGATGATTTATGATAAAATAACTTTGGAAAGGCTGAATCAAAACAAAACTATATACCTACTCCATAGCGGAGTATCAAAGCAAAATCAAATAGTCACAAAAGGTTATTCAATCACCAATGGGATTTTAGTTGAATCACAAATACCACTATCGGAGCAATCTTATAATGGTTACACCATAACTACAATGGAAAAAGAAACTGATTCCATACCCCCACAGTAATCCAGCATATGTAAAAACACGAAATTTTTATTCAATCACTTAATCTTTTCTGTAAAAACCAATATCATCCAATACAACTACTCCAAGTGAATCCTTGTCAAAAACCAAATGGATACTTTGTAGCTTGTTCAATTTGAGGCTGTCATTTTTTTTCATAAATGATGAAATAGGAACAAAACAGTTCTTCAATTGTACCTCAGAGTCTTCACCGATCATATCCTTGTCCAAGAATTTAAACTTGGTAAACTTGGTTTTGATTATTTTTGGAAGCTTGTTTGTTTCGGCCAACGCCACCGAAGCGGAATTTCCTAAACTGTCCTTGAGCACAATACTAAAATTAAAACCGGTTTTTGGCGCATCGGTTTTTTTATCCTCATCTTCAAGTTTTAATTCAGAGATATCTCCCATAGCCATAGAAAGCGCTAAGGTATCAGCTGCATCAAAATTCTTTAAGGTATCAGGCAATTGAATTTTATAAATGGGTATGGAGTCCCTATCAACATCCGAACCGTAGCTCCAGCCGAGCACTAAAGCATTATTCTGTTGACTTTCACCATCTCGAGATTCCAATTCTGTTTCTCGCCAGACCTTTAAATTTTTGGCCGACAGTTTTATTCCATTGGATGCACTGGTCACATCCAAATCACCCTCAAAATTTACCAGTACATTTTTGTAAATATCACTGTATTGGCTCCTATAATCTTCCTTGGGCAACCAATCGCTTACCAACTCCACGTTTTTGAACATCGGCTGGTAATCCTTGTTCCCTTTTAGAACCGCCTCTGCAAAAGCACTCACATAGACTTTAGCGGCTTGGCGCTGCTCCTCGCCAGAAACCAAAGGTTTAAGGTTAAGCAACCATTTCATGGGCGCACCAAAATCCGATCTTCCCCAAGTGGAGTTAAACTGACCGTGATTGGCATGGTTCATATACAAACCGGCTTTGAATCCATCAAAATCTTCTGAAAATTTAAGACGGTGATAAGGGCGCATGCCCCAAAAACTGGTCTCGTCCGAGTCATAAGCCCCTTGAATGGACAAATAATTAATGTCTTCTAGACTAATTTCCCGATTATATCTATAATCCGTTGGAGCTATTGTAATGACGCCTTTGATCCCAAAATCAAAATCGAACTTTTCATTACCATTGTCCGGAAATCTATCCAACGTATTAAAGGCTGCGGCGATGGATACTGCCTCTCCTCCTCTCGAATGCCCCACAAGAACAATATGGTTCAAATCCACTTTTGCATTCAAATCAGAACTACTGTCTTGATTCCATTTTTCCCATTGTTCTAAATGTTTCAACAATAGCCATCCGCGAGTAGGCATTTCCTTGCCCATAAAATCACCTGACCAATGTCCATTTATAAAATTTTCATCCACAGAGACTCCTATAATTCCCCTACTGGCCAAAAGTTCGCCTAGATAGCCATACCCCCCATCCGAATAATCGAGCATGCTATGGTTACCGTGTAACATCATTACCATAGGAAAAGGGCCATCGCCCTTCGGCATATAAACACGGGCGTTCAATGGAAAACTATCCACACCAAATCCCCAATATTTTTCTCTCCATTTCTTCTTTTTGCCTTTCCATTCGGGAAGCAATAGAGATGCATCAACTGTTGGTGTTTTCATTTTGACACCTTCAGCATATTCAGGTCGTTTTTCGTCCGTACCACTGCCATAAGTAAAGACATCTACCTCAAAGTTTCCTTTTGATGATGGATCTTCAATACCCATTTCACTCAGCATGGTCATATCTGGAGTTTCTTCTACCGATGATTCATCCACATAAGGATCACCATCCAAGGAATTGAATCCATAAAATCCCAACACCACTAAAACAACACTTAAAACAACAAGTGTAGCCCCTGTTTTTGCTTTTTTCTTTTTAACGATCTGCCAAAGACCTAAAGTCAAAAACACCATACAGATAAAGCCAAAAAGCGCCAATCCATAAAATAGAATAGAAGGCCATCTAAACGCATACATCCGCATGATGTACAAGGCTAAAAAACCACCCAAAACAGTTGTGACAAGAGGTAGTGGTATTTTCCTTACCAAAGGCGCAAGCCAAGTCAATAGTATTTTTAATAAGATCAGCAATACAATGCCTATAAGGATTCCTGCCAACATAGTTACCCAAGCTGGGTAGCCAATGGCATAATGATAGCCAGCAACTCCAAAAAGGATAACAACAAGAATGGCAACTGCAAGAAATACAGGTTTAAAAAAAAGATTTTTCATAGAGGGAGGTTGGTTGGTTTGGTATATTAATTCAAAATAATAGCCTTGAAATTAAGCATTTTTACCTACCCGAACAGACTCTTAATAATTATTTAGAAAATCTCCAATCAAAAGTCCGTGTAATTATCAGAAAGAGAAAATGTGGTTTAGGCACCATCCAAAACTTCAAGTTTGGCAAAACGTAGCAACAATTTTTTAATGCCTCCTTGGTCAAAATGGATTTCAGCCTTTCTATCGTTCCCTGCACCTTCAATGTTCAGTATTTTTCCTCTTCCAAAGCGGGTGTGGTTAACCCGCGCGCCCGTCACCAAACCTGGGTCTAAATCCATAGGATTTGTAGGAGCAGATATTTCAGGTTTTAGCTTTCGTAATTTTCGCAACTGGTTTTCGTTAGGTTTCTGGGTGCTTGGTGGCGTACCATTTTGAGGCTTAATTTGTCGAAGCTTGCTTTTGTCCACCTCGCCAAAAATGTCCTTGTTGATCATGGATTTATAACGATAGCCATCGTTTACAGGAGTTAAGTTTTCCACATACTGCTCTTCTATCTCTTCCAAAAATCGACTGGGTTCAGCATCAATCAATTTACCCCATCGATAACGGTTTTGGGTATAGGTGAGAAATGCTTGCTTTTCAGCACGGGTAAGGGCTACGTAGAATAATCTTCGCTCTTCTTCCAGTTCGCTTCGGGTGTTCATGCTCATTGCGGAAGGGAACAAATCCTCTTCCATCCCAACAATATAAACATATGGGAATTCCAGTCCTTTGGCCAAGTGGATGGTCATAAGGGCAACTCGGTCGTCATCTCCTATATCCTTATCCATATCAGTGGCAAGGGCTACATCTTCCAAAAATTCGGTCAGACTTCCAGTGGCATCAGCTATTTCCTTTTGTCCCTCTACAAAATCCTTGATACCGTTTAAAAGTTCTTCTATGTTTTCCATCTTGGCAATACCCTCTGGAGTACCGTCTTTTTTGAACTCTAACAGTAGCCCTGTTTTTTTGGCAACATGTTCTGCCAAGGTAAACGCATCCGAACCTTCATTCATAATCTGAAAACTCTTGATCATCGTAACGAAATCAGTCAACTTGCGCTGTGTCCCCGCATTAATGTTCAAGTTGAGCTTCTGCAAATTGTCCAATACCTCATAAATGGAACGTCCATAATGATTGGCAGCGACCACAAGCTTATCCACAGTGGTTTGCCCTATTCCTCTAGTTGGAAAATTAATGACTCGTTTTAGCGCCTCCTCATCTTTTGGGTTGATGATAAGCCTAAGATAGGCCAACACATCCTTGATTTCTTTGCGTTGATAAAAAGATAAACCTCCGTAAATCCGATACGGAATATCACGTTTACGAAGCGCATCCTCTATGGCCCTAGATTGTGAATTAGTTCGATACAACACGGCAAAATCACCGTTTTGCATTTGCTGTTGCATCTTGTTCTCAAAAATGGAGCCTGCCACATAACGCCCTTCCTCTGCATCGGTAACACTGCGGTGTATTTTTATAAGGCCGCCATCATCGTTGGAGGTCCAAACATTCTTCTCCAGCTGGTTTTTATTGTTCGCTATGATAGAATTGGCTGCACTTACTATGTTCTTGGTAGAACGATAGTTCTGCTCCAAACGGTACATGGCCACATCATCATAATCCTTTTGAAAATTCAAGATATTACTAATGTTAGCTCCTCGGAAGGAATAGATACTCTGTGCATCATCCCCTACCACACAAATATTCTGGTATCGGTCAGAAAGTGCTTTCACGATCAAATATTGTGAATGGTTGGTATCCTGGTACTCATCCACCAAAATGTATCTAAATCGGTCCTGATACTTCATCAAAACTTCAGGAAAACGGGTCAGCAACTCATTGGTTCGTAACAAAAGATCATCAAAATCCATGGCGCCCGCTTTAAAGCATCGATCTACATAATTCTGATAAATCTCTCCCAACCTTGGACGTTTGGCCATGGCATCAGCTTCCATCAATTCAGGATTTTGGAAATACGCCTTGACGGTAATCAAACTGTTTTTATAGGATGAAATCCGGTTCTGTACCTGCTTGTACTTGTAAATATCCTTATCCAGCCCCATTTCTTTGATGATGGAAGCAATCAAACGCTGGGAATCCTGCGTATCGTAAATGGTAAAATTGCTGGGATACCCCAATTTATCACCATCAAAACGAAGTAATTTGGCAAAAACGGAATGGAACGTTCCCATCCAAAGATTTTTGGCTTCAGAATCCCCAACAATAGTGGCGATTCTTTTCTTCATCTCACGTGCCGCTTTATTGGTAAACGTAAGGGCCAAAATATTAAAGGAGTCTACCCCTTGCTCCATTAAATGGGCTATTCGGTAAGTTAGCACCCTGGTTTTACCGGAACCCGCACCAGCAATCACCATTAAAGGTCCATCCTTATGCAGTACCGGAGCACGCTGCGCATCATTCAACTCATCTATAAAATTACTCAAGGGCGAAGCTTTTTTAAAGTAGGTGTGAAATTAGCCAATATTGACCTTTTGCTAAAATCAAGCTATAAATATTTATAAACACTGTTCTCGCATTTAAGTTGTTTTTTGAATATATTTAGACACTCAATTAATATTGCTGATGAATTTTTACTCTTTACCCCTACTTCTTTTACTTTTTATGTCATTTTCCGGAATTTCCCAAAAAACCAAAACAGGCCCCATTATAGAAAATTATGGAGCTGTTTGGGAGATAGACAATCCAGACTTCAAAACTGACACTTCACAAGAATTCAAGGTCGTTTTTGATGTAAAGGATGGCCCAGAATCCGATACGGAAATCAATAGAAACCTGAATACAGTTGCACGTTTTTTAAATATGCACGCGCAAAGCGGGGTTCCCTCCTCTCAAATTAAGGTTGCACTTATTGTTCACGGAACTGCTGCAAGGAATTTGTTAAATGACGAAGCATTCCAAAAAAGATACAAGGTAAACAACCCTAACCGTGAACTTGTAGAAAATTTATTGGAAGCCGATGTAGAAGTTATTATGTGCGGACAATCTTCCAAAACAAGGAACCTTCCAAAGGAAGATTTAATTCCCGGAGTTAAGATTGCCTTATCCGCAATGACTGCCAATATCCAATTACAAAACCAAGGATACCGTCCAATTAAATTATAAACCAACACATTATTATGAAGAAGTTTTTAGCACTTGCACTTTGTATTGCAAGCTTGTCCATGTATGCCCAAGACCATGGGCTCGAAAAGGATATCGCCGAAGTCGAGTCCAAAGTAATTGAATGGCGCCGTGATATACACCAAAATCCCGAATTAAGTAACAGGGAGTTTAAAACGGCCGAAAAAATAGCCGCTCATTTAAAATCTTTAGGGATTGAGGTACAAACTGGTGTTGCGCACACGGGTGTGGTTGGACTTTTAAAGGGTGACCATCCCGGAAAAGTCGTAGCCCTTAGAGCTGATATAGATGCACTGCCCGTTACCGAAAGGAACGACCTTCCTTTTAAATCTGAAGTCAAATCCGAATATTTAGGCCAAGAAGTTGGTGTTATGCACGCTTGTGGACACGATACCCATATTGCCATTATGATGGGAACTGCAGAGGTTTTGGCCAAAAACAAGGACAAAATCCATGGAACCGTAAAATTTATATTCCAACCTGCTGAAGAAGGAGCACCTCCAGGAGAACAAGGTGGTGCCGAGCTCATGGTGAAAGAGGGTGTCCTGGAAAATCCAAAAGTGGATGCTATTTATGGACTTCACATTGGTTCTTACCTTCCTGTTGGGCACATTGCCTACAAACCAGGTGGAGCATTGGCCGCAGCACAAAGGTTTGTGGTTAAAATTAAAGGAAAACAATCTCACGGTTCACAACCATGGGGCGGTATTGACCCAATTTATGTAGCTTCTAAAATTGTAGATGGTTACCAATCCATCATCAGCCGTGAATTGGAATTGACCAAGGAAGCTGCTGTAATCACTGTTGGAAAAATAAGTGGAGGAGTTCGTAACAACATTATTCCAGAAAGCGCGGAATTGGTTGGGACAATCCGTACTTTGGATTACGATATGCAAAAACAGGTTAACGACAGAATGAAAGAAATGGCAGAAAACATTGCCAAAGCCTATCGCGCCGAAGCTACTGTGGAAATTGCCAAAGGAGTGCCGATTACCTATAACGACGCTGACCTGACCGCAGCATCGCTCCCAAGCCTTCAAAAAATGGCAGGGGCCGAAAATGTTCATTTGATCAAAGCTATCACCGGAGCCGAAGATTTCTCCTTTTACCAAGAAAAAATACCTGGTTTCTTTTACATTTTAGGAGGAAAAGACCCCAATGCTGGGCCCGATGAGCATTTCCCACATCACACGCCCGACTTTAAAATTGATGATAGTGGCTTGCAATTAGGCGTGAAAACTATGACAGAAATTGCACTGGATTATTTGGATAGAAGTAAATAATCCTTCATTTCAAAAATTGACACCTACAGCCTCAATATCTTCCAACATTTGGAAATTGGATATTGGGGCTTGATATTTGTAGTTACTACTTCAAATTATACAAATGGAAGCATTCCTTGATTTTCTGGCCAATATCCAATGGTGGGTGTGGATATTTATTTTCCTGCTCTTAGTTGCCATTCGTGATATCTTTTTCCAAAAAGCACACACCATTAGCCATAATTACCCTGTAATTGGGCACTTGCGCTACTGGTTGGAGAGCATTGGCCCTGAAATGCGCCAGTATTTTGTAGCCAATAACCGGGAAGAACTTCCTTTTAACCGTATTGAACGGAGCTGGATATATGCTTCGGCTAAAAAGGAGAACAACTATGAGGGCTTCGGAACCGACAGGGACATCTACAAACATCAGCATATATTCATCAAAAATGCGATGATTGGATTTCAGGTTCCTGAGAATCATCCGAACAAAAAAAACACCCATTTTTTACCCTGCGCTAAAGTGATGGGAGCTTACAACAAACGCAAGAAACCTTATCGTCCCGCCTCTATCATCAATGTTTCGGCCATGAGCTTTGGCTCTTTATCGGCTGCCGCCATAGAATCATTGAACAAAGGAGTGGAAAAATGCGGAGCCTATCATAATACAGGTGAAGGCGGATTATCTCCCTACCACAAACAAGGTGGTGATGTTATTTTTCATTTTGGAACCGGTTATTTTGGCGTTCGTTCTAGAGATGGTGGATTCTCGATGGATAAATTAAAGGTTTTGGTGGATGAGAATCCCTGTATCAAAGCAATCGAAATAAAACTCTCGCAAGGGGCAAAACCCGGAAAGGGCGGCGTGCTCCCAGGTTCAAAAATAACACCTGAACTTGCAGAAATACGTGGTGTTGAAGTGGGCAAAGATGTCATCTCCCCCCCTACCCACAAAGCTTTTTCCACAATTTCTGAACTTATGGATTTTATTGAATCCATTGCGGAAGAAACAGGACTGCCCGTGGGCATTAAAGGCGCCATAGGAAAAGTTGAACAATGGATGGAATTGGCCGATTTAATGAAAAAGACGGGGAAAGGCCCGGATTTCATCACCATTGATGGTGGTGAGGGTGGAACGGGTGCGGCGCCTCCAAGTTTTGCCGACCATGTTTCGCTGCCTTGGACCTATGGTTTTTCAAAAGTTTACAGTCTATTCAAGGAACGTGAACTTACGGAGCGGATTGTCTTTATCGGCAGCGGAAAACTGGGCTTCCCGGGAAAAGCTGCGATGGCATTTGCCATGGGGGCCGATTGCATCAATGTGGCCCGGGAAGCTATGATGAGCATCGGTTGCATCCAAGCACAGGTTTGTCACACCAACCGTTGTCCTGCTGGTGTCGCCACCCAAAGTAAATGGCGGCAAAATGGTATTAATGTGCCTTTAAAATCGGATAGATTAGCACAATACTTTAACACATTTAAAAAAGAGTTTTTAGAAATCACGCACGCTGCCGGTTACGAGCATCCCTGTCAATTTAATATGGATGATGTGCAAGTAAACGTAGATGATGATTATCTTAGCAGCGATTTAAAATCCGTATATGGGTATCAAAAAGAAAAAGTAAAGTTTGATTCCATGCAGCAACTTTTTGATTGTGAACACCTCGGCGGAAAAAAAGTATTGGAAAAAACATTATAATTTAGACCCAAATATTTGAATAACCAATGGTACTACTTATGAAAAGATATTTACCCCTTTTTCTCCTTCTAGCGATTACGACAAGTACTTTTTCCCAACGAAAAAGCGAACTTTTTGCTGAAATTGATACATTAAAAACTAGAATTTCCGAAGTGGAACAGGAGCTGGCCAAGGCAAAACGAGAAATATCATCCAGCAGTGCGGAAGCAGAAACTTTAAAAGCGGAAAATATAAGCCTGCGCGATGCCAACGCTACCCTTTTGGGCAACTTGAGCAACTTCTCGGAACTATCCAAACAAAACTCCGAAAACGTAGACCGAGCCATGGAAGCCTTGGCACGAAAGGAAAGGCAATTGAGCGGAATCAATGATATGATTTCCGCAAACGATTCCACTGCCATTGTTTCTTTGACGCGAATAAAACAAACTTTGGGTGAAAATGCCAAAGTTGGTGTTGAAGGTGGTATAGTTGTTATCAGCAATAGTTTAAGTGCACTTTTTGATTCGGATACTTCATCAGAATTGACCGAAGAAGGCAAAACGTGGTTAACGGGCGTAGCCAATGTAATCAAAACCAATCCTAATTTTAAAACGGAAGTTGAAGGTTTGAACATTACTGGAGAGTTTGGCCCTACATTCAACCAAGTGGCAGCTATAGCTTCAGAATTGGTGACTACTTTGGAAATCCCTGCGGAAAGCATTGCAATTTCGGCCAAGGATGGTAACTTCAAGGAAGGTGTCAATATCAAATTACGCCCTGATTACAAAGGTTTTTATGCCAAGGCCAAAGAAAGTGCCAAAGGGGGGCAATAACCTTTCACCCAAAATACTTTTTGAGGTTTTGATGCGTTCTTGGTAGTGTAAAATCAATAAAAACCTGACTACCTTATGAGTGGAGATCAAATCCTTCAGTTATTTGCTTATTTATTCCCAGCCGTTGTTACCGGAGCTGTCGCTTTCTATTTCTTTAGATTGCATACCCGAAACGAAGATGGCCGTAGACGATTTTTGCTGCACAAAGACTCCCAAAAGGACACTTTGCCCATCCGATTACAAGCATACGAGCGCATGGCGCTCTTCTTGGAACGTATTGCTTTGAACAGCCTTGTTGTGCGTGTTGCACCTACTGGAAAAAGTAAAAGCGACTATGAGAACTTGCTCATAAAACAGATTGAAACAGAATTTGAGCACAATTTATCGCAACAAATCTATATGTCGGATTCTTGTTGGAACATTATTAAAACTGCCAAAAACACCACGATTCAAATCATTCGTTCCGCTGGGATGAGCGAGACCGATTCTCCGGATAAACTTCGTGAAGATATTCTCAATCAGACCATGGAGAAAGAGTCTCCATCCAATGCAGCTTTGGCCTTTGTTAAGAAGGAAGTAAGCGACCTCTGGAAATAGTCTATTCCTGCCGTTCAGGTTCAATAGGGCTAGTTTCCTCGTTCTTGTTCTTGGCATACAAATAACCGCGTTTCCACCACAAAGTCATTCTTTCCTTGTTGAAAACCAATGAATTTGTGGTGAGAACCGTTGGCGTATAGTAGAAATTGATGATGGCATCCTTCTGGTTCGCCACCAACTTACCAATACGAATATTCTGATTCTCGATACGGTCCAACATAAAACCAAAAATGGTTGTGATAAGATCAAAAGGGTTTTTGGAAGACATTCGGTTTAGGTGATTCACCTCGGTGTGAAGCACAACCACATCAACTTCTGTAGCTCCTCGATTCAGCGCCTCCTCAATGGGAACTAGAGTTCCCAAGCCACCATCGGCATATTCGCATCCATTCTTCTTAACTAGACTCATAAACGGTGTGTAATTCGAGGAAATCCATATCCAGTCACAGAATTCATCATAGGTACAATCATTAATGGATTTGTATTCCACTTGATTCAAGGAAAGATTGGACACTGTAACCACCACATCCATTTTACCTTGCTTCAATTCATTGAACTCCTCCACGGTAATCGATCTACGAATCAGTTTTCTGAGGTTTTCGCTTTCTCCAAAGGTTTTTTTGCCCTTGATAAAGTTTTTGATCACATTCCAATGGTTGATGGCAATGGTCTCTACCCCGTGTTTCTTCTTGATAATGAAAGGGCAATTGTTGAAGATGCTATCTTGATTGACGTTTGAGTAAATATTTTTAATCTTATCCAATTTGTTCAATGCCAAATGGGAAATCAAAAGGCTTCCCGTGGAAGTCCCGACAAACAAATCGTAATCGTGCTCGGCCTCTTGAATTAAAAATTGGGCAACACCACCAGCAAAGGCACCCTTACTACCTCCTCCCGAAATGACCAATGCCCTCATTCACCTAAAGTTTTCTCCAAATATTGTTTTTCTTGCTGACTTAACAAAGGGTAAAGACTTTTAATGCGAGCGGTGTTCCCTTCAGATTGCAAAAAGGCATTTAATATTTCCCTGGCCGACTTTTTAAAATGCCATACATGGTGACTGCAGGATTCTACTAGGTTTTTAAGCACAGAATCGGTAAACCCCCCGATACTTTTTAAATATTGGAATGCAATCAAACGGGTTTCAAAATGATGCTCGGAACCAGTATAACCACTCAATTCATCAAAATACAAAGCCTTTGAGTCTCGATTATACTCAGGAGTTACCAATGCCAGCGTTAACCATAACAATCGAATGTTCTTGTTTGGAAACCCTGTAATTTCATCGGTTTCATTAAGGTATTTGCTCTTGTTTTGGGGAAAATCTGTCCATAAACGATACAAGGCAGCCTCTACGGTAGTATAGCTTTTATCTTTTAAAAGTCCTTCAACCGGCGTTTTAAGCACAGTGGGGATTTTGTTTTGGGACAAAATAACCGCCTGCCTTACTTTTAAGTCTTCGGATTTTATGATCTCACTCAAAAAGTCCACGGATAACTTATCTCCGTAATCCAAAACAAGGTTCTCTTTTAGTTGGCTTGATTTTAATTTTCTCCAATTACGCTTTAAGATGGCATCGGTGTTTTCGGGATGCTCTGCCATCTTACTTTTCAGCTCAAAATACTTATTAATGGATGAGCTCTTTTCTCTCAAAAACGAAATTACTCGATCATAAGGAAAATCAGGGTTTTGCAACCACAACTTCTCAAAAGCGTCGAGGTTGGTCTTCGAAACCTTTTCCAATTCCTCCATAAAATTGGGAATGATCACATTTTTAAAGGCATACTTGCTCAAGTATTGCTGCAGGCCTTGCTTAAAAACAGTTTCTCCCACGCTATCTTCTAGCATTACCAAAGCCCAGGCTCCTTTTTCATAGAAAGTCAAACTACCCGCTCCAGAATTTCGCAATGCTTCCCCCTGGTCATCTTCGGAAAAATTTTCTAGGGCTTCGGCCGTTTCCAATAATTGCCAATAGTAATAATCATCACCAAAAATGTCCTTTTCTGCCAAGTACGCATAAAAGGTCGCAAAACCCTCGTGCAGCCAATGGTGTTCGCTACTGGTTTCGGTTACTAAATTTCCAAACCATTGGTGTGCCATCTCGTGGGCGTTGATATTCACATAATTTTTATCTACAAAGGCTATGGAATCTATCACATATTGGTTGGAAAAAATAGTGCAAGTGGTGTTCTCCATTCCAGCATACAGAAAATCCTGAACGGGAACTTGTTTGTAGTTCTGCCATGGGTAAGCAACACCGATTTCATTCTCCAAAAAGTCAAAAATGTGTTTGGTGTACCGATACGTAGGTTCAGCTTTCAAACTGTCTTTTGGTTCATAATAGAGTTGGATAGGCACTCCAGAACTGGATTGAATATCCTTTTTATCAAAATCCCCGATGGCAAAACCTACAAGATAACTACTCATCGGCTTCTCCATATCAAACTGCCACAAATATCCTTTGGAATTGGGCAAGGTATCTTTTTTGATTAGCTTTCCGTTGGCAATTACGGTATAATCCTGTCTGAGAAGAATATCAACATCAAACTCCACCTTTTCAGTCATATCATCAAAACTGGGCAACCAATGACTCGTATATTTTCCCTGTCCTTGGGTCCAAACCTGTTCATTGTTTCTGACACCATCATCCCATCCTAAAAAATATACCGTTTGTTTTGGTTTGGAGACATAATTCAATTTTAAAGTATGACCATCACCCTTTTTCATCCTTTTTTTGATGGTTATTTTTCGACCATTGTAATCGTAGTCTATTTTTGCATCATCCAAAATAACTGATGAAAACTCAAGGTCTACGGCATCAAGGTAAACGAAACTTGCATCTTCAATTACCTCAAATTGATAGGTCACACTGCCATTTATACGATTTTCTGATGGTGTGGGCTCAATCAAAACATTGGCACGGACAAAGTCTACCTTATCCTGAACCTGGGCGGACAAGAACTGCACAAACAAGAAAAAAACAACAATGGGGCTCAGCTTCATACCATCATCTTATCAAAAGTCCTTCCAAATTACATATTTTAGTTCGATGAATCCCAATTTTCTACAAACTCCCATTGCATATCTTAAAGGTGTTGGCCCAAACAGGGCCGATGTCCTAAAAACAGAATTGGGCATTGAGACCTTTAGGGACCTACTACACCTCTTTCCCAATCGGTATTTGGACAGAACGAGTTATTACAAAATAAATCAACTGCAACCCAGCGGAGCCGATGTGCAAATAGTGGGGAAAATTGTCCATATAAAAACGGTGGAACAAAAAAGGGGAAAGCGTTTGGTGGCCTCTTTTGTGGATGAAACGGGGCAAATGGACCTGGTTTGGTTCCGTGGACATAAGTGGATCAAGGAGAATTTAAAACTCAACGAGCCCTATGTTGTTTTTGGTAAGGTGAACAAATACGGAAGTACTTTCTCCATGCCCCACCCCGAAATGGAGACCGTACAAAAACACCAACAGGGATTAAAAATGGTAATGCAACCTATCTATCCCTCTACTGAGAAGCTAAGCAATAAGGGAATCACCAATCGAGTCATCAGTAAAATGATGCAACAGTTGTTTTTGGAGTGCAAGGGGCAGTTTCCAGAATCCTTATCTCAAAGTATTTTGGAAGAACTAAAATTGATTTCGAAGAGCTCCGCTCTTTTCAATATCCACTTTCCGAAGAATCAGGAATTATTGGCTAAGGCACAATTTCGATTAAAGTTTGAAGAATTGTTTTTCGTGCAATTGCGATTGATATCCCAAAATTTACAACGGAAGCAAAAGATAAAAGGGATGCCCTTTGAAGCGGTTGGTGAAAAGTTTACGGAATTCTTTGAAAACCATCTCCCATTTGAACTCACCAATGCCCAAAAACGGGTAATTAAGGAAATTCGGAACGATTTGGGTAGTAATGCCCAAATGAACCGATTGCTACAAGGCGATGTGGGCTCCGGAAAGACTATTGTAGCCTTAATGTGCATGCTGCTGGCCATTGACAATGGCTTCCAAACCTGTTTAATGGCACCTACCGAGATATTGGCGACCCAACATTACAATGGACTCAAGGAGCTTCTGGAAAATATGGATGTAAAAATTGCATTATTGACCGGTTCAACAAAAAAGTCCGAACGTACCTTGCTGCACAATCAATTGGAAAATGGCAATTTGAACATTTTGGTTGGCACTCATGCCGTGTTGGAAGACAAAGTACAGTTCCAAAATCTTGGTCTGGCCATTGTGGACGAACAACACCGATTTGGTGTAGCACAGCGCTCCAAGCTTTGGCACAAAAACCAAACGCCACCTCACATATTGGTAATGACGGCCACTCCGATTCCGAGAACATTAGCAATGAGCCTTTATGGCGATTTGGACATCTCGGTGATTGATGAGCTACCTCCTGGAAGAAAACCCATCAAAACGGTTCACCGATACGACAGTAATAGACTGAAGGTGTTCGGATTCATCAAAGATGAAATCAAAAAAGGCAGACAGATTTACATTGTCTATCCTCTGATTCAAGAGTCAGAAGCACTCGATTATAAGGATTTAATGGATGGTTACGAAAGCATTGTCCGTGATTTTCCGCAACCCGAATACCAAATTTCCATTGTACATGGTAAAATGAAACCCGCTGATAAGGATTACGAAATGGAACGCTTTGTGAAAGGCGAAACACAGATTATGATAGCTACCACGGTAATCGAGGTAGGTGTGAACGTGCCCAACGCCTCCGTAATGATTATTGAAAGTGCAGAACGATTTGGATTGTCTCAATTGCACCAGCTACGCGGTCGCGTAGGCCGAGGTGCGGAACAGAGCTTCTGTATTCTGATGACAAGTCATAAACTATCCGAAGATGCCAAAACCCGTCTACAAACCATGGTCAGCACCAATGATGGTTTCGAAATTGCAGAGGTTGACCTTAAACTTAGGGGCCCTGGTGATTTGATGGGCACCCAACAGAGTGGGATGCTGAATCTTAAGATTGCAGATATTGTCAAGGACAATCAAATCCTGAAAACAGCCCGTTATTACGCCATTCAATTGCTCAAACAAGACCCAAGGCTCGAAAAAGCAGAGAATGCTACCATTCTTAATGCCTACTCCAAAATGATGGCCAATAAAACCATTTGGAATTATATTAGTTGATCCCGGTTAGGTTTGTAATCGTCAGATAACATGATTCTTCAAACTTAATTGTTACAAACTGAATATCAACCCCTAAGATTTGTTAACTTTAAATACACCCGATAGAAATTGCGGTTGAACATCGTAATTTTACACTAAACGAAAATCGGTTTTACATACAATTTTTAACTTCGTAGGCTTACAAAATATTGATTGACACCATGAGCAAGACACTATTTGATAAAGTTTGGGATTCCCATGTCGTAAAGCATATTGAAAATGGCCCGGATGTACTCTTCATTGATAGGCATTTGGTCCACGAAGTAACGAGTCCCGTAGCTTTTTTAGGATTAAAGAACAGAGGAATAAAGGTATTGTATCCAGAACGCACTTTTGCGACCGCGGACCACAACACCCCGACCCGAAACCAACACTTGCCCGTAAAAGATCCATTGTCTGCAAATCAATTAAGGGCATTGGAGGAAAATGCCAAGGCGCACGGTATTCCATATTGGGGACTTGGACATAAGAAAAATGGCATTGTCCACGTAATTGGTCCAGAGAACGGAATAACCGTCCCTGGAGCCACTATTGTTTGTGGAGATTCACACACCTCTACCCACGGAGCTTTTGGCGCCATTGCCTTTGGTATAGGTACCAGCGAAGTGGAAATGGTATTGTCCACACAATGCATTATGCAGCCTAAGCCAAAAAGTATGCGCATTAATGTAAGTGGAGCATTGAGCGAAGCCGTCACTCCCAAAGATGTGGCGCTTTTCATCATTTCTAAATTGTCCACATCCGGTGCTACTGGATATTTTGTTGAATATGCCGGGGATGTATTCAAAAACATGTCCATGGAAGGCCGTATGACGGTTTGTAACCTTAGTATTGAAATGGGTGCCCGTGGAGGTATGATTGCTCCGGATGAGAAGACGTTTGACTACATCAAAGGAAGAGAATATACCCCAAAAGGACAAGATTGGGATGCTGCCATGGAATATTGGAAAACCCTTTATTCTGATGATGATGCTGAGTTTGACAAAGAAGTGACTTTTGATGCCAGCGAAATTGAACCCATGATCACCTTCGGTACCAACCCTGGAATGGGAATGGGAATCAGCAATAATATTCCGCTCGCCGAATCCATTGATGGCGCAGCCGCTACCTATAAGAAATCGTTGGATTACATGGATTATAACGAAGGAGAGCCAATGGTGGGCAAACCTATCGATTTTGTATTCCTTGGAAGTTGTACCAATGGTAGAATTGAAGATTTTAGAGCCTTTGCCTCCATCATAAAAGGAAGAAAAAAGGCCGACAATGTAACCGCTTGGTTGGTTCCTGGCTCCCACAAAGTGGAAGAAGCCATTAAAGAAGAAGGTATCTTGGATATCCTGACCGAAGCTGGTTTTGAATTGAGAGAGCCTGGCTGTTCCGCTTGTTTGGCAATGAATGACGACAAAGTTCCAGCTGGAAAATATGCGGTAAGTACCTCCAACAGAAACTTTGAAGGACGACAAGGCCCTGGCGCACGTACGCTTCTAGCTAGTCCATTAGTGGCAGCTGCAGCTGCTGTTACTGGAAAAGTGACCGACCCAAGGGAATTAATGCACGAGGAAATATTAGCATAACAATGAACAATTAGCAATGAAACAATCCATTAGTAATTGATAATTGACAACTGAAAATTGAAAAATAATGGCTTACGATAAATTCAACATACTAACAAGTTCAGCGGTACCATTGCCTATCGAAAATGTGGATACCGACCAGATAATCCCTGCAAGATTCCTTAAAGCTACCGAGCGTAAAGGATTTGGCGACAATTTATTTCGCGATTGGAGATACAATTCGGACGGAACACCAAAAGAGCAGTTCGTACTGAACAATCCTATCTATTCTGGAAAGATTTTAGTGGGTGGCAAAAACTTTGGTTCCGGTTCTTCCAGGGAACACGCTGCTTGGGCCGTTTATGATTATGGTTTCCGCTGCGTAGTATCCAGCTTTTTTGCGGATATTTTTAGAAACAACTGTTTGAACATCGGTGTGCTTCCCGTTCAGGTGAGCGCTGAGTTTTTGGACAAAATCCTCAAGGCGATCGAAGCCGATCCAAAAACTGAGTTGGAAATCAACCTGCCAGAACAAAAGATTACCATTTTGGCAACTGGGGAAAGCGAAAGTTTCGACATCAACGATTATAAAAAGGATAATATGCTCAACGGTTTTGATGATATTGACTACTTGTTGAATATCCAAGATGATATTGAGAAATACGCCGAAAACACACCGCTATAACCCATTCGTCGGAACACTACGGCCCAAAAAATGAAAACACGTACCATAGAAATTATGGACACCACCCTTAGGGATGGTGAACAAACCTCTGGGGTTTCTTTTTCCGCATCGGAAAAGCTCACCTTGGCCAAGTTATTATTGGAAGAACTCCAAGTGGACCGTATTGAGGTGGCCTCCGCCCGTGTTTCAGAGGGTGAATTACAGGCCGTGAAGAACATTGCCGATTGGGCAAAACCCGAAGGATACCTATCCAAAGTCGAAGTATTGACCTTTGTGGACAATGGTGTTTCCCTTAAATGGATGCAAGAAGCAGGAGCCAAGGTGCAGAACCTCCTTACCAAAGGCTCATTGAACCATTTGACCCATCAACTTAAAAAAACTCCAGAACGGCATTTTGCAGAAATAGAAAAAGTTGTTTCAGAAGCGCAAAAACTAGGAATTGATACCAATGTGTATTTGGAGGACTGGAGCAATGGAATGCGCAGTTCCAAGGACTATGTTTTTCAGTTTTTGGATTTTTTGACCAAGCAGCCCGTCAAGAGAATTTTGTTGCCCGACACTTTAGGTATCCTAACACATACCGAAACAGGTGCTTTCTTTGAAGAGATTATAGACAGGTATCCAAAAACTCATTTTGATTTTCATGGACATAACGATTATGATTTAAGTGTCGCCAACGTAATGGAGGCTCTAAGGGCAGGAGCCCACGGATTGCATCTTACCGTAAACGGAATGGGCGAACGTGCGGGTAATGCACCTCTTGCCAGCGCCGTTGCCGTAATCAATGATTTTTTACCAGAAATAAAAATGGGGGTCAAAGAATCTTCATTATATAAGGTGAGTAAATTAGTGTCCGCATTTACTGGTTTCAGCATACCTGACAACAAACCCATTGTTGGAGATAATGTTTTTACTCAAACTGCTGGAATACATGCAGATGGAGACAGTAAAAAGAATCTTTACTTTAATGACTTACTACCTGAGCGATTTGGTAGAAAACGTAAATATGCCTTAGGTAAAACATCAGGAAAAGCCAATATTCAGAAGAATCTTCAAGAGCTTGGATTGACTCTGAACGATGACGAACTGAAAAAGGTTACGGAACGTATTATTGAGCTTGGCGATAAAAAAGAACGGGTAACAAAAGATGATTTACCATACATCATTTCCGATGTACTCGATAGCAATCTGCATCAGCAAAAGGTATTTGTAAGATCTTATGTGCTTACACATTCAAAAGGTTTAAAGCCCTCCACTACCCTTTCCATTGAAATCGAAGGAAAAACCTATGAGGAAAATGCACAAGGAGATGGACAATTCGATGCTTTTATCAATGCATTGAAAAAAGTATACAAAAAAGAAAATCGAGAATTGCCCAAATTGGTCGATTACGCTGTTAGAATCCCTCCAGGAAGTAATTCCGATGCGCTTTGTGAAACCGTTATCACCTGGCAGACCAAAGAAAAGGATTTTACTACCCGTGGTCTGGATTCAGATCAAACAGTATCTGCTATAAAAGCTACGGAAAAAATGCTCAATCTGGTTTAACCCAAAAAGAATAATGATTAACCGACAACCATAAAGATGAAATTAAAAATAGCGCTCTTGGCCGGAGATGGAATTGGCCCCGAAGTAATTGATCAAGCCGTAAAAGTATCCGATGCCGTAGCTACAAAGTTCGGGCACAAAATTAGCTGGACACCTGCCCTCACAGGGGCCGCCGCCATTGATGCCGTGGGAGAACCCTATCCTGATGAGACACATGAAGTTTGTGCAGATGCAGATGCCGTTCTTTTTGGTGCTATTGGTCATCCACGTTTTGACAACGACCCATCCGCCAAAGTACGTCCTGAGCAAGGATTGCTGAAAATGCGTCAAAAATTGGGTTTGTTTGCCAATGTGCGTCCAACCTTTACTTTTCCATCGTTAATTGATAAATCCCCTTTAAAAAGGGAACGTATCGAAGGTACAGACCTAATTATCCTTAGAGAATTGACAGGTGGGGTATATTTTGGCGAAAGAGGTAGAAAAGATGATAACAACACGGCTTTCGATACCATGACCTACCAACGGTTCGAAATCCAACGTTTGGCCATAAAAGGTTTTGAAATGGCCATGAAACGCGGTAAAAAATTATGCTGTGTGGACAAAGCCAATGTTTTGGAATCTTCCCGTTTATGGAGAGAGACCGTACAGGCTATGGAAAAGGATTATCCAGAGGTGGAAGTATCCTACGAATTTGTGGATGCCGTGGCCATGAGATTAATCCAATGGCCCAAAGGCTATGATGTAATAATAACCGCCAACCTATTTGGTGATATCTTAACCGATGAGGCTTCCGTAATCTCTGGCTCCATGGGACTAATGCCTTCTTCGTCATTAGGTAGTGAGGTTTCATTATATGAACCCATTCACGGGTCATATCCGCAAGCAGCGGGCAAAAATATTGCCAACCCATTGGCCACTATCCTATCTGCCGCAATGTTGTTTGAAGATAAAAATCTTACCGAAGAAGCTCAGGCCATTAGAGATGTGGTCAACAAATCTTTAGCTGAGGGCATTGTAACCGAAGACCTTGCAGAAGGTGGAAAATCTTATAAAACTAGTGAAGTTGGTGATTGGTTAGCCAAGAATATTTAACCGACCCCACATAAAACCAAAAAAAGCCCCGAATTTCGGAGCTTTTTCTTTATAGTTTATCACTGTCGGAGATTTCTAGTCGTGTATTCGCACTCCATCGAAATGACACTGAGCGAATCATTGCAAAAGTCTTTCTCACTACAAAATATAATCCGTACTCAAGAAGTTGCTCACTTTAGCCTCCATCAATTGCTCCACTGTTTGAGTGTTCAAATCATTGTCTTTAAAAGCAACAAAGGTTCTAATAGAGAAAGACCGCAAAGCATCGTGCACACTCAAGGTGGATTGTGCGGAGTCTTTTCTGCCCGTGAATGGATAGACATCCGGCCCTCTTTGGCATGAACTATTAAGGTTAACCCTGCACACTAAGTTGGCCAAGGTGTCGATTAGCGGAGACAAGGTATAAACATCCTTACCGAACAAACTCACTTGCTGTCCGTAGTTGGATTCTGCCATATCATCCAAAGGCTCTTCAATTTCTTTAAATGAAAGCACTGGAATTATAGGACCAAATTGCTCTTCTTGATATACCCGCATATCTTTGGTCACAGGATACAACACGGCTGGCCATATGTAATTATCATAATGCTTCCCTCCTTTTTTATTGATGATTTTTGCACCTTTTGCCAAGGCATCGTCCAACAACTCTTGAATGTAAGCTGGTTTGTCAGCTTCTGGGAGCGGAGTCAAATTCACACCATCGTCCCAAGGGTTACCGAATTTTAGTCCATCTACTTTTTCCGCAAAGCGTTTCAGGAATTCATCTTTCACCTCATCGTGTACATAAACCACCTTTAATGCGGTGCAACGTTGCCCATTAAAGGACAAGGTACCTGAAATACACTCATTGATCGTTAAATCCAGTTCAGCATCTGGCAATACGATGGCTGGATTTTTGGCCTCCAAGCCTAAAACCAAACGGAGTCTGTTACTTTTTGGATGCTGTTCTTGCAAGGCGTTGGCCGATTTACTGTTTCCAATCAATGCCAACACATCAACCTTTCCTGTTTTCATTATAGGCGCCGCTACAGCTCTTCCGCGACCAAAAAGTATATTTACCACTCCCTTTGGGAAACTACTCTGAAAAGCCCCTAAAAGCGGTGTAATCAACAGAACTCCATGCTTTGCTGGCTTAAAAATGGTTGTATTCCCCATTATAATGGCAGGAATCAACAAAGCAAAAGTTTCATTCAAGGGATAGTTATAAGGTCCAAGACATAACACAACGCCCAATGGACCTCTTCGAATATGGGCATAAACACCATCATGTTTTTGAAACTTGGCAGAATCACGATCTAATTGCTTGTAATCCTCAATGGTATCGTAAATATACTCAACGGTACGGTCGAATTCTTTATAGGAATCTGGTTTGGATTTACCAATTTCCCACATCAAAAGCTTCACCACCTCTTCACGTTTCTCTTCCATTTTCTCCACAAAGGACTCCATACAATCAATACGGTCCTTCACCTTCATGGTCGGCCAAAGTCCTTGCCCTTTGTCATAAGCAGCTAAAGCAGCATCCAATGCATCCATTGCCTCAGGCTCGCCCATGTCTGGTACACTTCCCAAGCTTGTGGGAGCATATTCTTTTGTTGACGAAATTGTGGACACTACCGGACTGGCATCCCCATCCCACTTACGCAGTTCTCCATGCACCAAATAGGTTTTTTGGTGGATTTCTTCAGTAATTTGATATTGTTCAGGTATTGCTGTTTTAGTTGTATCCATTAGTTGTTGTTTTAAGCGATTAGTGTTGATTAAAATGGTAGACCGCCTTCTACAAAACTAACACAAAAATGAATGGAAACGTATTAGTTTCCAAACTGTTAGTTACGAAAACGATAGAAAACAAAGTTTATAAAAATACTATTCAAAATTGTTGGTGACATCACACCAAATACTGAAAAAGATGGGGCTTGTCATTCAAATAATCCCCATAAAAATTATTGGCTTTCATTCGCTGAACCAAGGGTTCCAAATCCTCGGGAGATTTAAGTTCCACTCCGACAATTGCAGGCGCATTCTCCCTACTCGATTTTTTTGAATATTCAAAATGGGTAATGTCGTCGGTTGGCCCAAGAATATCCACAACAAACTCCTTTAAAGCGCCTGGCCGTTGTGGAAATTTGACAATGAAATAATGCTTTAGTTTGGCATATAACAGTGCCCGTTCCTTGATTTCGGCTGTTCGTGTAATGTCGTTATTGCTTCCGCTGACCACACAAACGACATTCTTGCCTTTGACTTCCTCTCGGAAATAGTCCAAAGCCGCAATGGTCAAAGCACCGGCAGGCTCCACTACAATGGCATCCCGATTGTACAATTCCAAAATGGTTTGGCATACTTTGCCTTCGGGAACTGTTATCATTTTGGTTAAGTGATCCCTGCAAATAGGAAAAGTCAATGCCCCTACTTTTTGAACAGCAGCTCCATCAATAAACTTATCTATCTTTTCCAACTCCACCACTTCTCCGTGCTCAATAGATTTGAGCATAGACGGTGCACCTTCGGGCTCCACGCCAATGATTTTGATGTTTGGTGCTAGAGCTTTAAACGTGCCACACAGTCCAGATGCAAGTCCCCCACCGCCAATTGCCACGAAAACATAATCAATGGGCCCTGCAGATTGTTTAAGTATTTCCAAGCCAACGGTTGCCTGTCCTTCTATGGTTTTTTCGTCATCAAAGGGGTGTACAAATGTTTTACCCTCGGCTCCACAGAATATTTGGGCAGCCTTTTTGGAATCATCAAAAGTATCACCCTCAAGAACCACATCGACCCACTCGCCTCCAAACATTTTGGTTTGGTCTATTTTCTGTCTTGGAGTAACCACTGGCATATAAATAGTTCCCTTTACCTGCAAATGACTGCAAGCAAAAGCTACACCCTGAGCATGGTTCCCTGCACTCGCACAGACCACGCCGCTGTCCAATTGTTTTTGGCTTAATGAGCTTATCTTGTTGTACGCACCACGAATTTTGTAGCTACGTACCCTGTGAAGATCCTCCCGTTTAAGAAGAATATTGGCCCCATAGGTCTTGGAGTAGCGGATACTTTGCTGCAAAGGGGTTACCTCCGCCACTTGGGCGATGGTCTCTGCCGCTTGATAAATATCCGCTATTTGCGGAAAGTAAGTTTCCACAGTTTCACTCATAAGGCCAATAGTACTATTTTATCCAATTGGCTTCATAGCAGTCATGGAAGCACGTAACCTTGCACCCACAACTTCTACATCGTGCTCACGGATGGCTTTGTTTACAGCGATGAGCTTCACGTTGTCTACACCGCAATCCTTGCTTTCACCAAAGTGTTTGCCAATGATATCGGCATCCACCTGTTTCATAAAATCGGTTAAAAGTGGTTTGCAAGCATGGTCGAACAAATAACATCCGTACTCGGCGGTATCGGAAATCACACGGTTCATCTCAAACAATTTCTTTCTCGCAATGGTATTTGCAATAAGCGGTGTCTCGTGCAATGATTCGTAGTAAGCAGATTCGCCGATAATTCCGGATTCAGTCATTGTTTCGTATGCCAATTCCACTCCGGATTTTACAAAAGCGACCATAAGCACACCATTGTCATAGTATTCCTGCTCAGAAATTCCCATGTCGCCTGCTGGAGTTTTCTCGAATGCAGTTTCTCCTGTTTCGGCTCTCCAATCCAATAGATTTTTATCTCCATTACCCCAATCTTCCATCATGGTTTTGGAGAAATGTCCGCTCATAATATCATCCATATGCTTTTCGAACAAAGGACGCATGATATCTTTCAATTCTTCTGCCAAGTCAAATGCCTTTATTTTTGCTGGATTGGACAAACGGTCCATCATATTGGTAATTCCGCCTTGTTTTAACCCTTCTGTAATCGTTTCCCATCCATATTGGATTAATTTGGAGGCATACCCTGCATCGATTCCTTTTTCAATCATTTTATTGAAGGAAAGAATAGATCCTGTTTGCAACAACCCACAAAGAATGGTCTGCTCACCCATCAAATCAGATTTAACTTCAGCTACGAAAGATGATTCCAAAACACCCGCCTTATCACCACCAGTAGCAGCCGCATAAGCTTTGGCCTGCTCCAATCCTTTGCCTTCTGGGTCGTTTTCTGGGTGTACGGCAATCAACGTTGGCACCCCAAACCCTCTTTTATACTCTTCACGCACCTCGGAACCTGGACTTTTTGGCGCAACCATGATCACGGTTATATCTTCACGCACCTGCATTCCCTCTTCCACAATGTTAAAACCGTGGGAGTAGGACAATGTTGCTCCTTTTTTCATCAAAGGCATTACGGTACTCACCACATTGCTGTGCTGCTTGTCCGGAGTAAGGTTGATAACCATATCTGCCGTTGGAATCAACTCTTCGTAGGTTCCTACAACAAAGTTGTTTTCCTTGGCGTTTTTAAAGGATTGTCTTTCTTCCTTAATTGCTGCTGGACGAAGCGCGTAGGAGATGTCCAACCCAGAGTCTCGCATATTCAACCCTTGGTTCAACCCTTGGGCGCCACACCCAACAATTACAATTTTCTTTCCTTTTAATGCGGTAACACCATCAGCAAACTCGCTGGAATCCATAAATCTACATTTTCCCAACTGTGTCAGTTGTTCACGAAGTGATAGTGTGTTAAAGTAATTTGCCATTTCTGATTTTTGATTTTAGCTATTTAGTTTTCTTGAAATTCCTGTAATATTTCGCTTATGGGCATCGTAGCTTTTGAAACTGCTATTCGTCCAGAGCGTACAAACTGCATTATACCATATGGCTCCAATGCATCGTGCATTTCGTCAATTTCGTGCCTACGACCTGTTTTTGCCAAAGCAAAAAACTCTCGGTTTACGGTAACGATTTGCGAGTTGCTTTCTTTGATGATATTTTGAATCTGACGCTCATCGAACAATAAATGAGAAGCAATTTTGAACAGGGCGGATTCTTGATAAATGGTTTCCTCATCGGTATGGTAAAACGCTTTGATGACCTCTATCTGCTTTTCAATCTGTCCAACAATTTTCCTTGTCCAATCTTCTGTTGTAAAAATTACGATTGTAAATTTAGATACACCTTCAATTTCTGATTTTGAAACATTTAGACTCTCTATATTAATATGTCGCTTTAAGAATATTCCAGAGATTCTATTAAGCAACCCTACATGATTTTCGGAATACACCGATATGGTATACCATTGTTTTTCCATAATGTTTTATATGCTTGTGCCTTGATGAATATGAAGGAAATATCCTTTTATTTCATTAAGGTGTGATCTATATTTATTTTAATCTGATTTCGGAAACTGAAGCTCCAGAAGGAATCATTGGGAATACATTATCCTCTTTCTCCACTTTTACTTCCAAAAAGTATGGGTCTTTGGATGCCATCATTTCTTTAACTACCTCTTGAAGGTCTTTACGTTCTGACACTCTTCTTGACTTGATATGGTATCCTTCCGCGATTTTAACAAAATCCGGGTTGGTCATTACCGTGGAGGCATATCTTTTATCAAAGAAAAGTTCCTGCCACTGACGCACCATTCCCAAGTGGTCGTTATTCAAAACCACAATTTTTACCGGTACATTATGCTGAAAAATAACACCCAACTCCTGAATCGTCATTTGATAACCGCCATCACCGATTATTGCCACAACTTCGCGATCCATTGCACCCATTTTGGCACCGATGGCCGCAGGAAGCCCAAATCCCATAGTACCCAAACCTCCAGAAGTTATATTACTCTTGGATTGTTTAAACTTGCCATAGCGGCAAGCAATCATTTGATGCTGCCCTACATCGGAAACAATAACAGCTTTTTGACCAGAGGCAACGTTGATTTGCTCAATCACCTCCCCCATGGTCAGACCGTCTTTGGTCGGGTGAATATCCTTTTCAATCAAGGTGTCATATTCAATTTGATATAGTTTGTCAAATTCACCTTTCCACGCTGTATGTTCTTTCTTATCGACCAAGGGAAGCACTCTTTCCAAGGTTTCCTTAGCATTACCCAAAACGGCAACATCCACTTTTACATTTTTATTGACTTCTGCCGGGTCGATTTCAAAATGAATGACTTTGGCTTGTTTGGCGTAGGTATCTAAGCTTCCTGTTACCCGGTCATCAAAACGCATCCCAATAGCAATAAGCAAATCGCACTCGTTGGTAAGCATGTTGGGGCCATAATTTCCGTGCATGCCCACCATACCAACATTCAGTGGATGGTCGGTATCCATAGCGGATAGTCCCAGAATGGTCCATGCCGCAGGAATCCCCGCTTTTTCAACCAAAGCTTTGAGTTCGGCTTCAGCTTCACCCAAAATCACTCCTTGACCAAATACAATAAATGGCTTTTTAGCGCTATTGATGAGTTCAGCCGCTTTTTCAATACTACTAGGTTCAGGTTTTGGAGCAGGCTTGTAGCTCCTTACCGCCGTACATTTTTCATACACGAAATCAAGCTCATCAAACTGCGCATTCTTGGTAATGTCCACCAATACGGGGCCCGGTCTCCCCGACCTTGCAATATAAAATGCTTTGGCCATTATTTCTGGAATTTCCTCCACCTTTGTAATCTGATAATTCCATTTGGTTACAGGGGTCGATATACCTACAATGTCTGTTTCCTGAAACGCATCAGAACCCAAAAGGCTTCTTGTAACTTGTCCCGTAATACACACAATAGGTGTGGAATCTATTTGTGCATCGGCCAAACCTGTGACCAAGTTGGTTGCACCTGGACCTGAAGTCGCCATGGCAATCCCCACTCTACCCGTAACTCTTGCGTAGCCTTGTGCAGCGTGTGTAGCACCTTGCTCATGTCGCGTCAGAATATGAGTTAATTTATCCTGAAACTTATATAGTTCGTCGTAAACGGGCATAATGGCACCCCCGGGATAACCATATATCAAATCAACCCCTTCTGCGAGCAAACAATGGATAATGGCTTCTGCACCAGAAATCCTGATTGCTTTTTGCTTTTTACTATCTTTTTTTTGTGCTTTCAATGTCTCCATAAGCCAGTATTTAGGGAGATACCCCTATCGTAATTATTAGAACAAATCGGTAACACAGCCTTTTGCTGCCGATGATACCGTTTTGGCATATTTATATAAGCTTCCTGATTTTATTTTTAATTCAGGTTGCTTCCATTCTTTTCTTCGTTGCTCAAACTCTTCGTCTGAAATATTAATGTTGATGGTATTGTTTACCGCATCAATAGTAATTTCATCACCATCTTTCACCAAGGCGATTCCACCACCTACTTGTGCTTCGGGAGAAACGTGGCCTACCACAAATCCGTGAGAACCACCGGAAAATCTACCATCTGTAATCAAAGCCACATCTTTTCCAAGGCCAGCTCCCATGATGGCGGACGTAGGCTTCAACATTTCGGGCATTCCCGGAGCGCCCTTTGGACCTTCGTAACGAATGACCACTACATCACCTTTCTGAACCTTGCCGGTATGTATACCTTCGTTCACCGCAACCTCGCTGTCAAAAACACGGGCTGTCCCCGTAAACTCCAATCCTTCCTTACCTGTGATTTTGGCCACTGCGCCTTCAGATGCTAGGTTTCCGTATAAAATACGAATATGGCCTGTTTCTTTAATGGGTTGGTCTTTCTTTCTGATGATATCTTGACCTTCTTGCAAATCCGGGGCATCCAATAGGTTTTCTGCCAAGGTTTTTCCAGTAACGGTCATGCAATCACCATGAAGCATACCTTCTTTCAGCATATATTTCAATACCGCAGGAACACCACCCACGTTGTGAAGGTCTTCCATCAAATACTTTCCGCTAGGTTTTAAATCGGCCAATAACGGTGTGGATTCACTAATTCTTGTAATGTCATCCAAAGTAAAGTCGACCTCAGCAGCGTGCGCTATCGCCATAAAGTGAAGTACCGCATTGGTGGAACCACCAAGCACGGTAACCAATCTAAAGGCATTTTCCAATGCTTTTTTGGTAACAATATCCCTTGGTTTGATATCTTCCTTCAACAAATGGTACAATGCAGCACCCGAAGCTTCGCAGTCGGCCTGTTTTTTATCGTTTACCGCCGGAATGGACGAGTTGAACGGCATGGACATTCCCATGGCCTCAATGGCAGATGCCATAGTGTTTGCGGTGTACATACCCCCGCAGGCCCCAGCTCCCGGACAGGCTTTGTGAATGACTTCTTTATATTCTTTCTCATCTATAGCTCCAGCAACTTTTTGTCCGTATGCCTCAAAAGCTGAAATGATATCCAATTTTTTATTGTTATGACATCCTGGAGCTATGGTTCCCCCATACACCAAAATGGATGGACGGTTCAAACGCAGTTGCGCCATTAGTGCACCTGGCATGTTTTTATCGCACCCCACCACGGTCACCAATCCGTCGTAGCTCATGGCGTGGATTACGGTTTCAATGGAATCTGCAATAATATCCCTTGAAGGCAAGGAGTATCTCATGCCCGGAGTTCCGTTGGATATTCCATCGCTCACCCCAATAGTATTGAAGATAAGTCCCACCAAATTGGACGATTCGATTCCCTTTTTTACATCGAGGGCCAAATCATTTAAATGCATGTTGCATGGGTTGCCTTCGTATCCTGTGCTCGCTATTCCGATTAAAGGTTTTTGTAAATCTTCATCTGTGAGTCCAATCGCATGCAACATGGCTTGTGCAGCTGGCAGCGTTGGGTCTTGTGTTACTTTTTTACTAAACTTGTTCAATTCCATTGTCAAATTTCATTCAAATACAGTATTCTTCTAAATTTATACCGTAATTCAAAGATAAATGTTTAAAAAGCCCTAGATTTTTAACAGTTCCTTGCTGTTTAAATCCACTGGAAACATAATAAACATAAATATCTGTATTTCAGTTTTTTAGGTTAATTAAAAATCCAACATTCAATTAATTTTATTGCAAATAAAAAAGGCCTGTATCGTGTGGGATACAGGCCTTTTCAGTCAATAGCAAGTCTGTATCACCCCATTCCTGGGATAATAATGACCTCCACAATGACTTGCCTATTTCTTTTCATACTTCAATGGCACAAAAAATAAAGGTTCTGCTTTCGATTAAAATAAAAAATTGTTTCTAGACAAGTTTAAACAGCAGCTCATCCCCATACTTTTTCTGCGCTAAAACTGAAATGGATGCTTCGGAAAGTTGTAAAATCCTAGGATAGCCTCCAGTGGTTTGACCATCTTTCATTAAAATGATCATTCGGCCTGCAGGAGTAAGTTGAATCGTTCCGGGTAAAGTTCCCGATGTAAGCATAGAATGCGAGTGTCCCGCTATTAATTCCGAAAGCTGATAGGCCATTCGGTTGTTTTCCTTGGAAACAGTGAAAGGTTTTGCAAATATTTCAGTAAGCTGTGCATCGGAAAGCAAAGAAAACTCAGGACCTTTATAGACTTTTAATGTGTTTTCCTCAAAATGCTCCTCAATCTTTACTTCCGATATTTTGGGCTCATAATCCAAAGTCTCTGTATAAGGTATATCCGCTCCATCCTTTACCCGTGCTTCGTTGGTAACCGGGTAAAACTGTGAACGGCTATTGAGCAGTTTTTCTGATTGAAAGCCACCCTTTATAGCCAAATATCCCCTAAAGCCCTTTTCTAAGCGGCCATACGATAAAATATCACCCTTAACCACTTTAATCACCGTGTAATTATCAATTGGCTCGTTGTTCAATGTTGCTGCAATATGTGCTCCGGACAAACAGATATAGGAAGGTTCTTCAAATTGAAGTGTTGGGCCCGTCATGGTCATTTCCAAAACAGCATCGTTCTCATCGTTCTCCAGTAAAAGGTTGGCTTTTTTTACGGATTCCACGTCCATAGCACCGGCAATCGGCACACCAATGTCGCGATGTCCAAACCTACCAAGATCTTGGATTGTTAAATAAAGGCCTGGTTTTAACACTTTAAGCATTCAACACAACTTTTTCGGGTTTGTAAATGCCTACTTCGCCCTCAATTTTATGAAGTTCGTACTCTGCTTTGGATATACTCTCGAACTGTATCTTATCCCCCACTTTAACAAAACAGGGGTCTTCCTTACTGGGGTCGAACAAGTCTACCGGACAGTTGCCAATAATATTCCAGCCTCCCGGTGATTCCTGTGGATAAATTCCTGTTTGTTTACTGGCCAATCCCACCGAACCCTTCTGTACTTTTAATCGCGGCTCCGCTCTTCGAGGGATCTCCAAAGTTGATGGCAGCCCTCCCAAATACATAAAGCCGGGCAAAAAACCGATTCCATACACTACAAATTGATGTGAGGTATGCTGTTTAATCAATTCTTCCACCGAAATATTTAAAGTATTGGCCGCTTCTTCGATGTCCATTCCAAACTCAAGGTTGTAGCATACAGGCAATGTCCATAAATGCTGAACACGTTCTGTTTTTGATTGGGCCTGTTTTTCATGACACTCCAAAATCATGTTTCTGGTCTCCTCAAAATCTATATGATCATGGTTATAAACCATAGTCAAGGAATTATAGGCCACGGACATTTCCCAACCTGGTATGTTTAGCTCTTTAAAGGCATCCATAAAATCAAGGATATCTGCCAAAATGGATTCGCTTACCTCATCGGGCCATTCCACTAAAACGGCTCGTTCTCCAAAGGGTTTGATGCTGATGGGGTAACTTTTCACTTTTGTATTTCTACCTGATTCTTGGGTAATTCTTTTGAAAGATACATTAATATTTTTAAGGCAGAAACCGTATCGCCATGTATACAAAGAGTATTGGCCTTAATTATTAATGATTCACCATTTACCGCAACCACTTCACTGTTTTTGATGATGGGCAATATATGTTGCAACACCGCTTCGGGTGCCGTAATTAATGCATTTTCTTCTTTTCTGAAGACTAGGGATAAGTCAGCATTATAGTTTCTATCCGCAAAGGCTTCAAACCAAAGATTGAAACCTTGCTCCTTTGCTTTTCGTGCTATTACCGAATCAAAAGGAACGTACAGAAGGGCTTTCTCTTTGTAATCGGCAATGGCATCTAAATACACCTCTGCCAACCTCTCATCCTTTGCCGTTTGATTATACAGTGCTCCGTGGGCTTTGATATGATGCAAGCTGATTTGTTTCTGTTTTAGAACCTCATCAAAATCCGCTAATTGTTTTCTAATACTTTGTATTAGGTCTTGGTTCGATATATCCATCACTTCCCTGCCAAAATTAGCTTTATCAGGGTATGATGGATGCGAACCGACTTTTAGATTATGTTTCTTGGCAAGGGAGGCAACCTTCAACATGGTTTCCTGGTCTCCCGCATGCCCACCGCACGCAATGTTGCAGGAGCTTATAAATGGAAAAATATCCGCCTCGTTGCCAACCCCTTCACCAACATCACAATTAATATCTATTACAAACTGATCCATTAAAATAAGCCAATTACTTTGAATATACTTTTTGCTCCTAAAAATATAGCGAAAACCACAATGGCAATACCGAACGCATTTTGCAACACCGTATTCTTGTTTTCGCCCATCACGGATTTTTTATTTACAATCCATAACAGCAAAAGTGCCATTACAGGAAGTAAGATCCCATTGGCAATCTGTGCAAATTGAATCACCTCAATGGGCTTTATATCAAAAGATAGGAAAACCACACCACACAAAAGCACAATGGCCCAAACCATTTTGAATTTTTTGTTCTGCATGCCTCCTTCCCAACCAAAACAACTACTGGCCACGTAGGCAGCCGCCAAAGGTGCTGTAATGGCAGAAGTGATTCCTGCGGCCAAAAGTCCGATTGCCATAAATAAGAATGCCATTTTACCAAACAGGGGCTCAAGTGCCTTGGCCATATCCAAAGCGTTGTTAATTTCTGAAATTGGAGCTGCGGAAGCTGTTATAAGTATTGCTATGGAGACCAATCCTCCCAAGCCAATGGATACGATGGTATCCCAATTCACCGCTTTTAAATCGGTCATGGAATTCCATTTCTCCTTGACCAAAGATGCATGCAAAAACAGATTATAAGGTACCACTGTGGTTCCCACCAAGGCGATTACTGTGAGTAATCCATCTTCCGGCAACTGTGGTACAAACATTCCTTTTAATATACCAGTGATTGATGGTTGGGTGATAATGGCACAGATTACAAAGCTGAGTCCCATAATACCCACTAGACCCATAAATATCTTCTCTAAAACCTTATAATTACTAAACCAGAGCAACAAAAATATGATGACTCCTATAATTGACGGTAAAAGGGATTTTAATTCCGGTTGCGGCAATAACTGTTCAAGACCGAGAGTAGCACCTCCAATATTACCGGCTTCGTAGGCCGCATTACCCACCAAAATAGCCCCCAAAACTATAGCTATTACCACGTTTCGGACCCAGGGTGTTTTAAGTTCTGTTCTTACCACATCAACTAGTCCATTTTGCGTTACAAGTCCTATTCTACCTGCCATTCCTTGCAAAACAATGGTTGCAATAATGGACACCAACAAGGCCCAAATTAAAGCATAACCGAAGCGCACTCCGGCTAAGGTACACATGGTAATTGTTCCCGGGCCCACAAAAGCTGCTGCGACAAGAACGCCCGGTCCTATTTTTTTAAACATGGGTTCATTGGTTTTGTTGCGATGAAATTAAAAGTATATCTGAACAAAACATGCATTTCATCCAAAAAAATGCATTTCGTCTAAAAGTGGAATGTCGTACGTCGAATTTTTATACGATTTCAAAAAACTCAAAGTTATAATAGTCCCAAATCATACTTAGACTTAAACCTGACAAAAACTTATGGCATGTAAGGATTGCGGCAAAGACATTAGTCCTCAACAACTTAAAGATTCAAAAGCATCTTTAGGTGTTGAACTTTGCGAACGACACACACGGCTCATCAAAAAAGTTATACTGGATAACGATACCCCGATTGATGCCATTCATTTATTCTACGCATTAAAAGAAGCTGGAGTTCACCCCATGTTGGAATGGTGGGATGGCAAAAAATCAGTTGATATTGCCATTTCTCGCGTCAAACTTAATATTGAGATTGACCAAAATTACAATATGATAACCCATGAACAGGCCATAAATGACTTGGAAGATGCCATGCATTCCTTTAAAAATGGATTTACCACCATCAGGATTCCGCATTTGGCCATAAAATACTATTTGGATGAAACCGTGGAAAATATTCTAGGTATCATCTCCGGGTTGAAGGCGAACATTAAAGCAATTTAGTTGGAGAACTGATACCTGTTCTCCTTCTTGGTCTCTTTGTATTCCAAGATATTTATAATTATGGTGTCCTCACCGATATTCTCTAAATCGTTGACATAGCTTTTGCCCCTATTTTCAAAATACTCGGTATCTCCTGCATTTAGCTTGACCATATCTATTTTTCCGTTTCCATAACGGGTGATCACCAAACCTCCTGTAGTACAGATCCAACCATAATTGGTGTTATGTCTTCTAAAGTTTAGTCGCTCACCAGGAAGGAGCCTTAGATCCCAAAGCTTTATTGCCTCATTTTCAAAAACCAATCGATTACTTAACGATTCTTTTATTTCTTGATGTAGCAACTCATCAATCTTCTCCTGCTCCCAAGGGTCAAAATTGCCCACTGGGTTCAATTCCACAAACTGCATTCTGTCTAATTTTCAAAAGCTGCGCGAAATTAAAATTTAAAACACTAATAAGCAGTGGTTTAATCCAATTTTAACAAATTACTTGGGCATCTTGGCAATTCACTGGACGTCATTGTCATTTTGTTTAAAATGAGATGTTTACTTTGCTTATTTGCAATTCTTTCTCTTAAAATGACCTGGCTATGATTTTTTGCATAATTTGTGAGTGCTTTTTTTATAACAAGCTCAAAAAAAACCATCCGAACACAAACCTTTTTTAAAAATCAACCATGAAAAAATTAATCATTGTCATCGCTGCCATTATAATTGTTTTGGGCGGAATATTAGTTTTCAATACTTTATCGCTAAAATCAAAACAAGTTGAGTCCGAACCATTGGCAACGATGAAGTTTCCGGAAATGGCTTTCCAAAACTTGTCAAAAGCAGTTCAATTCAAAACTATTTCCTTTAGCGAAGATGCCATTCCCGATTCAACGGCATTTAATGGGTTTCATCAGTTTTTGAGTGAGGCATTTCCTCTACTGCATCAAAATCTATCCTTGGAGAAAATCAACGAATACAGTCTGCTATACAAATGGGAAGGTTCAGACGCATCAAAAAAACCAATAATACTCCTTTCACATCAAGATGTTGTCCCCGTAGATCAACCCACCCTAAACGCTTGGGAATCGGGACCCTTTGAGGGAACCATTACCGATACGCACATTATAGGTAGAGGCACCATGGATGATAAAAGTTCCCTAATGGCCCTCATGGAATCTGTAGAAGTGTTACTGCAGGAATCGTTTACACCAAAACAAACCATTTATCTGGCATTTGGACATGATGAAGAGTTAGGCGGGGAAAACGGAGCCAAAGCAATAGCGGCTTATTTGAAAGAAAAAGGTGTCAACGCGGCCATGACCTTAGATGAAGGCGGGTTTCTGGCCCAGGATATGATTCCTGATTTTGACAAGACCGTTGCCATGGTGAACTTGGCCGAAAAAGGCTACGTATCCTTCAACCTTATTGTTGAAACTAATGGAGGGCATAGTTCCGCTCCTCCAGAAGATAATACGCTTGGCATGTTAGCACAGGCCATTGTAGACCTTGAAGATAATCAACTGCCTTATAAAATGGTAAAGCCCATCGATTATCAATTTGAATATATGGGTGCAGAAATGCCCTTTTTTAAAAGAATGGCCTTTGCCAATCCTTGGCTTTTCAAAGCTCCTGTTCTAAAAGCTCTTAATGCCCACACCACAACAGCACCAACTATAATTGAAGGTGGCGTTAAGGACAATGTGATTCCAACCCTCGGGAAAGCAACCATTAATTTCAGGATTTTACCTGGTGAGAACATTGAGTCCGTTAAAAATCATATACAAGAAACCATTGGTGATGGTATTAAGGTTGAAATTGCCGGTTTTGCCACAAACCCCTCTCCTGTTTCAGGGATAAATTCCGATGCCTTTAAAAATCTAGAAAAAACGATTCGTTCGGTATTCCCCGAAGCAGTGGTAGTTCCCGGCTTAATTGGCGGTGGAACGGATGCTCGATATTTTTATGATGTTTCAGATGATGTGTACCGATTTTACCCTATTCGAGTGGGGCCGGATAGCATGACAAGGTTTCACGGTATTGATGAAAAAATAGGTAAAGAAAACTACAAGGAAATGATAACCTTTACCTATAACCTGGTCAAAAGGTTCAATTAGGGTTAGCCCAACCAACCTTCCCTATCCAAGCTTCGGTATTGGATAGCTTCAGAAATGTGGTTTTCCAAAATATCTTTGGATTGCTCTAGGTCTGCAATGGTTCGCGACACCTTTAAAATTCTATCATATGCCCTTGCTGAAAGGTTTAGACGCTGCATAGCATCTTTTAAAAGATTTTTGGAAGATTCGTTCAGCTTACAAAATTCCCTAATATGTTTGGTGCCCATTTGGGCGTTGTAGTGGATGCCATCGACATTTTCAAACCTTTGGGTTTGAATTTCGCGTGCCGTTTCTACCCTTCTTCTAATCACAACACTGCTCTCCCCTTTTCGTTCTTCGGATAATTTGTCAAAGGGAACAGGGGTTACTTCAATATGGATGTCTATTCTGTCCAACAATGGTCCCGATATCTTTCCTAAATAGCGTTGCATTTCTGCAGGAGAAGAAGTAACCGGAGCATCAGGGTCGTTAAAATATCCTCCAGGGCTGGGGTTCATGCTAGCCACCAGCATAAAACTACTGGGATAGGTAACTGTAAATTGTACACGGGCAATGGTCACTTCCCGATCCTCCATGGGTTGTCGCATTACTTCCAAAACCCGACGTTCAAACTCTGGTAGTTCATCCAAAAACAATATACCGTTGTGGGATAACGATATTTCTCCGGGCTGCGGGTAGCTCCCACCTCCAACCAAAGCTGCGGAACTAATTGTATGATGTGGATTTCTAAAAGGCCGTTGACTCATCAAGCCCTTGTTTTTTTACTTTTCCCACAACACTATGTATTTTGGTGGTTTCCAAAGCCTCATGGAGCGTCATAGGCGGTAAAATAGATGGCAAGCGTTTGGCCAACATGGTCTTACCCGCACCAGGAGGACCAATTAAAATGATGTTGTGTCCACCAGCTGCAGCTATTTCCATACATCTTTTTATACTTTCCTGACCTTTTACATCGGCAAAATCAAATTCTGGTATATGCAGGTGCTCATAAAATTCTTTTCGGGTATCTACGCTGGTCTCTTCCAAAGGAACATCTGCATCAAAAAAATCAATAACTTCTTTAATGTTTTCAACTCCATATACTCTCAAACCATCTACGACCGCAGCTTCATTCGCATTTTTTTTGGGTAAAATAAATCCGTCAAAACCTTATTCACGGGCTTTTATGGCAATCGGCAAAGCGCCTTTTATGGGTTGCAGACTTCCATCCAAAGAAAGCTCACCCATTATCAAGTATTTATTAATGTTTTCTGAACGAATTTGATTCGATGCGGCCAATATTCCAATGGCCAAGGTCAAATCGTAGGCCGACCCTTCCTTTCTTAAATCGGCAGGCGCCATGTTGATGGTTATTTTTTTACCAGGGATTCTATACCCGTTATTTTGCAAAGCGGCAGCAATTCGGTAGTTACTTTCCTTAATGGCATTATCGGGCAATCCTACCAAGTGGTATCCAATACCTTTGTCGATATTTACCTCTACAACAATAGTGGTCGCCTCAATGCCAAAAACGGCACTCCCGTAAACTTTGATGAGCATATATAGCTTCTAATTGAATGAGACTGAAAAAATAACCATTCTCATTACAAAAAGAATTCCCTTTTGATGAATGCCCCAATTTGAATTGATGAAAACCCTTTCTGGGTTAACGGAAGATTAAAATAGAAGCTGCGGTTTCCTCGATTTCTTGTTTGTTCATCATCATTTTACGGAACTCTCCGTTGACATACATCTCAGCTTGATCTTGATAATGTCTACTCAATGGATTTCCGGATTGTCCCGTTGGCAATATGCTGATACTGTTCTCGACATCGGAAAAATCAATGATACGCCTTGTTGATGGACCAGAACTTACTTTGTAAAACCCTGAGCCATCATAAGGGAATGAAAGATTATTGATGACTTCTCGTGTTCCTTCAACCGGAAATGGGCCTACATTGAAATATTTTCGCAACGATTCCACTTGTCCAAATGGGTGTTGATGCTCCAAGGTATGCACTTTATCCCAAGTCCACTTACTTGAATCTTCATCAAAATCCTTTACAAGGGAATTCCATGCGTCGGCAAAAGATTTCCTAACAACATCTTCCCTTGTTTCCACCACATCGGAGGTGTTGATGTTGTCCCACCATATTCCACTTTTCATATTTGACCCCCAAGCTATTTGTCTTTTGAACAAGTGGGTGGACAAGAATTGTTCAAACATTTCCGACCCCAACTCATCCTCCATGGTATTCTTTACCATATAATACAATGTTCTATGATAGATTACTGGACTAGTTGCATTTAACGAGTATTCACCGTTCCAGTTCTTTAATGAGTCCAAAAGAACCAATTGCTCACTGTCCAAGTGGGTAACGTCAAATAATTTTATTAATTCGGAAACCACTTCTGTATTTACTGGGGAGGTAACGTCCAATATCATTTCGGATATTGATTCTTTATCCCAGTCATCCTTGGCATCCAACAACTGTACTATTCTTTTAGCTCGATTTTCGGGAAGATAATATCCCGGATATAGCATTCCGGCAATAGAATCCGGTTGATTGTTGGCAGAATACACATAGTTCCATGGTGGGTTTTCAGCCATTGGATTTTCTGAAAAATCCAAATAGCGTAGCGGCTCTTCTTCTCCCGATGCTCCATCCAAAACAAATTTAGTGGATAAACTATCGGGCATCTGGTATAGCTTTGCAGTGGCCCACCAAGCTACATTGCCCTCAGCATCTCCATACATTACATTGAGCCCAGGAGCATGGATATCTGGCAAAGCACTTTTAAACTCCTCCATGTTTGTTGCATGGCTAATGCCATAAAGTGCATGCATCACCATGTTTTTGGGTTTTGTATAAATCCAAGACATGGCAATAGGGCGTTCGCCACTAATCTGATCGGCAATATTGTTAAGAACAGGGCCGTGATTTGTTTTTTTATAGGTAAAGGCAACGTCCTCACCATCTTTTACTTTTATGGTCTTGTTTACAAATTCATACTCCTTCCAGCCATCCGCCGTTTTATATTTGGTACTGTCCGATGGATTGGACTCTTCGTAATAAAAGTCGATATCATCATTCTCGAACATAGTTAAGCCATAGGCTAATTTTCGATCGTGACCAAGCAATGGGAAAGGTACGCCCGCCAGATGATATCCATATTTCTCATACGTTGGAGTGCTAACATGGGCCTCGTACCAAACCGATGGCTGTGCAAAACCAATATGAGGGTCGTTCGCTAAGATTACCTTACCGTTTTTGGTTTTCTGTGGCGCAATCACCCAGCTATTACTTCCCTCGAACTGCGGAATGGGAAGCTTATCCAAAGCTGCCGTGACACTTGCCGTTATATTGGTCCCCAAGGTATCCGTTTTAACTCCTTTGTAATTTTTAATCCATACCGTGGAAGTGTCCGAGTTTATAGCCAAATCCTCCATGTATTCATTTCCCAGCTTATTCCGCATACTGGTCAATAGTGGGTCGGTTTTGTGTGCCATAGCAAAACTGAAGGCCATATATCCCACAGCATTGTAAACATCTTCAATGGTAAAAGGTTCTTTATTAGTACCTGTTAAATAAAACTCAACGGGCGTAGGTCCATTTTTTATAAACTCATTAATGCCATCAATATAAGCTTGGGCAAGTACAATGGTTTCGTTTTGTTTATCGAGATTTGATACGGTTGATTTGGTATGGTCATCAATACCAAGAGAAAGAAAAAACTTATCTGTTTTGACCATGTCCTGACCAAAAACTTCGGAAAGTCTTCCTTTTGCAACTCGGCGCAACAATTCCATCTGCCACAACCTGTCCTGAGCATGCACATAACCCAATGCTCTCATTGCATCTAGCTCATTATCAGCATAAATATGTGGAATCCCGTAGGAATCAAAATAGGTGGTTACCTCATTGGAAATACCCGGGAGGGACTTTTCCCCTCCGTAATCTGGCTTGAGGCTATTTACAAATATGGCAATGCCAATAATTACAAGTAGAAGCAGTCCTGCGAGTACAAGAAGTACCTTTTTGTATTTTTTCACGAATAAGGGTTAAGTCAATTAGTCCATCCTAAGGTATAACTATTTTCTTATATGACTAAAAAAAAATATTGACAAATATCAATTATTTGTTCATGGAAAGATTGTAGTTTTCCAAACCAGATTTCAACCATTTCTCATAGGTCTCGACATCAACATATTGCACCGCTTCGTTCAAGATTTCCAAGTTTGGAGAAAGCAGTACGTAGTATGGTTGTGATGCTGCATTGAAATTAATGGTTTGAAATGTTCCCCATTTTTGCCCAATGGTCTCTATGGATTTTACCCTTCCCGTATCGTATTTAAAATCGAATTGTTCCGATTTGGGCAGTTCTTTTCGGTCGTCCACATAAAGGGAAATCAAAACATAATCTTCTTTTAACAACGAATAAACACTAGGGTCGCTCCAAACATTTTCTTCCATTTTTCTGCAGTTAACGCAGGCCCATCCCGTAAAATCGAGCAAAATGGGTTTGTTTACTTCTTGCGCATATGCCACACCTTCCTCAAAATCCTTGAAACAATTTAACCCTAAGGGACAATCGCTTTCCGTTTCCACAACACTATAAAAGCTAGGCGGCGGAAATCCACTGAGTAGTTTTAAGTTACTGATATTGAAAAGACCAAGAATCAAATAAACCGTAAAAGCCAAACTTACTATTCCTGTTAATTTTCTGGCGGGTGATAGATTTTTTTTAGGTCCATCATGCGGGAATCTGAAGATTCCGAAAAGATATAAGGTCATTAAAATAAAGAGCACCACCCAGATGCCTATAAATATTTCTCTTTTAAAGATACCCCAGTTACCAACTAAATCTGCATTGGACAAGAATTTGAAGGCCAGCGCCAGTTCCAAAAAGCCAAGTACTACTTTAACCGTAGTCATCCATCCGCCAGATTTTGGCAAAGAATTTAACCAAGCCGGAAACATAGCGAAGAGAGCAAATGGCAAGGCCAAGGCCAAACCAAAGCCAACCATCCCAGAAGTTAAATTAGTCGCCACATTACCTTCCGCAAGGGTTGTACTTCCCAAAAGTCCTCCTAAAATGGGTCCTGTACAAGAAAATGACACAATGGCCAAGGTCAAGGCCATAAAAAAGACACCAAGTCCCCCTCCTACTTTGGATGAGGCCGAATCCATTTTATTGGCCCAAGAACTGGGCAAGGTCAATTCGTAATAGCCAAAAAACGAAAAGGCAAAGAATACAAAAATGACAAAAAAGAATACATTGAGCCAAATATTCGTGGCTATCGTGTTCAAAATTTGCGAGTCCACCGAATTGAACAAATGGAAAGGCAAACTCAACAAGAAATAAATCAATACAATAAAGAATCCATATAAAAGTGCATTACCGATTCCTTTGGATTTGTTCTGTGATTGTTTGGTAAAAAAGGAAACCGTCAATGGAATCATAGGAAATACACAAGGCGTCAACAATGCGATTAGCCCACCAATGAAACCTAGTCCAAAAATTACCCATAGATTGGATTTTCCTTCGGAATCCGTGACTCCAGATTGATTTAAGAGAGTTTTGTTTTTTAAATCGACCTTGAGCGACTCTCCTAGGGCCACACTTTGTTCATCCAAAGAAGTTTCCTCTGCTACAAAACCGCTTCCATCCAACGAAATCTGAAAAAATTCATCAACAGGAAGACACACTTCCTTACAAATCTGATAAAACAGGTTTACTGAAATTTGGTTGACTTCAGGATTTAGCAATTTTATTTTCTGTGTGAAGATGGCCTCTTTCTTAAAAAATGTCTCTTCGACCTCAAAAATATCGCTATACTCTTTTATAGTTTCACTTTCTTCAGTTTCACCGATGAGTTCGTAGTCTTCACCAGCTTTTTCAAAAGTAAATTCACTAGGTAGAGAGCCTCCTTCGGCAGTGTATTGTGAATACACATGCCAGCCGTCCATGATTTTACCTTTGAACACTAACTCGTATTCGGTATCGGATATTTTATGTACTTCGTGGCTCCAAACCGCAGGATTTTCGTCCGTTTGTGCAAAAGTGATTAGATTGATGAAGAGTAGTCCTAAAAACAGTACTAATGATCTCATGTATGCTGTGTAATCTTTATTATTTGTCGGGTTGAATCCTCAACCTTGAATCGTTCGTCCGCTCTTTTGCCCACAACCCAAACAATTTCATTGTCCGAGCAGAGCAACCATTGTTCTTCTTTGGAAATCACATCCATTTTCTCGTCCTTGAAAAACTTGGATAGTTTCTTTTTCCCCTTCATGCCAAAAGGATAAAAATAGTCGCCTTTTTCCCAATTCCTTAACACTAACGGAAAGATTAATTTTTCCTTGTCCAAAAATACGACATTTTTCCCCTGCTCATCGAGGGTTTCAACAACTTCCACCTTTAGTTTGATAGGCAATTTAGTAAGCGGTCTATCCATATAGACAGGATAAATTTGACTCTCCCTATTTTTTTTTTCAGAAAGAATAAGACAATCCCTATCCTTGAGCAATAGATGGGATTTGGAAACTACTTGTTTTCCACTCATTGTAGTCAACAGGGCTTTTACATCTTCCCACTCCGTAAAACCGTAATCTTTGAACAACCCATAGAGGTGCGACTCCAAGGGCTGCATCTTCTCCAGTTCTGCAATGTTTATTTTGATGGCTCCATCCCTCGGCTCGAACAATTTAGCCTTTAACTCATTTAAATGATTGACGACCAAATCGTTCGTTTGCTGTAAATGAATTTGGCTATTGAGGAAGTTTTGCAAAAAAGTCGGGTGCAATTCCTTTAAAACAGGTACAATTTGATGACGAATCTTGTTCCGAAGATATTTGGAACTCGCATTACTGCTATCCTCTCGCCATTCAATACTTTCTGAAGTGGCATACTCAACAATCTCCTCTTGAGAAAAAGGTAGCAAAGGACGAACCACTTGTTCATTCACTTCGGGGATTCCAGAAAGACCATCGATGCCCGTTCCACGAGATAAGTTAATCAGGAAGGTCTCCAAACTGTCATCGGCATGGTGGGCGGTCAGTACATAATCAAAACCTTTGGTTTTTAAAAGTTCATCAAACCATTGATAGCGCAGTTCCCTTGCTGCCATTTGTACTGAACCTCGATGTGTTTCTGCATATTGTTTGGTATCGAAAGTCTTTACATAAACCTCAACTCCAATTTTAGATGCCAATTCGCGTACAAAATCTTCATCACCATCGCTCTCTTCTCCTCGAAGGTTAAAATTACAATGGGCCAAGGCTATGTCCAAGTCAATAGCAACGCACAAATAGGCCAACACAACACTATCCACACCTCCGCTACAGGCCAATATCAGCTTCTTTCCTTTTAGGAAAGGCATCTTATTGCTAATGTGCTCTTTGAACTTTGGGAACATAACGCGAATTTACAAATTAACCCTTAGCCTTCTTCCAATACTGTTCGCATAGCTTTGGCTTTCAGCAAACATTCTTGGTATTCATTTTCTGGATTGGATTTTGAAGTTATGGCACCTCCTACAGAATAGGACACATACTTTTTGGTCGCATTGTACAAAATACTTCGAATCACCACGTTGAAGTCGAAATTACCGTGTGGATCAAAGTACCCCACTGTACCGCTATACAAACCTCGTTTTGTTTCTTCCAATTCCTCAATAATTTTCATTGACGAAATTTTCGGAGCTCCCGTCATACTGCCCATGGGAAAGGTTTCTTTTATAAGTTCTACTGGATTTTTATCTCTTGAAACTGTTGAAACTATGGTCGAGATCAATTGATGTACTTGCTTAAAAGTGTACGCTTTACAAAGTTCTTTAACTTGCACCGAACCCTTTAACGCGCTCTTGGATAGATCGTTACGAACAAGGTCGGTAATCATAATATTTTCTGCACGCTCCTTTTCATCTTTGGTCAATGCTATTTTGATTTTTTTATCCGCTTCTTCATTCTTTCCTCTGGGCGCAGTACCTTTTATAGGTTGGGAAATCACTTTTTGACCTGTTTTTTTGATATAGCGTTCCGGTGAAGCACACATCAAATATCTGTCATCTAACTTTACAAATGCGGCAAAAGGCGGTTCAGATATCGCATTGAGCCTGTTATAGGTTTCCCACGGGTCAATAGAAACGTCTTCTACATAAAACTCCTGGCAAAAATTGGCTTCGTAAATATCTCCTCGGTGGATGTGCTCCAGAAATTGATTGGCCTTTTCAAAATAAGCATCCTTATGGATTCGCATTTTAATTTTGATGGGGTCAGTTCCCTTTTTTGGAGCATCGGTTGACTGATACTTGATGATTTCGGCATAATCCGAATCAATTTCGTTGGTAATGGCATCCAAATACTTAAAATGAAGCTGTCCGTCATCAACAATTATAATTTTATTGGGCTGAAAGAACTGTAGGGCTAGAAATCCAAGAGCATCAAAGTTATTGGAACTTAAGTTTTCCAACTCATTTTTAAAATCATAGGAGAAATAACCGAAGAGCCAATCCTTTTCATGTTCCATAAAAGCCTGGAGCTCATCCACATTAGTAATTACTTGAGAGACCCCAACAGCAAGGCAAGCTTCAAAACTGGAATTATGGTCTCGATGGGAATTACTATCCAACCAAACCACATTCTGATGCTTCCTTGACCATTGCAAAAGTTCCTTTTTGCTTTGTAAAAGAGAGTTGATTTTAAATGAACGGTGTTTTCGCAATACCTACTGTTTTAATGAATCCAAAAAAGTATTCAATGCTTTTTGGTGTTCACTTTTTAAGTTATCGTCCAAAATACCATCATCATTATAATTATCGTGGAATCCTTTTAAGGAAAAGGTCGAGACAACTTCGCCTCCAAATTTAGTCAGCATATTGTTAACTACCTCCAAGGACCTTGCTCCACCGAACCCTCCTCCCGAAGCGGACATTAGCAATACTTTTGTGTCTTCCAAAAAATTTCTATCCAGTCTCGAGAGCCAATCCAATACGTTTTTCAAGTAGGCTGAAGGATTTCCATTGTGTTCATTTACAGACAATATGATGCCATCCGAATTTTTAATATCATTTTTCAATTTCATTAATGCATCAGAAAATCCATGCTCATTTTCGTAATCTTCACTATACATGGGAAATGGGTGCTCTGCCATATTGAGTGTCTGAATATCATGGCTTTGCACTAAAGAAATCGTATGTTTTACCAATTTAAAATTGATAGAAGTTGAAGAATTGCTTCCGGCAAATGCCAAAATTGCAGCCATAGTATAAAATCATTGATTGTTTCGCTAAAATACCCCAATCGGAGCAGAGATGCGACTATTTTGCATATTTTTGGCGCAAAGAAAATCCAAACTACCTGCAAAACAAGTATATAGGTTGAACGCGAATCAAATGACAGCCAAAAGCAATAGGTTATTTTTTATTGACGCCATGCGTGCATGGGCCATTTTGATGATGCTGCAAGGGCACTTCATCGATGGTTTGTTGGATCCTGTTTTTAGGGATTCCAGCAACCCTATTTACAATGTTTGGCTCTACTTTCGTGGGATTACCGCCCCTGTCTTTTTTACTGTTTCCGGTTTTATTTTCACGTACTTGTTGATTCGGGTTCCGGAAAATGGAATGGATAACTTAAGAGTTGCAAAAGGCATGCGCCGAGGATTGCAGCTTTTAGCTATTGGTTATTTGCTTCGATTGAACCTTGGTGGACTCTTAAAAGGTGAAATCTACAACACATTTTATTTGGTCGACGTGCTTCACTGCATAGGCCTATCTATTTTAGGATTAATCGGCGTTTATGTGCTTACCTCCAAAAGAAAAAAATATGTATTCCCACTGGTTTTAGTGGGCATTACCTTGGTCCTATTCTTGTTTGAAAGAGTTTATAAAGATTGGTCTTTTGCTTTTCTGCCCAATTTCATAGCCAACTATTTTACCAAGGCCAATGGTTCAGTATTTACGATTATCCCTTGGTTTGGTTATGCTACATTAGGCGCCTTTATTTCTGTGCTTTTTACACGGTTTAAAAATTATAAGTATTTGTATCCCGCTGCTATTTCCATTGCTTTAGCAGTTGGTTATTTATTGATTTATCAATCATCCAATGCTTTTGAAAGGCTTTATGAATGGACCGGGTTGGAATTTCTTAACTTAATTTTGTCCAATAACTATCTGTTTATCCGCTTAGGAAATGTATTCGTTGTTTTTGCAATATTTATGGTCCTTCGCCAGTTTATGACAAACAAAACCGTTTTAAAAATCGGGGCAAGTACACTTTCCATATACGTGATTCACTTTATCATACTTTACGGAAGTTTTACGGGATTGGGATTGTATCGATTCTTCAATCATTCCCTTTCTCCTGAAATCGTGATTCCCGGTGCTCTTGTTTTTATGGTTGCCTCTACCTTTTTAGCATTAAAATATAATCAGTACGAAGCGAGCATTAAATCACAGATTGCTTGGTGTGTTTCGTATATACAGATTCAGCTTGTAGATTTAAGAGAAGCATCCGTACCTGTCCTTAGAGAACTCTATATAAGAATTCGACTATTTCTCCGAAGGGTTCTGCGCACAGTAAGGAGCTAAAAAAAGCACCCAATCCTAAGATTGGATGCTTTGAAGTTGTCAAAAAATGATTGAAACACGTCATTCTGAATTTATTTCAGAATCTCATTGTACTTATGAGCGTACGATTATGAGAACCTGAGTTCTCGATACTTTTCCCAAACGAAAAACTCGAACTGACGAATTTTTTATATGCTTGTCAAAAAGTAAATTATACATGCAAGGCTCTATCATCAGTGGCAGCCAATGCCGCTTCCTTAACAGCTTCTGCAAAAGTCGGGTGAGCATGGCTCATACGCGAAATATCCTCCGCTGACGCCCTGAATTCCATTGCAGTCACGCCTTCGGCAATTAAATCGGCACATCTCGCACCTATCATATGTACTCCCAATACTTCATCGGTATTTTTGTCTGCAAGAATCTTCACAAAACCATCGATGTCCATACTAGCTCTAGCTCTACCCAAAGCTCGCATCGGGAATTGACCTGACTTATATTCTACACCTTCTTCCTTCAACTGCTCTTCTGTTTTGCCCACAGCGGCAACTTCGGGCCATGTGTAAACCACTCCAGGAATCAAGTTGTAATCGATATACGGTTTTTGTCCAGCCAAAATTTCAGCAACCATAGTACCTTCTTCTTCAGCTTTGTGGGCCAGCATAGCACCTTTTACTACATCACCAATAGCATAAATATTGGATACATTGGTCTGTAAATGTTCATTTACCTCCACTCTACCCCTATCATCCAATTTTACTCCAGCGGCTTCAGCGTTTAATCCTTCGGTATAAGGTTTACGGCCAACACTTACCAAGCAGTAATCTCCTTTTATGGTAACTTCTTTATCTTTCTTGTCATCGGCTTTCACAATTACCTCATTACCTTTACGCTCGACAGATTTTACTTTATGAGATAGGTTGAACTTCACCTTTTGCTTTTTCATCACCTTAGTGAGCTCTTTGGATAAAGCGCCATCCATTCCGGGGATAATTCGGTCCATATACTCCACAACAGTAACATCGGCGCCCAAGCGCTTGTATACCTGACCCAATTCCAATCCTATGACACCTCCGCCAATCACGATCAAGTGCTTTGGAACTTCTTTAAGCTTCAAGGCTTCAGTAGAAGTAATTACTCTTTCTTTATCAATATCAATAAAAGGTAAAGATGATGGTTTAGAACCCGTAGCTATAATAATCTTTTTAGCCTCTATGGTTTCCTCACTGTCCTCTTTTGCAATGCTGATGTGCGTAGCATCCTTAAAACTTCCAACGCCTTGGTATACATCAATTTTGTTTTTGTTCATCAAAAACTCAATGCCCTTGGTGGTTTGGTCGACTACGCCTTGTTTACGGGCAATCATTTGCTCCAAGTTTACTTTTACTTCTCCCGGAATATCGATACCGTGCTCCTCGAAATGCTTTATGGCATCCTCGTAATGGTGCGATGAATCCAAAAGCGCTTTGGATGGTATACAACCTACGTTAAGACAGGTTCCTCCAAGCGTGGGATATTTTTCTATTATTGCAGTTTTCATTCCCAATTGGGCACATCGAATGGCCGCTACATAACCTCCGGGTCCAGAGCCAATGATAGCTACATCATATTGATTCATATTGTATTATTTGTAAGGATAATTGCTAAAAAGATTTGTTTTTAAAAAACAACTGTAAAAATACAAATGTTTTTCGGGACAGTACCAATGTATTCGGGAGATGATTTAGAAGTTTGATTTGAGTGATGAGATTATTGGAAGGTTGGATTATGGATTGTTTGGGGGGTCATAGGTGATGGGTTAAAAGGTAGTCGGATGTTCATTGTTCACTGTTAACCGTTAATTGCCTACTGCAAACTGAGTTCTGAATTCGCACTTCCAACTTCCCATTTCTATATATGCACAGAAGGACTGTTCTTTACTTCATTGATAACAAAGGAACTTTGAGTATTTCCAATATTGGCGATAGCGGTGAGTTTAGTAACCATAAACTCTCGGTAGCTTTTCATATCCTCCACATGAATTTTTAAAATGTAGTCGTAATCCCCACCTACATGAAAACATTCGGAGACCTCTTTAAGCTGTAACACCTCGCGTTCAAATTTCAAGACATTTTCCTTAGTATGCTGTACCAACCGTATTTGACAAAGTACCATAAAATCGCGCCCAACTTTTTCTTTGTCCACCAAAGCTGCATATTGGGTGATCACCCCATTACGCTCTAGACGACGAATTCGCTCATAAACTGCCGTTTTGGACAAATGCAAGGCATCTGCATACTGTTTTGTTGTCTTTTTACAATCTTCTTGAAGTAATCTAATTAATTCAATGTCAACTTTATCCAGTTTCATTCCGACGATTTTTCTAACTATAACGGCTAAATTCCAATTTTACGGAACAATTACCTAATAATTTTATTATTTAGGACTAAAATTCCTTATTTAATAATTTCTATTGATTTTATATCTATCAATTCATAGTTTTATGAAAAACGGTACATTATGGACTATAAAGCATCAGACCACATACAAGATTTACAATATTTTGGGGAATTCGGAGGGGTAAACCCTTCGATATCAGATTCATCAACTTACACTTTCCTTTCTGCAAAAACCATGTTCGACACTTTTGAAGGGAATACAGAGGGCTGCTACCTTTATAGTAGACACTCCTCCCCTTCAAACTTATATTTAGGTGAAGCGATGGCGCAACTGGAAGGAACGGAAGCTGCTAATGTCTATGCCAGTGGCATGGGCGCCATTACCGCTGTTATACTTCAATTGTGCGATTCAGGAGACCATATTGTTTGCAGCAGAACCATTTATGGGGGTACTTACGCTTTCTTGAAAAACTTTGTGAAGAAATTCAACATCTCAGTTTCCTTTGTAGACATTACCGATTTGGAAACGGTGGAGAAATCCATCACACCCAAAACCAAAATGATTTACTGCGAAGCTATCAGCAATCCGCTCTTGGAAGTTGCCGATATTCCTTCGCTATCCAAAATATCCAAGAAAAACGATATGCCCTTGGTAGTCGACAACACCTTTTCTCCACTGACTATCAATGCGGCAAAGCTAGGGGCCGATATTGTGGTTCATAGCCTTACCAAGTTCATTAATGGTAGTAGTGATTGTGTTGCAGGAGCCGTTTGTGGAACAACAGATTTTTGTCTTAGCTTAAAAGATGTGAACAGCGGAGCCGGCATGCTCCTAGGTAGTACTTTGGATAGTTTACGAGCCGCTTCAATTCTTAAGAATATGCGAACACTGCATATCCGAATCAAAAAACATAGTGAAAATGCACACTATTTGGCCAATCAGTTTGAGAAAGATGGTTTAAAAGTGGTATACCCTGGTTTGGAAAGTCATTCTGGTCATGACTTGATGAAATCACAAATGAATCAAGAATATGGCTTTGGGGGCATGCTTACTCTAGATGTTGGTTCCGTGGAAAAGGCCAATGCCTTGATGGAACTTATGCAAAAAGAAAAATTGGGGTACTTGGCCGTAAGTCTTGGTTTTTACAAAACCCTATTCAGTGCCTCAGGAACTTCCACTTCTTCCGAAATACCCGAAGAAGAGCAAAAAGAACTCGGTCTGTCACAAGGGCTTATCCGTTTTTCCATTGGTCTGGACAACGATATCCACAAAACATACATCACCATGCGTGAGTGTATGGAAAAGCTGGATATTTTATCCCCAGAGCAAGTTTGATCTTGGTAGCAAATGGATGGAGTTTGCACAACATATTCCAAAATCGTAATATTACCTCTTAACTAACTCAGACCAAATGCCGAAAAAAGAGGAAAAACCAAAGTTTAGGGAAGATGAACACATTGTAGAAAATAAAGATTTAACCATTGCCGAAGCGTTGATACCCGTTTTTGCTTTGGTAATAATGCTAGCCTACAATGTTTATGTTTTTGGAGATGATGCCCTAAGCGGTTCCAATCAATTTATTTTGTTGATGGGTGGTGCAGTTGCCGCTATAGTCGGTATTTTTAATAAGGTTTCCTACAAAAAAATGATTGCTGAAGTAGCCGAAAATGTTCGGTCTACCACTGGAGCTTTGCTCATTCTTTTAATGGTCGGAGCTCTTTCGGGAACCTGGTTGGTAAGCGGTATTATTCCTGCCATGATCTACTATGGTCTTCAAATTTTGAATCCCACTATATTTTTGGCTGCAAGTGTAATTATTTGCGCCATCATTTCCATTGCCACAGGGAGTAGCTGGACAACAGCTGCAACTGTAGGTATTGCTTTAATTGGTATTGGTGATGCTTTGGGCATTTCGTTGGGTATGACAGCCGGTGCAGTCCTTTCCGGCGCCTATTTTGGTGATAAGATGTCTCCTTTGAGCGACACTACCAATCTGGCTCCTGCCATGGCAGGGGGAGATTTGTTCTCGCACATTCGCTACATGACTTATACTACGGTTCCGACGATTATTGTGACCTTGATTGTATTTATCATCCTTGGATTCACTATTGACAGCTCGGGGGTTGCGGATACAAGCTCCCTTCTTAACAATATTGGCTCAACCTTCAATATAAATGGATGGTTGTTTATTGTGCCTTTGGTAGTAATCGGTTTAATCGTAAAAAAAGCACCGCCATTAATGGCGCTGTTGATTGGAACCTTGTTGGGCGGCGTTTTTGCACTCATTTTCCAGCCAGATATTGTCGCCAACATCGGTGGAGGCGCAGCCTTAAATTTTGAAACAGGTTACAAAGGAATCCTAAACGCAATAACTGTTGATACATCAATTGCCACGGACGACCCTGCACTTAACGATCTTTTCTCCTCGGGAGGAATGTCCGGCATGCTAGGTACCATTTGGTTAATAGTCTGCGCCATGGTATTTGGAGGCATTATGGACGGCATCGGTGCTTTGGAACGTATCACTGAATCTCTTCTAAAATTGGCCAAGACCACCTTTGGGTTGTTTGCCAGTACCGTTGGTAGCTGTTTAGCATTGAACGTAACTGCATCTGACCAATATTTGGCCATCGTAGTTCCTGGCAAAATGTTTTCCAAAGCTTATGAAGAACGTGGATTGGCCCCAGAAAACTTAAGTAGGACTTTGGAAGATTCAGGCACGGTAACTTCCGTATTGGTTCCTTGGAACACCTGTGGGGCTTATCACAGCAGTGTTTTGGGGGTTGGTGTTGGTGAATATGCCCTTTATGCCATTTTTAACTGGCTCAGTCCGTTTATGACATTGCTTTTTGCTGCGTTCAGAATCAAGATAAAGCAACTCGCAACAAGTACTGCAAAATAAATTTTCACTCCACTTTTTAGATTACGCTTGATTCTTTGAAAGGTCCTCAATTTTGACGGCTCAAATTTGTAGCAACCTTAATATTAATGGTGCTTTTTTGTGACATAGTCACGACTTATTCGACCATAAGAAAAACTAATTTTCAAGCTGGCAAAAGCCGTCAAACCACAGTATTTTTGCTACTCGAATTCTAAAAAAATCCAATAAATGACATTAGTAGGAAGAAAATTTCCAAACATTGAAGTAAACGCTATCGACGAGTTGGGCGATACGTTCAAAATCAACATTTTAGAGAAAGCTAAAGCCGAAAACAAGAAAATTTTGCTTTTCTGGTACCCAAAAGATTTCACTTTTGTTTGCCCTACGGAACTTTTTGCCTTTCAACAAAACCTAAGTGAGTTTGAAAAGAGAAATACCATTGTTATTGGAGCTTCTTGTGATACCGCCGAAGTGCATTTTGCATGGTTGAGCACAGAGAAAGATAACGGAGGAATCGAAGGTATATCTTACCCTATCGTTTCTGATAGCAATAGAAACCTAGCGACTGCTTTGGGCATTTTGGATATTATGAAAGAAGATTACAACGAAGAGACCAACTCTGTTGTGGTAGAAGGGGACAACGTAACGTACAGAGCTACGTACTTGATTGATGAAGAAGGAACCGTATTCCACGAAAGCATCAACCACATGCCATTGGGAAGAAATGTAAAAGAATTTTTGCGTTTGGTGGATGCTTACACCCACGTACAGGAAAAAGGTGAGGTTTGCCCAGCCAACTGGGAAGAAGGAAAAGAAGCTATGAATGCTGATAGAGCCGGTGTTTCCGATTATTTGGCTAACCACGTAAACTAATATTACTATGATCGTAGAATTGGACAAAGACAACTTGAACGAGGTCATTGCAGAAAATGACAACGTAGTCGTTCAGTATAGCGCATCATGGTGCGGTAACTGTAGAATCATGAAGCCAAAATTTAAAAAGGAAGCCTCTTTGAACGAGAACATAAAATTTGTTATGGTCGATGCCGAAAAATTCCCGGAATCCAGAAAATTGGCCAACGTGGACAACTTGCCCACCTTCGCCACTTTTTCCAATGGATCTTTGAAAAACCAGGTACAGACCAATAAATATGATGTTTTAAAAGACTTGATCAATGAAGTTGCCCATAATTAAGCAATTGGTCAATTTTGCCGAAGAGCACGATGAGGACTATTTGCAAGAAACCGCAGATACCCTTGAAAGTGTTTGTGAGGTTTCGAGCTTAAAGGACGAGGAACTGGATATGATCGGAGAATTGATCTCCAATCTTTATGGTGCAATAGAAGTATCGAACGAAATCAAAAGTGGAACTTCAAAAAAAGAAGCACTTAACGCCTTTATGTCCCGAGTACTCGGCTCAATAGATAAGTAGCATACGATAAGAACTAATACCAAATAAGAACCTTCCCGTAACACACTTCGGGAAGGTTTTTTTAGTATTTTTGGTTTCAAATCAAAACTACGATTATGGCAACTGTTACCTTAAAAGGAAATGAAATACATACACTTGGAAACCTTCCGGAAAATGGTTCCCAAGCCCCAAGTTTCACGTTGGTTAAAAATGACCTTTCCAATACCTCCCTTTCTGATTACAAAGGACAAAAAGTGGTTCTCAATATATTTCCAAGTATAGATACTGGCACCTGCGCCCAATCCGTGCGTCAATTCAACCAAGAAGCGGCAGAATTGAGCAATACCAAAATTTTGTGCATTTCAAAAGATCTACCTTTCGCCCAGGACCGTTTTTGTGGTGCTGAAGGAATCGACCAGGTAGAAACGTTATCCGACTTTAGGGATGGAAACTTTGGAAAATCCTACAATTTGGAGTTTACCGATGGACCATTACAGGGATTGTTATCAAGATCTGTAGTAGTGGTCAACGAAAACGGAGAAGTGGTGTATTCCGAACAAGTTTCCGAAACCGTGGATGAACCCAACTATAAAGCCGCCTTAGAAGCATTGATGGATGCCTAAAGAATCTTTTCTTAAAAACCGTATAAAAAGTGTGGGGTATGCCCTAAAGGGCATGTTTCTTTTGTTACGGACCGAATCCAGTATCAAAATCCAGTTTATTATCGCATTGGTCGTGACTGCTTTCGGATTTTACTTTAAGATTTCGAATACGGAATGGATACTCCAGCTTATGGCGATAGGTTTGGTAATGGGTGTAGAAGGAATAAATACCGCCATTGAAAAAATATGCGATTATATTCAGCCTAATTTGGACCCAAAAATTGGTTTAATAAAAGATATTTCTGCAGGAGCCGTTATGATTGTGTCGGTCATAGCAAGCATTATCGGTTTAATCATCTATGTGCCCAAAATCTTTTAGAAAAATCCAAGACCCCGAGTAGCAACGTAAATTTGTAACTTAGCCCCGCTTAAAAACAATTAATGGCCAAAAAAAGAACAAAAACAAAATCAAAAAAAACTACTACTGCCAGAAAGAAGGTGTCCTTTAAGCCTTCCAAGCAGAACAAGATTATTTTTGGTAGCCTTTTGATCGTTCTCAGCATTGCGCTTTTCTTCTCGTTCATGTCGTTCTATTTTACATGGCAAGAGGATCAAAGTATGCTGTCCCAATTTGCGGACCGCAATGTGGAAGCAAGCAATCTATTGAACAAATTCGGAGCCAATGTGAGTCACTTTTTCATGTATAAAGGATTTGGGCTGGCTTCTTTTATCTTTCCGTTTTTATTAGCGGTTACCGGGCTTTATCTTTTTCTTGGATTAAGCGGAAAACGACTGATATCCAAATGGATTTGGGGCTTGGTCGGTGTTATTTGGAGCTCGGTAGCCTTAGGTTTTTTTGCTGCTGATTTTCCGCTTTTGGGTGGACTCATCGGTTATGAAATGAACGATTTCCTACAAGATTACACGGGTAAAATAGGTGTGTTTTTGATTCTGATATTTGTTTTGATGGTGATTTTGGTACAGCTCTTCAATTTTACGCCCGAAGGTTTTGCCAATTTCTTTCGCCGACAAAAGCAAAAAATCAAATCAGATTTTAATGAAGAAGCATCAACCGAAACCACCAGTACTTCGACTGCAGATGAAGAAGACAGCATTGTGTTGACCGCGGAAGACACCGTTCCAGAAAAGATAGACACTTATACACACAAAGAGCATATTCCTCCATTAAACGAAGAAGCTGGGCTTGACGTAAATATTCCGCAAGAAGAAGAATCCGATCTTGACCTAAAGGTCGAGGAAACCACCATTGAGGAAGAAACCGATGCCAAAGCAGCCAAGCTGGTTGAGGATTTTGGCGAATTTGACCCGAAATTGGAACTGGGCAACTACAAATTCCCCACCTTGGACCTATTGGAAGCACATGGTGCCTCCGGTGGAATTACCATTAACCAAGAAGAGCTTGAGGAAAACAAAAACCGAATTGTAAGCACCCTTAAAAACTACAAAATAGGGATTGCCCAGATTAAAGCGACCATTGGTCCAACAGTTACCCTCTACGAAATTGTTCCCGAAGCGGGAATACGTATTTCCAAAATAAAAAACTTGGAGGACGATATTGCACTTTCTTTGGCTGCTTTGGGTATTCGTATCATCGCACCTATTCCAGGAAAAGGAACGGTAGGTATTGAGGTGCCGAACAAAAATGCCACTATTGTTTCCATGCGATCTGTGATTGCATCCAACAAATTCCAAAAAGCGGAAATGGAACTGCCCATCGCTTTCGGAAAAACTATCAGCAACGAGACTTTTGTAGTTGACCTTGCTAAAATGCCTCACATGCTAATGGCGGGTGCCACGGGTCAAGGTAAATCGGTTGGATTGAATGCGGTCATTACCTCTTTGCTGTATAAAAAACATCCAGCGGAGGTCAAATTCATCTTGGTAGACCCGAAAAAGGTGGAATTGACCCTCTACAACAAAATAGAGCGCCATTTCTTGGCTAAGCTTCCTGACTCTGAAGAAGCCATCATCACGGACAATACCAAAGTAATCAATACATTGAACTCCCTTTGCATTGAAATGGACAATCGCTACGAGCTGTTGAAATCCGCTATGGTGAGAAACGTAAAAGAATACAACACCAAGTTCAAGGCCAGGAAATTGAATCCGAACGATGGGCACAAGTTCCTGCCTTACATTGTTTTGGTGATTGATGAGTTTGCCGACTTGATCATGACAGCGGGCAAAGAAGTGGAAACCCCGATTGCCAGATTGGCACAGTTGGCAAGGGCCATTGGTATTCATTTGATTATTGCCACGCAAAGACCATCGGTAAATGTGATTACAGGTATCATCAAAGCAAACTTCCCTGCAAGGATAGCGTTCAGGGTAACTTCAAAAATAGATTCTAGAACTATTTTGGATGCCCAAGGTGCTGACCAGCTTATAGGCCGTGGAGATATGCTCTATACCCAAGGAAACGATGTTACAAGACTGCAATGTGCGTTTGTGGACACTCCAGAAGTGGCCAAAATAACTGATTATATAGGATCGCAACGTGCGTACCCCGAAGCGCACTTGCTGCCAGAATATGTTGGCGAGGAATCTGGCACAAGTCTTGATAATGATATTGCGGACAGGGATGCCATGTTTAGGGACGCTGCAGAAGTAATTGTGACCGCACAGCAAGGTTCTGCCTCCCTTATTCAACGTAAATTAAAATTGGGATACAATAGGGCCGGTAGAATTATAGATCAATTAGAGGCTGCCGGAATTGTAGGACCATTTGAAGGAAGCAAAGCAAGACAGGTTCTTGTTCCCGATATGTATTCTTTGGAACAACTATTAGAAAATGAAGCAAAATAAGATCATGATCAAGAAAAGTATTCTTTTTATAACAATGTTTACTGTTGGAATTTTTTCCTACGGGCAAAACTCAGATAAGGCCAAAGCTCTTTTGGATGAAGTGTACAACAAGGTACAGAGCTACGACAATATTTATATTGATTTTCAGTCCACTTTGGAAAATACAGAGGCCAACCTAAAACAGGAAACCAATGGCAATGTAACTTTGGATGGTGAAAAATACCTGCTCAACTATTTTGGAGCCACACAATTGTATGATGGGAACAAAGTGTACACCGTAGTCCCCGAAAACGAAGAAGTAACCATTGAGGACGTCAACGAGGACAACGACAACGTGAGTCCTTCCAAAATGTTGACCTTCTACAAAACAGGCCATAACTACCAGTGGGACATTCTTCAAAATGTAGGAGGAAGAAAAATCCAATATGTAAAGTTAATTCCGATTGATTCCGATACGGAAATACAATCCGTACTTTTGGGAGTGGATTCACAAACCAAGCATATCTACAAACTGATTCAAACGGGAAACAATGGCACCAAAACAACCATTACCGTTAATTCTTTCAAAACCAATCAGCCCATATCAAGTACTCTGTTTACCTTTGACGAGAAAAAGTACGAGGACAAAGGGTACTACATTATAAGAAACTAGGCATTGAAAATACTTGATCAGTATATACTAAGAAGATTTCTTTACAACTTCTTCAGTTCCTTTTTCATTCTGATTGTCATATTCATTTTTCAGGGAATATGGCTGTTCATTGATGATTTAGCTGGAAAAGGGCTTGGTATGGTAATTATTGGCAAGTTTATTTTCTACTTTATTCCTACTTTGGTGGATAAGGTGTTACCGCTCACGGTACTCCTCTCCTCCATCCTTACCTTTGGTACTTTTGCGGAAAACTATGAGTTCGCCGCCATGAAAGCATCCGGTATATCGCTTCAGCGCGGTATGCGAAGCCTAATTGTATTTGTACTTTTCCTAGGCTTTGTTACCTTCTTTTTTGCCAATGATGTAATTCCGAAATCCGAGCAAAAAATGTTCAACCTAAGGCGAAATATTGCCAAGGTAAAACCTGCTGCTGCCATAACCGAAGGTGTTTTTAGCGATTTTGAAGGAACTGGTGAAGGTATGAACATCAAGGTCGATAAAAAATATGGGGAGCAGGACCGCTTTTTAGACAATGTCATCATCCATAAAAAAACGAATCAAAACATTAACAACACGGTAATCAAGGCCAAGTCGGGTGAATTGATCAGTAGTGAGGAATCCGACATTATTCAATTGGTATTGAAAGATGGAAGTTACTACGAGGAGGTAATGCCCAAAGATGCCAAGGAACGAAGAAAACAGCCGTTTGCCAAGTCAAATTTTGAAACCTATACGATCAACATTGATATTTCGGAACTCAATGATCAAGATTTGGAAGAAGATCAAAATATCACCACCAATAAAATGAAAAATGTTGGGCGTCTCATTAAGGACATTGACTCTCTGCGCAAAAACAACCTTGAAAAAGTTGAGGCATTTTCTAAAAATGTGGTAAATCGAATGGGGGCTTTTCCTGCCAAAGTACGCCAAGACAGCACCCAACAAAACTTGGAACTCATTAGACCTAAAAAGGTAAAAGAGACCGAACTAGATTCCATTCAAACCATAGATGGGTTTATCTCGAATCTTGAACAATGGGAGCAAATTCAAGTGATGAAAAAAGCCCAAAATGAGGTTTCCAGTATCTTGAACACCGTGGTCGCTAAAAAGGACGAACTGCAAAGCAGATATAAGTTTTATAACAGCCATATTTTATCCCTACATCAAAAATATGCACTTGCACTTTCGTGTATTATTTTGTTTTTTGTAGGAGCACCTTTAGGTGCCATAATTCGCAAAGGTGGATTGGGATTGCCCATGGTAGTGGCTATAATGTTATTTTTAACCTATTACTTTATCGGTGTGTTTGCAGGAAACTATGCCAAAGAAGGAAACATTCACCCTGCCATTGGAGCCTGGCTCCCTACATTGATTATGTTGCCCTTGGGTATATCGCTTACCAGAAGAGCAACGGCGGACAAAGGATTAATAGGATTTGGTCATTTTATAGACCGTATCAAATCAATATTTAAAAAGAAAGATAAAGAAGCGGAAGACCAATGATCGCCAAAGACAAAAAAATACAGCTAAACGCCATTGAAGAAGCCATTGCCGATATTAGACAAGGTAAGGTTATTATTGTAGTGGATGATGAGAACAGAGAGAACGAAGGTGATTTTTTGGCCGCTGCTGAACTGATTACCCCCGAGACCATCAATTTTATGGCCACCCATGGTAGAGGGCTTATCTGCGCACCACTTACCGAAGGGCGTTGTAAGGATTTGGGACTCCATAAAATGGTAACCCATAATACCGACCCTTTGGAAACTGCTTTTACGGTTTCTGTGGATTTAAGGGGCAAAGGTGTTACCACGGGTATTTCTGCTGGAGATAGAGCCAAAACAGTCCTCGCGCTTACGGATAAATCAACAAAACCTCATGAATTGGCCAGACCAGGACATATTTTTCCATTGATTGCCAAAGAAGGTGGTGTTTTGCGCCGAACAGGGCATACCGAGGCAGCCATTGACTTTGCAAGATTGGCTGGACTCGAACCAGCGGGTGTTATTGTGGAAATTATGAACGAAGATGGTTCCATGGCACGATTGCCCCAACTCCTTAAAGTGGCGAAAAAATTTGACATTAAAATTGTTTCCATTGAGGATTTAATCGCTTATCGAATGGAACACGATAGTCTAATTGAGCTTAAGGAGGCATTTACTATCAATACCAGGTTTGGTGAATTCAGATTGCGAGCTTACCAACAAACTACCAACGATCAAGTTCATATTGCTCTGCTCAAAGGAAATTGGAAAAGTGGTGAACCAGTATTGACCCGCATCAATTCCACTTTGGTAAACAACGATATGTTGGGGACATTGACCAATAATCCAGATGAAGGTTTGCAGCGCATGTTCGATGCTTTGAATGCAGAAGAAAAAAGCGCCATGATTTTTATAAATCAAGGCAACCAATCCAAAAACCTTTTAACCAGATTGTCTGAATTTAAACAATTACAAAGCGAAGGTATTAGCAAGGCACCTAAAATTGAGATGGACAATAAAGACTTTGGTATAGGCGCACAGATTTTACATGACCTTAATATCTCCAAAATTCGTTTATTGACCAATTCAGCTCAAACCAGACGAGTAGGTATGGTAGGTTATGGTCTTGAGATTGTGGAGTATGTGAACTACTAATAAACAATCACAAGTTTAAGAATTAAATTCAAGAACAATTTTGTCATTCTGAAGGAGTGCAACGACTGAAGAATCTAGATTTTTTTTTGCATAAACTTCGCCTGAACTCAGGGCGAGATCTCCGAATGACAAAGAAGAATGTTCGAGTCATTCGGAAAATTCGTGTCAAACTAATGAACAATTATCAATTCACAATAAAGAATCATCTGCTAGCAATCCAAGAATCGAATAATCCAGTAATCCAACAAAACATCATACCTGGACTGAGCTCAGGATAACCGCTTAAAATAACACTCACGATTGTCATTCCCGAGAAAGCAGGAATCCAAATCTGTGAGGTCCTGTGCCGGTTGCCATAGCTGCGAGATTCTTCACTACGCTCAGAATGACAAAAAAGAATGTTCGGGTTATTCGTGAAATTTGTGTCATATCAATTATCAATTCACAATAAACATTGGTCAATTTCCAATAAGCCAACAATCGAGCAATCCAACCATCTAATATCTGATTTCCAAACGTTCCCCTTCGACTCCGCTCAGGGTCCCGAAATGAAATGATAAGTCTACAATAACGATGCTTTAACCGCCTTAACCATTTTCTTGGCACGTTCAGCCACTTCCTCTTTCGACCATCTCAATTTGATCAAACAGGAAATGTTTCTGGAAATCCATTGATCGGATTCAGAGAAATCAGCTTTGCTGTAGTCAGGTAACGACTTTTTCACATCCTTTGGAAGACTCCCCAAGGATTTCAAATTAGTTAAATGCTCCCATTTTTTATAATAGTGCCAATTGTTATTGTACCAGTAAAAACAGCTGTCCACTCCATGATCGGTCAAAGCTTGATGGGCCTTTTGAGCGATATCTTCGTTAGGTAAAAAGAAATTCAGAAAAGAATAGTTCTCCTCTCCCCCATCTGGTACAGTTCTAAAAACCACTTCAGGAATGCTGGACAATGCTTCTCTCAAAAGAGCATAGTTTCGTTTTTGTATGGCAATAAACTCATCCAAACGGGCCAACTGCGCTACTCCAACTGCTGAATTCATTTCGGAGATTCGGAAATTATATCCTAAAAAAGGATGGTCCTCCGCTCCTCTATTGTTTCCGATATGATCGTGCCCATGATCCGAATATTTATGGGCATTTTCACAATACGCTTCATTGTTGGTGATTACCGCTCCACCTTCTCCACAGGTAATGGTCTTTACATAATCAAAAGAAAAGCAACCCAAATCCCCAATACTGCCTAGTGGTTTTCCTTTATACGTTCCACCAATAGCTTGGCAAGCATCTTCGAGCAACAAGAGTCCATGCTTATCGCAAATTGTCTTCAAAGCATCTAAATTAGCCATGGAACCGCACATATGCACGGGCATCACCACTTTAGTTTTTGTAGTAATGGCATTTTCTACGACTTCTGGTTTCAACGTCAAAGTATCATCAATATCCACCAAAATAGGAACAGCGCCCAAAGCCAAAATAGATTCAAAACTGGCAACAAATGTAAAAGTAGGCATAATCACTTCATCCCCTGCACCTATTCCTGAACTTGCCAAAGCAACCGTTAAAGCGGCAGTTCCGCTGCTCACGGCATGAGCATATTTGGTTTGCATCCGTTCTGCTAAAGCAGTTTCAAGTTCTCTGGTTTTCCAATGTCCATTTCGCATGGCATCAAATCCGTAGCGCATCAGCACTCCAGAGTCCATAACATCTTGTACTTCCTTTCTTTCCTTGTCCCCAAAAAGTTCAAATCCAGGCATACTACTATTTTATTTTAAAAGAACCATAGTTTGATGGCCATCAGCACTACAGCAATTACTAAAAATGTTTTTATAAATCCGTCCCCCTTTTTAACGGAAAACCTACTGGCGAACCATGCGCCCGAGCCATTTCCTATTGCTAGCACTAACCCCAGTTTCCAATCCACTTTATCGTTGAACGCAAAAACGGCCAAGGCGGCCAACATATATATAAAGACTACGGCCACCTTGGTGGCATTGGACCTTACCAGGTTCATTTGATTAAAATAATGCAAAAATAACATCATTAAAAAACCAAGACCAGCATTGATAAAGCCTCCATAATTCCCAAAAAAGAAAAATACAAGCAAGGCAACCCAGAGATATTTTCCCGTGAGTCGTTCCTGCATCTCCTCTACTCGCATTTTGGGTTTAAAGATGATGATAAGTACCACGGCAATCATCACCATGGCCAAAATCCTATTAAAAGTTTCTCCATCGATATCTACGGCGACGTATGCACCGATAATGGCACCCAAAAAAGCGGAAATACCCAAATAAATATTGAAAGGATAGGTGGAAATGCCCTTGCTTTTAAAACCGGCGGTTGCCATTGCGGTCTGAATTACAATAGCGACCCTGTTGGTCCCGTTCGCCACTGCGGGCGGTAATCCTAAAAAGATGAGCGTGGGCAGGGACAATAAGGAACCACCTCCTGCTACCGTGTTTATAAACCCAACTGCAAACCCTACAGCGACCAAAAGCAAATAGTGGTACCATTCTAGCATAAAAACAAAGGTATAACCATTGTTTTGAACGGCATACTAATTTTTTATAGACTTTGATTTCGTTGGTATCAAAATGATTTCTGAGAGCTATTTAAACAATAATGCAAAAAGGTCTTTTGGGATAACAAAAAGCTTTATATATTTGCACCCGCTTAGGAGGAATGGCAGAGTGGTCGAATGCGGCAGTCTTGAAAACTGTTGAGGGTCACACCTCCGGGGGTTCGAATCCCTCTTCCTCCGCTTAATTACGTGAAAAGCCCCTATTTTAGGGGCTTTTGTTTTTTGGGTGCCAATCTAGGTGCCAGAACTTTATTTTAAATAGCCTGTTTAATCAAACTCATTATATATTCTAAATCATCTGTATTCTTGATTACTAATTCATAATCTCCGTTTCCCCAATGACCAATATTTGAAACATCACGCATTAAATTTTTAGGGTCATCTAAAATTCCCTTTTTTAGATTTATCCATAACTTTAAACCTTTACTTTGAATACATATGTCAGCTATATTTGAGTTCTTTTTAAATGCGATATAGTCTAATTTAGGAACTATCTCAATATCATCGGCAAGATTTACTATTGCATCTCTAAAAGTCTCGTATAGTTCAATTATATCATCTGATTTATTAGCAGTATGGTCTTCTTCCGTGTAAACTTTTATCTCTTTAGTAACAGCTTGTAATTGTGTGTTAGTTGATGTAATAGGTTTTATGCTTTCTGCCGATTTACTTTTCTTTATCTGATTTACACTAATTAAGTTATTCTCATAACGTTTTACTTCCCATAACTCAATAGCAATATCTTTAAAGTTTGTAGCTGTCTTTTGATTATCAGTAAACCCTGTTGAAACAAAAACGACTCTTGTTTGACTCCAATCTACATCTGTGCGTTTTAAATTTTGCTTTAATGTTTCGTTATACTCAACTATAAAATCCGCTTTATTTTCAAGCATTAAACTTAAATATGTAAAACCTTGGTCTACAACACTAATATTCTTACTTCTTTTATATTCGATTATAATGAATGCATTTGACTGTGTATCATAAGCTAAAGTATCTATACGTTTGTTTTTTATCGAGAACTCTGATTTTACTAATTGTAAATTCATTAATTCATTTAAATTACTTTCAAAAAGCAATTGTATTTCTCTTTCTAATTTAAAAGGTTTTTCTTTTAAAATACTAATTGACTCTTTTGATTTTAAGTTGTATAAATGCATTACTAATATTTTAAAGTCTTTTCAAAATCATCACAAAGTTGATTTACTATATCTTCTGTTTCCTTAATAAAGAATTGACCGAGTGTTTTTTTATTTCTTCTGATATATCTCTTGTAAATGATTTGAAAGTCTTTATAAATTTCCCCTTCATCAAAAGCTGTTTTAGTGCTTTTCATTTTAGCTATTACTCTTGCACCCTCCTTATTTACATAATCAAAGAAGGATTCTATTTTATTTTGAAAGTCCAAGATTAAAGCTTCAATTTCTTCTTCTTCCTCATTACGCTTTTCTATAACTGCAAGTATATCAAACTTGTATTGTTTGCCTTGTTTACCTGATGGCTCATTGTCGTTTGATTTGCCTTTAGGTTTAGTTTCTTCTTCTGGTGGTGCAACTATACCCAATCTATTATCAAAATATACCTCAACATCATCAATCAATTCTGTAGTACCTGTTAAGGAATTATATAAAACGCTATATCTATACCAAAACTCTGTAAAATATTCATCACTATACTTTTCATCAATTTCTATTACATAAGCAATTAAGTTTAATATTTTGAAATATTTATTAATGTTATGCTTGAGTTTTTTTGCTTCTTCTGGTTGCTTTCTTACAAATTGAGTTATGGTATTCTCTAAGTCTAAAATAGGTTGAATACTATCTTTATTACCTAATTGATATTCTTTAAATATTTGAAAATGCTGTTTGTAAATAGCTTCTTGATTGAGATTGTCATAAATATCTTGTAATAGTTGCTCTTGACCTAATGGGTCAAAATCGCTTACAACAACATTACTGAAGTGTTCAAACGCCTGTTTAATGTTATTTACATTAACGTTTTTATATGATAGGTCAATAATTTTACAGTCTTTTTTATATTTACCAGCTGTTCTATTTACCCTCGAAATAGTTTGAATAGCATTTATACCTCTTATCTCTTTATCTAAAAAGAGTGTATGCAATTTAGGTTCATCAAAACCTGTTTGTAATTTATCTACAACTATTATTAAACCATTCTTTTTGATAGCAAAATTTTGTAATACTTTGGATTCTAATAAACCGCCATTTAAAGTTGTAGCACTTTCATACTTCTGACCATCTGAACTATAAACAATGTAGATTGGTGCATCCTTAAAACGCTCGTGTTTCTTTTCTGAAACTAATTCGTTATAATATTGCTGTATATACTTTCGGTATTTAATAGCTGCTTTTATAGAAGATGCTGCAAACATTGCTTTAGCTGTACCTCTAATATTATGGTAAACTGCTGAAACTAATCTTTTTGCTACAAATTTTGAAATCGCTTCTATACGTTCTTCATTTTCGTAAATATTCTTTTTACTAATTCTGTATTTTTTGCCATTAGCATCAATACCTGCATCAGGATTATCTGGCATTTCTTGATAGTAACCGGTATCATCTTCAAATCCCTCAATTGCATCATCTGGTTTTTCAAAATACATTTTAGCAGATACAGGAACAATACCTTTAATTGGGTTTAAAATATAGCCATCTTCAATAGCTTCTTTCATTGTATAACTATCGAAAGGAACCCATATTTTTTCTGCTTCTGCGTATTTATTATACTCACCAAAACGTGCTAAGGTTATATCACTTGGCGTAGCAGTAAAACCTATTATTAAGTTTTTCTTATTATATGCTTTTTTATATTCCTCATTAGAATCAAAGCTATTTTGTAATTCATCAAATAAAGACACCATTTCTTCGTGTTGTTGCCCACTATTAGAACGGTGTATTTCATCAATTAAAAAAGCTATTCTCATTGATGATAATTTTTGCACAACTTCATCATCTAAAAACTCACGAATTGAATTAAACTTTTGAAGATTTACAACGACAATACGTTTGTCTGTATTTAAGGATTCTAAAAAAGATTTTTTACTATTCGCTTCAATGAACATACTATTAGCAATGTTCATATTATACATTTTACTATCTAATTGATCTCTTAATTGCACTCTATCTACAACCAACATTATCTTGTCATAGACAAACTCATCATTTTTACGTAAATCTTTTAGCATTAAAGAAGACCAACCTATAATATTACTTTTACCAAAACCTGCTGCGTACTGTAAGAGTAAAGAATACACATTTTTATTGTTTTGATACTTCTGTCTTTTATTGATTAAATCTTCAATTTGTGAAGCTCCTAAGCCTTTTTCGGTTAGTTGCTCACGTAGTTTATTGATGAAGTAATCTGGCTCGTCTTCGTGTTCTAAAAACTCATCTATTTTATTAATGATTTTATCTGCTCCAAATTTCTGTTTAGGTCTTGGTGCAATTAATCTACCATCATTATGCTTGTATTCTTTTTGTTTTCCTTTTTCTGATTTTACTAATTCACGCTCGATAAAATTATAATAGAGTATTTCCCGTTCTATCATTTTTTTACCGTACAATGCCTTGAATACTTCTTCAAAACGCTCTTGTTTATTAGCTTCTCTATTTAATACAGGGTAAGATTTTAAATCGTAGGCAACTTTAGTTTTGTATTCTTCAAAGTCATACGATTTATCTTCAGCTTTTGCTTTTATAGCATCAAAATGATTGGTAATGCTTCTGATGATAAATGTATCTTGAACATCTGTAGTTGTAATATGTATGGCTTTTTCAAATATCTTTAAAAAGTCTTTGCGAATACTTTTATCCACATCATTACCATCTGCTATATTTAAGTAACTTGTTACTGCTTTTTGATAGTCGTTTGCTATTTTTATTTTGCCGTCCTTATGTGCGCTTTGATTATTATAGTTAGACTTTAACTCTGAATAACCTAAAAAGATGCCATTTAAGAAAAAGGTAATATCTGGGCGAAAACTAAATTGTGTTTTGTCTTGATATTTATAAATGTATGGCAACTCCTGTACTACTGAAAATCTATTTTGATTAAATAATTTATCTCCGTGTGTAATACTTCCACTTGGATAAAATAAATTGATTTTAACACCCTTAAACGTTACGGACTTATTGTTATTAATAAACAACGCCATATTCATAGACTCACCAATACGTTTATTTAAAAACTCTTGAAACTCCTGTAATAATTGCTTTTCGTTATTATCAAACTTTTTTAATAGTTTACGATATGCTGTTTTATTAAGTTCGGTTTCGCTAATAAAGTATTTTAAATCTTCTACTACAAAATGTAATTTGGAAACTGTATTTGCTTTTACTTCTTTGTATTGCAATCCATCTGCACGATTGGTAAAGAAGTTCATTAAGTATTTATCTTGTAGTATTAATTCATCCATAATTATGCGCTTACTTTTACTTTACCCGTTACAACATCATTAATTAACGTTTTACGTAACTCTTTTAAAGTGGCAATCTGAGTTTCAATGTTATGTACAATATTATCTATTGTAGTAGTTTTAGTGTCTAAATAGCTTGCTATTTGCTGTTGTTCCTTTTTTGTTGGTGGAATTAAAACAGAAAAATTATTTACTTTTTCCATTTTTAAATTTATACGGGTAAATCCTTTACCCTCTACCAACATTTTTTGTCTGTAAGAGTTGCTCAAGAGTAGATAATTGACAAAGGATGCCTCGCAATTTTTGTTTGTAATTCTAAAGCCTTTACAAAAACTATTTAAATACGTTTCTTTTATATCCTCTTTTAATACTGCGGACTTTCCAATATCATCATATCCCTCAGAACTCATCAAGAAGAAAATATCATTTTGTTTTACTTGATTCTGACTTTCATTTTCTTCAATCACTACTGTATCTAAATGATTTTGATTTAGATATGTATTATTCGCTATATTAGTAAAAGGAATGAAACCTTTATTTTTCAGGTTATCGTCTTGGTTAAAGTCATTACTATTCTTACCCGATAGTCCACTATATAAGTAACCTATATCTTTTAATCTAAAACTAACCCAATGAGAAATATTATTTTCTAAACCTTTAGTAACCGTTTTGTTTATTAATGTTTTTTGGTACGCTTTATAGTGTTTTATTTTTTGCTTTAATAGCCTAATTTTTTTATCTATTACTGTGGTTTTAGCATCTAAATAGTTTGCTATTTGGGTTTGTTCTTTTTGGGGTGGAATAATAGCTAATGTAGAATTTAACTCTTCTTTATTTAAGTGTGGTTGAGCAGCTCTTAAAGATGTTAGAATTAATTGGTCTCTATATATATAATCACTTAAAATAGAATATGCTATAAATTTTGGAAACACTTTTTTTGGTGAAAAAACCATATCATAACCCGTTACAGCTCCATCATATTCCTTTGGAATAATTGCGCTATCTCCAGTATATGCACCACTTCTAACAACTATTATATCTCCAGTTTTTAATATTGGTTTCCTTTCGTATGGTATATCTTCAGGGTCTACAAAAAGCATTTTACTTGGTGTTACTTTACCACGAGAAACATTTGTTGCTCTAATAATAGGTAAACCATTTATTTTCTCTCTTGGTGGTTGTCCTAAACCGTACCTAACATCTCCAATATTTTTCAATCTATTTATTTCCCAATGTTCAGGAATCTCTCCCAACCACTCAACACCAGAATCTTTATACCTGTTATATTTTTTAATTTTCATATTTTAAGAGATAAAGTCTATAGCACATTCCACATCTAAGAAATCGATTAAAGTAAATCCTTTATGTTCGATATTGCCTAATTTAAGCTCGTTACCAATAAAATAATCTTCTATTGAAGTACTACCGTTTGTTGTAGCCTTAGAAAGGTGGTCTATAACCTCATTTAAAATAAAAGTGAGATAATACCGTAAATTTGAAACAATAAGTTGATTGTTGGTATTTAAAGCTGCATCGTGTATAATTTCATTACGCAACCTATATATTCTGGTAAAATGTATCTCTAAATTCTCTTTATGTCTATTTAAATAGTTCTTTGCATTTGGTGGCTTGTTTGCTGAGGTATTTTTAAAAAACCACTCTTTTAACTTCATGGCCCTATATGCAATTAGTGGATAGTCTCCTATTAGTTCTGTTTCTATATCTTGATAAAACTGTTTGTCTTTTAAAAATTCGTCGTCTAAAGCTGTATAAGTTGTTGCTTTACTTTTCTGAACTGATGGTAATTGTGAAAAATATCTTTTAAAACTAGTTACATTTCTTTTAGTATATGCTATTGAGTGTGCATTAATAAAATGTGTTTTTAAACGTACAATAGTATTATTACTCTCATAATTACTAAATAAATATTCTAAACCTATCCAGTAATTAATAAACTTATGCTCAATCTCAGTAGATTGATTACCCAGTCTTAAATAACGAACCGCAGATTTAATTTTCTCTTTAGTTTCATCGATAATTGAAGAATTATTAATGATAGAAGGGATTTTACTTGTGAAGGTTTGATAGTGGCTTTGTTCCGCTTTGTACTTACCGTCAAGAATATTTGCGTTATTTTGAAAATCACCTTTTTCTGGTGAACGTTGGTCTATAACTAATACTCTGTTATGGATATTTAAAAACTCACCAGATAATCCTAAATTTAGTACATCTAAATATTCTGAAAGTTGTCTTCTTGCTTTTTTAAGAGCGGATAAGTAGTCAAGAGCTTCTACTGTACACTCTATAAATTTACGTTTATCAAGTTTTACATTAAATACAGCTAATTCTGTAGTTGCTCTTGCACCTGTTAAATTAATACTATCTATATCATCTTGAAGTGTTATACCATCAACTGCTATGTGAGACATTGCTGTATAAACTTTATCTGTAGTATCTATCCTAAAAACTACTTTATGTTCGCATTTATCTGCTAATATTCTTGTTTTAAAATTGGTAAAATGGTCTTCAAAATTTTTACCGTTTCTAAGAGAATGAACGAATATCCCATAAAACAACTTATATAAAAAACCTTTAGAAAATTCTTTTTTAATAAGACTACTAAATAATATGTTTAAAGAGGTATCTATTTTACATAGATTTTCAAAAGAGTTGTCATTAGAAGCTACAAGAGTGGATATACCATCGATAACCTTTTCAACATAATCTTGGTTATCATCTATTAACATTTTAATACTTGGGATTAGTTTTTTATAATTATCTTCTTTTGCTTCTTTTAAAAGTACAGTTAGATATTCTAATGAAATAGAATCATATTTAATATATGATGGTGTTACTAAAAGTAAGGTATGCACTTCGTCTATTAATACTTTACCCGTTTTAGCTGTGCCTTTAATAGTATGAAAATGTTTTATACGACCTTTATCAAATTCATTAAGACAATACTTTAACTCTTCTAATATCGTCAGAGGGTTGTTTAGTTTTATTCTATACGAATCTATACTACCCATATAAAGAAGTTCTATAGATTTTTCTATAAAAAACTTTTGACAAATAGTCAGAGTTTCGTTTTTATGGTCTATTATTTGCATTAGCTTATTTAATTATATACTTTTGTACTTTAATTACGATATTATAAAATCAAGATAAAAAAGGAAGATAGGTTTAAATGGTTCTGGATACAATTCCGCATTTTCTCGCTACTTCCTTAGATACTAAGGGAACCCTAACAGGTTCCCTTTCTTTTTACAATATACTTTCAAGTTCTTTTAATTTATCTTCTAAACTATTTAAGTTTCTTTTAATATCACTTAATGGTGTTAATTGTTCTGGTTTATAGAATACTTTATTGAAATTAATTTCTACACCAATAGTATTTTCAATATATTTAAATGGCTTAGTAATATATTTAGTCATAAAATTGGCTATGTTTTTTTTATTTTCTTCCTCTACTGGTGCATAAGGTATAATCTCATAATCTTTTTCATAATCTGGTGTTAACTCTGTTGAAATTAAGATGTAAGCATCTTTAGTTTTAGTTGCTTTTTTATATGATGCTTTAATTACTATTTTACCACACCCTAATTCTGTTTTACTATCTTTTGATTCTTCAATAATAGTTTCTTTGTCAGCATCAAAATAATAACTTGTTTTCTCTTTTGTAACTTTTAAATCAGCATCTTTATAATCTAAACTATTTATTAAAGGCTTTACATCTTCAGCATAGTATTCCATTAGAGAATTATATTTAGCATTATCAAAAGTTTTAATTTCAAAGTTTGTAATTGCAATATTCTCGTCTTCTGTAATCTGTGTTATTTTATTAGGGTTTAATTTTATAGATTTTGCTCTAATTTCTTCACCTTGCTTATTTTTCTTTACTGGTAATTGATCTTCAAAGGTTTTACCGTTTTCATCAACATTAGTAAGTATTATAGCTTGTTTATTATAGTAGAAATGCCATTTATCAAATACCTTAGCAAAGTCTGTATCTTCAAAATTGGTTAAGGCATCAACAATAGTTTTTCTATTATCAAACACCATTTCTTTACGCTTTTTACCTTTACTTTTCTTTAAAGGTTCGTAAAAATCACTACCGTTAATAAGGATTACTTTGTCTTTACGTGCTTCTGTTTTATTCTTATTAAAAATCCATAGATAGGTGTAAATACCTGTGTTGAAAAATTCATCAGTAGGCATTTGTATTATGGCTTCTACCCAATCATTATCAAAGAAATACTTTCTAATATTACTTTCTCCACTACCTGCATCACCACTAAATAATGTTGAACCATTATGAACTACGACTGATAAGCCTTTAGAATCTAACTGCGATAAAATATGCTGCGTAAATAGAAATTGCCCATCAGAAATTGATGGTAATGCGTGAAAACGTTCTGTAGTATCGTTCTCAATATCCTTTCTATATCCTTTCCAATCTACACCATAAGGTGGATTTGCAACAATAACATCAAACTGTTTTTCTATAAATGAAATGTTAGTTAATGTATTACCGTAACGTATATCTGAATCTGTGCGAAAGCGACTTTCTATTTTTGCTAAGGCATATAAACTATCACTCCAATCCTCTCCGTAAGTTTTAGTTGGTCTGTTATAGCTTTTTTGAATTAAATCTTCTACACCAAATAAAAGGTTACCTCCTCCACAAGTAGGGTCATATATGGTAAGAAACTCTCCGTTATCTTCAATCTTTGATAAAATAATTTCTGTAATTAATGCTATAATGTCATCAGGTGTATATTGCTCTCCAGCAGTTTCGGCAGATATATCAGCCCATTTACGTTTAATGTGTTCTTCTAAGGTCGTTATATCAGAGTTGTTGAATGGTGTTAAATCAATCTCACTCCATTTTTTAACTGTATCAAAAAGAATATTTTTTTTACGTAGCTGTCCGCTAAGTCCTGAAATATCTAAGTACTTTTCTTCTGTATTACCTCTATCAACACCAAGAAGTTCTTTTGTTTCTGGATCAAATGATTTTAGGTAAGAGTCAAAATCGTTATCGAATGTTTTATCATTCTTACAGATATCTGCTAATGTTTTTTGTTGCTTTATAACCAACTCATTATAACCAATGTTATAATCCTTAAACTCTTCCAAGAAGTCGTTAATATCTTCTATATCATCAATAGAATCTGCATCAAAGTCTTTTAGTAATTCATTATAATGTCTAACTAATCTACTCTCCAACATAATCATTGCGAAGTAAGGCATCATATATTTTGGAAAGTCTGATTGCTTTATTCCTGCACCAATTAAAAGGTCGGCAGTAGACCATACTTTAGATTCGTATTGTAATATATTTTGACTCATAATGTCTATAATCATTAAAAGCCCTAAAAATAGCGATATTGCTTCGTAAAATTCTTTTAATATAAAATAGTATTTATGTTATTCTCTAAAATAGCTTGTAACGATGGAGGCAGTTCATAATTACTTAATCTTTCTCCTGTCATTACATTTTGCCAATCTGAAATCTCAAGGCTATATTCCCATTCATCATATTTTTTTAAAAGCTGAGATTTAGAAATTTCCTTATCTGTTACCTCTGGTGATAAATCAAAACCGAAACGGTCAAAGATGCGTTTTCCCTTCATTGCTGTTAAAATTGTATCTAGCGCTTTTATATAGATGTAAACCATTTTTTGGCCTTTAGCCTTATCCTTTAGATCTGCCTCGGTAAAAATCTTACTACCGTATTTGATTATTTCTATTAATCCACTTTCTAAATCTTGTACCGGTTGTATATTTTGAGCCGGTCTCTTTGCAAATTTTGGTGTCCAAAGTTTCAACCATTCATCTAATAGAATCTCAGCCGTTTTTTTGTCCTTTGTTATAATGTGGAAATGTGGATTATAGGTTTTCCTTTTGGGGTTGAAATTACACTCTAAAGAACGTACTCCAATCAATTTATTCCCTTTACCCCTTTGATACCTTTTTCTATGTTTTGCGGTTATCCTTTTAAAACCTCTTACAAAAGCCTTCATATAACTTGGAAGTTTTCTTGCATCACAAGATTTAACAGTTAGGGTTAAAAAATATGGTTCTTTCCATTCCTTTAAAACAGGATGGTATTTGTTAATCATTTCAGCTTTCCGAATGCTACAACACAATGAGCAAAATCTGTTTTTACAATATTTTCCATAAAAACGTCCATCAACTGAGATGAGGTTTTGTTGACAGTAATAAGTGTTCCAATAGGCTTTTTCTAATTCAGGCTCCCCATTTTCTTCCGCTATTTTGATGAGGTTCAGCATCATAATTTGTGTTCTTGTTTTACGCTTTGCTCGACCTTTTAAAGCTTCCAAATCATACAAATCCGAACCTTGCCCATTAACATAAACCTGATTTTGTCTCGCTTTGTTTGTCCCGTTTTCTACTAATGTATAGATGTTACCCTCTTCAAATGCCTTATCTTTCATACCAATAAATTAGCTTCGTTGATATTTTAGAGACTTCACCTCACCTAATTCATTAAGCAAATTAGATTTAGAAATCAGGTAAGGTCTACCCACTTTTTTGGCTGGAATTTTACCCTCTCGAATGTAGTTGTGGATAGATTGCTCAGATACATTGAGAAATTTAGCAGCTTCTTTAACATTCAAAAAAGTCTCTTCTTCCTCATTTGATTTTGCGTAGAGCTGACTCAATAGGTCTTCAATGCCTGATAGCCGCTCTTCAATTTTCTGAAATGGATTTTCCATATTGCTCTGATATTTTGAGCAATACTATTGGTAAGCTATAAGAATTTTATGGTGTGGTAACCATGTGGTAGGTACACTAATTGATTTCAGCCAATTTAAGCTCTTCTAAGGCCAACTTTTTAGCTTCAGGGTATTCGTCCAGCATATTTTCAACTACATAGTTTATATTGGTTAATTTGGACTTTTTCAGCCTTTCATCTTTATTCCCATAAATAGAATTATAGGCCTTCTGAATATTTGTGTCATCTTTTTTAAAAATACCTCCGATTTCTCTCCATGCTCTTTTGGACGGAAACGAATTTTCGGTTTCCAACTCTTTCGCTAGTGAAGCATAATAGCAGAAATAAGCAATGTCTGTTCTATTGGGTCTAGGGTTATTAGAGCTAGTATCAATTTTCTTTGCTTTCTCTAATGTTTCCTCCCGATTCAACCTTTGTTCTTCCTTATAAAACTCTTGTTGCTCTTTGAAAAAATCCTGCTGTTTTGTTATGAACTCAGGTATCTCAATCCCTTTTACCCTATATGGCAAACTATCTCTATTCAAAGCATGAAGACTATGATTAATCATTCTTAAGTTCTTCGTCAAAACCTTTGTTTGGAGGAACATTTGATTAATTGATAATAAGCCCAACTCTAAAACTTTGCCCATCAATCTCCCCATGTCAACTGCCATAACCCCTTTCCCATTGTAGTAAATCATGGATTTGAAAAATTCCTCAGTTAGTCTAAACCGTAAATCTTTATTGCTATATACGTAACGATTACTTCTGATGACATCAACAAATTCTATCGCCATTAATTTGAAAGTAATAAATGCTTGAATCTCATATTTGGCACAAGCTTTATCGGATTCCTCCTTAGATTTGCCTTGACACCATTTACAATTCTTTTCAATGTCCTTCGGTAGAGAGTTTTCCAAGGCTTCACGCATTGCTCTTTCCGCTCTCTCAAAATTCCTTTCGCCAATAAATTTTACCAAAAAAACTTCAGGTTGAACTACGTTCTTATTAGCTTCATCAAACTTTTTTTGCTCCTCATCATTCAACTTCAACTTAACAGGTTTACCATCATTTAAATCGGTTACAACAAAGCCTCTAATATCCTTTTTCATCTAAATAACTTCCAATTTTGATTCATCCATTTTCCAAACTGTTTTCATAAAAGTTTCCTTCTCTTTAATGCTAGGCTTATAATATTTGTTAAATACCTCCAAACTCCTATGCCCAGTGTAGCTCATAATTACTTTGTCGGGGATTTTATTATTCTTCATTATGGTGATGAAACTTCGTCGGGCGGTATGTGATGAAACCCTATCATAGAATGGACTAAATGTTTCCAATATCTCACGCCCGATCTTCATGGTCTTCTTAACTGTCCAATCAAATTCCATTAACTCAAAAAGTTCCTTTAAATAATCATTAAACTTTTGATTTGAGATTTTAGGGAGTCGGTATTCATATTTTTTTAAAATAAAGTTTGATAAATCATTCAAGGGTATCTCTAGAGTTTTATCCTTATTCTTATCATCAACAACACGAATTAAATCGTTCTGAATGTCGACCTTACGAACCTTAGAATAATTGCTATACCTCATTCCAGTGGAACAACCAAAGACAAACAAGTCTCTGACTTTCTCCAATCTTTTGTTTTTGCTCAAATCAAACTGAAATATTTGATATATCTGCTCTTGGGATAGAGCAACCTCATCGGTGTCCTGAGCTTTGGGGAGTTTAAACTTTTGGAAATCGATTTTGTAGGTATGGTTGTTTTCAAATGCCCAATACATAAATGTTTTAAAAAGTCCTACATTTCTTCTTAGGGTATTTGCAGAATGTTTCTTCTCTTTTATACAAAACTCAATGAATGAGTTGTAAAAGGTTTGGTTTATTTGATTGAAATGTATCTTCTTTTTCCTGTAAGCCTCAAATTCCTTCAGAAGCTTTTTATTGTATTTATATCGGTTAATTGTAGAAATTGAATTTGCATTCTCAGTGAAATCAGTTTCCTTAGTCAATATAAAAAGGTCATAAACCTCAAAAAACCTACTAGAAATTGCTTTGGTGCGCTTAAACTCCTTATCAAAGTCCTCTTTTATAGATGAAATAGTTATCTCTCTATTTGCCAGTTTATATTCCCTAATCAAATCAGAAAAGAAGTTTGAATATCTGTCTAATTGTCTTTTAATTGCTCTATGTCTGTTGGCCTCTTCTGTCCTTCCTGTTAGGTTTTTAGGTTGTCTTAGGTCAAAATTCCATTCACTGGGCGATACAAATTCTCCAGTAGAGTATACAAACTTCCTCCCCTCACTTTTAAAGTAGGCTTTGAAATAAATAAGGGACTCCTCATCTTTATTGGGGTTCTTTAAATTAAATGTGTACTTCATAGCTCAACTTATCAGGTGCCAATATAGGTGCCAGTAAAGTTAGGTTTAAGTACTGTTTTAACATATAATAGTTATTAAGTTTTATCAACAAACATCTGATAATCAATACATTTTGATATAATTAATTAAATAGTAACAAAAGGTTCAAATACCTCTTCCTCCGCTGAGAGACATCATCTCAAAACAAGAAACCCTGTAAATTATTGATTTACAGGGTTTTTATTTTTTTTGATATCAAATGATATCATTTAATATCATCCTAATAGGTGCCCAATTCGGTGTCACCTGTAATCTCACCAAAAAGGGACACCTAATATCATTTAAAATATTGTTAATCAGTATATTACAGGGATTATTTTTTAATATTTTTTTACTAATTTCAAGGGAAATAATGTTAAAATAGGTGTCCCTTTTATGTTATCTCTCTTATTCTACATCAAAAAGCACAAAACCGACAAAGTAGGCCGGGCAATGATCTATATCAGAATCACGGTAAATGGAAAGCGTTCGGAATTCAGCACAGGTCGCAAAATTTATCCCAACACTTGGGATCCCACCAATGGAAAGGTATTGGGGTTCTCGCAAGAAGTTCGCCAACTGAATTCGCAATTAATGAAAATACGTACCGACCTATTTCGGCATGCGGATAAATTGAAAGACAAGGGCCGACCATTGACCGCTGTTTCACTTAAAAATTCTTACCTAGGTGTGGATAAGCCCTCAAAAATGTTATTGGAAATCTTTCAAGAACACAATGACAGGGTCGAAAAATTAATTGGGAAAGATTTTGCTCCTGGAACAGCAGAACGATACAAAACCGCAAAAAGTCATTTGGCCGAATATTTACAGAACGAGCTTCGAAAGAAAGATATTCCAGTCGTGGATGTGGACCATGCCTTTATTTCTGGTTTCGAATATTATCTAAAGACCAAAAGAAAGTGCAGCCATAACACTGCAATCAAATATGTGGTGAACTTTAAAAAGATCATTAGAATCGCTTATGCGAATGGTTGGATCAAAACAGACCCCTTTGCCAATTGGAAAGCCCGATTAAAAACTGTAGAACGAGAATTCCTGACTGATGAAGAGCTTCAACGACTAATGGATCATCCTTTTACAAATGAACGGTTGGAGCATGTAAGGGATTGTTTTGTTTTCTGTTGCTTTACCGGATTGGCCTATGCGGATGTAAAAAAACTGACCCATGATGATTTTGTGATAGGAATTGACGGAGATCTTTGGATAAATACCAAACGTACCAAGACAAAAACCAAAAGTAACATTCCCGTTCTGCCAACAGCATTGATGATTCTTGAAAAATATGAGCATAGCCCCTTACTTGTAGATAAAAAGGTGCTACCCGTATTGACCAATCAAAAAATGAATGCCTATTTAAAGGAAATAGCTGACCTCAGTGGTGTTAAAAAACATTTGACCACCCATTTGGCCAGACATACTTTTGCGACCACCGTTACACTTTCCAATGGCGTCTCAATTGAGTCTGTAAGCAAGATGCTGGGGCACAAATCACTCCGAACCACGCAACATTATGCGAAAATATTGAACCGTAAAGTCAGTGAGGATATGCAGTTATTGAAAAAGAAACTGAGTTTCCAGGAAAAAGTATCATCAAAGCTATCTTAATCATTGTTACAACCTAATAAACTGTGTATTATGGCTTCTTTCTTCTATATCATCTCAATTTTATAGTGTCATTATCGACTGCTATTAACCCTAATTTATCAATTGGATTCTTTGTACCCTAGATTTTTCAAATTGATTTCCCCTATTTTTCTAGTTAATTGGGCATCCGAATACAGCTCTAAAATAGGGTCAAGAAAATGATAGCTATAATAGGCTCCATACGCAAAAGGGCTCTCCGTATCAAAATCTTTGAAAACAGACCTAACTTTCATTGACAACTGTAACATCACGCTTTTATCATTGATCAATGCTTCGGCTTTATCCGGGCTCATTTTAAATAGCACATCGCCATTTATGTAATCCACTTGTTCCGTTTTATTGAAAAACTCATGTCCGTATGGGGTTTGGGGAGCAAATTCATTAAAATACTCAACCGAGGAGATAATACCTTGAGACGGTCTTTTAATGGGCAGGCGTACCCAAAAACCTCCTTTATCAAAGTCATATTGCCCTTGAAATTTTATGGCATGCACAAGTTGAAAATCTTCCGTTCCATTGCTATAAAAGCTTTCGCTCCATTCTAAAATGATATCCAGGTATTTTTCCACAAAGGAAACATACCGTTCATTTTCAGTAAAATCATCTGCTCGGTGTCCTCCCCATTCCCTCACCACTGAACTTTTACCGTTTCCGCTCCAATCATTCATAAAATATTCCTTTTTAAGGGCATCAGTTCCCATGTCAAAGGCAAATTCCTTTAATACTTTTTGTGCCAAACTGGATTTGGCTTCCTTTTCAATGATCTTGCCTTCGGTCCGTGGTGTAAGAGCAGTCCTATCCATTACCTTGAAGTGCTCTTTCAACATATGTATCCGTACCAAATGCGCAAACCCAGTATATCCCAGGCCAGTCAGGTTTCTTTTTTCAGCGGCTTCCTTGGAAAGATCCACTTGCTTTGGGTTGTCACGCATCATATAAAAATCAATGGCGCCAAATCTGGGAAGTCCTTTGAACTTTTGAATCACAACGTCCTTAAATGCAGGGTTGGGCGATTTGTAAACTAGATACTCGGAATCGTTGAATGATGTATTTGTATTTTGTTGAGTGGATTTTTTCTCAGGTTTTTTTTCCTCTGTTTGTATTGTACTGCCCGTTTGTATGCCCGGCCCTTGCCCCTTGCTATTATTTCCATTAAGAATATTATCTACCTTTTTATCCGCTTTTGTTATGATTTTTTCCTCTGCCTGTTTTTTCAGTTTTTTAAAAAACTGACCATTCACAGGTTGTGGCATGGCTATCAGCACAACACCCATTGTCAGCCATACAACCTCTTTTGAACAATTACATTTCATGTCTCAATCCTTAAATTTAATAGTCCTGATATCCGATTCACCCATTTTTTGACTTAACAGGCCATCCTTGTAAAACTCCATCTTGGTTTCTTCCAGTTCAAATTCCCATGAAATGCGGGTCGGACTCGTGATCTTAGGGGTTACTTTGACCTTAAATACCACAAACACGGGGGATCGCTCGATCAAATTAAATGCTTTGGCAGCAGTGGGCTCAACAGCAAGAAAAACCTTTTTTGAATAATTTTTCAGGGTTTTCTCATTCTCCGAATACGCCATAAAATTGGACTTGTGCAAAATAAAGTCACCGCCAATGGAGAATATATTTACAATCCAATAACCTTTGTTTTTGAAATCATATTTTTCCGCCACTGTCCCCCTTGCAACGAAATAGGCAATTTGACTCCCATCTTCATAAAAGGAGTTGCTCCATGCCTGAAGAGTGCCATAATGGTTCTTGATGAACTTTGTATAACTGCGATTTTGGGCAAATTCATTATTATGAGTACCTCCCCAATAGGACACACGGATCCTTTCTCCTGCGGAATTATAAAAACTGCAGGGCGATTTGGCCTCGGAATCACAAAAGTATTCTTGAAGCTTTTCATCGGATAGGGTTTCCCTGGCAAGAATCAACAAGTGATTTTGGGCAAATTCAGAATTCTTTTTTTCAAGGTCTCCTGCGATGTTCTGATGTTTGGTCAACTTTGATCGATCCAAATCCTTAAAAGTACTTTCCAAAAACTTCAACTCTAAAAGTGCCTCATAAGCTTTGTTCATCGTCGGCGTCGTGGTCCCTCTCAAAAAATAAAGGTCTCCGTATCTAGGAAATCCTTTGTGTGCTTGTATGACCACATCTCTAAAATCTTTCGAGGGTGCTTTAAATGTTAGAATATTTTGATCGTTTACAGCAAAAGGAGCTTTTTTATCAACTTTTTCACTCTGGGAGATTGTACTGTCCGATACTGGCCCAGGTTTGGCATCAGGAACCGACGCTGCTGCTCCATTACCATTCAGCAATTTGTCCGTTTTATCACTTGCTGTTTTTACAATCTTGTCTTCAACACTCTTTTTTAATTTTTTAAAAAACTGACCTTGGACGGAAATCGGCATTAGCGTTCCCAGCACGGTCACAATCAAGACGGCATTTGTTTTTATAAGTTTCATTTTCATAACATTTAGATTATCTAGTCTTGGCTACCATGGTTGTCATGTTGATTTCACCCACTTTTTGTGTAAGACCATCATCTGAATAGATTTTAATAACCGGATTGTTAAGGCTAAAAGTGGTCTTGAGTTGATCGGCCCTATAATTTTCCAAGCCAGTGAGATAACCGGTCACATCAAATACCAAATAAACCTTTTGGTACTTTTCTGAAAAGGTTTCAGCCTCTTCTGGCGACATTTTGAAAAGTATTGACGAACCGTTGGGGTGCATCAACTTTCTTTCTGATGAATTGGCGGGTTGGAGTCCGTACCACTTTAATAAAAATCCCTGATTGTAAAACTGATGTGTGTTCAACCAATAGCCTTCGTTCTTAAAATCATAGGTGCCCAAATTGGTCCGTGTAACATAATACCCCTCCAAGACATTGTCGGAATAAAACGTTTTTGCCCACTTCTCGACCAACGGAAACTTCTCCTTTACAAAATTGGTGTACGCCCTTAATTTTTGGAACTCTGAAGCCCCTCTTCCTCCCCATGATTTAATACTACGAGGTTCGTTATAATATCCATCCTGCAGGAATCCCGAAGAACAATCCTCTTCTTTTGGGTTGCAGAAAAACCGTATGGACTGCTGTTTGTTGCACAAGGCGTTGGCAAGGGCCAGCACATGTTGTTGGGCCGTATAGGATTTAAGGTCTTTTTCGTACATGTTTTGTGTGCGTTCTGTAAAAAAGTCCTTGTCCATCACTTCGAAAATATCACCTTTGAACCTCATTTTCAAAAGCTCCACAAAGGCATGCCTACTCGCATTGTTATGGCTGAATTGTTTATCCTTTTCAAAGTACTCATCATCTCTTGAACTTACATAGGTCCCATCTGATTTTAGAAAATACTCATCCTGTACCCCAAAACGGAGTTTACCATTGTGGGTCTGCAAGGAAATCGAAATGAAATCGGCTGTGGGAGGGTCAAATACCTTTTCTGGTGACTGTCCCCAGCACATTATTTGGTATACCAACACCGTTATAACAACAAGTACCTGTTTCATACATTAATTTTTAAAAGTGAGATTGGTTAGGGATAGGGTCCTAAAATGATTTGCAAGAGCATCGTCCGTATAAATTTCCATGTCACTATTTTCATGGGAATAGTTAAAATCAATTGGATCTGTGGGAGAATCCATGCCTTTATCCGAATGTTGCAGTTTTATCTTTTTTACCAGATATAAGCGGTTGATGCCGTCTTTTTTAAAGCGTTCAGCAGTTTTCTCATCCATCGGTAAGAAGAAATTAATGCCTTTTCCTCGGGTCAATTTGCTCAGAAGCTGATTTTCGTAAGGTTTCACAGGTTCGAAGGTGACTCTCTTTCGCCCGCCCTGTTTAAATGGGAAAATATCATTAAGGCTCAAATAATGATGCACCCAGTATCCTTTTTTATCAAAATTATAATTTCCTCCAATGTTTAGGGTAGAAACATGGTAAGCACTCAACTCATCATTTTTAAAAACATCTTGACTCCATTCCAAAAGCGGATCCAAACAAGTGCTCACAAAGGTTTTGTAATTGCGCTGTCTTTCAAACTCATTCGTACCTCGATTGACACTCTTGCATGCCTCGTTCAGACATAAGTTAGGAGCAACATGATTGAGCAGAAACCTCTGGAGGTAAGCAGAATTCGATTGTTTTTCTGTACGACTATTGTTTAAAAAGGTCAATCGATCCTTGGCCAAGTCCTCCATAAAGGGCGTGAGATATTTTAAACTGACCAACAAGGAGAAATTAATTCTCCCTGTATTTACCATTTTGTTCTTATTAAGCTGTTCTGGGTTTCGACTTCCACCACGCACGGGCCTCACAGCATTGGATCTGGGATTGGCATTTGTATTTGGAATTTGATTTTTATAAGAATCTACAACACCAAACCTGGGAAATCCTTTGTACGCCTGAAGATTGATTGAAACAAAATTGTCCGAGGGCGGCTTATAGGTTATCAGTTCATCTGTACCAGCTGTCTGTGCAAAACTATGGAACATTGCTGCTACCATAAGAAAAATGCTAAATCCCGATCTTACCATAACACTATTTTTGATGATCATTCCCAAGTTATGGTGCCGTCCATCGTCAAAATAGTGTCATCATCGGTATTGATTACCGTTGTGTTTTCAAAGATGACCTGTTTGGCTTCAAAATCAACACCGAGCCCGTCGCCACATGCGGTAAAAAAATTTTGGTAGGGCGAAGAACAGGCATAGCGAAACTCCTGTCCATTCCTTACTATGGTCATGGATATGGTTTTATCAATATCGGGCGAGCCACCAGTGGAAAAATCGGCTGCCACGATTACAAATCCGTTTTGGTCGTTTTCATAAATGAATTCATTATCAACCACAATAATATTCTCAGATAACAGAATTACCGATTTATCTGTCCCCGAAAGGGCAACATTGGCAACTTCAATATTACCAACGGTCAATGAAGTTCCCAACTCCGAAGTTTCTTCCCCGGATAACTGTATGGTTCCCTGTGCTCCGTTTAATGTACCGTTTTCACCTTCGTTACCATCATCGGTGCCACAACCAAAAAAGAAAGGTAACATAGAACAGGACAGAAAAAGCATGGTAGTGTATTTCATATAGTCAATGGTTATGCCGTATAGCAATCTCTAAACTATGAATTCTCTTGCCCCTATGCTATTGTCAATTATTATACGTTTAGTTATTAAAGATTACCGTAGCTAATCTTTAATTATCCGTAAACCATGGCACAACAGCCTATTAATGGTTCAAATGGATTAAATTTGGGGCTCACCAACCTCAGAACATGCTGCAACCAATCAAAAAAACCTGTTTTTCCATTCTTATTATATTATTACCGTTATGCGGGAATTCACAAGAGTTAGCGCTTGACTCCCTAAAAAATGAATTGGATGGACACACTTTACACGATACCATAAGAGCCGGACTGCTAATTGAAATTGCCGGTGCAATGACCTACGCCAATCCCAACGAGGCATTTCCAAATGTGGAGGAGGCCATAGCTATTTCAGAAAAAACAAACTGGATCAAGGGCGAAGCTCTGTCATACCGACAAAAAGGAAACCTCTATTATGTTTTGGGAGACAATCTCAATGCACTGGATTCTTATCAAAAAGCCTTGGTTTTGAGCCAAAAAATGGCCAATAAGCAACTAGAATCAAGTCTATTGAGCAATATTGGCAATATCCATGCCGATTTAAAGGAATATGACAAGGCCTTGACAAATTATCGTGCCTACCTATCAACAGCACAATCATTGAACAACAGGCAAGATGAGATCAAAGCACTTTCCAATATTGCCATTGTGTATAACGACACGGAAAATTTTGAAGAAGGTGTTTCCTATTTGGAAAAGGCCCTGGCTTTGGCGAAACTGGAAGAAAACAACCTATTCATAGCAGCGATTACCAACAACTTGGCCTTGGCCTACAAAAAGCTGGGACAAAACGAAAAAGCACTTGCACACTATCAAGAAGCAGCCGACCTCTCCCAGCAGATTGGTAACAAGTATATTGAGGCCTCCGCATTGAACAGTATTGGAAAAATCAATGTATTGCTCAACAACTATGGAATGGCCGAAACCAATGCTCGCCAAGCCCTTGCACTTTCCAAGGAAATTGGTGCTGTAGAATGGGAATCCGATTCGTGGGAAGTGTTGAGCCAGGTATACGAGCACAATGAAAATATGGCTGAAGCCCTCGATGCCTACAAAGAACATGTGCAACTCAGGGACAGTGTTCTGAATGAGGAAAAAAGGTCTGAATTAATCCGAAAGGAAATGCAGTTTCAAATGGAGCGCCAACAAGCAGTCGCCCAAGAGGAAATAAAGAGACAGGAATTGGTGAAAAATGGGTATTTGTTGGGGGCCATACTCTTGGCATTGATCTCCATAATAGGATATTTTATGTACAAGCGCAGACGCGATGCACTGGAAAAAAGAAAAGTGGCCGAATTCAATGCAAAGGTAGCAGAGACCGAGCTCAAGGCCCTGCGTTCCCAAATGAACCCCCATTTTATTTTTAATTCACTCAATTCCATTAGCGATTTTATCTCAAAGAAGGATATCCAACAGGCCGATGATTATTTGATCAAGTTCTCCAAACTCACACGATCCATCCTTGAAAACTCAGAAAAAAAATGGATTACCCTGGAGGAAGATCTGGAGTTGATGAAACTGTATATGCAGATAGAGGCACTCCGATTGGAAAACAAGCTCGACTACCACATATCGATTGATAAAAGCATTGAACTGGACAACACATTGGTCCCCCCGCTGTTATTGCAACCATTTATCGAAAACAGTATTTGGCACGGAATTGCCCCAAAACAAGGAAATGGACAAATCGACCTCTTGATAAAAAAAGATGGAAACATGTTGAAGTACATTGTAGAGGACAATGGGGTAGGTAGATTGTCAACCAATACATATGTTAAAAAGAAAGGTTCGTTCGGTGTTAAGATTGCCAGCAATCGAATAGATATCATCAACCATTTAAAGAATACCAATGGATCTATTAATTTGTTGGACAAAACGGAAGGGCTTCGTGTAGAGATAAGACTTCCTTTGGAACTTCAATTTTAAAATACTATGCTAAAAGCTATTATCGTAGATGATGAGCAACACTGTATCAATCGTTTGGACGGACTATTGCAGGACGAAGGACATGATATTGAAGTTATGGCCCGCTGCAAAACCATTGATGAGGCAAAACGTGAAATCACTGATTCATCTCCTGATATTGTTTTTTTAGATGTGCAACTTGGGAAAAATACAGGTTTTGAACTGCTATCGCAACTGAATTCTTTCGATTTTGAGGTGATATTTACCACCTCTTTTGACGATTATGCTCTAAAGGCATTTAGGTTCTCTGCCCTGGACTATCTCTTAAAACCCATAGACAAAAACGATTTGGCCAGTGCATTACAAAAGCTAAGACAACACAAAAGCCTAAAAGAAACCTCCAAAAAGATAGATATTCTGTTCCACAATTTTAAAGAGGGAAACAAATCATCAAAAAGAATTGCCATCCCTACCATGGATGGATTTGCCTTGGTCGACACAAATGATATCATTAGATTTCAATCAGATATCAATTATACCCACATCCACACACTTTCCAACAAAAAAATAACTGCATCCAGAACCTTAAAGTATTTTGAAAATGTTCTGGAAAACAGTACGTTTTTCAGGGTGCACAAATCCCATCTTGTCAATCTATCATTTGTAGAAAACTATATTAGGGGAAAAGGAGGCCATATTATTTTGACGGATGGCTCCAAAATTGAGGTTGCCGTAAGACGTAAAGAGGAGCTTCTAAAAAAAATCACTCCAAGTTCTTAACCTGTACAACACCCTAAACCTTTAATTTCCAATAAAATCCAATCGTCGAATTATTCTAAATTTAGACGGAATATTCCTTCAAAGATCTAAAATTAAGCTATATTTCGGCAAACTGAACATACCCCAATGACCAAAAAAGCAATGACCCTCCTCCTGCTTTTATGCGGAATGCTGCTAAGTGGACAAACGAACTTCGAAAAAGGCTTTGTCGTAACGAATTCGGGCAACAAACTAAACGGATTAATAAAGAACTTCAGCTGGATGAACGCCCCAACACAGGTATTCTTCAAATCGGAACTGGACGGGGAAATACAGGTTTTTGATGCAACATCTGTTACGGAGTTTCAAGTAAATGGTGGGCCTAAATTCGTAAGTATTACTGCAGATTTTCCAGTTACCAATCAGTTCATTAAGGATAAAGGAGTTGAATATGATCCCAAGCTCGTACGCAAAACCGTATTTGTGGAGCAGATACTTCAGGGCCAAGCATCTTTATATAAATACAGGGGAGATAACGACCAAGTGTTTCTGCTAAAGGTTGATGATAACATACCCTTTCCTTTATTCTATAAAGAATACATAAAAAGAACCAATGATATCCATAAAAACAGCAGGTTTAGAAATCAACTGCTTGAATACCTGAGTTGTGTATCAACCACCAATATTCAAACCGTGGAATACTCAGAGAAATCGTTAAAGGAATTCGTTACATCCTATAACCTATGTATAGATTCAACTACCGAAGTAACTGATATTGCAAAAGGCAAAAGAAAAGGAATCACCAGAATATTGTTTCTTGCCGGCATAGTGAACTACAATTTTGAAACCATTGTAAATAATCAGGATGCAGAGTTTAAGGGCAAGACAAGTCCATCCGTTGGATTGGAGGTTGAAGCGATTTTGCCCTTTAATAATAATAAATGGTCGGTGTTCTTGTCAGGTCAATACGCATCTTATTCAACAAGCGGGGTATCAGAAATTAATTCGGAACCGGTTACGGTTGCCACACTTGATCTGAATCAACTAATATTTAATTTAGGCGGTAGGCATTACATGTTTTTGTCCAAAAGCTCTAGTATATTTATTGAGACAGGGATAGTTTTTGATTATAATTTGAGTGGTGATTATGAAAGCCAGCCTAGTTTTAATTCGGTATTGGGCCAAATTACAAAAGTTAATTTTGGAGGACTTGCAGGATTGGGTTACTCATTGAACCAGCATCTGTTTATATCCGCAAAAGCTTTCCTAGGGGCAAGTATAAATTGGGACGCTCAGGACGCAGGCAATCTAGATCGGTTTGTATTGAGCGCAAAAATCAAATTGTAATGTTAAGAAAACTCACTCTATTGTTCATTTTGTCAAGTTGTGCATTATCACAAAGCTATTAAAGTTCAAATAAACGATTAAATCATTATTTATGAAACTTGACCCTGTAAACAATCCTGTATAATAATTGTTTCTTTTTGGTTGATTTTGACCTCTATTTGTTAAAGTTTAGTTAGACTAGAGAGCCTTTAGGAAAATGCTTGAGCCTCAACCATTCAAAAGTCGTGTAAATATTTTTGTTTGATCATTCTAAAAGACCCTCTTCCTCCTCAAAAGAAACCCTCAACTTTTTGTTATGGATTTCTATATAGGCTCCGGTTACGTGTTGCTTAAAAGTGCGAATCTCAATTCTTATTCATTCCCGGGCATTGGGCAATCCTCATAAAAATCCTTAAATGTTTTTTCGGTAGTATAATCGTCCCTTAAAACCTTGTATACAGTAATAACTAAAAGCACCTGCCCAAATACAGTCAAATAAAAAACCCAATTAAAGGCCAAGTTCATTGCGGCAAAAATGGTAACCGTTACCAAGATAAGGGTGGTTAAACCCAACCAGTCCATTGCAGAAATTTTCATGTCTTCCATTTTATTTTGTTTAATCTTTAATAAAATTAACTAAACATTTTGTACTTTTAGTAAAATTGCTGTTAAATAACAAAAGCCTTCAGCTCATAAATCAAGATACCTCATGTTCGGATTGTTCAAAAAGAAAACGGAAAAAGAAAAACTACAAGAAAAGTACGCCAAACTCCTAAAAGAAGCACATGCGCTCTCCACTACCAATAGAAAACTAAGTGATGAAAAAGTGTTCGAAGCTGAAGAAATAATGAAAAAAATTGATCAGTTGGATTAGAATTTACGAAGGAAAAATACCTCAATTATTGCCTTGGATTGTATTGATTAAAATTTCCTTTGGTGATTTACAATCTTGAGTTGAATTAGAATTATTCACAAGCACAACAATTTCTCACCCTAACTACTGAAGATTCGACAACATCCAAATCCGATTGGAATTGCTCGACTTCATTGTTTAACCGAAAAAAAGTATCTTAATCCGTAAATAAAAATATGAATTAGGGTAACCCAAAAAAATATATTCCCTCTAATCATAAATGATAAATGTACATTGAACGTCAAATAAAACCGACCGATGAATTGACCCTGTATGAAAACAAAAAAAGAATTACGCGCGCGATGCTGGATAGATATTGATGGGAAAAAGTTTTTTGGACCCGGACGTGCTCAATTATTGTCTATGATCGACAAAAACGGTTCGCTGTCCAAAGCTGCCAAGGAAATGGGCATGTCCTACCGAAAAGCATGGTCCATGGTAGAGGATATGAATAAACGAGGTCAACAACCTTATGTAGAACTGCACAAAGGAGGTACAAAAGGTGGCGGCGCCGAATTAACAGAAACAGGCCTCAAAGTGCTTTCTACCTTCACCAAAATGAACGCTAAAATCAACGAAACCGTACGGCAACATAACGAAGAAATGTTAGGTTTGATTTAAATCTGAATGCCAAAACCGTGCATTAGAATCAATCGGAAGCCTACGTAAAGCACTAAAATACTGGTGAGCACCCCCAAAAACTTCAAATTGAACTTTTTGTTGGACAAATAAGAACCGATACTCCCGCCAATCACCACGGCAACTACAAGTTGTAGCATCAACCCACTGTTCAGTCTGAAGGTTCCTGCTACATTGAGACCGATTACACCCGAAATGGAATTTACCAAAATGAATACAGAGGCCAAGGATGCAATAGTTCTAGGATTGGTCCATTTTAAAAGATTCAAAACCGGTGACAGAAAAATACCTCCTCCTATTCCAGAAATACCGGAAAGCAAACCTATACTTCCACCTAGTAACAATTTTTTGGAATTGGAAAATTGCTTGGAGTCCAGTTTTTTCTTGGCAAACCGAAGCAGCATAAAAATACCAGCCAAGACAAGGGCTATTCCCAATACCATAAAAAAAGAGGTTTTGGAAAGTCGTAACTGCGCTCCGAGATAAGCCAATGGGATGCTTGCCGCCAAAAAAGGCCAAAACTTTTTTAGATTAAACACGCTATTCTTGATAAAAAACAGCGTTCCAATCGTAACCACACAAATATTTAAAATGAGTGCCGTGGAGCGTATCTCGTAAAAATCGGTCAAGAAAAGACTTAAAATAGCCAAATAGCTGGACCCGCCCCCAAACCCAACAGAACTATAAAAAAGTGCAATCAGGAAGAAGACTATGGGCAAATATTCAACGCTCATTTGGTCAGGAAATTAGTTTGCATCTGATTAAATCACCTTTTGCAAATTTCTCCCCTTTATCTACAAAAGCGAGTGCGTTTCCTTTGGCCATGGATTGAATCATGGAAGAACCTTGACCATCTAAAATTTCCGCATTGCCGTCAAAAACTGAAGCTTTTAGAAAAGAAGGACGTCCAAAACGATTCTCGTAAGCGTGTTTTATCGGGAATTGATACGTAGTTAAACCAGCTCTCGGATACCCAGATAACTTTTGAAGCAGCGGAAGCACGTACACATAAAAACAGGTAAGTGAAGATGCTGGGTTTCCAGGCAAGGCAAATACGAATTGATTTCCCTTTCGCCCAAAATAAAGTGGTTTTCCTGGTTTTTGAAACACTTTGTAAAACAATTCGTTAACCCCATTTTCTTCGAGGGATTGTTTTACAAAATCATAGTCGCCCACCGAAATGCCACCAGAAATAATTAGTACATCACAAGAATCCAATGCGGTTTTGATACCCGTTTTGGTGGCCTCAAAATCATCTTGTATTTGTGTTTTTTGATGGTGTTCAAAGCCAAATTGTTGTAATGCACCCGAAATTGCGTAGCTGTTGGATTCATATATCTGACCCTCGGTCTTGGGTTGACCAGGTTTTACCAATTCGTTTCCTGTGGTGATAATGTTCACTCTAGGTTTCGAAAAAACTTCCAAGTTTTCCAATCCCAAGCTTCCCATCAACGCCAAAGAAGGTGGATTTAAAATGTGGCCTTCTATAAATACCTCCTGCCCTTCTTCCAACTGACCGCCTTTTTTACGGATGTTTTGACCAGCTTTGGGCATTTCATCCAAGAAAAGCGTGTTTTCTTTTACCGAAGTTTTCTCCTGCATCATTACCGCAGAAGTATTTTGGGGCACTTTGGCACCTGTGAATATCCGAACCGCTTCGCCATCATTCATTAAAATTTCTTTGGAATCACCAGCAGCTACCTCCCCTACCAGTTGATACCCTTTATAAAGCCCACAAAGGGCATATCCGTCCATCGCAGAATTGTCAAACTCGGGCACATCAAAAGGGGATGCCGTATTTGTGGCAAGGGCATAGCCAAGAGACTCTTCAAGCGGCTTTGTTTCACTTTTTAAAATGATTTTTTGGTCTTCAATAATGCGAAGTGCTTCTTCAATCGTAACCATTAGCCTCCTATTGAAATCATTGAACGGTTTTGCTCGTAGTGTTCGGCATCCATCTTTACATCCATACCGTCTCTAGAATGCTTTTTGGATTTAATGGCTTCCAAAATAGTCTTATCTATCTTTTCGCCGTTCCGCATCGGGGTCAATAAATCCGTTTCGGAGGTGGCAAACAGACAATTTTTCATCTTGCCATCTGCCGTAAGGCGAATACGGTTACATTCATCACAAAAAGGATTGGTAATCGTACTCACAATGCCAAAACTACCCTTGTGACCCTTTACCCTAAAGTTGGTGGAAGTGCTATGTTGAGGATTTTCCAAGGTCTCGATTTCCCCAAACTTGTCACCAACGGTTTTTAAAATTTCGTCCTTGGAAACTCCCTTGCTCCAGTCCCATTTATTGCCTTTGAACGGCATAAACTCAATAAACTTTGGAGTAATATTTCTATCCTTGGTCAAAGCAATAAAGTCATTAATCTCGTTATCGTTTACGCCTTTGATCAACACCACATTGATTTTGAGATCCATGTTCATGTCCAACGCCATGTTCAGGTTTCGCATAATGCGTTCGTAATAATCCCGCTTGGTGATGAATATGGATTTGGCTTTGTCCAAGGTATCCAGACTGAAGTTGATCTTACGAAGTCCGATTTTATCGAACAGTTCCAAGTATTTGTCGAGCACAATGCCGTTGGTGGTCAATTTGAGGGTAACACCCAACTTGGCCAGTTCTTCGACCAAAAAGCCGAAATTCTTCCGAACCAAAGGTTCGCCACCCGTTAATCGCACCGTATCTACCCCTAAATCCCGAAATGTCCTTGTCATTTCAATAATTTCCTCCAAGGTCATTATACTAGGCTTTTCCATCAACTCAATACCTTCTTCGGGCATACAGTAAAAGCATCGAAGATTGCATCGGTCCGTCAACGAAATGCGGAGATAGGTATGTGGCCTACCGAAATTGTCTAGTATTTGTGGTTTCTTTTCAATCATGTCTTTTTCCTTCTATCACTTTAAATGCATGCAGTACGTGGGGGAAAATCGCATCCATCGATTCTGCTGCTCCTTTAGTGGAACCCGGCAGTGCCAGAATGAGTTTACCGTCCTTGATGCCCGCGATGGAACGCGAAAACATCGCATACGGCATCCGATTTTGCCCGTAGCTTCGCATTTGTTCTTCTACTCCTTTTAGTTTGATGTCCAACAAGGGTTCCAAGGTTTGTGGAGTGACATCTCGGGGTCCTACGCCCGTTCCTCCCGTAAAAATCAACAAGTCAGCAGTTGTGTTCTCTACTTTTTTGATGATTTCCTCAGCTTCATCTGGAATAATGCTTTTTTGCGATGACACTCCCAAAGCCTTCAATTTTTCGATTATAGCCTCTCCTGCCCTGTCCTCGCCCTTTCCTTTGGAAATGGTATCGGAACAAACGACGACATCGGCGGTTAGGCCTTCTGAATTGATTTTGAAAGAGGATTTCCCTCCTTTTTTCGATATGAGTCGAATGGTGCCGATTTCAACATTCTTGTCAATCGGTTTGAGCATATCGTACATCGTGAGCGCAACAACGCTTGCCCCGTGCATAGCCTCAACCTCCACCCCTGTTTTGTAAAGGGTTTTTACCGTCATCGAAATGATGATGTCCAAACCATCAACTTCATAATGGATTCCGGTGTATTCGATGGGCAACGGATGGCAATCGGGCAAGAGATCCGGAGTTTTCTTCACCCCCAACAACCCAGCTGCTTTCGCCATTTCAAACACATTCCCTTTGGGAACTTCGTTATTTTGGATAGCGTCAATCGTAGCCTGACTGCTCGTTTTTACGATAGCTTCCGCGGTGGCTTCCCGCAAGGTGGTTACTTTATGTGTGATGTCTACCATTTACTTGTTTACTTTCCATTGATGGGTTTCGTCCTCAAAAATCTCTTTACCGAATACGGGCACTTTCGCCTTGATTTCCTCTACAAAAAAGTTGGTGGCCGCTATCGCAATCTTTCGGTGTGCCGATGATGTGAACACAAACAAGCACAGCTCGCCTACCTTTATTTTGCCCAAACTGTGATAAATATGGGCACATGTAATATCGAACTTGGCAAAAGCAGCTTCACGGATTTCGTGAAACACTTTTTCCGCCATTTCCTCATAGGCCGTGTAATCGATAGCAGTTACGGTTTTCCCATCCACTTCGTCGGCCCTGATTTGCCCCAAGAAGATACTGTGGGCACCAATATTGGTCTTACTTTGATGATTCGCCACCGAATTGGCTATTTTTTCGGGAGGAATCGCTCCTTGCACAAATACTTTTTTTGGTTTTTTCTTATCCATCAATAATTGTTTCTATGCCGCCTTCCACATTTTTCAAGTTGTGAAAGCCAAATTCGTTTTTAAGGATTTCTATGGCGTTTTTGCTTCGCTTTCCTGACTGACAGAACACAAAAACTTCCTGATTGTTCGGTATTTCTTTGTGTCGTGACGTTAAATCATTCAAAGGTATGCTCAGTACTTTTTGTCCTTTTGGTTTCGGCTGTTCAAATACTTCGCGAACATCTAGGTACCAATGTTCCTTGTTCTTTAAGTCGCAATCAATATAAACTGGGGCTACCCCTTCTTTTCTAATTTTTTCTATTTCTTCAGGGCGCTTATTTATTTTGATGGACTGCTCACTGGCCCGCATCATATTAATGAGCTTTATTTTTCCTGAAAGCACTTCGCCTACCCCAAGAATCATTTTGAGTGTTTCTGCAGCTTGAAGGGTTCCCAGAATACCTGGCAGCACGCCCAGTACACCCGTGGCCTCGCAACTGATGTTCTGTCGCGTACTTTTTGGGAAAACGCAGCGATAGGTTGGTCCATCGTTATAGTTAAAGACTGACAATTGCCCTTCATTTTTGTAAATAGAGGAAAAAACCCAAGGTTTATCAGCTAAAATACAGGCATCGTTGAGCAAATATTTGGTTTCAAAGTTGTCGGTACCGTCCAAGACAATATCGTATAGTTTGATAATTTTCTCGGCGTTTGCAATCGTCAACGGTTCCTTGTATACCTCAAACTGAACCTCACTGTTCTGTTTTTCCAAACGTTCTTTGGCAACAAGTGCTTTGGGTTTTTCCACGTCCGATTCTTGAAACAACACTTGTCTGTGCAGGTTGGATATATCGACTTTATCGTGGTCCATCAAACCAATTGTACCCACTCCTGCTCCGACCAAATACATCGCAGCGGGACAGCCCAAACCTCCAACACCAACAATCAATACCTTGGCATTGCGAAGTTTCTCTTGCCCTTCCATGCCAACTTCCGTGAGTTTTATTTGTCTATCGTATCTACTCATCCTCCTGCAAACGGCGGCAACAAAGCCACTTCGTCCCCATCTTTTAGGGTTGTTTTATCATCCAAATTTTGATTTACCGCAATTTGAACGGAATCTTTATCCGCAATCGAAAGTCCGTATAGGCATTGTTCTTTTAGCTCTGAAGCGGTAAGTTCTCCATTGAATTCCATAACCTCTTCGGACTTATCAGCAGCTTCAGCCACCAAACCAAAATATTTAACCGTTACTTTCATACGTCCATTTGCTTTAGTTGCTGTACATCTTCTTCGGTATCTACATCAAATCCTCCGTTTTTGAAGGTTTCCGTACAGAAATTAAATTCTTCTAAGTGCATTAGCTTCTTGGCTCCTTCGTCTCCTTCCAATTTCAACAACAGCGGAAATGCTGCTTTACCAAAAATGGCCGGCACTCCAATATTATCACCATACTTTGAATATGTCGCTTTAGGATTCTTGGTCAATTGGGTGTGCACCAACTTGATTAAATTGGCACGTTCCAAAAAGGGTTGGTCTGAGACCAAAAAAAGTATATGGTCCAATCCATTTTCCTCTGCGAGGGCAGCTTCTAGTCCAATTTTAATGCTAGAGGCCATTCCTTGCCCCCAATCGGGATTGGTCACCACTTTAAAACCATCTGAGCTTATTATTTGCTGAATTTTGTCTTGATTGGCACCCAGCACCAAAATCTTGGTCTGAAACCCTAACATATCCACTTTGGCCATGGTACGTTCCAAGAGGGTCTCTCCTTTGAATTCCACCAATTGTTTGGGTCGACCCAATCTTGATGAGCCTCCTGCTGCCAAAACAACAACCGCTATGTTTTCTTCTGCGCTCAAATGGATATTTTTTGAAATTGATTTACTTCTTTATCGTGAATGGGTTCCGTTTTCTGCTTTAATGGTCGGGCATTTTTATTCTTCAATACACTTTGAATTTCTGCGAGAACGGACAATCCAATCTCTGCCGGTGTCTCTGCTCCTATTTCTAGCCCTACGGGTGCGTGAATTTTGTTTAAATCACCTTTGGATACTTCTATTCCATCATCTACAAGCTCGTTGAGCATACGGTTATATTTTTTTAATGGACCTAATATACCTATGTATGGTATCTCAGATCTTCCTAGCAAAAGTTTGAGCACCGCTAAATCATAATTGTAATTGTGGCTCATCAGCACAAAACAAGTCCGGTTGTCTATCTTGATATTTTGCAAGGTTTCTTTAGGCTTTGCTACAATTACTTGACACGAACCTACAAAACGTTCTTTGTTCGCGTGCGTGGGGCGACCGTCGGTCACAGTGACCTTCCAGCCCAAGAGTTCGGCTTGTTGTGCAAGAATTTGTGCATCGTTCCCCGCTCCTATCAAAACTAAGTTAACAGGTGGTTGATGCATCTGAATAAATACATACTGCTTGTGATCACCAATCTCCAGCTCTCCAAAACAGGAGTTACCCTCTTTGATAACCTCTTTGCTTTTGAAAAGCAAAGCTTTGTGCAAACTATCAGGTATTTGCTTGCTTGCAACAGCATGATTTTCATCTGCAATCAAAATGGTTCCTAGTTGTTTTTGACTTTTATCCAAATCAAAAAGTATGGAAATGGCCATCGGAACTTCTTCTTTTCCGAGCTTTCTTAAAAGTTCACAGGAATTATTGGCATCGGTATAATCCATGGGCTCAAAGAGCACCTGAATGATTCCATTACAGCCCAATTGTGCACCGATTACCGCATCATCCTCGTCGCTGGTATCGTAAGTGACAAGTTTGTTTTTTTGTCTGTCCAAGGCAAAAAGTGCCTTTCTGAGCGCATCTCCTTCCAAACAGCCTCCACTTATGGCTCCCGTGATGTTTCCGTATTCGTCCACCAACATTCGTGCGCCCGCTCTGCGATAGGAAGAACCGTCAACGTGCACCACGGTGGCCAAAATACAGCGAATGTTCTGTGCTTTCAATTCCGAATAACGTGATATGATGACGTCCAACTCCCTCATATACTCACGGTTTTTAGTTGGTTGACTGCTTTTTTTATTTCTGACACAGCCTGTTCAATATCTTCAGAAGTTGTGTTGCGACCTGTACTGATTCGTAAACTGGCCAGTGCAACATCATCTTCAATTCCCATAGCTTTTAAAACATGAGATGGATTCACTTGATTAGCGGTACAGGCCGAACCTCGGGACACGGCCAAATTATTTAAGTAGCGAAGTAATTTGGTGCCATTCACCCCTTTGAAGGAAACGTTGGTGGTATTGGGCAATCGATTTTCTTTGTCGCAGTTTATAGTTGTTCCCTTCATCGCTAAAAGCTCCTCTTCCAATTGGTTTCGTAAGCTCAATTGCTTTTGATGGTTTTCCTCAAGGTTTTGCTTAGCAATATTACAAGCTTCGCCAAACCCAATAATGCCTGAAACGTTCAAGGTCCCTGGGCGAACTCCTTTTTCGTGATTGCCTCCGTAGAGATACTTCTCGATGGAGATATTATTGTTTTTATTTAAATAAAGCGCACCGACTCCTTTGGGGCCATATATTTTGTGGGATGAAAAAATAGCCATATCGACCCCCTCATCTTTTAGGTCCACAGGTATTTTCCCTACCGCCTGAGTAATATCTGACATTACAGACACTCCTTTGGAGTGCGCTAATTCGGTTATGCTCTTTATAGGATGAATCAAGCCTGTTTCGTTGTTGGCCAGCATCAGACAAATCAAAATTGTAGACGATTTTATGGATTCTTCCAACTCATTCAAATCAACATTGCCATTTGCGTCAACATCCAAATAGGTAACTTCAAATCCATCGGCTTCCAAAGCCTCCAATGTTTCAAGAATCGCTTTATGCTCCGTTTTGCATGTAATAATGTGGTTTCCTTTACTCTTATTTGTTTTGCAGAATCCGAACAGCGCTAAATTGGCCGCCTCGGTGGCGCCAGAGGTAAAGGTCAATCCAACAGGTCTACTATTCACAAGTTTGGCAACCTGATTCCTCGCAATTTCAACAGCTTCATCGGCATACCACCCGAAGGAATGGTCGCTGCTTGCATTACCAAAGTTTTCAGTAAAATAGGGCAGCATAGTCTCCACCACGCGAGGCTCGGTCGGTGTAGTCGCATTGTAATCCAGATATGTTTTTTTCTTTAGAGCCAAATTATCATCGTTATGCACGGACATGCATAACGCAATTTAATAAGAATAAAAGCGATTTGGATACATTTTTCAAATCATTATCAAATATTTTTCAAAAATTTCTTTGGTCATTATTCCTTTAATCGTAATATTGCAATGAATAAATAATCATTATGGGCTTAGCCAAAACTGAAATATTCACAGACAAGCAGAATCAAATTGCGCAATATGCCAAGGTGTTTGGTCACCCAGCGCGTGTTGCCATTTTGCAGTATTTGTACAAATTAAACGCTTGTGTTTGTGGGGATTTGGTAGATGAAATTGGTTTAGCGCAACCCACTATTTCTCAGCATTTAAAGGAATTGAAGAATTTAGGATTAATCAAAGGAAACGTTGAAGGGACCAGTGTTTGTTACTGTATTGATATCGAAAACTGGAAAAAAATGAAAGAAGTAATGTCCGACTTTTTGGATCAAGATTTAAGAATAAAAGATTGCTGCTAAAAAAATTTGAACCCATTAATCGTGATATTACAATAAATAGATATAGTTATGAAGTTAGAAGAAGTAAAATCAGCTTTAAATCAATTAGAAACCATTGCCTTCCAATTACCCAACGGGGAATTAGTGCCAAACCACTTCCATGTTACCGAAGTTGGTAAAGTCACCAAGCATTTTATTGATTGTGGTGGTACCGTACGCAATGAAGAGGTGGTGAATTTCCAGCTTTGGGATGCAAATGATTATGATCACAGACTTCACCCTGAGAAATTGGTTCACATTATAGAGCTATCCGAAAAAACATTGGGCATTGGCAATTTGGAGGTGGAAGTGGAATATCAAGGCGAGACCATCGGTAAATTCGGACTTGATTTCGATGGAACCAATTTCCTGTTAACCACCAAGCAAACAGATTGTTTGGCAAGAGAAAAATGCGGCGTTCCGACCGAAAAGCAAAAAGTGCAGCTATCCGATACTCAAAATCCTCAATCCTGCGCACCGGGTAGTGGATGTTGTTAATCATCAAAAAAAATAAAAAATATGTCGGTTTCTAAATCGTTAAACGATTTCATTTCTAGTTTAGATTCAAAATACATTCCCGAGGACCGGAAGCAAACACTTGCTCCTTTGATAGATTATGTTCAGGAAAAAGTAGACAATGAAAAATCCATCCGCATCAATTTTATATGCACCCACAATTCCCGAAGGAGCCATATGTCCCAAACCTGGGCGCAGACCATGGCACATCATTTTGAGGTAAAAAACGTGGCTTGCTACTCTGGCGGAACGGAGGCTACTGCCTTATTTCCGGTGGTAGCGACCACTTTGACCAACACTGGTTTTGAGGTAAAGACCCTTTCTGAAGGAAAGAATCCTGTCTATAGTATCAAGTTCTCGGAGAACGAGTATCCCGTTATTGGCTTTTCTAAAAGAATGGACGATAATTTTAACCCTAAATCGGATTTTGCGGCTGTAATGACCTGCTCTCAAGCCGATGAAGGTTGTCCTTTCGTTCCTGGGGCAGAAAAGCGGATTCCAATCACATATGAAGACCCCAAAGCTTTTGACAATACTCCCCAACAAACAGAAAAATACAGCGAACGCAGTAAACAAATCGCTACGGAAATGTTTTATGTCTTTTCCCAAATACAGAAATGATGGCCACCAAAAAATTAAGCTTTTTAGATAGAAATTTGACCCTTTGGATTTTTGTAGCGATGGCCGTGGGAGTCGGAATCGGTTATTTTTTCCCTGGATTTCCAGATTTTGTGAATTCATTTAGCAGCGGAACCACCAATATTCCCATAGCCATTGGATTGATTTTGATGATGTACCCACCTTTGGCGAAAGTAAAATACTCTTTATTGCCAAAAGTATTTAAAAACACCAAAATCCTTTCCATTTCGCTCTTTTTAAACTGGATTGTAGGCCCTATTTTAATGTTTGCACTTGCAATTATCTTTTTACGGGACTATCCCGAATACATGGTCGGGCTTATTCTGATAGGTTTGGCACGGTGCATAGCCATGGTGTTGGTATGGAACGATTTGGCCGAAGGAAGTAGTGAATATGGCGCAGGATTGGTGGCATTGAACAGTATTTTTCAAGTTTTCGCCTATAGCTTTTACGCTTGGATTTTTATTACCATTCTACCACCCTATTTTGGGTTTGAAGGTGCTATTGTGGATATTTCCATAGGAACCATTGCCGAAAGTGTGGCCATTTATTTAGGGATTCCATTTTTGATGGGAATTTTGAGTCGACAAATATTGGTTCGGCTAAAAGGTGAAGATTGGTACACCCATAAATTTATCCCCGCTATTTCGCCCATCACATTGATTGCGCTGCTCTTCACCATTGTTGTGATGTTTTCATTAAAAGGTGAGTTGATCGTTGAAATACCTATGGATGTTTTGATTATCGCAGTGCCTTTATTGATTTATTTTGCATTGATGTTTCTTATTGGCTTTTTTACAACTAAAGCTATGGGCACCGAGTACGACAAAACAGCTTCTGTAGCATTCACAGCGGCTGGAAACAACTTTGAATTGGCCATTGCTGTGGCCATTGCCGTATTCGGTTTAAACTCCGGCCAGGCTTTTGCAGGTGTAATCGGGCCTTTGGTAGAAGTTCCCGCACTCATTTTATTGGTGAAAGTTTCATTTTGGCTCAGAAAAAAATATTTTGGATATGCTAAGGCAGAGGTGTAGCACATTAATTCTGAAACATAGTGTACTTTGAAGAACTATTTTGACATGTAATCATCCACAAAATCAATTAAATCCTGTCCATGAAGGTTTTTGGCCAATACCCTACCCTCTTCATCTAACAGCAAATTAGCTGGAATAGTTTTTAAGCGAAGTGTTTCCATAAAAGGGTTTTGGTCGCCCTGCAAGTGCGAGGCATGCAACCAACGATAGGCACCGTCTTTTTGAATAGCGTTATTCCATGCTTTTTCACTACTTTCCAAACCATAAGCTACAATCTGAAAGTTAGCGGAATTATATTTTTCCCAAAGGGGAACCAAAACATTTCTGTTCTCGAGCCTACATGGAGCGCACCACGATGCCCATACGTCCAAAACTATCAACTTTTTATTCTTAAGTATTGCCTGCAGCGAAACCTCATCTTCGTTCTTCATTGGAAATTGCAACTCAGGAATTACATCCCCAATCAAAATGGGAAGGTTGCGCTTATCCGCCATAGCAACCAGTTCCTTGACCCAGAGGTGTTCAGGATATAGCTCACTCCACCTAATGGATTGTTCATGAACAAGTTCCGCAATACGTTCATAGTCTCCTTCTGGACTGGCCCACCTCAGTGCCATTAAAGCAGCAAGTAATTCTGAAGTGGAATCCCCGAATTGAATGAGTTTTTCTTGGTACGCATGAACTTTCTTTTCGCGCTCCAGCAAATTTTCATCTTCTTGATGTTCTAGTGTTGATTCCTTTTGATATGTATTGAATGCAACCAAACGTGCATCCCTCAATTCCAACATTGCTTTATTGGCAATGGACGGTTTTTTAATGAAAAACGAACTTTGAAAATTAGCAATGTCTGCTTGGATTTCAATTTTAACGTCAGGTTCGTAAATCAAGGGGAAATAATTATCGGTTTCAGGATTATCATTCAATAACCTATTGGGATACTTCTCACCCTTCTTCTGCACTACAATTTCCAATATTCCTTTACCTTCAAGTCTAGGCGAATCCTTAAATTGAAATTGACCATCAATATCCACTTCCGCCGAATCCAACACTAAGCCCACAAAACTTTGTGCCACCTCATTAAATCTTTGAGGTTGTACCAAATAAACCATCGGTTTCCATGCTTCGCTTTCGGACATATCCAACTTCCCCGTTAGCCACGGTTCCTCAGAACAGGATTGGAAAAACAATACAGCTAATAACGAGAGTGCGAGGCAATATTTCATGCTTGTAAAATTAACTATTTCATTGGAAGGTATAATGGTTAAAATACTTGTTTATTATTCCCTAAAATGGGATTTAGGAATACATTTTTGTTGCTGTACAGTTATGTGAGCTGGATTATTTCGACCAAATTATCATTCAAAGCAATCAACAACATCATGACGGCAAAAAGCTTTTTAAAATTATCTTTAAGGGTTGTTCCTGCGGTTATTTTATTGCAAACCCTCTATTTTAAGTTTTCTGCAGCCCCAGAATCTGTTCATATTTTTGAAACCTTGGGGCTGGAACCATGGGGGCGCATCGGATTGGGAATCATAGAGCTTATTGTGGCCATTCTGATTTTAATCCCTAAAACCACTTGGATCGGCGCTTTAAGCGGAATAGCTATCATGAGCGGTGCTATCTACTCACATTTAACCAAATTGGGAATTGTGGTTCAAAATGATGGAGGCACCTTGTTTATTCTGGCATCCATAACATTTATCTTTTGTGTTCTTTTGGTATGGGTCAATAAAAAACAAATACCGTTTTAAAAAAATAATCAACTATTCAAATTGCTGTGTATCTTGTAAGTCATGAAATCCAAAAGAAGCATAGCTGCCAGAAGTGTTTTTTGTCCCAAGCATCTTTACACGTTTATATTTTTTGTTGGTTTTGCAGGTTTTTCACAAAGCGACACCACTTACCTCACCAACTATACTGACAAAATTATCCTGAAATTAAATGTTGACACTCAAAACAATTCCATTTATTACAGAAATCGTGAAGATAACTCCAAACTAAATCTTGCAACCAATAACCAGTATCATTTATTCCTTTCAATAGATTATGAGTTTATTGGGGCTAGTATTGGTGTGGGGCCAAAGTTTTTAGGCCATGATTTAAAAAGTGATCTTAAGGGAGAGTCCTCTTTTACCGATTATCGTTTTCGGATGTTCTTGGGTAAATGGGTTCAAAGTTTACAGTACAGTAAGGTTTCTGGGTATTATGTGGAGAATACATCAGATTTTATTCCTGGCTGGGTCGAGGGAGAGGACCCCTACCTACAATTTAATGGGTTGAGCAATTCATTTTATGGTATGTCGACCGCATATGTCTTTAATCCCAAATTCTCGTATCGCAATATTGTGTATCAAACAGAATGGCAACGAAAAAGTAGCGGAAGCCTTATTACCACACTAAAATACGATTACAGCATCTTAGAATTGGATGAAAACGATATTAATGAAAAGGAAAAGTATTTTACCGTTACTCTTTCTCCCGCCTATTATTACACCCATGTTATTCGAGAGAACTGGTTCATTTCAGCAAATATTTCTCCCTCGTTTGGGTATCGATTTACCAAATACGAATCCAATATAGAAAGTAATGAAGATGAAAAAACCGACTATTCCATTAAAAACATCAATGGAGGACTCAATTTAGGTTACAGTTCGGAACGGGTAATTTTTGGTCTAAACATGACACTGAGTGCAGATTGGTACAATTCTGATAGTTCTTCCGCCGTGGAAAATGATCAATTTTATGGTGTAATTTATGTTGGGTATCGCTTTGATCCACCAAAGGCCATCGATAAAATTTTTCATCCAAACCGATAGATTATGCCGCAATTAACTAAAATCCAATAATTTACACTTGCCCAAAATCCTCCGTGGTTTAGGAGTGGAATTCATTATTATAATTTTCGGCAATCTAATTAGTAATCGTGTACATTACTCTATTTTTTTTTGGAATCAGTTTGCTTTGTTCTTTTAAGTTGTAATGAATCATATACCTTATCCAATATTTCAGGTTTATCGGTAAGCACTACCAATTTGTCGTTGGCTTCAATCTCTGTCAACCCGTTTGGCGTAAGATAATTGCCATTGCGTTGAATCATAGCAATTATTGCTTTTTTAGGGAAATTGAGGTTTACGATTTTCACTCCGGTAGCCGGACAAGATTCACTGATCGTAATTTCTTTCATTACTGCTTTCGGATGCTCCGACAACAATTCGTCGGTGGGCGAAAGTGGTTTTGCACTTTTTGGAAGACCAACATGCAACCATTTGGCGACAATGGACAATGTACTTCCTTGAATCAGCACCGAGGTTAAAGAAACAAAGAAAACAATATTAAAAATAATATTGGCCTTTTCAATCCCCGCCAAAAGTGGATAGGTGGCAAACACAATGGGCACTGCTCCACGCAAACCAACCCATGAAATGTAAAACCTTCGTCTCAATTTCATCTTAAATGGTATAAGAGAAATAAAAACCGCCAACGGACGGGCAACAAAAATCAGGAACAGGGAAATCAACAATCCTATACCCATATAAGGAACAATCTGGGTGGGAAACACCAGTAATCCCAAAGTGAGGAACAATACGATTTCCATAAGCCATGCCATCCCATCGAACATTCGCATAATGGTTTTCTTATGTATCAAATTTTGATTGCCCAAATAAACCGAACAAATATAGATGGCCAAAAATCCGTTTCCGCCAATAGCATCCGTTGCCGAAAAGGCAATGAACATTAAGGCTATGGTAAGTACAGGATAAAGTCCTTCAAAGTCTAGCCTAATCCTATTTATTATGATTTTACTAAGCTTCCCAAAAAGAAAACCAGCCGCTCCACCTAGAATCATTTGCAAGAAAAACATGGGCAGTACCGAAATAATATTTTTTTCCGGGAATTGTACCAATGTTAAAAACGCAATGGTGAGCACATAGGCCATTGGGTCGTTACTTCCACTCTCCAACTCCAATGTGGGTCTCAGGTTCTTTTTAAGGGCTAGATTCTTACCCCTCAAAATAGAAAATACCGCTGCAGCATCGGTAGAGGAAACTATGGCACCCAACAACAAACTCTCATAAATACTAAAGTCCGTAATCAGGTAAACAAAATATCCCAAACCTAAAGCCGTAAGCATTACACCTAAAGTTGAGAGGGCTATTCCCTCTTTAAGAACAGGTTTGACCGATTGCCAGTTCGTATCCAACCCACCGGAGAAAAGAATAAAATTTAAGGATACTACGCCGACAAACTGTGCGATTTTTGGATTATCAAAATATATACCTCCAATACCATCGGACCCAGCCAGCATCCCTATTGTTAAAAACAACAATAAAGTAGGTATGCCGAAACGATAACTCGTTTTGCCAGCCAAAATACTGATCAAAAGGAGTACTGAACCTATTAGGATGATATTTTCAATGGTAATATTCATTCAAGGATGGTCGATTTAAGTTGGAGGTTGTTACAAAGGAGTTTATGAATTAGCTTTCCTATGATCGGATACAATTTTTTTTAAAAAACGAAGTTAATCCAATTTGTTTGATTTGGGATCAAGGTAATTACCCAAGTTCCATCAAAATATATGTATGGCACCTTGACTCGGATGAAACTGACGCATCTTTTTCAAAATAAAGAATAGTCCGCTCAAACACACAAAAAGAACGTTTAAACGCATTTTTCACATTTTTTTGGCATTATGACCTAAAAAATATTCGATAAAATGCACTTTTTAGTCGTTAAAAGTAAAAACCTATGAAAAATTGATAAGTATTCGCTTCGAATGTTTTTGATCTTTGCCATGTATTAACCCCCAAATCTATACATCATGACACGATCAATTATTTACAGCCTACTTATTTCAGGAACAATACTAGCCAGTCAAAATACTTTTGCACAGGCAGATGGCAAAATGATTAACGACACTATGGAAGGAAGCGTTTCCACTATTGATGGATACGCACCCGACATGTCAATCACCGAAGATGGGAAAACCGCTTACTTTAGTAAGGGTACTTACGAAAAGCCGCTTTACGGAGTTTTCTCTAAAAAAGAATTGGTTTACCATGTTTATCGTGCAGAAAATGTAAATGGTGAATGGACCAATATTACCAAATTGGATGTTTGTCCAAAACACTATTCCGCCAAACACCCTACTGTTACTGCTGATGGGTCGCGTTTGTTCTTTGCCTCCAACATGAAAGGAACTTTTGGCAAGTATGATATTTATGTAGCTGATATTGCTAAAGATGGAACCCCAGGTGTATCCAAGAACTTGGGTCCAAAGGTAAACACTAAAGAAGACGAGCTATACCCAAGCATATACAACGAGACCTTATTGTTCTTTGCCTCCGAAGGAAGAGAAGGGTACGGTGGATTGGATCTTTATGCCTCCCAAGTAGTAAAAAACACACTTACCACATCTGTTAACCTTGGTGCACACATAAACAGTAACAGTGATGAGTATGCCATTCAACTGAGCCCAGAGAAAAAATTAGGCTTCGTGGTATCCAATAGAGGATTCAACAACACGGTATCACAATATACAGTAGCATACGGGCGTTCAAGTAAGCAGAATCAATACAACGATGTTGCTGAAAGAGATACAGGACTCCAAACCGTTATGAATGAAGATGCCTACGAATATGTAGATACTTCTTTTCAAGACGAACAATAGAGCTACTGATTACCAAAAACTTATTGAATCGGTCAATAAACCTGAAGTGTCTTATGATGTTGTTTCATAGCCGAGATTCGAAACACTCATGACGATGATAAGAAAGACAGGGGGAAACTGACAGACTATCATAGAAAGCGGGTTGTATTATTTCAATCTGACCGATTTACACCAAGAATAGGATGCTGATGGGACGGCATCCTATTTTTTTTACAATAATTTGAAATACAATTATTTACGATTCCCAAGAGTTTTTCTTTCCTCATTAATTTTAAGTTACAGGTATTTTTCAAAAGTGCATTTGAACGAAAATAACTACAAAAAATTCCTTTACTAGTTAAAAAATTCTAATTTAACTCTTGAAATAATACAATCCCAAATCTATTATGTCATGAACAAAAACTACAACACTCGAAAAAAAGGCGTCCCAAAACCTCTTTTCACCTTACTTTTTTGATGAGGTAAAACCTCAACTAAACACAAATTTTAGCGCTTAATCCCCAAAGGGATTACACCCATTTTTGGAGCAAACCGCAATGGATCTTTGGTTGTTATTGTTCTTTATTGGCAATGCAACAGACTTTTCTATTGGTTTATCCCAACTTCAAAATTGTGGAGATGGACAACTACGTCCAAAACTTAACCTACAGTATATTATGTAACAGTATTAATCCCCCAAATCTTTCTTATCATGAAAACGAATACTTTAAAAATTGCCATCATCGACAACGATGATACGCTTGGCGGCATTTACAAGCAGTACTTTCAGAAAAATGAACAGTACGAATTACACGGAATTTATAGCTCAGTACACCGACTCTTGTCCGATTTTGGTCGTTCCCACCCAGATGTTATTATCTGCGAGGCCATGCTCAACGGAATTTCGGGCATTGACGGCCTGGAGTACTTTTACCGGAAGAACAAAGACCTCAAAGTGTTGATGATGAGTCAAAAAAATGATTTTAAACTCATTAAAGAATCCTTTAAAAAAGGAGCTAGTGGCTATCTTATAAAACCCATTACTAAAGATAGATTGTTCAATGCACTGGATGCACTTAACCAACATGGCATTGCTTTAGAACTGGACGTGGCCAAAAAAATCATCGATTCTTTCCAGACAAAGTCTTTTGATGTATTCTCGAAAAAGGAAAACGAAATCATTGAGCTCCTTACCCAGGGCTTCACCTATAAAATGATTGCGGACAAGCTATTTGTTACCCCTAGCGCGGTGAATTTTCACATCCAAAACATTTATGTAAAGCTCAATGTAAATTCAAAATCGGAGGCTTTACGAAAACTCAAGGAAATGGAAATGCAGCAATTGAATGCGGCGTAAACCGGAAACTTCTACTAAACAAAAAACCCTGACTAAATGGTCAGGGTTTTTCTATTAATATAATTTAACTAAAATTATTTCACTTCTTCGAAGTCAACATCTTCTACGTTGTCTCCTTCAGAGGCTCCGTTTCCAGCGCTATCGCCACCGGTTGCATCTCCTCCAGCAGCTCCTGCTCCAGCAGCGCCACCCTGTGCTTCAGCTTGTGCCTTGTACATTTCTTCGGAAGCTACTTTCCAAGCTTCGTTGATTTTTTCCAAAGCAGGCTCAATAACCGCTAGGTCTTTGCCTTCAAAAGCCTTTTTCAGTTCTTCCAAAGCATCTTCGATTGGCTTTTTCTTGTCATCGGACAACTTATCGCCAAACTCGCTCAATTGCTTTTCTGTTTGAAAGATCATAGCGTCGGCCTCATTTAACTTATCGGCAGTTTCCTTGGCTTTTTTATCAGCCTCTGCATTGGCCTCAGCTTCTGCTTTCATCTTCTTGATTTCTTCCTCGGTCAATCCAGAAGAAGCCTCGATTCGAATGTCTTGTGACTTGCCAGTGGCTTTGTCCGTTGCAGAAACTTTGATGATACCGTTCGCATCAATATCAAAGGTCACTTCAATTTGAGGTGTACCTCTTGGCGCAGGTGGAATACCATCCAAGTGGAATCTACCAATGGTTTTGTTATCTGCTGCCATAGGTCTTTCCCCTTGCAGTACATGGATTTCAACCGAAGGTTGATTGTCCGCTGCCGTAGAGAACACCTGTGATTTCTTCGTTGGGATGGTTGTGTTCGCCTCAATCAATTTAGTGAACACGCTTCCCATAGTTTCGATACCCAAAGAAAGCGGAGTAACATCCAACAAGAGTACATCTTTTACATCTCCTGTCAATACACCTCCTTGGATAGCGGCACCAATGGCCACAACTTCATCTGGGTTTACACCTTTAGATGGTTTTTTACCGAAGAATTTCTCAACGGCTTCCTGTACCGCAGGAATACGGGTAGAACCACCTACCAAGATAATTTCATCAATATCACTTTTGGAAAGTCCTGCAGACTTCAATGCTTTCTCACAGGGCTCAATTGTTCTTTTCACCAAATCAGCAATCAATTGCTCAAATTTAGATCTGGACAATGTTCTCACCAAGTGTTTTGGTCCTGAAGCTGTTGCTGTAACGTAAGGTAAGTTGATCTCTGTTTGTGCAGAAGAAGACAACTCGATTTTGGCCTTTTCAGCAGCTTCCCTTAAACGTTGAAGCGCCATTGGGTCTTCACGAAGATCCATATCTTCGTCTTTTTTAAACTCTTCGGCCAACCAATCAATAATTTTTTGGTCAACATCGTCACCACCCAAGTGGGTATCACCATCCGTGGCCAATACTTCAAAAACACCGTCTCCCAATTCAAGAATGGAAACATCGTGCGTACCGCCACCAAAGTCAAATACTACTATTTTTTGCTCGGTGTCTTTTTTATCAAGTCCGTATGCCAAAGAAGCGGCAGTTGGCTCGTTAATGATTCGTTCCACAGTAAGACCTGCAATTTCACCGGCTTCTTTAGTGGCTTGTCTTTGTGAATCGTTAAAATATGCAGGAACGGTAATTACCGCTCTTGTTACATCTTGGCCCAAGTAATCCTCAGCGGTCTTCTTCATTTTCTGAAGAATCATTGCTGAAAGTTCTTGTGGTGTGTACATGCGTCCGTCAACATCCACTCTTGGAGTATCGTTGTCTCCCTTTACCACTTTATAAGGAACCCTTTTAGCTTCCTTACTGGATTCAGAGTATTTGTTACCCATAAATCGCTTAATGGAATAAATCGTTTTGTGAGGGTTGGTCACGGCTTGTCTTTTTGCAGGGTCACCGACCTTGATTTCCCCACCTTCAACAAATGCAATCACCGATGGAGTAGTACGCTTACCTTCGGCATTTGGAATTACCACTGGTTCGTTACCTTCCATTACAGAGACGCAGGAGTTGGTCGTACCTAAGTCTATACCTATAATTTTGCTCATCGTATCTAAAGTTATATCTGTTTACAAATTCTTTTTTATCTCGCTCAATAAATGTCAATGATTATGCCATGGGCAAGAATATGACAAGCTGTCAGACAATTACGAAAATCCCATAAAATACCAGAATAATTGCTGATGCCATGATAATTGCCGAAAAAGGAGCTTCGATATTTAAATATTCTCATTTTAATCTCGTTAAGCTTCCTATATTTGACACTGTAAATCGAGTTTATGGAGTGTATAAGTGTGTTTGATATGCTTAAGATCGGTGTAGGGCCTTCCAGTTCGCACACCCTTGGGCCTTGGCGTGCCGCCGAACGTTGGATTGCCGAACTTGAAGAGCAAAAGGTTTTTGATGATGTTCAATCCATCAAAGCATACTTATATGGATCACTTTGCCTCACAGGAAAGGGACACGCTACCGATATTGCCGTGGTAATGGGTTTGTTGGGCACCGATCCGGAAACCGTGGACATTGACAGCATTTCAGGAAGTATTGACAGCATCAAGGCGGAAAGCAAACTCAATTTTGGCGGAAAAAGAGAAATTCCGTTCAGTTTTGCTAATGATATTGTATTCAAAAAAGAATTTTTACCGTTTCATGCCAACGGTATTCAATTTGAAGCCGAATTGACCAACGGAGAAGTCATCTCCGAAACTTATTATTCCATTGGAGGCGGGTTTGTTGTAAAAGAAGAACGTATTCACGCCAAAGAGAACAAAGAAACCTTTAAAACTTTCCCTCATCCAGTAAAAACTGGAGATGAGTTGCTCCAACATTGCAATGCCCAAAACAAGAACATCTCCACTATTGTGATGGAAAACGAGCTTTCTCTAAGGACAGCATCGGAAATTGACGAAGGTATTGCACGTATTTGGAACACGATGCTGGAAAGTATCTATATTGGCTGCCACACGGAAGGTAAACTCCCTGGTGGATTAAATGTAAAGCGACGTGCCTTCGAAATGCATCAGAAACTGAAAGGTGATGTCCCCTACTCCAATCCACAAGAATGGTTGGAAAGTATCCGTGATACAGAAGTCAAATTCCGCCAAATCATTAAATGGGTAAGTTGTTTTGCGCTTAGCGTCAACGAGGTGAACGCTTCGTTGGGAAGAGTGGTCACTGCGCCTACCAACGGAAGTGCTGGGGTTATCCCTGCAGTTCTGACATATTATATGGTGATTGAAAACCACGATGCCAATTTTGATGATGTAAAACAGTTTTTGTTGGTTGCCAGCGAAGTGGGGAGCATCTTTAAAAAAGGAGCCACTATTTCTGCAGCGATGGGTGGCTGTCAAGCGGAAATCGGTGTGTCCTCAGCTATGGCCGCTGCAGGTTTAACCGAACTTATGGGAGGCTCTCCCGAACAAGTATTAATTGCTGCCGAAATTGCAATGGAACACCACTTAGGTTTGACCTGTGATCCTATTGGTGGATTAGTTCAAGTTCCATGTATTGAAAGAAATGCCATGGGCGCCATTAAAGCCATAAATGCGGCAGAATTGGCTTTGGACACTGACCCAAAAGAAGCCAAGGTACCTCTGGACAAAGTGGTTAACACCATGTGGGAAACCGCAAAAGATATGAGCTCCAAATACAAAGAAACCTCTGAAGGTGGTCTTGCCGTAGGAGTATTTTTGAGTGATTGTTAATCCATACAACCTTCCCTGCCCCTGGTATCAATTAGGTAGATGATTTTCCATTCCCCATCAAAATTGATGAGTTGAAAAGAATTAATGCCGCAATGGCTGAACTCACCGTTCCACCAAAACTCATATCCCACCCATGCATTGGCCATGGTTCTATCTACCTGAATGGAAAAAGAAGTCAATTTCTCCTGAAACTTGATACTATCGGGAATACTAACGATGGATTTAAGGAATTTAGAAAACTCTTCAGTTCTAAATAGTGTTTTTCCTTCAGGATTTCTACCCGTTGTTTGCAACACAATCTCGTCCGCGATGGTACTTTTTATAATGGTTGAATCTTGTTTATGAAACCCATCAAAAAAGGTCTCAATTACTTGTTTTACTTCATTTTCAACTTCTTCATTTGAAGCATTTGGCCCTTGGCCATATCCTAACGCACCTAAAGCAAAAAGCACTATGCAACTTAACAGTTTTCTCATCATATTAGTTTTTTGATTGAAGTCTAAATTAAACAAATCTGCTTACTTTTAACCATCAAATATAATTACGAGATGTCTACAGCAAAAAAAGAATATAAAAGGGTAACCGTAAAATCGTTGGTGGATATGAAAAAGACTGGTGAGAAAATCAGTATGCTCACCTCCTACGATTATTCCATGGCCAAAATTGTGGATGGCGCCAATGTGGATGCCATTTTGGTCGGCGATTCCGCCAGTAATGTGATGGCAGGACACGAAACCACATTGCCCATTACTCTCGATCAAATGATTTATCATGCCACTTCTGTGGTAAGAGCTGCTAAAAGAGCTTTAGTTGTAGTGGATATTCCTTTTGGAAGCTATCAGGGGGATTCCAAAGAAGCATTGCGCTCAGCCATAAGGATTATGAAAGAAAGTGGTGCACATGCAGTTAAAGTTGAAGGTGGAGAAGAGATTAGGATTTCCATTAGTCGAATCTTGGAAGCCGGGATTCCTGTGATGGGTCATTTAGGGCTTACCCCACAATCCATTTATAAATTTGGAACCTATACCGTTCGTGCGAAAGAAGAGGAAGAGGCCGAAAAACTAAAATCGGATGCCAAATTATTGGAAGAATTAGGCTGTTTTGCCATTGTTTTGGAGAAAATTCCGGCAAAACTGGCCAAGGAAGTAGCCGAAAGTGTTTCCATACCTGTAATTGGTATCGGCGCAGGAGGACATGTAGATGGCCAAGTTTTGGTAGTTCACGATATGTTGGGAATGACTCACGAGTTCCACCCAAGGTTTTTGAGAAGATATCTCAACCTTTATGATGAAATGAGCAACGCTATTTCCCAATACGTGGAGGATGTGAAAAGTCAGGATTTTCCGAGTGATGAGGAATCATACTAGATTAGTTGGATTTTTTGATAGTTCGATTGTTAGATTCTTCTGTTTTTGATTTAAATACTTATTTTTGAGCATCGACCTCCAGACCAAAAATCAATAGAAATGCACCGATTTAAAGATTTGGAAATATGGAGGTTAAACAGAAGGTTTTGTTCGGACATTTACGAAACCACAACGTCATTCCCCGAAACCGAGAAGTTTGGTATTACTAATCAGCTAAGAAGAGCTTCGGTTTCGGTTCCTTCGAACATTGCAGAAGGTTGCTCAAGAAAATCCAAAAAAGATTTTTCAAGATTTTTGGAAATTGCTTTAGGCTCAATGTATGAAATTGAGACACAGTTATTAATTTCCAATGATTTGAACTTCATTCAAAAGAATGAATTAAACTACCTTTTACAAAATCTAGATTCAATAATTAAAATGACTTCAAAATTTAAGTCAACGTTAAAGTGAAATCCAAAAATCCAAAAATCGAAGAATCCAACAGGTCCACTCCCTCCAATCTTCAAGTGCTCTTTGAAGACAACCACCTAATTGTTATTAATAAGCGAGTTGGTGATATCGTTCAGGGCGATAAAACAGGGGATGATCCTTTGAGCGAGGTCGTAAAGCAATATTTGAAGGAGAAATACAATAAGCCCGGTAACGTTTATTTGGGGGTGGTGCACCGATTGGACCGCCCAACTTCAGGAATTGTTCTTTTTGCAAAAACATCGAAAGCCCTTCCTCGTCTCAATAAAATGTTTGCGCAAGGAGAAACCAAAAAATTGTATTGGGCCGTTGTTAAAAATATACCTCCGCAAGAAAGTGGCACCTTGACCCATTGGTTGGTTCGAAATCCAAAACAAAACAAATCGTACGCAAACTCCAAGGAAGTTCCAAATAGTAAAAAAGCTGAACTGGATTATAAAGTCCTCAAAAAGCTGGATAACTATTATCTGCTAGAAATTGATTTAAAAACAGGCAGGCACCATCAAATTAGGACGCAATTGGCAGCCATTGGCTGTACCATAAAAGGGGATTTAAAATATGGTTCCGATCGAAGCAATAAAGATGGAGGCATTCACCTACACGCAAGAAGCTTGGCCATTATGCACCCGGTAAAAAAAGAACCCGTCACTTTTTTGGCTCCTCCACCAGAAGACCCTGTTTGGAATGCTTGTATTAGCGAGTAAGAGCCAAAGCTTTTTCCTTGATTATCTGTCCCACGGGTTTGTTCTGCAAGTGACTTTCTAGCCACGATAGAATATCCAAATATAAAAATGCCCTCTTCTCGTATGGATGGTTCTCGTATTTCTTCAACTCGTTGTACAACTTCTGGAACTCCCCTTTCAAATCTGTAGGATAGATATCCCCAAGGTTTCTCAAGAATTTTATCATCTCTTTTTGAACCTCGTGTAAATCGTTCATTTTCAATAAGAACTTATAAGTGCTTTTAAGCTGTACTTCCAGGTGATAGTCCATTCCAGCTTCGTAATGTGCCACCAAGCTCAACACTCGGGCGAAGCACATTAAGTCTTCTCGCATCTTTAATTTCTTATTTGAAATTATCCTTTTGAGGTAGGCAATACAGTTTTTGTTATCTCCATTGCCAAAGTAAAGACAGGCAATTTTATAATAAAGCAACATAATATGATGCTCATCTATCTGCTGTCTATGTTTTTTGATTCCGTATTCAATAATGTTCACCAAATATATTCCCTTATCAAAAGTTCCCTCCAAAAAGTGAAGGTTTAATTTATTGGTGTTGATATATAAAAAAGCAAGCGAGCTAATGTTATCGTTCTTTGGAAACTTGGCGTCCTTTACCTGCTCCTCCAAACGCTCTAAGGTTTCCCTAAACTGAGATGCATATTTCACAAAGAAAAGCGACTCCAAAAGATAATGGTTCCCTTTTAAAAAGAACACAGGGTTTAAGGGAATCATGTGATCGTTTTCGTAAAATAGGTCCACCCATTTACTGGCATATTTGTAGGCTGACAAAAAGTCCTGAATCAACAGGCTGTACCACAAATGTGCCTTGTAGAGCCATAATTTTTCGCGAAATCCAAGTTTGTCGATGTCGTACTTGGGCATATGCTCATCAAAGTAACTTTTCACTTTTTGGAGGTCCTCATCACTCCTCACGTAGCCAACTTTCAACATCATCCCATAAAGTTGAAGCGAGAGATTGGACAGCTTGCTAGTCATCACATTTTGAGCGGAAAGTTCCTTCGCCTCAATGGCAAGCTCATCAGCCCTATCAGGAATGCTGCGTGTAATGTATTGAGTTTCTATTACCTTTTCTAATTCTACAATTTCGTAGGCAACATTTTTTTCCTCATTCTCAATGGCGAAACTTTTTGCCTTCTCCAAAATCTTTAAGCTTTGCTTGTACAACCCTTTTTGATAAAGAATGGTAGCAAAATCGAGTTGTTCCCGTATCTGAATTCGAACATTCTGGTTCACCGGATTTAACCGCAAACTCACCAAAATCTGTTTGTATAAATGCGCCTTTAAATTTGAAAGTTGTGATTTTTTGACAATGCCGCTATCCAAGATCTGCCGCTCATCATACTTGCGCATCTTATCCATCAAGTTAAAAAGGGCCAAAAATTTAGCATCCGTGTTGACACCCAATCGGCCAACATAGAGCTTAAATTGACGTTTTTCTGACTTGGAGAGCGATTTTACCAGTACAAACAAAGCATCCTTGTGAGCATTTGTCATCGTAAAAAATGTTATTTAAACTATTGTTTTTCAGTTATTTAAACTTCACTAAAAGCAATTAAGCATTGTAACATACTTACAGCTGCTTTTCGTCTTCAGCCTACCTTCCCTATTTTCGTAAGTCATAGAAAAAAACAGGTTTACATAATGGGTAAAGATAAGGTAGAAATTTTTGACACAACACTAAGAGATGGAGAGCAGGTACCTGGTTGTAAACTGGATACCGAACAAAAATTAATCATTGCCGAACGATTGGATGAACTGGGAGTTGATGTAATCGAGGCAGGGTTTCCCATATCTAGTCCCGGTGATTTTAAATCCGTGAATGAAATCGCCAAATTGGTCAAAAATGCAACGGTCTGTGGATTGACCCGAGCCGTAAAAAAAGACATCGAAGTTGCCGCAGAAGCCATAAAAGATGCAAAAAGACCAAGAATACACACTGGAATAGGAACTTCCGAATCACACATTAAATACAAGTTCAACTCTACCCAAGATAAAATCATCGAGCGTGCTGTTGAAGCTGTAGCGTATGCCAAAACTTTCGTGGAAGATGTTGAGTTCTATGCGGAAGATGCCGGACGAACAGACAATGAGTTTTTGGCTCGCATCTGTGAAGCAGCTATTAAGGCTGGAGCAACCGTACTTAACATTCCCGATACCACAGGATATTGCTTGCCGGAAGAATACGGTGCAAAAATGAAGTACCTCAGAGAAAATGTAAAAGGCATTGACAGAGCTATTCTTTCTTGTCACTGCCATAACGATTTAGGTTTGGCCACAGCCAACTCCATTGCAGGTGTGGTCAACGGAGCTAGACAAATTGAGTGTACCATTAACGGTATTGGCGAAAGAGCGGGAAATACTTCTTTGGAAGAGGTGGTGATGATAATGAGGCAACATCCTTATTTAAACTTGGATACCGATATCAATAGCAAACTGCTTTGGGATACCAGCACCATGGTTTCTCAAAAAATGGGAATGCCGGTGCAGCCTAACAAAGCTATTGTAGGTTCCAATGCCTTCGCACACAGTTCAGGTATTCACCAAGATGGGGTGATCAAACAAAGAGAAACCTATGAAATTATAGACCCTAAAGATGTTGGGGTAAGTGAATCTTCCATTGTTTTGACGGCTCGAAGTGGACGTGCAGCATTGGCTTACCGCGCCAAAAACGTAGGCTATGAACTTACAAAGCTTCAATTGGATACGGTATATCAAAACTTCTTGAAGTATGCTGATGTTAAAAAAGAAATTTTGGATGAGGACATCCACGAGATTGTTGAAACCAGCAATATCGGCATGAAAAACCTGGCTTAAATCAAAACAACTGTATGACATTAAAAATAGCATTGCTTCCTGGAGATGGTGTAGGACCCGAAGTGTTGGCCCAGGCAGTAAAATGTTTAAAGGCCGTTGAAGAAACCTTTAATCAGCATTTTATTTTTAAAGAAGCTCCTGTTGGCGCCATCGCCATGGACAAAACTGGAGTTCCCCTACCCGATGCTACTTTAGCGTTATGCAAAGAATCCGATGCCGTGCTTTTTGGGGCCATTGGAGACCCAAAATACGACAATGACCCAGATGCAAAGGTGCGACCCGAACAAGGATTGCTTCAATTGCGAAAAGAGCTTGGGTTATTTGCGAACATTAGACCTGTTTTATCCCATCCAACTTTATTGGATAAATCTCCTTTGAAAAAGAAAGTGATCAGCGGAACGGATTTTGTAATCTACCGTGAGCTTACTGGTGGAATTTATTTTGGTGAGAAAAAATTGAATGAAGAAGGCACTGTAGCATCAGACCTTTGTGAATACTCCGAAGTTGAGATAAGCCGCATTGCCCATTTGGCCTTCAAGGCTGCAAAAGGTCGAAAAAAGAAACTCACTTTGGTAGATAAGGCTAACGTACTTGAATCTTCTAGGCTCTGGCGGAAGGTGGTGACCAAAATTGGTGAAAGTTATCCCGAAGTAGCTTTAGACTTTTTATTTGTGGATAATGCCGCGATGCAAATCATTCTTAACCCTAAACAGTTTGATGTTATTTTGACAGAGAATATGTTCGGGGACATCATTTCGGATGAAGGCAGTGTTATCGGTGGTTCCATTGGGCTGTTGGCATCAGCTTCCGTGGGCGAGGAAAACGCACTCTTTGAGCCTATCCATGGTTCGTACCCACAGGCCATAGGAAAAGACATTGCCAACCCGATTGCCTCCATTCTTTCCGCAGCGATGCTGTTGGAGCATTTTGGACTAGCTGAAGAAGCTTGGGCCGTAAAAAAAGCCGTCGACAAATCCTTGAAAAAAGGAATTGTTACTCCAGACTTAAAAGAAAACAGTCAATACGGCACCAATCAAGTAGGAGATTTTATCGCTCATAGTATAGTAGATATTGAAGATGATTTTAGAATGAACGATGAAAACATCGATTTGGGAAAATCAACAATTATTTAAACTAGCTTTCACTTTCACTTTCAATTTCTTCTGAAGTCAACTCATTAATGGTCTTATTGAATTCTTCTTTGAATTCAACAAACTTTTCACCTGTCGCTGGTCCATTAAAACCTGTATGAATCTTGCGTACTTCACCGGTTTTATCAATATAAATTGTAGTGGGGTATGAAAGAATATGATTTAACATAGGAAGTTTTTCGTTGGCCTTCTGTTTGTTGGAAGTACCATATTGAGCCAATAAAATTGGGTAAGGTACTTCCTCGCGTTCCTTAAGTCGATTTATTCCTTCGAAAGCCTTCTCTTCTGTTTTAGCATACTCAAAAGCCAAGCCTACAAATTCCAAGTCCAAATCTGGATTGTTTTTGATGAAATCCACATAAAATCGAGTTTCATCCAAGCAATTGGTGCACCAAGTGCCCATTATCTGTACCAGCACTGCTTTGTCCTTAAACATAGGGTCCTCCAAGTCAATCATCTCACCTTCTGCATTTGGGAAGGTGAAATTGAATTTATCATACCCCTCACGTAAAAAAGTAAGTTCATTGGAGTCTGGCAGTTTAAACCCTTCGTTTCTGGCTCCCATAAATTCCTGAACCGTGTGCTTGCCTGAATAAAATTTTCCATTTAAAGTACTATCGGTGACATGGGCCAAAAACAAGAATACATGGGAGCCGTCAAATGCGGAAAGTTTCATACTATCTCCTGAGACAACTCCGTCCAAGTACCGGTAATCCCCGGTCTTGGTTCTAAAGGTACCTTTTACCTTATTTCCGCTTTGCATAAAAATGCCTTTCGCTGGATACTCATCCTCGGTATTTACATTAAAATAGGTTTCCCAAATACCAGAGATGTTGACAGCTGCATCCGTTTCCACCTTAAAACGGTCACTTGTGCCATGGGTAGCAGTAAATGGAACCCTTCGCCCCTTGCTCTCTTCAATAAACTCACCTGTAATTTGGTTAGGTGTGTAAGTGCCAGATATATGTCCCTCAAAAATCGGCATTCGAATATTTATGGAGTCCCCTTTAAAAGTAAATTCATCAATCGTTACCACTTCCTCGGCATTGTAAGCTTTCATTTCATATCCACCATCTTCATTTTGGGAAAGCGTAAACTCAAAAGGTAATTTTTGTGATTCGGAGACCTCAATTTTAGCCAACCAATCCCCTGTGATCAATTGAGTGTTTTCTTCTTTTTTGCAAGAAGTCGATAAGACCAAAAATCCCATCAGTACTATCCCTATTTTGTTCATAAATTGAAAGATTTTACCTAAATGTAGGAAATACATTTTAAAACAAACCGCTCCTTGCGGTTTATGGTTGTTATAATCGTTGAATCTGTTCCCCTATTGTTATATATTTGTCCCCTCTAAAAATGGGGTATGAAAATTTCTTACAACTGGTTGAAGCAATTTTTGCAAATTGATTGGGATGCTCAACAAACAGGTGAACTTTTAACAGATTTAGGTTTAGAGGTTGAGGGTATATCACAATTTGAATCAGTTAAGGGTGGATTAAAGGGCATTGTGGTTGGACATGTGCTCACCTGCATAAAACACCCGAACGCCGATAGACTTAAGCTAACCACTGTGGATGTGGGTCAAGAAGCTCCATTGCAGATTGTTTGCGGAGCACCTAATGTAGCTACTGGGCAAAAAGTACCGGTAGCAACTGTGGGTACTACGCTGTATACGAAAGAAGGTGAGGCTTGGGTCATTAAAAAAGGGAAGATTCGTGGAGAGGCCAGTCAAGGTATGATCTGTGCCGAGGATGAGATAGGTGTTGGAGAAAGTCATGCCGGAATTATGGTATTGAACGAGGAATTGGTGCCAGGCACTCCCTGTTCCCAAGTATTCGAAATCGAAAATGATGAGGTTTTTGAAATAGGCCTTACCCCTAACCGAGCTGATGCCATGAGCCATTTTGGTGTAGCTCGCGACCTAAAAGCAGGTTTGGAACAAAAAGAAATTCAAAAAGAACTTGTTACTCCTTCTACTAGTAATTTTTCCATCGATAACCGATCTGTTAAGATTGATGTTGAGGTATTTGAAAGTGATTTGGCACCAAGGTACTGTGGGGTTACTATTAGCAACCTTATTGTACAGGAGTCTCCTGACTGGTTAAAGAACCGATTGAAAGCCATTGGTTTGGCCCCGATAAATAATATCGTAGATGTTACCAACTACGTACTTCATGAATTAGGTCAGCCATTGCATGCTTTTGATGCATCCAAAATAAAAGGTAGCAAGGTTGAGGTAAAAACTTTACCCACCGGAACCAAGTTCACCACATTGGACGAGGTGGAGCGAGAGTTGCACGAAGATGACCTTATGATTTGTGACGAAGAAAAACCCATGTGCATTGCAGGGGTTTTTGGAGGGATACACTCCGGCGTTACAGAGCATACAACTTCCATATTTTTGGAAAGTGCCTACTTTGACCCAGTTTTTATAAGAAAGACTGCCAAAAGACATGGATTGAATACCGACGCTTCTTTTAGGTTTGAAAGGGGAATCGATATTAATTTGACAAAATATGCCCTTAAAAGGGCAGCTCTATTGATAAGGGAGATTGCTGGAGGTTATATTACTTCTGAGATTGCAGATTTGTTCCCTAAAAAGCCACAGGAGCGACAGGTATTCTTGACATTCAACAAAATCAATTCATTGATTGGTCAGGAAATTCCAAGGGATACCATAAAATCCATTCTTTCCTCTTTGGAAATCCGTATCAACAACGTTACAGAATCAGGTCTTGGACTTACAATTCCTACTTACCGAGTGGATGTTACCAGAGAGGTTGACGTTATTGAGGAGATTTTACGGGTATTCGGCTATAACAATATTGATTTCAAAGAAAAATTGAACGCATCCATAGCCAAAACATCGAGATTCGAGAATTATAGAATTCAAGATGTGGTCGGGAGTATGTTGGCCTCCAAAGGTTTCTATGAAATTATGACCAACAGCTTGGTTTCATCGGATATTACTTCTGATGATGAAAGCGCTGTTGAAATGCTGAATCCATTAAGTTCCGATTTATCGGTACTGCGGACTTCCATGCTTCACTCTGGACTACAAACCGTAAGCTATAACCACAATAGGCAAAAAACGGACCTAAAGCTTTTCGAGTTTGGCAAAACCTATCATAAAGTAGATGGTCAGCATCAGGAAAAGCAGCATTTGGCGATTTTCATATCTGGAGACCGCACCCAAAATAGCTGGACCATTGCCTCCAAGAAATCAGAGTTTTTCTATCTGAAAGGAATTGTAGAAAATGTTTTTGAACGTTTGGGTCTTCGAGACATTGATGCCAGACCCTTGTCTGATTCAGATTATGCCGAAGGGATTTCTTATGTAAAAAACAATAAGGTCCTTGTATCGCTAGGTTTGGTCAGCAAAGCTTCTTTAAAGCGTTTTGACATCAAACAAGAAGTGTTTTATGCAGATTTGGACTGGGATGCCATTCTTGAAAGTATTAATACCCAAAATGTGGTGTTCAAAGAAATTCCAAAATTCCCAGAGGTAACCAGGGATTTTGCATTGTTATTGGATGATTCCGCTTCGTTCCAAAAAGTGTATGATATTGCCTGGAAGACAGAGAAAAAATTGCTCAAAAAGGTCAACTTATTCGATGTGTATACTGGAGAAAATCTTCCTGAGGGCAAAAAATCCTATGCGGTTAGCTTTACCTTAATGGACGAAAAGAAAACGTTGACGGATAAGCAAATCGACAAGATAATGGGCAAATTATTGGCACAGTATCAAAAGGAATTGGGAGCGGAACTTCGCTAATTACATTTGGGCAGGTAAAATAACACTGTCTATTTCGTGAACCACACCATTATTTTCCAAGTTAAGGTCTGCAGTTGTGATTCTTGCTGTATTACCTACTGGGTCGGTCAGGACAATGTCATAACCATCTAAATGCGCTTGTAGTTTCTTCCCCTGAACGGTGGTGAAACTCGCTGTTCCATTTCCTCTGGACATAGCTCGCAATATTCGGGAGGCTGTTAATTGACCCGCCACAATATGATAGGTCAACAAAGACTTTAAAGCACTTTTATCCTTGGCGTTGATAAGCTCATTTATTTTATTCTTCGAAAACTTGGCGAAAGCCGCATCGGAAGGGGCAAAAATGGTGAAAGGTCCGGACTTTTCGAGCATAGCGCCTAATTCAGTGGCGTTTACCGCACTAAACAAAATGGTATGGTTGTCCAATTTATCGACAGGATATGACAATGAAATAGCGGAAGTGTTTTGGGCAGTAGCAAAAATAGAAAAAGCCATACAAAGGACTAGTAAAAATTTGGTCTTGGGGGTGTTCATGCGATTGGGCAAATTTTAGGGCTTGTTCTTTTTTGTTTTAAAAATACGATTAACTACCAAAAAGTTCGATAAGATACACTTTTTTCGCTGACATATTTTCTTTTTGCACCCATTGAAAATCTATTTAACATAAACTTAACATTGTGTTTTCATGACAAATGTCAGTATCAAAAATTCAAATCCTTAAATTTGAGAAGATTACTAAAAAATAGCATGATTTTGAAAGGGACAAACATTGAACACAAACTTCAAAACAATAGAAAAAAGAGAAATGATAGCGAGCAAGTTTTAGCTGAAGTTAAGCGAATTTTGAGCGAAGATTCTTTAAAAGAAGTGAAAATTACTGGTCAGCTAAGTTCAAAAAACAATGCTCGCAGTAATAATTTTGATTTTGATTTGCTGGAAACGGACAAAATCTTTCATATCGACCAAATTAAAGAAATCTGTATTGATTATCGCTTGCGCTTTTTAAACAGCTCTTACTTTAAAGGTGAAATTCCTCAGGAAGCTATTTCCAAAATCAAACATTTAGAAACTGCTCACAATACAGAAATTCAAGGTTTTAAGATTATGGCCCCTTCCAAACTATTTAAGTTGGAAGATAAGGACGATCCCCTACTCTTTGCCCCTATCGGAAATGATTATTACTATTTGATCCACAAATGGGGCAACGACCTACACCCGTTGCGAAAACTGTTTGCATGGCCTTTTAAAAATATAGCAAACCTGGCTCTCCTTGTACTTTTGATCAGTTACTTTGTAACACTAATGGTTCCTGAAGGTCTGTTCTCTAAAAAGAGCACTACGGCAGAGTTTTGGATCATCTACTTTTTTATGTTCAAATGCATTGCATCCATAGTGATTTTCTACGGATTTGCACTGGGCAAAAACTTTAACCCGGCCATCTGGAAAAGCAAATACTTTAATGCTTAAGCAGTAACCGCGTACATTTTTTCGCGCTGTTCTTTAATGGACTTATCGGACATGTAATCGTCAAAGCTCAAGTAGCGATCAATAGCACCGTTCGGGGTTAATTCAATAATTCTATTGGCTACCGTATTCACAAACTCGTGATCGTGGGTAGTTAATAGAATGGTACCTTTAAAGTTCTTCAAAGAGTTGTTAAAGGCCGTGATACTTTCCAAGTCCAAGTGGTTGGTGGGTTCGTCCAACATGAGGACATTGGCACGAAGCATCATCATACGACTGAGCATACAACGCACTTTTTCTCCTCCGGAAAGTACCGTACACTTTTTAAGTGCCTCTTCACCGCTGAAAAGCATTTTTCCCAAAAATCCTCTAATGTACACTTCTTCTCTTTCCTCCTCGGTCTTGGCCCATTGGCGTAGCCAATCCACTAAGTTGATATCCTCTTGGAAGAAATCTGAATTATCCGCAGGCAAATAAGACTGGGTTGTGGTTACGCCCCATTGAAACTTGCCGCTTTCTGGTTTGATTTTATCAGCAATAATATCGTAGAATGCTGTGGTAGCACGCGAATCTTTGGATAGAATGGCCACCTTATCGCCCTTTGCCAAGTTGATGTTCACATCTTTGAAAAGCAAATCACCATCTTCTGAAGTTGCAGATAGTTTCTCTACATTCAAAATTTGATCTCCAGCTTCGCGCTCACGATCAAAAATGATGGCAGGGTATCTTCTACTCGATGGTTTAATGTCTTCCACCTTAAGTTTGTCCAACATCTTTTTACGGGAAGTAGCCTGTTTACTTTTCGCTACGTTGGCACTAAAACGCTGGATAAACTCATTGAGCTCCTTGGCTTTTTCCTCCGCTTTTTTATTTTGTTGGGCTCTTTGGCGAGCGGCCAATTGGCTACTCTCGTACCAAAATGTATAGTTTCCTGAAAATAAGTTGATTTTTCCAAAATCGATATCTGCAATAGAGGTACAAACGGCATCCAAAAAGTGCCTGTCGTGAGAAACCACAATTACCGTATTATCGTAGTTGGCCAAGAAATTTTCCAACCAATTGATGGTATCGTAATCCAAATCGTTGGTAGGCTCATCCATAACCAGTACGTCAGGACTACCGAACAAGGCCTGGGCCAAAAGAACCCGAACCTTTAGTTTGGAATCCAAATCCGCCATATTAGTGTAGTGCAAGTCTTCCGAAATCCCAAGATTGGATAACATCGCTGCAGCATCACTATCTGCATTCCAACCGTTCATTTCTTCGAACTTCACCTGTAGCTCACCAATTTTCTCAGCATTCTCATCAGTATAGTCGGCATATAGGGCATCGATTTCCTTTTTAATTTCAAACAAAGGCTTGTTTCCCATCACTACGGTCTCCAAAACAGGATACTCATCGTAGGCGTTGTGGTTCTGTTCCAAGATGGACATCCTTTTCCCTGGCTCCAAATGCACATGGCCCGAAGTGGGGTCAATCTGTCCAGCTAATATTTTAAGAAACGTAGATTTGCCAGCGCCATTGGCGCCAATGATGCCGTAACAATTTCCGTGAGCAAAGGTTACGTTAACTTCATCGAACAAAACTCTTTTGCCAAACTGTACGGATAAATTCGATACTGATAACATGCAACTATCTTTATTTTTTTGCAAAAGTAGCTAAATGTGATTCGTAATTCTAATTTTGGAACGCATAATTAAACGATGTAAAATTACCGTTTAACAACATTTAACTAGCCCTTAACAAGTTTAGCTTCGCGGGTTGCTTACTTTTGGTTGTCAAATGAATCGCTCCCCATATATGGTAAGATTTTTACTCGGCTTCACTTTATTGTCAATCCTTGTGTCGTGTTCTGATTCTCCAGAAAGCGGTTCTTCAGTTTTTTTTGGTGGTGAAATTGTAAATCCGACTAGCGATTATGTAGTGCTTTACCACAACGATGCTTATGTGGACTCTGTACAGCTCGACGATAAAAACCGTTTTTCTTTTCAACTTGATGATATTCAAGACGGTCTTTATCACTTTGACCACACTCCTGAACTACAATATGTATACTTGAGTCAAGGCGACAGTCTTTTGGCCCGTCTAAATACCGTAGAGTTCGATGAATCCCTAGTGTACTCAGGAAAGGGAAGTGAAATCAATAACTTTTTGGTGGAGATTTTCTTAACTAACGAAAAGGAGGAATTACTTATCAAAGATTATTATCATCTAGCTCCAGAGGCTTTTGGCAATAAAATCGACTCATTACATACCATAAAGGTGGCTTTGTTGAACGAGTTGAACGTGGATAACCAATTTACTCCCAATGCACTTGCCATGGCAGAGGCATCTATCGATTACAACACCTATATAACCAAAGAGAAATATCCTTTTTACCACAAAAAAGAAACTGGAGAGGAAACTATTCATGAACTTGGGGAGGATTTTTATGGTTATCGCAAAAAGATAGACCTGAACAACAAGGACCTCACCTATTTCAGACCCTATTTTGATTTTATGAAGTGGCATTTTGGTAATATGGCCTACACATCATGTTTGGAAAATTGTTCCACAAATAAAAAACCCGTTAGTGACCGATTGCACTTTAATAAGCACAAGCTAGTGTTAGTGGACAGTTTAGTCCCTCAAAAAACGCTCAGGGATATTTTATTCAGAAATGTCGCCATGGATTATTTGCTGAGGGAACATAAAACCAGTGAAGAGGCCGCAGCATTTATCGATAAATTTAAATCTCTATCATCCAACAATGAGCATAAGGAGGAAATTGATTTTCTCTATCAAGGTATTAAAAACCTACAACCCAATGCTACGCTGCCGGATTTAGCGGTCAAAAACTTTGAGAATGAAGAAGTTTCATTGAAAGATTTGGCTTATAACAAAAAAAATACGGTGTTCTATTTTTGGACGTCAGAACAAAAAAGGCATTTTATAAACGTCAATAAACACATTACCTCCCTTGAGGAAAAATATCCGCACTATAATTTTGTAGGCATTAACCTAAGGACCAATTTTACCCAGTGGAAGCAACTCATGGACGAATATAAATTGGACAAGAACAAGCAATTTTTTGGAGAAAACTTTAAAGAATTACAAATGGCAATGATTATAGATGGACTTAATAAGTGTGTTATTGTAAAAGACACTATTGTGGTTGATGGCTTTGCCAATCTTTATACTTCCTTATAAATAAAAAAGCCCCAAATTTTTATTCAGGGCTCATTTTTACTTTTATCCAGAATCCTTATTAACTAAGAATTTCCTTTTTTGTAATCTTCCAAGAATTTGGCAAGACCAATATCTGTTAATGGGTGTTTCAATAATCCATCAATAGAAGATAATGGACCGGTCATTACATCGGCTCCAAGCTTAGCACAATCAATTACGTGCATGGTATGTCGGATAGATGCTGCCAATATTTCCGTTTCAAATCCGTAGTTATCATAAATCAAACGGATTTCCGCAATAAGGTTAAGACCATCCGTAGAAATATCGTCCAACCTGCCTAAGAAAGGAGAAACATAGGTTGCTCCTGCTTTGGCGGCCAATAGGGCTTGCCCAGGCGAGAATACCAAAGTGCAGTTGGTACGGATACCCTTATCTGAAAAATATTTTAATGCTTTTACACCATCTTTAATCATTGGGACTTTAACTACAATCTGATCGTGCAGCTCGGCCAATTCCTCACCTTCTTTAACCATTCCGGCAAAATCGGTAGCTACAACTTCGGCAGAAACATCGCCATCCACAATATTGCAGATATCTACGTAATGCTTTAATATGTTATCCTTTCCGGTAATACCTTCTTTAGCCATTAAGGAAGGGTTGGTGGTCACACCATCCAAAACGCCCAATTCTTGGGCTTCCTTTATTTGGTCAAGATTGGCAGTATCAATAAAAAACTTCATTCTTAAGTATTTATTATTAGTATTTTAGATATGTAAAATTACAACTTATAATGGTTGAGCAGTAATTTTTCGTAGACTTTGTCCGGTAGTACCCTCTTTAATATAAGGGAAAACTTTTGTAAAAATGCTCCCACTGGATTATGTGCTTTCGGTTTTTTCTGGTTGATAATTTTATGCACAGCCTCAGCAACTTGTATAGGGTCTCCCCCACTGTCCACATCATCATTAATGGCTTGTAAGGTCTGAGAATACTTTTCTTTGTAGGCAGAACTTTCTATTACAGGGGAATGATACCTTCCCGAAGCTATGTTGGTTGCAAAGTCTCCTGGGGCTATATTGGTTACAGTCACACCAAAATCCTTGGTTTCCATACGCAAAGCCTCGGTAATGAGCCCAAGCGCCCCTTTGGTGGCGGAATAAAAGCCGCGATAGGGCAACCCCATATACCCCGCAATGGAGGTAATATTAATGATGGCTCCCCCACCCTGCTTTCTCATTTGTGGTAAAACCGCTTTCATTACATGTATCGGGCCATGAAAATTGGTGTCAAAAACGTGGAGTATTTCTTCATGGGGAGTTTCCTCAATGGGACCGGTTATACCAACCCCCGCATTGTTAATCAATACATCTAGCCTATTTTCCTTGGAAATCACATAAGCAATGGCCTTTTGAATGCTTTCTACATCCTTCACATCCAATTGAACAAGTTCAAATTCCTTAAAGTCGGGATAGTTTTTTGGATTGCGCGTAGTACCATAAACAGTAAATCCTTTTTGGGTCAAATATGTTCCGATGGATTTACCAATACCTGAAGAACCACCGGTGATCAGTACAATTTTTTTATCCATGATCATCTGATTTTTGGGTACAAAAAAAGGCAAGCTACCTACATCGCACCGCTACGACCACATACCCTTGCTGCGTTCCCGCCCTGGGGGATTCTGCAGGAGCTGGTCGTGTAGGACTTGCCGACTGCAAATATACGACCTTTTAAATTTGTGGCAATCCCAATTCATTCTTAATTTCGGTGTTTTGGATTAACAATTTATGATACAAGCAATAAGAACAATGGGCAAACTTTTTTCTATAACCGGGGCATTGCTCTTCTTTTTAGGATGTGGGGGAAGTACAGACCCGGCCAAGCATTTTACCATTCAACTGGAAAACAAAGCCATACAGCAGAACCAACAAGTTGGAGTGGCATTAAAAAACAAAAAGGACATCGAAATATCCGACCTTCATTATTATATTGACGGTAAGGAAATGCCCGTTGAAAATGGAAAACTCAACTTAGATTTGCCCACATTGGGAAACAAAACCTTGGTGGCCAAGTTCAATATTGAAGACCAAGCTGTTGAAGTCGAAAAGAATATAAGATTATTGGCTGCAGCTGCCCCAGAGGTTTATACTTACGAAATTATAAATAGTTACCCGCACGATACGGGTGCTTACACCCAAGGTTTGGAATTTTACAATGGCACGCTGTATGAAAGTACTGGAAAAAAAGGGGCCTCCACATTGAGGAAAGTGAATTTTGAGAATGGTGAAGTATTGACCAATATACCCATGGATAATTACGTATTTGGAGAAGGTATTACTATTATGAACGACAAACTATATCAACTCACTTGGCAGAGCGGGATAGGGTATGTTTATAACATTTCCAATTTGGAAAAAATCAAAGACTTTACCTATGGTAAAAGCCGAGAAGGGTGGGGACTGTGCAATGATGGTAAAAAGATATTCAAGAGCGACGGTACCGAAAAAATATGGTTCTTAGACCCCGAAACCTTGGAAGAACTAGGGCACATAGAAACAGTGACCAATAAATCCATCTTTAACCGTGCCAACGAACTGGAGTATGTGGATGGAAAAATCTATGCCAATGTGTATCAAAAAGAAAGTATGATGATCATCGACGCCACTTCTGGAGCAATTGAAGGCGTCATTAATTTTGGCGGACTCAAAAGCAAGGTAAAAAAGGGGGCTGAATGGGATGAGGGAAATTCTGTACTCAATGGAGTGGCCTACCATCCTGAAAGAAAAACCTTTTTTGTTACTGGAAAAAACTGGGACAAATTGTTTGAGGTGAAAATCCTAAAAAAGAACTGATGAACACTTACTCGGAAGCTTTTGATGTAACCCCAAACGATTTGGATGATCTTAACCATGTCAATAACATTAGGTATGTCGAGTGGATTCAGGATATTTCCAAGAAGCATTGGATACATGTAACCTCAGAAGACGTTCAAAAGTCCATGATTTGGGTGGTTCGGAACCACAACATTACCTACCACAAATCTGCTGTTTTGGGAAACACCATTAACATAAGTACCTATATTAAAAGCAACAAAGGACCAATTTCTACCCGTGTAGTGGAAATCAAAAACAAAGCAACCGATGAGCTTTTAGTCAAATCCATTACAGAATGGTGTTTATTGGATTCCAAAACCTTTCGGCCTAAAAGAGTCCCAGAAGAAATTGAAACGCTTTTTATGGACTAAAAACCAGGCAAACACTTTAAGATGCTGTAGTTCATCGAAATATAGCCGTAAATTCTGAAATCCAGCACCCAAAATTTTGAAGCGTACCCAACAAATTGTAATATAGTAGTGAACCAAACACGAACTAAACCTATTTGTTGAACCAACTAAACGCAATCTGTGCCCAATTGACATTCCAAATTTTCCAGAATTTCACTCCATAAAATTAGACTGAAAAATTAGTGGATTCATTACGGTTATTCCCGTTTTAACGATTTTTTATGGAAAACTGTAGGAAAATAGCCCGTTTTAGGGATAAACCCATAGTTTTTTTAAGGGAAAACTGCAATGAGTTTTTTTCTTGCGTTAGTAACTTGCAATCAGCAATTTGCACATGGAATACACCTACAACATTATCGACTCGGATGCCTCCTCAAAGCTTCAGTTGCAGCTGTACTTGGAGGAGTATGAAGATTTGGTTTGTGCCGGGGCTGACACCAATGCTTCTGCTGGTCTTAATTCTGTATTAAAGTACAATCCAGATCTATTGCTTGTAAATCTGGGCGAAGATGGTTTGGATTACTTCCAAATGGTTACCGAGCTAAACCAGTACATGCAAAACCTTCCTATAATAATAGGATATGCTAGATCTAAAAAATACGCTTACAACGCCATTAAAAGTGGATTTTTTGATTATTGGATACTACCGCACAACGAATTCGATATAAGAAAAACCATTCTACGCATAAGAAAGTTACATCCAAAACAGGATACCCCGTCCACTATTTGCCTAAAATCCTATAAAGATTACCGGTACTTGGACACCAATAATATCCTTTACCTAAAGTCGGACAACAACACTACGGATTTTATTATGAAGGACGGTAGTGTGATTAGTGCTTTTAAAACTTTAAAGTCTTTCGAGAAAAAACTCCCAAAGGATTTTATTCGGGTGCACCAAAGCTACATACTAAATAGCCGTTACGTATCCCGTATTAATTACGGCAAATCCATTTGCAGTCTAAAATATGGGGAGGAAGAGCTACCGTTCTCCAAGACCTACAAACATAAGATTGACAGTTTGAAAGAAATCCTCTCCAAAACATCGACTAAGGCTCTTAATTAGCAAAATTCTTGCAGATTACAGTAGAATTCTAGCAGAATACCTAAGAATACTACTCCCCTACCAAAAGTACCTCACCTGCTTAAAATGCCACATACTTTAGCGGTATATACCTAATATTTATACCTAAAAACAAACATTATGAAAAAAGTATTTAGCATTTTAGCATTGGCATTATTGACAGTTGGATTTTACTCTTGCGAAGCAGAAACAGATGTACAGGAAACCGAAGCCATGTTCCAACAACTAAAAGTGGATCAGAATGCCACGGATGGTGAGGAAGCGGAAGTTGATGGTAGAGGTAGCAACTAAAAAAACGCTGTTAGTCATCATAATCAACTTTTTACGAAACGTATTTTTAATATTGATTTTTTTTTGCTTATTCTTCTACCAAAAAGACGAACCTGCCGAAATGAATACTACAACATTTAGTCATGCAAACTATTTGGATAAGCATTTAGAAAACTCGTTAAAAGATAGAATACATATAGGTTTATCAAAACAAAGCTTGATCAAACTGCAGCAAAGCACAAGTGATAGTCGCCAACTATAATTTGACAATGAGGTAAAACAAAGCCCCAAACTTTTACAGCTTTGGGGCTTTTTTTGTTACCTTGAAATTATAAATCACCAAACTCAATTTGAAAAAAGTAGCCTATATACTGTTACTCGTGCTTTTCTGTGGATGTAAAGAGAAGGCTCCCAAAGAAGAAAAGGTCTTAAGCCCTAAATTAGATTCTATACAGGAATTGGTCAAGATAGCAGAAACAGCCGAAGAACTGACGTTGGAGGATCGTATATCCTACCTGAAAGAAGCTGAGTCCAAAGCTTTGACATTGGCTACCGACACCATTCAATTGGATCAGCTTGCTCAGGTCTCTCTAGCCTATTTAAAACTAAAGGACTCTCTTGGTTTTAGACGATCCAATAGCAACCTATTAAAAATGGCGGAAGAGTTAGATGCAACCGAGATATTGGGCTATTCGTATTGGGATCTTGCCGTATTTATGGAGAATAAGGGCGTTACGGATAGTGCATTTTATAATTACAAAAAAGCATTAAACAGTTTTGAAAAATTACCGGTGGACTCCACTTCAAAATCACTTCGGGGTCGTATGTTGTACAGTATGGCTAGAATACAAGATTCCTACAAAGACTATTTGGGCGGGGAAATCAATGCTGCTTCCGCCATTGAACTATTTGATGAGCTAGAAGATAATTATAGGTTATACAACAGTTATACTGTTCTTGGAATTTTAGCAACCGGCATGGGAAATGCGGAAAAATCATTACAATCTTATAGAAAAGCTAGAGAATACTTAGATAAATCGGATAGAGACAATAAAACTGAACTTATTTGGCAAAACCAAAATAACATTGCCAGCGCCTATTTAAATAAGGAGAATTTCACAAAAGCAAAACAGACTTATTATCAATTGATTTCAAACCCTGATTTAAAAAAAGAAAAACCGGAAACCTATGAAAAAGCGCTGGGCAGCTATGCTTTTTCCCTCCTCAAATCTGATAATGATACAGAAAAGGCCAACGAGCTCCTTCACGAGGCATTTACCCTCAATATTAAATCAGGGGAAAAATACGATCGGGCTCGGCTACATTATTTTAATTCAGAGGTACTGGCAGCACAAGGAAATACACAAGAGGCAATAAAAGAAGCCCAAAAAGCCTATTCTATTGCTCGAGAGACCTACAACAACGACCGTTCACTGGATGCGCTAAGGTTATTGACCAAACTAGACACCACCAATGCCTCTGCTTACGCACAAGAATATTACCTACTGGACGAAATCATAGGCGAAGAAGAGCGTACCAAACGCGATAAATTTGCCCGAATCCGCATGGAAACGGACGATATCATAGAGGAAAACCAACTTCTGACCAAAGAAAAACAAGTATGGGTGTATGCAGCAGTACTCCTAATTAGCTTTGGGATCGGATTTATGGCCATTGTTTCGCTGTATGTGAGCAATAACCAGTTAAAGTTTAAACAACGTCAACAGGAGAGCAACCAAGAAATCTACAATTTGATGCTTTCCCAACAAGGAAAGTTAGAGGAAGGAAAACAATTGGAGCAAAAACGTATTTCCGAAGAACTACATGATGGTATTTTGGGCGAAATGCTGGGAATACGCTTAATCTTAAGCGGACTTAATGAACGAGAAGATCAAGCATCCATTGAACAGCGGGCCGCCCTCATTGAAAAATTACAGGAGGTTGAAGAAGAAATACGGACCATTTCCCACGAGCTTAACCATGCTTCGTATGAAAAATTTCATAATTTTATCGTGTCGTTAGAAGACATGATTGAAGGTATAGAAAAGTCCTCTGGGATATCTTGTTCCTTCACCTACGATAACAAAGTGCCGTGGGACAATTTGCTTGGGGATATTAAAATCAATGCTTACAGAATCATTCAAGAATCACTTAAAAACTGTGTTAAGCACGCGAAAAGTAAAAACGTGTCCATTTCATTTAGGGTTGGAGATGATAATTTAAAACTTACCATTGTAGATGATGGCGTTGGGTTTGACACCCATAGAAAAAAGAAAGGAATTGGTCTTAGAAATATAATTTCGAGGGCGAAAAAAATTAAAGGAAAGTTGGATATTGATAGCAAACCCGGAAAAGGAACTACAATTAAAGTGCTGATACCTGCCAAATACGTGGAATCGCAAATTCCCGAAAAAATAAATGCATTAAATGCCTAAATCCCCTTAAAAAAAAGAAATAACCTACAATGAAAACACTGAGAATACTAGCCATTGATGATCATGAAATGACAATGCTCGGATACAAGTTTATACTCGAGGGCATTGAGTTTGATGGATACAACATTATCGTGGATACGGCCACATCTTACAACACGGGAAAAAAACTAATAGAGGATTCGGTGAATACGTTTCAGTACGATATTTTGTTCTTGGATGTTCAATTATTTGCACCCAATGAAGAACAGCCCTACACAGGGGAAGATTTGGGAATTTTGGCCCGTAAGATCGTGCCAGAAAGCAAAATTGTTTTTATGTCATCGTTCAGCGATAATTTTAGGATAAACAGCATCCTAAAATCTGTTGACCCAGATGGATATTTGGTAAAAACCGATATTGATCCGAAAACATTGGAAGATGCAGTAAAGACCATAATGCTGGACCCGCCCTATTATTCTTCCAAGGCGCTGGGCGCCATCAGGAAGAAGATGGCCAACGATATTGAAATTGATGAAAAGGACAAACAGATACTTTTCCATCTTTCCAAAGGAACAAAGAACAAAGACCTTGAAAAGTTCATAAGGCTTTCCCCCTCTTCCATAGAAAATAGAAAACGACATTTAAAAACATTGTTCGGCACGGAAAATGAAAATGACATGGCCCTTATACTGGCCGCCAAAAACAGAGGATTTATCTAGAGTTCAATGGCTAAAATCCGACCTGTTCGCTAATTTGTGGTTGAATTAAAAGCAAAAATCCCTAAAAATCTTACAAACAAGGGAAAAACCCCGGAATTTTTAAGGGTTATCTGTAATCCTATGCAAAAGATTCATCCTAATTTTATGTTGAAAGAATCTTAAAATTCAATCAACATCAAATGTCATCATCAAATAAACATAACAATCATCATAAAAAACTTGGTCCAAAAACCTATTTGGCAACAGATGGGCTGGACGATTTTCTCCGAGTCCTCGAAAAATACTTTTTTGCCACCGCCAAGGTGCAATTCAAACACGATTCTCAAAATAGCACCACGGATTTAGTAATAGATCTTTACCACAATTTTGGAATTGGGGAATGCATTCGCCATTTTAACAATGGTGATTGGGGTAATTATAATTTTGCAGAAGAAAGCCATTCCAATATTTCAAAATCTTTGGAAAAAGCTTTGGAGTCACTTAATGAGAAAAGTTCTTGCCCAACCGATATTTTAGAGCTTTCGTTCCACTTCAAGGACACAACCATAATCGTAGCGAGATTGTTCAAGGGAAGTATTCCCGAACAAGCAAGTAAAATTCTAACTGCAATCGGTAAGCATTTTATTTATTTTACAAAAGGGCTGACCGAAATGCCTTATGAAATTTTTGTTCCTGTTTTTGAAGATACCTCCGTTCCCACAAACCCATCCGAAATGAATACAAAATGTGGATATTTCGACTACTGGGGTTTATATTTTGATAAAAGACAGGAGCATGAAGCTTTTATATACTCTCTTCACAAAAAGAAATTATATGATGACAGTATTTTCCTCTTCGAATAAAATTACATTAGCAAATACTAAGCACTAAATAAAGGTCGCGATTTCATTAAATCGTTGACCTTTTGTTTTATTTCAGCAACCTTGTTCTCATTTTGGGCATCGGTGATTACTTCATCTATAAACCCAACAATGGTCTCCATATCTTCTTCTTTAAGACCTCTTGTTGTGATGGCAGAAGTTCCAAAACGGATACCAGAAGTTATAAATGGTGATTTATCATCAAACGGAACCATGTTTTTATTGGCCGTAATATCGGCTTGTTCCAACACCTTCTCAGCATCTTTACCGGTAATATCTTTGTTTCTGAGGTCAATTAGCATCATATGGTTGTCCGTACCGCCGGAAATTACTTTGTAATCCTTGTCCATAAAGGCTTTGGCCATAGCAGCAGCATTTTTCTTTACTTGAACCATATAGTGTAAGTACTCGTCGGTAAGTGCCTCGCCAAATGCGATGGCCTTAGCTGCGATCACGTGCTCCAAAGGTCCTCCCTGGTTCCCTGGGAATACGGCCAAGTCCAAAAGACCAGACATTTTTCTCAAGTTACCGTTCTTTAATTTGATGCCAAATGGGTTATCGAAGTTTTCGCCCATCAAAATAAGACCACCTCGTGGGCCACGAAGGGTTTTATGAGTTGTAGTGGTCACAATGTGGCAATGCGGAATGGGGTCGCTCAAAATGCCTTTGGCGATCAATCCTGCAGGGTGCGAAATATCGGCCAACAAAATGGCGCCAACACTGTCCGCAATTTCACGGAAACGTTTAAAATCCATATCACGGGAATAGGCAGAAGCTCCGGCAATGATCAATTTGGGCTTTTCCTTATCGGCAATCTCTTGGATTTTGTCGTAGTTCAACAAACCTGTTTCCTCATCTACTCCGTAAAAAACGGGATTGTACAATTTTCCAGAGAAATTCACTGGCGAACCATGGGTCAAGTGCCCTCCGTGGGACAAATCGAAACCTAAAATGGTATCCCCTGGATTAAGGCAGGCGTGATACACGGAAGCATTGGCCTGTGAACCCGAATGCGGCTGAACGTTCGCATAAGCGGCACCGAACAATTCTTTGGCACGATCAATGGCCAATTGCTCCACTTGATCAACAATTTCGCAACCACCGTAATAACGCTTTCCTGGGTACCCTTCGGCATATTTGTTCGTAAGCACGGAGCCAGCGGCTTCCATAACCTGTGGACTTACAAAGTTTTCGGAGGCTATCAGTTCAATACCTTCCAATTGTCTGTCTTTCTCTTGCGCTATCAGTTCAAAAATCTTGTGGTCTCGTTGCATGTTGCCCATTGTTTAATTAAGGGCGTAAAATTACGAATTGAAAGGGGATTTTCATCCATAAAAAAACAATTGGAGCTTAATTTTATCAAACGGCAATTAACAATTTTCAAAAAATCAGAACAATTCCCAACGCCACTGTTTTTCAAGCTTTTTAACCAAAATATACTACCGCGCATCCTTTTTCGTTTAAAGGTTGAGGATTTTTGGCACAGCTATTGAATTTCAATTACCAAACCATAAAGTTGACCAGTATGAAAAGATTTATACTCTTAATCGCAATTATTGTTTTAAGCGCCTGTAGCGGCGTAAAGAAAACTCAAGAAGCCCTGAACACAGGCAACTATGTCACCGCAATGAACAAGGCCATTAAAAACTTGGCCGACAACAAAACCAAAAAAGGTCATCAGCAATATATTACTTTGCTAGAAGAGGCTTTTGCCAAAAACACAGCAAGAGAGCAACAAGAAATTGCTTTTCTTCAGAATGATGGTAATCCAGCCAACTTGGAGACCATTTATAATAAATATCTGCAATTAAAGCAGGTTCAACAGCGTATTAGACCATTGTTGCCTTTGTACATTAATGAAGAAGGCAGAACGGCCGAGTTCAATTTTGTGAACTACGACAACAAAATATTGAACACCAAGGACGACCTTTCCGAGCATTTGTACCAAAATGCCTTGAATTTGTTAACCTCGGCCAGATACAAAGTCGATTATAGAAATGCGTACGAGGATTTAAAATATTTACAGGAAATAAATCCTGGGTATAGGGAAACCGTTGCAAAAATGGATGAAGCCTATAACAAAGGGTTGGAATTTGTAAGAGTTGATATTGCAAATCAGACCCAGCAGATTATCCCAGAGCGTTTGGAATCGGAACTTTTGGATTTTAATGCTTTCGGAATTGACAACTTCTGGTTGCAATACCATACTAATCCTCTTGAAAACGTAAAATATGATTATGCGATGAACTTGGATTTCATGGAAATCAATGTGTCTCCAGAACGTATCAATGAAACACAAGTAATCAAGGAAAGACAAGTAAAAGATGGTTGGGAATATCTATTGGACACCGAAGGCAATGTGGTAAAAGATAGTTTGGGCAACAAAATTAAAGTGGACAAAATGCGAACGGTTACCTGCAAATTGTTCCAGTTTACCCAGACCAAAAGTGCCCAAATTGGCGCTAAAATTAGTTTCACTGACCTGAGAAACGGGCAGGAAATAAATTCCTACCCCCTATCTAGTGAATTTATATTTGAACACATCTTTGCCAATTACCAAGGTGATAAAAGAGCTTTGGAAGATGATTTAATGCTTTACTTAAATGCCCGAGAAGTTCCATTCCCATCCAATGAACAAATGGTGTACGATGCAGGGGAAGACCTTAAGGCGCGTCTTAAGAGCATTGTCTCTCAAAATCAGTTCAATTAAAAACAGTGTCGCATCTCGTCCCGATAACTATCGGGACGAGATGTCTTAAGTTCTCTACTGTAGTTTATCTTGATCGAAGTCAAATGCTCAAAATACAATGAACTTCTTCAATTTTCTTACAGATACTTTGTAAAGTCAGTATCCGCAATGGCCCCATGCGAAGCGTGAAAAACGACCTCACCTCCTTTAACCACCAATAGTTGTGGCGACTCGTGCCTAACTGCAAATTTTTCTTCTATTGCGTTGGACACATCCCTATGATTCTGAATCGTCAGAAAATACAGGTCAATGTCTAAATCTGTATCATACGTATCCGTAAACATACCCAATACCATCCTACTAATTCCGCAAGTACTGGAGTGCTTGTATATAACTTGTGTTTTGTTTTTTGAGTTTTCAGCAATCGCATCCAACTGATCTATAGATTCCAATTGGGCCCAAGGTAATACCTTCTTTTCCTTTACTGTTTTCTCCTTCTTTCCGAAGACGCTATCAAATATTCCCATTTCGCAAATTTACAGGATAAGTCGTGAGCAAACAAAAAGCTTACAACTGACGAAATGTCTTACTATTTAAGGATTTTTACGACATTTTGACGGTTTGTGAGTAATGGTAGGGTTGTTGACATTATTGAGAAAAACAACGACGATGAACTTAAATAATTTTACAATAAAATCACAAGAAGCCATTCAAAGGGCCCAGCAGTTGGCCCAAGAATTTGGACATCAACAAATCGAGAACGAACACTTGTTCAAGGCCATTGCCGAGGTCGATGAAAACGTGCTTCCCTTCATTTTGAAAAAATTGAACGTAAACACCAACCTCATCAACCAAATATTGGACAAAGAACTCCAGAGCTTTTCAAAAGTCTCGGGAGGAGAAATAATGCTTTCCAGAGAAGCTGGAAAAACAGTAAACGATGCCAGTATTGTGGCCAAAAATATGGATGACGAATATGTTTCCGTTGAGCACTTGTTATTGGCCATTTTCAAATCAAAAAGTAAGATTGCACAAATCCTAAAGGATCAAGGTGCAACCGAAAAAGATTTAAAGGCGGCCATTCAAGAATTACGCAAAGGCGGGAAGGTAACCTCGCAAAGCGCAGAGGAAACCTACAACTCTCTGGATAAGTACGCGAACAACCTCAACCAGATGGCCGATAGCGGTAAATTGGATCCCGTAATTGGCAGGGATGAGGAAATCCGAAGGGTATTACAGATTTTGTCCAGACGTACCAAGAACAATCCAATGCTTGTGGGTGAGCCGGGCGTGGGTAAAACCGCCATTGCCGAAGGTTTGGCCCATAGAATCATTCAAGGGGATGTACCCGAAAACCTAAAGAACAAAGTCATTTACTCTTTGGATATGGGTGCACTTATCGCCGGGGCCAAATATAAAGGTGAATTCGAGGAGCGCTTAAAGGCCGTAATCAAAGAGGTCACTTCATCAGATGGCAATATCGTTCTATTTATTGATGAAATCCATACCTTGGTGGGTGCTGGTGGTGGACAAGGTGCCATGGATGCCGCAAACATCTTAAAACCAGCCTTGGCAAGAGGGGAACTAAGAGCCATTGGAGCAACCACATTGGACGAGTATCAAAAATATTTTGAGAAAGACAAGGCTTTGGAGCGTAGGTTCCAAAAGGTTGTGGTGGACGAGCCCGATACCGAGAGTGCTATTTCCATTCTTAGGGGTATTAAGGAAAAATACGAAGCACACCACAAGGTCCGTATTAAGGATGATGCCGTAATCGGTGCCGTGGAACTTTCACAACGGTACATTACCAATAGGTTTTTGCCCGATAAGGCGATTGACCTTATGGACGAAGCTGCTTCCAAACTTCGAATGGAAATCAATTCCAAACCCGAGGAATTGGATGTGCTCGACCGAAAAATAATGCAGTTGGAAATTGAGATGGAAGCCATCAAAAGAGAAAATGATAAACCCAAATTGAAAACGTTGAATTTGGAGTTGGCCAACCTCAAGGAAGACCGCAACGAACTATTTGCCAAGTGGGAAAGTGAAAAAACGGTGGTGGACAATATCCAGAAAACAAAAGAGGATATTGAGAACTACAAAGTAGAAGCTGAGCGTGCTGAGCGTAATGGCGATTACGGAAAAGTGGCGGAGTTACGCTACGGTAAAATCAAAGAATCCCAAGAAAAGCTGGAAAAACTGCAAGATGAACTTGCTGAACAGCAAACCGCGGGCACTTTGATAAAAGAAGAAGTGACCTATGAGGATATCGCCGAGGTAGTAGCCAAATGGACGGGGATTCCCGTGAACAAGATGATGCAGAGCGAGCGAGAAAAGCTGTTGCAACTAGAAGATGTGCTACACAAACGCGTGGTTGGTCAAGATGAGGCCATAATAGCAGTTTCCGATGCCATCCGAAGAAGTAGAGCAGGCCTGCAAGATGCTAAGAAACCAATCGGTTCATTCCTCTTTCTGGGCACAACAGGGGTTGGTAAAACCGAGTTGGCCAAAACCTTGGCAGCCTATTTGTTCGATGATGAAAATGCCATCACACGGATAGATATGAGCGAATACCAAGAGCGTCACTCCGTAAGTCGTTTGGTGGGTGCGCCTCCAGGATATGTAGGTTATGATGAAGGTGGGCAGTTGACTGAAGCGGTAAGAAGGAAGCCCTATTCTGTCATCTTGTTGGATGAGATTGAAAAAGCGCACCCAGACACCTTCAACATCCTATTACAAGTGTTGGACGAAGGTAGGCTGACCGACAACAAGGGTCGTGTGGCGGATTTTAAGAACTCCATTATTATTATGACCAGTAACATGGGTAGTCACATTATTCAAGAGAAGTTTGAGGATTCCGTAGATGTGGAAAGTGCTTCCGAAGCAGCTCGAGTAGAGGTGTTAGGATTGCTCAGGAAAACCATTAGGCCAGAGTTCTTAAACCGAATAGACGACATTATAATGTTTACTCCGTTGAGCAAATCGGACATCAAGGACATTGTTGGACTTCAATTGGAAAACTTGAAAAAAATGTTGAACAAGCAGAACATCACACTCGATGCGACCGAAGAAGCCATAAACTATTTGGCAGCAAAAGGGTTTGACCCACAGTATGGTGCAAGACCCGTAAAACGATTGATTCAAAAAGAAGTATTGAACAACTTATCCAAAGAGTTGCTATCAGGAAGAATTACTTCCGACAGTATTGTACTCTTGGACTCTTTTGATGATCAATTAGTATTCAGAAATCAGAATGAATTGGTGGAATAATACCAATTCACTTTAAAAACAAGCCCTTACTGTGTTAAAGTAGGGGCTTTTATTTTGAAAAATACCATACAGTATCTGATTTTTTATATCTTAGATTCCACCAATACCAACCTATTACTACAATGACCAAGAAAGCAGAAAGAACCACCGCTTATATTATTGAGACTGTGGCTCCTATTTTCAATAAGCATGGCTATGTGGGTACTAGTATGAGCGATCTTACAGAAGCTACAGGTCTCACGAAAGGCGCTATCTATGGTAATTTTGAAAATAAAGAAGCATTGGCTCTTTCGGCTTTTGAACACAATCGAAATATATTATTGCAAGCAATTGACAATAAGTTGGAAATCGGTGCGGAAGCAATGGACAAACTATTCTCATTATTGAGCTTTTACAAACAATACGATATCTTCACGCTTCCCTTGGGTGGATGCCCCATATTAAATGTTGGTGTAGATGCGCATACCAACAATAAATTATTAGCCGCTGCCGTAAAAGAGACCATCAAAGAAATTGAGGGGAAAATGGCGCTTGTTTTGGAAAATGGCGCCAATAATGAAGAGATTCGTCTTCCCGTACCTCCTTTGCAGTTTGCCAAGCAATTGTTCACTATGATACAAGGCGCTATTGCCATGAGCACTATGACTCAAGACCGAAAATATTTGATGAACACCATTACCTATTTGGAACATTTGGTCAAGCAGGAGCTTAAAAAGTAAATTACTGTAGATTTAAAACCATAGTTTTTTTAGGATGAAATTCCTTTTCGAGTATGGTTGTTCTTCCTACATCGCAAAGCGACAAGGAATCTCATGCTTTAGAGATTGCAAGGAGGATGCCTCATCTCGGCTATAGGGACATTCGAAACCCAACACTTTAAATAGGCAGTGTATCAATTCCTTTTAACCCTAAAAACCCAGGTCTTATAAACATATTTGCCGAAAAACTTACTGTCACGGGCATTCCTTGCCTCCTCCATGGTGTTATATCGCGCTAAGTATACGTAATTGTATTTATTTGATTTTCTGTAGAAAGATTTGGGTTCAAGTCCCATCTCACGGACCGTTTCCATAAAATTCTCGAAATATTTCTTTGTGCCGTACACGTTGGCGATCAGATAAAAACCGGGCTGCAGACCATCCTCGCTTTCAATCTCCTCATATCGTTCATTGGGTTTTACTTCCACTGTTTGATTCTGCAATCGCGCAATACTATCTTTTTTACGCTGAAGCTCCAATTGTTCGTTCGTTCGCTGGATTTCCGCCAACGAATCTTTCTCTCGCTCTACCTGTCTTCTAGCTTCGAGTTCCCTTTGCTCCTTTTCTTTGCGTTGTTGCTCGATTTCTTCTTCAAGCTGCCTTGATTTTTCTTCGTTATCTTCAGGATTTTGATGTTTTTCCCTGAATTTTGTTTTTCCAAAGTGATAGGACGCCACAATCTCTATGGTAGGGTCTTCATCGGCCAATAGGTCATCTGTCCCAAATTCCATAAGACCTCCGACTGAAAATACGTTTGATATAGTAACACCCAATCCGCCCGAAGCACCATAAAAACTATTGTAACCGCCTTGGACCCAAAATTTTGAGGTGGAGAACAATCCATTCAATCCCAATTGGGTGTCGCCGTTGGGAACTGTTTTAACGTAGAGGACGGGACGCAAGTAACTATCTCCCAGACCCTCTGAAATTATTACCGGAAAATCATTGCTTAAAGTTGCTAAAACACTCTGAAAGTTTTCCATATTTTCGCCGCTATTCCCAGAAACATTGAAACCAATGGCATTCTCAAAAGCCAAACCAACACTAAATTGATTGACCATTAAACGTAATCCAGGTGAAAACTGCAATTTAAAACCTTCCAAATCTTCCAAGGCAATGGGGTCAAACTCATCACCTTGCACATATTGCTCATCGGCGACGGTTTGTTGATAAGCATATGTATTTAGTCCTGCCATTAAGCGGATACCTTCATCCAGTTCAAAAGTCTGGGAAAAGTTTAAATTACCTCCTGTGTAGAGAAAAATCCCCGTATTATGCTGCAAAAAACCTGCCGAAGCAACCGCAGCCTCACTGAGTTGATGGGTATAATTGGCGAAAATGGAGGTGGGGTCACCATCAATACTTTGCCATTGCCAGCGGGTCCAAATGGAAAGTGAATTGGGATTGTTCCAATCCAACGCATAGGTGGGGTTCAACAAACTGGCATTAAATTGGGTCAATGAATGTTGCCTAAAATCAGATGGCAAAACTGGTTCTTGCCCCCAACTCCATGCACAAATTGCCAAACCAAGTAAAGAAACCACAAACTTACGCATACGATAAAATAAAAATTAAACGTTACTTTTAAGCTGATAAACAAAAATACGGGAACTTTGAAAAGAACTATGCGAACCATAAAACCATTAATTGCACTTGCAATTATACTCCTTGGAAGTATCGGCTGCAAAAAAGATACGAAAATTGCAGAAGACCCAATCATTTCCACCTTCTATTTTATTAGACATGCTGAAAAAGATAGAACGGACCCTGAAAATCCCGACCCTGAACTCAATCAAAATGGGTTGGACAGAGCCATTCGATGGGCCGAGGTGTTTGACCCCATTCCCCTTGATGTAATTTATTCCACCAATTACGAGCGTACTCAAATGACTGCAGCCCCCACATCGATAAAAAAAGATGTCGACATAAAATATTATGACCCAACATCTATGGATATTGAAGAATTTAAACTTGTTAACGAGGGCAAAAATGTTTTAGTGGTAGGCCATAGTAACACTACACCTATGATGGTGAACAAAGTAATAGACATGGAAAAATACGATCAAATGGACGACACCGATAACAGTAGCCTTTTTATTGTTCGGATAATTGATGGGATTCCAACAGATATCCGTTTAAAAATGGACTAATCTTCCTCGACAGATATATTTTTGAGTTCAATTTTGGATAACAATTCAAGCCCGCCTTTATCATACAATTGGCCAATTTCCAATATACCGGAACCATTATCATTGGGCTTGAAATTTTCGTAATCCACAAAACGTATACCTTTTAAATAACGTTCGTTGTAGGCTTTTCTAAAACGTTGCCCACCACCGTTCACATGAAAGTCATAGGCTAGGTAATCCGGCTTAAAAGTCTCCATATCAAACCAATATAGATAAGTATCCTCAAAGTCATCACCACCGCCTTGTTGGTCAAAAGTTACCTTTACTTTGTAGTACTCCTTGTCCGCAATGGTTTCTGTACCCAAAAGTTCTTTATTAACAGCAGCATCTTTAAGACCATAAGGTAAACGTACAAAGTAATGTACGGAATTTATCGAGTTGGAATAAACTACCGCCATGGAATCCTTAACGCTTACCAAAGAATCGTTCATATACCTTTTAAAATCATCGCCACGCTTCACATCAGTGATTCTTGCAGAATCCAAATCGGATATTCGAGTATAAACACGAATACCCTCAATATTCTCGGAGACATATTTCTTATCCCTAAAATCAAAAGTGACCTTATATTTTTCAAAGAGCTTCCCTCCACTATCTGCAATAGATTGGTCCACGATTTCTTCTACGTCAATAGATTTTTTTGGCTCTTCCTTACAACTTATGGCAGTTACCATGGTAAGGGCAATCAGAATTCTTTTCATGGGTTGATTTTGGTATTTATTCGTAAAATCTAGCGTAACATTACAATTTTCTTGGCAAAGAGTTTATATTTTTGTCCACAATGCAGCAAAATATCAACATAAAAAATAGAAGAGCTCGATTTGATTACGAGATTTTGGACACCTATACGGCAGGTATTGTATTGGGTGGTACCGAAATTAAATCGCTCCGATTGGGCAAAGCTTCCATTTCCCAGAGCTTTTGTGAGTTCAACGATAAAGGCGAACTTTTTGTGGTCAACATGCAGATTGACGAATATAGTCACGGAGGGCATTACAACCACGCCCCAAAGGCTGTACGTAAATTATTGCTCAATAAACGTGAGCTGAAAAAACTGCACAAAGAAGTTGCGACCACAGGACTTACGATAGTCCCGCTCAAGGTTTTTATAAATGATAGGGGTTTGGCCAAAATGAATATTGGCCTGGCGAAGGGTAAAAAGCTCTACGACAAAAGGGAAACCATCAAGAGTCGGGACAGTAAACGAAACTTAGACCGAATCAAGAAGAGTTTCAACAATTAGTTTTTATCTTCCAACAGGGGAACAAATCGGAAAGAGCCAAACTCTTTTTTCTCAAACTCCTTTTCTGACTTGCGAACGAACAAGGTCATAATTTGCTCATCAACACCAACAGGAATCACCAACCTGCCCCCTACTTTTAATTGGGACAAAAGTGGTCGTGGCACTTCCGGAGCTCCCGCCGTTACAATGATGCCATCAAAAGGAGCCTCTTCGGGCAATCCTTTGTAACCATCGCCAAAAATCATTTTTTTGGGACGGTAATGCATTTTATTGAAGAACAATCGCGTAGTCTTGAAGAGTTCCAATTGACGCTCAATGGTGTATACCTTGGCCCGCAAATGCAACAATACTGCTGTTTGATATCCACTTCCCGTGCCAATTTCCAATATTTTGGCATTGGGCTTAACCTCTAACAACTCGGTCTGAAAAGCAACGGTATAAGGTTGGGATATGGTCTGGTCCGCACCAATGGGAAAGGCTTTGTCTTGATAAGCGTGGTCCTCAAAACCACTATCCAAAAATAAGTGCCTCGGAATAGTTTTAATAGCTTCCAATACTTTTTTGTCCGTAACTCCCTTTTGGGCAACAATTTCGGCCAAATTATTTCGCATGCCCCTATGCTTGTGCGTATCCTTCATGGTCTGTGGTCTGGTGGCACGAATTTATAAAGTTCCCCTAAAATAACCCTGCAGTTCCGGTCAAATTTTTATGGAAACTGACATCATATCCGTATTTTTGACGAAAACAGGAAATATGCTAAAAGTTGGTGTCCTAGGAGCAGGACATTTAGGAAAGATACACCTGAGGCTCCTAAACCAATCGGATAAATATGAACTCGTTGGATTTTATGATCCTGATGAGATCAATGCTAAAAAAGTAGCTGCCGAGTTTGGTTATTCCTATTACGAGAATATCAACAATTTGATTGATGCCGTGGATGTGGTTGATATTGTGACCCCAACATTGTCCCATTTTGATTGCGCTAAAAAAGCTATCGAAAAGGGCAGGCACATCTTTATAGAAAAGCCCATTACCAATACCATTGAAGAAGCAGAGGAATTATTAGAACTATCCCGGAAACATGGAGTAAAAGGTCAGGTTGGACACGTAGAGCGATTCAATCCTGCATTTTTAGCGGTAAAAGGCAAGATTGAAAACCCCATGTTCATCGAAACGCACCGTTTGGCGGAATTCAATCCGAGAGGTACCGATGTGCCCGTGGTATTGGACTTGATGATCCATGATATCGATGCGATTTTGAGCGTTGTACCCTCCGAGGTGAAAAAAATAAACGCAAGTGGTGTTTCCGTAATCAGTAATTCTCCAGATATCGCCAATGCTCGCATAGAGTTTAAAAATGGCTGTGTAGCAAATTTGACCTCCAGTCGCATTTCTTTAAAAAATATGCGTAAATCACGTTTCTTCCAAAGAGACGCTTACATTTCTGTTGATTTTTTAGAGAAAAAAGTGGAAGTAGTAAAAATGAAGGATGCCCCGGAAAACCCGGGAGATTTTGATATGATTCTTCAGAATGCCGAAGGGGACAAGAAACAAATCTATTTTGAAAACCCTGAAATAGATGCCAACAATGCCATTTTGGACGAGCTGGAAACCTTTGCCGATGCCATAAACAACGACACTGACCCTATCGTAAGTTTGGAACAAGGCACCAATGCCCTAAGAGTGGCCCTTCAAATAATTAAATCTTTCGAAAATTAACGCATTGTCATTCTTGACTACGCGGAAAACGACAATATTTAAAACAACATACTATGGAAAAAATAGCAGTAATCGGCGCTGGAACCATGGGAAATGGAATTGCCCATGTTTTTGCACAAAACGGATATGAAGTTAATCTGGTCGACATATCACAGACCTCTCTGGATAAAGGAATGGCCACTATTACCAAAAATTTGGACCGAATGATGGCCAAAGAGGTAATCGATGAAGTTAAAAAAGATGCAACCCTTGCAAACATTACAACTTACACCGATTTAAAAGATGGTGTCTCCGACACGGATTTGGTGATTGAAGCCGCAACGGAGAATTTAGACATCAAACTGAAAATTTTTGAAGATTTGGACAATATCTGCAAAGCAGAAACCATTTTGGCCACCAATACTTCCTCTATTTCCATCACACAGATTGGCGCAGCCACAAAACGCCCCGAAAAGGTAATAGGAATGCATTTCATGAACCCCGTTCCCATCATGAAATTGGTGGAAATCATACGCGGGTACAGCACATCCGACGAAGTCACGGAAACCATAATGGATCTGTCCAAAAAATTGGGCAAAACCCCAACCGAGGTAAACGATTACCCCGGGTTTGTAGCCAATCGTATTCTAATGCCTATGATAAATGAGTCCATTGAAACATTATATAATGGCGTAGCAGGTGTTCAAGAAATTGACACTGTAATGAAATTGGGTATGGCACACCCCATGGGTCCGCTTCAATTAGCTGATTTTATTGGGTTGGATGTATGCCTTTCTATCTTAAATGTGATGTACGATGGGTTCAAAAATCCAAAATACGCCCCTTGCCCCCTACTCGTTAATATGGTGATGGCTGGTAAGCTTGGCGTAAAATCAGGTGAAGGTTTTTACGACTACTCCGAATCGAGAAAAGCAGAAAAGGTTTCCGTGCAATTCAAATAAACCACCATAAATTTAAGGCTCAAAATATTTTTAAAGAGCAAAATTCTTTTTTGGAGGTTAATTGTTGTTCCGACAGGGCGAAGGGACGAGAAATCCCATAACTTTAAATTTGAAATGAGATTTCTCATAACGATAGTTCCCGATATTTATCGGGACGGGAGGTTCGAAATGACATAATATTTTAAAATGTTTTCAGTAATAAATTGCAGGTTTTCAACCTTTAACTAGATAATAAAAATCATGGCTATTGTAAAACCTTTCAAGGCTATCCGCCCTACAAAGGACAAAGCTTTTTTTGTTGCATCGCGCTCCTACGAGGAATACTCCAAAGAGGAGTTGAAGGCGATACTTCAGTATAATCCTTTTTCGTTTTTGCACATCATCAACCCAGGGTTCAAATTTGAAAAGAACATCAAGGGCAAGGAACGGTTTGGTCTTGTCCATAATCGATATTTGGAGTTTTTGGAGGAAAATATTTTTCAAAAAGATGAGGAAGCCAGTTTCTATTTATATCAGATTGAAAAAGATGACTTTAAAAGTTTAGGGTTCTTTTGCGCTTGTAGCGTTGATGATTACAGGAACAATGTCATCAAAAAGCACGAAGATACCATTCAGGACCGGGAAGAACTTTTTGCGGACTACCTGCACACCGTAGGATTCAACGCAGAACCTGTTTTAATGACCTATGAGGATAATGACCTCGTAGATGAAATCTTTCAACGTAAAACAGAACGAAAGCCAGAATACGATTTTACTACAACGGACAGGGTAAACCATAAGCTTTGGAAGATTTCGTATCCAGAGGGCATCAAAAAGTTGGAGAATGCCTTTGGCGACCTCAACGCCCTGTACATTGCCGATGGACATCACCGCAGTGCTTCATCGAGTTTACTGGCCGACCTTAAAAAGTCTGAAAATAGCAACCATACAGGTGAGGAAGCGTACAACTATTTTATGGCCTACCTTATCCCCGAATCACAAATGAGGGTTTATGAGTTTAATAGGATGGTGAAAGACTTGAACGGATATTCGAAAAAAGAGTTCTTGATAAAACTGGACGAGCATTTCAGAATCGATAAAAGAGAGGACGGATTATGCAAACCATCTAAAAAGCATGAGTTTAGCATGTACTTGGAAGGCGAGTTTTATACACTTCATTTTAGAAAAACCAATCATGAGTTTACCGATGCGTTGAGCAGATTGGATACTCAAATTCTGTATAAAACAATTTTAGAACCAATTTTAGGAATTACCGACCTGAGGAACGACAAACGAATATGCTACGGCTTTGGTAAAAATAACCTCATACAAATGAAAGACGTGGTGGACGCAGGTAACTACGCCGTTGGTTTTAGCTTAGTCCCCACTACCATTGAAGAAATTAAGGCGATTGCCGACGCAGGTTTGGTAATGCCCCCAAAAAGCACGTATATTGAACCTAAGCTCCGCAGCGGGCTCGCTATTTATGAATTGTAAAACTGTCATTCCTGCGAAAGCAGGAATCCATAAATTTAAAAGATTCCGCATCAAGTGCGGAATGACATTAATTAAACTATGTCCATAAAAGATAATCTCAATAAAATAAAATCTGAACTTCCCGAAGGAGTCATCTTGGTAGCTGTTTCCAAAACCAAGCCCAATGAGGATATTTTGGAGGCTTACGAAGCAGGGCAACGGGTGTTTGGAGAAAACAAAGTGCAGGAGATGGTTCAAAAGTGGGAAGATTTACCCAAGGACATCGAATGGCATATGATTGGGCACTTACAAAGAAATAAGGTTAAATATATGGCCGGGTTTGTTTCCTTGATTCATGGCGTGGACAGTCCAAGGTTGTTGAAGGAAATCAACAAACAAGCAAAAAAACATGATCGTGTGATTCCCTGTTTGTTACAAATTCATATAGCGGAAGAAGACACCAAATTTGGTTTGGACGAGCAAGAATTGAACGGGCTTATAGACTCTGATGCCTTCAAGGCTATGGAAAATATCAAGATTGTTGGCTTAATGGGCATGGCCACCTTTACCGATAACAAAAACCAAGTACGAAGAGAATTTGCCCAGCTTAAATCCATGTTCGATGGACTAAAAACAAAACTTACCGATATCAGTGTCCTTTCCATGGGCATGAGTGGTGATTACAGCATTGCGATTGAGGAAGGCAGCAACATGGTACGGATTGGAAGCAGTATATTTGGAGCTAGAAACTATTCATAAAACATTCATTTTCCATGTACGCGATACTCGACATAGAAAGCACGGGAGGAAAATACAATGAGGAAGGCATTACCGAAATTGCCATCCACAGGTTTGATGGGCACCAGGTAGTTGACAAATTCATTTGTTTGATCAACCCTGAAAGGGAAATACAGCCTTTTGTGGCAAAACTTACTGGCATCAACAACAAAATGCTTCGGTCGGCTCCAAAGTTCCACGAAGTGGCCAAACGTATCGTGGAAATTACGGAAGGAACGGTTTTGGTAGCTCACAATGCGCAATTTGATTATCGCATTCTCCGTACAGAGTTCAGAAGGCTAGGGTACGATTTTCAACGGAAGACGCTTTGTACCGTAGACTTATCTAAACAACTGATTCCGGAAGCGGAATCGCATAGCCTGGGTAAGTTGGCACGTTCGCTGGGAATTCCCATGAGTGACAGACACCGTGCCAATGGTGATGCACTTGCCACTTTAAAACTCTTCAAGTTGTTATTGAACAAGGATTCGGATAAAAAGATAATCACCGAAGTTATCCGAGAAGAGACCCATGGGGAACTTTCGCCAAATCAATTGGATATGGTTTTCAGCCTTCCATCCGAAACGGGAGTGTACTACATGCACGACAAAGACGGAGAAATCATCTTTTTGGGCAAGACCAAGAATATCAAAAAAAGAGTGAACCAACACTTTACCAATGTTGGTAAATTAGCAAGGAAACTTCAAAAAGAAACAAAAAAGGTCACCTATGAAACCACTGGAAGTGAACTGATTGCCATTCTGAAGGCTTATTTGGAGCAACAAAAGAACAAACCCCGATACAACCATGTTTCCAATAAAAAACTCTTTACCCATACCGTAGATTTTAGCCAAAACGGAACTGAACATATTGTTTTGGACGTAGAAAAAAGTAGAGCGCTCGAGTATAAAAAAATAGCCTTCAACGGAACGAATGCAGCCAAAAGTTTTTTAAACAAAATATCCGATGAGTTTGAGCTTTGCCCCTGCTCGTTGGAGGAAAACGAAGTGTGCATGCACCGAGAAACCGAACTTACCGCATCTGATTGCAACCAAAAGGTGCTATCAGTATTCGAAAAATACAGTATCCGAGAAAAGAGCATCGCATTGACCGATCGTGGCAGAGAAACAGGGGAGCGTAGTTTTATTTTAATTAAAAATGGTAGTTTACAAGGGTTTGGCTATGTAGAACTCAACCATCAAATCAATAATATCCCTATCTTAGAATCAATAATGACTCCTATATGGGGTGATGAGAATACCACTTTTATAGTTGAAACTTATTTAAGAAAAAACAATAGACTTAAAACCATTCCACTAACCCATCAATAATTGAAAAAATATAAACCGCAATCTAAATGGAAGAACAAACTTCATGAGATAATTTATGAAGCGGATACACCATCGGGCAAGTTTTTTGATATTGTTCTTTTCATCTTGATTATTTTCAGTGTTATTTTGGTGATGCTGGAAAGCGTTGATAAAATAGATCAACAGCACCATAGAATGCTATTGACCCTGGAATGGATAATTACCATTTTCTTTACGCTCGAGTATATAGCAAGACTGATAAGTATTAAAAAACCGTGGAAGTACGTCTTTAGTTTTTATGGCATAATCGATTTCTTATCTACAATTCCGTTGTATCTCTCTTATATTTTGGCCGGCTCACAAGTATTGTTGGCCGTTAGGGCTTTCCGATTACTGCGAATTTTCAGGATATTGAAACTGGTCAAATTTATTGGTGAAGCTTCCCAACTGCAATCAGCTCTTAGAGCCAGTCGCGCCAAAATTGCTGTTTTCATCTACGTGGTTTTAATTTTATCAGTGATTTTGGGCACCCTAATGTATATTGTGGAAGGCGACGAAGCTGGTTTTACCAGTATACCCCGCAGCATTTATTGGACTATAGTAACATTGACCACTGTAGGCTATGGGGATATAACCCCGATAACCAGTTTAGGACAGTTTCTTGCAACCGTTATTATGATCTTGGGATATGGAATTATTGCAGTGCCCACTGGTATTGTTACAGCTGAATTTGCCCGAAACAAAAAAGATATAGATAAAGATGATGACAAAGAGCATTTGGTCCATGTAAACACCCAGGCCTGTCCCAGCTGTGGAATAGAGGGTCATAGAGACGATGCAATCCATTGTTTTAATTGTGGACACCCTATATGAGTTCAAAAATTTTACTAGCAGTTGTTGGGCCTACAGCCATTGGAAAAACCGCTTTAGGTATTCAATTGGCCAAACATTTTGATACTGAAATAATATCTGCAGACTCTCGCCAGTTTTTCAAGGAAATGGAAATTGGTACCGCTGTACCATCCCTGGAGGAATTAAGCGAAATCCCCCATCATTTTATACAGCACAAAAGTATTTTTGAGCCATACTCTGTAGGTAACTTTGAAAAAGAAGCCATTGCTCTTTTAGATAATCTATTTCAAAAAAAAGATGTTGTTGTCATGGTCGGTGGCAGTGGACTTTATGTAGATGCCGTTATATCAGGATTGGATGAGTTTCCAGAGGTCGACCCCAAAATACGGGAAACACTTAATGAGAAACTAAAGAAGAGCGGATTGGAGAGTCTTCAAAAAGAATTAAAGCGGCTTGATCCAGAATATTATAAAAAGGTTGATTTAGAAAACCCTCACAGATTAATTCGAGCTTTAGAGGTGTGCCGAGCTGCCAATAAACCGTATACATCATTCTTGAATCAGCGAAAGCCAGAGAGGTCATTCAAATCCCTTTACATAGGAATCGACGCCCCAAGGGATATTGTATATCAGCGAATTAATTCCCGAGTAGATATAATGATGGAAGTCGGACTATTGGAGGAAGCCAAAAAACTTTACCCTCACAAAAAACTGAACGCTCTACAAACAGTTGGCTACAAAGAACTTTTTGAATATCTTGATGGAAATTGCACCTTGGAGTCTGCTGTTTCAGAAATTAAAAAGAATACAAGAAGATTTGCAAAGCGGCAACTTACATGGTTGCGAAAAAATGAAGCTGTTTTGTGGGTGCCTTATAATAGGGAAACAAAAATGACCCTAAAAACAGTAACAGACCAACTTAAAACCAATCTCTATGCCTCACAGTAAAACTGTGCTTGTGATTATGGGAGTCAGTGGTTCCGGTAAAAGTGTAATCGGAAAACTGCTTTCAGAAAAACTATCCCGACCCTTTTATGATGGTGATGACTTTCACCCCGAAGCGAACGTTAAAAAAATGAGTTCAGGGAATCCCCTGAACGATGAAGACCGAAAGGAGTGGCTTCTCCAATTGAACAAACTTGCCATAAAACACAGAGATTCGGGTGCAATTATCGCATGTTCTGCCCTAAAAAGTAATTATCGTAGCATTTTACGAGCAGGAATGGGCAATAGTATGGCATTCGTTTATTTGAACGGCTCGTTTGAATTGATAAAATCTCGATTGGAAAAAAGAAAAGGGCATTTTATGCCCTTAGACCTTTTAAAGTCACAATTTGACACCCTAGAACCACCATCCAAAGAAATCACGGTTTCCATTGAAGAAACGCCTGAAAACATTATCAAAGAAATTGTAAAACAACTTTAATAATGGAGGCCAACCTTTTCTTAGCCGTTGTAATAGGTATTGCCATCCTATTATTTCTGATTTTAAAGCTGCGGATCCATGCATTTATTGCATTGCTCATTGGCAGTATATCAGTTGGTCTTATTGCAGGACTGGATGCCAATCAAATTATAAATACCGTACAAAAAGGCATGGGCGGAACTTTAGGTTTTGTAGCTACCGTTGTGGGTTTGGGTGCCATTTTTGGTGGAATTTTAGAGGCCTCGGGAGGAGCCAAGACTATTGCCAATTTTATGGTATCCAAGTTTGGATTAAAAAGAGCTCCATCGGCCATGGTAATTTCGGGCTTTTTGATTGCCATACCTGTGTTTTTTGATGTGGCGTTTATCATATTGGTTCCTATGATGTATGCCCTTCAGCGAAGAACGGGCAAATCACTGTTGCTTTATGCCATTCCACTTTTGGCAGGTTTGGCCATTACGCATGCATTTATACCCCCTACTCCAGGTCCAATTGCGGTAGCAGACATTATTGGCGTTGACTTAGGGTGGGTTATTTTGATGGGATTCATCGCGGGTATTCCAACCGCTTTAATTGCTGGGCTTTGGTTCGGAAAGCACATTTCAAAACGGATTTTTGTTGCTGCTCCAGAAGAAATTGAGGAGGAAAACCACCCTGAACTGCCCCCAATAACACAGACATTGCTAATTATTGGTCTGCCCATCGTATTGATTTTGCTGAACACAATAATAGCTGCCGGAACATTTGGAATAACAAACCCCATAGTCTTAAACATAACGGCATTGATCGGCCACCCGTTTTCCGCTTTGATCATTGCCAATTTGCTTGCATGGTATTTTTTTGGACTGCGAAAAGGATTTACCAAAGATCAACTTCTCAAGATTTCAACAAAATCCTTGGCGCCGGCGGGCACCATCATTCTTTTAACGGGCGCAGGTGGTGTTTTTAAACAGGTGTTGACCGATACCGGGGCAGGCGAACTGTTAGCAACCTCGTTGAGCAATGCAGGGATTCCGATTTTAGCCTTTGCATTTATCAGTGCAGCAATTGTTCGAATAGTTCAAGGTTCCTCGACTGTAGCCATGATAACCGCTGCAGGATTGGTTTCCCCTCTATTGGCAAATGCAACACTCAATTCCATAGAACTGGCCTGTATGGTAATTGCCATTGCTTCCGGAGCCAGTATTTTTTCCCATGTAAACGATAGCGGTTTTTGGCTTGTAGGTCAATATTTGGGGATTACGGAGAAACAGACATTCCGATCATGGACTTTAATGACGACCATATTGGCCTTTGTTGGAGTGATTACGGTTTCCATCGTTTATATTTTGATATAAAAAAAGCCACCTAAAAGGTGGCTTTTTTAGAATCAACAAATCTCTTATTGCTCGTTCTCGGCTTTTACAACAAGCCTAAACCCTTCTCCATGAATATTCAGGATTTCTACCAAATCATCTTTCTTAAGATACTTTCTCAACTTAGCGATATACACGTCCATGCTTCGGGAAGTAAAGTAGTTATCATCTCTCCAAATCTTGGTCAACGCCAACTCTCTTGGCATCAAATCATTTTCATGAAGAGCCAACAAACGCAACAACTCGTTTTCTTTTGGTGAAAGTTTGATGGGCTCCTCGTCCTTATATTTCAAGAAACGTAATTTTGAATTCAAATGGAAGTTTCCAATTTCAAATTCAAATTGTTTGCTATCTGCCAAAGAACCAGAAGCTTTCCTCTGAAGGATTGCCTTAAGTTTCATAAGCAAAACCTCGGAATCGAAAGGTTTGTTTAAATAGTCATCTGCCCCAGCTTTATATCCTTTTAGAACATCTTCTTTCATGGTCTTGGCGGTCAAAAAGATGATTGGAACGTTCTCATTTTTCTCACGGATTTCCTTGGCCAAAGTGAATCCATCTTTATAAGGCATCATTACATCCAAAATGCACACGTCGTAGTTGTCCTTTTTGAATTTCTCAAAACCTTCCATTCCATTTTTTGCCAGAACAACGTCAAAATCGTTCATGGTCAAATAATCTTTTAGGACAATTCCAAAATTTGGGTCATCCTCAACCAGTAATATCTTCTTCTTCTCTGTATCCATAGTTCGCTTTTTAAATTAAAGGGAGTTTTATAAAGAAAGTGCTTCCTTTTCCTTTTTCACTTTCTGCATAAACCTCACCTTGATGATCGTCTATAATTCGTTTTACGTAGGCCAAACCTAATCCATGGCCCTTAACGTTATGTATGTCGCCGGTATGTTCCCGGTAAAATTTTTCAAATACTTTTTTAAGTACTGCCTTGCTCATACCCGCTCCGTGGTCCTGTACTTTTATAATGATGCTGTTTTTAGCAATCTCCGTGTACACATCGATTTTGGGTGTTTCCGGTGAGTATTTTACGGCATTGTCCAAAATATTCACAACCACATTGGTCATGTGCATTTCGTTGGCCAATACGTCGGATCTTTCTGCATCCAAATGTGCGTTTACATAGCCTCCTCTATCCTGAACGATCAGCTCAATATGTGCAATGGCATCGGTAATAATATCGTGCATATTGACCCTATCCTTGCTAATATCCAACTGATTTTTTTCCAATTTTGATATTCGCAACACATTCTCCACTTGCGCATGCATACGTTTGTTCTCATCTCGAATCATTCCCAAATAACGCAACACTTTTTCCTTGTCGTCAATAGACTTTGGGTTTCGAATCGCTTCTACTGCTAAATTTATGGTCGCAATGGGCGTTTTGAACTCGTGCGTCATATTGTTGATGAAATCGGACTTGATTTCGGAAATGCGCTTTTGTTTGATCAATTGGTAAATAGCACTGGAATAGGCCAACATAATCACCAGGGTAAAAATAAAAGACAATATGGCCATTCCCATTACCGAACTGAAGATATATTTCTTCATACTCGGAAATGTCAACAATAATGAAAAATTGGATATCCCTTCACTATCCTTAAAAATGGGAGCTTTATAGATTTTAGAACCAGAGAATTTAAATTTCCTCGACCGTACTTTAGTGGGGTAACCTTGGCTGTACACCCCGTACTCATAATCAATATCTATATTTCTATTACTGAGTTCTTGACTAAGCAGCAGTTCCAATTCTTGCTTGGAGACCCTTTTATGGATTGGACGGGTTTTGGCCGCCTCCATAAAAACATCTTCCCATGCAGCTTTATCGATACTACTAAGTCCTCCAATTTTTTCTGCCCTTTGAATCGGAGTCAAGCTATAACCTTTACCGTCCAAACCATACTCTTCCTTAAAAACTGCCTTAGTGCGCTTGCTTGTAAAGTTTTTTATAGTGGTTGTATCTTCACTACCTGTATTTATATCAAAGAACGCTGAGGTTATATTGTAATCTTCTTCAAGGATTCCATGGGAATAAAAAAGAATCTCGTCTGAGTTTAAATCTCTATCTACGAACAAAAAGTTTTTATACTGTGTGCTCTTTGGTTCACCAATACTATCGGCAAGAGAGGCCAAACGGTCCGAGTATTCCTTCATCTCGCGCTTCTCCACCCTACTCGCCACTTTATCCAGAATGTCCGTAACTGTTCTTGAGAATTGCTCTTCTTTATCGTTTATGGATGTGCGAATCCAGTAAACTTGCACGAAAATTATCCCTAAAAGAGATAAGCTCATAAGAACAACCAGAAGAACGAATAGCTTCTTGTTCATTGATGTAAAATTAAAAATTTAACATTTAGTAATTTTAGCGTTTAACCAAAACTTAACATAAATGTTAAAATTTAGATGATAATGCTAAAAGTTTGAGGTGTAGTTCGTTAACCTTTCCCTTGGTTTTGTCCAATTCAAGGTTTTTTATTGAAAAATCAGCTAAATCGACCTTTTGCTTATCATCCATTTGATTATTTATTCGGTCAACAACAGCTTGTTCTTCAACATTATCCCTATCTATCACTCTTTGAATTCGAGCTTCTATAGGAGCTGTAACTAAGATAGTACAATCATATTTGTCTTGAGCATTATTTTCGAAAATCAATGCAGTTTCTTGTATTACGTATGGTGAATTTTGACGATTGACCCATTCCATAAAATGTTTTCCGACAGCAGGATGTACAATTTCATTGAGCTTTTCCAGTAATTCTATATCTTTAAAAACTTTATTGGCTATGTAAGACCTGTTTAAAGTATTTTCGTCATAAGCTTCTTTACCCAACAATTCGGTAATGGCCATTTTAACCTCACTTGAGGTTACCATCAACTTTTTGGCCTCCACGTCCGAGTTATAAACCGGTATGCCCAGTTCAACGAACATTTTTGCCACAGTGCTTTTGCCACTGCCTATTCCGCCAGTAAGCCCAACAATCATCATTGCTGCTCCATTACAAAGTTTACAGTATTCTCCTCCAACCTAACATCGTATACTTTTTTAGGACTTTCTGTTACCTCTAAAAACAAGGTACTACTTTCAGAGCCTTTTAGTTGACCATAATCTGCAATGATTTCAAAATCAGAAGCCGATATTTCTTTTAAACGCTCAATTGTTGCCTTACAAAGTATAGTAACCGAATTAGGAAAAGTCTTCACTTGATACCCTTCAGGGATGTTTATCACTTGAACAGGTACATCGAAGACTTTTTCCGAAAATTTAGAAATCTTTCCAGAAACCGTTGCTCGCCCAATAGAAAAAATACTGTTGTTCAATCCTTTTGGAAAGACCAGGCTAACTTCATTGGAAAAATCGGCGTTGACATTGTTTAACTCTATGGGCTGCGTTTTAATGGATTTTATAGTGTCGATTTCGTTGTTTGGCCCCTTTACCTCTACCGAGTCTGGTGAGATTTTGACTTTTCCATCAAGGATATAGTTCTGTTCAAGTTGTAAGTCCAGCTTTGCTTCAATCGGAATTTTTTTAGTATCTACTTGATACATATCCACCATCAATTGATTTCGGTCCAGTTCCAAAAGCGAAATACTCTGTGATAGTTGTTGATCCATCTGTCTCCTCAACGTCTCCTCACTCATAATATAACCACCGTTTTGAAACTCGACCTGGGATACATCAATATCTATCCGACGTTTAAAAATCTTATAATACAAAAACTGAAAACCGCTGGTCCTGAGTTTTGCCTCAATTTGGTTGTTTGAATTTTTACCCAATAACAAAGAATCTGGCAGATTACGGTAATTCAAAGTAAAATATGCACGTGATTCATAAGTTTCGGAAAGGTTACTAATGAACCAGGCCAAAAAAGAGCATAATAAGAACAGTGAAAATACTTTCACTTTCTTTTGGTTGAGTCCGCGCAATACCTTTTTGAACACTTGTTATTTTTTCTTGAAAAATAGTTTTGGGAACAGTTCTTCTGCTTCCTTATTACTAAAGTTAAGCAACATTGTGGACTTGAAAAAACCAATTCCATATCCTGTGAACTGGGTCAAAGATGCATAAATGGCCAAAATAGCCACCTTTACGTTCCTATTCTTTATCAATGCATCCAAAAATAGTATCGAAAAATAGAATATATACAACAGTAAAGGGAACCACAGCCCTAATATTGCCAAGACTATGGCAGTACAAAATCCCAACATAAACAAGGTGGGGAACCAGTATGTGGGCTTGGCCGTTCCTGGGTGCCATTTGTTTAAAATGGGGCGTACCATACCAAACTTATTCACCTGAATGTAAAATTTATTCCAATCGATTCGCCTTTTATGGTACACAAAAGCCTTGGGGAACAATCTAGTGTTGAATCCCGCTTTCCAAATTCGAAACGTAAGGTCGGGGTCCTCTCCTGGGTGTATCCGGCCGAACCCCCCTGCTTTTTCAAAAGCATCTTTGGAAATTCCCATGTTAAAACTACGTGGTTGAAACTTGCCGACGGCCTTCTGGCCTCCCCTTATCCCTCCTGTTGTCAAAAAGGATGTCATTACATAATTAATCGCCTTTTGAACCGTGGTAAAAGATGCATCAGCAGCATCGGGCCCGCCAAAGCAATGTACAAAGTCTTTCTTTAGTTCCTTGTCAACTTCTAACAAATACTGCTTTGGGAGGATACAATCAGAATCCAGAATTATAAAATAATTTCCTTTTGCCTTTTGCATTCCAAAGTTTCTGGAATCCCCTGGACCTGAATTTTCTTTGTAGTAGTATGAGATTTGCAGGTTATCTTGAAACAATTTTACAATATCCTCCGAACTTTCCGAAGAACCATCTTCAACAATAATCACTTCAAAATCTTCCGGAAAATCTTGCTTTTGAAGACTTTCCAATAGTTCCCGAACTTCTTCCGGTCTATTGTACACTGGAACTATTATGGAGAAAAATGTGTTCATTTGAAACAGAAAAGCCATCCCCAAAAAAGGATGGCTTCCCCTCTATTTTTTAAGTTTTATTCCGAAAATTCATCGATCACCTCTTGGCTCACACCTGTATTGGAGAATCCTCCATCATGAAAGAGGTTCTGCATGGTTACCTTTTTGGTCAAATCAGAGAAAAGTGATACTGTATAGTTTGCGCAATCGTCTGCCGTGGCATTACCTAATGGAGACATTTTTTCCGCGTAGTTGATGAATCCATCAAACCCTTTTACGCCCTGCCCTGCTGTAGTTGGAGTCGGGGATTGGGAAATAGTGTTCACTCTTACCCTATGTTCTTTTCCAAAGAAATAACCAAAGCTTCTGGCAACAGACTCCAAATAAGCCTTATTGTCTGCCATATCGTTATAGTCCGGGAATGTTCTTTGCGCTGCCATATATGTCAAGGCCACAATGCTACCCCATTGGTTCATGGCTTCTGCCTTATAAAGCGACTGCATTACCTTGTGGAAGGATAATGCTGAAACATCCCAACCTTTCTCAGTAAAACTGTAGTTCTCGTCGGTGTATGCTCTTCCTTTTCTAACGTTGACGGACATTCCAATGGAATGAAGCACAAAATCCAATTTTCCACCCAATATCTCCATGGACTTCTCCACCAAATTTTTAAGATCTTCTTCGTTAGTGGCATCCGCTGGAATAATTTCTGAATTGGTTTTTTCCGCAAGTTCGTTGATTTGACCCATACGCATTGCGATGGGCGCATTGGTAAGGACAAACTCACCTCCCTCTTCATGAACACGTTCTGCGGTTTTCCAAGCAATGGAATTTGCATCCAAAGCACCAAAAATGATTCCTTTCTTACCTTTTAAAAGATTGTATGCCATAGTTTCTTGCAATTGTTGATTGTGTGACAAAGATATTTAAACTAATTGAAGTTTGGGATTCCGTTTTACTGTTTTATTGCAACAACTCTTTGGCGTGGGCCAAGGCGGATTCGGACAAAGACTTGCCGCCCAACATTTCAGCCAATTCCCGAACACGTTCATCCGTGCTTAATTGTTTGATATGCGTACTTGTACCTTTTGCCCCCTCTTCTTTATACACCTTGAAATGATAGCTTCCTTTGGATGCGACTTGAGGTAGGTGCGTGATGGAGAATACCTGCATGGTACTGCTCATTTGTTGCATAATCTCCCCCATACGGTTTGATATTTCCCCAGAAACCCCTGTATCAATCTCATCGAACATCATTGTTGGCAGGTTTTCGTATTCCGCCAAAATTGATTTTATCGTCAACATGATTCGAGAAAGCTCTCCGCCTGATGCCACCTTCTTAAGCTCACCATAATTGGACCCCTTGTTTGCAGAAAACAAGAATACTAAATCATTCTTTCCATTGGTTTTGAATGATTTGGATGGATTCACCTCAATATTAAAAGTAGCGGAGGGCATGCCCAAAGATGCCAAGTTTGCGTCAAGCCTTTCGTTTAATTTAGGAATAACGGCCTTTCTGCCATCACTTATTTTTTTGGCCCATCCATCCACTTTTTTGGTGATGTTATCGACTTCTTCTTGTTTTTGTTTGATTTTGGACTCGATATTGGCCACTGCATCCACTTTTTGAGCCAAATCTTCGCGAATGGCAATCAATTCCGCTACGGAATCAGTGTTGTGCTTTTTTTTAAGGTCGTACAATTGTTGCAATTGTCCGTTGACGACCTCCAACCGTTCTGGGTTAGCTTCTACACCTTCATGTAACTGCTCTAGTTCGGAAGCAATGTCGTCGGTTTCAATCAAAACTGATTGAATTCTATCGCCCAACGATTTATAATCGGCACCAAAATCCGTTAGACCTTGAAACGCTCTTTTTAAATCGGTAAGACGGCCCACAATACCCAATTGCTCATCATTCAATAACTGATGCCCTGCGGACAAATGCTCCATAATCTGCTCCACATTGCTCAACTGCTCGTACTCCTCTTCCAGCTCCTCCTGCATGCCTTGTTTGAGCTTTGCTTCTTCCAGTTCCTTCAATAAAAAACTGTTATAATCATGTTCTTTATCCGCATCAGCCTGAAAATCCTCCAATTCCTGAAGCTCTTTGGATGCAGCTCGCAACTTTTCCAGTTCTTCCGTATATCCAGAAAGATTATCTGTATTATTGGCCAAAGCATCGAGTACCTTCATCTGAAAATCATTGTTGGTGAGGCGCATGGTCTGGTGCTGTGAGTGTACATCCACCAATTGGTCGCCCAATGCCCGCATCACATCCAAAGTAACGGGAGAATCGTTTACAAAGGCCCTTGATTTTCCGCTAGGCAATATTTCACGACGAAGAATGGTCGTATTATCATAATCCAAGTCATTTTCCTCAAAAAATGGTTGGAGTTCATATTTAGAAACATCGAACTCGGCCTCTATCACGCATTTTTCATCCGTGTTTTTTAATGATGATAAATCGGCACGCTTGCCCAATACCATGGAAAGACCTCCCAATAGTATGGATTTTCCTGCACCTGTCTCACCAGTTATAGTAGTGAAGCCGTTGGAAAACGAAACACTTACATCATCAATGAGTGCGTAATTTTGGATGGATAGATTTACTAGCAATATTGAAGAATTTACCCGTAAAGATAAATTTCTTTAAAGAACTTCACTAGTAATTTATCTCATTCCATGTACCGGAATAGAAAGGAGCTACTTTATTAAGGGTTTCCTTGAGCTTTACGATGTCCACCTTTGGACCATCCGAGAAGATATTCTGTATTTCCTCCGATTTGGCATCAAAAAAGGTCTGAATCAAAAAAGCATTGGGCCTTCGGCTTATTAACGTTTCAAACAAACGAAGGCTACCAGCAATGAGTTGCTTGCCAGTGCTGTTGTTATCCGCCAAGATATCGAGTCCTTTTCTGTGGTAATTATACATGGCGATGCGATATTCCCTAAAAGAGTTGCTCAAAAGATTATCTACCAATTCAAAACGGCTTCGATCACCAGTTTCTTGGCTCCAACCACTATAGCTGGAACTCTGTGCCTGGGTTACAATATTCTGTGCCTGACGGTAAAAGTCGTTTCCGCCTTCCAAAGAAAAAGTATCTGCATCCAACCCTAGCATAATGTACACATAGTACGAGATAACCCCCACCAAATTCGAGTCAAAATTATTGGGATTGTACACCAAAGGTTGAAATTCCTGATACTGAAAATTAAACGAGTTGTCCTTATAATTAAATACAGGACTCTCGTAAGTGGTATTGAATACGGGGCGTGTGGACTGTATCTGGATATTTGCTTCAAAACGGTCCGATTCGTATTGGGTAACCGTGATGAACATGCGTGCATTGACCCGCTCATTTTCGCGATATACTCGATTTGTCCATTTGGTTTTGTTCACAAAATCATTAAGTGAACGCTCCAAAGTCTTAAAAATCTGCTGATTGGTTTGTCCAACTTGATCGGAGTTTACGGTTATGGCACAATTAAGTTCCTGTGCAGATGCCCCAAGGACAGTAAACAATAAAAAAACCGAAAAAAGTATGTTACGCATGGATTCTGGAGATGATTTGTTCCCAAATATCGGAAGCCACCTCGGACTTCGTCTTCAAATCAAACGTTTTTATCTCCAAATTCTTATCTATGAAGGTGATTTTATTGGTAGTTCCACCAAATCCAGCACCATCATCCTTTAACGAGTTGAGAACAATGCCATCCAAATGCTTTCTTTTCAGCTTGCCTTTAGCATTCTCGAGCTCGTTTTGGGTTTCCAAAGCAAATCCGACCAAGAATTGATTTTTCTTTATTTCACCGAGAGACATTAAAATATCAGGAGTTCTTTCTAATGCAATATTCATATCACCTTCCTTCTTCTTCACTTTCTCGGTTGCGATAGTTTTGGGTCGATAATCCGCTACGGCCGCTGCACAAATGGCAACATCTACATCAGCGTAATGTTCATGGCAGGCTTCATACATTTCCTGTGCAGAAGTCACCCGAATCAATCGGATATTATTATGGTCTATGTTCAAATGGGTTGGACCAGAAACCAAAATAACTTTTGCTCCCAAATCAGCTGCCTTCTTGGCCAGTTCAAAGCCCATAGTACCTGTGGAGCGATTTCCCAAAAAACGAACGGGATCAATTGCTTCATGAGTCGGTCCTGCCGTGATCAATACTTTTTTTCCTGACAACGGCAGTCCTTTGGCCAAATCATCCTCTATAAACGCTAATATATTGTCGGGCTCTGCCATACGCCCTTCTCCATGCAGACCGCTGGCCAATTCGCCAGACTCGGCAGGAATCATGGTGTTTCCAAAAGATTTAAGCTTTTCCAAAGAGTTTTTGGTAGATGGATGCTTGTACATATCCAAATCCATGGCCGGGGCAAAATAAACAGGGCATTTCGCCGACAAATAGGTGGCCAAGAGTAAATTGTCGCAAGTTCCATTGGCCATTTTGGAAAGGGTATTGGCCGTAGCTGGGGCAATCACCATAATATCTGCCCAAAGTCCAAGCTCCACGTGATTGTTCCATGAAAGAGTCCCATCTTCCTCGTTTACAAAATCCATCAAAACTGGATTTTTAGAGAGTGTCGACAAGGTAAGGGGGGAAACAAAAGAGCTGGCACTCTGTGTCATTACAACTTTGACCTGGGCGCCAGCTTTAATCAGTAAACGAACAAGAAATGTGGTCTTGTACGCGGCAATTCCCCCGGAAATTCCCAAAAGGATATTTTTACCGCTTAACATTTCTTAAGCGTCTTTCTCTGTATTCCTGTAGTAGATTTTATCTTCCAACCACTCCTGTACTGCCAAAGCGTGTGGTTTTGGTAACTTTTCGTAAAACTTGGAAACCTCTATTTGTTCTTTGTTCTCGAAAACCTCTTCCAAGCTATCGCTATAAGTGGCGAATTCTTCAAGCTTTTCCAACAATTCCTTTTTAATTTCAGAATTAATTTGGATAGCTCTTTTTGATACAATGGAAATAGCTTCGTAAATGTTTTCGGTTTTTTCGTCAAACTCATTTCTATTGAGCGTTACTGTGGATACCGGGGCCTTTGTGTTTTTCAAATCTTGCATATGCAGTGGTTTAAAAACTTGTTTTTTTATTTATTTGGATATGGAAGTGGCATTATAAACGCTCAATTCCTCTTGAATTGTTTCAGCCAATCTATCTGCCTCTTTTTTATATTCTGTTTCAGGAAAATAGCGCAATAAATTGTTATATGAGTCAAGAGCATCTTCCAATCGCTCTCGCTTCTTGTCCTCTGTACTGTTGACAGCCAAATTAGTAGCTGCCTCAATTCGATAATACAAGGCTTCTTCCGTGTAAATTGAGCCTGGATTATCCAACACAAAATTATCAAAAGCAGTAATGGCTGAAATAAGCCTTGGCAAATCCCAAGAACCAATTTTTCCATATTGCTTCGCAATCTCTAATTCTTTTCTCTCTTTTTTGGTGGTCAACTCCTTAGCCATGGCATTGGCATCATCAAAATATTCCGACTCGGAATAATTATTGATAAACGTTTGGAGCTTCAATAAAGCCTTGTCCGTTTCAGTTTGGTCCAAAGAATACCTTGGGGAGAGCATATAGTAACTTTTTGCTCCCAAAAAACTTGCTTCTTGGATTTTATCGCTACGAGGATAAGACTTCATAAAACGTTCGAACTGATATCCAGATAAATAATAATCGCCATTTTTGAAATAACTATCCGCAAAGAAGAACATAACACGTTCGCCCTGTGGCTTACCCACATATTTTGGTGCAATCTGCTCGAACAAACGTACCGCTTTTTTGTAATCGCCTTCTTCATACAGCTTTTCGGCCATATCGTATTTAGCCTTCACATCGGTTTCCTTGAGCACCTTTTGGTACTCACTACAGGATACAAGAAGTGCTGCTGCACAACAAAAAAGGAGTATTGACCTCATTTTCAAAAACATTTTGCAAAATTAGTGATATTGAATGGATATAAAAAAAGAATTTTTACCACTCAAATGTAAAGGGTAATGTAGCTAACACCCAATAATTTGGGCAAGATTTAACGAATTTTAAACACGTGCCGTGTCCAAGGCTTTCAACGAACTGGCAATTTTCTCTTTTAAATCAGGGGTTGCCTCCACCAATGGCAACCTAACAGTGGCTCTGGAAATACCTTTATATTCAAAAATACTTTTGATGCCCGCTGGGTTACCTTCTTCAAAAATAAGGGACATTAGGTCTAATAGTTTATGATGGATCGCGTAAGCATTTTTTGGATTTCCTTCCAGACCAAACTTGATCATCTCGAAGAAAAGGTCAGGCAATCCTTGGCCCAAAACTGAAATGACTCCTGCTCCACCTGCCAAAACAGTGGGCAAAGCAGTTGCATCATCCCCGGAAATCACCAAAAAGTCATCCGATTTGTTTTTGATTATTTTATCGATTTGCACAGAATCACCACAAGCCTCTTTTATTCCAATAATATTAGGAAAATCATTAGCCAAGCGCAAAGTTGTTTCTGGCAACATGTTGCTTCCTGTTCTTGATGGCACATTATAAAGTATAATAGGAATGGGCGATGCTTCCGAAACCATTTTAAAGTGCTGATATATTCCTTCTTGCGTAGGTTTGTTGTAGTAAGGAGAAACCGATAGAATAGCTTCAAAATCAGACAAATCCAATGTTTTTAATTCATTGGTCACAGCCATGGTGTTATTACCTCCAACCCCAAGTACCAAAGGTAGTCTTCCTGCATTGGTGCGCACCACAACATCGACCACAAGTTGTTTTTCGGCATGGGAAAGCGTTGCGGATTCGGCAGTTGTTCCCAACACCACCAAATAGTCAACACCACCTTTAATGTTGTGTTCAACCACCCTTTCCAGCGCATCTACATCTACCGATAAATCTTCTCTGAACGGAGTTATCAATGCTACTCCTGTTCCGATAAATTGTTCCATTTGTTCAAATTTCCTTTAAAACCTTTAAATACTTTTTCAATTCACTCTTGAACAACTTAAAATCGTTCATGGCGGTGTTTAAAATCAAATCATTGACCTTCGGGTCCTGGGCACCTAAACCTACCTTAAGGCGAGCGGAAGTTTTTACAGACAAAAGCTTCATCATTAAATTATCATCTTCATAATAATTGATCAACATATCGTATTCCCTGCCTAAAAATTCCAGAACATAACCATTTTCTATCTGCCCCTTCCATCCTAAGTCCTTGTCAGAAAACATTTGGATGGCATAGGGTGAGTTTTTGTCATATTCCCGTTTATACCCAATAATTTTTATGGCATTGGGTCGTAAATCAAACTCATCAATAAGTTCGTAAAAGGCCTCTGCCTTCTGGAAATTATCCACATCAACAATACAACCGATGCTGGTAATCCCTTTTTCCCTGGCCACGGACTTTGGAGGTTTCTCCATTTCCTCCTTTAAATATTTTAGCCCGGATTTAACCTTAAATTTGTCTTGGAGTCCTTTCAAAAACATATTTTTGATGATTTTTACAAAGGTAAATAATCTACCAAGACGAGTTAACAAATATACATACGTGAACAATTTAAAATTCAAACAATTTGTTGTGTTTACAACTTTTTGTTTTTTGATGTCCTGCAAAACAGACACGGGGAAACTTACCGAAATAAAAGGTAGTCAAATCCCCATTGATTCTACTCTAGTAGAAACGGATTCCATTGCCAGTTTTGTGGAACCCTACAGAAATAGAATTGACGAGGTGCTCGACAGCACTTTGGCTTATGCCCCCAACCCCCTATTGTTAAAAGATGGCGAGCGTACATCATCCATGGGTAACCTAATGGCGGATATTGTTTTTGAACAGGCCGCCCCCATTTTTAACTCAAGGTCTGGTAACGATTTAGATTTTGTAGTGCTGAACGCTGGCGGTGTACGGTCCATAATTTCTGAAGGAAATGTAAGTGCACGAAATGCTTATGAGGTGATGCCTTTTGAAAATTATATCGAAGTGGTTGAACTAAGCGGTTCGGCCACAAGACAATTGATCAATTTTGTGGCCAAGGCTTCCCGGAGACATCCTGTGTCCGGTATTCAGATTGTAACGGACAAAAATCGATCACTAGAATTCGTAAACATACAGGGACAACCTTTTGATGAAAATCGAAATTACTATGTGGCCACTTCGGACTACCTTGTAAATGGAGGCCCAAGCGTTGGCTTTTTTGATGAAATTATTTCAAGAACAGAAACCGATTACCTATTAAGAAATGCTTTAATCGACTACTTTAAAAAAGTGGACACCCTAAAAGCAATAGCGGATGATCGTATTAAACAATTGAACTAGATGAAAAGAAGGGATTTTATTACCAATACCACCGCAGCTTCGACCCTAATCGGTTTGGGAGGGCTGAGTTTAAGTTCGTGTTCCGATCTAGGGAAAAAACAAATAACCATTCTGCACACCAACGACGTACACAGCCATATCGACACTTTCCCTTCCACCCACTCCAGATACCCGAATTTGGGCGGCGTTGCCCGCCGGGCCACTTTAGTAGAACAGATTCGAAACGAAAACCCGAATACTCTTTTATTTGATGCAGGCGATATTTTTCAAGGAACTCCCTATTTCAATTTTTATGGTGGTGAACTGGAGTTTAAATTGATGAGCAAGCTAAAATATGATGCCTCGACCATTGGCAACCACGATTTTGACAATGGAATCAATGGTTTGTTGGCCCAAATGCCCCATGCTACTTTTGAAATGATTTCTGCCAATTACGACTTTTCCAACACCGTGATGGATGGTTACGTAAAACCTTATAAAATTTATACCGTTGATGGTGTGAAAATTGGAGTTTATGGACTTGGAATTGAATTGGATGGATTGGTAACCAAGAAACTTTACAAGGAGACCCAGTATTTAAACCCTTATGAGATTGCCTTGGACATGGAAAAGAAACTCAAGGATGAAGAACAATGCGATTTGATTGTTTGTCTATCACACTTGGGCTATGATTATAAAAACCCGGAAAGACCTTGTGATACCCGATTGGCACAACGAACTTTCCATACCGATTTGATCATTGGAGGACACACCCACACCTTTTTGGACAAACCTGATGTGAGAACCAATCAAAATGGCAACTCGGTATTGGTGAATCAAGTTGGGTGCTACGGGATTAATCTTGGACGCATTGATTTCTATTTTGATACGGATAAAAATGCTTCTGCCGAAGGGGTTAGTATTACGGTTTGATACTTTGGGTTAAGATTCATCCCTGGTTGGATGATTGGATTCTTCCAAATTAGATGTTGGACCTTAGATATATTAGATTAGATGGTTGCCCCTTGTTTAATGCAAACTATCAATTGAAAATTGTCTCTTGAACTCGATACTTGTGCTTGTACTTGTGCTTCCTATTGTACAAAGAGATTAATCAATCCCTTCGCCTGTTCAGAGCGGCAAACTCAAATGACCTATTGAAAAATTGGTGTTTGTTTATTGCAAATTGGTCATTTTCTAAAGGTTCGCCTCCACCAACACTTTAAGCTCTTCATCCAAGCTATACTCAGGAAAAGGTTTTCCTGCTTGACGGTACCAATAGCCAGCATTCCACTTATCACCTTCTTTTCGGTGCAAGTAAGCGTGAATCCAACTGCCCATTGGCGAATGGATATCTTGGGCAATGTTATGGGAAGATTCCCAATCACCTTTTGCATCAAACCAAAGGGATTGCAATGCTTTCGACCACTCTTTTGGTGGCTCCTTCTGTTCCAAGGTTGATTCAAATTCTTCAAAGGTTTTGGGCGTCATACTTCCAACTTTTGTAAAAACTCTTGTTCAGATATTATAGGAATTCCCAAGTTTTCCGCTTTGGTGCGTTTGCTTGGCCCCATTTTGTCGCCGGCAACCAAAAAACTGGTTTTTGAAGATACCGATGATGCCACTTTGCCACCATTGTCCTCTATCATTTTTTTCAAATCATTTCTACTGATGGTTTCGAACACCCCAGAAACCACAAACGTCTGCCCTTTGAGCAGTTCCGTCTGATTTTCCAATTGTTTTTCAGACAATGAAAATTGTAATCCGTAGGATTTTAATCGATCTATAATTTCAACATTGGCAGGCTCGGAGAAAAAACTGACCACACTTTCTGCGATGCGCTCCCCTATTTCATCCACAGCAACCAATTGCTCTTGTGAAGCTACCATCAATGCATTGATATCTTTGAATGCTTTTGCCAGTTTTTTGGCCACCGTCTCCCCAACATATCGAATCCCTAGACCAAAAAGTACGCGCTCAAACGGGATTCCTTTGGAGGCTTGCACTCCTTTTACCAAGTTTTCAGCAGATTTGTCCGCCATACGTTCCAAAGGCAATATTTGTTCCTTGGTCAAGGTGTAAAGGTCAGCATAATTGCTGATCAAACCTTCTTTAAACAACAATTCCACCGTTTCGCCGCCCAAACCTTCAATATCCATGGCCTTGCGGGAAATAAAATGCTGAATACGACCAGTTATCTGTGGTGGACAACCAATATCGTTAGGACAAAAATGTTGCGCCTCCCCTTCTTTTCGAATCAATTCAGTGCCACATTCGGGACAGTGGGTAATGTATTCCGTGGCTTTGGAGTCAGGATTCCGTTTAGTAAAATCAACATTTACAATTTTTGGGATGATTTCCCCGCCCTTCTCCACAAAAACAGTATCCCCTTCGCGGACATCGAGCTTGGCTATTTGGTCGGCATTGTGCAAGGAAGCACGTTTAACCGTAGTTCCCGCCAATAAAACAGGTTCTAGGTTCGCAACTGGGGTAATTGCACCTGTACGCCCAACTTGATAGGTGATTTTATTTAAGGTTGTTGTTGCTTGTTCTGCCTTGAATTTATAGGCCATAGCCCATCTTGGCGATTTGGCAGTGTATCCAAGTTCGTCTTGATGTTGGATACTATTCACCTTAACCACTACCCCATCTGTTTCGTATGGCAAATCGTGACGGTGGACCTCCCAGTAATCGGCAAACTGCATCACTTCCGCTGTGGATTTACAAATCTTGGCCACAGTTGGCACCTTAAAACCCCATGACCTAGCTTTTTCAAGAACCTCAAATTGAGATGTAACTCCCAGATTGTCACCGGCTATGCTGTACAACAAACATTCCAACGGGCGTTGAGCCACCAAGGCGCTATCTTGAAGCTTTAAACTGCCCGAAGCCGTATTTCTGGGGTTCATATACGGGTCTTCACCAGCTTCAACACGCTCTGCGTTCATTTTTGCAAAGCCTTCGAGTGTCAAAATAATTTCACCTCGAATATCAAATTTTGGTGGATAGTCCCCCTTCAACTGCAAGGGAACCGACTTTATGGTTTTGATGTTATTGGTCACATCATCCCCTTGAAAACCATCACCACGGGTAACCGCTTTTACCAATTGTCCATTTTCATAGGTTAGACTTATCGAGGCTCCGTCATACTTTAACTCACAGGTAAACTCGACTTCAACATCACCCAAAATACGCTGAATACGTTTCTCCCAATCCTCTAAATCTTCCTTGGAATAGGAATTGTCCAAAGAATACATTCGATGCTCATGGGGAACGGTCTCAAAATTCTTGGTGACCATCCCACCTACACGCAAGGTCGGCGAGGTTGCATCGTAAAAATCGGGGTGCTCGGCTTCCAATTTTTGAAGCTCTTTGAGTTTCATATCAAATTCAAAATCGGATATGGATGGCTCATCGAGCACGTAATATTTATAATTGTGCTCCCTTAATTCTTCACGGAGGGAGTTTATTTTTTCTTCGATGTTCATTTTCCTATAGCTTTTAGCATTCTGTCGTTGCCAAAAATGTCTTTTCGCAGTTCAATTTCCGAAAAATTACGGGCATTGAAAAGTGCTTTGGTTTCCTCCCCTAAATATTGGTTGATTTCGAAGTACAGGCTTCCATTTTCTTTTAGATTATTCTCCGAAAAATCTATGATTGCTTTGTAAAACACCAAAGGGTCTTCGTCAGACACAAAAAGAGCCGTGTCAGGTTCAAAATCTTTTACATTTTTATTGATTTTATTCTTTTCCAACTCTCTGACGTATGGCGGGTTGGATACAATTATATCAAAAGTAAGTTTAGAATCAATTTTTGGTTCAAGTATATCCTGATGCAAAAAGGTAACATCCACTTTGTTTGATGCTGCATTTTTTTGAGCAACCTTCAGTGCTTCTTCAGAAACATCCAAGGCATAAACCTTTGCGTGGGGTAGATTCTTTGCTAAAGCAATGGCAATGCAACCGCTGCCTGTGCCGATATCCAAGATTTTCAAAGAACGGTCATTGAGCGGAGTCGAAATGACGCTTCGACTCCGCTCAGCGTTCATTTTAAACTGTTTCTTTTTCTGGCAATCGTCCAAAATCCATTGCACCAATTCTTCGGTTTCGGGTCGTGGAATCAGCACATTTTCATCAACCTGAAGCTCCAAATCCATAAAATGGGCCGTTCCCAAAATATATTGAAGGGGTTTTTCTGTCTTCAATTTGGTCAACGCTTCAAAAAGGGGCTGTTCTTCTTCTTGGGTCAAGGTAATTCCAGGCTGAAGGGCAAGAATAAATCGCTCCAATTGCAGGTAGTGCTCAATGCAGGAGTAGAAAAAGGAATCTATTTCTTCCTTGGGATAGAGTTCATCCAACTCTTTGTGGAAAATGTCTTTGATTTCTTTTAGGAGCATTATAGTTTTTTAAGCATCCAAACGGGACAAGAATAATGTCCTGTGTTTCCCATTGGGGCATCGATATAATCAAAACCGTTCTTTTTGTATAATTTTTGGGCCGCTTCCATATAGGGCATCGTTTCAAGGTAACATGCTTCAAAACCAAATTCTTTGGCTTTGTCCAAACAAGCTTCAATCATTTTAGCACCTAGTCCCTTGCCCCTTGCCTCTTCCAAAAAGTACATTTTTTGAAGTTCACAAACGTTTCCGTCATAATTATCCAATTGTGCTACGCCCGCACAACCAATAATCCGCCCCTGATGCTCCACTACAAAGTAGGCTGCCTTTGGCACATTGTAATTGGAGTACATATCATCCAACGCCTTATCCGCATATGCGGTCCCCACTTTGGGCACGCCCATATCCTCAAAAACCTTCCGTATTACTTGGGCCACCTGTGCGTTGTCTTCGGGGGTTATTTCACGAATCACCGTATCTCCCATATTCTGTTTTTAATGTTCTATTTTTGCGGGGTGAATATACATCAAAAATACATCCTCCGATGCATAGAATTGGGCAAAAAAGGGCTTGGAACTACAGCTCCCAATCCTATGGTGGGGTGTGTGATTGTGCACGATCAAAAAATAATTGGTGAAGGTTTTACGAGTCCCTACGGAGGGCCACATGCCGAAGTGAATGCCATAAATTCCGTGAAGGACAAGCATTTACTTCAGGAATCATCATTATATGTTACGTTAGAGCCTTGCTCCCATTACGGAAAAACACCTCCGTGTGCCGATTTGATTGCTAAGCACGAACTCAAAGAAGTTTTTATAGGTCTGCAAGACCCCCACGATAAGGTAGCCGGCAAGGGCATTAAAAAATTAGAGGAAGCCGGGTGTAAAGTCACGGTGGGTATTCTGGAGGATGATTGCAGGGAACATCACAAACGTTTTTTGACTTTTCAAGAAAAGAAACGACCATACCTTATATTAAAGTGGGCAGAATCGGATGATGGCTTTTTGGCGCCCGATTCCTCTCTGCGAAAAGAGAACCCAGAGCCTTTCTGGATTACCAATGCCCATTCCAAGCAATTGGTGCACCAATGGCGAAGCCAAGAACAGGCCATTTTAGTAGGAACCAAAACCGTTTTGGAGGACAATCCCAAATTAACCACTCGAGAATGGTCTGGCAAAGACCCTATCCGTGTTGTTTTGGACAAGGGTTTGAAAATTGATTCGAGCTTTCACATTTTGGATACTTCTGTCCAGACTATTGTTTTGACACAGATAAACGACAAATCAAAATACATAAAAGGCATTGAATATGTTCTGATTGATTTTTCAAAACCGCTAGCCTCTCAAATCTGTGATGTACTTCATCAACACAATATTACCAGCTTAATTGTTGAAGGAGGGGCAAAAACGCTTCAAACTTTTATAGATGAAAACCTGTGGGACGAAGCTCGGATTTTTAAAGGTTCCATTCGTTTTAAAAAAGGATTGCCTGCTCCAAAAACAAAAGGAATCCTATCGCAGCGGCAACAGATTTTAACTGACACCTTATCCTTATATATAAATGATTAAGAACATTATCCTAGATTTTGGCGATGTGCTCATCAATTTGGACAAGCCTGCCACGGCAAAGGCTATGGTGCAGCACGGATTTACCGAAGTGACCCCAAATTTGGAGGGTTTGTTTCAAAATTATGAGAAAGGACTAATTTCTTCTTCAAATTTTTTGGATGAAGTTGCATCCCATTTTCCAAAAGCCAGTAGGGAATATTTAACGCAAGCTTGGAATTCTATTTTATTGGATTTTCCGGAACATCGGTTAGAGTTTATAGAGCAGATGGCAACGGAAAATCAATATAAAATGATATTGCTGAGCAACACCAACGACTTGCATATTGAATGTGTGAAGGAGCAAATGGGAACATTTCGGTTCAATCGATTCAAAAATGCATTCGATGTGTTTTATTTGAGCTATGAAATAGGAATGCGCAAACCAGATTCGGAAATTTTTGATTTCGTATTGCAAGAAAACAATCTTGTAGCCAACGAAACTTTCTTTGTGGATGATGTAAAAGAAAATACTGATTCTGCGCTACAATTGGGCATTAAAGTCTGGAACCTTCAGGTAGGCAAAGAAGACATCGTCCAACTAAAATCAAAATTGTAAATGATATATCTTGCCCTGAGTGTTCTTAGTTCCACCTTAATTTTTGTGGTCTTTAAGCTTTTTGATGTTTATAAAATTCAGACGCTTTACGCCATTATCATCAATTATGTGGTTGCATGCACAGTTGGGTTCTTTTTATATGATGGTCCTGTTGGTGTTAGCGACTTCACCAATAAACCTTGGTTTATCGGCCCTGTATTGTTAGGTATCCTTTTTATTGTGATTTTCAACTTGATGGCTCGAACTGCACAAGTTTCAGGAGTTTCAGTGGCATCGGTAGCGACCAAAATGTCGTTGGCCATTCCTGTAGTGATGGGCGTTGTACTTTATGGTGAACATTTGAGTTGGCTTCAAATTATTGGAATTCTATTAGCTTTGGTAGCGGTTTACCTGGCTTCTATCAAAGAGAAGAGTATCAGAATAAATAGAAAGGTGCTGATACTTCCTTTATTGGTGTTTTTGGGTTCCGGTGTTATCGATACCAGCATACAGTATTTTGAGGAGATTCATTTGACCGACCAGGAAATTCCCTTTTTCTCATCCATGATTTTTGCTTTTGCCGCTTTAACCGGATTTATCTTTATTGGAATGAAAGCCGTCAAAACACCTTTAAAAATCAATTTAAAAAATATTGTGGGGGGAATCGCCCTTGGTGTACCCAACTATTTTTCGATCTATTTTTTAATTCGTGCGTTACGCGCGGACATTTTAAGCAGTGCTGCCATCTTTACATTAAATAATGTTGCCATTGTAATGTTCTCTACTATATTCGGAATCTTACTCTTTAAGGAAAAGCTAAGTCCAAAAAACTGGGGAGGTGTTGCTTTGGCCATTTTGAGCATAATATTGGTAGCTTTGTTCTGATGGAGAAAAAAGAAGATGTTTACAAGACCGTCAACAAACCTTCGCCCGAGATTTTATACAAGGACCGAAAAAGTAAATTCTACGCGGAGGTTCACCCTATTACTTCGGAAGATGATGTAAAACCGATTGTAGAGGAACTTCGAAAAAAACATCATACGGCCAACCATGTTTGCTACGCTTGGCAACTCGGTACCGAAAACCCAACATACAGGGCCAACGATGATGGAGAACCCAACAATTCGGCGGGAATGCCTATTTACGGACAAATCCAATCTTTTGATGTTACCAATGTACTGATTACGGTTACTAGAATCTTTGGGGGCACCAAACTTGGGGTCGGTGGCTTGATTCAAGCATACAAAACCGCTGCTCAAATGGCTCTGGAGAGTACCAAGATTGTAAAGAAAACCATCAAGGCCCAATTCCGGTTACAATTTGGGTACCCGGAAATGGATATAGTGATGCGGATCATCAAACAGAAAAATCTGAACATTGTTTCCCAAAAAATGGAATTGGATTGTGAGCTTGTAATTTCGGTTCGGCTAAGCGAATCGGAAGAAGTGTTTCAACTTTTCGATGAAATGCAACACGTAAAAATTGTACAGTTGGATTAATTCTACAATTTTTCCAAAATATAGTCAGGACATTTTATAGGTCTACCTGTTTTTTTATTCATAAAAGCCAAAACGGTATTTGCGGTGGCCAATAATTCTCCCGACTCATTTAATAAATTATAGTCAAATTCAATTTTGACCATAGGTTTGGATTTCAATTTGGTCTGTACCGTAAGCAAATCGTCATATAGTGCAGATTTTTTGTAATCAATATGTAAGGAAATTACGGGCAGCATAATACCATTATCTTCCATACTCTTGTAAGTGATTCCCATAGACCTTAACCACTCTACCCGACCCAACTCAAAATACTGTGCGTAATTACCGTGGTAAACAACCCCCATTTGGTCGGTTTCTGCATATCGAACCCGAAAAGAATATGAATTTAGACCCATTTTTAACTGAAAAATTATATATTTAGAGGCTTACTTATTTTGAGGGTAACATGCGAAAAAAAAACAGAACTTTCAATGACAAATTGATTTTTTTTTTAAAAGATTTGTTCACATATTTGTCGCATCCAATAAGCATCCTATAACCCTTTAGATGTTTACTCTGAAATATTAAAGCTAACCATTAAAACAAGGAAAAACTTCTATGAGTGCTACTGCTAATTCCGTATGGAACAACTGTTTGGCTTTTATCCAAGATAACATCCAACCGCAGGCATTCAAAACATGGTTTGAACCCATCAAACCTATAAAACTAACTGATAAGGCTCTTAGCATTCAGGTACCCAGTAAGTTTTTCTACGAATGGCTCGAAGAACATTATGTAAAGCTTCTAAAAGTTGCCATGACTCGCGAGTTGGGCAGCAACGCAAAGCTGATCTATGTTATAAAAATGGAAAACAAGTACGGCAACAAGGAACCTTTTACGGAACAAATCCCAAGTTCCAACCGTACCGCAGTGGGACCTCAGGAATTGGATGTGCCGATTACTTCCAAAAGTCCCGAACTAAAAAATCCATTTGTGATACCTGGTATTCGAAACATAAAAATTGAATCCCAGCTAAATCCCAATTATAATTTTGACAACTTCTTGGAAGGTGATTCCAACCGCTTGGCAAGATCGGCAGGTATGGCGGTTGCCAACAAACCTGGAGGAACATCTTTTAACCCATTATTGGTTTTTGGTGGCGTTGGATTAGGAAAAACACACTTGGCCCATGCCATTGGAGTTGAGATTAAAGACAAGTATCCGGAAAAAACAGTTCTTTATATTTCTGCAGAGAAATTCACCCAACAATATATTGAGTCGGTTAAAAAGAATACCCGTAATGACTTCATTCATTTTTACCAATTGATAGATGTACTTATTATTGATGATGTACAATTCCTATCGGGTAAATCTGGAACACAAGACGTATTCTTCCATATATTCAACCACTTGCACCAAAACGGCAAGCAAGTAATTTTGACATCGGACAAGGCTCCTGTGGATATGCAGGACATTGAACAACGCCTGCTGTCCCGATTTAAATGGGGACTATCAGCTGAATTACAAAATCCAGATTACGAGACCCGTGTATCCATCTTAAAGAACAAGTTGTATCGAGACGGGGTGGAGATGCCGGAAGATATTATAGACCACGTAGCCAAAAATATCAAAACCAACATTCGTGAATTGGAAGGTGCTATTATTTCATTGATTGCGCAGTCTTCCTTTAATAAACGCGAGGTTACCTTAGAACTGGCGCAACAAGTGGTGGAGAAATTTGTAAAGAACACTAAACGCGAAGTCTCCATAGATTACATTCAAAAAGTGGTTTCCGACTACTTCGAAATGGATGTTGCGACGCTTCAATCCAAAACAAGAAAACGCCATATTGTACAAGCAAGGCAATTGGCCATGTTCTTTGCTAAGAAATTTACCAAGGCATCCTTGGCGAGCATTGGTTCACAAATTGGAAAGCGTGATCACGCGACCGTGCTCCATGCATGTAAAACTGTGGATAACCTTGCTGAAACTGATAAGCAATTCAGAAAGTACATTGAGGATTTGAGCAAAAAATTCTCTTAATAACTTCACAGCATTATTTATGAAAACCAAAGTTTTGATGGTCTGCTTGGGAAACATTTGCAGATCACCTTTGGCCGAAGGCATTCTGCAATCGAAGGTTGATGCTGATGCTGTTTTTGTGGATTCCGCTGGTACAGCTGGATACCATATTGGCAATCCGCCCGACAAACGCTCTATTTCAGTAGCCCGTAAATATGGCCTAAGCATTGAAAATCAAAAGTGCAGAAAGTTTTCAAAGGAAGATTTTTCCGAGTTTGATCATATTTATGTAATGGACCGTAGCAATTTTTCTGATGTGGCCAGTCTTGCGGAAACCAAAGAGGACTCTAGCAAAGTTAAATTGTTGTTGAGCGAGGTGGAATTGGGTATTCGGGAGGTACCCGACCCCTATTATGGCGGTGATGATGGTTTTGAAAATGTATACCAAATGATCGATAGCGCTTGTGAGGTAATCGCGAAAAAACTAAATTAAACCCATGGAAGAGGAAAAACCTGGTTTGGTAATGGGTAAAATCTACTTGATACCCACAACTTTGGGAGACAATGCTCCTTTGGAAGTGTTACCTATTTCGGTAAAGGGCACCATAGAAAGAATTGACCATTATATTGTGGAAAACGAGAAAACTGCCAGACGATTTATAAAACGTGTTAGTCCAAGTAAATCACAACCAGACCTCCATCTGCAATCTTTGAACAAATACACCGACCCCGAAGAAATCCCATCGTTTTTGGATCCCTGCATACACGGATTTGATATTGGCATTTTATCCGAAGCCGGGTGTCCTGGCATTGCTGACCCAGGTGCCGACGTGGTTCGGGTAGCCCATGACAGGCGTATTCAAGTAGTTCCGTTGGTGGGCCCTTCCTCTATTTTAATGGCTATGATGAGCAGCGGAATGAATGGTCAGAATTTTGCTTTCAACGGCTATTTGCCCATAGACAATACCGAACGTAAAAAGATGGTGAAAAGTTTAGAACGGCTTTCTCGAGATAAAGGACAATCGCAAATTTTTATGGAAACACCTTATCGCAACAACAAATTGGTGAAAGAGCTTATAAAAACACTACAAAAACACACGCGTCTTTGTATTGCATGCGATATTACTTTGCCGACCGAGTTTATCTCAACCAAGAGTGTGCACGAATGGAGCGAAATTGAAATCGACTTGGACAAGAGGCCGACTATCTATATAATTCAAGCATAAAAAGAGCCCCGAAAATCGGGGCTTTTTTTTATTAATACATCTTTGCCAATTAAACTTTGGCGTTTTTTTGTTGTTTGATATTGGAAATATCATATCCCGCAAATTTTTTCATGTAGTGCGAGATACTACTTCCGTAGGCATCGGTCACATCGTTTTGCCCATAAGATCGCAGATACTTCTTAACGTTTCCAGCTCCGGCCAAGTGTGCCGCAGCCAAAACACCTGATTCAGTTACTTTGAAACCTCCTATTGTTTTTCCGTTAAAGCGTTTTATATCTCTTCGCAAGATCCACTTGTTTCGGGCAATATTAGCCTTAAAGGCCTGTTCCTGAAGTTCTGGGTTATCCAAAAATTCATCCATATCATAAACTCCCATCAAGTTCAAGGTACTACTACCAAACTGGTATTTACCCAAATAACCCAATGTGTTTACTCTATGATATTCACCCTGGGATTCTTTAAAAGCGAGTGCTTCTTTAAAGCCAATAAAGGCTTTACCCAGAAAAGGAGGTGGTGTAACCTCGTCCTCGTCAAGAAGTGCAATGGAATCTTGCGGTGCAAAGATTTCCAAATTGGTCGTTACCTTTAATGAGTCGGGAATTTCAACATCCACTTTCTTCATTACGGTGTACGTACCAAAACTTGTTAAAACTACAATCATGGCAAGATGCAGTATAAAACCTATCCATCTTTTCATAATGTTCATATTAGTGTTCTCAATACATATACGTATCAAAAAACAAATTGGCCGGCAAATATAGGTGGAGATAAGTTAATGGGTACCCTAAAGCTCTTAAAGATTTCTTAAATCAGCCTTAAAATCCGTTAAAGTGATGACAATCAACGATAAAGAACCTTATCGAAGGACTTTTTGTTGGTTCAACCAACGGGTGTATTGCACTTTATTTCGGTTATGTTGCGTTAAAGACTTCGCAAAAATGTGATATCCAAAGTTAGAAACGTCTGCTACAAAATATAAATAATCGTGTTTTTCAGGGTTCAAAACTGCATCAATGGATGAGATATCCGGCATTGTAATCGGTCCTGGAGGAACACCTGCATATTTATAGGTATTGTATGGAGAATCCATTTCCAAATCACGGAACAGTACTCTTTTTATAATGGTATCGTAATTTCCTGTTTCTTTTTTGATAGCGTAAATAACGGTGGGGTCGGCTTGTAACAACATTCCCCTCCTAATTCTATTAAGGTACACTCCTGCCACCCTCGGACGCTCATCTACTTTGGCTGTTTCTTTTTGAACAACGGCCGCTAAGGAAATGACTTCGTTTGGACTAAGGCCCATGTTTTTGGCTTTTTGGATGCGCTCATCGTTCCAGAAGCGGTCATATTCCGTCCGCATCCTATCCCTAAAGCTCTCTGCATCGGTATTCCAGAAGAACTCATAGGTATTGGGAATGTACATGGCCAGTTTGGTGTCGTCATCAAACTTGGTTTCTTCCAAAAAACTGGAATCATTAAAAGATTGAAGCAGGGAAAGACTATCTGCTTCAATCTGCTCGGAAATCCTTCCTGCCAGCAATGCTATGGATTCCTGATTATTAAAGGATACTTGAACAGGTATATTGGCACTGCGCAGCGTATTGATGATCTCATTGTTGTTCATACCCTTTTTCAAGGCATATTTTCCCGCTTTTATATTGGTGATGTACCCTTTACGCTTTGCAACCGCCTCAAAAGTAGATAGATTTTTCAATAGCGGCTCCAAAGAAGTTGTAACATCAGAAAAGGTAGCATTCGATTCTATATATACAAATGCTTCATCATTATTGAACTGTGTATTGGGACTAAAAATGGCACTGTAAATTTGATAGGCGATAAAACCGCAAATAACCAGACCAAGAATAGCCGTTGCCCAAAGTACTTTTTTAAGATTCATCTGAGTTGATCTTTTGATACATTATTTCATTCTTGAACCCCTTATTGGTTCTGATCCATTCTTTTTTGATTCCAATTTCTTTAAACCCCATCTTTTTGAACAAATGGAGACTCGCTTCATTGTCCTCTAAAATATTTGCGTATAACTGATGCAGGTCCAAAGTGGAAAAGGCATAATCGCACAAAAGCGACAGTGCTTCGGCGCCTGCTCCCTTGTTTCGGTCCCCAGGTTCCACAATGATGATTCCAATGCCGGCCCTACGGTGTTTGGGATCAAAATCGAACAAATCGATCAAACCAATACAATTATGCTTAGGATTACTAATGCAAAGTCGCAGTTGCTTTACATCATAAATATCCCTGTGGGCATTATCCAGATACAATTGTAGCACTTTCTTGGAGTATGGTTTTAAGGTGCCGCTCACTTCCCAAACCGATGTATCGTTTTCCAATTTGTACAGAAAGTCCAAATCGGTCGGCTCCAAGGCACGAAGATAAATATGTTCTCCTTTTAGATTAAGCATTCCATTGTTCCTTTAAATACCTGTATAGCAGGACCTTTTAAAAAGATATTGCTGTATTTCCCATCTTTTTTCTCAAAAGAAATGGTCAAATCACCCCCAATGGTGTGGATGTGTACTTCGTTAGCAGCAGTTTTGCCTGACTCATGCATGGCCAAGGCTACTGCAGTAACACCTGTGCCACATGAAAAAGTCTCCCCTTCCACTCCCCTTTCGTAGGTTCTTACATCGAAAGCATTGTCCTGTTTTTGCTCCACAAAATTAATATTGCTTCCAGACTCACCATAAATTCCGTAGCGGAGTTTCTTTCCTTCTTTTTGTACATCGAACTTTTCCAGTTCCTTAACCAACTGCACATGATGTGGGGAACCGGTATCCAAAAAACTATGGTTCTGTTTTTCGTGGATGTTGTCCACATCAATCATCTTCAAATTAACAATATCACCTTCAACGGTAGCATGGTGCAATCCATCTACCGCATTAAAGGTTGTCTCTTTATCAATTACACCTAAATAATGTGCAAAGGCCACCAAGCAACGTCCACCGTTTCCGCACATGCTGCTTTCGGCTCCGTCCGCATTGTAGTAGACCATTTTAAAATCCGACAAATTGTCATTTTCAAGAAGTATCAATCCATCTGCACCTACGCCAAATCTTCTATCACAAAGTTCAGCAACAAGTTTGGTATTGTTTTTGGGAAATATTTCTTGACGATTGTCAATAATTACAAAATCGTTTCCCGTTCCTTGATATTTAAAAAACTGTAGTTTCATATACATCTACAAAGGAACAAATATATGGTATTCTTTAAGGTTTTTTTTGTAGTTAAAAAGCGTTAAACAGACCTAATCAAAAATTGAAATCTTTTAATTTTGATAAAGCTTAATGTTAAATTGTTAATGAATTATGAAGAAAATAGCTAGTTTATTCCTTGTATCCGTATTTGCAGGTGCAATTACGCTCGGAGCTTACAAATTGTTTTTTGAGAAAGAAAGCTATAAATGGGTCACATCGGAAGAAGAAACTCCATTCGTGGCAACCAGTAATCTGGACACTTCTGCCAGAGGGGCCGGAATCAATGAGGCTGATTTCACACTTGCAGCTGAAAAAACTGTCAATTCCGTGGTACACGTAAAAAATATGACCCTCAGCAAAGGAGGCCCATCCAGCATAGCTGAATTCTTTTACGGTTATGAACGTAAACAAACCCCGCAAGTCGGCACCGGGTCCGGAGTTATTATTTCTCCTGATGGATATATAGTGACCAACAATCACGTAATCGCTAATTCCAGTCAATTGGAGGTTACCCTTAACAATAACAAAACGTATGAAGCGGAAGTAATAGGTACCGATGCCGACACCGACATTGCACTACTAAAAATTGATGCTGACGATGCCCTGCCCTATCTGGCTTTCGGTGATTCGGATAACACCCTGATCGGTGAATGGGTACTTGCGGTAGGAAATCCGTTTAACCTTACATCCACAGTAACCGCAGGAATTGTGAGCGCTAAAGCAAGGTCTCTTTCTCGAACAGGAGCACAATCCTTTATACAAACTGATGCGGCCGTAAATCCTGGAAACAGTGGCGGTGCTTTGGTGAACACCAATGGCGACCTTATTGGCATCAACACAGCCATTACTTCCCAAACAGGTTCTTATGTGGGGTATGCTTTTGCAGTGCCCAGCAATATTGCCAAAAAAGTGGTTGAAGATATTATGGAGTTTGGGAACGTTCAAAAAGGGCTTTTGGGTATTTCAGCCGCCAACACCAAGTCTCCAGCAGCTATTGAAATGGGGCTAAATCAACTAGAAGGAGTTTACATTGCTGGCGTGGAAGAAGAATCCGGTGCCGACGACGCAGGATTGCTAGAAGGTGATGTTATCAAAAAAATAGACAATATTGATATTAGCAAGTTCTCTGAGCTTACCGGATATCTTTCCGCAAAAAGGCCAGGTGATGTAGTGTCGGTTACTTTAGACCGCGATGGTAGAAATTTGGTTAAAAATGTAACCTTAAAAAAGCAAAACAGCGTTATTCTTCCAGCAACATCTTTCAGAGTGAAAAATTTGACAAAAGAAGATGTGAAGAAATTTGGGGTGTCCATGGGAGTAAAAATTACCGATGTCCCTCAGGGCTACGGAAGATATGACCTTAAAAACAAAGTGATTGTTGAAGTTGACGGTAATAAAATCAGTAATATTGATGATGCCAAAAAATACTTTGGTGAAATTTCCAGATACGGACGGACCAGCTTTACCATGATCAATGAAGATGGTGAAAAGGAGCACATGATCCTTCAGTAAGGGTTTGGAAAAAATATTAAAAAAAGCGTCTTTTAAAAGACGCTTTTTTTATTGCCAATAAGTTTTACGAAAACGTTTGAAATATATAATTTAGCCGCAAAATAATCTATACAATCGCAACCATATCCCATGAGTGACATTTCATCTTACGAAAAAGAGCTTGCCTTTCAAGCTGATAGACGAAAAGCAACTACAGAATTCATAAAAATCATCAGCGATCTTTGGTACGACAAAGCCATTGAAGTGGTCTTGTTCAAAAACCAAATAATCGATAAAAATGTTAGCGACATCATCAACCTGCACGAATATGCCGGCGAATTTGTGCAAAAACCGATGTCCATTTTTGATTCTGTTGAGATCCTTAGGGCAATCAATGATATCAACCTACCTCCTGCCAAGCTCGATATAGGCAAATTGACCTATGAATATAATTCCAGTCAGAACTCCCACCTTAATGTAAAGGCGTTTGTTATCGACAAACTCAAGGGTGCGCAATCATCAAAACCCATAAAACCAAAAGATGTGGTATTGTATGGTTTTGGGAGAATAGGTCGTTTGGTAGCTCGAGAACTCATGGCAAAAACAGGTCGTGGCAGCCAGTTGCGATTGCGAGCCATTGTAATTCGTGGTGAATTGAACAAGGAGGTCTTGGAAAAAAGGGCAGCCCTCTTAAAAACCGATTCGGTACATGGGCCTTTTACAGGAACGGTGGATATTGATGAGGAAAAACAAGCGCTGATTATTAATGGAACCACGGTAAAGTTTATAAGTGCCAATCAACCGGAAGACATCGATTATACCAAGCATGGCATTTTTAATGCCCTGATAATCGACAATACTGGCGCTTTTAGAGATCATGCAGCATTATCCAGACATTTAAAATCCAAAGGGGCCAGCAAAGTGTTGTTGACCGCTCCAGGAAAAGAAGTGCCAAATATTGTTCATGGGGTCAACCATACAGAATTTGATCCGGATAAAACCAAGATCTATTCGGCTGCTTCGTGCACCACAAATGCCATTACCCCAATCTTAAAAGTAATTGAAGATTCCTTGGGCATTAAAAAAGGACACCTGGAAACAATCCATGCATACACCAACGATCAAAATTTGGTGGACAATATGCACAAAAAGTACCGTCGCGGCCGTGCTGCAGCGCTAAATATGGTGATTACCGAAACAGGTGCCGGTTCCGCCGTTGCCAAGGCACTTCCATCATTAAATGGAAAGTTGACATCAAACGCGATTAGGGTGCCTGTTCCCAATGGCTCCTTGGCCATCCTTAACCTAGAGGTGAAGAACAAGACATCAAAAGAAAGTATTGATACCATAATTAAAAAGTATGCCTTGGAAGGCGATTTAGTGGAACAAATCAAATTTGCATTGAGCAATGAACTGGTTTCCTCGGATATTGTAGGAACCACAGCACCATCCATTTATGATAGTAAAGCCACTATTGTGTCACCAGGCGGAAAAAATATAGTCCTCTATATTTGGTATGATAATGAGTATGGGTATTCACATCAAGTTATCCGTTTGGCGAAATATATCGCAAAAGTTAGGCGTTATACGTATTATTAGTGGATGACATTTTGTTCAAAGAACCAACTTTCTTTTTTTGAAATTGGGTATATTGATGTAATTTCGTCCCTCCCTTAATCTAAATTTAATACGAGAACATTATTGAACATGAAGCATTTACGCATTTTATTCGCCTTAGCCTTACTTATTCCAACCTTTTTAATACATGCCCAGGAAGATGAGTCCGCCAATGAAGAAGACAACACCCTAAGGGGACAATTTGAAGAATTGGAGAGAAAATCGGGAAACTATCGTGCGAATGGTATTCGTTACGAGGTAATCAAGTTATCCGATTTGTACGAAACAAAAAACAACATATTTGATTCCCTTGACACCGCTAACAAAACCATTAAAGACCTTTCCTCGACCATTTCGGCCAACAATGCCGAAATAGAAGATCTTAATAATAAATTGCAGGAAACTACGAATAACCTTAATTCTGTTACCGAAGAAAAAGACAGTATTTCGTTCTTTGGTGCATTGATCAGTAAAGGGACGTACAATTTTATCTTGTGGTCCATCATATTTGGGTTATTGTTGTTATTGCTGTTCTTTATCTACCGATTTAGAAATAGTAATTTCTTGACACAACAGGCCAAATCTGCCCTAGCTGATTTGGAAGAGGAATACCAAAACCACAGGCGCAGAGCTTTGGAGCGCGAGCAAAAGATTAGTCGCCAACTTCAGGACGAGCTGAACAAGCAAAAAAAATAAGAATCAAGGCTTCCATAAAGGAAGCCTTTCCTTTTTATCATAGTTATTGACAGCTTTCACTACTTTTGAAGCGAATTAATATCCAAGCAAAAAATGCGGATTGACATTATAACGGTACTCCCCGAACTTTTAAAAAGTCCTTTCGAAGCCTCAATACTAAAACGGGCTATTGAAAAGGGCTTGGTGGAAGTACATCTACATAATTTACGGGACTATTCCATTGGCAACTACAAACAGGTCGATGATTATCAATTTGGAGGTGGCGCCGGCATGGTTATGATGGTAGAACCCATTGACAAGTGTATCTCCAAACTTAAATCGGAACGGGAGTACGACGAAGTAATCTACATGACCCCAGATGGAAACACCCTCAATCAGGGGATGGCGAATGAGATTTCCATGAAAAAGAACATCATTGTGCTATGTGGCCATTATAAAGGAGTGGATCAAAGGGTCAGGGATATGTTCGTTACTCGTGAGATTTCCATTGGTGATTATGTATTGTCGGGAGGGGAATTGGCCGCGGCTATATTATGTGATTCCGTGATTAGACTGTTACCAGGGGTATTGAACGATGAGACTTCTGCACTAACCGACACCTTTCAGGATAACTTATTGGCACCGCCCGTGTACACCCGTCCTTCAGAATATAAAGGAATGGAAGTTCCAAAAATTCTGCTGAGCGGCAATTTTCCAGAGATTGAAAAATGGCGGGAACAAAAAGCTTTGGAGCGCACTCAGGAAAGAAGGCCGGATCTTTTGGATAAATAAGGAAAAACAAAATTCAAAAAGGCAAAAAACCACTTGTTATTTCTAAATATTGCATTACTTTTGCAATCTCAAAATCAACCTCTGACGAAATCCGTGAAAGTTGATCTTGAAAAAACATTTAAAAAAAGACAAATGGAATCCTTAGTAAAATTTGTTGAAGACGAATTTGTTCCAAAAAAAGAATTTCCCAAATTTTCAGCTGGTGACACCATCACTGTTTATTACGAAATTAAGGAAGGTGAAAAAACACGTACCCAGTTCTTTAAAGGTGTAGTTATACAACGTAGAGGAAGCGGTGCAACAGAAACTTTTACCATTCGCAAAATGTCAGGTACTGTAGGTGTGGAAAGAATTTTCCCAGTAAACATGCCAGCTTTGCAAAGAGTTGAAGTAAACAAAAAAGGTAAAGTACGTAGATCTAGAATCTTCTACTTTAGAGGTCTTACCGGTAAAAAGGCTCGTATTAAAGAAGTTAAGGGATAATCAATATTCCATATAACAAGAAAAAGCACCCATTTTGGGTGCTTTTTTATGAACAATTGTTAATAACCTCGGTTCATATCATGTTGATTCTTAATGCCTTAAAAAGTTGTGAAATTTAGTTTTTACATCTACTTTAGTCGAAGATATGATAGTGATACCATCACCGTTATATCAATTTAAAGTTGACGTTCTTTAAAACTGTGGATTCCCTTTTAATTGGTAACACTACTGATCACAAAAGGAATTTCGATTTAGGGGGAGCTTAGGCAAGACCTAATGAGAAATAATAAATTTTATGTGCGAATGAAAGAGCAATTTTTCATTTTGATAAAGTTTAGGAATACAACAGTACACTTTGCAGAATGTAGTTTAGTTGAAAAATTAAGAACATAGCAGAGCAAACGTCGAAGGGACATAAGGTGCGGTCGAATAGATTGCAGTTTTGGTAAAACAAAGCAAGCCTTGAGTCCTATCTGAAAGCCATATCCTTCGTTAAATCGAGGATATGGCTTTTGTTTTTTAATAAATTCTCATTAAAAGCCCACACTTTTAGCAACTTCCATTCGTGCTTCACCGTCCATAAATTGTATATTTGCAACCGCTCAAACAAATTCATATAAATGGCTAAACTTTATTATACCAAAACAGATGAGGCTCCTGCATTGGCAACCTTATCCTTCTTACCCATTGTTAAATCATTTACCGAAACCGCCAATATTACCGTAGAGACCAAGGATATTTCTTTGGCCGGAAGAATTGCAGCCGTGTTTCCAGAATTGTTGACCGAGGAACAGCAAGTTCCGGACGACTTGTCCATCTTGGGCGAACTTGCCAAGGCCCCGGAAGCCAACATTATAAAACTTCCGAACATCAGCGCTTCCATTCCGCAATTAAAAGAAGCCATTGAGGAACTTCAAGGTAAGGGCTATAAACTGCCCAACTATCCGGATGAACCTAAAACAGACGAGGAAAAAGCAATCAAGGCTAAATACGACAAAGTAAAAGGGAGTGCCGTAAACCCTGTGCTCCGTGAAGGAAACTCGGACAGACGCGCACCAAAAGCCGTAAAAAACTACGCCAAAGCCCACCCGCACAGCATGGGTGAATGGTCTTCCGACTCTGAAACCCACGTAGCCACCATGTCCCACGGAGACTTTAAAGCCAACGAAAAGTCATTGACTTTGGCCAACCCGGACGAAATCCGAATTGAATTGGTAGGCACAGATGGTAGCACAACGGTGTTAAAAGACAAACTTTCCCTACTCCAAGGTGAGGTTATCGATGCCACAGTAATGAGCAAAAAAGCGTTGGTTGATTTCTTGACCAAGGAAATTGCTGATGCCAGAAATAACAATATTTTGCTTTCGTTGCACTTTAAGGCCACAATGATGAAGGTTTCCGATCCTATAATTTTTGGGCATGCATTGGAAGTATATTTCTCTGAATTGTTCAAAAACTACGGAGATACTTTTGAAAAATTGGGAATCAACCCAAACAATGGTCTAGAAACCTTGTTGGACAAAATTGGGGAATTGCCCGAAGATCAACATAAGGAAATTGAAGGAGCTATTAAGGCAAGTATTGAAGATGGACCTGATTTGGCCATGGTAAATTCCGATAAAGGAATCACCAACCTTCACGTTCCCAGTGACGTAATTATTGATGCCTCCATGCCTGCCATGATAAGAAATTCTGGTAAAATGTGGGATAAAAACGGAGACCTTCAGGATACTAAGGCAATTATTCCAGATAGTAGTTATGCCGGGGTTTACCAAGCTACAATCGATTTTTGTAAAGAACACGGTGCTTTCGACCCCACAACCATGGGTACAGTTCCCAATGTAGGTTTGATGGCCCAGAAAGCGGAAGAATATGGTTCGCATGACAAAACCTTCGAAATCGAGAAAGCAGGAACCGTAAAAGTAGTTAACGCGGCTGGTGTAACCTTGATTGAGCATGCTGTGGAAGAAGGTGACATCTGGAGAATGTGCCAGGTAAAAGATGCTCCCGTGCAAGATTGGGTAAAGTTGGCGGTATCCCGTGCAAGAGCCACCGGCACCCCAGCAGTTTTCTGGTTGGACAAAGAAAGAGCCCACGATGCCGAATTGATCAAAAAAGTAACACTTTACTTAACAGACCACGATACCGATGGATTGGATATTAGAATCCTTTCCCCTGTCGAAGCTACCAAGTTCACTCTAAAACGCATGAAGGAAGGAAAAGATACCATTTCGGTATCTGGTAACGTGTTGAGAGACTACTTGACCGACCTCTTCCCTATTTTGGAAGTTGGAACCAGTGCAAAAATGCTTTCCATTGTTCCTTTGATGAACGGTGGCGGATTATTCGAAACAGGTGCTGGAGGTTCTGCACCAAAACACGTTGAGCAATTCTTGGAAGAAGGTCACTTAAGATGGGATTCCCTTGGTGAATTTTTGGCCCTGGCCGTTTCCTTGGAGTTCTTTGGAGAAAAGAACAACAATAAAAAAGCACTGGCACTATCAGATGCTTTGGACAAAGCAACTGAGGAGTTTTTGAACCAAGATAGATCACCATCTAGAAAAGTAAACGAACTCGACACCCGAGGCAGCCACTTCTACCTTGCACTTTATTGGGCGGAGGAATTGGCCAAACAGGATAAGGATTCAGAGTTAAAAACTGTATTCAGCAAAGTGTATGATGCCATGTCATCCAACGAAGAAAAAATCACTCAAGAATTGATAGATGCACAAGGTTCATCTGTTAATATTGGGGGATACTATCTTCCTAATCCAGAAATGGCTTCCAAAGCCATGCGACCAAGCGAAACCTTTAATAAGATTTTGAGTTCCATAGGATAAATAAAGCAGTTTACCAATAATTCATGAAAGGTAGTTATTTTGAAACTGCCTTTTGTTTTATTCTTCATATGTTAAAATAAACCTTGGTGCCACGTTTTCATTTTTACCATTATCCATAAATGTGTATTTTTAAAAAAACCAATCGAATGCCCAAACATTATCTTGCTACGCTGCTTGCCCTGTTTGGGCATTTTTTCATGCTTCAGGCCCAACAGAGATATACCCTGAGCGGTTCAATTTCAGAAGCAAATAGCAACGAGTCATTAATAGGTGTAACCGTTGCCATCTCGGAGTTAAAAACGGGAACCACTACAAACGAATATGGTTTTTATTCCATCACATTGCCCGAGGGTGAATATCGAGTAATTGTGAGTTATCTTGGATTCCAAGAGGTAGTGCAAACCATAAATCTAAACCAAAACCGGAAGCAAGACTTCAATCTTATAGAGAAAACAGAGGAGTTGCAAGAGGTTGTGGTGACCGAAGATGTTGAGCGGTTGGATATTCGAAAACCTCAAATGAGCGTAACCTCCTTAGCTTCAAATACTATAAAACAAATCCCAGTGGTCCTTGGTGAATCGGATGTTATAAAGTCATTGGTACTATTGCCCGGTATCACCAATGCAGGGGAAGCATCCTCTGGATTCAACGTAAGGGGCGGAGCAGCAGACCAAAACCTAATTCTTTTGGATGAGGCTACTGTGTTCAATTCTTCGCACTTATTTGGTTTCTTTTCCGTGTTTAATCCAGATGCCATAAAGGATGTAAAACTATTTAAGGGAGGAATACCCGCAAGATATGGGGGAAGAGTTTCCTCTGTACTGGAGATCTTTCAAAAAGAAGGGAACAGTAAAGAGTTTAAGGTAAATGGTGGTATCGGTGCCGTGGCCAGTAGGTTACTTATTGAGGGACCTATCCAAAAGGATAGAACTGCATTCTTAATTGGTGGAAGAGCCTCTTATGCACATCTATTCCTACCCATATTTGATATTAACAGTAAGGCCTATTTTTACGACCTAAACACTAAGATCAATCATAAAATCAATAAAAACAACAGTATATTCCTCTCTGGCTATTTTGGAAGGGACCTTTTTAATGTGAGCGAAAGATTTGTGAATGTGTATGGCAATGCCGTTGGAAACTTTAGATGGAACCATTTGTTTTCGGACAAACTATTCTCTAACCTTTCGATTATCTATTCTGATTATTATTATGGTTTAGAACTTGATTTTGTAGGTTTTGAATGGGATTCGGGTATTCAAAACTTTAATGTTAAGTACGATTTGAAGCACTACCTAAACAATAAGTTTCAGTTGAATTACGGGATAAACAGTATCTACTATGTGTTTAATCCTGGCAAAATTGTTCCTAACAGTCCCGATTCAGGTATTCTTGAAGAACAACTCACCAAAAAATATGCTAACGAAAATGCCGCTTATGTTGACATTGAGCACCAAATATCCGAAAACCTAAGTATTGAATACGGTTTAAGAGTAAGTCAATTTAATCGTTTAGGACAAGATGAACTCTACGTTTACGAAAACAACAACCCAGTTGAATATGATCCGTTCACTTTGGTCTACCGCGAAGCTGAACCCATAGACTCTATAAGCTCCAGTAGAAGTGAAATCCTTAAATCCTTCGTTAATTTAGAACCTAGGATTTCAATGTCATATAATTTTAAAGAGAATAATTCCATCAAAGCAAGTTACACTCGATTGGCCCAATACCTTCACTTGCTATCCAATACAAGCTCCCCCACTCCTTTGGACGTATGGACACCTAGTGGACCTTTTGTAAAACCACAATTATTAGATCAGTTTGCCGTAGGGTATTTTAGAAATATAAACGATGGGGAATATAGCTTAGAAACCGAAACTTTTTATAAAGACATTGAAAATAGAATAGATTATATCGACGGTGCCAACCTTATTGCCAACAATGCCATTGAAAGGGTCATATTAAATGGTCAAGCAAGGGCTTACGGATTGGAATTTTTGATAAGAAAAAATACAGGTCGTTTTAAAGGCTGGCTGGCGTATACATTGTCCAGGTCAGAACAAAGAACACCAGGAAGAACGTTAAATATCGACTCAGGACGGTCTAATCTGGAAACGGGGATTAATCTAGGGGATTGGTACAGTACGCCCTATGACAAAACCCATGACCTGTCCTTATATGGCAGTTTTGAGTTGAATGAAAAGTGGAGTTTTAATGCCAATTTCATTTATCAAACAGGTCAACCAACCAATTATCCTATCGGACAATTTGAGTTTGAAGGAGTCACCGTTCCCTATTACGGACTCAGGAACAAGGAGAGACTCCCTGACTATCATCGTTTGGACATCTCTGCTATTTTGACACCAAGTAGAAACAAGAATAAAAAAGTACAATCCGAATGGGTTTTTAGCATATACAACGCATACAGCAGAAAAAATGCTGCATCCATCAATTTTAGGGAGAATGAAGACACTGGGCGCAACGAAGCGGTTCGCACAGCTATATTTGGAATGGTGCCTTCCGTAACCTATAACTTTAAATTTTAGTGGAATGAAAAAACTCATTGCTTGCACTTTAATTGTTTTGGTATTGGGCTCTTGCGAGGATGTGATAGATGTTGATCTACCAGAGTTGGAAACCAGATTGGTTGTGGACGGCCTTTTGCGGGTAGATAAAAGCGAAGAATATGTGGGTGTGCGGATTACCATGCGGGAGACCAGTGCTTTTTTCGATGAAAACCAACCTACCCAAGTAGAAAATGCCGTGATTAATTATGGCGTACTTAATGATAATGGATTGTTTGACAGTCTGTCCTTCTCTCATCTCGTAGAGGAAGAACCAGGTACCGGCGTATACGTACCCGACCCAAATTTTTCATCGGATCAGCGAATACCAACTTCGGCAGCCGAACCCGGAGTTGTATTTATTTTACAGGTCACCCATAATGGAAAACGGTACTTTGCGCAAACTGAATATGTCCCAACAGTACCAATAGACAATTTGGAACAAGGAGATAATACATTTATAGATGAAGACGAAACGGAAGTAATCGTAACTTTTACCGATCATGGAGAGAAGGATGATTTTTATGTGTTTGATTTTATGAACAGTGAATTTTTAACAGTGGAGGATACATTCTTTCAAGGTCAACAATTCAGTTTCTCCTACTTCTATGACAATGAGTTAGCCGCGGGTGAAGATATAACCGTACGCATTCTGGGAGCTAACGAGGATTTTTATAACTATATGAACTTGGTGTTACAGCAAACGCAGAATAATGGCGGAGTTTTCCAAACGCCGGTCGCAACCGTTCGAGGTAATGTTTTTGACGTTACAGGGCTTGATAATATTACTGTTTTAGATAACGTCGAGAGCCCCAACGATTATGCATTAGGCTATTTTGCAGTAGTTCAGGAATTTTCTAGAACTTTAACCATTACCGATTAGTTTTTCTTTGGAAAACAAGCTATTATAGTGGAGTTCTCAGTATCAATCCTTAAGAAATTGTATTCAACCTAAATCCACACAACATTGCCCATGGAATGGATAAATATAATTTTCTATGGGAAGACGTTTTCTAATAAAAGAACAATGAAAAAGGTAATTACCATATTATTTAGGGTTTTACTATTTTTTTCCTGTGAGGATACAATCAATGTTGATTTACCAGAAGTAAAAACAAGATTAGTTGTAGATGGACTCGTTCGTGTTGATAAAAGTCAGGAACTAGTCGATGTGAAAATTAAGTTGAAGGAATCCAGTAGCTTTTTTGAAGAAAACCAGCCGACACAAGCCGAAAGCGTACTGATTTACTACGGAAAACCAACAGGTGATGGTCTTTTTGAAAATTTATCCTTTTCCTATCTTGTTGAAAAAGAAATCGGTTCTGGAGTGTATGTGCCAAATCTAGAACAAGACAATATATACACTACTTTTGTAGAACCAGGAGTCGTTTTTATCCTGCAAATAACCCACAAAGAGAAAAGGTATTATGCCCAAACCGAATACGCCCCTACTGTTCCCATAGACAATTTGGAACAAGGTGATGATACACTTTTTGATGATGAGGAAACCGAAATCATTGTTACCTTCACAGATAATCCAGATCAAGATAATTTCTACATATTTGATTTTATGGACAGTAAATTTCAAACCGTGGAGGATGAATTCTTCCAGGGTCAACAATTTGAATTCTCCTATTTCTATGATCAAAAATTAAGTGCAGGCCAAGATGTTAGGGTGAGTATTTTGGGAGCGACCGAGGAATTCTACAATTACATGGATTTGGTTCTAGAACAAACGGAAAACAATAATGGCGTTTTCCAAACACCGGTCGCCACAGTGAGAGGCAATGTTTTTGATATAACAGGTTTGGACAACATCGACTTATTTGACAATGTAGAACGCCCCAATGATTATGCTTTAGGCTATTTTGCCATGGTTCAAGAATACACTCGAACCATTACTATTGAATAGTACTATTATTAGACAATTGCATATAGCAACAAAATCATTAAAATACCAATGGTTCCTTGAACCAACGTACCTATGGTATGTCCTCTTAAGGCAGTTTTCACATTCATGTTCGAAAACTGAGAAACCACCCAAAAGTAACTGTCGTTTATATGGGAAACCGTCATAGCCCCAGCTCCAATAGCAAGAACCGCCAAAGCCTTATCCGTAATGGAAATCAGACCAAAAGTTTCCAATAAAGGTGCAATAATGGCCGAAGTAGTTATTATGGCAACGGTTGAAGAGCCTTGGGCCGTCTTAAGCACGGCCGAAATTACAAAGGCGATCAAAAGGCCGCCAATCCCTGTGCTAGATTCCACGTTGATAATGGAAGCAATATCCATGGTTCTTAAAATAGCTCCGAAAGCTCCACCAGCCCCAGTGATCAATACGATGGCACCGGCCTGCCTAAATGCTTCAGGTACCCATCCTTCCTTTTCTTTGGCAGGAACTTTTCTTCCCAAGGCAAACGCAAAGAAAACGCCAATCAAAAGTGCAATTACAGGGGTTCCCAAAAAGTCAAAAATACTGAAAACCCAGCCTTCTCCAAAAGGGTGGGTAGGGTAGTTAACAACAGAGTTCATTGCTATCAGTACAATAGGCACAAGTAGCGGTAAAAAAGCCTGGTAAGGTTTTACAGTGGATTGAACCATTTCTTTTTCTTCCCGTATATCAACGGTTTCATCCTCTTTGAGGGATTTACCAATGAACCGTGCCCAAAAATAACCAGAAATGGAAACGGGTATGGCAACCAAAAGCCCGAAGATGAGCACCATCCCCAAATCAGCATCCAAAATCGCTGCGGCAGCCAAAGGCCCAGGAGTTGGTGGCACAAAAACATGGGCCGAATACAAACCTGTGGCCAATGCAATGGCAAAAACCATGGCAGGGATGCCCGTTTTCTTACTGATAGCTTTGTTTAATGAAGAAAGAATAATGTAGCCCGAATCGCAATACACGGGGATGGAAATTACGAATCCAGCTAAATTAATGGCCAGCGGAGAGCGCTTTAACCCAATTACTTTTAAAATGCTATTGGCCAAAACTTGAGTACTGCCCGTCTTTTCGAGATAAATACCAATAACGGTTCCGAATGCAATTACCAATCCAATGCCTGAAAGTGTTTTCCCAAAGCCTTCCGCCATAGTGGACATAATATCTTGTGGGGTAATTCCCAATAAAAAACCTGACACTACAGCAGCAATTGTCAGCGAAAAAATAGGGTGCATCTTGAACTTTACGGTTGCAATAATGATGAAGAGGACCACTATCCCAAGAACTAATATTTCCATGGTCAATTTTTAGTACAATATCCGCTAAATATAAGCTAATATTCCTATTTTGGTCACATGAGGCGAACTAACAAGGAACTTCTGGTAAAAGGAATAAAATCGTTTGGCTACACCGTGCTTGCGATGTTTATGGGGCCATTTTTAATCTACGAAGCATTTAAAAATGAAGGACACCCGTTTTATTGGCCTGTTTTGATTTTGGGCATTATCTGTGCCATTTTGGCCATCTATTTAGGATTTAGATCAGTACAAATTGTAATGGATGCCATTTTTGGCAAAAAAATCAAAGACTAATTTCCAGTGCGGGGCGGTTGATTTTTCCATTTATTGGAAAGTTGGGCATAATCATAGTCCAAAACGGACTCCTGACGCTCCAGCCTGCTTGCCGCAAAGGCACGTTGCAAAATGTCCTCTATCAAATAATCCTCGTGCACTTCTACCGGGCGAAATTCCTCCTTTAAACTAATTTTAAACAAACTGGCTGTGGTATTGTACCAAAATGCACGCCACCCGTTCCGTAAATCTTTAACCAAGTCAAAGGCCGTTGTACCTGTTTGACGATGAATTAATTTCACTAAAATTTGTCCTTCAGTACGGGTTAGTTTTTTAAGTTCTTCGGAAAACTCCCCTTCAATATATTTTTGCACCTTTCGAGTGTAGCGTCGTTGGTGCCTACGCTTTTTGATGTGCTGTAGGCTATCATTTAGCTCTACCAATCGTTCCGCGGCCAACTTGGCATAAGGATACACCTTCAAGGTTTTTCGACGGAGAATGTAGTAGCGTAATTTATCCTTTCGGTTCGCGAACTCGAGTTTTCCGAAAATATAAACCTCTTCCAGTTCAATGGAACTCATCAAAATAGAATCCCCTTCAAACCGAATGTAATAATCCTCAATGGAATCGTTGGCAATAGAATCCATAGAGCTTACAATGGAATCCTTTTGCGGTTCCTGAGCAAACCCAAGAGCAGTAATTGCCAGAAAAACAATAAGAAAACAGTTACGTAGCATAACATTTCTTTCTCAATAGTCTTGCCAAAAGTAAGTATAAAGGTATGATTTGGTTATTAAATAAAAGTGAATATTCTTATGTTTGTATACTAAATTAGATACATGTCAAAAGAGAAAATCATCAACGAAAAATCCTTTGAATTTTTAGAAAAATACTTGAACAATCCTTCTCCCACGGGTTATGAATGGGAAGGGCAAAAAATTTGGATGGACTACATTAAACCTTATGTGGATGAGTTTATCACGGATACCTATGGTACAGCCGTTGGGGTCATAAATCCAGATGCAAAATATAGGGTTGTTATCGAGGGACATTCCGATGAAATTTCTTGGTACGTTAATTATATCACGGATGAAGGTCTGCTTTACGTTATCCGAAACGGAGGTAGTGACCACCAGATTGCACCATCTAAATGGGTGAATATCCACACTAAAAATGGTATTGTAAAAGGTGTCTTCGGATGGCCAGCGATTCATACACGAAACAAAGCCAAAGAAGAACCGCCTAAATTGGACAACATTTTTATTGACATCGGCGCCAAGGACAAAGAGGAAGTGGAAAAAATGGGTGTGCACGTAGGTTGTGTGATTACCTACCCTGACCAATTCCAAATTTTGAACAAGGACAAATTTGTTTGTCGTGCCTTGGATAATCGCATGGGTGGTTTTATGATTGCCGAAGTGGCCCGTTTGCTCAAAGAGAACAAAAAAGAGCTTCCTTTTGGATTGTATCTCACCAATTCAGTCCAAGAAGAAATTGGACTACGCGGTGCTGAAATGATTACACAGACCATTAAACCTAACGTGGCAATTGTAACGGATGTTTGCCACGATACTACTACTCCAATGATCAACAAGAAGACAGAAGGAGAAACCAAAATCGGTGACGGTCCCGTGATTTCCTACGCACCTGCGGTACAGAACAAATTGCGCGAGCGCATTCTGGAAACTGCGGAATCCCATAAAATTCCGTTCCAGCGTAACGCATCGTCCCGATACACGGGAACCGATACCGACGCTTTCGCCTATAGTAATGGTGGAGTTGCATCCGCTTTGATTTCGCTGCCTTTGCGCTATATGCACACTACGGTAGAAACGGTTCACAAAGATGATGTGGAGAATGTTATCCGTTTGATTTACGAAACCTTGTTGAACATCAAAGAAGGAGAAACTTTCAGTTATTTTGATTAACTGAATGTTATTCTGAATAAACTTAAAAGCATCGCAGCCCTAACACATAGGTTGCGATGCTTTTTTCTTGATTGTCATTCTGAAGGAGTCTTGAACCGGTTTTTTCCGGGTCTCAACATTGAATGGATTTCTACCTACGCAGGAATGACACTAGCACCTGTCATTCTGAACATAGTGAAGAATCTCTTTGTTTATTAGATTCTTCAGTCGCAACGCTCTTTAAGAATGACAAGTTCCAGTATGGTCCGTTTTAAGAATTTATATCCCATCTTAACTGCCCTCGATGTGACAATTTCTTATCTTTATGTAATATGGATGAGCAAGTTGACATTTTGGATGAACAAGGAAAACCAACAGGAAAATCATGTTTAAAGTCTGAAGCCCACCGCAAGGGATTGCTTCATCCAACCGTTCATATTTGGTTGTACACACCCGAGGGCCGTGTTTTGATTCAACAACGTAGTAAAAACAAAGCCACTCACCCCCTACTTTGGGATGTTTCGGTGGCCGGGCATGTTTCTGCAGGGGAAAAAATCATTACAGCAGCTATTCGAGAAGTTAAAGAAGAAGTAGGCTTAACAACAGTCGAATCCGATTTGGAATCTCTTGGCACTTTTAAGGCTGTTCATAAAATTGCGGAAGATTTTATAGACGCGGAGCTGCATCACATTTTTCTGTGTCAGCTAAACATTCCGTTGAATCAGCTTAAAAAACAAGAAAGTGAAGTTGAAGATTTGGCTTTGGTCCCTCTTTTTAAATTCGCAGAGGAAACATGGGGTTTGGCCAGCATGGGCAAATACGTACCGCACGGACCTACATATTACAAAACCATCATTAAGGCGATTAAAAGTCGGACTTGACTTTTTCTGCAAATTCTTCAAGTGAATCCAATGGGTAATCCTTCTGTTCGCCCGTCTTCATATTTTTGACCACAAATTTACCGTCTGTCAACTCTTGATCGCCCAAAAGAATTACATAAGGAACGTCTCGTTTGTCGGCATATTTAAACTGTTTTTGCACTTTGGTATCCGTTGGGTATAAATCGGCACGCAATCCTTGTTTACGCAACCCAGAAACCAATTTTAAGGCTGCCATCCCTTCTTTCTTTCCAAAATTGAGGCATAATACATCTAACGAAGAATCCAAGCTATCTGGGAACAGATTCAATTCTTCCAAAACCAAGTAAATACGGTCCAGTCCGAAGGAAATACCCACACCGCTCACATCTTTCAGTCCAAAAATGCCCGTAAGATCATCATAACGGCCTCCACCACCAATGGAGCCCATTTTAACGCCTTCTGGTGCCGCGACTTCAAAAATGGCTCCTGTGTAATAGTTAAGACCACGTGCCAAAGTAACATCCAACTGCAAGCTTGCCGATTGCAAGCCAACCATATTCACGGTTGAAATAATCTCTTCCAATTCTGAAACACCCAACATCCCCACTTCGGAGTCAGCTAAGATGGCTTTCAGTTTTTCCAATTGTTCGGAAGCCGTTCCCTTCATATCAAATAAAGGCTGTGCTTTGGCAATGGCTCCCTCAGAAATGCCTTTTTCCATCATTTCGGTTTTCACCTTCTCCTCGCCTATCTTGTCCAATTTATCTAAGGCCACGGTAAAATCTACTAACAAATCCTTAGCACCGATGACTTCGGCAATTCCAGAAAGTATTTTACGATTGTTGATTTTGATGGTTGCTCCTTTCAGCCCCAAATCGGTAAAAACAGCATCGTACAACTGTACAAATTCCACTTCTTGAAGCAGCGAATTAGCACCTACAACATCGGCATCACATTGATAAAACTCACGGAAACGCCCTTTTTGTGGACGGTCGGCACGCCAAACGGGCTGAATTTGATATCGTTTGAATGGGAAATCAATCTCATTCTGATGCATGACCACGTAGCGGGCAAAAGGCACAGTAAGGTCGTAGCGCAGCGCTTTTTCTGAAATTTTTGAGGTCAACGAAGCTGAATTCTTGGAACTATAGGTTGCATCGTCCACTTTGGATATAAAATCACCCGAATTCAAAATTTTGAAAATCAAGCGGTCCCCTTCATCCCCATATTTCCCCATCAAAGTTTCTGAATTTTCGAAAGATGGTGTCTCTATCGGTTGAAAACCATAGGTTTCGAAATGTTTTTTTATGGTTTGGATGATATAGTTGCGCTTGGCCACCTCTGCAGGTGAAAAATCGCGGGTTCCCTTAGGTATGGATGGTTTCTTTGCCATGTGATGTCAAATTCTCGTGCAAATATAAGGGGTTTACTTAATGTTTACAGCTATTCAAAAGCGGTCATTTCGAACGAATGTGAGAAATCTTTGTTGAGATGTGATTGGATTTCTCGTCGCTTATTCTTCACGCTATCAAAATGACAAGGATTGAGCTAAGTTTGATGTCATTTTGAACATCCAGATAGCCATCCGTATTATCAATCTTTCTCAATTCTTATTACAAATAGATTCTACGGTCACTACACTCCCTCAGAATGACAGGTGGTTTTGGGCTTTAAAACCAGATTCAGACCGCTAATCAGTGCTCCACAATCTGCTCAAACCATCGGTATAATTCCCCTTTGGTAATCACGCCGCCTTGCTTAATGATTTCAAACTTGTCCACGTTTTTATCCTCTCCATAAGCCTTGGAAGCCGTGAGATATTCCACAAAATCGGATTGAAAATTGCGTTTGAACCAACCAAAACCGACCTCGGTCCTTAAATCTATTTCTGGATTCATAATCTTAACGGAAAGGAGCTTCATCTCTTTATCTGTTAAATGGAACAAATGCATATGGCGTTCGGAGATGTTCTCCAAATACTCCACTTTGTTCAATACACCTTCCCATATCAAATCACTAAATACATCTATCTCTTCTTCAGCACCTTCGGGCTTCTCTTTTTTTAAAGTATCCCACTCCTCAGCTGTAATGGATTGGGTGGCCAAAAAATTGATAAATTCAGGGTGGAGCTCTTCCAATTGCTCCTTGGTCAATCGTCTATACTTCATGCTGCAAAAATATAAAAGACAAGGGAGAACCACTTTGTTTTTGAGTCAAGAAAATCCTTTGACCCTGGAATTTCTTTAAGTTTAGATTAACACCCATATCCGTTGTGTTTTTTGGCAAGCCCTTTATTTTATTGTAGTTTCGGAAACTAACATTATTAATAAAACACGTACAGAATGAGATTTTTGAAATCATTTAAAACTTTAGTGGTTTGCATAGCGACCATTGGTGCATGTGCTTTCTCGAATGTGAACGCGCAAGAGCAAGTTGAGGTTAGCGATGCAGAATTGACTAAAATAGCTTCGGCTTTCCAAGATATCCAAAAGGTAAATATGGAGGCTCAACAAAAAGTAATGAAAACCGTTAAGGAAAGCGGTTTTGAAGCCAACAGGTTCAATGAAATGTACCAAGCCTCTGCATCCCCAGAAAAAACGGTTGATGCCAGTGATGAAGAAAAAGAGCGTTTTGGTAAGCTGATGAACGAAATACAACAAATGCAAGTTGGTTTTACCGAGCAAATCGAGGAAATCATCAGCAGTGAGGGATTAAGTATGCAAAGATACCAAACCATTGCAATGGCGCTCCAAACAGATACTGAACTACAAGGCCGCCTACAAACTATGCTGACGGCACAACAGAATTAGTCCATAAATTTTATTGACAATAAAAAAAGCCCTCCAAAAAATTGGAGGGCTTTTTTATATAATATCGTTTGAAGTTTATTTTGCTTCTGCAACAACTTCAAATGGGAATTCAACAATAACTTCCCTGTGCAATCTGATAATTGCTTCGTAAGGACCAACTCTTTTGATAGCTCCACCTTTAATGTTGATGAATTTTCTATCGATTTGGTGCCCTTCTTTGTCCAAAGCACTAGCAAGGTCGATATTGGTAACAGATCCAAACAATTTGTCACCTGCACCAACTTTAGCGGCAATACGGATTTCCAACTGCTTTAAAGCATCGGCAATCTTAGTAGCCTCATCAATAACTTTTTTCTCCTTATGAGCTCTTTGCCTAAGGTTCTCCGCCAAAACTTTTTTGGCAGAGGGCGTAGCCAAATCGGCCAAACCTTGTGGGATAAGGAAGTTTCTGCCGTAACCGTTTTTTACGGAAACGATATCATCTTTAAATCCCAAATTCTGTACATCTTCTTTTAGAATAAGTTCCATTCTTTGGTGTTTTTTATTTCAACATATCGCCAACATACGGCATTAACGCTAGGTGACGGGCACGTTTTACCGCTTGCGCCACTTTTCTTTGGTATTTCAAGGAAGTACCTGTAAGTCTTCTTGGAAGCAATTTACCTTGCTCGTTCACTAACTTCATCAAAAAATCAGGATCTTTGTAATCAATATACTTGATACCGGATTTCTTGAACCTACAATACTTCTTTTGCTTGCTGGTCTCAATGTTAAGCGGGGTCAAATATCTGATTTCCCCGTCTTTTTTCGATTTTGCTTGTTGTTCAATAGATGCCATACCCTTATGCCTTTGCTTTTAGTTTGTCTCTTCTTCTTTCCGCCCAAGCAATTGCATGCTTGTCCAATTTAACGGTTAAAAAACGCATAACGCGTTCATCTCTTCTAAGTTCCAACTCGTAAGGGCCGATGGCCTCACCTGGAGCTTGGAATTCGAACAAGTGGTAAAATCCACTTTTCTTGTGCTGAATGGGATAGGCCAATTTTTTAAGTCCCCAATCTTCTTTGGAGACCATTTTGGCACCATTCTTAATCAAGAAATCTTCAAATTTCTTGACTGTTTCCTCTATCTGGGTTTCAGATAGAACGGGATTCAAAATGAAAACAGTTTCGTAATGGTTCATTATAATATATTTTTAAAGGAGCGCAAAATTAACAATATTTCTTTCACCCTGCAAGAAAAGTATAAAAACTTCGTTTAAGTACAATAGTTATCAACAGTTAAAAACCCAATAAACCTAAATAACACATATGGCAATTTACACAACAAAATACACCATGTTTACATCTTTTGTTGCTCCTAAACGGGTTTTTTATGTAATTTGCCGATGATTTAAAACCCTACAAATCACCCCATTCTATGAAATTAAAAAGTATAATTGTAGACGATTCTTCGATGCAGCGCATGGCCGTTGCAAAGTTGGTCAACAATCATCCGCATCTTGCTTTGGTTGCTGAGTACAGCAATGCGATTGAAGCCAAAAACGGCCTGAAAAACCATGAAATCGACTTAATCTTTTTAGATGTTGAAATGCCGATTATTAGTGGTTTTGACCTTTTAGAGGCCCTTGAGAACCCACCACAGGTTATTTTGATTACGGGAAAACCTGATTATGCACTTAAAGCTTTTGACTACGACGTAACCGATTACCTTCATAAACCCATCACCTTGGCCCGTTTTGAAGCTTCTGTAAAAAGAGCTGTTGCCAAATACGAGCAAATGAACAGGGTTGATGAAGATGAAGAACACATCTTTGTAAAGAGTAACCTTAAAAAACGTAAGGTTATCCTAAACGACATTAAATGGATAGAAGCACTAGGTGATTACATTAAATTGGTGACCGATGAAGCCAATATCGTGATTCTTTCCACTATGAAGTCTTTCGAAAAGCAATTGCCTGCCGAAAAATTTCTACGTATCCATAAATCTTATATTGTGAATCTGGAGAAGATTGAGAAATTCAACAGTAAAAATGTTGAAGTAGGGGGCAGACAGATTCCATTAAGTAGAAACAAAAAGACAGAACTAGCGGAAGCGCTGGCCAATGTATAACTATATGTGGTCTACATTATAGACCAATCGTACACTTTTATACTTAGAAATAGCATTAAAAGATTTTTCAATTCTTTTAATGCTATTTTTTGTCTGGGCCAAGGATTGCTTCCTCGGAATCTTAATCATAATATTTTTCAAGTAATCCCGTCGAATTCTAGCCACAGGAGGGTATTCAGGGCCAAGAATTTGTGTGCCCAACACATTTCGCAACGAACTTGCCAACCATTCTGATGCTTCGTTCAATTTATTAAAATCCTTATCCTTTAAGGTTATTTTGATAAGCCTCACCAAAGGTGGGTACTTAAACTGTTCCCTTTCATAAAACTGTTCCTCGAACATTTTATCGTAATTGTTCGTAGTGACTTGCTGCAAAATTTGATGGTACGGATTGTACGTCTGAATGAGTACTTTCCCTCTTTTTTGGGTACGCCCTGCCCTACCCGCAACTTGGGTCAACATTTGAAAACTACGTTCATGGGCCCGGAAGTCGGGAAAGTTGAGCATGGAATCCGCATTCATGATACCCACCAAACTTACGTTTCTAAAATCGAGCCCTTTGGTTACCATCTGCGTACCTACCAAGATATCCATCTCTTGGTTTTCAAAAGATGAAATAATTTTCTCGTAGGCATACTTGCCCCGTGTGGTGTCCAAATCCATTCGTCCCACGGAAATATCCGGGAACAATTGTCCCAATTCTTGCTGGATTTGTTCCGTGCCAAAACCTTTGTTATCCAAGGTGTGACTACCACAGGCCAAACAAGCTTGTTGCAACGCCATATGATAACCACAATAATGGCAGCGAAGCTGATTTCTGTGCTGATGATAGGTTAAACTCACATCGCAATTTGGACATTGGGCCACATGCCCGCAGGTGGTGCATTCCACTACAGGGGCAAATCCTCTCCTATTTTGAAAAAGAATTATCTGCTCGCCTTCCTCCAAAGCTTCTGTAATGGACTTTATAAGTTTTTCCGAGAAATGTCCCTTCATCCTTCTCTTACGAGTAGCCTCTTTTATGTCCACCAAATTAATTTCGGGCATCAAAACATCACCAAATCTGTTCACAATGGAAGCGTAGCCATACTTTTTTGTCCTGGCATTGTACATACTTTCAATGCTTGGAGTAGCAGACCCCAGAACAATCTTTGCTTTGTGAAGCGATGCCAAGACCACGGCAGCATCTCTAGCATGATATCTGGGAGCAGGATCAAATTGTTTAAAGGAACTCTCGTGCTCCTCATCCACTACCACCAATCCCAAATTGGTGAATGGTAGAAATAGAGCGGAACGCGCACCAATCACAATCTGCGCTTTTTCCACATTTTTTAGCACATTGTTCCATACCTCTACCCTTTCATGGATGCTATATTTTGAATGATACACGGAAACTTGGTGTCCGAAATAACGTCGCAACCGATTGATCAATTGGGATGTCAATGCAATTTCCGGGAGCAGATATAGCGCCTGTTTACCTTCATCAAGACATTTTTGAATCAATTTTACGTAAACTTCCGTTTTTCCAGAAGAAGTAACTCCATGTAGCAACACAGGTTTTCCATCATCAAAACCATGATTGATAGCCTCCAATGCCTTTTCCTGATATTCATTCAGGGCAATGTGTTTGGATTCATCCGAGCGCTCATCAAACTGTACCCTATCCTTCCGAATATGGTACTCTTCCATGATATTTTTATCGATAAGGACCTTGATCACCGCTCGGGAACTACCACTCTCCTTTTCCAATTCTGCAATGGGTATAGGTTTAGTGCTTTTGGCTTTCAACTGAAATAAGGACAGTACTACTTGACTTTGCTTGGGTGCTCGGGTAAGCTCGTTCAATAGTTCAGCCAACTGTTCTTCATCTTCATATTGCTCTGAGAGTTTTACATAGCGAACCAATTTAGGCTTGTATTGCTCGTATAATTCTTCTTTTTGAAGCACCACTCCTTTGTGGACCAAGGTGTTTATCAACTTTAGCACATTTTTTTTGTCCACAATATCACTGACCTCTGAAATTTTTAATGCGGTTTGATGCTGAAGTGCCTCAAAAACCAAAAACTCATCATCGGTTAAATCCTTTTCGTCAACATTAGACTTTTTATTCGGTAAAATTAGTGTTTCGCTTTCCAGCATAAAGGCACTGGGCAACGCACTTCGGATTACTTCTCCCAAGGTGCACATATAATATTTGCCTACCCAAGCCCAATGTTTTAATTGTACTTGGGTCACCACCGGGTGTTCGTCAAGAATTTGATAAATTTCTTTGGGTTCGTAGGCTTCGGGTGCATTTTGATGCACTCGAAAGGCCAATGCGGTATAAATCTTTGATTTGCCAAAAGGAACGGCTACGCGCATTCCTTCCTGTATAAAATCGGCTTCTGCTTCCGAGATTTTATAGGTGAAGAGTTTTTCTAATGGAATGGGAAGAACAACATCCAAAAAATAATCCATAGGTCAATTCTCTAGTACCCTGTGCCATGTTTGGGTCCTGTATAAAAATGCCAAGTAGCCCCGCACTTTCAACCGATTTTTATTGTCTTCATCCAGCCAAACCCTACCCTTAAAGGTCATTGCTTGCTCTGGGTCGAACAGCTTATCTCCTTTATAGATACCCTTTTTGTTTTTCTCAAAATTTTCCATGATTTTCATTCCAAGAATGGGCTTATCCTTTTTATCTCCTTCACATTTAGTGCACAAAGCTCCTTTTTTTCCTTTTTCCAAAATCTTCACGACCTTGGCGTGCATCAATCCATCTTCCTTATAAATTTCGATTATGGCCTTAGTAATACCATTACGGTCATCAATGGTTTTCCATTTCCCGAAAACGGATTGCGACCATGTTGCCTGACAAAGCAGAAAACATACCAGTAATATCCATTTATTGCGAATTTTGCTGCTTTTCATGTCTTTTTTTTAATGAATTAAGTGTGGCGTTCAATTCAAAACCCAATAATAATATATTAGAATTTAACCATATAAACACCATTAAAATCAATAATCCTCCCAAAGCTCCATAAAGTTCGTTGTATCGAGCAAATTTCTCAACATAAATTCCGAAAAGATAAGAGGTCAATAAAAACAAAAGGGTGGTCATTAGCGCTCCTGCAGAAAAAAAACGAACCTGTCTTCCCTCTGCCGTTCCAAAATAGTAAAGTATGGCCGTAGTGAAATAGGACAAACAAAGAAAAAATAAAACTTTAGCCACCTGTATCCCAACGTTGTCGCCTTTTTCCACATCATAGCCCATCGTTTTTCCCAAATATTCGCTGGTGTATTCCACAATATAAAATTCAAAATAGACAAAGGCAACAGCACCAACGATCAATAAAATGGAAAGAATCAATCCGACCATGAGGGCATAGGCATATTGACGGAAAAAATTACGCGTCAACTCCACGTGATAGGAGTTTTCAAATCCGTCAAAAATGGCGTTAACACCATTGGCCATCAAAAAGATGGAGAGGATAAATGCAGAAGATAATAAACCTCCCCGTTTTTGATCTTTGATCTGCTGATAGATTTCCCCAAAATAATCACTCGTTGCCGAAGGAAGGAAGGATTCCAGAAAATCCAAAAACTGAGCATCGAAATTCTCGTTCCCTACACTTACATAAGGAATAATAAAAGGAATCATGGTCACCAAAAAAATAAGCAGTGGAAACAACGCCAGAAAAATACTGAAGGCAATGGAACTGGCCCTGGAAGACAGCGTACCTTTAACAATTCCAACCAAGTACATTTCAATCAAATCATAAAAAGAGAGCCCCTCAAAAGCTTTCAGCTTTATCTTTTTCAATAACCGGACCCCCCAATTAATCACGGGTATTTTCTCTAATTGCTCTTCTATGGCTGCAGACATTTAAACTGCTTTTAAACTTAAGTCCATATTATAAACGGAGTGTGTCAATGCTCCCGACGAAATGTAATCCACACCGCATTCGGCATATTTTCTTAGGGTATCCTCAGTAATTCCACCAGAAGATTCGGTAAGGCACTTATCTCCTATTCTTTTGACTGCTTCGCGTGTTTGCTCGTAATCAAAATTATCCAAAAGGATACGGTACACACCTTCGGATTTTAATATCTCATCAACCTCATCCAAGTCCCTTGCTTCAACAATAATCTTAAGGTCCTTTCCCTTTTCTTTAAGATAATCCTGTGTTTTTTGAATGGCTTTAGTGATTCCGCCAGCAAAATCGATGTGATTATCCTTTAACATGACCATGTCGTATAAAGCAAATCTATGGTTTTCACCGCCGCCAATCTTTACGGCCCATTTTTCCAAAGCTCGAATTCCAGGGGTGGTCTTTCGAGTATCCAATATTTTGGTGCCCGTACCCTCCAAAATGGACACAAAACCCTGTGTTTTGGTAGCAATAGCACTCATTCGTTGCATCGCATTGAGTACCAATCGCTCGGCTTTTAGAATACTCTGGGAACCTCCCTCCACATAAAAGGCAATATCACCATACTTAACAGCGGCCCCATCTTCCAGTAATATTTCTATTTTTAAACCAGGGTCAACATAGTTGAATACTTCTTTTGCAAAATCGACTCCGGCAAGGGTACCTTCGTCCTTGACCAGAAGTTTTGCTTTTCCTAGCGCTGATGCAGGGATACACGCCAAAGAGCTGTGGTCTCCATCACCAATATCCTCCCTCACCGCGTTTGCGATAATCAAATTGAGTTCGTTTTGAAATTGTTCTTCGGAAATCATCCAATTGGGGTTTTAACGAAAATAGTAAAAACATTGTTCCATGTCCATGCTATGGGCATGCTTAATTTTACTTGGAAACGTTTATTTTTGGGCATGCAGATTACTTTGATTGCCATTGGAAAAACCGACAAGTCTGAGCTTGAAGAACTTATAGCCGTTTACGAGAATCGTCTGAAGCATTATATCAAGTTTCAGATGGACATTATTCCTGATATAAAAAATAGAAAAAACCTTTCTGAAGCCCAACAAAAGGAGAAAGAGGGAGAACTTATCTTGGCTCAGCTGCAACCTACGGATACTTTAATCCTACTTGATGAAAAAGGTAAACAATACAGTTCGATGGATTTTGCCCAGTTCTTGCAAAAAAAGATGAACAGCGGCATCAAAAATCTAATTTTGGCCATCGGTGGCCCTTATGGTTTTAGTGATGCTGTGTATGCCAAAAGTTCTGGAAAAATAAGTTTGTCCAAAATGACATTTTCCCATCAAATGGTACGATTATTCATTGTGGAACAAGTTTACAGAGGCTTTACCATTCTAAAGAACGAACCCTATCATCATCAATGAGATAATTGGAGGCAAGAGCCAGGAGCCAAGACCAAAACTGTCTTTGCTACTGTTTCTTGAAGCGCAGCGGTCTTCCTTCTGTTAATAAAGCACTCTAAACTTAATGGTGTTCTCAATTTTCTTGAGGGCCTTAATCACATCCTTATCGTATTCCTTGTCCAAATCGGTAATCACATAGCCCACTTCGCTATCGGTGGAAAGGTATTGACCAGTAATATTGAGGCCGTAGTGCGCCAATATTTCGTTGATTTTGGCCATAATACCTGGAACATTGCGGTGAATGTGCAAGAATCGGTGTGCATTGTTCTGTTTGGGCAATCTAATATTGGGGAAGTTAACGGCATCCACCGTATTCCCTGAATTGATGTAGTCCATGATCTTATTAGGAACAAAATCTGCGATATCGCGTTGGGCTTCCTCTGTACTGCCACCAATGTGAGGGGTTAGAATAACGTTGGACAACCCTTGCAAAGGCGTTTTGAACGCTCCATTGCTTCGTGGTTCTGATGGGTACACATCTATCGCGGCACCTCCCAGTTTTCCGCTCTTTAAAGCACTGGCCAAGGCATCAATATCCACCACAAAACCTCTCGAAAGGTTTATCAGTTTCGCACCATCTTTCATCTGGTTGATTTCGCGCTCCCCGATAAAGTTTTTGTTGGCCTTGTTATCGTCCACATGAAGGGTAACAACATCGGAAACATTTAGCAAATTTTCCAAAGTATCACATTTTACAGCGTTACCTAAGGCCAATTGATCATTTACATCATAATAATAGACCTTCATTCCCATGGCTTCGGCTAAAACGGACATTTGTTTACCAATGTTACCATAACCTACAATACCAAGGTTTTTACCTCGCACTTCTTGTGATCCAATGGCAGTTTTGTTCCATTCTCCATTGTGGATTTCCATACTGCGTGGAAAAATGCTGCGCATTAGCATAATTGTCTGCCCAATGGCCAGTTCCACCACGGAACGCGTGTTGCTGTATGGTGCATTAAAAACTACTACGCCTTTCTTTTTACTATACTCCAAATCTATCTGGGTGGTACCGATACAAAATGCACCTACCACCAATAATTTGTCGGCAGCGTCCAGTACTTTTTGGGTTACTTGGGTTTTGGACCTGATTCCCAATACATGCACTCCCTTTATACGCTCTATAAGATCTTCCTCAGAAAGACTGGTTTTGATCAATTCTACGGAAAAACCTTCTTCGGATAGATTTTCAAAAGCTACTGGGTGTACATTTTCCAGTAAAAGAATCTTAATTCTGTTCTTGGGGTATGATAAGTTTCTTGGCAAATCGTTCACAAATAAAAATTCATCTAGGTTAGGTGCTACGTGGTCGGCATTGTCTGCCGCCTTTTCACGGTGCACATTTTCAGTGTAGGCGAAAAACTTATGGGCAATTCCAGCTTCGCGCATCACATAATCGCTATAACCATCGCCGATAACTTGAACCTCGCCTTCCAAGTCCAAGTTTTTTAAACATTCTATTTTGCCATTATGGGCGGCCAGTACATTGGTCTCGTCAAAACCGATGATATTCCCTTCAACATCAAAGGTAAAGGTGTTGGCATACACCCTATTGGATGGAATGTTGTACTCTTCTACAATAGGATCAATAAATTCTTTGAAACCACAGGAAATCACATAAATGTCGTCCGAGAACTGGCGAAAGAAATCTTTGTTCGCCTCTATGGATTTTGAGATTTTTTGACGTAGTTCCACCACTAGTTCATCCAAATCGCTCTTATTGGCATCCAACAACTTAATTCTTTGTTCCAAGGATTCTGTAAAGGAAATATCCCCATCAATCCCCAAATTGGTGATTTTTTGAATTTCTGACACAATCTCATCCCTTTTGGGATTGTTCTGCAGGGTCATTTCCGCCAAAACATCCAGCGCCTCCACACGTGTGAGAGTGCTATCAAAATCAAACACATATTTGCGCCCTGTTTCTACCATGAATTGCTTCAAAAAAATTAAGGCCTAAAATTAAACATTAATTCCATCCTTGTAATCGGAACTTATTAAAAACCTTACACTTTTACGGATAAATCAAAAATCCATTACGATTTGTTTCAAATGGCACCCAAAACTCATCTTTTTGCAATCGTGCACGAATCAAATTCAGATATCAAACTCAAGTTCAGGCGCAAATAATCCAGTAAGCAGTGTTTAGTTTTATGTTGGTGAATAGAAGCCTTTTTTGAAACTAATGACCACTATCAACTATCAACTGAGTTATCAAAACCACCGTCTTGTGAGCTTACAATAGATATTATATTCCTTACCGAACATTTCCTTGAGTACCTCTTCTTCAGGTTTAATCTGAAATCGATTCATAAAGGAAACAAAACCAGCTGCTATAAGTGTATTGAAAGCATTGCCCAACTTTAAACCAAAAGCCAACAATATTAAAAGAAGGCCTAAATACATTGGGTTGCGGCTATAGTTGTAAACACCATTGGTCACCAATTTGGTAGTTTTTTCAGGTTTAAATGGGTCTATTGAGGTTTTAGCCACTAAAAATTGCACAACCGATAAGGCTCCAACCACTGTACCCACACCAAAAAGAATCCAGGCCAATTCGCTTCTTCCAAAGAAATCAAACTCCCCGACCGGTAAAAACAAATCCAGAACATACATAAATCCCCCAAAAACAATCATTACCATTGCTGGTGGCACTTTCATTTTCATACAAATCGGTTAAAGCCCGAAATTACTACTTTTGAACCTCAAAATAGAACCCTTTTTGATTTGAAACTAGTTTTTGCCACCCATAACGACCATAAGCTGAAAGAAGTTCAGCAGTTACTGCCTGAAAATTTTGAAATCTTATCATTAAAAGATATTGAGTGTTTTGATGAAATTCCAGAGACTGGATCCACATTAGAGGAGAATGCCAAAATAAAAGCGGATTTCGTAACCCAAACCTATGGTATCGACTGTTTTTCGGATGATACAGGTTTACTTGTTGATGCTTTGGATGGAGCACCCGGAGTATATTCTGCCAGATATGCGGGAAAAAATAAGAACGCCAAGGATAACATGACAAAACTGTTATCCGAAATGAAGGGAGCTACCAACCGGGAAGCCCACTTTAAGACAGCAGTTCATTTGAATCTACAAGGCAATAGTTACACCTTTGAAGGTATTGTAGAAGGTGTCATTACCAAAAATGAACATGGTGCTGGTGGTTTTGGCTACGACCCTATTTTTAAGCCCGACGGATTCAACAAAACCTTTGGCGAACTACCCTCCGTGACCAAAAACGCTATTAGCCACAGAGGTAGGGCCATTCAAAAATTGGTGGAGTTTTTAAAAAAGAAGGCCCCTTGAGCTACACTGAATAAAATTAACGTACCTTTGCCGCTTTATTAACGCCGCCGGTATGGGCAAGGTGTTGTGATGGGCTTAAATGGGTTATACAAAATCGCTCTATACAACACAAACATATTTGCGATTTAAGGTATATACACCGCTATGACAAAATTTGAAGCCTTGGGGTTGGACAAACCCCTATTGGATGCTATTTCCGACCTCGGATTTGAATCCCCATCAGAAGTACAAGAAAAATCAATCCCAGTTTTATTGGAAAAGGAAACCGATTTGGTGGCCTTGGCACAAACAGGAACAGGTAAAACTGCTGCTTTTGGATTCCCTATGATTCAAAAAATCCAAGAGGAAAGCAGAACTACCCAAGGATTGATCCTCTCTCCTACAAGAGAGCTATGTTTACAGATTACAAACGAGTTAAAACTCTATTCCAAATACGTAAAAGGCCTTAATGTTGTTGCCATCTATGGTGGTGCCAGCATTACGGAACAAGCACGACAAATAAAAAGAGGGGCGCAAATTGTTGTTGCCACTCCAGGTCGTATGAAGGATATGATCGGCCGAAGAATGGTCGATATTTCCAAAATTGATTATTGTGTTTTGGATGAAGCCGATGAAATGTTGAACATGGGCTTCTTTGAGGACATTAAAGACATTCTATCCAACACTCCCAAAGAAAAGTTGACATGGCTTTTTTCTGCAACCATGCCCAAAGAAGTGGCCACGATTGCCAAAAAGTTCATGCACAATCCTGTTGAGATCACTGTTGGATCTAAAAATGCAGGTGCATCCACCGTACAGCACGAATATTATGTTGTCGGCGGACGTGACCGTTATGCAGCGCTAAAGCGTTTGGCAGATGCCAACCCAGGAATCTTTTCCGTGGTTTTCTGTAGAACCAAAAGAGATACGCAACGAGTGGCTGAAAAGCTTATAGAGGACGGTTACAACGCAGGAGCACTACATGGAGATTTAAGCCAGAACCAACGTGATTTGGTGATGAACTCCTTTAGAAAGAAACAGGTGCAAATGTTGGTGGCTACTGATGTTGCCGCCCGCGGTATTGATGTTGACGACATTACACACGTAATCAACTACCAATTGCCCGATGAGATTGAAACCTACACCCACCGTAGTGGACGTACAGGACGTGCCGGTAAATCCGGTATTTCCATGGTTATCGTAACACGTTCGGAGCTTAGGAAAATCAAAGCCATCGAAAAGAAGATTCAACAGGAATTTATATCCAAGAAAATTCCAGATGGGATTGAAATCTGCGAGATTCAATTGTATCATTTGGCCAATAAGATCAAGGAAACCAAAGTCAATAAAGAAATTGAGAGTTACCTACCTGCCATCAACGATGTTTTGGAAGGTATTGACCGTGATGAACTTATCAAAAAGATTGTTTCTGTAGAATTTACCCAATTTTACAATTACTACAGTAAAACAAAAGATTTGAACAGCCAAGATTCCAGTAAGGAGAGAGGTTCTTCCAAAGGGGATATTCCATCAGAAGGTTCTGTTCGCTACTTTATCAATGTTGGGGAACGCGATGGTTACGATTGGATGTCTTTAAAAGATTTCCTTCGTGATACGCTAAAACTGGAAAAAGAGGATATCTACAATGTAGATACCAAGGATACCTTCTCTTTCTTCAATTCCGATGCGCAACTGACCGAATTCATTCTTCAAACCTTTACAGAGTTCAAGGTGGACGGACGTTTTATAAATGTTGAAGTTTCCAAAAACCCCGGAGGTGGCGGTGGCGGAAAAGGAGGCAAAAAACGTCGTGGTAAAAAAGGTGGAGGATACCGCGGAGGAAATAAATCCTATAAAGGTGGTGGAAAAAAAGGAAGTTATGGGAAAAAAGGAGGCAAGAAAAAGCAGGGCTTTTATTAGTTAATTCTATATTAAATGGTGAGCCTCTCCTATTTATTTTTCTTTGTTTAGTACTTTTATAGCTACGAAGATTGCATGAGAAGATTACTACTTATACTACTGTCCCTAATCCCACTGCTCGGTTTTTCACAAGTCGAAGGCAATGAAGATCAAGAGGTAATGGACTTTACCGCAACGGTGATCAATGCCCAAACGGAATTTCCCTTGGAAAGTGTTCACGTGATAAACCTTAATCAAGTAAAGGGTACCATAACCAATCAAAACGGTAAGTTCACCATTCCTGCTGCGGTTAACGATACGCTTTACTTCTCTTATCTAGGTTTTAAAACCCAAAAAGTAAGGGTTACCAACGACATGTTTCGCTTTGGTGATACTGAGATTGCCTTAACTGAATTGGCATATGCACTCGAAGAAGTTATAGTAACACCCTACCAGCTTACAGGCTACTTGGAAATCGATGTAAAAAACCTACCTGTAAATAACGCCTATCAGTATAGTATATCCGGCCTTAATACCAGTTATGAGGCCGGAAATAAAAGCCCCAGTGCAGTCACGAAAGTCCTGGGAGCCATTCTTAACCCCGCCGATCTTTTACGAAATCTTTTTGGAAAAAAACCTAGACAGATGCGTAAGTTGAGGCAAATCAAAGCAGATGATAATATAAGAGATCTATTGGCTTCCAAATTTGACAGGGAAACCCTGACCGAACTCCTTCAATTGGAAAAGGTAGATATTGAGGACATTCTAAATAATTGCAACTACTCCAAATCTTTCATCAAAACGGCAAATGACCTACAAATTTTAGATGCTATCTCAAGCTGTTATGAAGAATACAAAGTACTGAACAGAAACAAATGACCACCATCTAAATTTAACACTTGGGACAGTGTTTTTGCGCTATAAATAAATTTTATTTTTACGACTGCATTTTATAGCTTTAGACAAAATCCCAATTGATGAAAAAACTACTTGTCGCATTGTCTATATTACCCCTATTTCTTGGCTGTAAAGAAGTTAAAAAAAAACAACAAGCTGCTCAGGTAGTTGAAGAGGTAGCGCCTAAAAAGGAAGTTCCTTTTGTTTGGGAAGGCGCCAATATTTACTTTCTGCTCACAGACCGTTTTAACAACGGCAATCCAAATAACGATGTTAATTTTGATAGAACTGAGGAGACCGCTGTCCTAAGGGGTTTTGAAGGCGGCGACATTCAGGGCATTACTCAAAAAATAGAAGAAGGCTATTTTACCGACCTGGGCATCAATGCCATCTGGTTTACACCTGTTGTGGAGCAAATCCATGGGGCAACTGACGAAGGTACTGGCAAAACATACGGTTATCATGGATATTGGGCAAAGGATTGGACCTCTATTGACCCCAACTTTGGAACACGAAAAGACCTTGAAAAATTGGTGAAAACGGCTCACAGCAAAGGAATTCGTATTCTTTTGGATGTAGTTTTGAACCATACGGGACCAGTTACCGAAAAAGACCCTGTTTGGCCTGACGATTGGGTAAGAACCGGTCCTAAATGTGAGTTCACTACCTACGAGAACACCACGGCCTGTACCTTGGTGGAGAACCTGCCCGACATACTCACCGAATCCGATGAAGCTGTTGAATTGCCTGATGCACTTTTGGCCAAATGGAAAGATGAAGGCCGGTTAAGCAAAGAACTTGATGAACTTCAACTCTTTTTTGAACGTACCGGATACCCACGGGCACCACGGTACTACATTATCAAGTGGCTTACCGATTATATCAATGATTTAGGAGTTGATGGTTTCCGTGTGGACACGGTAAAACACGTAAATGAAAATGCTTGGGCCGATTTAAAGAAAGAAGCAGAATACGCATTTGAAACATGGAAAAAGAAACATCAGGATAGAATATTGGACGACAATCCATTTTATATGGTTGGCGAAGTGTACAACTACGGTATTTCGGGTGGACGTGAATTTGATTTTGGCGACAAAAAAGTTGATTTCTTTGATTACGGATTCAAAAGCCTCATCAATTTTGAATTAAAATCCGATGCTGACAAGAGCTACGAGACTATTTTTTCAAAATATAACAAACTGCTTCACACCAAGCTAAAGGATAAAAGTGTACTCAACTATTTAACCTCGCATGATGATGGCTCACCTTACGACAAGGATAGATCAAAACCCTATCGGGCAGCCAATGTACTCTTGTTAACACCAGGCGCCTCACAAGTATATTACGGGGATGAAACATCTAGAAATCTTATCATTGCAGGATCCCAGGGCGATGCAACTCTGCGCTCTTTTATGAACTGGGAAGACTTGGATAGTATTCCCGAAATACAGAAAATCCACAAGCATTGGCAAAAATTGGGACAATTCCGTGCCAACCACCCTGCCATAGGAGCCGGAAAACACAAACGTTTGGCCAAATCGCCTTACGTCTTCTCAAGAACTTATGTCAATGGCGAGTATCGAGATAAAGTTGTGGTTGGATTGAATTTACCTAAAGGTAAAAAGTCACTTTGGGTAAAAGGTTTCTTTGGGGATGGCACCAAATTGTACGACACCTATTCCGAGACCGAACTTACAGTGGCCAATGGAAAAGTTTTTTTGGAGAATGATTTTGATATTGCGCTGTTGGAACTGGTGGAATAACTCTATTGTCTGGAATGTAACGCAATTCGGTTGCCCTCGGTATCCAAAAACAAGGCCATATACCCAATATCTGGGCTAATCAGTGTTTTGTTTTGTGTTATTTTACCTCCGGCTGCTTCAATGCGTCCAAGTTCGTTATCCACATCTGCACTCGAAAAGTAAATCAATACGCCATCGGTATCGCTGGGTTTGTACCAATCCTTGTTTTGAATAAGTGAACCTGAGGTTCCCTGTTTATCATCAACCCACGGGAACCATCCCATTTTGGTTTCTCCCAAGTCTTGTAACTGAATTTCAATTTGAAAAACGGTCTCATAAAATGTTTTGGCTCGGTCTATATCCGCCACGGGAATCTCGAACCATCCAACCATATTGCTTTCCATACCCTATTGTTTTTCTAAAATTTGCTTCAAATTGGCCAATCCTTCTTCAAAATCTTTTCCCACAGCTTTGTCCATATTCATAAACAGCATCATAATGCTCATCGGAAATTTATTCTTCCCAGAGAAACCCCAAATTACTTTGGTCAAATCTTTTTCAACTTCTCTTGTAACGATATATGCGTCTGAAGTGGATTTAAACGGTTTCAAAAATCGAAGTTCCGATTCAATACGTTCTCCTTCTATAATACTGGTGATTTCCTGCTCCCCTTCCCCTACTTCTTTGTTGCCTCTCCAGCGATTGATAGCTCCAACTTCGCCATCGGTACCAGTAAAATCTTTTACCATATTAGGGTCACGTTTTCCCCATGGCGACCACTCATCTTGTCTTTTTAAAGATTTAAGATAGTCGAAAACAACACTCTTGGACCGGTTGATTTCGATAGAACGGGAAACATCGTAGTTTTTTGGGGCAATGGCTGCTAGAAAAAGAATCAGCACCACAACGGCCAATAAAATATAAAGTACTATCATAACTGTAATTGATTGATTAACAATTAAAAGTACAAAAAATATTTACTCAGATCGGTGTCTTTTTATAATCCGTTGAACATCCTTAATGGATTTTTTGGTCCAATCCAATCTTTTTTCAAGAACCTCAATATCAGATAATTGCCAATCAAGGTTGGAATCACGCATTTTTTGTGCTAATTGTTGAATAACAATGGCTGCGGATACAGAGACATTCAAGCTTTCCGAAAAACCGACCATGGGAATTTTAAGGAATCCATCCGCCTGTTGCATCACTTTTTCTGATAACCCCTCCTTTTCGGTCCCAAAAAAAATGGCTGATTTCTCCGTAGGGAAAAAATCGTGAAGAAGGGAGGAGTCGTTGTGTGGTGTTGTAGCGATAATTTGGTAACCATCTTCCTTTAACTTGGAAATACAATCAGTGGTGGTTTGATAGCGGTAAACGTCTACCCATTGTTCTGCTCCCATAGCTATATTTTTGTCCAAGCGTTTGCCAAAACGGTCCTCCACTACATGTAAGTTTTGCACCCCAAACACATCACAACTGCGAATAATGGCGCTCGTATTATGTAGTTGATATACATCCTCCACAGCCACCGTAATATGCTTAGTTCTTTTTTGGAGCACGTCCAAAAAGCGCTGTTTTCGCTCTTCAGTCAAATAGCCCTCAAGATATGCCAACAAACCATAGTCAAACATAAAACCAAGATAGGAAAAATTGCAAATCATATTTTATCAAAACCATTTGTATTTAATTTCATAATATCAAAAAGAGTCTCTTTTTTACAGTTCCCTTAGAATCAAAAAATGTATGTTTTTATAGGTTCCTGTCATAACGCCAACCAACTATTAAGTTTATCTCTGACCAACCATAGCTTTTACTATATTTATAGAAACCAAAAAAGACCATGGGGAAATTATACACACTATTTACATGCATACTCTTTTCATTGACCATTTCTGCCCAACAAACGGAGATTGATTCACTTTCTGTTCCAGAACCGAAGTCATTCATTAGCAACCATCAAATAACCAATGGAGGAAAACTGATCAAGTATAAGGCAATTGCATCAGAGACTTATCTTAAAAATAAATCCGGGGAGCCGGTAGCTTCCATATGGTCCGTTGCCTATATACAAAATGGCACTACAAATCCTTCAAAACGTCCCGTTACTTTTATTTTTAATGGTGGGCCCGGCTCCGCATCCGTTTGGTTGCAGATGGGCATGTTCGGCCCTCAATTGGTAAAAGTGGACTCCGATGCTGCTAAAGATGATGGCGCGGCACCGTATACCTTGGTAGAAAACACAAACAGTATATTGGATTTGACAGATTTGGTCTTTATAGACCCTGTGGGCACCGGATTTAGTAAAGTTATCGGAAAAGGAAAAGTGGAAGACTTTTGGGGGCTTAGCGAAGATGCAAACTCAGTAGCCCAGTTTATGCGACAATGGGTTACGAAAAATAATCGCTGGCTTTCCCCTAAATACATTATTGGAGAAAGTTTTGGAACCACTAGGGCCGCTGGAGTGGCCAATGCACTCGAAGGAAATGGTCAGAATATGGCTTTAAACGGCTTAATACTCATTTCCCAAGCATTGGATTATGCAGGTTCCACATCTGTTCATGATAACATTACCTCCTATTTGACCTATCTGCCCAGTATGGCCGCAACGGCTTGGTACCATAAAAAAGCGGGTCAAGGAAAATCCCTTGAATCCTTTATCCAGGAATGTAGGGAATACGCCTATAATTCCTATGCACCAGCACTATACAAAGGCTCTCTTTTATCAGACGCCGAAAAAAATGAGGTTGCAGAAAAGCTCAGTTATTTTATTGGACTGGACAAGAAGTATATTCTGAAATCAAACCTCCGGGTACTGATGCCCCGTTTTCAAAAACAACTCCTTGCAGAGGAAGGACTTGCCATTGGTAGATTAGATGGACGCTATATGGGTGATGAAGTGGATAAATTGACCGATGGCCCACATCTTGGGGATCCATCCAGTTATCAAATCAGTTCTGCCTATACTGCAGCACTAAATCATTTTTATGCATCCGAGTTAGGTATAAAAATGGACAGACCGTACCTAACGTCCAATGGAGCAATATATGGGAAATGGAATTGGAAACCGGTTCCCGAAGGAAGTGGATGGGAACCATCATACGTTAATGTTTCCCGTAAATTAAGTGAAACCATGCGAAGAAATACAGGAATGAAGGTGATGGTGGCAAGTGGCTATTATGATTTGATCTGCCCGTTCTTTGATGCCGAGTATACATTTTCCAGAAATGGTATCGAGAGGGAAAAAATTGAAATGGTCTATTATGAAGCTGGTCATATGATGTACACACACCAGCCCGATTTAATAAAATTAGCCGAGGATGTAAGGGCATTTATTTCCAATTAAAAACAAAAGAAACTATTTATCTCATCTTAAATATTACATAGCCCTTCAACTGGTAGGAGGTTAATATGGTCTGGGCCGTCAACGAAACTTTTACCATGGGAAGAAGTGCTTCATTGGGCACATCAAAAAAGAACATGGCCTGCCCGCAAGCAATGAACTTGGCGCCCAAATCTTCCATTTCTTCAACCAGTGCAATGTTTGGATTGTCCTTTTTGAATTTATTATTATAAAACTCGTTTGTAGTGAAAGAGTTTAGGGAAGAGGCATGCACCACAATGGCTGGATGAATTTTTTCGATTGGAATGCCCGATGCTACGTGTAAATTGATAATACGTGAAATTTCAACCAAATTAGCATTCAGTCCAGATATTGAGTCTGTACGGTCTATGGTCAATTCAAACAAGAGTTTGTAATCCAAATTTGGATCAGGTATTTCGTCAATATTCTCAACAGGAACTACTCCGGAAAAAGCACCTGCATCTATTACTGGATAAGTAGCTATGTCCTTGAATTCCGCGATCATCAGTTTTCTTTTGTACTGATTGTCCACCTTTATGGAGTCTGCACGAAACATAGCTGTAAGCATACTGTCCTTTTCTTTCGTGATTTTCTTCAAGGTATCATCAAAATCATTGGATTGGGAAAAACCGACCATTACTAAAAGGCCAGTCATTAAAGTGAGAATAGTTTTTTTCATTGGTTGAAGGTTGGTTGGTTTTAGGTTGGCACTCAAAAAAGTTCCATTAGTTACCTAGATTTTTTTTGAATGTACGTAATTTTTCAGAAAACAAACATTACCTCAAAGGTTAAAGATATCAAGGAAATAGATTTCTTATCTTGGTTAAAAATAAATCAATTATTTCCATCGATTTTAAAGCGTAATTTGCCTCCGTATAACCAATCCGCAACCAATGATTAAAATTGCTAAATGAAATATTCCAGACCATTACTTTTTTTACTCCTTAGCTTGTGGTTATGTACCACCAAAATCCATTCGCAGACTAGCAAAGAAGCGATACTGGCCATCAGAAATGCCTCCAACCAAGCTCTTAAGGCCTATGATAATGTAAAAGTGCTTTCCTATTTGACCGATGATGTTTTAACTACAACTGGAAACGGAACATTGTTATCAAATAAAAATGCTTTAAAGCAATACATTTTAGAAGGCGGAGAGAGTAAAATGTATTGGGTACGGACAGCAAAAGAAATTATTGTAAACGAAAAAACAGGCTTAGCTTGGGAAAGCGGGACATGGAAAGGATATAACCCCAAAAAAGGAGATAATGCTATAGTTGGAGGGAATTATTCAGCTATGTGGACTAAAAAAGCTGAACAATGGAAAATAAAATCACAGCTTTTTGTGACTTTGGAGGATAAATGAAAGTTAAATCTTAATAAAAAACGGGATAGCCGAAAACCGACCAAAGTAGGCACTAAATAAACATAATAATGAAAAAACCAAACAACCTCAACCAGCGATTCATCTTAGTTTTAGTGTTTTGCTCTACAATGCTAGCCTTTCAGAGTTGTGAGCAAAAAGAAAAGGAGTCAACCAAAGAAATTGAAGAGGAAGTCACAGTTGTCGAATCCGTAGCACCAGAATTTTTTCAACTTCGGCCAGATATTGAGCAGGCTTATGGGTATTCTCATGCCGTTAAAATTGGGAACGATATAAAGATTTCGGGAGCTGTCAGTATGGATAATGAAGGGAATCCAACTGCAATTGGCGATTTAGGACAGCAAATGAAGAATTGCTACGCCGATCTGGAAAAAGTATTAAATCACTTCGGTTGCACTTTTGATGATGTTGTGGTGGAAAATATATTCACTACAGATATGGCATCATTCATTGAAAATGCAGCCTATAGAGAATCCATTTATACCAAGAATTTTCCAGCGGGCTCATGGCTTGGGGTAAAAGAATTGGCGCTTCCGGAATTTATGATCGAAATTGAATTAGAGGTACATAAACCCGAATGAAAATTATAACTGCCCACATTTTATAGCAACTATTAAAACTGTAAATTTTGAAATGCGATAAAATCAGAAGCCCGATTTACAATTGTAAATCGGGCTTCATTTTGGGTAAATCAATAGCCAATACAGTAGGTAAAGCCATTGATTTGGGACACTTAATTCCAGCCGCCGCCCAAAGCGCGGTACATATTTACCTGGGCCAACATCTGGTCTTTTTTGGTCTCTACCAGTTCCATTCGGGACTCCAAAGCCTCACGTTGCGCCAAAAGCACCTCAATGTATTCCACCCGTGCGGACTGGAACAAACGTGTGGACAGGTCTATCGATTCCGTTAGGGCCTGTACTTGACCATCTTTCAATTCATAGCTCTTTTTAAGATTATCGATGTTGGATAACTGGTTCGCCACTTCTATATAGGCATTCAAAATGGCCTTTTCGTATTCGTACACCGCTTGCAACTGTCGAGCTGTAGCATTCTTGTATTGCGCCTTTATTGCATTTCTATTAATCAAAGGAGCTACCATATCTCCAATCGCAGAATACAAAACAGATTCTGGCGTAGTGGTGAGGTATTTAGTATCAAAAGCCTCCAGACCTAAACCTGCCTTAATCGTGAACTGTGGATAAAAACTGGCTTTAGCCGCTTTGGTATCCAATTTGGCCGCTGCCAATTCAAACTCGGCACTACGCACATCGGGGCGGTTCTGCAACAATTGCGAAGGTATGCCCGCATATACTGTATCAATAGGTGTATCGATAAAATTATCAGACTCTCGCTGAATATGCTGCGGTGAACGACCGATCAAAAAGTTCAATCGGTTCTCTGCCTCCACTATTTCCTGTCGGATTTCATATTTATGGCTTCGGTTTTTCATCACCTCGGCCTGAAAACGCTTAACCGCCAATTCTGTGGCCCGTGCAGCTTGCTTTTGCAACTTAACCATGCGCAATGCATTCTGCTGAATCTCCAAGTTTTGGTCAATTATTGCCATTTGATTGTCCAAAGCCATCAACTCATAATAGGAATCAGCAATTTCCGCCACTAAATTGGTCACCATAAAGTTCTTGCCTTCTACACTGGATAAATATTCGAAAACCGCAGCCTTTTTCTCATTGCGCAGTTTCTTCCAAACATCCAGTTCCCATGTTGCATAGGCCCCAACCATATAATTGGTCAGGGGCTCTGGGAACTCTTCGCCTTCCTTAACTTCCAGGTTCTTCTCCACAGCGCCATTGCGGGTATATTCGCCCACTTTTTCAATTTCGGCACCGGCTTGAAGGTTCACAAAGGGCAAATACTCACCCTTTTTGGCCTGAATTACATTCTTGGCCATATCCACCTGTTGCAACATAATATTGAGCTCTTGGTTCTTAACCAGAGCGGTATCAATAAGAGCAATGAGATTAGGGTCCTTAAAAAACTCCTTCCATTCCACCAATGCAGTATTCACTGTATCGGTTGACTGGTTTTGATAATTTTCGGGAACAGCTACGTGCTCTTCTCTGATTTCACGGGTTGGCACACAAGAATAAAAGGCCACCAACGCTATCATTCCAATTAAAAGTGATTTTCTATGCTTCATCTTGGTCGCCATTTTTCTTTTTCTTTCCATTTCTTGTGGTCATTTTTTTCAAAAGTTTGTTCACCTCACGTAAACGAGCGCGCAATTTGCTTTCAGTGTCATTATTTTTGAAGAACTCCTCCGAGATCGGCTCATCGTGTTCATCTTTAATAAGACTCTTACCTTCGGCCATTTTTGCAAATACATAGTACAATCCTGGTATCAATAACACACCGAAAATAGTTCCGATGAGCATACCTCCCAAGGCGGAACCACCAATGGTACGGTTACCAATAGCTCCTGCACCTGAAGCGACTACCAAGGGTATCAAACCGGCTATAAATGCAAAAGATGTCATTAAAATAGGCCTAAAACGTTGTTTGGAACCTTCAATGGCTGCTTCCAGTATGGGCATGCCTTCCCGATATTTCTGAACGGCAAACTCCACGATCAATACGGCATTTTTACCTAAAAGTCCTACCAGCATGATCATACCAATCTGGGCATATACATCGTTGGACAAGCCCATAAACTTCAACAACATAAAAGAACCAAACACCCCAACAGGGAGTGAAAGGATAACTGCCAATGGTAACAAGAAGCTTTCGTACTGGGCGGCCAACACCAAATACACGAATATGAGTACCACAATAAATATGTAAATGGATTCATTTCCGCGTTGGGCCTCATCATAGGAAAGTCCCTCCCAAGCAATATCGTAGCCTCGAGGCAAGGTTTGCTCCGCCACTTCTTTTATCGCTTCAATCGCATCGCCACTGGTATACCCTGCCGCTGGTAATCCCCGTATGGCCGCAGAATTATAAAGGTTATATCGAGTCACCTCGTTGGGGCCCAATTTTTTCTCCATTGTCATAAACGCAGAATAGGGAACCATTTGGCCTTCTTCGTTCTTCACAAAGAGTTTTTCCAAATCGGAAGGCAATCCACGATATTCCGGTGCCGCTTGGGTATATACCTTAAAGAATCTACCAAAACGGATAAACCCTTGCTCATAGGTACTACCGATAAGAATGTTGAGGTTTTCCATCGCTTTTCCTATGGAAACTCCCTTCTGCATGGCCGCCTTATTATTTATTTTCAACTCATATTGTGGATAATTGGCGGCATAGAAGGTAAACAAACCTGCCAATTCCTTACGTTCTCGTAAGGCATCCATAAAATCGTTGTTGATTCGCTCAAACTCATGATAATCGGTACCATTGGTCTTGTCCAACAAACGCATGGCAAAACCACCAGAGGAACCAAAACCGGGAACAGCTGGCGGCTCAAAGTATTCGATTACCGCCCCGAGGTCTTTTGTCTCTTCTTCCAACTCTTCCATAATCTCGTGGACGGAATGCTCCCGTTCCGACCATGGTTTAAGGTTGATGAGACAAGTACCTGCATTGGAACCACGACCCTCTGTCATTATTTCATACCCTGCTAAAGAGGAAACAGATTCCACTCCTTCGGTCTCTTCACAAATAGCTTGTAGTTTTCTGGCCACCTCATTGGTTCGTTCCAAAGTAGCACCTGGAGGGGTCTGGATGATGGCATAGATCATACCTTGATCCTCATTGGGTATAAATCCGGCGGGCAATACTTGGTTGGTGAAGAAAATACCGGCGCAAAATGCCAGCAGTAGTCCAAAAGTGACCACTCTTCGATTTACGATTTTGTTCAATACTCCGACATAGCGTCCCGTGAGTTTCTCGAACCTGCCATTAAACCAATCAATAAATCGGTTTACGGGAGATTTTCGTTTTGGTTTGCCATGGGTGTTCTTCAACATCATGGCACAGAGCACTGGAGTCAATGTGAGAGCCACTATAGCCGAGATTACAATGGAACCTGCCATGGTGATGGAAAACTGTCTATAGAAAACCCCCACGGGTCCTGTCATAAAGGAAATAGGGATAAACACCGAGGTCATTACCAAGGTAATGGCTACAATAGCACCACCAATTTCACCCAAAACTTCATAGGATGCTTTATAAGGCGTAAGATTCTCCTCCTCCATTTTTACGTGGACGGCCTCTACCACCACAATAGCGTTATCCACCACAATACCGATGGCTAATACCAGAGCAAACAGTGTAATCAGGTTGATGGACAATCCAAAAAGCTGCATCACAAAGAATGCTCCAATAAGGGAGACGGGTACGGCAATAATAGGGATTAACGTAGAGCGCCAATCACCCAAGAACAGGAATACCACAATGGCCACAAGGATAAAGGCATCACGAAGGGTATGCAGTACTTGATCAATTGAAGCATCCAAGAAATTGGATACATCATAACTAATCTTATAATCGATTCCCGGTGGCATATCGGCCTCAAGTTCATCCAATTTTTCTTTAACGGATTTGATAACATCGCTACCGTTACTGCCAAAGGTCTGCTTTAATACTATGGATGCCGATGGTTGTCCATCCAAGTTGGAATAAATATCAAAGAACTCACTTCCGAGTTCCACATCGGCGACGTCTCCTATTTTTAAAATCTCCCCTTCTTCGTTGGCTTTAATAATGATATCCTTGTATTGTTGCGGTTCATTATACCTATTCTGATAAACCAAAACATATTCCAACGATTGTGCTTTTTTACCAGAACTTCTACCTAAACGTCCGGGCCTGGCCAGGATACTTTGCTCTTCCATGGCCTCCAGTATTTCTTCTGCAGAAACATTATAGGCTCGCATTCGGTCTGGTTTAAGCCAAACCCGCATAGCGAACTTACGACTACCCAGAATCTTGGCACTTGCTATACCATTTATCCTCTGGATTTCAGGAATCATTTTGGTGTATGCATAGTTGTATAGGAACTTTTCATCATTCTTCTTGGAATCACTATACAGGTTAACGTACATCAACATACTGGGCTGCACAGGAGTAATAACCACTCCTTCCCGTTGCACCAGTTCTGGTAATAACGGCATTACCTGGTCTACCCGGGTCTTTACCCGAACCACAGCTTGATTAGGGTCCGTTCCCGGTTCAAAGATTACCCTTAAGGTACCTTCCCCTGCACTGGTTGCATCGGAAGCGATATACCGCATACCTTGCACCCCATTAATCGAGGTTTCTAACGGAATTAGGGTGGATTTTACCAATACATCGGCACTAGAACCTGGATAGGCTATAAATATATTTACCGTTGTAGGCGCAATTTGGGGGAACTGCGATATGGGCAGTTGCTTTATGGCCAACAGTCCCGTAAACACAATTATGACCGAAATCACAATGGCCAATACGGGTCTGTGTATAAATTTTTTAAACATAATAACTAAAGATTATGGGATTGTTACTCAGTGTACAGCTCAAGATTGGACAGTATGGATTCCGGTTTCTCAAAATCGTAGTGAATTTTCTCTCCACTTTTAACCATTTGGATACCTTCCAGGAGCACTTTGTCATTTAAAGAGAGTCCTTTTTCCACAACAAATAGATGTGGAAGTTCGGCACCTACTTCAATTTCACGCTGCTGTACCGTATCGTTCTCATCAATAACAAACACGTATTTTTTGTCCAGTACCTCAAAAGTTGCCTTTTGTGGAATAAGCATGGCTTTGTCCAACGGCACCCTCATTAAGATGCTTCCCGTTTCACCATGCCTTAAAATACCATCAGGGTTGGAAAAGGTTGCCCTAAAGGCAATGTTCCCTGTTTCGTGGTTGAATTCACCTTCAATGGTTTCAACTATACCGGACTGGTTGAACTTTTTGTTGTTTGCCATCAAAAGCTCTACCTCTTGTTTTTCATCCTTTTTAGTACTAGTGATATAATCAAGATACTCGGACTCGGGAACATTAAAGTAGACCCACATTTTAGAGTTGTCGGAAAGGTTGGTCAATAATTCCCCCTCATCCAAAAGGCTTCCCTCTCTGGCTTCCAAATGATCCATTATTCCATCAAACGGAGCCCGGATATCTGTAAACCCCAAATGGGTTTCTGCCAAACGAACCTCTGCTTTTGCCCTATCGTACTCTGCTTTGGCCATGGCCAGTTCGTTCGCAGATACCACATCACCATCTGCCAAGAGTTTGGTATTCTTGTATTCAATTTCAGCAACCTCTGCCTCTGCTTTGGCTTTTTGCAGATCGGCCTCGTACACATTGGGCATTATGTGGAACATTTGCTGTCCTTTTTTTACATGTTGCCCTTCATCCACATAAATATGCTGCAGGTATCCTTTTTCCAAAGCTCTAAGTTCAATGTGTCTAATGGAATGGATTTGACATACATAGTCTTTAGTAATTGAAGTATCCTTTTGAATAGGACTTGATACGAGATACTTGGTTTCTTCCTTGTTTTCGTGTTTTTTGGATTCGCAACTTGTATAGCTCAATGCCACAAACAAGCCGATGAAGATGGAAAATCTCCTCATAGTTTTATTGGTTTAAAAAATGTTTAGAAATGGTCAAGGGAAGTCCGAATCCGCATAAAGGGACCTACCCTTGGTTATTGATTGTTACCCAAAGGGTTGTATAAGTTTGCGAAAGAGCCCAAAGCTCAGTTCACAAAAAGTAAAATTCTAAATTCGGAATACCTGAAATCTAACATGCTTCTTTAAGGATGAAGCGGACTTGGGTTGTGACAACCCGCAATTGGTGTTAGATTCCAAAAACAATTGGCCCCAAGTAGGGTCAAAAAAATTGGCAGTTAAAAAACTGCCATACTTTAAAGAAAAACTATGTGATGCTACTTCTTCCTCACGTTCTTCTTGTTCTTCAATATCAATTTCTGCGCAATGCCTTTTCTCTAGGCCCAATTGCATCGTATTGAACGAAGCGGAGGAACGTTGATTTTCTACATTTTGGAGGTAACAGGCATTATCCGCAAAGGAAGTTTTTTGCGAATCTGCATATAAATTGATGATTCCTCCCAAAAAGAGAATACATAGAGGAAACAAATATCTTGCAAATGCCTTTTTCATTTGAAAAGCAAAACTAGCTTACCCAAACTTATCCAACAAATAGTGTTTGTTAATTATGGTTAAATTTTATTTGTGTGCCAATAATTTTGATGAAAGTTTAGTAATAACCCCTTCAAAGTTTATTTAATGCAAAACTATTCTTTATAAAAATGAAGAAATTGGTTCAATGCCATTAATATTCTATCTTAGTTGTGTTTTGAAAAACAATGACTTACACATGAATAATTACCATCCCATCCTCTCTTTAGTGTTTCTCGTTTCAATGGTTTCTTGCAAGGATTCCAACAACAAAAAAGATGATTCTGTTTTGGGTACTGAGACTTTCCATACTGTTTCCATTGATGGGAATTATAGTTTAGATATCCCCAAATTTATGACCGGAACAACAGGGTTGAACGAGGAGGCTTCTTTACAGTTTCAAAGTTTGCTCAAGGAAGCATATCTTCTTGTGATTGACGAACCCAAAGCAGGCTTTGAGAAAGTATATCGGGACTTGAACCAATACGATGATGAACTTTCCGTTATACAGAACTACAGAGATGCTCGATTGAGGATACTGTCAAGAACTTCGAAAATCAACCATAAAACCAAACCAGAGTCCATCAAAATAAACGGATTGGATGCTGAAATAATGGATCTAGATGCCAATATAGAGGGTGTTACGGACGAAATCTTCTATTTTTTGACCTTTGTTGAAGGTGATGAAAGGGTGTATATGATTATGACTTGGACCTTAAAGGACAAAAAAGCAGAACATAAAAAAACCTTTAAATCGATTGCCGAATCATTTAAACTTGTTCCTTGAAATGTAATCTGGCACCTGTGCATTTCATCTGATTTATTATACCTTCTATCAGTAGGCAAGCAGTTCTGATTGCGATTTTTCTAAATTTGCCAAGCGATAAATACATTTTAGCCCCATGAAAAAAAATCTCCCCCTGAAGTTTTCATCATTTCTGTTTATTTTTTTATCTATAATGGCCTGTAGTACAGAAGATGGCACGAATGGATTGGATGGCATGGACGGTATTGATGGATTGGATGGTTCGGATGGTTCAGACGGACTCAACAGTCTGGTAAGCACAGCAACTGAAGAACCAGGTGGTAATTGTGCCAATGGTGGTTTCAGATTAGATTTTGGACTTGATTCCGACAATAACGGAATTTTGGACGATAATGAAGTTACCGCTTCCCAATATCTATGTAATGTTGGTCCTTCTGAAGGATTAACCAGTTTAATTAGCACAGTTATTGAGCAGCCAGGAGATAATTGTGCGAATGGAGGATATCGGTTGGATGTAGGCCTTGACAACAACTCCAACGGAACGCTGGATGTTGATGAAGTATCCACCTCCGAATACGTTTGCAATGGAGATTCCAGTGATTTTTCTTACCAAAGCTATGCATCCCTGATCAGTCAAACTGGCACTGATGACCCTACCGAGCAAGTTTTGGAAAACAGCTTGAATCTAAACATTAGTTGGGCAAGACAATCACAGGGCATTTACCTTGGAACACTAGATACCACTATTGATATCAGCAAGACAGTTATCTTTTTCAGTACCCCAACCACTCATACCGGTGTTAGAGGCACTTTGGAAAGTGGCAACCAAATAAGATTGGAGCTCCAAAATGGCATCAATGAATTTGCGGATAACTTTGAAAACCTATCCTTTGAACTTAGGGAATATGAATAAAGATTCAATCATAGGACATTAAGACATATTCTTGGAAATAAATCAACAAAAAATTATGAAAAAGTTTACCCCACTTTATACCCTATTGGCTTTTGTATTTTGTTCACTTTCATACGGACAAAACTCATTTCCGGCATCAGGAAGCGTTGGAATAGGTACATTAAATCCAAATCCAAACTATGCTCTAGATGTGAATGGCACTTTAAGTGCCAGTGAAATTTTGGTGTCTGATCTTTCTGTAACCAACTTATTGATTGATGGCTCTCCCATTCAAAGCTCTCCATGGAACTTGAATGGAAACAACATTTTTTATTCCAGCGGTAATATAGGCATTGGAACCAATACACCTAATTACGCATTGGATATAGCGGGAACATTGAATGCAACTACCATTCTACTTAACGGCACTCCTTTGGAAGGTTCGCCTTCTCCATGGGTTACATCTGGTGATGATATTTCGTATACAACTGGTGAAGTTAGTGTAACATCTTTGAACGCAACCAATATTTCACTTGACGGTACTAATCTGGTTTCATCTCCTTGGACCATAACAGGTAGTGACCTTTCATATACAACTGGAGATATTGATGTTGCCACTTTAAACGCAACTGATATTATCTTGAACGGTACTCCACTTGAAAATAATGAATCACCATGGACCTTAACAGGCAATGACCTTTCGTACACTACCGGAGATGTGGACGTTGCGACGTTAAACGCAACCGAAATCCTATTAAACGGTACTCCGCTTGAAAACAATGAGTCGCCATGGACCACATCAGGAGATGACCTTATATATACTACTGGCAATATTGGTATCGGAACCCCTACTCCTGACTATGCTTTGGATGTGGCAGGAACAATAAATGCAACTAACTTTTTGGTCAATGGTTCTCCTTTAGCAACAGGATCTTCCCCTTGGAGCGAAAATGGGAATGATACATTTTACAACTCTGGAAATGTAGGTATTGGCACCAACACTCCTGAATATGCTTTAGATGTTTCAGGTACTATAAATGCGGCCAATATATTGATAAACGACGCACCTTTGCCCAGTTCTCCTTGGACACTTTCGGGCAATAATGTTTCCTATACTTCTGGAAACGTTGGAATAGGAACAAGCAATACACAAGGTTATATGTTTGCTGTAGCAGGGAATATGGTTGCCGAAGCCGTTAAAGTTGAATTAGAAGGTAACTGGCCCGATTTTGTTTTTGAAAAAGACTATGATCTACAAAGCTTGAAAGAAATTGAAGCTTACATAAATAAAAATAGGCACCTTCCGAATGTACCAAGTGCCGAAGAGATCAAAAATAACGGTATAAATTTGGGTGAAATGGACGCAACATTGTTGCAAAAGATTGAGGAGCTTACTTTACATTCCATTCAGCAACAAAAGGAAATTGATAGCTTAAAAGAAATAAACCATAAGCTATCTGAACAGAACAAATTAATTCTATCGTTGCAAGAAAGATTGCTCAAATTGGAATCAAAAAACAACTAACATCGAATAAAAAAAGGCCGCAAATTGCGGCCTTTTTTTTGCTTTATAATTACTTATTTACTCAAGTACATTTTTCTTCTTGAGTATAAGTTATAGAACTCATCATTTTTTAAACTATCTATGAACAAGATGCTCTCCCCTGTACTCTTCATTTCTGGTCCCAGGTTTTTGTTTACGTTAGGGAACTTGTTAAATGAGAACACTGGTTGTTTAATCGCATATCCGTCCAAATGCGGTTTAAAGTCAAAGTCTTTAATCTTTTTCTCGCCCAACATTACCTTGGTAGCATAGTTCACATAAGGTTCTTTGTAGGCCTTGGCAATAAACGGAACTGTACGTGATGCCCTTGGGTTAGCCTCGATGATATAGACTATATCATCTTTTACCGCAAACTGAATATTGATCAATCCAACGGTGTTGAGTGCTAAAGCAATCTTCTTTGTATGATCCTTTATCTGCTGCAAAACAAACTCACCTAAGTTAAATGGTGGTAAGGTAGCGTTGGAATCCCCTGAATGGATTCCACAAGGCTCAATGTGTTCCATTATTCCAATGATGTAGACATCCTCTCCATCACAAATGGCATCTGCCTCAGCTTCAATAGCACCATCCAAATAATGGTCCAATAACAATTTGTTGTTTGGTATCTTGCGCAACAAATCCACTACATGAGCTTCCAGTTCTTCCTTGTTGATTACGATTTTCATCCCTTGCCCACCCAATACATAAGATGGTCTCACCAATAATGGAAAGTTCAGCTCTTCGGCCAAGTCCAAGGCTTCATCTGCAGTTTCAGCTACCCCGAATCGTGGGTAAGGAATATCATTTTCTTTCAATAGCGTAGAGAAACTTCCCCTATCTTCGGCCAAATCCAAAGATTGGAAGCTAGTTCCAATGATGTTGATTCCGTATTTATCCAGTTTTTCGGCAAGCTTTAATGCGGTTTGTCCTCCCAACTGAACAATTACACCTTCTGGTTTTTCGTGAAGGATAATATCATAGATGTGTTCCCAGAATACGGGCTCAAAATATAATTTGTCTGCCGTGTCAAAATCTGTGGAAACGGTTTCTGGGTTACAGTTGATCATGATGGTTTCGTATCCACACTCCGCCGCGGCCAAAACACCGTGTACACAGCAGTAATCAAACTCGATTCCCTGACCAATTCGGTTGGGTCCAGAACCTAGTACAACAACTTTTTTCTTATCCGTAACCACACTATCGTTGGCTACGTAGCGCTCACCATCAGGTGTTTCAATTTCCTCTTCAAAAGTGGAGTAATAGTACGGAGTCACCGCTTTAAACTCTGCTGCACAGGTATCCACTAACTTATAAACACGATTAATGTTCAGATCCGTTCTTTTGCTATGTACCTCGCTTTCATAACAATCCAACATATGGGCAATCTGCCTATCGGCAAAACCTTTCTGCTTCGCTTCCAACAACAATGCCTTGGGCAAGCTTTCTATCGTGTATTTTGATATTTCCATTTCCAAGAAGTGCAATTCCTCGTATTGTTTTAGGAACCACATATCTATCTTGGTGATTTCATGGATACGTTTTAATGGTATCCCAAGTTGAATGGCATCGTAAATAACGAAAACCCTGTCCCAACTTGGTACTCTTAATTTTTCAATAATGGTTTCGTAGTCCTTGTACCCTTTACCATCGGCTCCCAATCCGTTTCGTTTGATTTCGAGGGATTGCGTGGCTTTGTGCAAGGCTTCCTGGAACGATCGTCCAATACCCATCACCTCTCCTACAGATTTCATCTGAAGCCCTAGAGTTCTATCGGAACCTTCGAACTTATCAAAGTTCCAACGTGGTATTTTAACGATTACGTAATCCAAAGTTGGTTCAAATAAGGCTGATGTGGACTTGGTAATCTGGTTATCCAACTCATCCAAGGTATACCCAATAGCCAATTTGGCAGCAATTTTTGCAATGGGATATCCTGTTGCCTTGGAAGCTAAAGCAGACGATCTGGACACCCTTGGATTTATTTCAATCGCAATAATATCCTCTTTCTCATCTGGGCTCACAGCAAACTGTACATTACATCCACCTGCGAAGTCCCCTATACTGCGCATCATGTGGATAGCCATATCCCTCATTCGTTGGAACGTTCTGTCGGACAAGGTCATTGCGGGAGCAACCGTAATGGAATCCCCTGTGTGGATACCCATGGGGTCCATATTCTCTATGGTACAGATAATCACTACGTTGTCGTTTTTATCACGTAGTAACTCCAACTCGTATTCTTTCCAGCCCATCAAGGCTTTATCGATCATTACCTCGTGAATCGGAGACACTTCCAAACCGTGGCTCAACATACCGTCGAACTCGGCAGGATCGTGCACAATCGCCGCTCCGGCTCCACCTAGGGTAAAGGAAGCTCGAATCACCAAAGGAAACCCGAATTCTTGGGCAATTTCTTTTCCTTTTAGGAAAGATGTTGCGGACGCCTGTGGAGGCATTCCAATTCCGATCTTGAGCATCAACTCCCTAAACTTTTCACGATCTTCGGTAATATTGATGGCATCGATATCCACCCCTATGATCTCCACTCCAAAATCTTCCCAGATACCTTTATCATCTGCTTCGATACAAAGGTTCAATGCAGTTTGTCCTCCCATAGTTGGCAATACGGCATCAATATTTGGGTGTTTTTCAAGTATTTCTATGATGGATTTGGTGGTCAAAGGTTTTAGATAAACATGGTCCGCCATAGTGGGATCCGTCATAATAGTGGCCGGATTGCTGTTTATCAAAATAGTTTCGATACCATCTTCCCGAAGGGAGCGAAGTGCTTGGGAACCAGAATAATCGAACTCACATGCCTGACCGATAATGATTGGGCCAGAGCCAATGATCAAAATGGAATTTAAATCTTTTCTTTTGGGCATTTTCTATAGGGGTTTCTCGGTTATCTGCTTATATGTCAAAAAAAAGGTGTTACTGGAAAAGTAACACCTTTAATTTAAATAATAAATACTATCATTATTTTTTATGTCTTGGCTCAGAGGAAACAGTTAATCTCTTTCTTCCCTTGGCTCTTCTTCTCGCAAGAACTTTTCTACCATTGGCAGTCGCCATGCGCTCCCTAAAACCATGCTTGTTTCTTCTCTTCCTTTTGGATGGTTGATACGTTCTTTTCATTTCCGAACTGTTTTATGGATTTTGATGTCGGGAAATTTGTTTTCCCTAAAAAATTCTGGGCGCAAATATACGAAGACTTTTTACTTTGGCAAGCCCAAACTTAAAATATTTAATTAACTTTTTAGTACTTTTGCCAGCGCTTAACATCAGGTAAAAATCACTAGACAATATGTTCAATAAAAATATCAAGCTCGTTATTGCCGTTCTTATCATTGCTTATGCCGTTTATCAGTTTGTGGAAGGCAACATTGGCAACGGAATTGCATTGATCTTGCTATCCCTCGTATTCATTTTTCTATATTTTAGAAATGAGTTTATCCTACTGGCCTTTCTTAAAATGAGAAAGCAGGATTTGGATGGCGTACAAAGTTGGCTTGATAGAATAAAGAATCCCGAATCTGCCCTGATTAAAAAACAACAAGGGTACTACAATTATCTTCATGGTATTATATACTCACAAAAAAACCTGACCCAGGCGGAAAAGTACTTTAAAAAGGCCCTAAAATTTGGTTTGACCATGGATTATGATGTGGCCATGGCTAAATTGAGCTTGGCGGGCATTGCTATGCAAAAGCGCAGAAAGCGTGAGGCTACCCAATTGTTGAAAGAAGCCAAGAAATTGGACAAGAATAACATGCTTACCGACCAAATTAAGATGATGCAGCAGCAGATGAAGAAGATTTAGGTTACCTCTTTCTTAATGTTTCTTTTTTATTCGGGATTGAATCTCATTCAATCCAAAAATGGTATTGGTCAATTCCGACTGGAATTTTAACCAGAAAAAATACTAACTTCACTTACCTGTGCCTAACTGGTTTCGGTATCCGTCGATATAAATCATTAAAACGAATTCATATCCTTGAAATTGGTAATAATTAAAAAATTATTACCAAATATCTTAGTATTTTAAGTGCATGAAATACTTCTCCGTAAATCTATATAGAAAAATACTTGATTGTGCCATAGAAGAAGGCATGTCTAGAGAAGATTTTATGGATTTACCTACACCAATTAATGCTCTAGATCATTTGCAAGTGGTTTCGGCAGAAGAGTTCTTAACCATACATGAATTACTTGCTAATAAACTTGGACGCGGTTTTTCGGTAAGAGTAGGCCAAAAAATGAAAATTGAAGATTATGGTGTTTTAGGATTGTCTTGGCGTACGTGTTCAAAAGTTGGTGAAATCTTTGAACGGAGTGAACGCTACTTCAAACTATTATCCAACACCTTTGATTGGCAAATTGAAAATGACGGAGACATTTCTCATGTGGTACTCAATCGGGAAGCGCACCGAAGAGGCATGGAGTTATCCACCGAGGCGAGTTTATCTGCGACAGTGGTCGTATTGCAAGCCATGTCCGAGAAAGACATTTCTCCTATTCAGGTAAGTTTTAAACATAAAGAACCTAAGGAACTTACCAGTCATAAAAAGGGTTTTAATTGTCCTATTTTATTTGAACAGCTAAAGTACTCAATAAGCTATAAAACCCAAGATCTAAATTTACGAACAGCCAAAGCAGATACCAGTATCAACAGTTATTTACTTCAACAAGTTGAAGAGAAAACAAAAGGCATAAAAATTCCAGGCAATAAATTTGTTCGCGATGTTGAAGTACTTATAAAAGATGCGCTTCCAACAGGAATTCCAAGCATTCATTATATCAGTGATCTTTTGGCGATGAGCAACCGAACACTGACAAGAAGATTGTCGGAAGCTGGTGTTACGTATCGTGACTTAATTAAAAAGACGCAAGAAAACATTGCAAAAGATATGTTGCGTAATGCTGCCCAAAGCATAGGTGAAATTGCCTTTCTCACAGGTTTTTCCGAACAAAGCGCATTCAATCGTGCTTTTAAAAAATGGACAGGTCAAACACCTTCAGAATTTAGAAAACCCAACTAAAATTATCCGTTTGGCGTAAAATGTCAAAAGCTTGTCTTTAAGTGTCAAAAAACTCATTTGACCACTTCGCACCTTTGTACCGTAAAATCTACAACTCAATGTAATGTTGGTTACAATCGTAAAACTAGGAACAATGGAGCTAAAATTTAAAATGATTGTATTGCTAACCGGAATCTTATCAACCGGATTAACCGCAGGTTTGTGTTTTACTTGGTCTAATGCCGTTACACCAGGAATTGGACGACTAGACAACCTCACCTTCTTAAAGTCCTTTCAAGCCATGAATAGAGCCATCATTAATGGCAAATTTATGATTGTATTTTTTGGACCAGTCCTACTACTCTTTCTCAACACGTATTTATTCAAGGGTAACAGCATTAGCTTTTGGTTATTTCTTACAGCAGCGATACTCTTCTTTATAGGAATAGGTTTGGTAACCATTTTTGGAAACGTTCCTTTAAACGAAGTGTTGGACAAAACAAATCTAGAAGCACTTTCTAAAATCGAATTGCAAGAACTGCGAAACAAATTTGAACAACCCTGGAACCGCTGGCACACCATAAGAACACTCTCATCATTTAGCGCTTTTGTGCTCTTAATTGCAGGCATGCTGTACTCGAAATAAAACAACGTATAAATCATAAAACAATTAATCAATCAAAAAACGAAAGATCATGAAACATTTAAGAGCTATTGGAATAGGTATTTTAATCTGGATTGTAGGAGTTAGTGTTTATAATCTCTCTTTCTATATCTCGATTTTAGAAGATGTACAACAGCAAGCCAATATGCTGCTTTTTATGGCAGTGATGCCATTAGTTTGGTTTGGAGCAAAACAGTATTACAAAAAAGATACAAACACCCATGGATATTGGGTAGGGCAAACCTTCTTTTTAACTGCAACAGCCTTAGATGCCTTAATTACGGTTCCCTTTTTTGTTATCCCAAATGGCGGTTCGTATTATCAATTTTTTACAGACTTAGGTTTCTGGCTTATTGGTTTCGAATTTATATCTATAACAGTGCTGTTTTGGTATATCAAAACAGCTGCCAAGAAACAAAATCAAACTATATAAAACGTAAATATGATGAAAACAGAAAACATTTTAGTTATCGGCGGTACTGGAAAAACGGGTCGCCGAGTAGCCCAAAATTTAACTCAAGCTGGACACAATGTACGTGTTGTGGGTAGAAAAACAAACCCAGCATTTGATTGGGAAGATTCCGAGACTTATGCTGCAGCTTTAAAAGATATGGATAGAGCGTATATCGTCTATTATCCGGATTTAGCGGTTCCTGGCTCAAGAGACGCGATTACTACACTTACCAAAAAAGCTTTGGAAGCTGGTTTAGAAAAAGTAGTATTGCTTTCAGGTAAAGGAGAGACTGAAGCGGAAGCTTGTGAAGATATCGTTGCTCATTCAGGTTTAAATTACACTTTGGTAAGAGCGTCATGGTTTAATCAAAATTTTAGTGAAGGTGCCTTTTTAGATTTTGTTAAAGATGGCGTGGTTGCCCTTCCGATGCCAGAGGCTGAAATTCCTTTTGTTGATGCTGATGACATTGCAGACGTTGTTTCTAAAGTGCTGCTAGACGATTCCTATAATGGCCAAACCATAACGGTTACAGGACCACAAAAAAGAACTTTTAAAGAAGTGGTTGAGATTATGGCCGAAGCCATAGATAAACCCATTCAATTTGTATCCATTTCCATTGATGAATTCAAGGAAGGCATGCGCAAAGCTGGATTGCCTGATTCTTATGTTTGGCTCTTTGGCTATTTATTTAAAGAAGTATTGGGAAATCCAGAAAATCAAGAAGTTTCTATGGACGTCCCTAAAGTATTAGACAGACCGGCTAAAGATTTTGAAACCTTTGCTAAGGAGACTGCAGCAACTGGGATTTGGGATTAAATGACCTAAAAATGAAAAAATCAATCATCACATTTAGCATAGTTTTATATGCTATCGCTGTTCCTGTTTTAGAAATTAATGATACTCATGTATTCAACCCAGACTGGACACCACATGTGCGCATTCATGAAGTATGGCAACTCATTACCAATTCTGCCATAGGTGCATTGTGTCTATGGTTGGTGTGGGTGAAAAAAGAATTTAACCTGAGTACGGTATTAAGTATGCTTGTTACGGGTGGATTCTTATTGGCTTATACGTTGCAAGATTCGTACGGTGGTTCAATGAAGTATTTAGATGGAAGTGAAAAAACAATCTTGGGAATCAATATTGGTGTTGTTGGATTTGGAATCAGTTTTATGCTTTTACTACTACTTTCTTTTAGGCTAAAAAGTCAAAAGAACTAAACACACATTTAATTGAATACTTAAAGTAATATCAGGAGTCGGTCACGATTATAAAAATAAAGGACTTACAGCTTCACACTATCTATATAAACAATCAAAGGAATCATAGAATCGTATTTATTGCTTCTTAATACAACAATATTAAAATTTACAAACATAGTACCTTGCATAACAAAGTTCTTTGTATTAATTTTGACTGTTAAAATCATCAATCAAAAAATGAAAAATCAATATTTAGTAATAGCAGTATGTATCGCACTGCTATGCTCTTGCGGAAATAAAAGCGATTCAAAACCTTCAGAAGTAGCATTTAATGAAAAATCGTATACTGATAAACTAGATGATTTGTTTGATGTACTTCATCAAAACAACAAGTTTATGGGTAATATTTCCATGTCTCATAATGGTTCAATTATCTACTCAAAAGCCATTGGCTATGATGATGTAGAAAATCAAAAGGCATCCACAATTGCAAGCAAATACAGAATTGCCTCAATTACCAAAATGTTCACAGCTACTTTGGTTTTTAAAGCCATAGAAGAAAATAAGTTAAGCATCAATCAAACTATAGAAAATTATTTTCCAGCTATTGAAAATGCGAACAAAATAACCATTGGCAATTTATTGAACCATAGAAGTGGTATCCCTAGCTTCACCAAGGATGGAACATTTTTCGAATATCGCACAGAGCACAAATCTAGAGAAGACATGCTAAAAATCATTACCAATTATGAAAGCAACTTTGAGCCTGATAGTAGTAATGAATATAGCAACTCGAACTACTTCTTATTATCTCAAATTCTGGAAACGGTATATGAATTGCCCTATGAAGATCTTTTACAACAAAAAATTAGTAAACCATTGGAGTTGACAAACACCTATTCGGGAGGGAAAATTAGGATAAACAACAATGAACCGTATTCCTATAGCCGCTCAGACAAATGGACTGAATTCCCAGAAACCAATCTATCCATTGCTTTAGGAAGTGGCTCTATTGTTTCAAACCCTAGTGACCTCAACAAGTTTATGGAGGCGCTTTTTAATGAGAAGATCATTTCAAAAGAAACGCTCGAGGTAATGACCACAATTAAAGACAACCACGGCATGGGTATTATGCCATTTAATCATGAGAGCAAAAAGGGCTTTGGACATGGTGGACATATTGATGCTTTCCACTCGATATCCGTTTATATGCCTCAAGAAAAACTAGCAATAGCTATTTCATCTAATGCCATCGATTATAACATAAACAACTTGTTAACCGATGTCTTGAAGTCTTATTTTAATGAGCCTTTCGAGCTTCCCAATTTTGACCATGTTGAAATTACATCGAGTGAACTAGAAAAATATGTTGGGATTTATGCTTCCAATGAAGGATCCGGAAAATTTACCATAAGCCAAGAAAATAACGTCTTGTATACACAATTAAACGAAAATCCAAAAGAACCATTGGTGTACAAGGGAAAACATAAATTTACTAATGAAGAGATTGGTGCAAACTTCATTTTTGATCCTGAGAAAAATCAACTAGGTCTAGAACAAAATGGTGTAGCAGATGTTTACCTATTTACGAAGCAATAAGTGTCACAATGAAAACAACCTTTAAAATAATAATTACTATCCTATTTGTTTTATGCACTACACTTGGTATTGCTCAAAACAATAAAGAGGAAATCAACATCCATCGTATAGCCACTAAAATCGACAGCCTTTTAAGTCAATATAATGATAACGAACCAGGTATTGCGATTGGTCTTGTAAAAAACAATCAATTGATCTATGAAAAGTACTTTGGATTGGCCAATCTTGATTATAAGCTACCGATCCACAAAGAGACTTCTTTTCATGTGGCCTCAGTTTCAAAACAGTTTACCGCATTTGCCATTCTCTTACTTGAAGATGAAGGAAAACTGTCTTTAGAGGATGATATTAGAATCTATCTTCCTGAGATGCATGAATTTGAGCCTAAAATAACCATTAGGCATTTGCTAAATCACACAAGTGGACTAAAAGACAAGTATAACCTATTACGCCTTTCTGGTTGGACGCTGGATGATGTGATTACCAATGAACAGGTATTGGAGCTTATTTTTAATCAAAAGACCTTAAATTTTAAACCCAACGAAAAACACATGTATAGCAATGCCAACTATGCGTTGTTGGCAGAAATCGTAGCCAGAGTATCGAAAATGTCCTTTGCAGAATTTACTCAAAAGCGCATTTTTGATCCCCTACAGATGTATGGCTCTAAATTTGTAGATCAACAAGGACAGGTGGTCAAAAACAAAAGCCTTTCCTATTTCAAAGTCGATTCAACTTACGTAGAAGATCTGTTTAATAACTTCAGTGTGGGTGCTACCAATTTGAACACTACCATTACAGATCTGAGTAAATGGGCCATTAATTATGACACAAAAAAAGTAGGTAGTGAAACCATCTTCAATAAAATGCAAACCTTACAGCCATTGAATAATGGAGAAACCTATGGCTATGCCAATGGCTTGTTCATCAATACCTACAAAGGGTTCAAACGTATAGAACACAGTGGCCAAGATGCCAGCTATCAAGCCTATTTGGCAACTTTTCCAGAATTGGACTTCAGCGTGATTTTCACAAATACCAATGGTGAAATCAATGGTGCCAGAATGGTGTATGACATCATGGATATATGTTTAGAACAATATATAACCGATGAAACGACCAAAAAGCCATCTGTAGAAAAATTGACACATAAAAAACCAATATCAAAAAACCCGGCGGAATTAACACGTTATGAGGGCCATTATTGGGATGAAGGTGATAAATATTCACGCCGCATTAAAGTTGAAAACGACACCTTACGATATATAAGAGACAGTACAAATAAAACTGCGTTGATTCCTGTTGGAGCACATGAGTTTGAAATGGCGCTAGAGGAGTATGTTTCCGTCTCGTTCAATTCCAATAAAATGATTGTAACGCTGGATGATGGCTACCAGATTTATTTGGAAAAATACAGTCCTGCAAATTACAATGCAACAACACTTCAAGAATTCACAGGAAGGTATTACAGCGCTGAATTAAACGCCTATTACTCGTTTTTTATTAAAGGAGATCAATTAGTTGCAAAACACACAAGACTAGGGGACTTTCCATTAAATGCGATTAAAAATGACTATTTCATCGGTAATAAAGGCTCTTTTCTAAAAGTGGTTTTCACAAGAAACTCTGCTAATGATGTTATTGGGTTTGAAGTATCGAGCAGCAGGGCGAAAAATGTGTTGTTCACAAAATTGAAATCATGAAAGCACGATACTGTACATTCTTATTCTTCGCATTCCTTTCATTTTCATGTACCAAAGAAATTCCGTCTAATTTGATGCTGTTGGATGGGAATATTCCAACAGATACGCCTTTGGTGTTTGGTGAAGGTATTATTTCTACCGATAGTTATGAGTTTGCCATCACCTTTAGTCCTGAAATGAACGAACTCTATTTTACACGGAGAAAACGAGGCGAAGACAATGAAATTTATACCATGAAATTGGTTGATGGTCAATGGTCCAATCCAGAGCCTACATTTTTTTCCGCAACTCAAGGATGGGATTTTGAACCTCATATCAGTCCAAATGGTGATAAACTATATTTTGGAAGCACAAGACCCTTAAACGACACCATTAAATCATCTGGATTACACCAATGGTACAGTAAAAGAGAAGCAAAAGGTTGGAGCAAACCCATACCGCTGGAGAAACCATTTGCAGATAGGTCAATAACAATGTATTTAACATCCTCAGAAAAAGGCAATGTATACTTTACCACAGGAGAAAAAGGAGACAAACCAGAAGATTGGGTGATTTACAAGTCGATTAAAAAAGATGGTCAATATAAAAGTATTGATAGAATGGGAAAGGAAATCAATGCTGCTGGTAAATGGGTAGCACATTCCTACATTGCGCCAGATGAAAGCTACATGATTTATGATTTTAAGAGTGATTCAGGTTATGGCGAAAGTGATCTGTACATCAGCTTTAACAAAAATGGTGCCTGGACAAAGCCTTACAATCTTGGGCCTAAAATAAACACAGATCAAACTGAAATGTCGGCAAGTGTATCACCTGATGGCAAGTATTTGTTTTTCCATAGAGGATATGAAAAGGAGGGTAATATTTATTGGGTAGATTTTAACCCCATAAAAGGAAACATTTTGAAGAATATTAACATGCACCAACAATAGCCCATACTTCAAAAAAATAGTACCTACGCATGAGAAAAATAATTGATTTTAATACTGCAATCCTTGCGAGCTTATTTATTCTAGGGATTCTTGCTCTAATTCATATAGCTATTTTAATTGGGATACTATTTTTTGACTATGTACCGATAGATTTTTTGTGGGGAGGACAAATGAAAACAAGAGTACAATTATTAAATTTTGAAATAGTTTCATTGCTTACTTCAGTCTTTTTTGCTTTTCTCTTAGTAATAAAATCAAAATGGCTAAATCAACCAAAACTATTAAAAGTCACTAGAGTTGCAATGTGGGTGGCATTTACCTTTTTTTTTATTAAATACAATTGGAAATGTTCTGGCCAAAACAAAGTTTGAAAGAATGTTTGCAATTGTCTCTGGAGTGTTGGCCCTTCTTTTTTTAAGGATTGCAATAGAAAAAAACCGTAAGCTTGATAAAATAATCAAATGAAAAATGAATAAAATAACGGTATTAATACTTTCAATTTTCACCCTAACCTCTTGCAAAACCAGTGAGGTTGAAATTTTAGTGGATAATGGATTGCTTATTGAAAATGCCCAAATCATATCCCCCGAAAACCAAACCATATCTCCCGATAGCTTTATTATAGTGGATGGAGATAGCATCGTATATGTTGGAGTAGAGAAACCTATTGTAAAGGGTTCGTTCGAAACCATTGATGCAAAAGGAAAATATATTATTCCCGGACTGATCGATAGCCATGTGCATGTAATAGGGACCGATGCACTATCCGACGAGGAGGAACTGCAATACCCTGAACTTGTTAAATTGTTTAGGGCACAATTGCCCAAAAGCTATTTGTATTTTGGCTACACCACGTTAATTGATTTGGGGACCGCCAACCCCGACAGGTTGGTCGATTTTCAAAAAATGGAAATTAGACCGAACCTATATTATGCTGGAGGAGGCGCTGTAATCGGGAATGGCTATGGACTGTCCAACTGGGAAGATGAGGTTCCCAATTTTGTTTATCAAGAGAACGAAGCTTATCCCTTTCCGGATAATTATGTAAAAGAAAACCATACCCCACAAGCCGTAGCCAAAAGAATAGCTGAATCCGGTGCAATCGTTTTAAAAACCTATTACGAACCAGGATTTGATCCTACACAGCCACGTTTTCCGACTCCTTCCCAAACATTGATATCAAATTTGAAAAGGGAAGCGCACAAAAACAACTTGGTTTTGGCGGTTCATGGAAATTCGCTGGAAGCCCATGAATTTTTGGCAGAGGCAGAAGTAGATGTTGTGGCCCATGGCCTGTGGAACTGGGGCAACCATAGGTTGGATTCCACAATGGTGCTTCCAAAGGAAGTAAAAGACGTACTGGATGCTGAAATTAAGGGCAAGGTCGGTTATATGCCAACCTTACAAGTGATCAATGGATTACGGGAACTAACCGACGCCGAATATCTAAACAATGCAGAGTTGGAACATGTGCTGCCAAAGCAGTTGCTCGATTACTACAAGGCAAATACCGATATAATGTATGCCAATGTATTTGGTAATGCTCCAAAAAATATTATTGCAACCAACTTCAACCGTATCTCTGAACAAGGTAAGCTCTGCATGAAATATATGAATGACAAGAGCGGAAAGTTGTTGTTCGGCACGGATACGCCGTCCTCTCCCACCTATGGAAATCCACCGGGCTATAATGGGTATTTGGAAATGCAGGAAATGGCAAATGCTGGAATTCCTTTGAAAAAAATATTGGCTATGGCGACCATAGAAAATGCAAAAGCATTTAAGCTTGAGCAACTATATGGTACGGTTGAGGAGGGTAAGAAAGCCAATCTTTTGGTCTTAAACAAAAATCCATTGCAAGATATTATGGCTTATAACGAAATTGAACAAGTAATTGTTCATGGAAACCTAATAAATAGAAGCGTGCTTTCAGCAAAAGCAAGGGAAGAGTAAAATTAAAAATCGAAAACATGAAATTCAGAAAGGCGACCTCAGAAGATGTTCAGACTATTATAGAAATAATTGCGCTCGACCCCTTGGGCAGTAAACGGGAAAATTATACCATCCCACTGCCCAAAACCTATTTTGATGCTTTTGAACGCATCGATTCTGATAACAACCAAGAACTCACCGTTGTAGTAGACGAAAAAGATGAAGTTGTTGGAGTTTTTCAAATGACGTTCATTCCCTATTTAACGTATCAAGGTGGTATTCGTGCCCAGATTGAAGGGGTACGAGTGCACAAGACGTATCGCAATCAAGGTGTTGGTAAAACTATATTTCATTGGGCTATACAAAGAGCTAGGGAGCGTAATGCTCATCTATTACAGTTGACCACCGATAAAAAACGTCCGGACGCCATTCGGTTTTATGAATCTCTTGGATTCAAAGCCAGCCATGAAGGCATGAAAATGCATTTTTAAAGCATATAAATAATACGCTTAGTGTTACCAAACCTTTAGATTAGATCTTCAATTAAATACTATTGTTTATGATGTTGAAAAGAGGGGGTCCTGGGGAGACTCATAACTTCCTTTTTTGTGGATAACTTTGGTAGTAATCAAAAAGAGAATGGGGTGAACTTTTTGCCAAACTAGTCCATTAGGGCCTTGATTAGTATTAGTCCCCATTCTCTCTTAACACGGTTACAAGGACCATATAGAATTTTAGGAACCTCCTGTTAAAGGTTTTAGTCAACGTAACCATTCAAAACACTCTAAAGTTATGGAAATCAAAGAGACCATTGGCATCGATGTAAGCAAATTGACATTGGATGCCCACATCCATTCCACAGGTGACAGGGATAGATTTGAAAACAACACCAATGGATTTAAGAAATTGGTGGCCTGGGCGCATAAGAGGAGCCGGTTCCCAAAAGAGAATGTCCTGTTCGTTTTTGAGCATACCGGATTATATTCCCGTGGCCTTTCCGGTTTTTTTGGGGAAAGGAAACTGCACTGTCATATAGTTGCAGGGCTGGAAATCAAGCGCTCATTGGGGATTGCCAGGGGAAAGAACGACCAAGTCGATGCAAGGCGGATTGCTCTCTATGCATATCGCCTGAGAGAGGAAATCCGACCTTCAAAGGTCGCCGATGTGCAGATCAGAAAATTAAGGACCATGTTCTCATTGCGGTCAAAGCTTATCAAGCAAAGGGCCGGCTACAAGACGACACTAAAGGAGCAGAAAGGGATCCTCAATGGCAAGGACTACAACATAATCTTCGAAATACAGAACAACATGTTGGACACCCTTTCAGGTGAGATTCATAAACTGGAGCGGATGATGATGGAAATCATCAAAGGGGACAAAGGGCTCAGTGACCTGTTCAAATTGGTTACGAGCGTCAAGGGTGTTGGACCAATGACCGCAATGTTGGTGATCATTTACACCAATAGGTTCACAAAGTTCCACACCTGGAGAAAGTTCGCATCCTATTGTGGAGTGGCCCCATTTCCACATCAATCGGGAACTAGTATCAAGGGGCGTTCCAAGGTATCGCATTTTGCCAACAAGGAACTTAAGGCCATACTGAACATGTGCGCAGCCTCCGCAATACAGTACAATCCGGAAATGAAACAATACTATGAGAGAAGGACAGAAGAAGGGAAAAACAAAATGAGTACGTTGAATGTGATTAGAAACAAACTGATAGCGCGTGTTTTCGCGGTGGTCAATCGGGGAACCCCATACATCAACGTTTACAGACAAGCCTCATAACCATTATTTTTTCCTTCAATATCGCCCCCCGCAAATGGACGGGGTGTATTGATAGGGAAAAATAATCCACAAAAACATTCAGCTTTTATTTGGAAAACTCATAGAATACTAAAACAATTTAACAGGTCCCAATAAAGACTTAAAATTTCCACTTGAGAATTACGACAAACTTTGTTTTTTTAAAAAATATCATAAATAACCCTAACATTATTGTTGGTGATTATACCTACTATGATGATTTCGAAAATGTAGAAAATATTGAAAGTGCTCGCTTAAGTCAATGCTTAATCGAATATTAAAACATTCTAAACCTGCACTAAACATACGAGCCGAGACCGATAAGTGCCATTCCAACCCAAAAGTACTTTTTGACCCTCTTTAATTTTTTCACGCTACCTTTCACCCATGTATTACCCCATCAACCTCAACGGCGTCAACATCCATCCCCTATTTGGAGATTTCTTAAAGGGAGAGCCCTATATTTTTGATTTTTCATCCAACAACCCTAAAACACTGGAGTACAACCTTACTGATTTCAATCAATTTAATACAATGGTTTTTGCTGAGCTGGAAACATCTTCCCACCAATGGGGCATTGGCAGATATTTAGAAGAACGGAAAAACCTTTTGAGAGCATACCCCAATATTATTGAAGAAGAACGGTATTATCATTTAGGTCTGGATATCATCGTACCGTTTAACATCCCATTGTTTTCCTCTCTGGATGCTGAGGTATATAAAACAGGAAAAGAAACCACGGTTGGCAATTATGGTGGATTTATTATCCTAAAACATGATATTAACGGGGTCGTCTTTTATTCTTTCTATGGACACTTAAAAACTCCGCACTTAGTAAGCACTGGTGATAAGATAAAGGCAGGCCAAGAGTTTGCGAAAATAGGACAGGAAAGTGATAGCGGTGGTTGGTTTTGCCATGTGCACTTGCAAATTCTTACGCAAGAAGCTATCGAAGATGGTTATATCGATTGGGGATACATTTCGCCAGCATTACTGCCAAAAGTGGAAACGTATTTTCCTTCGCCATACTTTCTATTCAAATATTAAAAAGGTTATTACAGGAAAAATATATGCTTCGTTGCTCCGTTTATCAAAGCTCTTTGCCTCATTACACTCTCACCAAAATAAGAACAATGCAAATATTTAAAATATTCATTTTGTTTTATTTATCACTAAACTGCGTTTTATGTTATTCTCAAGATATTCCAATAGATAAAGAAGTAGAAAAAATTGTAAAGTTGGGAAAGGATTCTATTGTAAAGTTGGCATTAAAGTCAATAGACAAAAAAGCCAGGATTCAGAATTTCTCCAAAATCAATGTAACAACCAATGGTAAAGATGTTTTTGTTTCATTAAGGAACCCCATAAAATATCTTCCCATTGAAACTGGGTTCTATTTCGATGTAGAAATAAGTGTTTTAGAAAAAACAGCCCGTTATGGCCCTATTTTTAATGGAATCATGGATTCTAAGAAAGATGCCATTCCTTTTTATAGTCAGACCAAGGAAATAGGTCAGAATATTCAATTTGTGATAGAATCAATTAATAGAAGTGCTTCAGTTGGTTCCATTGATGCTGCGAATTTCGAGGATGACATGACCATTCGTGAACATGAAAACTACTATGACATAATTGTAGTTTCAGAATTTCAGGAATCATCATACAAAGTGGAAAAGACATCTGGAAAAATATTTGATGCCGAACACGCTCATCTTAGTCCTTCCCCATTTGAAAATCAGAACAAAGATGTCCGAAAAGAAATAAACTAGTATTCCGTTGATTGATAAATGAAGTAGATAGAGGTTCTTTGTAAAGCCTATTTCCCCTCATTTCACACTCGGCAACCCCCTTTGTTCGGGATTTCTAAAGTGTACGTTATTGGTATAAACTTATACAATGTCTAAATCTATCAATTGATATAGGGCATTCATCAATTACCAATACTTTTTCTATCCGTTTTCTTATTTCTTCGCTGCTTGTTCAGAATTTTCGATATCGGCAAGTAAGATCAAATCGATTAATACAGTACCTACATGAAACTTATTAAAACTTTCTCTCTTTTTATCAGCACTCTATGCTTGGTAAGCTGCGCTTCCGGCTACAGAATGATTAAACCAAAATCAATAAATTACATCTCCATAAATGAAGCTGACGGACTGACTCTTCAATACAGATATGAATTGTTGGACAAGAAATATGAGAAAAAAGAAGAAAGAAATGGAGTTAAACTGGTAGCCATTAAAATCACTAACAACTCGGACAGAGATGTAACATTTGGTAAAGACGTAACATTGGCATTCGAAAATGAACATATTGTTTATGTGATGGAAAATGAAAAAGTCTTTAAAACCTTAAAGCAAAGTCCTGCCTCATATCTGTGGTATTTACTTTTGAGTCCTTTAAACCTTTATACCACTAAAACTAATTCAAATGGCCTTCCGGAACAAACAAGTTCCACCCCGATTGGTTTGGTATTGGGACCTGGTTTAGCCGGTGGAAATATGATAGCTGCTGGCTCTGCCAACAAAAAGTTTAAGACTGAGCTATTGGAATACAACATTAACGGTACCGTTATAAAAAGAGGAGAAACCAAATATGGCTTAATCGGCATAAGAAGTGATTCTTTTGATGCATTAAAGCTTAAAATTCAATGACCCACACTTTAACTGGAGTTAAAATCATTTGATTTTCAATCCAACAGCAAAAAAACTACTTCCCGACATTGCCAACTCGGTAGATCCCTTTATTTGGGATTTCGATAGTGTACTTTTTTCTTGAGGAATTGTTCAAGTGCGGTTCACGCAACCAAGGGTTATGTCTTTTCAATATTTTGTAGTTGATTTCGTATAGTTCAGCAAAATCAGCCCAACTGGCCACAGCCGTATCCACTTCCACAGAAAACGTAGGTACTTTTTCGTACATGTCCGCTTCCTCTAACTGAAAACCGTACTTATCGCGATTGGAGATAATTTCTTTAATGGCCAAAATACGGAACACATAGCGTCCGGTTTCTTGCCCCAATAACAAATCATAATAATCATCCACTTGCTGAATATCCATATATTTTTGCACTCCAGCAGGTCCCGCGTTGTATGCAGCAGCAGTTAAAGTCCAGCTTCCAAAGCGATCTTTCCATTTATTTAGGTAATCACAGGCTACTTGGGTCGCTTTTTCCACATGGTAACGCTCATCTACATTATCGTTCACTTCAAGACCATATTCTCTTCCGGTTCCCCTCATAATTTGCCAAAAACCCGTAGCGCCCGCAGGAGAGACCACATTTTGCAGACCGCTCTCAGCAACAGCCAAATATTTAAAATCATCAGGGATACCATTCTTTTTAAGAATGGGCTCAATAATCGGGAAGTATTTATTGGCCCTTTTCATCAATAACAGTGCATTCGACTGCCAATAGGTGTTCACCAAAAACTCACGGTCCACTCGCTCCATAATCTCAGGGTCTTCTTGTGGAACGGCTTCCCCTGCAAAATTGAGGTCTTCTGGAATTTCTATGGCACTTATCTGGTAGGTATCCGCCACATTCTTATCTGTGCTTTCCTTTTCTTTTACCACAGGTTTTTCCTCTACTTCATTCGACTGCACGGCAAAAATCAATGTGCTCACAACGGCTATCAATCCAATAAAAGCTAATATGTTTTTTAAGTGTTTCATGTCTTCCCAATTAAAATGTGCAGTAAAGATACTATTATATAGACGAAACTATTCTATAATAATTGTGGGGAGGTGCTCATTAAACCATCGTGCACGATGAATGATCATCGTATGGGTACCATTTTTTACGGGAATACAATTCTTAATATTGGTTATCGGGAAAACAGCATCCCGCTCCCCTTGAATGTGCACAACATCGTCTGGCGGAATCGCTTGATTCCAGTTCACAATCTGGTCAATGGACCAATCGATGTAATATTTATCACGAATGGATAAATACTTCTCGTATAAATGCAAACGCTTGGTCACTGTTTCGCCAAAAGCGTATTTGGCCAACAATTCCACATTGTTCACCAAGCCCGTGGGCAACAATTTGTGCACTTTGGTATATTTGGCAAAAATCATTCGTTTGGGAAGCTCGTGCTTACTTTTAACCGATGATATCACAATGATTTTGTAGGTTGGGATGATTTTTGCCATCTCCTGCACCAGCATACCACCAAACGAAACCCCTACTAAAACAGGGTTAGGTTCTTGAATCTTTTCGCACATCTTTTCGGCATAATCAATCAGGCTCATCCCCTTTTCAGGGAGAAACCAATCCAACGTATGGGTTTCGAATTGATCTTCTGGAAGTTTAATGTTTTCAAAAATGGTAGCGTTCGCTGCCATTCCCGGCATTAGGTAAACATGGATTTTATTATCGGACATATCGCACCAAATATCGACAAGGACTAGGAAATTAGCAATATTTTGACTACTTTTGTAACCCTTTTGCAGCCAACCCCGCCTAACGAATACGATTTTTTAATCAGGGGACATGGAAATACCTTTTCAGGGTATCACAAGTCATTTTAAAAAACAAGTACTATATGACAACATTGGAAATCACTGACAATAGTTTCTTACGTCAATTTGAAGCTACCGTCAATGGGCACTTAGCCAAAATTGAGTACTCTTCACAGGAGCGCAAAGTATTTTTAACCAAACTGGTTATTCCAGAGGAAATTACAAACGAGGGGTTTAAAGAAGATTTCATTAAAGCTGTTTTAAACGAAATTCAAGAGAACAACCTTAGAGTTGTACCAACAAGTCCGCAGATTGCAGGTTTTTTAAGAAAAAACAGACAATACAAGGAAATGTTACCTGTTGGTATACGTATCTGATCTAACCAATCATCAGAAAAAGCATTTAAGCCTCCTCTACCAGGAGGTTTTTTTATGCTATCACTTCGCTGGATACAAATTCAAACCGCACCAAACCGTCATCATCAATATTGGTAAGTTCCACTTGATGCAAGGTATTCACCAAAGCAGGGTCCCACGGGGCTTTTACCTTCACATAGTTTTCGGTAAACCCATGGATGTAGCCTTTTTTGTTCTCACCTTCAAACAAAACGGTCCGTATGCTTCCCAATTGACTTTCATAAAAAGCCCTTCGTTTTTTGACCGATAATCCACGAAGCATTTTACTGCGTTTGCTACGCACTTTTTTGGGAACCACTTCGTCCATCTCCGCTGCCACGGTATTATCCCTTTCAGAATACGTAAATACGTGCAGATACGAAATATCCAATTCGTTCAAGAAGTGATAGGTTTCCAAGAAATGTTCTTCGGTCTCTCCCGGGAAGCCAACAATTACATCCACCCCTATACAAGCATGTGGCATAGCATCTTTAATTCGTTTTACCCTATCCACATATAAGTTGGATAAATAACGGCGGCGCATTTTCTTTAAAATAGCATCACTCCCACTTTGCAGCGGCACATGAAAATGGGGCACAAAGGAATTGCTCTGAGCCACAAAATCTATCGTCTCGTTCTTGAGTAAATTCGGCTCAATGGAAGAGATACGAAGACGGTGAATGCCATTAATGGTATCCAAGGCCTTTACCAAATCCAGAAAGGTATGTTCGTGTTTTTTATTACCGAACTCGCCTTTGCCGTAATCTCCGATATTTACGCCCGTTAAAACAATCTCTTTGATGTCTTTTGATGCAATTTCTTTGGCATTGTTCAACACATTGTCCAAGGTATCGCTGCGCGAAATTCCTCGGGCCAAAGGAATGGTACAGTAGGTGCATTTATAATCGCAGCCGTCTTGCACCTTTAAAAAGGCGCGGGTACGGTCACCAATCGCATAACTACCCACATAAAAATCAGCATCCTCAATTTCGCAGGAATGTACTTCCCCTCTATCATTTTTGGCAAGGTCGTTTAGGTAATCGGTAATCTTGAATTTTTCTGTGGCTCCAAGCACCAAATCAACACCGTCCACCGCGGCCAGCTCCTCGGGTTTGAGCTGTGCATAGCAACCCACTGCGGCCACAAAAGCTTCGGGATTGGCCTTTTGGGCCTGTTTTACGATGGTTTTAAAACGCTTATCCGCATTTTCGGTCACAGAACAGGTATTGATCACATACACATCCGCTTTTTCAGAAAAGTCCACACGCTCAAACTCCTCCTTTTCAAAACCTCGTGCAATCGTCGAGGTTTCGGAGAAATTGAGTTTGCAACCCAGAGTGTAAAATGCGACCTTTTTGTTCATATACCTGCCTAGCGTTTTAGAGGCGCAAAGATAGTGATTTGTTGCAAGTTATGACAACAACGGTTTAAAGATACATATTCACCTAACCTGACAAAATCAACCATAAAAAAAGCACCAATTTCTCGAAAGAAATTGATGCCATACTTGAATTCGGCATTATATCTTAGTCCAAATATGCTGAAAGCATCCAGACCAATTTTTCTTGATCGGAAATTAAATCGCTCATCAAGGAGGCGGTACTTTCGTCATTATGCTCCGAAGCACGCTCTAGAATTTGGCGTTCCCTAATAAGTAAATCCTGGATATTGTCCTGTATCAACCTTACTCCTGTTACTCCGTCAGAGACACTTTTAATGGTTTTAATGGACTTTTGCTCCAAGTAATCTTCCATGGTGTGCAATGGTTCAAAACCCAATGCCAAAATGCGCTCGGCAATCTCATCCACCACATCGTTGGTTTCCTTATATAACTCCTCAAATTTTTCGTGCAGCATAAAAAAATTTCTTCCTTTCACATTCCAATGCATGCCTTTTAAATTCAGGTAATAAATCTGAAAATCCGCCAATAGCACATTTAAAGTATTGCTGATATTAACTTTGTAGTCTTGTTCCAATCCAACATTTATCTCTACTGTATCCATAATAGTTTTGTTTATTTATTATGATGTGAAAATACTGCTGAAATTCAGGAATATTAGTGCCTAAGGTTACATATCCCATCGCATTTTCTTATGTAAGTATACACAAAACCAATGTTAAGTAACTACTATGAACACAGAGTCGACACCACTTGATTTCCATTATTATTGAACCCAATAAGAAAGCTCCCGCGTTCCGTACGTTATCATTAAAATGGTTAACTTACTGCCAACTTTTTAATTCAACCAAATGAAAATCAAAGTATTCCTTGTCGGCCTTGTCCTAATGGCCGGCTACTCCTGTAAAACAGAACCCAAATCGTCCTTGGTAGACCATCAAGGGGAAGAAACCTACTCCGTGATCATCAGCGAGACCAAAGTGGGCTATTTAAAGGTCAACACCTCTGGTGACACCATTAATATCGATTACGATTACAAAAACAACGGTCGTGGCCCGACCATGAAAGAAACCATCGTGCTGAACGCTGAAGGCTATCCCGTAAACTGGGAAGTAAGCGGAAACACCACCTTTGGCAATGCCGTTAACGAGCAGTTCTCCCTCGAGGACGGAGAAGCCGCTTGGACCGATGCCACAGGCTCTGGAAGTACCTCTGTGGATGCCCCACAGATTTACGTTAACCAATTTGGAAGCCCATACACCGCAGTTTTGGCGGCGCGCCTGCTTTTGGATGCCCCAGAGAACACCTTGCCCGTGCTTCCGGCTGGAAACTTGACCCTGACCAAAATGGAAGATTTGACCGTATCGAACGCATCAGGCGAAGACGAATTGACCTTGACCACCTACGCCCTTTCCGGTGCCGAAATGAACCCCTTCTATTTTATAATGGATGAAAACAAAGCCTTCTTCGCAGCAATCTCTCCAAGATATATTGTAATTCGAGATGGCTACGAAGCCGAAGAAAAAGGTTTGCGAGAATTGGCCGAAAACTATTCCGCCGAGCGTTATGAAAAACTTCAAAAAGAATACGCTCACAACTACGATAAAAAGGTACGTATTGCTAACGTAAAGGTATTTGATCCCAAAGCCTTATCCTTGACAGATCCTGTCTCCGTGGTGGTGGAAGGTGAAAAAATCACCGCTATCGAAGCTGCCGATGCCACTGGAGAAGACGAAGTGGTCATCGAGGGCAACGGGGGAACTTTAGTTCCCGGATTGTACGAAATGCATGCCCACACAGGCGACAACGGTGCCCTATTGAATATTTTGGCGGGGGTGACCTCTTTTCGCGATATGGGGAACAACACCGAAGTGCTGAGCAACCTCATTGATAAAATAAACTCCGGCGTATTGGCCGGACCTCGCGTTACCCGCCTTGGATTTATTGAAGGGAAAAGCCCCTACAACAGCAACAACGGAATTTTGGTGGAAAGCCAAGAAGAGGCTTTGGCTGCTGTGGACACCTATGACAGCCTCGGCTTTTACGGTGTAAAACTGTACAATAGCATGAACGGTGATTGGGCTCCTGCCATTGTGAAAAAAGCGCACGACCAAGGCTTGGTCGTTACCGGTCACGTGCCGGCTTTCTCCAACGCCAATGCCATGCTACGCGCCGGTTATGATGAAATGACACACATTAACCAGACCATGCTGGGCTGGGTATTGGAACCAGACGAAGATACCCGTACGCTTTTGCGTTTGACCGCCATGAAACGTTTCCCATGATTGGATTTGAACAGCGACAAAGTACAAGAGACCATGGATTTATTTGTGGCCAACAAAACGGCGATGGACCCTACCCTAGCCATTCACGAGCGTTTGATGCTCTCCCGCAATGGCGAGGTAACGCCCGGTGCCTTGGATTATGTGGACCACATGCCTCCCAACGAGCAACGTAGCCTCAAAGTGGCCTTGGCACAGATTGCAGACGAAGAAGAGGATAAAGCCTACCGCGAAGCCTACGAAAAAATTGTAGAGACTTTGAAAATGATGAAGGATAAGGGCATTTTAATCGTGGCAGGAACCGATTTGGGTGGTGCCTTTAACCTGCACCGCGAACTGGAACTCTATACCGAACAATTGGGCTACACTCCCGCCGAGGTATTGAAATTGGCCAGCTACGATATGGCGCAATACTTGGGGCACGAAAGTTTGGGCAGTATAGAACCTGGAAAATTGGCCGATTTCTTCTTGGTGCCCGGCAATCCCGTAGAAAATATCAAGGCCATTAAAACCATTGCTATGGTATCGCGAGGAGGAACGCTCTACTATCCTTCAGAAGTATACCCCGCCTTTGGAATTACCCCTTTTACCGAAAAGCCCCAAATAAATGAGTAGTCAATGCTTTTTGACTCCATTTAAAAGGTATACTAGTAACCATATACAAAAGAGCTATAACAACCATAAACCAACGAAAAGAAAATGACAAAGCGTTTTTTTAGCACATTAATATTTGCAATTTTCCTGTCTTCAACAATCTTTAACCTTTCTGCCCAAAACAATGTTTTAGAGGAGCTTAAAGAAATTGCTATTATCGACCAAAAGGTTATGATGCCCATGAGGGACGGCATACGTTTGGCAACAGATATTTACCGTCCTAAAACGGATAAGAAAGTACCCATTATTTTTTCCAGGACACCCTATAATTTTAACTCTTGGGGAGACGGAGAACAAAGAACCCGAACGGCCAGCAGGGCTTTGGCGGCCGTAAAAAGAGGCTATGCCTATGTGGTTCAAAATGAACGTGGGCGATATTTCTCCGAAGGAGAATGGGATATTTTAGGAGTTCCGTTAACAGATGGTTACGATGCATTTTCTTGGATCAAGAACCAACCTTGGTCCAATGGGAAAATTGGAACTTTGGGGTGCTCCTCCACTGCTGAATGGCAAATGGCCGTTGCCGCATTGGACCACCCATCACATGCTGCTATGGTTCCACAAGGCTTTGGAGCAGGTGTAGGAAGGGTCGGTGACATTAACGAACAAGGTAACTGGTACCGAGGTGGAGCAGAGCAAATGTTGTTCTTTTCTTGGCTGTATGGTGTAGAGCATGATAAATTTAAACCACGTATTCCGGAAGGAGCCACACAAGATGATTTAATACGTATTTCCAGGTTTTATGATTTAGCACCTGAAAATCCACCTGTGGACATGGCCGAAGCACTAAAACACCTACCTATCCAAGATATTCTAAAAAATATTAATGGTAAACATGAAATTTTTGACAAAATGATACGTCGTAAACCCAACGACGAAGATTGGTTCAAAGGAGGGCTCTACCACGACAACATGGATATTGGCGTTCCCAGTTTTTGGTTTGCCTCTTGGTATGATGTGTCCATTACTCCCAATATTACACTTTTCAACCATGTTAGAAATAACGCAAAAGATCAAAATATACGGGATAATCAGTATTTGGTAATTGCACCGACCTTGCACTGTGCTTACACTCGTGCAACGGAAAATACTATTGTTGGTGAACGTAGCGTTGGTGATGCCAGGTTAAATTACGATGAACAAATCTATGCTTGGTTCGATATGTGGTTAAAAGGTGATAAAAATGATTTCAAAGAAAAAACACCTAGGGTACAGTATTATACTATGGGAAGTAATGAATGGCAAGCTTCGGAAACCTGGCCTCCAGAAAAGGCAAAAGCAACAACTTTTTACTTGAACAGCAATGGGAATGCCAACAGCTCCTATGGCGACGGAGTTTTATCGACTCAGAAAGCCGGTTCCGACAACCCTGATGGTTTTACATATGACCCAATGGTACCAGTGCCTTCTTATGGCGGCAATGTGTGTTGTACCGGTAACGCTGTTAAAGGCGGTGCTTATGACCAACAGCAAATGGAAACCAGAAATGATATTTTGGTTTACACCTCCGATGTTTTGGAAAAAGGTGTCGAGGTTTCGGGCTTTATTGAATCCACTCTATATGTATCTTCGGACGCAAAGGATACCGACTTCACCATTAAACTTATAGATGTTTATCCGGATGGAAGAGCTTATAATTTAGATGAAACCATTCAGCGCGTAAGGTATCGCGAAGGTTATGACAAAGAAGTTTTTATGGAACAAGGGAAAGTTTACAAAATGGACCTTACCCCTATGTCCACCAGTAATTACTTTAAAAAAGGGCATCGTATACGTATAGAGGTTTCCAGTAGTAACTTCCCGCGATTTGCAAGAAACTTGAACACCGGAGGTGATAATTATGATGAAAAAGTTGGAGTGGTCGCGCACAATAAAGTACATCATTCCAAGGAATATCCATCACAAATTACGCTGCCAATAATCGCTAACTAGTATTTGCGCAAACACTGTTTGATACACATGGCTTCCAAAGGAAGTACTTTTATAAAAACATAAAACAATTTGGGGGTTCTGCCCCATAAAGAGCCAGCGGCAGTTTGCTGCTGGCTTTTTGTTGTTAAAGGCCTTGCAATTTTATTTCCATAGCATTGAATTTGTGGTCTTTTTCTTTGAACTTCGTTACCGGTGCTGAACTCGATTCAGTATCTACTGATATAAATCACTTTGTGCTGAGCCAAGTCGAAGTATTGAAACGATTCATATCTTTAACATTGATGTACATTTAAACCAAAAAAGAAAGGCATGTTGAAAACCCTTACGTTTTTATTCCTATTTGTTATTTCCTCACAGACGAAATTAATAGGACAACAAAAGGACACCTATATCAAAGCAGGTTTTTTATATGACAGTAAAAACAATACACTGCTAAAAAACAAGCTCATACAAATTCAAGGGTCAAAAATTATATCCATTGGTGCATTTGAATCTTTGCCCAAAAACAAACAAGTAATTGATTTAATGGAGTACACTGTTCTTCCGGGACTAATTGATGCTCATACACATGTTCTTTTTTCTCAAGAGGCCAGCGAAGATTTTGCAGAACACAGCGTGCAATCGCTAACCATGGAGAGTGATGCTTTGAGAGCACTTCGTGGTGCCAAAAGAGCCAAAAGTTATCTAGAGCAAGGCATAACAAGTATAAAAGATCTTGGAAACTCTGGTTTATATCTTGATGTTGCCCTAAGGGATGCCATTAACGAAGGAACGATTGATGGTCCACGCATTTTTGCCTCCGGCCCTATTTTGGCTGCAAATGGCGGACAAGTTTATGGGGTTCTTCCTGAACACCAAAATATAATAGACTTAGAATATCGAATCATTAAAAGTCCAGAAGACGCAAAAAATGCGGTACGTGAACATGTTAACCAAAATGTAGATGTAATTAAAATTTGCGCTGATAATATTCCAAATAAAACCTATTTAACAATAAACGAAATAAAAGCTGTTGTAGAAACAGCGCACTCCTATAATTTAAAAGTCACAGCGCATAGTGTTACCAACCAGTCCGCTTGGAATGCGATCGAAGCTGGTGTAGATGGAATTGAGCATGGATTTAATTTAGCAGATAGTACTTTAACTAAAATGGCAAAGAAACAAGTCTTTTTAGTGCCAACTGAAAATAGCAAATCCTATATGGCTACCTATACAAAACTCGCCGGCTATGCAGATGATGAGATAGACTGGGTTGATTCTTATATTTCCAACCTGAACGACAGGCTAAAAAGGGCGATTGATAAAGGGGTTACGATCGTTGCAGGTTCTGATAATTATACTGATATAAAAACATCCCGGGGAAAATCATCCATGGATATGTTTACATATTATTACGAGGCAGGAATGAAGCCCCTAAACATACTGCAATCGAGTACTTACATTTCGGCTGTTAGCTTAGGAAAAGAAAATGAAATTGGCTACATACATCCTAAGGCAAAAGCGGACATTATAGCTGTTAAAGGAAATATTACGGATGATTTTATCTCTACAATGGAAAACGTAGTATTTATAATGAAAGATGGAAAAGTTTACCACGATAAAACCAATTAAAATTCATCTTAAACCAAAAAATGTGCACCAATAAATATTGGTAATTGTTGCAGGACCCCATTTGCCAAAAAGCCTGAGGTTAAGGAATAGAACCTTATAAAATAATATATGGAAAGCCAGTGGCAGTTGCTACTGGCTTTTTTCATTGGCTGAAGTCAAGAGAGCACCTAACAGCCTGAATAGGTGTGATTTTCATTTATTTTTTGTTACTTGTAACGAGCTCCCCCTAAGCAAAAGGCACTGTACAAGGTCCATTGCGCGGTTAGTGTGCCACAAATCAAACTCAAAATGAAAAAAACTGTATTGGCATTGATGCTACCCGTACTCAGTTACTCCCAAACTTATGGTCCACCCATTATTGATATGCACCTGCACGATTATACCGAACAAACCTATTATGTGGCTCCCGCGCCGGATGGTGTTTTTTCGCCCAAAGATTATGAAACCTATAAAATAGAACTCTTTAAAGCGCTTAAAGAAAACAACATTGTAAAAGCCGTGGTGAGTACCATCGGCGGAAACAACACCTTGGACGACGAAGGCATTTTAATTCCCGGATATTACACCAATTCCCCTCCAAAAGATACCGTGGTCTTTAAAGCATTGATCACTTCGGGGAAACTCAAAATTTTTGGGGAAATCGGAGCTGTGTATGATGGTTACACCCTGTCCGACCCAGAATTTGAACCTTATTTAGACATCTGCGAGCGCTATAACATTCCTGTTGCGGTACATACCGGTGGCGGCCCTTCCGATATTACGACCCGATGTTGCCCCAATTTTAGAATAAAGCTCGGCGACCCCTACACCTTGGAGGACGTACTGGCCAAACATCCCAAACTACGGATTTACATGATGCACGCTGGCGAGGTGTTTTTTGAAAATGCCCTACGCCTAATGCTCCAGTACTCACAACTATATTCAGATTTGGGAGTGATATTGTGGGTAGACGAGCAACCCAAGGATTATGCAGAGCAATTTTTGCGAAAAGCCAAAAAATATGGTCTTATCGACAAAGTTATGTACGGCTCCGACCAAATGGTGTGGCCCCATGCCATTAAAAAAAGTATCGACCAATTGAACAGCTACGATTTTTTGACTGAAAGCGACAAGCGAAAAATTTTTCACGACAACGCTGTACGGTTTTTACAGTTGGAAGAATAAGCCTTGATTTAAAACCGATTAAAAAATAATTTCAACAAAGCCACTGGTACATTGCCAATGGCATTTTTTATTCCTTAAACCCATAAAAATCATATCTTTAAAGAAACCAACCTCTCGTGATTCAATTTTATAGAAGAATACGGCAGCGCTTGTTGTCCGAAAACAAATTCAGCAAGTATCTGCTCTATGCCCTGGGTGAAATTATTCTGGTCGTGATCGGAATATTGATGGCACTACAGATTAACAATTGGAATGAAGCTAGAAAAATCCGAAATCAAGAATTAAAACATTTAGTTGATTTAAAAACAGATTTTGAATTGAATATTGCCGAAATCAATCAATATCTGGATACAAGAAAATCAAGGATTGAATCTGCCAATAAAGTTTTGGAATATTATGAAGGCAAGCCCCTAACTGATATAAACGACCTAAATTTTCATGCTACAAATGTTTATATCTGGTATAAATTCACGCTTCACGACAACACCTACCAAGAACTTATAAACTCAGGAAACCTGGCTATAATTTCGAATGACTCCATAAAAAATGGGCTTCTTGATCTGCAGGCACTCTACAAAAAATTGAAGAACGAAGAAGACCATTTCCGTTATGATACAGAGGTTTTGTTATATGAACCCTCTTACGAAACGCTGGACTTAAATGATTTAATTAAGAATTACACCTATAAAGTCACCAGTGGGCAAGAAGGCGAAGATGTACCCTTATCGAGGCCATACTACGAAGCTTTATTAAAGAACATAAAACATAAAAATGGATTTGTAATGGCTGTTTTTGAACATTCAGTTATGAATCAACAGCTATCGGATATGAAAACAATGTGCGAGCATTTAATACAATTAATCAACAAAGAAGTTGCCACAAATGATTAAATTATTCAGTAAAATCCGCCAACAACTACTTACCGCCGTCTGTTTGGTAATCAGCCTTTTCTCCTGCAATACAAAACAAACCACCGAAACAATAGCCGAAAGTCCGTCCCATGCCTATTCTGAATCGTACAAAGCTCCGATTTTTGTCCCTGATGATCGGATAGAAAAAATCAAACAAATTACACCCGAGCTACAGCAATCCATCGAGGAGCACGCCAAGGCCGAGCATTTACCGGGTGTTGCCTTCGGAATTGTAGTGGACAATGAATTGGTGTTTACCGCTGCTACCGGATACCTGAACCTTGAGAAGGAGATTCCCGCTTCGCCCTCATCCGCTTTCCGAATAGCCTCCATGACCAAAAGTTTTACCGCAATGGCCATTATAAAACTTCGGGATGAAGGAAAACTGTCGCTGAACGACCCCGTCAGCAAGTACGTTCCCGAAATGTCGAAACTCACCTACCTGACCAAGGATGCACCGACCATCGACATTGAAAACCTTTTGACCATGACGGCCGGATTTCCCGAGGACAATCCTTGGGGCGACCGCCAGTTGGACGAACCCGATGAAATGTTGATCGATCTTGTGGATGAAGGCATCTCCTTTTCCAATGTTCCATCCTACGGGTACGAATACAGCAATACCGGGTATGCCCTTTTAGGGCATATTGTTTCCGTGGTTTCTGGGATGCCCTATCAGGACTATATCACCCAAAATATTTTTAAGCCCTTGGGCATGGATCACACCTATTGGGAATACGAAGGCATTCCCGAAGAACAACTGGCCCTCGGGTATCGCTGGGAAGATGAACAGTGGAAACTGGAACCCATGCTCCACGACGGCTCTTTTGGTGCCATGGGCGGGCTCATTACCTCCATAGAAGATTTCAGTAAATATGTAAGTTTTCACCTTTCGGCATGGCCTCCACGGAACGATGATGACAACGGCCCCATAAAACGAAGTTCGTTGCGCGAAATGCAGACACCACAGTTCCCAAGACTGTATGCCAATGCAAAGGACTATAAGGGTGACGATTGTGCTGTTTTGGCCGGCTACGGTTTTGGATTGGGCATTACGGAATACTGCAATGGCCTTAAAAGGGTCTCGCACGGAGGCGCGTTGCCGGGCTTTGGCAGCAACTATACATTTTACCCCGAGTATGGGGTGGGCATTATGGCCTTTTGCAACCTCACCTATACGTCGCCATGGTCGTTAAATGATCTTAGTACATTATTGTTCGAGACTGCCGATCTACAATCACGAAAATTACCCGCCTCCGATGTGCTATTGGAACGACAAGAACAGATTACCCAACTGATCCAGCAATGGGAACCCGCTTTGGAAGAGCAGATCTTGGCCGAGAATTTTTATTTGGACCGATCGCGAGAAAAAAGAAAGGCAGCGATACAAAATGTTTTGGAAAAAGCCGGCCCCATTAAAACGGTTGGTGAGATGCTTCCCATAAACCAGCTACGGGAACGCTATACCCTACAGGCCGAAAATGGGAAAGTGAACATCTTTTTTACGCTAACGCCTGAAAAATACCCAAAAGTACAGCGATTGGATGTAGCCTTTGAGCCAAACGAACCGGATGTATAAAAAAGTCTGATGTACACCTACTGTCCCCTATACCCATGTATTACTTTTGATAAAAGTGTTGAGTACTTACGGAAAACCGCAAATACTTGTAAGTTTTTTCTGTTAACTTCGTTATCTGTTGATATAAATCACTTTGTGCTGAGCGAAGTCGAAGTATTGAAACGATTCGTATCTTTTAACGTTCTAAGCAATTTGAAAAATAAACCAATGCATACAATCCAACAAAATTTTCTATTCTCTTTAGGAATTATATTTGTCATAGTCGCATTTGTTTTTGGACTTTTTTATCTGGTTGACTTTTATGGTCATCCACCAAGAAGTTGGAAAAATATGATTATTGGAATTGCAACAATAGGTTTGACCTTTCAAATCTTTCTGCGTTTATCTTCTTGGGAGCTTATTTTATACGATGACAAAGCTGTACTTAAAAAACCTTTAGGAATATTGAAGAATAATCGAAAAGAATTTAAATACAATGAAATCGAAGAAGCTGGATTTCTTCAAGGTTTTCGTATAAATACCAGTCTGAGAGTAGATTTAAAATCAGGAAAAAAATATAACATCTTTTTAGACAAAAATTTGATGCAAATTTCAAAGATTTTGATTTTTCTTGAAAATTCAAATGTAAAGGTTGGACTTTACTGTGATAACCGAATTAAGAAAAGGCTAAAAAAAGATGGACTAAAAACTGCTTAGAACAATACCTATAGCAAATAGGACATGAAGTGCTATATTTAATGGCTTGGGTGTGTTTGCGAAGTCTACCAAATCTTTTGGATTTGGCAATCAAAAAAATAAAAATAATTACATAACAAAAAGTTTTGGCTCGCAGACCAGACGGAAACGAAACGTTCCCTTGCCTGCCTGCCTGCCCTACTTGCAATAGCCGCAACGATAACGAAACGCCCCCAAACACCTATGTAACTTTAGTTACATCTTTTTTGTCTAATTAATGTTTTCTTTGGAATATGCCGGGAATTCACAAATCCACATTCGACATCCGCATCCTGTTTACCGCTTTGTTGGCAGGATTGCTTTTGGTGGCGCCCTGCAAAGTCCGTAATTCCTTGGAACATGCCCTTGGGCTGGAAAAATCCGAGGTTTCCAATAAAATAAAAACCACCGTATCCGTTTCCTGTGCTTCCTGTGAGGCCGTGCAACATAGCGAGAGTACCACATCGTACCAGTTGGACATAGCCACTGCCCTATTACCAGCCGTGGCAACCCCTAGCTATTTTACCGCTTCCAACAGCGGAAAGAACCTTTACGCTGTCGAAAAGCAACCCTTTGCTTCGGTAGTTCCCCTCTACATTTTATATCGGCAGTTCAAAATCTATTCGTAAGTAGTCCTTTCTACATCAGGCATTGCCTACCCCTTATCTTTTGACTAATTATAAAACAACAACATGCAAACTATAAAATATTTGGGCCTTATCGCCCTGCTCTTCGGAACGCTATCCGCCTGCAAAGACAACAAAACCCCTGCGGAAGACACCGAACAGACCATCACCATATTACAGACCGCCGATATACACGGACAATTGTTCCCCCACGACGAACTGTTTTGGGAAGACGAACAAATCACCTTTAGAAAATTGGGAGGACTCGCCCATGTTAAAACTCTTTTTGAGGAAGAGCGCAGCAAAAACCCGGAAGGCACCTTGATCTTGGATGGTGGCGACATGATCCAAGGAAGTGCCGTAGCTGCATTGTCAGAGGGTCAGGCCTTTGCCCCGATCATCAAAACCATGGGCTACGACTTTTTGATTCCCGGAAACTGGGAAGTGGTATATGGCAAGAAAACCATGATGGATGTGCTCACCCAGTACGATACTCCGGTGATTTCGGCCAATATGTACCACGAAGCCAATGGAGAATCCTTGTTTCCGCAGTATTTTGTAAAAGAATTGAAAGGCGTAAAACTCGGGTTTATCTCCTACAACGACCCCGAAATTCCAGTGCGTCAGAACCCATCTTTCAGCAAGGGCATCCACTTTGATCCTATTGAGGAAAACCTGAAAGCGCTCATCAACGAACTGAAGGATAACCAAGGGGTAGACATCCTTTTTGTGGTGACGCACATTGGTATCAGTAAGCAATACAATCTGGCCAACAACCCCGCCTTGGAGCGAGTGGACTACGTACTGGGCAACGATACCCACGAACGCATCCGAAAACCTTTGGAGACCGAATACACCAAAGTGACCGAACCTGGGGCATTTGCCTCTTTTGTGGGCAAACTCACCTTGACCGTAAAAGATGGCAAGATCGTGAACGATAACTACGACCTTTTGGAGGTAGATCCCGAGAAATATCCTGCCGATGAAAAAGTGGCTGAGGTCATTGAAAAAGAAACCGCACCGTACAAAGAGGAAATAGACCAAGTATTAGGGTACACCAGCACTCCGCTGTACCGCTATTTTGTGGTAGAAAATCCCATGGACGACTTTATTACCGATGCGGCGCGATGGAAAACAGGAGTGGACATTTCCATTTCCAATGGATTCCGATTCAGTACCCCTATTTCAGTGGAAGAAGGCGGTAAATCCCCTATCACCAAGGCCGATTTGTGGAGCATGCTCCCCGTAAACGAAAAAGTGAAGATTGGAAAGGCTACCGGTAAACAAATCAAGAACTGGCTGGAAAAAGAACTGAACAATGTGTTTGCTGCAGACCCTACGGAACGATTTGGGGGCTGGTTGGTGCGTTTTTCCGGGATGGAACTTACCTTTTATGCCAACAAGCCGATGGGCGAGCGTGTGGCTTCCATTACGATTGGTGGCAAACCCATGGTAGAAGATCAATTGTACTCCATGTCCGCCTGTCGTAGGGAAGGAGAACCCCTACCTACCCTCTGCCGTATGCCCAACACGGTGGAAACCGAGGTGATGGACTACACCATCCACGATGTAATCGAGGAATACCTCAAAGAAAAGGGCACTATCGCCCCAACTTTGGACGGTCGTGCCAAGGCCTTGGATTTAGGTCCCAATGTATTGTCGCAATTACCGGGCACAGATTATCAGTTCCATTAAACGGAGTTCTTTAAGGTAATCCATTCGATTTTGAAAAGGTTTTGCCTGCAAAAAAATAGCTTTTGAGCATTACTTTGTAAAAAAGCTTGGTTTTGTTGTTAAAGGGGCGTTGGAAACATCGCCCCTTTTTCTTTTTTGGTACATTTAAGGAAATGGAATCAAAAAAACATACGGTAAACAGGAGGGCGTTGCTAAAAACGTCTTCTTTGGCAATGCTAGGTTTGTCGTTTCCAAGTATCTCCTGGTCTGCGCAAAACACAAACAATCCCTCGGTGTTGCCCTATAATGATAGCATACCTCAACACTTTCCCAATATAGCTCCAGAAATTATTGCGGAAGTAGTAGGGAAATCCCATTTTGATCTCGATGGCGTAAAAGCCTTGGTGGAAAAAAGACCTGAACTTTCGCGATCGGTTTGGGAGTGGCGTTTTGGTGATTTTGAATCGGCCATTGGAGCTGCATCCCATGTTGGCCGAAGGGATATCGCGGTGTACCTGATGAACCAAGGGGCACGGCCTACCCTATTCACTTTTGCCATGTTGGGTCATTTTAATGTGGTAAAATCTGCAATTGAAGCAGCACCCGGAATACAGGAAGCTACGGGTCCTCACGGAATAAGTTTGCTGGACCATGCCTACGCAGGGGAGCGCATGAAGGACAAAATGACCACAACGCAAATGGAACACCTAGAGCAGACCATCGATTATTTATCCGGTTTAGGCAATGCAAGCGGTATCAAATACATGGATGTAAGTCCAGAGACTCAGCAGAAATACCTAGGTGATTATAAATATGGCAATGGGGAAACTGAAGGCTTCACCATAGGTGTCAACATGAGAAAACTGCTATCCTTAGGCCCAATTGGTGGGTTTGGAGGTGCCCTGTACAAAATCGGGGATAACCAATTCACCTACAATGGAACACCTTCTGTTACCATCACGTTCGATATTCAGGATGGGGAGGTAAAATCACTTACCCTTACCGAACCAGACATTACCCTTACTGCGGAAAAGGTCTCGGGTTGATCATCAACTACTGGACAACCTTTTAATTTCTTTTAACTGGAATCTCCAAATAGCTGTCCCCATACCATTTAATGATCAAAGGTTCTTTGGCATCTTTGATGGTTTCTTCACTAACATCTTTGCCCGTTCCATAATTAATTTCAGAAAAGGGGTCTTTAATTCCGTTGACAACTACCACCAACCGACTGCCTTTACTGATTTTCTTACTTGTCATCCGTACAATTCCAAATGGGAGTTTCACCTTTTCATGGGGTGTTAACAATTGTCGGTGTTCCCAATCTCGCACATAACTCGCCCTGCCCACATAGGGCAAGGTCAGCGCAAAGAATTTACCATCGGGGGTCTGCTCGAACAACACAACTTTATAATCAAAATCCCTTTTATTTATGGACACCGAGATTTCCCCTCCAAAAGAACCGTTCAGTTCAAAATCGGAGTCAAAAGCTTGGGTCGCAAAGGAAAAACCATGTCCCACCATCAGGCTGTCCCCTACAATAGTTCTCCAACCACTGGAATTCCAGGTAAGATTGCTTCGGTCGGTAAAATCAATGGTCTGTTCCAAATATTCATTAGCATCTACAGGCTGCTCCGCAAGCGTGAAATGGATATCTTTTCCATTATTTCCGGTATCAAACAGCGATGGAAAAGCAACTCCCGAACGCTCGTTGCTCAAATAATATTTGAGCGTGTCATTCGCCATTTCCTGCAGCGAGGAAGCGTGCCCCCATGCATTGGCTCCCATAACCTGATAGTTGATTTTGTCCCGCAATAATTTGGGTTTGGCCTCACCCTTTAGAATATAATCAAACCAATCAAAGATCAATTCCGTGATATCAATTTGGGCGACGGGATCTATATCGTACCCAAAAATATGGGCACTCGGTTTTTCCTGGGCTCCAAAATGGGTATATGGACCAATAACCAGATAGTGATCCGCATTTTTGTTGTATTTGGTATGCTCTTTTAAATAATACTGCGTTCCAACTTGCCCTCCGTCAAAATAGCCGGTGGTGGCCATAACAGGAATGTTTATATGCGCAAACTCCTCTTGGTAGGGCATCATGTTTTGCCAATAGGCATTGTAGGTGGGGTGCAATAACCGCTCTCGAAATTGCGGGTTGGGTAATCCGTCCAAGCTATCCATGGCATTGTAGGCCACCCCTTTTTCAAACCAATTCATGTTCAGGTCTCGCCACCGTTGACCATTATAGTACAAAGTAGTGTCCAAATACTTATTGTTTGATACATAATGGTGCCAAGGAAAGTGGAAATTAAAATATACCCCATTTTCCATAGGTTCTGCGATACCTGGCGCTGCGGAGACCGAAGGAACAATGGTTTTTAAGGCAGGATGCACCTTGTGTTTTACCGCAGCCCATTGGGTGAAGCCGACGTAACTTCCACCATACATCCCCACTTTTTGGTTGCTCCAATCTTGTTTACTGATCCAATCGATTACCTCGTAGGTGTCGGTTGACTCGTATTTATACGGGACTATCGAATCAGGGCTCAAGCCCTTGCCACGAGTGTACGAAACCACCCCCACATACCCATGGTCGGCAGCCATTTTGGCTCTTTTCAAGTCACTTTTACGTGCGTAAATGGTATGAAACAATACGGCCGGACTTGGTTCCGAAGTCTCGGCATTTCGAACTACGATCGCATGGATCTTTGGTCCATCACCTGTTAAAATCAATATACTGTCCTGAACCAGGTATGTTTTGCCGTCTTCCGTGATCGCTCTTGGGGTTTGAACGGTGGATTGTTCCTTGCACGAGGCTACAAAACAGAGGGCTACCACTACAAGAATAAATGCTTTGTTGATTGAATTTTTCATTTTGATTGATTTTTAGTTCAGGACATAACCGTCCTAAAGCAATATGTTTTTGCTGTTCGTTATTTTGATTTGATTGTATGTGAAACCGCTACAAACTGTTCCGTTTTTTGAACTTTACCGATTGCCTGCTCGAGAGCTCTATCTTTTCTCCAGTGATCAATACCAACTGCAGTTTGTTATTGAAATACGGGTGGATTTCCTTGATGTATTCCGTATTGATGATCTGACTTCGATTGGCCCTAAAAAAGGTGTTGGGGTCCAATTTTTCTTCCAGTTGGTTCAGGGAGCGTTTGATCATGGCTTTTTTATCTCCAAAATACAAGCGTGCATAATTATCCATGGACTCTATTAAACTTATCTCCGCCAATGCAATAAAGTATACCTTTTCGCCATCCTTGATAAATATTTTTTGATGGCTTGCCAAGGGTGCTTTCTGCTCTTCCTCCTTCTTTTGCAGTTCCAACTTTACCTTTTCGATGGTTTTGGCAAAGCGCTCTTCCCTTAGCGGTTTTACCAAATAATCCAAAGCATTTACTTCAAAGGCCTGAACCGCATATTGATCATAGGCCGTTGTGAACACCACTTCGGGAACGGTTCCCAACTCCTCCAACAAATCAAACCCTGATTTCTCCGGCATATGAATGTCCAAAAAGATGATATCCGGTTGTTCTTTTTCTATCAGACCAATAGCAACTTCCACATTGTTCGCTTCGCCCACGATTTCAAATTCCGGATAGCCTTCAAGTGCTCTTCGCACCTCTTCACGTGCCAAGCGCTCATCATCTATGATTAAAGTTGTATACGTACTCATTAGTTTTCGATTGGAATCATTAATGTGGCAACCACCTTATTTTCCGAAGGGGTATCAACCTTAAACTCAGCCCTGCCCTCATATTGCAACAAAAGCCGTTCATTAAGATTTTTCAGCCCTACCCCCTTATGCTTTCCTTGGGAAAGCGTTCCAGGGTTTTTAACGCTTATCATCACATAGTCGTTCTTCTTTTGAACCGAAATATCTACGGTCCCCCCATCCAATTGTTTATCAATACCGTGCTTAATGGCATTTTCTACCAAAAGTTGAATACTCAATGGTGGGATTTTAAAGTTTTCAAGGGTGTTGTCAATATTAAATGTAATATTCAGGCGTTCCTCAAATCGAAGTTTTTCCAACTCTACATAATCTTTTACCAATGCCATTTCTTCTGCAATGGATATGGTCGCATGTTCTTTTTCATACAATGATGAACGCAATAGGTCGGATAACAAGTCGATGGCCCTTCGTGCACTTTTTGGGTTTTCAAAAACCAAGGCTTTGATGGAATTTAAGGAATTGAACAAAAAATGCGGATTCAACTGTGCAGCTAGATTGTCCAACTGACTTTGCTTTGCAATTACCGAAAGTTGGGCGTTTGTTTTAGCCGTATGCACCTCTTTAATATAGAAGTGATAGGCATGATAAGCGAGTACCCAAATAGCCATATGCCTCAATCCCGTAATCAGAACAGGGTTCCAAACCGACAAATTCTCCAGAAATGTATTGGCGTCATTGACCAAATAAATGTAAGCCGATGTTTTTAAATTCATAATCAACATGAACAGTACGGCCAACACCAAAATAGAGGGAACAACCTTCTTGATCAACCCCTTTATCCCCAACTGGTTCCAATTAGCTTTTAAAGCTATGCTCCTATAAGCATGGGTGAGGCCAATACAAATGGCAACATCCAAGAAATAATTGATTAAAGCTTGAGTAATGGTAAATTGATCCCGTACCAGAGCAATATATAGCCATAAAAGGGAAACAATGCCCCAGCCAATAAATTGGCATTTCCAATAGAGGGATAGTCTTGTATTTATCGTTTTGTTGGGCATTGAACCATTCATTTTTAGGGCCTCTAGTTGTTTAAGGTTATTGCTACTCGGGTTTTGAATAACTGGTCAACTCATTTACATACACCCCATAACCATCCTTATTAACGTGCTTGATATATGTTTTTAAATCTGGGGAATACCACCAAATATCCATCATTTCCCCCTTAAAACCTCTAGAATTGGTTACAATTCCTTTGTATTCTATTTTATATGCCTTGAATTTTCCAGCTACCACATTTAACTCTTCAAATGAAACAATTTCAGCATCTTGACTGGTTTTTCCTGTAGTACCTTCATTATTTTCCCATTCTGACTCGTATTTCCATTTTTTTCCTACCTCCAAAGGCCAATTACGAAACGGGGTGCTGCTCTGTTTTTGATTTATAGTTTTCGAAATTTGAACGGTATCGACACCGTTCCAAAGTGCTAAAGTTCCATTGTGGTTTACTACTTCCTGGATGTCTTCACCCTGTGCACGAACCTCTCCTTCCACTGCGCGTTCCCATTTCCAAGTCCATTTTTCTCCAATGGTATAATCCGTTAAAGTTGGTTCGTCGGTTTTTGTAGATGCACAATTACTAAAGATGAGTAGCAGTGCGAAGTAAAATATTGCTTGTTTTCTCATTACTGTTGTTTTTTGATTGATGAATAATTATGGTTGTGATCATAACTACTATGAATCACTGGTACAAAGCAATGAAAAACATCCTATCCCGAAAAGGGAAAGTACATGAACGCATAAAACTTGGGTTGGCCGTCATCATGTTCGCTTAAACGATGGTCTAAACCCACTTTTATTTTCAAAGGACAATCGCAAAGCTGTCGTTTTGAAATCTCAAAAATCAATTCATTCTATTGTTATCTTTGAAATAGGGTAAAAACAATTGGATTTGCGGGAATTTCATTTTATCAAGGAAAAATATGGATTTGAGCTGTTGATGGACCTCCATAAGTTTGAGGACAACGACAATGTTTTTTTTGAGCCCAAACCACATATCACTAATTTTTTCGAAATCTTTGTTTTTGAAGAAGGTACTGGTAAAATTGAACTCAATGGCCACCGATTACAGGTTGGCAATCGCAATTTGTTCTTTACTTCACCCTATCAAAAAAAAAGTTGCCACATAAACCCCAAAGAGATAAAAGGTTTCCATCTGGTTTTCCAAAACGATTTTTTGGCCGATTTTTTCGAGGACAAACTCTTTGTATACCGTTTGCAATATTTCTACAACGCCCTCCATCCACAATACTTGCAACTGTCCCAAAGGGAATACCTGCTCATTGAAACCTTGCTCAACGAGATTATTACTGAAATTCAGCATTTCCAAAAGGATAGTCTTCACCTCATCCGACCCCTACTCTATTTTGCACTGTCCAAACTTAACCGTCTATACTCCGCTGTTTACAAACTATCGCCCGAAACCCATTCCGATTCTGACATTTACCGTTTTAAAGAGGCCTTGGAAATACATATTCGAGAGTTTCACTCTGTGGACAACTATTGCAACCTTCTCAATATAAACCGTCACCAGTTGAACAAAATAACCAAGGCTCATTTCGGACATACTTCCAAGAAGGTTATCCAATTCCGACTATTAAAAGAAGTAGAAATGGAACTGCGCTATTCTGACCATACCGTTGCCGAAATAGCTCACAAACTTCATTTCAGCGACCCCAATAATTTAACTCGTTTTTTTACCCGCTTATCAGGTGAATCGCCCAAAGCATATCGTTTAAATTACCAAAATGATAGAAATTCATAGCATATTGATATAGTCACAATCTCTTAAATTTTAGAATTTTGCATCATCAATCAAAAAAAAAACGAACACATGATTTTTCTACGTTTATCACTGACCATCAGTATGCTTTTATTGACCCAGCTCATCAACGGTCAAACCACCAAGACCATTCCCCTACGGGCTGAGTATTGGACCCCAGCCGAAGGCAGCTCGGTTAATTTCGAAAGTTTTGATGGGAAAGAAACCATCGTAGTGAACGGCACTGCTTTTGCCAATGGGTTCGAATTTTCCAAAGGTGTGCTGGAAATGGAGGTGTACGCCAACCAAAAACGCAGCTTTGCGGGCGTAGTTTTTCGAAAACATGATGGAAATTTTGAAGAGGTGTACATGCGCATGCACAAATCGAGACAAGTGGATGCGGTACAATATACTCCCACTTACAACAACGAGAGCAACTGGCAGTTATATCCTGAATTTCAAGCGAATGTCGCTTTTAAGACAGAGGGTTGGAACATTTTCCGCATAGAGGTAGAAGATTTAACCGCTACCTTGTTTATTAATGGTAAAGAGGTGATGCAGATAGATCGTTTAAGATCGGGCAATCTTAATGGAGGAATTGGACTTTTTGCCCTGTTTGGGAATCGGTTCGCAAACCTAAAAGTCACCAAAATGGGAGAAGCCATCGCCAAAGAACCTTTCCCTATTGTTACTCCTGAAAAAGGAATCATCTCCGACTGGGACCTCACAGAAGCCCAACCATATATTGAAAATCAAATAGACTTCAAAGATTTTAAAAAGGCAAAGACAATCACTGTCAACACAGAGGAATCAGGCATGTTGCCTATTTCCAGATATTTGGCAAAGCCAACTTCGGGTAACTTTGAACGTAACCAAGAAGCATTCACGGTGGCATCTACAACTATAGCCGTTGATAAAGCGCAGACCAGGTTCTTTTTGTTCGATTATAGCGATAAAATCGTTGTGTACTTAAACGGAGAGCCGATTTTCTACGGTAACAATGCCTTTCGGTCCAAAAACAATCAGTTTCAGGGTCATTTGGGGTTGACTGCCAACAAACTGCCACTACAACTTAAAAAGGGATTCAATACTTTGCATTGCGTAGTGATAGACAAAGCCAATGGTTGGGGATTAATCGGGAAGATTGAATGAGACTAGTAGTTTCGCCACTTTTGGGTAAACTCAAAAACGTGTTCCAGTATTTTAGCTTCGGTATCGTCGAATTCGATGTTACGGCGCTTCATCATGGCTTCTGCCACTTCAAACGCTTTATTGGTCCGGAATGCTGTAAACCCTGAAGCCCCGCCCCAGCTAAAACTTGGGATAAAATTTCTAGGGAAACCACTGCCAAAAATATTGGCGCTCACCCCGACAACAGTTCCTGTGTTGAACATTACATTGATGCCGCATTTGCTGTGATCGCCCATCATTAATCCACAGAACTGAAGACCTGTTTTGGCAAAACCTTCGGTTTGATAATTCCAAAGTCGAACAGGTGCGTAATTGTTCTTTAAATTGGAAGTGTTCGTATCAGCACCAATATTGCACCACTCCCCTAGCACTGAGTTTCCAAGGAAACCATCGTGTCCTTTGTTGGAATTGGCGAACAAAACCGCATTATTGACTTCTCCACCTAATTTACAGCCAGGTCCTGCGGTTACGGCTCCATAAATTTTAGCACCCATTTTTAAAATGGCGTTTTCACAAAGGGCCAATCCACCACGAACGGTGCAACCTTCCATCACCAAAGCATTTTTACCGATGTAAATAGGGCCTGTGGACGCATTCAAAATACTAAACTCCACCGTGGCTCCTTCCTCGATAAAAATATTTTCCGGATTCTTGACTTGATTGGTATCGGATATGGGTTGGCTTTTTCTTCCAGCCGTCAACAAATCAAAATCAGCTTGAAGAGCTACCGCATTTTTGGAAAAAATGTCCCAAGTATTTTTGATGACAATACAGTCACCTTTATAATGAACCGTTACAAAATCTTCACTGGAAAATTTATTATGTGGGCTATTCGTGGTATAGGCAACGTAATCCTCCCCATCCATCAAGGCTTCGCCCATTTTCAAGTTTTGAATGGCCTCCACCAGATTTTTATTTGGCAAATAACTACCGTTGATTACCGTATTTTCGGCAGCAACCGTCAACGAAAACTTTTCTGACAAGTATTCTTCTGTGTGAAAACTTACGGGAGCTTTCAGCCATTTTTTCCATTTTTCGCTGATAGTCAAAATACCCACACGAATCTCGGACACAGGACGTGTAAACGTAAAAGGAAAAAGATTTTCGCGATGGTTACCGTCAGAAAGAGTGTAGTTCATAGTTCAGCTTTTAGAACTAGTTCAGGAGTTTATGATTGAAATTATTATAAATCATTTTTGATGCAGTTTGAGACATGATTTTTAAGCATAGCGACAGTTACGGTTCAAAATTATAACGAAAAAATGCGCAAAAAGGATTCTAAAAAAACAATTGATAAACTGCTAAACTAGTTCTTCTATTCTGTAAAAATAAAAAACGCCCTCGAATACCATCGAGAGCGTCTATATATTTCGTTGAAAAGTGCAACCTACTCGGTCTCCTTCTCTTCTTTCTTGAATTTCTTGTACTTATTCTTGAACTTATCAATTCTACCCGCGGTGTCAACCAATTTAGTCTTACCTGTGTAGTATGGGTGAGAAGTTCTGGAAATTTCCAATTTTACCAAAGGATATTCAACACCATCAACAGTGATGGTCTCTTTCGCTTCAGCAGTGGACTTTGTAATAAACACGTCTTCGTTGGACATGTCTTTAAAAGCAACCAATCTATAGTTTTCTGGGTGTATACCTTTTCTCATCGTCTTAAATGCTTAATCTCAGAATTTTCAGGGTGCAAATTTAATGATTTCTTTGACACCTCCAACTTAAAATCACTAAAAAAATAAAAGTAACTTTATATGTAACAAATTTAAGCAATCTAGCACTAACCATCAATAAGCAACACTAATTTTAAAAATAATGGAAGAACAACAAGTTAAAACAGGGAAATTTGCACTTAACTACGGACTGCTATCAGGTCTAATAGCTGTAGTATTTGGCGTTATGCTGTACACCCAAAAAATGCACTACGAAACGAGCACTGCTGTAATCGTTATCTCTATTGTAATCTTGGCTGCAATTATTTTTTTAGCGGTCAACGCCTTTAAAAAAGCAAATGGCGGGTATTTAACTATTTCGGAAGCGCTAAAAGTTGCCGTAGGGGTCGCCTTGGTCGGTGCTATAATTTCTTTGATCTATCAATTTGTACTGACCACCTTTATTGAGCCTGACTTTATGGACAAGGCCATGGAACTGGCCAAACCAAAAGCAATGGCCCAAAACCCCAACATGACCGAGGAACAATGGGAACAAGGTGTGGAAATGCAAAAAAGCTTTGCTTGGATCCAGTATCCCGTTCTCTTGATTATGAACTCTGTGCTAGGTCTAATCATAGGTCTGATCACAGGCTTAATATTGAAAAAGTCCAAAGCGGAATACTAAAACAAAAAATACTACTTTTGAAGGGAATTCCAGAATCGAACAATGCAGATTTCCATTGTAATTCCTTTACTTAACGAGCAAGAATCGCTTAAAGAACTTCATGATTGGATTGTACAAGTGATGCAATCCAATCATTTTTCTTATGAAATCATCTTCATAGATGATGGTAGCACCGACGAATCATGGAAAACCATCTCAGAACTTTCCGAGATCAATGAAAATGTGAAAGGTATCCAGTTCCTAAAGAACTTTGGAAAGTCCCAAGCACTTCATGCCGGTTTTAAAGCTGCCGAGGGTGAGGTTATCATCACCATGGATGCGGATTTGCAGGATAATCCTGAAGAAATCCCGGAAATGTATCAGATGGTCACCCAAGAAGGTCATCATGTGGTATCGGGGTGGAAAAAGAAACGCTATGACTCCGTAATCACCAAAAACATCCCTTCCAAATTATTCAATTGGGCAGCACGTAGAACTTCTGGGGTAAAATTGCACGATTTTAATTGTGGGCTCAAAGCCTTCAACCATAAAGTGATAAAAACTATCGAAGTTTCTGGAGAAATGCACCGGTATATTCCGGTTCTGGCCAAAAATGCGGGATTTTCGGATATCACAGAAAAAGTAGTGCAGCACCAAGCTAGAAAATATGGCTCTACAAAATTTGGCGCGGAACGTTTTATCAACGGATTTTTGGATTTGATCACCATTTGGTTCGTTTCCAAATTTGGTCGGAGACCAATGCACCTTTTTGGAGCGTGGGGAGTGCTCATGTTCATTGTAGGATTTGGTTTTTCCCTCTATTTGGGGATAGACAAACTCTTTCTCAATCCAACCGGTCGTCTAATTACTCAAAAACCTCAGTTTTATATTGCATTGACTGCCATGATCATAGGTACACAATTATTTTTGGCAGGTTTTATTGGAGAGATAATGGTGAGGTCCCGAAAAAATGACACCCGTTACAATATCTCAGATAAAATTAACCTATAGGCCATTCTTAAACCCTATAAACTTTGTATTTTTAAACATCTAAACAACTATAAACACTATGGATTCCATTACAGCTACAGCGCAATCTTGGTTGACCGATTTTTTTGATGAAGACACAAAAAAGGAAATCAAACATCTTATGGAAAACGACCCTGAGGAACTCAAGGAACGTTTTTATAAGAATTTAGAGTTTGGTACAGGTGGAATGCGTGGTGTAATGGGTGTAGGCACCAATAGAATTAACAAATATACCTTGGGGAAAAACACTCAAGGACTCAGCAATTATCTTAAAAAGTCCTATACTGACAATGATCTGCAAGTGGTAATTGCATATGACTGCAGACACAACTCACAATCTTTGGCAAAAACCGTGGCCGAGGTTTTTTCCGCTAACGGAATCCGGGTCCACCTCTTTTCTGATCTAAGAACCACTCCCGAACTGTCTTTTGCGGTAAAATATTTGGGCTGTCATGCAGGAATTGTGTTGACAGCATCCCATAACCCACCGGAATACAACGGATACAAGGTATATTGGGCCGATGGTGGACAGATTGTTCCTCCGCAAGATGGAGAAATTATAGCTGAAATCAATTTACTTTCTTTTGAAGACATCAAATTTGACAAAGATGAGAGTTTGATACACCAGATTGATGAAGAGGTGGACGAAGCCTTTTTTGAAGCATCCGTAAAAAATGGAAGCTTTGACGCCAAAGGAAAAGATAATTTTAAAATTGTGTTTACTTCGTTGCACGGAACCTCCATCACTGCTATTCCGGAAGTGTTGAAGCGTGCTGGGTACAATAATGTCACCACAATCGAAGAGCAAGCAAAACCTGACGGAAACTTCCCTACGGTAGAATCCCCTAACCCGGAAGAGCCCGAAGCATTGTCCATGGCCATTGCCAAAGCCGAGGAAATCGGAGCGGACATGGTTGTGGGTACCGATCCCGATAGTGACCGTTTGGGCATCGCGGTACGCAACCTAGAAGGTAAGATGGAATTGCTCAATGGAAACCAGACCATGGTTTTGATGACCAAGTTCCTTTTGGATCAATACAAGGAAAAAGGATTCAAAGGCAACGAATTTATCGCATCGACCATTGTTTCTACCCCAATGATGCAGCAAATGGCCAAATCCTACGGTGTGGAGTTCAAAACCGCACTTACAGGTTTTAAATGGATCGGCAAAATGATCAAAGACTTTCCTAGCTCAGAATTTATTGGAGGAGGTGAGGAAAGTTTCGGATATATGGTCGGAGATTTCGTCCGTGACAAAGATGCCGTTACCTCTACCCTTTTGGCCTGCGAAATCGCAGCCAATGCCAAAGCAAACGGGAGCTCTTTCTACCAAGATTTGATTGATGCCTACGTGCAATTTGGTTTCTACAAGGAAAAACTGATCTCCATTACCAAAAAAGGAATGAGTGGCGCAGAAGAAATCAAGCAAATGTTGAAGGATTTCAAAGAAAATCCTGTGGATACCGTTCAAGGCTCAAAACTCCTGTACATTGAGGATTACAACACTTCCATTGTTAAAAATGTACAGACAGGTGAAGAGTTTACGCTTCATTTGCCAAAGTCAAATGTTTTGATTTACGAAACGGAAGATGGTACCCGAATTGCAGCTCGACCCAGTGGTACGGAGCCCAAAGTAAAGTTCTACATCAGCACAAATGCAAAATTGGACAAGGCAGCGGATTATAAATCCGTAAATTCGCAGTTGGAAACCAAAATAGAAGGTATCCTTTCTGAGCTGAATTTATAAGTGAATGAACTACTTTAAAAAGATTCTCCAATTTGCGCGACCGTACCGCAAATATGGATTTTTGAACATTTTCTTCAATATTTTGTATGCACTTTTTAGTGCATTGTCTTTTGCGGCTTTGATTCCTATGCTGGATGTACTCTTTAAACCACAAGAGAAAGTACTTGTGGAACCTGTATACGAAGGCTTCGCCAAATCAAAAGATTACCTACAAGACTACATCAATTATCGAATTACGGAGTATGCCGGGGACGAGGAAATGAAAGCCTTGGTCTTGGTCATAGGTTTAGTACTTGTGCTTTTCTTATTGAAAAATGCCTTCAACTATCTGGCCATGTACTTTATCACCTTTTTGCGCAATGGAGTACTCAAAGATATCCGAAACAAGATGTACCGGAAAATCATGGATCTACCCATCTCCTATTTCTCAGAAAAACGAAAGGGAGACGTTATCGCCAGAATCACTTCTGATGTACTAGAAATACAACACTCCTTTCTTTCTATTTTGGAACTGATAGTTCGAGAACCCTTGACCATCTTTTTCACCATCATGGTAATGTTCGGCATAAGCACAAAGCTTACCATCTTTGTTTTTGTTTTTATCCCCGTGGCGGGAATGATTATTTCCCGAATTGGCAAATCGCTGAAAAAAAAATCGGACCGAGTACAAAAAGAACAAGGCGAGTTTCTTTCCATTGTAGAAGAAACTTTGGGCGGTCTTCGTGTTATCAAAGCATTTAATTCAGAATCTAGGTTTTACCAAACTTTCAAGCATTCAACTACGCGTTTTTTCAATTTCTCCAATTCCTTGTTGAACCGACAAAACTTGGCCTCGCCCACGGGGGAGTTTTTGGGAATTTTGGTCATAGGCGTTTTATTATGGTTTGGTGGTAAAATGGTATTGGTGGACAAAACTTTGGACGCCTCTTCCTTCATTGCTTACATGGGGCTGGCCTATAACATCCTTACACCTGCGAAAGCCATTAGCAAAGCATCTTATGGAGTTAAAAAAGGGAATGCTGCCGCTGAACGTGTGTTAGAAATACTCGAATCCGAAAACCCCATCACCGATATTGTGGGAGCTGAGGATAAAACAGATTTTACCGCTGGTATAGAATTAAAAGAAGTTGGGTTTAAATATGAAGACGATTATGTACTGAAAGACTTCAACCTAAAGGTTGATAAAGGCAAAACAGTTGCTTTGGTCGGTCAATCAGGTAGTGGTAAAAGTACCGTGGCCAATTTGGTGACCCGTTTTTACGACGTTAACAAAGGTGAAATTTTGATTGATGCCACCAATATTAAAAATATCACCAAAAAGTCACTACGCGGATTGATGGGATTGGTAACGCAAGACTCTATTCTCTTTAACGACTCCGTGAAAAACAATATTGCGCTAGGCAAAGAAAATGCAACCGATGAAGAAATCATAGAAGCTGCTAAAGTCGCCAATGCGCATGATTTTATCATGGAACTCCCCAACGGCTACGATACCAATATCGGAGATAGCGGAAACAAATTGAGTGGTGGTCAAAAACAACGCTTGTCAATCGCAAGAGCTGTACTCAAAAACCCACCTATCATGATTTTGGACGAAGCCACCTCAGCCTTGGATACCGAAAGCGAGCGCTTGGTACAGGATGCATTGGAGAAAATGATGCAGAACCGCACCTCCATTGTCATCGCGCATAGATTGTCTACCATCCAAAATGCAGATACTATTGTGGTGATGAGCAAAGGAAAAATTGTAGAACAAGGTACCCATGAAGAACTGATGAAATCCGCCAAAAGCTACAAGAAGTTAGTGGAGATGCAGTCGTTTACTGCTTAGAGAGTCGAATTATTGGATTATTTAAGTTTTGTATTGTTGGACAAATCGATGATTAGATTATAGGATTTTTTGCTTCCAATACTTTAATGAGATAGCTTATCCTTTGTCATTCCGCACTTGATGTGGAACTCCATCCAATAAAATGAGATGCTGAAACTAGTTCAGCATGACGCATGCTTTTTTGAGATTGTCATGTCTCAGCCACTAACTCCTAACTCCTAACTCCTAACTCCTAAACATAAAAGATTCATCGCTCCGCTCAGAATAACATTACTACTATTTACCCCCTTGACCCTTTTCGCAGATTGCTCTTTGCTTATTGCTCATTGCTTATTGCTTATTGCTCTTTGCTTATTAAAAATTAAACCTTTTCCCCTTACCTTAGTCAAAGCATCAAACAACAAGAACATTGATTGCTGAGGAAACCTTAGTCCAGGAACTGAAACAGGAAGAAAGCCGTGCAAAGGCCTTTGAGGTGTTGGTGAACACTTACAAAGAACGCCTGTATTGGCATATTCGGAGGATTGTTCTCAACCACGATGATACGGATGATGTACTTCAGAACACCTTTATTAAAGTTTTTAAAAACATCGATAACTTTAAGGGAGATAGTAAGTTGTATTCTTGGATGTATCGAATAGCTACAAACGAATCATTGACTTTTCTAAAACAGAAGTCAAGAAAAATGGGGGTAAGCGACCAAGAGCTTAAGCTAAGAATGGTAGAAAATCTCGAAGCCGATGTTTATTTTGAAGGTGATGAGATTCAGCTAAAGTTACAGAAAGCCTTGGCAACACTTCCCGATAAGCAAAAACTAGTATTTACGATGAAATATTTTCAGGAAATGAAATACGAAGAAATTTCCAAGGTTTTGGACACTTCCGTTGGTGCTTTAAAGACATCGTATCATTTGGCAACAAAGAAAATTGAAACGTATCTTAAAGGAAATTAAACCTTTGACGAATTCAGCAGTCAAAACAATACAATGAAAAAGGATAAAAAAAATAGTTTCAATACCCCAGAAGGTTACTTCGATGATTTCAATGATCGTCTTATGGACAGAATCAAGGAAGAAGAAGCAGTAGAGCCTGGCTCCATTATTCCTAAAACTGATGGTTTTACAGTTCCAAATGGCTATTTTGATGAAGTTGCCCCTACCATCCTTTCCAAAACCTTGGAAAAAGAAACCAAAGTAATCCCATTAAAAGCCAATAGGAATTTTTATTCCGGTATTGCTGCTGTAGCCGCTATTTTCATATTGATTTTTAGCATTACCTGGAATTCAACCTCCGAACCCATCACTTTTGACGATTTGGCTAATGCTGAGATAGAGTCTTATTTAGAAAACACCGATTTGGAAATGACTTCTTATGAAATTGCGGAAGCGGTTTCTTTGGAAGACTTTGATTTAAACGATATTTTGAATGATGATATAGAAGACGACATCATTATGGAATATTTGGACAGAAATGTTGAGGACATTGAAGAATTAAATTTATACGACACCGATTATGAATAAGAGAGCATTTATAGTATCTATACTGTTATTCGGCACCTTTTTGATGCACGCTCAAGGACCTGTTCGCGACCGCATTAAAACACTTAAAGTAGCCTTTATTACCGAGCAAGTAGATTTAACCAGTGAAGAAGCACAACAATTTTGGCCCATTTACAACGAACACGAAGAGGTAATGGAAAACATTCGAAGAAAAGAGCGGGCCGGAATACACGCCAACATCGCTAGGGCACAGGACCTCTCCAATGAAGAATCCAACGATTTATTGAACAACCTTCTCGCGCTTCAGTTTGATAAACAACAAGCAGAACAGGAGTTTTTATCAAAATTGAGAACGGTAATCCCTGCTAAAAAAGTGCTGTTATTGGTCAAGGCCGAAGAGGACTTCAAAAAACAAATGATACAACAGTTCCGTAAACGGCGAGGTCGTGGTTAAACAGGATAAAATTAAAAAAACACATAAGGAGCCCTAGGGCTTCTTTTTTTTTTTTGATTAAACCTTTTTAAACAAGCAAAGTCTTACTATCAGAAACCATTAAAAACCCAATGTTATGAAACGTATAAAAGTAATTTTGGTTATAACTGCCTTTTTAGGATCTATAATAGCAGCTCACGCACAAATAAAGACTGTAGTAAGGGTTTATCCAAAACACGGAACCATAGTCAAGACCATAGCCAGCCCAAGAGTAATAGCTCATAGAAAAACGAATTACTATTATGCCGATGGGGTTTGGTACAAAGCCCGTGGAAAACAATATGTGGTAACCGCCGCACCAAGAGGAATTAAAGTAAGAACCTTACCTCGAGGCAGCAAAGTAGTGTATAGAAATGGAAGAAGGCTTTATCAATATCGAGGTGTGTGGTACAAAAAAAGAGGGCGTAACTATATTGTAGTGAACATCTAATTTTGATTGGTTTTGTTAGTTTTTGATTGATGAGCGGCGATAAATCGCCGCTTTTTTTATTGAATGTTGAAATTATGATGGATTTCATCGATTTTTTTCAGCAACACGTCTTACTGTTTGGAGAACATGATATTTGTCATAACACTATGTGCACTCTCTTCCGTAATTTTATATTGGAATTCATGAAAATGTAACAGCTATGCATGTCATTGAGGATAGAAATAAATGGAGCGAGATTATTGACCAATGTCACCAATCAGATTTTTACCACACCTTTGATTATCATCAAATTGCAAAAAAAGAGGGTGAAAAACCTGTGTTGCTCAAATATTCAGAGGGTGACTCACATATTTTGTTGCCTTTGCTCATTAGGGATATAGAAGGAACTAAGCTCAAGGATGCGACATCAGTTTACGGTTACGTGGGACCATTAGGAAAAAACATTGACCCGGATTTTAACAATAGTGGTTTTAAAAAACAATTGGACGATTATTTAAGGGACAATCAGATTATATCTGTATTTTCTAGACTGCACCCATATATTTCAAACCAACAGCAAATCTTAAAGAATATTGGCAACATTGTGTCCCATGGCAAAGTTGTAAATATTGACTTGACAAAAAGTCTGGAAGCACAAAAACAAGAATACAAAAAGAGATTAAGAACATATATCAACAAAGAAAGCAAGCAATACGAAATTATAGATGGTACCTGCGATGAGTGCCTAGATACATTTATTGAGACCTATTGTGAAAACATGAAAAGGGTCAATGCAAAACCAAGTTATTTCTTTGATAAAAATTATTTCTACGAGCTTTTGGCCAGCGGACAGATCAAAGCTGAGCTTTTAGTCGCGATACATAAAGATTCTGGAGAATTTGCCGGAGGTGCCATATTCACAAAAAAAGGAGACACGATTCAATATCACCTATCTGGGGCTAAAGCTAAATTTTTCCATCTAAATCCTGTAAAGCTTTTAATTGACCACGCTAGAATCAAGGGGACTGAAGAAGGCTATACCAACCTTAACCTTGGAGGTGGATTGGGAGGACAAGAAAAAGATTCACTTTTCTATTTCAAATCTGGATTTTCAAAAGAACACAGAGAGTTCAACTCGTGGCAGTATATAGTTGACGAGCCTAAATACAATCAACTATTAAAAGAAAAAGAAGGATTGGATGAACCTATCGACAAAAGCTCTTGTTTTTTCCCGCTTTATCGACAAAACATGGACTCTGATGATTTTGAAATTTCCAAAATAAATTGTTTGGCCAATGATTGATAATCCTTATGCCTCAAAGGCTTTTATTGATACATGGTTTGAGCATTTCAACAAAACCAGATCAAGGTCCAAGATAGTGGGTGTTACAGGAACTGAGTTTTATAAAAACGGTTCTGGCATACATATTAATTCGGGTAAAACGCATACTAAAGGAATCTACTATTCCTTGGCAGACGAAATACATATCGAGAATAAAACCTTGTTGATCAATGATGTGCCCTCCTACTTCGGTTGCCCTGAAAGTGTACCCACAAAATCTATCAAACTTAAAAAAATAACCCAATATCCAGGCTTCTTAATTGAATTGGACCAGTTCGATAGTTTGGAGGACTTTATGCGTCAAAAGTTCAAAAAATCCAGCAGATACAAACTCAACAAATTCAAAAAAAGACTTACCCAATGTTTTGACATTCAGCACAAAATGTACACCGGGGAAATTGTAGAAAAAGAATATCATAAAATTTTTGATCAGTTTAGGTTGCTGCTGGGAAAAAGATTTGGAGATAAAGGAGAGTACAATAACAATTTGGACGAAATAGAATGGGAGTTTTATAAAAAGGTAAGCCTAACCATGATCAAGGAAGGAAAAGCAGGTCTTTTTGTTATTGAAGACCATGGGACACCAATTGCCATAACGCTCAACTATTTTTCAGAACACAATATTTTTGATGCCATTACTGTATTTGACATTGATTATGCGAAATTTCATCTAGGATCTGTCAACATTATGTTTTTGATTGAATGGGGCATTGAAAATGGCTATAAGATTTTGGATTTTTCTAAAGGGTATTTTGATTATAAAGTGAGATGGTCCACTAAAGAATATGATTTCCAGTGCCATATACTTTATGATCCTAAATCACCAACTTCCCAAATAAGAGCATATTTTTTAGCATCTTTTTTCAAAATCAAACAATACCTCCGAGATAAAGGAATCAATAGAAGATTGAACAAAATCCGTTTTGTTTTAAGAAATGAAGGAAGGGGAAAAACACGACAAGATACTATTCAGGGCTACACAGTATTTGAAGATTATAGTCTTGAAAACAATATGGAGTTACATAAAGTTGATGGCTATCATCCAGAAATCAGGAAGGTGTTTTTTGAATTTCTATACCTTTTTGGTGAAAGCTCCCAAGATGCAGAGGTTTTTAAAACCCGAGAAAAGAAATACGTTTTTAAAGGCACAAAAAACTGTAAAACCACAGTTTTAACCTAAAACTCAAAAGGGTATCATAACCAGATAAAGAACTATGCTTTTTAACTCCGTTGAATATCTGATCTTTCTACCTTTAGTTTTTATACTGTACTGGTTAGTTGCCAAGTTCAACAATTTAAAGGTACAGAATGGATTGATTTTGACGGCCAGTTATATCTTTTATGGCCTTTGGGATTGGCGCTTCCTTTTCTTAATACTGGCCAGTACCATTGTGGATTATTTTGTGGGACTTGCCATTCATGAAAAGCAATCCCAAGGTGATAAGGGGAAACTGTTCCTCTGGCTGAGTATTTTGTTCAACGTTTCTCTCTTGGGGTTTTTTAAATATTACAACTTCTTTGTGGATGCCTTTGTAGATATGGTCCTCCTTTTTGGATATCCAATAAAGAGTACTTGGACATTGAGTATAATCCTACCAGTCGGAATCTCCTTTTACACCTTCCAAACCATGTCCTATTCGCTGGACATTTATTTTAAACGAATAAAGCCAACACATAACTTTCTAGATTTTGCAACATTTGTTGCATTTTTCCCGCAGTTGGTTGCCGGTCCCATTGAACGTGCGTCAAATTTGCTAGGACAAATAACCAATAAACGTTCCTTTAAATACGAGCAAGCTGTGGAAGGACTCAAATTGATTCTTTGGGGCTTGTTCAAAAAAATGGTTATTGCCGATGGCATTGCCCCAATGGTGGATGATATATTTGCCAACTATGATACCATGCCAGCTTCCAGTCTAATACTCGGTGTTTCGCTTTTTAGCTTTCAAGTTTACGGGGATTTCTCGGGGTATTCCGATATCGCCATAGGAACTGCGAAACTTTTTGGTATCGAGTTGATGTCCAACTTTAAGTTTCCAAATTTCTCAAGAAATGTAGCAGAATATTGGCAGCGTTGGCACATTTCACTTTCAACCTGGTTTCGGCACTATCTTTATATACCATTGGGTGGATCTAGGGTAAGCAGGATAAAATCCATTCGAAATATCTGTGTCATTTTCTTGGTGAGTGGGTTCTGGCATGGCGCCAATTGGACCTTTATTTTTTGGGGCGGATTCCATGCTCTTGCCTATATCCCTGTTTTTTTAATGGGAAGAAACACTATTTACAAAAACAATGTGGTCGCCGAGAATTCCTTTTTTCCAAGCCTCAAAGAAATAGGGCAATTATTTGCAACATTTGTCATTGTAACGTTTTCCCGTATCTTCTTTCGGTCCGAATCACTTACCGATTCCTTTGTCTTCATCCAAAGGCTCTTTACCGAATTCCATTGGGAACCATATCACCATCCTATGGGATATAGAATGGTAGATTATTTCGTGCTGCTTGCCGTGTTTGTTCTGTACGAATTTAGAATGAGAAGGGATGAAAGAAATCCTTTCAAGTTTAAGTCCCCTGTTGTCAGATTTATCGCCTACACCTTAGTGGTATTTTGCATTTTATTGTTTTATGACGACGGAGTCGATCGTTCATTCATTTATTTCCAGTTCTGATATGATCAAATTATTTTTAAAAATATCGATATACATTATCTTAATTTTTCTGTCATTGGAGCTATTGGTCAGGGCTTTTCACCTATATCCTGAAGACTCGCCTAGGTTTATAGATGAAATGGGAGTAGAAAAACGAATACCAAATTACCGTGGTTACAGTGTAACAGGAAATAGGCGCCAAAATTTTTCTGAATATCACATCAACAACCAAGGATTTAACTCTTATAGAGAGTTTACACCCAGCTATACGAAACAGGAATTAGCAATAATTGGTGATTCTTATATTCAGGGCTTTCATCAAAACTATTACAGCTCCATTGGTAAAAAAATTGAAGACCGAACCAAAGATCTGGAAGTTTATGAATATGGCTACGCAGGTTGGGATTTGGCAGATCAGCTACATCTATTACAGGCCTATTCCGAAGATTTTGACAAAATAGATCATATTGTAATCTACATGAAATATCCCATGGACTTGGGAAGGTCGGTATATGAGCCAAATACTAACAGAATTAGACTATTGAACTCTACCACATTTAAGGTAAGGGACAACATAAAACTTTTGTACTATGCCTCTCAAATAGGTTTTTTAGATCCTTTAAAAAATCTATTGCTGGAAAAACAAGATGCCCAAAAAATATCAGGCAACAATCAAGATGTTTCATCGGATAGTCTGTACATCTCCAATTTTGACGAACTGTTAGCGAAGTACCCCATAAATAAATTAAAAACAAGCCTATTATTGGACAAAAGGAAAACCTCGATAGAGTTCTTGGAACATTGTAAAAAAATTGGAATCGATGTTATAGATTTTGGAGGGGAATTTGAGAAGTCCAAGAAGCCTGTTACCCTAATCTATGATATGCACTGGAACAATAATGGCAGAAGTTTGGTCGCCAAAAGTGTCATCGACCATTTAGGATTATAATTGGTTTAAAGGTTTAGTTGACTTCCATATTTTTCCAGTCATAATTCTGGAGTTTTTTTACCATTTTTTTGTATAAAAGTTTATCCATACTGAACCATTTATCCAGTATGCCCTTATCGCGCAGTTGTTGTTTTAGCCAAAGTTTAAACTCGAAATAATTTAATTTCACCAAACCCGGGATTGAATTTTTCTTATAAAACAAATCATAATAAAAATTGTAAGTATGATTAGACCATTTGGTCTTGAACATGGTTTCTCCCATTAAGGTATCGAACAATTTAAAATTATTGGCAATCAACCATTCTATAAGTTTGACCATTCTGATATCCCCTATCTGATATCTATGATAGTTTAAATCATAACCATGGATGTAGCCAAAACATATGTCATCCAAACAAAACTCCAACGAAATGGATATGGGCTCGTCATTTACATAAATAACGAAAAGCATAGCTTCCTTGTTCAAGACCATTGGGTAAATCATTTCATGATAGTGTTTCCACTCCAACAAATACCTATTGTAGGTTTTCTTTACATCGAACCTCCTTTTTAGCATTTGATAGAATTCATCAAAAAGGTAGTCGTAATGTTCTTTATCTATTTCTCCGATATAAAATTTATAAATAGTGTTAAATCTACTTTCAAGCTGTCTCTTTCTAGCTTTTAGTGTTTTAATAGATGATTTGCCCAGATTCTGTTTTAAATAGTCGGTAACATCTTCACAACCATTCAAATCACAAGCAAAACCCTTATATTGCTTTATCCGTTTCATCTTAAAGTGGGAAAGGGAGTCAACAGTGTTGGCATCCAAATAATCAGGTATATCCTTCTCGATTAAAAAATTGTCTTTTTCAATGGAAAACTGTTGACGGATAAAGGAAGGATAGGTTTTACCAGTAATCTTGTTATATACTGGATTGATGTAGATGTGAGATAACTTTCTCCTCAGAAAAATATCGAAAATAAAGCCTGATTCATGTATCATATCAGATAAATTAAATTGAATGACCACTCAAACGAATCATAGAAAAATCATTCGCAGAAATACACCATTAAATTTAAGTATTAACCATGAGTGGTTTGTGTAAAATGTTACCGTTTATGCATCCGATTGACATACTTATTTAAAAACCAATTTCGCTATCTTATTGCTTCCTGCGGCATAGGCCGTGGAATCGTTCAAAAAACGCAGTGTAAAGAAAGGTTCTTCGCTCAATTGCTTCCAGCTCCCGCCACCATCAGAAGAATAGGATATGCCCGTGAATCCTAATGCTACCAACGATCCACCCTCTGAATTGGGAACAAACTGCACACAACTTTTATAACCCGGCTCTTGACCATCAGCAATCAATTGCCATGTGTTACCACCATCAATTGTTTTAATTTTATTTGCCTTGTTGGATTCTGGCTGCGTGTAATCCCCACCAATCGCAAAACCCATGTTTTCATCTAAAAAGTCCATAGAATAGATTCCTTGCGTGGGTTCATCGGCAACAATCGGAGTCTCTTGTATCTCCCATGTCATTCCTTTATCACCAGAAAAATAAATTCTGCCCTCCGTGGTTCCAATCCAAACCTTGCTTCCCCGAACCGCAATATTACTATTGCTGGCGGCAAAAGCTCCTTCGCCCTCAATACCTTCAGGTAAATCCGAACACGATAATTTGCTCCAATTGGCTCCACCGTCTCTTGTAATAATAATAGAAAGGCAACCCTCTACCGTATCTCCCACTGCAATACCTTCGGAATCGTTCCAAAAAGCAAGGCTATCGTAAAAAACACCTTCGCCCTCTTCTGTGTAGACCAACTCCATCTGTCCTTGGTCGCCAGTTTTATATAATAACGCTGGACTTTCCACAGAAAGCATGAAAAAATCTTGAGTTGTCCCTCCGACCGCCCTAAAACTAGGAGTAATGGAATCGTAAGACTGAATGTTGGTTCTTACCTTATTGGAATTTACATCTACAGTACCATAGACACCATTGCTTCCTGCAAAGGCCAGTGTTCTGCCATCCAAAAATGTAATAGCACGAATGCTAACAGAATCATTAAAAACTGGAGTTATTTCAACGGATTGAAAGGGTAGCTTTTTATGTTCTTCTGCACAAGAAAACAAAACCAGAACGGCTAAAAGGTATAGGATTGACCTCATTGTATTTATTTTCTTCAAAAGTAAGGAGAAATCATACCTTTGCAACCTTATTTTATATGATGCGTTTACACAGAAACTTGGTATTTGCCGTAATTGATGCCCTTCACATGATTTTCAATGAAGGGGAATATGCCGATAAAGTGATTGAAAAAGTACTTCGTTATGATAAACGCTGGGGTGCTCGAGACCGTGGCTTTATCGCAGAGACTACCTATGACATTGTTCGTTGGAAAAGGTTGTACTCTGAAATTGCCGAGGTACACGAGCCGTACAGTCGAGAACATTTGTTCCGTTTGTTTGGAGTTTGGTGCGTGCTTCGCGGCATCCGAATTCCAGATTGGAAGCAATTGGAAGGCACCCCAGAACGCCGCATTAAAGGTAAGTTTGATGAACTGTCCAAAATACGAAAGTTCAGGGAGTCCATTCCTGATTGGATGGACGAACTAGGGGAAAAGTCCTTGGGCAACGAGCTTTGGACCAAAGAGATTGCTGCACAAAACCAACAAGCGGATGTTATTTTACGCACCAATACCTTAAAAGTTCCAAGACCCCAATTAAAGGCATTTTTAGCCAAAGAAGATATTGTTGCCGAACCTGTTGAAGGGTATCCAGATGCTTTAAAGCTTGCGGAACGGAAAAATGTTTTTGTAACCCAAGCCTTTAAAGATGGTTTGTTCGAAGTGCAGGATGCATCTTCCCAATTGGTGGCCCCATTTTTAGAGGTGGAACCAGGGCAGCGGGTCGTAGATGCCTGCGCAGGTGCGGGAGGAAAAACACTTCACTTAGCCTCTCAAATGCAAAACAAAGGACAGTTGATTGCTTTGGACATTTATGAAAGCAAGTTGAAAAAGCTAAAGAAAAGAGCGCGACGCAATGGCGTGCACAATGTGGAAACTAGAGTGATAGATTCCACAAAAGTCCTTAAAAAACTACACAATAGTGCCGACCGATTATTACTAGATGCTCCCTGCTCTGGATTAGGTGTAATTAAAAGAAATCCCGATTCCAAATGGAAACTGGAACCTGAATTTGTGGACCGTATTATGGGAGTACAACAAGATATTCTCCAGAACTACAGCAAAATGGTAAAAAAAGGTGGACAAATGGTCTATGCTACCTGTTCCATACTTCCACAGGAAAACTCAGAACAAGTCAAAAAGTTTTTAGAGTCCGAAAACGGTAAAGACTTTGAATTTGTTAGGGAACGAAATGTTTTTGCTTCAGAGACTGGTTTCGATGGATTTTATATGGCCTTGTTGAAGAAGAAAGCCTAGCTTCGGATTCTTGGATTGTTCGATTTTTGGATAAATGGAGATTCTTCGCTTTGCTCAGAATGACATAATATGTGTTTTCGGAAAAATTCGTGCCATTCGTGTTAAACAAACTATGGATTCTTGCTTTCGCAGGAAAGACATCGGCCCGTATCCCTAAAAACTGCCATTCTGAAGGAGTAAAACGAGTGAAAAATTCTCTTCTAAGTGCTGGATTTGTCACATCGAGCGCAATCGAGATGCGCTTACGTTCTCGACCCCGCTCGAACTGACATATTAATTAATTTATTCCTTCACCGTTGGATACTCCACGCCCAATTGCTCCAAATAGGTGTCGTATTTGGTTTCATCATAGTAGAATTCCTCCAAGGCCGGTCTAAACATATCCTGTTTGTCCTTGTTCAAAAATGTTGGAGGCATATCATCAGCAGAAATCATTGGCTCGTATTTGGTCTCCTTGGTCTGCTCGTTATTAAAATAATCCCAAGCTTGGGTCAATAATTCAGGCTTTAACAAGAAATCCATAATAGTCATAGCTTCTGCTTTGGCACCCGCCGTAGCCCCTTTGTGTGCAATTGGGGTCGCCATAGCAATGGCATTGGCCCAATGATGACCTGGTAATCCAGGGATGTTGGATGGAAAACGCATGGTAACCGTAGGTACTTTCCAAGAAATGTCCCCGATATCATCAGACCCCCCACTAACGGGCTCTACCACAGGAAGCCCTATTTCAGACAGTTCGGTGGGCAAGCCCTCAATTTTTTTTGATTCCACTTTAGTTTGAACGGCTTTGGCTAGCTTCTGGTCCGCTTCAGTCCACTCGGGTAATCCAACTTGTTGTATGTTTTCATACATAGTCTCGGCAATCACTTTGTTGTAGTGTCTTGGCCAAGCAGTACCCAATACACGAGAAGTCATCTTAGTGCCGGTCATCAAAGCTGCTCCTTTCGCAATATCGTTGGCCTCTGCATACATTTCCATGATTCCATCATAGGTAATGTCTCTAAAATAAAACCAAATTCCAGCTTTGGATGGTACTACATTAGGCTGATCGCCTGAATCTGTAAAAATGGAGTGCGAACGTTTTAATGGGTGCAAGTGCTCTCTTTTATAGTTCCATCCTACATTCATAAGTTCAGCTGCATCCAAGGCACTTCGCCCTCTCCAAGGTGCTCCTGCAGAGTGTGCCGATTCTCCTTCGAACATATATTCAACAGAAATCAATCCAGTTCCTCGAGTTGGACCCCAAGAAACACTCAAGTTGCTGCTTACGTGGGTAAAAATGCACATATCAATATCATCAAAAAGGCCATCGCGAACGTACCATGCCTTAGCTGCCACCAATTCCTCGGCAATTCCCGGCCAAAGAATCAATGTCCCCCCAATGCCTTCTTTCTCCATTACCTGTTTTACAGCCAATGCCGAAGTAATATTCAATGGAATACCCGAGTTATGACCCTCGCCATGTCCGGGTGCTCCTTCAACAATGGGCTTGTGATAGGCCACCCCAGGATATTGCGATGCCTTAGGGATACAATCCACATCACTTCCCAAAGCAATAACGGGACCTTCTCCATTGCTCCAAGTGGCAAACCAAGCAGTTGGGATATTGGAAATGGAATTTTCAATAGTAAAACCGTTTTCTTCCAGAATTCCAGTGAGGTACTTGGAGCTTTCCTCCTCTTGAAACCCTAGTTCTGCAAAACTGAAAATTTTGTCCACCATTACCTGTGTCTGCTTTTTATTGGCTTCCACAATGGCTTCGACTTCGGTTTTAAATTTTTTGACTTGGCTTTTTGAGTACTTTTTTTGTGCGGTTGCGGCCGTAAGACCAGCAAAAAGTAATATCCCGGATAACAGGATTTTGCTTGTTTTCATAAGGTTGGTTTTGAGTTAGCTATAATTCTTCTAAGATAGAAAAAACCGCTTTAATCTTCTACACCTAAACTTTTAGTAGTCGAAATTTTTAATGAATTGATAAAATCAATTACGAATTTTTTTCAAACATCCATACTATCAACATAACTTCGTTAACAAAAGAGCTTTGCAGTTAGATGAATTACGTTCCAAAATCGTAAATTCGCACTTTCTTAAACCGTTCAACGCAAAGATTGTATGATCCATTTTTTTGGGGACAAGGCGACCAAGGTTTTTGCCGTCCAAACCGCTCAGGAAATCGCTCAGGAAGACATTGAAAAACTGACTTGGTTGTTTGGCAACCAACCTCAAATTGAAGCGGCGTCACTCGACGCCTTTTTTGTTGGGCCACGTGCCGCCATGGTAACGCCTTGGAGTACCAACGCCACCGAAATCGCCCAAAATATGGGCATCACAGGAATTATCCGTATTGAGGAGTTCCATGCGGTCACAGAAGATTTTACTGATTTTGACCCGATGCTCTCTCAGAAATACAGTCTCTTAGGACAAGATATTTTCACCATCGATATTGTTCCTGAAACCATTATGGAAATTGATGATATCGCTTCTTATAATGAAAAAGAAGGATTGGCTCTCAGTGAAGAAGAAGTTAAGTATTTAGAAGGACTCGCCAAGAAATTGGGACGCAAGTTGACAGATTCTGAAGTATTTGGCTTTAGTCAGGTGAATTCCGAACACTGCAGGCACAAAATTTTCAATGGAACTTTTGTAATTGATGGAGAAGAAAAACCATCTTCCCTATTCAAATTGATTAAAAAGACATCCGAAGCCAATCCTAACGATATTGTTTCCGCCTACAAGGATAACGTAGCCTTTATAAAAGGCCCCAAAGCAGTTCAGTTTGCACCTAAGAGTGCGGACAAGCCCGACTTTTACGAAGAAAAAGAATTTGATTCAGTTTTATCGCTAAAAGCGGAAACCCACAACTTTCCCACCACTGTAGAACCGTTCAACGGTGCCGCTACAGGTTCCGGCGGAGAGATTAGGGATCGTTTGGCAGGTGGAAAAGGCTCACTCCCATTAGCTGGAACCGCCGTTTACATGACTTCTTATTCCCGTTTGGAAGAAAACCGTTCATGGGAAAATGGAATGAAAGAAAGAGATTGGCTGTACCAGACTCCAATGGACATCTTAATCAAGGCGTCAAATGGAGCGTCCGACTTCGGAAATAAATTCGGTCAACCATTGATTGCTGGTTCAGTTCTGACCTTTGAGCATGAGGAAGAAGCACGAAAATTGGGCTTTGACAAAGTCATTATGATGGCCGGTGGTATCGGTTATGGAAAAACCGACCAAGCTCTAAAAGACACTCCAAGTAAGGGAGACAGAATAGTCGTTCTAGGTGGTGACAACTATCGCATCGGGATGGGCGGAGCTGCTGTATCCAGTGCAGATACTGGAGAATTTAGTTCTGCCATTGAATTAAATGCGGTGCAACGTTCCAATCCAGAAATGCAAAAAAGAGCTTCAAACGCCGTTCGCGGATTGTTTGAAAGTCACGATAACCCTATTGTTTCCATTCACGATCACGGAGCTGGCGGACATTTGAACTGCCTATCTGAATTAGTAGAAGAAACTGGAGGCACCATCGACACCGACAAATTGCCCGTTGGTGATCCAACACTTTCCAAAAAAGAATTGATTGGTAATGAATCCCAAGAACGCATGGGATTGGTGATCGGTGAAAAAGATTTAGACTTATTGGACCGTGTTTCGGCTCGCGAACGCTCCCCAATGTACAATGTTGGCGAGGTTACGGGCGACCACACCTTTAAATTCACATCCGGTGAAACTGGTGAGACCCCAATGAACTTGGAACTTTCCGATATGTTCGGAAGCTCTCCCAAAACTATAATGGCAGATAAAACTGTTCACCAAAAATACCCCGCATTGGCCTATTCTTTGGAACATTTCCACGATTATTTGGAGCAAGTGCTTCAGTTGGAAGCCGTAGGCTGTAAAGATTGGCTCACCAATAAAGTGGATCGTTGTGTGGGCGGACGTGTTGCAAAGCAACAATGCGCAGGTCCATTGCAGTTGCCATTGAACAACTGTGGTGTAATGGCTTTGGATTTTAAAGGAAAAGAAGGGGTTGCCACCAGTATTGGCCACTCCCCTATCTCAGCTTTGATCGACCCGATTGCTGGAAGTAGAAACAGTGTTGCCGAATCGTTGACCAACATTGTTTGGGCTCCATTGAAAGATGGATTAAAATCCGTATCGCTCTCCGCCAACTGGATGTGGCCTTGTAGGAATGAAGGTGAAGATGCCCGATTGTATGCTGCGGTTGAGTCCTTATCGGAGTTTTCAATAGATCTAGGTATCAACGTGCCGACCGGAAAAGATTCGCTTTCCATGAAGCAAAAGTACAAAGATGGGGAGGTATTATCTCCAGGGACAGTAATCGTTTCTGCCGGTGCGAATTGTAACAACATCAACCAAGTGGTGGAACCTGTGCTGCAAAAAGATGGCGGGGATATATACTACATCAACATATCCAAGGATAGCCACAAATTAGGCGGTTCTTCATTTGCACAAGTATTAAATGGCATTGGTGATGAAGCTCCCTCTGTTTTGGAAGCTGAATATCTAAAAACTGTTTTCAACACCTTGCAGGAACTCATCAAAGGTGGTCAAATTTTGGCTGGGCACGATGTAGCTTCAGGTGGTTTGATTACTACCCTTTTGGAACTTTGCTTTGCAGATAACGATTTAGGCGCCCAATTGGATTTGTCCGGTATTGGTGAACAAGACATCATCAAACTATTGTTTTCTGAAAATATTGGCGTGGTGTTCCAAGCCAAAGATACTTCCGTGGAAAAAGTGATGGAAGCAGCAGGGATTAATTTTGCCAAAATTGGTGCCCCAACTCTGGAAAGTACCTTGGAAATCAAAAATAATGGTATTGAAATAGGATTGAACATTGCTTCGCTGCGTGACATTTGGTTCAAAACGTCCTATTTACTGGATAACAAACAGACCGCAAACGGCTTGGCCAAAGACCGTTATGATAATTACAAGGGACAACCTTTACACTATACTTTTCCAGAAAATTTTGACGGGAAACTTCCGGTGGCTTCTACTCCGCTCAGCCATCGCCCCAAAGCGGCCGTCCTTCGTGAAAAAGGAAGCAATTCCGAACGTGAAATGGCTAACGCCATGTATTTGGCTGGTTTTGATGTGAAAGATGTACACATGACCGACCTCATCACTGGCAGAGAAACCTTGGAGGACATACAATTTATCGGTGCTGTTGGGGGATTCTCCAACTCCGATGTTTTGGGAAGTGCCAAAGGTTGGGCAGGCGCCTTTAAATACAACGAAAAGGCCAATAAAGCATTAAAAGATTTCTTTGCCAGACCTGATACACTCTCTGTGGGGATTTGTAATGGTTGCCAATTGTTTATGGAGTTGGACCTCATCAACCCTGAGCATGACACGCACGGTAGAATGACCTACAATGACTCACACAAACACGAGAGCAATTTTACTTCAGTAAAAATCCAAGAAAACAATTCAGTGATGCTTTCCAACCTAGCAGGAACAACTTTGGGTGTTTGGATCAGTCATGGAGAAGGTAAATTCAGTTTACCCCATGCCGAAGACCAATACCATATCGTTGCCAAATACGGTTACGAAGGCTACCCAGCAAATCCAAACGGAAGTGATTATAACACCGCTATGCTTTGCGATAAAACGGGACGACATCTTGTGACCATGCCACATATTGAGCGATCCACTTTTCCATGGAACTGGGCACACTATCCAAAGGATAGAACCCATGAAGTATCTCCTTGGCTAAAAGCTTTTGTAAATGCACGGGAGTGGTTGGAAGATTTGGGGGATTAATCAATATATTCTAGTTTGGCAGAACCCATATATTAGGGAATTTGTAAAATTTACCCTAGGTAATTGTTAAATCTGTTTCTTTGTTAAGGTCTGATTTGCTAATTTGCAATCGCTTTACACAAAACTTACTATGCAAACTGTTACCCGATTATTTGATTTCCCATACTATCAATTTGAAAAATACCCCCAAGAAAAATCATTGGTCACTAAAAGTGACGGTAAATGGATAGCTACGTCCACCAAGGAATACATCGACAAGGCCAATGCGGTAAGCAGGGCTTTGTTGCAGATGGGCGTTAAGCCGAATGATAAGATTGCCATTATTTCCATGACCAACCGCACGGAGTGGAACATCATGGATATTGGTGTACTACAAATCGGGGCGCAGACCGTTCCGATCTACCCTACCATTTCGGAAGAAGATTATGAATACATCCTAAACCACTCCGAAGCCAAGTATTGCTTTGTTTCATGCGAAGAGGTTTTGGAAAAAGTTCTTGCAATCAGCTCCAAAATCAAAAAACTGGAGGAAGTATATTCCTTTGACGAGCTTGATAATTGCAAAAACTGGAAAAATGTTTTGGAATTAGGGACTGATGCATCCAATCAAGAGGAAGTCGACAAAATAAAGGACACGGTTAAACCAGAAGATTTGGCTACCCTTATTTATACCTCAGGTACAACTGGCAAACCCAAAGGAGTAATGCTATCACACGATAATATTGTTTCCAATGTTGTTTCTAGCGAGGTTAGAGTACCGTTTGAAACTGGTGGGGTTGCACTCAGCTTTTTACCGGTTTGCCACATTTTTGAACGAATGATACTCTACCTGTACCAGTATTGTGGAATAGAAATTCATTTTGCTGAGGGATTGGATAAGATCAGTGAAAATATAAAAGAAGTGAAGCCCAATGTAATGACCGTAGTCCCACGCTTGTTGGAAAAGGTTTATGATTCCATTATTGCAAAGGGAGCGGCACTTACTGGAATCAAAAAGAAATTGTTCTTTTGGGCGGTTGAACTAGGGCTCAAATTTGAACCTTATAGTGCCAATGGTTGGTGGTATGGGAAAAAATTGGAACTAGCTAGAAAATTGATTTTCAGCAAATGGAAAGAAGGTCTCGGCGGAAACCTGTCTGTAATGGTTTCGGGTAGTGCTGCACTTCAACCCAGATTGGCCCGCATTTTCGGTGCGGCGGATATGCCCGTTATGGAAGGCTACGGACTCACAGAAACTTCCCCGGTAATCGCTGTAAATGATCAACGTAATAGAGGCTGGAAAATCGGTACGGTTGGAAAAATTATAGATAGGGTCGAAGTGAAAATTGCAGAAGATGGGGAAATCCTATGCAAAGGGCCCAATGTGATGATGGGCTATTATAAAGATCCTGAAAAAACTGCACAAGTAATGACAGGTGACTATTTTCATACAGGGGATATAGGTGAAGTAGATGCCGAAGGTTTTTTGCGCATCACTGACCGTAAAAAAGAAATGTTCAAGACTTCGGGAGGAAAATATGTAGCCCCACAGTTATTGGAAAACCGCTTTAAACAATCCCGCTTCATAGAACAGATTATGGTTGTTGGCGAAGGTGAAAAAATGCCTGCCGCATTGATTCAACCTAACTTTGAATTTGTAAAGGAATGGGCCAAACGCCATGACTTGAAATTGGGTTCAAATGCTGAGATTGCCAAAAACGAAAAGGTAATCACTCGTATGCAAGAAGAGGTGGATTGGGCCAACCAAGAATTTGCCAAATGGGAAAAAGTAAAACAATTTAGACTTACTCCCGATGTTTGGACCGTGGAAGGAGGTCACCTCACCCCTACCATGAAACTAAAGCGTAAGCCTGTAAAGGAAATGTACTTGGATTTGTACAATGATATCTATGGACATTGACCCTACCCTAGCCTTCAAATTATAAAAAAGCCCACAACACGTGGGCTTTATTTTTTTGGGAAACTCATTTAATATAAATTTATTATGCATGCATAATAAATTTTCCTATATTTGAGAACACCAAACCAGTTCCATGAAAGATTTAACCATTGATTACGCCCTTAGGGCTACCTGGCAGTCGGTTAGTAAAATGTACAATGAAGAGGCAAAAAGCTATGGGGTTACAATGGCTATTGGATTTACGTTATTGAGCATTGACCCCAAAGGAGGTACGCCAAGCACTACGTTGGGTCCCAAAATGGGAATGGAGGCAACTAGTTTATCAAGGATTTTAAAAAGTATTGAGCAAAAAGGATACATACAACGCAAACGTAACCCCAAAGATGGACGCGGCGTACTCATTTTCCTTACCCCTCTCGGTTTGGAAAAACGGGAGGAATCCAAGGAAGTGGTATTGCGTTTCAATCAAGTGGTAAAAGAGCATACTACGCAAGAAGATTTAACTGGTTTTTTTAGCGTCATTGAAACCATTAACAAACTTATTACAGACAAAAAAATCTATATAAAAACAACTAATAATTAAAATTACAAACTCGCACATGAAAAGGCATATAAACAAAGTTGCCGTAATCGGTTCCGGAATTATGGGAAGTGGCATTGCCTGTCACTTTGCGAACATTGGGGTCGAGGTGTTGTTGTTGGATATAGTTCCACGCGAACTCAACGACAAGGAAAAAGCCAAAGGACTTACTCTGGAAGATAAAGTGGTACGCAATCGTTTAGTAAACGATTCATTAGCTGCTTCACTAAAATCAAAGCCTTTCCCTATTTACCATCAAAAATTTGCAGACCGAATTACAACTGGGAACATGGAAGACGATATTTCCAAAGTGGCCGATGTGGATTGGATCATTGAAGTGGTAGTGGAACGGTTGGACATCAAAAAACAGGTGTTCGAGAATCTGGACAAACACCGCACGCCGGGTACTTTGATAACTTCCAACACTTCTGGTATTCCCATTAAGTTTATGAGCGAAGGAAGAAGTGAAGATTTCCAGAAACATTTCTGTGGAACCCACTTTTTTAATCCCGCTCGGTATCTGAAACTTTTCGAAATAATTCCGGGTCCAAAAACCTCAAAGGACGTTTTGGAATTCCTAAACGGATACGGAGAGCAGTTCTTGGGAAAAACATCGGTTGTTGCCAAAGACACACCCGCCTTTATTGGTAACAGAATTGGAATCTTTAGTATTCAAAGTCTGTTCCACGCCGTGAAGGATTTGGGGATGACGGTAGAGGAAGTCGATAAGCTGACAGGCCCCGTAATCGGAAGACCGAAATCTGCAACTTTCCGTACGGTTGATGTGGTTGGTTTGGACACCCTCGTGCACGTAGCTAACGGAATCAGTGAGAACTGTAAGGACGACGAACGTCACGAACTGTTCCAATTACCCGATTTCATTCAAACCATGATGGACAACAAATGGTTGGGCAGCAAATCTGGACAAGGTTTTTATAAAAAGATTAAAGGAGACGATGGTAAAAGCGAAATTCTCACTTTGGATTTGGATTCCATGGACTACCGTTCCAAAAAGAGTGCAAAATTTGCCACTTTGGAACTCACCAAGACCATTGATAAGGTTATTGACCGTTTCCCCGTTTTAGTTGGAGGAAAAGACAAGGCAGGTGAATTTTACAGAAAGAGTTTTGGTGCCCTCTTCGCCTACGTTACACATCGTATTCCTGAAATTACAGACGAACTATACAAGATAGATGATGCCATGAAGGCAGGTTTTGGCTGGGAACACGGACCTTACCAAATTTGGGATGCCGTGGGTCTGGACAAAGGCCTTGAACTGATCAAAGCAGAAGGTTTGGAAGCCGCTTCATGGGTTTCCGAAATGAAAGAGGCAGGAATTGATTCCTTCTACACCGTAAAGGAGGGCAACACCTACTTCTACGATATTCCTAAAAAGACCATGGAGAAAGTTCCGGGTCAGGATGCATTTATCATTTTGGACAATATCAGAAAAACAAAAGAAGTTTTCAAAAACAGTGGTGTTGTGATAGAAGATTTGGGCGATGGAATCCTGAACTGTGAATTTCAATCCAAAATGAATACCATTGGCGGCGATGTACTCGCTGGTTTGAATAAAGCAGTAGACCTTGCTGAAAAAGATTTTGCAGGATTGGTTATCGGTAACCAAGCCGCCAATTTCTCTGTAGGAGCCAATATTGGTATGATTTTCATGATGGCCGTGGAACAAGAATATGATGAGCTGAATATGGCCATCAAAATGTTCCAAGACACCATGATGCGGATGAGATACTCTTCAATTCCCACAGTTTCTGCCCCACACGGCATGGCATTAGGTGGTGGTTGTGAACTTTCAATGCATGCCGATAAAGTGGTAGCTGCTGCCGAAACCTATATTGGTCTGGTAGAATTTGGTGTAGGTGTAATTCCTGGTGGAGGTGGCTCCAAGGAAATGGCACTTCGCGCTGCTGATACTTTTAGAAAAAATGATGTAGAGTTGAATGTATTGCAAGAATATTTCTTGACCATCGGAATGGCTAAAGTCTCAACATCGGCGTACGAAGCCTTTGATTTGGGCATCTTGCAAAAAGGAAAAGATGTAGTGGTGGTTAATAAAGACCGTCAGATTGCGACTGCCAAAGCACATGCTAAAATAATGGCAGATGCAGGTTACACCAAACCTGTGAAACGCAAAGATGTAAAAGTGCTTGGAAAGCAGGCTCTCGGTATGTTCTTGGTAGGAACGGATTCCATGGAAGCTGGACATTACATTTCAGAGCACGACAAAAAGATTGCCGATAAATTGGCCTATGTTATGGCTGGTGGTGACCTTTCAGAAGCTACTATGGTAACCGAACAATATCTTTTGGATTTGGAACGAGAAGCATTCTTGTCCCTTTGTACGGAAAGAAAGACCTTGGAACGTATTCAGCACATGTTGAAAACAGGAAAACCACTTCGCAACTAGTTGCGATTAGAAGTGAGAATTAAGATTCAAGATATCAGTCATGCATAATTTTCAAAACTTAGTTATTTGGAAGAAAGCAATCAACCTTGTTGAAGACATCTATCGGTTGACTTTAAAATTTCCTGAGAATGAAAAATATGGCCTAACAAGTCAAATTCGAAGAAGTGCTGTATCAATTCCATCTAATGTCGCCGAAGGTGGTGGCCGAAATACGGACGGTGAATTCAAGAATTTTCTTGGAATTGCAAGCGGTTCTTCAAATGAATTGTTCTCACAGCTTATTTTATCACATAAGCTAGGTTTCATACCTAGAAATGAGTTGGAACCTATTTTAAACAAACTGGAAGAGATTTAGAAGATCAATTACACATTAATTAAAAAATTTACAAAGTGAGGGTTCTTAAATCTTCCATCTAAAATCTAACATCTATCAAATGAAAACAGCATATATAGTAAAAGGATATAGAACAGCAGTGGGCAAAGCGCCAAAAGGTCTGTTCAGGTTTAAGCGACCAGACGAACTGGCTGCAGAAACCATTGAACATATGATGAAAGAGCTTCCTCAATTGGACAAAAAACGTATTGATGACGTTATCGTTGGGAACGCCATGCCAGAAGCCGAGCAAGGCTTAAATATGGGAAGGCTCATCTCACTCATGGGACTTGACATTGAGGATGTACCAGGTGTAACCGTGAACCGTTATTGCGCGTCAGGGTTGGAAACCATAGGGATTGCTACAGCCAAAATCCAATCGGGAATGGCAGATTGCATCATCGCAGGTGGTGCAGAAAGCATGAGCTACATCCCCATGGGAGGTTATAAACCAACCCCCGATTATGCCACGGCCAAAGAAGGTCACGAAGACTATTATTGGGGCATGGGCCTAACCGCAGAGGCAGTTGCAAAGCAGTTCAAGGTTTCTCGCGAGGACCAAGATGAATTTGCATACAATTCCCATATGAAGGCTTTGAAGGCTCAAGCAGAAGATCGTTTTCAAGACCAAATTGTACCCATTGAGGTGGAACATACCTATGTGAACGAATCAGGGAAAAAGGAAACCAAGAATTACACGGTCAATAAAGATGAAGGGCCACGAAAAGGGACCAATATACCTACCTTGAACAAACTAAGACCTGTGTTTGCTGCAGGAGGAAGTGTTACCGCTGGTAATTCCTCACAAATGAGTGACGGAGCTGCCTTTGTAATGGTAATGAGTGAAGACATGGTGAAAGAATTGAACTTAGAACCCATAGCCCGCTTGGTAAACTATGCTGCAGCTGGTGTAGAGCCAAGAATCATGGGGATAGGACCTGTAAAAGCCATTCCAAAAGCTTTAAAACAAGCTGGAATGAAGCAGGACCAAATAGACCTTATTGAGTTGAACGAAGCGTTTGCATCACAGTCATTGGCCGTTATCCGAGAACTTGGACTAAACCAAGATATTGTTAATGTAAATGGAGGAGCTATCGCATTGGGCCACCCATTGGGATGCACAGGAGCCAAACTTTCGGTCCAGCTTTTTGATGAGATGAGAAAACGGGATATGAAAGGTAAATACGGTATGGTCACCATGTGCGTAGGTACTGGGCAAGGTGCTGCCGGTATATTTGAGTTCCTAAATTAAAATTACTAAACACAATAAATCATGAGCGATACAAAAGAAAAAGACATACTGAGAGGAGGTCAATTTTTGGTCAAGGAGACCAAATGTGAGGACGTATTCACCCCTGAGGACCTCAACGAAGAACAAAAAATGATGCGTGAAAGCACCAAGGAGTTTGTAGACAGAGAACTGTGGGCACATTGGGAGCGTTTCGAGAAAAAAGATTACGCCTACACCGAAGAATGTATGAAAAAAGCCGGTGAGCTTGGTCTTTTGAGTGTAGCTGTTCCCGAAGCCTATGGAGGTATGGGAATGGGATTTGTTTCCACCATGCTGGTCTGTGATTATATTTCAGGTGCCACGGGATCCTTCAGTACTGCTTTTGGAGCACATACTGGAATTGGAACCTTGCCAATTACCTTGTATGGAACCGAAGAGCAAAAACAAAAATACGTGCCAAAACTTGCCACTGGTGAATGGTTTGGCGCGTATTGTTTGACAGAGCCGGGAGCTGGGTCAGATGCAAACTCAGGTAAAACCAAAGCAGTGCTCTCCCACGATGGGAAGTATTATAGCATTACGGGACAAAAAATGTGGATATCCAACGCTGGTTTCTGCAACCTATTTATTGTTTTTGCCAGAATCGAAGATGATAAAAACATTACTGGGTTTATCGTGGAAAACGACTCGGAAAATGGAATTTCCTTTGGTGAAGAAGAAAAGAAGTTGGGAATCCACTCCTCTTCTACCCGTCAGGTATTTTTCAATGAGACCAAGGTTCCCGTTGAAAACATGTTGTCCGAAAGAGGTAATGGATTCAAGATTGCCATGAACGCACTAAATGTGGGTAGGATTAAATTGGCAGCCGCATGTTTGGAAGCTCAAAGAAGAGTTATTGGTGAGGCTACCAAATATGCCAACGAACGTATTCAATTTAAAACACCTATTATCAACTTTGGCGCTATCAAAGCAAAAATTGCAGATATGGCCACCAACGCTTATGTGGATGAAGCCGCCTGCTACCGTGCCGCAAAAAATATCGAGGACAGAATCGCTATTCGCGAAGCAAGTGGAAATTCTCACCAAGAAGCTGAGCTCAAAGGTGTAGAGGAATATGCCATAGAATGTTCTATTTTGAAAGTAGCCGTATCAGAACACGTTCAGCATACTACAGATGAAGGTATCCAAGTATTCGGAGGAATGGGCTTTAGCGCCGACACCCCAATGGAATCGGCATGGAGAGATGCACGTATTTCCAGAATTTATGAAGGTACCAACGAAATCAATAGAATGCTTTCCGTAGGAATGTTGGTGAAAAAGGCCATGAAAGGCCATGTTGACTTACTAGGTCCAGCTACGGCCGTAGGTGAGGAATTGATGGGCATTCCATCCTTTGACACCCCTGATTTCTCTAAGCTACTATCAGAAGAAAAAGACCTGATAGCTCGATTGAAAAAAGTGTTCTTGATGATTGCCGGAAGTGCCGTTCAAAAATTTGGACCAGATTTGGAAGAACATCAAATGTTATTGATGGCTGCTTCCGATATCCTGATTCAAACCTACATGGCAGAATCAGCCATTTTAAGAACCGAGAAAAATGCAAAACGCTTTGGTGAAGAAGCCCAAGCAGCCCAAATAGCTATGTCCAAATTGTATTTGTACAGGGCGGTTGACATCATTCAACAAAAAGGAAAAGAAGCTATAGTTTCTTTTGCGGAAGGTGATGAACAACGCATGATGCTAATGGGTCTTAAACGCTTTACCAAGTATACAAACCAACCCAACGTTGTGAAACTTAGAACGCAAATTGCCGACAAAGTTGCCGCAGATAACGGGTATACCTTTGACTAATTCAAATATTTGTTGGGATAAAAACCCAGTAGGATTTGAAAACGCCCCAACTTGGGGCGTTTTTTTTAGTCAATTTTGTTATCATAAAATATGTCAGGCCCAATGCACCTAACCTATGGATTCCAATATTTTCTCATCCCTTTCCTTTTTAGAAAAGTTAATAGCACATTCAATAAGTGCCAAATGGGAATACGCTTGCGGGAAATTACCCAACAATCGTTTTGTTTTAAAATCAATATCCTCACTGAATAATCCTAAATGGTTGCTATAACCCAATAGACGTTCAAAATGTTCCAAGGCTTTCTCTTCCTCTCCTATTTTAAACAATGCATTGATGAACCAAAACGTGCAGATAGTAAACGATGAAGATGGAAGTCCAAAATCATCCTCGTTTTTATAGCGGTACAAAAGACCATCGTTGCTAAGCCCTTCCTCTATTGCTTTTACGGTACTAACATATTTTGGGTCTCTGGCATGAATAAAACCGTAAGGCTCCATTAACAATACCGAAGCATCCAAATGTCGGGAACCGTAGCTCTGCACAAATGCATTGATATCGCTATTCCATGCGTTTTTGTGGATGTCCTCTTTGATTTCCTGTTCAAGCGCTGTCCACCTTTCCAGTTTCCTTGTTTTACCAAACATTTTGGCCACTTTAATGGCCCTGTCCAGAGCTACCCAACACAACACTTTGGAAAAAGTGAAGTGTTTATCCTCTCCACGGAACTCCCAGATACCCTTATCTGGTTCCTCCCAGTGTTTTCCAACTATCCAAACAATACCCTTGGTAATGTTCCACAACTCCTCCACATTTTCAATATCGTTGCTGAACGACCGCAATTGCTCATAGATTACATCCATCAAAATACCATAAATGTCATTCTGACGCTGTTTATACGCCGCATTACCAACTCTCACCGGCTTGGACCCTTTGTAACCATCAAGATGGTCCAGGGTTTTCTCCGTTAATTTCTTTTCCTTGTTGATTCCGTACATGATCTGGAGTTTCTCATCCTTGTCCGGCATCAAATCAATAATAAATTGTAGATATCGTTTAGCTGAATTTTTATGGCCCAATTCGGATACGACTTTGATGACCATGGAGGCATCCCTTATCCAACAAAAACGGTAATCCCAGTTCCGGACCTCTCCGATAGTTTCTGGAAGTGATGTGGTCGCTGCAGCTAAAACAGCCCCTGTTTTATCATAAGTCAACATTTTTAAGGTTATGGCACTCCTTACAATCTCATCATTGAACTTTTTGTACGTTGGGGTTTTTGCTACCCAATCCAACCAATACACTTTGGTTCGTTCCAACTCCAAGCCCATTTTATCTGTGGAAGGCTGTAATATTTTTTCATTATAGCAGAGCATAAAATATCCATCCTCCTCTAAAACAATTTCCTTGGCCTCTAAAATGGCTTCTTTATCAAAAGAGGTGTAAAGGAAAAGTGTATCGTATTTAGACTCGTGAGTAAGACTAGCAATAAAATTCTCTTTGATGTAATGCTTTGTTTCGCCCACGCCATATTCCAACTTGGAATCATACTTAACGGAAAACTTAGGTTTCCCAGAAATATGCTTTACATATCGAATAAGTTCAGGTGGTGCCATATACTTTCCGTTCATCTTATGGTGTCTTGGCATAAAGTCATGAACTTCAAAAACATTATCTCCATCAGAAAATCGAGTGACCAGAATCGCTGTGTTCTTAAAATATTCTTGATCTATCTTATACTTTCCTCCCGTAAGGATTTCAAAACTTCCACCTTTCTGCTCATCAAGCAATTTTGCAAACACCGAGGTAGAATCAAATTCTGGCAGACAGCACCAGTCTATGGAGCCATCTTTGGAAATCAATGCTGCACTCCTGCAATTTCCTATAATTCCGTAATTCAAGTTGTCCATAGATTAAAAATTCTCAAAAGGTTTAGAAGTAATTGGTTTTGCGCTCGAATTTCCCGATTTTTAAAGAAACAAAAAATTAAAATAGGTCAAAAATCATCCTTTCATGGGCAAAACTATCATAATCTCAAATCGACTACCCGTTCAATTACAAATTAGCAATGGAACCCTTAATGCAATACCAAGTGTTGGGGGGTTGGCAACGGGAATGAAATCTGTTCATAGCGGAGGTGAAAGTTTATGGATAGGATGGTCTGGATTAACCGATGAGGATATTCCCGAAGCGCTAGAGGATGATATTGACAAAGCCTTGGAAGAACATGGTTGTGCGAAAGTAAAGCTGAATTCGGATGAAATCGATGGCTTTTACTACGGGTTCAGTAACAGGACCATTTGGCCCCTATTCCATTATTTTTTGAAATATTCCGAGTTTGAACTGAATTATTGGGACACCTACAAAGCGGTAAACCAAAAATTTGCCGATGCCATCATAGAAAATTCAACCGAAGACGATACCATTTGGGTGCATGATTATCAATTGATGCTCGTACCTCAAATGGTGCGAGAAAAACGTCCCGATACCACCATTGGCTTCTTTTTACATATTCCCTTTCCTTCTTTTGAGATATTCCGAACATTACCATGGCGTGAAGAAATTTTAGAAGGATTGTTAGGCTCAGACCTCATTGGTTTCCACACCTACGATTACGAAAGACACTTTTTAAGCTCTGTACGAAGGCTTATTGGTCTGGATGTAAGCTTTAACGAGATTTATTTGGACAACAGGGTCATAAAAGTGGATTCCTTCCCAATGGGAATAGATTACAAAAAATTTAGGGATGCTGCACTCTCGCACGACTCTAAAAGTGAAGATGAACGTAGCGACCTTCAGGTTCGTTTGGACAATCATAAGGCCTCAGCACCGGACACCAAACTTATTCTTTCCATAGACCGTTTGGATTATAGTAAGGGTATTGCAAAGCGTATCAATGCTTTTGAATACTTCCTTCAGAAGTATCCAGAATACAAAGAAAAGGTAAGGTTGATCATATTGGCAGTGCCTTCCCGTTCCAATGTGCCCCAATATCAATTGCTAAAAAGAGAAGTTGATGAATTGGTAGGCAGGATCAATGGAGAATTGTCAACCGTAAACTGGACCCCTATTTGGTATTTCTATCGTTCGTTGGCATTTGAGAGCCTCATAGATCTTTACACTTCCAGCGATATTGCTTGGCTAACACCACTAAGAGACGGTATGAACTTGGTCGCCAAAGAGTACATTGCGACCCGAACAGATAAATCCGGAGTACTTATTTTGAGCGAAATGGCAGGATCCGCTTACGAAATGAACGAGGCCCTCCTAATTAATCCCAACAACTTTGAACAACAAGCGGATACCCTAAAAAGAGCTTTTAACATGCCTTTGGAAGAACAAGTATCCCGAAACACCTTTTTACAGAAAAGATTGGAACGCTACAATGTAGAAGTATGGGCCAATGAGTTTATGAATGCCTTAAAAGAAAATAGAGATTTGGGCAAAGCTTTCATTTCCGAAAAAATGTCCCCGGAAATTCTATTATTGATCGAAGAAGAATATGCAAAATCGAAAAAGCGTCTATTATTCCTGGATTATGACGGAACCTTGGCGGGATTCCACAAAGACCCCCAAAAAGCTTCTCCCGATGAGGAATTGTATGAGCTATTGGACGAATTGCACAAACAAGATGATACCACTGTATTTTTAATAAGTGGTAGGGACAAACAAACCTTTACTCGCTGGTTCTTGCCAAAAAAATACAATATGATCGTGGAGCACGGCGTATGGATTTCTCGAAATGGCGATGAATTTAAAATGTTGGAACAAGTCAAGGGGGAATGGATGAACAAAATAAGGCCGGTTTTGGAATCCTTTGTGGATAGAACTCCCGGTTCTTTTATTGAGGAAAAAAATTATTCTCTGGCTTGGCATTATAGAAACACCGATCCCGATTTTGGAGCAAAAAGAGCTACTGAACTCAACACTGTATTACGAAGTTTAATAGGCAATGACGATATTAGCGTATTGAACGGTAACAAGGTAATGGAAATAAAAAGTAGCAACGTGAACAAAGGAAGGGCTGCCACTCGTATGTTAAGTGAGGACGATTACGACTTTGTTTTTGCCATCGGTGATGACTGGACGGACGAATTCATGTTCCAAGAATTACCAGATTCAGCCGTTACCGTTAAAGTAGGGCTCCAAAAAACACAAGCCAAATACCATGTGGAAAATACCTCAAGGGTAAGGCAACTATTAAAACGTTTTACAAAACCATGATACGAACGGTTTTCATTATTTGCTTTTTGCTGGGAAGTGCCCTCGCATGGTCGCAGACCGAGACAGAGGTGTATCTCTTTGACCTAGAAGTAACCAATGGAAAACCCATCTTGAGCAACCCTAAAAATATTTCCAATAATCCCGGGTACGACAACCAACCTTCTTTTTGGGATGATGACACTGTTTTATTTGCTTCAACCCGAGAAAATCAAACCGATATCCTTCAATTTAATGTGAATAAGGGCAGTACCTCAACATGGTTGACTTACACCACGGCAGGCAGTGAGTACTCCCCCCTTCGTATTCCTAATAAAAATGCCATTTCCGCCATTCGGTTGGATGTTGATGGGCTACAACGCTTGTATGAATATAATTTTAAAACGAGTGAATCTACCCCCATCACAGATTTAAAAATTGGATACCATGTTTGGTTCAACGACCATATTCTGGTTACAACCGTTTTGGTAGAAAATCGAATGGACCTAAAAATTATCAACCTAGAAGAAGGCACCCAAAAAACAGTTTACCAAAACGTAGGACGGTCGCTACATAAAATACCCGATACTGATTTAGTCAGTTTTATTGGCAAAAAGAGTAATACATGGCAAATTTTGTCCTTGGACCCATTAACAGGTGAGTCAAAAAAAATAACGAACACTTATGACCATGAGGAAGATATTTGTTGGTTGGATGAAAATACTATTGTTACCGGAGCGGGGAAGAAACTTTTAGCGTTGGATATTAGCTCCGAAGCTTCTGATTGGGAAACCATCATTGAATTTGACCAAGAAGAAATCAACAATATAAGTCGTATTGCCATTAGCCCTAACTCAAAAAGATTGGCTTTTGTGGCTGAGGAGTCACCAGTAAAAATCATTCAAAATCAAGTAACGGCATTTAATAATAGGGATTTGGATGCTTTTGTGGGTTGTTTTTCTGATGATGTTCTGGTAAGTCGCTTTCCCAATGAAAAAATGTATCAAGGTAATGGCAAAATGCATGAAAACTATAGTCGCTTTTTTGAAAACGTCAAGAACTCAAGTGTAGAGGTAGTTAATCGAATTGTACTTGGAAACACCATAATCGATGAGGAAATCACCAAAGTTGATAGCCGAGATGGGCGCCAGGTTGCCATTTATCAAGTGGAAAACGGTCTTATTTCATCTATGACCTTTGTCTTTCCCGACGGACCATTAACCGATGCGGAAAAAATTGTACAAGAACAACTGGAAGCATACAATAATCGAGATATTAAGGCCTTTGCAGACACTTACGCAGATGATGTTGAACTTTACCAATTTCCAAAAACATTCCAATCCAAAGGTAAACCCAAACTTGTTCAGCAATACGGTGCATTTTTTGAAAACACCCCTGATTTACATTGTGAAATAAAAAACAGAATTGTTATCGGAAACAAGGTGATTGACGAAGAATCGGTCACCATCAATGGGGAAGTTTTGAGAGCCATTGCCATTTATGAAGTGGAAAATGGCCAAATTACGAATGTGACCTTTATCCAAAATTAGACATTTCGTTTTTTAACAATCTTTCAAGTTCTAACATAAAACTGCTTTGAGCAGTTTTCGCTATTTTTATGGTTCAAATTTTCAAGGAAAAACTCAACTCAAACTAATTATGAAAAACTACCTCCCCCTAATTTTTGCTTTTTTTATCCTATCACTTTCACAAGCTCAAACGGACACACGTATTTACGATATCATCAATGATGTATCAGCCGAACGCATCGAGAGCGATGTTACAACGCTTGTAAACTTTGGAACACGACACACGTTAAGCGATACCGTTTCCCAAACTCGGGGGATAGGTGCCGCTCGAAGATGGATCAAGTCAGAATTTGAAAAAATATCATCAAGCTGCGGAGATTGTTTGGAAGTCTTCTATCAAAAAAACCTGATTGAAAAAGGAGATAACGCCCGAATTGTAAAAGATGTTGAAGTGGTAAACGTAGTAGCCATTCAAAGGGGAACCAAATTCCCGAACCGCTTCATTATTATGAGTGGAGATATCGACTCCCGTGTGAGCGACCCAACCAACTATACTTCAGATTCACCCGGAGCCAACGATAATGCCAGCGGAATGGCTGGGACAATTGAAGCATCACGAGTGCTTTCCAAGTATAAGTTTGAAAGCAGCATTATTTATCTAGGACTTTCCGGTGAAGAGCAAGGACTTTATGGAGGAAAAGGAATGGCCGCTTATGCCAAGGAAAAAGGTTGGGATATAGTAGGTATCCTCAATAATGATATGATTGGAAATATTACCGGGGTAGATGGTGTAGTAAGTAATAGGGATTTCCGAATCTTTTCAGAGCCCGTTCCTCCAACAGAAACCGAACAACAACGTAGAGCAAGACGTTTTTACGGTGGCGAAGTGGATGGGATTTCCCGTCAGTTGGCAAGGTACGTGTACAAAACTACCAAAACCTATATGCCCGAAATGAACCCCATGATGATTTACCGTTTGGATAGATTTGGACGTGGTGGGCATCACAGACCATTTAACGATGTCGGCTTTGCAGGTATTCGAATTATGGAAGCTCACGAAAACTATACGCAACAGCACCAAGATATTCGTGTAGAAGATGGCATCGCATACGGTGATGTGTTGGAACACGTCAATTTTAGATATGCAAAAAAACTGACAGCTGTAAATGCTATAAACTTGGCTTCCATTGCTTGGGCTCCACCGGCTCCAGAAACTGTTGAAATTGGAGGTATTGTAGAACCTAGCGCAAAACTAAGGTGGAGTAAAGTAGAAGGAGCCATAGGCTACAAAATTTATTGGAGAGATACCACCTCCCCTACTTGGGACAATTACAAGTATGTAGGCGATGTCAGCGAACATACCCTAGAAGGTATTGTCATTGACAATTTCTTTTTTGGTGTAGCAGCCGTTGGAAAAGATGGGCATGAAAGCCCAGTTGTTTTTCCAAACAAAGTTTTTAGATAATTACAAGTTTACATATGAAACAAAGTTTCTTTCTTATTGCCCTTTTATTGGGGGGCTGGACCATCAGTGCACAAAATTTTACCAGACAGGATACTTTAAGGGGCAGCATAACACCCGAAAGGGAATGGTGGGACTTGAACTATTACGATCTAAATGTAAAAGTGGAACCTTCCAAAAAATTCATTTCAGGTTATAATATCGTTCGGTATAAGGTGCTAAACCAGGCAAAAACACTTCAAATTGACCTCCAAGAACCTATGAAGATTAAATCTGTAGTTCAAGATGGCAAAAAACTAAAGTTTACATCTGAAGGAAATGCGCATTTCATCAAACTTAAGAAAAAACAAGTGCCTGGAGCGTTCAATGAATTGAAAATTGAATATTCAGGCTACCCAAGGGAAGCAGTTAGAGCTCCATGGGATGGCGGTTTTTCTTGGAAAGAAGACGAAAACGGAAATCCATTTGTTGCCACTTCTTGCCAAGGTTTGGGAGCGAGTATTTGGTGGCCCAATAAAGACCATATGTACGACGAAGTGGACAGTATGCACATTAGCGTTACCGTCCCCAAAGATTTAATGGATGTCTCCAACGGACAATTGGAAAGTGTTGAGGATAATGGTGATTTCAAGACCTACAATTGGGTAGTCAAAAACCCCATCAATAACTACGGTGTTAATGTAAACATTGGGAATTATAAGCATTTTGGTGAACTTTATGAAGGGGAGAACGGTCCCTTAAAGTTGGATTATTACGTTTTGCCCGAAAATTTGGAAAAAGCTAAGGAACAATTTTCTCAAACCCCAATGATGATGCGGGCCTTTGAACATTGGTTCGGCCCCTACCCTTTCTACGAAGATGGGTTTAAATTAGTGGAAGTTCCCTATTTGGGTATGGAACACCAAAGCTCCGTCACCTACGGGAATAAATATGAAAACGGCTATTTGGGACGGGATTTATCAGGTACCGGTTGGGGTCTACAGTTTGATTTTATTATTATTCACGAGGCAGGCCACGAATGGTTTGCCAACAACATAACCTACAAAGATATTGCCGATATGTGGGTGCACGAAGGGTTTACCGCTTACTCGGAAAACCTGTATCTTGACTATCATTTTGGAAAAAAGGCATCTGCCGAATATGTTATAGGAACCCGTGCCAATATTCAAAACGACAGCCCCATTATTGGTCCTTATGGAGTAAACAAAAGTGGTTCCGGGGATATGTACTATAAAGGGGCCAACATATTACACACCCTTCGCCAATTGGTGGAAGATGATGATAAATGGCGTCAAATGTTAAGAGGACTCAATAAAGATTTTTACCATCAAACGGTTACTTCCGCGCAAATCGAAAACTATTTAAGCGAGAAATCAGGCAAGGATTTATCAGCCTTCTTTAATCAATACTTGCGTACAACCATGATTCCTAAATTGGAATATAAAACGGAAGATGGTTCTATCACTTACCGATATGTTGATATTGTGGAGGATTTTGATATGCCCATTAGAGTGTTTGTGGAGGGTTGGGAAAAATGGCTCTTCCCCTCTGCAGAATGGAAAACGGAGGAATTGAAGGGAAATGAAGTGGTTATCGACAAGAATTTCTATATAGAGACCCAAAAAATATAATTTGAAAAAGCATCCTGAGCATTATTTTAAAAATGATGAAGAGTGGCGCGAGTGGCTTCATGAAAACCATGAAACGCAAACAGGTGTGCATCTGATTTTTTACAAGGTGGAACACCATAAAGAAAGTATGCGATGGGAGGAAGCCGTAAAAGTTGCCCTTTGTTATGGTTGGATAGATAGTACCGTGAGAAGTCTCGGCGATGGAAAGCGCAAACAATACTTCTGCCCCAGAAAACCCAAAAGCACCTGGAGCAGAGTGAACAAAAATTACATAACAGAATTAAAGGCCGATGGATTGATGCACAAAAGTGGTCTAGAAGTCATTGAGGTGGCCAAGAAAAACGGTTCTTGGACCGAATTGGACGATGTGGAAAACGGTGTGATTCCGGAAGATTTGCAAAAAGCTTTTGACAATCACCAGACCGCCCATGAAAACTTCAAAAATTTTACCAAAAGCCAAAAAAAAAGCTATCTCTATTGGTTAAAACAAGCCAAGCGGGAAGAGACCCGAAAAAAAAGAATCAAAGAAATTGTATCCCTTTCAGAAAAAAACATCAAATACAGAAACCAATAAGGTCACTACTTACCATATTTTTTGTGGTAGATCAATGCGGCAATGCCACCGACTAAAGCAAATGCACTCAACATCCAAAACACATTTTGATGCCCGATTTCCTCCCCCGGGTGTGCATCCAAAAGCATTCCATAGGCCGGACCAGCAAATACATCGGGCGTGTAGCCAATCAACGAAATGAGTCCAACCGCTGTTCCAGTCAAAGCCAACGGAATTTTGCCAACGTGCATCACTCCAAAATACAAGGCTCTTGTGGCATAAACCCCAGCCGCAATTACAACAACGGACATAAAAAACAAAAGCGTGGTAGTGGGTGCTATTGCCCCACTGGCAAATAGCAAGCCTCCGATTAGTGTCAAAATAAAGCTCAGCACCAACAACCAAGTGATTTTGAGCCTATCTGCAATCAAACCAAATAGAATACCTGTTGTAGGACGGAGAAATTGTAGTAAGGTTCCAACTTTGGCCGAATCTACTTGATTATACAACATGACCTCTTCTGCATATTGCGAAATAATATCAGTAATCTTATATCCTACGTAACCACAGAGAATAATTACCATCAACAGCCAAACTGAAGGTAATTTTAAAACCAGTTTAATATCATTCCAAGAAATACGCTCAAGAATGACCCTCTCATCATTTTCATTGGCTTTCATAAAAAACCAAACCAGAAACCCAACCAAAATAATGATGATAGAAGCAAAGTACAGAACATAGGTGAATGCCTGCTTTCGGTCTTGAAGATTTGCCAACTCAGGAGATTCCAATAAAAAAAACGAAAAAACTACGACCCCCAGTAAACTGAACAAAGCGCCCGTTAGTCCGCGACCACCATCGAGAAAACCAAATGCTTTTCCTTGAGAATTTCTACCGCCCCAAATTCGTGTGGCCTTGATCATCGGAGCCCAAAAAAGAAAAATAGTGGTAAAACCCCACCAACCATACAATACTTGAAGTACCCATAAAGCAGGGTATTGAGCAAATAAAAAGCCACCCAATGCGGTCATCCATAATGCAATCGCAATTAATTTTCGAGGTGGGTATTTGTCGGCCAAAGGTCCACCAAAAACATAGGAAACCATGGCCACCAAGCCGTACACCGAAAAGCATAGTCCTAACTGAACATTGTCCAACTCCAAAACATCCAATACGGTTGGCCTAAAAACACGCGGTAATACAAAAGGTAGGATAAAGATGGCCTCTCCAGAGAGAATCAATAATAATAAATAGAACCAACTTGGCTTAGTTTCCTTCAAAACTTGGATTTCGTTAAAAATCACTAAAAAAAGTGGAATATCCCAAAAAGCTATTGAAATAAAAATTCAGGTATCTTTAAAGCACCATAAAAACAACCTTGAATGACTCGACTACTTTTTCTAGCTATTGCACTAACGATTTTCAGCTGTAAAAATGAACCTTTACACGAGTATGATTTAGCCATCAAAAATGCCAACGTCATTGATTTGGAAACAGGTGAGATTGAATTACAGGACATCTATATTTCCAACGGAAAAATCCAAGTAGTTGCAGCGGTAGATTCCGTTGCTAATACAAAAGCCGATTCCACTATTGATGCCACCGGGAAATATGTATTGCCCGGTTTTTGGGACAACCACATTCACTTAAGAGGCGGTGATTCATTAATTGCCAACAACAAGAACTTTTTAAAGCTTTTTATAGCCAATGGAATAACCACGGTGCGTGATGCAGGTGGCGACCTTACCCATGCTGTGATGGAATGGAAACATCAAATTGCTGAGGAAGACCTCATTGGCCCTACCATTTTCACGGCGGGTCCAAAAATTGATGGTCCTAGCGCCACTTGGGCAGGCTCTTTAGAGGTGGAAACCGAAGAAGATATTACAGAAGCGTTGGATTCTTTGGAAGCCTTGAACGTCGACTTTGTAAAGATTTATGATAGTAGGATTTCACCTGAAAACTACCTAAGAACTATCCAAGAAACCAAAAAAAGAGGATTCACCGTATCGGGACACATGCCGTTTACGGTCACTTTGGGTGAAACCGTTGATGCCGGCATGGACGGTATTGAGCATTTGTACTACATTATGAAAGGGTGTGCGAGCAACGAAATTGAGGTTACGGATAAATTAAACAGGGGCGAAATGGGTTTTTGGGGTGCCATGCCCGCACTCATGGGTGCCTATTCGGATAGTACGGCCCAAAATACCTTTAACAAGTTAAAAGAGAGCGATGTTTTTGTGGTCCCGACACTTCATATTGGAAAAACATTGAGTTACTTGGATGAAGTGGACCATTCTAAAGATCCCTATTTAAAATATATGGGGAACGGAATTATAAAAACCTATCAAGGTAGGATAAAATCCGCATTAAATTCCACGGAAGAAGCCCGAGCAAACAGAAAACAATTGGATACTTTTTTTGGTGAATTGGCCAATTCACTTAATTCCGCAGGAGTACAACTTTTGGCGGGGTCGGACAGCGGAGCGTTCAACTCCTACACCTACCCTGGTATATCGTTGCACAAAGAATTACAAGTTATGGTGGAAAACGGTATATCACCACTGGATGCACTTCGTACATCAACAGTAAATGGAGCCAAATTTTTGAACCAAACCAATAATTATGGAGCTGTTTCCAAAGGAAAAGTTTCAGATTTGGTCATTTTAGATGAGAACCCTTTGAAAAACATCGAAAACACCGAAAAGATTTTTTACGTGATTAAAGGAACCCAAGTGTTTTCTAAAAGACAACTGCAAGAGTTATTGAACAACTCCGTGATAGATTAATTCCAAACAACCCGAACATGCAACCAAAACATTATTTTTTCTTACTTCTATTTTTGTGTTTGAACAGTTTGCATTCACAAACCCTATTAATTCCTGAACGCGTTTTTGATGGTGAACGAATACATGAGGATTGGGTCGTAGCTGTAAATGAAAACCGAATTACCTACGCTGGCCCAATGAATGGATTAAAAAAAGCTAGCTCTTACACCAAACAAGAATTAAAGGGCATGACCTTAATGCCTGGTATTATTGAGGGACACTCACATTTATTGTTGCATCCGTACAACGAAACCGAATGGAACGACCAAGTATTGAAGGAATCTCCCACGGAAAGAGCCATTAGAGGCGTAGTTCATGCTAAAAAATCTTTAATGGCAGGAGTAACCTCCATGCGAGACCTAGGTTCTGAAGGAGCAGGTTATACCGACGTCTATCTTAAAAAAACTATAGATGATGGCATTGTTCCCGGCCCGCGTACTTTAATGGCTGGGCCTGCCATTGTAGCAACAGGTGCTTATGGCCCAAAAGGGTTTCATGACGGGGTAAAAGTACCGTTGGGAGCCATTCCTGTTAGCGGCAGGGACCAAGCTATCAGAGAAGTTCGCAAACAATTGGGTAACGGAGCCAATCTCATAAAAATTTATGCCGATTACCGTTGGGGCAAAGGTGAACCTTCACAACCTACATTTTTGCAAGAAGAAATTAATGCCATAGTCGAGGCAGCCACCACGGCTGGACGTTATATTGTGGCCCATGCAAGTACTCCCGAGGGAATGCGACGTGCTATTTTAGGAGGCGTGGAGACCATTGAACACGGAGATGGAGCAACATTGGAAATTTTAAAGTTGATGAAAGAAAAAAATGTGGCCCTATGCCCTACCCTTGCAGCGGGTGATGCTATTGAACAATATAATGGGTGGAAAAAAGGTGAACAACAAGACCCCGAACGAATAGCGAAAAAGAAAAAATCGTTTCAACTTGCTTTACAGTCCGGTGTCGATATTGTTTTCGGAGGAGATGTTGGTGTGTTTACGCACGGAGAAAATTACCGAGAATTGGAACTTATGGTAGCCTATGGCATGGAACCTATAAAAGCTTTGCAATCTGCGACTTCGTTGAATGCTCGAATATTGCACTTTTCCGATTTGGGTATGATCAAAAAAGGATACTTCGCCGATATTATTGCTGTTGAAGGCAATCCTGTTGAGGACATTTCCCAAATGAAGCACGTTAAATATGTGATGAAAGATGGGGAGGTTTACAAAAACGAGTAAACGACCATATTTCAGCAGGACTTCGTTAACATCATTTTAAGAATTGAGGCAGGGGTTTTTGGTATCTTTAGGCGACCAAAAAAAGACCATTGCTATTTAGCTTATAATCTTTATCAGGTCTTAACTAAACTCAAAAAACAACAAACTCAACTAATGAAAAAATCTATTTTCTTATTTGTATTGCTGGTTGCAGCGAGTATTACAGCACAAGAATTTAACATGGACTTGGTTCAGGATATGAAACCAAGAAATATAGGACCCGCCGGAATGAGCGGTCGAGTGACTTCCATAGATGTTGTCCACTCCAACCCCGATGTGATGTTCGTAGGAACTGCTTCGGGTGGTTTATGGAAATCTACTTCTGGTGGTATTAATTGGGAGCCCGTGTTCGATAACGAAGTAACTGCATCAATCGGTGCTGTGGCCATTCAACAATCCAATCCGTCCGTGATTTGGGTAGGAACAGGTGAAGGAAACCCAAGAAACAGCTTAAATGGCGGATACGGTATCTACAAATCCTTGGATGGGGGCAAAACCTGGAAATCCATGGGATTGGAGAAAACACGGCATATCCATAGGGTAATTATCGACCCAACAGACCCGGATATAGTGTATGTCGGAGCTATTGGTTCCCCTTGGGGCGAACACCCGGAACGAGGTGTTTTTAAAACCACCGATGGAGGCGAAACTTGGGAAAAAATATTGTTTGTAAACAACAAAACAGGTGTTGCAGATTTGGTAATGGACCCAAAAAACCCGAACAAGCTGATCGCTGCCATGTGGGAACACAAAAGAGAGCCTTGGTTCTTTAATTCAGGGGGCAAAGGCAGTGGATTGCACATTACGCACAACGGTGGTAAGACTTGGAAAAAAGTTACTGCCGATGATGGTCTGCCCAAAGGAGATTTAGGAAGAATTGGTGTGGCCATTGCCCGCAACAAACCCAATATCATTTATGCTTTGGTGGAAGCCAAAAAGAATGCATTGTACAAGTCCACTGATGGTGGCTTCAAATGGAAAAAAATCAATGACAAAAGCGATATTGGAAACCGTCCATTTTACTACTCGGAGATTTACGTAGACCCTCAAAATGAAAATCGAGTCTATTCGGTTTTCACCTACATCAATGTTTCCGAAGATGGTGGAAAAAATTTCACCCAATTGATGCCCGCTTATGGTGTTGACAATGGGATACACCCTGACCACCATGCATGGTGGATTCATCCCGAAAACGGAGAATTTATGTTAGACGGTAACGATGGTGGGCTCAATATCACCAAAAACGGCGGTAAAACATGGCGTTTTATTGGAAACCTACCTGTGGCACAATTTTATCACATTAGTACCGACAACGAATATCCATATAATGTGTACGGGGGAATGCAAGACAATGGTTCATGGAGAGGACCAGCGTATGTTTGGAAAGCACAGGGGATTAGAAACAGTTACTGGCAAGAAATCGCCTTTGGCGATGGATTCGATGTAGTTCCGGATAAGGACGATAGTCAGTTTGGTTATGCTATGAGCCAGCAAGGAAATGTAAGACGTTATGACTGGAAAACCGGGGACAACTACACTGTACGCCCTACCCCGCCCGATGCTGACACCATGCTCCGGTTTAACTGGAATGCCGCCATTGGCCAAGACCCTTTTGATAACAGCACCGTATATTTTGGAAGTCAGTTTGTGCATAAATCCACCGATAAAGGATTGACTTGGGAAGTGATTTCCCCTGACCTGACCACCAATGACAAGGAAAAACAAAAGCAAAGTGAAAGTGGTGGGTTGACGATGGATGCCACAGGAGCTGAAAACCATTGTACCATTATTGTAATTGAACCCTCACCTGTGGAGCAAGATATGCTTTGGGTCGGAACGGACGATGGCCGCGTGCATTACACCCTAAACGGTGGTGAGAGCTGGATAGAAGTCACCAAAAATATTAAAGGATTGCCCACAGGAAGCTGGATTCCACAAATAAAAGCATCACAAAACAACAAAGGAGAAGCTCTTTTGATTGCCAATGACTATAGAAGATTCAACTATACGCCTTATGCTTATCGAACCAAAGATTATGGTAAAACCTGGACGCGTATTGTTGATGAAAGTGATGTGGAAAGCTACACCTTATCAATAATCGAAGACCCAGAAAACCCAAACCTCATGTTCTTGGGTACTGACGATGGCCTTTATATTTCTTTGGATGCGGGAAGCAATTGGAAAAAATGGAATAAAGGTTTCCCGAGCGTTTCCACTAAAGATTTGGCCATTCATCCAAGAGAGCAGGATTTGGTAATAGGAACTTTTGGAAGGGCTGCTTGGGTACTGGATGATATTCGACCGTTGAGAAAATTAGCAGGAAACACTTCCATCATGCAGAAAGAAGTTAGTTTGTTCGATAGCCCCGATGCTTATTTAGCAGCCTATCAACAACCAACCGGAAGCCGTTTTGGAGCCGATGCCCTATACAACGCGGAGAATCGTAAATCGGGCGCCATGATTACTTACTATTTAAAAGAAGGAAGTAAAAAGGTCAAAGAAGAGAAAAAAGAGGAAAAGGAAGCTGGCGAAGAAAAGTCCAAAGAAAAAACCAAGGATTCCATCTTCTTTGAGTTTTATGATGGCGATAGACTCATCAGAACTTTGAAGTACAAAACTCCTGAAAAAGCAGGTTTCCACAGAATTTATTGGAACTTGGATGAAAAAGGTCCTGAAAGACCATCAAGAACAATCAGGAAAAGAACCAGAGAACGTGGTGGGGTTGACGTAAAACCCGGCACTTACAAAGTAAAGATTACCTATGGTGAAACATCGGATTCAACTTCTGTAACCGTGAAAACCGATCCGAGATTGGATGTAAACATGGCCTCCATAAACGAAGTGTACGAAACCGGCAAAACGCTGGAAGGATATACCCAGACTGCTGCAGATGCAGTAAAGCAACTGGTGGAAAGCAAGGATTTGGCAAATAAATTCAAAAAAGAACTTAAAGAATTGGACAAGGATAAGTTCAAAGAACAAATCAAAGCATCAGAAGAAATCGTAAAACAGATTGATTCTGTTGTTGCGCTTTATTTGGGCAAGGACGACAAACGTCAAGGCATCGTCCGAAATCCAGAGCCAACCGTTATGTCCAGATTGCAAACTGCCAACCGTTATGTAAGTTCTCGAAAAACAGGGATTACAGCAACTGAAAGAAGAATGATTCAGTTTGCTGAGGAAGACCTAAAGTCCGCATTGGACAAAACCAATGCTTTCTTCAATGATGAATGGAAATCTTATAGAACCTCTATTGAATCATTAGACCTCTCTCCTTTTAAGGAAACACAAAGCTTTAACCTTAACTAGTAACCAATGAAAAAAATATTGGCCTTAGCCCTATTTATTAGCATCTGGGCTTGCAAAGAAGAAAAGAAAGAGCCTTCGATTGCCGACACATTGAAGACCTACACCATCTCCCAGATGATGGACAACGAATCCATCGCCGGAGGGAGTTTTTCGCCCGATAATTCCAAATTGCTGGTTTCCAGCAACCGTTCGGGCATCTATAATATGTACACCATTTCTGCATCTGGCGGTGATATGATGCCTATAACACAATCTGATAGTTCATCTGTATTTGCTATTTCCTATTTCCCAAAAGATGAACGAATGCTGTTCCGAATGGATAATAATGGGGATGAAATCTATCACATTTTTGTTAGAGACACGGATGGAAACCATAAAGACCTCACTCCCGAGAAAGGGGCACGATCCCTTTTTTACCAATGGTCCGAAGACAAAACAGCATTCTTTTACGGTTCCAACAAACGGGACAGTAGGTTTATGGATTTGTACAAGATGGATTTAGAGACCTTGACTTCGGAATTGGTGTATCAAAACGATGACGGGTATGATGTTGGTGTAGTCTCACCTGATGAAAAGTATGTGGCATTGAGCAAATCTATCAACACTAATGACAGTGATTTGTTTTTATACAACCTGGAGTCTAATGAATTGAAAAAAATCAATGAAAGCCAAAGTGGAAACTCTCCTCAAGATTTTTCACCTGATGGTTCTTCGTTTTATTTCACAACAGACGATGGTGGCGAGTTTTCTTATTTGATGAAATATACGATTGCCGATGTATCCTACGAAAAGGCTTTGGAGCGAGATTGGGATATTTCTGGCAGTTATTTTACTCAAAATGGCGCTTTTCAAGTAACCTACATTAACGAGGATGCCAAAAATACCATTGAAGTGATGGATGTGGCTACTGGGGAGAATATTGATTTGCCTATCGTCGAAAATATGGAAATCACCAGTGTTAGCTTTTCTGATGATGAAACCATGATGCGTTTTTATGCAGGAGGTTCTCACACGCCGTCCAACCTTTACGTCTATAATTTGGAGACCAAAGAGCAGAAAAAATTGACCGATGTATTAAATCCAGAAGTGCAGTCTCAAGACTTGGTAAAAGCAGAGGTGATTCGTTACAAATCTTTTGATGGACTGGAAATTCCTGCCATTTACTATTCACCCCATCAGGCAACCGCAGAAAATCCGGTTCCCGCTTTGGTTTGGGTTCATGGAGGGCCAGGTGGTCAATCCCGACAAAACTTTAGCTCGTTCATCCAATATTTGGTGAACCATGGCTATGCTGTTTTAGCAGTGAACAACCGTGGAAGTAGCGGTTATGGGAAGACCTTCTACCAAATGGACGATTTAAACCATGGTGACAAGGACCTTAAAGATTGTGTGGAAGGAAAAAATTGGTTGGCCCAACAGCCCGAAATAGATGGTGAGAAAATTGGAATTATTGGAGGGTCCTACGGTGGTTATATGACCATGGCCGCATTGACCTACACTCCCGAGGAATTTGATGTAGGCGTGAACCTGTTCGGAGTAACCAATTGGATCAGAACCCTTAAAAGCATTCCGCCATGGTGGGAATCCTTTAAAGACGCCCTTTACAAAGAGTTAGGTGATCCTTACAGTGCCGACTCGGTGCGTTTAAAGCAGATTTCTCCCCTTTTCCATACGGATAAGGTTACGAAACCTTTGATTGTGCTTCAAGGTTCGCAAGATCCAAGAGTGCTGCAAGCAGAATCCGATGAAATCGTGGCAGGAGTTCGTAAAAATGGTGTTCCCGTCGAATATGTGCTTTTTGAAGATGAAGGACACGGTTTTGTGAAAAAAGAAAATCAAATCACGGCATACAGTAAAATTTTAGAGTTTTTGGACGAGTATTTAAAAGAAGAACAAAGTACACCTATAAAAGAAGATAGTAAATGATCAAAAAAATAGCAGGCCTTTTTATCTTATTTGGATTAGTGACCGTAAACGCCCAACAACCCGGAGAGGATGAAACGGGTGCATGGTATATGTATTTTGGCGCCAACAAGGTTTCGGAACGCTTTAGCATACATACAGAGGCCCAGTTTAGGTTTTATGAAACCACAAGCAACTTTAATCAAATGTTATTGAGAACGGGACTCAACTATCATATTAACCCAAATGCCATTGCCACTGGAGGATACGCATTTATAGATACCGACAATAATTTTTATGAGTTTGAAGGTGAGGTCAATTCCAAAGAACATCGAATTTTTGAGCAGTTTATTCTAAAGAATAAGGTTTGGGAATTCTTGTTTGAGCATCGTTACCGTTTGGAGCAGCGTTTCTTAGATTTTGGTGAAACCACCGACACTCAGCACAGAGCTCGCTATCGCATTCAGATGACATTGCCGCTGACCGACACCTTCTTTTTGAATTTTTATGATGAACTTTTTATCAATCTTCAAGATGATTTATTTGGACAGAATAGATTATACGGAGCTGTTGGTGTGAACATTACTGAAAACAGTAGTGTGCAATTGGGGTACTTAAGAAACCAGTTTGCCAATGCCGTTTACAATCGATTACAGTTCGCGGTTTTCTATAATCCTGATTTAAGAGGGTTGTTCAGCAAGAAAAAACCATAGAAATAGAACGTCCTATAGCTTGACTTGGGTTTATATAATGCCTAACTTAAAAGCTAATCATAAAAAATTCATTTTAATGAAAAAAGTACAAATAACAGCCCTAGCGCTACTATTAATAACAGCTTTTAGCTGTAAACAGGCAAAAAAAGAAGCCGAAGAAACAACCGAGGAGGTTGAGGAGACGGTTGAACAAGTTGCAGAGCAAATTGACCCTGAAGTCATTACGTTCACAATGGAACCCAAAAGCGATAGTAATGTAAACGGTGAAGTTGTTTTTACCCAAAATGATGGAGAAGTAATAATGAGAGCTACCTTTTTAGGGCTCGATGAAGGTGAACATGCTATCCATCTACACGAAAAAGCAGACTGTTCTTCACCCGATGGAAAATCAACTGGAGGACATTGGAACCCAACCCACGAACCACATGGAAAATGGGGCGCCGAAGATGGTTATCACAAGGGTGATATCGGTAATTTCACGGCAAATGCAGATGGGAACGCCACTGTAGAATTTTCCACGGACGAATGGTGTATTGGCTGCGGTGATGAGAAAAAGGATATTTTAGGAAAAGCTGTAATTGTCCATCAAGGAACGGATGATTACACATCACAACCTTCTGGTGCTGCCGGTGCAAGAATTGCTTGTACAGGAATAATTCAATAATACTTGAAGAACAATAACGTAACAAGCTGTCCCTTTGGGCAGCTTTTTTTATTGACAGCCCTTTGAATAATGACTAACTTAGACCTAAAATTAAAACATCCGAAATGAAAAAAATTCAAATTGCTGCATTGGGACTATTACTAGTAGCCGCTTTCAGCTGTAAGCAAACAAAAAAGGAAGAGGAAAAAACGGAAGAAACCGCTACTGCAATATATAACATAGTAGAAGACTCTACAGATGTTAGGTTTACAGCATATAAAACCACGGACAAAGTTCCCGTTGGCGGAACCTTCCAAGAAATTGAGCTATCGTACACCGCAGGTGAAACCCCAATGGAAACCTTAGATGGTCTTGGGTTCTCCATCCCCGTAAGCAGCCTTTTCACCAATGATCCCACCAAAGTAAGAGACCCGAAAATTATTGAATTCTTTTTTGAGAAAATGGCAGAGACCCAGTCGATTACAGGCACCTTTACTTTTAAGGATGACAAAAGTTGTGCTGTACAGTTGAGTATGAACGGAATGTCTACCGAACTTCCTATGGAATATGAAATCACAGATGACAACCATGTAAATTTCTCAGGAGTTATGGACTTGACGCAATGGAATGCTTTAGATGCCTTGGCTTCCTTGAACGAAGCTTGCAAAGTATTGCATACTGGTTCCGATGGTGTTAGCAAAACTTGGGAAGATGTTGCAATCAAAGGTTCTGTTTTATTGGAGCAGAAATAGGAAATAGCTTTTCAACAAAGATTTATGAAGAGGGCTGCCATGAGCAGCTCTTTTTTTATATATTTAGCCAACTTCAATGGATCTGGACAACCTCATACAACAATTTCAGAAAAAGGATACGGTCGCTTTTGAGACCTTGTATAATATGTATGTAGAAAATATTTGTGGTGCAATCAATGTAATTGTGAAAGATTCGGAGCGTTCCCAAGAAATTTGCCAAGATGTTTTTGTGAAAATTTGGGAAAAATCGAACCAATACGACGCCTCTAAGGGTCGTTTCTTTACCTGGATATTGAACATTGCCAGAAACGCCGCTATCGATGAAGTGCGCTCCAAAACCCATAAAAACCAAAAAAAGAACCTTCCGGTGGATTCTCTCGTAGGTATTTTTGAAAATGGTGAAGATTTAAATAGTAAAATGGACACCATTGGCCTACAATCCCTATTAAAAGGCCTTAAGGAAAAGTGCATTTTATTAATAGATATGCTTTACTTTAAAGGATATACACAAAAGGAAGCCGCCAAGGAACTAAATACTCCTATTGGTACGATAAAAACCAGGATTAGAAGCTGTATTTCCAACATTAGAAAAAATATGGCATGAGCATAGATGTGAAAGAGTACATAGCGTCTGGAATATTGGAACTCTACGTTGCTGGAGAACTGTCGCCTGAAGAAAACCTTGAGGTGCAGCACTATGCCATACAGTATCCAGAAATCAGGAAAGAAATTGAGGAAATTGAGAAGGCCGTTCTTGAACTTACAAAGGCAGCTTCACCAAAAATATCACCAGATGGGTTTGCCAAGGTAAAAGCGGAAATTGGCGATGTAATTCCGTTCACACCCGAAGCTTCTTCTGGCAAGGGAACTCCATGGGGCAATTATTTGGGTTGGGCAGCATCTGTTTTATTGGCAATAGGCTTGTTCTGGATGTATACTGAAAACTCCAAACTTAAATCGGAAATAGAACTTACCAATCAAGAAAAGCATAGCTTGGAAGATATCTTGACCGATACACAAGAAGAAATAACTTCCAAAGAAACCTTGTTGCAAGAGATTCGTGATAAAAATGTTGACGTAGTAGCCCTTGGCGGACAAACGGTATCTCCTTCATCTTACGCAAAAGCGTATTGGAATAAAGAAGAAAAGAAAGTAATTATTGATGCACAGGGTCTTCCTGAGCCACCGGATGGATTCACCTATCAAGTATGGTCCTTGAAATTGGACCCGCTCACCCCTACCAGTATTGGATTATTGGATGATTTTGCATCTCAGGACACTAAAATCTTTACTTTGGAAAATGCGAACGAATCTGAAGCATTTGGAATTACATTGGAACCTGAGGGAGGTAGCGAAAGCCCCACCTTGGAACAATTGTACACCCTGGGTGCGGTAAGTTCCTAAATTTTGGAAAAAAAGAAGGCAGCCGGATAAACCAAACTGCCTTCAAAACTTAGATTACCTAAAAAACAATCGAATATTAAAGTTTGATACCTACACCAACCCCAAATATCCATGGGTTGATGTCCACATCCGCTTCTACCGTCGCTCCTAAAGCAGTAGTCGCATTAACAGTGGCGGTAGTGTTCAAGAACAACTTTTTAACGTCGAAGTTCAAGAACCATTTATCGTTTAACATGTAGTCGAACCCACCCTGAAGAGCAAATCCAACAGCAGTATCGTATTCTATATCATCTGCTACCGGGCCTTCATCAACCCCATAGAAAAGTGTTAGATTGGGGCCGGCCCCTAAATAAGGAACAAAATCACCACCCGTAAAATGATACTGGGCCGAAAGTGTAGGAGGCAATAACCATACATTTCCCAAATCAATATCACCTACCTCAGTACCCACGGCCTCCACATCGTGTTTAGTGGTCGCCAAGATTAGCTCCAAAGACCAATTATCATCAAAAAAGTAGGTAATGTCGAATTCGGGAACAACGGAAGTGGAAATATCAACATCTCCGCCAATAGCTTCGATATCGGCACTTTCGTCAGGAGAAACCACAATTCCTCTCAACCTAAACTGCCATTTGCTTCCATTATCCGCGGTGGCATCTTGTGCAATTGCCAAGTTGCTCAATCCCATTAAAGCCATTACTGCTACTAATATTTTTTTTCTCATCATGTGTTAATTTTAAAATGATGAGACAAATCTACCGAGCGACAATTGGGAAGAATATGATGTTTATCATTGGATAAAAATGGGCAATATCCTACCCCAGTGTTTATGAGGGAAATTAGACTGTTAAAACCATTTTTTTCGCTTGAAAATAATAATGGAAATCACGGAGACCACCAACATTACCCCCAATAAAATAAAATATCCATAGGGAGACTTTAGCTCTGGCATGTTTTCGAAGTTCATACCATAAATGCCCGCAAGAAATGTGAGCGGAATAAACACCACCGAGAAAATGGTCAAGGTCTTCATCACTTCGTTCAACCGATGGCCTTGCACACTAAAAAATAGATTTATCTGGCTTTCCAACTCCATAATATCGGAATCTATATCCATAATCAAACCATTTATCTGCTCCCGAAGTTCACTAAAGTATTTGGTCTGAAACCCTTTTACTTCAACCCTTTCCAGCTTTACTATAATATCTCTAAGCCCATGTGAGGCTTTCTTGAAATCGTGAATTATTGCCTTTTTTTGCTCCACTTCAAACATAAATTCCGGTGTGGGCTCTCGTTTTACAATGGCATCCAGAGCATTTTCCATCAGCACAGTCTCTTCGTATTTTTCCTTATAATTTGTTATCAAGGTTTCCAAAATAAAGAAGAGAAGATAGTCCGCGCGCTTTTTTCTGATAATACCCTTGTTTTCAAATATCCGTTGTCGGATCCAGTCAAAATGGTCTCCTCGTTTTTCTTGGATACACCAAACAAAATCCTTGGATACCACAAAGTACATTTGTTCGGATTCCATGCTCTGGTGTTCTGTTTTTAAGATTCGGGCCGCCACAAATATTTGATTTTCCAGCTCTATTACCTTATTCCCCTTTTTCTGGTTAAGCAACAACCTCAGTAGAAAATCATCCAAATCATTACCGTTTACCATTTGGCGGAATTCCTCCATATAGTCCAAACCATAAGTATTTACCCAGGTTATGGACTTATCGCCTTTGGAGAGCAAAATATCCTCCTCCAAAGTGAATTTTCGATTATGGTAATTATCTGTTGAGTAATTTATTACCCATGAATTTTCTTCAAAATCTGTTTGCATGGCTTAGAAAGTGAAAGGGTTTATTTGTAGTTTAGATTTATAAGTTAAACCAAATTTACTAAGAACCATCATGTTTGACACCTTGACCTTTAAATCCGAGATATTATTTACCATTATTCTTTTGGCCGTAATCATTGCCCTCAATTCAATAAGTAAAAGAGGCATTAGGCGCTTTGGCAGAACAAGTTCCATTGACATGAATAGCAGGAAAATTATTTTTTATCTGAGCAACTTATTGTTTTACTTGGTGGCATTTATAGGCATATCGTTGATATGGGGTGTTGATTTAGAGGATTTTTCGGTGTTTATATCCTCCATTTTAGCCATTTTAGGTGTTGGTTTCGTAGCCCAGTGGTCCATTTTGTCCAATTTAACGGCTAGTGTGATTCTTTTTTTCAATCACCCACTCCGCTTGGGAGATAGAATACGGGTTATGGACAAGGATTTTGATTGGACGGGCAAAGTTGAGGACATCAGCGGTTTTTATCTTTTTATGCGAACTGATGATGGCAAGCAGATAACCATCCCTACCAATTTGGTTATTCAAAAAGGCATTGAAATTTTAAAAGAGAAAAAACCAGCTTCCGAGGAAGTAATTTCCAACGAATAAAAAAACGCCATGGCTTTAACACCATGGCGCATACCTAAAAACAACAATCAAGCAGAAATCATATTGATTCCCGACCCTGCTTTAAATGGGAGTTTATAAACCAGCGATTTCCGCTGCCTTAATGGGGCCAAGTTCATATGCTGCTCCCATTAACTCTTCTTTTAACTCAATCACCTTTTTCGTTTTTCCATTAGCCTTATAGATTTCTGCCGCTTGGTGAAGGATTGCGGGCTCAAACGTAGTATCAACTACATGTGTTTCAATCACCTCCATTGCTTTTTGTTTCTCACCCATATGAAGCAAGCTATAGGCCAACCATCCATAAGATTCCGGTGTAGACCTATTGTTAACCTCTTCTTTGGCCAACTCAAATGCCTTCTGTTGCACATCCATACTCAATAAGAAATCAACGTTATACGCATTGTACATATCTCCATAATCCTTATTGTTATCAACGGTTTTGTAATAGTCATCTAAAGCTTGTACCCTAAGCATATCATCCTTTAGATAAGCTGCAACTTCTGCTTTAAAGAGATAATATTCCGGTGATTTATTCTTTTTCATGATGGAATCCAAAATCCTAAGTGCCTCATTACCATTTCTTTCATGGGAATACACTATCCAAGCAATTCCCTTTTTTGCGTAAGCATTTTGAGGATCTATTTGAAGTGCTTTGAGGTATAGATTATAAGAATCTTCTATGCGTCCTGCATGTCCGTAAAAATCTGCAAGATTGGTATAGGACCATAACAATAGGCTTTTGTTTTTCGATGATTCCGCTTTGGCCGAAGCTTTTTCCATAAATGTAATGGCCGTATCCAAATCTCCTTTGTAATCGTTCCATTTTGCCACACGAATTAAATATCCAAAATCGGACATGTTCTGGATGCTGTCCAAGTATTGGTTTGCCAGATCATAGTTGCCCAACTCCATGTGCAAATCAAAAAACAAGCTTTGTGTTTCGTGGACGCCACTTCCAAAAGTCCTTGCTTCTTTAGCCAAAACCAAAGCTTCTTTAAATCGGTGTTGCGAAATATAATTTCTGGCCAAGGCCCTTAGGTAGCCCGATTTACCCACAGCGGCAATCTCCACAGCTTTTTGAAGAGATTGTTCGGCATCTTTTAAATATTTGATATCACCCGTTCCTTTAAAAAAACGGCTGTATTCTCCAGCTACATTGCCCAAACTGAGCAATTGTAGGCTATCGGATGTTATTTTGTTATCCCAAAGTTTAAAGTATTTGGATGTTTCCTTAACAGGTTTCGATGCCAAAAAGTGATCGTAATCCTTTCTATCTGTTTGGAATTCTGCTTTTTTCTGCTGACACGATGCCAAAAACAATAGGGCAAGTGGCAGAAAGATATATTGTATTGTAGTTTTCATCTTGTTGTTGTTTTTAATTAAATAAGGGGCTGTCTAAAATGTTGATTTTCGTCAACCTGAACTTGGTTCAGGTTCTCATAACAACTTGTTTATCATAATGATGAGATTCTGAAATAAATTCAGAATGACGCATGTCAATACTTTTCAAACAGCCCCGTCCTTTTCATAGCAATTACTCAGGAGCTCCCAAATATGGGAACGTAGTTGAAATATCAGCCGTAAGCCCAACACCATCGGATGTTAGTCTTGGTAAATCGGCCATACCATCATCATCAAGGTCTTGACCACTAAATCGGTTTCCTTCCATACCTCCAAAGAATAAAATCAGAGATACGTCAATAATGTCATCGTTAGGGTGTCTTCCTGTCAGAGCCACCTCATCACCGTCGGGCACCAACACACTACCATCATTGTCAAGATCAGTACCTGGATTAAAATATGTAGTTGGTAAATCCGGAGCAACTTCCAAAACATCTGCTGACAAGACCGTAGTCAAGGTGGCAGCATCTAATCCTAGAATATTATTCTCATAATTCACATCTGCAGGGTCCAATCCTAATTTAAGGGCATACACATCGTGGTATTGCTCTAACCTCGCTTGAAATCCAGTTTGGAACGCAGCCGTCATTTCTGATGGAATTGTGGTATTGTGAGCGTCCTTAACACTGGCTTCACCTTCCATATCAAAACTCAATGTTGTATTTATTCCTGGACGTCCAAGGTGGTCTACTTGGGCAAATGTGCCCGTAAAATCAACACCCATCATGTCGTCGTCGTCCATCATCATGTCATCATCATCCATCATCATGTCGTCGTCCATGTAGGTTCCATTGTCGTCGTTGCTACAGCCGACTACTAGGCCAAAGCTTAGTACTAGGGCTGTTATATATATTGATTGTCTTAGTTTCATAATATCGATTTAAAAGTTTCTTATTGTTTTCTGTTTGTAGTCACCCAAGTTTTATAAACGGATAGTCCAAGGGCGTTTGTAGCTGTTGGAGCTCCCAACATGCTGTTTGGAATTTCCACAACTATTGATAGTGTGTTGGCACCATCAAAAGTGTCAGCAGCTTCTTCCGGGGGCAAAAATCCACCTGGAGCAGAATCTGTTTCCGGAGAAATCACCGCGTTGAACTGGAAAAAGTCAAAAAAGAAAGGGTCTTGTCTTGGCCCAGCAAATAAGGATACGCCATCCGAAGTGGTTTCCACAATAGCGGTTGCACCGGAAATTTCCACATCGCCCAAAGCAGCATCGGTATTTACTTCACTGCTCAATCCTGTTTGCGAAGGAGCGATTGGTCCAAAAAAGTACATTCTACCATCTCTTGCGATAGCTTGAATCACTTGATCTTCTACCAAATCACCATCCAAATCAATATTGATTTCGGTAAGTACATCCTCATCAAAAGTTCCATAAGCCAAATCTGGCAATACATTGGATTGCAGGTCTACCACAAAAACAGTGTTGTCCGAACCTTCGCTTGGTTCAAAAGCATAAAAATCGGCGATGTCCGCAGTGGTTCCAGCCGAAGAAGGGGCATCAATGTGGTCTGCCGCTACCAAAACTGTAGCTGCAACTACCAAGGCGCTCACGCCTAATAGATATTTCGTTGTTTTTTTCATGTTACTTGTTTTTTAAGTTTCGTTCATCCCTACCTACGGAACCTTTTAGAGGAGGGTTTGGTTAGTAAGTGTTAAAATTGTCCTAATGGTATTTTAGTGAAGTGATTTAACCGGATTTAAACAAAGTCGGAGAAATTGTTTTACTTTGACACGTTAATTATTTTACATGAACCCTTCTTCCTCTGGATGGATCAACAAGTTTGGTCACCTTGTAGATCAAGAGTCTTTACCTTTTGAAGACTTTAATAGTTTGTACAGGGAACTCAAAAAAAATGGCTTCATCTATGGTGTGCATTTAAATATACCTTCCTATATAGCGGTAGAACATACCTTAAGTGAAGATGAAATTGCCAAGATCAACCTGCTTACCGCTTTGTATTTCACCTACACTTTTGAGGTTGGAAAAACAGATTTTGAAGCTTTCGTGAATAAGGTTTTTGAATACTATCAATCTTTGGATGTTAGTCGAATTTCATTTTTGAACAAGATATTGACCGGGTCCAAAACAGAATCACAACTCGAAAAGTTAATCGATTCCCGAATTTATTTGAGTGATAATACTTTTAGTAGGGCACTCGGAAATAGTTTGACCAACTCCCTACTTTATGTGGATATACTAATCTTCATGATATATCTACGAGGCAATAAAAATGTGATGGAACATGCCCAACTTTTGGAGTACGTCACCATAAACATTGTGTACCATGCACTCAACTCCAAAGAGACCCATGATTCGGATGCAAAACTGATTCAATTATTGGGGTCATCGTTAACTTATGTTGACTTGGATGAAGCAAAATTTGATGGTAATTATTCTGATTTGCTGACCCAAAATTTCACTAAAAATGAACGGGATTATGTTTTGGATATGGCCTGCTTGACAATCTGGGAAGATAAGACTTTGGACTACACTGAAATGGATTATATTTTTGGTTTGGGAAGTGACCTAGAAATGTCCAAAAAAGAGGTGGAATCCGAGCTGGATTTTGTGCAGCGTTTCTTTGAAAAAAATAAAGATAAAATCGCCTATTTGAACAATAAAAATTTGGCCGTTCAATTCTACGATGGGATGTCCAAAAATGTAAGTAAACTAATTCTCAGAAACAGTAAAAGGTTAAAAAAAGAACTTACTGAAAGCAGAGAATTAGTTGCCCTTTTATCAAAGTCAACCGTTAAGGATTTGAGTGCAGAAGAAAAGAAAAAAGTACAGAATCAGTTGCTCGATATTTTTAAGAGTATTCCTTCCTTGGCCATTTTCATGTTGCCAGGCGGAGCCATTCTTCTTCCAATTTTCATTAAATTGATACCTAAATTACTACCCTCGGCTTTTGATGATAACCGTATTGAAGAAAACTAGTGATGTTAATGCAAAAAACCCACTATAAGAAAAACTTATAATTAGTTTTTTAATTTATTAATATTTTGATAATCAGTATTTTATATTTAGTTATTCCAACCAAATCTTAAAGTCTCTTACGCGCTCCCTACTAACCACAATTTCATGCTCATCAAAGCGGTTTAACTTGATTTGAAGCCTAGAATTTGTGTATGAAATTATATCTTTTATATGGTTGATGCTCACATAGAACTTTCGACTTACCCTAAAGAAAGTTTGTGGCTCCAACTCCTCCTCCAACTGCTCCAAGGTAGTGTCCAATAAATAGTTTCTCCCGTCCGAAGTTGCTGCGTAGGTTCCTTTGTTTTCACTATAAAAACATTCCACCTCATCGGCGTTAATAATTTTTAAATGTTGTCCTACCCTAGCTGTAAATCTTTTTTTATAATCCCTTTCCAAAGGGTTTACCAAAAGCTTTTTTATATCGTCAAAATCGATGGGTATCTTTTGGTTTTCCGGCTTAAAATCCCGGTACTTTTTCACGGCACTTTCCAGCTCTTCTTCATCTATTGGTTTTAGCAAATAATCAATGCTGTTCAACTTAAAAGCTTGGAGTGCATATTCGTCATAAGCAGTAGTAAAAATGATAGCACTTTTTACGTCTACCTCATCAAAAATTTCGAAGGAAAGACCATCCGATAATTGGATGTCCAAAAAGATTAAATCTGGGTGTGAATTTTCTTGAAACCAAGCGATGGAATCTTCAACCGAATGTAACATGGTGGACACCTCCATTTCCAGTTCTGAGAGCAATCTCGACAATCTTCTTGCTGCCGGCTTTTCGTCTTCAATAATCAGGACATTCATCTATATATGGTTTGTTTGTTTTTGCTAATTTTACGCGATTAGTCTTCTTTTAAATATTTTTTCACTTGCTGCTCTTCCCATTTTTTCATCAAAGGAGATCCAAAAACAGAGAATCCATTTGCAATAATTATAGCACCCCAAATAATTGGTATTGCTAAAATATTCCAATCTACCCATTTTAGAAATCCCTCGTTGGAATTTCCACTATTTTCCAAAACCCAGTGAACAATATTTTGCTTTAGGAAAAGTAAAACAGCAGTCACAAAAATGAACAAAGTCAAATGAGAATAAAATCGTTTGAGGTCGTTCACTTGTTTTTTGGCTTGTTCAAAAGTGTTCTTACGGGTCATAACTTTATTATTTGTATTTATCCACTTTATTGCGGTCCTCATCCATATATTTTTGAATTTGGCGCTCTTCCCATTTTTTGAAAAAAGTAAACTTATTTCGAAATAGAATCAGGGTGTGTACGACCAATATCAATCCCCAAATTAGGATATTACTATTTATCCAATCGTAGTAATAAGATTCTTTTGGAAAGGCTTCTGGCAACAGGGAGGTCAAAACTCCAGTTTTAAGAAGATACAAGATACCATTAACGATAACGAAAATAGCAATATGGGTGTAATAGCCTTTGAGCTCTTTAACTCGTTTTTCAGCAGCTTCCCTTGCTGTGTCTTTATTAGTCATCATCTTATTTGTACTTGTTCATTTCTTCTTTGTCCTCTTCCATATATTTTTGGATTTGGCGCTCTTCCCAACCTTTCCCCAATAGTGGATTAAACCCGAAGGTTTTGGAAGCATGGAAAAACAACCCGATTCCCCAGGCCACAAGTGTGATAAAATGCTCCCATTGCCAAAAACTCTCTGACCTAAGGTAGATATTAATCAAAATAAAGGTGTTTATCACTACATAAATAGCCGAATGGATATAGAACCCCTTGAGTTCATCCACTCTTTGTTTGGCTCTGTTATACTTTTCTTTATTAAAATTTTCCATGATTACTTCCATTTATTGTTTTGTTCATCATCCCTCATAAACTCTTCCAACTTTCGCTTTTCCCATTGTTTACCGAAAAACGGATTCAGGTCAAAGGTTTTGATAGCATGAAAAACGATACCGATACCCCAACCAAAAGCGGCCCACAAAAACCAAGCGTAAGCAAAGTGGTTGGTAAAGTAGTTGATAAGGGCCAATCCTGAAATTACCAGGACATAAGAGGTAAGGTTGCCATAAAACTTTTTGAGTTCTTCCACACGTTCCCTGGCACGTATGTATTTATTTTCTTTATCTGAAGTTTCCATTGTGTTATTGTTTGATGCGATGTTATAGCTAAAAGTACTCATTATTAAAATTCTTTGTCGTTCATAAATTCTTGAATCTTACGTTCTTCCCAGTCTTTTCCAAACAACGGGTTTTGTCCGTAGGCCGTCATCCAATGACCTACCAACCCAATCCCCCATCCAATAGCTGGAAATATGGCCCAAGGGAACTCCGTTGTTCTATAATTGAGATATGCAAGTAGTGGGATTATCAAGCAATATGCGATTAAATTAGAATAAAAAGATTTGATGCATTCCACTCGTTTCTTTGCTTTTGCGTATCGATGTTCGTTTAAATTTTCCATGACTGTTCGGTTTTATATTTTGATTACATGGTAAAATTCGACATACCTAGGTATAAAAAGAAAAGTGAATGCCCGAACTGTAAATTTAGTAGGATGAATTGTGGTTGGTGGGGGTGAAAGGGGATGGGTGAAGGGTGAAATGGAAAGGTTGAGGGTTCGGATAAAGTGTCAGATGTCAGATGTCAGATGTCAGATGTCAGATGTCAGATGTCAGATGTCAGATGTCAGATGTCAAGTAAATAAGAAAAATCAAAAATCATCTTTTTCCATAAGCTCCCTTATTTTGCGCTCTTCCCAACGCTTGCCCCATAATGGATTGTACCCAAAAGCAGCCATTCCGTGAGCTGTTAAACCAAACCCCCAGCCAATGGTTGGAAAAAACGCCCATAAAAAGTCGGTAGTGCGGAAATTGAGCCACCATAAAAAAGGAATCACAATGCAATAAGCCATAAGATTGCCGTAGAAGTCTTTAATGTTTTTAACCCGTTCCTTGGCATTCGCATAGCGCTTCTCTTCAATATAAGTCTCTTGGGTCTCCATTACCGTATACTTCTGGGTGAGCATAGGTAGGGTAACTCTAAATTCTGAGGAGTTTTTTTGAATATCGACTTCTCTGTCGGTTAAAATTTGGTAGCGCTGTCTAATATTCTGTAAACCGACCCCACTACTCTTTTTAACTACTTGCTTTTCCTGAAGATTGTTACTCACCACTAAATTGGAACCCTCTTCAAACACTTTAATGTGCAACGGTCTCGAAGAGGTAACTATATTGTGTTTTACCGCGTTTTCCAATAAAAGTTGTAGCGAAAGCGGCACTATTTTAGCTTCAGGTTGGGAACACTGGTCTGGAATTTCAAAAATGATACTATCCTCGAAACGCATTTTTAAAAGTCTCACGTAGGTTCTGGCGAATTTCAATTCCTCATCTACCGTGACCAAATCTTTATTTTTCTGCTCCAATACATATCGATATACTTTGGACAGGGAAGTAGTGAAGTTTTGCGCTTGATGTGGATCTTCATCAATTAAACTGGTCAATACATTGAGGCTATTGAACAAAAAATGAGGGTCTAATTGATTTTTCAGGGCATCAAACCGAGCGGAAGCAGACCCTGCAATTATTTTCTGTTCCTTTACCTGTTTCTCTTTGTAAAATTTATAAAAATAGGCTGCATAGAACAGAATGGCCACCACCATTGAAATTAAAAAGGTAATGTAGTAGTTCCTAGGGTGTTCTTCCATAAAGAATGTACCCAAAGGCATTTTGTAGATAATTACCTTCAGTACAAAACGAGAAATAAATATACCTATTATGGATGCTATAACATTCCCCATGATCCCATAGGCAATATATCTGCGGGTGAACAGTTTTTTTTTGTACTTGCGCATCAAAATAATGAAGGAAGCAGCATTAGTAAGGTAAATTATGGTAGAAAAGACCATGGTCACCCAAAACTCATGAATCAATTCCTGGAAAGTATAACTACCACCATTTACATAATAAATAATGAGGAACACTATAAAAATAGCGAACCCCACTAAAAACGATTTGATAAGTTCTCTCAGAAAAATTTTCATCTGGTCTTATTTACAGCTTGCCAAAACCTGTTCAGCGCGTTCTTTTCCCCAACTAGGATAAAATGGTGTTTCGGATTTAAAGGTAGCAAAAAGTTCCAAGGCCCTTTCCACATCTTTACAATAAGGCGTAGTGTCCTTTCCAAAATAGCGAGCGGAGCCCATGTCCCATTCTGCTTTGGAGAACACCACCCTAGGATTATTGGGCGCCAGCTCCATTGCTTTTTGATACAGTTGTGAATTCTTTTGTGAGAGCGTCATACCGTAAGTGGCACCATCAAAGGCAATCCAAGCCGTATTAATCAAGGCCTCTTGAATCAATATTTCAGGGTTGTTTGGCGAAATAGCTTTGGCCACATCGATAAATTCTTTCGCTTTTTCCAGTTGTTTGCTCAGTTTTTCTTCATCTTTCTCTCCAAAGGATATTACCGTGTTTATTTGGGACGCATAATAATAAGGCAACCATTTATCCGGTTCTGCGGTAGCTATGCGTTCGAACATATTGGATGCTTCCACTACCTTTTGATTCTGCCAAAGATCAAAGGCCTTTTCCATTCCTTTGGAATAGCGATCCTGTGCATTGGCCAATGACGCTCCCAATAGTAATATGGATAGAATTAGTTTTTTCATGACTGTTGTTTTTAATTATTGATGCCACAAAGATGAATCAACGCCTTTCGTATTTAAAAGAAGGATTACCCAACTGTAAATATTTGGGGATGAATTGTAATCCGTCCATGCTTTAATTCATAATTTAGTGGTTGGTTTAAATTTGAAGTAATCCATGTACATCCCACCCTATTACAACAACCCAGATATTGATGAAGTCAAGGACTTTTTAAGACAAAATAGTTTTGGTATCCTAATCAACATCGTGGAAAATAAACCGTGGGGCACTCATATTCCACTGGAACTGGAAACCGATGCAAACGGTAAGGATATTTTGGTAGGACATATTGCCAAAGCCAACCCGCAGTGGAAATATTTTAAGGACCAGCCCGAAGTGCTCTGTATTTTCAACGGTCCGCACGCATACGTTTCATCTTCGTGGTACAAGGAGGAAGAAGTACCTACATGGAACTATATCGCTGTGCATGTGTATGGAACCCTAAAGGTATTGACTGAAGAAGAAACTATGCAATCCATGCACAGACTGGTGGATAAATATGAGAAGAATTCCAAAAACCCTATTTCCCTTAAAAACCTATCTCCCAAAACCTTGCGTCAAGTTAGGGGTGTTGTTGGGTTTCAAGTACAAGTGTCGGATATACAGGCTGCCTACAAGTTATCGCAGACGCAGGCCGATGACCATCATAAAATAATTTCTGAGCTTGAGGAACGCCCCGACATGGGGAGCCAGGGCATTGCTGATTATATGAAAGACTAAATATTCCTAAAGGTTATTCTATGTCTTGGAAAATAGTATCCGCCCAATTGGAATACCTTGGATTTTCAACATGCATGATCCACATTTCCTCTTGGTATTTCCCCTTCATTTGAGACTTATAAGCAGCATATGCCTTCTCATTCTCCTCATACTTGGCCAAGTAAACATAGTTTAACCCATTATCAGGGTTCTTGAAATATTGTGCCTGCAAACCTTTACTTTTTAAATCTTCCATGAAGTTTTTAAGGTATGTCTCATTTTTGAATACATTGGCCACAATATAGTGCCCTTGCCCTACTCCATCCAGGTTAATAAATTTTTCAATAGGTTTAAAATCCCCACCATGGAACTTCCCTTGACTCTTTTTCTCTGCCTGATTGGAAACGGGCTTATTGTTTTCAGCCAGCGCTGACGCAGTCGAGACCTCTATGGCATTATAAACGGAGTCCAAATCCTTGTTATCCGCCAGATATAATTTCTGGGCCTTTTGTTCTATATCCGGAATCTGATTTCCATTATGTCTTTTTATGAGCCGCATAACCATCTCAAAGCGTTTTTCCATATCCTCCTCCCTACTTTGCTTCATGGAATCCACTTTGTAAAGTAGATCATCAATTACAGCATAACTATCTTCCTGCTTCTCTTGGAGTTGGGCTATGCGCTCCTCCCAATAGGCCCTATCCTCTTTATTGGAAGGACGTAATGTGGTCGCTACGTCCAGTTTACTGTTTTGTTTGGTTTTCTCCGTTGATTCACCTGCTTCAGCTACAGCCGTATTTTCAATCTTCTTTTTCTCTTCATCTTCATTGGAGACAAGGATGCTTTTGGAAAGATTGGGCACAAAGGAGTAGGCGATTGAAATTTCGTGGGTCACTCCAAGGTTGGCAATGCTATTGCTCAGGCTTTTCTCAAAATTATACCCAAAAGACAGTCTCTGGTTCAGATTGAAACCAGTTCCCGCCGAGGCTCCATAAAATTGATCGTAGCCGCCCTGTATCCACCCTAATTTTGGAAGGTCTAAAATAACACCACCACCAAACACCGGGTTCTCACTTCCTTCAAAACGGGCTCGAGCCAATGGCATTAACCGGCTATCCTCAAAAATACCTCTTCCGTTTTCGAACTCATGCACATACTGTACATGGCCAGAAAAGGTTTTTTGGTTTAGATTGGTCAGGGATCTTCCTGATTTTAAATTGTAATCCACCAAATTTTGTGCGAACACACCAAAATCAAACTTGCCCAAACTAAGGTTTAGTCCAGGTTGAAACGAAATGATTGAACTTTCACTCGCTTCATTCAACAATGGATCCTCCTCCCTAGCAATGGCCCTACTTGGGTCGTAACTGCTCACATAATAAGGAATGTTGACCCCAAATGTTAGGCTGCTCTCCTCTCCCAATTGGATACCATGGGAATAGTTGGCCATGACACCTAAATTGGAAATCACCCCTTCACTCTGGTTATAGAGGCTAAAGCCAAGGCCTATTCTATCATTCAATCTACCGCTATAACTCAAAAAATAGTTTTGGCGGTTATTTTCGAAATCTGCACTTTGGCTTCGATGAAAAAAGTTTACATAGGATTTGTCCTCCCGTATCGATGAAAAGGTAGGATTGATTAAAAATCGATTGAATTTCATCAAATTTTGAAACGGGACATCGTAACTAACGTAGGGATTATTTTCTTCTTGGGCCTGCAATGGGAGACCAAGAAAAAGAACAATCAATAGCACAAAAATGTAGCGCTCATTTTGGGACGGAAATGTAGTTTGGGGAAACTGGGGTAGTTTTATCTCCATAGCCGATTGGGATTAGTAGGTTAATATTCCTGTTTGGGACAGGTTGATATTTAGTTAAATTTATCATTTGCAAGATTTGGGACCTTGTAAGAATTTTATGACTAATTTAAAGTAAATCTACACATTTTATCGCCCAAGTGGTAATTTTTTCGTTGAATGGTTCCGCGAATTGATAGATAAGTGGTCTGAGTTCATAAAAAATGCATTTCAGTTCACTCGTTTTTCTAGAATTCGATTTATTTTTGACCACTAAATCCCAATATTCCTCAAAATGGACACATCTTTTGTTATTGTTCCCTATTCGGAAGCCTATAAAGATGACTTTCGGAGGCTCAACGAGGAATGGATAAACAAATACTTCAAGATTGAGGAAATGGACCGTGTTACGCTCCATCATCCCAAAGAATCTATTTTGGACAAAGGAGGGTATATTGCCGTTGCCTTATGGAATAGTAATCCCGTGGGGGTATGTGCTTTAATTCCCTGTAAATATGATGGTTTTGATTTTGAGCTTTCCAAAATGGGGGTCTCCCCAAAAGCGCAGGGCAAAGGCATCGGAAAATTATTGGTGCAGCACATTATTGATCAAGCAAAGCAATTGGGTGCAAAGAAGATCTTTTTGGAAAGCAACCGAAAATTAGTTCCCGCCCTATCCTTGTACAAAAAACTGGGCTTTAAGGAAATAACCAAAATTTCTTCCCCATATGCACGTAGCGACATTCAAATGGAATTGACTTTTACTGACTCTTAGCCTTCATTTATACACAATATCATACCAACCCTACGGTTTTTATAGACTCTAATAAAGGCTAACTTTTATATATACTTAAAAATGAGTACCTTATAAAGTGAAACCTTAAACTTCATCGCCATGGGTCTAATTAAAAACCTTAACAAATGGGCCAATGCCCATACCTATCTTATTTTGGACCTAATTCGAGTTATTTTAGGCGTTGTTTTCTTTGTAAAGGGAATTGAGTTTATGACCAACTTTGAAGAGATGGAGAGGTTGGCAAGTCCATTCCAAAACGTGCCGGGCGGAATGATTATTCTTCATTATTTGGTTCCAGCTCATTTTGTTGGAGGTATACTCATCGTTGTTGGATTACTTACGAGATGGGCCGCTATTGCGCAAATCCCTGTACTTTTTGGAGCCATTCTAACCAACTTTTTGGGCGAAATGAATACGAACAACCTCATATTGGCCATAATTGTTTTACTGGCCACCCTATTTTTTACAGTATATGGCTCTGGCAAACATTCCGTTGATTACTACCTCAGAATGCAACAATAGACTATAGGTTATCCAATTGATTGCTTTTTTTGTCGTTACTAATTGTCCAAAAGAATCCCACAAAGAAGAAACTGTCCGCTGGCGGAGTAATTGCTCTTCTATTGTATACACCATTTACATCCGGAGCGTCTGCATATTGATAATTACTGATGTTGTTTATGCCCAGTAGATTGCTCACTGAGAAATACAAAATCTTTTGTTGATCAATAAGGTAGGCCCAGTTAAAGCTTAAGTTGTTGTAAGACCTTGTCTTTTCCGTCATAAACCCAGATATATTTGGGTTATTATATGCTCTGCCCGAGCCGTAAGAATACGAAAGGCCTACTTGCGACCTTAGCTTGTCCACCCAATATTTGGTTACCAAAGAGACATTATGTTTTGGCGCAAAATTCGGTGTTGTCCTTTCCGGAAAGTTTCTATAGTCCCGCTCGGTATCCAAAAAGGAGTAAGAAAACCAATAATCCAGATTTTCGATGCTTTTGCTATCTCTCCAAAACACATCGATACCTTGGGCATACCCTCCACCTCCATTACTGTAAATTGAATTGAACTGAGGCATACCCGTATTGTACTTAACTAAACCATCGTAATCTTTATAATATAGCTCCGTTCTAAAAGTTTTTCCATTGTTGATGTATTGATAATTAAGGATATAATGGGAAGCTTTCTCCATGTCCAAATTTTGCTCAAACTTGACCACATCGGACAGCGGTCTTTGGTAAAAATCCCCGTAGGCCAAGGAAAACTGACCATCCTCTCCAGGTTTATAGGCCAAGGAAACCCTGGGAGATATTTTAAACTCATCCAACAAACTGGTTTGTGTTGCCCTTACTCCTAGTTTCATCGCAAATTTATTGCTCAAGAAAATATCGGATTCGGCAAAAGCGGCCCACAAACCATCATTATAACCACTATTGAATGCATCCACATTCACGTCTGTGTAGGTTTCATCATAATTTGTGTTGAAATATTCCGCACCGAAACTCAAATCAAAGCGATTGCTAAAATTTTTACGCGCCTTTACCTTAATATGGGAAGATGTTTCTTTTATATCCACGTTATCAGCTTGAATGGCAATATCATTTGTATCCCATGCAACGGAAGCACCCGAGGTTATGCTCCAATCATTGGCAAAAAAATACTTATAGGAGGAATTGAAGTACAGGTTGTTGTTCTTTAAACGGAATCGCACATAATCATCAAAATTGATGTCCTCTTGCTCAATATCCAGATTGGTGTGGTTAAAGCCTGTATATAGTTTAAACATACTTTTTACACCCTTGCTCCTAAAAACGGCCTCTCCCGAAATAGATTCATAAGGGCTATTCCAGCGAACACCTTGAGTAGATGGAATCAAAGCTTCGTACGGAGCCAGGTTCATGTAGGAGGTATTGATACTCAACGATTGGTCGCCCCAAATCTCCGTGTGACCAACACCGCCACCAACACTCATTATAGAAATATCCGTTTTTTCCTGAAGGGGAACATCCGTTGTGTTCAATAAAAGTACGCTGGACAGAGCCTGACCGTATTCTGCGGAATAGCCTCCCGTGCTAAAGGAAATCCCTTTAAATAAAAAAGGTGAAAACCTTCCTCGGGTGGGGGTATTATTGGGTGTGGCATTGAACGGTTGAAAAACCCGAAGCCCATCTATAAAAACCTGTGTTTCACCTGCAGTTCCACCTCGTACGAACAATCGGCCATCCTCGTTTACCGTGGTGGTTCCCGGCAATGTTTGCAATGCAGCTACAAAATCACCCGCAGCACCTGCCGTAGTAACAATATCCAATGGTTTTAATACCGATACTTTAGAGTTATCGCCGGCCTCAAAAGTTCCTGCTGTTAAAGTAACCCCGGATAATGAGTTGACCGATTCCACCAACTTTATATGCAAACCTGTGAAATAGGAAACATCGCCAGCCTCGTAATGTGGCTCATACGACAACATGGAAACAATCAAGGTTTGCATTCCCTCCTCGGTCGTTTCAAAACTAAAATTTCCATTGGAGTCCGAAGAAGCACCATCGTAAGTGCCCTCCAGATAAATATTGGCACCTTCAATAGGGTTATTTTTGGCATCGGTTACTCTTCCCGTTATGGTTTGCTGGGCAAAAAGAGCTCCTGAAAAAAATAATAAGATAATTAGGTTAATGATGGTTTTCATGACTGTTCGTTTTTATTGATGGTGCAAAGTTGCTCTTCAACCCTTTGCCAAACGAAAAGGAAATACTCAATTGTAGTTTTTTACCGCTGAATTGAAATAGTAATTTTCACTTTGCAGTTCACTCCCAAAAATCAACATTTCGGTAAATTGAAATTTTATAAAAAAACCTCTTTTCCCAATTTTGAGTCATACAAAACATCAAAAACAAACATTATGAAAACTGTAACACTAGCTTTAAGTTTCTTCTTTCTAAGTATCATCGCCATGGCGCAAGAAAAAACAGGTATCGACATTACGATTACCATCGAAAACGTAAACAGCGATGAGGGAAAAATTCTTGCTGGCCTGCATACGGAGGAAACCTTTATGAAAGGAATGGGCGTCCAAAACCTTCAAAGTTCCATTAAGGATGGCATGGTTACCCTAACATTCTCAGATGTGGCGCCAGGGGATTATGCCATTATGGCCATGCACGATGCCAATGAGAACAATCGTATGGATTATCAATCCAACGGAATGCCTATAGAAAACTATGGAATGTCGGGTAACGACATGACGATGGGCCCACCGACCTTTAACAGTGCAAAATTTACTGTGAGTGATGAGGATTTAGAAATGAACATCCGATTCTAATCAAAAAAATATCATCAATCAATCTATTAGAAGCCTGCCCTGCGCAGGCTTTTTGTTTGAAGTGAACCTGGCGCATCAGGATTATGTTTTTTATATAGATTAAGCTCATGGTTTTTTATACTTTTATCCCCTAAACTTATAGTCGCATGACGATTACCCAGCTACAATATGTATTGGCCGTTGCAGAGCATAAGAACTTCACCTTGGCAGCGGAAAAGAGTTTTGTTACCCAACCTACATTGAGCATGCAGGTGCAAAAATTGGAGGATGAACTTGATGTGCTCATTTTTGATAGAAGCAAAAAACCTATTACCATTACAGAGGTGGGCAAAAAAATTGTAGACCAGGCAAAGAACATTGTGGCAGAAGCGGAGCGAATCAAAGATATTGTTGATCAAGACAAAGGGTATGTTGGAGGAGATTATACCCTTGGAATCATACCCACGGTAATGCCAACATTACTTCCCATGTTCCTGAATGCTTTTATAAAGAAATATCCCAAGGTAAATCTGATTATAAAGGAACAATCCACACAAACTATGATCAAGAACGTTATGGATGGTCATTTAGATGCGGGAATTGCAGCAACCCCTTTGGAGATAGAGTTCATAAAAGAACGTCCATTGTATTATGAGCCTTTTGTTGGGTACGTTCCCAAGAACCATCGATTGGCTTCGGAAGAACTTTTGAGCACGGATCACCTAGATGTCAGTGATATACTTTTATTACAGGACGGACATTGTTTCCGAGAAGGCGTCATCAACCTTTGTAAAGCATCACAAAACCTTCGTGGGGAGCATTTTAAAATAGAAAGCGGAAGTTTTGAAACCTTGGTTAGCTTAGCCGATGAGGGAATGGGCATGACCTTACTTCCTTATTTGAACACACTTCATTTGGAGGAAGGCAAAAAAGAAAACCTAAAGACTTTTAAAAACCCGGTTCCGGCTAGGGAAATAAGTTTGATCTATCATAAAAGCGAACTAAAAATACAGATTACAGATGCTCTTAGAGAAGTCATCTCGAGCATTGTACGCGGGGCAATTGCTTTTCAAGATGTAAAAATCATAAGCCCTCTGTCCAAAAATTAAAAGAGCCGCTTTTCAGCGGCTCCATTTAGTGTTTATGCTTTTAACAATAATAATGTTGGTTGTAACTCTGGTTTATCCACAATGTAAAATTGCAACCAGATTCTAAGTTCATCCACTTCACTGGGTAATAATCTCGAAATAGCTTTCTTAAGTTCCCTAGCGAAGAGTTTAACATCAAAACTCACCTTTTGAAGGATGGTTTTGGTGTAATCTAACATGGCTCTAGGCATATTAATTTGATTAAATTGGATAAATGGTTGTCATCTAAATTACTAAAAAAAGACGTTTATAAAACTCAATTTCCAGTTAAAAATTGAATAACTTGCTGTTAAAATCGATGAACTGCACAAATGCACAAATTGCAAAGAACCTTATTTAAGATATTGACTATCAATGTTTTTGCCTTTACTTTTTTATTTACCGGATGTAATCCCATAAAAAAAACACTGAACTCTGAATTAGGAAATAAGCTACTGGAAAGTTCCTTTCATGGCCTTGTAATCATCGATGCCGATACCAAGAAAGAAATCTACAATCAAAATGGTGACAAATATTTTACCCCTGCCAGTAATACAAAGATTGTAACCTTTTATACAGGGCTGAAACTTCTTCCCAAAAACATTCCAACCCTAAAATATGCTGTAGCCAATGACACCTTGTTTATTGAAGGTACAGGTGACCCGTCTTGGCTTCATCCTTATTTTAAGGATAGTACAGCAATCCAATGGTTAAGAAATCAGGAAACCATTGCACTCTATACCAAAAATCATAATGAAAGTCGTTATGGACCAGGTTGGGCCTGGGAAGATTATGACACCTATTTTTCACCTGAAAAATCTGTCATGCCCATCTACGGCAATGTGGTAACCATTTCTTATAATGAAGCATTGAAAGTATCGCCTAAAGCTTTCATCAATAAAACTATTGTGAAAGATACCACACTAAAAAGAGAGGAGTTTTACAATCGGTTTTATGTTTCTCCATCAGAGATAGACACTTTGGAAGTTCCTTTTGTTACCAGTGATAGTTTAACCCAGCAACTATTGGAGTCTGCAATCAATAAAAAAATTATTTTAACGCGGCATTTTCCAGAAGGTGAAAAACATACCATCTACGGAGTAGAAACCGACTCCCTATACAAACGCATGCTGTTAAAGAGTGACAACTTCTTGGCCGAACAATTATTACTGGCAGCTTCGGCCAATGTTTCCGACACTTTGAGCACCAATAAAGCCATCGATTTTATGTTGGAGCATCATTTAAAAGATTTAAAACATCAACCCCGATGGGTAGATGGTTCAGGGCTTTCACGATATAATTTGTTTACGCCACGTTCCTTTGTACAAATCCTTCAGAAACTATATAATGAAGTTCCTGAAGAACGACTCTTTGGAATATTCCCGATGTGGGGACCCGACAGTACGGTAGAAACATGGGAGGACCCGACAACAGAACCGTTCCTTTTTGCTAAATCCGGTTCTGTAGGCAACAACTATAATTTAAGTGGTTATGTGAAGACTAAATCGGGAAAGTTGCTCATCTTTAGTTTTATGAACAATCATTTTAGGGTCCCATCTGCTGAAATAAGAGGAACCATGTACACAACCCTTAAAGGTCTCTACGAAAACTACTGATTGAAAATGCCATGAATCTGAGCATATTGTAGTAGCATGATGGTCTTTGAGTCTTTAATTTCGCCAGTGTTTATCATTTCGAGGGCTTTATCAAAATCCAACTCCAACACTTCAATATTCTCGGTTTCATCATCAGCGCCACCCCCTTCGCTTACTTTCAGGGTATCATTGTATTCACCAATAAAAAAATGGAGTATCTCAGTAACCGAACCAGGTGACATATATGCCTCAAAAACCTTTTCTACCTTTTCAATTTTATAGCCAGTCTCCTCCTCTACTTCCATTTTAATGGTTTCTTCGGCATTGCCTTTTTCCAAAAGCCCAGCGCATACTTCAACCATCATTCCGTCCTTGTTGCCATTTAAATATGTGGGCATTCGAAACTGCTTGGTCAATACCACCTTCCTTTTTTTCAGATTATAAAGAAGTATGGCCGCACCATTTCCTCGGTCGTATGCTTCACGTATTTGTTTTTCCCATTCTCCATCTTCTCGTTGATACTCGAAAGTTACTTTGTTCAAAGTATACCAATTATCGGATAAAATCTCTTTTTTGATATTTCTTACATTTCCGTATTTCATGGTCAGGTTTAAACAGTTACAGCTTGGTTTAAATACTGGCGAAAAGGAAGCATTTCCTTATAGACTTGGACTATTTTTTCTTTGAAATCATTACCAAGGACTTCTTCTTTGGACAACTCAAGTTCTACAGCAAAGGTTTTGTTGCGCAGGAGTTCTATATGCGGATGATTTTTGGAAAATCCTTTGGGGGATGAAACAAGTTTCTCGTCCTCGTACAGACCTCTAAACATTTTTTTGAAAGATGGCTTATCCAATATCTGTTGCAGCTCCTCGCCATTATAATCGATGGCATCGCGGATACTTCGTAGTGTTTTGGAATCGGGTCGCCAACGACCACCTGCCAGCAAGCAATGTTTTAGTCCAATTTCGATATAAAAATCGGCCGAATTGGGAGCCTTGTCCAAACCCGCCCCAAAATGATCTTTGTAAATGGGTTTGTTCGGGTGGAACATCAAATTATTAACTGTTTTTATGTATCAAAATTGTAACAGGTTGATTTCTAAAACCCTAAATTATGAAATCAGTAATAAAGATTTGTATTGGAATTGCCCTTTTCTGTCTGACAAGCGGTCAAAAAGATTCAATCCTCCAACCCACACAAACCGAAGCTGTCAAACTCAGCTATGGTTCTACCATGGAATTATCGGTTTCCAACAGGCAAAATGGTGTACACTCGTTCTTTATGGACAAGGGTGATGATTTCCAATCAGCCAAGAACCTTTACAGGGTGTTCGATGGTACTGAGTATGCAGCACCCAATTTCTACTACAATGGGAAAGTTGTGAGATATTGGGATGGAAATAGTTTTAGAAAATAATAAGTAGGAAAAATCGTTGAATTTAAGCCACACCGTCCCAAGTGGCATCTTTTGGGATTACAAATCATTTTATATATGAGTTTAGCAAAAGAGTTTCCTCTGTCCGATGAACAAAAATTGGAAATCGATAAAGAGGCCAACAAAAGGGTAAATCACGGACTGAAACATCCTGAAGTTCAAACGTTGGTTGGTGACCACACTGATGAAGAGATAATCCAAACAACTGGATGCACAAAGGAATATCTTGAAACTTGGAAGAAGTGGGCAGACCCAATTGTTACCACAGAGCCTGAGTTTAAAATCGTGACATATAGGTATCCAGATTTTGATGGGTTCGTGAGGCAATTACGGAAAGAGAAAAGAATGGAATTGTATCGGGAAAAATACTCCAAAACCTTATAGGTTCTATATTACGAAAAAGAAGCCCCTACCAAATTGGAGGGGCTTAATATTTTTCAGCTTTTCTGTGTTGTTGTGACGTTTTGGCATTCTTACACCAATTTTTTTTGAAGTAAGAATGTTTATTATCAAATAATTTTGATACTATGACGCTTTGTCATCAAATATATTTGAAGTTAGTCAAAAATGGATTTTTTTTATATACAGTATTCTCGACTAGCACTAAAGTAGTTTTCCGAAAAATAGTCATCAAAATATTTTGATAAAGCAGGTTTTTTATAAACGATATAAAAATATTTTTATATGTAGGGATTTTTTTAAAAAGGTCAGTGATGGCTAAACCCATTACTACACCCAATATTTTATCAAAAATGTAAAACAGGATTTCACCAATGGTGTCTGACAGGAGTCCACCAATGGCGTTGATAATTTCGAGTGCGAAGTATAATAGCTCTATGTAAAAGATGGCTTCCACATTGCTAAAATACTTCAATTTCTCATAACTTACTGATAAACAGAACGAGAGTTCTCAACATTTTTATCAACCTTATGGGTTCTGCACCTCCAAAATGGCCTTGGAACGGTTGAGCCAACCATTGATGAATTTCTTTGCCAAAGATTTGGTTCTAGCCAAAAAGTTGTACAATACAATTCCGTGAATGAAAGTTTTAACCCTTTAATGCCTTAGACATAGCATATCGAAATATATCAGTTGGGCAACATTGTTATGTGTTTTTAGATGTACCTAATAAATTGGACTAACAAATCTTTTTTCTTCGTCATTATTCCATTGGACTTGATATGTTTTACCATTTAATTGGTCAAGTAAAATAAAATTGTACATGTTTTCAGTAGGATATAATGTGAACCTGCCATTTACTTCATTACCATCCCATACCAGTGACATTGAATTTAGCACTAATTCACCTTGAAAACCGTCATCTGATATTGTGAAATGTACTTGCCACATTTTTCCATTCCGTGTGTCCAATTTAATAAAGCACCAATAGTTATCAGTTGGAAATAATTGGTAAATCGGGATTTCCAATTGTTGAAATTCAACAGGTTTATTTTCTTTTTCTATTATGGATAAGCTATCATTTTGTGTTTGTCCATATGAGTGAAAAGTAAGCAAAGTCACGAAAGAGATGAGTATAAGAGTTTTCATGGTGTTTTTCAAAATTATTCCTTAAATGATAGTTATTTAGTTCATTAATAGCTTTTTAAATGTAGAAAATAACTTCTTAAGTTCAAATTAATGGCCATATCAAGCGTTAAAAGCTAATTTATTTCTGATAAACTGAATAATTACCAATAAAATACTAGTTTATCTTGGGCTTCCGATTCTTTCTGACCGTTCCAGATATACCCTAAAAGAACCCCTCAAAACCAAAAACGATATATACCGTTCAAACTACATAACATTGTAAAAGTGTAATTTTGATGATACTCCCCCCATGGTCAAAGGTGGATGGATTGCCCCCCGCCAATTTAACACAAAAACTACCCTCCCCCCTTCACTTTCCTGACATAATTTTCAATGAACTTCTGATGCTCAGGATGATATTTAATAAACAAATTAATGTTGTCGTAAATTTTCTCGTTACGTTCATCGATGTCCAAATCCATCTTGGTTATCCTCTTGATTTCTGTGAATAGTTCCTTGGGTGTGTCCATTAGCTTGCCTTTAGTTGGCATACAAAGCCGTTCAACATCATTTTTTCTTTCATCGTATCCAACACCACATCAACATCACTAGCCCTACAGATAATCGAATCATGCTTGGAAGTACATTCCACACCGTTTTTCTGTAGTTCATTGGAAATCTCATCGATGTACATTCCCGACTCGAACTTTTGAAGCATGATGGCAAGCTGGTTGTGGCCTTTGTCCTCCTTGTAGCCATCGGTAAAAGCAATCAGTTCGGGGTAGATTTTATTCAGACCATCCTTGAAAGTACCCCCATAAAAGGACGGTGCGAAAATGACCTGCATCAATCCCTTCTTGGCTGCATCCCTATCCTCCAAATTCAGTTTTTGCTCCACGTTCTCATAGAGGTTACCATCTTGGGCATCCTTTATGAAATCACCCTCAATGCCCTCATTTCTCATGATGTCGGCAAGGATGGCGTATTGGGAGTTTACTGCATCCACCTGCATAAGGCTATTGGCCTTGGCAATGACATTGTACAGGCAGCTCGGCATGTTGGTAAGGTTCGTGTCAAGTCGGTTGTTGGTTCTGTTCCTGCCCACATGGATATTCCCTGCCCTTAAATTCTCGATTACAGTTTGGTAAGAGCGTTTAATGTGGTTGAGCTTCATCTTTTTATACTCGGACTTGTCCATCAAAAAGTATTTGCCACCATCTTCAAAAACCTCCACACCCCACTTGGTTGCCTTTTCGATTGCCTTGTCCCTTCCGATGTAGTAGTGCCTCTCACCATCGAACACCTTTATACGCTCTTCCTTGATACCGTGGTTGGTCACATACTCGGCAACGGCAATGTCATATAGCTTTTGTTTGAGGGCTTCCCTGAGGCCGTCATAGGGGATGTACAATGACTTGATAAAATCCACGGATTTGGTGATGACTTCCTCCGAATCATCATATTCATTGGAATAGTAAGCTACCTGAACCTTCGTAGTGGTATCATCGGTTGTGAAATAATCCTTGTGTACCCTGTAGTTGTGTGGCTTGTTTCCATCAACAGAAAAAACCTCGTCACAATCGATAATGCCCAATTCCTTCAACGGCCTGACAAACTTCATGTACTTGGAGTTGAAGATTTCCAAGAATAATCCGTAGCTGAACGATGTGAAGCAGTAGGGCATACCGTACTTTCTATCGGACTGTACCATTAGGTAGTCGATGAAGTGATATGCTTTGTTCTTTTGGATGTTGCTCAATCCCAATGCCTCGATGTCATCGAAAAGCTGAGTGGGAAGTACAACCTGCTTGTATTGAGGTGTTGAACCTTTTAGTTTGGGTAATTTTGCCATTATGGTGATTTGGGACAACCACCACCTTTTGACATCTTGGAAAGATTTTGTACTTTTGAATTCTCACATACAAAAAGAACTATCTTCCCTGCCTAACGGTGGGGTTTTTATTGGTTAAATGTTAAAGTTTGATGTATTTCATCGATTAATTTGTTTTTGTATTTGTTTTATTTGTACCTTTGCAAATTTTCTTTTACAAAGATAGAAATAATATTTGGATACACCAAATAGATAAACCCTCAGGGAACTTCGGCTCTTAGACCCTATAAACACTGGCACTACCAAAGGTTGAAGTGTTTTGAAATCCAATAATAAAAGTGTTAAAGTTGTCGAAAAACTTTGAAAAAAGTCAGATTATGCGTATTGAATTGTTTCACACCCTGCACAAAAACAGCCGAAAAGGGTAAAACCGTTCGGAAAGTGGTCGAGGCCGTTGGGATACTGGCTGGTTCTTTCTGCTTTCTTCTCTGATTTCTCTTCTTCTCTTCTACATATTACCGATATGTCTACACTTTTTAGGTCATTGGGTCATTGAGGTGGTGGATAACACCATTTAAGAAACCCTTAACAGTTTTACCGTTCACATTCTTGTGTGTTTCTCTCTCTTTCTTTCTTCTTCTAGTTGGTTCTTTCTTACATATTACCAATATGTCTACACCTTTTTGGTTGGGTGTAAATCCACTATGAGCTTAGTAACCACGTGGGTTTAGGCGTATTTTGGTCAAAAATGTCGATTTCGGCCTTTTTTGTACCTTAGAACCATGTGCTTCAGTACTACATTAAGGAAAAAGGAAAGGGATGTGACCAAACGGTTCAGGGCAAAGATGTCAGTTGAATTGGAATTCACACCCTACCACCATCTAAATGGTTTCACCCATGGCAACCTTTATATTGTACCAATGGAGAATCCTGATGAGATACTTCCTGCGATGTGGGGCTATGTTCCTCCGTTCAGCATGGATGACCCTCATAGTTTTTGGAAGAAATACAACACATTGAACGCCCGTAGCGAGTCCGTATTTACATCCAACACCTACAAGCATTCCATTTATGATAAACGCTGCCTAATAGTCGCAGATGGCTTCCACGAGCCTCACCACCATAAGAATGTATCCTACCCGTATTTCTGCCACTACAAAGATGATTCGCTTTTTGCCTTTGCAGGTCTGTACAGTGAATTGGATGATGAGCTGTTTTCCTGTACCATCTTGACGGTGGAGGCCAATGAGCAGTTTGCCGAAATCCATAACAAGAAAAAGAGAATGCCATTGATACTGGATGAGCATTGGGAAGAAGATTGGTTATCACCAGACCTACATGAGCTTGGAATCAAGGAACTGATGAAAGCAGGTTTCACTACTTCAGAAATAGAAGCCTATCCCATAAGCAGAGAGCTGTATATGAAGGGCATTGATACCAACAATGAGATTGCAATTACCAAAGTTGACTACCCTGCACTCAATCAACAAAGCCTGTTTTGAGCAATTTTTGTGCTTTTACCTCGTTCCATCTATGTGATACCAAAGAACAAAAAGGAGGATAAAAACAAACCAAAGGACAGGAGTTCATTGTTTCTGTTTATATGGATTGTCTCTATGTTTGCTTTTGGTGGGCTGTTCAAATACCTTCAGGATAGCATGGGCAGGTTGCCCTTTTTCATTGTGATGGCACTCTTGTCATTCTTGGCCTACATCTTAATCCACAAATGGAAAGATGCACCAATTTACCCTACAGTGTTTTTGATGGGAGGTGCTTTTGCATTGGCTATATTTTTGTTAACAGGCACAATGAATCTACTTTACGTTATATTCTAGAACGTATTTTAAAGCTTTTTAAGAGCATTTCTTATTTTTATGGTGTTTTGCGTAATAAATTTTATTATATCCTCTTAAAACGTCTGTAAATAGCCTCAAACTCATTAATAGGCTCTATTTTGTTGGATATATTCCGTAATTTTGGATTATGTCCGAACTCATAGAGATAAATACAAGCAAACTGGACTCAATGGTCTGTAATGCCGTTTATGGGTACGCCCGACTTGTTGTCCATGGCAAAAACGGTGACAAGGCCATCATTGACAATGGTAAGTACATGGTGAAGAGAAATGGGGTATATGACATCCAAGGTTCAGCGTTACCTAGGGATAAAATCTCGGACGTTTTGTTGGGACTCATAGAAAAGTACAAACATTTCGAGTACGATGGAAACCTCTATCACAATCAGAGTTTCGGGATATGGTTGAAGGAGAAACTGTAATCAATGTTGATAATTCACAATAACTTGATTTGCAGGATGTAAGGAGTCGTTTTAAATTTGGGGCATGACACAACTAAATGAAATCCTAACGGATACGGCACTAGGTGTTGTTCTGTTGGGTATCATTGCAGGATTGTTGGTGGATTACATCAGGAAGAAGCTTTGATTAGATTGTGTCTAAACTTAATCAGTCCAAGGACTGGCAGGATAGAAGTAGCCCCTTCCAACTATTTGTATTTGGAGGGGGTTTTTACAAACCGTATGATAAAAAAAGTAATCATTGGCGAGGCCATAATATTAATAGCAACTTTTTTGCTTGCATCGTTTTATCATTGGGAAATCAACCCTGACAATTGGCCTGTAGAACATAGAGGGGGAATAATAGCCATATATTTATTTGCTGCCATCATAGCTTGCCCAATTGCTTTGATTGCTCATGCCGATGTAAATAACGAACCTGAAATCACCAAGGATTATGTTGGCAAGGATTTCATACATAAAGAAAAGGGCAAGGTTAGGGTTAATTACTTGGGAAGTGCTAAAAGGAATGATGAATCGGTTTATTTTGTCAAATACACTTCACTAACAGATGGACATACATTTGAGGATTTCCTTGATGATTTCCAAAAGGCAACCAAAGCAGATGAAGTGAAATTGTTGGCAAACAGTTCCGAAAACTAACAACTATAAAATATTTTTATAGTATATTTGATTTCAATAAACTATTTCGATATGATTTCAAATGAAGTACTATACGGGCATGATTACGTTACCAAACTGAAACAATTCCACAACAAGATAGACCTAATCAAAGAGAATTATAAGAGTGGGTATGATACGAATAACACCATGTTCAGTTTACATCCCTGCCAAGTAAACAAGGTTAGGATAGATTTTTTTAAAGGTGTTCCACTCAATCTGAAACAACAGATAAAGGAAGCGTTCAATTCAATATGGGCATGATATGTTGGCATTAATTTTCATTATAATTGGAAGCATTTTAAATGGTATTGGTGTAGTTATCAATATGAAGTATTCACCTAAGCTGGGTGAATTGGAAATTACAATTGATGGTGGCAGTTCAGACCCCAACTATGACCCTAATAGAATCCCACGAAGGAATCGTAAAGCTGAGGATGAGAAGAATGACATGGGCTATGTTTGGGTGTTGGTTGGCATCCTGTTTAACTTGGCAGCAGGAATGATTTTATTATTTGATTATATCAATTCTTAAAAATATGGAAGAACTCACAGATTATCTACACAGGTATTTGGGAAAGCTGCACTTGGAATTGGCAAAACCCTCAGATGACAGGGATTTTCATACAGACCAATTAAAAATGCTATTGATTCTAGTTGAGGAATCGGAAAAGTACAGTTCCATTCTTGCCAATAATTCCCCTGACCAAATACTGAAGGATATATTGGATAAAAGGGTCAAGGAGAATTTAGAGGTTCTGAAGAAATTTGAAAAAGAGCTTGGGGTATAACTTACAGGTTCAAATAAATATCCTTTATTTCTTCAGCACGAATACCAAGGTACTTCCTAGTTATGGCAGGGCTTGAATGGCTGAATATCTCGGATAGGTACAACAGAGCCTCATCGGTTTTACCGTTGTTTTCCCACACCCTCCTTCCAAAGGATTTCCGTAGTGAGTGACTGGACACGTTCTTAGGTGTGGGGAAGTGCTGCTTCATCAGCCTGTTCACATGCTGCACGGAGTACACAGAGCCTTTCTGTGAGGTGAACGGATGACCTCCCTTGTCGTAGGTCAGATTGTCCTCAAAGTACCGTAGAGCCTCCCTGATGTTGTCGTTTACTTGGAGGGTTCGCCTCTTTTTGGTTTTCCCCTCCACAATACTGAACTCATCCTTTTTAAGCTGCTCAAATGTGAGGTTCAAGAGGTCATCAATCCTAAGCCCTAGGTTGATTCCACAGATTACCAATAAGCCAAAGTTCGGACTTTCACCAGTTCTGATGAGTTTCTTGGCCTTGGCTGTGGCCTTGTCAAATTCTATGTATGTGCTTCCTGTCATATTCCCAATTCTATTTTGGTGAGTTCCAGTTTCATCGTGGGGTTCTTATAATGGCTCACGGCTTCATCAAAGCTTTTGAATTCCTTTCCGAGAGTACGAAATGGATTGTTGCTCAACTTGGTCACGCTGATGTAGTTCCTTTTCCCCTCAACAATCAAAATTCCCCATTTGGTTTTCCCGATAGTAAATTGCTTTTCTGTATAAGTGGTTTCCATGTCAACTGATTTTGATACTACAAATATAATGTTCATTTACACAAAAAAACAAATAAAACTGAACATTTTCGATGAACTGCACGATTGCACCCCTTACAAACACTCATAATGTTCACTTATATCATTATTGAACATTTTTGATTCCCAATTAAAGGTTTATTGAAAGATTCTCATACTGCCTCGGAGGTGGAATGATAATAATGCAATGATAAGTAGATAATATTGAGGATAATTTAAAATAATGGGTGGTGGTAGGTCGTTTTGGGGTGGGTTTATATCCCGTGTACGTGTATGTTCGTTGGTATCGGTTGGTTTTGTTTATTCAGCACCCTCCAAAAAACGCCATAAAGCCAGTAAACATAAGGCATAAAGCCAGTAAATAAAAGGGATTCCAAAGCTTTAATGGTGAAAAATCAAGTATTCCCCAACATAAACGATAGAATAATGATATTAGATGATTGAAAAACAATTGTTTATGGAGATATTGGGGTGTTTTACCACTTGTATAATGGTAGACCCTTGTTATTGGGGTTGAATGCTACATGATGGGTAAGGGGTGTTGGTTGTTCCTATATGTGTATAGTGGAGTGGGCTATAGTGGGGTTAGGTTCAAAAAGCGCAACTTTATCCTTGGTATTCCCTTAAATCAGGACAATTTCATTTCTGCCAATGCCTTGAATTTTTTCTCATTGGTTTTATCGGTTTGATAATCTGCCCTTTCCTTGTTGACATATACCGTACTCCTGTTATCGTATTCGACCCCTACTAGGAAGGTACTGTCCACAATATACTTTTGCTTTTCAATGGGCAGCTTGTAGCTTATTTCGATTATGGTCACATTGTTCTTTGCATCCCAATCGACAAGAATCTTTTGTATGTACTTCCTGAATGCATTTTGTTTTATTTCAAATGGCAGCGTCAATGCCACTTGTCCCTTGAATATTTCCTCGAACTTATCTTTAATTGGATTGCCGTAGGTGGTATCGTATGGGTAGCCCATTTCGTCAAGTTTATCAAAGAAGGGGGTGATAATGTCATCTTCCAATCCCTGAAGGATGTTCTTGGGTTCTTCCAAAGTACCTAACACCTGTTCGATATTGGCCTTTTTGATATTGAGGTCGGAGTGCTTTTGTTGCAGCCGTTCCTTTTGCGCCCTGTATTCTTCTTTGGTAAAGTCGCCATCTGCATATATGCCGTTAATCCTTTTTTGGGACTGTTCCAGTTTTTCAATCTCTTTATTGATTACCTCTAGGCGTTTTCGCTGCTTTTTCCCTTCGTCCTCGCTATTGTCCAATTGCTCCTTAATCTTGTCGTACAGCCCACCGAAAACGATACAGGTTATAAAGTCATCAAAGGGCTTAATAGGCTGGGCTTTGGATTTGCAGGTTCTGTTTCTTTTCCTATAACTGCGACATTTGTAATAAGCCCTTGTGGCACTGAACGCATGACCGTAGAACAGTTCACCGCAGGTACATTCTATCAATGGTGGCAAGAGATACTTGTGTTCGTTTACCTTGCCCTTGATAGCCCCTTTCTTTTCCAAATAGCTCTTGTTTACCCTATCCCATTTGGTTGCGCTTACTATAGCTAGATGGGGTAGGTCTAAGTAATGTACTTCCTGTGATTTGCCCTTCCCCTGCTTCCATATCCTGACACCTTTGTAGATTGGGTTTTGGAGTATCTTTCTTATTACCGTTCTGCTCCATTCACTTAGTGTGTTGTCCCTTTCGATTTGATGACCAGTTAAGGGTGTGGTGTAGGTTCTTGTACCGCCCATTTTCTCAAACTTGGTAGGAACTCCGTTATCGGTCAGGTAGGAAGCTATGCCATTGATACTGCTGCCATCTAAGAACATTTTGTAAATCAACTTGACAATCTTGGCTTCTTCTTCATCAATGACCAAGTAACTTTTATCGTCCTTGGAGTAACCATAGGGTGTAACCGCTCCATGCACCTTACCTTCCTTGGCGTTCTGCAATAACCTAACCTTCTGCTTCCTACCAGTTTCCCTTCTAAAATTGGCAGCTACCAACGCTTTCATTCCCTGAACCAAAGTAACGGATGGGTCATTAAGGTCTATCAGTTCTCCATTCTCGTAGAGGTCGATGTCGTTCTTAAGCAAAAGGTCAACCAACATGAACCAAGTGGTTTCCTGTCTGGCTGCACGGTCGTTGTTAGAAATGTAGATTGATTTTATAAGTCCACTTTCAATGTCGTCAAGTAATCGCTTGAATTCTGGTCTATCTTCGACCCTAGCTCCACCCGACACACTTTTATCACTGTATAGTTGATATGGAAGCCCTTTGGCGTTGGCAAAGTCGATGCCCCTTTTCTCTTGATACTCAACTGATGTACTGCCATCTTTCTGTAAGGAAATCCTACTATAGATACCTATCATACCTTAAAAAATCTTAATGTTTTTGGTGAAAATAGTGATAATCCTATATTTGACACATAAACTCAATAAACTTGTTATTGATTCGATTGATGCCCTTTTTCCCTGGGGTTGGGTAATAATCGTCATGGAACTGGGCCATGGTCATATCCAAGTCATCTAACCAAGCGATAAAGTCGTTCCGAAGGGATTTGTACCATTTGCGATTGGCATCCATCCATTCTTTATTGTTGTTTTGTTGAAGTTCTTCCAGAAAGTGGAACAGGTCGTTGAAATTCATATCCACAAAAGAACTAATTTTTTCAGATATAAGACATCAGCCTTCAGATATCTTTCTGACTACTGACTACTAACTCCTAACTCCTAACTCCTAACTCCTAACTCCTAAAAATTAAAACCTATTATCCCCATCCAACAAATCGCCAAGACCGCCCAAGATACTTCCTTCACCTTTATCTTTTCCGCCACCTCTTGGAGCAGCGGCCCACACACGACTGGCCAATCTACTAAATGGCAACGATTGAACATAGACGGTTCCAGGACCGCGAAGAGTTGCGAAGAAGAGTCCTTCCCCTCCAAAAACCTTGTTTCGAATACCTCCTATAAATTCGATATTATAATCCACGGTTTGGGAAAAACCGACAATACAACCGGTATCAACTTTTAAGGTCTCTTTAGGTGCCAATGTTTTTTTGGCCATGGTTCCGCCGGCGTGCACAAAGGCCATTCCATCGCCTTCCAACTTTTGCATAATAAAGCCCTCACCACCAAAAAAACCACGTCCCAATCGTTTGGAGAACTCGATTCCAACAGAAACGCCTTTAGCTGCGCATAGGAATGCATCTTTCTGACAAATAAACTTCCCTCCTTTTTCGGAAAGGTCAATGGGAACAATTTTACCTGGATAAGGCGAAGCAAAGCTTACTTGCTTTTTACCTTGACCCACATTCAAGAAAGCGGTCATAAAAAGACTTTCCCCAGTGAGCAGACGCTTACCAGCAGAAAACATCTTGCCCAGAACGCTATTATCTTGTCCTGAACCGTCTCCAAAGATGGTGTCCATTTTAATGTCGGAATCCATCATCATAAAAGTGCCTGCTTCGGCAACAACAGCTTCTTGTGGGTCCAATTCTATTTCCACATATTGCATTTCTTCTCCGTATATGTGGTAGTCTATTTCGTGTGCGTTCATTTGTTATTGATGTTTTTTGATTTTAATTTATATGTAGGTAAATGGATAATTTTGTTACATTGAATAATAATATTGAGGTGTTTGAGTATTTTAAGACAGGGTCTACAATTACCCAACCCTACATCCCATTTTGATTGGTTTTCTCAATCAAGGTTTTTATGAGCAAATGAAATTCCTTTAATTTCATGTATTTTGATACAACTGGAATAGGTTCTTCCAGATACTTTAAGTGAATATTAACGGACAAAACAGAATCAGATGTATCGATTCCAAAGTCTTTTATATCTCTATAATTGATTTGAACCCCAAAAAGTGAAAGGTTGTTCTCTCGCAAAATAATTTTATCATCCTTCAATCGATAAAACTGGAAAAACGAATAAATTAGGTACACAGACCAACCAACAAGAGCTAAAACAGCGATCAGACATACTTGATTGATCCATGCTTCCTTTATTTTCAAAACCCCTAACCTGTAGATAACAAAAGCACCATATAACTGGCCTATTCCTAGAAACAGTAACTTATACAATGGCTTAATTTTTATTGTTTTTTCTGATTCTGCCATAATCATTTATTATCTTTCAAATCGTTTCTTATAAGAATGCTATGATTGGTTTTTTTATTTTACTACTCGTTTTCATTTGGGGATATAAGTTGACAAAAATCCTTCTTAATTCAAAAGATTTGAGAAGTTTCGCCAAAGAATTTGATTTGCTTTCCAGGAAATACAAATTTTCCGATGTACAGAAATCAGAGAATTACAAAATAGAAGCTGAAAACTACAGGTCAGTCAACAAAAAAACAACCATGTCGAGTTTAATTTGGTTTTTTATAGAAATAAGCTTTGCAGTGATAATTTATATGGTCTTTTTACATAAATATTTTTCAGCCGACCTATTCACATTCTCCTTTTAAAACCTGCCTATCACTATAAAAACTATATGCTACCTAGTGCACACCTAAAATGATATAATCAATTTCGTGTGCGTTCAACCTGTAACACTTTAACCTAAATCATCCCTTTACTTTCACCGTCCACTCAAAATGAAAAGTGGATACTTCTACCCCATCTTGGTTTACCCCTACTGATTTCATCCAGCAAGTTTGTCCTTCGCCTGTTTCTACGGTTTTTTTAATGGCATCAGCAATCAATTCACCATCCTCACAAGTAAAGTTGATTCTCCCTGTAGCCTTTTTGGTAAAGGTAGCTTTGTTGTTCGCCACGAGCATGGATACTTTTTTATCGCTTTTCTGGATTTCATTCATCACCAAAGCTCCAGTACTGAGCTCGGCGGCCATCCCCTGAACGGCCCAAAACATGGATTTGAACGGGTTTTGATTCATCCATTTATGCTTTACCGTGGTAATTGCTTTTTTTTCATCAATATACTTGAGCCGTACCCCGCACCACCAGGCCGAAGGGAGCTTTAAAAACGTGAATGTGTTGATTTTACTGGGTGTCAATGCCATAATTTAGGTTTGTTTGGCTTAAAAATAGTCAAAAAGATGATACTTATAGTTGTTAATTTTATGTTAAATTATAGTACTTTGTTTTGCATAGTACTGTCTTTTGGATATATATTTGCATGGTAAGCTAATAGGTTAACCCCTTTACAATCAAAAAACATCAATCAAAAATGGCAACTACAATCACCAAACACGAACGAAATTTATCCGCAATCATCCATGCGTCCATGTTCTCGAAGTACTTTATTCCTTTTGGAAATTTTATACTCCCGTTGATACTATGGACGGCCAATAAGAAGCAGCACGAGTTTGTGGATTATAATGGTAAACAGGCATTAAACTTTCAAATTAGTATGTTGCTCTATTCCATCGTAGCAGGTTTGATCACCATTCCCTTTTTTATTGGATTTTGGCCAGACCTGTTCGATTGGAATTTTTTTGGTTTCCACGGGTTGAGTGACCTGAACAATCTAAACTTTCATATAGATAGTGACGATTTTACATTTGGACGACTGATTTGGCCTGTAGGTATTTCAGGTTTTTTGCAAGTAGCATTGGCCGTAGTTAACATTGTTTTTACCATTTTGGCCACAATCAGAACCAACGAAGGGGAATATTTTAAATATCCCTTTACCATTAAATTCATCAAGTAATATATATAAAGGAGCTTAATCACCTCCGCAGCAATCAACATCAATCAAATAAAACGGAGTTTAACCATCAATCAAAAAACGAAAAATCATCAAATCATCAATCAAAGAACCGTTTCCACTCCCCTGCCCAATTCAGGGGAATGGAGTGGAAACGTTACCAAACAAAGTTTGGCAGAACAAAAACGAACAGTTAATTTAATAGAACCATGAAATTATGAACATAGAAAACACAAAAGCACAGATGCGCAAGGGGGTTCTAGAGTATTGCATCCTGTCCATTCTAAAGGATGACGACAAGTATGCCTCAGAAATTCTGGGAGCCTTGAAGGACGCAAAGATGTTAGTAGTGGAAGGTACCATATATCCTTTGCTCACAAGGTTAAAGAATGCCGGATTGCTCAACTATCGTTGGGAAGAATCCACATCGGGACCACCCCGCAAATATTACGCCCTTACAGAAACAGGCCAGTTGTTCCTAAACGAACTTAATGGTACCTGGGATGAACTAAGAAATGCAGTCAATCTGGTAACCAACACAAAATAGAATCAAAAAATGAACAAGACAGTAAATATAAATTTAGCAAATACGCTCTTCCACATAGACGACGATGCGTATAACAAGCTGAGACGGTATCTGGAGTCCATAAGACGATCATTTTCAGGTACCAAGGGAAGCGACGAGATCATTGCCGATATCGAGGCAAGGATTGCCGAACTCTTTTTGGAGAAAATGGAGAACGAAAGACAGGTAATCACCCATAAAGAGGTAGACCAAGTAATCGAAGTAATGGGGCAACCCGAAGATTATATGGTTGACGAGGATATTTTTGAGGACGAACCCAAAAGATCCCATGCAGAACCTACCAGCAGGGCCAAAAAGCTATACAGGGACGTAGATCACAAATATATTGGTGGTGTTTGTGCCGGTCTGGAACATTATTTGGGCATTGATTCCCTTTGGATAAGGCTCATTTTTATCCTTTTGGCCATTTTCACCAGTGGTTTTGGTCTAATTGCCTATATCCTGCTTTGGATTTTGGTTCCCGAAGCCGCCACAACTTCGGAAAAATTAGATATGCGGGGGGAGCCCGTCAACATCAGCAATATAGAACGCAAAGTTAAAGAGGGGTTTGATGATGTTGCCGAAAAAGTAAAAAGTGTTGACTACGATAAAGTAGGCGACAAGGTCAAAAGCAGCTCCAAGACCTTTTTCGATACCATAGGGGACATTATTCTATTCCTATTTAAAGTGTTTGGTAAGTTCATAGGTATTCTATTGATCATCATCGGTGCATCTACTCTAGTAGGACTATTCTTCGGTCTGTTCACGGTAGGTATGTTCGATGCGGTTCATGTTCCGGGTATCGATTTTTATGAAATAGTAAATACCTCCGGAGCACCGGTATGGGTAGTATCCATCCTATTGTTCTTTGCTGTGGGCATACCGTTCTTCTTCCTACTTTATTTAGGATTGAAGATTTTAGTGAACAATCTAAAATCCATTGGCAACATTGCCAAGTTCGCTCTTTTGGGACTTTGGTTGATATCCGTGGGTACCCTAATCGTGCTGGGCATACGGCAAGCTGCTGAATTCTCTTATACAGGAAGTGTAAACGATAGAAGTGAACTGGTCATGGAAGTTCCATCCGATACTTTGATGATTAAAATGAAGGATATTGACATCGATTACAGCAGAGATGATATTCATTTTGGTAGAATGACCTTTGGCTATGATGAAAACGACAAGCGAGTATTGATGTCTGATGAAATTGATATCAAAATCAGAAAGTCGGATGACGATACCATGAGTGTTACCGTGAGAAAAGATGCTGATGGAAGTTCAACACCTGCAGCGCGTGACCGTGCCAAAAATATTGAGTATGGATACTCAGTTGATGGAAACGTAATTGTGCTGGACAAGCATTTGATTACTGATATATCCAATAAAGCCAGAAACCAAGAGGTGACGGTTACCATTTACATTCCAGAGGGGAAAACTGTTTATTTTGATGATTCCACCAGCAGATACATTGGCCGTGGCATTAATAACGATCAAGGGTTTTACAGGAGTGGTATGGCAGGACAATATTGGTTAATGGATGACGATGGAGAGTTGCAATGTTTGGATTGTCTGGAAGACAATGATGATGATGATTCCGAAGGCAATGGCAAAATCATTATCAATGAAGATGGTATCGACATCGACATTAAAAACAATCAAGATTCGTTCGAAATGAAAATCAACGAAGATGGAGTAAAAGTTAAATCAAGAGAAAAAAGTAACAATTGAGCCTCCTAATTCGTCAATTCAGTAGATCTTAATTCAAGATACGCACATTTAAATAGAAATTTACACTGAAAGTAATTCAGTAGGTAACAAATAATTTTTCAAAATCAATCAATAGATGCCCAGTTGAGCTGAGCACAAAAAAACAACAATCATGACAACACTAGCAAGATTAGCAATCGCCGCACTACTATCCCTCTTTGCATCCTCATGCATAATGGATATGAGCTTTGGCAACGGAAAAACAGGTAACGGCGAAATCGTTGAGGAAAGCCGCGATGTAAAAGAGGATTTTGATGTCGTATCCGCTTCCGAAGGTATTGATGTATTCGTAACTCAAGGTTCTGACTTCAACATTTCGGTAGAAGCAGATGAGAACATCATTGACCTTATCGGAACCGATATTAAGGATGGAAGACTAAAAATACACGCCATCGAGAACATTGGAAGAGCCACAAAAAACGTTTATGTGACCCTCCCGGAGATTACAGCTTTGGAAAGTTCCAGTGGTGCTGACCTTATCGCTCAAAATGTGATAAAATCAGAAAACATAGAACTTGATTCCAGCAGCGGTGCCGACCTGCATGTAGAAGTTATGGCCGGTGAAGTATCTGCCGATGCGAGCAGCGGTGCAGATATCAAGGTTTCGGGACAAGCAGATGTTCTTTATGCCGATGCCAGCAGTGGTTCGGACATTAAAGCGCAAGACCTGATCGTAAAAAGGTGTAACGCAGACGCCAGCAGCGGTGCCGACATATCCGTGAATGTTTCGGAGTCCTTGGTGGCCGATGCCAGCAGCGGAGCGGACATTAAATATACTGGAGAAGCCAGTGTAAACACCAAAAAATCCGTTTCGGGCAGCGTTCGTAAATATTAATCCAATTCCCTTTAAATATGCAAAGGCCTGCTGATTTTTCAGTGGGCTTTTGTTTTTATTATGTTTATCTGAAGCCCTATCTTAGCAAGACTCAATTCCTAACTAACTATGCAGATAGCGCTCAAAAAATATACGCTTCAACTAGCACATACTTTTACCATTTCCAGAGAATCCCGAGACGAACAAGATACTTTGGTTGTTTGTTTGTCCCTTTATGGTAAAACAGGTTATGGTGAAGCCACCTCCAACCCCTACTATAAAATTACCATCGAAGGGATGATGGCTGAAATAGAAGCTGTGAGAGACCAGATAGAAACGTATGATTTTGATACTCCTGAAAACTTTTACGAGCATTTAGAGTCATTGAACCTCCATAAATTCACCCTTTGTGCCCTAGATTTGGCCGCAAACGACCTTTATGGCAAACTCAAAGGCAAACCGCTCTACGAAATCTGGGGCACGAACACGGAAAAGTATCCTATGACCAATTATACCATAGGTATAGATACCATAGAAAAAATGGTTGCCAAACTCCAAGAAAAACCGTGGCCCCTATACAAAATCAAATTAGGAACCCCCGACGATGTAGCCATTGTACGAGAACTCAGAAAACATACAGATAGTATTTTTCGTATCGATGCCAACACGGCTTGGACTGCTGAGGAAACCATTAAAAATGCACCTTTATTAAAAGAGCTTGGGGTGGAATTCTTGGAACAGCCTCTAAAAGCTGATGATTGGGAGGGTATGGCCTTGGTAAAAGAAAAATCCGTTCTTCCTGTTATCGCTGATGAAAGCTGTATTGTAGAAAGTGATGTGGAGCAATGTGGACCCTATTTTCACGGGATTAATATTAAACTCACCAAGTGTGGAGGATTGACTCCAGCAAGACGCATGATCAAAAAAGGCAGAGAGTTAGGATTACAGCTCATGGTCGGCTGTATGACAGAATCTACCGTTGGCATATCTGCCATAGCACAATTATTGCCCCAGCTCGATTATGTAGATATGGATGGGGCCATGCTGTTAAAAGGAGACATTGCAACTGGCGTAAAAATTCTGGAAAATGGCAAAGTTATTTTTCCTGAATTGCCCGGTAGCGGAATAGAATTGCTGTAATGGCCCATTCAATACACAGCATACCGGATAGAGAAATCTTGATTAATGACAAACCCCATCTATATTTTGGCGGAACCGCCTATTTGGGTTTGCAAAACTACCCCTCTTTTAAGAAATTGTACTTGAATAGTGTTTCCAAGTATGGAATGCATTACGGCGCCTCACGAAAATCGAACATAGCTTTGGATATTTATGAAGAAGCAGAAGCCTATTTGGCCAAATGGGTTGGCAGCGAAAACTGCTTAACCATGTCCAGCGGTTATTTGTCCGCTCAACTGGTCGTTCATAATCTATTAGAAAAAGGTCATCCGGTAATTGCTGCACCCCATGCCCATACCGCACTTCTAATCAATGGCGTGAAAACTGCCTCAAATAGTGATGAATTGGGTCGGCTAGTATCGCAGGAAATAGAAAAGAACCAACTGTTGCCCGTTGTTCTTTTTGATACCATTGATTTTTCGAGCCAGCAATTCCCAAACTTTGATGGTTTAAAAAAACTTACTCTGGATAAAGTCATACTGATTGGTGATGACTCGCACGGGATTGGCATCGTAGGCAGAAACGGAAACGGTTGCTACAGCATGCTGCAGAGCTTGCAACCCGCCAAACTTTTGGTCTGTTGTTCCCTGGGCAAGGCACTCGGCATACAGGCAGGAGCTGTTTTTGGGGGCAAAGATGATATTCAGATGTTGGAAAACACCCCTTTTTATGGTGGAGCTAGTCCAACATCACCAGCATTTATGGCCACCCTTTTGAGTGCAAAAGAAATTTATGCCGAGCGTTTGGATATGCTTAAAACCAATTACCATCATTTTAAATCACAATTGAAGAATCCTTCATTTTTTAACCATATGGAAGGGCATCCTACTTTTGAATTTCAAAATAATGAAGTGGCATTCGCACTAAAGAGTAATGGTTTTATCTTTACCAGCTTTAATTATCCTGATGAAAATGGCCCCTTGGTAAGCCGCATTGTTCTGAGTGCATATCATACAGAAGAAGATATTCAAGAACTAGCGGAATGTTTAAACAGCAAATTGGGATAATTCAGGGTACTTTTCAGCTAAAATTTAAACATTACTATTTCCTATACTTAATAAAATTATCATTTTCATAATAAATCTGCAATAAAAATGAAATAGATTCATTATTAGAGCCTTATAATTTATAATTGTTAAAAATTATTCTTATCTTTTAGATATTCTAAAATTAATAAAGGTAGGGCATTATGAAAAAATCAGTTTTACTTTTCACACTCATTTTTGTTTTTTTGATCATAGGAAGTTTTAAGGGACTTGAACCAAACCTTGCATCCATTGAGGGTACTTGGGAATTAGAAAGCTTTTATAATTATGACGGAGAAAATGTTACAGATACCATCAACAAATCTGATGGCTACAGACAGGTTAAAATGTATTCCAAAGAAAAAATTATGTGGACCCGATACGTACCAGACGAACCGAATGGGAGATTTGGCTATGGATCTTATAAAGTTACGGACACATCGTTGGTAGAAATCATAGAATACGGAGACGATGATATGATGAAGGCTTTGGATACCATGCGCAACTTTACTTTTGAACTTATTCTCAAAGAGGATACATTCAGTCAAATTACGGTTGACTCAGAAGGCAACCGAACTTTTTCAGAGAATTACAAGCGGATTGATTGAGTTACAATCAACAAAAAAGCACTGAAAATCAGTGCTTTTTTTTATTTATAATGTAATGACCTTTATGATGCTAACATTTCCTTGCTCTCCACAGCAGCCAAGTAACGTTCTGCATCCAAAGCAGCCATACATCCTGTTCCAGCAGCAGTTACCGCCTGTCTGTATATTTTATCCTGCGCATCTCCACTTGCAAAAACACCAGGCTTGTTTGTTTTAGTGGACTTTGGTTGGGTTATAATGTAACCTGTTTCGTCCATGTCCAACTGTCCCTTGAAAACATCGGTGTTGGGTTTGTGCCCGATGGCTATAAACAAACCAGTAACAGGGATTTCTTCTTTCTCACCTGTTTGGTTGTTCACCACTCGAACTCCTTCCACAACTTGGTCTCCCAATACTTCGTCAACTTCAGTGTTATATCGGATTTCAATATTATCCATACTGTTTACTCTATGCTGCATAGCTTTTGATGCTCGCATATGATCTTTACGAACCAACATGGTAACCTTTGTACAGATATTCGCCAAGTAAGATGCTTCTTCAGCAGCGGTATCTCCGGCACCTACAATGGCCACATCCTGACCTTTATAGAAAAACCCATCACAAACGGCACAGGCAGATACACCACCACCTCTCAATCGCTGCTCACTTGGTATATTCAAGTATTTGGCAGAAGCTCCGGTTGAGATAATAACGGTTTCTGCTTCCAATTGCGTAGAGTCATCTACTGTAATTTTATGGATACCTCCTATCTCATCGCTCAATTCCACAGCGGTTACCATACCTATTCTTACTTCGGTACCAAATCTTTCAGCTTGCTGCTGTAACTGCATCATCATGGCTGGTCCATCGATTCCCTCCGGATAACCCGGAAAATTGTCTACCTCTGTAGTTGTGGTCAACTGTCCGCCTGGTTCCATACCTGTATATAAAACCGGTTTTAAATCTGCCCTAGAGGCATAGATGGCTGCAGTGTATCCTGCAGGTCCTGATCCAATAATCAATGTTTTGATTCTTTCCACTTGTTCTGACATAAATCTTCTTCCTGAAATGTTACTTTACAAAAGTAGGTTTTTTGTTCAAAAACTTACACCCAAGATTTTTTTGCTTTTCTTAAAAGATGTGAACAATTGTGAATGAATTGACTATTTAGAAGGATTAAAAGTTCTCTAAATAGAAAAGAGCCGTTTCTAACGGCTCTTTTTCCGAAAAAGTAGGTCAAATTTATGGGAACATATATTTGATCTTAGAAAACCGTTACAACCAAGGGGCTCAACCTCAAAAACCCCTTGGAGCAACGTAAACCTTATTAGAAATAAGACATTAGGTAAAGAACACTAAGTACCCTATAATCACCCCATCCTATTAAAGGTTTTAACTTAAGCTGTAAAGCTTTGCGTTAACTGATACAAACATACCATTGTACCTTGATTCGTAAAGGGGTCAATTAACAAATGGGGCTTCTCCGTTAACGGATGCCCGTTTTCAATTTATATTTGGATTTTTGGAGACCAGTGTAGGAAAATATATCTAAAAATATATAACCCGCTGAATTACAAATGATTGAATTTAAAAAGGTTGTTTTATTGCTTGTATTTCAACTTTTTCTCAATGGTTTCTATCATCACATTGGCAATATCTTTCCCGGTAGTGTTTTCTATCCCTTGAAGTCCTGGTGAAGAATTTACTTCCAACAACAAAGGTCCTTTGTTCGAACGGATAAGGTCTACCCCTGCAACATCTAAATTGAAGACTTTGGCCGACTTAATCGCTAGTTTTCGCTCTTCAGGGGTTATTTTAACTTTTGCCGCAGCTCCTCCCTGGTGAATGTTCGCCCTAAACTCGCCTTTTTGAGCCGTGCGCTGCATTGAGGCCACTACTTTTCCATTCACTACAAAGCAACGGATATCGTGTCCATTTGCTTCTTTGATAAACTCTTGCACCAAAATATTGGTCTGCACACTTTTAAAGGCATTGATCACACTCTCCGCTGCCTTATTGGTTTCTGCAAGCACCACGCCTTTACCTTGGGTACTTTCCAACAATTTAATAATTAATGGGGCACCACTCACCATGCGGATAAGATCTTTGGTATCCATCGGAGACTTAGCAAAGCCCGTAGTGGGTATGTGAATATCGTTTTTGGAGAACAATTGAGAGGCAAAAAGTTTATCCCTAGATCTACCGATAGAATCGGCGGAGTTTAAACAATAAACCCCCAACGTATCAAACTGTCGCAAAAGCGCACAACCGTAAAAAGTAACTGCTGGTTTTATTCTTGGAATCACGGCATCGAACTTATCCAAAATGTTTCCGCCACGGTACCTAATTTCAGGAGTTGCGGCATCTAATTTCATATAAACGTGTTCCACATTCAGAAAAACCACTTTGTGGCCCCGCATTTCGCCTGCCTCGATGATTCTTTTGTTACTGTACAAGTTTGGGTTACTTGCCAAAAGTCCCAAGCGAAGTCCCTTTTTCTCAGTTGTAAAAGGCTTGTACTTCTCTTGTAATTCCTCATCGGTGATATCGCCTTGGATAAAACTTTGGGATGGGTCCACTAAATATCTTCCGTTCATGGCTTCGCGACCCAAAAGCATACGATATTCCATGGTATCCCTATTGGCCAATGTCAATTCAATTTCAAAAGCATCGCCGTCAATATTTACTTTGGTTTTGATTACAGGACGTTCTTCGGCAATTCCTTGTGAACTTTTAACGCTACGTACATCGACCAACTTGGCCTCGCACAATATGGAAATACTCCTGTTGTCTTGAACGGGACTTACCTCGAACCGCACCCACTCTTCGAGTCCTTTATTAAAAATTTTAATCTTACTGGCTTGAATGGATGATGTTTTTGCTCCGGAATCCACCCTCGCTTTTATGGCTGGAATTCTCAAATCATCAAACTGGCACCATTCTTCGCTACCCAATATTTTAAAATCGCTCAAAACTAATATGTATTTAATTGATTAATCGCCTAATAAACAAGTCCACGACCTCGACCAAAATCAAAATAATAATGATCCACTCGAGCCTACTACTTTCCCTATGGTCCATAATATTCATGAACAGACTTAGGTTTTCCTTGATCACAACACCTTGCTCCTTTATATTTCGGTACCGTTCCTTTAAATCAAAGATTTGTTTTAAACCTTTGTCCAATCGGTCCAGTTCCTGATCTTCCCAAACTACTTCGTGGGAATCAAAAATATAGAGGTTTTCAGAAATTTGGTTGTTAATGTTCAACACCTTGGCAATATGCCTTTTCAACTTCTTTCCGCCTATGTCCAACTTTCCATTTTGTTCCAGATATGTAGTGTGCTGTCGGGTTTCCTTCATCGCCTGTTCCGAGAGCCCTGCGTAATGATCCAATGCTACGGATTGCGACAAATGCAACAATGCCAAACGGATACCTTCTACATTGGATTTTGGCAATATCAACTTGTCATTATTTATCACTGCCCTTTCGCGGTTGGACACCAATTCCATTTCCATGGTTTCGGTAATATCGGATTGCCTCCATTCCTCGCAAAACGGTTTGATTTCCATTAAAAGTTGTGATATTTCCCCTTCGGAGTACCCAAAAAAGGAAACCACACCATATCTGAAGACATAAAGGTAACGTGATGCATCGGAATAAAAAAGTTCATCCCTATCACCATAAACCAATTCCTTGTTCAAAGCTGTCCTGCAAGCAGGAATATGAATACTCGCTGCCAAATGCAGGGCCATTGCTTTTGATACCATTTTGGTAAGTTGTTTTTTAATTTATTCTTCTTCCGAAGCTTCTATTTCATCGGTATTCAAAGATGCTTCATCATCTTCGTTTTCAGACTCTTCGTAATCCTCCATGGCCATTACCAAACGTTTGCTTACTTTAACCAAATAAGCAGTATCCTCCGTGCGGACCTCAACACACTCGACCACTTCGTTGTTGGCATTTCTGTAGGTCACAATATCATCATCATCGTATCCATCAGGAAACTTTTCCACAAGAAGATTCAACATAGTATTGTCCAATTTTTTGTAATCGACAATCACTCTTTTTAAAACAGTTGTTTGTGTTCTTCTCATGGTTACATGTCTAATAGGTAAGCAAAAATCAAAGGCGCCACGATGGTCGCGTCCGATTCTACAATGAATTTTGGGGTGTCGATATCCAGTTTGCCCCAAGTGATTTTCTCATTGGGCACAGCTCCCGAGTACGACCCGTAGCTGGTAGTGGAATCACTGATCTGGCAGAAGTAGCTCCAAAACGGAGTTTCGGTCTGCTCCAAATCTTGATAGAGCATAGGCACTACACAAATAGGGAAGTCCCCTGCGATACCCCCACCAATCTGGAAAAACCCTATTCCTTTTTCTGAATTTTTGGTATACCAATCGGCTAAAAAGGTCATATACTCAATGCCTGATTTTACTGTACTGGCTTTTAGTTCTCCTTTGATCACGTAGCTGGCAAAAATGTTGCCCATAGTACTGTCTTCCCATCCAGGAACCACAATAGGCAAGTTTTTCTCAGCTGCTGCGTACATCCAGGAATCCTTAATGTCTATTTCGTAGTATTGTTCCAAAACACCCGACAGTAGTAATTTGTACATATACTCGTGCGGAAAATAACGCTCGCCCTTTGCTTCGGCTTCCTTCCATATATCATAAATGTGTTTTTGCAGTCTTCTAAAGGCTTCTTCTTCAGGAATGCAGGTGTCTGTGACTCGGTTCAGGCCCTTTTCCAAAAGGTCCCACTCCTCTTGGGGAGTCAAATCCCTGTAGTTGGGCACTCTTTTGTAGTGGGAATGTGCTACTAAGTTCATTAAATCTTCTTCGAGATTAGCTCCCGTGCAAGAAATAATATGAACTTTATCGGTACGTATCATTTCCGCGAATATTTTGCCCAGTTCGGCAGTACTCATCGCTCCTGCCAAGGAAACCAACATTTTGGAACCCTTGTTCAACTGGTCTTCGTAACCTTTGGCAGCATCCACCAAAGCGGCGGAGTTAAAGTGCAAAAAGTATTTTTGTATGAATTGTGATATTTCTCTTTTATTACTCATTGTAATTATTATGTTTTTGGAATTTTTGAAGTAGTTGTATTTGCTTCAAAGGTTTACTCCGTGAATTCGTTGTTATCTGAAAATTTATAGCTCAACATTTTATAATAGAGCTTTGCCGCCAAGAAATCCGATGATTTATCGATATCGTTCGGGCACAGCTCCACAATATCGAAACCAACCACGTTCTTTTCTTGGAACACCCTCCGTAAAAAATCGAGGGTTTCGTACCACAGCAATCCGCCCGGTTCTGGGGTTCCGGTTGATGGCAAAATGGATGGATCAAACGCATCCAAATCAAAAGTGATGTAGACATTGTCCGTCATTAAATCAAGAGCAGCATCCATCCAAAAATCATCGGAAACCATCTCGTGGGCAAAAAACACCCTATCACGATCCATGACCAAGGTTTCGGCATGATCCATGCTACGAATGCCCACTTGCACCAAATTGCTGGTTTCGTTGGCCTCGTATAGCGTACAGGCATGGTTGTACTTTGTGCCTTCGTACTCTTTGCGTAAATCGGCATGGGCATCAATCTGAAGTACGGTAAGGTCTTCAAAACATTCATTAAAAGCTCTTATCGCCCCTATAGAAATGGAATGCTCCCCTCCTACCATTGTTACCAATTTGTTGCGGTTGATGTATTCCTTTACTGTTTTGTGCACCGCAGCAACCATGGTGTCCGGAGTTTCAAAATCTTCAATGGCTTCTGCTAAGTAAATGCCTTGCTTGTATACCTCGCTATCTGTTTCAATATCGTATACCTCCATGTTTTCCGAGGCTTCCAAAAAGGCTTCAGGCCCCTTGTCAGCCCCTTTTCCCCACGTACTGGTGCCATCATAAGGCACTGGTAACAATACTACTTTGGCCTTATCGGCCGTGCCGTATTCCTTTGGAATACCAGCGTATGTTTTTTCTGTTTTCATTTTTTTATGATAATTCCTTTTTCAATTATTGCTAGGCACTGCCAAATCATTGGCCTCCACCAGTACATCTGCAGATTTTTTACTCCCGTATCCCAAAATCGAAAGAAACTCGCCAGCGGTTTGCTGCTCGGCAAAAACCGATGTTTTTATATTCCCTTCCTCGTCTTTGTTAATGAGAATATGTTTTGGGGTGGGAATCAAGCAATGCTGTAACCCGCCAAAGCCTCCAATGGTTTCTTGGTACGCCCCTGTATTAAAGAATCCAATGTAAAGCGGCTTATCCTTTTTGTATTTGGGCAAATAAATGGCGTTCATGTGCTGCTCCGAGTTGTAGTAGTCGTCGCTATCGCAGGTTAATCCTCCCAGCAAAACACGCTCATATTCCTCGTTCCAGCGGTTTATGGCCAGCATGATGAACCTTTTACTGATCGCCCAGGAATCGGGCATGGTGGTAATGAAAGATGAATTGATCATATTCCATTTTTCACGGTCGTTCTGCTGTTTTTGATAGAGAACCTCATAAATGTTTCCACTACTTTCTCCAACGGTAAAGCTTCCGAACTCGGTAAAAATATTCGGTACCTCCACTCCTGCCTCATCACACGCTTGACCTATTTGATGAATAATTTCATCCACCATATAGGCATAATCATAATCGAATGCCAAAGAGTTTTTAATGGGAAAGCCACCACCGATATTAAGACTATCCAAAGTTGGACATACTTTTTTCAGGTTGATGTAAACCTTTAAACACTTTAAAAGTTCGTTCCAATAATAGGCTGTATCCCTGATACCCGTATTGATGAAGAAATGAAGCATCTTAAGCTCCACTTGTTCGTTGGGTTTTATGGATTGATTGAAGAAAGGCACAATATTCTTATAACCGATACCCAATCTAGAAGTATAAAACTCAAACTTGGGTTCTTCTTCGGATGCAATTCGGATACCTATCTGAAACTTACCTTCAATAGATTCTCCCAACAAGTTAATCTCCTCGTAGTTGTCTATTATTGGAATACAATTTCTGTGGCCTTCATTCATCAACCTAGCAATATTCTGAATGTATTGATCACGCTTAAAGCCATTACAGATGACATAGGTATCTTTTGAGATTTTACCTGCACTCTTCAAATGCTCTACAATATTGATATCAAAAGCTGACGAAGTCTCGATATGAATATCGTTTTTAAGAGCTTCATTTAACACATGTTCAAAATGGGAGCTTTTGGTACAGTAGCAATAATTATAATTACCGGCATACTTATGTTTTTTAATGGCTGAGTTGAACCAACCCTTAGCCCTTTGGATATTATCCGATATTTTGGGCAAATAGGTAAACTTTAATGGTGTTCCATAACGCTGCACCAATTCATAGAGATCAATTCCGTGAAACTGTAATTTGTTGTCCTGTAATTGAAATTCCTCTTGTGGGAAATCATAAGTCTGCTCGATTAAATCGATGTATTTCGTTTTCATTTAAATTTCGTAATGATGTAATAATAAAATGGATAAAAAATCAGGCTGAAAAAAGGTGATTCTCAGATACGAAATTCAAATACGGTATAGGGTACAAAGTAAGGCGTCCGTGAAAAATCACGGTTAAAATGATGTAGTTCTTCGAAAGTCAGCCCGTGTATTCGGTGCCTTAATCTTAAGACGGCTTTTTGGGTAGACTTTCTTATCCCCAAAAGCCCGAACATGAAAAAAGTCTTCAAAGCTTATAGGCAATGCGTCCAAAAATAATGGACTCATTTATGGGGCAAACATAGATAAAAAATTGATATGACAACTTTTTTTATGAAAAAATTAAAAACACTTAACTATTTAAATATGAACATATTACAATCAATAATTCAAAAATAAAATTGTCACACATAAAAACTGGTCAGTAGAAAACATCTACTGACCAGTTACTATTTACATTTTTAAATAAATATGATTTAGCCCACCAATGGCGGCTTATCATTTATGAATGGTTGTTTGTAATAACGTCTTCCCGTTGCCTTGTACAAAGCATTGGATAAGGCTCCCATGACTGGTGGCAGCGAGGGTTCTCCCAAACCAGTTGGGTCTATTCCATTATCCACAAAATGCACTTCTATATTTTTGGGTGCTTCGGAATGACGCATGAGACGATATTTGTCAAAATTGGATTGCTCCGGTCTACCATCCTCAAAGGTCATGGCACTAAAGGTTGAGTGACCAATACCATCAATCATTCCACCTTCTATCTGGTTTTTGGCAGCCAATGGATTAATTACGATACCGCAATCCACGGCACAGGTTATTTTATCCACCCTTGGCATATCGCCACCATCTTCCAGTTCCAACACCTGAGCCACATAGGAATTGTGGCAGTAGTATGCCGCAACACCTCGGGCTTTACCTGTTTCGGAGCCCCAATTGGCTTTTTCTTTAACAAGTTTCAACACTCCGGCATATCGTTCTGGGTCGTAATCGTTCTTTTCCGGGTCCCCTACAGGATTGTTTATAGCTCTATCAAATAGCTCCAAACGGAACTCCAACGGGTCTTTTCCCGCTGCCTCTGCAACCTCATCTATAAATGCCTGTTCTGCCCCTGCGATAAAGTTAGATCGTGGGGCTCTCCATGCTCCAGTGGTTACATTGGTTTGTAAACTATGTTTTTCCGCTAAATAATTGTCCACGGCCCCTGCTGGGAAACGATTCTCGAAAATCAAGTCATCATTGGTTCCCGCTCCTCGCACATGCCAAGCGATAAGATTTCCATTTTCATCCAGTCCAGCTTTATATTTTACTTTGTAAGACGGACGATAGGTACCTTGGGTCATATCATCTTCCCTGGAATACACCAATTTAACGGGAGCGTTCATTTTTTGGGAAATTGAGGCTGCTTCCACCGCAAAAGTTCCGTACAAGCGACGGCCAAAACCACCACCCATCCGGGTCATCATAACATCTATTTTTTCTGCAGGCATTCCCAATCGGGACACTAAGGTTTTCTCTAGAAATTCTGGAGTCTGCACTGGGCCAAGCAATTCTGCTTTTTCAGGGGTAACGTGTGCGAAAAAGTTCATGGGCTCCATAGTATTATGGGCCAAATAAGGCGCTGAATAGATGCTTTCAATAATTTTTGCGGCCTTTTTAAAGGCTGACTCCACATCTCCATCCTTTCTTGCTGGCTCTTCTTGGGGTTTATCCAAAAGTGATGCAAGAGCTTCATTATGGTAAGAAGTACTTTCCAATTTGGATACTTCTTCCCATTCCACATCCAGAGCTTTTTTGGCTTGCATACATTCCCAAGTGCTATTACCGACAATAGCAACCAATTCTGGGATACCGCCGCCATCCGACCATTGTTTTTCAACATCTTCAGGGTATGCCTCAAAGTGGAAGACATCTTTTATTCCTGGCATCGACTTTACTGATTCTGCATTCATGCTCTTGAATTTCATACCAAAAGCTGGTGGATGAACAATCATGGCTGTCAGCATTCCTTCTTTATATACATCCAATCCGTACAACGGTTTGCCGGTAACAATCTTTTTACCATCCACGTTTTTCTTGTCTGTACCTATTATAGAGAAGTCTCCGTTATCTTTCAACTGAACTTCTTCCGGTATTTCAATACCTGTAGCGGCAGAGGCCATTTCTCCATAACCTGCCGAATTTCCACTTCCTTCATGAGTAAGCACTCCATCCTTAGTGGTAATTTCATCTGCTGATACGCCCCAAGCTTGCGCTGCAGCTTCTTTCAACATATGTCTTGCAGTGGCTCCTGCCATTCGCAAACTTTCCCAACCTTGTCGGATGGACTGGCTACCTCCTGCTAATTGTCTTGTAAAAATATCCGTGTTGAGCGGTGCTTGTTCCACTAACACATCTTTCCAGGCCACATCTAGCTCTTCGGCTATGATCATAGGCATGGATGTTTTTACGTTTTGACCAATTTCAGGGTTTGGTGACATGATGGTTACCATACCATTATCGCCAACTTTAAGGAAACCATTGAGATCAAACCACTCATCTGGCAGGCTATTTACCTGCTCTGGAGTCATTTTACAAGAAGCTAACCAGCTAAACCCTATAACAAGTCCACCACTAGCCAATCCTGTATTCCTAATAAAGGCACGTCGTCCAATTTTTGTCTTTACAAGTGTCATTATACTAGTTTTATGGGTTATGATTTAGCCGCTAGTTTCACGGCCTTTTTGATTCTGGTATAGGTTCCACAACGACAGATGTTGCCGTTCATGGCCATTTCAATTTCTTCGTCTGTTGGGTTTGGATTTTTCTCCAAAAGCGCTGAAGCTGTCATAATTTGACCAGCTTGACAATACCCACATTGGGGCACATCCTCTTCCAACCAAGCTTTTTGAACCGGGTGGTCACCTTCTTCAGACAATCCTTCTATTGTTGTGATTTCAGAGTTGCCCACGGATGAAACGGTTAGCATACACGCTCTTGTAGCTGTGCCGTCCATATGAATGGTACAAGCACCGCATTGTGCAATTCCGCATCCGTATTTTGTACCTACCAAATTTAAGTGGTCACGCAGAACCCAGAGGACTGGAGTGGACGGATCCACATCGACCTCTTGTTCTTTTCCGTTGATGTTTAGTGTAAATGTTGCCATATGTTGATTAATTCTCACTCAAGTTATTGATTTCCATCAACAATAAGATCGCATATGCCAAACATTTCTAAAAAATTAACATATTTTTTAGGATTTTTCAAGCTACTTAAAATCAGTATAAATAACCTGCCTACAATTCTTGGTTCTAACAAAGAAGTTGATCTAAGAATTGAAAATCAATACCTCATTCGAGCAAATACGGGTAAGTGGTCGGAAGGATAGCGGGTATCTTTGGAATCGCTTAAAATGGCACTTTTAAGCACCTCGAAATCATCTGAAACAAAAATATAATCGATTCTGCGCTCCACAGGTTTGTTGAATTCAAAACCATTAAAAGTTCCATCAGGACCAAAAGCGTTTTCACCCGCAGCGATGTGAGTGTCTGCCATTTCCCCAACAATTACCTGCACTCCGGGGCTATCACTTTCCAAATTGAAATCGCCCGTCACCACTACTGGATACTTTTCGGCATTCAATTCCTTAATTTTTTCAAGGATAAGCTTAGAGCTTTCTTCTCGAGCCTTTACTCCAACATGATCAAAGTGCGTATTGAAGACCATAAACTTGGTTCCATCACTTTTGCTTTCGAAAACACCGTATGTGCAAGTTCTTGGTAGTGCAGCATCCCATCCTTTCGATGGTATATTTGGTGTAGTGGAAAGCCAAAAGGTGGATTCTTCAAGAAGTTCAACCCTCTTTTTATTGTAAAAAATGGCCGTATGCTCGCCTCTTTCATCACCGTAATCCCGGCCTACTCCAAAATAAGCATAGTCCTTCAATCCTTGATCGATCTCCTTTACTTGATGAATCAACCCTTCCTGGATTCCAAACACATCAGGGTTGTAAAAATTGAGTTGGGAAATTAAAAAATCCTTTCGGTTGTCCCAATGGTTGGGTACATCATCTGGATTATCGTAGCGGATATTGTAAGATATAACATCGATGGTTTGACCATATGTGTTTAGAAACGCCCCAAGGGCAAGAAGAAAGAAAAAGATGTTTTTCATGGTATTGAAGCAAGTAAATATATTGCAAGATAACCTGCTCCGGCAATATGGATGTGCCAATTCCTATTACCAAATGTTTAAGGTTCCTAAACACTAAGGTTGTTCAATGGTTCTAAAAGTAAGGTTGATTCTTGGTGTCCCGACTTTTTTTGTTGGAGGCAAACGATGTTGCCAAGATGCTTGGGTTGCACCTTTCATCACCAAAAGGCTACCATGGTCCAGCATCAATTCAACCTTTTCTTTGGTTGCTTTATGTTTGAAAGTAAATTTACGTTCAGCTCCAAAACTCAAAGAAGCAATAGCTCCATTTGGTTTGAGTTCTTTTTCATCATCACTATGCCACCCCATCCCTTCTTCACCAGAGTGATAGAGATTTAGCAAACATGAATTATAGGTTTCCTTGGTAAGTGATTCCGTAAGCCTTTTTAATTCCAATAACTCCATAGTCCAGGGCAATGCCCTTTTAGTATTGTTGGAATAGGTGTATTCAAACGGTTTCTCACCGTACCACGCCACCTTGCGCTTGGTTTCGATGCGTTTTCCGAACATATGGACCACATCTTGCTCCCAAGGTATCGTATTCCAAAATTTTTGAAAACAATCGTCCGCTTCCTCTTGATTTACAATGGGGCCAAAGTAATTCACTATGCCATCGTTGGGCAACCAATTCTTTTGTGGGTCTATTTGACTTGTAAACAAATCCATTTACCCTTTTTATTCCTTATTAGTTCACTATACTATCGGCTATAATCCAGATAGTGATTGTTCAACCTCTTTGAATTGGGCCAACAGCTCTTGATAACTATCTTTTTCGTCTTGTCCCGGCACCTTGTCCGAACCGCTTACGATATAGTACAAGTATGAAATCTGCGACACCATAACAACTTCTGGATAGGCACCTTCATCATTTTTTAGTTGTTTTAATGCATCCTTGTAAGGCTTCAAAGTAGCTTCGCTTGCGTTACTTTCTTCAAGCTCTTTTATTTTGCTTTCTACCTTGTCCTGAAGTTTTCTGGCATCGGACAATAGGTCAATCACTTTAAACTGAAGTTCCTGTTGTTCCTTCATATCTGATAGAGACACTCCATCTGCCTCTAGTTTTGGGTCCATCAGCACTTCAAAAGACTTCTCGAAGGTTTGGTCACCAACCGTTAGTTTAGCAGTATACTTCCCTGGCAACACCATTGGACCGTTTCTATAACTCCTCCTGTCGTTCTTGGCCCAAGCTCCTTTTTGCTGCAAGTTCCACTCAAACCGATTGAGTCCTTTTTTGGTCTCTAATTTTTCATCCATATAAACAAAGGTCATGCTCAGACTCATGTCTTCAACTGTTTCGGTAGTGGATTTCAATTTTGTGGAATCACTCACAATTGTTGCCACCTCTTTACCTTGCGCATCCATAATTTGAAGACTAACACCTTCCTTTATGTCAGCTGGGAGGTAATAATCAATAATCACGCTGGTTGATGGGTAATCGGGGAAATCCCCTCCACCTCTAGGTGTTTGGTATCTGTATGTGTTATCTGGGGTAAATAGCACTGGTGTATCTCCCGGCTGTGTAATTTTTTCATCTTGGAGGGTAGTTACTTTATCCAAAATCCAGAATCCGCGCCCCATGGTACTCAAGACTAGATCACCTCGGAACAAGGTGATATCGGTAATTGGAGTTACAGGAAGATTTTGCTGAAACTTTTTCCAAGTTTCCCCATCATCGAACGACACAAACATACCAAACTCGGTACCGGCGTATAAAAGCCCTTCACGGACAGGATCTTCTCGAAGAACCCTTGCAGTATAATCTGATGGGATTCCGTTGGATTCGGTACTAATCAATTCCCAGGTTTTACCGTAATCATCTGTTTTGTAGAGATATGGTGTGGTATCGCCCAATAAATGACGATCAACAGCAATATAAGCCTTTGCAGGATCAAACTGTGATGGCTCTACAGACTCTACCCTACCCCCTTTTGGTAATTTTTTTGGTGTAACATTATTCCAAGTTTTTCCGCCATCTTTAGTGATAGAAATTACACCGTCGTTGGAACCTGTCCAAATTACTCCTTTACTGATTTTTGATTCCCTGATGGAATACAGCGTGCTATAATACTCTTCCCCTGTTATATCGCGAGTAATTGGGTTACCTGAAATGACCTGCTTGTCGGGTTCATTAGCCGTTAGATCTGGAGAAATAATTTCCCAATTTTTCCCTCCATTACTGGTTTTGTGCAAGAACTGTGACCCCATGTAAACCACTTCTGGGTCAAAAGGAGAAACATGAATTGGCGCTACCCTTTGAAATCTATATTTTAAATCCTTTGGATTGTGTCCATAAATGTTGGATGCACCAATAGAGTATTCACGGCTTTGTCCAGTTTTTTTACTATATACGCTAAAGCGCCCCTTACAGTTATTATAAACGATGTAATGGTTCCCTGGCATTGGTATTACCGGACCAGTTTCACAGCCCCCAACATTCATCATTATACTTTCGTTGGGAGTTGTAGTGGCCTTAGGTGCCATACTTGGAATGGCCAATGTAGTGTTATCCTGCTGTGCACCATATACCCAATAAGGATATTGATCATCCACCGCAACTTGGTAAATTTCAGCGGTTGGTTGATTGTATTGCGTTGACCAAGTTTTTCCTCCATTGTGAGAAACATTGGCACCACCATCATTACTTTGAATCAATAAATCGGGATTGTCTGGATTCAACCAAATATCATGGTTATCTCCATGGGGAACGCTCATTCTGCTCCATGTTTTTCCACCATCCGTAGATTTTATCAACGGGTTGGCATTGGAGTAAACAATTTCGGGATTGGTCGGGTCCAATTCAATATTTGTGTAATAAAATGGTCTATTTACCAACCGTACATCATCAGAAACATGAGTAAATGATTTTCCCTGATCTACAGATTTATAAAGCCCCCTATCTTCATCCGGAGCCTCGATAACCGCATATATTATTTTGGAATCTACTGGTGATACTGCTAAATCAATTTTACCGATCAATCCATCGGGAAGACCTTTTTCCAGTTTTTCCCAGTCTTTTCCTCCATTAATAGATTTATAGATACCGCCTTCGCTATTTTTTCCGCCGGAATCAATAGTCCAAGGGGTGCGACGTGCTTTCCAGGCCGCCGCATAAACCACATTTGGGTTACCTGGTAGCAATTCCAAATCGGAAAATCCGGTTTCATCGGAAATATATAAGACCTTGTTCCATGTTTTACCCCCATCTGTAGTTTTAAATATACCTCGTTCCTCATTGGATTTGAAAGCGTTTCCTATGGCAGCGACCCATACAATATTACTGTTTGTGGGGTCGATTTCTACGGCACCAATCTGACCTATGTTTTCCAATCCAATGTGTTCCCAAGTTTTTCCTGCATCTATGGATTTATACATCCCTTTACCCGATATAATGTTACTTCGGATTCCATCGGAACCTGTTCCTACATAAACGATATTGGGGTCATTGGCAGCCACTTCAATGGCTCCTATGGAAGGAGTTTTGAAGAAACCATCAGAAACATTGTTCCAACTAGTTCCGTAATCTTCCGTTTTCCAGACACCAGCACCAGTGGCACCAAAATAAAAAGTTCCTGGAAGCATAGGTGTTCCCGTAACTGTAGTTACACGGCCTCCCCTAGCGGGACCAATAGTTCGATATTGTAATGCTTCAAAATCCTGTGCGAAGGTTACGCAAGTCAATAGAAACGTAAATAGAAAGGAAAATAAGCGTTGTTTTAAGCTCATGAGTCAGTAGAATAGTTTGGTTTTATTTCAAATCTACTAAATCCCTAGCCAATCTGAAATGGTCTTGGGCTAAATTATGGGCTTTTCATCTAGAACTTTAATTTTCCGTCTTTATCCCAAAGCCCCCAATAAGCGCCGACATCTCCTTCGTCCCCTACTTTCCAAGATTCATCAAATGAAGAAAAATAGAAAACCTCGATATCATTTTTTTTGGACCAAGCTTGTGTGTCAATAAAATACTTCATGGCATTTTTGGCAGACGGTTGTGCCGCATTGAGTCCCTCTCCTTGACTGGGCCAGCCTGTTTCCGTAATTATTACCTTTTTTCCCTGACCCGCGTCGGTTGCCTGACCAAACATTTGCTTCATATGGTTCAAGGAATATTCTATGGGACAACCTTCCCAGTAGGGGTAGCAATTGGATAAAATCACATCACAAGCCTTGGTTATTTTTGGTCGTTGCGAAAATTCGTAATACGCATCTACATAGCCAACGGTAATATTTGGCAATGCTTCTTTAACGGTATGGATGTACTCCAATAGCTGTTCTTCGGTCAAATCACCTCGGTACATTACTTCGTTGCCCACAGCGGCAATATCCACATATCCATCTTGGGCCAATTTAATGAGCCCATCGATTTCCTTTTTATTCAAATCCATATCGGAACCCAACCAAGCACCTACCAAGGTTTTAATACCAAGCTCCTTAGCTACTACTGGAACGTGCTCATTACCTTCAATACAAGAAAAGGAACGAACCCAATCCGTATAAGGTTTGATGATTTGCATTCTTCTTTTTACCTGTTCTTTGGTAATAACATCACCTGGATTTTGTCCATCTTCATAAATACTGAAGCAAAGGCCGTGCATGCCATTTTGAACAGTTTCCAACCAAAGTTGGTTTAATTCATCTTTGGTTATTTTATCAAAATCTATCCCCAAATGCTCAGTATATCCGGCTTTGGACAACGAGAATTGATGGTCTTTTCTGTAAGACATATTTTTATTTTGTTTTATAGTTCACCCCTACGTGCTACAAGTTTTTCTTTAATTTCTTTTGCTCTTTCCTCTGATAGGCTATACTTCCACATTACCCAAATAGCCAAAGCGGCGGTCAAGGAAGGGATGGTTATATCTGCTATCCTTAGTCTGTTCATGGTATCTAAAGTCTGTTCCGTAACATTGGGGTCAAAGCCGACGATTTTCAGAATCACTCCGCCCAAAACAAGAGCAATTGCCTGTCCTAATTTCACCATCCACCAGTAAATAGCGCCAAACGTTCCTTCTTTTCGGGGCATCCCATTTTCCAGTTCATCTAAATCACAAACATCAGCTGTCATGGACATCATTAAAGTAAACAACCCTCCCATTCCAAAGGCAAATAATGGGATTGGCACAAAGATGAGCCAAGGTATATTACTACCTGGGTCTATGGAAAACCAGGACATTCCCACATCATCCAATATCGGATTCAGATATTCGAAAAGTGATCCTACGCCAGAATTCAAACTTTTTCCAAAACTAGTCTCGCTGAACTTACTGTTCAATTCCTTATCAAACCCCCACCATTTTAAAAGGTAGCCCACAACGGATAAAGCTGTTGAAATAATAAATGCATTCTTTTTTCCCCACTTGTCCGACATTTTTGAAATTATCGGTATTACCAAAAACGCCGTTATCATTGCATTTATCGTATTAAACCAAGCGGGCCAAGTACCTGCCATTTCATAACTGCCACTATACATGTAGAAAACGATAATAAAAACTCCGAATGCGGCTACAAGCTGAAATCCATTAAAAACCAAAAAGGTAGCACCGCACAATTTCATAAATGGTTTGTTTTTAGAAACTTGTTTTATTCCAACAAACAAATCTTTCAAATTGGACCATAGTGTTTTCCAAGTGATTTCCTTTCGATTTTCCATATGGGCCGAATCTATTCCCTTACAGAATAAGGCTGGCAGTATTCCAAAAACCACACACATAGCCCCGACAATCAATGCCATGGTTCGGACACCTTCTGTTTGGGTATTAAAAGTGTTTGAGTCCGGAATTATTACATAAAGCCATGGTACGATCATCCAAGCGATTTGCCCCATACTATTGGCAAAACTCATCAGTCTTGTACGCTCGTTATAATCGGAGGTCATTTCATAACCGAGCCCAACCAAAGGAGTGGCAAACATCGTATTTCCGACCAAAAACAATATTTGAAGCACCATCACATGCCAAATAATATACGTTTCTGAGGCATTGTCATCTAGCTGCCACATCAAAAAGAACATTACCCCACTTATAATGGCTCCCCAAAAGATATAAGGCCTTCTTCGTCCATACTTGGATTTTGTGTTATCCGAAATGAATCCCATTATAGGATCGGTAATGGCATCAAAAATCCTCGGAAGTCCACCCAATAGCCCAGCCCATAAGGGGTCTACACCCCATGCGGTCAATAAGAAAAACTGTATGAATACCCCCAGGGTCCCTGGTAAAATATTCAGTATAAAATGACCGGCCCCGAATGCAGCCTTTTGGCCTACAGGGACTTTATCTTTTGAAAGCTTTTTGACATTACTCATAGTTTTTTTGTTTAGTTGGTACATTCATTGCCTAGGATGGATTGGCGATAACCAATGTTTGTAAAGCGCTTGGACCTATTTGTATTTCATTGGATGCTTCACCCAAAGACAATGTTATATTTTTTGCTTCCGAATTTTGGTTTAAAACCACAACAACAATAGATCCATCAGGATTTTGGGATGCCGTAACCAAAAGGGAGTCATCTGTATTGTTATATCCTATCCGAGTAGCGCCTGGCCTTATATATTTGCTAAAATGTTTTAGGGTATAATACAAAGGAGTAAAGTATACCTCATCTTTATCCGGGTCAACAATGACCGGTGCCACACACCAATTTTTGAACCAATTCGGACCTCCTTGCCTATCCAGAACCATATTCCAATCTACCCAACCATCGACCCAATTGTTGAGACATCCTATAATATCCCTTGCATATCGAAACACTGGGACATATTTAGGGTGTAAATGCTTATCACTTTCCGGGGCCCAATCCCAACCCCAATCGGTTGCTTCCTTGCTCCAGTACCATTGGTCATCTTTCCATTTCGGTACCTCGGCATCAACACAAGCTTCAGTTTGAATCAAATATTTATTAGGTGCTTTTTGATGGGCATATTGCAGGGCATCGGGAAATACTTCGTAGGTGCTGGCATACCAATGTATTGCAGTACCATCAAAGTATTTGGAAGTGGACTCATTTTTGAACATGCTATCCACCCATTCATCCAAATGTTCCCTATTCTGATCATAACCCAATATTTTCACCTGATGTCCATCATTTTCCAACTGCGGACCTAGATAGTTCTGCACAAAATCTGTCATCTCATCTGGACTAAAGTGCATACTTTCCCAATTATTGTCATTTCCCAAAGGCTCATTTTCCACGGTAATACCCCAAATTGGGATGCCTTCCTTGGAGTAAGCTTCCACATATTTTGAAAAAAACAGAGCCCATGTATTTCGAAACTCTGGACGTAATTTCCCACCGCGCCAATCGTTGTTGTCTTTCATCCATGGTGGTGCCGTCCAAGGGGAAGCAATAATTTTAAATCCATCTTTGGAGATGGACATTGCCTCCTTGATCATAGGAATAAGATCATCTTTATCTTCGTCAATGGAGAAATGTTCTAGGTTTACATCATTCGCAACATTAGCGTAGGAGTAATTTCCAAGTGAAAAATCGCATGAGTTGATGTGCGTTCGGGTCAAGGAATATCGTGCTCCGTTTTCACCGAAATAAGCTTCTAAAATTTTCTTTCTGTTTTCCTTCCCCATCTGGTTCAGCAAATGGGCCGAGGCCTCTGTAAAAGACCCTCCGAAACCTGTAATAGTCTGGTATTTTTCTTCAGGTAGTATCCTTATTTCACTACTTGCTTCGTTAGCGTTGACCAAAGCAATGGGTTGTACTTTATTCCCATTGGCGGCGGTTTCAAAAACCTCGACCTCTAGTGGCGGTTTTTTCTCTTCGCAACTTATCATCAGTAATACCATAACTGTCCATAAATAGTGCTTTCTTAATTTCATGACATCGGTTTAGTGAGGTTTCATTTCTTCATTGGTCGGCGGAACAAAAACCTGATCCATCAATGCATTCAAGTCTCCATTGTATGTTTTGGCAATTGTGTTACCATTTCTGGTCAATCCCTTAAAAACTCCTTGATCTACCGTCTCCCAAAGGGTATATTTTGCTTTTCCATCAACCGTAAAAAGCCCGAAATGGTTTTCTGAACCTTTTGGGTTATGAGAATCTTTCCAAGGCTCGTTAAAAGCTTCAAAGTAAAAACAGGAAATCCCGGCTTCTGCGGTCCAATCCCGCATTAATTTGTAATAGATGGACTGTTTATACTCATCGGTCGCCCTAGAACCATCGGGGCCATAGAATCCATTGGATACACTTGCCCACCCAGTTTCCCCAATGTGTATGGGCTTGTTTACACCTAAACTCTTCATGTAGTTGGTCACGCTGTCGTATTGTTTTTGGGCAAAAAGAAGTGCCCGCTGCATTGCTTTATCCACCTTTTCCTTGTCTGAAAGGTCTACTTCCTGATCGGGCTGTGTCCAAAATTCTGGATTATAATGTGTGTTATGGTAGGGATAGGTATGCATGGAAATATAATCGACCGCCTTGATCAATGCCTCCAAATCTGGTGTATGATATTCGGCATCACCACCTCCCCAGGATGCGAAATCATCCGAACTGGTAATCCAAAGTTCTTTAGGAAGTTTCCCTTCTACTTTTAAATTCTGCAAGTGATTTACCCATTTTAAAATCACATTGGGTTGCACATAATAGCTAGCGGCCCATTTTACCATAGCTTCGTTGCCCACGGCGACAACCTTTACAATATCGGGGTATTCATTGGCCAAATTCACAGCACGCTCAATTTCGGCTGCATTGGCCTCACTTTCCACATTATGATTAGGTTCCTGACCGGTCCAAGCATTTTTACAGTCTATCCAAGCTCCCAACATTACAAACATTTGAAAATTGGGATCTTCTTTTTTAAGTTCCCGAATAGCTTTTAGGACATTGGAGGCATGTGGAAGCTGTACATTATAGGTGCGAAGAATTCTAACACCCATTGCGGATAGAATCTTCATATCGTCTTTAAGCTCTGCCAGCGTAGGCTGTTGTTCCCTTGTTTTTTTCCGGTATCCTCCGTAAGAAATGGCCAAATAGTCTGGATTCCCCAAAATACCCTTAGCAGTAATATTCAACTCTTGATTCACTGTATTGATTTTGTCTTCTGGTTTGTTTTGGTTTTTACATGCGAAGCACAAAAAAACCATCAAAAAAATACTGATTGTTTTCAATTGTCCTCTCATGTACTTACTAATTAATTTTTGATGGAATATGTAATTTTTACTTCAATCGTTTTTCATCTATCCATACCTTGATAGTCTCTATTTTGTCCGTTCTCCCAAATAACATAGCACTGATGGTTTCATCCAAATCCAAGCCATCAAAATCTTTTTGAGAGCCATCTTTGAACAACACTTCTATATGTTCCTTTTGAGCTAAGAAATATTGAATGGGTACCTGACAATAGGTAAAACCCAATGAATCTTTTTCGAGATTCATGCTTTTGGTCTCTCCATCCAAATCCACATAGTTGAATGCTGTGGATTTCTTCAAGAACTCTCCCTTTCTTAGCATGCAGGGATTGAAAAATAGTTTTCCGTCGGACACAAAAACTCCAAGTTCACCAAAACGGCTTAAAATGTCCTCTTTTACCTGACCGGTCATTCCGGGTTGTTGCGCACCTTTACCTGCCGGAGTATGCGAATAAGGGTCGGTCGGAAATGCTCCATATAGTTTTGGAGGCTTATGAACGCCTATTCCTTCATTGATTTCATAATAATGTTCCAATAGTTTTCCTATAACGACGTCGTTTTTATTATTATCAATTGATGACAAACAAGTTTCCTCAACGCTTAATAGCAACTTGGAGACCATATGCCAATAAATAGAGCCCAATCCTTCGTAACCATAAAATGTTCCCGATCTTCCTGTGAATGATTTATGATCAAATATCTCCTCGAAAATGCTCAATAATAATTTTCTATCCTTTTCCACCAATTCGGAGTATTCTTCATCCTGCAGCTGTGACAAAGCAGTTTTAAGACTATCTGCATTATTGAAAGAACCATTGAAGTGATAGGTGCCTTCCACACTTTTTTCAACTATTGAGGTGTCACCTTTCTGCAACATTTTTTGAAGCAACTCGGATTCCTTTACCCTGTTGGGAGGAATTACATTCTTTTCACAAAAACGAGGAAGTTGTTTGTTCGGATAAAGTAAGTAGCTGTATTGATCTTCTCTAAACAATGCACTGGACTTTAGAGCATCAAGTACTTCCAGTGACTCTTTACCACCAAGATAGCCAGAACTTAAAACGGCCACCTGTCCTTCCAACATTTCGGACAAGTAAGAAATGGAAACTTCTGTATCGCTCTCAACCGTCATTATATTATAGGCGTGGTACAGTTTATCCTTGCGCTGATTGGCATCTATGCTGTGTTCCAGATAATCCAAAGACACAATAATAAACTGTTGAAGGTCCTTTTTGCTAATGCTTTGAACCTTATTTTGAAATCCTTGGTCATATATTTTATTCCGGAATTCGCTACCCGCCATGCCGAGCTCATCCATGATTGTTTTTCTGTCCGAATCCGAAATCTTACCGGAAAGCTTTCCTTGGTTTTCCTCTAAGGTTTGTAGTATGGTATTGAAAAATGTTGCCATTTCTTTAGAAATGGTAAATTCCTCTTGCTCCATATTTTTGGTCAAATCTTGGAAAAAACTGAAGAAACGTCTCAAATAATATAAGGTGACCATAGAAACACCGTTACCCACCAATGCATTATTGGCATCGTTCCATTCTGGGCGTTGGGTGTTCATCCAAATACCGCCTTCTGGGATAAAATTTGACATTTTGGAAAGAACCGTAGCCAGTAATTTTTCCAATAAGGTAACATGATAAATCGAGGAATCGCTTGCAGGGAGTAAAGCCGCATCTGCTCCTATTTTTTCTCGCTGGTTGTTGATGATAAGATCTAAATCCTCATCAAAAAGAATGGTATCCTTAGGATTTTTAAGAATCTCTTCGTAGGGCTTTATTTTATAGGGTACATTGGCGTAAACAAAGATTTTTTCAAAGAACGATTTACCCAGTTCATTTGGATAATGGTTTTCCATCAACTCCAATAGTTTAAGGAGGTAAATAATCTGGTGATCGCCCCAGTAGCCAATGTAAGACCAAGGGTCATCCGGTTCTATGACCTCCCAATCAAATCCATCCTTGCTGACCCGATAGGGATTATAACCATCAAAAGTAGAAGCGTTGAGAAACTTATAAATCATACTTTCCAGAAAACCAGGATAGGAAAGAGATAAGGCCTCCCAATTTTGGAAAATATCCCTCCAGTTCCCTTCATAATCCAGCACTTTGCGACCATTATCCGTACGGGTATTTATCGAAAATTTGTTCCAAGGTCTACTGGGATCTCCGTGCCGTCTACTAAACTTAAGAGGCAGGTATTCCAATGCCAATCGTTTAAAATCTGGATTATCATCTTCATTGATTTTTTTACGCAAAAATTCCAATGAAAATTTATCAGGAAATTCATCCAGCAAGGTCCTTTTATGATTGAAAAGTGGTTTGTTTGCCTTTTTTATATATGAAGAGAAGTCTTCACTTTCAATTTGGTAACCTTTATCGAAGATGCCTCCCCTCATGATGTTAAACAAGGTGTTGGAAAAGTGTCTGGCATCCCGCATGCTATCAGAAGTACACTGTATGGCATCCGAGAATCCAGCCAACTGTACCAGTTGCTTTGTACCTTTTTCAATATCCGAATCGATTGATTCGAACAGATTTTCGCTTTGCTTTATTTTGTTTTTGATGGTACCAACATCTACTCTGGATTGATTGACCTCCGCAATCAGCATCCATTGTTTTTCGCCCTCTGGCTCCAACTGGATTTCTGCGTTTACGAAGAATGCTCCCTTTTCAGCTTTTACATCGGTTTCCTGTTCCAGAGAAATGCCTTTTCTAAAAGCGTCAAGTTGAAGAGATGACACCAAGTATTTTGGGTTTTCCAGTCCATGAGACCATACTGTAGTGGCCTTTAAGGCTTCACTAGGTTCGGCCTTGTCGACAATAATGGCGCTCAATGCAAAAATTCCCAAACCAACATCTGACTCCAATTGATTTCGTTTGTAAGCATCTACCAAATTGCTACTACTATTTTGAGTAGCAGAGGGGACACCATAAGGCAAAATATTCTGGATGCCATCCAGCAAAGTACATTCGACCATTTGGTCACCATGGTTGATCAAATCGGACTTCTTCACAAAACCATAGGCTTCGCTGAAATTCCATTGATACCTAAAGGTGAGCCCTAAATCTTGGTTGATTTCTTCAAAAACAATTTTGTCCCCATGATTACTTTTATACAGATTTCTTTGTACCTCGTATACCCCCGTATAGCAATTTGAAAAAGGTTCCCACAAATACGTTTTTGAACCAAGATTGGCCCGTATGATTGTTTTACTTCCAGTAGTATTTGCAGATTCCGATATCTTATCATCGGTGTAATAGGGAAAAAGGGCAGACTCGGAATTTTTTCTTCCCGCTGTTAGCGCTCCATTGCTAGAAATAAACATCCAATGATCTGAGTGGCTTACGATACTCATAAAAAAAGGCCTCATTCCATCACTGTTGGAAATCTTGTAGTACGATTCATTTTCGAATACCACTGATTCTCCCTTTACCTCCTTTGGATCCTGATTCAATTGTGATTCTGATAGATAAATCTCTTTTTGAGCCATATACCAATGTATGCTTTTTATTGGTTTGATTGAAAGGGCGGATAAGAATAAGGTTTCCATACCCGCCTGTTTTATTATAACATAAGCTTCCTATTCCAAGATCAAATCATCAATATAATAGGTCTCTGACGTAGCAGTTGGATTATTTCCTGGATCAAAGTCCGGGATTATAACAACAGCGTTATAGATACTTGGATTAAAACTTCCAGGTACTATTGCACCGAAGTCAAAAGTTAATTCTACCCATTCGTTTGCGTTTGTGACCGTCTGTTGAATACTATAATTTGGCACGCTACCGTCATTAGGTCTGGACTGCAGTTCAAACTGAAACACAGCGTTTGGTTTTGTTGAATACACCTTCACTTTAAATGTTCTGGTCGTGGTCAAATCCAATGGTGTGGCAAAAACATTTTCCATACCTCCATAAAATTCGGTTCCAGCAGGCTTATTAAAGGTGTAAACATTAGCTGATGTATTTATTCCTCCCGAAACTGGGTTTGCCGTAATGGAGCCATCAACGCTCGCGGGTTCAAAAACAGCACTAAATTCTTCACCGCTTTCAAAATCTGCCGGTAGAGAGGATAATGCAGTTGGTCCGCCATCGCCGCCAGTGTTGTTGCTGCACAGCCTGATGTTGTCGAACTGGATGGTCCAGTCCGCACTGCCATCACCTTGTGTGCCATTGTCCATTATCAACGTGATTGCGGTTACCGATCCCACATTGCCCCCAACTGCGCTAAAGTCGTATGTAAGGGTTTCCCAACCTGTTCCAGAGGTCGGTACGATCACTTCAATGTTCAATCCCTCCAATTTGAAGAGGAGTTGCCTAACCGCCTCCGAGTAGACATCTATGGAGAACACCCCCGAATCAAAATCGATGTCCGGATCCACCTCAATGGTCACACCTCCAAAAACCTCACCGGCATTCTTAACGTACTGTCCAACTTTGGCGCTCGTGTTCACCGAGGTATCGGGATTGTCGATGATGGTACCTACCCCGCCTCCAAAGTTGTCGAAGATGGCATCGGTATCGGTTTCGAAATCGTTGACCAGATCACCGCCACAGTCATCCAGTGAAGCGCCTCCTCCTCCGCCGTCGCCAGAGGTGCCAAGGGTGATATCATCAATGTAATACGTTCCGCCTTCTGTTATTGGGCTATCAACTTCATCGTTATCCGGTTTTATAACCAATTGGTTATATGCAGTTGGTCCCCCTGGCAAACCAGTAAAGTTAACCTCTACCTCTGTCCATTCGTTGGCATTAGGTATTGTTACAAAAACTGGTGCGGGATTTCCTGTAACTGGTTCGGTTTGCGGATTTAAGGCTAATTCGAATCGGAACACAACATTTGCCTTGGTGGAATATACTTTTAACTTAAAGACATCTGTAGTGGTGAGATCAAAATTATTCTCGAATGTATTTTGAATTCCAGCAAAGAAACTGGAACCGGAAGGTTTGTCCACTTGCAAAACAAAATCCGAGATGTTAATACCTGTTTTATCTGGATTTTGGGCAAGGCCTGAAGTAATGCCGTCACCAAAATTTTCAGAAGATAGGAACGTTTCACAACCTTCAAAATCTACAGGAACAGATGCAGCGGCCACTGGTGTATCCGTACAACCTGTAGACGCTGTAACGGTTTCAGCTTGTTCCACATCATCAATAAAGAAATCTCCTGAAGTAGTTCCGGGTCCATCGACGAACAATGTTATCCTGGAGAAGCTATCTGTAGAGACAAAATCGAAAGAAACCGTTTCCCAACCTGTTCCACCGTGACTTGCAGTTACCTCCGTATCACTTCCTGTTCCGAGCTCTAATTTCATCAATATATCAATTGGCTCTTCGGACCAAAAATTTGCTTTGATTGTTTGATCTGCGGACAAATCGATTGGTGTACCGAGATCAAAGTAAATGCCTTCAAACGCTGCTCCACTATTAGTTATCTTCCCAACCTTTGAACTCTTATCATTTGTACCAGACACGTCGGGGTTATCAACAATTTCAAAAGCAGCACCAGTGAATGTACTCACCCCCAAGGCATAGTTTACATTGGTCTCATCGAAGGTGATGGGCAATGTAATGGGGTCTTTTATTACTATGGTAATCTCATCCTCAAAAGTTGAAGTTGCACCCGCAGTGTTGGTTGCAGTCAACGTAATGGTATAGGTACCACTGGCCATATAGGTCTTTATTGGATTTATTTCGGTTGATTTTTCCCCATCACCAAAATCCCATTGATAGGAGGTCGCCTTTTCGGAGATATTTATAAACTCCACCGTTCCGGTATCCTCATCAAGCGTGTACGTAAAGCTTGATAATATCTGTGGTAAGAGTACATTGTCATCTGTTTCGCAACCGAGTAACAGGACCAGTATAAATACTGATACCACCTTGAATTTGGTTATTAACTGCTTCATAATCAATAGTTAGTTTAGTTTAGTTTTAATTCTTTATACACTCTGACATAATCCACCAACATAGTTTGAGGAAATTCAGTTTCTTCATTAGGTGAACCAACAAAGGTTCCTCCTACCGCTAAGTTCATCAAAATGTAAAATGGCTTATTGAACACCCAAGGGCCGGTCACATCTTCCGGGGTAATTTGATTATACAATACATCATCCACATAGAAATTTACATATTCTGGACCCCACTCGATTCCAAAAATGTGGAAACCCGTATCAAAGCGGTCATTAACCAGTTTATATTCTTTGGAAATAGCATCGCCGCCCGAATAACCCGGTCCATGCACACTTCCTATAAGCAAAGTTGGATTTTGTCCACGATATTCCATGATATCAATTTCTCCTGCACCTGGCCATGGATTTTCATCAATATCAGCTCCCAGCATCCAAAACGCAGGCCATATACCCTGTCCATAAGGCAATCGAATACGTGCTTCAAAACGACCGTAACGCTGCTCAAACTTATCCTTGGTCACTAATCTGGCGGAGGTGTACGAAGAGCCTTCAAAGGACTCTTCCCTAGCCGTTATGAGCAATACCCCATTCTGTACATTCACATTTTCGGGTCTATCGGTATAATATTGTAATTCTTGATTTCCCCAACCATTTTCTCCTGTTCCGATATCAAAACCCCAAATGGAAGCATTGGGTTGTCCATCCGTATCAAACTCTTCGGAAAGCGTTAATTCGGTGAACCCGGCCACGGTTTGCTGGTCGTCGGTTTCGCATCCCAAAAAAGCGATAATGGAAAGTATTAATGTGTATTTGAAAAACACCATGTTAATTGGTTTACGATGAGTATATTTCATATTCATTTTCTTTTTTTAAGTTGATACGATAGGACGGTATTACTCTGTGTAGAAGTAAATATTGTCCAATATAAAGTTGGGGCCACCTACTAATATCAGAGCTCCCAAATTGTTTCTTTGTGTGGTCAAGTCACCATCAAGTGGTATATCAAATGATGCCCATTGCCCAACGGTTAGACCAGTGAGATCTACTCTAAGATCCTTATCATCTCCAATAGGTAAGCCCGTGTTTACATCGGTGTCTATGGTTTGGTTGGCTCCAACATCCCTAATTTGAAGTCCAACCTCGGTTCCGGCCTGCTGCACATAAACGTCTACATGCATAAAAGTTAAACCAGAAGCGTCTACCGTATTGTCGAAAATAATTCCCGTGAAATTATTATTGGCATAGGTTACTACTTCGCCCTCGTTGGTTGTTGTAATCGCTGTCTCCGTTGTAGACCCACCAAAACCAGGTGAAAAATTGCTTTCCGTATCATTTACGTAGGCATCGCTGAATATTGATTTTACGTTGGCCTGCAGCTGCGTAGGTGTCGGGGCAGGCTGCAATACACCATTGGATGTGATTTCCAATGAACCTTCTGCACGCACCCCAGCCAAAATAGCGATGATATCTGCAATACCTTCACCCAGCACTGTAACTTGACCAAGCTCGTTCACTGTTGCCACACCAATATCCGATGATTCAAAATTAAAATAGGAAGGTGCTATGCTAACTGTTTGATTTGTACCGTCTCCAAGATTGAAGGTTTGCGTAAGTCCACTAATGGTGAGATTAGAACCAATAAAAGCTTGTTCGCTAGTATCTTCCCCTTCAAAAATAGCAGGTTTGGGCTGTGCAATGTTGCCCAGTTTTTCAAACTTTACCTCATCGAACCAGAGAATGTAACCACCCTCATCTCCTTCAAAAGAGGCACCTTCAGCTAACCAGAACAGTCCCGTTTCACTAATAAGCTTTGAGGCATCTGGAATGGGTATAACATACTTTTCCCAACGGGTACTCACTGCTAAATTATTGGCTGTAACCTGAAATTTATTATTGGTTTCCCCAGAAATACCATATCCTATGGAATTAATACTTGCAGCCTTGGATGCCTTTGCATAAAATGTTAGGGCATCAAAACCGGAAAGGTCCCGATTTGCTGTGGTATTAAATGTTGCACCAACAAATCCATTCCCGAATGCGGGCACATCGAACCTCATGGAAGCATCTCCCGCATATACTTCCTCGGTATCTACGCTAAATGCTTCAGGATCAGCTCCGGAATCAACAAAAGGGAAATAATCCAAACCCGAGGAAAAGGCATCGATAAAAACGTCTCCATCCTTCGGGAATGCCGCAAATTCAACATCATCAGAAAGTTCTCTTTCACAACTTGTAATAACTATTGATCCCAAGCTAAAAAGAAGTATAAAACGGAAGTTGATATATTTAATATTTTTCATTTTTCAGTTTTTTTATTTCCCGATATTAATGTGCACATATGTCATAATCTCCCACTCATTACCATTATCAAAACCTACTGGACTAATAATGGGCTGTGTAGCAAATTCCTCGGCTAGATTAGGCGAGTATCGAGGTGAAAATTCGTTCAGGGATCTCCAGATACCCCTAATTCCTACCTGGGTACTAGGTAGAATAAACCAATCCGGTTTGCCGAGGGTGGTGGAAATATCCAACATCAATTGCACAGGGTACGTTAAGTTGAAATCCCTATGATAATCGTAAGGACCCCAATCATTGATTTTTTGCGTGTATTGTACCTTAAAATTCTTGTAAAGCATCCGTACATCACCACCAAAACGCTTGATCAAACGGTCGGAATCACCATTACCTTGTCCATTACCATAGTAGAAATTACCGATAATGCCCAAATCTGGTCCAAGTTTGGAAACCATTCTGGAGTGCACTTCCCATAAATCTTCTGCTGGTGCGGAGTTGGGAAATGCGAAGAATTCCCTATTGGCATTGAAACCGATGTGTGCATCCATCCGTGTTGGAAGGTGACGGTATACAAAACCTAAATTCATTGCAAATTTGGCGTCTTCTGCCCTATCATTGTCCCAGTCGTACATCCAAGTACCAGGTGTAGGATCATAGGTGAAGAGTATTTCCCCTGCTGTAGTTTCCCGGTTTGCCCTGACAGCAAAAGGGTCGTCGATTATATTTCTTAAGCGACCAGGCCCTTGAACATCATTCGGCATAGCTTCCACGAGTGGTTTTTGCCACATAAAGTTGGGTGCAATTTGAAAATTACCTGCGGCATAGGTAAACCCAGACAATACATTGACTTGGTTACCGCTTCCGGTATCCTTTAATTTCCATCCGGTAAAGGTTAGGGTTTGGTCGGCTCCGCCATTCGCAATGAGCCCCATAGCAGCTGTTTGACCATACCAATTGAATTTTCCTCCTTCATAGGTAACTTTGAATTTCCCTCCCCAGTTATCGCTGGATTGGATTCTATCTTCATAAACCACATAATTGCCGGGAGTTCCCCTTACATCTTGAAAGGAGATTCCATTCAATGGGCTTCCTGACCAGACACCGCCCAATTCAAAGCCAAATTTTCCAAATTCTCTTTCTACGGCAATGGCAGCTCTTTCTGTAGGCCATGGTGGAATCACACCACTTCGCACTTGGTTGACATCCAAAATTCGACGTCCATTTTCATCCAGAACAATATCTGTTTCAAAATCTCGGTGGTAAATTCCGGTAACATCAAAATTGCCTATATTTCTTCTATACTTAAAAAGCATTGTAGGATTGGCTCCCCACCAAAGTTGGGGACCTACTGCTACTTTTAATCCTTTAAATATTCCTTTTCCATCTACTTCTGCTCCTAATATTTCTCCGTTATAGATATCTAGGTTAGGACCATAATTGGCTTCGGGATAAAAACCGAAGAAATCACCTTCATAACCCCAATGGTAATGTCCTGTCCTGTAGAATCCCCTTAAATCGAACTCTTTTGCTTTCCACTCGAACTCGGCCTGATAGACACGAATCCTATTGACATCTTGAACCAACACATTGCCTTGATCGGTGTTGACCTCGATAGGACGGGAATTATTCTCATAAAAAATCTCATTTATAGGGTTTTGTGCCACATTTCCCACTATATTAAAGTTAACCTCTGCGCGCATGTTGGAAGCGGGATTACCTTCTACTCCCACAAAATAAGACTGCATATGATCAAATCCTAATTGGTTTGGAAAGGTATTCGGGTCATCCGGGTCAGCATTCTCGGGTGTTGTAATTAAACTACCTCCGGTGCTGAATGTGGAAAACTTTGCCCTTAAATTGCTTATGCGCAACAAATTGCTCTGTTCGCCCTGTAAAGCAGCCTTATCTCCCCGCGCCTTGAGTACGGCATCCATTAATTGTATATTATTGAAATGATTTTGCACAAAGCCTAAATCCACACCATCGGCATAGGGATCTAGTTGGTGTGCTTCTTGCAAAGCGTAATAGGCGGCTCTAGGATAAAGCTCATAAAGACCTCTTGGGTTTGTGGCTCCTTTGGCGCAAATACCAAACCATTCCTCGTTCATATTGTTTGCCCCGGGAGATGCCAAATCTCTTGAATATCCTCCATTGGACCACGAAGCATTGGTATCGTGTACATCGGCATTTTCTCGGTCATCAAAACCATACTTCCACCAACCATCACTAAATTGAAATGTAAATCCACCGATAGAATTTCCGGTTTTTCCCAGGCCAGCAGCATTTTCATAAATTTCCTTCCAATTGCCTACCATGTAGTAGGCTTGGGAATACTGATCTTCCTTATTTTCTATTGCGTTGAATGCATCCGCACCAAACTCCGTAAACATTACGGGTTTATTCAATTTATCTTTTACTACCTGAAACATGTCTCCGAAAGAAACTCCACGGTAGGTATTGGTTCCGTAGATATCAACATCGGTGCACTCTTCGGCAACTATATCGATAAAAAGTACATCCCCGTTACAGATGGCTACTGGATGAGAAGTATCAATAGCTTTCATTTTTTTAGCGGCCTCGTTCATTAAACGGTACATGGGTCTTCCCCTACTTTCACCAATAAAATTTATACGCTCTTCGTCATCAGGAAAGTCTTCTGTTTCTGCCCCGGCCCAAAACAACCCATAGTTGTTTTCGTTACCCAATAAATAAAGTAGTAGTCCAGGAGTATCTTTATATTCCTCCACCAAACTTTCTACCTCGGACATTAAAAATTGTTGTGTTTTGGGATCATCATATATGGTAACCGGCGTCCAAACCCCATCGAGAGTTAAGCCATAACGTCCAAATGAATGGTTCAACATGGTATATATACCGTAGTTTTCGTAGATGTATCGAATCCATTTTGCCGGAACTCCTGTATATTGGCGAATAACATTGACCCCCATGTTTTTTAACAAAGACATTTCAGTATCTAGACCTGCCTTGATAATATCATCGGATTTTTCCCAGAATTGCGCATTTACTGTATTGGTCCCAATAGGTATGTAATCCCAGTTCATACCATTAATCATGAAGTCTTCTCCGTTCACGACCAATTTCATACCTGCCTCAGTGTTTTCGACAGTTACATTATCTGTTTGAGCATAAGAACCCGCAACAAAACACAAAAGGAACAGTACGTGCAGATAGTTTTTCATAGTAATGTTTAGTTTTAGTTGAGTTCTGCATTAAATAAATGCGACTACATCACACGATATCATTTTCGTTTAGGTACACCTTTAGGGCACGATAACAATACATTCAATTTGCAGAAGGTTAAACTTAACTTAACAGAATATAAATTCCATAAAAAAGACCTCAACAAAAAATATACAATTCAAAAAAGATTGTATTTTTTTATTATATCCACATAATTAGCAGTAAAAATGTGGGCTTAGACGGAAAACATTGAGCTACCCAAAAAACCCTAAATAAACATTTGTTGAGGTATTGTTGAGGTATATGTGATAACTCGTATAGTATTAGAGTTTCAAAATGTAGTCAACAAGATTGTCATCATGGGACAAATCCATCTTTTTACGAAGTCGATAGCGTTTAATTTCAACGCTTCTTACAGAAATATTGAATAAGGGGGCTATTTCTTTTGATGATAAGTTTAAGCGAAGATAAGCGCACAGACGAACATCGTTTGGAGAAAGATTCGGGTGTGCTTTTTTCAACTTTTTCAGAAACTTTCTGTCCGCATTGTTGAAGGCTTCCTTGAATAGTTCCCAATCATCATTTTGAGTTATGTTTTTATCTATTACCTTGATAATGGGCTTAATGGAGCCCTTGTCCTCTGCGCTAGACAATAGCTGATTCTTTACTTTTGATAAAAGTTCGTTTTTTCGAATAATACTAAGAGTGGAAGCTGCGAGTTCGTTACTCTTACTGCGAAACTCTTCCTGAAGCTGTTCGTTCTTGATTTTTATTATTTCTTTTTCGTTCTGTGCTTTGGCCAGCTCCATTTCCCTCTTATTCTTTTCTATAAGTTTTTGTTGTCGTTTATGGTAATAGCGTTTATAAGCCTGATGAATAAGAAATGAGCCAATGGCAAAGGTCAAAATGTAAATGACCAGCATCAAGTTGGAAATATACCATGGCCTTTCTATTCTAAAAGCATAGGTGGCAATGTTACTCGAAACCTTATCCCCGATCTTGGCCCTTACCCGAAAAGTATAATCACCATAAGGCAAGTTTTCAAAGGTTGTGGAATAGTTTTCCGACCAATCGCTCCAATTGTCATAAATACCTTGTAATTGAAACTGATATTTTGGCTGGAAGTATTTGTTGTACTCAGCTGTAAAAAAGGAAAAACGAAGATGGTTTTCGCTACTTTTTAGATTTACTTCTGAATCCTTCTCTATCAATGTCCAACTCTGACTGTCTTTACTGGACCTTTGTACCCTTCCAATCTTAACAACTAAATCCGGCTCTTGAAAAGCATTGACATCCAATGTTATATAACCCGAAGTGGTACCCAAAAGATACTTCCTTTCCTCCCCTAAATTGACAATATTTTCATATCCTACAATGCCATTTCTAACATTTTCCGCCAATGGAATGGGTTTTACGAGCAAGGTGTCGGCCAATGAACCATCCGATAAGAGACTAATGTTGGAGTTTGTAAATATCCAGAGATTGTCTTCATTTTGATCTAAAACCATTTTTCCGGACACATAATCATCTTGGTTATATATACTGCTCAACAAAGTATCCTGCACAAAGGAATCTGAATCCGGTTGGTACTTGAACACACCCTCTTTGTATGCATAAAACAATTGATCACGATATTTCACAATACCCGATTCCGATCCTTTTATCAAAGTATCCATTGCTATGCTTTGGACATGATGAAACGAACTATCTACATCCAATTTAAAAATCCCTTTGTACTCATGGTTTACAAAAACCTTGTTTCCGAGTATCTCAAAATAGCGTGATGAGTGTTCAAAACCTTCTATCTTGTTTCTAAGCTTCCAATTGCCCCTCTCTTTTTCAAGAACATAAAGACCATCATAATTACCCTGTAACAAAAGGTCGGGATTCCCTGATAAAGGGTTTATTTTCCAAGCCCCTTCCAAGCTCGTTATTTGTTTTGCACTATCTCCCTCTACAACAAACGTTCCTGAGTGGTGACAGCAAAAAAGGGTTCCTCCAATTTCTTGAAGGGACCATACCTGACCTTGGGTTCCCTTGACCAATTTAAAGTCGGAATCACCTTCCATGTTTTTGTAAAACAAACCTTGATTAGTGCCCAAATACAAGATGTTATCTTTGATGGCTGCAGCGTATGTGCTTCCCACAACACCCTTATTGTCGTGGTAAACCTTTACGGGAGACTTTACATTCAAATAACTTATGCCGTTATCGAGTCCTAGCCATATATTGCTGTCAATATCCTCCATCAAGGAAAGGATTGTGTTGTTTCGTAAGCCCTTGATTTGATCTATATGGTCCAGTAATACTCCATTCTGGTCTAAAAGCACCAACCCGTTGGAAATAGTACCCAGTGCATATTTACCATCCTGTAATTTAATGGCGCTGTATACACTTATCTTATTGACCATTGAATCCAAACCCGTGCTAAATTTGGTAAGGAATCCATCATTGGCTCTAAAAAACCCATTGTGCTTGGTAACCAGAACAATTGTGCCTCCTTGCTGAAATATATTTATGACCTCATCATTTAAAACAACTTCATCTTTATAAACAATTTCTGCCTCCCCATTGTCAATTTTAAATATTCCCTTACCACTTTCCTGAAAATAGATTTCCTTATCTACTTGGAACATTCTAAACAAGGTATTCTCGGCATCAATGATATTAATTGCACCTGTTTCTATATTATAAATGTAGATGCGCTTTAAAGATTGGAACACCATCCAATCATCAAGATTTGATATTCCCCAAAACTCCTCATCCTCCAACAATGATTCTTCCATACTCGAAGACAAAGAAGTGTATTGCAGCTCCCCATATCCATCCTCGACCCAATAACCAAATTCCATGTAACAGCCAGTATAAATTCTATTACCAACGACCTTTACAGACCGCATAATAGATTCATTTGGGGAAGGAAATAGCATCCAGTTCGCGCCATTGAACCTTAGTAAACCTTTGTTGTTGGCCACATAAACCACCTTATCATCATCTTGGGAAATAGCCCAATTCTGATTTTCGGCTTGGTAATCGGTGGGGGTATAATTTTGGATAGGCGGCAACTCCTGGCAGATAATCCATTGTGATAGTAAAAGGAAAAAATAAAGTGAGTATCTTAAAAACATAGTATCAATAAGATTGTAGTGCATTAAGATAACATCTTTTTATCAACTTATTGGAAGTCGGACAAACATAAAAAAATCAATAAACTAGGGGGAGGCAAGAATTAATTTTGCTTTACGGCGAGAAGGTTTCACTTGGGAATTTGGAACAAATATTTTGAGAAAGATGGGAGAGCCAAGAATCCATTTTGCTATCAACTGTGCTTCCGCATCATGCCCAAAACTATCCAACAAGGCCTATTTGGCGAAAGAAATTGATGCTCAACTAGATCGGGCAACAAGGGCATTCATTGATTCTGATAGAAACCAAATTAACCAACAAAACTATAAGGTTTAGATTCTTTACAATTCTGTCACTATGGGAGATAAGGTGCGCGAACACTGTTCACAAACTAATCATTGCATTCTCAACGGTATAGCGATATTCACATTTGTCCCCCTACCCTCTTTGGAGTCAATTTTTAGGGTTCCATGAATACTTTCTACCATTTCAGCTACAAGCCGAAGTCCCAGACCATATCCCTTTTCATCATCTGTACCAAGGTCATCCCCAGAACCAATCTCAGTTAGGTTTTCCAATTTTTCTTTAGGGATTCCCTTTCCGTTATCTCGCACTTCGATATGAAGAGTTTCTATTTCCTCTTCTTTTGACATATCGAGCCTTACTTCTATTTTTCCTTTTGAAGGAGTGAACTTTATGGAATTGGCAATAAGGTTCCCTACAATGGGAATCAATTTTCTCCTCGGGAATCTGCGATTTTCTTTAGTTTGATTGAAGCTGACTTCCAAATAGATTTCCTTATTCCGGGCAGGAAGTGCATAAAGGTCTTCGAGATGTCTTTTGAATTCTGATAGCGTAAAACAATTTTCTTTTCGCTGTGCTTTCTGTCTTTCCAATATATCATCCGTCAAGTCCAGTAGCTTAGAAGTAGATCCTTTGATCATTTCCATATATGACTTAAACTCTTCCCTATCGAGGGTTACGTCTTCTGTACTCATGGCAAGGCCAAGAATACCCCCTACAGGTCCTCGTACATCATGGGCCAATTGATTACGCTGAACAAAGGCTTTGTCAAGTTCATCCTGCAGCGAATCCAATTTTAATTTGCATTCCAGTTTTTTTACGATTTCGTCTGCAATAATTTTAAGCAACTCTTTGCTTTCTTCGGAAATTTTCTTTTCCTCATGATCCAACACACAAAGTGCCCCAATATTCTCACCGGTCTGCACCTTTAAAGGAATGCCCAGATAATATCTCAATCCATCATCTGGCTTCACAAAAGGTTTATCGCTGGACCTCACATCCTGGTCAAGATGTGGTATTTCTATCAAGTTTTCCGATTGGATGGTGAACTGGCAAATAGAGTCTTCACGGTTCATCTGGAATACGTCCGCATTATACCGAGATATACTCCATTGTGAATGATGGTCAAGTAAATTTATTAGGGAAATTTCTGAGCCCGCAATATTGGCCGCCAACTCAACCAAACCCTTGAATTCTTGATGAAGACTTCCATAATCTAAGTCAAATTCACTTAATTTTTTAACCTGACTATATTCTATTTTCGCACTGGCTACATCGTCTTTCGTCATGAATCACTTTTTATTAAAATAGTTAAATATGTCTCTTCTACAAAAAAGTATAGGTTCTTAAACTCCAACGATGTTTCAAATACAATATTACCTAAAATGAAATATTTTCTTACAATATTTTTTTTAGCACATTAGTCAAGTATTGCCTCTACATTAAAAATATCCTATATTGATACGAATACATTGCCTGTTCACACATGAATTCTTTATAAAAATTACAAATCAGAAAGAGTTATTATCCAAACAAATCATATTTTTGATTACAAAAAAATCTAATCTTTTACATGTTCCCCAAAAAGAATACGGAGAAAAATCTATTCATCATTTTTTTTCTAAACTCAATCTATCCCTTAAGCACTGGTCTAAAAAATTATTTAGCTCAGCATATCAAGAGTTGTTCTTTCGAGAAAAATCAACATATCAGCAAATCCGGAGAAATTTGCAATCGTCTTTATCTTATTAAAACAGGAATGGTCCGTGGATATTTTATTAGTGACGGGATGGAATTAACAACTTGGGTGGATACCGAGAATGAGGTATTCACCTCCATTACCGGCTTTTTTAGAAATAAACCTTGTCAAGAAAACATACAGAGCCTGGAAGAAACCCATTGTGATTACATGGAATATGAAGATTACAAGTATTGCTTAAATAATTTTCCGGAAATGCGTCACATTAACCGTATACTACTTGAGGAATATTATATTCTTGCCGAGCAAAGGGTTTATTTGGCAAGAATTCCCAATGCCCAAAAAAGGTTGACCTACTACATGGAGAACATGAATCCCAAAATTGTCGAGCGAATCCCACGAAAGCATTTAGCGTCATATTTGGCCATAAGACCGGAGACTTTATCCAGACTTTTAAAAGAAAGAGATTAAACCTTACTTCCTGCTTCCAATCCACCAACAATTTCTGAAGGAAATTCATGTACGTAGTGCATTTCTTAATCTATAAATACCGTAATTCCCTCCTATTTCCCTGTACTATATGTAAGAAAATAACCTCAAATTGATATATGTCAATTTACGGAACTTTTTTGGACACTAAAAAAAAACACCAACCGTTTCCTAAAGAGAATGAAAGAAAAATTGTACGCAATTTGATTTTATTTGCAAAAAAATGTAAGAGAGTTTTTTCAGATTAATAAAAATAGTTTTCTAGCAATATGACATAAAAATACGTTTCCCAAAGACCCAGAAAGTTTCACAACCATTTAATAACGACCTGATCTAGCGCTGCTAAATCCATGGCATATAAAACAGCTGCAAAACAAGCGGCCAAGATAACCCATGCCTTCTATAAAAGAAACTTGAACCATAAAAATTATGTACAAAAACCTAAACTCATTAAACCAATGAAAACCGTTATCAATTTAAAATTTTTAATGAGCTTCGTGCTCCTCACTTTCCTGATTACAGGAGTTTCCAAGGCTCAAACCAACGATGTTGTCGTGATGGATTCACAATATTCCAACAAACAGGATGTCCTAAATAGGCTCCAATCCAACACGGACGTATTGGAAATTAATCGGGAAAACAATCCATGGAAAACCATTAGGGAATATTTGCTTGAAAACACTTCGGTCCAAAAAATCCATCTATTTGCAAATGCAACTTACAATACTTTTGAACTTGGTGGAATAACCTATGATACCGAAAAAGTAGACCAAGAATTTGAATTTTCCATGCTAGAGGGACTATATCAAGGAACCAACCTCGAACTTTTGGTATACGATTGCAATCTTGGATCCAATCCAGAAGGTCTTGCTCTTTTAAAACAGATTAGTGACCGTTCATATTTCAATATCGGAATCCCCACCAACTGTAGTTCAGTTTTGGATGGTAGTCTGGAATTTGACCATACAACCATGAACCTGCCAATCAATAGTTCAATCTTTAAATAAGACAACCCACCATGAAACAACTTTTTCAAACTTCACTAACATTTTTCACACTTTTTCTGCTCTGTGGCACCCTACAGGCGCAAACAGTGGACATGACGGTACAGCAGGGCCCAAATGTAGACGTAATGGTCACCGTGGGATCGGCAAATGTGGATCTTTCCACTTTTGAGAACGACTTGGAGCAAGCTATGTACGCCAAAGGAATCCCATTGGGCAAACTAAGGGTGGAAGCCTTTCAACGGAGTTCCATTTCTTCCGATCAAGCGGATGCAAGCGACATCTTCAACAATTGGAACAAAATGAACTTCAACGGAACAGAGCCTCCGGTACACTCTTCATATACCGGGGATTATTTTACATTTGACCCGGCCACCAACCGTGTGACCGCCGACTTTGTTGGTCGCTACAATGGTTATGGTTATGCCATGTACGATCCCACAGGGGACATTGCGGACGGTTCCATATCCGCCACCTTTGGCCTTTCAGATAATCCATATGTCCATGCGGAAGTAGGCTTTATTTTTAGGAAAGTCGACAATCAGAATTTCTACGCCTATATCATCGATAACCATACCTATTGTGGAAATATACAAGGATATGCCTCAGGGGATGGGTTCCCTGCGGAAGGAATCATCAAGGTGGAAAACGGATCTGTTTCCCTTCTTGCCTTGAACACCAATAGTGGAACAAACGGCTCGGCCGCATATGGATGGAACGGGAACCGAAACGATATGTTCGCGGCCTATTACAACGGACAGGTCATCGACTTTAAAATTGAAATGAGCGGGGATAATATCAAGATTCACAGAAGGGGCGGTGGAGGAAACGCTGGGACCGAATGGATTCAGTCCTTTGACATCAATGATGCAACCCATGCACAAGGGAGTTATGGTTTCTATGTACACGAACAATCGGGAGCCTATTTCAAGGATATCAATATTGAAAAACTGGAGCTGCGTGCCTTTAAGGATGTATTGCGAGAACCACAGTGGAGAAATAGCGCCCTGCGTTTTAACGTGAACTTGGACGATATCGAGGTCGCTGATTTTGACAGTGATCAGGATCTGTCCGAAATCTTGATGCGAACCATCAATGAAGATATCCACTACATTGGCTGGGGTACCAATGCCAACCAAGGACAATTTGAACGGTTTATTCAACAGAACAATACCCAAGGTATCTTTATCAACAGGGATGCCGGAAGTTGGTCAACCTGGATGGACGATATGTCCCAATACATTTACGATCAGTATCAATTTGGAACCGTCACCGCTGGGGAATTCTTTATTGCAGGTACCTCAGTTGAAATCGACGTGGACCCATCACAGTTGAAATCGAACACCGCTAATGCCAGTTATCCCTCGGGGCGATGGAAAATTACCCACGATGAGACCTATTTTGACAACAATACCGGAAAAGTATCCTGGGATGGACTCTATCTCGAGGATGTTCCCGAATTTTATGAAAAACCGGGAAAGTACTCCTTTACTTTCGAAGATATGCCAACGGCACCCACTACCCTATTCTTTCACAGAAGACCAGTGGCCAGTTTCACCTATAGTGCGGATACCGGATTCATCAACAACACCTCCTACGATTTGGATGGCGGCGCCAATAACGGTATCAACCAATCCGAATGGAAATGGAAGGCAGTAGATGCCGGCTCCACGAACGATTGGACCATTGGACAGTTTGATAAAAACTCCGTTCCCGATGGAGAATACTTGGTGATGCTAAGAGTTCAGGACCATCAAGGTACTTGGAGTAGTCCAACCAGTATCTATGTTGAAAAAACAGCCAGTGCTGGAGGCGCAACCGACCTACCTATTGCCCAGTTTAACATATTGCCCGATTTAATCAATACGTATACCGGCAACATGGCGATTGCCATTGAGGATAACTCTGTCGACCCCTACGGAAGAACCCTATCAGTTCAAGAATGGATCGTTACCCAACGTACATATGATACCGATGGGAATCCTTCCGACACGCAAATTTATAATGCTGGTACACCTATGACCGATTTTTCGGCCTACAACAATCTATCCGCAGATTATATCATTAGCCTGCGGACACAGACCAATACTGGAGTTTGGTCCGAGCCGTTCTACCGCACACTTACCATTGTGGATGACAATACAGATCCAACCATAACGGCTACGCCTGCCAATGGAAATATTGATACCAATTCGGACATTCAATTGGTGTTCCAAGATGAGAATGGCGGCAGTGGCTTTGATGTACAGCGATTTGCGAAAATCCAAAGTGCCTTGGCACCTGTAACGGACCATGTTGCATGGACATCATGGAGCAATAGCCAGTCCAAATCCACTTCGTTCAATACAGGAGGGGCAGGATGGTACATTCATGCCGAAGTAAAGGATAATGCAGGAAATGTTGGGACCGCTACTTTTGGGCCTTACGATATCACCCTTGTGGTAAGTGCCGATGACGATCTGGCGATTTTGGATGAAGATACCGTGTCAGACCCCATCGACGTGCTCTACAACGATGTTTACGACATGGGCACCACACCAACGATCACCATTACCGCGCAGGGAACCAAAGGAAATGCCGTAGTCAATGGCAGCAATCAGGTAGTCTATACACCCAATGCCAATGAAAATGGTACCGATACAGTAACCTACGAATTGGATGATCAAGGCCAAAAGGTGACTGCAGACATTACACTTTCTATTTTACCTTCCGATGATGAGCCTGTTGCGAACGATGACAGTTTCAATTTGGATGAAAATGCGACTTTGAACGATGATGTATCCATCAACGATGTTGAAATCGATGGAGATGAGCTGGTATATCATATCATAACCAATCCTTCCCATGCGGCCTCCTTTTCTTTCAATGCTGATGGCACCTTTACCTATGAGCATAATGGGGATGAATCGGCGACGGACAGTTTTAGCTATAATTTTGAGGATGCTGTTTCTTTTTCAGAGACGGTGACCGTCACATTGAACATCACCAATGTGAACGATATTCCAACAGGTGGCGATGTTACCTTGGAAGTGGTTCAGGATTTAGGATATACTTTTAAAACTGCTGATTTCACCTTCTCAGATGACGATACCGGTGACACCTTTAATGGTATACAAGTGATTTCACTTCCAACGAAGGGCACTTTGGAATATAATGGCTCTCCGGTTCAGGCAAATGATATGATTGATGATGTAAGCCTACTTGTCTTTACAACGGCAGATGGGGAATATGGCACATCCTATACCTCTTTCTCGTTTAAAGTAAAAGATGGTGATGATGTCTTAAGTACAGACACATACACAGTAGGAATCAATGCCTCCCAAGATACTGATGGTGACGGTATACCCAATGAAGATGATGAAGATGATGATGGGGATGGTACCCCCGATTCCGAAGATGATTTCCCATTGGACCCCTCTGAAGATACCGATACCGATGGTGACGGAACAGGCGACAATGCCGATGAGGACGATGACAACGATGGCACACCTGACTTTGAGGATGCCTTTCCTAAGGATGATTCGGAAGATACCGATACCGATGGTGACGGAACTGGGGACAATGCCGATGAGGACGATGACAACGACGGCACACCCGATGCCGAAGATGATTTCCCATTGGACCCCTCTGAAGATACCGATACGGACGGGGATGGAACAGGTGACAATGCAGACGAGGACGACGACAACGATGGTACACCTGACTCTGAGGATGCCTTTCCTAAGGATGATTCGGAAGATACCGATACCGATGGTGACGGAACTGGGGACAATGCCGATGAGGACGATGACAACGACGGCACACCCGATGCCGAAGATGATTTCCCAAAAGATGGTTCCGAGGATACCGATACCGATGGTGACGGAACAGGGGACAATGCCGACGAGGACGCCGATAACGACGGCACCCCCGATGCCGAAGATGATTTCCCATTGGACCCTGCCGAAGATACCGATACGGACGGAGATGGAACAGGTGACAATGCCGACGAGGACGATGACAACGACGGCACACCCGATTCCGAGGATACCTTCCCTAAGGATGACTCCGAGGATACCGATACCGATGGTGACGGAACCGGCGACAATGCCGATAATGATGCTGATAATGATGGAACTCCGGATGATGAGGACGCTTTTCCATACGACCCGAACGAAGATTCCGATATCGATGGTGATGGTATTGGCGACAATTCCGATACGGACGACGACAATGACGGCGTTACCGATACCGATACAGACGGGGACGGCCTAGGTGACAATGTTGACAACGATGATGATAATGACGGAATTCCAGATGATGAAGATGACTTCCCGAACGATGCCTCTGAAAGCTTGGATACAGACGGAGATGGAATTGGAGACAACGCTGATTCCGATGATGATGCCGATGGGTATTCTGACGAAGTCGAACTGGAGGAAGGAACAGATCCAACAGATGCATCCAGCACACCCTTGGATACCGATGGTGATGGAATTCCGGACAGTACCGATAATGACGACGACAATGATGGTGTTCCAGATGTGGACGATGCCTTCCCTACAAGTGAAGAACCTTCATTGGTCCCTGCTCAAGCTTTTACCCCTAACGGAGATGGGAACAACGATGCGTGGATAATACCTGGAATTGACAATTACCCGAACAACGTAGTCAAGGTATACAACCGTTGGGGTCACGAAGTTTTTGGAACCCAATCCTATCGCAACAATTGGGAAGGTTTCTATAGAGGTAGAAACGAAAAGCTTCCTGCAGGATCTTACATGTATATCATAGACTTAGGAGACGGCAGTGCTCCCTTACAAGGCTGGATATTCATCAACTATTAAAAAATCAACAACACAAAAAACACCATTTATAACAGATGAAATTTATTTATAACATACAAGTATTGATAATGTTCGGTGTACTTTCCTTTTCGGCAAGCGCACAACAAGACCCGAACTATACCTTTTACCGTTACAATATGAGCATTTACAATCCTGCTGTTGCAGGTAGTTCAGAGGCTGCAGAATTCTCTTTGGGAATTCGCAGTCAATGGGCGGGTATCGAAGGAGCACCAGAAAGTCAAAGTGCAATATTTGGTATGCCCGTGGGCAGAAACGTGGGTCTTGGAGTCTCCATTCTAAACGATAAAACCTTTATTGAGCAACAGACTTGGGTGGCCATTGATGTTTCTTACAATATTCAATTGGATGATGATCACAAGCTCTATTTTGGAATTAAAGGAAGTGCAAATTCCTACGATGCCAATACCCAAGGGTTGGTGACTTACGGTGTAGGCCAAGATGGTGCTCTGGTAGACTATAATAGCCGTTTCACACCTAATGTTGGTGCTGGTGTTTACTTGAAACACGACAGGTATTTCGCATCACTTTCAGCGCCCAAGTTATTAACCCCGGAACGTCTTCAAGAGCGTGATGGCAATGCTTATTTAGGTGTTGATCGCATGCACGCCTACCTGAGTGGTGGATACACCTTTCTTTTGGGCAAAACCTTGGACCTAAAAACCATGGGGATGATACGTTATGTGGATGCCTCTCCCATATCTGTAGAGTTGACAGGCATTTTAGACTTTGGCGAACGCTTTGAGTTTGGGGCCAGTTATAGGTATGACGAAAGCGTCAGTGGGCTGTTTCTCTTTAATATAAGTAACGGATTCAATTTGGGATATGCTTATGAAACCTCCATTCAAAACCCGATTGATGGATTGGACAATAACACCCATGAGCTTTTTATGCGCTTGAAAATGTAGGCTCCCAGTTTTAGTAATGAATAAAAAGCCCCCTTAATAAAAGGGGCTTTTTTGTGATTATGACTGTCCCGTCCTGAAATAAGTTGACACAAATTCGACTTATTTATGAATCATCGACGAAATCTTATATTGCTTAAAATAATGGAGGAGAGCTTTTCTAAAGCCAGACCTTTTGTTTATAGTTTGTTTGAAACTGTCTTAAAACAATGCTCCATCTCTTGGAGGACATATATCTCTTATTGATTGATCCTCTAACTATTTCAATGGACCAACATCATAGCATTTAGGGTAGTAAGCTGTTACCAGGTAAACTTTATGCCTTTATCAACCAACATGGGATTACCACAATTCGTCACTTAGTTTGTTCCAAGGAGTGCAAAAATTTAGGTAAAGAACGTGTTCATAGATGCCATTCTCGACAATTTGCCATATGTAGCGCATGAAACAGATTCAAAAGGCCAATAAATATAAAGAAAATTGAAAAATAAGAATTATGTTTAGGCCACGAACAGATCAAATATAAGTTGTTGATTTACCCTGCTTATTTTCATCCAGTTCGGTTTGTTAAATCTGCCCAGTTTATCCAGTCAATGACTAATACACAATCCATAGCCGTCTTACCCTTTGTTAATATGAGCAATGATATTGACAATGAATATTTCTGTGACGGAATCACCGAAGAAATTATAAATGCACTAACAAAGGTAGACCAGCTTAAGGTAATCGCCAGAACCTCTTCTTTTGCGTTTAAGGGAAAAGATGTGGATGTTCGAGAAATCGGGAATCAATTGGGCGTAAATACAATTCTGGAAGGTAGCATTAAAAAATCCCAAGACAGGGTCAGGATTACGGCGCAATTAATCGATGTTGAAGATGGGACACACTATTGGTCCAAAAGGTTTGACAGGGAATTAATCGATATTTTTAATCTGGAAGATAAAATAAGTTTGGCCATTGCCGAAGAGGTACGTAACAATTTTGGACATTTTGAAATTCAAGAGCATTTAATTGAGCAACCTACGACCAATGTAGATGCATATCAATTGTTTTTAAAGGGTCGTTCCCTGCAATTGAAATGGACACCTCAAAGTATAAATGATGCTATTTCTTATTACAATAGAGCTATTGCTTTGGATAAAAATTACGCCAAAGCATATTATGCAAACTTACAATGCTATGGACTATTGGCCATGTGGGGTTATATACCCTATAAAGAAGGGATAGACCTAGCAATAAGCAATTTATTAATAGCCAAGGAATTGGACACCTCCTTACCTGAATATCCGTTGTCTTTTGTAGGTAAATTTTTTTGGGAAGAATGGGATTTTAAAAATGCCCATGTCCACATCAATAAGGTTTTGGAAATCAATCCAAATCATATTGATGGTCTGGAAGCCATGGCAGAGCTGTTCATAGCACTTGGGTTTTTTGACGAAGCCCTTAACTATGCAAACAAACTTTTAGAGGTAGATCCGCTTTCAGCGAATAATCATTACACCTTAGCACATATTTATTATTACCAACGCCAATGGGATAAGGCATTGGAAGCCGTCAACTACGCACTGACACTTAATCCTGAATTGGAATTAGCACATCATTTAAAATGTTTTTGCCTTATTTGGCTTAATAAAGTTGATGATTTTCAAAAATTTACACATGACACCCCATTAATAGAGGAAAAACAGCTATTATACAGGGTTATTAATGAAAAGCACATTGAAGTTCCCAATGAGATGATTGAAAAATGGGCACAACTTGGTAACAACAAAACAATGCTGGTGCCATATGACGTGTATATCTTGAGCAATTCGGGCCATAAAGAACAAGCTTTTGAACGATTAAAGGAATTAATCAACCAAAGACGCGGCCAAGTCATCAATTTCAGGCAAGAGCCCTTTTTTCAACCACTGCAGAAAATAAAGGATTTTAAAGATTTACATCATTCTAGTTTATGCCTTTCGGATATTACATATGAAAAGGAAGAGCAAGAGGAAGAAAAATCAACTTCGATGATTTTAGATGATGGGCAGATAGAATCCTTAAAAGAAGAACTGCTCACCTACTTTGAGGAAGAAGAACCTTATTTGAACCAACAATTAGGTTTAAAATTTGTCGCCGAGGTTTTAGGATTGAACACCAATAAAATGTCATTTCTGATCAATCAGGCGTTTCATACCAATTTTAACGACTTCGTGAATTCCTATCGCTTAAATCATTTTAAAGCCATAGCGATAAACCCCAAAAATTCGCACCTCACCATTCTTGGATTGGCCTATGATAGTGGTTTTAATTCCAAAAGCGTTTTTAACACCTACTTTAAAAAAACAGAAGGTGTGACACCAAGAGCTTGGATGAAGTCCAAGCTATCATAACCTCCTTTACTTCGTTTCAGATTATAATTTAGAACGATTGACATCTCAATCTGGTAAATCTTTGCCCCAAAATCAATAATCAAAAAACGAACAGTTATGAACGTATCATTTAAACAAAGCACCAATGCTATCTCAAAAGCCTTCTTGCTGAATTTGCTCGCTCTATTAACACTAGTATCATCTTGCTCCAAGGATGATGATACAAGTTTACCATCTGCGGACTACACGACCGTTAAAAACTTATTGACCGAAACTGATTTTAGAGGTTATGCCATCATTACCAAAAACGGAAATGACATGGTACGCGAGGGTTTTGGGTTGGCGAATCAAAATACAGATTTACAACATAGCCAAGAACTTGCCTATCGAATTGGTTCGGTAAGCAAGACATTTACTGCAGCGGCCATAGTTGAATTAAAGCGGGATAGTTTAATTACTGGTTTTGACCAAACTTTAGACGAATTTGATACCGAATTTCCAAACGGAGATCAAATTACTATTGCACACTTACTATCGCATCAATCTGGTATTCCAGACTATCAATTGGTAGTTGAACAAGCATTTGAAAATGGGGAAACATTGGATGAGGTTGACATTTATAATGTTATAAAAGGTTTAATTGCTGAAGATGGTCTTAATTTTACTCCAAATTCCCATAAACAATATTGCAACTCCAACTATTTTATTTCCGCCCTGTTGGTGGAGCAATTGTCCGGCATACCGTACCATCAGTACATACAACAGAAGATTATTAATCCATTAGGAATTACAAATTTATATAAAGGTACCGATGAAATTGATATCAGTACACACGCACAAGGGTATCTAAACGGAAGCCCCAATAGCACGTATCCTATGGCCCTTGCATTTGGTGCGGGTGATTTTAGCAGTACGCCAAGAGATATGGAAACTTGGACCAACGCCGCAAGAACGAATTGGTTTACCGAAACTGAAAAAGTCGAAATATTTGCCCAAGATGTACCGAGTGGTTATGTGGATTTTGGCCTTGGTTGGTTTACAACCCAAGAAGGCAACACTAGCATGTATTGGCACGGTGGAAATATTAACGGGTATTGGAGCATGATCGGTTTTATACCAAAATATGATGCTACCATTGTACTATTAAGTAACCAGCAGGATGATACGGGAATACAACGCAATAACATTATCCAGCAATTATTGACAAACGAGTTCAATTAAAATAACCCTCTAAACGTATTGATAATGAAACATACCAACGTATTATTGGCAGGTGCCACAGGGTATTTGGGCCGTTGTTTGCTAGAGGTGCTCCTCGAGGAAAAAAATCAGGTGATTGCCCTTGTGCGTAACCCAGATAAGTTAAAGACTATCAATGAAAACTATTTGGAGATAAAACAAGCCGAGGTAACAAATCCAGAAACCTTACGGGACATCTGTAAAGGTATCGACACGGTAATATCTACGGTCGGTATTACAAGACAAAAAGACGGCCTGACCTATATGGACGTAGACTATAAGGCCAATATGAATTTACTGGAAGAGGCCAAAAAGGCCGGTGTAAACCATTTTGTTTATGTTTCGGCAATCGATGGGGACAAATACAGAAACCTAAAAATTTTTGAGGCCAAAGAGAAATTTGTGGATGCTTTAAAATCTTCTGGGCTAAACTATACGATAGTAAGACCGAATGGATTTTTCTCGGATATGAAAGATTTTTTACAAATGGCCAAATCTGGCCGTGTGTATGTGTTCGGGTCAGGCAATGAAAAATTTAACCCAATACATGGTGATGATCTGGCAAGGACCATTGTAAATTCATTGGACGACCGCCTTAAAGAATTGACCATCGGAGGCCCCGATGTTCTCAGCCTTAATGATATTGGTAATCTTGCGCTGACCGCATTAAATAAACCCGTAAAAATTGTTCATTTACCTGATTGGTCAAGAAAACTGACCATCTGGTGCCTTAGAACGTTCACCAGTGTCAAAACCTATGGCCCTATCGAGTTTTTTTTAATCTTGATGGCAGAGGACCATATTGCACCTACTTATGGAGAACATCGTTTAAAGGATTTTTACATCGCAGAGGCTAAAAAACTGGAGGCTTAAATTGAATCGGCAATGAAAACTTCAGAGAAAATTATTTTGGTTATAGTGGCAGGCTACTGTATACTGCATTTGTCCATATTATTACAAATAGTTCCCCATAACATTGTTTGGGGCGGCAAGATCGATACCATTGAAAAGCTTTATATATTGGAAGGACTGGCTTTGGCAACAATGTTGTTCTTGGGTGCCGTCGTGGCCATGAAAAACAGAATTATAAAACCTATTTTTACAGAAAAGGCGCTAAAAAGGATATGCTTGGTATTTGCTGTATTTTTTATACTGAATACCCTAGGTAACCTGCTGGCGGAAACTGCTATTGAAAAAGTTCAAGCTGTTATCACCCTTTACTTGGCCTATGCATTGTTCAAATCATCAAAACAAATCGAAACTTCATGAAAATCCCAGATCCAAATACGGTTTACCCGCTAGCCAATTACAAAAACCTTTGTTTTCTTAAAAACTTCATCAAAAACCCTCATATCATAGTAGGCGACTATACCTATTACGATGATTTTGAAGATGTATCCAACTTTGAGAAAAACGTAAAATACCACTTTGATTTTATTGGGGACAAACTCATCATTGGCAAGTTTTGTATGATTGCATCGGGCGCCACTTTCATAATGAACGGCGGGAACCATTTAACAGAAGCCACATCAGCGTATCCATTTGACATATTTGGAGGAGCTTGGCAAGATGCCATGAAAGGCAAAAGCTACCCGACCAAAGGAGACACTGTTATCGGTAATGATGTATGGATAGGTCATGACGCAACCATTATGCCGGGGGTGCAAATTGGCGATGGGGCCATAATCGCCACAAAAGCGGTGGTTACAAAAAATGTGGAACCCTATACCATTATCGGTGGCAACCCGGCAAAACCCATTAAAAAGCGTTTTTCCGAGGACATTATCTCAAAACTATTGGAACTGCAATGGTGGGATTGGGACGTGGAAAAAATCACCCAAAACGTAAATAAACTCACCGCTAGTCCAGAGGAGTTCTTTTAGGACCAAAAATCAGTTGAAAAAATAGCTTACTACCCTGGAAAAGGCTTAACGTTAAAATGTTGAGCCTTTTTTATTTCCCATTCTTATGCCCCTATAAAAAGAACGAGGACGCTCCCCTACCCTACAAAACAAAAAGGTTTCAAATCATAATTCAGTACGATGGGCCTTTGCTTTCCTCATTTCTTTGCATCATCAAATTAAGTTATTCAAAAAACGAACAGTCAAACAATTATCAAAAATGAAAAAACTAGTAATCATCTGCCTAACACTTTGTACTTTCAATGTTTTTGCACAGGGCAATACGGAATCATTGAACAATAATGATTCGAAGTTCAAATACAGGGCCAGCTTTCCGGCGATTATCTTGGCCAACATTGGTGAAGGGGGCGAAAGAACCAATACCCAGCACATTGAGTTTCATGTTAAGCGAGAATTGGATTCCAAGAATATCATTGGAGTGAAATTCGCTACTTGGAGATTGTTTCAGCCTATGGGAATCCAGTGGTGGGACGGACTTTTAGATAAAATAGATTCTGAAACTGAATTCTATCCCGGGTATCTAAGAGAAACAGGCATAGGAATATCCTACCAACGCATGCTCTGGAAAGGATTATTTGCTTCAGTGGAAGTATTGCCCCAATACAAAACCTACCTCGACCTGAACGATAAAAAAATAGCAAACGGCTTTAAACTATATACCTCTTATCACCTTGGTTACCATATTGCTTTCGGCAAAAAGAAGCGCATTTTTATCGAGCCCCAGGTTCATTTTCAAAATTGGATGTTTGATACCAACACCCCGGAGGCCTTTAAACAATTAGACAATAGATGGAAATCCTATTTCCTTTTTGAACCCAACCTTTATTTAGGGATAAAGTTTTAAAAAACTGAGATGATAACCTTATTCTGCAAATGACGGTAGCAATTTTTATTATCAAACGTCTCAATATTCCTAAACAATCAAAAAATGAATAATTATGTTTAAAAAATACCGAATAATAAAATGGATTCTAACAAGTCTAGTAGTAATTTTAACTACCACCATTATAGTGGGTTTTTACATAGCAAGTCTATTGCCAAACGAAGATCCCGCATTAATAAATAGTAAAGCAAGCGATATATCATATATCACTAAGGATGTACCTTCCCTTCGAGGTAAAATACTCGCAGTTGTAACTAGCACAGATTCTTTAGGTAATAGTGGAAAGGGCACAGGATATGAACTTACAGAGTTGGCAAGAGCCTATTATGTGTTTAAAGCTAATGGCTTTGATGTTGATATAGCAAGTCCTTTAGGTGGTAAGCCACCTGTAGTTTTGGACGATGATGATATGGGAATTTTTGATTATGCCTTTTTGAATGATTCAATTGCACAATCCAAAACCAATAATAGTCTGTTATTAAAAGATATTGAACCTGACCTCTATGAAGCTATTTATTTTGTTGGAGGTAAAGGAGCAATGTTTGATTTTCCAAATAATAGATTTATTCAGGCACTAATACAAGATTTCTATAACAATAACAAAGTAATAGGCGCGGTTTGTCATGGACCTGCTGCATTGATAAATGTTACTTTAGAAGATGGGGAATCGTTTTTAAAAAACAAGCAAGTAAGTGGCTTTACCAATAAGGAAGAGCTGTTGCTAATTCCAGAGGCAGCATCCATTTTCCCCTTCTTACTACAGGACAAACTAACCGCACAAGGCGCTGAATTTAATGAAGGTATCATGTTTCTTGAAAAAGTTAGTCATGATGACAATTTAATAACGGGTCAAAATCCATGGTCAGTATGGGAATTGGCGGAGGCCATGGTAAAGCAAATAGGATATGCACCTAAACAAAGGACAACAACTGAAGAAGAAAACGCGGTTAAAGTCTTATACGCCTACGAGACTAAAGGCAAAGAAGATTCCAAGGCACTAATCAAACAGATCATTGTAGAAAATGAACGATCTGTTTCCAGGGCACTACTAATCGACCATAGTGCCATATCAGTACTGCAAGGAGACCTAATAAAATTTTCCGAGCTTTTACGTTTGGCGTCTTATGCAAAAAAAATTGAATCCAATAAATAGAAAGTCATGAGAACATTAGTAGTAATAAGCCTATGTTTTTTATCCTATACCCTTTTTGGTCAGCAAACTGTAAATAAGGAAATCGAAACATTGTTCTATGCCCAATTGGAAAAAGGGAATGTGCACAATGCCTCTTTACAGGTGTACTCCAAATCCAAAGGCATCGACATTCGATTGGCCGATAGCGATAACCGCATAGAAGAACCTATATCCATAGACAATCCCATGTATACCGCCAGTATTACTAAAATGCTGACAGCCACGGCTATTGGCATTTTAAAGGATGCCCAAAAATTGAATTTTGAAGACAAGATATACCGGTACCTTCCGGAGCAATTGATGAAGGACCTGCATGTGTTTGAGGGTAAAGAGTATTCCAAAAACATTACAATTGCCCATTTATTGCAACACACTTCGGGTTTACCGGATTATTTTACAGGAACCACTGTTGATGGAAGTCCAAATGTTATCAATCAATTACTGGTTGACACAAATAAACCTTGGTCCCCTAGGGAAATGATTGGGTTTACCAAAGAAAAAATGGAACCCCATTTTGCCCCTGGGCAAGGGTACCATTATACCGACACGGAATATGTGCTTTTGGCATTGATCATTGAAAAGGTAAGCGGCACCGCTTTAGATCGGTTCTTTAAAGAGTTCATTTTTGAACCTTTGGGCATGGATGCCTCTTATCTCAATTTAAAATCGGCACCTATAAAAAAACAACTACCCATCGCCAAGTTCTATGTTGGTGATATAGCGCTATCATCTATCCAAAGTTTGAGTGCCGACTGGGGCGGTGGCGGTTTGGTGTCTACTACAGAAGATTTAATTCAATTTTTAAGAGCATACCAGACAGATAAAATTGTAGATGAGGGCACTCGATTAGCAATGCAACACTGGGTTAAAGAAACCAAAGGAATGGAATATGGGTATGGGATAAGAAAAGTGTCTTTCAAAAACCTTTTTGATACCGATACAAAACTAGAAGTTATAGGGCACACGGGCAGTACAGCTTCTTTTTTATGGTATTGTCCGCAACTGGAAATGTATATTTCAGGTACTTTGAACCAATTGGAAGCTTCCAAAAGTACACTGCAATTGGTGTATGATATCCTTAGATTAATTGATAATAAATGATCGAATGAGAAATCTGTATAAAATATTGATTCATTTTTTGATTCTAATAATCGTTTCAGGAATCAATACATTGTTTGCCCAGTCAACGGATAACATCGATTGGAAGGAAGATCTTAAAATATACAGGTCATCCTTGGAAGAAAAACACATAAACCTGTACCATTCGGTAACCCAAGAGGAGTTTACAAATGAGTGGAACGCTATTTACGACCGAGTAGGCACATTGAACGATTTTGATGTAATTCTTAAACTAATGCAGTTAACTCGGCGCGTAAACGATGGTCATACGGCTGTTTCCTTAAGGAATGTTCCCATACACCGATTCCCCATGGAGGTTAAATACATAGACAATGGGTGGAGGGTCATCAAGGCCAACAAAGCTCATCAAGACTTATTGAAGCTCACATTGGTAGCTATTGATGATGTTCCGATTGAAAAGATTGCGACCAAGGTTGCCGAGGCAGCCCAATTTGTGGAAAACAAATACTCACAAATCGTAAGGACAGGAAGCTATATGAATATCAGTGAGGTGCTCTTTGCACTTGACATTACCCAGAACGAGCAAGAAGCTGTCTTCACTTTCCTTGACCCAAATAATAAGGAAGTAAAAATAGCATTGGAGACCATAGATGAAGCTTCATACTATAAAACAACGGATTTTGTTCGTTTAAGCAGTGGAGTTCCTGAAATCACTAAACCAAACAACCCTAAATTCCCCTATTTGTGGCACGCACCTATCAAAAATACCAAAGCCATCTATATCAATTTTAAAAGCTATCCGACCTTTGAGAATATGCAGGTCTTTGGGGAAGAACTGGTGGGCTATATTTATGAAAACCAGATAGAAAAAGTGGTGATAGATATGCGGAACAATGGTGGCGGCGATCTGTATGTCGGCGTGATTTTGGCTTATGCCCTGAACCTCGCGGATTCCATAGGCTGGGAAAATGGTGTATTTATATTGACAAGTAACCGAACTTTTTCTGCAGGAACAAGTAATGCAGCGCTTTTTAAACAACTGTTGAACGCAAAAATTGTGGGTGAGCCCACCGGTTCCAATCCGAATGGATACCAAGATATGGACAGTTTTACATTGCCCAATTCAAAATTAACGATAACCTATTCTAAAAGACTTTTTCGTTTATCCAATCAAGAAAACACAGCTCTACAACCTGATAGTTTGATAACAGAAACACACCGCGATTTGCTTAAAGGGACCGATACAGTTTTGAAAGAACTGATAGAAGGTTTGCAATAAAGAATTTTATACCCACCAGTTAGGATATCTTTAAAAATACCTCCGGTGTCATGAATACTTCCATACTTATCATTAAAAAGAGTTAGGGGATAAAATCCATCTAGTAATTTATTCGCTTTTCAGCCATTCAAACAATCTAGAAATAAAAGGTACAACCTGCTCTGAATGTATCAAATTTGGAGGTGAAATTAGGGTACCATCCGGCATTTATCTTAAACTTATTGGGTATAACTATATGGTTGAAGTTGAGTTCCCCTTGCCATACGGTATCAAAATCAAAAAAAGTAACAATCGGATTTACAAAGACAAAGGTCTGCGAATTGTAATGAGGTCTACAAATTTCATTGCCTAATTTATGGGGAAGTGCTTCGGACAGGTAAAAAACACTTGTAAACAAAGAAAATAAAGAATACGATAACATACAAATGTGATTAGACCCTATTCATTATGCTTATTTGACCAAATCAATTAAATTAGATTTTCATTTATAAACCATTGTTTTTCTGCATGTTGCAACCTTTTAGAGTGTTAATACTGTGAAAGTCAAAACACAAGAAAAATGGTTCTAAAAGTCATTTAAAGTTACAACAAGAACTGTAAGTGTTTGCTCCCGATGGGAACACGCTTGATATGATTTTAGATGGTTTTAAATGAATTCAAACGATATGCCTAAAAACACAAAACACTGAAAATCATAAGATTAACAGTGTTTTGATTTTACTTGAAAAGGTTAAGTCGGGATGACTGAAAGAAAGCAGCATTTTCAACCACCTCACAGTCAATACTTTATACTGTATTCTAATACTGATTAACCGAACTCTAAACTGTCCATAAAACAGTACATTCAGAGGCAAAACTTATGGATGTTTTGCGTACTAAAGGTAATACTTAATTTTAGAACAAAAAATTTCAATTTATCTAGCCTACCAATGGCGGTTTGTCGGTAATAAATGGCTGATGATAATATCTTCTGCCTGTAGCTTTGTATAGTGCATTTGCATAAGCTCCCATAACCGATGGAAAGGGAGGTTCTCCCATTTGATGTTAATTTGAGCCAATCCATCTTCCAAAAATTTCATATCCTCAGTGGTCAAGCCTATGGCAGCTGCTTTCATGTTCTCAAACTTTGTGGTACCAGGTATTTTCTGCCCCCCTTTATTTAAGGATAAAAAGGAAGGAAAAGGAAGAATTTAATGACGTCGAAAATTTTCTCCTGACATTTTTAAAATTCTAGAGAGTAGTATTAATTCAATTCTGCAAATGTTCTACTGGAAGCAATCCATTTCCACTCTGATTTCCCGAAATTCCCAGAATCCTGAATTACTTTAATGTGTGTATCGTCAATTATATCAATTGTAATATTTCCATATAATTTATCCTTTCCGGCAGGGATGTCAGACCATGATAATTCTATTTTATCTCCAATTATTTTTCCGTTTCCAACATGACACCAGTTTTCGCCAAAACTTTTATTATCGACTGGATTATTCATTCCAAGCCAATAAACATCATTGCCTACTACATTTATCCAAAATGGGTTTTTACCAGCAGACTGCCAAAAGCCGGATTTGATGGAGGAATTTACATTTTCTTTTGAACTATTTGTTTCCATTGTAGTATGTCCATTTTCCGAGTTGAGTTGAATAGATTTTTGATAGTTAATATTTGCATTTTTATCGTCCCCAAGGTTCTCGTATGCCTCACCTAAACTATCAAAAGCATTGGATGAATTTGGATAGTTATTCGTATTCAATATAAAAAATTCCAATGCCTTTGACCTTTCTTTCTCATTTCTACTTCTTAAGAACCTATATCCTATTTGGTTTACAAGAGTTTCAAGTGGTTTAAAATCCCAGGAAAGCCGTTGCGAAATTGTCTGAAATTGTTGCTCCAGCTGTTTTACAGTGTTTATATCCCGATAGGACACTCCATAACCTTCAAATATGGAAGAAATTCCATTGTAAAAGGCAACAAGTGGGACAGTACTATGATTTTTATTTTCAAAGTATTCCATTTTTGCAGGAAAGTCACCTTCACATTTACTATTCAATGACTCATAAAATCTCACGTGCCTATCCCGATTTCTGATATTTCTTTTACCCCAATTTGCAGTGGCTATGTAAAGGAATCTTTTAAACGAGTTCTGGGTGGCTGCCTCTAGTTTTTTGTCCATAGTTTCAGCGTTCCAGGTCCCAAAACTGGGATCTGCAGCAATAAAAGCGTTAAAAAGCGTTTTGTCTTTCATGTAAGTATGAGCGGCAAGCAAACCTCCAAGAGAATGCCCGAAAAGTATTCGATAGGGTTCAGTCCTGTATTCCTTATCGAGGGCTGGTATGAGTTCTTCTTCCAGAAAACCTAGAAATCTTTCCCCACCACCAGAATTATTTTTGCGTACTGTAATGATCTTGTCCGGAGTAAAGTCTCTTCTTCGGTCAACATTTTGAATCGCGACCACAATCATTTCAGGAATTTCCCCGTTTCCGGCCATAAAACTTACCATCCCTGAAATAGACTTAAAATGCACATTACCATCCAGAACAATAAGAACCGGATAATTTTTATAGGTAGAACCTTCGTTGTTATAAGAATCAGGCAGGCTAACCCAGTACTCCCTTTCCTCATTTAAAATTTCAGAATGGAGATTGTGTTTCGTACCTATAAAAATCTTTTCTTTATTCTGTGAATTTCCCTGAAGCATTCCAATCAGAAAAAAAACTATTACAATGATGCCTTTATACATTTAATTAATTTTTATGAACGCTTACTCATTTGAATATACTAAGCGTGAATTAATAGATTATTAATTTAATAGGAACTCCTCCCAAATATCTAAGAAGAAATCTGGGTTACCAGTATTTTACAATACGAGAAATTTAACCGTCTCTAAATTTAAAAAGTGTCATTTGTAATTCACTTTCCACAATAGCGCCATCCTTTTTCTCAACAACTCTTTTTGAACTGTGGCGGCGTTTAAACCTATAATTTTATTGTTTATTTTGAAGCCTGTAAAGCTGTTCTACATATTGATCAATATCAGCATTAAAATTTTCATATAAACCCTGGTAAGCGGGTCTCATTTGAGATCTTATACTGAACTGAATTTCATCAAGTGAAGTTCTGTTTTCACAACCTGTTTTTATCTGTTTCAATAGACTCAAGAAAAATTCAGAATCACGCATGACAGAAACTTTTGTAGTAGCATGACCGTGGCCAGTTAAAACGATTGTTGGGTTTAACTCTTCTATGTAATTCAGGTTCTCTATCCATGCCTCCATATCGCTGTGGTCAGTGATGATCGGCATTCTGGAAGAGCCCAAAACATCTCCGCCAAAAATAATTTTCTGCTGTGGCAGCCACATTAGAATATCGCCGGGAGAATGGGCGTTTTTCGAAAAAATAAAAGTAATGTCAACGCCTCCAAAATTGCGTTTTAGAGAATGGGTCAATATCGAGTTTGGGTAAAAAAGTTTAGTGGGACCTATAGTGCCTTCCGTTATTTTCGAATAGAATTCCAAATCATCTTTTCCATACTTTTTCATGTTTGCTAATGCCAGTTCGGTAGCGATAATTTCTTCCGCTGAATTTATAAAAGCAGCGTTTCCCAGCCAATGATCGGCGTGGCTATGAGAGTTCACAATCCAACGAACGGGAAGCTCTGTAACCGATTGAATGGCTTTTTTAATGTTTTCACCTATTAGCTGGGATGAGCCGGTATCAAAAAGCAGGACCCCTTTTTCGGTAACCACAAAATGCACATTAGAATTCCATCCCTTGTTTTCGGGTGTGGGTAAGCCAATATTGGGTGAAACAATACTGTAAACATTTTTACTGACTTTAATTGCAGAAAAGTCATTTGAAATATCTGTGGATCGCCAATTAATGGAGACCATTGCAGTTAAGATAACTGCAAGTAAGATGTTTTTAATATGGTTTGTGTCTTTTTTCTCTAGGCACATGATTTTCGAATATTTATGACTTTTGACGTGTAGAATTTTCGGTATTAATATCCTGATAATTTTATAATCTCTTCAGGCGGAAGATCGCTTAACTCCAGAATACTTTTCCCCGATTTAGCCATTGCTTTTCTTATTAGAAAATTTCCCGCCCGGTAGGCAATGTATGTTCTGCCATCTGGATGTTCTCCCATAACCCAGTCAGAGTAGCTGGATCGTTGTGGCAGAGCAATTATTTCCTTCACCCAGCTATCGGCTTCCTTGGGATATGAGTTTATTTCCTCGATATTACCGGAATAAATTTCTGAAAAAACAATAGCCAGTCCTTCGTTGACCATGGCGTTTGGAATACCGTAACTAAATTTGTTATCCTGGATAGCCCAACCTCTAGATAAATGATGGAACTCATGAAACGTGGTAGACCGGAGAGCAGTTTTCAGAGAATCTACGATTCCACCCTTATAGTTGTTAGATACCTCGAAAATGACCACAGGAGGCGAATTCGTTTCGGTTCTACCTGTTACTCCGCCCACTTTCCCGAGATCACGATTAACAGTTTCAACAACTACCTCAATATGCGTTGGTAGCTTTGGAAGGAGCTTCCTAATTTCATTTTCTGAAGTTTCTATTACATTACTAATGAAAGCTTTCTCATTATCAGTAAATGATGAAGATCCTTCCTGAAATACGACATTAACTTTGGCTGATTTTGTTTGTTTCTTAGCTTTAGAGCCACAAGCTAACATACATAATGCGACAATAATTAAAAGTGGTGTTTTAAATAAATTCATTTTAAAAAGGTTACGATTGTTTGAGGTAAATATGTGTTGTTCTGTGTATTACCGAGAGCAAAAAACAATCTTTTAAAATTTTTATAAAAGGACAATTGTCCTTTTATAAAAAATCTAATACTATTCACTTTGCGTCCAGAACTGATAGTAAAAAAAGAAGAGATATGTAAAGTTGGATGGTTGATTAGTTTTGAAATACAAGAAAAATGTAGAGATAAACAAATGAAATTATGTTTCTATATAAGAACGGAATTAAGGAAGCAATTAAAGTAGCTAAACAATCGAAGGAAAAAGGGAATTTGCCTTACGGGTGTATTTTAACAGATAAAGATGGCAGGGTTTTACTGAAGGGAGAAAACACCATTAATACTGATAATGATTGTTTGGCACACGCCGAAATAAACTTAATTAGGGAGGCGTGTAAAATTTATGATTATAATTTTCTTAATTCCTGTGTTATTTATACCAGTGATGAGCCATGTGCCATGTGTTCATCTGCAATCTATTGGAGTGGTATAGGAAAATTGGTTTTCGGATTAAGTAAAAAAACTTTTTATGAAAGCTTGGGCAGAGAAAATCCTAATTGGGTGTTTGAGCTTGGTTCGAGAGAGGTATTTAGTAAAGGAGGCCGTGAAGTAAAAGTCGTTGGCCCGATGTTAGAAAATGATATTTTAAAGATACATAAAATGAATTAAGCTTCAATTTGGTTTTTCAAAGCTCTATTTAGGCTCCTTAATGTTACCCCCAAATAATTTGCTATATCCTGTTTGGATATAACTTGCATTAATTCTGGAAAAATCTTTTTTAACCTTTCAATATTAGATTGTATGGAGTTAAATTGATTATAAGAATGCCTGTGAGCTTTATAGGCAATTTTATTTGTAAGAGTTTTTAAAATTAAATTATTAAACTTTTTGTCGGTAGCTAAAAGGTCTCTAAAATATTCTTTATTTATTGCATACACTTGAACGTTATTAATGCTTTCTACAGAACAAACACTTAAGGTATCATGTATGGCTTCTACTTCACCAAATAATTGGCCTTCTCCAAAAAATTCCTGAATAAAAACATTCCCATCTTCAGTAGATAAATAGCATTTAGTGATTCCGCTCTTTAATACATAAATATTAGATGTTTTGTGATCTTGCTTTATAATTTTATACATGGGTTTAATGTGTTGCAAGGTGATATATTCACTTGACTTTTTCTCCAAGGAAAAAATATAGTTTAAAATGTCTTTGTCTTCTCTAATCATTTGGTTTCTAATACTTAATTGAACAAAAATATGGAATGTGAATTAAATTTGAATTTAGATTTCTTGTATATGATATTATCTATATAGCCACAAGTAGGAATGAGATAGAAATATGGCTGCTCACGTAACGGTCTATGTCTTAACAGCGGAAGCTTTTTTATTTATCAAAGCAATTAATCCCTCAACCTGTTTCAAATGCATTTTTTCATGGGTGACAATAATGTCAAAAGCTGTTTCTAGTTTGTGAGTAAGACGCTTATTCGCAAATACTCAAAGTAGCTCAAAAACTTGAGACTCAGAAAATTTTATAGGTCTTAGCCATATGATTTTTGATATGCCCCTTACCACTTTATTGAAGTAAGTTACGAATTTAACTTCCTTTACAAAGTAAAAATCAATATGGCTAACTTTCTGGGCAACCAAAGCATTGTTTTCACTTTAAAAGAACCTCAAATCTTACCCCGACTTTTGCGCATGGATCCTATCGGGTTTTTGTAGTGATTCCGGTAGATAAGCGTGAAGCAAAAACCCGATAGGGAGCAACCTACTTTTTTGGTTTTCAGTAGCCCATACCCTCTCCGGTGCCCCTTGCCTTATCGATACTCCTTCCAAGTGCTTTGATAATCTTGGCCGCTATTTGTACTTTATTGGTCGGTATACTGGGAGCTTTGACACCCATCGTCTTAAGGAGTTTAAAGGCCATGTCCTTTTCCTTGGTGGGCAGTCCCATCACCTTGGCAAAGAACTTCCCTGGTTCCTTGGCATGGGCTTTTCTCCCAACATAGGATTCCACATAGTTCCTATTGAACCCCGTTGTCCTGTCAAAGGTCTTCTCTGCCGATTGATAAAAGCTGTCCCGATCAAAACCTCTCTTGACCATGTTTCCGTTCAGTTCCACCTCGGATGCCTTATGTTTTGCCATCGGGGAAAGTGTATAGGTGTTCGTTACGTCCCTTCGACTGACTATGATATGGATATGGGTCTGTGGCCCCTCTTTCTGCATCCCGGCGGCCACCAATTGCCCGTTCCGTTTGTGTGGGGCCAATCTTTCTTGCACTTTGATTCTATTTTCAAGCTCTTTGACATTCCCGATGGATTCGCCCCGTTCCACTTTCCGTATCTCGTTCCTTAGCCTTGCTATCTCACCTCGGTAGGGTGCATTCTCCTGAACCTGCCTGTCAAAGCCCCTATAGGTGCGTTCATGTTCAATCCTGGCATAATATTTAAGGTTCTCGGCCTTGACCTCTTGGTTGCGATGGAAACTTTTGGCATAGTCCTCCATGAGCTTCCTTGTATACTCCCTTAACATATTTGGGTCATTGCCTATGGCTTGCTGTTCCCTTTTATTGGGACTGACCACTATGGAATAGAATTTTGGGTCTTTCTGCCTTAACTTGGCCGTATTGGCATCTATTTCATCGATGACCGTTTGAGGGCTTACGCTGTCGTTTTCTTGGTCAAAGAATTCCTCCCTTTGTTCGGGCAACCTTTCTTGGTTCTCCTTTTCCAGATAGTCCACATAGTTCCCTACACTGGAGTTATAGGTACTGCCCATTTTCTGTGCTGAGATGGTAAGGTACATAAGCGTTATTTTAATTGATGTTTCAAGCTTTCAAAATTCCCGATGTCCATATTGATCTTCAGATATGGCTTTCCCATCATCGGCTCCACCTTCTCCACATTTTGAAGCATTTCATTGCAACGCTTTTTGTAATCTTTGAATTCTTCTAGCATTCTATCATGCTCTGTTTTTGGAACGGTGTTCCTAGGTTCCAAAAAATCCATTCGCTCTTCCTGTATTTTGACGGGTTCAGGTCTGGGTTTCCTCCCATCCTTTACGTAGGCCTCATAAAGTATCAGTACCATTTCATAGGTGGGCCGGATGCTGGTCTTTTCCATGTTCTTGATAATGGCGATGAGCCTATCGAATTTTTTCATCATCTGACGCTCCAATTTTTTGAGACTGTCAAGGATGACCTTTGTTCCCTCTCCAAAAGGATCAAGGTTGTTCTCCTTGAAGTATTGTATCATTCCATCCAATACCTCGCTATGGGATTTGTTGAACTTCTTTGAATAACTGCGAAAGCGTGTGGCCGTTTCTTTCTTTATGGTGATGTTGGAATAACCTCCTGTCCCTTTCTTTTTTCTGTCATTTGTGGATTGCTTTTCCATAGGCCGAATTTTGTTTTTTAGTGAAATTGCGTCAATTTTTTAGCTAAAAATTTCCAGTGTTTACTGGGCTTCCCAAAGGGTTTACTGTAGATTTCGGAAAAGTCTACTGTAGCCCCAGATTTTGTACAGCATTCCAAAATTTGTTCAATCAACTGGTTTTCAACCTGTTGAATACCCGAAAAACAACCGTGATGGCGCAATTTGCGCATCACCCTCTTGCTATTCCTACGTCCCGCAAGCGGGACCGAATGAATACAGTCTTATCATCCTTCGGCTGCTTTTTTGGTCTGCATATGATTTATCAGATTTTGCATGTCCTCCCCTATCTTATGCTCCAATACCCTTGCATAGATTTGTGTGGTGGACAGTTTGGTATGGCCGAGCATTTTAGAGACCGTTTCTATCGGGACTCCATTGGAAAGGGTTACCGTTGTGGCAAAAGTGTGCCTGGCTGAATGAAAGGATATGGTTTTGTAAATACCACAGGCCTTGGCAATCTCTTTTAGATATTTGTTTGTCTTCTGGTTGGAGAGAACAGGCAATATTTTTGTATCGGTCTCTGGACTGTCCCAATACTTTTCAATGATTTCTTTTGCTTTGGGCAATAAGGGCAGTTTTACACTTTCCGATGTTTTTTCCCTTTTGGTATAAATCCATTGGTTTCCATCAATACCAAGTACCAGTTGGTTCTTTTCAAGTTCCCGGACATCTATATAGGATAGGCCAGTATAACAAGCAAAAAGGAAAGCATCCTTGACCTTTTCATACCCTGCCCCAGTGAAGTCCGTTTCTTCAATGAGCCTAAGTTCTCTTTCCGTTAGATAACTGCGTTCCGTTTTATGAAAGCGGAGCTTATAGTTAATGAAAGGGTCTTTGTCCAACCATTCCAACTTAACGCCCAGCTTGATCATTTTCATCAAACGCTCCAAGTGTTTCATGGCCCCATTATTGGTACATTTTTTTCCCTTTTGGAGTTGTGGGCCGTTCAATAGATAGTGTTCAAAATCGGTAATGAACTTATAGTTCAATTGTTTCAATCGGATGTCGGGGAGTTTGTATTTGGATTCCAAAAAACGAAAGAGATACTTTTTGGTCCCATAATAGTTCTTCATCGTTCCGGGGCGGAGTACGCTCTTTTGTGTTTTGTTATGATACTCGATAAGTTCAAACAGGGTATTATGCTTTTCATCCTGTCCCAGATAACGGGCCTTGATGGCCTGTGAGGTTATAATCTTGTCCTCACGCAACAACTGTTTATGGGTATCCATGATCTCGCCATATACCTCATCCAGATAGCTGTTCAACAAACGGGCCTTGTGGGTAAGTCCATGGAGTCTACCCTTATTTTCATCCCATTCATTCACCGAAACATAACGTTTCAAACTTATCTCGGCACGTTTTCCGTTGACGGTGATACGGGCATAAATGGTCAATTTTTCAGGGTTGTTGGAAATGTCCCTAGTGAAGATGAGAACCTTTAAAGTATTGGAATTGCGCATAATACATAATTTTTGGGTTTGACAAAACTGGTTTGCAAAACACCCATAAACAGCGTCAAACTGAAGCTAAATTATGCACAAGAAACGTACCGAATCATTCACCGAACTCTACACCTTTTATTTGGTTTTAAATGAATTCAAATGAATGTAATAAAAATTAAAAGCACTGTCAATCAGTCAGTTGACAGTGCTTGATACCATTTGATTTATGGTTCGTCGGGATGACTGGATTCGAACCAGCGACCACGCGCACCCCATGCGCGTACGCTACCAGACTGCGCCACATCCCGAAAAGGGATTGCAAAAATATGAATTTTAGCAACAATTGAACATAGACTGTATAAAACTTTTATCCTTTTTTCATATCTGCATTTATGTACAAAGTTTAAAGTAAACCGCTCCAAGAAGAAAAACATTTCACAGCCGAACTCATAAAACAACCTAACACACTACTTTACAGCTTAGTATGGTTAATTTTAATGATGACCGTCATTGTCCAGACAAAGTAATCTACTTAGTTTAATCAATCAAGAATATCATTGAGAATAAAAGAAAATTGTGGTGGAAAAAGAAATAAATATCACCCTAAAAGACACCTCCTTGGAAGGCAACCTTAAAATACCTAGCAACCCTAAAGGTTTGGTCATTTTTTCCCATGGAAGTGGCAGCAGTCGTTTTAGTCCAAGAAATAATTTTGTGGCCAATGTTCTCCAAAAAAAAGGAATGGCCACTTTGCTTTTTGACCTATTGACAGAGCGAGAGGACAGTATTTATCAAAACAGGTTTGATATCAATAAACTTACCATGCGGCTTATCCAAACTACTCAATGGGTTTATCATCAAGATGACATTTTAAAATTACCCATAGGATATTTTGGAGCTAGTACGGGAGCCGCTTCTGCACTTAAGGCCGCAGCTTTTTTTGGAAATTCCATAAGTGCGGTAGTCTCTCGTGGGGGAAGGCCCGACCTTGCCCTAAATGAACTTGATGAGGTAAAAGCACCTACTCTATTACTTGTAGGCGGCCTTGATACCGAGGTAATATGGCTCAACCAAAAAGCTTATGAAAAACTTGGTTGTTCAAAGAAAATGGAAATTATTTCCGGAGCAAGTCACCTTTTTCAAGAAGCGGGAAAGCTCGAAAAAGTTGCTGACTTGGCAGCGGAATGGTTTGATAAATGGTTCCAAAAAACAAAAGAAGATGTTTCAGGATAGAATAGATGCCGGCCTAAAATTGGCGGACAATTTAAAGCAGTTTAAAGATGAGAATGTTGTGGTCCTTGCCATTCCCAGAGGTGGACTTCCTTTGGGCGCCATTGTTGCAAAATCACTCCACGCTCCCTTGGATGTAGCGCTTTCCAAAAAAATAGGGCATCCTTACAATAAAGAGTATGCTATTGGAGCAGTAAGTTTAGATGACATTATCCTTGATGATATACCTCAAATAGATAAAGCCTACATTTCTCAAGAAACCGCATTTATAAGGGAAAAACTCAGAATAAGATTCAACCAATATTATCAAGATAGCTCACCTTTGGATTTAAGGGGAAAAACCGTAATAATTGTCGATGATGGCGTAGCTACTGGAAACACCATAAAAATAACAGCTCAAATGGTTCATAAAAAACAACCAAAAAAGGTTGTTGTAGCTATTCCCGTGGCTCCAATTGGAGCCATTAATAATATGAAAACATCAAAATATATAGATGAAGTAATCTGTTTGGAAATCCCATATAATTTTCATGCGGTTGGACAGTTTTATCTTGAGTTTGGGGAAGTTTCAGATGAGAATGCCATCGGGATATTGCAAAAAACAAGGGGAACTTTCAATTCCTAGCCATTATATTTTACTACTTCGATTCAATTGCCCAAGGGCAATTTATTTTTTTGAAACAAAAAATATGGCCCAAGACAAAACTGTGTTTCAGACCATATTTCTTGGAAAGAATACCTCTAATCACCATCAATACCGAAAGTAACTTTGGCATTGACACGGTACTCAGAAATTTTACTTTCCCTAACGCTAACCTGCATATCTTGTATATACACAGATTTAATGTTTCTTACCGATTTTGATGCCTCATCAATAACATTTTGAATAGAATCTTCAAAACTCTCGGTTGAGTTGCCTAAAATTTCAATAACTTTTAATACTGACATCGTATAGTGTTTTTATGGTTCACTATTGGAACACTAACATTCTATCTTTAAAGAAATTTACCATTCTCATCCAACTTTACCCTTAATACCTTGTCTCCATTTTCCAATTTCAACTTGTATTTTTTGGTGACACCCTTTTTTTCATAATAATGGGTCACATAAGTATCTTTAGTGATGGTCCACTCTGGGAATCTATCCAAAACGGCAGCTTTTACAGAATTGGGCAGTTCAATGTTTTTGAATCTTTCAGCAGTACGGATTATTTTTCCGTCCTTATCGTAGGCAGCTAAAATTTTACCTTCTGGAATAAAGAAATTAATGTTGTAAATGTCATAGTCATCTTGATAATACTCTGAACTCTTTACATCGAAAGCTGCTACTTTTCGTCTTAACATTTCTACCGGTATGGAAGCTTCTTCCTGAGTATCAATGTTATTTAGATACTTGTAATTTGTGGCGTACACAATTACCTCTGATAATTCTTCTGTCTTAATGATCTGAGATTGCATTGGCACTACAAATCCCATCACAAAAAGAATCAATAATAGCTTTTTCATGATCTTAATGTTTTAAGTTAATAACCTTACGAAAGGAATTCTGGAGCTCCAACATCCACAAGTAGCTCAATGTAACCCCCTTATAATTGATTCACAATGATTTAGATCAGTTGAAATGGATTTTTATACTCCTTATTTGGGTTTACTAAAGAGCGAAGAAGGCTCACCCTTTATAAGTTCAAGAATGTAATCAGAATTGTATTGTCTTTGCCTATCGATATAAGGTAAAGTGGCCGACGAACTGTTGCTTTTCGTTATCGTTGGCATTTACCACATACCAATAATCTCCTGTAGGCAAAGGTTTGCCTTCGTAGGTTCCGTCCCATTTTTTCACTTGGTCCAAACGAGCCACTACCCTACCGTACCTATCATAAATAATCACGTCAATGAAAGGGAAATACTCCCTGTTCTCAGGGTACCAGTAGTCGTTCAGGTTATCTCCATCCGGGGTGAAGAAATTCGGCATTTCTGGCATTCCTTCAAAATTAAAGGGCATTACCAAAGTGGCTTCGCAACCGTTTTGATCACGAACCATAATATTAATATTGGAGTCCACATTGACATTGAACGTGTTTACCTCACCGTAAGATTCATCTTGGAAGAAATATTCATATCCACCAAATCCACCTGTAGCGATTGCCGTAACCTCATCAGGGCCCGACTTTATTGCTTCTAAAGTCAGTGGCTCATAAGCTTCTATTTCAAACTCCACAAAGGTGACACATCCGTTGGCATGATAGATATAAACGGTATGTTCGCCCGCCGGCAAATCTCCGAAAGTTCGCTGATTTGTAGCCATCTGAATATCATCCACATCCAAAGAGAACAACAAATCAGACAACTGTGAACTATCTTCTATATTTACCGTTACCGTGCTATTTGGGAATATTCCTTCGCACCCGTATTCCACAACAGGTTCCGCAACAATATCTATTCCTATGCCTATTTCTGCTATCACATTGGTTTGACAACCGTTGGCATCCCTCACAAAAACCACATAGGTTTCTCCCCCTTGAAGGTTATCGAAGAAAAGGCTATTGTTTTGCTCAAAATCGGCATCGTCCGCAGAATTTACACTGGTGTAATATGGAGCCGTTCCACCAGTAACTTCAAGGGTCATGGTTCCATCAGCATCTCCCATACAGGTTTCTGGAGTGGTCTGCACAACTCCTGCCACCAATTCCATGGGTTGGGTAATCTCTACGGTCCTTGTGATGGTACAACCTAAATCATCCTGGATAATAATATCATAAGTTCTAGGCGCCAAGTCCGTAAAGGTTTTTCTATTTGGGTTGGCTGGGTCATCACCTTCAAAAAACTCGCTCAATGTATCAGAAATGGAATATCTGATTTGACCTGTTCCACCGCTCGCTTCAATAATAATTTGTCCGTTCATGTCGCCGGCACAAACCACAGGCACGGCTTCCAGATAATCTAACACCAATGGGTCTTTGGGTTCAATAACAATCGGGTCCGAAATAGCTTCGCATCCTCCACTTTGTGCAAAAACGTAGTATGTTCCTGGATTCAACTCTCTAAATATTCCAGAACTCTGCGCAGGACGCACAATTGTTGCTGCAGACGGCGGCAATGTATTTGAATTAACCAAGGTGTACACATAGTTGCCAATTCCTCCAAAAGCTTCAGATCGTATAATTCCTGTTGCCTCTCCCGCACAGTTTATTGTTGCGTTGGTTAAATCCAAAGCAATCACCAAAGGTGCGGCTGGATCTAACGAAATTTGATTGGATTTTTCAAAAGGACATCCATTGGAATTCTGCACATCGTATTGGAAGGGTCCTGGGTCCAAGGTAATATCCTCCGCAATTTCAATGCTGGTCATCCCTGCGCCAAATGGAATAAATGGGTCAGTAGTTCCAGACCTACGGTAGAAATAATCCACTCCCGGCTCCGGATTGGTCACTGTAAGTTCCATTCGACCCAAATCCCCGCAACCAGGCGGCTGCAGCTCTACCAATTCGGCAACCACAATTTCTGGATCTTGAATTTCAATAGGAATTGTGGTGAAACTACAGTTCCAGCCATCAAAAATGGTAATGGTATATTCTCCTGCGGATAAATTCGCAAAAGTTGCAGTAGTTTGAAGACCACTGTTGGTACCGTCCGTAACTCGGTTCAATTGATACAGATAGTTTCCAGCGCCCTGTCCACCCATGACATTGAAAGCCTCTATAACCGCATCATTATCATTGTTACAAGCCAATGGGTTTACCAACTGAATATCCGCTGAAATCGGCGTTGGCAGCGGCAAGTTAATATCTACTGTAGATTCACATCCGCGCAAATCTCTAACATTAACGGTATAAGTATCCGTTGATAGGTTTTCAAAAACAGGATTGGTATTCGGGTAATCCACCAAAATGGTGCCATCCGAAGCCACCAATTGATACTCATAGGTCCCCCATCCTCCGTCGCCAGTGGCCGTAATTTCTCCAAAGCCTGGCACATTACACGTCACAGGGGAAGTTTGAACTGCATCAACCGTAAGCGGTCTATCAGGAGACCGAACTGTGGTTACATTACTTACAGCATCGCAGTACGGAGTATTCAATGCTTCAATACGTACAACTAGATTACCAGCGGGTACATTTTGAATAATCTCGGGATTGTTTATCGGTGCAGTGGTATCAAAAGTTCCAGTTACTCCTGTTGATGTTTCCACTCCAGCATTATCGCGGGTAAACACTTCGTAATTATAGACGCCACTATAATTGTTGATTTCCAAACTGATGGAACCATCACTTCCATTAAAACAGGTTACGGGGTCCACCTCGGCAATAACTGCTTCAATATTATTGTACTCCGGCATGTTGATAGTGGTGGTTAAATAGGTACAACCTCCACTGCCCACATCGGTAACGGCAAAAATGTAATCTCCTGGTGTGGCAATATCCCAAGTAACTCGATCACTACCGCCTGAGCTTCGGGCTGGTTCGGAGCCCAAAGGCAGAATTTCCACCTCATAATTTCCCGGTCCTTCGTTAACAATAATGTCAATTGATCCCGGACTTACTCCTGTTCCTGAAGCATCGCATGCAATTTGGTTTACATTGTAACTAAAAGTAATGTCCGTTGGCGTACTTATGGTTACGGTGGACGTCTCCTCACAGCCATTTTGATCCCTTGCGGTCAGAATAATAGTTTGGTCCGTTCCATTATCAATCACCTCAAATGTATTGCTGGTCTGGAAATTGGTACCGTCAAATTGAGGAGTGCCATCATTCATACTATAAGTATATGAACCTGAACCCGTTGGATTTCCTGTTCCATCACCGTTATCATCGGTATAAATTGTAATAGTCGCTGTACTAAATTGATTACTTGATGGGTTACAGCTAAAATCGGTATTGATTGCATTTACCATCAATTCGGTTGGCTCATCTATGATGATGTCCCCTGAACGATCGGTACAGCCCCTATCGGAAACTACCTCAACTTGATAAGTGTCGGGTAACAAATCATCAAACACTGGTGACCCTTGTGGCCCTGCAATAATATTTGAAGTTGAACCTTGATACAATACATAATTAATAGGCGTATCCGTATCACTACCTGGTTGAAGCTCTACGGAAATAGTTCCGTTATCAGCTCCAAAACATGTTACATCACTGCTTGGCGTAGCCGTAATAACTGGCGTATTTACTGTCGAAACATTTACAATGGCTTCATCAGAACACAAAGGTGCAGTGTTGGAATCTAAATCCGTCACTAAAATATTGTAATCCCCTGGCAGTACATTAAGAAATACGTTGGTTGGTTGGGCAGGCCCAATATTGGCCAACGTACCTGCATCCCTAAGCTGATATTCAAAATTACCGCTACCTCCAGTGGTATTCACGGTAATCTCACCATCTCCAGCATTACAGGTAGGGTAAGAAGTAGCGTCTGCAGAAATGGCGAAGAAATCAAACACTTCAGCTGTTACCGTATTGGTACACCCATTGCCATCCCTAACTGTGATGACGTAGCTTCCTGGATTTGGTACGATGAAAGTGGTTCCGGTTTGATAGCCACTGCCGATATCATACTGGAAAGTTTCTTCCGGTAAACCAGAGCCTGTGGAAATAGGTGAGACAATATCAATTTGATACCCACTTGTGGCGGTACATTGGTTTACCACATCAATCACTGGGTCCGGAACACCTGCTTCTTGCGTCACCGTTAAGGTTGTTAAAGCGGTACACCCATTGGCATCTTGCACATAAAAATCGTAGTCAGACGGATATGGTCCTGGTATTTCAAAAGTAGTTTCGGAGGTAAATGTTGATGGTGCTGGGTCACCCGCAGGAACATATGCATAAGTGTACGGGGCTGTGCTTCCGAAGCCTCTCACCGTTACCAAAGCACCGACATTACAGGTTGCTTCCACAAAATTATCGATGGCTATGGAAACAGCACTAATATCTATAAAAGCCAGAGTACTCCCGCTACATCCGTTGGTGTCGTCGGTAACAATAATCTGGTAGTTTCCGGGAGCTAATCCAGTCAAAGTATCGTTATATGGGATAGATTGACCCGTAAACGATTGTGTTGACACTGCTGCTCCTGTATCCGTATTTTGTACTGTGACCGTGAAGTCTCCGGGCGCTGAAATTCCAGAAACCTCGTAATCAATGGAACCACTCCCAGTCACGTTGCAAGAGGCTGCCAAAGATGTAGCTGTTACGGCTACGGGGTTAATGGGACCGATTGGGTCTATCTCTTCAATATAGGTACAACCCAAGGCATCCCTTACCTCAACAAAGTAGGTTACGCCAGGCACAACCAAACCTGTTACATCAAAAATATCGTTGCCAGCACCAGTACCTAACTGAAATGTAGGGTCACCAACCAATCTGAATTCATACGGTGCTGTTCCCCCCGAGGCCTGAACCCGATATGGAAATGCAGTTGCTGAGCATACGAGTGGTGTAGCATCCAAAGGAGTAAGTATCAATTGGTTTTGATCAATAACTACTTGGTCGCGGTCTTCACAACCTTGTGCATCCGTAGTAATAACCGTATAGTTTCCTAATGGCAAGTTTGGAAAGTTTACCGTTGTACTTGCAGTACCTGTTGATGATGCTACCGTGCCACCAAATTCATCCACCAAAACATAATCAAATGGCGCCACTCCATTGTTTATCGTGGCGGAAATAGAACCATTTACAGAACCTGCCGAACAAACTGCATTGGTGGGTGTTGCTGTGGCATCCAAGGGAGAGCTTGCTCCTATGGTGACAGAATATGCTGGGCTCACACACCCTCTACTATCTCGAATAATAAATCCACTATGGGTTCCTGGACCGTATCCAGAAAATATATTTTGTGTACTAAAGGTCGCTCCATTATCATTACTGAATTCATACGGAGGAATACCTTGTGTTGTATCTGGAATCAACTCCACAACTCCACTTAGATTATCCCCACATTGCGTGTCTGTTGGCACCGCGGTACCTGCAATGGTCTCCGGTGGGGAAATGGTTACAGTATTGGATTCTGTTGTACACCCCCTAGCGTCAGTAATTAGGAACTGGAAGGTAGTATCCGAAATTATAGATCCATCATTTGGTATACTATATACAAAGGAGTTTCCTGTTATATTGTTGTTATTTGAAGTGTATGGAGCGCCATTGATGCTCACTTCATAAATATCATAATCTCCTGAAGAAGTGTATCCATTGCTAATATTTACCTGAATCTGACCGGGAGGGCCTGCACAGTCCAACTCTTGGATCGTGGTTGCATTGGCAATAACCTGAGGCTCTATGGTCGCTGTTACGGTATCTCTACAATCATTGGAATCTATTACTTCAATAGTATAGGTTCCTGGGGTAAGTCCGGTAAAGCTATTACTAGCCCCCAATGCTCCCCCATTGATTCTATACTGATACGGTGCCAAACCACCTGAAGCGTTAACAGCCAAGGTCGCCGCTGTAAAGTTATCGTAACAAAAGTCTGATGCTCCGTTATCCAAGGTCAAGGTCGGCGCATCCAAACGGGTCAATGTAAAACTATCCGTTACAGTGCATCCGTTAGCATCGGTCACACTTACTTGATAGGTCCCATCCTGCGATAGGTTAGAGAATGTACTGCCATTCTTCGGACCTCTTGTGGAACCATCAGGCTGGGTCAAGGTATAGCGGTTACCTCCCCATCCTCCTGCTGTATTGATACGAACGGCTCCTATGTTTCCATTTTGACAGCTCATGTCCGTAACATCGAGGGTTGAAATCGCAAAAGCAGTTGAAGGTTCTTCGATTACCAAAGTTGATGTATCGGCACAATTAGTTTCTTCATCCGTTACCGAAATTACATAGCTGCCAGCGGACAACCCAGTTAAAGGAACAATACTGCCGCTCTGTCCAGTAAAAACAGTACCTCCATCAATGCTATAACTGTAAGTTGTATTGAATCCATCCACCAAAAATCGGCCTTCCCCATCAGAATCACCCACGCAAGTAACCACTCTGGTCTGTTGTGCTTGCACTCCAATGGAACTAATATCGGTGATGGCATAATTTTCATCGTAAGAACAACCTTCATCATCGGTCACCCTAAAAGTATAGGTTCCCAATCCCAAACCGGTAAATGTGCTATTGCTTCCATTATTCACAGCGCTAGCGGCCGGAGCTATAATTTCATAGGTATAGGTTCCAGAGCCTCCCGTGACGGTCAAATCCAAAGAAGCTGTGGTAGTAATACAGTCCAGGCTGGAAATACTAAAGTCTAGATCGGTTGGTTTATTTAAACTATTAAATACGATATCTGGAAGCGCTTGAACGCATCCATTGGCATCGCGAATCATTGGCGTGTAGGCCCCAACTCCCAAACTTGGAAATACCGGATTGGCACTAAATCCAGCTCCCACGCTATACTCATATGGTGCAGTTCCTCCAGCAACTCCTGAAATTGTGATTTGCCCGCCGTTTTCATCTACACATGTTGGCACACTATCTGGCGTAGCGGTTGCCGTAATTGTGGAAGGAGTTCCTATAGTGGCCGTTTGAGGTGTGGTGGTACAAGTAAATGAATCTTGCTCATAACGCAATACAACATCGTAGTTGCCTGGTGCCAAATTGGAGAATACATTGCTTATCTGGAAGGTAACGCCATTGTCCACACTATAAAGAATTTCGTATCCATATCCACTGGTCACGTTTACAGTGATTCTACCATCGTTGGCTCCCCCACAATTGGCATCTTCCTCAGTAAAATTGAATATTGGTGGTGGAATATTTTCCACAGCTACCGCAGCGGTACGTTGGCATCCGTTAGCATCCTCAACCAAAATATTATAGGTCCCCGCAGTAGACACGGAAAAACTGGTTGAACCAGAATACGTAGAACTAAAAGCACCTCCATCCACACTATATCGGTAAGGGGCTGTTCCTCCACTTGTCGTAAGATTAACATCTACTGAAGTGGCACCACACCCAAAACTATTCGAGGCTGTTGCCGAAACAGCCAATGGACTTATTCCTCCTCCGATTACAATGGGGTCTCCATCAATATCGGTTGTAATGGTTTCTGAACAACTATTGGTTTCAACACGAATGCTGTACGTACCGGGGCTTACATTGGCAAAGGTGTAGTTATCGGCCCCGTTAGGTCCAAAAGTATCCACGGTCACTCCGTTTTTCACTAACCTGTAGGTATAAAAACCTGGGACACCGGATACTTGAACATCAATACTACCTAACTCGCCACTACATAAAATGTCGTTGGCCGTAACATCAACATTGATATCCAAGTCATCAATTGTCAACAAGTTGGATGGAAATACACAAGCTGTTGCAGAAACATTCTTTAATCTAACATAAACTCTATAATCTCCGGGCGCTGTAATATCAAAGAAAGGGGCGTCTTGATAAGGTCCCGCAGAACTATTTAAACTATACTCATATCCGGCAGGTACATTGGTGACCTCTACCCTACCTGGATTACCACAAATGATATCTTCTTTGATCAATTGTGGGTCTAAAGGGTTAAGCGTAGCTTTAAAATAGTAATATTGACCAGAATCTACACGCACTCTAAACTCACCTGATGCAGACAAATCAAAGGTTGAACCGGTTTCAACGGTATTCCATGTACAAGCATTATTTATAGTTGGGCAATCGTCCACAACGGTAGGTGCACAAGAATTTGGGTCGAGTTGTTGCCACTGATAAGAGCTTCCGGATTGGCTTAGGGTAAGTGTTCTAATATCACTTGTACCGCACAAAAAGAATTTGGCCAAGGTACTTCCATCATTAGGGCATACCACTTCCTCGTTCGCCCCATTTATTATGGTAGCAAACATCGCACTTGTTGCGGATAGTTCAATTTCTTCGTTAGATACTTCCGTGACCGTAGGGTCAGGGACCTCCTTTTTCGTATTCGACTCTGTTTTCTTGGACACTAAATCTACCAGCATCCTTGTTACATGAGTTTTTGCTAATACCGTGGAACCGAAGATTGATATGAACACCAACAACACGACATATAGCAAATGCCTTGTTTTTTGTGGGAGCATAGGTTAAGTCTTGTTAAGAAGAATACTCAGATTTGGGACCTCAATATTCTTAAATAGTAATTTTCTTTTCTTATATTATAATACTTATCTTAAACGCATCCGGCCAAAAAAATTGCCGTTTATCTATTAAATCTATTCTTTTAACGTAAAAGTATGCAAAAAAGTCTCTTATTACCTTATTTTTTCGTTGTACTGCTAAGTACATCTTGTGCCCAAACCTCAGATGAAGGCATAAATAATCCGGGAACCATTGATTTTACTACAGAACTTGTATTTGGGGATATCCAAAATCCTTGGGGTATGGTTTTCCTGCCCAACAACACCATTTTAACCTCCGAAAAGTCTGGAAAACTGATACTTATCGAATCTGGAAAGGCCGCAGAAATTGAAAATCCTCCAAAAGTATACAATAGAGGTCAAGGTGGCTTAATGGATATTGAGCTCCATCCCGATTACAATGAAAATGGCTGGATTTATTTCTCCTATGCCTCCATGGAAGGTGAAGAAAAAGGAGGGAATACTGCCATAATGCGCGCAAAACTTTCGAATAATAAGCTTGTGGAACAACAATTGCTTTACAAGGCCTCTCCCAATTCAACCAGAGGGCAGCATTTTGGCTCCAGAATCGAGTTTGATAACAATGGGTTCCTGTTCTTTTCAATTGGAGAAAGAGGTAATAGGGATGTAAATCCGCAGGATATTACACGTGATGGCGGAAAAATATATCGACTGTATGATGATGGCCGTATTCCTACCGACAATCCTTTTGTGGATGAATCCGGCGCTAAAACAGCCATTTATAGTTATGGACATCGAAATCCACAAGGCATGGCCCTTCACCCAGAAACTGGACTATTGTGGGAACATGAACACGGACCCAGAGGTGGAGATGAAATCAATATCATACAAAAAGGGAAAAACTACGGATGGCCCGTTATAACCTACGGCATCAATTACAGTGGCACCAAAATCACCGATGAAACCTCGAGACCTGGCATGGAACAACCACTTTACCAGTGGACACCCTCCATTGCACCATCGGGAATGATATTTGTCACTTCCGATAAATACCCTAACTGGAAAGGTAATTTACTGGTGGGCTCACTGGCTTTTCAATATTTGGAACGATTAGAGTTAAACGACAACAAAGTGGTCTACCGAGAAAAATTACTGGATGGCATGGGCCGTGTGCGCAATGTACGCCAAGGTCCGGACGGATATATTTATGTTGGAATTGAAGGGAAAGGGATTTACCGATTGATGCCGAAATAATGCAATCTTTATGGTTTTAAAGCATCAATAGCCAATTTGACAGAACCATATTTTTTGAGCACCCTTTCCGCCTCATCATAGCTTAGGGCAAGCTCCTCCATAATATATCGAGTGCCCCGATCTACCAATTTGGTATTGCTCAATTGCATGTTTACCATTTTGTTTCCTTTTACACGACCCGCTCGAATCATCAAAGCAGTGGAAATCATGTTAAGCACTAATTTTTGACTGGTTCCACTTTTCATCCGGGTACTTCCGGTTAAAAATTCCGGCCCTACATTAACCTCAATAGGAATATCGGTAGCTTGAGCCAATGGAGAACCAGGATTATTGGTAATCCCCACTGTCAAAACCCCGTTGGCCTTTGCATCCGCGATCCCACCCAAAACATAAGGTGTGGTTCCCGAAGCTGCTATACCAACCAACACATCGTTACTATTAATTTCGTATTCCTGAAGATCTTTCCAAGCTTGGTCGGTATCGTCTTCGGCAAATTCCACTGCTTTTCTAATCGCTTGGTCTCCACCAGCTATGAGTCCGATTACCCTGTCATAGGGCATTCCAAAAGTTGGTGGTATCTCAGAGGCATCCAATATACCCAATCTACCACTGGTACCGGCACCTATATAAAATAATCTACCTCCTTTTTCGAAACGTATGGCTGTTTCATCAACCACTTTGGCAATATGGGGCAACACCAATTCGACTGCATCAGCCACTTTTTTATCTTCATTATTGATATTGGCCACAATCTCCAAAGTATCCATTTCATCCAATCCATCATAGTTGGATGGTTCCTCGGTAATCTTAATGTGCTTTTCTACCACAATATTATAATATTTGTATGTTCAAATTTTTAAATGCATCTAACTTTACGTCCCAAGGCTCCAACTCCGTAATCATTACATCGACTTCTTCGACCCCGCATATTTTGTAGCGCTGAATAGAACCAATCTTTTCGGAAATACAAGGGGAGACTACTTTTCTTGAACTATGAATCATAGCCTTTTTCATCTGTACGATTTCCCAATCAAATTCCGTTAGCCCTTCCATGGGATGAATAGAGTTCGTTCCCAAAAAACAGATGTCAACTTTAATTTCAGAAAGCATGTTAATCGCACTTCCGCCGACTGTAATCTGCGAATCCTTGGACAATCGGCCTCCAATAAAGATAACTTCAATGTTATCCTTTCCCAAAAGCTGCACTGCAATGGGAAGACTAGGCGTAAAACAGGTAAGTTTCATTTTTGGGGGCAATTTTCTTGCCAATTCCAAGTTGGTTGTCCCTCCGCTTAATAAAATTACCTGCCCATCTTTAATAAGCTCAAGAGCCTTTTCCGCAATTTGCGATTTTTTTTCTAAGGAATAAATTTTTTTCCCTGTAGGGTTGTAATTATTAAAACCTAAAGAAATTGCACCACCATGTACCTTTTTCAATTTCTTGGCGCTATGGAGCTCTTTAATATCCCTTCGAATCGTATCGACCGAAACATTAAGCCGATCAGCGATATCCGTCAACAAGACTCTGTTATGAATTCCAACCTCGTTGAGTATAAACTGATGCCTTTCCTCTTTTAACATATCCGAGCTAAAGTTAAATAAATCCTAAAAACACTACTAATAACTGCAAAATACTGCAAATATTTGCAGTATTCAAGATTATATCTTTAAAAAATGCACTTTATTGCATTATTTGCAGTTTTTTGCATACATTTGGAATTAACTTTGCAGCATTTTGCTAAAACACCATACTTATTCTTATGTATCAGCCTTATCAGGAAGAATTAAGATTTGAGAAAATCAATACTATTATTCATGGGGATTCCGATGAAGCTTCGTTGTCTGTTGCCAACGAAATTGCAAGCTTAATCAAACAAAAGCAAGAACAAGGGACAAAGGCCGTAATAGGTTTGGCCACAGGCTCTACTCCCGTAAAAGTTTATGAATACCTGGTACAGTTTCACAAAGAGGGAAGATTAAGCTTTAAGGACGTGATTACCTTTAACTTGGACGAATATTTTCCAATGGAACCCGATTCCATCCACAGTTATGTAAGGTTCATGAACGAACACCTTTTCGACCATATTGACATTGAACCGCATAACATCCACATCCCAGATGGCACCCTTACCATGGATGACGTAAGGAAATATTGCGAGGACTATGAAGAGAAAATAAAGAACGTAGGAGGCATTGATATCCAAATCCTTGGAATTGGACGAACCGGACACATTGGTTTTAACGAGCCAGGTTCAACACTAAATAGTAAAACCCGTTTAATCCGGTTGGATAGAGTTACCAGACTTGACGCTGCCAGCGATTTCTTTGGAGAGGAAAATGTACCCAAAAGAGCCATAACCATGGGTGTGGGCACTATAATGAACGCCCGTAAAGTAATTCTTATGGCTTGGGGCGAAGGAAAATCCAGCATCATTCAACAAGCAGTGGAGGGAGAGATAAAAGAGTCTGTTCCGGCAACTTTCCTACAACATCATGAAAATTGTGATTTTGTGCTGGACGAGGCAGCTGCTTCTTCCTTAACTAGGATTAAAACACCTTGGCTGGCAACAGAATGTGATTGGGATGATACCTTAATAAAAACCGCCACCATATGGCTCTCAGAAAAATTGGGCAAGGCCATTCTTAAGTTGACCAATGAGGATTACAATGAATATGGAATGGGGAACCTAATTGCAGAAATCGGTTCCGCAGAACAAATAAACCTAAAGGTCTTTAATCAACTCCAACATACCATAACCGGTTGGCCTGGCGGAAAACCCAATGCGGATGACAGTCAAAGACCGGAAAGAGAAGAACCGTATCCCAAAACATCATTGATTTTTAGCCCCCATCCAGATGACGACGTTATTTCTATGGGTGGCACCTTATTGCGATTGGTTGATCAGGGGCACAATGTACATGTTGCCTATCAAACTTCTGGAAACATAGCTGTCTTTGACGATGAGGTAATACGTTTCTTGGACTTTGCAACAGATATTCAAAAGGATAACAAAGAGTTAAAAAAGAAATTTAAACAGGTTCGCGAATTTTTGGCAAATAAAAAACCTGGAGAACTGGACAGCCCGGAAGTACAGGAATTCAAAGGCCTTATTAGAAAAGGAGAGGCTCTAGCCGCTTGCCGGTATTGCGGAGTATCCGAAGAAAACGCCCATTTTCAGAACTTACCGTTCTATGAAACAGGTGCCGTAAGAAAAAAACCTCTTTCCGATGAAGATGTTCAGATAACTTACGACCTTCTCAACAAACTCAAACCCCATCAAATTTTTGCAGCAGGTGATTTATCCGACCCCCATGGAACACATAGGGTATGTCTTCAAATCATTTTCAAAGCGCTTGAGAAATTGAAGCAAGATAGAGCGGATTGGATTAGAAACTGCTATGTATGGTTATACCGGGGTGCTTGGCAGGAATGGGATATTGCCGATATGGAAATGGCAGTACCAATTGGGCCCAAGGACATGTCCCGAAAAATCAACGCCATATTTAAGCACCAATCCCAAAAGGATAGTGCCATGTTCCCAGGAAACGACGAACGGGAATTTTGGCAACGTGCCGAACAGAGAAACAAAGAAACAGCCAACAGATACAATGAACTTGGAATGGCAGAATATGAAGCCATGGAGGGCTTTGTACGATACCACTTTTAATAAAAGCAAACTATTCGTTTAAACTAAACTCAATTAAACTACTCATTTTTATGCGAAACCTTCATGATTATTTAGGATTGAAGTTCCGATTGGTGCTATTCGCGCTTATGGTATCAACGCTATCAGCGTTTAGCCAGAGCCAGTACACCTTTACAGGAACTGTTACGGAAACTGGGACAAACCTACCTTTGGCAGGTGCTTCGGTATTCATTGAAAACACATCTTTCGGTACTGTAACCGATTTTGATGGAAACTACAGCTTTACAGCAACTTTGGAATCTGGAGCACACACCTTAGTGTTCAGTTCCCTTGGTTTTACAACCAAAAAAATGTCCATTGATGCCGGTGGAAATGTAACTATCTCCACGGACACATCCCTTGCCGAAGACCTTTTGAGCTTGGATGAGGTAGTGGTGACCGGTAGTGGAGCTGGAGTGAACAAAAGAACTTTGGGTAATGCCATTTCATCCGTAAAGGCCGAACAATTGACGGAAAATGGTGCCACACAGATTGATCAAGCTATTTCCGGTAAGATTACGGGGGCTTTGGTACAACAAAACTCTGGAGATCCAGCAGGAGGTATCAGTATTCGCCTAAGAGGGCCTAGTACCATTGCGGGTAGTTCCGATCCACTTTACATAGTAGATGGAATCATCATCAGTAATTCAAGTAACGAATTGGTAGATCTTGGAGGTAATTCGCAAAACAGATTAGCGGATATCAACCCCAACGATATTGAAAAGATCGAGGTAATCAAAGGAGCTGCCGCGGCGGCAATTTATGGTTCTCGGGCAAGTAACGGTGTGGTTCAAATCTTTACAAAACAAGGGCGAAGCGGTGAGCCTAAATTCACTTTTATGACCAATGCAAGGGTTAATGAACTTAGAAAAGAAATTGATTATAATACCGTGCAGTTAGCTTGGGAAGTTCCCACAGACCGAACAAATTTAGCAACCTACGAAACTGAACGTTACAACCTGCAAGATGAAATATTCGATACAGGTTTTGGTATTGAAAACTACCTGTCCATGACCGGTGGAACGGAAAAAACATCGTACTACTTGTCTGCTTCTCATCTTGACAACGAAGGAATTGTTAAAAATACCAATTTTAAGCGATACGGTTTTAAAGCCAACATTACACAAAAAGCATTTGATTGGCTGGATATTACAGGCGGATTCAACTATGTTCGAAGTGTGAGCAAGGATGTGCCCAATGGAGGTATCAACAATGCGTATGGTGCTATTACCGGTTATGTTTTTAGTGACAACTCAGTGGACCCTTCACCTGATGAATCTGGTGTTTACCCAGTTACATCGCTACTGGTACCAAGAACAAACCCTGCCGAAGCTGTAGCGCGTTTTGATTTTGGACAAAAAACCAATCGTTTCATTACGAGCCTTGCATTGAATGCCAAATTTAACGACAATTTGAGTGCCAAATACACATTTGGTATGGACTATTACAATCAATCTGCTACCGCATTCATACCAATTAACAACACTTCTCCCAATGGAGATGGATACTCGAGACGAGCTGATTTGAACAACTTTCAGTACAACTCAGATCTTAATGTAACCTACAGAACTGAGCTAACAAATGTAATCCGATCAACTTCGACCATTGGAGGCTCATGGCAATACGAAGAGCGCGAAAGTGTTGGAATTAACGCCACTGGACTTCCTCCTGTAGTGCAAACCGCAACTGGAGGTAGTATTTTGGAACAAGGCGAGAGCCGTTCACAAATTTCTTACTGGGGTGCTTTCTTCCAGCAATCCTTCTCGTTTAACGACAAAATCTACGTTAACGGAGCAGTTAGAATGGATGGAGCTTCAACTTTTGGAGAAGATGAACGCAACCAAGTTTATTTCAAAGCAAGTGGTTCCTATGTAATATCCGATGAGGATTTTTGGAAAGATACCTTCGGAGACACTTTCAATATTTTTAAACTAAGGACTTCATGGGGACAAGCCGGTAACCTTACAGCTTTAGGAGCCTATGCCAGGTTCACAAATTACAACCCTTCCGCCTTGACTGGGGCTGTAAGCCTTACTCCAAGCACACTCCAAGGAAATTCCAGTTTAAAACCGGAAAGACAGGACGAATTTGAATTTGGTTTCGATTCAGGCTTTTTGCAAAACAGATTGGGTATTGAATTCACCTATTACAAGCAAAAAGTAACCGACCTGCTCTTGCAAAGAGTATTGGGTCCATCCAGCGGGTTCGGTTCCAGATTTGAAAATGTAGGAAACTTGGAAAATACAGGTGTTGAAGTTTTATTGAGAGGAACTCCCATTAAATCGCAAGATTTTAATTGGGATGTTACTGCTACATTCTCAAAAAACAAGAACGAAGTTACCAACGTTGCAGGTGGTGGAAGAATCGCAATTGGCGGTAGTTTTGCAACAAACTACGTAATCGAAGGAGAGCCATTAGGTGTATTCTATCGTCAATTCTATGCCAGAAATGAAGATGGGTCTATCGCTCTTGATGACGATGGATACCCGTTTAGAGGAACTACCGAGGATGGAGAAGCATCCAAAGTTATCGGAGATCCGAATCCAGATTGGTTCGGTTCGTTGATCAATGAATTCTCTTATAAAGATTTTGGGCTTAGAGTTCAATTCGACGCCGTTCAAGGTTACGATGTATTTAACTGGAACCGCAGATTGTTGGACAATGTGATTTTTGGAGGAGGTGCTCAAGTTGGTGAAGAATTGTTGGGAAATCTTCCTAAAGGATATGGAGGTGCACAGGCCAACATCTTCGAAGAATTTGTGGAGGACGGTTCCTTTGTTAAACTAAGAGAAATAGCATTGAGCTATACCTTAAAACCTAGATGGGAGTATATAGACAATGTTAAATTTAGCCTAGTAGGACGTAACCTCATTTCATGGGACGATTACTCCGGCTGGGATCCAGAAGTAAGTGCTGCCGGACAAAGTAACGGTGTACGAGGATTCGATTTTGCTACGGTGCCAATACCGAGAACTTATCAATTGGGCGTTAACGTAAGCTTCTAATCTTAAAAAAATTGACAATGAAATTTTATAGATATTCTACATACAAGCTGATGTTCTTGCTAACAACCGTATTGGCAGTTACATCTTGCGAAACAGATTTTGAAAATCCAAATGCCGCTGCCAGTGACCAAGTTTTTACCTCAAGAGAAGGAATATTGGCCACTACCATAGGAATGCAGGAACTGTATTCCACATCTGGAGTGCGGTATATTGTTGAAACTCCTGCCATTACCACAAGGGAAGCAGGTATTACCACTACATTCCAAAACATGATTGATTTGGAGGATGGCGGAGATATTCCCAATACCAACTCAAATGTCATTGGGCTGTGGACCACAATGCTAAGGGTAATTGGGATTGCAGAGGACATTTCGGCCAACGCCGCAATTCTTGAGATCGATGCAGGTACCCAAAGTGGTTTGATTGCCAACGCAAAACTATATCATGCGATGAGTATAGGGGCCATGGCCCAGAACTATGAGCAGGTAATCGTTGAAACCTCAGAGGACAACCCGCCCTTTGTATCAAGAATTGAAGGGTATAATACGGCCATTGCTTTGTTGAACGAGGCAAAAAGTGCGATAACTGCCAATCCTATTTCCGCAGAATTTGAAGCAGAAGTTTTGAGAGGGGACATAGATTTGGAAAATACCATAAATGCCATGTTGGCTAGGTTCAACCTTTACGCAGGAAACTATGATGCTGCAATTGCTGCCGCTTCCGAAGTTGATCAAACCTCTGGTTCTGTTTTTACTTACGATTCACAAAACCTAAACCCTATTTGGAGCAGGGTATATCAAAACAGTGCACCAAATTTTAAACCAAGAGACAATTTTGGACTACCGGATAGTTTTGTTTTCGAAGATGGAGATGGAAGATTCGATTTCTATTTGATTCCTTTGGATGAATTGAACCAAAACCAATTGCCTATCGAAGATTTGGCCGGTTTCTTTAACGCAGATACTGGGTCCATACCTATTTATCTTCCGGATGAGATGAATCTTATTATTGCCGAGGCTAATCTCAGAAAATCTTCGGCCGATACAGGAGCCGCCATTACAGCTTTGAATTTGGTGTTGACCGATTCAGACGATATTTTTGGAGTGAACGCCAATGTTTCAGAGTACGCTGGGGACACATCGATTGATGCTTTATTGGATGAAGTATACAAAAATAGAAGAGCAGAATTGTTCTTGACAGGATCTAGCTTGGAGGATAGCAGAAGATTTGGAAGACCAGAGCCAACTCCAACTGTACAGAATTTTGATGAAGAACGTAACAGAAACTTTTATCCTTACCCTAACACGGAAAGGGATAACAATACCAATACACCAGATGACCCAGCCATCTGATATGATTTTTTTTAAGTTGTTAGTTGTTTAATTTAATCTTGCAAAAAGGCCTACACTTAGTGCATACGTAGGCCTTTTTTTTCGCTTATATGTTTCGAATTTTATACATAGTCCCAATTCTTTTTTGTCTTTCATGTGCTACCACCAAAGCACCAAAAGAAGAGTTTAGAGGCGTTTGGATCGCTACAGTAGCCAACATAGACTGGCCTAAAAATCCAGATGATAATATCCAAAAGAAGAAAGAGGATTTTATTGGCATCCTTGATTTTTACCAAAAAATGAATTTCAATGCGGCCATTGTTCAAGTGAGAACCGCCGGTGATGCCTTATACCCTACCGATTTGGCACCTTGGTCCCGATATCTGACCGGCAAAGAAGGGGAAGCTCTCACAGAATTTGATGAACCTCTTAAATGGATGGTGACCGAAACCCACAAACGGAACATGGAATTCCATGCATGGCTAAACCCTTATCGCGCCACAGTTAGTCTGGACACCACATTACTCTCCAAAAAACACGATTATTACCAGCATCCCGATTGGATCATCAAATACGGTAAAAAATATTATTACGATCCAGGACTTCCAGAAGTCAGACAAAAATTCAACAAGATCATTGAAGAGTTGGTCACTACCTACGAAGTGGACGCTATTCATTTTGATGACTACTTCTATCCTTACAAAGTAGAAGGAGAAACTTTTAATGATTCTGAAACTTTCACAAAATATGGTTTACCCGGTCAATCTTTGGAAGATTGGCGAAGAAGCAATGTAGATTCCTTGGTGAAGGATGTTCACAAAATCATCAAAAAACATAAACCTTGGGTTCAGTTCGGAATAAGCCCGTTCGGTGTTTGGAAAAATAAAAGTACCGATCCAAGAGGTTCCGATACCAAAGCAGGGCAAACCACTTATGAAGACCTCTATGCCGACCCCCTACTTTGGGTACAGGAAGGATGGTTGGACTATTTGGCACCCCAGGTGTATTGGAGCATGGATTATTCTGTGGCCTCCCATAAAATAATTACAACCTGGTGGGGCAATAACACCCCCAACACCAACCTATATGTAGGGAACGGGACCTACAAAATCAAAAACAATGCGGACAAAGCATGGGAAAAGAAAAACGAAATCCCAAAACAATTGAATTTTGCAAGGGATTTGGAAAATATTGATGGTAACATCTTTTTCAGTGCTAAATCATTGATGGGGCAACACGAAAAAATCAACAAAAAGCTACAAAAGAAGTTTTACAGTCTTCCGGCAGAAAATCCCGGCCCTTTAAATCGTGTGGTAAGAACAGTGCAATTGCCGGCTATCAATTCTATAAAACGCAACAATCAGATATTGGAAATCTGTATCGATCATACAGACAATGTTCCTCGATTTTTGAATCTTTACATATCCATAGAAGGAGATTCACAACTCATTGGAAAAGAATATCTTTCAGAAAGTAAAGTAGAAGGTTGCTATCAATTCGATTTGAGTAAAAAACAATTGCGAAGCGATATGCAAATCAATATAAGTGATGCATACGGAAACCAAAGCGCCATGCAACGCCTAAACCTAAAATAAAACCATTATGCAGGACATGCTTGTTCGACTTTTGGACCTACCCGACATCTCAGAAGAGGAAAAAATCCTTTTCGAGAAAGAGGGAATTATCTTCAAAAGACCTATCACGCCCGAAAAAAGTATTGTGATAGATTGGACCAGCAAACATTTCAGCAAAAATTGGGCGGACGAAACTGAAGTCGCCTTCGCTTCACCGCCTGTAAACTGTTTTATTGCCCAGCGAAATCAAGAAATTTTGGGTTTTGCATGCTTTGAGAGCACCGCGAAGAACTATTTTGGCCCCACTGGAGTCCTTCCGAACGAGAGAGAGAAAGGTATCGGCAAAATTTTATTGATAAAAGCATTGCTTGCCCTAAAGGAAATGGGGTATACATACGCAATTATTGGAGGTGTTGGTCCTGCCTCCTACTATGAGGAAGTTGTGGATGCCAGAATCATTGAAAAATCCGAAAAAAGTATTTATCAGAACCTATTAAAACATCCCAAATGAGTGTAGCTCCGAAAGATAAAAACGCTTGGTTGTGGATTCCATTTTTATACTTTACCCAAGGAATCCCCTACATTCTTGTGGTGACAGTTTCGGTAATTATGTACAAACGCTTAGGCATAGGAAATGCCGAAATAGGATTGTACACCAGTTGGCTATACCTCCCTTGGGTTATAAAACCCTTATGGAGTCCTATTGTTGACCTCAACGGCACGAAAAGAAAATGGTTTTTGGGGATGCAATTGGTAATCTCCCTCGCATTTTTGGGCATTGGCCTCTTTTTACCCTCAAACTCATTCTTTATTATCACTTTGGCTTTCTTTTGGATGGCTGCCTTTGCCTCCGCTACCAATGATATTGCTTCTGACGGTTATTACATGATTGGCCTCACACAGAAAAAACAATCCTTTTTTATTGGACTTCGAAGTACATTTTACAGATTGGCCATGGTAACCGGACAAGGGCTTTTAGTGATTTTTGCTGGCTTTTTGGAAAATGAATATGGAGACAATACCAAAGCATGGTCCGTAACCATGATATGTGCCGCAGTTTTAATGGCTGCTTTGACCATTTCCAACTTTTTTACAGCACCAAAGTTTGAAGAATCAGCCGCAGAATCAAAAGAAAAACCGGCAGGTTTTATTGAAGTATTCGCCACTTTTTTTAAGAAACACCAAGTTGGTGTTGCACTTTTGTTTATACTAACTTACCGCTTAGGGGAGTCACAATTGGTAAAAATGGCCTCCCCTTTCCTATTGGATGGATTAGAGGTTGGTGGATTGGCTTATTCCACAGAGGCTGTGGGTACCATTTATGGCACTGTGGGCATCATAATGTTATCATTAGGAGGAATCTTGGGAGGAATTTTGATTTCCCGTGATGGTCTAAAAAAATGGATGTTGCCCATGCTGCTTGCGCTAAATCTACCCAATGCCCTTTATGCCATACTTGCGGTAACTCAAACCACCAGTTTGTATGCCGTGGTCGGCACAGTGGTACTGGAACAATTTGGGTATGGTTTTGGGTTTGCCGCATTTATGATGTACCTCATATACGTGGCCGATGGAGCTTCAAAAACATCCCATTACGCCATTGCGACCGGTTTTATGGCACTAGGTATGATGCTACCTGGTATGCTGAGCGGATACATTCAGGAATGGATAGGCTATGACGGTTTCTTTATTTGGGTGGTAGTTGCCGCCTTACCAGCCTTTTTAGTGCTACGCTACTTAAAATACCCAGCAGATTACGGCAAAAAGACAGTTGAATCCGATGACTAAATCCTATAAAACATATCCCCTTCCAACCAAAACGTTGACCCTAAAACAAAAAGTGGGGCAATTGTTTATGCCCGCCGTTTTTATTAACGATACCGAAGAGGAAGTACTCAAAATGGAAAAGTTGATCAAGGAACAGCATGTAGGCTCTATATGCTTTTTCCATAGCAGGGCCAGTGCTGCCACAAACTTTGAAGGGAAGAAAAAAATTGTACACAATGAGAAAAGCTACGACCGCTTGTTGGAGCTTATTGCACGATATCAAGAAGCTGCCAGCACACCTTTGTTTGTAGCGATCGATGCTGAATGGGGACTTGCCATGCGTATTGAAAACACGCCGCAATACCCTTATGCTATAACCTTGGGGGCATTGAAAAACAACAACGACCTTATTTTTAAAGTAGGCGAAGCCATCGGGAACGACTGCAGACAAGCTGGAATCCATTGGAATTTGGCTCCTGTGGTCGATATCAACAACAATCCAGAAAACCCTGTTATTGGCTATCGTTCTTTTGGTGATGACAGAAAAAATGTTCATAAAAAAGCAAGTGCTTTTATAAAAGGAATGGCAAATAGTGGAACGCTGAATTCCATCAAACATTTTCCAGGACATGGCGATACGGCAACAGATTCCCATTTGGGATTACCTGTAATCGATAAATCCATGGATGAACTCATGGGAAATGAGCTATACCCTTTTCAAAAGCTAATTGAATCGGGAGTGGATTCCGTGATGGTGGGGCATTTACTGTTACCTCACTTGGATTCAGAAAATCCATCCACGACCTCATCAAAAATCATTTCTGGACTACTCAGAAAGCAACTGGGCTTTAATGGAGTGATAATTTCGGATGCCTTGAACATGCACGCCGTTTCTAAAATGTTCCCTCAAAAAGGAGTCTTGGAAAAAGCTGCCTTTACCGCTGGTATGGATGTGCTTTGTTTTAGTGAACATGTGGAAGAAGGAATTGCCGAAATTTTGGCAAATGCCCCAGAAGAGCGGATTCAAGAAAGTTTTGACAGGTTGTGGGCATTGAAGCGCAAAGTATTTTCGGAAGCACCCGACCCAAAGCGACCAACCGGTGATATTAACTCAACATTGAACCATCAAATCGCAAAACAATGCATTACGGAATTGTATGGTGATCCAATGGTCGCCGAACAAATGAAATCATCTGATTTTCTCAATGTTCCCATAAGTTCCGGAAAAAACAACAGATTTTCAGAACAGATTTCATCTCATTTCGGTTCAAAAGTGATTGATTTGGATACCGCGTTAAACTCAAATAATCAAAATGTGCTACTAAGCATCTTCCCTCCTGCCGTTAAACCCAAGGGTCTATTTGGGTTTGATGAAAAAACGTTGGCAACCATCCATAAATTGGTGGAAGAAAAAAACGTCTTGATGTATCTTTTTGGAAATCCCTACGTGCTGGATATTTTAAAAATGAAACCATCCTCCAATGTGGTTTTGGTCTACCAAGATTTTCCAGAGTTTCAAGAAGTTGCTTTTGAAAATTTCTTGGGCAAAATCGAAGCCAAAGGCAATCTCTCTATCCAGCTAAAAACTTTTCAAGTATGAGCGAGGAAATCATTACATCATGGAAAAAGAATGCTGAGGAATGGATAAGGGTCATTCAAGATAATAGCATTCCCTCTCGAAAGTTCACCAACAAAGCTGTACTTAAGGCCATTTCTGAATTGGAGGGCAATAAAATAGTAGATATTGGCTGTGGGGAAGGTTGGTTGACCAGAGAAATGGAAAGCTTAGGATGGACCGCAATAGGTTTGGACGCCACTCCAAGTTTAATAGAAGCGGCAAAGAAAAGAAGCAGTCAAACTTTTGAAGTGATCACTTTTGAGGACATTATTGACGGGAAAGGTATCCCGAGTGCCCCTTTTGATGGAGCTGTATTCAATTTTTGTTTGTATCAAAAAGATGGATTGAAGGAACTATTATCAAACACGCTCCAGCAATTATCAAAGGATGGAATACTCCTAATTCAAACCTTGCACCCCCATTTTTTAATTCAAAGCGATTTACCATATAAAAGCCAATGGTTATCCGATTCTTGGAAGGGATTACCCGGTAACTTTACGGAAGGACATTCTTGGTATGCTCGGACTATGGAAGATTGGATTTATGAATTGAACCAGATTAAAAACAGCAATTTCAGTATTAAAGAAGTATTGAACAATGAAGAAAAACCGATTTCCTTGATTATAAAAATCAACAAGATATGAGGGTATATAAAGTTTTGGGACTAATGTCAGGAACCTCCTTGGATGGTTTGGACATTGCCTATTGTCACATTTGGAAAGAGAACGGAAACTGGAATTTTTCGATAAAAAATACAGCGGAAATCGACTACTCCGATGAGATGCGCGAATACCTTAAAAATGCCATTCATCTTTCCGAAGACGACCATGAAAAACTACATAAAGATTATGGTATTTGGTTGGGGCAACAATCCAAGTTATTCATAGATGAATTGGGCGAAGAGGTTGATTTTATAGCAAGTCACGGCCATACTTCGCACCACCGACCAGAGGATGGCATTACTTTTCAATTAGGTGATGGGCAACTCTTGGCAAATACCTCCGGCATGCAAGTAGTGTGCGATTTTAGAACCAAAGATGTTTCATTGAATGGACAAGGCGCCCCTTTGGTTCCCATTGGTGACAAACTGCTGTTCCATGAGTACGATTTTTGCCTGAATTTGGGTGGAATCAGCAATATGTCGTTTAACAAGGATGGTGAACGTATTGCTTATGATATTGGATTGGCAAATATGCCCCTTAATCATATCACCCATAACATGGGATTGGCCTACGATGAGGATGGCAAATTGGCCCGTTCGGGAAAATTGAATCACGAACTGTTGAGAAAATTGAACGGTTTGGAGTATTACCGACTGCCTTATCCAAAGTCTACCGGGTATGAATGGTTCAACTCGAAAATTGTTCCTTTAATTGAAGGAGCCAAAATTCGAGACGAGGACCTCTTGTACACTTTTATCCATCATAACTGTGAGCAAATTGCCTTTGAGGTACACAAATACAAAAATAAGGGCAAATCCACCAGTAAACTCTTGGTTACCGGTGGTGGTGCGCTAAATCAGTTTTTTATGGATACACTTCAAAACAAACTGGGTTCCAGTATTGAGGTTGTAGTGCCAAATAAAACATTGATTGCCTATAAAGAAGCTCTGGTTTTTGCATTAATGGGCGTACTTCGCCTGCAAGGAGAAATCAATGTGCTAAAATCAGTTACCGGCGCCACAATGGATTCCAGTAGTGGTGAAGTCTTTTTCCCAAAGGAAATTTAAGTGGTAACCACTCGCTTTCTTTTTGGTTTGTTCACCAAAAGGAAAATGGTCAATGCACACAAACCACAAATGGCCAATCCTGCAAATAGTGGCCAAACAGTATCACCTACAAATTCACCGATAAAGGTAGCTATCGGAATAGAGAGCAGCGTAGATATAAAACCATTGATGGCTGCACCTATTCCCGCAATGTGACCAATAGGTTCCATAGCAATGGAACGGAAATTACCCCACATAAACCCTAGACAAAAGAACTGGATAGATAAAAAACCGACCAAAACATAAATACTAGGGTTTGGAGAATTTAGAAACAAAATGGAATATACAATGGCGATTACACAAAATACAATAGTGGCCATTAGAGAAAGTTTTCTCATCCCATACCGCATCACCAAAGTCCCGTTCAAAAATGTGGAAAGCCCAATGGAAACGGCAAGTCCTGCAAAAATGTACGGAAACATTTCCTTGAGTGCATATTGATCTTCAAAAATGTGTTGTGCCGAACTCAAATACACCAAAAAAGCTCCCGTAACCAATCCTGAGGTCAAGGTAAAGGCAACGGTCTCCCGATATTTTATAAATTCCTTTACCCCATCAATAAATACGTGTTTGGTGAATGGGATTTTATATTCTGGATGCAAGGTTTCCTTCTGTCTTTTCCAAAACCATACAGCTACTACAAGTACAAACAGCATTTGAACATAAAAAATAGCTTTCCAACCTGCGGCATCCAATATCAATTTACCAATGGCAGGGGCAACCACCGGCACCAAAATAAAGAATGCCACTACAAACGACATTATTTTGGCCATGTAATCACCTTCATAGGTATCTCGAATAATTGATATGGAAATGGTTCGGGGAGCCGAAAGTCCAATTCCCTGCAAAATTCTTCCAACCACCATCACTTCCAAAGAAGGAGCGTACAGACAAATAACACTTGCCACCAAAAAAATAGAAAAACCAACATACACTACAGGTTTTCTGCCAAAACTGTCGGATATGGGGCCGAAAAACAGTTGTCCCAGCCCTAGACCTAAAAAGATCATAGTGACCAACAATTGATTGTCTGTAGGGTCCGTGCTGTGAATAGCTTCCCCTATATTGGAGATAGCCGGCAATATAGCATCTATTGCCAAGGCGACAATGGACATCAGAGCGGCCATCATGGCCACAAACTCGAAATTGGGTTTTTGATTTACCTTTTGCATCCTGCAAAATTAGGCATACCCAACGGATCATTAAAGCTTTTATGAAAGGTTTAATGTTATGGCGACACTTACAACGTTGTAGTTGTAAAATACTTAAACAACCAATGTATCCACATTAATTCTGTGAGGGATTGGATCTAAAAACAGATTTTTCCAATTAGTTTACTAAAAGGTCGTCTCTAGGTCATTAAAATAAATGCTCGACCCAAAGCCAATCTCCACCAACTTACAACGGAATATTCCCGTGTTTCTTCCAAGGGGTTTGCACCTCTTTTTTCTCCAGCATGGCGAAAGTCTTCAATAATTTACCTCTGGTATCTTTGGGCAGAATCACCTCATCGATAAAGCCACGTTTTGCCGCTCGATATGGATTGGCAAACTTGTCCGCATACTCGTCTTCCTTCTCCTTTAATTTGGCTTCTGGGTCATCCGCAGCAGCAATTTCCTTTCTAAAAATGATTTCACTGGCACCCTTAGCCCCCATTACGGCAATTTCGGCGCTTGGCCAGGCAAAGTTGAAGTCAGCTCCAATGTGTTTAGAGTTCATTACATCATAAGCACCACCATACGCTTTACGGGTAATTACGGTAACTCTTGGAACGGTCGCTTCACTCAAAGCATACAACAATTTTGCTCCGTGCATAATAATTCCGCTCCACTCTTGGTCCGTTCCGGGCAAGAATCCAGGGACATCCACCAATACCAATAATGGAATATTGAAAGAATCACAAAAACGGGTGAAACGGGCTGCCTTTGTAGAGCTGTTCACATCCAAAACCCCTGCCAAAAACATGGGTTGATTGGCAATAATCCCAATACTCCTACCCCCTAATCTAGCGAAACCAGTAATGATGTTTTCCGCATAATCCTTATGAATTTCATAAAACGAATCCCCATCGATAATGCCATTGATCACATCGTGCATATCGTAAGGCTTGTTGGGATTTTCTGGAACTATGCTGGACAGTTCTTCCCTAGTTTCATCCCCCAGCTCATAGGGCAATAAAGGAGTGGTTTCTTTATTGTTTTGGGGTAAGTAGTCCAATAATTGTCGGATATCGTCTAAACAAGCGGCATCGTTGGTCGATGTTTTGTGAGCAACTCCTGATTTTACCGCGTGGGTACTAGCTCCTCCCAACTCTTCCGAAGTTACGGTTTCGTTGGTCACCGTTTTTACCACATTGGGTCCGGTAACGAACATGTAACTGGTTTCCTCCACCATAATAATGAAATCAGTCATGGCGGGGGAATATACTGCTCCACCGGCACAAGGTCCCATAATAGCAGAAATCTGTGGAATTACGCCAGATGCCTGCACATTACGGTAAAAAATATCGGCGTATCCACCCAATGATTTCACCCCTTCCTGAATACGAGCACCCCCAGAATCATTAAGTCCGATTACAGGTGCCCCTACCTTCATGGCCAAATCCATGATTTTGCAAATTTTTTCAGCATGGGTCTCAGAAAGCGCTCCTCCGAAAACTGTAAAATCCTGTGCATACACATACACCAATCTTCCGTTTACCGTTCCATAACCCGTTACCACACCATCTCCATAATACATTTCCTTATCCATACCAAAATCGGTGGTACGGTGGGTCACCAAAATACCCATTTCCTCAAACGAGCCTTCATCCAAAAAGTAAAGGACTCTTTCGCGGGCCGTTAGTTTTTTCTTTTGATGTTGCTTTTCAATACGTTTTTCGCCTCCACCCAAATGGGCTTCTGCTATTTTTTCTTGTAGTGCTTTTATTTTGGGATCCATAGGATTCAATTTGAAGGTAATCGTACTATTTTTTTGTCTTCCAGAAATTGATAAAGGGCAATCATTGCAGCGACTTCTGCTCCGTTGGCCGTCTGCTCCTTGATTTTCTCTGGAGAATAATAATTCTTCACGAAATGGGTATCAAAATTTCCAGATCGGAAAGCTTCATGGGCAAACACAAAACTTCCAAAAGGCAAAGTGGTCTGTACCCCTTTAACTTTATAATTTTGAATGGCATCTAGCATCAACTCAATGGCCTCTTCGCGGGTTTTACCATAGGTAACAAGCTTGGATAACATAGGGTCGTAGTAAATAGGGATATCCATTCCTTCCTTAAAACCATTATCTACCCTTATACCTTCACCAACTGGCAATTTATAGGTTTCCAAATTCCCCACACTGGGCAAAAAATCGTTCAACGGGTCCTCTGCATACACTCGAAGCTCAACGGCATGACCATTAATTGTAAGATCTTCTTGTTTCATGGGGAGCTCTTCGCCCCGGGCCACTTTTATTTGTAGTTCCACCAAATCCACTCCAGTAATCAATTCCGTAACAGGGTGTTCCACTTGTAAACGGGTGTTCATTTCCAAAAAGTAAAAATTGTGGTCGGCATCCATCAAAAACTCAACCGTTCCTGCGCCAATATAATCACAGGCCTTGGCTACTTTAGTAGCAGCAATCCCCATTTCATTCCGAAGTTCCGGAGTTAAAATCGATGAAGGAGCCTCTTCCACCACTTTTTGGTGACGCCTTTGTACGCTGCACTCCCTTTCAAAAAAATGAAGAACATTGCCGTGTGTATCGGCCATTACCTGTACCTCGATGTGTCTGGGCGATGTTACATATTTTTCCACAAAAACAGAGCCATCCCCAAAAGCAGAGGTAGCTTCACTAATGGCTCTCTTCATTCCGGATTCAAGGTCCTCTTCCTTTTCAATAATTCGCATTCCTTTACCCCCACCACCAGCAGAAGCCTTGATCAATACAGGATAACCCACCTCATTCGCAATTTCGTGTGCCTTGTCCACATCGGAAATCGCTTCGTCAATACCTGGCACCATGGGAATATCATAGGTTTTTACAGCTTCTTTGGCGGCCAATTTGCTACCCATGATTCGAATAGCCTTGGATTTTGGCCCAATAAAAGTAATGCCGCTCTTTTCTACCGCTTCGGCAAAATCGGCGTTTTCACTTAAAAAACCGTATCCGGGGTGAATACCATCAACATTGAGCTCTTTGGCGACCTGTATGATTTTATCTCCTCGTAAATACGATTGATTGGAAGGCGCTTCACCAATACAAACAGCTTCGTCAGCAAATTGTACATGGGGGGCATTCCTATCCGCCTCCGAAAAAACGGCCACGGTTTTAATCCCCATCTTTTTTACGGTTTTCATAACCCGAACCGCAATTTCGCCACGATTGGCAATCAATATTTTTTTCATGATGTTTTATTGAAATTCAATCAACAATTGTTTCTTGTCAACGGCATCACCTTTCGATACACCTATCTTTTTGATTACACCGTTTCTTGGGGAAGTAATAATGTTCTCCATCTTCATGGCTTCCAGGATAAGTAATTGGTCTTCCTCATTGACTTCTTGTCCTTCCTCCACCAAAATATCCAAAATCAATCCTGGCATAGGCGCAAAAATTGAATCTATATTTTTACTGCCATTGGTGGCAAAGCCCATTTTTTCAATCAATTCATCCAAAGGGGTTTGGATGTAGGCCTGGTACTCACTTCCATCAACACTGATAGTGTAGATTCCTTTATTAAAATCAGAATCCAAAATTTTTACATGGTATGATTTTCCGTCCTTCAACAAGTGAAAGGCTGCATCACCTGTTTTGATTAAATCCAACGAAGAAATAGTGTCCTTGGAAAGTTTAAAGTCAAAGTCATCCCCAACCTTGACAGAATAAGAATTATCCATAAAAGAATTTTCCATTGGTTAGCTTGATAAATATAAAGGTTAATGAATTAAAAACCATACAAAGCTATACCTAATAAGCAGGATTGTTTATGACAATGATCATTAATTTCTTTATTTGTAATCATTAATTATGTTGTATCCAAGATAGGTAAGAGATATAATCATTTGCTTATTTTTGATGTCAAAATTTGAACTATGCTGATCTTAGGGATTGCTGGCGGCACGGGGTGCGGAAAAACAACGGTGGTAAACCAGATAGTGGAGCAATTACCCACAGATGAAGTAGGTGTAATATCTCAAGATTCCTATTATAATGATCTTTCCCATATGAGCAAAGAGGAAAGGGCCTTGGTGAATTTTGACCACCCGAATTCCATTGATTTTGAGCTGTTGATCGATCATATAGAACTTTTAAAGCAGGGAAAAACTATTGATACACCCATTTATTCCTTTGTGGAGGAAACACGAATGGAGGAAACCATACCAACACCTCCCCGAAAAGTGATGATCGTCGAGGGTATTTTGGTGTTGAGCAATCCAAAATTGAGGGACATGTTCGATATAAAGATATACGTGCATGCCGATTCGGACGAACGTTTGATCAGAAGATTGCAGCGAGACACCAAGGAAAGAGGACACGATCTGGAGAAGGTGCTCACACGATACCAAACTGCGGTAAAACCCATGCACCTTCAATTTATTGAACCCTCAAAGGAGTTTGCGGATATTATTATTCCGAACAACCGTTACAATACGGTTGCCGTGGATGTTGTTAGGACCATTATCAACAATAAACTTTCGTAACATGAGCCTAAAGGAGTTGAGAAAAAAGAAATGGTTCAAAATCATGACCAACACATATATATTGGTGTTGACCATTTTTGTGATTTGGATGGCGTTTTTTGACACGAATTCCTTAATGATTCATTTAGAACTGGAAAACGAAATCGATAAGTTGGAAAAGGAAAAAGATTTTCTGAAAAATGAAATCGCCAAGGACAAAGAGGTATTGGAAAAGATGTCCGATAAAAAAGAACTGGAAAAGCTTGCCCGCGAAAAATATTACATGAAAAAGGACAATGAAGAAATATTCCTTATTGAATATGAAGATAGTCTAAAGAACAAAAAAGATGAATAACACCAACCTATTTCAAGAGTTTCCAGAGGTTTCCGCCAAACAATGGAAACAAAAAATTCAGATGGACCTCAAAGGCGCCGATTACAATGAAACCTTGGTTTGGGAATCTTTGGAGGGCATTAATGTTAAACCCTTTTACCATCAAGACGACCTAAAGAACATTCCAACTTATTCTTTGCCCAAAGACCACAATTGGTCGATAGGGCAATCCATTTATGTTGGTGATGAAAAAAAGGCGAATGCCAAGGCATTGGAGGTCATGAAGAAAGGCGTAGAAAGTTTGTTTTTTACCATTCCGAATGAAGAAACCGATTTTGAAGCATTGTTCGGGGGCATCAACCTGGATGGTCCAGAACTCTACTTCGATTTTGAGTTTTTGGCAATGGAGCCCATCAAAAAACTGGCATCTCTTCTCAAGGACAAAAAAGCAAAAGCCCATTTGAATATTGACATCATTGGTCACTTGGCAAAAGAAGGCAACTGGTACCATAATATGGCAAAGGATCACGAGCTATTGACCGAGTTGGTTCCATTGGGCACTTCGGACATATCAATTATTGGAGTTGACTTGTCCTTATATCAAAACTCGGGTGCCACTATGGTGCAACAATTGGCCTATGGTTTGGCACATGCCAATGAATATTTGAATCATCTTAATTCTTCGACGGGAACAAAGAAGTCTTTCAACATAACATTCAAAGTCTCAGTAGGAAGCAACTATTTCTTTGAAATAGCAAAAATCAAAGCGCTGCTTTGGTTATGGAACAGTCTGGCGGCGGAATATGGAACCAAAAGTAATTGTACAATTTTGGCCGCACCCTCCAAACGCAATAAAACATTGTACGACTACAATGTGAATATGCTCCGTACCACATCAGAAACTATGTCGGCAGTTTTGGGTGGAGCAGACACTGTTTGCAATTTGGCTTACGATGCCATTTACCACAAAAACAACGAGTTTGGAGAGCGAATTGCACGCAATCAACTTTTGCTATTGAAAGAAGAAGGCTATTTCACCAAAGCATCACAAATTACTGATGGCGCTTATTATATTGAGTCGCTCACAAATCAACTAGCAGAAAAAGCTTTGGTGCTCTTTAAGCAGGTTGAAAAAGCTGGAGGTTTTTTGGACAGTTTAAAAAAAGGTATGGTTCAGCGAAAAATCAAGGAAAGCGCCGAAAAAGAACAACAACTTTTTGATGAAGGAAAGTTAGTTTCACTCGGCACAAACAAATATCGGAACCCTCAAGATCGCATGAAGGACGATTTGGAACTCTACCCCTTTGTGAAAACCAAGGCGAGGAAAACCATTATTGAGCCTATTATCGAAAAAAGATTGGCCGAAGCCTCCGAACAAAAACGATTGAACGATGAGTAGAAAAGACATTCAACAGCTACAATTAACCACGAGTTCAGGTAAATCTGAAACCGCTTACGGACACGAAAATTTTGCTGCGGGTATTTCTCCATTTTTACGGGGGCCCTACTCCACCATGTATGTGAGCAGACCTTGGACCATACGCCAATATGCAGGTTTTTCCACTGCCGAGGAAAGCAACGCCTTTTACCGTAGAAATTTAGAGGCAGGCCAAAAAGGGCTTTCCGTTGCCTTTGACCTCCCTACGCATCGAGGTTACGACTCGGATAATGACCGTGTGGTTGGCGATGTGGGAAAAGCGGGAGTGGCGATAGACTCTATCGAGGACATGAAAATTTTGTTCAACGATATTCCTCTGGACAAAATGTCCGTCTCCATGACCATGAACGGCGCTGTAATCCCAATTATGGCCTTTTATATCGTTGCTGGTTTAGAGCAGGGCGTTTCCATGGAACAACTTTCGGGAACCATCCAAAACGATATTTTGAAGGAATTTATGGTGCGGAACACCTACATCTATCCACCTACTCCTTCCATGCAAATTGTTGCTGACATTTTTGAATTCACCAGTAAAAATATGCCTCGGTTCAACAGCATCAGTATTTCCGGATACCACATGCACGAGGCCGGAGCCCCTGCATCCATGGAATTGGCCTATACTTTGGCCGATGGTATTGAATACATTCGAACTGGAATAAAAGCAGGTCTAAAAATTGATGAATTTGCTCCAAGACTTTCATTTTTCTGGGGTATAGGAATGAATCATTTCGTGGAAATTGCAAAAATGCGTGCGGGAAGAATGCTCTGGGCCAAATTGGTGGACCAATTCAATCCTACAAATCCAAAATCATCGATGCTTCGTACCCATAGTCAAACCAGCGGATGGAGCTTGACGGAGCAAGATCCTTTCAACAATGTAGCCAGAACAACCATTGAGGCTATGGCAGCTGCGTTTGGAGGCACGCAAAGTCTTCATACCAATGCTTTGGACGAGGCTATTGCATTGCCCACCGATTTTTCAGCTAGAATAGCACGAAACACGCAAATCTATTTACAGCAAGAGACCAACATCACCAAAACGGTGGATCCTTGGGCGGGAAGCCATAAAGTGGAACAATTGACCCAAGAAATTGCTGAAAGTGCCTGGGAATTGATTCAAGAGGTAGAAAAATTGGGCGGAATGACCAAGGCCATTGAAAAAGGCATACCAAAAATGCGCATTGAAGAAGCGGCTGCCAAGAAACAAGCCCGCATCGATAGTGGCCAGGATATTATCATTGGAGTAAACAAATATAGGCTGGAGAACGAGGACGACCTTCAGATTTTGGAAGTGGACAATGCCAAGGTTCGCAAGCAACAAATGGCACGCCTGGACGAAATCCGAAGCACTAGGGATTCCGAAGCTGTGGAAAAAGCACTTGAAGACATCCGAGTTGCTTCCAAAAAAGCTACAGAAAACAATTCTGACCGCGGAAATTTGTTAGCTTTAGCGATAGAAGCGGCCAAAGAGCGTGCTACCCTAGGCGAAATCAGTGATGCCATGGAAAGTGCCTTTGGACGATATAGAGCAAAAATTCAATCCTTTACCGGAGTGTATTCCAAAGAAATTAAAAACGACAAGAGCTTTGAAAATGCCCGCAAGTTGGCAGACAAGTTTGCAGAGCAAGAAGGACGTAGACCCCGTATTATGGTCGCTAAAATGGGACAAGATGGTCACGATCGTGGTGCCAAAGTAGTAGCTACCGGTTATGCCGACCTAGGTTTTGATGTGGATATTGGACCCCTGTTCCAAACACCTGTCGAAGTAGCAAAGCAAGCCGTGGAAAACGATGTCCATATTTTGGGGATTTCCTCACTTGCCGGTGGACATAAAACCTTGGTTCCAGAAGTGGTACAGGAATTGAAAAAATATGGTCGGGAAGATATTATGGTCATCGTTGGAGGTGTAATTCCGAAGCAGGATTATAAGCATTTACTGGACAATGGAGCAGTTGCGGTTTTTGGACCAGGCACTAAAATTGCTGAAGCCGCCACGGAGATCTTGGACATTTTATTGGACTGACCTCCATAACAATCTCGTAAATAAAACTTTAACTTTCTTTAACGCAGAATGCAGGGGTTATTCACCCCCTGTTAACAAATTACATTTTATCGCATCCTAAATAATCGTATTTTTAGCACCTAACTTACTATGAAATGGGCAAGATTATTGCAATTGCAAACCAAAAGGGCGGTGTAGGTAAAACTACCACTACGGTAAACCTTGCAGCCTCCTTAGGTGTATTGGAAAAAAAGGTGTTATTGATTGACGCCGACCCCCAAGCCAATGCAACATCTGGTTTGGGTGTTGATGTTGACTCTATTGAAAAAGGTACATATCAACTTTTGGAACACACGATGAGTGTGGACGAAGTAACTATTGCCACTGATTCTCCAAATGTGGATTTAGTACCCGCACACATTGACCTTGTTGCCATCGAAATTGAATTGGTGGACAAGGACAATAGGGAGTATATGATGAAGGAAGCCCTTAAAAATTTGGGCGATAAGTATGATTTTGTGTTGATTGATTGTGCTCCATCTTTGGGATTATTGACCTTGAATGCACTTACTGCTGCCGATTCTGTGATGATACCTATCCAGTGTGAGTATTTTGCCCTGGAAGGTCTTGGCAAACTATTGAATACGGTAAAAAGTGTACAAAAAATACATAATAACGATTTGGACATCGAAGGAATGTTGTTGACCATGTACGATTCCAGGTTACGTCTTTCCAACCAAGTTGTCGAAGAAGTGAAAAAACACTTCGCAGATATGGTTTTTGACACCATAATCCAGCGAAACGTTAGGCTGAGCGAAGCTCCAAGTTATGGCGAAAGCATCATAAAATACGATGCGAGCAGTAAAGGTGCCTCCAATTATCTTAACTTAGCCAACGAAATTTTGAAGAAAAACAAGGAGAAAGTTTAGATGGCGAAAGCAACAAAAAAACAGGCACTGGGAAGAGGCCTGTCCGCTCTTTTAAATGATCCAGAAAACGATATTAAGTCAGTTTCTGATAAAAATGCGGATAAGGTAATAGGCAATGTAGTGGAATTGGACATCAATTCCATTGAGGTCAACCCTTTTCAGCCACGTTCCAATTTTAACGATGAGACCCTGGAAGAGCTAGCCAGCTCCATTAGAGAATTGGGGATTATACAGCCAATAACGGTAAGAAAACTGGATTTCAACAAATTCCAGTTGGTTTCCGGTGAGCGTAGGTTCCGTGCCTCCAAATTGGTCGGACTGGAAACTATTCCAGCTTACATCCGTATTGCCAACGATCAGGAGTCCTTGGAAATGGCTTTGGTGGAGAACATTCAACGACAAGATCTTGACCCCATCGAAATAGCACTTTCTTACCAACGGCTTATTGACGAGATTGAAATTACCCAAGAAAAATTAAGTGACCGTGTAGGGAAAAAACGCTCCACCATCACCAATTATTTGCGCTTGCTGAAACTTGACCCGATTATCCAAACGGGAATGCGAGATGGCTTCATCAGTATGGGCCACGGTAGGGCACTTATCAACATCGATAAGAAAAAAGAACAGATTGCCATCTACGAAAAAGTGGTTTCCGACGGGTTATCTGTAAGAGCTACGGAGCAACTGGTAAAAGCTCACAAAGAACCGCATGCCACTGGTTCGAACCAGAAAAAAGGCACATCGGATGTTCCCGAATTTGTTTCCAACAGTTTGGATTCAATCAAAGAACGGCTTGCCACCAAAGTGGACATTACCACATCAAAAAACGGAAAAGGAAAAATTGTGATACCCTTCCATTCTGAGGAAGATTTTAAACGTATCAAAAAATTATTGACAGGTGAATAAAAACCTTCTTTTATTGTTCTTTGCCTTTTTATTTTTTCACGCTGGATTTTCTCAGGAAGAAGAGGAAAATAAAAACAAAGAACAGCGCCAGCAAACCAAAGAAGTAGATTCCATTGCGCAAAATATGGAGGGGGAAGGTGTAACCTTTGAGGAAGTCACAAAAAAGGAAAACATTAATCCCCTGGCACCTAGTAAAGCTGCCTTTTATTCCGCCATACTTCCCGGACTGGGGCAGATATACAATAAACGTTATTGGAAAGCGCCCATTGTTTGGGGAGCCCTAGGAACTGGTATTTATGTATATTCCTATAACAACACAGAATATCGTAGGGCTAGAAACGCATTTAAGCGCCGACTTGCCGGTTTTGAAGATGACGAATTTTGGGACTTGAACGGTGATGGCAGCGGACCCGATGTATCTTCCGAAGCATTGCAAGAAGCGCAAGAAAATACTCAAAGGGACAGGGATTTAGCATTGGTCATCACCATTGCCCTTTATGCCCTGAACATTATCGATGCCAATGTAGATTCGCACTTAAAGCAATATAATGTAAGTGATGATCTGGCCGTCGACTTCAACCCTTATTTAGATATAAATCCTTTCACCAATAGGCCAAACTACGGTATGGCTATGGTCATAAAATTTTAATATATGAATATTGGTCTGTTTGGATATGGTAAAATGGGAAAGATGATTGAGCAAATCGCTCAGGATAGAGGTCATAACATTGTAGCAAAAATAGATGACCCTTCTCAAGATGTAGATTATGCATCCATGGATGTTGCCATAGATTTTAGCACACCAGAAGCCGCTTTTGGCAATATTACCCACTGTTTTAAAAACAATGTTCCAGTAATTAGTGGTACTACCGGGTGGTTGGACAATTATTCTGAAGCCATCAAAATTTGTGAAGAGCATGAAAGTGCTTTTATCTACGCCTCTAATTTTAGTTTGGGGGTCAATATCTTTTTTGAACTAAATAACCATCTGGCTAAAATGATGTCTGGATTGGGCCAGTACAAGGTTTCCATGGAAGAAATCCATCATACCCAAAAAGTGGATGCCCCCAGCGGAACCGCCATTACTTTGGCCGAAGGCATTATTGAAAACACACCTTATGAAAACTGGAGGTTAGATGAATCCGCTGACAAGATTATTCCGATAAAATCCGTTAGAGAAGGTATGGTGCCGGGTACGCATAGCATTGCATTTAAAAGTCCTGTGGACACCATTGAAATAAAACACGAAGCGCACAACAGAGAGGGTTTTGCTCTGGGAGCAGTTATTGCTTCGGAATGGATACAAGGAAAAGCTGGGGTTTTCTCCATGAAAGACGTGTTAAACCTAAGCTAAAAAACGTAACAAGAATTTAGACCCAGAGTCTAACAAAGAAACTTTTTTATATGGACGGTATACAATGGATTATTTTTATCCTGATCATCCAAGTTATCCATTTCTTGGGAACATGGAAGCTCTACGTTAAGGCAGGCAGAAAACCATGGGAAGCTGCCATTCCTATTTACAATGGTATAATTTTGATGAAAATTATAAATAGGCCATGGTGGTGGGTGCTGTTATTGTTTATTCCCATCATCAATTTATTGATGTTCCCGGTAGTTTGGGTGGAAACCATCAGAAGTTTTGGTAAAAATCCCCTGGTAGATACTTGGCTGGTCATCCTTACGCTTGGTTTTTACATTTATTACATCAATTATGCTGAAGATGTACAATATATTGAAGACCGCAGCCTAAAACCAAAAACAGGATTGGGCGAGTGGGTAAGCTCCATTGTATTCGCGATTGTGGCCGCAACCTTTGTTCATACTTATTTTATTCAACCCTACGTTATTCCCACGGGATCGTTGGAGCGAACCCTGCGGGTAGGTGACTTTTTGTTTGTGAGCAAATTCCACTATGGCGCACGAGTACCTATGACCACTTTGGCAGCACCAATGGTTCATGATACGCTACCGGTGTTAAAAACAAAATCTTACTTAGCTGATGTAAATCCAGATACCTACAAGAGCTCTTGGGTCAATAAACTGCAATTGCCTTACATGCGATTACCAGGTTTTGAAAAAGTGGAGAAAAACGACATTGTTGTCTTTAGCTTACCGGCCGATACCTTGGTTCAGTTTTTTAGAGCGGATAAAGCAGTTAAAAAACCTATCGATAAAAAATCGAACTACGTAAAACGTTGCGTTGGCACTCCTGGGGATTCGCTCGAGGTAATTAATGGGTTTGTTTACATCAATGGCGAACAGTTGAAGCTTTCCGACAGGGCAAAACCGATGTATGTTTATAACATTTACTCCAAAAATGGGGTATCAAGTAGATATTTAGAAGAAGTTGATGCAGCAGACTATGTTCGAAAATATATTGTAACAAGCATTAATGAAGCACAATATAATGCCTTAGCCCCTTACATTTCTGGTGGAAGACCTACCGAGGACGGTAAATTTGAACTTTACACACAGGAAAACGGTATTCCTACGGACGTTATTCGTCAATTAAGGCTTTCACTGACCGAAGAAAAACCACGCTCACGAATGGCCAATCTCACGGATGAAATGGTTGCAGCGCTTGAAAACAACCCTGTCATTGATTCCGTAGTAAAAACTATTGAACCAAAAGGAGAATACGGCGGAGCCTTTCCACAGAAACCAAACCTTTATCCTTGGAACAACGACAACTTCGGACCCATTTATATTCCTGAGGCTGGGACAACTGTTGAAATCACTTCCAAGACGATTCCGCTGTACAAAAAAATTATTCGGGATTACGAGCATAATGATGTGAAAGTGACCGGCAACAAAGTATTCATCAATGGTGAAGAAGTTGATTCCTATACTTTTAAACAAGGTTATTATTGGATGATGGGTGACAATCGGGACCATTCCGAGGACAGCAGAACTTGGGGATATGTTCCCGCAGACCACATTGTCGGAAAACCTGTATTCCTTTGGATGAGTTTCGATAACTTCAGACAGGGAATCGCCAATTGGAGAGTTCGTTGGGACCGCGTATTTACCACTGTTGGAGGTAGCGGAGAACCTGTATCCTACTTCTGGTATTTTATAGCAGTTTTGGCAGGATGGTTTGTTTTTGATTTCTTCCGTAAGAAAAAGAAGAAAAAAGCTTAATCTATTGTTTTTTTGAAAATACTGCTCCATCCTTCTTATTTTCCAAGCATTGCCACTTTTGCAGCCATTGCGCAGCATGAAGTGGTTTGGGAAGTACATGATAACTTTCAGAAACAGACCTACAGAAACCGCTGTTATATTTCAACGGACAAAGGCAAGCACATGCTCAACATTCCAATAAAACATGTTGGCAGCAAAGAAGGGCGGCAAAAATATGCTGATGTAGGTACAGAGAACAGCTATAATTGGAAAAAAGAGCATTGGCGTACCTTGGAAACAGCATATAGAACTTCTCCTTTTTTTGAATTTTATGAGGACGAACTACTACCGCTTTATGAAGGAAATGAAAAATCACTTTACGACTTCAATCAAAAGACCATTGGAGCAATTGCAGATTGTATCGGATTAGAGATTCCAACTGAAAAAACCAACAAATACCAAGCGAAACCAGAAAGTCATTTTGATGCCCGTTTTTTGGTTGATGCCAAAAAAGAAAGAAATTGGAACATTCCACCCTACTCCCAGGTTTTTGAGGAACGACACGGATTTATTCCCAACTTGAGCGTGCTCGACCTTTTGTTCAATGAGGGGACCAACACGCTCAGCTACCTAAAAAGTCTATCTTTAGATTTAAAAAATGCTTAGGCACCTAATTCATTACGGCATTCATTTTTTGGTTCCGATATTGATTGCGATATGGTTCTTTAAGGGGCAAAGTGTAAAAATTGCCCTAATTCTTCTTGCCGGGATCATTATTGATATAGACCATCTTTGGGCCACCCCTCTATACGACCCCAACAGGTGTAGTGTTGGGTTCCATGCCCTACATAGTTATGGAGCTATTTTGGTGTACAGCATACTACCATTTTTTAAAACCACACGAATAATTGGATTGGCCCTGATTATTCACATTTTTGCTGATGCAATGGATTGCCTACTGATGTGAAGGTAAACGTAAAGTGGCCATTACTGGATAATGATCGGATAATTTAACATCAAAATTTTGATGGGAAAGCACTTCAAACTCAGGGTCGGTTAAGATATAATCAATTCTTAATGGAAACTTCAAGAGATCATACGTTCGACCAAAACCTCTGCCTTTTTCAAGATACGAGTCTTTCATGTCTCCCTTTATCACCTGATAAACATTGGAATATTGTGTATTGTTAAAATCACCTAATACGATTTTCCTATAATTGGTCTCACCCATATCTTCGCGAATCAAACTTGCCTGCTCATATTGTTTTAGGATTACGTTACGTGATCTTTCAAAAAGCTTTGAGGACTCTCCGTTCTGGATAGTGTGCAACCCAGGTACTATTCTGAACGATTGGAGGTGTAAATTATAGACCCGAATTGTATCCCGATTAATTAAAACATCAGCATAAATAGCATTGTTAAAGCTATTGGGGAATGTAATGGAATCGATATTTACAATAGGGTATTTAGAGTAAATCGATTGAATAACTTTTCCGCGATGTTTACCATATACAAAATCAACAAATTTGTATTTATATTGATTAAGGGCATCATTCACTTTCATTGCATACAAAGTCTCTTGAAAGCAAACAATATCAGGGTTTTGTTGGGATACAAATTCATAAATCCGGTCTTCGACGTTATCATCTTTCAATTGCTTTAATTCGTTAAAACTTCGCGCATTGAAAGACATTATGGAAAAAGACCTTTCATTATCAATATTCGAATCGTCATTCCCATTAGAAAATTGATAAAATGGACCTAACAATATATACCACAGCAACAGCAGAGCTCCCGACAGCAAAAAGTTTCTTTTCCTTTTCAATAACCAATAAAAAACAAAAATTAAATTGACAATTACTGTAAAAGGGACTATTAAACTAACTACAGAAAGTGAGGAAATTAATCTCGCGGATGTATATGGGACAAGCAAAGAAACTACTAACACCAAGACTGTTATGATGTTGAGAAAAAAGATGATTTTATCAAAAAATGAAAGTTTTTTCACAGTTTAGTCTTCCTTGCCAGCCTTAAACAAAAAGTCTTTTTCCTCTTTGGACAAGCTCTCATAACCTGATTTACTGATCTTATCCAAGATAGTGTCTATTTTACGTTGCTTGGCCTGTTTGTCGTAATCTTTTTTACTCGTTGATGATGTTTTTTTCTTGTATACCGTCTTTAAAGGAGCCTTTTTTTCTTTGGGCTTGAAAAGGTCAGCTATTGCATTTCGAAATTTTGTGAAACCAGAGCCAATATCTTTCCCCTTAAACAACTGTCTAGCATACATATATCCTAAGAAAGCACCACCCAAATGGGCCATGCCTCCGCCTATATTGTCACCCATTCCGATCAAAACCAAATCTTTGATGACCAAAGCAGCACCGATGTACCATAATTTGATATTAAAGAAAACAACCCTGACTTCCTGGTTTGGCAGGTAAGTACAAACAAAAATAAGAACAGCATTTACACCCGCAGAAGCACCAATTAGGGCCGTATTGGAGTTTACCAAGGTCGGAAATACGTTATAGCTGAGCAGAAATAACAATCCGCCCAACATTAAACCCAAAAAGTAGACGTTGATAAATCGTTGGGCATCAAAAAGATTCAAGAAAATTCGGCTTGCAAAATACAGCACGATCATATTCCAAAAAATATGACCAAAACCCGCATGAAAAAAGGAATACGTGACCAATGACCATGGCTGAGCGATAAACTCAAAAAAGTCTTTTGGTAAATGAAACCAGTGCGAGAAGGACTGTCCCAGCAATGCGCCAGAAAGTCCATCCAATAAAAATATCAGCACATTTACAGCTATAAGCTTTTCGGCTATGTTAAGCCTTGCAAATTGATATTTTAATCCCCCACTCATCATAGTCTAATTCCAACGTTTATTGTTAAACTGGTTCTTTTTCCAGTACCACATCATTACAAAACCAATCAATGCACCGCCAATATGCGCAAAATGTGCCACCCCTGTATTAACATTGCCTATACCAAAAATAAGGTCAACAGCAATTAGAATCGGCACAAAGTACTTCGCTTTTATCGGTACCGGTAAAAAGATAAGCATCAGTTTGGCCTCCGAATACATAAATGCAAAAGCCACCAAAATACCATAAATCGCTCCCGATGCCCCAACAGCCGGAGTGTTGAAAGCCGTCAACATACTATCTACTGTACCTTTTCCAGCGATATCGTACCAACCAGGACTATACTGGCCATTCGCCAAAATATCCAAAATCTGTGTACGGGCAATACCTGCACCTTCCAAAGCGCTCATTCCTTCGTTAAAAAGAAAATAATTCACCCCTGTATGCAACGCAGCGGAGCCCAAACCTGCCGAAAAATAGAAAAACAGGAACTTATTCTTGCCCCAGATGCGCTCCAGCGGGGTACCGAATGCCCAAAGGGCATACATATTAAATAAAATGTGCATCAGGTTACCATGCATAAACATATGGCTAACCACCTGCCACCATTCAAAATTGGAATTTTTGGGAAACCAAAGCGACATCCATTGGAACATTTGATCTCCGTATAACTGTGTGGCAAAAAACATGATCACATTAATGATCAATATATGCTTTACTGCCTCCGTCATTCTACCCATCTAGCTGAATTTTTTATCAATATCCCCCTCGGAGATAATAGTGTATGTTATTTTTTGAAAAGGACTTAAAGTAGGTTCCTTGCAAGCAAAAAGATTGTTTACCAAGGTTAATTGCGATTCTTGGTCCAACACATCCCCTGTTCTTACGGCCAAATTTCTACTGAGTGCCTTGGCCAACATTTCGGCCTGCGAAATAGAACCATCGGCGTAACCCTCCATATAATCTGCTATCAGGCGATCCAATACCGTGCCAATTCCACTTTCGGGAACCATCATGGGTACTCCTGTCACTTTAACAGTCTCTTCTTCCAAACTCTGGAATGCAAATCCAATGTTTGTCAGACTATCTTTGATTTCATTGAGCACAGCCAGCTCTTGTTTGTTGAATGTCAATTCCAAAGGAAAAAGCAATTGTTGGCTCACTCCTTCTTTTACCGTAATCTCTCCCAAAAACTTTTCAAAAAGTATTCGTTCGTGCGCCCTATTTTGCTGAATGACCAACATCCCTGATTTAACCGTGCTCACCACATATTTTCTCCGTAATTGAAACGTACCGGCCATATGCTCCTCTGCATCCTGACCCGTATATAACGTACCTTGTTCCTCGCTCTCGGACTCAATAACCACACTACTGAATTCGTGATTGTCATTTTGGTTGCCAAGACCTTCATACAAATCCTCCCAGCCTTTTGTGCTTTGTTTACGGAAACCACTTCCCGTACTTTTCTTGGCCGATGTTTCCTGAAAAGGATTAAAAGTGGCATCTACAGTAACCTTGGGAATTACTGCTCCTTTTTCCTTATAGGAATAAGGCGTATCCAAGTTGGGGTCATGGTCAAAATCCAATACAGGAGCTACATTGAACTGTCCCAAGCTATGCTTTATGGTAGATCTCAAAATAGCATAAAGCGTGTTTTCATCATCAAACTTAACCTCGGTTTTAGTGGGATGAATGTTAATATCGATGGAAGATGGATCTACATCCAAAAACAGAAAATATCCGGGATAGGTGTCGGATTTTATCAAACCTTCAAAAGCAGCTACCACCGCATGATGCAAGTATGGGCTTTTGATATATCGATTATTGGCAAAAAAGAACTGTTCCCCCCTGCTCTTTTTGGCAAACTCAGGTTTACAAATAAATCCAGATACTTTTACTACCTCGGTCTCTTCGTTAACCGGCACCAATCGATGCTCCATTTTACTCCCAAAAATGTGAACAATGCGCTGACGGTGTTTTGTACTGGGAAGGTTGAAAATTTCTGAACCGTTGTTGTAAAAATGAAACTCAATATCAGGATGAACCATAGCCACCCTATGGAACTCATCCGTAATGTGACGAAGTTCCACTTGGTTTGATTTCAAGAAATTTCTCCTGGCAGGAATATTGAAAAATAGATTCTTTACGGAAATGGACGTTCCTTTTGGAGTGGCCACCACATCTTGAGAGACAATCTTGCTGCCTTCAATTTTAAGATGGATTCCTACTTCGTTATCAGCAGTTCGCGTCTGCATATCCACATGGGCAATTGCAGCAATAGATGCCAACGCCTCTCCCCGAAAACCTTTGGTTTCCAAATTGAATAAATCTTGTGCAGATGATATTTTGGAAGTAGCATGTCGCTCAAAGGACAATCGAGCATCCGTTTCGCTCATTCCCACTCCGTTATCCACCACTTGAATAAGTGTTTTTCCACCATCCTTTATAATCAACTTAATGGAAGTGGAACCAGCATCAATTGCATTTTCCATTAGCTCCTTTACTACGGAAGCGGGTCGTTGGACCACTTCCCCTGCTGCTATTTGGTTGGCAACATGGTCCGGTAAAAGTTTAATGATGTCCGCCATTATGGATTTACGAATATTGATAGATCAAAATCGATGATAAAAAGGAACAGCAGCAACAGAACGGCAACAATTATCCAAAATCGCAGTTTTAAATTTTTATCTCCTTCAGTCTGTAAATCGTCCACTGCAGAGGTAAATTTGTTTTTGAGCCCCTTTGTGGAGTGAGCCGTAGTTCGAAATTTATCCAGTTTGTGCTCAATTTTATAAGGATTACCCTGCCCCTTGTAATATCTAGGGGTGTAATCAAAGCTCTTATTTTTCCTAAGTTTTAAAGGGTTTCGCATGGTATCCTTATCGCTGTAACCTCAAAGGTACTCAAAATAGAAAAAAAGGGTTGGACGATCCTCCCAAAAAATGTTAACAAACGTAGGGTGGCTGGATAACTAGATAATCGGATTACTGGAATGCCAGATTCTTAGAAGGTTGGATTATTCGAAGTTTTGAACTTGAGCCTATTAACTTACTTACCCAGTACAGCCATTTGAATAGCGGCAATGGCTGCCTCAGTTCCTTTGTTGCCGTGTTTTCCGCCACTCCTGGCTCTGGACTGCTCAATGTTGTCATCCGTCAATACACAGAAAATAACGGGAACATCATAGGCAACGTTCAAGTCTTTGATGCCCTGTGCTGTTGCACTGCAAACGAAGTCAAAATGACTGGTTTCTCCCCGGATAACGCTACCAATGGCAACAATAGCATCGACCTTTTCGGTTTGAATCATTTTTTTGCAACCGAAAGTGAGCTCGAAACTTCCTGGAACATTCCATCGAATTACATTTTCGGGTAATGCTCCACTGTCCAAAAGGGCATCTTCAGCACCTTTGGAAAGGGCTTCTGTAATTTCACCGTTCCATTCAGAAACAACAATCCCAAACCGAAGATTTTTCGCGTTTGGGATTTTGCTTTTATCGTAAACGGATAAGTTTTTGTTCTCTGTGGCCATGTTTTAGTTTTGCGCCAATCCAATCAAGGCGTCAACACCATTGGCTTCTTGTGAATTGGGATATTCTTCTTTGATTCTTTCAAAGTACCCCAAAGCTTTGCTTTTATCACCCAACTCCAAGGCAACTACACCGGCTTTGTACAAAAATCTTGGTGCTGTGAATTCGTTATCACTATGTGCAATGGCTTTTTCGTAATAATCCAAAGCGTCTTCTTGCTGGTTCAATTGTGAAAAGGCATCTCCTATTCCTCCTTTGGCCATAGCTCCCATAATATCATCATCAGAAGAAAAATCTTCTAAATGAGCAACAGCCTGATCATATTGCTTCAAATTCAAATAGGTCATTCCTGCTGAATACTGAGCCAAGTTGGCTGCTTTAGTACCGCTGTATTCCTCGATAATATCCAAAAAACCATATTTACCTTGAGCACCATTCAATGCTAAAGTGAACAAAGAATCCTTCTCTGTTTCACTTGCCAAAGCTTGGTCAAAATATTGTTGTGGATAAAAAAGTTCGTTTGCAGCAGTAGCTTCTTTTGGATTCTGAATGAATTGGTGGTAACCCAAGTAGGCCAAAACACCTACTGCAATTACACCAATAACGCCCAAAATGTAGTTTTGGTTCTTTTGAACCCACTCTTCGGTCTTGGAAGCACTTTCGTCCAAAGTATTGAAAACTTCAGCTGTTGTGCTGTCGTGTTCTTGCATCTGAGCTTCCTCCTCCTTATTTTTTGGCTTAAAGCCTCTCTTCTTGTATGTTGCCATCCGTCATTTAATTGGTCGCGCAAAAATAAAGTTTTTATCCAAAACCAAAAGGTAATTTATTCGTTATTTTTGGAATCCCTTTTTGGAAGGGCTACCTTTTAATTCCAAATTGTTTCTCTAGCATTTTATGTTTTTAAGACATTTATCTTTAGTCAATTACAAGAATTTTGATTCCAAGACGCTGGAATTCGACCCTGTTATCAATTGTTTGGTGGGCGATAATGGTGTGGGAAAGACCAATGTTTTGGACGCTATTTACCATTTATGCTTCGGTAAAAGCTACTTCAATCCTGTGTCTACCCAAAATATAATGCACGGTACTGATTTTTTTGTAGTCGAGGGTGAATTTGAGAAGCTCAAAAGAACGGAAAAAATACTTTGCTCCTTTAAAAAAGGAACCAAAAAAGTTATAAAACGTAATGGAAAACCCTATGAAAAGTTTTCCGAGCATATCGGTTTTTTGCCCTTGGTGATTATTTCACCATCAGACCGTGACCTTATTTTGGAAGGAAGCGAGACGAGAAGGAAGTTCATGGATGGGGTAATATCCCAATCGGACAAGGTGTATCTGCAAAACCTCATCAAGTACAACAAGGTAGTATCGCAGCGGAATTCCCTACTCAAATATTTTGCCGCCAACCGTACCTTTGACCGTGACACTATTAGCATTTACAACGAGCAGATGAACACTTTGGGAACGGCGATTCATCAAAAAAGGATTGAATTTATTGAATCTTTCCTACCCATTTTTAAGGAACAATACCAAAATATCTCCGAGAAGGATGAGCAAATCGACCTTTCCTACGAAAGTCAATTGAGCGATGATACCCTTTTGAATCTCTTGGAAAAGAATATTGAAAAAGACAGAGCGTTGCAATACACTTCCGTTGGCGTACATAAGGATGACCTTAGCTTTACCATTGCTGGGCACCCCATAAAAAAATTTGGGAGCCAGGGGCAACAAAAATCCTTTTTGATAGCATTGAAACTGGCGCAATTTCATTTTATCAAGCAATTGGCGGACACCACCCCTATTCTTTTGTTGGATGATATTTTTGATAAACTGGACGAAAACAGGGTCTCACATATCGTCGGATTGGTGAAGGATGATAATTTTGGTCAGATTTTTATCAGCGACACCCATGCTGACAGAACAGAAGATGTGGTTAAAAACATTCATCAGAGCTATAAAATATTTAACTTGTAGCATCATGAGACGAATCCTTTCTTTTTTATTGGTTTTGATGCTTTGGGCATGCAATGATCCATCTGTAAACCAAGATGATTTGCATTATTTGAATGGGTATTGGGAAATATCCGAAGTTGAATTTCCTGACGGGTCCATAAAGGAATATGGTTTAAATACAAACATCGATTTTATTCAATTGAAAGATGATAAGGGATACCGAAAAAAAATGAAGCCCAAATTTGATGGCACTTACGACACTTCAAAAGATATCGAAGGTTTTACCGTATCCAACGTAAATGAAACTATAATTCTGCGTTATTCAACCGATTTGAGCAATTGGGAAGAAAAACTAGTGCAATTGGACTCATTAACTTTTTCAGTGACCAACGAAGAGGGTGTCATCTATAAATACAAACGTTTTGAACCCATCAAAATTCCACAGTAATGGCCAAAAGACATAGTTCCCACATACCATTAAGCGAAGCTTTGAGCGAGTTTATCCAAGAGAACAAGCTTCAAAAAGGCATGGACAGGGTGGATGCCAGAGAAGCTTGGGTAAAACTTATGGGCAATGGAGTAAACAACTATACCACAGCGGTTGAACTTAGAAATGAAACGCTCTTTATTTCACTATCCTCTTCGGTACTACGTGAAGAATTGAGCCTAGGCAAGACCAAAATCATTAAAATGATCAATGAAGAATTGGGTAAAGAATTGGTGAAGAAATTGGTTTTGCGATAATGCTGCAAGTTATAGCTGTCACCCTGAACTCGTTTCAGGGTCTCACTCTTATGGGATTCCGAAACAAGTTCGGAATCACGGTTGAATGCCATTAGACACGAATTTCACAAATGAGCATGAATACCTCTATTTGTCATTCCGACCATAGCGAAGAATCTTTGGTTTTGAACTTGAAACTTGTCCCTTATACTTGCTTTTGAAAAAAGATTCTTCAATCGTTTCACTCATTCAGAATGACAGATAGTAGTTCAGGTAATCCCTGAAGATTCCGGTTCGTACTTCGACTTCGCTCAGTAATCGCACTGAATGACAGGTAAGACAATCATTTAACCTTAATTAATTTTCAGTTAGAGCTGTCATCCTGAGCACAGTCGAGGGAATGGTCGAAAACCAAAAAGAGATTTTTCGCTATGCTCAAAATGACAAAATCTTCACAAAGCGTCATTTCGACGGAGCAAAGCGACGAGAAATCTAACGGAGTGCATGCTGTTCGATAGTCATCGAGATTGTTTTAGTAGCTCATTCATTGTCAAGCTCGGAATAAAAAAAAGCCGCCCGATCGGGTGGCTTTTTTTATAATTTTTTGTATCTAACTTAATATATTTCCCTTCCTGAAAAGTGGAAAGCACCTTCGATTGCAGCATTTTCATCACTATCGGAACCATGTACGGCATTTTCACCGATACTGGCAGCGTACAATTTTCTGATGGTTCCTTCGGCCGCTTCCTCTGGGTTGGTAGCACCGATCAATGCACGGAAATCATCCACAGCATTGTCTTTTTCCAAGATAGCTGCCACAATAGGTCCTCTTGTCATAAATTCCACCAACTCACCAAAAAATGGACGCTCTTTGTGGATGGCATAGAATATTTCGGCATCCCTCTTGCTCAATTGTGTAAACTTCATGGCCACAATTTTAAAACCAGCAGCCGTAATTTTATCCAAAATTGCCCCAATGTACCCGTTTTCAACGGCATCAGGCTTAATCATGGTAAATGTTCTATTTCCAGTCATTTTTTTAAATTTTGCGCAAACTTAAGCTTTTTCAACCAAGCTACAAGGTTCAATAGGTTTGTTTTAACTCTTGTCGCACCACGCCATCATCTCCCTTCATCTTCATATCAGCCTCTTTTTTCTCAAAATCAAAAGTGATTACTCCGTAACTTTTTTCGGAAACCACCTCACCTACGCGATATTGATTGGGCTCGCCACTAAAACTAGAGTAGGAATGGGTAAGTCCGCTGCTGGTAAAATCCACCAATGGGTAGGATAGACCATCAACATTCGTCCTAGAGAATTCGGAAATATGTCGATCTCCAGATAAAATAATCACACCATTGGCTCCTGATTTGGCAATCATCTTTTCCAGTTTTTGCACTTCCAAGGGAAAATTGCCCCAAGTTTCAAAACCATGCTCGCCAGACAGTACCTGAATACTGGACATAATCAAATTAAAATCAGCATCCGAATTGTTAAGTTCTTGCCTTAACCACTGCCATTGTGTTTCACCAAGGACAGTGGCAGTGGAATCCATTGTAGGTTTATATCTTCTTTTGGATTCTTCATCTTTAACAAGTTCACTTCTAAAGTAGCGGGTATCTAAAACAATGACCTTTACCTTTCCCGTAGAGACCTCAAATTCGTGGGAGGCATACACCCCCTCTCGGTTTCTTCGCTCACTGTCTTTAGGTACGCCCATAAAATCCAAAAACACTTGTTGGCTTTCTTCTTTAATGGAAAAGTCGGAGCCCCCGTCATTTAAACCAAAATCATGATCGTCCCATGTTCCGATAATGGGTACCTCGGTCCTCAGTTTGGCATATTCGGCAACCGTGTCCTGCATGGCATAAATAGCCCTTAATTTTTCAACATCATCCGTATCCGCATAGACAATATCCCCGCCCCAAATCCAAACATCTGGGTTGTCGGCCAAAACATCGTCCCAAAAAGGATTCGGCTCTTGAGCCATATTGCAAGAGCCAAAGGCCACTACAAAATCTAGTGCTGGTTTTTGCAGGTTTACCCCTGCTTTTTCATCTTTCCTTTTGCAGGCGGAAAACAAAATCAAGGCTGCTAATAAAATATAAAATTGTTTCATGATGGACTTTTATGTAATCAAAAATACGGATAAACCGAGTTACCTCTATATTATATTATTGTATATTTGGCCGCATGAATTCAGCGGATATCACTACAGTAAAGTCGATACTTTCCCAGCCTCAGAAGATAGTAATCTTACCCCATAGAAATCCTGATGGGGATGCTATGGGTTCCTGTTTGGCGCTTTATGGATTTTTAAACGCAAAAGGACACACGGCCCACGTAGTAGCGCCCAACGACTACCCGAAATTCTTAAAATGGATGCCCGGCAACGATAAGGTGATAAATTTTGAAAGGGAAAACCCTAAGGCTAAAGAGGCTATCAAGGAAGCTACAGTAATTTTTACTTTGGACTTTAACGACCTCTCCCGTGTTGGGCAAATGGAATCTGCCTTGCAAGATGCAACAGCCGATTTTATCATGATAGACCACCATCAGCAACCTAGTGATTATGCGAAGGTGACCTATTCCGATGTCACCATGAGTTCCACTTGTGAAATGGTGTACAATTTTATCCACTTTTTGGGCGAAACCGATTGCATCGATGCCAATATCGCCACGAATCTGTACACGGGAATTATGACGGATACAGGCTCCTTTAAGTACCGATCAACATCGAGCAAAACACATCGTGTGGTGGCAGAACTTATTGACAAGGGTGCCGACAATATGGAAATTCATCAAAATGTTTTCGATACCAATTCTCCCTCTCGCCTACATTTATTGGGTGTTGCGTTGAGCAATATGGTAATTCTGCCCGAGTATAAAACAGCATACATTACCCTAAGCCAAGATGAATTGGACCAATACGACTTTAAAAAAGGTGATACCGAAGGCTTTGTGAATTATGGACTAACTTTGGAGGGTATTATTTTTGCGCTCATTTTTATTGAGAATCGTGAAGAAAGTATTATTAAAATTTCGCTACGCTCCGTTGGTGATTTTTCCGTGAACGAATTTGCTAGGGAACATTTTAATGGTGGCGGACACACCAATGCTGCAGGTGGAAGAAGCGAAGTTAGTATGGACGAGACCATATCCAAATTCAATAAAATTTTGGAAACATATAAAAGTAAATTGAACCCATGAGATTTTTTCTAGCCATTATATTGTTAGCAATCGCAGCTAGCTGTGGAGGTCCTGAACCAAGAAGGCCCGTAGAAGTTAAATCGGGCAGTTTTTATAAAGAGTCGATTGAGCGCACCAAGAAATTATTGGCGGCAGAGGAAGAAGCCATTCAGGAAATCATCTCCAAAGATACGGTTCACGAATATCTCTCAAGTCCAGATGGATTTTGGTATTATTACGAGTTCAAAAATGATACGGCCAGCTATCAACTTAAAACAGATGATCAAATTTTGTTTTCCTACAATTTGATGACCCTTAACAACGACACCATCTACACTACAGGAGAAATCGGGCCGATATCTCACGTTATAGACAAGCAACAGCTGTTTCCGGGGCTTCAAAATGCAGTAAAACTTTTAAAAATAAACGAGAAGGTCACATTTTTGTTCCCATCTCCCCTAGCCTACGGCTATCAAGGAGACAATAAGGCCATTGGTCCTAAAACGCCACTAAAATCATCAGTAGAATTACATACCATCATAATAGATAACGACAGTTTAAACTAAATTCATAAGCAATGAAGAAATTATTTTACATCATACCATTATTCCTCCTAGTGATCATAGGGTGCAAGTCGAGCAAGTATGCCGATTTGGGCGATGGTATTTTTGCTGATATCCAAACTACAAAGGGAGATATCATTATCCAATTGGAATATAAAAAGACTCCAGTAACAGTCGCCAATTTTGTATCCTTGGCCGAAGGCAAAAGCCCTTTTGTAAATGATGAGTACAAAGAGAAGAAATTCTATGATGGCATCGTTTTCCATAGGATTATCAAAGACTTTATGATTCAGGGTGGAGATCCAACGGGTTCCGGAAGCGGAAATATTGGATACACATTTAAAGATGAGTTCAACGATTCGTTGAGACACTCCAAAAAAGGTGTTCTTTCCATGGCGAACAGAGGCCCCAAAACCAACAGCAGCCAATTTTTTATTACCCACAAGGCAACACCTTGGTTGGATGACAAGCACACCGTTTTTGGTGAAGTAGTAGCAGGAATGGATGTAGTGGATACTATTGCCAACGTAGAGACTGGTCCTGGTGATAGACCTACTACCGATGTTGTAATGAATCATGTAGAAATTGTGCGCAATGGCAAGGAAGCACGCCAGTTCGATGCCGTCCAGATCATGAGTGATTACTTTGAGGAAGCGAAAGCTGTCGAAGAAGCGTTCAAAAAAATGAAAGAAGATTTGGCCGCCCAATTTACCGAACAAATCAATGAGGCCGAAGAAACTAACAGTGGCTTACGTATTTTGACTTTGAAAGAAGGTGATGGAGAAAAACCCAAAGTAGGTCAAAAAGTATTGGTGAACTATGCAGGTTGGTTGTTCAATGGTGATTTATTTGATAGCAACATCGAAGAAATTGCTGCACAATTCAACCAATTGAACCCTGGAAGAAGAGATCAGGGCGGATACCGTCCGTTCCCCATGGATTATAGCCCAGATGCCCAGTTGGCGGCAGGTTTTCGTGAAGGATTGTTGACCATGAATGTTGGTGACAAAGTACGTTTGTTCATCCCTCCGCATTTAGGGTATGGAGACAATGACTACGGTCCTATTCCCGGGGGTTCCACTTTGGTTTTTGATATAGAAATTGTTGGAATCCAATAGTAGAATTCCATTAAAACAACTTAAAAAAGCCGTACTTTTCCGTGCGGCTTTTTTATTTATTCCATGCTCGACATGGAATCTCAGAACACATTGCTTTCATTATTGATGGGACAAAAAACCAAGACAATTATTGCCATTGCGCTTCCAATACAAATACTATTGGTTAAGTGGCTGAGCAACTACCCCAACTTTGTTGAAGATTACTACAGCAATGGAATTTATAGCTACATTTCTAAGTTTTCAAGAACCCTTTTGGGTTGGATTCCCTTTTCTTTTGGTGACTTGTTGTACACTGCTCTAGTAATTTTAGCCATCAGATACGTTTACAAACATTGGAAAAGCATCAAGAGGAAACCCCTGTTGTTCTTAAAGGATATCATCGTCGTACTATCCATCGTTTATTTTGCCTTTCATCTGCTTTGGGGGATGAACTACCACCGCCAACCCATTAACTGGAAACTTGGCATTGAACGTGAATATACTGTTGACGAATTGGTTGAGTTGACCCAATACATTGTCAAAAAAACAAACCAGTATCAATTTGAATTGACCGGGGACACCATATCACCCGTTCATATCCCATACTCAAAAAAGGACATCTTTGCCAAAACGGAAGAAGCCTATGGCAGCTTTGCAAAACAATATCCGGATTTTGAATACGAACATCGAAGTCTTAAATCTTCCATATACAGCGTTCCATTAACTTTTATGGGGTACGGTGGATACCTTAATCCTTTTACCAACGAGGCCCAAGTAAACGGGATTACACCAAAATTTAGGTTGCCCACCGTGAGCGGGCACGAAGTTGGTCATCAATTGGGGTACTCTGCCGAAGGCGCCACCAATTTTATCGGCTATTTGGTCACCTCACAAAGCAAAGACCCCTATTTTAAATATTCGGCTTACAATCATGCTCTGGGATATTGCCTTACAGACCTTTTTTATAAAGATGAAGAAGCGTACAATGAAATTGTGGCTACCATCAACCCGGGAGTGAAAGAAAATTTTAATGAATTGAGAGATTTTTGGAAAAAATATGAGAATCCATTGGAACCACTCTTCAAATCCGTGTTCAACGCTTTTTTAAAGGTGAACAACCAAAAGGACGGTATAAAAAGTTACAATGCGGTCGTAGGACTCATCATCAACTACCGCAAACAGCATTTTCAGCAGGATTGAAACTTGTAGAGTCCCCTTACAAAGGTTATCTTTAAAGCGACTAATTCAATTCAAACCTTATGAAAATTAAACTTTTAGCACTGTTTCTCTTTATGGGCAGTGTTTCTTTGTTTGCACAGGATTATTTTCCAAAAAATGACGGTGTAAAGGCAAAGAGGAACAACAACTACATGGCATTCACAAATGCCAAAATCTATGTAACTCCCACACAAGTTATTAATAATGGTACGCTGCTGATCCAAAACGGCAAAGTAGTACAAGTGGGCAAATCCGTGACAATTCCCAAAAATGCAGTGGTAGAAAACCTGGAAGGGAAATCCATTTACCCTTCATTTATTGATGCATTCTCAGGATTTGGTGTAAAGCTTCCCAAAAAAGCTAGCGGTGGAGGAAGGTCGGCACAATATGGTCCATCAAGGGAAGGGTTCTACTGGAACGATCATATTATGCCAGAAAACGATGCCATCAACAGTTTTACGTATGATGCCAAAGAAGCTAAAGAACTTAGAAATGCTGGTTTTGGGACCATAAACGCACATATGGAGGATGGTATCGCCAGAGGGACTGGACTCTTGGTCGCCTTGAACGATGAAGCATCCGAAGCACAACGCATTCTTTCTGACAAGTCTGCACAGTACTTTTCTTTTGAAAAAAGTGTCGCATCCAGACAATCTTACCCAGGTTCGTTAATGGGCGCTATGGCTTTGATGCGCCAGGTGTATTACGATATGGATTGGTACAGCAAAGGCAATGTGGACACCAAAGACCGTTCTTTGGAAGCACTTATCGCCAACAAAGGATTAACCCAGATTTATGCTGCAGGCGACAATGGCAACGTTTTACGTGCCGATAAAATCGGGGACCTTTTCGGAATTCAGTATACCATCTTGGGAGGGGGCGATGAATACGAGCGTATTGAGGATATTAAAGCCACAAACGCCAAATTGATCCTACCTCTGGATTTTCCAGATGCATTCGATGTTTCCAACCCTTACCAAGCTAAATATATTGCTTTGAAAGATATGAGACATTGGAACTTGGCTCCGTCCAACCCAAAAGTTTTGGCCGATAACGGTGTGGACTTTTCCATCACTTTGCACGGACTTAAGTCCCCAAAAGAGTTGAAGGGTAAAATCATGAAAGCCATCACTTATGGCCTTTCCAAAACTAAAGCACTAGAGGCTTTGACTACTGTTCCAGCCGAAATTTTAGGTAAATCCAACGAAATTGGTTCATTACAAGCAGGAAGCCAAGCCAACTTCTTGATTACTTCGGGTGATATTTTTGACAAAGGAACCACGCTTTACGAAAACTGGGTTCAAGGAACCAAGAACGTTATCAAGAGTATGGATGTCATCGATATTCGTGGTGACTATAATTTAGCCGTTAACGGAAATACTTATTCTGTTTCATTGACGGGAGATGCTGATACACCAAAAGCGGAAATCAAAAAAGGCTCTGAAACCTTGGATTCCAAGATAGATTATTCAGCGGATTGGGTGAATATTTCTTTTAGTGAAGACGGTATGGGTTCTTATCGATTGGTGGCCCATGTTTTACCGAACACAAAAACCATAAAAGGAAACGTAGTCCTCCCAAATGGAAATGAAACTTTGGCAACCATGACACAGACTTCGTCTTTTGAAAAAAAATCCAAAGACAAAGACGCTGCTGAAAAACCTCAGCTAATGGCTTTGACCTACCCTAATGTTGGATATGGTTATAAAGCCAAGCCTAAGCAAGAAAGTATATTATTCAAAAATGCAACGGTTTGGACGGGCCAGAGCATTTTAGAAAATACCGATGTATTGATTAAAAATGGTAAAATCTCCAAAGTTGGCAAAGACCTTCGGGCAGGTGGAGCTGCCGTGGTAGACGCCACAGGAAAACACCTTACTGCTGGAATTATTGACGAGCATACCCATATTGCAGCATTATCCATCAATGAAGGAGGACATAACTCTTCTGCAGAAGTTCGCATGGAAGATGTTGTAGACCCAAAAGACATGGATATTTATCGAAACTTGGCCGGTGGGGTCACAACAGCACAACTTTTACATGGTTCCGCCAACCCAATCGGTGGGCAATCTGCCATATTAAGACTTAAGTGGGGTGAAAACGCCGAAGGATTGATATTTGACAATTCACCCAAGTTCATCAAATTTGCTTTGGGAGAAAATGTGAAGCAGTCCAACTGGGGCAGTTACTCCCGCTTCCCACAAACAAGAATGGGTGTTGAGCAAGTATATACCGACTACTTCCAACGAGCCAAAGAATATGAGGCCAAAAAGAATAGCGGAGAGCCTTTCCGCTATGATGAAGAGATGGAAACATTGGTCGAAATACTCAATGGAGAACGATTTATTTCTTGTCACTCCTATGTGCAGAGTGAAATTAATATGATGATGAAGGTCGCTGAGAAATTTGATTTCCGAGTGAACACCTTCACCCACATATTGGAAGGTTATAAAGTTGCTGATAAAATGGCCGAGCATGGCGTTGGCGGAGGTACATTTAGCGACTGGTGGGCATACAAATATGAAGTAAATGATGCCATTCCTTACAATGCCGCTATTATGTCAAGCCAAGGTGTAACCGTAGCCATCAATAGTGATGATGCGGAAATGTCTCGCAGATTGAACCAAGAAGCTGGTAAAACAGTAAAATATGGTGGTATGTCAGAAATTGAAGCTTGGAAAACAGTAACCTTGAACCCTGCCAAATTGCTTCACTTGGACGACCGCGTAGGCAGCATTGAAGAAGGAAAAGATGCGGACATTGTTCTATGGAGCGACCATCCGTTATCCGTATATGCCAAGGCTGAAAAAACCTTGATTGAAGGAAAAGTATATTTTGATTTGGAAAAGGATAAAATGTTGAGGGAATCTGTTAAAAAGGAGAGAAATCAACTGATCGGTATGATGCTCAACGAAAAAAAGAAAGGTACAAAAACCCGCACTCCGGTCCAAAACAAGAAAGAACGATTTAAATGTGAAACCCTTTAAAAAACAAATCATGAAAAGAATATTTTTAATCATAGCAATAGTATTTGGGGTTTCATTGAATGCACAGCAAACCCCTGCCCCACCTCAATCCGAACAAATTGCGATAATTGGTGCTACCGCACACATTGGAAATGGAGAGGTGATTGAAAATTGTACCATCATTTTTAAAGACGGTAAAATTACAGCCATTGGTGCAGACGTAATGGCACCAACTATGGGTACAACAATCAATGCCGAAGGAAAACATGTATACCCTGGTTTTATAGCTCCAAACAAATCCCTTGGTTTGGTAGAAGTGGATGCTGTAAGAGCAAGCGACGACCAAGATGAAATTGGTGAGATGATCCCCCATGTTCGCAGTTTGATTGCTTACAACGCAGAATCCAAGGTAGTGGAAAGCATGCGCCCCAATGGCGTTCTTATTGGACAAGTAACCCCACAAGGAGGAACAATTTCCGGAACATCGAGCATTGTTCAGTTTGATGCATGGAACTGGGAAGATGCATCTGTAAAAACAGACGATGGTATCCACATGAACTGGCCTAACTTTTTTAGAAGAGGCCGCTGGTGGAGAGGAGAAGAAAGAGGCTTTATTCCTAATAAAGACTACGGAAAGGAAATGGATGACATAAAAAGCTTCTTCCAAAATTCCTTTGCCTACGGAAAAGCTTCTGAAAAAGAAAAGAACCTCCCTTTTACTGCCATGCAAGGACTTTTTGATGGATCGCAGCGACTATACATCCACGCCAACGGAGAAAAGGAAATGACGGATGCAGTAACCTTGGCCATAGAAATGGGCGTGAAGCATGTGGTCATCGTGGGTGGATATCGTGCCAACAAGATAGCTGATTTTTTGAAACAGCACAATATCCCCGTTTTAGTGGAGCACACTCATTCATTGCCCCAGTTTGATGATGATGACTACGACCTTCCTTATAAATTGCCAAAATTGTTATTGGATGCAGGTCTATTGGTTGCGCTTCAAAATGAAGACGCTGCCAATTTCGCAACTAGAAACCTAGGGTTTTATGCCGGACAAACCGTAGCTCAGGGACTTGATAAGGAAACTGCGCTACAACTAATTACTGGCAATACAGCCAAGATTTTAGGTATCGACGATATGTACGGAACTTTGGAGGAAGGGAAAAGTGCCACACTCTTTATTTCTGAAGGTGATGCGTTGGATATGAGAACCAATATACTTACCAAAGCCTATATTGATGGCAGGGACATTTCTTTGGAAACCCACCAAACCGAGCTTTGGAAAAGGTATATGGGTAAATACGAAAGAGAAAAAGAAGGACAATAAAAGAAATAGTACTGTAAAAAAGGCGCCCCAAATGGGCGCTTTTTTTATTAAAAGTCATATTTAGAAATATTTAAACTCCACCAAAAAAAACTGGCGACAAATACTTAAAAAGTCTCTAACCACATACAGCATACGCTTGGGGTAACATACAGGTTTGAGGATAAAAAACGTTCGAGAAAGTGCAAGGAGTACTTCGCGCTGTTAAATGAATCGGAAAAAGAACAAAAATACAATCTATTTGTTTCGGAAATAAGAGGTAAACGTATGTTGAAATAGGTCATTTCGAAAGGAGTTTCAGAAGATTGAATAAGTCAAGAAGCCTTGCTGAGACCTAATTGATAAATGAGTGCGAGAAGGTGTCCGTTCTACCGAGGAAAAATACTCCAAGAACAAAAGGACGAAGTTTTTTATTCAACAGTTTTGGTTAATTCACTCGTTATCGATAAAAAAATGATTTTAACTAAAATCTGTTCCAATTAAGATTCAAGTGCTTAATTTCAAAGTTTTAAAAACCCATTCTTCAATTAATCTTATTAAAATGATAATACTTGGATTAAATTATTATTTCCATGACTCTACTGCATGCATTGTAAAGGATGGGGAGCTTATCGTAGCTATCGAGGAGGAACGACTAAATAGAGATAAACATACGCAAGCATTTCCACAGTTGGCCATTGATAGATGTTTAAAGATAGCTGGTATATCCTATAATGACATTGATCATATTGCAGTTTCAATAAAACCTTCTACCCATTGGTTTAAAAAGCTAACTTATATCTTAAAAAGACCAAAATCGTTTCTGCCATTTTTTGGACATCATGTTGTAAATGCGTATGCAAAACAGAGAAGATTTTGGCTTTGGTACAAAAATCATTGGAAATCAAATCAAGAAAAACCTGAGGTTCATTTTATTGAACATCATTTGACCCATGTAGCGGGTTCTTTTTTTGTTTCACCATATAAAGAGGCGGCCCTTTTAGGAATCGATGGTTCTGGTGAATGGGCAACAACATGGATGGGTTATGGAAAAGATAATTCTATCGAGAGGTTTCAAGAATCTTTTTTTCCTAATTCATTTGGTTCATTTTACGAAACAGTAACCCAATTTTGTGGGTTTAGACCCAACTACGATGAAGGTAAAACAATGGGATTAGCTCCAATGGGCGACCCTAATGTTTTTAAAAGTGAGGTAGAAAAAATTTTAAAAATCGATGGCAAAGGAAAGGTAAAGATAGACCTTAGCTATTTCAACTTTCAATATCTTGTTAAAAACACATATTCCAATAAATTCATAGAAGTTTTTGGAAAACCAAGAGATAGGAATGGTCCATTTGAGGACAGACATAAAAACGCTGCTGCAGCGTTTCAAAAAGTGTTAGAAGATCGTGTTCTGGAGATATGTGACATTTTATATGAAAAAACAAAGGCAGACTATTTGGTGATTTCTGGTGGAGTTTCTTTGAATAGTGTTATGAATGGAAGAATTGTGCGGGAAAGTAAATTTAAGGATGTTTACGTAATGCCTGCAGCCGGAGATAATGGAACTGCAATAGGAGCAGCCTATTACCTTTACAACGGAATCTTTAAAAAGCAAAGAAATTCTATACACAACAATGCATATATAGGAACATCCTACGATAACGAGGAAATAGAAAAAGCAATAAAAGGGGCTAAACTAAAGGCCAATTATGTGGAGAACATTTGCGATAAAGCTGCCTCGCTTCTTTCTGAAGGAAAAATCATTGGTTGGTTTCAAGGTAAAATGGAAATCGGACCAAGGGCCTTGGGCAGCAGAAGTATTCTTGCAAACCCTGCTTATCCGAACATGAAGGACAAGATCAATGCAGAAGTCAAGTTTAGGGAAGCCTATAGACCTTTTGCTCCCTCAGCTTTAGTAGAAAAATACAAGGACTTTTTTGACTTGGAGGTTGAAGCTCCTTTTATGCTCAAGGTTTGTAATGTACTCAATGATAAACAAGATGTTATTCCTGCAGTCACCCATGTTGATGGCAGCGCTAGATTACAAACTGTCAACAAGGAGTTGCATCCACGATATCATCAACTTATTTCCGAATTTGAGAAAAAAACAGGTGTGCCCGTTGTGCTAAATACAAGTTTCAATATACAGGGAGAACCTGTTGTTGAATCACCCCAACATGCGTTGCGTTGCTTTTATTCAACCGGTCTGGATGCACTTTGTATCGGTAATTGGGTTTTGGAAAAGTAGATTGCAAGAATAGAGATGGTCTAAAAAGAATTTAAAAAAGTCTTTCCGAATTTGTTTTGGAATCTCACCATGTTGGTGATAAAATTCACTCTAACACACCTTGATCAAGTTCGGCTTGATGAAAACAAACATTTTAGACCGTCTCCATTCCCTGCATACTTAATTCATTTTGATAGGTACATACTCCCCTTTTTCAGGTTTTGAATAAAAAGTTCTAGCTCTCGCCTCCCCACTTAAAGTAACGTCTTCAAAAGTGACTGTATTTCTCGGCTCTATCAAATTTCCATCTTCAAATTTGAACCAAGTAATGGATTTTGGCAATAGAATCCCATTCACTTCTTGCCAATCATCATAACGTATCCATTTAACATTGTCAGAGCTTTCTCCTGAACGATAAGTAACCGTATAACCCAACCATGCCATTTGATGAGTTTCGGGGTCAAAATGGATATAATACTCATCTTTAGATGAGGTACCAACTCCAGACTCATAGGCTATTTGCATCCCTGGATAGCTTTTTCCATTATAAGCTATGGCTTCAGCTTCGGAATACATAATTCCATCGTCAGCCAATACAAAAGGCATTGCGTAGAAATAAAACATCAAATTATGATAAAACCCGACATCACCTTTATAAGCTTCGTCGGTATCCAAAAGCCACGCTTGTTCACCGTCAAAACCCATAGTAAATTGTTCTGTCTCAATCCTATCTTTTCTGGACCACAAGTCTACGGTATGTGTTTCGAGAAGTTCGGGTCTTGGAAGCACATAGGATAATGTTCGTTGCTTTCTCCATTGCTCCAATCCTCCGTGCGCATCAAAAACCTGGACCATGGCATCTGGGTAATTTGATTTTGATTCCGTCATTTCCTGCGTAACAGGCTCTTCAACTTTTTCAGCTTTTGGGGTTTGTTTACAGGCCGAAACGATCAAAAAAAGTACTAGGATGGTTGATTTGTTCATGGTATATATTTTTCCAGTTGGTCGAAAACACCTTTTATTAATTACAAGAATACCTATTTTTACCATCGTATGGAAACTAAGCTTATAAGTAGTGTCCAAAATCCTTTGGTAAAAAAAATCCTGCTCCTCAAGGAAAAATCCCGTGAACGAAAAAAGACGGGGCTTTTTGTGATAGAGGGACAACGGGAGATTGAATTGGCGCAAAAAGGAGGATACGCTTTGCAAACTATTCTTTTTTGTCCAGAAATCATGGGATTATTGACCATTGAAACATTACTTAAAGCTTCCAGACCAGAAATTGTCCAAGTTTCCGAAAGCGTTTATGGCAAAATTGCACATCGCGGCACCACAGAAGGAGTTCTTGGATTGATGCAGTCCAAAGATCATTCATTGGAAAACATCACCTTCAAAAACAAAACACCTTTGGTGTTGGTTACCGAAGCTCCCGAAAAACCTGGAAATATCGGTGCACTTTTGCGAACCGCAGATGCCGCTGCTGTTGACGCTGTTTTAATAGCAAATCCCAAATCTGACCTATATAGTCCAAACATTATACGTTCCAGCGTGGGTTGCCTTTTTACCAACCAAATAGGCGCAGGAACTACGAATGAGATTATTGACTTTTTACAAACCAACCAAATCAAAATTTACTGTGCTGCCCTAACCGCTTCAAAAAATTATGTGGATTGTGATTTTAAAGCCGCTTCGGCCCTAGTGATGGGCACGGAAGCTACTGGATTGACCGAAAAATGGCTCCAAAATTCCGACCAAAACATAATTATACCGATGCAAGGAGAAATAGACTCTTTGAATGTTTCGGTATCCGCTGCAATACTTATATTTGAAGCGAAGCGCCAGCGCGGATTCTAAGCTATGGAAAAAAATTCACTCTTTTATGTAATCTTAGTCATCCTTTTGGTCCAATATCTGGTCCACCAGTATTTGGAGTACCTGAACGCCAAGCGTTTCAAGTCTACGCCACCACCAGAACTATCTGATGTTTTTGACGAAAACGAGTATCAAAAATCACAACAATACAAACGGACCAACTATAAATTTGGGTTGATTTCTGACGGATTTTCACTAGTTATAACGATTTGTTTCCTCTGGTTCGGAGGTTTTGAGTGGGTGGATCAACTTACACGCTCTATTACCGAGAGTACGATTCCAATGGCCTTGATTTTCTTTGGGATCATAATGCTGGGAAGCGCTATTTTAGGATTGCCATTCTCTTATTATCGAACCTTTGTGATTGAGGATAAATACGGATTCAATAAGACCACGAAATCTATCTTTTTATCAGACAAGATAAAAGGTGCGATGCTCAGCATCATTTTAGGAGGGGGAATTCTTACCCTTTTTATGCTGTTTTACCAATCCACAGGTCCAAATTTTTGGATTTACGCATGGATCATGGTCGGTGTGGTCATCTTATTTATCAATTTATTTTATAGCCGTCTTATTGTCCCCCTTTTCAACAAGCAAACACCACTGCAAGACGGCAGCTTAAAAAGCTCCATTGAAAACTATGCGCAAAAAGTGGGCTTTGAGCTTCAAAACATATTTGTGATTGATGGCTCCAAGCGTTCTACAAAGGCAAATGCTTATTTTTCAGGTTTTGGAAAAGAAAAACGTATCACGCTATTCGACACATTGATCAATGATTTAAGCGAAGATGAAATTGTGGCTGTGCTGGCACATGAAGTAGGTCATTACAAACGCAAACATATTATTGTTAACCTTATTGTGTCCCTTTTGACGACTGGTTTGACATTGTTCATACTCTCATTGTTTATCAACCATCCAGAAATTTCATTGGCGATTGGGGTATCCACTCCAAGTTTTCATGCCGCATTAGTTGGTTTTGCCCTTTTGTACAGCCCAATCTCAGAAATAACAGGTTTGATCATGAACTACTTATCGAGGAAATTCGAATTCCAGGCCGATGATTTTGCGAAGACAACATTTGCTGCATCACCATTGGTATCATCCTTAAAAAAGTTGTCCAAAAAGAGCTTGAGTAACTTAACGCCGCACCCCGCCTATGTTTTTGTTCACTATTCCCACCCACCACTGGTGGAACGCATCCGAAACCTAAAGGCATAGATTTTGTTGGTTAGATAATAAGATTGTAGTAAATTTAAAATACTATGACAGAGGCTGCTATTGAAAAAGAGAACAAGGAGATTGCGAAGCAGTACAAAGAACTACTTCGCATAAGCTACCAAACGCTGACGGATGAGGACAAGAAGTTGATTCGTTCCGCCTTTGATGTGGCCGTGGACGCTCATAAAGATCAGCGACGCAAATCCGGTGAAGCTTATATTTTCCACCCGATTGCCGTAGCCAAGATCGTAGCTTCGGAAATTGGGCTTGATGCCGTTTCCATTGCCTCTGCCCTGCTCCACGATGTAGTAGAGGACACTCCATATACTTTGGCCGATATTGAGCGAATGTTCGGTGAAACCGTGGCCCGAATTGTCGATGGACTCACCAAGATTGCCCATTTAAAGAAAGATAAAGACATTAGCCAGCAAGCAGAAAACTTTAGAAAAATGCTGCTGACCTTGCACGATGATGTTCGGGTAATCATCATTAAGATAGCCGATCGTTACCACAATATGCTCACCATGGACTCCATGCCAGAGCACAAACAGGTAAAAATAGCTTCAGAAACCCTATACATCTATGCTCCTCTTGCCCATAGAATTGGCCTTTACAACATCAAAACAGACCTGGAAGATCTTTCGTTAAAATACACGGAGCCCGAAGTATTTAATGATATTCAGGCCAAAATTGAAGATACAGAGGAAGAAAGCCTGGCCTACATTGAGGATTTTGCCAATGTAATCAGGACTTCTTTGGATAAAGAGGGTTTGAATTATTACATCAAAGGAAGGATGAAGTCCATTTTCTCCATCCGTAAAAAAATGAAGACCCAGAATGTAACCTTTGATGAGGTCTACGATAAATTCGCTATTCGGATCATTTACAAATCGGACCGCAAGAACGAAAAGTTCCTCGCCTGGAAGATATATTCCATCGTTACCGATCACTTCACCCCCAATCCCATTCGATTGCGAGATTGGATTACATCGCCTAAATCCACTGGTTACGAAGCACTCCATATTACGGTAATGGGACCAAAAGGCAAATGGGTTGAAGTTCAGATACGAAGTGAGCGCATGCACGAAATTGCCGAAAAAGGCTATGCCGCACACTTTAAATACAAGCATGGAACCCAAAAAGAACAGGGCATAGAAGAATGGCTCAACAAGCTACAGGAAGCCTTGGAAGGCGCCAATGGAAATGCCGTTGATTTCGTGGAAGAGTTTAAACTCAATCTATATTCCAAGGAAATATTTGTTTTTACCCCTAAAGGGGATTTAAAATCCATGCCCAAAGGAGCGACCGCTCTGGATTTCGCCTTTAATATTCATACCGAAGTAGGCATGAAGACCCGTGGTGCCAAAGTAAACGGGAAACTCGTACCCTTGGGAACCGTGCTTCGCAGTGGTGACCAGGTCGAGGTTATAACATCGGAAAGTGCCAAACCTACCCAAAGTTGGTTGGATTATGCCCAAACGGCACGAGCAAGATCCAAAATTAAATCATCGCTCAGCGAGGAGAAAAAAGAGGTTGCAGCAGAAGGAAAGGAAATATTGCGCCGAAAACTCAAAGCGCAAAAAATCAATCTTAACGAGGATACCGTAAACAAGTTGGTGACTTTCTTTAAGCTAAAAACCAGTTTAGATCTTTTCTATCGAGTGGGTATCGGGGTTATTGACAACGAGAAACTTAAAGATTTTGCCTCCTCCTATCATAATGCATTTATCAATTTCTTTAAAAACAGAATCCGTAAAACTCCTGTTCCAAAAGATGTTGATAAAAATGAAATCACTACCAAATACGATTTACTTGTTTTTGGTAAGGAAGAAGAAAGACTTAACTATAAATTATCTCAATGTTGCAATCCCATTCCAGGGGACGATGTCTTTGGCTTCGTAAGTGTGAATGATGGCATTAAAGTACATAAAAAGAATTGCCCAAATGCCATTTCTTTACAATCCAACTACGCCTACAGAATCATCAGTGCTAAATGGATAGATTCGTCACAAGAAGAATTTTCTGTGGATATTCAAATCACCGGAATCGACAACATGGGATTGGTAAAGGATATCACCAAAATTATCTCCGAAAACATGCACGTTAATATGCGGAATCTGAACTTTAGTGCGGATGGTGGAACCTTCAAGGGGAAAATTACCTTGGTTGTAAAAAACAACAATATCCTTAAAAAATTGATGAACAATTTAAAGCAGGTCGAAGGGATAGATAAAGTGACAAGAATTTAATTTTTAACTGTACCTTTGTGCATTAGCTATGCAGAAAGCCATGGGAAACAATAAAAATCAGGAAATTGTAAAAAACGTGTTCACCTCGTTTCTTGAGGAAAAGGGACATCGCAAAACCCCTGAACGCTACGCCATTTTACAAGAAATTTACAATAGTGACGATCATTTTGATGTGGAATCCCTTTACATTAAAATGAAGACAAAAAACTACAGGGTAAGTAGAGCCACACTCTACAACACCATTGAACTTTTATTGGAGAGCAAATTGGTCCGTAAGCACCAATTCGGCAAAAACCAGGCCCAGTACGAGAAATCATATTTCGACCGCCAGCATGATCACGTGATTTTAACGGATACCGGCGAAGTTGTAGAATTTTGTGACCCACGCATCCAATCCATCAAAAAAACAATTGAAGAGGTTTTTGATATTAAGATCAGCAACCACTCTCTATATTTCTACGGAACTCGAAACAAAGAAGAAGAAAACCTAACCGAATAACCCGCACATTACATGGTAGATTTATTGCTTGGACTCCAATGGGGAGACGAAGGAAAAGGAAAAATTGTTGATGTACTTACCAAGGAATACGATATTATCGCCCGATTTCAAGGCGGTCCAAACGCAGGACACACTTTGGAGTTTGATGGCATTAAACACGTTTTACACACTATTCCCTCTGGAATTTTTCATGAAAACGCCATCAATGTTGTTGGAAATGGAGTGGTAATAGACCCTGTAATCTTCAAAAAAGAGCTGGACAACTTGGAGCAATTCAATATCGATATTGAATCCAAGCTTTTTATTTCCCGAAAAGCCCATTTGATTCTGCCAACCCACCGCTTGTTAGATGCCGCTTCCGAAGCTTCCAAAGGAAAAGCGAAAATTGGCTCTACCCTAAAAGGTATTGGTCCAACTTATATGGACAAAACTGGCCGTAATGGTATGCGTGTCGGGGATTTGGAGTTCGAGGACTGGAAAACAAAATACCGGGCACTCGCCGATAAACACGAGGCCATGATTGATTTTTACGATGTTGATATTCAGTATAACCTCGATGAATTGGAAGCTGAATTTTACGAAGGCGTGGAAACCCTTAAAAAATTGACCTTTATTGATAGCGAGGAATACATTTTTAGAGCACAGGTCGAGGGCAAAAAGATTTTGGCCGAAGGCGCTCAAGGCTCACTATTGGATATTGATTTCGGAACCTATCCCTTTGTAACTTCATCAAACACTACAGCCGCCGGCGCATGCACAGGACTGGGAGTAGCCCCCAATAAAATTGAACGGGTTTTGGGAATATTTAAGGCTTACACAACGCGAGTTGGCAGTGGACCATTCCCGACCGAACTTTTTGATGAGGATGGAGCAAAAATGGCCAAAATAGGTAACGAATTTGGCGCTACCACTGGAAGACCAAGACGTTGTGGCTGGTTAGATCTGGTTGCTTTAAAATATGCGGTACAAATTAACGGGGTAACCGAATTGATGATGATGAAAGCCGATGTATTGAGCGGTTTTGACAACATTAAAGTATGTACTGCATACAAATACAAAGGCGAAGAAATTCAGCATTTGCCCTACAACATTGAAGAAGAATACGTAACTCCTGTATATACCGAAATGAAAGGATGGTCCAAGGACCTTACAAAACTTTCCAAAGCAGAAGACTTACCAGCTACCTTGAACGACTATATTTCGTTTTTGGAGGAGCAACTAAATGTACCTATAAAAATAGTATCCGTTGGTCCAGACAGAATCCAGACTATTCATAGGTAAACTTCGGTTTTTTGTTCATTTTTCAGTAACTTCAAAGTTCTATTTTTTCAATCTAGGACATTATTTCACTACACATATAATTGACTAAAAATCAATACCATGAGCAAAGCACTGACCCTTCTATTTTTGGTGGGAACCCTTATTTCCTGCACTAAAGAACCTGCACAATTATCTTTAGCATCACCAAATGGGACCAACTCGATAGATTTTCACCTTTCGGAAGATGGCACACCCTATTATTTTGTGAATCATAATAACAAAATTGTTATTGATTCCTCTTCCATGAGTTTCGATTTTAAGGATCAGGAATCCTTGAACGGAAATCTGAGCATTATCAATTCGACTACAAATACTGTTGATGAAACTTGGGAGATGCCTTGGGGGGAGCAAAAAGAAGTTGTGAACAATTACAACGAATTGATCGTGGAACTTGAAGAAACCCAAGCACCCAATCGTAAATTCAATATTTATTTTAGAGCTTATGACGATGGTATAGGATTTCGCTATGAGTTTTTACCACAACAAGGGATGGACAGCATCATCATTATGGATGAAAATACCGAGTTTAAGTTAACAGAAGACTATACCACATGGTGGATTCCCGGTGATTGGGATATTTATGAACACCGCTACAATACTACTAGCGTTTCGGAAATAGACGCCATTTCCAAAAGAAACAATGCCGATCTTGCACAAACTTATATCCCAGAAAACGCAGTGAACACCCCGGTGACAATGCGCGGCAAGGATGGTGTTCACCTAAGTTTTCACGAAGCTAACCTAACCGATTACGCCGGGATGACCCTAAAAGTGGACAATGAAACCTTATTACTGACCAGTGAACTGGTGGGCTCCGACATATCAGGATACAAAGTAAAAAGAGAACTTCCATTTAAAACGCCATGGAGGACCGTACAAATTTCGGACAAGGCCAGTGAACTTATTGAATCCAAACTGATTGTTAATCTTAACGAACCTAACAGATTAGGAGATGTAAGTTGGTTCGAGCCCAAAAAATATGTAGGTATTTGGTGGGAAATGCACCTTGGCAAGTCCACTTGGGATTATGCGGGTTCGCAGGATATGAACACATTTACAGAAGATGCAAAACCAACAGGAAAGCACGGCGCAACAACCGAAAACACGAAAAGATATATTGACTTTGCCGCCAAAAACAACATTAAGGGAGTTTTGGTCGAAGGCTGGAACACTGGTTGGGAGCACTGGATAGGTTTTGAAGATCGCGAAGGCGTGTTCGATTTTGTTACACCTTATCCGGACTATGATTTGGAAGGCCTGAACAAATACGCCAAAGAAAGGGGGGTGGAGATCATTATGCACCACGAAACTTCGGCAGCACCACGAACTTATGAGCAACAATTGGACACAGCATACCGGTTAATGAACCAATTGGGCATCCATTCCGTTAAAACCGGCTATGTTGGGAAAATAATCCCAAAAGGAGAATACCATCACGGACAATGGATGGTCAACCATTACAGAAAAGTATTGGAGACTGCTGCCAAATACAATGTTGCCATAAATGCCCACGAGCCCATTAAAGCAACCGGAATACGAAGAACCTACCCCAATGCAATCGCCCGAGAAGGATTACGGGGGCAAGAGTTTAATGCCTGGTCCGCCGATGGAGGTAATCCGGCAGAACATTTACCCATTGTGGCATTTACCCGAATGTTGGCCGGGCCAATAGATTTTACACCAGGTGTTTTTGATATTGAGCTTCCCACAAAAGAAAACAACCGTGTTAGCACCACAATTGCTCAACAATTAGCATTGTACGTGGTAATTTACAGTCCCGTTCAAATGGCGTGCGATCTTCCTGAGAACTATGAAAACCAACCCGCTTTTCAATTTATTAGGGATGTTGGGGTAGATTGGGACCAAACGGAAGTGTTGAACGGAGAAGTTGGGGACTACGTAACCATTGCACGAAAAGAAAGAGAAACAGGTAACTGGTTTATTGGTGGAATCACCGATGAAAACGCAAGGGAAATCAGTATCGATTTTGATTTTCTGGATGAAGGTGTGGAGTACGAAGCCATTATTTACAAAGATGCAGAAGATGCTAATTATGAAAATAATCCAACCGCCATTGCTATAGAAGAAATCGATATTAGCAAAGGTTCTTCTGTAACTGTTCAGTTAGCAGAAGGTGGAGGATTTGCCATTAGCCTAGTAAAGATAAACGACTGATCTATCAACTGCTCAATGTGACCTATATCACTGTAGAAGCAGCGTACATTCTTTACCTTTGAATCAAATTAAAACAAGAAGACATGACAGATAGACTAAATCAAATAGGCCTCGATAAAAAAGCATCAAGTGACCTATCGGACAAGCTGAACGAACTTTTGGCCAATTATCAAATATTCTACATGAACGCCCGTGGATTTCACTGGAACATAAAAGGCGAAAAGTTTTTTGAACTACATGCAAAATTTGAAGAACTCTACAACGATTCCTTGGTGAAAATCGATGAGATTGCCGAAAGAATATTAACCTTGGGCTTTACTCCATTGCATAACTATGCCGATTATTCGGAGCTATCCAAGATTAAAGCCGCAAAAAACGTTTCAGGCGGCACGGATGCAGTTCAAGCAATCCTAGATGGATATGAAGTTTTGTTACCTTTGGAGAGAGAGGTATTAGAAATGGCCGGCGATTCCAGCGATGAGGGTACCAACGCCCTAATGAGCGATTACATTCGTGAACAGGAAAAATTGATTTGGATGTACTCGGCATTTTTAAACAAATAAAATGCATTACGAAGGGCATCCTTCATGATTTTACTTGCACAAAACAGACAAACGTGTGGTTTCACTTTTAGAAAAAGAATAGATGGAAACCATGGACACCCCATTTTTTGGTTCCATCTCACAAGCTAAGCTCTGTGCCCACATTCTTTATCACAGCACCTACGAAAGTAAAGGCTACAAAACCAATGAGTAATCATTTGGTAGTGAATTCCCAAAGCTTTCTAAAGGATATATGTCACTTCCGTTAAAAATCCTACTTTTGGGCAAAATTCCATGAACTTGAAAAGTATTTCATTTTTCATTCTATTTCTCGTTGTTTTTGGCACATTTGCCCAAGAGCAGCAGCCCGAAGGAAGCAGACAAATTAACATTGTCTATGGAGCCAACTTTACCAAAGATGAGGCCCAGTTTCCCGGTGCTTCCATTTTTAGCAAGGACGATGAGCGGCAGGTACAGTTTGAACACCAAGGAGCCGACCTATGGTGCGATATTGCTATTTTCTATTCAGAGGAAAATCGTTTAAGGGCTATCGGGAATATTCGTTTACAACAAGGAGATTCCATTGAGATGAATAGCGGTAAGATGGATTATGACGGAAACTCGAAACTGGCCAAAGCTTGGGAAAATGTGGATTTGACCAATGGACAAATGGCGTTGACTACCGATACCCTCTATTTTGATCGAGAAAAGCAACAGGCTTACTACAATTCGGGTGGTAAAGTGGTAGATTCTGCCAACGTGCTAACAAGCATGGTGGGTACCTATTTTATGACCCCAAAAAAGTATCAGTTCCAACGAAATGTGCATATAGACAATCCAGATTACATAATCGATTCCGAGCAGTTGGATTACTACACCACTTCCAAAAATGCGTATATGTACGGACCTTCCACCATCACTGGGGAAGAATATAAAATTTATTGCGAACGGGGTTTCTACGACACTACAATTGAGCAAGGCTACGGGATTAAGAATACCCGAATAGATTACGATAATAAAATCATCGAAGGAGATAGCCTCTATTTTGATAAGGCCACGGAATTTGCATCGGCCACTAACAATATCAAAATTACGGATACCATCAACAATGGAGTGATCAAAGCACATTATGCCGAAGTGCATAAGACCAAAGATTCTGTTTTTGCTACCAAAAGGGCGGTTTCCATCAGTCTGGTACAAAAAGATTCCCTCTACATGCACGGGGACACCTTAATGGTGACAGGAAAAGAGGAAGAACGCATTCTGCGGGCATTTCGAAACGCCAAATTTTATAAAACCGACTTAAGCGGTAAATGCGATTCCATTCATTTTGATGAAAAAACTGGAATCACCCAACTGATCACCGACCCTATTTTATGGAATGTGGACAATCAAATCACCGGGGATAGTATTCATTTAATATCTGACCTGGAAACCGATAAATTAGACTCCCTAAAAGTGATAGAAAATGCCTTCATTATTTCATTGGACACCATTAGCGGAACCGGGTACAATCAAGCGAAAGGCAAAAACCTCTTTGGTAAATTCATTGAAAATGAATTGAAGATCATCGACTTGGTCCAAAACACAGAAGTAATTTACTATGTCTACAACGATGATGATGAGCTAGTTGGCATAGATAAAACCATATGCAGTAAGATAAGACTGTTGATGGCCGATAACGACATTGAGGATATTACCTTTTTTGTAAATCCTGATGGTGACATATTTCCCGAAACCGATTTACCTGTGGATAGCCGAAAATTAAAAGGCTTTGTTTGGCGTGGTGATGAACGAATTAGGTCCAAGGAAGAAATTTTTGACGAAGACGACAATAATATTGAACTGGTTAAAATTAAGGGCATAGACAACCCAATAGATATTGATGCTGAGGAAAACGAACGGCAGAAAAACCAGAATGACCCCATTAATGCACCCAATAAGAAGGCTGTGAAACCTAAAAAGCCCGTTCTTAAAAAGAAAGCGCAAAGTCCATAATGTCCAAAAACGATTTTTTTACATACCAAGCCCAAACTTCCCCCCATCCATTGGCCTTGGAGGTCTCGCATGCCATGGGAAGTTACATCTACGATACAGATGGCAATGCGCATTTGGATTTTGTGGCAGGAGTTTCCGCATGCAGTTTGGGACATTGTCACCCCAAAGTGGTAAACGCCATTAAAACACAAGTGGACCAGTACATGCACGTAATGGTTTATGGTGAATATGTTCAAAAGCCAGCAGTTAAATTCTCAAAACTATTGGCCTCCCTCCTTCCCGAAAATCTGAACACTACGTATTTGGTCAATTCAGGAACAGAAGCTATGGAAGGAGCCATAAAATTGGCCAGAAGACACACAGGAAGGTCTCAAATTATTGCTGCAAAAAATGCCTACCATGGGAATACTATGGGCAGTTTGAGCCTTATGGGATTGGAGGAGCGCAAAAGTGGCTTTCGTCCGTTGATTCCCGATGTTCGTTTTATTCAGTTTAACGCCCAGGAAGAACTGGAAAAAATCACCGAGCATACTGCCTGTGTAGTTTTGGAAACCATTCAGGGCGGTGCTGGTTTTATTCTACCAGAAAACAATTATCTAGAAAAAGTTAGAAAGCGCTGCGACGAAGTCGGTGCCCTGTTGATATTGGACGAAATACAGCCTGGTTTTGGCAGAACAGGCAAATTATTTGCCTTTGAACACTATAACTGTGCACCTGACATCTTGGTTATTGGAAAAGGAATGGCATCCGGATTACCTGTGGGAGCATTTGTAGCATCGCATGAGCTAATGGCAGATTTAAAAGACAACCCAAAATTAGGCCATATCACAACTTTTGGAGGGAATCCTGTGATAGCCGCTGCAAGTTTGGCCACCTTAAAAGAAATCACCGAAACGGACATTATTCCACAAACACTCGAAAAAGAAAAGTTGTTCCGAAAACTGTTGCAACACCACTTAATTAAGGAAATACGAGGCAAAGGATTAATGCTTGCCCCTATTATGCAAAACAAAAAAGTGGCCGATTATTTGGTTCTTGAAGCCGCTAAAAAAGGGTTGATACTTTTTTGGCTTTTATTTGAATCCAAGGCCGTGAGAATATCGCCTCCATTAACCATTTCTATGAAAGAAATTGAAGCGGGTTGCGACCAAATTCTCAGTATTTTAAATAGCTACCAACCCGATACTGTTAACTAATTTGTTGATAACATACCCCGAATTTGGACTTAAACAGAACCACAAAGGGTTAATTTTAAGTCCATAGTTCAACCAAAAACGTTACTATGGCGTTAGAATCTAACGAATATCCAGACAAATCCATAAACAAATTTGAGTCCATGCTCAAGACGGATGACGTCTACTTCTTTGATGCGGAGGACTTTGAGGAAATTATCCACTACTACCTAAACAACGGTAAAATCTCTTTGGGCAAAAAAGCCATTCAAATTGGTTTGCAACAACACCCAAACTCAATGGAATTGAAGCTTTTAAGGGTAGAGGTGTTGGCTTTTGAAGATAAGTTCGATGCTGCTGAAACACTGCTGGATGAAATTCAGAACATCAATGTGGCCAACGAGGAAATCTATATCCAAAGAGCCAATATCCGTTCCAAGCAGGACAAACACCAAGAAGCAGTGAACTTATTGCTGGAGGCACTGGACATTACAGATCACTCTTTCGATATCCATTCGCTTTTGGGAATGGAATACTTGTTTATGGACAATTATGAGCAAGCAAAGCTCAGTTTTATGCGATGTGTGGAGATTGACGATAGAGACTATTCATCCCTTTACAATGTAGTATACTGCTTTGAGTTTTTGGAAGATTTTGATGGTGGCATCTATTACTTGAACGACTATTTGGACCGAAACCCTTATTGCGAGGTAGCTTGGCACCAATTGGGCAAAATGTATTTGTCCAAAAAATTATATATCGAGGCCTTGACCGCTTTTGATTTTGCAGTTATTTCGGATGATTCCTTTATCGGTGCCTATTTTGAAAAAGGAAAAGTGCTCGAAAAATTAGGAAGATACAACGAGGCTATCGAAAATTATGAATCCACTATATCGAGAGAAGACCCAACTTCCTACGCTTTTCTTCGACTTGGGAAATGCCATGAAAAATTGGGCAACTTCGATTTGGCCAAATACTATTACTATCACACTGTGCACGAAGATCCTTTGTTGGACAAAGGCTGGTTGGCCATCACCGATTTCCACTTTGGACAAAAAAACTACGAAAAAGCTCTATACTACATCAACAAGGCCATAAATATTGACGGGGAAAATCCAAAATACTGGAAAAAAGCGGGGAAGATTTATTTTGCCATGGACAATCTGGACGAAGCTGATTTTGCATATAAGCAAACAGTGGACTTAGGCAATTATGAACTGGAAACTTGGAAAAATTGGGCAGAAGTACTTAACAAAATAGGCGACTACAATTCAGCAATCGAGGTTTTAATCCAAGGATTGGAATTTTACCCCGATAACTCCGACCTCACTTATAAATTGGCGGGCATTCATTTAAAAAATAATGATTTGGATGAAGCAAAAACCATCTTATCCAAGGCTATGAAATTGGATATTGGTAAATTGCGGCAGTTTGAAAAAGAATTCCCTGAATTCATAGAAGTTGATTGGGTAAAAGCGCTGGTTTTAAAAATCAGGAAAACAGCGAAGTAGCCCCGCCTTATTACCAAATTCATGCAAGCACGTCGTATACTGGACTATTTATTTGTCACTCTTAAAGGAATGGCCATGGGCGCCGCAGATGTGGTCCCGGGAGTATCAGGAGGAACCATCGCCTTTATCTCCGGCATTTATGAAGAACTCATTACCTCCATCAATAATATTGATTTTTCTCTTATTTCAACTTTAAAGAAAGATGGTATCAAAGTCGTATGGCAAAAGGTAAACGGCAACTTTCTTTTAGCTCTCTTCCTTGGTATTTTTATTAGCGTCCTCTCCTTGGCAAAGTTCCTGAGCTGGCTTTTGGAAAACGAGCCAATCCTTCTTTGGTCCTTTTTCTTTGGTCTTGTGGTGGCTTCTATCTTTTTTGTAGGGAAAGAGATTTCCAAATGGACGTTGGGAACAGTACTCATATTGATTTTCGGCGCTGCTTTGGCATTCTTTATAACTGAGCTACCCGTGAGCGATAATACCGATAGCTTACCCTACTTGTTTTTATCTGGTGCACTAGCAATTTGCGCTATGATTCTTCCAGGGATTTCGGGGGCATTTATTTTAGTGTTACTAGGTTCATACAAAACCATTTTGGATGCCGTTCACGAAAGGGACATTAAAATAATTTTAACCGTGGGAGTAGGTGCCGTTTTTGGACTATTGAGTTTTGCCCGATTGCTCAAATGGATGTTCAGTCACTATAAGAACATCACTTTGGCACTTTTAACAGGGTTTATTCTAGGGTCTTTGAATAAAATTTGGCCTTGGAAAAAAGTATTGGAGACCAAGACCTTTGGCGAAAAGACCATTGTAGTGGATGATATTAACGTGCTTCCTGGTGCATTTGAGGGCGATAGTAAATTAATGCTTGCCATTATTCTCGCCATCCTAGGTTTTTCACTTATTTTTATCCTGGAAAGACTAGCTTCCAAAAAATAAGGATAACCCATTTAGGTACATGCATCAACCTAGAACATTTCTGGATAATTTCTTCTTGGTCATAAAAGGCCTTTGTATGGGTGCTGCAAACAAGGTCCCAGGGGTTTCGGGAGGAATTGTTGCATTTGTAGCAGGTTTTTACGAAGAGTTCATCTATTCCCTTCAAAAACTGAACTCTAAAGCCGTAAAATTATTCTTTAATGGGAGATTCAAAAGCTTTTTTCAGTATACCAATGCTAAATTTTTAAGTCTCTTGATTTTTGGAATGCTGGTGAGCTATTTCAGCGTATCCAGAATACTGGACTATTTCTTGGCGCACAACGAACTTTTGGTCTGGTCCACCTTCTTTGGAATGGTCATTGGATCCATTTATCATATAGGCAAGGATTTTGCCCCTTGGAACAAAAGCACTGTTCCAGCAGGGATTATTGGACTTATCATTGGTGTTTCCATTAGTTTTTTAAGTCCTGCACGTGAAAACGACAACCTAGTCTTTATCTTTTTCTGTGGTATTATTAGTGTTTCCGGAATGACGCTCCCCGGCCTCTCCGGTTCCTTTATTTTGATTTTACTGGGGAACTATGTATTGCTCCTTGTAGATTCGGTCAATGCACTCTATGACACTTTTTCGGAAATTTTCTCAGGAAATTTTAGCTTCTATAAGAATGAGGAACGTATCCAAATACTTAAAATATTGGGCGTTTTTACCTTAGGGTCAATTACTGGATTGGTCACATTTTCGCATTTGCTCAGCTATTTGCTTAAACACTTTAAAGCCATTACCACAGCAGTTCTTTTAGGGTTTATCACAGGGTCATTGGGCGTTCTTTGGCCTTGGAAAAGAACCATCTTTAAGCTGGACGAAGTAGGAAACCCATTATTGGATTCCAATGGAGACAGAATAATTCTTAACTACAGACGTCATTTTCCGAATGTTGCAGAGGCGGAAACATGGTGGGCCATACTTTTTATTTTAATCGGGATTTTGGTATTATTGATTTTGGATTGGTATGGCAACAACAGACAAAAAAATGAACAGATTCGGGCTTCTCGGTAAAAACATTTCGTATTCTTTTTCGCAGGGATACTTCACCCAAAAATTCAAGGATATAGGGCTTACAGACTATAGCTACGAGAATTTTGATATTCAAAATATAGCAGAGCTGAAAAATGTTCTCGCCCAAGACAACCTAAAAGGTATTAACGTGACCATACCCTATAAGCAAGACGTTATACCTTATTTGGATGAATTGGATATGAAAGCTGAAGAAATCGGTGCCGTAAATACCATTCAGTTTACAAAAAATGGCTTAAAAGGTTTCAATACAGATGCCTATGGATTTCAAAAATCCTTGGAACCTTTCCTTAAACCACATCATAAAAAGGCATTGATTTTGGGTACCGGAGGAGCATCCAAAGCTATTCGTTTTGTTTTGGATGAATTAGGAATTGACAACACCTACGTATCACGCAGCAGAAAACAAGATCGGTACACCTATGATGAACTGGACAAGGACATTATAGAAAAAAACACACTCATCATTAACTGTACCCCTTTGGGAACACACCCCGATATTGAGGACAAACCTCAGATTCCTTATCAGTACATTGGCGCCAACCACTTATTGTACGATCTTATCTACAATCCCGAAAAAACTACCTTTTTAGGTCTGGGTGAAGCCCATGGAGCAGCCATATGCAACGGATCTAAAATGCTGGAATACCAGGCCGAAAAATCTTGGGAAATCTGGAACAGGGCTTAAAAAGCGTAATCGATATAAGTATTGCGCCTATCCGTAAAAACTATCTTCTTCAGCAAAAGAAGAATCAATACTTTTGCTATTAGACAATTAAGTTGTTAAATTGGCTATAATTTTCATCAATCAAATAGGTAAACAAGCTACTAATGCAGGAAAACGATGGCAAACTTCAGCAAACTGAAGGTGGTATAGAAGAAACGTCAGAAAACACAAAAGGACAATTGGAAGAAAGCACTCCAGCAGAACCAAAACTGTCCCAAGAGGTTACGTCTGAGAATGAAGAAGAAGAAAAAAAGCCAGAGAAAGAAGGAATTTCCGAAGCTAAGAGCGATGAAAAAAGTACGGAAAAAAACGATTCCGATGAGCACATAGACGAAATTGACGAATCCAATGCAGAGGATGCGGAAGATTCCGAGAACGAAAAGCGCCACACCATCCCCGAGTTGGACTACCACTCCATGTCCATGGAAAATCTTGTCGGGGAATTACAGCGCTTGGTCAAAAATGAAAAAGTACAGGCCATTAACAAGCATGTTAGTGCCATAAAGTACGAGTTCGACCAAAAATTCCAAGAATTCCTAGATGAAAAAAAGGAAGAATTTGTCTCCAAAGGCGGCAACGAAATAGATTTTAGGTACAATTCCGTTTCCAAGAGGCAGTTCAACGAAGTATATTCCGATTTTCGTGAAAAACGTGATCAATACTATAAGCAATTAGATCAATCTTTAAAAGCCAATCTTCAAAAGCGATTGGACATTATTGAAGAACTCAAAGGACTTATAGATATAGAGGAGGACATTAATACCACCTATCATAACTTTAAAGATCTGCAGAATCGATGGAAAAATGCAGGTCCCATTCCTCGGGGCAATTACAACGATGTTTGGCGCACCTATCACCACCATATGGAAATCTTTTATGATTTTCTTCATCTAAACCGTGAGTTGCGCGACCTGGATTTTAAACACAATCTGGAAGAAAAACAGAAGTTGGTGGAACGTGCCGAAGCTTTGGCCAATGAGCCAGACTTAGGTAAAGCGTTCAGGGAACTGCAAACGCTTCACAAGATTTGGAAAGAGGACATTGGCCCTGTGGCAAAAGAACATCGCGAAGAAATCTGGGAAAAATTCAGTACCGCCACTAAGGCCATGCACCATCGCAGACAAGAACACTTCCAAGAATTGGAAAAGGTCTACGAGAAAAATCTGGAGAAAAAACAAGAGATTATTGCTTCTATCGCTAAAATAGCAGAGAATGTTTCAGATAATCACAGGGGCATCCAACAACAAATAAAAGAGGTTGAAGCGCTTAGAGAATCATTCTTTAAGGCTGGTAGGGTACCACAGAAGGTGAATGAAGAAACTTGGAGCCAGTTTAAAGAAGCTGTCCGCAAGTTTAACCGGACTAAAAATGCATTTTATAAAAATCAGAAAAAAGAGCAACAACAGAACCTTGAAAAGAAGAAGGAGCTTTTGGAACTTGCTGTTTCATTAAAAGATAGTGAAGACTGGGACGAGGTTACCCCACAAATGAAACGCATACAAAGTGACTGGAAAAAAATAGGCCATGTCCCAAGGAAATATTCTGATAAAATTTGGAAAGAGTTCAAAAATGCCTGCAACCATTATTTTGACCGCTTGCATTCTGAAAAGAACGAAGCTCACAAAGAAGAGTTCGAAAACTTTAAAAAGAAAAGTGAATGCCTGGACCGTTTAAAAAAATTCCAACTTAGCGGTGACAAGAAGAAGGATATTGAAGACATCAAAGCCTTTTTGGCCGAGTGGAAAAAATACGGGCGTATCCCATACAACAAAAAGCACATTAATAGTAAGTTCAATAAAATTATTGATGCCCTCTTCAAGAAATTAGGTGTAGGCAAACAACAATCCGAATTGCTTAAATATGGCAATAAAGTCCAAGAACTTGCCAAAACCGAAGACAACTATGCCATTGGCAACGAACGTGTTTTTGTAAAACGTAAAATTGATGAGGTAAAATCAGATATTCGCCAATTGGAGAACAACCTTCAGTTTTTCTCTGGCAACTCTGAGGACAACCCTTTGGTAAAAGAGGTCATAAATAAATTGGACAAGCAAAAAGAAGCACTTGAGACTTGGAAGGAAAAGATGAAGAAGCTCAACATACTAGAGCATAAACTCAATAAGGAAACCGAGGAAGAGGAAAATAGCAACAAGGAAGAATAGGTCTATAAAAACCACACTATCCCTTTTAACTACGCCTCTTCCATATATGAATTAGAAAATACTTTTTAAAAAGTATCTTATCAAATCTGTTGTTGTTACAATCCCCATGAGTTTACCTTCATCCACAACCGGCAAAGCGTGAAATTCACGTTTGGACAAAATTTCTGCTACATCTTTAATGGTGGCATCGGATTTTACACTGACCACATTGTGCACCATTACTTGGGAAATTGTAAACATATTGTAGACAATGGTATCTACAACTTCTTCATGTTCATCAATGGCATCTGCAAAGCTTATGCGCATCAAATCCGTATGGCTAAGAATACCTTTAATCTCATTGCCCTCAACCACAGGGATATGTCTTATGTGATGTTTTTTAAAAAGTCGTTCGGCAGTCACCAAATCATCTTTGGTGCTCAACGTGACCAAGTTTTTGGTCATTATCTTAGAAACAGGTACACCAATTTTCATCGCTCAAGTAATTTAAAATTCGTTGAATGAAGTTAGCCTGATTCTAAATGGAAAAGTATGATAATTGTCAGTCCCCTTTATTTCGCCACGTTCACTGAGCGTGTTTCCCGAATTACAGTGACTTTTACCTGACCGGGATAGGTCATATCGGTCTGTATTTTTTGTGAGATTTCGAAAGAAAGTTCAGCTGCTTTATCGTCGTTCACTTTCTCGCTCTCCACAATTACACGTAACTCCCTACCAGCTTGAATGGCATAGGCTTTCTGTACTCCATTAAAGCCAAAGGCGATATCCTCCAAATCCTTCAAACGTTGAATATAGGAATCCAGGACCTGTCGTCTTGCCCCAGGGCGAGCACCACTGATAGCATCACAAACTTGGACTATTGGAGAGATCAAAGTCGTCATTTCAACTTCATCGTGGTGGGCTCCGATTGCGTTACAAACCTCATCTTTTTCACCATATTTCTGTGCCCATTGCATCCCTAAAATGGCGTGTGGTGTCTCCACCTCCACTTCTGCCATTGGAACCTTTCCGATATCATGGAGCAGTCCGGCTCGCTTGGCAATTTTCGGGTTAAGACCCAATTCTGCAGCCATTACGCCGCAAAGCTTGGCTACTTCCCTAGAATGCTGCAAAAGATTTTGTCCGTAGGAGGAACGATATTTCATTCGTCCTACTGCTTTAATCAATTCAGGGTGTAATCCATGGATACCCAAATCGATTACGGTACGTTTTCCTATCTCAGCAATTTCTTCGTTGATTTGCTTTTCGGTCTTTTTGACAACCTCTTCAATACGGGCTGGATGAATTCTACCATCGGTAACCAATCGGTGCAATGACAAACGGGCCACTTCCCTCCTAACCGAGTCAAAACATGACAAAATTATAGCTTCTGGGGTATCGTCCACAATAATCTCTACACCAGTAGCCGATTCAAGAGCTCGAATGTTTCTTCCCTCACGTCCAATAATACGTCCTTTAACATCGTCGGATTCTAAATTGAATACAGAAACGCAGTTTTCAACGGCCTCTTCCGTTCCAATACGCTGGATGGTATTCACTACTATTTTTCGAGCTTCCTGTTGTGCTGTAAGCTTTGCTTCCTCTAAGGTATTTTGAAGATATGCCATGGCATCGCTTTTGGCTGTTTCCTTTAAAGACTCCAATAGTTGTGCCTTGGCGTCTTCGGCTGAAAGTCCGGATATTACTTCCAACTGTTGCACTTGACTCTTGTGAAGTTTTTCTACTTCGGATTGCTTTTTCTCTAGAATATCACCTTTGTACGCAACCTCTTTTATTTTTTCTTGCAGCTGGTCGTTCAGCTTTTTGTTCTTGGCGAGTTCACTGCTAACTTGGGATTCCTTATCCCTTGTCCTCTTCTCCGCTTCGCCAATTTTTTTGTCTTTATTTATAATGACCTTCTCATGCTCTGCTTTCAACTCCAAAAACTTCTCCTTGGCCTGGAAAATCTTATCTTTCTTTATGCTCTCTCCTTCCTTCTTGGCCTCTTTAACGATTTCGGCCGCGTCTTTCTTTGCATTGGCAATGGTTTTGGATGCTTTGCCTTTCTCCATCATCTTGGCAATTGCAAATCCTATCGCCAATCCTACAACAGCTGCAACGGCTATTATTATGATATTATCCATGTTTGCTTGTGTTTAGTTAAAAAAAAAGCCCACATTGGCCGAAGTTTTGTACAAACTCCTAAATACAGGTTTAGGGCTAACAGACTGATCAAGGATCCCTATACAAGTAGGGCCTGCTTTTACAGACTAAACTCACCCTTTCTAATTATAATAGTGTTGAGTTTGTCAAAAATTAATTACCAATGTGGGCAGTAACAATATTTTATTTAAAAGAACTTATTCCCCCAATTTAGAATGAACCAATTCATCCAATGCTCTGAGGCGCTGCATGGCAGCCTCCGCGTTTTCTGAACGGTCTATTCCACCTTGCTCAATCTTGGAAGCAAATTGCAAGGCACACATGGCCAGTACATCCTGCTTATCCCGAACGGCATAATTTTGCTCAAACTTTTTAGCCAAATTTTCTATGTTCTTGGCCGCTTTCCGCAACCCTTCCTCTTGCTTTGGGTCAATCGTTAAAGGATAAACCCTATCGGCAATGGAAAGCTTTATTTTGAGCTTCTCGTCCATAATCTCGGTACCAGTTAATCCGCCAACTTGGCTATGCAAACATCAAGTTCGCGAATCAATGTATTTATCTTGAGCTTAGCTTCTGTTTTACTTGTATTACTACCCAGCATTGTGTTTGCCATTTTAAGGGAGTCGTATTTCTCCTCCCATTCTTTTAGTGCATTCTCTTTAAGTTCGTTTTCCTCCTCTAGAAGTTCCAATTCCTGTTTTAACTTGGCATTGAGTTGGTGCAACAGCTCCATTTTGTGCAGCAGTTTGCTCACCTTGTTCTCTAAAGAATCCACAATCTCAACAAGTTCGCTCATATATGCAAACAACAATACGTATCACACAAAGTTAACCAACCTGGCACAACCACGCAATACTTTTAGGATTTATTCTTGAAGCTTTGCTCGAAGCCACAAGTGAACTTCTTAAATCTTTTTATCAAATCAAAACATTGGTTACTTTCGTAGGGAATTATTGATTTTTATATGCGTTGCAACTTTTTTTTAGTCCTTTTTTTGATTGCATTACATCTACCTGCACAGAAAAAATACCCCCAAGATACATTTCGCCCCCCTTTGGAGATTCCTTTGGTTTTAGCCGGAACTTTTGGTGAACTGCGTTCCAATCACTTTCATTCTGGAATGGATATTAAAACCCAACAAAGGGAAGGGTTGCCTGTTTTTGCCATTGGTGACGGGACCGTTACACGCATAAAAATATCTCATTGGGGCTACGGAAAAGCGCTTTATGTTGCCCACCCAAACGGTTACACCTCTGTTTATGCACATCTCAAAAAATTTGGGCCAGAAATAGAAGAGTATGTAAAAAAAGTACAATACGAGAAGCAATCCTACGAAGTGGAAATGTTTCCGGATTACGGAGAACTTAAAGTAACTCAAGGCAGCACGATTGCTTACTCGGGCAATACCGGGAGCTCTGCCGGACCCCATCTTCATTTCGAAATTCGAAACAGCGTAAATGGAAAGCCCACAAATCCATTGCTCTATGGTTATGAGGTAAGGGATGCTACCGACCCAACTCTTTTGGGGCTCTATGGGTATCCGTTGTCCGAGGATGCTTTAATTAACCAGAGTGCAGACAAAATTCAGTTGAATTACACCAGACAATCCGATGGTTCGTATTTGGCAGATAAGGTTACGGCCATTGGTACTATTGGTTTTGGCATTAACAGTTTTGACCGCTTGGACATGGCCGCCAACAAAAATGGTGTATACGCCATAAAACAAACCGTTAATGGCAGGGTGTATTCCGAATTTGATTTTGATTCCTTTTCTTTTGGGGAAACACGGTACATCAATACGCTTATTGACTACGCCCATTTTTACGACCACAGGCAAAGAATCCAGAAATGTTTTAAGGAGCCCTACAACCATTTGAGCATATACGAATCGCTTTACAACGATGGGAAAATCAACGTGAAAGAAGGTATGTCCTACAATGTAGAGTTATTGATTTCTGATTTGGCCGGAAACACCACAAAGCTTATTATCCCTATTGACGGAAAAAAGCAAGAGCAAAAAATTGCTAAAAATGATAAGACCACCGAAAATTTTGTAATTGCTACCAAGCCCAATAATTTTGACCTTGGTGCTGCCAAAATATATTTCCCGTCCAATACTTTTTATGAGGATTTTTTCATTGACATGGAAAAGGGCACTGACACCATTACTATTCACGACAATAGCGTGGCGGCCCATCGAAATTTCACCATTAGTTTTGACCCTTCAAAATATTCTGCTGAAGAGAGAAAGCAAATGTTCATTGCTCATTTGGACAGCAAAATGAGACCTTCTTACTCCAAAACCTACAAAAGGGACGGCTCCTTTACCACAAGAACCCGAACATTGGGTACATATACCCTTGTAAAAGATAGTATTGCCCCCGAAGTAAGACCGAAAAATTTCAAAGAAAAACAATGGTTGAGCAACTATAGTTATTTAAGCCTTACAATTTCGGACGACCTAAGTGGCATTGACTCCTATTCAGCTACCTTGAACGGCAAATGGATTTTGATGGAATATGAACCAAAAAAAAACACCATAACCTACGATTTTGAGGATGGGATTTCCAACGAAACAGATTGTGAGTTAAAAGTCACTGTTACCGACAATGTGGGCAACTCCACCACCTTTGTTGCTAATTTTTTCAGGAAATAGACTTATTTTTGCAAACGAAAAATGATGATTGACCAACGAATCACTATTTTTTTAAACAGCAGCCTAGCCATAAATCAACCATAACTTTTTGCAACTCGTAGCCAATAGATCAGGATTATTACACTAAAAACAGATTAATGAAAAAAATTGTCCTTGTTTTCATGCTCTTGATTACTGCGATGGTATCAGCACAAAAAAACATCTATGAGAACATCAGGTTCGATGAAATGACAAATGACCATGAGATATTGGCCATTATTCCGTTCATAGCGCATTTAGAGCTAAAAAAAGCAGTTGATAGGGACGAACTGAGCGTATTGGCCGAAAAAGAAGGATACGCAGTTCAAAATGCATTGGAAACTTATTTCTCTAAAAGGAAAAAAAGGAAAAAGTTCAATGTGGACTTTCAAAATATCAACAACACCAACGCCATTTTAGCCCAAAACAACATCAATTATAATAACATAGATACCTTTACCACCCAAGAATTGTGTAAAATATTAAAAGTTGATGGAATTATCAGTGGTAACCTGAACCTGAACATCCTACTCTCCAAAGGGGTGCCTACCAACTTCAGCATATTGGATTACTTTAGCGGAAATGCCAACTACGGCAGAATCGGAGTCAAGGTAAGTGATGGAGAAACAGGAAAACTCCTCTGGAAGTACGAAAACGAAATCTCCAAGAAAACTGGTAAAAACACAACGGAACTCATCGATAGAATGATGAAAACCGCATCCAGAAAATTTCCCTACGATAAAGAGAAAAGGAGAAATAGAAACTAATTAACTTTCAGCAAAATCCCTTAAAACCTCAACAGCATAGTCGAGTTCTTGCTTAGTATTGTACATAGAAAAAGAAAAGCGCAGGCTGGGCTTTTCCAATTCCTCACCAGATAATAGTTCTGAGAGCACATGGGACCCTTGGTCGCTTCCGGACTGACAAGCACTCCCTTTGGAACAGGCGATGCCTTTCATATCCAAGTGGAACAATAGCATCAAGCTCTTTTGTTTGTCGAACGGCAACCTGATATTGGTCAAGGTATAGGTGCTTTTTTCCAAATCACCAGAAAGCCCGTTGCAAACCGCTTCGGGAATCTCTTTTTCAATCCTTTCCAAAAAATATTTTTTAAGCTCCTTTACTGTTTTGGTTTCTTCTTCCAAGTGTTCATAAGCTTTTACAAAAGCTTCTTCCAAACCAACAATGTTATGGAAAGGCTCGGTTCCAGCTCTAAAACCTCTTTCTTGTGCTCCGCCAACAATCAATGGTTTCAATCCAGAGTTCTTTCGGATAAAAGCAAACCCGACACCCTTTGGTCCATGAAACTTGTGGGCTGCAGCGGTCATGAAATCAACAGGAACATCTTGCACATCCCATGGATAATGACCTATGGATTGAACAGTGTCCGAATGAAAAAGCGCATCATTCTCTTTACAAAGCTCACTAACAGCAGCAATATCCGTAATATTCCCAATTTCGTTGTTCACATGCATTAAACTGACCAACTTTTTGGAATTATCTTTTTTTAACAAGCTTTCCAAGTGGTCTAGTTTGGGATTACCAAACTGATCTAAATCTACATACCAAACATTAATGTCGTATTCTTTTTCAAGCTCCTCAGCGGTATGCAATACGGCGTGATGTTCTATTTTAGAGGTAATAATTGTCTCAACCCCCAAATCTCTGACAGCGCACCTTAAAATCATGTTATCAGCCTCTGTTCCGCCCGAAGTAAAAATAATTTCAGAAGGGTGTGCATTTAAGGTTTTGGCAATTGTTTTCCTTGCTTGTTCCACAGCTGTTTTTGCCGACCTTCCAAAACTATGAGTGGATGATGGATTGCCGTAATGCTCTGCGAGCGCCTCTTGCATTCTCTTAATCACCTCGTCCCTTACCTGCGTTGTCGCAGCATTGTCCAGATAAACTTTTTGCATGGCTGAGTTCACTTTTAACAGGGTCAAAAATACGGGAAATAAAGTTAATTTCTTTTAAAGTGTACCTTGGAATTGGGGTATTAAAATGGAATTACATTAAATTTGGTGCATGAGAAAATTCATCCTTTTAGTTCTTTGTTCGGGCATACTCTTTTCTTGTAGCGATGGTGATTTAGAGATCGAGACTATTGACTTTGACAGTATATCTTTGGAATACTGCACAGAACCTACAACAGACTCCAAAAACTTGTTGTTCAAAATTAATGATAGCGAAACCCTTATATTGGAACTTCAAAGTGGCGTTCTGTCCAACGGTGTAGCAGGAGAAACGGTTACCACCGAAAGTAGCGTGCCTAGCCAATCTCAAGTTACTTATCGCATTTTCTCCGACACGGTAGATGATGGATACTTTTGTGACGACATTCCTCCTGCCGAACCCATTGTTATTGAGGAGGTCGAGGCAGAAGATGGTATGGTAATCATTGAAACTACTGTTGACCCGAATGACGATACATCATTTGTTCACACCATAAGTTTGAGTGGGATTTCCTTTGTAACCGCCAGTGGGGAACGCATCACCAATTTGAACATTAGCGAGTTTGGCGATGTAACCACCGATGTACCTTAGTTAGGCATTCTGATAAATATATACCTCGGTAGCTCCTAGACCATACTTTTGATATTCGGCATCGTAGAATTTTACATTGTCATACCTGTTGAACAAATAGTGCAATTCTTCCTTTAGGACACCTTCTCCCACCCCGTGTATGAACACAACTTTTTGAATGCGCTTTCTAATGGCAAAATCCAACTGCCTTTTGGCGGTCTCCAATTGAATATTGAGCATGTCGTAATTGCTCATTCCTCTGCTGGATTTCACTAATTGGTGAATATGTAAATCCACCTCCATTTTTGGTGCGCTTCGTTCCTTGGGCTTAGTGGTGGGAGCTTTTCTTCTTTTTGGGATTTCCTTTTCTTTTTTCATTTTAGCCACTTCATGGTTCGATACAGAAATATCACCTTCAATTTTAACAAGGTCGGCTGCAGCATAGTGCATTGGGAACCCATCATCCGTGATCAAGGTCACAAAATCACCATCTACTTTTTGAATAATTCCCGATATGGTTTCATCTAAAACCTCAACCCTGTCTCCAACCGAAAATTTCCGCATAATTGATTTCTTTGGCAAAAAATGATGTAAAAATTAAACCCGAATACAAAAATAATAGTATTTTTCGGCTACCACAGACTATGATGTACTTAGCACCAACCATAAACGCCATTAGCTTAAAAGACTACATGCTACCTTGTCTTAACAAACAACTCCTGGGATTGGACTGCCCTGGTTGTGGTATGCAGCGCTCGGTAGATTTATTGTTACATGGTGAGTTTTTGGCAGCATTTCAAATGTATCCGGCCATCTACCCCATTATGGCACTGCTCCTATTTTTAATTACGAGCACCTTTGTAAAGATCAAACATTCCCAGCAAATCAAGATGGCTCTAATGTTTATAACAGCTGGTATCATTATAGTAAGTTACATCCTAAAAATGAATAACCTTTTTAATTAAAAACTTAAAATTATGGAACAACAAAAACTTCCAAACGCAACGCTGATAATGGTCTTTGGCATCATTTCCATTATAACTTGCTGCTGCTACGGTGTAATTGGTCTTGTTTTCGGTATAATCGGTTTGATTTTGGCCAACAAGGCAATGAAACTTTATGCCGAAAATCCTGAAATGTACGATGGCCTACAAACAGTTAAAACCGGTAGAATACTATCCATTATTGGTATTGTGCTTAACGTAATCTATTTGTTATTGTCTATCTGGGCTATCTCCAAATTTGGGTGGGACACCCTTCAGGACCCAGAAAGAATGCAAGAAATCCTAGAACAATATCAACAATAATTCTATGAGCCAACAACCCTTACCTGGGGCAAGCACGGTGTTGACAATGGGAATACTCTCCATTGTCGGCACCTTGATTTGCTGTGGACCATTTGGTGCTATATTCAGTATCATCGGATTGGTGAAGGCAAAGACAGCCAGCCAATTATACCAACAAAATCCAGAAAATTATACAGATTATAGCAATGTGAAGACCGGCAAGATATTATCCTATGTGGGATTAGGTTTGGCTTTGGTTTCTTTGGTGCTATTTATCCTTTATTTTGGATTTATAGTGGCCATGATTACAACAGGAGAATTGAGTGGCGAATTTTAATTCGCCACTTCACTTATAAATTTTAGGCGGTACAGGCGAAGTTCTTCATCCTCGTAGTCGCCCTCAAACTCGTCAATTGCGGCAGAAATAGAATCGGAATCCGCTTCCAAAAAGTAGTCGTGGATTTCTTCTTGTTGGTCCTCATCCAATATCTCATCAATCCAATAACCAATATTCAACTTTGTACCACTGAAGACGATTTGCTCCATCTCTTTGATCAAATCGTTCAACTCCAACCCTTTGGCGGAGGCGATATCATCCAAAGCCAGTTTTCTGTCCACACTTTGAATCACATATAGTTTTAAACCAGAATTGGCTCCTGTACTTTTAACTACAAGGTCATCTGGTCTAACAATATCGTTTTCCTCCACATATTTGGAAATAAGCTCCACAAACGGTTTTCCGTACTTTTTTGCCTTACCCTCACCAACACCTTGAATATTGATAAGCTCTTGCATGGTAACGGGATATTTAAGGGACATATCTTCCAAAGACGGGTCTTGAAAGACTACAAAAGGAGGCACTTCTCTTTTTTGAGCTTCTTTTTTTCGAAGATCCCGAAGTAATTTCAACAACTGATCATCCGCAACGGCTCCTCCCGATTTTTCAGGAGTAACAATATTGCCAGTATCTTCTTTAGAATACACATGATCCTTGGTCATCATAAAAGACCTTGGATTTTCAAGATATTCTTTTCCCAATTGGGTCAAGTGAAGAATACCGTATCGTTCAATTTCCTTTTTCAGGAATCCAGCAACCAACACTTGTCTTGTCAAGGCCATCCAAAATTCCTTGTCTTTATCCTTACCTATTCCAAAAAAGCCTTTTTCATCTGTTTTATGGGAAGTTATCATGGCATTGGTCTTACCCACCAAAACCTTGACGATTTCTTTTGTTTTGAACTTTTCCTTGGTATCCTTGACCACATTCAAAAGTTTCACCACATCTTCTTGGGCCTCTTCCTTCGGTTTGGGGTTTCTGGCATTATCGTCCATGTCGGCTCCCTCCCCATTTACCTCATCGAAATCCTCACCGAAATAATGGAGTATAAATTTTCTACGGGACATGGATGTTTCCGCATAGGCCACTATTTCCTGTAATAAAGCATTTCCAATTTCTTGCTCCGCAACAGGTTTGCCGGACATGAATTTTTCAAGCTTTTCAACATCTTTATAAGCATAATAGGCCAAACAATGTCCTTCACCTCCGTCCCTGCCAGCACGTCCTGTTTCTTGGTAATAGCTTTCAATACTTTTTGGAATATCGTGGTGAATCACAAAACGTACATCGGGTTTATCTATCCCCATTCCAAAAGCGATGGTGGCAACAACTACGTCTACCTCCTCCATCAAGAACATGTCTTGGTATTTGGAACGGGTCTTCGCATCGAACCCTGCATGATACGGAACGGCGCTCACCCCGTTTACTTGAAGCACTTGAGCCAGTTCTTCTACCCTTTTGCGACTCAAACAATAAATAATGCCCGATTTACCTTGATTTTGTTTTACAAAACGGATAATATCGGCATCCACATTTTTGGTCTTTGGGCGCACTTCGTAAAACAAATTGGGCCTATTAAACGATGCCTTGAAGACTTTGGCATCGGTCATACCTAAATTTTTGATGATATCTTCTTGAACCTTTGGTGTTGCCGTAGCGGTAAGCCCAATAATTGGAATATTATCTCCCAATCTATCAATAATTCCCCGAAGATTTCTGTATTCCGGTCTAAAATCGTGGCCCCATTCCGAGATACAGTGAGCTTCATCTACTGCAACAAAGGAGAGCTTCACATTTCTAAGAAATTCTACATTTTCTTCTTTCGTTAAAGACTCTGGAGCCACATAAAGTAATTTGGTCACTCCCTTGGTAATATCCTCTTTCACTTGTTTTACCTCGGTTTTGGTCAAAGAGGAATTCAATACATGTGCAATACCATGCTGCTCAGATATTCCACGTATGGCATCAACTTGGTTTTTCATCAAAGCAATCAAAGGGGAAACAACAATCGCCGTTCCTTCTTTCATAAGTGCTGGCAATTGATAACAAAGGGATTTTCCACCTCCTGTTGGCATAATCACAAAGGTGTCATTACCTTTAAGGATGTTCTGGATTACATCTTCCTGTAATCCCTTAAACTTTGAGAAACCAAAATATTTTTTGAGCGAGGAATGCAAATCAGTGTTCGTTAGGCTCATTTCCGCATTTTTCAATTTATTACAAGCAACCTAAAAGGCAGTTGAAGCTGTTATTTTAACCTTTCAATTACAGAAGAATCTATTATCACTTCCATAATAGTCTGTAAAAGATAGTTTGATTAGTTTTGTAATCTTAAATATAAGACATTCTTTTAGGAATACAATCAGTTAATCGGTTAATTACTTTGAACGACACCAAGTCAATTTTATCCATAGCAAAGCGGACCCTTGAGATAGAAAGCAAGGCCGTGGCCAATTTAATTGGTCTGTTAGACGACCAATTTGCACACGCTGTGCAGTGTATTTTAGAATCGGACGGAAGGGTCATTGTTTCGGGAGTGGGCAAAAGTGCCATAATAGCTTCCAAAATTGTGGCAACTTTGAACTCCACCGGAACCCCGGCCATTTTTATGCATGCTGCGGATGCCATTCATGGAGATTTGGGGACCATCCAGCAGAATGATGTGGTCATCTGCTTGTCCAAAAGTGGAAACACCCCAGAAATCAAAGCTTTGCTCCCTTTAATCAAAATTGCGAAGCACAAGCTTATCGGTATTACGGGCAACATGGAATCCATATTGGCAAAACAGGCGGATTTTGTACTCAACACCTATGTGGAAAAAGAAGCTTGCCCAAACAATTTAGCACCAACAACAAGTACTTCGGCCCAAATGGCCATGGGCGATGCACTCGCCATATGCTTATTGGAACTGAAAGGATTCAGCAGTTCCGATTTTGCCAAATATCATCCAGGTGGAGCTTTGGGTAAAAAATTATATTTGCGTGTTGCCGACATTGTTGTGAACAACCAAAAGCCACAAGTGGACATCAATACCAAGGTCAAGGATGTAATTGTAGAAATATCCGAAAAAATGTTGGGTGTCACGGCAGTGATGGACAAGGACAAATTAGTCGGAATTGTAACTGATGGCGATGTTCGAAGAATGTTGAGCAAATATGATAATATTAGTGGACTGACCGCAAGGGACATCATGACCTCCAACCCAAAGACAATAGATGTGGATACTTTGGCCGTAAAGGCCTTAAAACTGCTGCAGGAAAAGAGCATATCCCAATTATTGGCATTTGATGGTGACATCTATGCTGGTGTTGTCCATATCCATAACCTTATAAACGAGGGAATCCTATAATGGCTAAAAAAGAAAGAAAAAATCCAGATGAAATGTCCTTTTTGGACCATTTGGAAGAATTGCGTTGGCATTTGGTACGTTCCACTTTGGCAGTTGTAATAATTGCCTGTTTTGCCTTTGTATTCAGGGGCTTTATTTTTGATACGATATTGTTTGGCCCAAAAAACATGGACTTTCCCACCTATCAGTTCTTTTGCAACATTGGGAAGTTCTTCGGGATAGACTCCGAATTCTGCGGTGACACAATTCCGTTTACCATTCAAAGTAGGTTGATGGCCGGACAATTCTCCGCACACATCTGGACATCTATTTGGGCAGGTGTAATTCTTGGTTTCCCTTATATTTTATATGAATTGTGGAAATTCATCAGCCCCGGACTTTACGAGAACGAAAGAAAACATTCCAAGGGATTCATCATTACGGCCTCGGGATTGTTCTTCCTTGGGGTACTTTTTGGATATTACATTGTGGCTCCATTATCCATCAACTTTCTGGGATCTTATCAAGTCAGTAAAGAGGTATTGAACGAAATTGATCTTGGCTCATATATTGGAACCGTAAGGGCATCCGTTATCGCCTGTGGGATTATGTTTGAATTGCCCATTGTTATTTTCTTCTTGACCAAGGTTGGATTGGTAACTCCCGAAATCCTGAAGAAATACAGAAAAATAGCCTTGGTAATCATTTTGATATTATCCGCCATTATTACACCTCCGGATATAACGAGTCAAATTATTGTATGTATACCTGTGCTTATTCTTTACCAGGTAAGTATTTTTATTTCCAGAATGGTTGTCAAAAAAGAAGCTAAAAAAGAGAAAGCCAGAAACAATGCCAAATAAAGTAGAAGAGTTCAATGCCTATCGTGCGAAGATGAACGATAAGCTCCTTGCCGAGAACAACAAGCTGATCAAACGCATATTCAACCTCGACACCAATGCCTTTATGGAGGGTGCGCTGGATGTAAAAACGAAAGAACTTTTGGGATTGGTCGCCTCCGCGGTACTTCGTTGCGACGATTGTGTAAAATACCATTTAGAAAGCTCCAAGGAAGCCGGTGCCAACAAAGCAGAGGTTATGGAAACACTTGGTATTGCCACTTTAGTGGGTGGAACCATCGTTATACCGCATTTGCGTCGCGCCTACGAGTATTGGGAAGATTTGGAGGAACACGAGGCTTAAAAAAAACCAAAAGACCATACCGCAGAAAAAGAATATGTTTAGTTTTGGTAAATTCCTATGAAGCTACGTGCAGAAAATATAATGAAGGCCTACCGTGGCCGAAAAGTTGTTAAAGGCATATCCCTAGAGGTAAATCAAGGTGAAATTGTTGGTCTTTTAGGTCCCAATGGAGCTGGAAAGACCACATCATTCTACATGATTGTTGGTTTGATCAAGCCCAACGGCGGGAATATTTATCTGGATGACATGAACATCACCAGTTTCCCGATGTACAAAAGGGCACAAAATGGTATTGGCTATTTGGCGCAAGAAGCTTCGGTATTCCGAAAACTTAGTATTGAAAAAAATATTCTCAGTGTGTTGCAGCTCACCAACTTGAGCAAAAAAGAGCAACACATGAAAATGGAGTCGCTAATTGATGAATTTGGTCTGGGGCATATCCGTAAAAACCGAGGTGATTTGCTCTCCGGTGGTGAACGTCGCCGCACCGAAATTGCTCGCGCATTGGCCACCGACCCTAAATTTATTTTGCTGGATGAACCTTTTGCAGGGGTAGACCCCGTAGCGGTGGAAGATATCCAACGTATTGTGGCACAGTTGAAGAACAAAAACATCGGTATTTTGATTACCGACCACAACGTACAGGAAACCTTGGCCATTACCGAACGCTCTTACCTAATGTTCGAAGGTGGTATTTTAAAAGCTGGTGTTCCTGAGGAACTTGCCGTGGATGAAATGGTAAGAAAAGTGTACTTAGGGCAAAACTTTGAGCTACGAAAAAAGAAATTGGATTTCTAAAATTACTTTTCCGAAGGCACCAATAAAGAAGCCAAAACATAAAACAGGATTATCACAGGTATTGCCAAAAAGCGTAACGTTAAAAGCAATACCAAACTCCCGATGATAAACAAGTAGCGAATTCCATTGTCCTTAAAACTCCAGTTTTTAAACTTTAAAGCAAATAGTTTAATGGGAGAGTTCAACAAATACGAACTCAAAACCGTCATAATCACCAAAAACCAAGGGTTTAGGATAATGTTGTTCAGAACCTCGTTGTTATGATACAAAAGAATCAACGGTAAAGAGAGAATCAACAATGCATTTGCTGGTGTAGGTAGTCCAACGAACGAAGACACTTGATCCTCATCCACATTAAATTTGGCCAATCGATAAGCCGAAGCCAAAGTAATCGCGAAGCCTACAAAAGGCAAAAGGGTGATTTCTGCATCATGACCAATAAAACCAAGGTTCCACCCGCCACGCTCGGCCATGCTCAACAATTGGAACATTACCACCCCCGGCACCAAACCGCTGGTAATTACATCGGCCAAAGAATCCAGTTGTATGCCTATTTCACTTTGCACATTAAGTGCCCTAGCTGCTAGACCATCAAAAAAATCAAAGAAAATCCCAATCAAAACAAAAAGTGCAGCCCACTCCAAGTGATTGAGCACAGCAAATACCGTAGCAATACAACCGCTTAAAACATTGAGCAAGGTTAAAAAGTTTGGAATATAGGACTTCATGGAATAAGATTTTCGTAAAAATAAGGGAAAAAATAAACTGTTGCCTACCCTTGGTCGACTGAGCCATTTTTATTCTGATATTTGCTATGATAAAAAACAGAATGAGACGAAAGCTCCATCTTTTATTTTTTTTCTTCATTATCGGGAATTTCCTCTTTTCCCAGGCCCCGCAACTCACAGAAAGCTCCAATATAAGCCTGCTTACGTGCGCTGCTGGTGATCAACTTTACTCTGCTTTTGGACATACTGCATTCCGGGTACAGGATTCTGCTTTGGGAATTGATGTAGTCTACAATTATGGTACTTTTGATTTTAATCAACCTAATTTCTACTTGAACTTCACCAAGGGAAAAATGATCTATTCCCTTTCCCGCAGAAGTTTTGAGACGTTCTTGTATGAATACGAACTGGAAAAAAGATGGGTGAAAGAACAAATCCTAAACCTCAACCTGGAGCAACGAAACCATCTCCTTACATTTTTTGAAGAAAACTATCTTCCAGTAAACAGGGATTACCTGTACGACCCTTTATTGAATAATTGTTCTAGTATTACAGGAGACATTTTAATAGACCAATTTGGTGACGCCATAGTTTTTAATGATTCCCATCTCGAAAAACGATACACTTTCCGCCAACTGGTGCGTCAATTTATGGATGTTAACACCTGGTCCATGTTCGGGATTGATTTGGCCTTTGGTTCGCCGGTAGATAGAAAAGCCACCGTGCAAGAGCATATGTTTTTGCCCTACTACACCATGGAGCAATTGCAAAATACCACTTTAAACGGCAAACCTTTGGTAAAGCGAGAACGCACCGTTTTGGATTATAGCGAACACATCCAACACAAATTTTTACCACTTTCTCCTTTATTTTGGTTCATTTCGTTGTTAACGTTTACTGGTATCATCACTTATTTTGATTACAAACACAAAGCACGAAGTCGATGGCTAGACTTTTCGCTATTATTTATAACAGGATTGGCAGGAACCTTTCTATTTCTGCTTTGGGTTGCCGCAGACCACACCTCTACCCCCTACAATTATAACATATTATGGGCATTTCCGGTAAATATGATAGTCGCCTTTGCACTTGTATTTCAAGATAAAGTACCTCAATGGGTTCCTAAATATTTATGGTCCGCTCTAGGACTGATTGCCGTCATGCTTTTGCTTTGGATAATTAAGGTTCAGATTTTTTCTCCTGTGCTTATTCCACTACTTTTGACCTTGGCCATTCGATACGTATACATAATCAAGTATTCCAAATTATAGGCTGGCCCGTAAACAACATCCATGAACTTACTAACGGTCGAAAATATATCAAAATCGTATGGAGAGCTGGTGCTCTTCTCCGATATTTCCTTTGGAATCAATAAAGACCAAAAGATTGCGCTTATTGCTAAAAATGGAAGCGGTAAAACTTCCATTCTTAACATTATGTCAGGGAAGGATACTTCCGAGACCGGTCAAGTGACTACCAGAAAAGGCATCAAAATTTCATTTTTGGAACAAGAACCCGACTTGAACCCAAATTTGACCATTGAGGAAACCATTTTTACTACGGACAATGAAATTCTAAAAGTGATTGCCACCTATGAAAAAGCTGTAGAAAACCCAGAAGACACTGACCAATACCAAAAAGCCTTCGAGGCGATGGACCGACTTAATGCTTGGGATTTTGAAACACAATACAAACAGATTCTTTTTCAATTACAACTTTCCAACCTCGATGCCAAGGTAAGTACGCTTTCCGGGGGGCAAAAGAAACGGTTGGCTCTGGCCAATGCCTTGCTCAACAAACCAGACTTGCTAATTCTGGATGAGCCCACCAACCATTTAGATCTTGAAATGATCGAATGGCTGGAAGTTTACTTTGCCAAAGAAAACATCACCTTGTTCATGGTAACACACGACCGTTATTTTTTGGATAGGGTATGCAATGAAATTTTGGAGCTGGACAACAATCAACTCTACACCTACAAGGGCAATTATTCCTACTATCTGAGCGAAAAGGATGCACGAATGGAACGTGAAGCTGTGGAACAGCAAAAATCTAAAATGTTATACAAAAAGGAGTTGGATTGGATGCGCAGACAGCCCAAGGCGCGTACCACAAAATCCAAATCGCGTATCGATGATTTTGCCGAGATAAAACAACGAGCCCATAAAAGGCGACAAGAACACGAGGTGCAACTGGAACTTAATATGGAGCGCCTAGGAAGCAAGATTTTGGAACTTCATAATATTTCCAAATCCTATGGGGACAAAACCATTTTAGACAAGTTCGATTACAACTTCACCAAAGGTGAACGTGTAGGCATTATAGGAAAAAACGGTACCGGAAAATCGACTTTTTTAAATATCCTCACGCAACAAGAGAATGTTGAAGGCGGAAAGGTAGTTGTAGGCGATACTGTAAAATTCGGATACTACACCCAAAAGGGAATTCCTGTCAAAGAGGGGCAAAAGGTAATTGATGTTATTCGCGAGTACGGGGATTACATACCTTTAAAAAAAGGACGCCAAATCTCTGCGCAACAATTATTGGAGCGTTTTCTTTTTGATCGTAAAAAGCAATACGATTTTGTTGAAAAATTAAGTGGTGGGGAACGAAAACGTCTGTATTTATGCACCGTACTTATCCAAAACCCGAATTTTCTTATTCTGGATGAACCTACTAACGATTTGGACATTGTTACCCTTAACGTTTTGGAAAGCTTCTTGCTGGATTTCCCCGGTTGTTTGATCGTTGTCTCTCACGACCGCTATTTCATGGACAAAATTGTGGACCATTTGTTTGTTTTCAGAGGTGAAGGGGTTATCGAAGACTTTCCAGGTAACTATTCCGATTACCGAATCTATGAGAGCAGCAAAGTAATCGAAGAGCGAGAAAACAAGACTTCTTCTTCAGAAAAATCAGAAAAAACGGAAAACAATTGGAGGGATACCAGTGGAGGTAAACTATCCTATTCGGAACAAAAGGAATACAAACAACTGGAAAAGGACATTCAAAAACTGGAAGAGAAAAAAGTGGTGCTCCAAAACAAGTTCACCGACCCGGAATTGGATGGGGATGAAATTGCCAACCTTTCCATTGAACTCAAAGAAGTAACGGATGCTATCGAGAAAAAAACGGAACGCTGGTTCGAACTTTCTTCCATTATAGAGGGATAAACATGTGGTTCCGATTTAGTTCATACCTGAAATTTTTAGCTAAATCCACCAACGAGCATGGTGTACACTCCCCTTTTGTGTTCAAGTATGTGACGCAATGCCTCTATTCCAAAAAAAGATTTCACAAAAACAAAAGCATCAATGTACTGCTCAAGACCATTGATTATTTCAATTTTGATAGCATTTCACTAGATAATCAACCTACTATTGAAGCATTGATCGAACAGGATTTTCCGAAGATTAAGTTTGATAAACATATGGTTGACCTTCTTTTTGTGAAGGAATTGAGTGCTCCCTCTTTTCAAAAAATACTTTCTGAAGGAAAATTACACAACGACAGTCTTATTCTGATTGATTCAATTTATGCTAGTCATCAAAATTTGGAACAATGGAACCAATTGATTACTCTACCGGAGGTTACAGTAAGTATTGATATGTATTATTGCGGCTTGATTTCCATCAGAAGGGAACAGGTAAAGGAACATTTCACGATTCGGATTTAAAACGGTAATTTTAGCTTATGGAAAATATAGCATCAGATAACACCATTTGGTATGTATTGGGGGTTTTGGGGCTCATTTATCTGATTATTTTGTTCAGAAACAAAAAAGCGACAAAACGCAGGAAGTCCCGAAGGTTTATGGAAGGTAAAAGACAACACGATAAAAACAATAAACAATAGACAATTATCAATGATCAATAGATTAGGGGAATCACTCTACCTACCTATAAATGACTACTGACTACTGACTACTGACTACTGAGAAATAATGAAGATATACACTAAAACGGGAGACAAGGGCACCACATCGTTATTTACAGGGACCCGCGTACCAAAGCACCACGCACGTATCGAAAGTTACGGCACCATAGATGAACTCAATTCACACCTTGGACTTTTGCGAGACCAAGAAATTACAGTGCATCACCAAAAAACGCTCGCTTTGATTCAAGAAAAGCTTTTTACGGTAGGTTCCATATTGGCCACAGAACCCAAAAAAGATAAAAAACTCAAAATTCCGCGAATTAGTTCGGAGGACATTGAATTTTTGGAGCAAGAAATGGACAAGATGAACGAAGATCTTCCAGAAATGACACATTTTATCCTCCCAGGAGGGCATACCACCGTGTCATACTGTCATATCGCCAGAACGGTGTGTCGCCGGGGAGAACGTATGATTTCATATCTTAATGAGAATGAGCCAGTTCCCGACAACGTACTCTCTTTTATCAACCGCCTTTCGGACTATTTATTTGTTCTGGCACGTAAGTTGTCCAAAGATTTAAACACTCAAGAGGTCAAGTGGATTCCTGAGAAGTTGGACTGATAAAACCGCTTTTTTATCCCAATTGTTTTGAGAACAATAAAATAATTTTTAAATAATGGTGTTTTTACTTGGTAGATTGGGTTTAAAAATTATTTTTGCAAAAAATTTAAAATCAAACCGTTACTATGTACTGGACGTTAGAACTAGCTTCATATTTAAGTGATGCGCCTTGGCCAGCAACCAAAGACGAACTGATAGATTATGCGATTCGAACAGGAGCGCCGTTGGAAGTTGTAGAGAATTTACAATCGATGGAAGAAGAAGGGGGCGAGATATACGAGTCCATCGAAGAAATTTGGCCCGATTATCCCACCGAAGAGGACTACCTCTGGAATGAGGATGAATATTAGATACAAAAAAACAAACCACGTTAAAAAGTCTCATTTGAGGCTTTTTTTTATGTAATTTTGACAGCCTAGCGAAAGAATTCCATTGGAATCCCATCAATGGAACAGCTTTTGACATTCAATAGAAAAAATATTTCATGAGTTTTATTAATTCCGTACTTAAGGTATTTGTAGGAGATAAATCGGAAAAGGATGTAAAATCGTTACAACCTTTGGTGAATGAGATAAAATCCTTTGAGAAACAATTAGAAGGATTATCGCATGATGAGCTGAGACAAAAAACTACTGCCTTTAAAGCAAGAATAGCTGAAGACTGCAAAGAAATCAACGATAAAATTGCCGAGCTCAAAGAAGAAGTAGAAAATTCCAGCGACATAGATCGTAACGAAGAAATCTACTCCGAAATCGACAAGCTCAACGAAGAAGCCTATAAGGTTTCAGAAAAAACATTGGAAGATATTCTTCCCGAAGCCTTTGCCGTGGTCAAGGAAACCGCGAAGCGATTTGCAGCCAACGAAACACTTACCGTTACAGCCAGCGAACAGGACAGAGTGCTTTCCGGTGACAAGGATTATGTTGCCTTGGAAGGTGACAAAGCTGTTTGGCAAAACTCATGGGATGCTGCAGGTAAGGAAGTAACATGGGATATGGTACATTACGATGTGCAGCTAATCGGTGGTATTGCACTGCATCAAGGTAAAATTGCAGAGATGCAAACAGGTGAGGGTAAAACATTGGTGGCCACCCTCCCACTCTACCTGAATGCGTTGGTAGGTAAAGGGGCCCACTTGGTAACCGTTAACGATTATCTTGCCAAAAGGGATAGCACCTGGATGGCGCCCATATTCGAATTTCATGGGCTAACCGTGGATTGTATAGATAAGCACAGACCCAATTCCGATGGAAGAAGGGCAGCTTACAATGCCGATATCACTTACGGAACCAATAACGAGTTCGGTTTTGATTACTTGCGCGACAACATGGCGCACACACCAGATGATTTGGTACAGCGACCACACCATTACGCCATTGTAGATGAGGTGGATTCTGTACTTATTGATGATGCCCGTACACCATTGATTATTTCCGGTCCCGTTCCAGAAGGTGACCGTCACGAGTTCAACGAACTCAAACCTCAGGTATCCGATATTGTTCAGAAACAACGTCAACACCTAACAGGTGTATTGGCAGAGGCCAAGAAATTGATCAAAGAAGGAAATACCAAAGAAGGTGGTTTCTTGTTGCTTCGCGTTCACCGTGGACTTCCAAAAAACAAAGCACTCATCAAATTTTTGAGTGAAGAAGGTGTGAAGCAATTACTTCAGAAAACTGAAAACTTTTACATGCAGGACAATAATAGGGAAATGCCCAAAGTGGATGAAGACCTATTGTTCGTGATCGATGAAAAGAACAACCAAATTGAACTTACCGACCAAGGGGTTGATTATATCTCAACCGACCAAGACAAAGAGTTTTTTGTGATGCCCGATATTGGTAGCGAAATCGCCAAAATCGAGAACCAAGACCTGGAAATAGAAAAAGAAGCTGAGCTCAAAGAAGAACTCTTTAAGGATTTCGCCATAAAGAGCGAACGTATCCACACCATGACCCAATTATTGAAAGCCTACACTCTTTTTGAAAAAGATGTTGAATATGTGGTGATGGACAACAAGGTAATGATTGTGGATGAGCAGACAGGTCGAATTATGGACGGGCGCAGGTACTCGGACGGACTCCACCAAGCTATCGAGGCCAAGGAGAATGTGAAAATCGAGGCCATGACCCAGACTTTTGCGACAGTTACACTCCAGAATTACTTTAGAATGTACAGTAAACTGTCCGGTATGACAGGTACAGCGGTTACAGAAGCAGGCGAATTCTGGGAAATTTATGAGTTGGATGTAATGGAAATTCCAACAAACAGACCTATTGCCCGTGACGATAGACACGATTTGATTTACAAGACCAAACGTGAAAAATATAATGCCATCATAGATGAGGTCACCAAACTTTCGCAAGCAGGAAGACCTGTATTGATTGGTACTACTTCTGTTGAAATTTCCGAATTATTGTCGAAATTATTGAGTGTACGTAAAGTTCCTCACAACGTATTGAACGCGAAACTCCATAAAAAAGAGGCCGACATTGTTGCCGAAGCTGGTAATGGTGGTGTGGTAACCATTGCAACCAACATGGCCGGTAGGGGTACCGATATTAAATTATCCTCGGATGTTAAGGAAGCAGGTGGTTTGGCCATTATTGGTACGGAGCGTCACGATTCCAGACGTGTGGATAGGCAGTTGAGAGGTCGTTCTGGACGTCAGGGAGACCCAGGTAGCTCGCAGTTCTATGTTTCTTTGGAAGATAACCTGATGCGTTTGTTCGGATCGGACCGTGTGGCCAAAATGATGGACCGTATGGGCTTGGAAGATGGTGAGGTCATCCAACATTCCATGATGACAAAATCCATAGAACGGGCACAGAAAAAAGTAGAAGAAAACAACTTTGGTATCCGTAAGCGTTTGTTGGAGTATGATGATGTAATGAACGCCCAACGTGAGGTAATCTACAAAAGAAGAAGACACGCATTGGAAGGTGAACGCTTAAAGGTGGACATCGCCAATATGATCTATGATACGTGTGAAGCCATCGCCGAGACCAACAAAATGGCGGATGACTACAAAAACTTTGAATTCGAGCTCATCAAATATTTCTCCATTACTTCACCTATTAACGAAGAGGAGTTCAAAAAAATGAGCTTTCAGCAAATTGCCAATAAAATCAACGATGAGGCCTACGATTTCTATAAGCAGAAAATGGAACGTAGTGCCACCGTTGCATTCCAAGTCATCAAAAAAGTATACGAGGATGAAGCCAACAAATTTGAGCGAATCGTTGTTCCTTTTACAGACGGCATCAAATCCTTGAACGTAGTTACCAACTTGGAAAAGGCTTACAAGTCGGACGGAAAGCAGTTGATTACCGATTTTGAGAAGAACATTACCTTGGCCATCATCGATGATGCTTGGAAAACGCACCTTCGTAAAATGGACGAGTTGAAACAGTCCGTGCAGTTGGCCGTTCACGAACAAAAAGACCCATTGTTAATCTATAAGTTCGAAGCTTTTGAGCTTTTCAAGGAAATGATCGACAAAGTGAACCGCGAAGTGATATCCTTCCTTTTCAAAGGAGAGTTACCTTCCGAGAGTACCGCTCAAATCCAAGAAGCCGGAAACGTTCGAAGACCAAAAGAAAAGCTTCAAACCACAAAAGAAGAAATTCCGAACAGCGACGAATTGGCCGCCCAGAACAGAGCTGCCGGTCAAACGCAAGGGCAACGACCTCAGGTAACCGAAACCATTGTTCGGGAAAAACCGAAAATCGGTAGAAATGAAAGAGTTACCATTAAAAATGTAATGTCAGGAGAGAGTAAAACCGTCAAATACAAACAAGCGGAGCCCTTGATTGACAAAGGAGAATGGGTTTTGGTAAACGACTAAAACCGTTCAAAGAACATTCTTAAAGTGGCAGTTATTAAAGCTGCCACTTTTTTTATATCAAAAACATAGTTAGATTTACAGCTTAAAACACCCCATTAAGCTACTCTAACTGCACCTTTTTTACTTTTTTTGCAGTAGGGTCATATTCACGCGCAGCATATGAAGATTCCTAATAAGGATACATATAGGTTACAAGACAAGATTGATTTGATACTAAAGGTTAATTATAACTCATCGTTCTTTGCTGCCATTTTTGGGTTAGTGTGTTTTTTCTTTTTGGACATAAAAGGAATCATTACATACACCTTTATAGGGTATGCATTCATCAATCTATTGAATACATTACTGTATCAAAAGCACAATAACTTAACGCTCACATACAATTTGACCTCAATCCTATCCATGATAGGCGCTATTGTTATAACCATGTACAGTGGTGGCATAGAAAGTCCTTTTATTTTTGTTTTGGCCATCATTGTTTTTGCAGGATATGTAACTACCAAGGTTTTTGGTCAGTTATACCTTATCATCAATTTAGCGGTACTGACCCTACTTTTCCTTTATGACACGGGTGATTTTAGGATTTCAGAGAATATGGTCCCTTTGGAGTCTAGAAGCTGGTTTGCGTATTTGAGTGCTGTATTTGCGGTATATCTTCTTGGAGGTGTTTTTGGTAAGAACCTCCTGAGTGCACACCATAGACTATATAAATCCCGTAACGAGATACAAGAACGCATTGAAGAGAAAGAAACACTCTTAAAAGAAGTCCATCACCGGGTAAAGAATAACCTTCAGACCGTTTCGAGCCTTTTAAGTCTGCAATCGAGAGCTATTGACGACAGCAAAATCAGTAGTATCATCAAAAGCAGCCAAAACCGTGTTGTATCTATGGCAATGGTACACGAAATGTTGTACAAACGGGATGATTATCTCTCCAAAATAGAATTAGAGCCTTATGTAAAGGAACTTTGCGATTATTTAGTACGGTCGGTAAAAGGAAGTAATCGTAATGTTAAGGTGAATTTGGACATAGAAGATTACAAACTTAGTATAGACACGGTTATTCCTTTGGGGTTGATAATTAATGAAACAATTACCAATGCATTAAAATATGGTATTACCGAAGGCCATGATGGTGAAGTGCATATATCGGTCCAAAAATTAGAGGGAAACCGTTACAAAATGTATTTAGGCGACAACGGGGTTGGGTATTCAGAAGAAATAAACCCAAAAACATCCAATTCGCTAGGTTTAAAACTGATTTATAACCTGGCCCGCCAACTAAGAGGTACCATAAGCAGGGACTACTCAAAAAAAGGTACCCATTACTGTATCGAATTCGATGAAGTTATTGAGGAGTTCAACTCTGTTGACTCGTAACCGAGCTTAAAAAGAAAAAGGCCGGTTTAAAAAAACCGACCTTAACAAATATATATTCCAATATAAACTTCTAAGATTTTCTTTTTCTAAAGAAAAAAGCAATACTTGCCAAAACAAAAGCAACGCTAAAAAACAATACAAAAGGTATTAAAGCATCCAACATTATTAATTAAGCCAATTTAGCTTTGTTCTTTTTAGTTTTAAAGGAAAGCTCCTTTTTGATACGAGAGTTTTTAAACTTGTACAATCTTGCTGTTTTCCTGTCTTTTCTAACAGAATTGTCGATTTCAATGTTCAACTCAACACCTTCAGTAAGAACGTCTACCTTAGCTTCTTTAGAAATAACTTGGGCAGAAGCCATAGTTCCGAAAAAAGTTATTGCGATGATGGTGAAAATTGTCTTCATTTGTTCTGTTTGTTTTACAATGTAAAAGTACTTTCAAGGAGAAGCTCAACCCGATTTCCATCGCTCAATGACCCTTTTCTTTCGGTGAATAAATTTTTTTCGGTTAAAGTGTTTTTTATCGTCGACGAACGTTTTTGACCCCAAAAACAACATACCGAAGCTAGGTGCATTTCATCGATCATTTAGCTTGTAGGGCATTTGTAAGTCTCTGTAAACCAAATAATTATTTGTAGGAAAAGGATTATATTTACGTAAGATTGTGTAGGAAAAAACAACTTAAATTGACAAGTATCAATTTAAACCCACAAGAACATTTTGGGCACCTGAAACAGGTGATTAACAATTTTTAACGGCTATCAAAGTAATTGTTGGTATCTTATTGCAACTAAACAAGAAACTAAAATGAACACCGTGAAGACTCCATTTTTAATTCTACTCTTATTGGCATCCATTAGTTGCCAACCCAAAAACAAATCCAATAAACAAGAAGTTGCTCAAAAAGAAGAATCAAAAACCCATATGGCAACTAAACTAAGTGCAGAACAACTCCAAGAATACGAGACGGCTTATTTTGCCAGTGGATGTTTTTGGTGCGTCGAGGCCATTTTTGAAAGTGTAAAGGGAGTTAAGGAAGTTTATTCAGGATATTCCGGTGGTTCAGAGAAAAACCCGACCTACGAAGAAGTTTCTTATGGAAGAACCCATCATGCAGAAGCGGTAGAGGTATATTACGACCCCGATGTTATTTCTTTTACACAACTTGTTCAGGTTTTCTTTGGTTCCCATGATCCAACTACTTTAAACAGGCAAGGACCGGACCGCGGTGCCCAGTACCGTTCCATCGCTTTTTATAAGGATGATAAAGAGCAAAAAATTATTCAGGCTTATATAGACAAACTGGAAGCTGAGAATGTATATGGCAATCGTACCATAGTTACGGAGATAGAACCCTTTGAAAAGTTTTATATGGCCGAAGAATACCATCAGGATTACGAAAAACGAAATCCAAACAATAGTTACATCCAAAATGTTTCCATTCCTAGGTTAAATCGTTTTAAAAAGAATTTTCAGTCCTACCTAAAAGAAGATGCTCACTAAATGTTGGAGGGTAGGTTTGGCCGTTGAAGACATTATGGCCTAATAATATAGAGGTGGTTTCTTGGGACTTTTGAAAACAAGACTAGTTCTTAAGAACCACCTCGCTGAATTTTGAATTGATTTTAATAGTTTTCCCTTCGTTTTTACTAATGTTATAACCTGTATGTAAATTTCCACCATACTTTTTGGTTGATTTCAACTTTAATGTGTTTGGGTATTTAAAACCTGAAGTAGTCTCATTTACCGAAATAACATAAGATGTTTCGGGCAGTTTACAATTGAGTTCCCCATTCTCCATCGAAATGTCTATCGTATTGAAACCATTGGAAACCTCATCAATAGTCAATGCTCCAAAGTTATTGGTAACCATCGCCTTGTTGGCCAATTTGCCAATCACCACATTAGATGATACGGAATTCAGTTTCAGTTCCTTTACTTCTTTTAAATTGACCTCGTCGGAGTAATCCGTGCTGAGGCTACCATAGTTCCAGTTTTGCACCACTATAGGGGAATACGATACTCGGATATCGGTATTTGCACCATCAATGGTAGAGGCAAGCAAGCTTGCGTAGGACAAGCTTGCATTGATGTTTTTAGTGTTTTCGGCAAGTTTTACCTCACCGTGCCTCACGTTCAAGTTCAATTTAATGTACTTGGGCATTTTAATGATGATTCGCTTTTTGACCTTATACTCTTTATATTTCCCATCGGAGGAAAAGTAAAACACATTGGGACTTCCATGAATCGTTCTCGCTTCTTCCCGTGCCTGTTTTCTAAGTTCAGCGTGTTCACTCCGTAATTCTTCTCGCTGTGCACGAAGCTCCTCACGCTGTTCTTTTAGCCTCTCTTGCATTTCCTCCCTTACCTTTTCACGCTCTTCTCTAAGTTTTTCTCTTTCTCCCCTCATCTCCTCTCTTCGGGCCTCGCGTTCTTCGGCCATCTTCTCCATTTCTTCACCCCATTCTTCAAATCGTTTTTTATATTCTTTATCAAAGGTTTTGTCGAATTCTTTTTTCCATTCTTTCATGTACTTATCACCATCCTTTTTATAGGCATCGTAATCAAATTCAATTGGGGGTAGTGGTGGCATTGGAGGCATCGCAGGCATCACATTGATTTCCGGAATAGTAAATGCAGGTATTTCTGGAATCTCCACATTTGCAATAATTTCCGCTACCGAGGGCATTTCGGGGATATCTATATTAAATCCACTGTAACCAATAGCATATGGTGCGGAACGTTCGGTACTCACTTCGATTTCTTGGCTATTACCCATAATTTTGACCAAATCCCGTTCAAAATAAGAATCGGCCTCCTCTTGGTCCACACCTTCTAGCTCGATTACTGCTGTAATCTCCACTTCGTCTTTGTTCCAAGTTTCAAATTCAATATCGGCATAACTGGTGTTGATGTTCAACTCCGTGTCCTTGTTGACATTGAAGGTTTCCTTGTACGTTTTGGACTTCTCCTGCGCTTGGCCGGTAAATCCAACCAAGGCAAGAAGCAATCCGCTAAACAATATTTGATGATTCCTGTTCATTTTTTGATGATTTTAATTGATTCAACTTTGTTTTCAACTTTTGCAATAACTGCAACCTTAGCTGTAGGTTATTGATTAAGGCATTTATAGTTTGATCATTGGGACCCAAGTCGTTCAACTCTTGGTTAAGCCGATGGTATTCTTTGTTCAGTTCCGCCAACCTATCCATATAACTGTCCACAAGTTCCTTGTTTCCAGGATCATCGGCCAACTCAGACAATTGCAGATTGATGTTTGTGGTGTAATAGGTCTCTATCTTTTTTAGGTCTGGGGATAAATCGCCCAACGAAATACCCTGTACCCCTATATTCGGAGTATCGCGATCCACAACGGTTACTTTTTCATCAGAATCAACTGGGCCTTCGTTACTGTTCAAGTAATAAAAAGACAATCCAACAGCCACTACAACCGATGCAGCAATCTGCATCCAAAGGGAAAAGACCTTTTTTTTGGGAGGATCCTTGGGCAACTCCCTATCCAACTTGGAAAAAAAGCGGTCCTCGTGCCCTTCCTTCATTTTGAAGCGTTTTTCTTCTCTTTCCTTTTCAAACAATTTTCTAAGATCACGTGCCATAAGCCAAATCTTTTAGTTTTTCTTTCAATCGTGCTTTTCCTCTTAACAATCGGGTTCTGGATGCCGTTTCCGTGATACCTAAAATTCCAGCTATCTCCGAATGGTCATATCCTTCCACCAAAAACAATTGCACTACATATCTATATTTCGGGGACAGTTCCTCGATGGCTTCTTTCACCTGTTCAATGGAAATTCCTTCTTCCACCGACCAATCATCCTCTTCTGCCACCTGTAAGTAATTTTCGTTCAGCTCCACCGTTCTTTGGTGCTTTGACTTTAAAAAGTCGATACTGCCATTCACTACAATTCTTTTTAACCAAGCCCCGAACGTTACCTCCCCCTTAAACTGCTCAATACGCTGGAATGCTTTGATAAATGAATCTTGCAGGACATCCTCCGCATCATTGGAGTTTTTAAGGAATCGCATCGCCACACAAAACATACCATCGCAATACTGACGGTACAGTTTCATTTGTGCCTGACGGTCGTTCGCCTTGCACCTTTCCACTAGCTCAATATGGAGCACACTCGGTTCTATGTCTGGTTTTTTAGTTGTTCTGTATTAATGACGATGCAAAAAACGCTACGTTGCAAATTAGGTTGTTTTTTAATCATTTTTAACAAAAAAAAACCCGTTGAAGTCAATCAACGGGGCTCACTATTAAAAAGTTACGTGATTTATTCGTCCATCAACAAATTTAAGTGCACAGTAATATTATCGCGTGTGGCCTTGCTGTAAGGGCACATTTCGTGGGCCTCCTTTATAATGGTCTCACCCATTTCCTTATCTACGGTCGGTAAATATGTGTCCAAGGTTACTTCCAAGAAAAAGCCCTCTTCCTCTTTGTTAAATGCCACTATCGCGGTTACATTGAAATCTCCAAGGTCATTCACATTGTGACTTTTGGCAACAGCCTCTACCGCACCAGCGTAGCAAGTGGAGTATGCAGCTGCAAAAAGTTCTTCAGGATTTGTAGATTTAGGGTCTGGCTTGCCATTGGAGTTTGGCATACTGATGTCAAAATCCAAAACGCCATCTTCACTCTTCACGTGTCCAGCTCGTCCTCCTGTATTAGTGGCCTTGGCCTCAAAAATAGTCTTCATCTTTTAAATGTTTATAGGTTCGTAAAAATCAGCACCTGCGCGGTTACCGATAATTTAACGAATAAGGTACCAATTTGTCGGCGGAAGTACGCCTAAACAGATATTAAATTTTTGTGAAATGGATAAAGGAAAAAGTTTGCCGTATTCCCATTCAGGTTGACCTAAACCCGTAAAATCTTCATAAATTCGTGATGAACAGATGAATCCTATCCTTGGCAGAAGATAACAAAACACACTCAAACACCATTTCTAAAATCAAAGCACTGAGGAAACAAGAGCTTTCTGCAGATGCTTTGGCTCAAGGTATTTTTGATGGCAACAAAGCTATGCTTGCCAAGGCCATCACCTTATTGGAAAGTACCAAAACAGTACATTTTGAAAAGGCCAATGCTGTAATCGAGAAATGTTTGGCCCAACCCAAACAAAGTATTCGTTTAGGAATTACAGGCGTACCTGGGGTTGGCAAAAGCTCCTTTATTGAAACTTTGGGCAAAACTTTGACCGATCAGGGCAACAAGGTAGCTGTTTTAGCCGTGGACCCCACCAGTTCGTTGAGCAAGGGAAGTATTCTAGGTGACAAGACCCGAATGGAGACCTTGGCCAAGGACCCAAATGCCTTTATACGCCCCTCCCCTTCCGGAACCTCCTTGGGCGGGGTGGCACAAAAAACCCGTGAAAGCATCATTCTTTGCGAAGCAGCAGGGTACAATATTATATTGGTAGAAACTGTAGGCGTTGGACAAAGTGAGATTGCCGTACACAGCATGGTAGATTTTTTCCTTTTGCTAAAACTATCGGGTGCTGGTGACGAACTTCAAGGCATAAAAAGGGGCATAATGGAAATGGCGGATGCCATAGCCATTAACAAGGCGGACGGTAGTAATTTGGAGCACGCCAAACTTGCCGTTACTGAATTTTCCAGGGCCCTGCACCTTTATCCACCCAAAGCCAATGGCTGGACGCCCAAAGTGATGAAATGTTCCGCAGTTGAAAATACGGGCATCGAAGACATCTGGGAAATGGTACAACAATTTGTGGAGCATAACCAGGAAAACGGCTTTTTTGAAAAAAATCGACAACAACAGAACAAAAACTGGTTCCTTCAGACTGTGGATGAGTATATCAAACAGTTTTTCCATAAAAAAGAAACATTTAAAAAGGAACAAGCTACATTATTGACAGCTATTGAGGAGCACAAAATTTCGCCCTTCTACGCTGCCAAAATCCTATTGGACAAGATTACCAAGGAACTTTAAATAAAAGCAATAAATTTGCACAGATTTTATACTGAATGAGCACCGTAACCGATTCCCTTTTATCCATAGTGGTTCCTTTGTACAACGAGGAGGACAATGTGGTTCTTTTGACCCAAAAAATCAATGAAAGCCTTGAGGGGTACAACTATCAAATTGTGTATGTGGATGATTTTTCCACGGACAAAACCCGCATCAAAGTCAAGGAAATGGACGATAAAAAAGTCCACCTGATTGAATTGAAAAAGAACTACGGCCAGAGTTTGGCCTTGGCTGCTGGGATTGATTATGCGGAGGGAGAGTATATCATTACCATGGATGGTGACCTCCAAAACGATCCTTCCGATATACCACAAATGTTGGAATATGCAGTTAATGGAGAATATGATTTGGTAACGGGTATCCGTCAAAAAAGAAAAGACTCCTTGGTTAAAAAAATACCATCTAAAATTGCCAACTTTTTGGTACGCAGGGTAACCAAATTGGATATCAAGGACAACGGTTGTGCATTAAAAGTCTTCACCAAGGATATTGCAAAAAGTCTTAACCTATATGGTGAACAGCACCGTTTTATAACCCTATTGGCTCATTTGGAAGGTGCACAGATAAAACAAGTCCCCGTAAAGCACCATGCGAGACATTCTGGTGTTTCCAAATACGGATTGGAACGGGTTTTTAAGGTGATTGCCGATATGATGTTGTTACTTTTCGTTCGAAAATATTTCCAACGTCCCATTCACCTCTTCGGGATTTTTGGGGTATTGTTAATTATCCTCGGTGTTTTTATCAATATCTATTTGTTGATCGTAAAGCTTGGGTTTGACCAAGATATTGGTACCAGACCACTTCTCATGTTTGGGATGATGTTTATTTTAGGGGGAATCCAATTGTTTACTATTGGAATTGTAATGGAACTTTTGATTCGCACCTACTACGAATCGCAACAAAAAAGACCTTATCGCATCAAAAAAATATCCATAGGTGACGGAAAAGCTGCGTAAAAAGCTCATAACTGCCCTAAAAATCATCGTTAGTGCAGTCCTGATTTACTTTATTTTCACCAAAATAGAGTTCAAAGATGTACTCCAGACTCTAAAAAAAAGTGACCCTTTATTTTTACTCTTGGCGCTGCTATTTTTTGTGCTGTCCAAAGTTTTATCTGCGTTTCGGACGAACTTATATTTCCATCAAATCGGAGCAAAGATTTCCCAGTTGAGCAATTTAAAACTTTACCTATTGGGAATGTTCTATAACCTCTTTTTACCTGGAGGCATTGGCGGTGATGCGTACAAAGGCTACGTCATCCAAAAAGAACATCAACCGGGCACCAAGAAAGTAGTCTCCAGCTTACTCTTGGACCGTTTAAGTGGGATGCTACTGCTTTTTGTGTATGCTTGTGTGCTTGCCATCCTGTCCAAAAATGAGTTTTTCCAAAGCTTTTATTGGTTGATAATTGTGGCCATTCCCTTGATTGTAATCGCTTTTTGGTTCGTGAACAAAATATTTTTCACCACTACCCTACCTGTATTTTGGAAATCCGTGGGGTTTTCGGCTTTGGTACAATTGGCACAATTAGTAAGCGTTTTATGTATTTTGAATTCTTTGTCCGTAAGTTTGGATACCATCGAATACCTCTTCGTGTTCTTAGTTTCTTCGATTGTTTCCGTAATACCTTTAACCATCGGAGGAATCGGAAGTAGAGAAGTTACATTTTTATACGGTGCCGAATGGCTGGGATTAGATGCCAGTACTTCCATCGGTATCAGCTTTACCTTCTTTTTGATTACAGCGCTTACCTCACTTTTCGGAGTAATCTATCACTTTAAAAAGCCAAAACTGGATTCGGTAGGTTAGTTCAAATGCACCAAATGCATTTTGTTCAATTTTTCTTCTCGTGTGTCGGGGTTCAAGAATTTGATTTGTAGTCGGGTAATCCGGAATTGGTCCACAGTAATTTGATTATCCCAAGCAATTCCTTTTTTCTTTAATTGCTCCAATTCTTTGTCTGTAGCATACACCCAAACAGCTTTCATCTTCTTCAATTCAGATGCTGAAACAATATTTACAGGATTTTGATTGTAGAAATCCAAAGCCCACGTATGCCTTTCGTTTATCTTGTAAATTTCATCCACCGGTATATTTTCCGCCTTCACCTTTTCTGCCATTGTGGAACCACCTTGGTATTCGAGCAGTTTTGGATAAAATTGGGCATTCATCAGGCCGTTCAACAGCAAAGAGCTAAAAATGGCAACGGTTACAATTTTGGTATATGCTGTTTCCTTTTTTATAATGAAATAAGTCACCAATGCGAGTGCCATCAATAAAAACAAATAACTGTACCAATGCTCCAGTTTAAAGACGTAAAAACTCACCAATAAAGTGAAGACCACAACCAGACCCAATATAAAATATTGGATACCCAGAATTATTTTGGCCATCTTTAATTTCTTCTTTTGATGGAGGACAAATAAGAATGCTGCTGATAAAATCGCATACAATGGCATAAGAACATTCATGTAATGCGGCAATTTAAACTGGGCAAAACTGATGAGTAGGAACAAAATGGAAATACCGCCCACCGTTAAAAACTCCAAATTGGGCTTGTATGCAAATTTGGTTTTCCAAAAGGCTTTTATTTTGGTCCAATAACCAATTAATGCGAGTACCGTCCAAGGCAGAAACACCCATAAAAAGGTGTGGAAGAAAAAGAAAAAATCACTGCTGTTCTTTCCTACGCCCTCGCCACTCATGCGTTCAAAGCTCTGCTCCCAAAAAATAAAGAAGATACCGCTACGGTTATCCTTTCCGCGAATCACTTTTTCAGGATGCAAATCAAATTGATGGTAATAGGCATATAACATGGGGGATATTGTCAAACCAAATACCAAAATAGCCACCAAAACTTTCCAATTGAACAACTTCTGCCATTTTCGGGCATAGGCCAAATGGCACAATATCGAAATACCAATTACCACTAAAGCAATCTGACCCTTTGTGGAAAAAGCTATCCCCGCTCCAAAGGCACCCAAAGCGATACTTTTTAAAGCATTTTTCTCAATATAGGTTGCCAATTGCCAAATGGAAAATATCGTGAATCCTGTTAAAACAGCATCGGTACGGACATCGATATTGGCCAAGACCATGGTTTGGGCCGTCATAAAAATCAAGGAGGAAAACCGCCCTACATCCTTGTTATAAAGCAATTTTCCGAGACCGTAACAACTGTAAGCTCCCAATAAGGTGGATAATATACCGGGAATGCGGTACGCCCAATCGTGAATTCCAAATATCTTATAGGAAAGTGCGGCCAACCAATAGTGCATATGTGGCTTATCCAAGTACTCTTCGGGACCTTTGAAGAGACTCAAAAAATCGTTCTCTTGGACCATTCGCATGGCCATTACGGCGAATTGGGCCGAATCGTTCTCGAACAGGGTCACGAACATCCCGATGATGTACACCAACACAATCAGCGCAATGTAGAACCAGTATCTGGCCGTTGAGATCATACCCCTGTTTTTTGGAAAGCAAATATAGCCAACTTGGCCCACAACCATCCAAAAAGAGAACCTACCAAGGCTCCCGTTACTACATCCAACGGATAGTGTACACCAATGTAAATTCGACTGTAGGCGACAATGCATGCCCAAAGCAACAATACCCAAGAAATGTACTTTACTTTATTCTTGAACATTACTGTAAAGAAAATCGCTGGTCCAAAAGAATTGGCCGCGTGGGCGGAAAAATATCCGAATTGCCCCCCACAATAACTTTTTACCAAGCGCATTACGCTGCTCACTTCGGGTTCATGACAAGGTCGGAGTCGGGCTATGCCATATTTGAAAAAATTGGACAATTGGTCGGTACAGGTAATCAACAAAGCAATGGCCACTAAAATTATACCTGTTCCCTTCCACCCAAAAGTTCTGTAGGATAAATAAAGTAAAAAGAAATAAAGTGGCGCTGAATTTCTGGTGGTGGTCATAAACATCCAGAAACCGTCCCAAGTTTCAGTTCCCAATCCGTTAAGGAACAAAAACAGCTCTTTATCGTATTGCAGCAATTGTTCGAGCATTAATTGTCGTATCTGGAGACTTCCCGATCATAAAAAGCCGTGGCAGCTTCAATCAAGCTTTCGGTTTCGTCCATCAAGTCTTCCTCATCTTGTTTGGAGAATTCTTCCATCCATTCCACTTCATCATTTTCCAAGTTGATGATAAAACGTGGGTATTCGGTATGGACGATAAAAATGGCTTCAGGGAAATCCGTGTTATCGGCCAATAAAAATTTAGGTAGTTCCATGTGTTCTTATTTTGATTCCAAACAGGGAAATCGTCTTAATCTGTAATCAATTTCTTGGTCAAAAAGTTGAATCGAAGATACAACATTATAGCCGATGCCGTAAGCCCCAATAAAAGTCCTATCCAAATGCCTGTGCTCTCCAAACTTGTGTGCAGCCCCAAGTAATAACTTATCGGAAAACCAATCAACCAATAGGCTATAAAAGTGATAAGCGTCGGTATCTTAACGTCTTGCAAACCTCGTAAAGCTCCCAAAACCACCACTTGAAGTCCGTCAGAAATCTGAAAAAAGGCGGCCACTAACAACAATTTGGCCGCAATAATAATTACTTCGGTGTTATCGGCTTGGTTGACGATATCGTCTACATCCAAATAAATCGTAGGGAACCAATGTCTTCCTAACAAGAATATCAAAGCGAAAGCTATTTCCACCAAAAGCGTCAAGAAAAAAACAGATTCTGCAATACGCTTTAACTCCTTGTGGTTTCTGAGCCCTTTCTGGTTCCCAACCCTTACTATGGCAGCCACACTGAGACCCATACCTACCATAAAGGTCATGCTGCTCAGGTTCAATGCAATTTGATTGGCCGCTTGTGCGTTTTTGCCCAGCACGCCACTAAGCCAAATAGCCCCAGTGAAAATGGCTACTTCAAAAAACATCTGCAGCGCCGATGGAAATCCCAAACTGATGATTTTGTTCATCACTTTTTTCTCAATCTTTCTAAAATTGAAGTTGGTCACGTAGGATTCAAACTTCTTTTTCCGTTTTAGCAAATACCAAATAAAGGCAACCATAATTACTCGTGATGCCAAGGTACCGACAGCTGCCCCAACAATCCCCATTTTTGGAAACCCGAAAGAACCGAAAATCAATAAATAGTTAAGGGTCACATTCACCACGTTGGCCAAAATAGTAGCGTACATGGGATATTTGGTCTGGGAAAGACCCTCTGAAAATTGTTTAAAAGCCTGAAATATAATCAAGGGAACCAACGAGAAAGCGACCAAATCCAAATAAGGCAAAGCGAGCTCCACTACTTCTGGAGGCTGTTTCATGTGGTGCATCAATGGCTTGCAAATTTGTATGAGTCCAAAAAGTGACAATCCCAACATGGTACAAAGCACCAAACCGTGTTTTAGGGCACTTTTACCAGCCGTTTGATTCTTTGCCCCATCCGCTTCGGCCACCAAGGGTGTAATGGCAGTGGAAAAACCAATGCCGAGCGACATCGCGATAAAGACAAAACTGTTACCCAAAGAAACGGCGGCCAACTCCGCTGTACCCAATTGCCCCACCATAATATTGTCGGCAAAGGCCACAAACGTATGCCCCAACATTCCCAATATAACAGGATAGGACAATTTTAGGTTGTAGGCAAACTCTTTGGTGTAGTTCTGAAACACAATCGATACTTAAAAAGGATGGCAAATATAGCTAGATTGACGACAATTATCGTCCCTCTCTACGTTACCATTTTAAAGTTGCTTCGCCTCTTCCCAGAACACGCCCATTTCCGCCAAGGTCATGTCCTTCATAGATTTTCCGGCTTCTTTGGCCTTTGCTTCCAAATACTGAAAGCGTTTGATGAATTTTTTATTGGTCCGCTCCAACGCATTTTCTGGATTGATTTTCAAAAAACGGGCATAGTTCACCATAGAAAAAAGGACATCTCCAAATTCAGACTCCATTTTATCGGGGTTATTGGCTTCCACTTCTTCTTGGAGCTCGCCCAACTCTTCTTTTAATTTTTCAAAAACCTGCTCTGGCCTTTCCCAATCAAAACCGACGCCAGATACTTTATCTTGGATTCGGTTGGCCTTGACCAAGGATGGCAGACCATTGGGCACTCCCTCTAGCACACTCTTTTTGCCTTCTTTTAGTTTGATGTTTTCCCAATTTTGCTTTACCTCTTCCTCGTTCTCCACTTTTACATCGCCATAAATATGGGGATGTCGGTTGATGAGCTTCTCGCAGATGCCATTGGCAACATCGGCAATATCAAAATCTTGGGTTTCGGAACCTATTTTAGCGTAAAAAACTATGTGCAACAAAATATCGCCCAGTTCCTTTTTAACTTCCTCAAGATCATTGTCCAGAATAGCATCGCCTAGCTCGTAGGTTTCCTCGATGGTCAAATGACGAAGCGTTTCCATGGTTTGTTTTTTGTCCCACGGACATTGCTCGCGCAATTCGTCCATTATAGTTAAAAGACGGTCAAAGGCTTTTAATTGTTCCGATCTTGAATTCATTTAGCTAAAATTTGTTCAAAAGTACAAAGACCTGTTATTAGGGCATCATAGAATTTTAGCTTATTTTTATAGGTCTTTATGTCAGCTTTTTAACACTTACCGCAATATGAAAACCAAGCAACACTTTTCGCCGATTCTTCTTTTCATTTTTTTACTGTCCAATAGCATAATTATGGCCCAAAACACAACCATTGACCAAAAAGTAGATTCTATTTTATCTTTAATGACCTTGGAAGAAAAAGTGGGACAAATGAATCAATATAGCGGTTTTTGGGATGCAACCGGTCCAGTACCCAAAGTAGGGAATGCCGCCATAAAGTATGAGCACCTAAAAAAAGGGTGGGTAGGCTCCATGTTAAATGTAAAAGGCGTTGAGACGGTAAGGGAACTTCAAAAATTAGCGGTGGAGGAATCTCGATTGGGCATTCCCATGATTTTTGGATTTGATGTTATACATGGTTATAAAACCATCGCACCAATTCCCTTGGCAGAGGCGGCCAGTTGGGACATGGAAGCCATAGAAAATTCGGCAAAAATTGCTGCGGACGAAGCCTCCGCAGTAGGTATAAACTGGACGTTCGCTCCAATGGTAGATATTTCTCGCGATGCACGTTGGGGAAGAGTCATGGAAGGCGGCGGTGAAGATACGTATCTTGGCTCAGCAATCGCAAAGGCACGTATAAAAGGATTTCAAGGAAACGATTTATCCCAACCTAATACTATTGCAGCCTGTGCGAAACATTTTGCGGCCTACGGTTTCGCTGAATCAGGTCGGGAATACAATACGGTGGATATCGGCACCTCAACATTATATAATGCAGTACTTCCTCCTTTTCATGCTGCCGTAAATTCAGATGTAAAAACCGTAATGAATGGATTCAATCTACTCAACGGGGTTCCAGTTACTGGGAGCTCGTTCCTTCAGCGTGATATTTTGAAAGGCAAATGGGGATTTGAAGGGTTTGTTATATCTGACTGGGCCTCCATAAGCGAACTGGTTCCCCATGGATATGCAAAGGATTTGGACCACGCTTCCGAACTGGCAGCCAATGCAGGTTCAGACATGGATATGGAATCCTGTGCCTACATTTCCCATTTGGTTAAAAATGTAAGAGAGGGGAAAGTATCCGAAGACAAAATAAATGAAGCAGTTCGCCGCATATTGACCGTTAAGTTTGAACTTGGCCTTTTTGATGACCCCTATCGCTATTGTAATGAACAAAGAGAACAGGAGAGGCTCTACCACAAGGACCATCAGGCCGGAGTATTGGACATGGCCAAAAAATCCATTGTACTGTTAAAAAATGAGGGCAGTTTGTTACCAATCAGCAAAAATCAACCAAAAATTACAGTAATCGGTGAATTGGCCAATGATAGCAATAGTCCTCTGGGTAGCTGGCGATTAGGTTCGGATGACAACACTGCTGTCTCGGTCTTGGAAGGATTTAAAAAATATTCCAACAATATCACTTATGCCAAAGGACCCAGAATTTTTAATCCTGATGCCAATTTTTTGAACGAGATCCAAGTAAATGAAACCGACACCACTGGAATGGAAGAAGCCGTAAACTTGGCCAAACAGTCCGATGTTGTGATTATGGTTCTGGGCGAGCATGGTTTTCAAAGCGGTGAAGCTCGAAGTCGCACTCAGCTAGGATTACCCGGACTGCAATTGGATTTATTGAAAGAGGTGTATAAGGTAAATCAGAATGTTGTTTTAATCCTGATGAACGGACGACCACTCACTATAACTTGGGAAGCCGAAAATATTCCTGCCATATTGGAAACATGGCAATTGGGTTCCCAAACTGGTAATGCCATTGGAGAGGTGGTATTTGGGGAATATACTCCAAGCGGCAAATTGCCCATGACCTTTCCACGAAGTATTGGGCAAGTTCCTATTTATTACAATCATTTTAGTACCGGACGAGCAGATCTAGAGCCTAACGTATTTTGGTCTCACTACAGTGATGAAAAAAATGAACCCCTCTTCCCATTTGGTTATGGCTTGAGCTATACTACATTTGATTATTCAGATTTGGAAATTGACACTTCCGACGAAGAAAATATAAAAGTATCTGTCACAGTCACCAACACAGGAGAAATGGAAGGCGAGGAAGTTGTACAACTTTACATCCACGATAAAGTTGCCAGTATTACACAACCTGTAAAGGAGTTAAAAGGGTTTCAAAAAATAAGCTTGGCCCCTAACAATTCTAAAAAAGTTATTTTTACCCTCACCGATAAAGAATTGGGATTTTACAACAACAATTATGAGTTTGTAGTGGAACCCGGCGAGTTTAATGTCATGGTTGGCACTAGCTCGCAGGAAGGACTCTCTGACAGCTTTATTAAAAACTAAACAATCATAATGCGGAATCTATTTATACTATTTTTTGCTTTTACCTTAACTGCCCAAGCACAATTACCCTTTGAAGAAGAAGTAAAACAAATTCAACTAAACAACGATTCCATTTGGGACTCTTCCCGACCAACCATTGTTTTTACGGGTAGTTCCAGTATTCGATTTTGGGAGGATGTTCAGCAGAGGTTTCCAGAATACCAGGTATTAAATACAGGATTTGGAGGCTCTCAATTTTCAGATTTAGAGCTTTATTTGGATGAGTTGATTTTGAACTATAAGCCCGTAAAAGTCTTCATTTATGAAGGTGACAACGATATTTTTGCTAAGAAAAGACCTCTAAAAATAGTAAAGAAGGCCGAAAACATTCTTAGCACTCTTCAACAAAGAAATCCAAAAATGGAGATTGTTTTGATCTCTGCCAAACCAAGCATTTCCCGATGGAAATATCGAGGGAGATACCGACGCTTGAATCGTAAGCTCAATAAATTGGCGTCAAAAACAGAAGGAATCGACTTTGTCGATGTTTGGTATCCCATGTTGGACAAAAGAAAGGTGAAACAGGATATATTTATTGAAGATGGCCTGCACATGAACGATAAAGGCTACGATATTTGGTACGATGTTATCAAAAATTATATGGACTAAAACTAAACAAACGTGATTTACAGATCAATTTTGCTGTTCCTTGCAGTTATCTCTTTGTCAGCTTGCCAAAGCAAAAAAAAGGAAATCAGTTTTCCGGAAACCAACCTGTCCAAAGTTCCATTGATTCCAAAACCGATTAAAACCATTCCCACACGCAGTGCTTTTGGACTTGGCGCCGGTGTTGTAATTTACACATCAACAACCAACCCTGAATTTGAAAAAGTGGGTAAATTTTTATCCGAAAGTATTAAGAAAAAAATAGGCTTAGATGTGGCGGTAAATACATCAACGGAAGGACATGTAAAACGATTGATTTACATTAACCAATCCGATAGCGTGGATTTGGAGAGTCCAGAATCCTATCAACTCTATATTAAAAAAGATTCCATTTTACTGAATGCCCAAACAGCAGCGGGTGCGTTTAGAGGTGTTCAGACGCTTCGTCAACTTATTCCCGAGACCAGTAATGATACTTTAACTGACCAACCCATATGGGTAATTCCCTCTGGCAAGATCATCGACGCTCCTAAATATGGATACCGCAGTTCTATGTTGGACGTAGCTAGGCACTTTTTTACCGTGGAGGAGGTTAAAAAATATATTGATGCCTTAGCTTATTATAAGTTCAATACACTTCATCTGCACTTGTCAGATGATCAAGGGTGGCGAATCGAAATTAAGTCATGGCCTAAACTTACCGAGGTTGGTGGTGCCAGCGAAGTTGGAGGAGGCGAAGGTGGTTTTTACACCCAAGAACAGTATAAAGACATTGTAGCATATGCTGCGGATAGGCATATTACCATTGTTCCTGAAATCGATATGCCGGGACACACCAATGCAGCATCGTTGAGCTATCCTTTTTTACATTACGCGGGAGCAGAAACTCCTAGGATACGAACCGATATGAAAGTAGGTTACAGTTCTTTTGATGCCCAAAAAGACACGGTTTATAGCTTTTTGGACGATGTAATCGGCGAGATTGCCTCCATGACTCCTGGCCCATACTTCCATATCGGGGGTGATGAAAGCCACGTAACCAAAAAGAGCGATTACATCCTTTTTGTGGAAAAAGTGGAGAAAATCGTGCAAAAACATGGAAAAAGAATGATTGGTTGGAACGAAATTGCTCAAGCTGAAATTAGCTCCCACTCCATTGCACAATTATGGAACGAACCCGAAAATGCTTTGAAAGCCGCTGAGAATGGCTCAAAAATCATTTTTTCACCTGCAAAAAAAGCCTATCTGGATATGCAGTATGATTCGATTTCTGAGTATGGATTACATTGGGCAGGCTATATTCCTGTTGATGTTGGCTACAAATGGGATCCTGAAATCTACGTGGAAGGAATCTCCAAAGAAAACATTCTCGGAATTGAAGCTCCGCTTTGGTCCGAAACCATTAGGAACAGCACCGAACTGGAGTATTTGGCTTTTCCACGAATCATTGGATATGCCGAATTGGGTTGGTCCACAAGCGAGCACCTAAATTGGGAGGACTACAAAGAACGCCTAGCTGCACAGGTTCCCTATTTGGACGCCATGCAGATTAACTATTACCCAACAAAGTTGGTGGATTGGAAAAAGGAATAGTGTTTATTCTTCTTCTTCGGAGGCAGACACAGTAGGTTCATCAGCATCCTTTTCTTCTTCAACAAAGTCAGTGATGCTATTGTCGAGAAGGATATTGTACCACTGTATGATTTTTTTGATGTCGCTAGCGTACACTCGGTCCTCATCATAATTGGGAAGCACTTCAAAGAAATACTCTTCCAATTCAATTTTTTCAGCCTTATGACTGATTGACGTTTTTTTACCTCCTTCTTTCTCCTTGATTTTTTGGAAAACTTCTTTTAAGGGAAGTTCTTCCTCCAAAGTGTAAATGGCTATTTCGGACAACACGCTCACATTGCTTCTTAAACCAACGGTTACACGTTTGCCATCCAAAAGGGATTCGCCAACAAAGCCACCTCGGGTTTGGGTCAATAATTTATAAAGTCCTGGTTTACCTCCAATAGATAAAATCTTGTCTAATGCCATTCAAATAGTAATTTATGGGCGCAAAAATATGTTTTTATCGCAAATAGCGGATTTTTTAACGTCCTTTTTTGATATTGGGAAACCTCATCCGGTAGTCCACACTGATTTTTCCTTTGGAAATTTTTTCCAATCGGCTTTTTAAAAGTCGTTTCTTTAGGGTTGAAAGCTTATCGGTGAACAAAATGCCCTCAATATGGTCGTATTCGTGTTGAATTACTCGGGCCAAGAGGCCGGCAAAGGTTTCTGTATGTTCATTGAAATCCTCATCCAAATAAGTAATGGTAATTTCAGGCTTACGTTTTACATCTTCACGGATATCGGGAATACTTAAACAACCTTCGTTAAAATCCCATTCTTTTCCGTTTTCCTCTTCAATCTTCGCATTGATGAAGACTTTTTTAAAACCATCGAGTTGCTTCTGTTCCTCTTTGCTCAAATCCTCATCATCGGAAAATGGAGTTGTATCCACCATAAACATTCTTATGGGAAGCCCCACTTGCGGAGCGGCCAAACCAACACCATGGGCATTGTACATGGTCTCCCACATGTTTACTATCAATTCGTCAAGTTTTGGATATTCTGATGTAATATCCTTTGCCTTTTTTCGCAAAACGGGATCTCCGTAGGCTACTATCGGTAAAATCATATATCAAAATCTGTTTAAGTAGGCCTGCAATATCAGCGTGGCACTTATTTCATCAACTAGGGCCTTGTCCCTTCTTTTTTTCTTTTTCATTCCGCTATCCAACATGGATTGCACCGCCATTTTAGAAGTAAACCGCTCGTCCTGGCGTTCCACGGGAATGGAAGGAAACTTGGCTTTCAGCTTGTTTAAAAAACCTTGTATCAGGACTTCCGATTCGGAAGCAGTATTGTCCATTTGTTTGGGCAGCCCAACCACAAAATGCTCCACCGATTCCTTTTGGGTGTACTCGTCTAAAAAAGTAAGTAACTCTTTGGTTTCAACAGTGGTCAATCCAGAAGCAATCAACTGAAGTTCATCCGTAACTGCTATTCCCGTCCTCACTCTTCCAAAATCCAAAGCCAAAATTCTAGCCAAAATATTTTTTTGGCAAAAATAACCTTAAAATTGTTATGCACTTAAAAATGGGAACCATAATTCTACCTTGGGGCTTATCTTTGTCAAAACTTTAAGAAAAATGACAGGATTAAGAACGCTGATAGAAAAAGCGTGGGAGAATAGAGAATTGTTGGAAGATGAAAAAACACAAGTAGCCATTCGTGAAGTAATAGATTTAATCGATATGGGTGAATTACGGTGTGCAGAACCCACAGAGGATGGTTGGCAAATCAACGAATGGGTAAAAAAAGCAGTGGTGCTTTATTTCCCAATCCAAAAAATGGAAGTGCTCGAAGCTGGCATTTTTGAATACCATGATAAAATTCCATTAAAAAAAGGCTATAAGGAAAAAGGTGTTCGTGTGGTTCCCCATGCCGTTGCAAGGCACGGGTCCTATATTTCCAAAGGAACCATTTTAATGCCCAGTTATGTAAACATTGGCGCTTATGTGGATGAAGGTTCCATGGTGGACACTTGGGCTACCGTAGGAAGTTGCGCTCAGATCGGTAAAAACGTTCACCTAAGTGGTGGTGTAGGCATTGGAGGTGTATTGGAACCATTACAAGCAGCCCCGGTTATTATTGAAGATAATGCCTTTATCGGGTCCAGGTGTATTGTTGTAGAAGGTGTTCGTGTTGAGAAAGAAGCGGTTTTGGGAGCCAATGTGGTTTTGACCGCATCTACCAAAATTATTGATGTTACCGGAGACACACCTGTTGAATTGAAAGGACGTGTACCTGCAAGGTCTGTTGTAATTCCTGGTAGCTATACCAAAAAATTCCCGGCGGGAGATTATCAAGTACCGTGTGCACTGATTATTGGTAAAAGAAAAGAAAGTACAGATAAGAAAACATCGCTGAACAATGCGCTTCGCGAGCATAATGTAGCGGTGTAGATAGACTTTTCCATAACAAGGTTATTTTTTTAAGATAGGGTTGCTTTTTTGATAAAAAAAAGCAACCCTATTCATTTTTCATCCTCTTAATTATACATCAATCAATATTGAAAATTTGGATTTTAACAAAAAGTCGGTAGGGAAATTAGATAGTTGATTGTTGTAAGAAAAATAGACAGGCAAACAATTTTTACCCTGGTTTTTTGTTATAGATTTGTACATACCAAAACACTACACCAATAAATTATGGCTGGATTGAGCACCCCAAAGCAAAAATTATCAGCACTTATTATCACTTACAATGAGATGGGATACATCGAAAAATGTCTCGATTCCGTTTCTTTTGCTGATGAAATCATCGTGGTCGATTCTTATAGTACCGATGGCACATATGAGTATCTTTTAAACCACCCAAAAATCAAAGTGATACAAAACCCTTTTGAAAATTTTACGGCACAAAAATCATTCACGCTTAAACAAGCTTCCAACGATTGGGTTTTGTTTTTAGATGCAGATGAAGTAGTTACCGAAAGCCTTCAAAAGGAAATCATGGAAACCATAAACAATTCCAATGCTCAGGAAGCCTATTGGTTCTACAGAAAGTTTATGTTCCAGAATGAGCCTCTGAAGTTCAGTGGTTGGCAGACGGATAAAAACCATAGACTTTTTAGAAAAAGTAAGGCTCATTTTACAGATAGAAAAATTGTGCACGAAACATTAGTGGTTAATGGAACATCTGGCATCTTAAAAGAGAAACTTACCCACTACTGCTATAAAAACTATGAGGATTACAAGGGAAAAATGCTCAAATATGGCCGATTAAAGGCAAAAGAAGACTTTTATAAGGAAAAGCACTTCAACTACCTTTTAATGATTGTAAAACCGTTTTGGAAGTTCTTCAACCACTACATTATCCGTCTAGGATTTTTGGACGGTAAAAAAGGATGGACCATTTGTTACCTTAATGCCCTAGGGGTTCTGGAAAGGTTCAGGGAGCTGAAAAGACTGGAAAAGAAAAATCAGCTTGCCTACTATTTGGTGATGCCGTAGTGTGTCCAAACTAATTTGCTAGATCTTGTCTCTTTTCGTATCGCCTGGTTTTTAGCAATGGACTCTGGTGTCTTGTATCCTCGCTTATGATCTAAGTGTACGCAAACCGCACTATAGCGCAACTGTTTCGATTTTATACCAAAATTGAATAAGCGCTCTCCCAGTTCACGGTCCTGTCCGCCATATTGCATACGTTCATCAAAACCGTTCACGTTTATGATATCCTTTTTCCATCCAGAGGAGTTGTGACCGTTCCAACTGGCATTGGTAGGCGTAAAGGTATTCAGCAATTTGGACACAATTCCATTTGCCGTTAATTTATTGTTTTTAAATGTTTTAGGAATACCCTGTTCCTTAAGCCAATGAATATTGAAACAGTTCTGTTTTTCAATATCTTCCAACGTAATCATTTTGGAAATGTTCATTGGCAGCATATAGTATCCACCAGAAATAAAAAAGCCTGGCTCTTTATTGATGTAATGAACCTCGACAAAATCCTCCCGTGGAATACAGTCACCATCCGTCATAATGATATACTCCGCACTGCAAGCTTCCACCGCTTTGTTCAGAATTCTTGATTTTTGAAAACCATCGTCCTCTTGCCAGACATGGATAATATTGTAAAAGACCTTTTTGGACATCTCCTCCAATAATTCTTTGGTGTTCGGACCCGAACCATCATCGGCAATCACCACTTCAAAATCCTTGAAAATCTGGCAATTAAATCCCCATAACACCTTTTTTAGCCATTCTTCGGCATTATAAGTGCTTACAATTACAGATATTTTTGGTCTTACCTTTTCCTCTAGGTTCATCTTGGCAAAAATAGAAATATTAAATGTTATCTCATATCCTTAATTTTGTAATTCTAAACTTCCACAATGAAGGTCAAGGAAATCCCTGTTTCACTGCTTAATCAAGTCAACCTATCTTGGCAATCCAAAGAGAATCTTCAATCCAACAAAAAACGTATTCCAGTAATTGTTTCGTTGGCCTCAATACCATCCAGACTAAATATTGTTCACATTACTGTACGGAGCTTGTTCAATCAGGATGTGCTTCCCGAGAAAATTGTGCTTTGGTTGCACGAGGATTTAAAGGAAAAAATTCCAAAAAAACTGAATGACTTAGTTGGAGAACTTTTTATCATTGAATTTACGGACTATTTCAGTTCGCACAGAAAACTGGTAGAGCCCTTAAAACATTATCCTGAAAAAACTATTATTACATGCGATGATGACATGATGTACCGGAAAAATTGGCTATCCAAATTATTTGAAGCCCACCAAAGAGATCCAAATAAAATCATTGCCAATCAAACCAGATGTATCACTTATAGTAAAAAAGGAGAATTACTTCCTTACAAATCATGGAAGCCGAACCGTTCAGGATGTGAAAACCAAAAATTGACGTTACCCATTGGGGCTGGTGGTACCCTTTATCCACCAAACACTATGGATCTGCGTGTTTTTGACCAGGACCTATTTTTAAAACTTGCGCCCAATGCCGATGATCTCTGGTTTAAAATTATGGGACTGCTTAAGGGTACAGCCTCAATACAAGCTTTTAATAGTGGCAAAGAGCCCATACCTATCTGGGGCTCACAAAAAGTTTCCTTGAAAAAAGGAAACATCGGAAAAGACAAAAACAGAACCCAATGGTCTGCACTGACGGACCATTTTCAACTTAAATTCAAGAACATTGATCGAGGAAATCAACAACTGCAATAAAGTACTGCAAGAAGGCGGACTCATTCTCTACCCTACCGACACAGTTTGGGGTATTGGCTGCGATGCCACCAACCCCGAAGCGGTCAAAAAAGTCTATGCCCTTAAAAAACGGGAGGACAGCAAGGCACTTATATGTTTGGTGGCCAACCAAGCCATGTTGGAGCGTCACGTAAAAGAAGTGCCAGATGTAGCTTACGATATCATGGATTTGGCGACAAAACCAACAACCATTGTATTTGATGAACCCATGGGCATCGCCAACAATCTTGTGGCAGAGGACAATACATTGGCCATTCGAGTGGCTTCAGATAAATTCTGTCAATATCTCATCAATAAATTTAGAAAACCAATCGTATCTACTTCGGCCAATATTTCAGGGAATCCTACCCCAAAACAATTCAAGGATATTGATGAAGAAATTTTAAAAGGAGTGGACTATGTGGTAAATTTGCAAGACGAAAACAAAAACCCTTCTCCTTCTTCCATTATTAAATTAAGTAACGACGGAAAGGTGAAGGTTATCCGGGAGTAACAATGGCGAAGGAATTCCATACAGAGGCAATACAACATCCTATTTTTAAACTTATTGGCGAGGCTTCAGATGAGTTGGGCGTAGACGCTTATGTCATCGGTGGGTTTGTTCGTGATTACTTTTTAAAAAGAAACAGCCCTAAGGATATTGATATTGTTGCTATCGGAAGCGGAATTGAATTGGCCAAAAAAGTAGCCTCCAAACTGCAGGGGAAACCTGAAATTTCGGTATTCAAGAATTTTGGGACGGCCATGATCAAACACAAAGATCTGGAATTGGAATTTGTGGGTGCCCGAAAAGAAAGTTACAATCGAGACAGTAGAAAACCCATGGTGGAAGATGGCACTTTGGAAGATGACCAAAACCGTCGTGATTTCACCATAAATGCTATGGCATTGGCATTGAACAATGCTAATTTCGGCGAGCTTTTGGACCCTTTTGATGGGTTGGCCGATTTGGATAAAGAAATTATCCGAACACCTCTGGAGCCCGGCATCACCTATTCGGATGATCCATTACGGATGATGCGAGCTATCCGCTTTGCCACACAATTGCATTTCATCATTGAGCTGCCATCACTCCAAGCAATTACCGAGAACAAGGACCGTATTAGAATAGTCTCCAAGGAACGTATCGTGGACGAGCTCAATAAAATTTTGATAAGCCCCAAACCTTCTGTTGGTTTTAAATTGATGCACCAAACAGGACTATTACCTCTAATTCTTCCAGAGTTGACCGATTTGCAAGGCATCGAAGAAAAGGAAGGACAACGCCATAAGGACAACTTTTGGCACACTTTAGAAGTTGTTGACAATATTGCTGAAACAACTGATAACCTTTGGTTGCGCTGGGCCGCGTTGTTGCACGACATTGGAAAAGCACCCACAAAGAAATTCCACAAAAAGATTGGCTGGACCTTCCATGCCCATGAATTCGTAGGAGCAAAAATGGTGTACAAGCTCTTCAAAAGGCTTCGGATGCCGTTGAACGAAAAAATGAAGTTCGTTCAAAAAATGGTGTTGATGAGTTCTCGCCCCATCATTCTCTCCGAAGACCACGTAACCGATTCTGCGGTAAGACGTTTGGTTTTTGATGCAGGAGATTTTGTGGAAGACCTTATGACCTTGTGCGAAGCAGACATCACAACAAAAAATCCACGAAAACAGAAAAAGTACAAGAATAATTTTAAGATTGTTCGCCAAAAAATAGTCGAGGTTGAGGAGCGGGACCACATTCGTAATTTCCAGCCTCCCGTTTCTGGGGAAGAAATCATGAAAACCTTCAACCTAAAACCTTCCAAGGAGATAGGCATTATCAAAGACGCAATCAAAGAAGCAATTTTAGAGGGAGAAATCCCAAATGAATATGAAGCTGCCTTCAATTTTATGTTGGAAAAAGGCAAAAAAATGAACCTAAAAGTCCAATCGGAATGAAAAAGAACAAATATGTAGTGTATTGGTTGTTAACTGGATGTTTTCTCATTTTTGTTATGGTTTTGGTAGGAGGTATTACCCGCCTTACCCACTCCGGACTTTCCATTTCCGACTATAAATTGATTCAGGGTACCATTCCACCAATGAACGATCAGGAGTGGCAAGAAGCCTTTGAACTGTACAAGCAATATCCCGAATACCAAAAGCTCAACTATCATTTTGGCATCGAAGAATTTAAGGACATCTATTTTTGGGAATGGCTGCACAGGGTTATTGGGCGATTTATTGGCGTAGTCTTCATGCTACCGTTCCTGTACTTTCTATTTACCAAAAAACTGGATAGACCAACAATAAAAAAATGTCTAATCCTGCTCTTTATGGGTGGGTTTCAAGGCTTTTTGGGCTGGTACATGGTAAAAAGCGGTTTGGTGGACCGTCCCGATGTGTCGCATTTTAGGTTGGCAGCGCATTTGACCACAGCGTTCCTGACCTTTGCCTATAGTTTTTGGGTGGCTTTGGATCTTATCTATCCAAATCGAAAAGAAATCAATGCAAAAATCAGGAACTTGATTCGTGTAGGGCTCGTAATTTTGCTACTTCAAATAATTTGGGGCGCCTTTGTGGCGGGGTTGGACGCCGGCTTCATTCACAATCATTGGCCTTTGATGAACGATGGAAAACTGATTCACAAAACAGTTTATATTGAGCAACAGCCCCTAATCAAAAACTTTTTTGAAGGGAAAAGCGGCGTACAGTTCGTGCACCGATATCTGGCTTACATTGTAGTTGGATTTATTGCTCTGATTTGGTTTAAAACCCGAAAAATACCGACCACTCCATTGCAAGAAAAAGGACTAAAGGTTTTATTGGCACTTGTTTTTGTACAATTTTTATTGGGTGTACTGACGCTGATTTATGCTGTTCCCCTTTGGTTGGGAATTGCACATCAAATTGGTGCATTTTTCCTTTTGGCAGCCATGACTTTTACACTGCACAGGTTCGCCAAATAAGGTCTAATATTGTACCTTTGTGCCCATTCTAAAATTTTATGGATGATTTATAAAATCAGGATAATACTGGATGCTGAGGAGGATATCTTTCGCGATATCGAAATTGAGGACCAAAGTAATTTGGAGGATTTCCACAATGCCATAACCCAAGCTTTTGGTTTTGAGGGGAGTGAAATGGCCTCATTTTACACTTGCGACGAAGAATGGAACCAAGACGAGGAAATTGCACTTTTTGATATGAGCGAGAACGGTTCCGATATCCGTTTGATGAACGAAACCACTTTGGACGATGTAATGACCGAGGACAATCCAAAATTGATTTATGTGTACGACTTTTTTAGCATGTGGACCTTTTTTGTAGAGCTCGCCGATATTGTTGAAAAAGAAGATGGCCGAGTGTATCCAAACCTGCTGTTCACTTTTGGAGAATTGCCCGATGCCCCACCGGAAAAAAAGTTTGAGGCAAAGCCGAATGATGATGAAGGAGATTTTGACGATCTATTAGATCGTTACGACGATATGGACTTTGACGAAAACTGGAATTAAAAGAACGCTTGACCTAAGTTTTAACCATTAATCCCTTACCTAAAAATGCTAAACCTATATTCTGCGCAAATTGAGAGCATATCACTTCACCGTGTGGGAAATAAAAGTAAAAACGAATCCGCTTTTTTATCTGCAGAGCCTTTTTCACTGAACGATGAAATGGCAGGGCTGTTAAAAGAGTATTTCTTCAAACCATTTAGAGAAAAGGAGGAAAACTATTATAAGTTTGGTCATGAGGTAGATTTGGAATTTAATGAGGTCTGTTCAGCGGTCACGGAAATTTTTGAAAATCCATCGGATAACCATAGGTTATCAAAAAAAATAACCGCTCACTTGTTTGAACAGTCGAACCATCCGCACATTAAAAGTGGAGAGGTTTATGTGGTGCACTTTTCGGATATGGTGATCGACAACCAAAAAACGGATGCGGTCGGTATTTTTAAAAGTGAGCTGAAACACGATTTCCTTCAATTTGAAGAAAAAGAACACAACTTGGAGATTTTGATTCGTCAAGGAATCAATATCAACAAACTGGACAAGGGTTGTATTGTTTTCAATGTTAGTAAAGAAGAGGGGTACAAAGTACTTTCCGTGGACAGCAACCGATACGATGCCAAATATTGGTTGGAAAACTTCTTGGGTGTTGCTCCATTAACGGATGAAAATTTTTACACCAAGAATTACCTTAAATTCTGTCAGAACTTTGCCAAGGATGTGGTACTACCCGCTGAGGACAAGCAACAGGAGGTGATGTTCATGAACCGTGCGGTGAACCACTTTGCCAAAAACGACAATTTTGAGGAATCCTCATTTTTAAACGAGGTCATGGAAAATCCGGAACTTATTCCCGAATTTAAGCACTATAAGGTGGAAAAAGGTCCAAAATACAGCATCGAGGACGTTTCCAATTTTGATATCGCCAACAAAGCGGTGAGCGATGCGCGTAGAAAAATCAAGAACGTCATCAATTTGGATACCAACATTCAAATTAAAATGGATTTCATCAACCCCGAATCAGCTGAAAAGTTTGTGGAAAAGGGTTGGGACGAGGAAAGACAGATGTACTACTACCTTGTGTATTTCAACAAGGAACAGAAAAGCTAGAACTTTTTCTCTATAATCTGTTTCATACTTACATCTTCGTAGTTTCGTTTTACAAAATCAAGGGCATGGGTCAATATTTCACCCATATTATTGCTATCTCTAAAGTTAATGTCTCCTGTGAGCTCTTGCAGTTGAGTTTTTAGCATCTCTATATTTTCAGGCGGTGCAATGGTATCCTTTTTGCATGCATCCAAAAGTCTTTTTAGCCTCCGGCCCCAACTGAGTATTCTTTTCGCTATTATAGAACGCTCCTCCACAATGTATTGGTTTACCGAATCTATGGTTAATTTACTCTGGACCAAGTCAACCATTATCTTGTTCTCCTTAAAAAATTGAGGGCGGTACACTTTTATTTTTCCTTCATAAGACTGCTGATCAAAATCGATGGCCCTTATTTTATGAACAACACTATCAAAATCGTGGGTGGGAACAATTACATAATTGTAGGAACGCATATCGCCCAATAGACGAATCATGCATCTTTCATTAAACTTTACGAACTCTTTGGCAATTTGTGCTTTTTCGAATTCTGTACATTCAGGGAGGTTTTTCTTCATAAAAACATCTCCAGGAATACCAACAATATGTTCTTCGATGAGTGTGTTCTCGTAAATCACAAAGTTTAAATTGTAAGGGGAAAGCATGTGTTCCAACTCCAAACCATAAACTCGGGAAGCATCGGTTTTTTTTACATATAACAAGGTATAATTGTCATTCAAAATATTTCGAACCTTGATTCTAAAAGGCTTTGAATTTCCAAAGGTACAATAGTCAACATAATCCACATTCAAATACGGAAAAATGGAGTCGCTACCATCCGAAACGAAATTGGAATATACCCGCTTGAGCGCAAGATCGATTTCATCGCGGTCGAACTCAGGGTAAAAAACCCTTACCCAAAGGGTATCTTCATCGTTCGCATCGTAAACGGCCACACTTCCCGAAAACCGCAGAAGGTCTTCATAATGAATGGGAATCTCAATTTTTCGATTGTAATAATTCAAATATTTATCCAGCTCTTTGCTTATGGGGTAAGCTGGTTTCTTTTTCGACATTAATCTTTCTTCCGACATTGTATTTGATTATTTTGTAACAATTTGCGAATAATATCGTCAAGTTAATATAAACCATTCAAAAAACGATAGCATCTCTTGGAAACAATACTGACCGTAAACCATCTTACAAAAAAATTTGGTTACCTCACAGCCGTTAAAGACCTTTCCTTTACTATAGAAAAAGGAAACGTTTATGGCATCTTGGGACCCAATGGCAGTGGCAAGTCCACTACATTAGGGATTATTCTGAACGTTGTTAATCGAACTTCTGGTGATTTCAGCTGGTTCGAAGGGAATACATCTACCCATGACGCCTTAAAAAAAGTGGGAGCCATTATTGAGCGTCCCAACTTTTATCCCTATATGAACGCCATCCAAAATTTAAAGTTGGTCTGCAAAATTAAGGATGTACCAGAAACCAAAATCCAAGAAAAATTGGAGTTGGTTGGATTGTGGGATCGCCGAAATAGCAAGTTTAAAACCTATTCGCTGGGGATGAAACAGCGAATGGCCATTGCCTCTGCCCTACTCAACGACCCAGAGATACTTATTTTGGATGAGCCTACCAATGGTCTGGACCCTCAAGGAATTCATCAAATACGAGAAATCATCAAAAAAATTGCAAGTCAGGGTACTACCATTTTATTGGCCTCCCATTTATTGGACGAGGTTGAAAAGGTATGTTCCCATGTTATCATTCTACGAAAGGGCGAAAACTTATATTCCGGTCCCGTGGACAGTATGCTCGCCAGTCATGGCTTTTTTGAATTAAGGGCCGAAAACATGGAACAGCTGCAAGAGCTATTGGAAAAGAATGCCAGCTTTGGTAAAGTAGAAATATTCAACGGAACTCTTACTGCCTATTTAAAGGAAGAAATGGATGCCGAAAGTTTGAACAAAATGCTGTTCGAAAAAGGGATTACACTATCCCATCTCGTAAAAAGGAAAGAGAGCCTTGAAGAACAATTTTTAACCTTGACCAAAAACAACTAATCAAAAAAACGAATGTTACGTCTCCTACAAATAGAATTTATAAAACTTTGGAACAATAGGGCCAGCAAGGTGCTTATTATCTCCTATTTTGTGCTGTTGACCTCAATAGCACTTATCGCAGCCATAAAATTTGATATTGGCCCGGTTCAATTTCACTTGGCGGATCAAGGAATTTTTAATTTTCCGTACATCTGGCACTTTAATACCTTTGTTACGGCGCTGTTCAAGCTCTTTTTGGCCATTGTTATTGTTTCCATGATGTCCAACGAATACAGCAACAAGACCATTAAACAAAACTTGATTGACGGATTGTCCAAAAAGGAATTTATCCTTTCAAAGGTGCTCACGGTAATTTCATTTGCATTGATATCTACCATCTTTGTATTTGTGGTATCCATGATTCTAGGATTGGTTTATTCTGACTACAACGAGGTTTCCATCATATTTTCGGACATGGAATTTTTGCCCGCATTCTTTTTTAAGTTGGTCGGCTTCTTTTCGTTCTGTCTCTTTTTGGGCATTTTGGTAAAACGTTCTGCTTTCGCTTTGGGATTCCTCATTTTATGGACCATTTTGGAGCAGGTTGTTTTTGGATTATTGGGCTGGAAAGTAATGAGCTGGGAGGCCGCAAAGGCAGTAAAACGCTTCTTTCCTTTGGAGTCTATGTCAAACTTGATTAAAGAACCTTTCACAAGGCTTTCCGCCGTGCAGAACATAGGACAGCAAATCGGTGAGGACATGAAGTTCGACTACCACGTATATTGGCACGAGTTCTTAATCGTTATCATTTGGACAGCCATTTTCATCTATTTATCCTACGCATTATTGAAGAAACGTGATTTGTAGTATCTTGTGAGGTGCTCATAATCATGTAAATGCTGAACAGACTATACATTTTATTGGTCATTCTTGTGAGTATTACAACCAATGCGCAAGATTGCCCCAACCCTATTTACCCGGCAAATGGAGCTACCAATATTCCTTTGGATGCCACCATAGATTGGGAAACGGTAGATGGGGTTCCCTCGTACAATATTGCATTAGGCACTACTCCCGGGGGCAATGATATATTGACCTCGCAATTTGCAAGTGGGTCCGCCTACACCCCACCTATTGGATTGCCCGCCAACACAACTATTTATGTAACTATCACGCTTTTCTTTTTCAATCAGCCCAATGTTACTTGCCCCAGTTATAGTTTTACAACGGAACCGTTAACAGCTATTCCAAACTGCACACAAATATCAAACCCAGCGGATATGGCAACGGATGTTAATCCCAACACGAATATTTCGTGGAGCTACGTGTACGGTGCCGAGGGTTACCGACTAAGCTTGGGCACCACTCCAGGAGGAACAGAGCTTTTAAATGATTACAACACTGGAAATGTACTAACATACAATCCCCCTTTTGAGCTTCCTGCCGAAACATCTGTTTATGCGACCATTGTTCCATATAATTCGCTAGGCGCTGCCATAGGATGCACCTATCAGCAATTTGATACGCGTGAAGAATCAGAAATACCGGATTGCACAACCATTTTATATCCACAACATGGTGAAACCAATGTACCTCTCTCCCCTTTAATTGAATGGTCTGCTGTTCCGGATGCAACCGGCTACATTGTAACCATTGGAACCACACCCAGCGGTACAGATATTTTGGATGGATCCATTTTCTACACTAATTCTACACCTGTTGTTAATTTTGAACCGAACAAAACTTTTTTTATCACCATTACTCCATTTAATGATGCCGGGCAGGCGGAAGGATGTATCCAAACGAGTTTTACAACCATTCTTGGATGCGGCCCATATCTGGATTTCGACACGGGAGAGTATGTTATCATAAACCCGGAAATCGACTTTCCCGATTCTTTTTCTTCTTGTCAGAACGAGGGTCCTCTTACAATTACCTCAACCGACATTGCAGAAGGATTCCGTTGGTATCAAATAGATCAATTTGACAATGAGACCGTGATTTCATCAACCAATGAAGTTACCATTACCGAAAACGGACGATACCGGTATGAAGCCTACAATACAATAAGTCAAAATGGAAATACCATTGAATGTCCATCTTCACAAATATTTGAAGTGGTTTCATCAGAAATGGCCACTATAGAAAACATTGTTGCACAACCTACGGTCTCTTCACTTCGATTAACTGTTATAGCATCGGGTATTGGCAATTACGAATATGCCATTGACGATATTGATGGTCCTTATACTGACAGCAATATTTTTAACAATGTTGAACCCGGAAGTCATACCATCTATGTTCGCGATAAAAATGGCTGCGGAATCGCACAAAAAGAATTCACCCAAGATTTGACCGTGGAGGGCTTTCCCAAATTTTTCACGCCCAACGGAGATACGGTCAACGATTATTGGCAATTTATTCAACCTCGAGAATCAGAAAGAATTATTTTAAAAAGCATCCGAATCTTTGACCGTTATGGCAAGTTCCTAAAAGAGATTTCTCAGAATTCACAAGGCTGGGATGGCAATATTGCTGGACGCCGACTTCCTTCTGGCGAGTATTGGTTTCTGGCTATCGATGATTCCGATCGAGAAATAAAAGGCCACTTTACCCTAAAAAGATAATATCGCCGTTTTGCTTCCTTTTGGAGGCCACCTTTAGTATTTTTATCGAATGAAATTTCAGGTAGTTTCTGACTTTAAGCCTACGGGCGACCAACCCCAAGCTATTAAACAGCTAGTAGAGGGCATCGAGTCCAAAGCCCCCCACCAAACTTTGCTTGGTGTCACGGGTTCAGGCAAGACTTTTACGGTTGCCAATGTGGTGGAATCGGTGCAACGGCCAACTCTGGTTTTGGCGCATAATAAGACCTTGGCCGCACAATTGTACTCGGAGTTCAAACAGTTTTTTCCGAACAATGCGGTGGAGTATTTCGTTTCTTACTACGATTACTACCAACCAGAAGCCTACATTCCCACTAGTGGACTTTACATTGAAAAAGATCTTTCCATAAACGAGGATATTGAAAAATTACGATTGAGTACCACTTCTTCCCTTCTATCAGGGCGGCGTGATGTAATAGTCGTGGCATCCGTGTCATGTCTGTATGGTATTGGTAACCCCATTGAGTTTCAGAAAAACGTGATTACCATACACAGAGATCAGGTTATCTCAAGAACCAAGTTCTTAAAGCAATTGGTACAAAGTCTGTATGCACGTACCACTGCGGATTTTCGGAACGGAAACTTTAGGGTCAAGGGCGATGTAGTTGATGTTTTTCCTGGATATGCCGACCATGCTTTCCGTATTCATTTTTTTGGTGATGAAATCGAGGAAATTGAGGCATTGGATCCCTATAACAATAAGGTAATCGAGGTTTATGATACCCTGAACATATATCCAGCCAATATGTTTGTAACCTCTCCGGATGTGCTTCAAAACGCGATAAAGGAGATTCAGGACGACCTTGTGAAACAGATAGATTATTTCAAGGAAATTGGTCGCCCCCTCGAAGCCAAACGTTTAGAGGAACGCACCAATTTTGATTTGGAAATGATACGGGAGCTTGGATATTGCTCCGGAATCGAAAATTATTCAAGGTATTTGGATGGAAGAAAACCTGGTACAAGACCTTTCTGTTTGCTGGATTATTTCCCGGATGATTATCTTATGGTGATTGATGAAAGTCATGTAACCATTCCCCAAGTACATGCCATGTACGGAGGAGACCGTTCCAGAAAAGAAAATTTGGTAGAGTATGGTTTTCGATTGCCTGCAGCCATGGACAACCGCCCATTAAAATTTGAAGAGTTTGAAGCGCTTCAAAACCAAGTGCTCTATGTGAGTGCTACGCCAGCCGATTATGAATTGGAGTTGAGCGAAGGCGTTTATGTAGAGCAAATTATCCGACCAACAGGACTATTGGACCCGGTGATTGAGGTACGACCCAGTGAAAATCAAATTGATGACCTAGTTGAAGAGATTCAACAACGTGTAGAGTTGGACGAACGCACACTGGTGACCACACTCACCAAGCGTATGGCAGAGGAGCTTACCAAATACCTTTCCCGTATTGATGTTCGCTGTCGCTACATACACAGTGATGTTGACACCTTGGAACGAGTGGAAATTATGCAAGACCTGCGCAAAGGGCTGTTTGATGTTTTGATCGGGGTCAATCTTTTACGCGAAGGATTGGATTTACCCGAGGTTTCGCTCGTAGCCATTCTTGACGCGGACAAAGAGGGTTTTTTGCGGAGCAACCGTTCCTTAACGCAGACGGTGGGACGTGCAGCAAGAAACCTTAATGGAAAAGCCATTATGTATGCGGACAAAATTACCGATAGCATGCAAAAAACAATTGATGAGACCAATTATCGCAGAGATAAGCAAATGTCCTATAACAAGGAACATAATATTACACCTACTTCTTTAAAGAAAAACCTGGACAGTGCCTTAGCTAAAAATTCGGTATCTACCTATCATTTTCAAAAAGAAGAGCTTCGTGCTGTCGAACCGGACCTTGACTATCTCACCCAAGATCAGAAAGAGAAAATGATAAGGGATAAAAGAAAGGCTATGGAAAAAGCGGCCAAAGAACTTGATTTTATGGAAGCTGCCAAATTACGTGATGAAATAAAAATGCTCCAGGAGAAAGAATAAAAAACGCGCTCCTGCTTTGCAGGAGCGCGCCTCAAACTAACCAACTAATCCAACCATCATGAAACACCTATAGTTGGTGTTCTAATGTCTTATCCGATTTCAATCAATCGTTTTGGTTTTGGCAATGCCTCTTGTTTTTTGGGCAATGTCAATCTCAATATTCCATCTTCGTACTTTGCGTCGATTTTAGATCCATCCACAGTTTCGGGCAATGTAAAAGCCCTTTTGAATGAGGTATAGGAAAATTCTTTTCTTGTGTAATTATCATTGCTCTCTTCTTTTTCAGATTGCATTTCACTGGAAATCGTCAACACATCATTATCAATTTCAACAGTAAAATCATCTTTTTTCATTCCTGGAACTGCAAGTTCCAATTCAAAACCTTCGTTATTATCTTTAATATTAACGGCAGGCACAGAAGTATTATACTTTTCTGTTCCACCGAACCAATCGGGACCCATAAAATCGTTCATCAAGGATGGAAAAAACAGGCTATTTCTTTTTACTATACTCATGGCGATTCAATTTTAGTTAAACATTTAAATCACCCTGTATAAGTCAAAACCTATACCAACGTAAAAACCATGTCGTTTTGACACGTTCTAGTTAAAATATAATGTCATTTTGACATTAGTTGTAGTATGCTTTGAAGATATTAATAAGCACATCTGGTGGTACAATATTATCTGGATAGCGGTGCATAACCTCCAAAACCTGACTAATGGCGGCAGGCGGCAACCCCATTTTAAGCCCAATGTTATAAAGGGTATTGATTTCTTTTTTATGCTGCTCATGATCAATGTTCATAAGCAATATAAGCCTATGAAACTGCACTATGCGTTCAGCTTGGGTTTTCAGGCGCACTTTAGGGGATTTTTCTTTTAGCAACCCATCAAAAGTATCTTTGGGAACTCCCAAATTACGGGCAACCTTCAGCAAAAATTCGTATTCCGATCGCTTTAACGAATGGTCCACTCGTGCGAAGCCGATCATCTCCGAAAGAATGCTCAATTTTTCTTTGTAAGTACCCATAGCGTATGGTTCTGGTTCGTTATCCTAAGTAGATAACTCCAAAACACCTTGTTTTAGTGCACAAAAAAGCCCTGAATTTCAGGGCTTTTTCTAACTAACTCAAACAATTCCCGTTTTTTAAGCGGTAATACGTACTGGAATTTCGTAAACTCTTCCGGAGGCAGCATTTTTCAATTCTACCTTTTGGTAGTTCAAACGGTTTTTTACGAAACCTTCCAAAATTTCATCTTTGGTTTCCACCGAGAGTACTAACAATTCTCCCTTCTCGGTTACAATAAAACGAACCTCAGCAGTCATTTCCTCGTAATCTTCGTTGAATTGATTTTCTTTCAACATTTCATAAATCTGGGCAGAAAGGTTAGTCTCTTTCGTTACTTTTTTACCTTTTGTAGCGAATGCACTCATTGTTGCAAATAATGCCAAGGCCACTGAAACAGTTTTGAATTTTCTCATGATTTTTGTTTTTTGATTAAAATTGATGATTAATGATTTGTCAAAAATTAGACCTGATTAAGAGCCCTTTTTAAAGACAACACAAAAATAAGACGATCAAAAAACAAAATTGTTACACTTTAGGGCTATTTAACAAATGTTTAATGTCCTTAACCTTGGGCTAATACTCCCATTTTAAGTAAGTAAAAGTCATGTGTCCATAAATTTTGGAGAGAAAAATACGGAGAACGAAAGAAGTACGGTTATTGATGACATATCACCATCAAAAAACCAGCGGTTCTCTTTAATTTATTGAATAAAAAAAGGCAACATTGATTTAATGTTGCCCTTTGTATTTTGTATTTTGAGGTACTAGCTCAAAACTTCTTCCACTTTATCAGCAGCTTCTTTAAATTGTACAGCGGAGTGTACGGCCAAACCAGAATTGTCAATAATTTCTTTGGCCAATTCTGCATTGGTTCCTTGCAATCTTACAATAATTGGCACCTGAATCGCATCTCCCATATTTTTATAAGCATCCACCACACCTTGCGCCACACGGTCACAACGAACAATACCACCGAAGATATTGATAAGGATTGCTTTTACATTGGGATCTTTAAGGATGATTCGGAAAGCCTCCTCTACCCTTTTTGCATCTGCAGTACCACCAACATCCAAGAAGTTTGCAGGTTCACCACCCGCCATTTTAATCAAGTCCATGGTGGCCATTGCCAATCCGGCACCGTTTACCATACAACCCACGTTACCGTCCAAATCCACATAGTTCAATCCTACTTCACGAGCTTCCACCTCGATTGGGTTTTCTTCTCGTAGGTCACGCATCTCCGCATATGCCTTTCTTCTATAAAGGGCATTATCGTCTATGGTAACTTTGGCATCTACAGCCATAATTTTATCATCTGAAGTCTTCAAAACCGGGTTGATTTCAAAAAGACTTGAATCACTTTCTACATATGCTTTATACAGCGACATAACGAATTTTACCATCTCTTTGAACGCGGTACCGGACAATCCAAGGTTAAAGGCTATTCTTCTTGCTTGGAAAGGCAAAAGGCCCAATCCTGGGTCAACTTCCTCGGTAAAGATCAAATGAGGCGTTTTTTCCGCGACCTCTTCGATATCCATTCCTCCTTCTGTAGAATACATGATCATATTCTTACCGGTTCCCCTGTTCAACAGAACAGACATATAAAACTCGCTGGTTTCACTATCGCCTGGATAGTAAACATCTTCAGCCACTAAAACTTGGTGAACCTTTTTTCCTTCAGCAGATGTTTGAGGAGTAACAAGGTTCATTCCTATAATGCTTCCTGCCAACTCTTCTACTTCTTTCAAGTTTTTGGCCAACTTTACTCCACCGCCCTTACCACGGCCACCCGCATGAACTTGCGCCTTAATTACGTGCCATCCTGTTCCGGTTTCCTGTGTAAGTTGTTTTGCGGCATCTACCGCTTCCTTGGCGTTGTGAGCAACAATTCCTCGTTGGATTCTAACTCCAAAACTGGCTAAAATCTCTTTTCCTTGATATTCGTGAAGATTCATCTGTGAATTTACTTTTGTTTGTTGACAAAAATAGAAAACACCGCTGACAAATTGAAGATGTTAAATGAATAATTACGGATTAAACCCGAATAAAAAGCCTGTTTCCCTGTTTCGAACGCTACAACTGGAAATCTTGAAAGTCCAAAGGGTCAAAATTTTTAAAATGTCCATTCATTTCAATGACACCTTTTGTACGGTTCACCTCATTTAAAACATTTGTGGTTGCATCAAGGTGCTTTTTAATAAAATTTAGTCGGTCCGTTTCTTTGGTCATGAGCAACAATTCATATTCTTGCTCAAAAGAGAGTCCCATTTTATGGGCAAGAGAATAACTGTTAAACTGTTTGGGAGAAATTTTGGTGAAGGGAACATCCATAATATCATAAAGAGCTTCAACCTTTTGAAGGACTTCTTCCCGCAAATGTTCATCGGCATCGTTTTCTGTTTCCAAAAACTCCACTTCTCCTCCAGCGTACATCTTACCCTCCAACTGATTTTCAAAACTGATTACTTTAAAAACCTGACGCGCAACACAAACCACATCCATCTCTCCAGATTCATAAGCATTCACCACTTCTACCAATTGCACTTCTGTACCGTAGGATAAGGAATTATTGATGTAAACCGGTATACCAAAGGTCAACGCCTCCTTTCTACAGTCATTCATCAATTGCTTATACCTATCTTCAAAAATATGAAGAGGTACAGTCTCACCAGGAAAAAAAACCGATTTTAAAGGAAATAAAGGAATTTTCATATTTTGAATTTACCTAAAAATACACATCAAAACCAAAAGACACAACCCTTACTGCAATCCAGTTGTTAAATACGGAACACTTTGTTATATTTTGATAAATATTTTCGGGTTTCTTGTGTTTAAGGTTAACAAAAGCTAGTTTTACCCAAAATACTCATTTCATATGAACTCTAAGGATTTACTTCAGCTTGCCGACCAATTTGGTGCACCACTTTATGTCTATGATGCCGATAAAATCACTTCGCAATACAAAAAGCTTACCAATGCATTCAAAGGTGTTCCAAAGCTCAAGTTGAACTATGCTGCTAAAGCGTTGTCCAATGTTAGTATCTTAAGATTATTGAACAGCTTGGGCAGTGGTTTGGATACTGTGTCCATTCAGGAAGTAAAGCTGGGGCTGTTGGCCGGATTTAAGCCAGAGTCCATCATTTTTACACCTAACGGGGTTTCTTTGGAAGAGATTGAAGAAGCAGCAGCACTTGGAATTCAAGTAAATATTGATAACCTTTCCATTTTGGAGCAATTTGGTAGTAAGCACCCAGATATTCCCGTTTGTATTCGGATTAACCCGCACGTGATGGCTGGAGGGAATTCCAAAATTTCTGTTGGACATATCGACTCCAAGTTTGGTATTAGCATTCATCAAATACCACATTTGTTACGTATTGTGGAGTTGACCAAGATGAACATCAATGGAATCCACATGCACACGGGCAGCGATATTTTGGATATTGATGTTTTCCTTTACGCTTCGGAAATTTTGTTCGAAACCGCCAGTAACTTTAAGGATTTGGAGTTTATAGATTTTGGAAGCGGCTTTAAAGTACCCTATAAAGAAGGTGACATACAGACCAACGTGGAGGAATTAGGCAAAAAACTGACCAAAAGATTCAACGAGTTCTGCAAGAAATATGGCAGAAAACTTACCCTTGCTTTTGAGCCCGGTAAGTTTTTAGTGAGCGAAGCAGGTCACTTTTTGGCCAAGGTCAATGTGGTTAAGCAGACCACTTCCACCGTTTTTGCAAGCGTGGACTCCGGTTTCAACCATTTGATTAGACCCATGCTCTATGGTTCCAACCATCAAATTGTAAATATATCCAATCCAAAAGGAAAAGAGCGTTATTATTCGGTTGTCGGTTACATTTGTGAAACGGATACTTTTGGAAGCAACCGTAGAATCAACGAAATATCCGAAGGCGATGTGCTCTGTTTTAAAAATGCCGGTGCTTATTGCTTTACCATGGCCAGCAATTACAATTCCAGATATAGACCAGCAGAAGTACTTTGGTACAATGGAAAAGGTCATTTAATAAGACAAAGAGAGACTTTTGATGACATTCTGCACAATCAAGTAGATGTAAAGGAACTCTTCGATACTCCTAAAAAACAAACCGTAGAGTAGAAGCATAGCCTTATCAGACTGTTAAAGCCCATACTTTTTTGGCACAATTTTCGTTAGTTTTGTATTGATATGACGACAATTACGTCAAAAACGAAGACTATGCGCACAATTTATACCCAAATCAGCTTACTTTTTATTGTACTTATCGGTTTTAACGCTCAAGCTCAAGATATTAATTGGATTTCTTGGGAAGAGGCCGTTCAACTTTCCAAATCGGATGCACAGCCCAAAAAAATATTTGTTGATGTTTACACGGATTGGTGCGGATGGTGCAAAAAAATGGACAAGAACACTTTTCAACACCCGGAAGTGTCCAAATACATGCAAAAAAACTTCTACATGGTAAAAATGGATGCGGAAGGGAAGGACCCGATTGAATACCAAGGCAAAACTTTCAAATTTGTTCCATCCGGAAGAAGAGGTTATCACGAATTGGCAGCAGCTCTACTGCAAGGACGTATGAGCTACCCTACTGTAGTTTTCTTGGATGAACAATTGAATATGTTATCCCCGGTTCCAGGCTATCAGCAAGTAGAACCTTTTATGCAGATTGCCAAATACTTTGGCGAAAACATTTACAAGGATAAGGATTGGGAAAGCTACGCTGGGAAATAAATTCCCCAGCGCGTTTCAACTCTATTTTATCTACTATAATTCGGACTCTCTTTAGTAATGGTCACATTATGTGGGTGACTTTCGTGTATACCACTGGATGTGATTTTTACAAAACGGGCACTATTTTTTAGTGTCTCAATATCACTGGCACCACAGTAACCCATACCAGCACGTAATCCACCAATAAATTGGTGCATACTTTCCACCAATTCACCCTTATAGGGAACTCGGCCAACAATGCCTTCTGGAACCAATTTTTTGATATCGTCCTCAACATCTTGGAAATAACGGTCTTTACTCCCTTTTTTCATGGCCTCAACAGAACCCATGCCACGATAGGACTTAAACTTTCGCCCTTCATAAATAATGGTCTCACCGGGAGATTCTTTGGTGCCGGCCAACAAAGACCCAAGCATTACGGTATCGGCTCCAGCGGCAATAGCTTTTGGAATATCACCTGTATATCGTATTCCACCATCAGCAATAACGGGAACTCCCGTACCTTTTAGTGCCGCTGACACCTCCAAAACAGCGGAGAACTGAGGAAAACCAACACCTGCCACAACACGCGTAGTGCAAATGGAACCCGGACCAATCCCCACTTTTACGGCATCAGCGCCAGCCTCTGCCAAATATTTTGCTGCTTCGGCGGTAGCAATATTACCTACAACCACTTCCAATTCCGGAAAAGATTTCTTCACATCCTTTAAAATACCTACAACACCTTTGGTGTGACCGTGCGCTGTGTCAATAATAATGGCATCAACACCCGCTTTTACCAATGCGCCAGCACGTTCAACAGCGTCTGCAGTAACACCAATGGCTGCTGCGACACGTAAACGTCCATACTGATCCTTATTGGCAATTGGTTTTTGGGTAAGTTTGGTAATGTCCCTAAATGTAATCAAACCAACTAATTCGTCCTTATCGTTGATTACGGGAAGCTTTTCAATTTTATTCTCTTGTAGTATTACCTCGGCCTGCTGCAAAGAAGTACCTTCTCCAACAGTCACTAAATTTTCAGATGTCATTACCTCCGCAATCGGTCTGTCATCATTCTTCTCAAAACGAAGGTCTCGATTCGTAACTATCCCGATCAACTTGTTTTTGTCATCCACAATGGGAATCCCTCCGATACTATGCTCCTTCATGTTTGCCTTTGCATCTCGAACCACGGATTCCAAGGGCAATGTAACTGGGTCCATGATCATTCCGCTCTCTGCACGTTTCACCTTTCTTACCTTAAGGGCTTGTTGCTCAATCGTCATGTTTTTATGAAGAACGCCTATACCGCCTTCCCTTGCCATAGCTATCGCCATACGAGACTCGGTTACCGTATCCATGGCCGCAGAAACAATGGGCACATTTATGGTAATGTTCTTAGTAAATTTTGATTGAATATTGACTTCCCTGGGAAGTACTTCGGAGTATGCGGGAACAAGAAGAACGTCGTCGTATGTAAGTCCTTCTCCTACAATTTTGTTTTGGTGAGCTTCCATTGCAATTACGGATTAATTGCGGGCAAATATACCACTAATTTTCTTCAATGTAGGACATACCCAATACTTTCTGCATTATCCGAATATGTTTTTCTTTTCAAGAATAATTGTAGATACGCTATCAGTAAATAAATTTCAAATTTTATATTTATTTATTCTAAATAAGCCTTGTTTTGTCCAACTTGAAATGTAAATTTGCACGCAATTTGAAAATTTATTTAAAATAAGTCTTAATTAATACAATGTATCGACTAACTTCAATCATCGCATTTTTTAGTTTTCTTTTTCTTTCTGGGCAACAACAACAAATCGGTAATGACTCCACTCTAATTGAGTTGAATGAAGTCGTTTTATCTGCCAAAGTAATTTTTGGAAGTAAATTTGTAGCGAAGAACAGAACGGGATCTTCTTATTACCTTTCTCCTGAAGAAATCAAAAAATTCAACTACACCGACGTCAACCGTACTTTACGTGCGGTTCCTGGGGTCAATATTTATGAAGAAGATGGATTTGGTCTAAGACCAAACATCAGCTTACGAGGAACCTCCCCCGAAAGAAGTTCCAAAATTACCTTAATGGAAGATGGGGTTCTCATTGCACCGGCTCCTTACAGTGCTCCATCGGCCTATTATTTCCCAACCATAGCACGAATGCAAGCCGTTGAAATACTGAAAGGTAGTAGCCAAGTACAATTTGGACCATACACAACCGGGGGTGCCATAAACATGATTTCCACCGAAATACCAGATAATTTCAGAATCTTTTTGAACAGTAGCTATGGAAGCTTCCAAAGTGGTCGTCTCCATACCCAATTAGGAGATAGCCATAAAAACTTAGGTTATTCCGTGGAATACATCAACTACAATTCCAACGGATTCAAAAACTTGGAAAATGGTGACAATACGGGTTTTGATAAAAATGACCTGGTCGCTAAATTCAAGGTCAAAACCAATCCAGAAGCAAAACTTGGTCAGGAGTTTGAAGTAAAATTCCAGTATTCGGACGAAACGTCCAACGAAACCTATCTCGGGTTGACCCAAGAGGATTTCGACACAGACCCTTTCCAACGCTATGCTGGGTCTCAAAATGATCAAATGAATGCAGAGCACTTTCAATTTATGGGAACCCATGCTTTAAAATTCAACGATCAATTCAGGATTACCACCATTGGATATTACAATGATTTTAGCAGGAATTGGTACAAGGTCGATTATGTTACGATTGATGGAGAACGTCAAGGCATCGGTACTATTTTTAGTGACCCAATCGGCAATGCATCCTACATAAACCTAGTAAAAGGCACCACCAACAGTGGAGCGAATGATTTCCTTAATGCCAGAAACAACAATAGGGACTATCTATCCACCGGAGTTCAAACAAAATTGGATTACCATTGGAGTGGAGAAAACACCTATCATGATCTGGAAATTGGACTGCGTTATCATTATGATGAAGAAGACCGTTTTCAATGGATAGATGATTATGCTATGGTGAACGGAAACATGCAATTGGTCAATGCGGGCATTCCCGGCACCAATGCCAACCGAGTGAGCAGTGCAAAAGCTTTTGCCACCTACGCCATGTACAAGGTCAAAATTAATAATCTAACATTTACTCCCGGCCTTCGTTATGAAAACATTTCTTTGGAAAGATTGGATTATGGAACCAATGATATTCAGCGTACTGGTGCAGATCTTTCCGAAAGACAGAACAAGGTAGATGTGTTTATACCGGGAATTGGTTTTAACTATAATTTCAACGACCTGTCCGTTTTTGGAGGGGTGCATAAAGGCTTCTCACCACCTAGCAACCAACCTGGAGAAAATCCAGAGGAAAGCGTGAATTATGAGCTTGGTAGCCGTTTCACATTTGCAGGTATTTCGGGAGAACTGGTCGGATTTTACAACGATTACAGCAACCTATTGGGCAGTGATCTTGCCGCAACAGGTGGAACCGGTTCCCTAGATCAGTTCAATGCGGGTGAAGTACGTGTGCAAGGAGTGGAGTTGTTGTTGAATTATAACTTTATGGAAAACAACGAAAGTCTTCAACTACCCTTTACTTTTGGGTATACGCTTACCGACACAGAGTTCTTGAACAGTTTTGGCAGCGAAAACGATATTTGGGGAGAGGTTTCTGCAGGTGATGAGATGCCTTACATCTCCAAACATCAGTTCAATGCTGCCCTATCGCTAGAGCATGAAAATTTTGAAATAAACCTTAGTGGTAGGTACAATGGCGCTTTTAGAACAATGGCAGGAAGTGGGTCTATCCCCGCCACTGAAAAAGTAAGCTCCAATTTTATACTAGATCTTGGAGGTAGGTATAAATTCAATGATCATGTAGCCATTACTGCCAATGCCATCAATTTATTGGATGAGCAATATGCCGTTGCAAGGGTGCCTGCAGGCTTAAGACCTGGCCATCCATTTGGCATCTACGCTGGAATTGAACTTAGATATTAATCTTTGATTCCGACGAAACAAATTAAAGGCACTCTTCTTGGGTGCCTTTTTTAATGATAAACTGAGAACAGCTCCGTAGCCTTATTGAAAGCGGCTTCAAAAACCATCCAGTTAACACCTGTATCGGCTTTTTCCGTAGTAAAATAGGAAAGCATTTTTTCAGTGGGCATATTTCCGGTAAGTTCGTCCTTGGCCATAGGGCAACCCCCAAAACCTTGAACAGCACCATCAAAGCGGCGACAACCAGCCTTATATGCAGCATCCACTTTTTCATGCCATTTAGATGAAGTTGTATGCAAATGAGCCCCAAATTCAATTTCCGGATACTTTGGAATAAGGTGGGAAAACAGATACTCTATTACTTCCGGGGTGGAGCTTCCAATTGTATCTGAAAGCGATAGAATCCTAGTACCCATTTCGGCCAACTTTTCGGTCCACTCCCCAACTATTTCCACATCCCAAGGGTCTCCATAAGGGTTTCCAAACCCCATGGAAATGTACGTAACCACTTCTTTGCCGTTGGCATTGGCCAATTCCAATATACCCTTAAGGGTTTCCACGGACTGGTCAATGGTCTTATGCGTGTTCCGCATCTGAAAGTTTTCAGAAATAGAAAAAGGAAAACCCAAATAATCAATTGCATCATGCTTACATGCATCGTGTGCACCCCGAACATTGGCTACTATGGCCAAAAGTTTGCTTTGCGTTCGTGATAGGTCCAACCGAGCCAAAACCTCGGCGGTATCCTGCATCTGTGGAATGGCCTTGGGCGACACAAAACTACCAAAGTCAATGGTATCAAAACCACAACCCAACAATGCTTGGATATACTTTACCTTTTCATCCGTAGGGATAAAGGTTTTAATCCCCTGCATCGCATCCCTAGGACATTCTATCAGTTTTACTTTTGACATAAGCGTCCGTAAAAATAGCACTTATTTATCCGATAGAAATAGATAAACGGCAATACCTACAAAAACAACTATTTGCACCCATTTTAAGTAGATACCTGCCTTTTTATGACTGGTAAGATATTTGGAAATCTTTCCTGCAAGTATTGCAATTGCACCAAAAACAATAAGTGCGGAAAGCATAAAAAGTAAGCCTAAAATGTAGAATTGAATTACGGTATTGAGTTCCTCACTAAACAAAAAACCGGGAAAAAAAGCCAAAAAGAAGATAGTGACCTTGGGGTTAAGCACATTCATGGTAAAACCCGTCCAAAAAAGCTTCTTTGGTGTTTTTACTGGTTTGTTCTCCTTATTCAAAAGTATCGTAGCATCACTACGATATACCTGATACGCCAAATATAAAAGGTACATGGCTCCAAAAAGCTTGATGGCAAAAAACAAGGTACCACTCCGTTTGATGATTTCAGAAACCCCAAATGCGAGCAGGGTTGTATGCACCAAACAGCCCGAAACCAAACCAAAAACTGTGGCCAAACCATATTTTGTACCATTACTGATACTTTGGGTAAGCACAAAAATATTATCTGGACCTGGCGAAATGGCCAGTGCTAGTGAGGACATAAAAAAACCAATCAATATGGGATAATTGACGGTTTCCAGAAATAAAAACAAACTGTGCATATGATCTTAGTCCATTTTTTCTATAATGGCCTTGTTGATTTTCTTGATAAGCGCAGGACCTTCGTAAATAAACCCCGTGTAGAGTTGTACCAAATCAGCACCCGCATTCAATTTCTCCAATGCATCTTCGGGAGAGTGTATTCCCCCAACACCAATGATCGGGAATGCCTTTTTGCTTTTTTCCGATAAGAAACGAATCACCTCGGTGCTTCTGTGGGCAAGTGGTTTTCCACTTAATCCACCATTCTCCTCCGTTAAATACATATCCGATATCAACCCTTTTCGTTCAATAGTAGTATTCGTAGCGATCACACCATCGATTTTTGTATCCGCAACAATATCAATAATATCCAATAATTGATTATCCGTTAGATCTGGAGCTATTTTGAGCAAAATAGGTTTCGCCTTCAAGCTGGTATTCTTGGCCAATTTACTGTTCTGACTTTTCAGTTTCTTCAATAATTTGGTCAAAGGTTCCTTATCCTGGAGCTCACGAAGTCCCGGTGTATTGGGCGAACTTACATTTACCACAAAGTAATCCACATGCTCAAAAAGTGCTTCAAAGCAAATTAAGTAATCCTTGATGGCATCTTTGTTGGGCGTTACCTTATTCTTCCCAATATTCCCCCCAACAATTACACGATGCTTCTTTTTGAGTTGCTCCACAGCTTCAAAAACACCTTTGTTATTGAACCCCATACGGTTAATAATAGCCTTATCCCGTTTTAAACGAAACAATCGTTTTTTGGGATTTCCCGGTTGGGGCTTAGGAGTAACGGTGCCAATTTCAACAAATCCAAAACCAAAATCAGAGAACTCGTTATATAATTTGGAATCCTTATCAAAACCAGCGGCAAGACCTACCGGGTTTTTGAACTTTACCCCAAAGACCTCGCGCACCAGCCTTGGGTCGTCCACAACAAATATTTTCTTAAAAAAAGCGCTCAAACCCAATCTGGAAAAAAACTTAATGGCCCAAAAAGAAAAGTGGTGCACGGCTTCTGGATCAAACAAGAAAAGTACCGGGCGAATAAGGATTTTATACATTCAAAAATGGATTTTGGACAAAAATAACAACTCTTAAAACAGTTCTTAACAATTCGGTCAATTTTCGTCAACAGACCTATTAACGTGGATAGGACGCAATGCCAATTTACTACACAATTTCACATAACGTTCATATTGGGCTTTATTGAAACTTGTAAGCAATCGTTTGTCAATCATTCGTACATTTTGTTTCATACTATCCATTATGGAACCATACTCTTTTGAAACAGTTAGCAACACCTCTGGCGAACTTTCTTCGTTCTTTTTCATTAGATATTTTACATTATCCTTTAAAATATCATTTCGGAATTTTAGCTCAGCACTCCAATTTTTCAGGTTTTCCTGCTGTTCCTCGGTTAATTCAAAAACTTTGGTGATGGTTTCATTGTCTCGCCCACCTACTCCCAAAATACAATCCATTTGAGCTGTGCCACAAAAACCCGAAATCATAAAAAGAAAAAATACTGCCGCTTTCAATTAAGGTTGATGTTAATCGTTTACGAAAGATAGGTATTAATGCCTATGATTTGCAAAATTACGTTTGAATAAGCATTATTTTTGATAAAACTCTACACCGACCATGGAAAAATTACTGTCCCGATTTTTGGAATATGTGACTACGGATACCCAAAGCGATCCTTATTCCAAAACCACCCCTAGCACAGAAAAGCAATGGGACTTGGCCAAGAAATTGGTAATGGAACTCCACCAGATTGGCATGCAAGAAGTATCCATTGATGAGAATGCCTACATAATGGCGACCTTACCGAGCAATCTGGATAAAAAGGTGCCCACCATTGGTTTTGTTTCGCATTTTGACACATCTCCTGACTTTTCCGGGAAAAATGTAAAGCCGCAGATTATTGAGAACTATGACGGGAAAGATATTGTGCTGAACAAGTTGAAAAACATTGTCCTCTCTCCCGAATATTTTGAAGATTTAAAAGCATACGAAGGGCAAACATTGATAACTACTGACGGTACTACGCTTTTGGGTGCGGATGACAAAGCCGGCATTGCGGAAATCATCACGGCCATGGAATACCTCATCAACCATCCCGAGATCAAGCATGGGAAAATACGGATTGCTTTCACCCCTGATGAAGAAATAGGCAGAGGCGCACATAAGTTCGATGTGGAAAAATTTGGTGCTGAATGGGCCTATACCATGGATGGCAGCCAAGTAGGCGAATTGGAATATGAAAACTTCAATGCGGCAAAGGCCACAATCACTATAACAGGAAAAAGCGTGCACCCCGGTTACGCAAAAAACAAAATGGTAAATGCCATAAGCATTGCCAACGACTTTTTAACCCACCTACCCCCTAGTGAAGTTCCCGAACACACCACGGGAAGGGAAGGTTTTTTCCATGTGCACAAAATAAAGGGCGAAATTGAAAAATCGGAGATAGAACTCATTATCCGGGACCACGATGCGGTCCATTTTCAAGCCAGAAAAGATTTATTGAATGACATTGCGGCAAAACTCAATAAAAAATACGGGGACTATGTTAGCCTTACCATTGAGGACCAATACAAAAACATGCGGGAAAAGGTGGAGCCTATGTACCACATTGTAGAGATAGCCGAAGAGGCAATGAAATCTCTTCAAATAGCACCTATTATTAAACCAATTAGAGGTGGAACGGATGGTTCGCAATTGAGTTTTATGGGTCTGCCCTGTCCCAATATTTTTGCCGGGGGACACAATTTCCACGGCAAATACGAATATGTTCCTTTGGAAAGTATGGAAAAAGCAGTGAAGGTAATCGTAAAAATTTGCGAACTTACAGCTAGTCAAATCAAGTAGTTGTGGATAAATCTGAAAAATTAGAGGCTTACTATGCAAAGGAACATCCATTTAAGAAGGGAATTTCTCACCTAAGAGCAATTGCTTTAAAAACTGAGGCAATTGAGGATTATAAATGGAGTATTCCCGTATATACTCTAGATAACAAAAATGTATTCGGCATTTGTAAGTTCAAGAGCCATTTTGGGGTTTGGTTTTTTAACGGTGTGTTTTTAAAAGATCCGAAAAAAGTGCTGGAAAATGCCCAAGAAGGGAAAACCAAGGGGATGCGGCATTGGAAGTTTCAAAACTTGGATGAAATAGACGAAAAAACCGTATTGGGTTACATGAAAGAGGCTCTGGAAAATCAGAAAAAGGGACTCGAAATAAAGGTTGAGAAAAGCAAAAAGGTTACCATTCCAGAACTTCTAAAATCTGAATTAAAAAAGGATTCCCAATTAAAAGCTGCTTTTGAAAAGTTTATCCCCTACAAACAAAAAGAGTTCAGCGAATACATTGCCGAAGCCAAACAGGAGAAAACCAAATTGCGTAGGCTCGAGAAAATCCTCCCTATGATCAAGGAGGGTGTTGGTTTGAATGATGCCTATCGATAGATTGGTAAAATTCATTCCTTAAATGGTAATGTAATTTTAATCAGAAAAATACTAACTTCCCTTCTTCTGCCGAACTTGATTCAATAATCGGTCGTTCAAGTCAATTCGGCTAATTCTGCCCTAGTAACACATTAAGACAACCATAATAATATGCTAGAAAATCGAGTTAATTCAATTGAAATCAATAAAAAAGAATTTCGAAAAATCGGGCATCAATTAATAGATGATATTTCTGATTTTATTTCTAGTATTGATCAAAAACCTGTTACATTTAACGAAAGTCCAAGTCAATTACAAGGTATATTGGGAAACACTTCCTTACCAGAAAATGGTATTCCTGCAACAGAACTAATAACTAGAGTTACAGATTTAATACTAAACCATTCATTATTAAATGGACATCCTAAATTTTTAGGATATATAACTTCATCTGCTTCTCCAATTGGCGCCTTAGCCGATTTACTGGCAGCATCTATAAATCCGAACGTTGGAGCACATATTTTAAGCCCAATGGCTACTGAAATTGAAAAACAAACAATTCAATGGTTAGCTGAATTTATCGGTGTCTCCCCAAATTATGGCGGCATATTAGTTAGTGGCGGAAATATAGCAAATTTTACAGCATTTTTAGCCGCCAGAACGGCAAAAGCACCTAAAATCATAAAAGAAGATGGACTTTCAAATATCCCTAAGAAACTAACTGTTTATTGTTCCAAAACCACACATACTTGGATAGATAAAGCAGTAATTTTATTTGGTTTAGGAACGAAATCTGTTCGTTGGATTCAAACTGATTCTACAAATAAAATGAATAATAAAGTCCTTGATGAAACAATCAAAAAAGATATGGCAAATGGTTACCAACCCATAATGGTCATAGGTACTGCTGGAGATGTTAGTACTGGTGTTGTAGATAATTTGAAAGGGATTTCAACCATTTGTAAAAAGTATGATCTATGGCTTCACATTGATGGAGCTTACGGTGTTCCAGCCGCAGTAATCCCAAAATACAAAAACCTATTTGATGGTCTTTCAGAAGCTGATTCTATTGCTCTCGATCCACATAAATGGTTATACAGTCCACTCGAAGCGGGTTGCACTTTGGTTAAAAATCCTCAACACCTAATAGACACCTATAGTTCACATCCAGAATATTATAACTTTAGCAAAAGTAAAAACGAATTTGCTCAAAATTTTTATGAATATGGACTTCAAAACTCACGTGGCTTTAGGGCTTTAAAGGTTTGGTTATCATTACAGCAAGTAGGTCGAAATGGTTATGAAAAACTTATTAGTGAAGACATCGAACTCTCAGAAATGATATTTGACTTAGCCAAAAAACATCCTGAATTAGAGGCGGTTTCGCAAAATTTAAGCATAACAACATTTAGATATATTCCATTCAATTACAAAGAAGGTAACGATTACCTAAATAAACTAAATGAAGAACTATTGAATGAATTACAAACTGGCGGAGAATTATTTTTATCAAACGCTATTGTAAATGAAAAGTATTGTTTAAGAGCTTGTGTTGTCAATTTCAGGACTTCAAAAAAAGACATTGAAGAAATCATTGATATAGTTATTAGAGAGGGTAGAAAGACTCATTTGAAATCACTAGAAAAAAAATGAATTAATAAGGGGTTACAAAAATGGCTTCAATTGCAAACCAAAAAAATCCTATATGTTTTTCTACCCCATCTTCGGAAACTCCCATCCGTTGTGATATTCCTTTGCCAATAAGGCATCTGCGTCCGAGTGATTAAATTTGCTGTTCTCGGCATCCCAGAACAACCGTTCCCCAGTTTTATAAGCAATATTGCCCAAGTGGCTTACCACAGCGGCATCGTATCCAACTTGTATAGGAGCATTCAATACGGATTTATCACGACTTTTAATGGCATCCAAAAAATTAAGGGTATGTAAATCCAAGCCATTCGCATCCACCTGTTGCAGGGGCACTCGGTCCATCTTTGGGCCAAGGTCTTGGCTCCAGTCGGGACGGTTGCGTTCCGGGATCACTTCCCAACCTCCGCGATCCAATACCAAGGTTCCATTGTTTCCTATAAAGGCAATCCCGTGGTTTCGCCCATAATTCCCGCCATCAATCCCAGTGGCATGCTCCCACAATAGGGAAAAATCACCAAAATCATAAATAGTCTGCAAAGTGTCCGGGGTTTCGGAGGCATCATCGGGATAGGCAAACTTGCCCCCCATAGCCATCACCGATTTGGGGTTGGAAGCTTTCATTCCATATAGCGCATAATCAATAAGGTGTACCCCCCAGTCCGTCATTAACCCGCCAGCGTAGTCCCAAAACCATCTAAAACTAAAATGAAATCTGTTTTTATTGAAAGGTCTGTTTTCGGCTGGGCCCAACCACATATTATAATCCACTCCCTTTGGTACAGCACTGTTGGGGACAACAGGTACGGGTTGCATCCATCCTTGGTACGCCCAAGCCTTTGCCAATCGGATTTGCCCCAGTTTTCCAGAGTGGACATAATTGATGGCGTCCACAAAATGGGGCTGGCTTCGCTGCCATTGGCCAATCTGCACCATTCTATCACTTGCATTCACCTTGGAAAGCATAGCTTTGCTTTCGGCGACCGAGTTGGCTATGGGTTTTTCACAGTAGACATCCTTACCTGCGTCCAAGGCATCTGTTAATTGAAGGCAATGCCAATGGTCCGGTGTTCCAATAACAACCACATCCACATCCTTGTCTTCCAACAGTTTTCTATAATCCGAATACCATTTTGGTTTCTTAATGCCTCCTTTTTCCAGGTCCATAGTTCGCTGTTGCAGAACGTTTTCGTCCACATCACAAAGTGCCACGACCTCTACCTCACTATTTTTTAAAAGGGACAAAAGGTCTGTAAACCCCATACCCTTACAGCCGATAAGACCTACTTGTATTCTATCGTTAGGGCTGATGGTTTTCCGTATGGATGCCAACAACTCCGTTGGAAACATAAATGATGCTCCCAAGCCGGCCACATATAATCCTCCACGTTTTACAAACTGTCTTCTTGTTCCCATATCCATTCAAATTTTGAATAAGATACAAAAAAACGCCCCTTGGAATTTGAGTTCCAAGGGACGTCCTTATTTTGAATTTATGTTATTTCGCTTACTTCTTTTCAGCGGGAGCGTTCAACTTTTTGCTCATTTCCATGGAAATGGCGGATCGGTCAAACTTTAAACGACCGGCCATGGTCTCGATGACACAGGAGAAATCCTTGTCGTTCAATTCCACGATTTTGCCGTGCAGTCCACTTTTAGTGATGATTTTATCACCCTTTTTTAATTCTGAAGCGAATTTTTTCTCATCCTTCTGACGTTTCATCTGCGGGCGAATCATAAAAAAGTACGCCACGGCAAAAATCAATATCAGCGGTAAAAACTGTCCTATGTTTTCCATTTAGGTTTTTTAATTATTTAACAGGGCCTGCTGGCATTGCCTCAGGAGCTTGAACAAAAGCTTTTATTCTCAATATTTCGGAACCTTTAGCAGTATTTGCAGTTACAGTGATCGTTTTGGTAACCTGGTTTTGACCAGAACCATTGAACTTAACCAGTAATTCTCCAGTTTCGCCCGGGGCGATAGGATCCTTTGGAGGGTTTGGTACTGTACAACCACAGCTACTTTTAGCATCGGTAATGATCAAAGGAGCATTACCTGTATTGGTAAAGGAGAAAACAGTTTCTTGAGCTGCCCCTCTTTGGATAGTACCGAAATCGTGTTCAACTTTCTCGAAAGCCATTACAGGAACCATCTTGTCCGCTTCATCTCTATCTACAGCACTTTCAACATTGTCAGCAACTATTTTTTTTGATGCCTTGTCTTTACATGATACACTGGTTAGGGCTACCACCATGATCAAGCTTAAAATTGTCGTTATTCTTTTCATGATTAAAATTTGTTTTTCCAAAATTAAGGAATAATTTTTATTGTAAGCCCCTACCGATTTTTTGAAGCCTACCATCCGATTTATACTCCTTTGCCAACTTGTCCAAAACTCCATTTATAAAGATGCTGCTTTTGGGAGTAGAGTATTCCTTGGCAATCTCCAAATACTCGTTTAAGGTTACTTTTTCTGGTATGGACGGGAAGTTGAGCAATTCGCAAATAGCCATTTTTAAGATAATGGAATCTATCTCTGCAATACGGTCGTTGTCCCAATTGGGTGTTTTGCCCTCAATCTCTTTCTCCCATTTAGCATCGTTGAGCAGGGTCTTGGTCAACAGTTCGTTCGCAAAATCCATATCCTGTTGGTCTTTTAGCAAAGCTGGCAAAAAGAAACGATCTCCAGAATCTGGTTTGGCTTTCTTCAATCGCTTTACCAAAAAAGTGTTCACGATTGGGAAATCATCTACCCATGTAAGCTTGTCGTCCTCAAAGTAGTCGTAAATTTTTTCGTTGGGCGCTATAATTTCCTTGAAAAGTTGAATGATTACATTGCGGTCATCCGTATAACTGTCTTCCTCATTGGACATATAATCCTTGTAAATATCACTGGAAATAACAGCTTTGTGAATAATTTTCACATACTCATCGTTCATGTACCAGTTGTCGAGCTTTCGATTGGAGAGCTCGTTTTTCAAGACTTCGTTATTCACCAACTGCAACAGCAATCGGTTTTTTACAAACTTTTCAGGATTTGGATAATTGTCTTCTTCGGTAGCCACATATTTTTTGGAAGCGTGGCTCGTATGTTTTTCCGCCAAACGGTGGAGTTCGGCCAAGAGGCTTAAAATCAAAAGGTATAGAACGTACATGTTTTCTATACTGACTCGCAGGAACTTTTCTTGTTTTTGCAAAGAATCGTCCTTGGATTGCACCAATGCATAAATACACTGCATTACTTTTACTCTAATGTGCCTTCGGGTAAGCATGTTTAAGAACTTTTAAAGTCATTGTTTGGCTTTCACTCCGCAAAAGTAATCTTATATTTGAATCTTACCTACCAAACTTGCTTTCTTATCAGTTTTATAACATTTACTTTGTGCGGTATGGTATATATTTGCGGGATTGTCCGCGAACATCGATGCTAAAAAACCGCCTTTCCCCGGTATGAAGGAACTAAAACACCTAAATAAATACTTTAAAAAATATTGGCTCAAACTGTTTTTGGGAGTTTTGATCACCATAATTGCGCGTGTTTTTTCCTTGATCATGCCTTCGTATGTGAATAAATCAATTCAAGCAGTTGAGGATTTTACCACCAATGTGATTACCCTTTCGGATGCAAAGGGATTATTGCTTCAATACATTCTGATTATTGTAGGAGCAGCTATTCTTTCAGGGCTTTTTACTTTTTTAATGCGTCAGACCATCATAAATGTATCTCGCTACATTGAGTATGACCTAAAAAATGAAGTATTCGATCATTACCAATTGCTCAGCCTTAATTTTTACAAGAAAAACAGGATCGGTGATTTAATGAATCGCATTAGTGAGGATGTTAACCAAGTTCGTTTGTACGGTGGTCCTGCAATTATGTACGGTATTCAAACCTTGACTCTTTTTGTGTGCTTGATTCCCTTGATGTTTATAAAAGCACCCACACTCGCGGCCTATACCTTACTCCCTCTACCCATTTTATCTGTTTTGATTTATCAAATAAGCAAGATTATTCACCGTAGGAGCACCAAGGTGCAGGAATATTTGTCCACGCTTTCTACATTTACACAAGAGTCCTTTTCTGGAATTTCGGTAATCAAAGCATATAGCATAGAACCAAGGGTAAATTCAGAGTTACGGGATTTGGCCCAAGAAGGAAAAGACACTAGCATGGCCTTGGCCAAAGTAAATGCCTGGTTTTTTCCATTGATGATTTTATTGATCGGTATCAGTAATGTTTTTGTGATTTACATCGGTGGACGACAATACATCAATGGAGAAATTGAGACCATTGGGATTATTGCGGAATTCATTCTTTATGTAAACATGTTAACATGGCCCGTTGCGGTCGTGGGCTGGCTCACATCCATTGTACAACGAGCAGAGGCTTCGCAAAAGCGTATCAACGAATTTTTGAAGGAAGAACCATCCATTCAAAACAAGATTGAAACGCCTACTCCTATAAAAGGTAATATCGAGTTCAAAGATGTGACCTTCACCTATGAAGACACCGATATAACCGCATTAAAAGATGTTTCCTTTACCATAAAGGCTGGACAGACTGTTGCGATTTTAGGAAAGACCGGGTCTGGGAAATCCACCATATTGGATTTGGTGGCACGTTTATACGATGCTACCTCTGGAGAGGTTTTAATTGATGGCGTTCCCGCTCAAAAAATCAACCTTAATAGCTTAAGAAACTCTATTGGTGCCGTACCGCAAGATGCCTTCCTTTTTTCGGATACCATAGAAAACAATATTCGCTTTGGTAACGAAAATGCTACGCATGATGAGATTGTAGAAGTGGCCAAAAAAGCTGTGGTACACAAAAACATTGAAGGTTTTGCCAAAAAGTACGATACCATTTTGGGAGAACGTGGCATTACCCTAAGTGGAGGTCAAAAACAACGGGTTTCCATCGCCAGAGCGCTATTAAAAGACCCTAAAATCTATCTATTTGATGATTGTCTATCCGCTGTGGACACGGAAACTGAGGAAGAAATCCTCAATAATTTAAAAAGGGTTTCCGAAAGCAAAACTACGCTCATAGTGAGCCATAGGGTTTCATCTGCCAAGAACGCGGACAAAATCATTGTTCTCGACAATGGAAAAATCATCCAAGAAGGTACCCACGAAGAATTAAACAATACGGACGGGTATTATAAAAAGCTCTACATCGACCAACTCTCGGGCAAAGAATCATAAAAAAGTTGCTGAATTAGCTTTTTTTTTACATTTTTGGTAACATAATTCAACATAGTACTAAATACACTATACCATATGGGCCAGAAAGATACAATGGATCAGGAAGAGATTTATTCGAAAGTCTTAAGAGCAGGGAGAAGAACCTACTTTTTTGATGTAAGAAGCACCAAGGCCGGAGATTATTACTTAACCATCACAGAAAGTAAAAAATTTACTCATGATGATGGTTCTTTCCATTACAAAAAGCACAAAATTTACCTTTACAAAGAAGATTTCAGTGCTTTCCGTGAGATTATGGAAGAAATGATGGATTACATTATTGATGAAAAAGGAACAGAAGTTATCTCCGAACGCCATCAAAAAGATTTTAAAAAGGAAGAAGGAGACTTTAGCGAAAATGGAAGTACTTCCGACAATAACTTTACCGATGTGAGTTTCGACGATATCTAAAAAGTTAAACCCTTTAAAAAGTTAAACGACCTGTATTTTTGCAGGTCGTTTTTTATTTTTACAATGGCTAAAGGCAACAATAAAAATTAAACACCAATGGCAAGGACACCTAGTAATATGCTTCCCTTGGGTACCAAGGCACCAGACTTTGAACTTTTGGATACCGTTTCCGATAAAAAATACTCTTTGGAAGAGGTGAAAGGAGAGAAAGGAATAGTGGTCATGTTTATTTGCAACCATTGCCCTTTTGTTATTCATGTAAATCCACAAATTGTAAAGTTGGCAAAGGAATATCAAAAAAAAGGCTTGGCCTTTGTGGCCATTTCCAGCAACGATGTGGAAAACTATCCGCAAGATGCCCCGCATTTAATGAAAGAAAAAGCTAAGGAAGAAGACTATACCTTTCCTTACCTATATGACAAAACCCAAGAAGTGGCCAAGGCCTACGATGCAGCCTGCACCCCGGATTTCTATCTTTTTGACAGTGACATGATATTGGTGTACCGTGGCCAACTGGACGATTCCAGACCAGGAAATGGCTTGCCACTCACAGGAACCGACCTGAAAAATGCCATGGATGCCGTTCTCAATGGCAAGCAAGTTGATTCCGACCAAAAACCAAGTCTGGGCTGCAACATTAAATGGATAAACAACTAGTAAACCAAAAAATGAACCCTGCTATTCTAAACAATACCCTAACACTGGTACCCGTTTCCGTAAAAAACCTTGAAAAGTATGTGAAGGTCGGTGTAAAATCCTATTGCGAACACTATCTCCACTTATGGGAGAACGAAGACCCAACCCCCTACATTTCGCACGGTCTTGCCAAGGAAGTTGTGGAACGTGAACTAAAGGACCCAAATGCAATTAATTATCTGGTCAACTTAAAGGAGGAAACGGTTGGTATTTTAAAACTGGTAAAAAACTGCGGCATTGATGAAATCACAGATATTGACGCGTTAAAAGCTGAAAAAATCTATTTGCTCAAGGAACATTCAGGAAAAGGTGTGGGCAAACAATTGCTTCAATTTATTGAAGACATGGCAAGAGGTTTAAACAAAAAAGTAGTTTGGTTGGATGCCATGCAAAAAGGGAAACCTGTTCATTTCTATCAAAAAAATGGATATGTCATCAAAAGAGAGAGCGAAGTCGTGCTCCCCAATGCCAAACCTTCCGAAAAACCCATGTGGATTTTGACCAAAACACTTTAGGTTACCAGCCCTTACGTTTGATCAAGTTGTCAATATGTGCGTAATGGTGGTTGCTATGCCAAGCATAGCGACCAATATTTTCTTTCAATGTCGTTTCCAGATTCCCATTAGGGTGAATAAAAGTTCGTTCTAACTCCGAATCCGAAAGCCCTTTCAACAAATAAACCAACTTGGAATGTATAGCACTTAAATGATTCAAAGACATTTGAACCGGTGCTGTTCGGGTATCAAACAATTCGGCCCAGGCCTTTTCATTATATGCTTTTATGGTCGGTGTATCCTCCGTCAAGGTCCATTTAAAACGGATATAACTATTATGGTGACTATCGGAAATATGATGCACCACTTGACGAACCGTCCACCCATCGGGTCGATAAGGGGTTTCCAATTGTTCATTGGTAAGTGTGGTTACCAAATCGCTCAAACGTTGTGGCAAATTTTCTAACACGGCAATCCATTGCCCTAAATCATCCTTTCCAATGGCTTCAGGTGTCTTAAATTTTCCGATAGGGTAACGCAGTTGTTCCAATACTTCTTTTTCCATCTGCTAAAAATAGCAACTTTACACGAGACCTTACCCCATCAAAAAGAAACATATTTTAATACACTTTTAACTGATTTTAAATGTGATAACCAAATAATCTAGTAATTTTGTAGAGTACTTATTTTTTAAATCTAAAATTCAAAAATATATGGCAACTTTAAGACTTGGAGATACCGCTCCTGATTTTACAGCGGTTACTTCCGAAGGAACGCTTAATTTTTACGAATACCTTGGCGATAGCTGGGGCATCTTATTCTCTCACCCTGCGGATTTCACCCCTGTTTGTACCACAGAATTGGGAACTGCGGCCAAATTCAAAGATGAGTTCGACAAAAGAAATGTAAAAATGATGGCACTTAGTGTGGATGGCGCTGCATCGCACATGGAATGGATCAAGGATATTAACGAAACCCAGAACACCGAGGTGAATTTCCCCATTATTGCGGATGTGGAAAGGAAAGTTTCCGATCTTTATGACATGATCCACCCTAATGCGGACAATACACTTACCGTAAGATCGGTTTTTATTATTGATCCGGACAAAAAAGTAAAACTTACACTGACATATCCCGCCTCAACGGGCCGAAATTTTTACGAATTGCTTCGTGTTGTAGATTCTTTGCAATTAACGGCCAACCACAAAGTGGCCACACCAGCGAACTGGGAACATGGAGAAAAAGTTGTGGTAAGTCCATCTATACCCACAGAAGAGGCCAAAGGAATCTTTACCAAAGGAGTAGAAGAAGTGAAGCCATATCTGCGTTTAACCCCTGATCCATCGGCCTAATTTTATATTTTTAAAATAAAAAAACTGATTATCAAGAAATTAATGTACCTTTGCAGTTCAATTAATTATTATTTCAATTTATATTATGAGTAAAGGAACAGTAAAATTCTTCAATGATTCTAAAGGTTACGGATTTATCACTGAAGATGGTTCAAACACAGATCACTTCGTACACATTTCCGGTTTAATCGATGAAATTAGAGAAGGTGACGTTGTAGAATTCGAACTACAACAAGGTAAAAAAGGATTAAACGCCGTTAATGTACAAGTTACAGACTAAGTTAAAGAATACCTTTTTATAGATAAAGCCCGAGCGTTGCTCGGGCTTTTTTTTGTTCATTTTTTTGAACATCACACGCAACCAATTTCCTTTTTACTATCTACATAATAAACACCGTTCCCCATAACCATTAAACCAATATAAATGAACACCTTTTTTGGACTACTCTCGTTCCTTTTGATCGTTAATGCCCTACTACTGGTATGGAGTGTAAACGGTTCCAAAAAATAATTTAAATAGCCTTTGGGCAATAGGTAGGGTTTTTTACCGTTGGATTGTTACGTAATAAATACGCTACAACCATGACCACTTTTTTTAGCATACTACTTGTTTTGCTTGCCGTTAACCTGTGTTTACTTCTTTTGAGTGTAAACAGGGCCAAATAAAAAAAAGCCTCCTTTTCTGGAAGCTTTTTAATTTATATAGTGAATTTTCTTATTTCACGTTCATCAATTCCACATCAAAAATCAATGTTGCGTTCGGAGGAATAACCCCTCCTGCCCCTGTACTTCCATAAGCCAAGTGTGATGGAATTACAAAGCGTGCCTTGTCCCCTACTTGCAATAGGCTTATCCCTTCGTCCCAACCTGGGATTACCTGTCCAACGCCCAATGCAAAATCGATAGGTTGGTTTCTTTTATAGGATGAATCAAAAACCTGCCCGTTGGCCAATGCACCTTCGTAATGTACAGAAACGGTTTTCCCCTTTTCGGCTTTGGCTCCACTTCCTTTTTGAATGATCTTATAACGCAATCCACTATCCGTCTTTTCAAAACCAGCAGCCAATTTTTCCATTTCGGCCTCTGCTGCAGCCTTTTGTTCGGCAATACGCTTTTCCCTTGCCCCTTCGAACGTACGAAAAGCTTCAATGGCGTTCCATTTTTTGGCCTCATCCCCTACTCTAACAATTTCCAAGGTTTCAATGGTGTCGCCTTGGGCAATGGCATCCACAACATGCTGACCTTCTTCAACTCGGCCAAATACGGTATGCTTATTGTCCAACCAGGGTGTCGCTAAATGAGTGATAAAAAACTGGCTCCCATTGGTCCCCGGTCCTGCATTGGCCATGGACAACACTCCAGGACCATCGTGCACCAAATCGGGATGGAACTCATCATCGAACTTATAACCTGGATCACCCGTTCCAGTTCCGGTTGGGCATCCCCCTTGAACCATAAAATCGGCAATTACCCTATGGAATTTTAAGCCATCGTAATAGGGTTTTCCCTGTGGTTTCACACTGTTTTCCATGTCGCCCTCGGCCAGCGCAACAAAATTGCCTACCGTTCCAGGTGTTTTATCGTGGGTGAGCTTTACCAGTATTTCCCCTTTGGTGGTATTGAATTTTGCGTAGATTCCGTCTTGCATTGTATGTTGATTAATAGATTATTAGAAAACTAAATTCTTCGATTTTTCCAAGACTGCAAAGGTACGGGTTTATACGAAAGGTTAAAAGTTGGGACTGTGGTTAAAATGGGGGCACCTTTAAATCTTCGAGGAGACTTCTTGCCTGATCAATTATGTTATTGGAAACCTTTGTATAGAGCAAGGTTGTTCCAATATTATTATGGCCAAGCAGTTTTTGGATAATCCGAACATCTGTTCCCTTCTCCAAAAAATAGATGGCAAAACTATGCCTTAACGTATGAAGGGTTACATGTTTTTTTAATACCTGCTCGCTGTTTTGATGTGGTAAATACTTACTTTAAACTTGCACTGGAATACATTCCGCCTGTCGTCCTTCGAACCGGTGATTTGTTGGACGGTATACTTTAAAATATGTCCGAAGCAGTTTCAGCTATTTTGGCGGCAGCATAACCACACGTTGGAAAAATGCCTTCTATCCCTCGGCCATTACCGTAGGTAGTAAACATACCACCGAGCTATTTTTTGCCAACGGCCACGCAGTACGACTGCTTATTCGCTATATTTATTCCAAATTCAACAAATTAGGCCTCGCGCCTCAGAAACAAAACCAGCACGTTTTCCCAACATGCGACTATAGCGAATAAGGGGCAAGGCTCCCGGGAGCTTTTGCCAGCTTGCACGCAACGCTGCTCGCCATAGCCGCGTGGACGTTGTGAATGATTAAAAACAGAAATGTGAATATTAAAGAAATAGTTCAAAATCTATACGTTAAAATAAATGGTATCGATGATAAAGGAAATTTAGCATCGTATATTCCTGAATTGAAATATGTTAATTCAGAGTTTTTTGGGGTACATATTTCAACAATAGACAATTTAAATTTTGGAGTTGGAAATTATTCTGATAAGTTTTCTATTCAAAGTATTGTTAAGGTACTTTCGTTAATTCTGGCATATAGTTTACTTGGTGAAAAAATATGGAAAAGGGTAAAGGTTGAGCCCTCTGGAACTGCATTTAACTCCCTTATTCAACTTGAAGTTGAAAATGGAATACCAAGAAATCCATTTATAAATGCTGGAGCTCTTGTAATTACCGACATACTTTTAAGCAATTTGAAAAATCCTAAAGAAGATTTCTTGAATTTTGTCAGAAATCTTTCAAATAGTAAAGAGATCTGTTATTCAAATAAAATAGCTACTTCTGAAAAAAATGTAGGCTACAGAAATGCAGCCTTATGCAATTTAATAAAGTCATTCGGAAACATTGAAAACAAGCCTTCAGAAGTTCTTGACTTCTATTTTACTCTTTGTTCTCTTGAAATGAGTTGTGAAGAACTTTCAAGTCTATTTTTATTTTTAGCCAATGACGGTTTTACTTTAATCGATAATAAACAAATACTTACAAGAAGTCAAACAAAAAGAATAAATGCACTAATGCAAACTTGTGGGTTTTATGATGAATCCGGAGAATTCGCTTTCAAGGTAGGATTACCTGGTAAAAGTGGTGTTGGCGGAGGAATTGTAGCGGTGCATCCAAAACAATATGCAATAGCTGTTTGGAGCCCAAAATTAAACGAAAAAGGAAATTCATATAAAGGAATGAGGTTTCTTGAAGAGTTTACGACAGAAACTCAATTATCTATATTTTAAAATAACGGCCCACAACACGAGAAAACCCAAAATAAATGAACAGACCAGGAATTGTAATAATGATTTTTGCAACTATTTTTATGAGTTGCAATACGGACAAATCAAAAACCAAAAATGAAAATCCAGAGTTCGGTACCACCGAAAAGAAAAAGGAAACGCTCGCAAAACACCTAAAACCTTTTAAATCAGATTTACCGACAATCGGACTTTTGATGTATGATGGGGTTTTACAAAGCGAAGTAATCGCAACTTCTGATGTTTTTGCAAAACCGACTGAAGAGGGAAAACAACTTTTCAACATCATTACAGTAGCAAAAACCGAAGATCCAATCACGACCGAAGAAGGAATGCGATTTATTCCAGATTATACCTTTGAAAACTGCCCGAAATTAACGGCTCTCTTTGTGCCCAGTGCTTATGATATGTATGCACAAGTTCACAATGAAAAAGTTGTTGACTTTATAAAACAGAAAAATATGGAAACCCAATATACCGTAAGCAATTGTGCTGGAGCTCAATTAATCGGAAAATCCGGGATTGCAGATGGGAAGAAAATTGTTACGTGGATTGGTGGTGGCGAACAATTGCAAAAAGATTATCCGAATTTAAAAGTACAGAACGACAGTTTGGTAACCTTTGTGAAAGACGGCAAATTCTTATCTTCCAATGGTAATTTGGCAAGCTATATATCTGCACTGGAATTGGTTGAAATAATGACAAATAAGGAACATAGAAAATTTGTGGAAAGCTATCTCTATCTTGACCGGCTACAAAACTGGAACAAAAACGAATAAATACTTTGGGTAACAATGTGTATAAAACATAATGGGAGTAGTTGTCAGCACCAAGGTTCCGGCTTGTGACTGTTCGAAAAGTAATAGCTTTTTCATGCACTACGTTTTATATACTAGACCATTGGCTGTAATTAAAGAATGGACGAAGAACAAATCATAGAATGGCTGCTTAAAGGTGATGTTTCAATACAATACCAAGTGCATCGGGATTTGTTAGGAACTGACAAAAAAGATTTACAAAACAGAATAGAATCTGAAGGCTGGGGAAAGCAATTCTTATCTAAAAGAAAACCAGAAGGACATTGGGGGGATAGATTTTATCAACCTAAGTGGATTTCAACCCATTATACACTTCTCGACCTTCGCAACTTGAATCTAAACCCGAACCACAAGCTAGTTAAAAAATCCATCCAACAGGTTTTAAATACTTCGAAAGCTGAAGACGGTGGAATACGGCTTGGACCTTCAACATCTAAGCGCAGTGATGTTTGTGTAAATGGTATGTTCTTAAATTATGCATCTTATTTCAAAACGTCCCAAAAGGAACTACAATCCATTGTAGATTGTATTCTAGTTGAAATAATGCCTGATGGTGGATTCAATTGTAGGACTACAAGAAGCGGGGCAAATCATAGTTCTTTGCATTCAACAATATCAGTTCTTGAAGGATTTTTAGAGTTTCAAAAAGCAGGATTCATTTACAGAAAGAATGAAATTTCAACTGCCGTTAAAAGTGCGGAAGAATTCATATTGATTCATAGGTTATTCCTTTCTGACAGAACGGGTAAAATCATTCGTAAGGGCTTTTTGAAATTATCTTATCCGAGCAGATGGAAGTACGATATCCTTAGAGCACTAGACTACTTCCAAAAAGCTGAAAGAAAATGGGATAGTAGAATGGATGAAGCGATTACTGTGATTCTGAAAAAGCGCAACAAAGATGAAACTTGGAATATGCAGGCTGCTCATCCCGGAGAAGTATACTTCACAATGGAAAAAGCCGGAAAACCAAGTAGATGGAATACATTGAGAGCCATGCGAGTATTGAAACATTTTGAAAGAAATAAAAACTATAACCAATCGAGTAGACGGGTGACGACCTAAAAGCCGCCACTACGCCTCTCACACCACTAAGCGTACGGGTCTCGTACTTAGCGGTTCAGTAATGATGCAGTTTTGTGGTATTCGACTAAACTTATATAACCCCTCATTTTTAATCGTTTTACGGTTATTGTAGTTCCCAGTATAGGGCTTTGGGCTACTGCCCATCCTCCCATTCTTGTTCGACTCCAAGCTTATGCCTGTCCCTTTGAAATCCCTAACCGTATTAAGTTTTTACGCTTGCGGTCCGGTTTCTTCCAGTGATGCCAAATACAGTAGCGTAACCGATTCCTGAGCCATTCATCAAGCTTTTTCAGTTTACCCTGAATACTGCCTAATTTGAAATAATTTACCCAGCCTCTTATCAACCAATTCAGTCGTTTCATTCGCTCATCAAAACTCATTGGAATCGTCTTTCTGGTCAAGTATTTTAGCTTTTGCTTTAACTCCGCCCATTTGAACTTCTTCGCAACCAGTTGATATTTCCCCTTTTCTCCCTTTTTGTAGGTGGGTACAAATCCGTACCCTAACAAATTAAAAGTTTGAGGGCGGCAAATGCCACTCTTTTCTTGGTTAATGGGTAAGTGTAATTTATCTCGCAAATACTTATAGATACTATTACCTACTCGCTTTGCCGACTTTTTAAGGCGAACGTAAATACTAAAATCATCGGCATAACGAACATATTTGTGTCCTCGTTTCTCCAATTCTTTATCTAACTCATTGAGTAGAATGTTGGATAGTAGAGGGCTCAAAGGCGAGCCTTGCGGTACGCCTTTTCTACGTTTGATTAATTTACCATTGATTTGTATCGGCGCTCGTAAAAATGACCGTCATAACTTCATCGTTGCTTTACACTTTACTTTCTTGTAAATCAAATCTAGTATCAGGCGGTGTTCTACTTCGTCAAAAAATGATTTGAGGTCCATATTCACCACATCTTGATAGCCAGAATTGATGTTCGATAAGCTTTGTGTTACTGCTTGATGCCCATTACGATCGGGTCTAAATCCATAACTATGCTGTTGAAAGTCTGCTTCAAAGATAGGTTGCAATACTTGATGTAATGCTTGTTGATACACTCTATCCACTACAGTAGGAACCCTTAATAATCGGGTTTTCCCATTGCTTTTGGGTATTTCTACACCTAAAATTGGAGACGCCTGATATCCCCCTCTTTCTATTTGTTCGTTGTAGGTATTTCCGTGTGCTTTTAATATAGACTTTAGGTCAGTTACCTGTAACCCATCTACACCGGCCGCTCCCTTATTACCATACACGCGCAAATAGGCTTCGTTTAGATTTTTCTTGTTAATTACCTGTTCAATCATTTACTGTATTCTGTTGTCTCGCTTAATCAAAGGCTGCTTTTTGAAAGGAGGCTGTCCTTAATCCAAAAAGCTCCCCTGTCTATTAAAGACCATTACTGTTCAGTCCTTCATTGTTACTATCAGGGTAAAAATTACTATGACATCGGCTGACTTCTCTACCTGACCAACTCGTAGTTGTAGAGACCTCCCCAGGTAAGAACATCTTCTTTCACTTGATTCCTGCCGCATCTACATTAATACACTTTTGGTATTCTTTTGGGCGTTACAATGATGTGCTTGCTTACCCAAGTAAATATGCCTCTGTATACGGTTCCTGTTCGTCAGTACCGAGTTTTGTAGTCTCGCTTCCTTCAGATGTAACCTCACGGTTACCACCCTTGCAACTTACTAATGGTTCAAGGCGTTACCCCTGTCCATAAGGGACTTGCACCCTCTAGATTAATTAACTACTTTTCTGTAGTTAAAAGATGCCCATGCTGGGCACACACAAAAGCTATAGCACATTAAAACGTGCCATAGCCGAAACCGTTATGCTTCATTACGACAAACCACTATCGAGTAAAAAGGAGGAACCGAATTAACCGATTGGGCATCTCTATTGAATTTTACAAGTGGTTTGATCATGGTTCCAGTTTTAGTGATTATTCATGCAAGGTACTTTGTGCAAGAAAACACAACATAAATCCATGGGGCAATATCAGCCAAAGTCAATGCAAGTGAATCCCTTAAATTTTGCTAATTTTAATAGCCCTCACTTTTAAATCTGCAACAACAATGGAAAAGGAGAAACTTACCTTAGACAATTATTTGGACAGTCATTACATTCACCGGAGCAATTGGTTAAGAGCAGCTGTTCTTGGTGCCAATGATGGTATTATTTCTGTTTCGAGTCTCGCCATAGGTGTAGCAGCTGCGAGTATAACAAGAGAACCAATAGCCTTAGCCACGGTGGCAGGACTCGTTGCTGGGGCATTATCCATGGCAGCGGGTGAATATGTTTCCGTTAGTTCGCAAACCGATATTGAAAAAGCTGATATTGCACGAGAAAAGAAAGAACTCGAAGAAATGCCAGAGGAAGAATTAAATATCCTCACTCAAATATACGAGCAAAGAGGGCTAAAGCATGATACTGCAGTGCAGGTAGCCAAGGAATTAACCGAGTCAGATGCCTTGGGAACCCATATGCGAGATGAGCTGGGCATCAATGAAATGAGTAAGGCAAATCCGATTCAGGCGGCACTGGCTTCGGGAGCGGCATTCACTGTGGGAGGTATTTTACCGTTATTGGTAGTACTTTTTATCCCAGTAAAAGGAATGGAATATTGGCTTTATGGATTTACCATACTCTTTCTAATTATTTTGGGCGTAACCTCTGCAAAAACCGGTGGTTCACATATTGGCAAAGCGATTCTTAGAATTACCATTTGGGGAACCATTGCCATGGGGTTATCCGCATTCGTTGGTTATCTCTTCGGTGTAAATGTATAATATCAGAACATATAAATTGGCAATGATTGACACTATTAACTTTATGATAAAATGACCGGACCAGATAAAGACCAAAAATTTCCATTGGAACACTATAATCGCCTCTGTTTTCTTAAAAACATCATCAAAAATCCAAACATAATTGTCGGGGATTACACGTATTATGATGATTTTGAGAATGTTGAAAATTTTGAAAAAAACGTTAAGTATCTTTTCGACTTTGTAGGCGACAAACTCATTATTGGTAAATTCTGTATGATTGCATCCGACGTTAAGTTTATAATGAACGGAGCCAATCACCTCACAGATGCTTTATCCACTTACCCGTTCTCCATATTTGGGAACGGATGGGAAAAGGCCATGGAAGGAAAAATCTACCCGCAAAAAGGAAACATTACCATCGGCAACGATGTGTGGATAGGATACAATGCCACTATTATGGCCGGCGTAACCATTGGGGATGGTGCCATAATCGCCACCAACTCTACCGTGGTAAAAGATGTGGAACCCTACTCTATTGTTGGAGGCAATCCCGCCAAGGAAATCAAAAAACGCTTTTCGGACAAAACCATCGCAAAGCTTTTGGAACTAAAATGGTGGAACTGGGATATTGAGAAGATAACCGCCAATCTTCAACATTTGACAGGAAATAATATGGAGAAGCTAGTTGAATAAAAGCTGGAATATCCACATTAACAAAAAGATAAAAATTATATTTTTAATCCTAGTGTTACGATTAAGATTACCCTAGCTCTATTAATGAAAATAAAACACAAAAATCCACATCTGAACCTCAATCTGGCCTTAGGGTCAACTTGGATGATTTGGTTCTTGGTTACATATTTCACCTCAGAAAAAGTTAGATGGTCAGAGTATGGTTTAGGAGTATTTTCCCTAATTTATTTCGGTTTTTATTTTTATCAAAGACATAATAAATATTTATCCATTACCGATGGTTACATCAGGTTAAACGCCCCTTTTGGAAAAAAGCTAAATCTAAAAGAAGTGGAACGCATCAGAAAATTTGAAGGGGACTACATCCTTAAAACTGAAAAAAAAGAGTTCGTTATCAACACCAAGATAGTTCATCCAGACTCACTAAAGGATTTGGACAACGAGCTACAAAAGCTTAATGTTACTTGGTATTGAGCGCAACTTTTGTTCAGATTAAACAGAGGCCATAAAACCCAGTTGTATAGCACCCCACAATAGGTGAAATTGGTATTATCTAAAGTTGTAATTTTGAATATTCCCTTTTAAATTTTTCTTTCATGAATCTGAGTAAGCAGCAAGTATTGATTATCTTTTCAATTATAGCATTGCTCTTAATACCGTTTACGGCAATGCAATTCTCATCTGAAGTAAACTGGTCTTTGTCCGATTTTGTGGTGGCCGGAGGATTGTTATTGGCTCTTGGTTTCTCCATTGACCTTGTAGCTCGAAAAACAAAATATTTCAATAAAAAATTTATGGCAATCGCCGCTATTGTGATTTTGTTTCTTCTTGTTTGGGCAGAATTGGCCGTAGGAGTGTTCGGCACTCCTTTTGCTGGCAGTTAACAGACTTTTATCCTGTTGGTAAACCAAATAGCTTTTACACTCTAAAATTTATGTTAAATACATGGCTTCGCATAAAATTAGGTGATTGCAGCATATCTGCTTTCCATAAATTTTGATGATCTTTAGGGTTTTTAAAGGGCACGAATGGGCAAAAGGAAGAAGCAAGCCAAAATATTACGCATATTTAGAAAAGTACACCGAACCACAGGAGCATTATTGTTTATATTCTTCTTCTTCATATCCGTTTCCGGGCTCGTCTTGGGCTGGAAAAAAAACTCTAACGGCTATATTCTCCCAAGAACACAGGAAGGCACCACCACAAACTTAAATGAATGGTTACCCGTGGATAGTCTCCACACCATTGCCTGCACTACACTGCACAACAAAGTATCTCCCGATTTATCCTTGGAAATAGACCGTATCGACATGAGGAAAGAAAAAGGGTCTGTGAAGTTTGTTTTTGTTGACTCCTTTTATGAAATACAATTGGATGGTGCAACGGGCAATGTACTTTCTATTGGTCTGAGAAGGTCGGATTTTTTAGAAAGCGTACACGATGGTTCCATATTGGACAATTACCTCGGAACCAATGGATACATTAAACTAATTTACACCACCGTAATGGGTATTTCCCTTTTTATTTTTACCATAACAGGGTTTTGGTTGTGGTATGGCCCTAAAAGAATGCGAAAAGCGAAAAAAGCTTAATTCTATTCAAAAAAACCGCCCAAACCAAAGGAATGGACGGCTTATGATATATTTTCTACCATTAAACTTTACCCTTTGATTTTGTCGGCAGGTATAGTTCCGTATTTATCAATAAGATATACAAGGCTGGCCATGGTCGCTGCGCCCAATTCCAATTCACGCTTGTTCACATGTTCAAAAGTATCGTTTTCAGCATGGTGATGATCAAAATAACGCTGTGTATCCGGTCGCAAACCTGCCAATACCATTCCATCATCTTTTAACGGACCAATGTCTGCGCCACTGCCCCCCTCATAGAACATGTGAATCAAATAAGGCTCGAACAAATCTCTCCATCCTTGAATCTGTTTTACATTTTCTGCCGATGCATCAATGGAAAAACCTCTTGGGGTAAATCCACCGGAATCACTCTCCAAGGCGAACACATGTTGCTCGTTCTTATTCCGAGCAACTTCGGCATATTTATTACCGCCACGCATTCCATTTTCCTCGTTCATAAACAACACAACGCGCAAAGTTCGTTTTGGTTTATAACCAGTTTCTTTTAAAAGTCGCAACACATCCATACTCTGTACACACCCAGCTCCATCGTCGTGGGAACCATCCCCCAAATCCCAAGAATCCAAGTGCCCTCCTACGACCATAATTTCGTTGGGGTGCACACTTCCAGTGATCTCACCAATTACGTTGTACGATTGTACATCTTCCAACTGCTTGCAATTTTGTTTAAAATAAAACTTGACATCCGGGTTTAATTTAAGCGTAGTACTCAATAATTCAGCTCCATTTGTACTGATCGCGGCAGCAGGTATGCGCTGGTTTACCGGAGTATCGCCATATCCCATGGAACCTGTATGCGGATAATCGTCCAACCGGAGGTTCATGGAACGCACAATAACCCCCAAAGCACCAAATTTTGCAGCTTCGGCAGCACCAGAGTATCGTTGATCCACACAGCCTGAATATGCCGAGAAAGTATTGATCAATGTTGGGTCCATAGGACGGTTATAGAAAACAATCTTACCTGCTATCTTATCTCTTCCCAATATTTCCAAGTCTTCTGTACCGTTAACCTCCACAATACTGGCCTTTAAGCCTCCAGCAGGTGTTGCCACGGACCCCCCAAGTGCACAAATAGGCACATTGGTAGTAAGTCCCGGTTTTGTTTCAAAGTATGCAAATTCGGGCACTCCCCTAACCCATTTGGGTACCATAACGGGTTGCAACCATACTTTGTCCAACCCTAAGGAATCGAGCTGTGCCTTGGTATAGTCAACGGCATGCTGCGCCTGTACAGAGCCGGAAAGACGGCCACCAATTTGGTTCGATAGGTAGTTGAGCCAATCATAGGCCTTGCCGTTTGTAAGGGCTTCGTTGTAAATTGCTTTAATCTGCTTTTCGTCCTCGGTCTGAGAAAAAAATGGGGTACTGACCAATAAATAGGCCAAAAGTAGGACTGTTCTCATGTAGTTCCTTTTTCCAGTTCTTGTTTAAATATCTCTAAATTAGCTTTTATTTCGTCGTCCAGCTCAGGTTCCTTTATATCTTTATACTTTTTTAACGCTTCCATCATAATTGATGCTACAATCACCCTAGCAGCTTTTTTATTGTCAGCAGGAATTACAAACCAGGGGGCATGCTCCTTGGAAGTCCTGCTCAATGCTTCTTCATAGCATGCTTCGTATTTATCCCACAGTTTTCTCTCTTCAAGGTCACCAGGTGAGAATTTCCAGTTTTTCCTTTTTAATCGGATTCTTCGTAAAAGTCTTTGTCGCTGTTCCTCTTTGGATAAATGGAGGAAAAACTTAAAAATGATGGTGCCGTTTTCAGCAATATGTTTTTCAAAATCGTTGATTTGTCGGTAGCGTTTTTCCCAAAATTCCTGATCAATATCCTCTAAGGAATCTACTTTTGGAATATTCTCGCCTAAAATATATTCTGGGTGCACCTTGGTGACCAACACATTTTCATAATGCGTTCTATTGAAGACTGAAAACTTGCCTCTCTCTGGCAGGGCAATATAATGACGCCACAGATAGTCATGTTTTTTTTCTATACTCGACGGCACCTTAAAACTGTGGACCACGACCCCCCTTGCGTTAAAATCCTTGAACACCTCCCTGATCAGACTATCTTTTCCGGCAGCATCTATACCTTGTAAACAAACCAACACTCCATATTTACCATGGGCGTATAGCGTATCTTGAAATTCACCCAGGTCTCTACGAATATTCCTGAGTTCTTTTTTGAGTTCTTTATCGGATGCATCAAAATCCTCGTGGGTACTTAATTCGGAAAGTTTTACATCATCCGTAATTTGATATTCTTCTGTTTTGATTTTTTTCATAGGAATGAATATAGTCCTTTTTGGCAACTACTTCAACCTACTTTTTATAAGTGTAGTTTATCGATACTTTTACCACTTATGGTTTAAGATGGTTCTTTAATCGATCTATTTGCCTATCAAAACGATGAAAATGTAACTTTAAGGAAATCAATGCGCGACGTCCCAAATCCAAAGCGTTATGAAAGGCAGAAAGATTATCCTACTAATAGTCTTTGTCATTGGCTTACTTGGCCTATGGCTCATGGCTTCGTTCAACACTCCAGCAAATGCTTGTCAATATGCAAGCTCGAATCTAGAATACATTAAAAGTAAAATTCAGGAGGCTGTGTATGCCGACGAATTAAATATGGTCAAATACCATGCTTATAAGGCATTGAACGGTATTGAAAAAACAAGGGGCAACTTTCTTGATTGTGGTTGTGAGGGAGCCCAAGAAAGTCTAGAAACTACACTTTCACATCTAAAATCTGCTACTAAGGCAACTACTGTACAAAAATCCAAGATTGGTTTACACAAGGCATTGGAGAATACGATAATCGGACTTAATGTTTTAAAGGAGTTTGAACAACAAACATCGAGCGATTACGGCAGCAATGTTTTGGTTATGAATACCACAGAGGTTCTGGATTTTCAGAACGGGACGCTATTAACGCATGGTTCTACAGTACAAAAGCAAGTACACCAGTGCTTATTAGGGTTTGAATCTTCGTTGAACAAGGTAGTCTCCGATGTTGACTGCAAAGATGCCAATCGATTTATCAAGAATATTTATGAGGAATCTCGTCTGATTCTAATGAACACGGAGCTTTCCCAACATAAAAAGGAATACCACCAAAGGGTAAAAAACTTGGCCGAGGAGGCGCTTAAAAAACTTGGAGATTGTAACTAACTAGAACTATTTGCTTGCAAATAGTTTTACATCTTCTTCGGACACTTCCTTTCCTCCCAAAATAATCAAGCGTTCCACAACATTGCGGAGTTCACGTACATTTCCTGTCCAATCGTAACTTTTCAGCAAGTCTATGGCTTTTTTGGAAAAGCTCTTTTGTCCATTTCCTTGCTCGGATGCAATCTTTTTGGAGAAATGCTCTATCAATAAAGGGATATCATCACGCCTGTTGTTTAGGGCCGGAACCTTAATCAAAATTACGGCCAAGCGATGGTAAAGGTCTTCACGGAATTTACCGTCTTCTATTTCCTTCTTTAAATCTTTATTGGTTGCTGCAAGCACACGAACGTCTACTTTAATATCTTTATCGGAGCCAACACGAGAGATTTTGTTCTCTTGCAAAGCTCTTAAAACCTTTGCTTGGGCGGACAAACTCATGTCACCTATTTCGTCCAAAAATATAGTGCCTTTGTTGGCTGCTTCGAACTTACCTGCCCTATCCTTTACAGCTGAAGTAAAGGCGCCTTTTACATGTCCGAACAGTTCACTTTCTATCAATTCAGAAGGAATTGCGGCACAGTTCACCTCAACAAATGGTGCTGATGAACGAGGGCTTTTTTGATGTACCCAATGGGCCACCAATTCCTTTCCGGTACCATTGGACCCGGTAATTAGAACTCTGGCATCGGTGGGAGCTACTTTTTCAATCATTTCCTTAATGGCACCTATTTCTTTGCTTTCCCCGATCATTTCAAAGCTCTTAGAAACCTTTTTCTTGAGCACTTTATTCTCAACTGCGAGTTCTTTTCTTTCCAAGGCATTGCGAACAGTGGTCAGCAATCGGTTTAAATCCGGCGGCTTGGAAATATAATCGTATGCACCCAACCTCATAGTATTGACCGCAGTGTCCAAATCCCCGTGCCCTGAAATCATAATAAAGGGAATCTCAGGTTTTATTTTCTTGGCGGCTACCAAAACTTCTACCCCATCCATTTTGGGCATTTTTATATCGCATAGCACTAAGTCAAAATCTTCTTTTTTAATGATGTCGATTCCTGCAAGGCCATCTTCTGCCTCCATCACATTATAACTGTCGTTTTCTTCGGCCAGTATTTTGATCAATACTCTTCTAATTGCCGATTCGTCCTCTATTACCAAAATTTTTGACATACTTGATTATTAAAAAATTCCAATTTTGAAACCAGTCCTAAGATAAAAATTTGACTCGTTATTCAATAAAAAAACCTCCTCTTGATTATCGTTTCGCAATTTCCCTTCTTGCAAAACAGATGTTCCCAAGGTGACGAAAAGGGACATTCGTTTGGATATGTTATATTGATATCCGAAACTGCCTACTAAGGCAGTTAGAGATATTTTAGATGCCACTTGCCCACTTTCCAAATCTATATTGTTCTGTAGATTTATAAAATACCCATCCAAGAACAATGCCAACTCTACCAAATGCTTTTTATTAATGTGGTATCGAAAATTATTTCTGGGAATCCCCAAAGTATATGACCAATTAGGGTGAAACCTTTTATAGTAATTGATCAAGGGTAATGGTACTGGCAATCCTGTAGTACTATTATAGGTCAGTCCCAAAACCAGACGATAAGGTTTATCCGCATTTGGACGTTCTTTCCATATGGTGGCGGTAGCGTTCATAAAAAAATCATCCGTAATAGTCCCTGTAACAAAATTGGAGGCCAATCTAGGTGTGAGAATACCTATAAAATTCCAATTTTCATTCAATTTGGTTATGATCCCTAAATTAAAATCCACAATATGGAATCGAATCAACTCACTTTTATCAAACGGCAAGTCGTTGGAATATCCCATATCAAAACGATTATATTCAAATCCCGTGATTAAATAATCGCTCTTTTTATTGATCTTTATGGGCAAATTAAAAAGTGCCTTGTATCGTTGCGTCTTAATCCCAGTGTCATTTTCTGGAATATTCAGGTAATCAACCCTAAAAATATCCGTGCTCTGTGCCCATAAATTGGAGCCGCAAAGTATTACAATGAAGGTAAGCCACTTTCGAATTGCAATATGGTGTATTGAGGTTTTTATGTCTGTCTATTGTTTTGGCTGAATAATATGTATATCGCGTTGAGGGAATGGGATAGTGACATTGTTCTCCTTGAACTTTGCATTGATTTTATATCGCATTTCGCTTTTTATCCGTGGGTCTCTAAAGGTGTCATTGGTAAAAAAATAGATAGAAAAGGTTAAAGCGGAGTCTCCAAAATCCTCAAATAATACGAATGGCTTGGGGTTTTTAAGTACTTGCCTTTGACCGTGGGCGATTTCCTCCAAAATTTTTGTGACCAGATCAACATCACTTCCATAAGCAACACCCACACTTACTTTTTCCCTTGTGGTTCTATGGTTTTGAGTGTAGTTATAAACAATATCGCTTATAAATTTATGGTTGGGCAATATCAACACCTTGTCATCACGGGTTATGGCCCTGGTGGTCCGTAGTTTAATTTCAAAAACCTTACCTACTTTTCCATCAACTTCAACAACATCACCAACTTGGAGCGATTTATCCACTATTATAAAAATGCCTCCAAGAACATCTTTGAACAACTCCTGCAATGCCAGACCTAAACCAACAAACAACGCTGCGGATGCGGTAATGACCAATGTAATGTCCACCCCTGCCGCGCTTAAGGTAACCAGCAAGGCAACAAGGTATATAACGTAATTTATAAACTTAAATACGCTGGAAAACTTTTGTTTGTCCTCCTGTTGCATTTTGCGGGTAAGGAGGTACCTCAACCATTTAAGAATAAACTTTGTTGCTATTAGTGTCAGTGTTAAAAGCAACAACAATCCTATGGTAAGGTGAATCGATTTTTCACCTTTTCCGATATGGAATCCAAGATCTAAAAAATCCTTTATGGACCCCCAAACATCTTGCTTAATGATTTCCTTTATGTCTTCTGCTTCTTCTTGCATACTATTCTAATATCTCAACCATTTTATCAATTCTTTGTAAGTTGGCTTCTTGCCATACATCAAGATACCGGTTCTATAAATTTTAGCTGCCAGTGATACAATACCCAAAAAGGTAACGATCAAAAGGAAAATGGACAATAAAAATTGCCACAAAGGTACTCCGCCTTCACCGACCCCTCCTGGCAACCTCATGAGCATAACAATGGGCGATGTTAACGGAAACAACGAAAATCCAACTGCTATGGGACCATGTGGATTGCTAAATACAGAAAAGAACCCAACATAAATAGCCAACATTAAAGGTAATATAATAGGGAAAATAAATTGTTGTGTATCTGTCTCATTATCGACAGCTGCACCAATGGCTGCATAAATGGAACTATAAATAAGATAGCCCAGGACAAAATATATAAAGAAGGAAGCTATCAATAACCCCCACGGGATATCATAAATCTCTTTGGCGTACATCATCATTTTACCATCCATTTCACCTAATTGGGACATCCCCATTGGTCCCGGTGCCACACCATTGTTGTCCGAAAGTGCAGCTAGGTCCACTCCAAAAATCAATACCACGGCAAACATTAGAAGTGATGCAGAAATTATCCAAATAGAAAATTGCGTGATACCCGCCAAGGAGTTGCCAATAATTTTTCCGAGCATCAATTGAAATGGCTTCACCGAGGATATAATTACTTCTATGATCCTACTGGTCTTTTCCTCGATTACACTTCGCATTACAAAACCACCATAAATAATAATGAACATCATAATGGCATATCCGAAACCTCCTCCTATAAATGCTTTTATTTCGTTAATGCCTTTCATGCTTTTTTCTCCTTGAAAAGTTGAAAGATTGATTTCAAAAGGTTTTTCTATGCTAGAAAATTGTTGCGGAGAAACCCCTAATTTCTGTAAACGATCTTGGCGTAATTGTTTTTGGAATATGCCTTCCAGTTCTTGGGTCACAGAGGTGTTGGGGTTGTCCTTGGTAAAAAGATAGGTAGAATTCGCTGCCTCATCCACAGTTGCTGCATTGGGTATATATAACAATCCATAATATTCCAAAGAGTTGGTGGAGTCCTTGGCCTGTTCCAGGGTCAATTCATCCATATGGACATAGGATATATTTTTGGAAGGGTTGAATTCAGTTTGAAAGAAGGCACTTTCATTCAAAACCGAAACAACTCTTATTTCATCATCATTTATTTTGGCCAAATACGCAATAAGAACAATCATCCCAACCATCAGGAGAGGACTCAAAATGGTCATAACAATAAAGGAACGGTTTCGCACCTTTGCCAAATATTCGCGTTTTATGATCAAACCAAGTTTACTGGCCATTGTCCTTGTTATTTACTGTTTGAATAAAGATATCGTTAGCGGATGGTATGGTTTCATCAAACCTATTAATATTCCCCACTTTGGAAAGTTTTGTCAAAATTTCACCGGTGTTGGATGATGGCAATTGCACCTTAAAATTTAATTGATGATCAAATACTTCAATGTTGGATGTTAGAATATTGAATTGTGTTTCCAAGGATTGCATTAAAGCTTCCGCTTCTGCCTCTACTTGGAGCCCAACGTTAAAAACATTGTTCTTGTAAGCTTTTTTGATATCCGATAGTTTTCCGTCCAATACTTTCTCCGATTTGTGGATCAGGGCGATATATTCACAGAGCTCCTCCACTGATTCCATACGGTGTGTTGAGAAAATAATTGAGGCGCCATTTTCTTTCAACTGAAGAATCTCATCCTTAATAACATTTGCATTTATGGGGTCAAAACCACTGAATGGTTCATCAAAAATCAACAATTTTGGCTCGTGCAGTACGGTAACAATAAATTGAATCTTCTGTGCCATTCCTTTGGAAAGCTCTTGAATTTTCTTGTCCCACCAATCACCAATATCAAGGCGGTCAAACCAATATTTGAGTCTGGCTTTGGCTTCACTTTTGGACAATCCTTTCAATTGTGCCAAATATAATGCCTGTTCTCCTACCTTCATACTTTTGTATAACCCTCTCTCCTCTGGCAAATATCCTATTAAGGCAATATGCCTTGCAGCCAAAGGTTCGCCATTGAGCAAAATCTCACCCGAATCTTGATGCGTAATTTGATTAATTATTCGAATAAATGAGGTTTTACCCGCTCCGTTGGGACCCAAAAGTCCGTAAATGCAATTCTTCGGAATTTGAAGCGATATGTTGCTCAGTGCTGTATAGTTCCCATAAGTTTTGGTCACATTTTTGGCAACAAGGATATGATCCATGTAATCTATTTTTTCAAAGATATGTATTTGCAGAATACCTGCGTTCCCTATAAAAACAAAAACCCACCCTTAAAAAAATCAAGGATGGGAAAAAAATTGCTATGAAAAAGAAAATTAGATATCGGTCACCCAACATCAGTTCCAAATATACGTTTTTTATTTAAACAGTAGGTTTTAATTCCTAAGAGAACATATCTTTTACCTTCTCAAAAAAGGATTTATCCGATTTTTCCGGCCGTGGTGCAAAATTCTCATCATCCTGCATACGCTCAAAAAATTCCTTCTGCTCCTTGTTGATATTCTTAGGTGTCCATACATTCACATGCACTAATAAATCTCCTGCACCATAACCGTTAAGGCTATTGATTCCCTTACCTCTCAGTCTCAAAATCTTTCCAGACTGAAGACCTGGTTCCAACTTTATACGGACTTTTCCGCCAATGGCATCTATTTCTTTGGAACTACCAAGAACAGCTTCTGGCATGCTTATATATAAGTCATAATGAAGATTGTCCCCTTCGCGTTTTAGTGTATCGTGCTCAAGAGTTTCAATGGCCACCAACAAATCTCCTGCAATACCGTTTCCAGGGGCATCATTTCCTTTTCCGGACACTTTTAATTGCATACCATCTTCCACACCTGGTGGAATTTTAATGGAAACCGTTTCTTCTTCAACCTTGAGACCTTGGGCGTCGGCACCAGCAGGCTTTTTATCAATGGCCTGACCGGCACCTCCGCAAGTTGTACAGGTAGTTGCCGTTTGCATTCTACCCAATATGGTATTGGTGATTTTTGTGATTTGTCCAGTACCGTTGCAAGTAGGACACGTTTTATAGGTAACGCCATCTGCTTGCAGCTTTCGTCTTACCTTAACTTTTTTCTCTACACCATTCGCTACTTCCTCCAGCGTTAGCTTAACACGGATACGAAGATTGCTTCCCTTGGCTCTGCGTTGTCCGCCGCCAAATCCACCAAATCCGCTAAATCCACCGCCGCCGCCAAAGGCACCTCCGAAAATATCGCCGAATTGACTGAAGATATCATCCATGTTCATACCTCCACCACCAAATCCACCGCTTCCATCGAAAGCTGCATGCCCAAATTGGTCGTATTTTGCTTTTTTGTCAGGATTCCCCAACACCTCATAAGCTTCGGCAGATTTTTTGAACATTTCCTCTGCCTTGGCATCACCGGGGTTTTTATCCGGATGGAATTCGATGGCCTTTTTTCTATAGGCCTTTTTTATTTCTGCGGTTGAAGCTCCTTTGGAGACTCCCAATATTTCGTAATAATCCTCCTTCATACAGTTTTAGTTTCCAACAACAACTTTTGGATGTCTTATGATGCGATCTCCAAGTTTGAATCCTTTTTCTACCACATCAATAATTTTCCCTTTCATTTTTTTGTCCGGCGCAGGTATCTGGGTAATTGCATCGTGCACCTCGGCATCAAATGTATCGCCTGGTTCAACCTCGACTTGTTCCAGACCTTTGTTCTTCAAGGTTTCCTTAAATTTATTACTTATGAGTTCCACTCCTTTGAACATTTCCTTATCCTCAGATTTGGAAAGCTCTTTTAGGGCACGGTCAAAATCATCCATGATCGGCAACAAGGCCACCATGACTTCTTGTCCTGCGGTTTTGAACAAATCCATGCGTTCTTTCGAAGTTCTGCGCTTATAGTTTTCAAACTCAGCAAAAAGCCTAAGGAACTTTTCTTTTTCCTTGGCTAAATCTTTACGAAGTTTCTCTTCTTCAGAGATATCTTCCTCAGTTTCTTTTGCGCTGTCTGTCTCTATATTATCATCGTTCAGCTCAGTACTATCTTCGCTTTGCCTTTTTGTAGGCTCGTCGTCCATTTCCTCAACCTTACTTTTATTGCTCATGCTCTTATATTTTATTCCGATTTGAAGTGGCAAAAGTACTGCCAATTGTATAAAAATGTCAAAATGTCACCGCAAAACATAAAAAAAGCCGCCTAAGCGGTCTTTATTGATTAAAACGTCAGAAAAATCTATGCTTCAACGGATGCCGGCATACCTTCTTCTTGTGGAGCATATAAATTTTTGAATGCTTGACAAATATTGACATACTGAAAGGAGAATCCCGCTTCTTCAATTTTTTTACTGCTTACCCTTTGACTTGCCAGCAGAAGCGTTGACATTTCGCCCAAAACAGTCTTTAAAACAAAGGCCGGCACATTGGGCAACCATAAGGGCCTTTCTATAATTCTAGCCAGCTCCTTGGTCATTTTAGTATTCGTCACAGGGTTTGGAGCTACACCATTATAAACACCTTTGAGATTGTTCTCAACAGCAAAAACAAACATTTGCGCCAAATCATCTACATGGATCCAAGATTGCCATTGCTCTCCGTTACCAAGTGGCGCACCGACAAAGTTTTTTATGGGCATGGCCATTTTTGGCAACGCACCTCCATCTGCAGAAAGTACGAGTCCTATTCTAATCTTGGCCACATCAACACCTAATTTCTTAAACGTTTCGACCTCTGCCTCCCATTTTGTTACTACTTCCCCTAAAAAACCATCATCAACTTTAGATGTATCCTCGTCGAAATAATCGGATATGGAATCTGGATAAATTCCAATTGCAGAAGCTGAAACCAGACATTCCACCTCTTTATTGCTTGACTGCGCGAGTCCCTTTTTTAGGGTTTGCAGACTGTTGATTCTACTGGTAAGCACTTTCCGTTTTTGATTGGAGGTCCAACGTTTCGCAATACTGGCCCCGGCTAAATTAATAATGGCCTGAACATCTTGGAAGCATTCCAAATCAATCTCACCCTTGTTGGGATTCCAGTAAAAACCTTGAAAATCTTCTTGAGAATCAATCTTGTCCTTACGGGTAGTCAAGTAATTTACGGGAATGCCTTTTTGGTGCAATACCTTTACTATGGCTTGCCCCACCAATCCCGTAGCTCCTGTAATCAACACCTTCATACTATCATTTTACGCAAAGTTATAGGTTTAATTGACTGTTTATGAGACCTTAATTTAGGTTTAACATATTTGTTTAAACTTTAGATCTATTTATGACTCCAAAGAACCGTAGCTTAACAGATTGTTAGGAGTTTTACAGCTTTTTAGCTCGTAGCATTTCCCTTTTTCCGGGAGGTCCCGGCAATCTTTCTACAATTAAACCAACCTCCTGCATAGCTCTACGTACGCTACCTTTTGCTGCATAAGTGACTAGGACCCCATTTTTTTTTAAAGCATGGTACATCTTTAAAAATATCTCCTCGGTCCAAAGTTCTGGTTGCACGCGTGCACCAAAAGCATCAAAATAAATGAGGTTGAACAAGTTTTCTTCGTTAATTTCCTTAAAGTCCTTTTTTTGTTTCAAAAGTGAAAAATCGGGGGTGATTGATATAGTTTCTTCCCAAGGAGAACTATGCATTCTTTGAAAGACTTCTTTATGATTATCGGCATCCAATTGTTGACAATAATCCAACGCCTCCACTTCTTGCTCAGAAACTGGAAATGCCTCAACTCCAACATAATCAACACCCAATTGCTGTTTGGGGGCTTCCAGTAAAGTGATGAATGCATTCAGGCCGGTACCGAAACCTATTTCCAAAAGATTTATTCTTTCATTTTGAAAAAGTCTTAAACCATGTTCAATAAAAACATGATAAGCTTCTTGAATTGCACCGTGTTTGGAATGGTATTGCTCGTTCCAATCCTCTATTTGGATGGTTTTGGAACCATCGCCAGTTGTAATTATTCTTCGCTTCAAGGTTGACTGGCAATCAAAACCCCGTCTGCTTCGAACCTTAAGGTTTTTTTCGGAGCGGCGATTTGGGCCAATTCATCTTCCGAAGCTCCTTCATCCTCAGCATAATGCCTTTGGTCCTCAACCGACATTTCCTCAAAAAAGGCAGCTCCGTTCATTACCACTTTTTTACCTGCGGCATCTTTCGGAACAAAGAACCCATAATCCTTAAAACGAACAAAAACCTCGTCGTTGGATTCCAATTGCACCTTCATCCAACAACCTTTGGACTGACAAACCTCCTTGATTTCACCGACAATTTGAGTCTGTAAGGAATCCTTGCCTGAAATCCGGTCAAAAGGAGCGGATGTTTTGGAAGCTTTTCCTGAAACTTCAAATTCTTCTCCGAAATAATCGCCTTGAATAGCTTCCTGTTTACAAGAAACAAGTAGCACGCCCAGTAAAAAAACAGCAGTAAAAGTGTTAAAAATTCTCATTTTTGATAACATTTAAATAATTGTAGATTAAGTATAACATTTAGGTTGATGAAACATCCAAAACTAACAATAAATAGCTAATTTTAACACATGTAAATGTAAGTGATATGGAAACAATGGCTAACAAAATAGCTGTAGAGAAAGCTAAATCCTCCAAAATCGAAGATGTGGATTTTGACAATCTTTCCTTTGGAAGTGTTTATTCGGACCATATGTTGGTCTGTGATTATAAAAATGGTGAATGGAGTGTTCCTAAAGTAGTTCCTTTCCAGTCCATTACGCTGGATCCTTCTGCAAAGATTTTCCACTATGGTCAATCTATTTTTGAAGGTATGAAAGCCTACAAGGACAAGAATGGAAAAGTCTGGCTCTTTAGACCCTTGGAAAATTTTAAACGATTGAACAAGTCGGCCCAAAGATTGGCCATTCCAGAAATACCAGAGACCTATTTTATGGAGGGGCTCAACACGCTCATTAAGACGGAAAGCGATTGGATTCCACAAAATCCAGGCAGCTCCTTATATATAAGACCTTTTGTTTTCGCCTCAGGAAACGGTTTTCACGCCTCTCCTGCTGATGAATATAAATTCATAATTGCCTGCGCACCTTCCGGGGCTTATTTTTCTGGAAAGGTAAAAGTGTTGATAGAGGAAACTTATTCCAGAGCTGCAAATGGCGGTGTTGGTTATGCCAAAGCAGGTGGTAACTACGCCGGGCAATTTTACCCAACGCAATTAGCGGCTGAAAAGGGATACCAGCAAGTCATCTGGACAGATGACAATACCCATGAGTTCATTGAGGAAGCTGGAGCGATGAATGTGTTTGTTAGAATCAACGATACTTTAATGACAGCACCAACAAGCGACCGTATATTGGACGGGATTACTCGGAAAAGTATTTTGGATATTGCCAAAGACGAAGGTATCAAAACCGAAGTCCGCAAAATATCGGTTCATGAATTGGTAGAAGCTGCAGACAACGGTTCTCTAAAAGAAATGTTTGGAGCAGGAACCGCCGCAGTCGTTTCTCCGATATCAGGTTTTGGATACCAGGGTAAAGACCACGAACTACCAGAGTTGGATGAAAGCTATGCTTCCTTGTTGAAAAAACGAATAACAGATATTCAATATAACCGAGCAGAAGATAAATTTGGATGGCGACACGAAGTCATTTAACAGAAACTAAAAAGGCGCCAATTGGCGCCTTTTTTATTTATCTATAATAGTTTGTATGTCTGGCTTAAAATAATTTGGTCCTTTCAGCACTTTTCCATCTTCGCGGTAAATTGGTTTTCCGTCAGCACCCAGTTTGCTCATATTGCTGCGTTGTATCTCTTCAAAAACTTCCTCAATCTTGTATTGCATGCCATGTTCAAGTATGGTTCCGCACAAAATATAAAGCATATCTCCCAGGGCATCGGCAACCTCCACCAAATCATCATTATTGGCAGCCTCCAAGTATTCCTTGTTCTCTTCATCCATCAAATTAAAACGAAGTTTGTTTTTTTCTTCTCCAAGATTTGCCTGCGGTCTATGGGAAACCCCCAAACCAAAAGAATTGTGGAAGCGCTCCACAGCTTTTATTTTACTTTCCATTACACTTATTTGATTTAGCTTTGCATAAAAATATAAAATATGTTCAGCACAGGACAGATAATTTTTGCAGCCTTATTTTTTATCGCATTCGTGGTAATTATTTCACTTTCTTATCGAAAGGACAAAAAACTACACAAAAAAAATTATAAAGGTGTTATTTGGATTTTGATTTCTTTCATAACATTTATAATTATCCTGTTCCTGATTAAATATTTCCTTAAAAATTAACAGTCATATTGTCTTTGCAACAAAAATACATGCTTTTGCAACAATAGAGCGCCTTCCATTTCGTTCTTATAGGAAAAGCCGTACTTTTGTTTAACATTAATTTAGCACCTAACCTAAATGACTGTATTTTTGAGTATTCTTTTTGTTTTACTCGCCTTAAACGCCATTCTATTGATTTTCAGTGTGAATGGAGCTAAGGAGAGATTTACAAAACCGATTCAACGGATTTCAGAAACCACAACCGCCAAACTATTCCCCCGTGAGGCTGTAGAAACTGAATACAAAGAAGCGGTTTAGTTTGTACCTTTAGGGCATGAAACAGGCCTTACTTGTTTTTTTTGGAGGGGGATTTGGAAGCGTTCTGCGCTATTTGATTGCCAAACCGCTCAACCCTCTTTTTCACAATTTTTTCTTAGGAACTTTTTTGGTCAATATTATAGGTTGCCTCCTAATCGGATTATTTTTAGGACTATCTGCCAAAGGCAATATACTTACCTATAACAACACACTTTTCCTTGCTACAGGATTTTGCGGTGGGTTTACTACATTTTCTGCATTTGCTTTTGAGAAGCACTCTTTTTTAAAAAATGGCGATTTGCTCAATTTGGCCATTTACATGATTTCCAGCATTGGCATCGGTGTTTTGGCCGTTATTTTAGGATTGTGGATTGCCAAGCAAATCTAGTAGTTATAAATTGTGTTTTTATAGTTAAAATTTGTTAAAAACTAAACATTTTTATTGTTTTCAATGCTTTTTATTGATAATAAATAAACTTTAAAGCAACAAATATTAATATAAAATCAATAAATAACTAACAAAATTCAATTTAAAATTAGATACCCCTAAAATTATAGGGGTATTTTTTTTATACCCATAAAAATACTCCCTCTACCCTCTCATTTTATACAGTCCCCACTCAATTCTTATATATTTGACTCATCAATTAACTACTTAATTATGAAAAAAGTCGAGGCAATTATTAGAAAATCCAAATTTGATGAGGTAAAAAAAGCCCTGCATCAAATTGAGGTCAACTTCTTTAGTTACTGGGATGTAACCGGAGTTGGAAATGAAAAACAAGGACATGTGTATCGTGGCATATCGTACAGCACAAGCGACATACAGCGAAGGTATTTGGTTATCGTGGTTAGCGATGACTTTCTGGAAAAAACCGTGAATGTTTTATTGGACACAGCCAGTACAGGCAATGTTGGTGATGGAAAAATTTTCGTCTCCGATATGATTGAGGCCTACAGGATCAGGACAAAGGAAAACGGAAGCGCAGGAATCAACTAACATTAATAGCCAAAAACTTAAAAACTTAGATTATGATTGTACAAGAACAAGAAGCGATAGATAAGGCCATTGAAGCCATTACTGGCGACATGGGTGCATTGTGGATTACCCTGGCAGCCATTTTGGTGTTCTTTATGCAGGCAGGATTCACCCTAGTGGAAATAGGTTTTACACGCAGTAAGAACAGTGGTAATATAATTATGAAAAACGTAATGGACTTAGCCGTTGGTTCGGTTATGTTCTGGGCTGTAGGTTATGCCATTATGTATGGTAGCGACCTAGTAGGTGGTGGATTTTTCAGATCTAGTCCATCGGACCAAGGATATTTCTTTTTTAGTGCCGATGACTGGTACAATCTGTTTTTCCAAACAGTATTTTGCGCCACGGCCGCAACTATTGTGTCAGGAGCCATTGCAGGAAGAACCAAATTTTCAACCTATTTGATTTTCTCTGCTGTCCTTACCACTTTAATTTACCCAATTTCAGGTAGCTGGTACTGGCCATTTGACGATGATGCCTGGCTGAACACCGCAGGATTTGTTGATTTTGCTGGTTCCTCCGTAGTGCACGCCGTAGGTGGTGCCGCTGCTTTGGTGGCCGCTATATTGGTAGGGCCGAGAATCGGTAAATACGTAGACGGAAAAGCACAAGCGATTCCGGGCCACAATATGGCCTTTGGAGCACTTGGTGTATTTATCCTTTGGTTAGGATGGTTCGGATTTAACGGTGGTTCCCAATTAGCTTGGGGTGGTGACGATACTATCGGTGCCACAAGTGTTATCATCAACACCAATCTAGCTGCTGCCATTGGTGCCATTGGCGCCCTGTTCTTTACTTGGGCCAGATATGGCAAAGCAGATATTTCCATGACATTGAACGGTGCATTGGCCGGTTTGGTAGGTATTACCGCCGGATGTGGCTCCGTAAATGCTTGGGGAGCTCTTGCCATTGGATTGCTATGTGGTCTTGTAGTGGTAGTATCCATTGAATTTATCGACAAAAAACTTAAGATTGACGACCCGGTAGGAGCCATTTCTGTTCACGGAGTATGTGGATTCCTGGGAACCGTGCTTATTGGCCTATTTGCCCTAGATGGCGGGTTGTTGTACGGAGGTAGCGGAAAACTACTTTGGGTACAGACCTATGGATCATTGGCTTACATTGTTTGGGCAGCTGTTGCATCCTTTATAGTACTCTTCATACTAAAGAAAACTATCGGGCTTCGCGTGTCGGAGCAAGAAGAAGTTGAAGGTTTGGATATGCACGAACATGGTGTGGAAGCTTATCCCGAGCACATTTCTCAAGACAAATAGTCTCAAACTCACAAAAAGATTGACAAAAGGAAACGGAGCGTTCTGCCAAACGCTCCGTTAGATAACCTTTTCAATCAAACTCACAATTATACAACTAACTGTCCTTCGCAAAAAGGACAACTTAAAATGATTATGATATGAAAACGATTATAAATACAAATTTCGGAAAAATTTTGGCTACCGCCATAATTTCAGTAGTAACATTTTCAGCCTCCGCACAGGAGGAAGAGACCTCTAAATTCAGTCTAAGTGGATCTGTAGACGCGTATTACAGAACAACCTTCACAGATGCTGGAGAAGCAGATACCGCCACATTTACATCGTTCGCAAACCAAACTGGTTTTGCATTGGGTATGGCCAATTTGATAGGTACCTACGACATGGGGGACACAGGTGTTGTAGTCGACTTGGTTTTTGGGCCCAGAGGTACCGAGGCCACTTTTAACAACGATGTTCTTAATGGTATCATCAATCAGGCATATGTTTATTGGAATGTATCCGAAAGTACTACATTGACCATGGGTCGTTTCAACACATTTTTAGGGTATGAAGTAATTGCGCCACAAGCAAACTTCAACTATAGTGTTTCTTACCTATTCTCAAATGGACCCTTTTCACATTTGGGTGTAAAAGCTGATTTCGCCCTGTCTGATGATGTAAGCCTAATGCTTGCAGTAATGAATCCCTGGGACACCAACGACATAAGTGATTCTGGTGAGTATTCGTTAGGGGGCCAACTAGGTGCGTACGGTCAATTCCTAAACCTTTACTATGATAGCGGAAAAAGCGGTGGCCTTGGTTTTGAAATTGATTACACTGGTGGATTTGACGTTACCGAGGATTTTTTCTTTGGAATCAATGCGGCGTATAACGATAACTCAGAAACTGGAACTGGTTTCTATGGAGCGGCCATTTACCCACAATTGACCACATCTGACAGTTTTGCTATCGGGCTTCGTGGAGAATACATGGCCTTTACAGATGATGCCTTTGAAGATGATTCACCCGTTCTTGGATTAACATTGACAGGTAGTTTTACAAAGGACAATCTTATTATCAAACCTGAGATACGTTTGGATACTTGGGGCAACGATTTAGAACCCTATGCCGATGGCGACGGAGGGTTTACCAGCAATCAGTCTTCTTTGTTGATTGCCGCTATTTACTCCTTCTAACAATATATAGATATGACACGAAAAAGGCCTTAATCCTGATGGAATAAGGCTTTTTTTTTAATCCTTATTAAAGTTTTTCACTCCTGCTCTCACCATAGTTCTCAAATAGTTTTGCCTTGGCACTAGAGGGCAGGAGTACTTTTTGTTATACACGCAGTAAGGATTGTATGCTTTATTAAAGTCAATCACCAAAGTATCACCTTCTGGAATGGTCAAATCTATATACCGGCCTCCACCATACGTTTCTTCTCCATTGGTATTATCTAAAAAAGGTAGAAACAAATAATCTTCGTATTCTTCATCCTCGAGCAAATCTAAACTTTGGTACACTTCCAATTGATGTTCAGTACCATTTAAAGTAAAATAGGCAATTCCGTAAACCACTTCTTGAGTTTGTCTATCCGTTGTGGTAGGCATAAAAAATGGTTCCGCATTAGGAGTGCGTTCGAAACGCGCATTTACTATGTAGGCAGTATCTGGTTCAAAAAAATCGAGCTTTTCAAAATCTTTGCGGTATTTATCGGGCAAAGGAGACAAATCAGGGTCTTTAAAACTCTCGTTCTGTTCATTTTGGTATTCCAAAATATCCGCAATCAAATCAGATTTGGGAGTTGCTGTATCTTCTTCGTCATGGTACTTTTTACCTTGTCCGCAAGCCATCAAAAAAACTACCGAAAGTAAGATTACATATTTCATTCCGAATGGTGTTTATGCAAAAATACAGCTTATACTGGGAAGACTATAAATATTGAATTAAGGTCGATTTTCATCCACCTTGATATCATAACGTGCGTCGTCCAAATATTTAGAAACAAGCTCGTTAAATTCAGGGGTAATGCGCAAAAGTGCTGTATTCTCAAGATCATAAAGCTCTTTCTTATCTTTGAAACCCTTTTTTAAGAGCTCTTCCAGGTAGAACATAGAGGTTCCAAAATCATCATTCTTGGCACTTAAGGAAATTATTTTTAGGTAAAAATCGAAATTATCTGGCTCCAAAATAGTCTTCAACATATATAAAAATGCCAAGGCGTCTTCATCTATCACCTCCTCTGAGGAAACAATTTCAATAGTATCCTCTGCCAACGCGTTCACAAAACCCAATAATCGATGACCCATTTGTTTTTCGAATGGTTTTGAACCCGAAATAAATTTATCAATTTCCCCCATTTGGTAATTCCACCAACCTAAATTGTTGAAATTATGGGTATAAACATCATCTTCTATATAATACTGGTAATCCTCTTTAAGCATTGATTCCTTTAAAAATGCAGCGTTTTCTGCTCTTTTAATCACCTTGAAGTCTCTATTTCTTCTGAGGTCTTTTTGTACCGACCTAAGAGAATCCATATTTTTCAAAGCACCATACATGGACATCATCTCGGTCATATATTGCTCCGCCCATAACAAATCACCAATACCTTTTAATTGATTTACTTTTTCCAAATCCTCTTGATATGCACGTGCAACAAAAGTTGAATCCATTGGAATCCATCTTCGGCCCATCGCATCCAAAGTAAAAAGCTGCATACCTTTTTCTATATATGAAACCCCTGGCCATTTTCCGCTACCGTCGTAAAGCAACATCTGATTAGGAAATTTGTATCTATCCAACAATTTGGTATCCGTTAGCATAAATGGATAATTGAAATTTTCTTTGCTAACAATACCCACAAAATGAAAGGATTCCTTCATATTAATAATTTCCCTGCTAGCCAAAGATGCACCAACCGACATAACTCCTTCAACATCTTTAATAAGAATAGGGACCAAACTTGCAAATTGACCACTAGATGCTGCTCCGGCCGCATAAATTCGATTATTTTGTATCGGCAACAAGCCTGCAACTTCCTGAATTATTTTGCTGGTCGCCACCATGTTTTTGGATAAAGAAATGCTATCGACCAATTTAGGTGCAGCCAAAACATATCCCTCTTTTTCGGCGGCCAACACAAACATGGAAAGTGCCTTTTCCTCTTCCCCATCTGTATCGAACACCATAAGGAGCGGCCATTCTTTATCCATGGTAAACGCCTTTGGAATATATAGCGAGTAGTTATTATTGGTTGAATCTTTGACCGAGAGATTTTCAACAATCTCTCCCTTTTTCAAAACTATTCGTTGCGAGAAGACAGAAAGTGCACAAAAAATAGTTAGAAGCAGTAACAAATATATTTTTCTCATAATTTTATTTTAACAAAAATCTAGCCAAAGTTTGTTCTAAAAACATCAAATTAGTTGAACACTTACTTAGCACCCTTACTTTTTTGGATAGGCGAGTTGGCCACAACGTTGGATAAAACAATGTGCGTCCGACATTCGCCATATACAATAAGCTCATCAATAAATTTTTCCAAATGGGACTGATCCCGAAGTATTACTTCCATGATTATATTCTCATTACCAGTAATTCGGTAGCAATTCACAACTTCTTGAAAAGTCTTGACCTTGTCCAAAAAGGGTTTTAACTTGCCCATAAAAGCACGTAACATAATAATGGCCTTTAGCTGATAGCCCGCCTCAACATAGGAAATACTGGTGCCGTATCGCTCAATAATCCCAAGGTCTTCCATTTTTTTTACACGTTCTGCCACAGCAGGCGGAGTCAAGCCGATTTTCCTCCCAATATTGGCAAAAGATTCCCGCGCATTTTGCTGCAAATGATTCAGTATTTGCCAATTCAAGTCATCTATCTTCATATATAAAGAAATTTACCGCTATTTTTTTATTATCGAAAGTAAAATCGAATGATTGCTTTAATAACAAAGGTAAAAAAAATTGATTCGTGCTTAATTTTATGGTACAAAATTGCTAGAAAAGATGGAGAGAAATTCTCTTAACTCCCTTGGTGTATATCGTAAATCTTTGGCGCTTCGCGACATGAGCGAAGCGGTAGCGGCTTATTTTTCCCAAAACAGAGAGATTTTGTCTTTACGTAAGATTGATTCTTTCAGAGACGACATCTCCAAATCCCTTTTGGCCGATGCCGATTTGATTACCAAAGAGGTGGAACAGGCTGCGTTGAGCAATTGCCATTCGTCTCGCATGAGAAGCCTTTCTTACGTAAATATTATGACCCGAAACATTTTGGCTTACTGTAATGGCTTGGAACGGGACGGCGTTAAAGAAAAAGAATATCTGAACCTTCTTCGTAGGGAGATTAGAATATTTCGAGTCTCCTTTAAAAAATGGAGAAAGTCCTTGATCAACAAGAACGACTAGCCAACTTTACATATTTCTTCGGTACTGTCCCCCAACTTGGAACAACGCTTCAGTAATCTGACCCAATGAGCAATATTTGGCGGCTTCCATTAGCTTTTGAAAGATGTTTTCATTGTTAATAGCTACTTGTTGTAACTCGCTCAACTGGTTTTCAGCTTCGCCAGCTTCCCTTTTATGAAGGTTCTGCAAGGTTTTTATCTGATTTTCCTTTTCAGTTTCGGTGGCTCTTATTACTTCCGCAGGTAAAATTGTCGGTGACCCCTTGGAACTCAAAAACGTATTTACACCAATAATTGGATACTCACCTGAATGTTTCAAAGTTTCATAGTGAAGACTTTCTTCTTGGATTTTGGAACGCTGATACATTGTTTCCATTGCACCCAACACTCCTCCTCGCTCCGTAATTCTGTCAAACTCCATCAAAACGGCTTCTTCCACCAAATCCGTCAACTCTTCGATAATAAATGAGCCCTGAATCGGGTTTTCATTTTTGGCCAATCCCAGCTCCTTGTAAATAATCAACTGAATGGCCATCGCCCTTCGAACAGACTCCTCGGTCGGGGTGGTAATCGCCTCATCGTAAGCATTGGTGTGCAATGAGTTACAATTATCATAAATCGCATACAATGCCTGAAGTGTAGTTCGGATATCATTAAAGTCAATTTCTTGGGCGTGCAAGCTTCTTCCAGAAGTTTGGATATGATATTTCAACATCTGCGCCCTTGGGTCTGCGCCATATTTTTCTTTTAAGGCCTTAGACCAAATACGTCTAGCTACGCGACCAATAACCGCATACTCTGGGTCAACCCCATTGGAGAAGAAGAACGAGAGATTGGGACCAAATTTATTGATGTCCATTCCACGGCTCAAGTAATATTCCACATAAGTAAAACCATTGGAAAGCGTAAACGCTAGCTGCGTAATTGGGTTCGCACCTGCCTCGGCAATATGATAACCTGAAATGGAAACTGAATAGAAATTTCGAACCTGTTGTTCAATAAAATATTCCTGTACATCGCCCATCAACCTTAAGGCAAACTCCGTTGAAAAAATACATGTGTTTTGCGCTTGGTCTTCTTTTAAAATATCGGCCTGCACCGTACCACGAACTTGGTTTAGGGTCTTGGCTTTTATTTCCTCGTACACTTCTTTTGGGAGCACTTGGTCTCCCGTCACCCCTAAAAGCATCAATCCCAGACCATTGTTCCCTTCGGGAAGCTCCCCATAATATGTGGGCCGTGACACCCCTTTTTCTTTAAAAATAGTTTTGATTTTGCCCTCGACCTCTTTCTCCAAGCCATTTTCTCTAATGTATTTTTCGCAGTTCTGATCAATAGCGGCATTCATAAAAAAGGCCAAGAGCATGGGTGCAGGACCATTTATAGTCATGCTTACGGATGTCATTGGGCTGCTCAAATCAAAGCCTGAATAGAGTTTTTTAGCATCGTCCAAGCAACAGATGGACACGCCCGCATTACCAATTTTTCCATAAATATCGGGACGATTATCCGGGTCATTCCCATATAAAGTCACCGAATCAAAAGCGGTAGACAATCGTTTGGCGGGCATATCCATACTCACGTAATGGAATCGGCGGTTGGTTCGCTCTGGCCCTCCTTCCCCAGCAAACATTCGGGTGGGGTCCTCCCCTTCTCTTTTAAATGGATACAGACCAGCAGTATATGGAAATTCCCCAGGTACGTTTTCCTGTAAGATCCATTGCAAAATATCGCCCCAAGCTTTGTATTTGGGCAAAGCAACTTTTGGAATTTGACTGTGCGAAAGTGATTCTGTATGCGTTTTTATTTTTACTTCTTTGTCACGAACTTTAAAGGAGTAGATTTCGGCTTTGTAGCGATTTACTTTTTCTTTCCATTTTAAAATGGCCTTCCAATGATGCGGGTTCAAGTGCATCTTTATCCTATCAAACTCCTTGATGAGCAGATTTATCAATTCTTTGGACTCCTTATTTTTGATATGAGATTCGATTTCCTCTTCATTCAAGCCTGACTTATCCAAAAACAATTCTTCTGCTTGTTCTTGATCAAATTCCAAAGTGGATGCCAATGTCAAAAAGATACCATAAAGCTTTTGGGCTATTTTGGCCTCATTGCTCACCTTGGCATCATAACTTCTATTGTTTTCGGCTATTTCTGATAAATATCGGGTGCGTGCTGGAGGAATCACATAGATTTTCTCAGCCATTTCCTGTGTCACCTCAATAGTGGAATTCAATTTGGAACCTGCTTTTTCCACCAAGGTATCCATCACAATTTTATAGAGACTGTTCATCCCAGGGTCGTTAAATTGCGAAGCAATGGTGCCAAAAATGGGCAGTTCATCTTCGTTGGTGTGCCACAATCCGTGGTTGCGGACATATTGTTTTTTTACATCGCGGATGGCATCGAGAGCACCTCTTTTATCAAACTTATTGATGGCCACAATATCAGCAAAGTCTAGCATATCAATCTTCTCCAACTGGGTAGCTGCACCAAATTCGGGCGTCATCACATAAAGGGAAACATCGCTATGCTCCAATATTTCTGTATCGGATTGACCAATCCCCGAAGTTTCCAGGATAATCAGGTCGTATTTGGCAGCCTTCAGTACTTGAACCGCCTCGGATACATATTTGGACAACGCCAAATTGGACTGACGCGTAGCCAAAGAACGCATATATACCCTTTCATTATTGATTGCATTCATTCGGATTCTGTCACCCAAAAGTGCTCCTCCCGTTTTTCGTTTGGAAGGATCTACGGAAATAATCCCAATATTTTTATCGGGAAAGTCAATTAAAAACCTTCGCACCAGTTCATCCACTAAACTGGATTTTCCTGCTCCGCCCGTACCAGTAATTCCTAAAACAGGAACATTGCTTTGCTCTTTTTCAATTATCGGCAGAAAGTTTTCAAACTCTTCATGACGGTTCTCTGCCAAAGAAATCAAACGGGCCAAAGTATTGGGATGCTTCTCATCCAATACACCTTCCAAAGATTTTCCTTTGGGAAGCTCTAAATTAGGAACAGCAGTATCACATCGCTCCACCAAATCATTGATCATGCCCTGAAGCCCCATTTCCCGACCATCGTCCGGAGCGTAGATTCTTTCAATGCCGTAATCCATCAGTTCCTTTATCTCTTCAGGAAGAATGACACCGCCACCGCCACCAAAGATTTTGATATGGCCAGCTCCTCTTTCCTTCAGCAAATCGAACATATACCTAAAATATTCGTTGTGCCCTCCTTGGTAAGAAGTCATGGCAATGGCATTGGCATCTTCTTGAATAGCACAATCAACAACTTCGGCCACACTCCTATCATGCCCCAAATGGATTACCTCGACCCCGGTGGTTTGGATAATTCTTCTCATAATATTGATGGCGGCATCGTGGCCATCAAACAAAGAGGCTGCGGTTACAATTCTGATTTTATGTTTAGGCTTGTAGGGTTTAATTTGTTCCATCTGCAATAAAAGGTGAAATTTTGCTTTGCAATTTACGGAAAATGCAATTGAAAATCGATTTTGATTAAGATTGTATAAAAAATATTAAAAGTTTGGGCTTCCTTTTTTGAATACCATAATTTTACCCACCTAAATGCGTCCAATGAAACTGACCATTCTTATCAACTGCCCAGACCAATCGGGAATCATTCGATCAGTGACCACCTTTATTCACAAGCAAAAAGGCAACGTGGTCTACCTTGACCAGCATGTGGATAAACAGGCGGGTGTATTTTTCATGCGGTTGAAAAGTGAATTTGAACAGGAATTGGACCTATCTAAGTTCAAAGCGGATTTTGGGCGAGAATTGGCGACCGAGTTTAAGATGGAGTGGGATGCCTATACCGATGTGTACAAACCAAAAATGGCCATTTTTGTCTCCAAATACAATCATTGTTTATATGATTTATTGAGTAGGTATAATTCTGGCGAGCTTTCGGTGGACATTCCGTTTATTTTGAGTAACCACAAAAATTTGGAATATGTTGCGAAACAGTTCAATATTCCCTATTTCCATATTCCCGTCACCACAGAAACCAAAGCGGAGGCCGAGGACAAGCAGCTCGAACTTTTGGAAAAATATGGAGTGGATTTCATTGTGCTTGCGAGGTATATGCAGATAGTATCACCAAAGGTGATTAATGTATTCCCGCAGAAAATCATAAACATCCACCACTCTTTCTTACCTGCATTTGCGGGAGCAAAACCCTACCATGCCGCCTTTGAAAGAGGGGTTAAAATTATTGGAGCCACCAGCCATTACGTTACGGAGGATTTAGATGCAGGGCCTATTATTGAACAAGATGTAACTACAGTTTCACATACACATTCCGTTAAGGATTTTATTGGTAAGGGCAGAGATTTAGAGCGCATAGTTCTTTCTCGTGCCGTTCAGCTTCACGTAGCTCGAAAAACGATGGTTTATAATAACAAGACCGTGATTTTCTCATAATCAAAGATTATGTATCTTATAATCTGCTTTTAATTAACTAATAAAACATCAATCACACCTAAAATGAATCAAGACTACATACAACCCAACCCATGGAGCATTATTGAAGAAGGTTTTGACCAAGAAAGAGTCAAATCTTCCGAGAGCCTTTTTAGCATAGGCAACGGAGTCATGGGCCAACGCGCCAATTTTGAAGAGTCCTATTCGGGACCTACCTTTCAAGGAAGTTATATAGGAGGAGTTTACTATCCTGACAAAACTCGTGTGGGATGGTGGAAAAATGGATACCCGGAGTACTTTGCCAAAGTATTGAATGCTCCTAATTGGATCGGAATACATGTGAGCATCAACGGAAAACCTTTGGACTTGGCCACTTGCACCGACATTAAAGGTTTTAAACGAGAGCTCAACATGAAAGAAGGGTGGTACAGAAGAAACTTTGTGGCAACCACGCCCAACAATATCGAAATCGAAGTGATTGCTACACGATTTTTAAGCCTGTCCCATGATGAAGTCGGTGCCATCGAGTTTGGAATCACTCCGCTCAATTCTGACGCGGAAATTATTTTCCATCCATTTATTGATGCAGGAATAACCAATGAAGACAGTAACTGGGATGATAAATTTTGGAATACCACCAACATTAAATCATATAAAAACAGAGCTTTCATAGAGTCGCACACCATGAAGACCAATTTTAACGTGTGCACTTTTATGCAAGCCCATTTGGTTTATGGGGATACCATAAAGGAAACTCCCGATTCGCTTAACCAAGAAGAACTTTCCATTGGTTTTGAATTCTCTCAAAAAGTAAAGAAAGGAGAGAAAGTAAGTCTGGTTAAGTATGGTGGTTATACAGTAGACCGAAACCATAAAGCCGATAAATTGACCGAAGCGGCCCATACAGCACTGGATCATGTTTCTTCTCTTGGCTTTGACGGACTTCTGGAAGAGCAGAAAAAAGCTTGGGCCCAAATTTGGGAAATGAGCGATATAACAATCGACGGAGATGTAAAGGCGCAACAAGGTATTCGTTTCAATATTTTTCAACTGAACCAGACCTATACAGGAACAGACTCCCGATTAAATATTGGACCAAAAGGGTTCACAGGCGAAAAATATGGCGGTAGCACATATTGGGACACCGAAGCATACTGCATTCCATTTTATATGGCTACAAAAAACCAAGAAGTAGCCCGAAAACTACTCAAGTACCGCTACAACCATTTGGAAAAAGCCATAGAAAATGCAGAAAAACTTGGTTTCAAAAACGGTGCGGCACTCTATCCAATGGTAACCATGAACGGTGAAGAATGCCATAACGAATGGGAAATCACTTTTGAAGAAATCCATAGAAACGGAGCCATAGCCTATGCTATTTACAACTATACAAGGTATACGCAAGACTACAGCTACATTCCAGAAATGGGATTGGAAGTACTAATAGGAATAGCACGTTTTTGGCAACAGCGAGTAAATTGGTCTGCACACCGAAACAAATATGTAATGCTCGGAGTAACAGGCCCGAACGAGTACGAGAACAACGTAAACAATAATTGGTATACAAATTACCTCGCCAAATGGTGTTTAGAATATACTTTGGAGCAATTGGAATATGTTCAGCAAGAACATCCAAATGATTATCAAAGGGTTTCGGAAAAAACCCAATTGGGGAATGATGAAACTGGTTTGTGGAAAAAAGTAGCTGCCCACATGTACTTCCCTTATTCGGAAGAACATGGAGTTTATCTGCAACAAGATGGTTTCTTGGATAAAGATTTGATTCGTGTGGCCGATTTGGATAAAAAAGAACGCCCCATTAACCAACATTGGAGCTGGGATAGAATTCTACGTTCACCATACATTAAACAGGCGGACACCTTACAAGGTTTTTATTTCTTTGAGGACCACTTTACCATCGAAGAACTAGAAAAGCACTTTGATTTTTACGAATCCTTTACAGTTCATGAATCCTCCCTTTCTCCATGTGTACATGCGATACAAGCAGCAAAGCTAGAGCGAATGGAACAGGCCTACACTTTCTACCTAAGAACCTCACGATTGGATTTGGATGATTACAACAAAGAGGTGGAGGAAGGACTTCATATTACTTCCATGGCAGGTACGTGGATGAGTATCGTGGAAGGTTTTGGTGGAATGCGTGTAAGGGATGGAAAACTTTGTTTTTCCCCACAAATTCCAGAGCAATGGAACATGTATTCCTTCAAACTTAATTTTAGGGATAGAGTTCTAAAAGTAACAGTTACCCAAAATGGAGCCACCTTTGATATAGATGAAGGGGAAAACTTGGAAATTATTGTCAATGGCAAACCACTTATTTTGAATTAAAAAACTGAACAAATCTTTTACTTTAACGGATTGGAAGATGAAATTTAATGGACTCATCTGTAAGTTCTAGTAGTTGCCCATTATTTACGTAGTTTGCCCGTCCATAATTATTTCAAATAAAAAATAACCATGAGAAGATTACTGCTATGCATTTTAGTACTCCAGCTGACTGGATGTGCGGAACTCCAACAAGTCGTGAACCAATTGCCCCAGGGAACGACTGGAATTGGAAATGACCAAATAGCCCAAGGATTGCGCGAGGCATTGAATATGGGCATTGAGAAACAGGTGAACAAACTAACCAGCGAAAATGGGTTTTACAAAAACCAATTGGTCAAGATCCTACTTCCGGAAGAATTACAAAAAGTGGACAAAACTTTGCGAGACATAGGTTTATCCAACTTGGCCGATGAAGGTTTGAGAATAATTAACCGAGCTGCAGAAGATGCTGTAGGGGAAGCTACTCCAATTTTTGTGGATGCTGTTAAGGGAATTACATTCAATGATGCGAAACAAATTCTTTTGGGCAGCGATAATGCTGCCACCCGGTATTTACAGCAGGCCACTAAGTCTCAATTGTACAATAAGTTCAATCCAATTATCAAGAATTCCTTCCAAAAAGTGGGCGCTGATCAAATTTGGAGCAACATAATTACCAAGTACAACAGCTTGCCCCTTACCAATAATGTAAACCCCGATTTAACCGACTACACAACCAATGAAGCTTTAGAAGGAGTTTATACGATGATTGCTGTTGAAGAAAAGGAAATTAGGACAAAAGTTTCGTCTCGCACAACAGATTTGTTAAAAAAAGTGTTTGCTATGCAAGATTAATCACAATTTTTTCAGAAAAATGTAATAACTTTAAGGCTAAGGCGTTATAACCTTAATAATTGAGAATAATTATAACAAAATCCTAAAGTTAAATTAACCTTGACCTGAAGGTTAAACTTGATTTTTGTAAAGGTTATCTGAGTTAGCATTTTTTTGAGTTAGTTAGTTTAAAAACCGGTGTTCTTCACCGGTTTTTTGTTTTCTCAATTTTGCCATATAAACCATCAAAAGCGATAGAAGTAACTTTACCTTCATGAATTACTTCCCAAAACTGCCTCACAGTTCCATCATCATTCTTGGTCCACGTAATTCGGTTCTTGTATTTTTTCCCATCTCCCCCAGTAAATGTATCGGAGGTCAAAATCATTTGATCACCAACCCTGTTTCCCTTTAATTTTAGAAAAGCTCCCGCATTGTCCACCCACAATTGCTCCCACTGATTGGTTTTGGCATTGAAAAAATTAAGACTGGTTCCTGTATACCCAGCTTTGGCACTTGTCCAGTTTTCTCGAATCACACAACCACTTTCTTCCTTACTAATTACACTGGAACCTGCAGGACTACCATCTTTGGAATTGACAACCTCCCACTCCCCTATCCAAAAATCAAACGCTCTGTGATTTTCAGAACAACAGTTACAACTTTGCTTATCTTGGGCAAACAAAGCAAGCTGAAAACAACAAGCTAAAATGATCGTTATCTTTTGCATTTAAAGCATTTTTAGTTAAAACTGACTTCTTTTAAAGATAGGTTAATTTTACACTACCCCAATGCAAGCAGTTTTACTCAACAAGTCGAGATACGTTAAATTTTAGATAAATTACCTGATTTATAGACGTATACCATCCCTTAACGTAATCTATAAGTACGTTTTGAACGTATCTTTGTTATTAACAGATCTTGAGAGCTATGAATAATCAGTATTGTAAAGTTGGGTCGGTCACACCTATCACCAGTGTAAGCCAAGCAGCATCGGTTTTGGAAGTAATGCACAACCATTTTATGGAGAAAGCTGCCAACGTTGCTGGCAAGGATAATCAGTTGGGCGAATTCTTTAAAAGAAAAGCGCAGAGCCTAAAAAAGGTTTTGGAGAGCTTGTAGGTATAAACTTAATCAAGTTTAGCCAGTTCAATTTCCATTTCCCGTTGCATTTCCTGTGCTTTTTCTGCAGCGGTTTCAGCAAAATCCAATCCAGTTGATGCATATAAAATGCCTCGAGAGGAATTCACCAACAAACCTACATCTTTAGTAATTCCGTACTTGCAAACCTCCTGCAAACTTCCACCTTGCGCACCAACGCCGGGCACCAACAAAAAGCTTTCAGGAATAATTTTTCTGATATCTTCAAGATAAGTAGCCTTCGTTGCTCCGACCACATACATTAATCTTTCAGCACCTTCGTACGTTTTAGAAACGGATAATACTTCTTTATACAATTCCTGACCATCCACATTTTTAGTCTGAAAATCAAAAGCACCCTGATTGGAAGTAAGCGCCAATAAAATGGTATGCTTATCCTCAAACTCCAAAAAGGGTTCTACAGAGTCTTTTCCCATATAGGGTGCGATAGTAATGGAATCAAAATCCATGGTCTCAAAAAATGCCTTCGCATATCGAGTAGACGTATTCCCGATATCTCCACGTTTGGCATCCGCTATCGTGAACATTTCGGGATGGTTGGCATTCAAATACTCCATCGTGCGCTCCAAGGACTTCCAACCTTGCAGACCATAGGCCTCATAAAAAGCAATATTGGGCTTGTAGGCTACACAATAAGGATGGGTGGCATCGATAATTGCCTTGTTGAAAGCAAAAATAGGGTCATCTTCCTTTAGGAGATGCCCTGGGATTTTATCAAGGTCTGTATCGAGACCAACACATAGGAATGATTTCTTTTGATGTATTTGGGCAATTAAATCTTCTATCTTCATTGTGAAAGGTTCTCGACCGTGTGTTCAATTGAGAAATAACAGCTTAAAATATCTCCGAAGCTTCCTTAAGCTTTTCGGTATTTTCTACCAACATCAACTCATCAATAATTTTTTGGACATCTCCATTGATAATATTCTGCAAATCGTAAAGTGTAAGACCAATTCGGTGGTCTGTTACCCTACCTTGCGGATAATTGTACGTACGGATTTTCGCCGAACGGTCACCACTACTCACCTGTGAATTACGTTTAGCAGCATCCTCGGCCTGTTTTTTTGCCAATTCCATATCGTACAAACGAGAACGAAGCACTTTAAAGGCTTTGTCCTTGTTTTTGTGCTGAGATTTTTCATCCTGACATTGCGCCACAATCCCTGTAGGTTCGTGGGTTAAACGTACCGCAGAATAAGTAGTGTTCACCGATTGCCCACCAGGTCCTGAGGAACAGAAATAATCGATACGTACATCCTTGGGGTCTATCTGAACATCAAACTCTTCCGCTTCGGGAATTACCATTACTGTAGCGGCACTGGTATGCACCCTACCCTGGGTCTCGGTCTGCGGCACACGTTGTACACGGTGCACACCTGCTTCAAACTTTAGGGTTCCGTATACATCTTCTCCGGAAACTTCAAAATGGATTTCCTTATAACCACCACTGGTTCCTTCGCTCAAATCTATAATATTGGTCTTCCATCCTTTGGACTCGCAATATTTGGTATACATACGGAACAAATCTCCCGCAAAAATACTAGCTTCGTCCCCTCCAGTTCCCGCTCTGATTTCCATAACCACATCCTTTTCATCTTCTGGGTCTTTGGGAATCAACAGGTATTTAATTTCTTCTTCCAACTTGGGCAAAGCACTCTTGGCTTCATCCAATTGCATTTTGGCCATTTCCAACATTTCCGCATCACTGCCGTCAGCTATGATTTCCTCTGCCTCTTGTATATTGTTGGTAAGGGTAATATATTCGTCTCGTTTGTCGCTGAGCAATTTTAAGTCTTTGTACTCCTTATTCAGCTTTACGTAGCGCTTTTGGTCCGAAATAATATCGGGCTGTATGATTAGGTCCGAAACCTCATCAAAACGCTGTTTTACAATGTTGAGTTTGTCTAGCATAAATCAATCCTCCTATAGGAATGCGAATTTACGATTTTTTAGTTGGATTATTTTCTAACTAAATGAGGTCAGTTACCAACAAAAGTAGTCCCAAGAGTGACAATGAAGGCATTTAAGCCGTCACTCCGATCATATTGGCTAAAGCGTAGGTTGATTGTCTTCAATCCAAAATTGAGGACTTGGGCTCTCGTAAAAATATCCTTGTACTGCACCCCGATTCCATATTGATGAGCATCATAATTGGATAAATCGTAGTCCGAAGTATAAAAATCATCCGTGGACAACGCCTGTTCCTTTGGGTAAAAATAATCCGCTGCAGTTTGGGTATAGTATCGATAAGTCGGATACAAAGTGAATTTATCGGTCAACTTGAATGGCGCTTCCAGACTTGCAGTGTGGGAGCTAATGCCCCAATCGTCCCAATAAAAACGGTAATAGGAACGTAGCACTACCAAATCGTTCAAATAATAATTCAAACGACCACCCACGGGTATCTTAAATCGGCTATCAGGTAATTGTTCCACATTGTCCGCCAATTGGAAATCATCAATATAAAAATCTTCAAAATCCGAGAAATACACCCGTTGGAACGGCGTGCTCAGCAAACCGTTCTGGGAAACCACATCCATGAAAATGGCTCCTTGTAATTTTCGGCTCAAAATCTGGGAAAAGCTTAATGACAAGGAGTAGGAATTCCTGTTCTCGCTTTCAAACTCTGAAAAAATAGGATTATAAGTTCCATTTCCGGTGATTCGGTCATCAAAGAAACCATCACGAAGCTCAATAGGATAAATGGCATTCCATTTGTCCAAAAATACTTTCCCACTCAGCGTGATTTCCGTATTCTTTTCGTTGAACAATTTGGTATAGCTACCTCCAAAACCAATTGAAAAATAATCGTACTCCGATGAAAAATAAGCATTAGCGCTCCAAATAGCGTTTCTGTCATCTGAACTGTGTGAATATGTTGGGTTGATATAGGCCAACAAATCCTTTCGAGATTCCCCGGATGAAGCATCGAAAGGAGATACGTTGAGACCTCCATCCAACGGATTTACATTGCTTGAGGATGCCGAAGTATAGGCGGACAGTCCAACATCCACAGTTAAAACATCATCCTCGTTCATGGGCATTCGTAGCACTATGCTAGAAGTGGCATCGGTCAGTTCCTCCGTACCTTCGCCTCCTGTTACTGCAGCATTCTGTCCATCTTGACTATAATAACTGAAAAGTAAATCCACCTCACTTACTTCCAAGACTCTTCTTTTATAGGAAGCATCATTTTGTTGTGACCAACCCAAGAATCCCATTAAAAAAAATAAGATTGCAAAAACGGATTTTATGGATTTGAACGATTGGATCATACGATTTTAACTACTTAAATCAAATTAATTACATCCACATCCACCACCTGTTTTGCCCCCGTTGGCACCAGCGGAAGCCTCCCTATAAATATGGAAATTGGTCTCGAAACGTTCGCAGGGTCTTGCACTCAATTGCATTTCCTCATCGTTCACATAAACCTTGTCGTACTCTCGCACGGCAACGCAAGAGCTTGAAAAAATCAAAAGCAGCAATAAAAAAAGTGGTCGTCCCATATATTAAATGTACTAATTCGTATCGAACATGATACCTGAACTTTTATGAACTTTGTTTTCAGCATCGATGACAACTGCTTCCACACCATCAATCTGGTTGATCATGTGAAGACCAACATCTCGACCCATGGTAAAAACTGCGGTAGCCAGAGCATCGCACAATTCAGCTTGTTTGGCAAATATGGATACACTATTGACACCTCTTGTGGGATATCCCGTCCTTGGATCTATGATGTGTGAATACTTTTCCCCGTCCAGAACAATATATTTTTCATAATTGCCCGATGTTGCCACAGAAGACTCAATAATAGGCAACCAACTAAACACTTTTTCCTTGCTCAAAGGATTGGCAATACCCACCAACCATTTTTCACCAGTTACTTTAGTTCCCCAAGTAGTAAGGTCTCCCGAAGCATTAATGATTCCGCCTTTTACGTCTTTGGAAACCAAAAGGTCTTTGGCCCTATCGGCAGCATACCCTTTCCCTATGCCACCAAACCCAATATGCATACCCTTTTCGGGCAAGAAAACGGTCTGGTTATCATGGTCTAACTGAATTTTTTTATAGCCGACTTTGGAAACGGACTTTCTAATGCTTTGTTCAGAAGGAACTTTGTCCATAGTTCCATCAAACCTCCATATCTCGTCCATGGAGGCATAAGTGATATCAAAAGCGCCATCTGTTATTTCGGATATTTTGATGGAACGCTCGATTAAATTAAAGAGTTCTTGACTTACTTTTACCGGTTTAACCCCTGCATTTTTATTGATCAATGAGGTTTCGGAATCCTTGTCCCAAGACGAGATTATCTTCTCTACACGTTCAATTTCCGAAACAGCTTCGTCAATATTGATATAGCCTATTTCCTCGTTAGGAGCTACCACGGTAATCTCAAAACGGGTGCCCATCAATTTCAGGGTCTTTTTTACAGTGACATCCGTTTGCCGTGACTGCCCAAACGACAGCAGACAACAAAGGCTGCAGGCTAAGGCAATCAGGGTTTTCATTTCAGGAATTTGTTTAATGTCTTGATGTATTTTTCTGGACTGGTCCGAGCCACAAAACCAGTGGTACCCAAAACGTTTTGATTTTTATCCATTACCACAACCAAGGGAAAGTAACCCTTTGGGTTATATTTTTCGGCGAGCGACTTATTTACGTTTAACTTTTCTTGGGGCAATTGATTTTTCTTTTTACGAGGAAAATCAGCATCATACATTACATAATGCTCCGCTGCGTAAGATTTAAATTCCTCGCTATCAAAAATGTGACGCTTTAAACGGATACATGGTGCGCACCAGTCAGAACCGGAAAACACCAAAACAATGGGCTTGTCCTCATCAGCAGCCTTAGTAAGAGTATCATCAAAACTATTTTGCCATTGTTGGGCATGAAGTAAGCCTGAAAAGGCAAAAATTATTAAATAGAATAACTGTTTCATACGATTTGGGATTTAAAACTACTCATACACCCGTAAAATGGTACCATTAAGTTCGGTGTTATAAACCTTAAGTACTTTGGGGGCCGCACCATCAACTTGATTTAAAGGTGTTCCATCCTGATTAAAACGCGAGCCATGCACATCGCAATAAAAAATACCGCCATTCTGGTCTATAAATCGTACTTGATCATAGGATTGATGACTACAAACCTGACTTGCCGCCACATACTCGCCTTGCAAATTTCTAGCAATTACCACCAAGTTTTTTAATATAAAACCACCGTTTTCGGAAAGATTTGATGCTTCTGCAGAAGTGAGGTCTACCGTAAAATCCACTCCTGTTGGTTCTTCCACCAAATTACCATCCACTTCATCCTTGGAACATCCTTGTAAACAGGGGAATGTGAGGGCAAAGGCTGCGCCTGCTCCCAAACTTCGTAGAAACTCTTTTCTTTCCATAGCATGAGGTTTATAAATAAGAACGCTATTTCAAGACAAATCGTATGCTAGTATTCAAACTTGCCGTACTGGCTCTGAATGGTCAGTTTTTTGCTTTCCGAGGATTCTACGCGACCAATAATCTGGGCATCTACATCAAAACTTTGGGAAATGGCAATGATTTCTTCTGCAACCTGTTCATCCATATACAATTCCATGCGATGACCGCAGTTAAAGACTTGGTACATTTCTTTCCAATCCGTTCCCGATTGCTCTTGAATCAGTTTGAACAAAGGCGGAATGGAAAACATATTATCCTTGATGATGTGCAGGTTATCGACGAAGTGAAGAATCTTGGTCTGGGCCCCACCGCTACAATGTACCATACCATGGATTTTGTTGGAGGTATATTGCCCCAATACTTTTTTAATAATGGGAGCATATGTTCTTGTTGGTGACAATACCAATTTTCCTGCATCTAGAGGCGAATCAGGTACCTCATCCGTCAGTTTTGTATTTCCGGAATACACCAATTCTTCAGGAACGGATGCATCAAAACTTTCAGGATATTTTTCGGCCAAGTATTTTGAAAATACATCGTGTCGGGCAGAGGTCAAACCGTTACTACCCATCCCTCCGTTGTATTCGGTTTCGTAACTCGCTTTTCCGAAGGAAGCCAAACCTACAATCACATCTCCAGCTTTGATATTGGAATTATCGATGACATTTTTTCGTTCCATTCGAGCGGTTACCGTGGAATCCACGATTATGGTTCGCACTAAATCCCCAACATCCGCAGTTTCACCTCCAGTGGAACGAATGGTGATTCCGTGCTTTTCCAAATCGGAAATCAACTCCTCGGTACCATTGATAATGGCCGAGATCACCTCACCTGGAATCAAGTTCTTGTTCCGTCCAATGGTGGAAGACAACATAATATTTTCCGTGGCACCCACGCAGATTAAATCATCCACATTCATAATAAGTGCATCTTGGGCAATACCTTTCCAAACCGAAATATCCCCGGTTTCTTTCCAGTACATGTATGCCAAAGAGGATTTGGTTCCTGCACCATCGGCGTGCATCACCAAACAATGTTCATCGCTGCCCGTTAAATAATCGGGGACAATTTTACAGAATGCTTTTGGAAAAAGCCCTTTGTCAATATTTTTGATGGCGTTGTGCACATCTTCTTTGGAGGCGGAAACACCTCGTTGTGCATATCTTTTACTTGTATCCGACGACATATGAATGGTTTGGGCAAAAATAACGGAAAGCCATCAAATTATTGATATGCTTTCCGTGTTTTCCTTTAGGGTGTTTTTCTATTTAGAAAACAACATTTCCCTGTACTTGGTAAATGGCCAGAATTCATCGGCGATAAGTTTTTCCAATTTATCGGAATGCTCTCTGATCTTGTCAAAATAAGGCTTTACATTATTGCAATAGGCCTGGGCCTTTTTGTCCACAACTGACATACCATTGGCGCGTTTTCGGGCATCTGCCATTTCATCGGTCAGTTTTTTGATTTCAATGATATGCTCCCCTATTTGCTCCAAAATATTCAATTGGCTTTCGGCTACCTTTTTGTGCGCAGCTCCGTATACCTCTTTTAACCCATGAATATTCTCCAATAGGACATTTTGATATTTAACGGCAGCAGGAATAATATGGTTGTAGACCATTTCTCCCAGCACTCTTCCTTCAATCTGAATATGGAAAATATAAGCTCCCAATTCTACTTCTTTATGGGCTTTGAGTTCTACTTCGTTCATCACATCCATCTGCTTGAAAAGTTCAACACTTTCCTTTGATGTAATTACTTGTAGTGCTTCTGGTGTATTTTTATTGAAGCTCAGTTTTCGTCTTCTTGCTTCTTCCTGCCATTCAATACCATAACCATCACCTTCAAAACGGATACGTTTCGAGGTTTTAATGTATTCCCGAAGTACATTGAAAACAGCCTCGTCCTTTTTAAGACTTTTCTTTTCGATCAAGGCATCGACCTCTTTTTTAAAGTCGGTAAGCTGCTTGGCCACAATGGTATTGAGCATGGTCATAGGCTTGGCGCAGTTCATCTTGGCTCCTACGCCACGCATTTCAAACTTGTTTCCCGTGAACGCAAAAGGTGATGTTCGGTTCCTGTCGGTATTGTCCAACAATATTTCCGGAATCTTACCAACTACATTCAGTTTGAGTTCGGTTTTTTCCTGTGGGGATAATTTTCCTTTGGAAACGCCTTCCAATTCATCTAGCACATCGCTTAGTTGTTGTCCTATAAAAATCGAAATGATGGGTGGCGGTGCCTCATTGGCGCCCAATCTATGATCGTTACTGGCAGAAGCAATGGAAGATCTCAACAATTCCTCATAAGTATCCACCGCTTTGATGGTATTCACGAAAAATGTCAAAAACTGTAAATTTTTCATGGGCGTGGTACCTGGACTCAACAGGTTAACGCCGGTGTTGGTACCCAAAGACCAGTTGTTGTGCTTACCCGAACCGTTTATTCCTGAAAAAGGTTTTTCATGAAAGAGTACGGAAAAATTGTATTTGTCGGCAATCTCCTCCATCACATCCATCAACAATAAATTATGATCTACGGAAAGGTTGGCCTCCTCAAAAACCGGGGCAAGTTCGAATTGGTTCGGTGCCACTTCGTTGTGGCGGGTCTTCACTGGTATACCTAGTTTGGTACATTCCTTTTCGAGCTCGCTCATAAAACCGAGCACTCGCGGTGGAATTACCCCAAAATAATGATCATCTAACTGCTGTCCCTTGGCAGAAAAATTACCAACCAAAGTTCGGCCTGTTACGGAAAGGTCCAGGCGGGAGTTGGCCAATGACTTATCAATCAAAAAATATTCCTGTTCCCACCCCAGTGTGGCATGTACTTTTCGTACGTTCTTATCAAAATATTGTGCTACCGCAGTGGCTGCCTGGTCCACAGCATGTAAAGCTCTTAAAAGGGGAGCTTTGTTATCCAAGGCTTCTCCCGTATAAGCGACAAATATAGTAGGTATACAGAGTGTTGTTTTATAAACAAATGCCGGAGAAGTAGGATCCCAGGCCGTGTAACCCCTTGCTTCAAAAGTATTTCTGATCCCACCACTGGGAAAGCTGGAAGCATCGGGTTCCTGCTGCACTAATTGCGCCCCTCCAAATTTCTCCATGGCTTTTCCATCAGGTAGAATATCAAAGAAGGCATCATGTTTTTCAGCCGTAGCTCCAGTTAATGGCTGAAACCAGTGGGTATAATGGGTTGCCCCCATGGAAAGGGCCCAAGCTTTCATGCCCTCGGCCACTTGGTCAGCTATTTTACGGTCTATTTTAGTGCCTTGAAAAATGGCAGATTTTACTTTATCAAGAGCTTCGGCTGTAAGAAATTGAAGCATCTTGTCCTCATTAAAAACGTTCTTACCGAAAAGGTCCGATCGTTTACCGGTTTCGTTGATATTGGCATGTTTCCTATTACGGCTTTCGGCCAAGGCTTGGAATCTTGTATTCGGCATTTTTAACAATCTTTAATTTTCAAATCTACAATTAAGAATTTAATAATTTAAACTTAAAAAATTACTTTTTTTTCAACCATCCCTTTTAAAAACAGGGGTAATATAAATAATATATACAAGTTTGTGATTTTACCCCCTTAAAACATTGATAATTAAATGAAAAAGTTATTTTTGTCAATCATAGAATTTGAGAACGATTAACTACCAGAATTATGAGCAAATCTAAATTAGAGTATCTATGGTTGGATGGTTATGAGCCAACAGCCAACGTTAGAAGTAAAACTAGAATAGAAGAGGATTTTAGTGGTAAATTGGAAGATTGCCCAATGTGGTCTTTCGATGGTTCATCTACAAAACAAGCCGAAGGTGGTTCCTCTGACTGTCTATTGAAGCCTGTTGCTATCTACCCCGATCCCGCAAGAAGAGATGGTTATTTGGTAATGACCGAGGTATTAAATGCTGATGGAACGCCACACGTGAGCAATTCCAGAGCTACCATCGACGATGCTGATCACGACTTCTGGTTTGGATTTGAGCAGGAATATTTTATTATGGATACCGCTACCCAACTACCTTTAGGATTCCCTGTTGGCGGTTATCCCGGACCACAAGGCCTATACTATTGTTCCGTTGGTGGAAGAAACACCTGGGGAAGAGACCTTGTTGAGGAGCATGCAGATCTTTGTTTGGACGCCGGACTTACCTTCGAAGGTATTAACCAAGAGGTTGCCGCTGGACAATGGGAGTTCCAATTGTTTGCCAAAGGTGCCAAAAAAGCTGGAGATGAAATCTGGGTGGCACGTTACTTACTGCAAAGATTGACCGAGAGCTACGGATACTATATCGAATTCCATCCAAAACCTGTAAAAGGCGATTGGAACGGTTCTGGGATGCACGCCAACTTCTCCAACACTTTATTGAGAACTTGTGGATCTAAAGAGATTTACGAAAAGGTTTGTGAGGCGTTCCGTCCAGTAACCGATGAGCATATTGATGTTTATGGAGAATTCAATGATGAACGTTTAACAGGACTTCACGAAACAGCACACGTATCTGATTTCTCTTACGGAGTTTCGGATAGAGGAGCTTCCATAAGAATTCCTATTATGACCGTCGAAAAAGGCTGGAAAGGTTGGTTGGAAGATAGAAGACCAGCATCCAATGCCGATCCTTATAAGGTGGCGGCCAGAATCATTAAAACGGTTAAATCCGCAAAAGTATAAACAAGTAAATTAGTTGTTGATTATAGATAGAAACCGTCCCGCCTTATGGGGCGGTTTTTATTTTATGGTCATGTAGATGAAAATTCCATAAAAGGCCAAAAGAACCAATCCGTCTCTCCATCCCAATCGTAATCCTTTTGGAAAAAACACTAAAGGAAAGATAAGAAAGGATATACCGAGCATCCAAAAGATATCTTTGGACAATAATCCTTCGTCCATTACGGTTATTGGTGTAATTATAGAAGTTATCCCCAACACGGCCAACAAATTGAAAATATTGGATCCGATCAAGTTTCCAAGCGAAATCGCTTTCTCCTTTTTAAGCACTGCTATCACGGAAGCTGCCAATTCTGGAATACTCGTTCCTACGGACACAATGGTGATTCCGATAATACGATCGCTTACCCCAAATGTGGAAGCCATACCCACAGCACCATCAATAAGTAATTCCGAACCACCCCAAAGTGCGGTTCCTCCGATTCCCAAGAAAAGGACAATCTTATATAAGGGCAATGGAACATCATCTTCCGGCATTTCGTCCACAACGGCTGTTTTTTGAAACCTTAGCAGATACACTAGAAAGACGAAAAGAAACGAAACAAGGATAATTCCTTCATATCGCTGAAGTTCTCCATCAAAATAAATAAAGCCACAGAACATTAGGGAAGCCACGATCATCACTGGCCAGTCGGTAGTGTAAAAACTTTTTCTAACATCTATACTGCCCATAATTACAGTAATGGCCAAAACCAAGCCCAAATTAGCAATATTGGATCCTACCACATTCCCTAAGGAAAGATCAGGAAAGCCATCCAATGCCGCTTTTATACTAACGATAAGCTCTGGAGCTGATGTGGCAAAAGATACCACCGTCATACCAATAACAATTTTGGGTATGAATAATCGTAAGGATAAAGCAACTGCGGACTTCAACAACCAATTCCCTCCTGCGATAAGCAAAACCAATCCTAGAACAATAAAAAGTAGATTTCCCAAAAAAGTAAATTTTCGTGCAAAGATAATGGAAGATCCACTCACTAAAGATGGTTCTTTCAAAAATAAAAACTATAAATATAGTTAATAAACTATAAAAATAGTTGTTTAACTATAAGATTAGTATTATGTTTGGTCCATAATGAGAACATCATGCAAAAATTAACCAATAAGGAAGAGGAGATCATGAAAATCCTCTGGGAGCTAAAAAAAGCTTTTGTAAAAGAAGTCCTTGAGGAAATACAAGGTGAAAAACCACATTACAACACCTTATCCACCATAGTGAGAAACTTACAGGAAAAAGGGTTTGTGGATTATGAGGCGTTCGGGAACACCCACCGTTATTTCCCTGTTGTGAGCAAAGAAGAATACCGAAAGAAATATGTTAACTCCGCGATTGCCGACTACTATAATGATTCGTTCAAAAGCTTGGTATCCCATTTTGCCGAGGAAGAAAAAATATCCGTTAAGGACCTAAAGGAAATCATTGACTTAATCGAAAAGAAAAAATGATGGAACCGATATTGATGTACTTTTTACAATCCGCTCTTATCGCTGGAGGATTTCTGGGGATATATCATATTTTTTTGAAGCGTGATACCCTTTTCACTGAGAACAGATTATTTCTTTTGTCCGGATTGGCACTTGCCTTTACATTTCCGTTGATCAAAATCCAAAGAACAGTTATGGTGTCCAAACCTGTTCTTATACAAATGGGAGAAAATGCTGCACATACCACCACAAATACAATCAACGGTAATATTTACAGCCTGGAGAATATACTTTTGGCCATTTATATAGTAGTAAGTTTGTTATTATTAATCAAATTTATTCTCCGACTGGTTGCCTTGAAAAAGTTGTCCCAAACTGCTTACGTAAGAAGAGAAACTCCCTTTTTGCATATGGTCACCGAAAAACAGATATCCCCCTTTTCATTTTTCAACTACATATTTTATAATCCAAGACTTTTTGAGCCAAAGGAACTGCATACAGTTTTAGAACACGAAAAGGTACATGCACGACAATACCATACATTGGATATCCTACTACTGGAAATTTTAAAAATTCTTTTCTGGTTCAACCCGGTATTGTGGCTGTACAAAAGTGCCATAAAGCAAAACTTGGAATATCTGGCCGACCGTTATGCCATAGCAGGGGCTGAAAACAAGAAATCCTATCAATACCTAATGCTTAAGCAGGCAACCGACAAGCAAGAATATAGTTTAGCTAATTCATTTTATAATTCATTAATCAAAAAACGAATAGTCATGTTAAATCAAAATCAATCGAAAAAAATCAATGTTTTAAAAACTTTAACGGTAGCACCACTATTGGGACTCCTCCTTGTAAGCTTCAATATTGAAGAAACCTACCTATACCAAGATACTGAAAGTATTGAAAATGTAATGGACGACAAAAAGGTTGAACTTACCATTGATAAAAACACATCAAATTCTGAGCTGGATAAAATCAAGAAAGATTTGGCCCAGGATGGAATTGATTTCAGCTATACCACTGTGCGAAATGATGCCAAAGAAATTATTTCCATATCATTAAATCTTAGTGGTAAAAACTCAAAGGGTGAAACTTTTAGCGGTAATTACAACTCCAATTCCGAAGGCCCCATTAATCCCCTTACAGTAATATATGATGATGATAACAACGCAGTTTCATTTTGGAATGCCCCTAAAAAAAATAAAATTCGTATTCACCGAATGGGCGAAGAGGATGTTACATGGAGTACTTCCGATGAGAAGGAAATCATTGTCAAGAAAGTTGATGGAAAGAAAGTTGTTATTGTAGACGGTAAGCAACTGAGCGAGGATGAGATAGGAGAAATGCATTTTGGAAGTGGTTCCTCTATACATATTGATTCAGATAAAGATGTTAAAAAGACAAAGCATTTTATTATAGAAAAGAAAGATGATGACAAAAATGTGGTGTTCATAAAATCTGATGATGACAAAGAAATTGAAGTGAAAAAAAGTAATAATGTAATGATCATCAAGGATTCGGATGATGATGAAGACATTGAAGTAATTGGAGATGACGATGCAAGTTTCTTTTTCATAGACACAGATGGCAAGGGTGAACCGCTATACATCGTGGACGGTAAAAAGGCCAAATCCAAAGACATTAAAAAAATCTCTCCAAATGATATTAAAAATGTAAATGTTTATAAAGGTGATAAAGCCTTGGAGAAATACGGCAAAAAAGCTAAAAATGGGGTTATAGAAATTACCACCAAGAAGGGCAACTAATTACAAACAATCATTTTTTATAACAGTCCGCAGAACCGCCTAGAAAGGCGGTTCTATTTATATGCCAACAAACGAAAACTCCAAAATTGACCCTTTTTTAAACGAAACCTCCCTTGGTTTTCGAAAAACATCTCAAAAAGACCCTATAATTCTAACATTTTTTCATATTTAAAGCAATATAACATTACATACTGTTACTTTTTACAAGGCACACCATTACAGTTATAGAAGCAATCTATTTATAAGAATACAATCTCGTATGCAATTACATCGATTTTCATCTAATCGTTTGGAAGCATGACTTTTATCATTATATATTCGAAGAAACAACAATAAAATATTCGTTTTTTCAAACTTAAAATCAATCAAAAATGATAGCAATTGTAAAGTTCTTCATCACACTTTTAGTGCAACTCTTAACGGTTATATTTATATAAAACCGTAGAGGGTTGCTACATTGCTATTGACCAAAAATAGCTTGTAAACTGCTTTAATTATATTTGCCACAAACAATACATTTATATGTTTTACAAGATTTTGGCAAAAATCAACAAAGCCCTACTCCCCTCCTACACCAAAAAAGGTTTGGATATCTCCAAAGCATCCAAACTACAACTAGCTATAATTGGTTGGAGATATTTTGTCACCAAAAACGCATTGGATTAATATTGAAGAAGCACCCCTTTGGGGTAACCATTAATTTTTTCGGCACCTTTTAAAAAGGTTAGTTCAATTAAAAAGTTGCATTGGACCACTTCTCCGCCCAGTTTTTCAACTAATTTACAAACCGCTTGGGCCGTACCGCCAGTTGCCAAAACATCATCGTGTATTAAAACCTTGTCTCCTTTTTCGATAGCATCTGAGTGTATTTCAAGAGTTCCGGTGCCATATTCCAAATCATAGGATTCAGAAATTGTATGGAAAGGCAGTTTACCAGATTTACGAACGGTTATAAAACCAGCGCCCAATTTTTCGGCCATCATAGGGGCAAAAATAAAGCCTCTACTATCCACTCCAACAACCTTATCAATTTTCATGTTAGCAGTTAACCCCAACAATGCTTCGCCCGCTTTTTGGAAGGCTTTTGGGTCTTTTAACAAAGGAGTAATATCCTTAAAAACAACACCTGGCTTGGGGAAGTCCTCTATATCACGAATGTAGGGTGCAAAATCCATTTTTTTATATGCTAGGGTTTTGTGGTAAAGTTAAAAAGAAATATATTTGCAGCCCTTAAATAAGGCCGCGTGGCGCAACTGAATAGCGCATCTGATTACGGCTCAGAAGGTTGCAGGTTTGAATCCTGCCGCGGTCACTGGGCAGTAATGCCAAAAATACAGAAAACCTTGCAGTCATTAATTCTGCAAGGTTTACGTCGTTTACGGGCAACCTATTATTAAACATATTTCATGATTAAAATATAGATGAGAATTGTTTATGTCCATTTACGATGAAAAATGAGGGAACTCAATATCTGGTTTTGGATATTTAGAATACCCTAATAAAAAGATTTTAAATGCAACAGCCCCAGTTAACATCGTAAATTTTTAATAGGAATTAGCAATTATCTGTTCGTAAAGTTCCTGCTTTCCGCTCAGCTGTTCCGGCTCTCCTATTTCTTTTGCTATCTTGCTCAAATTCTCCAGTGAGAGCTCTCCTTTTTCAAATTTAGAGCCATTACCAGAATCATAAGAAGCATAACGATTTTTTTTAAGTTTTATATAATCTGAATTTACAAGGATTTCATTTGCGCAAATCAATCCCCTCGCAAAAACATCCATTCCGGAAATGTGGGCAATAAATTTATCTTCAAGATCTGTAGAATTTCTTCTAACCTTGGCATCAAAGTTAATTCCACCGCCCTGGATTCCGCCACCTTCAAGGATTACTAGCATTGCCTGCGTTATTTCATAAAGATTAATGGGGAATTGGTCGGTATCCCAACCGTTCTGATAATCACCACGGTTTGCATCGATACTTCCCAACATTCCAGCATCAATGGCAACCTGCAATTCATGTTGAAATGTATGTCCGGCCAAAGTTGCATGGTTCACTTCAATATTTAGTTTAAAATCGTCTTGGAGTCCGTATTTTTCAATAAAAGCCAGTGATGTCGCCGCATCATAATCATACTGATGTTTCATAGGCTCCATCGGTTTTGGCTCAATAAGAAAAGTTCCCTGAAAACCCTGTTTTCTTGCGTAGTCCTTACAGATATCGAGAAAACGGGCCAAATGTTCTTGCTCTCTTTTCATATCGGTATTTAGAAGACTCATATAACCTTCCCTACCTCCCCAGAAAACATAATTTTCACCACCTAATGCCATGGTGGCATCCAAAGCGATTTTTACCTGACCACCGGCATAGGCCAACACCTCAAAATTTGGATTGGTGGCCGCCCCGTTCATATATCTTTTATTGCTAAAAAGATTGGAAGTTCCCCACAATAATTTGATGCCGCTCTCCTGTTGTTTTTCCTTGGCGTATTCCACCATAGTCTGAATGCGCTTTTCAAATTCACCTAAAGTTGGAGCTTCATCCACCACATCTACATCATGAAAACAATAATATGGTATTCCCAATTTGGACATAAACTCAAAAGCAGCATCCATTTTAGCTTTCGCTCTCTGGATTGGGTCTTCGCTTTTATCCCAGACAAATGTTTCCGTTCCAGGTCCGAACGGGTCCGCTCCGGTATTATTAAACGTATGCCAGTAGGCAGTTGCAAAGCGTAAATGTTCCTTCAGAGTTTTTCCTGCTACAATCCTATTTTCATCATACCATTTAAAGGCTAAAGGATTCTTACTGTCCCTGCCTTCAAATTTTATCTTTTGTATATTCTTAAAATATTTATTTTCCGATTTCATAACTAGCTTTCTTCTATTTTAATATGTTGTTTCCAGTTTTGGTAGATTTCGTTGTATGCTAAAGTCAGGTCCTTGGTAGGTTCAGTGGTTTCGATACATTTTAGTCCATCAAAAGCATCTTCAATTTGATCGTAAAACCCATATCCATAGGCAGCACCTCTTGCCGCTCCTTCAGCACCGGAAGTATTGTACAGTTCCAATGTACTACCGGTAGTATTGCAAAATATTTCCCGAAATACAGGACTTAGAAACAAGTTTGCATTACCGGCCCTTACCACATTGCCTGAGGCGCCCAGAGACTTCATGATATCAAAACCATAGTTCATTGCAAAAACGATACCTTCACAGGCCGACCTTATTACATGTGCCGGTTGATGGACATTAAAATTTAGGTTTTCTATGCCTGAATTTGCTTTCTTGTTGTTGAAGATTCGTTCCACACCATTCCCGAATGGAAAGAACAACAGCTCTTCACTTCCAGGTTTTACTTTGGCTGCTTGGGCATTCAGTAGTTCATAAGAGATCAGTTCTTTACTTCCTACCGAAATGAGTTTCCTAAGCCATTGATAAAGAATTCCTGAGCCATTGACACAAAGCATCAAACCATTTCTTTTTTGTTCTTTCGTATTGTTTACGTGCAAAAAGGTATTGATGCGATTTTTGGTATCATAAATATCCTGATTACTTACCGAATATACCACTGCAGAAGTTCCAGCTGTTGTAGCAATTTCACCGGGATTTAAAACATTCAATGAAAAGGCATTATTGGGTTGATCGCCAGCGCGATACGTTATCAGAGTTTCGTGATGCAATCCCAGTTCATCAGCAATTGTGGAATCAATTTTTGCTTGATGTCCAAAATTTTCAACGATATCCGGAATCATTTCTTTGGAAAGCCCCATTGTTTCAAGGACTTCGTTTGCAAGTTCTCCTTGTGGAAAGTCCCAAAGAGCAGCTTCTGACAAGCCTGAAGTGGTTGTTTGTGCAACTCCAGAAAGTTTAGCGGCAATAAAATCCCCGGGAAGCATCATATATCTTGCTTGCGCATATACTTGAGTTTCATTTGTTTTAACCCACTTTAGCTTTGAAGCGGTGAAATTACCAGGACTTCCGAGAATTTGCCGCTGGCAGTTTTCTACCCCAATTGCTTTGTAAGCTTTGTTGCCTATATCTACCGCCCTACTATCACACCAAATGATGGAAGGCCTAACGGCATTAAGTTTTGCATCTGTAAGTACAAGACCGTGCATTTGATAAGCAATGCCTATTGCTGTAATCTTCTTAAGGTCCAGCTGGTGTTTTTTGGACATTAATCCAATACCTTCTTTTACATATTCCCACCATTTTTCTGGATCCTGCTCCGCCCAGCCAAATTTTGGTGCGATTATTTCCATTTCAGATTCAGGAAGCATTTGCGAACATTTAACCTCTCCTTTTTCTGCATCAAAAACCGAAAGTTTTACTGAAGAACTACCTAAATCAATCCCTAAGAAATACATATTTCTACTGATATTTTTATAATCTATCTTTCGAACCCCATAATAATTCCATTTCCTCCAATGTCTTTTCCTTGGTTTCAGGAACGAATTTCCAAATGAAAATTCCGGAAATAATTGCCATTATTCCATATATCCAATAGGAAAACCCATGATTAAAAGTTGCTACTAGGCTTTCGTTGTTATTCATCATGGGAAAGGTCCATGAGACCGCTAGGTTCGCAAGCCATTGGACAGCTACCGCAACTGCCATTACCCCTTTTATTTTATTTGGAAATATTTCTGATAGCAAAACCCAGGTCACAGGTCCCCATGACATCGCAAATGCGGCTATATAAAGTAACATTAACAATAGGGCCGGCAATCCAGTTACTTGAAAGTAAAAAGTGAATCCAAGGCCAATCATGCTAATGGCCAAAAAAGCACTTCCAATCATCATCAATTTTTTTCTTCCGAAATTATCCACCGTAAAAATGGCAAGCACTGTGAAGATCATATTTATAGCCCCTACAATTATTGTTTGTAACAAAGAGGCATCTGTTTCCATACCCATACCTTTAAAAATCTCCGGAGCATAGTAAAGCACTACATTGATTCCCACAAATTGTTGAAAAACGGAAAGTAATATTCCAATGATCACAATGGTCCAACCAAAAGAAAGCCAAGATGCACCAGGTTTGTTGAAAGATGCTTTAATTTCCTGCAGAATTTGATTTGCTTTTACAGGACCGTTCATTTTAGTCAATACTTTTATGGCATCGCTCTCATTTCCTTTCATGGTTTGATATCGTGGAGTTTTGGGAACGAAAAACAGAAAAAGCAGAAATAAAACTGCCGGTATCCCCTCGGAAAGAAACATATATCGCCATCCTTCCGTGTTTATCCAAACTTCTGTTTTGCCACTGACAATAAAATAATTCACAAAATATACGGCTAGCATTCCCGAAACAATGGCAAACTGGTTACAGGAAACCAATTTCCCACGAATGTGAGCGGGTGCCATTTCAGCGATATAAAGAGGTGCCAACATACTTGCAAGGCCTACTCCTATGCCACCAATAATTCTGTAGATAATAAAAGAGGTCAGTGTATTTGCTTGAAAAATATTCATCGGCTCAGGATATGCAGAGCCACAGGCAGAAAATAAAAACAAGATGGCAGCAAGAATCAAACCATTCCTTCTTCCTATAGAATTAGCAGCTTTATCACCCATGGCAGCCCCTAGTATACATCCGACCAAAGCACTACTGATCATAAAACCAAGGATAGAATTGCGCAAGTTTTCAGTTAGGACACCCGGTAACGACAAAAACTGAAAATAATAGATTGCCCCACCAAGTAACAGTATTATTCCAATGATTGCATAAGCTTTTGACTTTCTAAAAAATTTAAGTATAAATGAACTAAATAAAATCCCCACACCCAAAATACATAAACTGATGATTAGTTTAAATTGAAAAATGGTGCTGACTGCAATAGCGTCATTATTTGCCAAAGAAGCAATAAAATAATTTTCAAGCGCTCCGACCGCTCCAGAAATCACTGCGGTATCATAACCAAATAGCAATCCTCCCAAACTGGCAACCGCGGTTACCAGATAAACGGTGTTTTGACTTATTTTTGCAGTATTCACCTTATCTCAAGAGCTTATAGTTAATATGACTACAAGTTTAACCAATAATTTCTATTTTAGCAATAAATTAAAGAATTCATTGATTTGTATTTAAAATAAGTCAAGGAAAAATATGAACCCGTCACAAAAAATTTCAATTAAATATATCTATGAAAAAAGCTATAATTAATAATGAAACTGGGGAAGTAGAAAAAACTTCCGTTATTAGTTCCATTACTATTGATTGTGTGGTTTTCGGGTTTAAAAATGCCAATTTGGAAGTTTTACTGATAAAGCATGCGAGAGGAATCAGGAAAGGAGAGTGGGGGCTTCCCGGAGGGTGGATAAAAAAAGAAGAAGGAATTGATAAGGCGGCAAACAGGCTTCTGCAGGAACTTACAGGACTTGAAAATATATTTCTTGAACAATTGAAAGCTTTTGGCAATCCTGATCGTTTTCCGATGGGTCGAATTATTACGATTGGTTATTATGCCTTGATCAATAGAGAAAAATATAATGTAAAAGCAGGATTCACCGCTTCCGAAGCACAATGGTTCAAGGTATCAGATACTCCAAATTTAATCTATGATCATGATGAAATATTACAATATAGCCTTCAGCAATTGCAACGGCGCGTTAGACAAGCTCCAATAGGATTCAATCTACTTCCGGAGAAATTTACATTACTTCAGCTTATGCAACTCTACGAAGCGATTTTAGGTATTGAAATGGACAAACCCAATTTTAGACGTAAATTTTTAAGAATGAAACTGTTGGTAGATCTAAATGAAAAAGAAAAAGATGTGTCCCACAGAGCTGCTAAGCTGTATAGTTTCGACAATCAAGTATATAAGAAATTAACCGAAAAGGGGTTTAATTTTGAATTCTAGTATTATTTAAGTTATGTACAATTACTGATTGCTACTTTAATTTTATTGACTGACTGGGTTGTCATTGAGTTCCCATTCCGTATCCGTATGATTCAAACTTACAATCTGCACGACTCCCAATCCATATATAGTTTAGTTGCATATAAAAAATTAGTGGGGTACCGTTACATAACCACCATTTCATGTAAAACAAGCCGCCCTACACAGATAAAAGGAAATTCTATCAATTATAGAGCATCATAGGGCAGTAATGCCAGAATAACGAAAACCCTTGCGTGAACCATGCGAGAGTTTTTATTTTTTTTTTGAAATATTTCGTTGTGCTTGAATCCAATGGCCACCTTAATACGTCAAGGTGTTATATCCGATGGCCTGAAGCTGGAGTATTCGTACCGACCAAGTTGGTATTGGCTCCAATCCGTCGAACAGTTCGTCTTCCGATACACCCAGTTTCTCCATGGCCACACTACAAATACTCACGCGAACCTTGGATTTATATTTTTGAAAAAAGGCCTCCAATTCGGAACCCTTGACCAAGTTCTTTACTATTTTACCTTTAACAACAACTTCATAATCTTCTATTTCCACTCCATTTTCCAAAAGAAAATCATACATGCTCAACGCTCCTTTAAATTGACGTTCATCACTAACCCCAATAGCATATTGGCTAGTCTTTTGTAAATCGGCAACGGTTTGTTCGTCTAGCTTGCGTTGCCCATACACATCTACATTTGTACAAGTGACTATGGCAATAAATAGGATTGATATTCGAACTATTTTTTTCATGGTTATAAAAATTAGTGGTGTATATGGCAAGAACGTTAATATTCCATTTACTAAAAAAGAAAGAATTTAAGATAAAAAGTCAATGGCTTGTTGAATTAGCCTTTACCAATTTAATAAAAATTCAATAGGTTGCTTAAATTAGCATATCATAAATTTTAATTGATAAATAAAATTATCATGAATATTTAAATTCATCCAATGAATTTTTAATTCTTAAATGCCGATAATCCTTTAAACTCAAACTTATTCAAAGCCAACTAAACCAATCCTATGAAAAATCTCAAAACCAAAACATTTTTATTCGCATGTCTGCTATTTGCTTTCTATGCAAAGGCTCAAATTGAAAAAGCTCCTTCACGTGCCGAAGGCGAGGGGCCTTGGTCTCAATTGATCATACGCGGGGTCACGGTAATCGATGGCACCCTTTCGCCACCCATTGGACCTGTGGATATTGTTGTAGAAAATAACCGCATTGCCTCAGTGCAAGTAGTTGGTTTTCCTGGGATGGACATAAATCCTGAGAGAAGACCTCAACTTAAACCAGGAGGAAAGGAACTCAATGCAGAGGGAATGTACCTAATGCCAGGGTTTGTGGACACCCATGCACATATCGGGGGCACCTCACAGGGCACTCCTGCCGAATATGTTTTTAAACTATGGATGGGACATGGTATTACCACTATTTGTGACCCAGGATCTGGAAACGGAATCGATTGGGTCCTGGACCAAAAGAAAAAAAGTGCGAAAAATGAAATTACTGCTCCAAGAATCAAAGCATATAATTGGTTCGGCAACAGTTTGAACGGCGAACGGGGCCGTGCAGATATTACCACACCCGAAGTTGCCCGCGAATGGGTACGGGCCAACGCTAAAAAAGGTGCCGATGGCATCAAGTTCGGCGGTGGCTTGCCCGAAGTAATGACTGCCGCATTGGATGAAAATAAAAAATTGGGGCTACGCTCGAAAACCCATCACGCCCAATTGTATGTGGGCAGATGGAATGTACTGAACAGCGCAAGAGCTGGATTAACTTCGATGGAGCACTGGTACGGTTTACCCGAAGCCATGTTCGAGGATAAAACCGTTCAGGATTATTCCTTGGACTACAATTACCAAAACGAACAAGACCGTTTTGGCGAAGCTGGCCAACTTTGGGCGCAGGCTGCAAAACCGTTTTCAGATAAATGGAATGCGGTTATGGACGAACTTATTTCCTTGGATTTTTCGCTCTCCCCTACCATGGTGATTTACGAAGCTAACAGGGATTTACAACGAGCCAGACGTGCTGAATGGCATGAAGAATACACACTTCCTTCTCTTTGGGAATTTTATGCGCCCAGCCGACAATCTCATGGATCCTACTGGCATTATTGGGGTACTGAACAAGAAATTGATTGGAAAGAAAACTATAAGCTTTGGATGACCTTCTTGAATGAATATAAAAACCGTGGCGGTAGAGTCACCATTGGTACAGATGCCGGTTTTATTTATCAACTTTATGGCTTTGCCTATCCACGGGAAATGGAACTTATGCGCGAGGCAGGTTTTCATCCACTCGAGGTAATTAAGGCAGCTACATTGAACGGAGCTGAAGCTCTTGGTATGGATGATGAAATAGGAACCATTAAAGTAGGAAAGCTGGCAGATTTTGTAATTATCGAAGAAAATCCGTTGGAAAACCTAAAAGCTTTATATGGTACCGGAGCCATTCAATTACAAGAAGACAACACTATTGAACGTGTTGGCGGGGTAAAATACACGATTAAGGATGGTATTATTTACAATGCCAAGCAATTGCTGGAAGATGTAAAGAAAATAGTGGAACAAGCAAAGGCGGAATCCAATTATGAAATAGTACAGCCCGGGATGAAGCCATAACAATCAATATATTTTTAATGAATCAACTTAGAGCGGCAACTTTAAAGTTGCCGTTTTTTTTCTTCCTATTTCTCCAAAGAATCCAATATTCGCTTTGCTTCTTTTAATTCCAACTGAAGCTTCTTGTTTTCCAAAATATACTGTTCTTGTAATTGGTTCATTTTGCGTTCAAACTCATCGGCAGGCACATAGTCAGGTTCCAACAAGGTTTCTTTAAAAATACTGACAATAGTAAACAAAAAGCTGACCGATATGGCAGAAATAAGGCCAATAAGCAAGATTTTTTCCCGTTTTGAATTGGAAGCCCTTTTCTTAAGCAGCTTCTTTTCTTCTTTGGAGAGTTTTGGAGTATTGGACAATTGGTCTAAAAAGGCATCCCACTTTTCCTCTTCCTTCACGTAGAGGTTCATAAATCCACCTTCATCTAAAAAATCTTGGGTACTCGGAGTAGATGCGAGCATAAATATATCCATCCCGTTTCCGCTCATAACGTCCAATAGCTCTTGATCTTGATTCTGAATTTCTTTTACCAACTTCTGAACGTATTCCAGGCTGTAGTTTGGTCTCAAGAATTCATCATAAAGGGTTTGGATTTGGAAGTAATCACTTCGCTCCAAAGCATATTCCAAAAAACGATCTTTTAGTTCAGCCTTAAAAAATTCACTCATTTTCCAGAATGTGAATGATTAGTTGTTAGTTTTGGTCGTTAGGCTAAATGTAAAGAATTGGGATTATTGCCGTGAAAAATTCAAAGTAAAGAATTCATGAACTTTTATTTAAGAGTATTAAATTCCGGATAGATAATGTATATGAAAATGCATATACTATACAATCTCTGCACTAAGGCCTGCCTGCAAAAGTTTGCTGCATTTAGGCTTCAGAAAAGAATATTCACCGGTCTTAACCGTACATTTTCCATTATAATGCACAATTAATGAGCATTGTTCGGCTTGTTCCGGGGTGTGCTCGCATACTTTAATAAGGGTTTCTATGACGTGGTCAAAGGTATTTACGTCATCATTAAATAGAACTATTTCGTGCTCCTTTACGGTCTCTTCTTCCAGAAGGACATCTTCCAACTCTTTTTCTTTGGTGCCCATAATTTATTGGAGTTTACGTCTTCCTAATTTACATATTTTGCTGCAACCCAGTTATTCTTCTCCAGATTTTTTTCAAATTCCAAACCATGGGCCGCACATTTTGAGGAAATTGCATCCAAATCCTCCAAATAGAAGCCACTTAAAAATAGGGCTCCACCCTTTTTAAGGCAATTGGCATAAATAGGGATATCCTCCAACAGGATATTTCGATTGATGTTGGCCAAGATGATATTATACTGTTTTCCTTCCAACAAACCACTATCTCCTTGATATGCTTTTATATTTGCACACTCATTGCGCTCTATATTTTCTTGGGTATTCAAAAAACACCACTCATCAATGTCGATGGCCTCTACATCACCCGCCCCTCGTTTTTTAGCTAAAATAGCCAACACTCCGGTACCACAACCCATATCCAAGACCGATTTTCCTTCAAAATCAGTATGCAAAATATGCTTCAGCATCATATGTGTGGTTTCGTGGTGACCCGTTCCAAAACTCATTTTGGGTTCTATGACGATATCGTAGTCTACCTCCACAGCTTTGTGAAAAGGTGCTCGGACCATACATTGGTCTCCGACCCTTATGGGATGAAAGTTTTTCTCCCATTCAGCATTCCAGTTTTGTTGCTCAATTTCCTTGCTGGTCCAGCTGATCTTAAAATTTGGGTTTTGAAATACGAAGAGGTCATCCAACACATTATCCCTCCATTCAGATTTTAGGATATAGGCCAAAAGCCCTGTTTCGTTTTCAACAAAACTCTCAAACCCCAATTCCCCCAACTCCGCAATCAAAATATCGGTTGCGGGCTGGAGCGGGTCAATCTTAAAATTGTATTCGAGGTAAACCACAGACATTATATAGCCTTGATGATTTCCGTGAAATCGGCTGCCTTTAATGCAGCGCCACCGATCAAACCTCCATCCACATCAGGTTTTGAAAAAATCTCGGCTGCATTGGCGGGCTTCACACTACCTCCATACAAAATGGATACATCTTCGGCGATGGATGAGTTGAATCCTTCCGCAATCGTTTTTCTGATGAAAGCATGCATTTCCTGAGCTTGTTCCGGACTTGCTGTTTCCCCAGTACCAATGGCCCAAACTGGTTCGTAGGCAAGTACTATTTTGCCCCAAGCGCCGCCATCCAAATCAAAAAGAGCATTTTTTAATTGACTTTCCACAACGGCAAAGTGGTTATCTGATTTTCTATCTTCCAGTTCTTCACCAAAACAGAATATAATTTTCATATCTTTTTCGATGGCTGTTTTTACTTTTTTGGCCAATAGTTCATCATCTTCACCAAAGTACGCCCGTCTTTCGGAATGACCTAGTATTACAACATCCACACCCAAGTTAAGCAACATATCGGCTGAAATTTCTCCTGTATAAGCGCCACTTTCCGCAAAATGCATGTTCTGCGCAGCAACTTGTATTTTTGAATCTTGAAGTGCCTGCTTAGACGCTTGAAGGTTAACAAAAGTAGGTGCTACAATTACATCGGCATCGGTATCTGGTAGTTTGGCGGAAAGTTCGGCCAACAATTCTTCCGTCTCATGAAGGTCTTTGTTCATCTTCCAGTTTCCTGCCACAATCTTCGTTCTCATGTTATTAGGTTTTTTTAGTGTTCTGTTTAGAAAGTAAGTTCGTCAAAATCGTTATAATGTACTTTTTGTTGTATGGTGCCCTTTTTAAGGACCAAAATAGCTGGATTGGAACGAACTATGGTTTTTAATGTGGTTTCGTCGGTAAAATAAAAATCAAAATCCAAGCCGTAGGTATCAATTAAACTATTGGCCATATCACTGCTCGAAGCGGACATTCCAATTACTTTATACCCTTTTTGTTTTGCTTCGGCGGTTACCTTGGCCACTTCCTCAAAAGCATCATAATTGCTTTTTGCCATATCATAAGCTATCACCATCACCAGTTTATCCACTTCCAACAATTCAGTAGTATAATCTTGACCTTCCTGTTCAATCGTAAAATCGTGGATAGGCGGTTCGTACCCTGCTTGGAGCTCAGTTGTTTCCACATCAACAAACTCACCATCAACAGATGGATAATCACCTTCTGTAATATAAATTTTCTCTTCTCCGTTTACCTTAAAATGCCAAGCATACTCATAAACGGATTGTGGTGCTCCTTCGGGAACTGACATTCCTTCTTCAATATTGGCCCCAATTTTATAAGGTCTAAAATCAACAGAAGGCAAATGGTTCAATACGTGATTGGCGAACCAAATACAGGCCAAAAGGGCCACTCCCCCAACAATCCAGTTAGTTTTAGGCTTGAATAACGGAGTAATATATTTTTTACCAAAGAACAGTATCAAAATAAAAACCAACAGAATCACATCCTTGGTAAAGGATTCCCATGGCGTTAGTTTTATGGCATCTCCAAAGCATCCACAATCGGTCACTTTATTAAAGTAGGCCGAATAAAAGGTAAGGAAAGTGAAGAAGACAATCATGAGCAAAAGGCTCCAAACGGTAAATTTTGGTTTAAAACCAACAAGCAGCAACACGCCCAGAATTACCTCAACAATTACGACAAAAATAGAGATTCCCAGTGCCAATGGCGTTAAAAAGGGTAAATCAAGAACGCTAGGGCTAAAATATTCTTCCAGCTTGAAAGAAAAGCCCATGGGATCGTTCAATTTTATCAATCCACTGATAATGAATAGAACACCCACTAGTATCCTTGATATCCAAACTAAATATTTCATTCTTCTTCGTTTAAATGAATCAATGCAAAAACCGCATAATTAACCATATCTTGATAGTTGGCATCTACCCCTTCGCTTACCAAAGTTGCACCTTGGTTATCCTCAATCTGTTTTACACGTAGCAACTTTTGCAGAATCAAATCCGTCAACGAACTTACTCGCATATCGCGCCATGCCTCTCCGTAATCATGGTTTTTATCCTCCATCAATTTTTTGGTGATGGCAATTTCTTCATCATAAAGCGCAATGGCCTCCTCGGCGGTAAGATCTGGCTGCTCCACTACCCCTTTCTTGATTTGAATCAACGCCATAATGGAATAGTTGATGATCCCGATAAACTCGGAACGTTCATCCTCATCCACTTTCCTTACATCGTTCTGTTGTAGACCACGAATACGTTGTGCCTTGATAAAAATCTGATCAGTTAAAGAGGGTAACCGCAGGATTCTCCAGGCGGTGCCATAATCCTTGGCTTTTTTTGAAAACAATTCTCGGCAGGTTTGTATCACCGCATCGTATTGTTGGGAAGTCTGCTGCATGTATTGTTGCTAATTTGCGTAAATTTCGTCCAACTTATCTGTGCCCAAAAGCACTTTGCCAAAGATAATGAAACCCAACAAAGCAGATATTTTTTATGGCCATAAACTGCAAAGGTGAACTGATTGATCTAAAAAAGTCCAAAGTAATGGGCATCCTCAACCTTACCCCAGACTCTTTTTTTGATGGCGGAAAATTTAAAGACGAGGCTTCCATTCTCAAACAAGTGGAATTTATGCTCAACCATGGCGCTACGTTTATTGATATGGGCGCGTACAGTTCCCGACCTGGTGCGGAACATGTTCCCGAGGAGGAAGAATTAAAGAGAATGATTCCAATTATCGACCTGATACTGAAGAAATTTCCCGACACCTTGATTTCGGTGGACACCTTCCGAAGCAAAGTAGCAGCGGAAAGCATTGAGCACGGAGCGACCATCATCAACGATATTGCTGCCGGGAATTTGGATGATGATATGTTTGCTACCGTTGCAAAGCATCAAGTACCATATATTATGATGCATATGAAAGGCACACCACAATCCATGCAGCAAGAGGCCAGCTACGACAACTTGATCAATGACCTTAGGTTTTATTTTTCAGAAAGAATACAGAAAACCACGTCCCAAAAAATTAACGACATTATTATTGACCCAGGCTTTGGCTTTGCCAAAACTACAGCGCAAAACTATACGCTTTTAAACCATTTAGATATGTTCCAAACCTTTGGTTTGCCTATTTTGATAGGTTTGAGCAGAAAATCAATGATCTATAAAGTGCTGGAATCATCACCAAAAGAGGCTTTGAACGGCACTACGGCCCTCCACACCATTGCGCTTTTAAAAGGCGCTAATATTATTCGGGCACACGATGTAAAAGAAGCCATGGAATGTGTTAAACTTGTGGAAGCCTTAAAAGAGAGCACACTCTAATTTGAGGTTCTTCTATTTTTGCTAATTTTACAAAAACGCTGCGGTTGGATTTTTTAAACTTTCTCGAATTTAAGATTACCGATGTCATCGACATAGTCCTTGTGGCCGCATTGCTTTATTATATTTACAAACTGGTCAAAGGAACCGTTGCCATAAATATTTTTATTGGAATTGTGATTGTTTGGGCTTTATGGAAGCTGACCGAACTCCTTCAAATGAAAATGATCAGCAGTATGGTCGGTGGTTTTATGAACATTGGTCTGATTGCCTTGATCATTGTTTTTCAGCAGGAGATTCGAAAGTTTTTGCTGATGGTCGGCTCCACCAACTTTGCATCCAAGCGTAACATTTTCAAGCATTTTAAATTTCTGAGGCAAGAAGCCATTTCCACCAGCACGGATGTGGAAGCCATTATCGGGGCCTGCGAACGCATGGGCACTTCTAAAACGGGGGCGCTTATCGTAATAGAACGGAACAACTCAATGGATTTTGTGAAATCTACAGGGGATTCCATGAACATAAAGGTTACCCAACCTATCTTGGAAAGCATCTTCTTTAAAAATAGTCCCTTGCACGATGGCGCAATTGTGATTCAAGATAATTTTATCACAGCTACCCGAGTAATTCTTCCTGTTTCGAATGACCGTAACATTCCCTTACGTTTTGGGTTACGCCATAGAGCAGCCGTAGGCATTACGGAAAAAACCGACGCCCTGTGTTTGGTGGTAAGCGAAGAAACAGGTTCCATCTCTTACATTAAAAATGGTGAGTTTATTCCTTTTAAAAGTAGGGAGGAGTTGGTAAAACGTATTAAAAAGGATTTAGAACAATGACCTGCAAAAATTGTGACGCAAGACTGCGAACAGATTACCTTTTTTGTCCTGCTTGTGGCGCCAAAGTGATTCGCAATAGAATTACCGTTAAAAATCTTTGGGTTGATTTCTTAGAGAGATATTTTAATCTTGACAACACTTTTATAAGAACCTTTGTCCATTTATTTACCAAACCCGAAATGGTTATCGAGGGCTATTTGCAAGGGGTTCGCAGAAAATATCTGAACCCCATCAGCTATATTGGAATTGCATTGACCCTTTCCGGAATTATTGTATTTCTGATGGCAAAATCCATAGATTTTATGGAATTTGATGTTTTCGACACAGGTGCCCAAACCGTTTACCAAGAAAAGCTTATGGGCTTTATCTTGGATTATCAGGCCTTAATATTTCTGGTTTACATCCCTTTAATGGCAATATCCGGCTGGTTATGTTTTGATGAAAAGAAATACAATTTTGCAGAGAGGATGATCATATTTATGTACGCTCTTGCCCATTTTAGTCTTTTTAGCTTTATTCCGTCGGTATTGATACTACTTTTTATTCCAGAGCACTATATGACCTTTTCCTTGATTGCTTCTTTGATTATGATAGCATATACCACATATATAATAATAAGAATCTCTGGCTCAAAAGGTGTAGCCCTTGTAGGTCGTTTACTTTTGTTCTATATGATTTTGTTAATTCTTTATTTAGTCACCTCAGTATTAATACCTGTTATGATGTTGTTGACAGGAGAAATAAAGTTGGAAGATTTTTTGCCAACCCAGCAAAACTGATCAAGCAACCTCCTCGGCCAAGAACTGGGCATTGTACAAATCGTTGTAGTAACCGCCTTTTTCGAGTAGTTCCTTGTGAGTTCCGGTTTCAATGATTTTACCCGCATCCATTACAATGATTTTATCTGCTTTTTTGATGGTCGCCAAACGGTGTGCGATTATGATCGAGGTCCTGCCTTCGGTAATCTTGTCCGTAGCCTGTTGAATCAACATCTCGGAATAGGTGTCCACTGAAGAGGTGGCCTCATCCAAAATCAAGATACTTGGATTGCTTACGTAGGCTCGTAAAAAGGCAATCAATTGACGTTGACCGCTAGAAAGCATGGTTCCGCGCTCCTTTACATTGTATTGATAGCCTCCTGGCAAAGTTGAAATAAATTCGTGTACCCCTATTTGTTTGGCTGCAGCTTCAATCTGTTCTGTGGTAATGGATTCATCGCGAAGTGAAATATTATGGGCAATGGTATCGGCAAACAAGAAGACGTCCTGCAAGACAATGGCAATATGGGAACGAAGTGATTTTAAGGTATAGTCGTCCAAACACACATCATCCACCAAAATTTTCCCTGAATTGATTTCATAAAACCGATTGAGCAAATTAATGATGGTAGATTTCCCAGCCCCAGTAGCCCCCACAATGGCAACGGTTTCACCAGCCTTCACATTAAATGAGATTCCGTGGAGCACTTCTTCATCGGGTACATAACCAAAACGGACATCCTTAAACTCAATATCTCCTTTTACGTCTTTCTTCTCAACTGTACCGTTATCATCAATATGGCTATCGGTATCCAAAATTTTGAAGACACGGTTAGCCGCCACCATTCCCATTTGCAAGGTGTTGAACTTATCGGCAATTTGACGAAGTGGACGAAAAAGCAAATCCATCAAGAAAAAGAAAGCTACTATGGCTCCTTTGTTGTCCATCCCCACATTTTCTATGTTCTGAATCACACCAAAATAAACCACCAACCCAATACCAATGGAGTTGGAAATTTCAGCAATGGGGAAAAATATAGAGTTGTACCAAACGGTCTTCAGCCACGCATTTTGATGCTTTTCGTTGATGACCCGGAACTTTTCTTTTTCAACTTCCTCACGGTTGAAGAGCTGCACAATCTTCATTCCTGCGATACGCTCTTGCACAAAGGAATTTAAATTGGATACTTGGGCCCTAACTTCTACAAAAGCCACTTTCATGGCTTGCTGAAACAAACGCGTAGCAACCAAAATAACGGGCATAATGGCAAAAACAATCAATGCCAATTTCCAATTGATGACCACCATTATAATGGCTGCCGACAACATTTTAAGGGCATCGGCCACAATCATAAAAAATCCTTGACTAAAAATTTCACCGATTCGTTGCATATCCGCCACCGCTCTTGTAACCAAAACCCCTATGGAAGAATTATCGAAATAGGTCATCTTAAAGCTGGTCATCTTCTCAAAGAGATTCACTCGGATATCTCTTATTACAGACTCTCCCAGCAAATTCGCGTAATAATTGAACAACAACTGGGTGGTTACCTGGCCGAGCAAGAAGGCTAGCATAAACAAAACATTATTGAGCAATTGCCCTGCATCTTTGTTCTCTAAAGATTCATTAATAATGGTTTTTACCAACAACGGAATCCCAATGGCAAATGCAGCGGACAAGACGGCCACGATGGCCACCAACCAAAAGATGCCCCTGTAGGGCCTGGTTCGTGAAAAAACCCGCTTGAACAGTCGAAAATCAAATGCTTTTCCTACATCATCCTTTTTGCTCATCTAAAAATTTCTTTTGGATATAAAACCTTGGTCAAATATAATCCTTTTGCAGGGACGGAGGCGCCTGCCTCTCCCCTATCTTTACTCGCAATAACTTGATGGATGGACTCGGGAGAGATTTTTCCCATACCCACATCCAATAATGTACCCACTACGGCGCGTACCATATTTCTCAAAAATCGGTCAGCTGTGATGGTAAATACCCATTTGTCATCATTAATTTTCCAATAGGCTTCGCGAACATCGCAATTGTAAGTCTTCACATCGGTATTGGATTTGGAAAAACATTCAAAATTGGTATATTCCAATAGTATTTTGGCCGCTTCGTTCATTAAATCCAAATCCAAAGGATGCTTTAAAAAATGGGCATGATCAAAAAGAAAAGCGTCTTTTTCCTTAACCAACCAATACTCGTAGGTGCGTTCCACGGCATCAAAACGGGCGTGGGCCTTAGCTGAAACTGTATAAATTCCTTGAATCACAACATCATCAGGTAAAAAGGCATTCAATCGGTACACCAAATCATCAATATCGGAGATGGGTTCAACATCAAAATGAGCGAACATTTGTTTTGCATGAACACCTGCATCGGTCCTGCCAGCTCCTACCACTTCCACTTTTTCCCGTAATAGGGTGGACAGGGCTTTTTCCAAAACCTCTTGCACCGTTATGGCGTTGGGTTGATTCTGCCATCCGTGGTATGCTTTACCGAAATAAGAAAATTGGATAAAATATCTCAATGGGATCCCGTACTTTTAAGTCGATAAAGATAATTCAATCCTTTCCAACACAAATCCAAGGTTTAGTTTTTAGCATATTTTTAGCGAAATGACGAAAATTTTATTGCTTTCCGACACGCACGGACATATGGACAAAACCATTTTAAAATATGCGGCACAGGCCGATGAAATATGGCATGCGGGCGATATTGGAAGTTTATCCGTCACCGACCAATTGGAAGCTTTAAAACCTGTTCGAGGCGTGCATGGAAATATTGACGACCATGTGATTCAGAAGGAATTTCCAGAAAATAATCGTTTTATGTGCGAAGGGGTTGATGTATGGATTACCCACATTGGCGGTTATCCCAACCGTTACAATGTTCGGGTACGGGAAGAAATTCGAAACAATCCACCTAAACTTTTTATTTGCGGACACTCCCATATTTTAAAAGTGATGAACGATAAAAAACTTAACCTTTTGCACATGAATCCCGGCGCCTGCGGCAAACATGGGTTCCATCAAATGCGCACCATGCTTCGGTTTGTAATCAATGGGGATAAGATCAGTGACCTAGAGGTAATTGAACTTGGAAAAAGATAAAAATGAGAAGCTATTTTTTCATATTGGCCATCTTCTTGGGAGCTTGCGCAAATACATCTTCCAAAAAAGAAAATGCCATCTCCCAACCCGAACAAAATTCAGTTTCGCTATATATTTTAGGCACTGTCCAAGACGGAGGCAGTCCACATATAGGATGCCAAAAATCGTGTTGTTCCGAACTGTTCAATAAGCCAGACAACACACGCAAAGTGGTCTCCTTAGGCGTTGTAGACCATAAAAACAATAAAAACTATCTTTTTGAGGCAACCCCGGATATGCCCTCACAGTTGAAACTTTTAAAGGAACACGCTCAAAGCAATAAAGAAACTCCTGATGGGATTTTTATGACCCATGCTCATATTGGGCACTATGCCGGCTTAATGTTTTTGGGCAGGGAATCTTTGGGTGGTAAAAGCATACCAGTTTATGCCATGCCACGAATGAAAATGTTTTTGGAAACCAATGGACCCTGGGAGCAATTGGTTGAATTAAACAATATTGATATTTTCCCCATTCAGAATGAAACCAAAGTAAAACTTACCCCAAACCTTACAGTAATCCCGTTTACTGTGCCTCACCGAGATGAATACTCAGAAACTGTTGGCTATAAAATTATGGGACCCAATAAATCCGCTTTATTTATTCCTGATATTGATAAATGGTCCAAATGGGGGAAGGATATTGTAAAGGAAATACAAGGTGTGGATTTTGCATTTTTGGATGCCACATTTTTTGATGGTCCGGAAATCAACACAAGAAATATTGCTGAAATTCCCCATCCGTTTGTATCAGAAAGTATGGGACTGTTTAAAAACCTGCCTCGAAATGAAAAATCCAAAGTCCATTTTATCCACTTTAACCACACCAACGCACTTTTAAATCAAAATAGTGATTCCTATGAAAGAGTTTTGGAGGCTGGTTTTCATGTCTCGGCTTTTAACCAAAGATTCAATCTATAGGATTGAAACATAAAAACCCCGGCCGAAGCCAGGGTTTTTTCGCACTAATACTACTAAGATGTTAGGTTCAACGTAAGCGATCAACAGATTTTACAAGATCTTCATCCTTTTTGATAGCCCTGTTGGCCAGGACCAGAAAAACGATAGAAAATACAGGAATCAGCATCCCAATACCCTTCTCAGAAACTATAGTTTCTCCGGATAAGCTTAGCGATCGATAAACGAAAAATCCTAGTAAAAAAAGGTTCAATATCATATTCAATCTGTTTACCACAAATTGATTTTGTCTTTTCTTGTACATTACAATAGAAACTACGGCCAACACGGTTACCACATAAAAAACAAGGCTTACCAATACTTGATCTTGGGCAAAAACTTCTTTTCCACCCACTTCTACCCATAGATTCAGGAAGAACGGTAGTATTCCTGAAACAAGGCCTACAATGAGTAAAAATAACGTTTGTATCCGCTGAATCATTGTTCAAATCGATTTCGAATCGCAAAAATAGGCGTCTTTTTGATAAATAAGGCCTTATTCTTGAAAAATAATTTGTAATATTGTCTTGTTATTAGCAAGCACCTACCTCGGAATTCTTTTCTCCAGTAGTATCCAAAGATAACTTTACTTCATATTTAGAATCACACAAGTTTAACTTATTTCATTACTTAATGTTCGAGATTTCAGATCTAAAAGCTAAAAAGCTTCCTGAGTTGCAAGAAATTGCAAAGGGTCTTAATGTTCCCAAATTCAAATCATTGAAAAAATTAGACCTGGTATATCAAATACTAGACGTCCAGGCATCCAACCCTAAAGCTGTTGCGGAAACTGTTACAGCAACCACGGACGAAAAGCCAGCGCCAAAACCCAGAAAAGCTAGAGCTCCGCGCCCTAAAGCTACGGAAGCAAAAAGCACTGAAGGTGACGCTCCTAAAAAAGCGCCTCAAAAAAGAGAGCCTAGGAGCAAAAAAGATGACTCCAAACCGCAAGAAAAACCTCAAAAAAGGGACAACAAGCCACGCGACAACAAACCGCAAGACAACAAGTCTCAAGGCAACACCCCCCAAAAGAACCAAAACAACAGGAGAAGCAACCAACATAACAAGCCCCATCACGACAAAAAGAACAGTAATTTTGACAAGGACCTAAGAAATAGGTACAAAGAGCCAGAATTTGAGTTCGATAGCATTATTGAGAGTGAAGGTGTGCTGGACATTATGCAGGATGGTTACGGATTCCTAAGGTCTTCCGATTATAACTACCTTTCTTCACCCGACGATATTTATGTATCCCAATCACAAATTAGATTGTTCGGACTTAAGTCCGGGGATACTGTTCTGGGGAACATAAGGCCTCCAAAAGAAGGCGAAAAATATTTCCCGCTGATCAAAGTGAACAAAATCAATGGACTCGATCCCCAAGTGGTTAGAGACAGGGTGGCTTTTGAGCACCTTACCCCATTATTCCCTAAGGAAAAGTTCAAATTGGCGGAAAAACAAAGTACTATTTCCACAAGAATCATGGATTTGTTCTCTCCTATCGGAAAAGGACAAAGGGGAATGATCGTTTCCCAACCCAAAACAGGTAAGACCATGTTATTGAAGGATATTGCCAACGCAATCGCGGCCAACCACCCAGAGGTTTACCAAATCATTCTTTTGATTGATGAACGCCCTGAAGAGGTTACCGATATGCAACGTAATGTCCGTGGTGAGGTTGTTGCTTCCACTTTTGACAAGGAAGCCACCGAGCACGTAAGGGTTGCCAACATTGTTCTTGACAAGGCGAAAAGATTGGTGGAATGTGGTCACGATGTAGTAATCCTTTTAGATTCCATTACCCGTTTGGCCCGTGCCTACAACACGGTACAACCAGCTTCCGGTAAGGTATTGAGTGGTGGTGTGGATGCTAATGCATTGCACAAGCCAAAACGTTTCTTTGGTGCTGCCCGTAATATTGAAAATGGCGGGTCTTTATCCATCATTGCTACGGCATTGACCGAGACTGGATCTAAAATGGACGAAGTTATCTTCGAAGAGTTTAAGGGAACCGGTAACATGGAGCTTCAGTTGGACAGGAGAATATCCAACAGAAGAATTTTCCCTGCCATCGACCTTATTTCTTCTTCTACACGAAGAGACGATTTGTTATTGGATGAAAATAGCATCCAACGTATGTGGATCTTGCGCAAATATCTTGCTGATATGAACCCAATTGAAGCTATGGAGTTTATGGAGCAGCGCATTAAGCAAACCAAGAACAATGAGGAGTTTTTACTCACAATGAATGAATAAAACCTCTCAACATTTTACAGCATAAGATTACAGGCCCTTTAATTTTTTGAAGGGCTTTTTGTTGAATCAATTTATAGAAAAGGGTGTATCTTTAGGTCGGTTTCCTCAAAACTGAACTTAAATACTTATAACATGAAAAACAACAGAAAGGCTGTAATTGCTTTTTTAGGGTCCTCCCTAATGCTATTCGGAGCTTGCCAACAAGGCCCAAAGAAAGAAGAACCTACAGAATCAAAACAGGAGAAAGTTTCACCACCAGAAGGCATTATTTCCCTGGAAGAATCCAAATCACTGTACGACAACTACACCAAAAATAGGGTGGATATGATTCAAGAATTTGAAGCAGAACGTAGCCCTGAAAAAAAGTTTGAGGTGGCTCGTTTTACATCTTTCACCTATGATGACATGAAAAACTATATGGCTTATGTAGAACAAGAAGCCGACGCTGCTGGAGTAAATGTTTCGTCCTTACGATTATATTTCGCCAACTATCCGGACAAAACAGATTTTCCTGATGGAAAAAAAATTGTTCATCCAAGACAAAATTCAATTTTTATGGTACCCACTACAATGATAGATGGGGAGGAATATGGATTCTATATAGATGCTGATGGAAATGCAAAACCTATCAAAGGAATTGTTGGCAGCTCAGAAACAGGAGAAAAAAGCGAACCAAATACCTCCCAAGCCAGTTTTGCACCGAGCTTTTTTCAAAATGGCAGCAAGAGTTTAAATCTTAATCACGGAGGTTCGGGACCACCACCTTACACCGATTTTAACTAAATCAATGCAAGAGCTCTTCAAATATCTGACTGAGCATTTTTACGTACCTCTTTATCTGATTACGTGGATAATAGCACTACTTAGGTACCGTAGGTATTTCGATACGCCATTGAAATACTTTCCCATGATCATCATTTATACTTTTTTCACGGAGCTCTTGGGCGTACTTATAAAGTACAATAACAATTTTCAGTTTTTCTCGGATGGCAGATATGCTTGGCACAATGTGATTATTTACAATTTATACCAAGTTGTGTTTTTTATATTTTTCTTTGATGTATATCGAAAAGTAGTACAAAACAAAAAAGTCAAAAAACAGATTCGATTCTTAAGCATTTTTTGTGTGGGATCGTATATTGTCAATGCCATAATATATAATCCTCTACATTATCAAATGACCTATGCACATATTATTGGGTCATTAATATTAGTTTATATTTTGGTTGTTTATTTCAGGGAAAAGTACTTAGAGGAAAAAGGGCTTCCGTTAAAATTTAATTTGATGTTTTGGATAAGCTCTGGATTGACTGTTTTTTATACTTTTTTTCCCATAATATCGATTATCTACATCCTTAAACTAAACATTGGAGTTCAAATATATTTTAGACCAATATTACTTACATCGATAGCATTAATGTATGGTCTTATTATAATTGGACTACTTGTAGGAAAGAGAAAAGCTTTTAGATAGGACAATCTTTTTTATAAATAAGAAGAGCCTCCCAACCATGGAGGCTCTTTATTTCCTATTTTAGTCTACCAACAAAAAACTTTGGCAGCTAGACGGTTACCCCAAAAATAATGGAGGAGTTATATACATTTATTACCGAACAATATATTCTTCCATTTTACCTTATAGTATGGTTTGTGGCAATTGCACGTTATCACACCTATTTTGACACACCTTTGAAATACTATCCCGTATATCTGATGTATACCTTTCTTACAGAATTACTGGGGTATTTCATTATGTATTTTGACGAATTCCAGATTGTGAGTATCGAAAAGTATAGTTGGTATAACGTTGTTATATTCAACTTCTACTCGGTGATTTCATTTTTGTTTTTTTATTATATCTACTGGAGAATTGTTAAAAACAAAAAATACAAAAAGTGGATAAAAATAGGGGCTTTGGCAAGTGTTACCGGTTATGCGGTAAGTCTTTTTTTTCAAGATCCATTTTATAGCAATCTATACTATGCCGATTTGATCGCCTCCTTGATTTTACTTTTTAATATCTGGCTTTATTTTAAGGAACAAGCGAGAGAACCCTCTCCATACCCCAACAAACATAATCTCATGTATTGGATGAGTCTGGGATTAATCATTTTTTATACCATTTTCCCCTTCTTGTTTTTTATAGGATATGAGGCACCTCATATTTGGATTGATTATCATTTAAGGGATATGCTAAAGGTTTTGATTCTGTTTATGTACGGTAGCTTTTTAATTGGTGTGATTATTCATCGCAGAAAAGCATTTCGCTAATAATTTTTTAGCCCCAAACAAAAAACGCTCCCAAAATTGGGAGCGTTTTTTTCAAATTTCTTATAAAACTCAAATTACATTGCTGCAATCTTGGTCATCAACTTACTCTTTAAGTTCGCTGCCTTGTTGTTATGAATGATATTGCGCTTGGCCAATTTATCAATCATACCAACTACAGTAGGCAACAAAGCTTCAGCAGCTTTTTTGTCTTCTTCGTTACGCAATTTTTTGATGGCATTACGCACAGTTTTGTGCTGATACCTGTTACGCAAACGTACGGCTTCGTTTCTTCTAATTCTCTTTAATGCTGACTTATGGTTTGCCATTGCTTAAATTTAATTCTTTCTAAATCCTTTTTTTGTAGCCCGTAGGGGAATCGAACCCCTGTTACCAGGATGAAAACCTGGCGTCCTAACCCCTAGACGAACGGGCCATTAAATTTCAAAAACTTAGGACTGAACCTAAATTTTAAAAGTTTCAACAACCTTTTGTAGCCCGTAGGGGAATCGAACCCCTGTTACCAGGATGAAAACCTGGCGTCCTAACCCCTAGACGAACGGGCCATTATGCTTACATAATTGCGGATGCAAAAATACAACTATTTTTAAGTCTTGCAACAGTAATTATTATTTTTTGCTCCCTGTTCAATAAGCCTTTGCAAACAACACCCTTTGCACAGATGGTTTTCCTGTAACAATGCACATGCCTTCCTCATGTTTCGCATTCAAAGGAATACAGCGTATTGTGGCCTTGGTTTCATCTTTTATCCTATCCTCGGTCTCCATGGTACCGTCCCAATGGGCAGATACAAAACCACCTTTTTCTTCTATTACCTTTTTAAACTCATCGTAAGAATCCACTTCGGTGATATGCTCTTTTCTGTAATCAAGAGCTTTGTTAAATATGTTTTCCTGAATTTCGTCCATCAACGAAACTACCTTATCCACAACCTCTTCAGCTTTTACGATTTCTTTGGTCAAGGTATCCCTTCGGGCCACCTCAAAAGTTCCATTGGCAAGATCACGTTGACCCACTGCCAAACGTACGGGAACACCTTTCAATTCATATTCGTTGAACTTGAAGCCAGGTTTATGTGTGTCCCTGGTATCATATTTCACGGTAACACCTCTATCACGTAACTCTTTTACCAATGGATCCACTTTTTCAGAAATGGCATCCAATTGATCTAGCCCTTTATAAATAGGAACAATCACCACTTGTATAGGCGCCAATTTAGGAGGAAGCACCAAACCATTGTCATCACTGTGGGTCATTACCAAGGCACCCATCAATCTTGTAGAAACACCCCAAGATGTAGCCCAGACATATTCTTGCTTACCTTCTTTGCTGGCAAACTTTACATCAAAGGCCTTTGCAAAATTCTGACCCAAAAAGTGTGAAGTACCTGCCTGCAATGCCTTACCGTCCTGCATTAAAGCTTCAATACAGTAGGTCTCCTCTGCCCCCGCAAATCGTTCACTCTCTGTTTTGGTTCCTTTTATTACGGGAACTCCCATGTATTTTTCAGCAAACTCGGCATACACATTCATCATAAGTTCTGCTTCTTCCACAGCTTCTTCTCTTGTGGTATGCGCAGTGTGACCTTCTTGCCACAAAAATTCTGCAGTCCTAAGAAAAAGACGCGTCCTCATCTCCCAGCGCACCACATTCGCCCACTGATTGATTTTGAGTGGCAAATCCCTGTAAGATTGCACCCATTTCCTAAAAGTGTCCCAAATAATGGTTTCCGACGTTGGACGAACTATAAGCTCTTCTTCCAATTTAGCAGTCTCATCCACAACAATTCCACTGCCATCCTCTGCATTTTTTAAGCGATAATGGGTAACAACGGCACATTCCTTTGCAAAACCTTCCACATGGCTCGCCTCCTTACTCAAATAGGATTTTGGAATAAATAATGGAAAATAAGCATTCTCATGGCCAGTTTCCTTGAACATTTTGTCCAATTGACCCTGCATTTTTTCCCATATGGCATACCCGTAGGGTTTAATTACCATACACCCTCTAACCCCTGAGTTTTCAGCCAAATCTGACTTTACAACTAGTTCGTTATACCATTTGGAATAATCTTCCGCTCTACTCGTTAAATTTTTACCCATGTATTGTAGTTTGGCACAAAACTTGTGACTTTAGTCATGTAATGATTGGGTAAAACTAATTATTTTTAGTATGTTCAACAATAAAAATTGCACCATGTTAAAGTCTTTACTCCATAATAAATTTAGAACCTCCACCATTTTGATGGTTACCGCCCTCTTAATGGCTTCGTGTGGTTCCTACCAACAAGCTTCTTACTACGATGATGGCATTTATTCCAATAACGACCGCGTTGTCGGTATTGAAAAAAGAAATGCTGAAGCCGTAAGAATTGAAGAGCAAGAAAACAATATCTACGGGGATTATTTTGGCGATAAAGCAAACGAGTATGATGAAATTTTGGACAGCGAAGTTTTTACCGATATTGACGGTTACTCAAGTCAAATGCAAAATGACACCATTCCATATGGTGAGCAAACAGAATATTTTGCATACAACAATAATTATAACGGAAACCCTGGCTGGGGAGATAACCCTACGAGTGTTTCAATAAATGTATATGATAATAGTTGGGGATGGGGAGGCTATTACGGCTGGAACGATCCTTACTTTGCTTGGGGATGGAACTATCCTTACTACAATTCGTGGGGATGGGGATGGAACAACCCGTGGAGATTTAACCGTTGGGGCTGGGCTGGAAACTGGGGCTGGGGATACCCATACAACAGTTGGGGCTGGGCCGGATACTATGGATGGGGAGGCTATTATGGCAACTATTGGAATCGTCCATATTATAACAGAGGGTATTATGGCAGAAACTATGCCTACATGTCCGGACGAAGAGGTTACACATCGCGCATTCCCGGTACCACATTACGATCCAGAAACAATTACACCAACAATTTTAGAAGAAATAGTGGGCGGTCAAATGAGACCTTGTCACGCAGCAACAACAATTTGGCAAGAAGGAGCAATCAAGGCTATAGCAATAGATCAAATGTAAGAAGATCAATTAGCGCAGATGCCGTTGCCAGAAATAGAAATTATAGAACAAGTCGAAGTACCCGAACTTCTCCAAGTTACAGTGGAAGTTCAAGAACTGCTCGCCGTTCTTATGGAATATCTTCTCCGACCAGAAGCAGCAGAAGCTACAATAGAAGTAGTTCACCTTCATCCAGAACTTATAGTTCAGGACGAAGTACAAGAAGCTATCAATCAAGAAGCTCTGCTCCTAGCAGAAACTATAATAGATCCTCAAGCAGATCCAGCTCTAGGAGCTACCGTAGCAGTGGTTCCTCAAGAAGCAGTAGATCAAGTGGGAGCTATAGAAGTTCTGGAAGTAGTTCCAGGGGTAGTTCTGGAGTAAGCAGATCTTCCGGGGCGTCCAGGTCCTCAGGCTCATCCCGTTCTTCCGGAGGAAGAGGTGGTAGAGGTGGTGGCAGACCATAATTCCATAAACTATATCGATTAATCTAAATTAGAAGAAATGAAACGAATTTCAACTTTCATAGTGGTATTGGCGTGCACATTTGCAAGCGCACAGACCATTGATGATGTACTGCGCTATAGCACAGAAGACCTTCAGGGAACCGCAAGGTTTCAGGCTATGGGCGGAGCATTTGGAGCCTTGGGGGGCGATTTATCCGCCCTTAATATTAATCCTGCAGGTTCGGCTGTCTTTAATTTTAGCGAAATAGGCTTTACCGGCTCCAATTATCATAGAAGCAATGATGCGCTTTATGGCAATAGTCTTAGAAGGACTACCACCAATTCTTTAGATTTTAATCAAGTGGGTGGAGTATTTGTTTTCAATTCATCTACGGATAGCCCTTGGAAAAAAATAGCCATAGCGTTTAACTACGATTTGGTGCAAAATTTCGATAATGAATTTGTTGCATCGGGAAGCACCTCAGTTGGGATAGACAACTATTTTCTCAACTTTGCACAGGGAGAACCTTTAGGGCCGCTGCGCGTGCAAGATGGAGAGTACATTGAAGATGCCTATTTAGACATTGGTGCCAATCTTGGATACTCGTCTCAACAAGCTTTTCTTGGTTTTCAAGCAGGAATTATAGAGCCTGTTGATGATAATGATGAGAACACCTCCTATTTTTCGAATGCACAATATGCAAACGTCAACCAACGATATTTGCAAAGCACATCTGGATACAACAGCAAGTTTACATTGAATTTTGCCAGTCAATACGAGGACAACCTTTATCTTGGAGCAACGGTAAATTTCCATAATGTTTTATACGATAGGATTTCCTATTTAGATGAAGATGGATATGATACCGGATCCCCGATCCAATTTACTTCCTTTGATAATTTTTTACACACCGAAGGTTATGGGTTCTCCTTTAGCTTAGGTGCCATTGCCAAATTGAACCAAGCCATTCGAGTGGGAGGTAGCTACCAATCACCAACCTGGTATACATTAACGGATGATACTTCCCAGCGTATCAATTCGAATTTAGCAGTATCCGATATTGACTATATCAACTTTAACATTGTAAACCTTTATGATGAGTACAGAATAAAAACCCCTGAAAAATATACTGGAAGCATTGCCCTGGTGTTTGGACAAGATGGACTTATAAGTTTGGATTATTCCTATCAAGATATGTCCAAAGCTGAGCTCAGACCCACTTCTGACCCAAGTTTTGCAGCAGAAAACGATTTTATCGCAAGTACCTTAGGTGCTGTAAATTCCTATCGCTTGGGTGGTGAATACCGAATAGAACAAGTTAGTCTTAGGGCAGGTTACCGATTTGAAGAAAGTCCTTATGAAAACAGCGATTTTGTAGGAGACCTCAACGGGTTCTCTGCAGGTATCGGTTATAACTTTGGCGCCAGCCGTTTGGATTTGGCCTATAGTAGAACAGAACAGGATATAAATTCCTATTTTTTTGATGGCGGCATTGACAGTGCTGCACTGATCAACAGGATAAATACCAACATTGCTTTGGGATATACGCTGAAATTCTAAGAAGAAAAAAGATAGTTATGATTTAGGCTGGAAGAAATTCCGGCCTTTTTATTATCGAACCAATGAAAAATGTCGACGAACCGATGTGGCCACCAAAACACCTTCGTCGTCCTGCTCATAATCCAAACGGAACCAGTAATCGGAAGAAGGCATATCCCTTCCGTTGAAGGTGCCATCCCATCCAATATTCACATCAATTTGCTTTAAAAGTTTTCCATAGCGATCAAAAATAAACACTACCGGATTGACCAATTCTTCCACTCCATAAACATTCCAATTATCATGAACACCATCACTGTTTGGGGTAAAGAATTTTGGGTAACCCACCACTAAAAACTCAATGGGTTCGGTAGTGCCACATCCATTCTTATCGTTGATGACAACGGTGTTAACCCCTGGAGGAACATCGTAGAATAAAGGGTCATCTTGAAATTCTCCATTATTAATGGCATATTCATAATTTCCATCACCAACGGGAACAATCTCAATATTATATGGGTCTGTTTGATTACTATTCACCAAATCATCGATTACCCGAACCTCATCCAATTCAGGAGTTCCATAAAAAGTAATCAGGATGTCGTCGGTAATAGTGGTGCCGAATGTGGATTCTATGGTTACACGGTAACGCCCGGAATTTGGACTGGAAACCGTTAACTCGGTCTGCCCAGCCCCAGTGGCCAAAACAGTTTCATAAGTACCATCATCATCCGCGTCCAACTCCCATATAATATTTGCAATACTTGGTCCTACAGGCGAATTTAATGCACTCAAAACAATATCTGGATCACCTTCGCATGCAACAATATCAAATCCTAAAAACTCATCACGGAGTGTACAGTCCAATGCACTATCCTGGTCTTCATCTACGGAAGTACCGGTAAAAGTTAAGATAAAGTCTTCCGGTTCATCATCAAAATTGGTATTGTAATTATTAATGTACAAATAGTAAATCTCCCCAGCGGTAACATTTAGCCATTCATCGTAAGTATTCTGACTCCCTTTAACAAAAGGTGCTCCTTCCCTACCATCAACTGGGTTTACCCCAATTCCAGTAAAATTGGTCTCATTATATTCATAATTGCAGCGAATTGGCTGCGCGCTTCCATCGCCAATAATGGTGCAAAAATTTTCGTTGGAGGTTTCATCAAAAGGACCGTACAATGCAAAATCCCACTCCGCCGTAATCGGGCTTCCTGGGTTTACCGGTAACGACTCAATATCAAAACCGATTTGGCCGTTGGTGCCCGCCCTAAATACAAACCAGCCCGTATTGTTCTCGATATTGGCGGAACTCACACTACCTTTTTCCAAACATCCGGTCTGCGTGATTACCTCAGGGTCAAAATCATCGATATCACCACCACCATCAGTGGTTCCCAAAATGGGTGCATCGGCACAAACAGGTATTGCTGTTCTACAATCTGGGGAGTTTTGTGCGCTAACTGCTTGGAATAGAAAGAAACAACAGACAGCGCTTAATAGAGCTCTCATAGAATTTTGGGGCTAAAGGTTATTCTATTTATAACCTGTATAACTCCTTAATTCATTGTTTTAGTATGTTTTTATCCGAGAAATTTGCAGTTAATCGATGAACGGATATGAACTATCCCCTATCGCCTTAAAGAAAAATGGCTTTGTAGATATTTAGCGTAAGTCCTATTGCCATCATCATCCACATAAGATAGTTTGAACCAATAATCTGTGGAAGGTAGTGGCTTGCCCTTAAAGCTTCCGTCCCATCCTGGATCAAACTCTGTCATTTGCTTAATTAGTTTACCATAACGGTCGTAGATGGTAACAATTGGAGAATTTAAAGTGGACAGTCCTTCGACCTGCCAAGTTTCGTTCAACACATCACCATTGGGCGAAAAAATGGCCAAGAACCCTACCACAACTATCTCCTCCTCAATCTCGCCGCAACCATAAGGGTCTCTCATGCTTATCGTATGTACTCCTGGAGCAACACTTTCAAAAACATTGCTGTTCTGAAAGGCACCCCCATCCATACTAAACTCATATACCCCGTTGGCTTCGGTATTGATGGTCACAATGTTGTTCACACTCATATCCTCAATATCAATACTGGAAATCACCGGCACATTGGATAGGGCAACAGATACGGTACGGACAGCTTCACAAATAGCTCCATTGGATTGATGGGTGACCGTTAAAGTATATTCTCCAGCTTCCGAAACCATAATTGATGGGGTTTGCTCACCCGTACTCCATTGATAGGTATAATTGGGGTTTGATTGTGTTTCCCCAATTTCCAAATTTCCAATGGCTTCACAAATCACCGCTTGTTCATCAAAATTCAAAATTGGTGTTTCTATGGCGTTCAACGTAAAATTTTGGGCAGCATCATAGCAATTGGGGTTTTCCAGGGAAGTTGTTCTCACATAAATAACCTCGGAACCTCCCGCAAGTACATACTCTTTTTCCAAAGGATTTATACCCGCTTCAGCATCAAGTTGTGTGCCGTGATAACTAACGATAAAAGTATCAGAATCCATAGCTCCAAGGGCTTCAGAATTCTTACTGTTCAAATCAAAGGCCATATCGGTATCATAACAAAAAGTTTCATCGGTCACTATTCCTGTAATAGGCACTTCATTGAAACCAACTTGCACATCACTCACTATATTTTCGGCAGAAGTAGTGACAACGACGCGGTATTGCCCAGAATTTTGAACATTTTGTGTCGCTCCATTGGCTCCTACAATCAACTGAAAGCCACTTCCCGAGTCCATGTACCACTCATAATTGATAGCTCCCGAGGTAGTAGCATCCAACACCACATTCTCTCCTTTGCAAGCAGCAATGGGCGGTCCCAATAAATTACTGACAATGGAACAATCCAAAGCATTACTTGGATAATCCACCCAAATATCACCTGTAAATTGTATAGAAAATCCAGAATTTATATTGCTAAAATTATTAATGAAGAGATAATAATCCTCACCGGCTTCCACTTGCACCCAATCCTCGTAATGCACTGAGTCCTCATCCCCTGTAGGATCTTCTCCGACTCCAATAAAACTAGTTCCTTCGCTATTATCAAAAAAATTGCAACGAATGGGCTCCCCCAAGTCACTGCAATCACTGGCACGGTAAAGGGCAAAATCCCAATCTTCATTACTGTTGTGGCCAATATTGAACCCTAACTGTCCAGCTTCACTGGTTCTAAATCGATACCAGGAAGAATTGGATTCTATCGCTCCTGTCGTGGTTTGTTCCAAACATCCACTTGATGTTGCTCCATTAAAGTCGTCTGAACCAAAACCATTGGTACCTCCATTAATGGGCGTATTACTACAAATGGGAATTGCATCGACACAATCTTGGACAACCTGCGCTTGCGCAGTCTGCCAAAACATCAACAATAGTAAGGTCTTCAAAAAAGGTTTAAACATAAAAGACTGTAGGTTTGGGCATTATAAAAGTACCGAGGTAATTGCCTTAACAATAATTTATGTTGTCAAACCCCTGATACCAGATGTTAAATCGGTCATTAATGTATATCTTTGCTCCCCTGAAGCAACAGCTATGAAATTAGAGCAGGCATTGGAAGAACAACATGAAGAAAGAGGAAACGACCACGTTGGTTCCTCAACTGATACCCCTATGAGGGATGATGCTTTTGTATTGAGCGATGAAGAAAAAATCGATAGAATACAAAAAAGTGTAAGGGAAATTATGCTTACCCTTGGTCTAGATCTGGATGATGATAGTTTAAAGGGCACACCAAAGCGTGTAGCCAAAATGTACGTGCAAGAAATCTTTGGTGGATTGCATCCGGATAGAAAACCAAAATCATCAACTTTTGACAATAAGTACAAGTATGGTGAAATGTTGGTTGAAAAAAATATTGTGGTCTACTCTACTTGCGAGCACCACTTACTTCCAATTGTTGGCCGGGCACACATTGCTTATATCTCCAACGGAACTGTAGTTGGTCTCTCCAAAATGAACCGTGTTGTTGATTATTTTGCTAAAAGACCACAGGTTCAAGAGCGTTTGAACATCCAAATTGTAAAAGAACTTCAAAAAGTATTGGGCACAGAAGATGTTGCCTGTGTAATAGACGCCAAACACCTTTGTGTAAACTCTCGAGGAATACGAGATATCGATAGTAGTACGGTAACTGCAGAATATGGTGGAAAATTTAAAGATGAAGCCACACGAAGGGAGTTTTTGGACTACATCAACCTAGATACCGAATTTTAAACACCAACCGTTTAAATGCAATTGTACAAAGACCAAACCTTACGAATCCATAATTCACTTACTGGAAAAAAGGATGTATTCAAACCAATAAACGAAGGCCACGTAGGTATGTACGTTTGCGGGCCCACTGTTTATAGTAATGTGCACTTAGGCAACTGCCGCACATTTATGTCCTTTGATATGATTTTTAGGTACTTCAAACATTTGGGGTACAAAGTTCGGTATGTCCGTAACATTACAGATGCCGGGCACTTGGAAAACGATGCGGACGAGGGCGAGGACAAAATTGCAAAAAAGGCCAAACTTGAACAGATTGAACCTATGGAGGTGGTGCAACGATACACCGTTGACTTCCACAACACCCTGCAAATGTTCAATTTATTGCCGCCGAGTATTGAGCCTACGGCCACGGGCCACATTATAGAGCAGATTGAAATCATCAAGGAAATTCTTGAAAAAGGATTGGCCTACGAAGTAAATGGTTCAGTTTATTTTGACGTGGTCAAGTTCAACAAGGATCATGATTACGGGAAGTTGAGTGGAAGAAAATTGGAAGATATGATCACCCACACCCGTGAACTTACGGCTCAGGATGATAAAAGAAACCCACAGGATTTTGCCCTTTGGAAAAAAGCAGAGCCCCAACACATCATGCGTTGGCCTTCGCCTTGGGGCGATGGATTCCCAGGATGGCATTTGGAGTGTACAGCCATGAGCACCAAGTATTTGGGCGAAACTTTTGATATTCACGGTGGAGGAATGGACCTTAAGTTTCCGCACCACGAATGCGAAATTGCACAAGCAGAGGCCAGCACGGGAAAATCACCAGTTAACTATTGGATGCACGCTAATATGCTGACCTTGAACGGTAGAAAAATGTCCAAATCCACGGATAACAATATTTATCCGGCCGAGATTTTTAGTGGTGACAATAATATCTTGAGCAAGCCCTATACTCCTTCAGTAGTGCGCTTTTTCATGATGCAAGCACACTACACCAGCATCTTGGACCTTAGTGATGAAGCCTTGCAGGCATCCGAAAAAGGGTATAATCGCTTAATGGATGCCTTGGAAAATCTTGACAAGCTGAAAACGGGCGATACATCTGATTTTGATGTTCAAGCATGGAAGCAGAAGTGCTACGATGCCATGAACGATGATTTCAACACACCAATATTGATTGCACAATTGTTTGAAGCTGTTAAACATATCAATCTAATAAAGGAGGGGCAAGAAAACATATCCCAGGAAGACAAGGATATATTGACCAACACACTAAAAGCTTTTGTTTATGATGTGCTTGGCATTGAAAACCAGTCACTGGCAAAAGATGATTCCAATGCACTAAGTGGTGTTATGGAACTGTTGATCAATATTAGAAATGATGCGCGTGCCAATAAAGATTTTGCCACTTCCGATAAGATCAGGGATGAACTTATTGATTTAGGCATTCAACTAAAAGATGGTAAGGACGGTACTACTTTTAGTGTAAACTAAGAGTGTTTTATAAATTTTGATTGGTACTCCCCAGGCGAAACATGGATTTTTCGTTTGAACAAACGATTAAAATAGGAGCGGTTCTCAAAACCACATTCCATATATATTTCCTTTATTTTACGATTGGGATCTTTTAATAAGTCAATGGCCATTTTTATGCGCTCACTATTGATATAATCTATGGGTGTAATCCCCAATTCTTCCTTGAAGGTCTTATGGAAATGGGATTGACTCATACATGCCTTCCTACTCAGCTCGCTAACTGACAACGGTTCGTGCAAATGTTGGGATATATATTCAATAACATAAGCCAACCTATTCGTTGAACCAAGTTTCGAAGCATTTTGCACATAAGTTTCCCTCGAATTTCCCTGTAATATTCGAATAATGAGTTCCTGAAGCATATTGTCCACAAAAAAATCTTTGGAAGGATGGTTTTCCGTAAACAAATAAAGTAACCTTTGGATTATGCCATATATACTGGCATCGTTGGTAAAATGATAGTTATAGTCTATCAGTGCCCACTCGGAACCATCGTGCTTGGGCATCACCTCATTCATTAAGTTTATCACCTTGTTGATTTTCTCATCGGAAATGGCCATAGCCAAACAACGTGTAGGGTTCTCTTCATTAGCTTCTGGAAAATCAATGCACATGACCTCATTGGATGGAAGTATCAAGGATTCTCCTGGCAAAAAATTAAAAGATTTTTTATCACGTAAATGCATCACTTTTTTACCGATCAACATAGTAGCAAGTACAGGTTGGTCAAATTGAAGGAGTACTTTTTCCGCCTGTAAATGTGTCTCAAAAACATGCATTGACGCATTGTTCAATGTATAAGAAGTTTGATTCTCGACCAAGTGCTCAAGTTTTCTTTCCCTAAAAAATTTCTCTGGCAACTGCATGCAAAATGATTACTCCTTAATATATCACATAAATACTTGCTAAATATAAAAAATATGATATGATATTTTGTTAAATAAATAAAAACAAAGAGAATTGGTCATATCTTTAATAGAATTCGTCAGATGTTAGGAATTCAAAATCAATACTTTTAGAATCAGTCACTTGGGCAAAGGTTGTCCGACACACAAAATTAACTTTAACAACACGTATTATGAGCGATGTAAAAACTACTGAGCGAAGTATTTTGGAAAAACCAAAGTTCAAAGATCAGTATGAAAATTTCATCGGTGGAAAATGGACCCCACCAACAAAAGGAGAATATTTTGACAATGTTTCTCCTGTAGACGGAAATGCATTTACCAAAATTGCACGATCAACTTCAGAAGACATAGATAAGGCCATTGATGCCGCTTGGGCAGCTGCACCGGAATGGAACAGCTCTTCTGCCACCTATAGAAGTAACCTATTATTAAAAATTGCGGACGTAATGGAGAACAACCTCGAGATTCTGGCCCGTGCAGAAACTTGGGACAATGGTAAAGCCTTACGCGAGACCCGTGCTGCGGATATGCCCCTGGCCGTAGATCACTTTAGATATTTTGCAGGAGTCATACGAGCAGAAGAAGGCTCCGTGAGCGAGCTGGATTCCAATACCGTTTCCATGAACATTATGGAACCACTAGGTGTCGTGGGGCAGATTATCCCTTGGAATTTCCCAATTTTAATGGCCGCCTGGAAATTGGCGCCCGCTTTGGCCGCAGGAAACTGTGTGGTATTGAAACCCGCAGAGCAAACCCCTGTAGGAATCTTGATTCTGATGGAATTGATCGAGGGTATTCTTCCAGACGGTGTACTTAATATAGTAAACGGATTCGGTCTTGAAGCAGGAAAGCCTTTGGCTTCCAGTTCAAGAATCAAAAAAATCGCCTTCACGGGAGAAACAACCACAGGGCAATTAATTATGCAATATGCTTCCAAAAACATCATCCCGGTCACATTGGAATTGGGTGGTAAATCTCCCAACGTTTTCTTTGAAAGTATTATGGAGGCAGATGATGAATTCTTCGACAAATGCTTGGAAGGTGCCGTAATGTTTGCATTAAACCAAGGTGAAGTTTGCACTTGTCCTTCAAGAATTCTGGTACAGGAAAGCATTTATGATAAATTTATGGAACGAGTGGTTGAGCGTACCAAAGCTATTAAACTTGGACACCCATTAGATCCAAATACTATGATGGGTGCCCAAGCATCCAATGATCAGTATGAAAAAATCCTGAACTACATCCAAATTGGTAAAGAAGAAGGATGTGAGGTACTTGCTGGAGGCGAGGCGGCATACAACGAAGGTCTCGAAGGCGGATATTACATTCAACCCACCATTTTAAAAGGAAATAACAAAATGCGCGTGTTCCAAGAAGAGATTTTTGGACCTGTGGTCTGCGTCACCACATTTAAGGATGAAGCCGAGGCCCTTGAAATTGCCAACGATACCCTTTACGGATTGGGTGCCGGGGTTTGGACTCGCGATATGCACCAAGCCTATAAAATTTCCAGACAGATACAAGCTGGTAGAGTTTGGGTGAATTGCTACCACAACTATCCAGCCCACGCACCATTTGGAGGGTACAAAAAGTCAGGTATCGGACGAGAAAATCACAAAATGATGCTCAGCCATTATACACAGACCAAGAACATGTTGATCTCTTACGACAAGAACAAATTGGGCTTTTTCTAGGATGGAAAATTTGATAAAACGAGTGTTGGTTTCGGACCGTGCCATAAAAATCATTGACGAACTTAGGGAACGCCATGGTGAGCTTATGTTCCACCAAAGTGGAGGATGCTGTGATGGCTCATCCCCAATGTGTTTTCCCAAAGGTGAATTGATGACCAATGAAAACGATGTGAAATTGGGCACCATCCATGGATGTGATTTCTTTATGAGCAAAGATCAGTTCGAATACTGGAAACACACACAACTTACCGTGGACATAACCACGGGTCGTGGTTCCAGTTTTAGTTTGGAAATTCCAATGGGAATTCGTTTTGTCATAAAGTCACGACTGTACACGGACGATGAACGGGAACATTTAGAACCCCTGCAATCAACTTCAGAAGAAGTTTAAATCAGGCCCCGACTTTGTCGGGGCTTTTTGTTACCTTGTATTTCTTTAGGCATAAATAACATGAAGAAAATATTGATAGCACCTTTTGTTTTGTTGGTCAGGTTTTACCAGCTTTTTATTTCTCCCATGTTACCCTCAACTTGTCGCTATTCCCCAACTTGTTCGCAGTACACCTTGGAAGCTTTAAAAAAACATGGCCTGTTTAAAGGAGGGTGGCTTGCCATAAAACGTATCGTGAGCTGTAATCCCTGGGGCGGAAGTGGTTATGACCCCGTTCCATAAAAATTGAAGTTTAAATAAAACCGTGCAACCGTTCAAAGTCGTTATATTAGTCCCAAAATTTAGATAAATGTATTTCCTTGGATTTAACTGGAACCCCGAAGGAACCCTTTTTAAACTGGGCTTCTTACAGATAAAATATTACAATCTACTATGGATCGCAGCCTTTGTTCTGGGCTGGTTCATCATGAAGAAAATCTTCCTGAACGAGAAGAAATCCATGGAAAAACTGGATTCCCTTTTCATTTATACCGTGGTCTCTATTATGCTGGGAGCCCGATTGGGTCATGTATTTTTTTATGATTGGGATTATTACAAGGAGCATTTGGCAGAAATCCTTTTGCCTATTCGAGAAAGTACGAACGGTTCCTTATTTGGCATCATAAACGGCTACGAATTTACCGGGTTTACAGGCTTGGCAAGTCATGGCGCTACCATTGCAGCTATTATTGGTATTTGGTTATACACCAGAAAATGGAAGGATATCAAAATGCTTTGGTTATTGGACAGGTTGGTAGTTCCGTCGGCAATTGGCGCAGCTTTTGTACGATTTGGTAATTTCTTCAATTCCGAAATCAACGGAAAAGTAGTGGACAAATCTTATTTTTTGGCTACACGGTTTATACGAGATTCGGACGATATGCCGGCTTATCAGGCCATGGCCCTCACCAAGGAACAAACCCCGAATGCTGCTTACAAGGCCATTCAACATAATGCGGAATTCTCCGAGATTTTACAATCCATTCCATATCGTCATCCAGCACAGTTGTATGAAGCTATTTGTTACATTTTTGTATTCATAGCTTTATACCTTTTGTATTGGAAAACCGATTGGAAGAACAAACCTGGTTTTCTCTTTGGATTGTTTATGGTACTCTTGTTCGTGGTCCGCTTCTTTGTGGAATTCTACAAAAAAAGCCAAGGTGGATTCGAGGATACATTGGGCATGCTCTCCACAGGACAATGGCTCAGTATCCCAATGATACTCATCGGTTTTTACTTTATGATCAAACCTGAACCCGTAGAACTTTAAAACTATGGTTCAACTTAAAAAAATCGTTCTATTTGTTTTTATCCTTGCTTTGGGTTCATGCAAAACCGAATCCAAACAATCCCTTAAAACGGATGCCATTTCCTTTACAAAAGAGGGTGAACTAACTGTCTTGTCCACAGAAACGGATTCGATAAAAACCAATTTTGATATCGAGATTGCCGAAACGGAGTATGAGACCCAAACAGGACTGATGTACAGAAAATCCATGAAAGAAGATAGAGGTATGTTGTTTATTCAACCAACAGAGTCCCTGCAGTACTTTTACATGAAGAACACCGAAATCGCTTTGGATATCATCTACATCAATGCAGGAATGAAGATTGTAAGCTTTCAAAAAAATGCTGAACCATTTGATGAAAACACCCTGCCTTCCAATGCCCCTGCCAAATATGTATTCGAAATCAATGCGGGACTTTCGGACCAATTGGGATTGCAAGTGGGTGACAGTATTACCTTTTCAAGGTTGTAATTTTCAAACACTATAATCAAATTTTAGGTCAACACTATTTGCTACATGAAGGATCTCAAGAGCTACGCTATCCTTACCCAAAACAATTCCGATACCGACCAATTGGTTCAAAACTTGCTCCGCAACCAAACAGTTGATGGTCTAAACGAATTGCAGTCATTGAACGGACTTCTTTTTTCCCGATCAGAAATCAATCGCTATGTGGATGAAGAAGAGCGTCACGACATCAAAATTTTGACAAAAGATAGTCATCAGCCCTTACAAACCATGAGCAGTGGGGAACAAAAAAAGGCTCTCCTGAACTATTTGCTTCAACAGAATCCCGAATTCATGATTTTGGTGAACCCCTTTGACAATTTGGATGTGGCCACCCAAACAAAATTGAAGGAACAACTTTTGGATATCGCTTCCAACAAAATTCTAGTTCAACTGGTCAGTCGTTTAGGTGATATATTACCAGTAACAACCAACTTTTTCAAACTCGATGGTGATACATTGTATCAATACGACTCCCCCGATGATTTTTGGAACGACAACAACACGGAATCCATCAATTTTAATGGTTTAATTCCTCCTCCGTTATCCCCCGTTAAAGTTGATAATGCAGAATTGGTCAGTTTTAAAAAGGTATCCGTAAGTTTTGATGGTCGACAAGTTTTAAACCAAATCAACTGGAGCATCAAAAAAGGTGAATTTTGGCAACTAATCGGTCCCAATGGGAGCGGTAAGTCCACCCTTTTGTCCATGATTACGGGAGATAGCCATAAAGGTTATGGGCAGGACCTCACCATTTTTGAGCATAAAAAAGGAAGCGGTGAAAGCGTTTGGGACCTTAAACAAAAGATCGGCTATTTTACCCCGGCCATCACTAACAAATTCGAAGGTTATCACAGTCTTGAAAATATGATTATTTCCGGGCTGCACGATTCTATTGGACTTTATGTTCAACCTACGGACAGCGAAAAGCATTTAGCTCAACAATGGTTGAGCCTTTTAAACTTAAAGGACCGGAAAGAAGTCCAATTTCGCGATTTATCAGCTGGAGAAAAACGATTGGTTATGATGGCCCGTGCCATGGTTAAGCATCCGCCCTTACTTATTTTGGATGAGCCCACAGCCGGTTTGGACGATGCCAGCGCCACTCTTTTTGTTTCTTTAGTAAACAAAGTTGCCAAGGAAAGTGATACGGCCATTGTTTTTGTTTCGCACCGGAAAGAACCGCAACTAACTCCCGAGTATATTTACGAGCTGAAACCATCGGAAAAGGGCTCTACTGGCATCAAGGTAAAAACATAAACACTTCTTAAACAACGATTTGACTAAATCATTCGATTTTTTGCTATCTTATAGGGAATTCAAACGTTAACCATTCCCATATATGCAAAAAATAAATGTAAAGCCAGGCGCCAAACTTGTGGATTACAAGGCGTATGGCTCTCTGTACTCCTCTGTCCTGGATTTTATGGAACAGTCCAAAAATCCTATTGAATCCCTAAAAGGACGAACTATTTGGATGATCAATTCCACAGCCATAGGTGGTGGGGTCGCCGAAATGCTTCCCAGCCAAATGCGGATACTACGAGAACTCGGGGTGTCCATCGAATGGCTGGTTATAGAAGCTAAAAAGGATGCGTTTTTTAATTTGACCAAACGTATCCATAATGCGATTCACGGGAGTGGCAACGGAGTATTCACAGAAGAAGACCGTAAGATATTCGAAGCAGTCAACCGAAACAATCTTTCCAAAGCTCTCGAGCTGATCAACGATGGTGATATTGTGGTGGTCCACGATCCACAACCCATGCCCTTGGCCGCCATGATCAAAAAAGAGAAGAAAGTCTCCATAATTTGGAGGTGCCACATCGGCTTGGAAGATGATACGGAGGTAACAGATGCAGTATGGAAGTTCTTAGAGCCTTACACAAACGATTATGACCATTTTGTATTTAGTCTTCCTGCTTATGTCCCTAAGCCATTAAAGAACAGGACATCCATTATTCCACCAGCCATTGATCCCTTGAGCCACAAAAACCGTGAGCTTCAATTGCACAAATGCATTGGTATATTATATCAATCGGGAATATTGGACGATCATAAGGCCATATTGTACCATCGATACGAACATTTGGTAAGAAAAGTAATGCCCGATGGTTCGTTTGATGTTTTGGATGCGGACCAAAACCTAGATTTGATTTATCGCCCGATTGTCACAGAAATTTCGCGATGGGATCGCCTGAAAGGTTTTAAAGAATTGATGGAGGCCTTCATTAAAATGAAATTGGACAATCGAAAATATGGGAATCCAGAAAGTCTGGAATACAAACGCATTGAAATGACCTTGTTGGTGATGGGTGGTCCTGATCCTGCTTTTGTATCCGACGATCCTGAAGGTAAAGAAGTCTTACAAGAACTTACGGAAACATATAAGGAAGTAGACAGCAGCTTACAGAATGATATTGCTATATTGTTACTGCCTCTTCATAATCCAAAACAGAATGCCTTGATCGTTAATGCGCTTCAGCGAACATCAAGTATTATCGTTCAGAATTCAATTCAAGAAGGATTTGGACTTACGGCAACAGAGGCCATGTGGAAACGGAAACCTGTATTGGTTTCTAACGCCGCCGGACTCAAATTTCAGGTAGTCCATAATAAAACAGGGCAAATAAATCCCGACCCTACGGATATTGAAGGCTTATCCAAAACCTTGGCTTATATGTTGAACCATCCTAAAGAAAGGGATAAATGGGGTTTTAATGGGCAGTTGAGGGTGATTCAGAACTTTACTTTGTTCAGCCAATTATTATCCTGGCTGGAGACCTTATCATCAAACAAAACATAAACAATAAAAGAACAAAGGCCCTCAAAATTGAGGGCCTTTGTTATAAAGTGTAATATAAAAAACGAAAAACTATGCTCCTGTAGCAGCAGCAATTTTCTTCTTTAATGAGTCGAACATTACAGGCGTTGCAATAAATACAGATGAGTATGTACCTACAATTACACCTACAATCATTGCGAACATAAATCCTCTTAAGCTTTCACCTCCAAAAATGAAGATGGCCAACAACACGATCAACGTGGTAAGCGAGGTGTTCAACGTTCGGCTCAATGTACTGTTCAATGCCAAGTTGATGTGCTCTCCACCTTTCCAGCCTTTTAGGCCGGTCACCTCTCGAATACGGTCGAAAACTACCACCGTATCGTTCAGGGAGTAACCAATTACCGTTAGAATTGCTGCAATAAAGGCTTGGTCAATTTCCATGTTAAAAGGCATAATGGTTCCTGTTAGGGAAAAGATACCCAATACAATCATCACATCGTGGAATACCGCGACAACGGCACCCAACGAGAATTGCCATTTTCTAAATCGCAATAGGATGTAAAGGAAAACCACGGCCAATGACCCAATAATCGCCAAGAAGGCATTTTTCTTGATATCATCTGCAATGGTTGGACCTACTTTAACAGACTGTAAGATACCAATGGATTTTTCGGATGCACCCACAGTGAAGTCTTCAAAAGAAGTTCCATCCGGTAAGTAATTTTGAAGCGTAGTATAAAGTTTATTCTGGATTTCATTATCCACTTCCACACTTTCTTCGTCCACTTTGTATGGTGTGGTCACCTTTATCTGGTTGGCATCACCAAAAGTCTTCACATTGGTTCCACTACCAAATACAGTATTCAATTCCGAGGCAATTTCCGATGGATTGACTGCTTTTTCAAAACGGATTTGATAAGAACGTCCCCCAATAAAATCTACCCCTTGCTGAAGTCCATTGGTAAGCAAAGAGAATACACTAACTGCGACCAAAATTGCAGAAACAATGTATGCTATTTTACGCTTGGACAAGAAGTCGATGCTCATTTTGGTAAACAAGTTCTTGGTAATTGCTGTACTGAAATCCAATCTACGTCCTTTCTTGTTGGTGTAGGCATTGATCATCAAACGAGTGACGAAGATTGCCGTAAACAAAGAAGTAACGATACCGATCATCAATGTGGTGGCAAAACCTTTAATAGGCCCTGATCCAAATATAAATAAGATGATTGCCGTAAGTCCAGTAGTAATGTTGGCATCCAAAATGGAAGACAAAGCATTTCCAAAACCGTCGGCAATGGCTTGAGCTTTTCCTTTCCCACGCGCCAATTCTTCTTTAATTCTTTCAAAAATAAGTACGTTGGCATCCACCGACATACCAATGGTCAAAACGATACCAGCAATACCGGGCAACGTCAACACAGCTCCTAAGCTGGTCAATACCCCAAAAATCAAAAGGATATTGAAAACCAATGCGATGTCTGCGAAAACCCCTGCTCGACCGTAATAGAAAATCATCCAAACAAGCACAAAAGCCATAGCGATCATGAAGGACATAAATCCACTATCAATAGCTTCTTGTCCCAATGATGGACCAACAACTTCAGATTGAATGATATCTGCGGAGGCAGGCAGTTTACCTGCACGCAATACGTTGGCAATATCTTTGGTTTCGTTTACGGTAAACGTACCTGTAATTTCGGAACGTCCTCCAGATATTGGTCCAGAAGAAACTCCTGGTGCCGTGTACACTTTGTTGTCCAAAACAATGGCAATACCTGTTTGGTTGTTATAGGCATCACCTGTCAACTCTTCCCATTCCTTAGCACCCCTAGTATTCATCGTCATACTAACAGCTGGTTTGTTGAATTGATCAAAGGTATCCTGTGCATCGGAAACTACGTCACCGCTAATTCTGGGAGCGCCTTCTCTGTTTGATTTCAATGCGTACAAATCAACTACCTCCACATCCTGTGCTGGACGTTCCCAAAGGAACTTGACAAATTGAATGTCATTAGGTAACAATCTTTTTATTTCTGGCATTCTCAAATAACCGCCGATTTCGGCAGTATCAGAAACCATAGCACGTGCAATAGCATGACTGCCTGGATTGGCTGGAATCAACTTTCCCAATATTGGATTAGCATCTTGGGTCATATCCAAGGAGTCTTGAGCAACATCAGAAAGCAAGGAATCAATCTCAGATTCAGGTTTTGAAACCTCATCTTCGGCAACTTCAGGCTCCAATATATCCTTTAACCGCTCGTTGGCATTAACCAAGAAGTTTCCGAGGCTTTGGTTGCTCTGTGGATAGGTTTCCCAAAACTCCAATTGTGCCGTACTGGACAACAATTCTTGGGCACGGGCAATATCTCTTGCCCCAGGAAGCTCAACCAAAATTCTTCCAGAATTTCCTTCTCTTTGAATGTTTGGTTGGGTTACACCAAAGCCATCGATACGCTCACGAAGTACTTCAAATGCAGAAACAATGGATTCATCAATTTTTCTTCTGATGACGGGTTTTACCTCATCATCCGACATTTGAAAATTGATATCATCACTAAGGCCTTTGTTTGCAAAAATATCAGGGGACGCCAATTTGGTATCACCTTTAATATTATCAAAAGCTTCGAAGAAAAGCTCCAAATAAGTATCGTCACTATTTGTTGATGCTTCATCGGCATCGGCCAATGCTCTATTGAAAACTGGGTTCTTGGTATTGTTGGCCAAGCCCTTCAAGATATCTTTAACGGAAATCTGCAAGGTAACATTGATACCTCCTTTAAGGTCCAATCCCTTGTTCAACTCTTTTGTCTTGGCATCCTCATAGCTCGTATAGCCCAAAACAGTATTGTCACTGATGGAATCCAAATACGATGCCTCTAAAGCTTCACGCTTTGCAACATAATCTTCCTCAGCTTCCGAAATTTGGCTAACTGCGTATGCTTCAGCATCGTTCTCCAACTTGTTAGTAATAAAAGTATAGGATAACTGATAGATACTCACCAAGCCAAAAAGGATCGCGAAAAGCCTTATAAGTCCTTTATTCTGCATTGATTGTTAATTTTTTAGAAGTTTTCTTAAACAGCGTGCAAATATATCATTTCCGATAAGATTTGACAATAGAAATTGATGTAATTGCAATTACAGTTGACGGTTATGCTGTTAAAATGAAATTGTCATTCCAGACAAACCCCGAAATTTCCATACAAATTGATGAAAAATCTCTTGAACGGTCTCGCCCAAAATGACAATTTAGTTGGTTAGGGTCGGTGAGAATTAAATCTCGAGCAGTCCGTTGGTTTTTTTAACACCAGCTGCACTTTCCTGCATTTTAGCTTTTTCAGCATCGGACAATTCTATTTCAACTATTTTTTCAATTCCGTTTTTACCTAAGATTACCGGAACTCCGATACAAATGTCATCCAAGCCGTACTCCCCTTCCAAAAGCGAGGAACATGGGAACATTTTCTTTTGGTCGCATGCAATGGCCTGAACCAATCCAGATACAGCGGCTCCGGGCGCATACCATGCACTGGTTCCCAGCAAGCCTGTTAAGGTAGCCCCTCCGACTTTGGTTTCTTCCACTACCCAATTCATTTTATCTTCGGACAAAAATTCGGAAACTTTCACACTATTTCTGGTTGCGTGATTGATAAGAGGCACCATTCCTTTATCGCTGTGACCTCCGATCACCATGCCATCCACATCGGATATTGGTGCTTCCAAAGCTTGAGCCAATCTATATTTGAAACGGGCACTATCCAATGCACCGCCCATACCAATAATTCTGTTCTTTGGCAATCCAGTGGCCTTGTGCACCAAATAGGTCATCGTATCCATTGGGTTACTCACCACAATAATAGTTACGTTTGGAGAGTGCTCGATAAGACTTGTTGCTACAGTTTTTACAATCCCAGCATTGATTCCAATTAATTCTTCACGTGTCATACCCGGCTTACGTGGTATACCAGATGTGATTACTGCGATATCACTGTTAGCTGTTTTGCTATAATCGCTAGTACTTCCGGTTATTTTGGTGTCAAATCCGTTCAAGGAAGCCGTTTGCATTAAATCCATGGCTTTTCCTTCAGCATATCCTTCCTTAATATCCAATAAAACAACTTCTGCTGCAAAGTTTTTCATTGCTATGTATTCAGCACAGCTTGCTCCTACTGCGCCTGCTCCAACTACGGTAACTTTCATTTGTATAGATTTAAATTTTAGTCTTCAAAAATAAGGCATTTGCCTCAGAAAAAAGCTGACTTTTGCCAGTTTTAGCGGCCCTATTTAACCAAATTGTGCAAAGTTGATTTACATTGAAAAATCCTTAGAAGGATTTCGACGGAACAAAGATGAATCGTAAGAGCAAATATTCCACCCATTTTATACAATAGATTACTGCAGATTTACGTTCTAATAGTCCCAAAATCAATTTAACCTACTTGACCTATGAAAAAGCTCTTTTCATTGTTGTCCATTGTTGGCATTATTGCCATAAGCAACTGTACTCGTGTACCCGAGAACCAAGATCCCATCTTGGGGGTCTGGTCAAAAATCGAATCTTCCAGTATTGAAGGAAAAAACACCAATACTACGCGTGAAGAATGGATTTTCAATGATGTATACCTAGGTAGGTACCAGAAGTATACCAACTCCAAATTAATTTTTTATACCGATTTTAAATGGTCCCAAGAAAATGGAACTTATTCCATTACCTATGGTGATCAGCAAGTGACGGATATTACCGTTAGCTTGGAAAAAGCAAAAGAACCCGAAGTATTAACCTTGGATAATGGCTCGGTCTTCGCCACCAGGGAATGACGTGAAGACTACATATATGAAAATAGGAGGCCCCATAATTGGGGCCTTCTTTATTATTGGTTGGTTGATTTGATTTTCTATCTGAATCCGAAGTTTACACCAAAGGTAAAAGTGCTGAATTGAGAGATATTATATTCTGCATTAAGCCTAAAGAAGCCCAATTTGATTTTTGTACCTAGATTGGCAGAAACTCCATTTGCTTTTTTGGAAACGGAGAATGGGTCCATAACGGTTTCAGAGAAGAAAGGTCCATTGGCCTCATATGTACCCAATAAATCGATATCCGATTTACCGGTTATATACCCAACACCACCATAAAAATTGATTACAGGTATGTTTCTGGTGGAAACAACGGCACTGAAGTTCCAAGTTTTAAAATTTGCATCAATACGTTGGTCACTTCCACTTATAGTAGACGAATCTGTAAAATCGTATTCACCGTTCAAATTAGTATATCCAATTACCGCGGAGATGGCAACCGGCAATAACTTATCTGCTGGTAACATCTTTGTAAAGTCGTATTGTAATCCAGCACCAAAAAGGCCGATTTTTGCATCATCATCAAATTTGATCTTAGGCAAAAAGCGAGCTTTCACCTCTAATCCTTTGATTAAGCCAACGCTTCCCTGAATATATCCTGAAGGTATAAAGTTTAAATTTTCCGCAGACAGACCCGTTGGAAGTTCAAACTCTTGACTGAACAAGCTGCTTTCATCCTCCACAAAAACTTGGACCCCTTCGATATCCCCTAAGCCGGTAGCTACCATTCTTGCCTGGCCTGGATTATTTACAAAATCTAGATTTTCATAATCCGCTGGGTCGAGTAAAAAAGCCTTTTTATCATCCTTGTTTTTGAACCCGGTCATGTTCCCAATAATGGAAATTTCGAATCCTCCCAAAGGTTTGGCATCGGCCGTGTTGTACCATCCATTGGAAATACTATAAATAGATGCTTCGGACACAGGCGCCAAATAGGCATTTGCAAATCGTTCGGCATCAGCAACTCCCGAAACAAATATATCGTTCAGGTCTTGGGCCTTACCCATCGATACAGAAACTAGTGCTAGCGCTAAAATTATTCTTTTCATGATGTTGAAGTTTTGCCCAAAACTAAAAAACTCGCCCTTGAGGGACGAGTTTTTGTTGTGAAATGCCTGTTATCTATACATCTATATTCGCATAGACGGCATTTTTCTCTATAAACTCACGCCTTGGCGGTACCTCATCCCCCATCAACATGGAGAAAATGCGGTCCGATTCCGTTGCGTTGTCAATCTGTACTTGACGTAATTTTCTAAATTCTGGGTTCATAGTCGTATCCCAAAGCTGCTCGGCATTCATCTCCCCAAGACCTTTGTACCGCTGTATACTTGCACCACCCTTCATTTCTTCATTGATTGCATCACGTTCCTTATCGTTCCAAGCATATCGCTTTTTAGATCCTTTCTTCACCAAATACAGTGGAGGAGTCGCTATATAAATATGACCACCTTCTATCAACTCCCGCATGTAACGGAAGAAGAAGGTTAAAATCAAAGTTTCAATATGGCTACCATCAACATCCGCATCACACATGATGACAACTTTATGATAACGAAGTTTATCCAAGTTCAAGGCTTTACTGTCCTCTTCGGTTCCGATGGTAACACCTAAGGCAGTATAGATGTTCTTGATTTCTTCGTTTTCAAAAACCTTGTGCTGCATGGCTTTTTCCACATTAAGGATTTTACCTCGCAAGGGAAGAATGGCTTGAAAGTTTCTATCCCTACCTTGTTTGGCCGTTCCACCTGCAGAATCTCCCTCTACCAAGAAAACCTCACATTTGGTAGGGTCTTGCTCGGAACAATCAGATAGTTTTCCAGGCAATCCACCTACACTCATTGGGTTCTTACGCTGAACCATTTCACGAGCTTTGGCAGCTGCATGCCTAGCTTGGGCAGCAAGCTTTACCTTTTCAACGATTTGCTTGGCATCATCTGGATTTTCTTCCAAATAATCGGTAAGCATTTCCGATACGGCCTGACTTACTGCACTGGTCACCTCACGGTTACCTAATTTGGTTTTGGTCTGACCCTCGAACTGTGGCTCCGCGACTTTCACAGAAACGATCGCAGTCAATCCTTCACGAAAATCATCTCCTGATATTTCGAATTTCAACTTGTCCAGCATACCAGAGTTGTCGGCATACTTTTTAAGTGTTGATGTCAGTCCCCTTCTAAAACCGGAAAGGTGCGTACCACCTTCATGGGTATTAATATTGTTTACATAAGAATGGAGGTTCTCGGTATAGCCAGTATTGTAGACCATGGCCACTTCTACAGGGATACCGTTCTTTTCCCCTTCCATGGAAATTACATTCTGAATTAACGGCTCTCGTGTACCATCCAAAAACTTGATAAACTCCTTTAGACCTTCCTCTGAATAAAAAGTCTCAGAAATGAATTCTCCTTTTTCGTCCTTGTTTCGTTTATCGGTAAGTGTTATGGTAACTCCCTTATTCAAATAGGCAAGCTCTCGCATTCTATTGGAAAGGGTCTCATAATTATATTCAGTGGTTTGGGCAAAAATGGTATTATCAGGGACAAAAGTAACTATGGTACCCGTTTCATTGCTCTCACCAACACTTTTTACCGGATAGAGCGTTTTACCTCTTTCATATTCTTGTTCCCAAACTTTTCCGTCTCTATAAACCGTAGCTTTTAAATGTACCGAAAGGGCGTTTACAACCGAAACCCCAACACCGTGAAGTCCACCGGAAACTTTATAAGAATCCTTATCGAATTTACCACCGGCACCGATCTTGGTCATTACAACTTCCAAGGCAGAAACCCCTTCTTTTTTATGCAAGTCCACAGGAATACCCCTACCGTTGTCTTGTGTGGTTATGGAGTTATCCTCATTGATGATCACATCGATTCTGTCACAATGTCCGGCCATGGCCTCATCAATGGAGTTATCCACTACTTCGTACACCAAATGGTGCAATCCACGGACCCCTACATCTCCAATATACATGGAAGGTCTCATACGTACGTGCTCCATACCCTCAAGGGCCTGGATACTATCCGCCGAGTATTGTTTCTTGTTAGCTTCTTCGCTCATATATTTTTAAGTATTTGCCTCAAAATTTCAAATCTTACAAATATAAGCAATACCCCATGCAAAAGGGGCCTCAGAGGCAATTGAACAGCCTAAGTTATCAACAAATCCTGTGGAAAACAGGCAGATTTAACATGCTAATGACCACTTATGCTCCAACAACTAAAAAGCCCCTTGGACAAGGGGCTTTTCGGACTAATTAAAAAATGAAACATTAAAAATTTACTGCTTCATACCGTTTGGTTGGTTTAAATGGGGGTTATTTCACATACGCATCGGCATGAACCTTGGCCACAGCTCTGCCCGATGGGTCGTTCATGTTCTTAAATGCCTCATCCCACTCCAAGGCAATCTTGGTACTACAGGCTACTGAAGGCTCCTGCGGAACACTTAAGGCAGCAGCATCTGACGGGAAGTGACTTTCAAAAATGGAACGATAATAATATTCTTCCTTTGATGTTGGTGTCTGAATCGGAAACTTAAAATGGGCGTTTTCCAATTGCTCATCGGTAATTTCTTCTTCTACCATAGATTTTAGGGTATCGATCCAGCTATAACCTACTCCATCGGAAAATTGTTCTTTCTGTCTCCACGTCACACTTTCTGGCAAATAGTCTTCAAAGGCTTTACGTACCACCCATTTTTCCATGCGCTCCCCGTTGATCATCTTATCTTTTGGGTTGATACTCATCGCGACATCCATAAATTCTTTGTCCAAGAAAGGAACACGTCCTTCAATCCCCCAAGATGCCAAAGATTTGTTAGCCCTAAGACAGTCGTACATGTGGAGTTTATCCAGCTTTCGAACGGTCTCTTCGTGAAAATCCTTTGGGCTTGGTGCTTTGTGGAAGTACAAATATCCTCCAAACAGTTCGTCTGCTCCTTCACCAGAGAGCACCATCTTTATCCCCATAGATTTGATGACCCTAGCCATAAGATACATCGGCGTAGAGGCTCTAATGGTGGTAATATCGTAGGTTTCCAAGTTGTAGATTACATCTTTAATGGCATCCAAACCTTCTTGTATGGTAAATTTTATTTCATGATGCACCGTACCGATATGGTCTGCCACTTTTTGAGCAGCTGCCAAGTCAGGCGAACCTTCCAATCCCACAGAGAAAGAGTGCAATTGTGGCCACCAAGCATCTGCAGTATCACCAGATTCAACACGCTTTTGCGAGTATTTTTTAGCAATTGCCGATGTCACAGAAGAATCCAATCCTCCTGAAAGCAGTACCCCATAAGGAACATCCGACATTAACTGACGGTGCACGGCAGCTTCCAATGCATCTTTAATCTTTTGAATACTGGTTTCATTTTCCTTAACTGCATCGTACTCCATCCAATCCCGCTTGTACCATTTTACAAACTCACCATCGGAGCTGTGCATATAATGTCCAGGAGGGAACAGTTGGATTTTTGAACAGATTCCTTCCAAAGCCTTCAATTCTGAAGCTACGTAAAAGGTTCCGTTTTTATCCCAACCTATGTATAATGGAATAATTCCCATATGGTCACGAGCGATGAAATATTCATCCTTTTCTGAATCGTAAATGGCAAAACCGAATATCCCGTTCATTTCATCCACAAAGTCAGCACCTTTTTCCTGATATAGAGCTAGAATCACCTCACAATCGGACTGGGTTTGGAAATCATACTTCCCATCAAACTGTTTTCTCAACTCTTGATGATTATATATTTCGCCATTGGCCGCCAACACCAATTTACCATCTGCACTGAACAGCGGTTGTTTTCCTGAAGCTGGATCCACAATGGCCAACCTTTCATGTGTTAAAATGGCTTTATCATCGGAGTAAATACCACTCCAATCAGGCCCGCGGTGCCTTACCTTTTTCGACATCTCCAACAATTGGGGTCTTAGTACTTCTGTACTTTCTTTTACATCAAATGCGCAAACTATACCACACATAGCAATTAATTTAATAACAATTTTAAAACAAAAATCAGTTTAAAGATTCACATATAAAAGTATAATTACATTATAAACTTCAATTAATAACTTTTTAAATATAAATACATATTATTTGTAATCTATATTACCTTTTAAGCTTTTATCTCCAACGCTTTGTAAGGTTGCTTAATTTTCTCGTCTGTATATTTGAACAACATTTAAACAATTAGTTTTAAAAAGAACTTAAATCACAATCATGAAGAAATTAACATTACTACTTTTAGTGCTTTGTACTAGCTTGGTATTTACTACCGATGCTACAGCCCAAAAGTTTAGCGGACTTGACAAGAGTCCTGCGGACATTGCTTATTATCCAGCTAGCTCTAAGGAAACTGTCAAAGCTGCCCGTGTTATTTATAGCCGTCCACAACTAAAAGGACGTAGCATGGCAGAACTTGCCCCTGTTGGAAAAGTTTGGAGAACTGGCGCGAACGAAGCCACAGAAATTACATTTTACAAAGATGCGACTGTTGGCGGTAAAGCCATTAAAGCTGGTTCTTACGCTTTGTTTACCATTCCTGGTGAAGATGAGTGGACCGTGATTTTGAACAGCAACCTACACCAATGGGGTGCTTATTCGTACGATAGTGACGGTGATGTTGTTCGTGCTATGGCCGAAGCCACCACTAACGGTGAAGAATTGGAAGCTTTTGGAGTTGCTTTTGATGATGACGGAAATTTGGTCATGGGATGGGGAACTACACGAGTTACCCTGCCTATCAGCTACTAGAGTATTTTAGTCTTTATAATATAAAAGCCCCAAAATGGGGCTTTTTTTATTGTTTATTATTTCACTAATTAAGATTCATCCCGATAGTCGTCGAGACATTCAGAATAACAAAAGATCTTTATTTCTTCTGAACGCCGCCCAAGAAAACCTGCTCTGTAGTTACATTTGGGATTTCTTCTGATGAAATCGTCATAATATCATCACTTAGAACAACGAAGTCGGCAAACTTACCTGGCTCGATGCTACCCTTTTCATCTTCCTCAAAATTGGAATAGGCCGCCCAAATGGTCATACCCTTCAACGTTTCTTCCCTGCTCAAGGCATTCTCCATTTGAAAACCACCTTCGGGATATTGCTCCACATCTTGACGGGACACAGCTGCATAAAAGGTCAAAAATGGGTTTACCTGCTCCACAGGGAAATCGGTACCCAAAGCCACCAATCCAGCTTTATCCAACAAATCTTTGTAGGCATAAGCTCCTTTTACGCGTTCTTCACCCAATCTATCTTCTGCCCAGTACATATCGCTAGTGGCATGGGTAGGTTGAACGGATGGAATAATACCGTTTTCAAAATAATCGAAATCGGATTGCGAAATCACTTGGGCGTGCTCCACTTTCCATCTGCGGTTCGTTTTTCCTTCCAAAGCTTTTTCGTATGCTCGAAGCACCACAATATTTGCAGAGTCTCCGATGGCATGGGTGTTCATTTGGTAGTCGGTTGCAGCAATTCGTTGCGCCAATACTTCAATTTGGTCCACAGGAGTTACCATAGCACCAAAATGTCCAGGTTTATCGGAATAGGGTGCTCTTAAGGCAGCTCCCCTTGAGCCCAGTGCGCCATCACCATACACTTTTACAGAACGAACATTAAGCCCTTCTGTTTTAATGATGCCTTTGTCCAAAAAGTAATCCAAATTCTCAGGATAGTTGGACACCATGGCATACACTCGGATAGACAATTCATCAGCTTGCTGCAGGCTATCAATCAATTCAATGATATCTCTGGACAGACCTGCATCGTTAACCGTAGTCAACCCATAATCCAAAGAAATCCGCTCAGCATCTTTAAGTGCCTGTATTTTTTGTTCCAAACTGGCCGGTGGCATTACCATATTGATCAACCCCATTGGATTATCGACCAAAACTCCAGTTATCTCTCCATTTTCCTTGACGATTTCACCACCTTCTGTTCCTGTACCGACGGTAATGCCCGCCATATCCAATGCTTTCTGGTTGACGAGATAAGCATGGCCATCTATGCGCTCCAATGCTACAGGAGTATCGGGAAACAATTCATCAAGTTTGTCCTTGGTAGGAAATTCTTTGACCTCCCAATCGTTTTGGTCCCAGCCTCGCCCTAAAATGAAATCTGATGGACGCTCTTTTTGAAAGGCCACTACCTTCTCCACTACTTCATCAAAACTCTCTGTACCGACCAAATTCACTACTTGTTGGTTCTGGCCCAGGCCATAAAAGTGACAATGTGCATCAATTAGGCCGGGAACAATCGTTTTGCCTTCGGCATCCAATTGCTCTTGTGCGTTATATTTTTTAGAAATTTCTTCCGAATCGCCAACGGCAACAAATTTTCCATCTTTTACAGCTAAGCTGGACGCTTTGGAAAAATCATCATCTACAGTGTAGATATTGGCATTGGTAACAATAAGATCCACCTCTTCTTTGGTGTTGCAAGAAAAAACTAGAATGGCAGTAGCAATTAAAAGGAACTTTTTCATTTCTGTTGGTTTCCTCCAAAAATAGAAAAAGCGTGAATAAGTTTACGGATTTTCGTCCTCAAACTTCGTCATCACAAACTCCACCCTTCGGTTTTTCCTTCTAGCTTCATCTGTAAGAGTGGTGTCCAACGGTTTGCTGTCTCCAAAACCATTGGATGTAATCCTTTTTGTGTCCAATCCCAGATTCATCAAATATTGCGCCACTGCGCTTGCTCTTTCTCGAGAGAGTATGTCGTTATATTCATTGGAACCCAAATCATCGGTATGCCCATTAATGGCAACCTTTAGGTTGGGGTTTTTCTTTAGATGCTCATAAACATCGCGAAGACTTTGCTCCGCTTTGGGTTGAAGATCAAAACGATCAAAGTTGAAATTGACATGGTCCAACACATAAACTTCATTGGTTTTGTATTCTGGACCGAGATAGGTCAATGAAATATCATCCAAATAGTAATAGGAATAACCTTCTTCCCTCTTTGAAGCCTTTTTATCACCTATATAATTTGTACCGGAATTGCTCTTAAAATTTCCGAGAATGAGATGGTTTTCAAAACCTTTTGCCACCATATCAAAAGTGAGTTCCATCCAGTTTCGCCTGTCTTCATAGTATCCATTAACCGGAAATTGTTTAATGTGGGTTGTTTGAGCAGTAGCGCTGGATAGTTCTCCATGCGAAAGTGCCCTTTTCGTATGCACGGAAAGCGGCTTGTCTGAGAATACCGCCCCCATATCCATTACTGCACCGTCCGATTTTTCGGAAAGGCTTAAAACCAAGGTCAATCGGTACCGGCTTCCCTTTTCGAGCGTTTGCGTCAACGGCACTTGAATATATTCTCGGTAATCTTGAGGAGCAAACAGATACAATCCTGCATACGCTGCACCTTCGTAAGGTTCTTGTTTGCCCTTAAAGTTCATGGGGACACCCAGCTTGGTCCGGCTGCATTCGTTAAAATAATCAGTTGTTCCCAAGGTCGGGGCACTCCAATGTTCTGCATCTCTATTTAAATTGCTCATTTTAACCGGGCAGGAAACAAAATCCTCAAAACCACCGTTTTGCACCAAATTCTGTCCAAAGCCGGATGAAATCATCAGCAAGAATAGTATGTAATGAGGTCGTACTTTCATGTCTTCCAACTAATTTGGAACTGACAATCATCAGAATATCAATGAATTGACAGAAAGTAATGAACGGTCTTTTTAACAATTTATTGCGTATTCTCCTACGATCTAGAAGTCAAACTTATAGGACACCCCTGCCAAAGCCTGAAAACCTTGCACCCTAAAATTGGCCCAACGCTGGTAATTGTTATTGGCAATATTGGATGCTTTTACAAAAATGGAGAGTTGATCATTGAACCTATAACCAACATGAGCATTGGCATCAAAAAAGGCATCCAAGGTTATTGGTGCATAAGAAATTGTCGGGGGTACATTGTTTGTTAAGGCAACAGATGTCAAAGCATCCCTTTCCCCAACATAGAACAAGTTGGCACCAATATACCACTGATCCGTTATTTGATAATCCATAAACAAAGACCCTTTAATGGATGGTAAATTCCATGCAGGATTATCCGTTTCAGTATCATAATCATAGAACTCAGCGTTCACTCCCAAAGAAAAATTACGGTTAATATCCACATTGATTTCCCCAAATACGCCTAGGGTCTTTACATCATCATAAAAAATCTGAAAGGAATTACCGTAGTAATAACTCTTTTCATCAGTTCTGGAAGTGTTTATAGTGTTCTGATAAAAAAGTGGTTTTCTATTTTCAGCCATATACGAACCCTTAAAATTATAGCCCACATTGGAGGTCAACTGGCCTTTAAGTCCGAGATATCCTTCATACTGTTGGTCGGTCGGTGTAATGTTGAGCGTTGGTGAAACATATGGGTTTTCATTTACAAAATCATGATAGGAGTTTTGCTTCAAATCACCTTCTATTCCTCCGTAGGCAATCACATTTTCATCCATAACTCGATATGAAGCGGTCACAGCGGGATAAATATAAAAGTTGTTCTCGCTGTTTTCCATATCCAACCCATAGACAATGTTCGCTCCCAAGTTCAAGGTAAGGTCATCACGTAAAATCAAAAGGCTCGGCGTTACCCCAGCCTGTAGGTTGCTGTATTTTTTTTCTCCCTGATTATCAAATTCGTTAATGTCACTATTTTTAAAACTCCCTCCTATATAATCCACTTTAGCAGAGATCGTAATCAATTCCTCGGTGATTGGTAGTTCAAAAGTGGGGTTGATCACCGCTCTGTTCTCTGCAGATTCCGTGGCGTCCCAAAAACGCCTCAACAACACATTACCACTTTTAAAATAGGAGTCCTCCATATTAAAATGGGCCTTGGCCTCGGCATTGAAATAGTTTTGCGTCTCGTCCATTGCATTGATTTCACCCTCACTGAACAAGTCAGCTTGAATTCCGTACCAATTGTATAGTTGGTGCTGCAATCCAATTGCGGCACCCCAATCCATATAGCGGTCCTTTTTCGCGTAGGAAGCTTTCAATTTGGTATCGTAGAAATCGGTTTCCAAGGGTGTAGAGTCCAAATCACCACGGGATGAGTTGTGCGTAAGACCAAAATCCAATAGGTCTTCACCCCTATTAAATTCGCGGCTTGTGTAAAAATCCACCAAGGCATTATTGTAGTTGCCCAAACCGACCGATGCATACGAATTGTACAATGTAGGCGGGGGTGTTTTTTCCACTCCCGAAGCCTTTCCTTTTGCAGGGGTAAAAGTCGATGCCACGGGCACAGAAAAAATACTGTAGTTGATTTTCTTCTTTTGCAGCACAATGGAATCGTTCAAAGATGGTGAGGATTTAATCTTAAAGGCATCCGAAACGGTTGGGGAATACGGTTTTACTACCGTTACCGTTTCCGTACCAATGTTATCCTCTTCCTGGGCGATAACAGCTCCGCAAAGGCTCAAAAAAAGTAATGAAAATATATAGGTTCTCTTTTGCATCTTGTGTCTCGTTTAATTTTCGTTGGGGTCTACGGATGAATTGCTCTCTGCTTCTTTGGCCTTGATGGTCGCCAACTCACTTTCAGCCTCCGCAACGATTTCCTCAAATTCAGAAAAATTGGAGATTACGCTTTCCAAAATGTAGGTGGCTTGGAAAGCATCTCCCAAATTGTAAAAGTTCTTTGCCATGATTACCAAGCCCTTTCCAGCCCATTCCTTGTATGCCGCATAATCCTTGGCCAGTTTTTGAACAGACTCATTGGATGCTTCAAAAGCCTGTTCCTTGTTCTTAAAATAGGCATCGTAGTACCAAGCTTCGGCAGCAAGTTCTCCCGAAGCAATTTCCCTGACATCTTGATAGGCTGTTTTTGCCAAACTTTCATTATCAGTGGCAATAGCGGAACGTGCAATCATTATCTGCGCATCACTTTTAATGCGATCATCAATTTTTGGAGCGTTCAACACCTTTTCGGCATAATCAATAGTTTGTGAATAGTCCTTCTGTCCGTAAAAACCTTTCATCAAATTGGATTGTGCAAAGGTTTTGTTTTCTGAAATATCTGCGGTACTCTCCAATCTTTTTAAATACGGGATAGCGCTGTTGTAGTCTTGTTTTTCCACATAGATTTCACAAACACGGGTCAAGGCCTGTTCGGTATATTCACCATTCCCACTATCTGCAACAGCCTTATACTTTGGTAGGGCCTTATCTTTTTCTCCGTTGGCAAAATAGAGTTGTGCCAAAGCAAAATTCGCGTTTTGGGCGTGCAATCCGTTCGGGAATTCTTTTAAATAATCCTCATACCCGCGAATGGCTGCCGGAATTTTACCTTCGATTTGTTTTCTTTCAGCAGATTCAAAACTGGCATTGTCGAGTTCGGTATCGGTTACCTCCACAAAATCCAAGTTTCTGGCCCAAGCTGCGTATTCGCTCACTCGGCCCTCGTCCACATAGACTAATTTGGCCGTAGCCACCGCTTGCTTGGCCTCTTGGGTATTGGGGTATTTTTGAACCACTTCTTTTAGCTTGTCCAACGCTTGATTATTACGACTGGAATTGTAGTACACCAATCCAGAACGCAACAGTCCACGTGGCGCAAACCTGCTTCCCGAGTATTCATCCACGATTCTATCGTAAGTTTGAAGCCCTAAACTTTCTTGGTTATTGTTGATGTAGGAATTACCCAATTCAAACAAGGCATCATCGCGCAAAGATGATTTAGGAAACATCCTCAAGAATTCATTGAGACCATCAATCTTTGCTGAATTATTGCCCAAAAAGCCATCGCAAAGTGTCTTTTGGAAGGCAGCATAGTCCCGTTCGGGACCGTTCATCTTTGATGAAGCATCGTAAGCCTTTTTCGCTAATTGATATTTGCTGTTCACAAAATAGCTATCGCCCAAACGCAGGTAACCATCATTCTTTCTTTGGTCATCAATAGTGTTTGAACTCGTAACATTTTGAAAATAAGAAATGGCGTTATTATAGTCTTTTAGTTTAAAATAGGAGTACCCCAAATTGTAATCCAACTGGTCATATTCCGAAAGCGACTTTGCTACCGGCGAGTTCTGAAACCTCACAAAATCGACCAAGGCCTCCTCAAAACGGTTCAGTCGGTAAGCAGATTCTGCTTTCCAATACAGGGAGCGAGCCTCAAAACTGGGATTTTCCGCACTTTTCAAAGATTTATCGAATCGTTCCCAAGCACCTTCGTAACCACCATCAATAAAAAGTTCAATGCCTCGGTAATAGGCCACTTTTTGATAGGTTTCTTTGCTTGCGTAGTTTTGGTTTTCCTCCAAAAGCTGCATCGCGCCTTCAAAATTTCGAGAGGTAATGTACGAGTCCACCAAAAGTTCTTGGATTTCCATTTGATGCTCATCCTTTGGATATGTTTCCAAATAAGTGGTCAAAACTTGGGGAACCGGTTCGTACGCATTACCAATTTCGTAGCTCAAACGGGCATAGTTCAACCAGGCATCTTTTTGGATTTCTGGACTAAACTCCATTTGCGAAGCATTACGGAAGGCATTCAACGCTTCTGATTTTTTATCCAACTTCAAATAGCATTCTGCTAAGTGATAATAAGCATTTTGGGAAACTGCATTGCTCCCACCTATTATTTTATTGAATTGCTGAACGGCTTTTTGATAATCACCCAGCTTATAATGACTGTAGCCTAATAAATAGTAATCGGTATTGTTCCATTTACCACGTTTACCACGATATTCCTCCAAATACGGGATGGCCTCCGAATATTGTTCCAGATTGAAATAGCTTTCGCCGATAATTTTGTTAAGCTCTGAAACTTCTTGACGGTTGGATTTGGGCAACTGCTTTTTGGCCATCGCAATAGCTTCTTCAAACTTTCCCAGTTTAAAATTAAGGTCCGCTTGATAATACGTCAACTTTTCATCCAGTAATTCAGGATCTTGAATTTGGTCGAATCGGGCGCTTGCCGAATTGTAATCGTCCTGTTCGTAAGCAATATATCCTAAATAATATTTGGCCTGTGAACCATATCTTTGAGAAGTGGTGACCTTGTTCAAATAACGCTCGGCTTCTTGCGGACGGTTGGATGCATATAATGCATATCCGTTGTTAAAATTAAAACGGTCGCGTTCGGAATATGGCATTGAATTCTCGTCAACCTTTTTGTACCACTTTAAGGCATAGGGATATTTTCCTGTCTCAAAATAGTAATCGGCCACATCCAAAAAAGCGGAGTTTCTTTTGGTGGATGTTGGATATCGCTCCACAAAATCTTCCATCATTTTATCTGCCCCCCGCTGGTTCAAGCGAATGGCGGCATTTGCAGCATAATATGCACTATTGGCTTCAGTCTCGCCATCTTTAGTGGTTGCTTTTACAGACTCAAAAATATGCTGAGCCGCTTGGTACTGCTCATTGTTATAGAGCGCCAAGGCATCTTGATAGGCTTTGTTTTCGTGGGTATATATTTTGGTTTCCTGTGCGGAAACAACAAAAAAAGTTCCCATTAAAATGGGAATTGAAAGGAGGATTTTTCGATTCATAGTGTTCTACGCTCTTCTCGATTGACTTTAATCATAACGTCAAAATTAAGGCCAAAGTATATTTTAAAATGTCATTTGCCGAAATTTACGACCCTGCGCTTGATTTATTGCCACTAAATAGTAATTTTAGCCCAACTGTCGGAAAACCTCACCGGTGACTATGATTCTAAATTGACCAAGGAAAAAACAATTCTTTCCTCAAATACTTTTGAATCATCTTTTAAACCTCAACATAACAAAAGGCAAGAAAGCTTTTGAAATTTTAAATCGGACAATGCCCTCGCATTGCCCTATTGTTTAATTAATTATTTGTTGAGATGACCTATTTTATTGTTGTTCTTATCCTAATCTTATTTTTCTGTGTATTCCTGTACAAGAACCTGATCAATAAAAAGAACAAAGTCGAAGAAGCTTATAGCAGCATCGATGTAATGTTGAAGAAAAGAACCGATTTAATTCCCCAACTCGTAACTACCGTAAAAGGTGCCATCCAGCACGAGCGAGAAACTTTGACCGAACTCACCCGGCTTAGGGAAAAATTGTTGGAGAAGAATATGCAACCCGAAGAACGTTTTCAGTTGGAAAGCCAATTCGGTATGATATTGGGAAAAATACAAGTTCGTGCTGAGGCCTACCCAGATTTAAAAGCGAACCAAAACTTTCTTCTACTGCAATCCAGCTTAAATGAAGTCGAGGAGCAACTTTCCGCGGCAAGAAGGGCTTACAACGCTGCCGTGAACTCTTTTAACAATGCCATCGAAATGTTCCCGTCCAATCTTATGGGCAAAATGATGGGCTACTCTCAAAAAACACTTTTCACCATAAAAGAGGAAGAAAAGAACGTACCGAACATCTCCTTTTATTAAAAAGCAATGATCGATTACCAAAAAATCCAGCAAGAGCTTCATCCTCTTCTGGTAACAGCTGAACAGCTGAGAAAAAAACATCGCTTCTTTCAAAAAGCCTTTTCAATAATGGTCGTGGCCATGTTTTTGGGCTTCCTATTTTTGCCCATAATTACATTTTCGACAACACTTGGTTCACAAACACGATGCAAGGCAGGTCTTTTGGGGTCGCTCAATTGGCAATGGTTTTTTATTGGGTGCCCTTTTTTATTTTCATGATTGGCTCTTACTCTTATAAGGATAAGTTCAAGGCCCAAGAAACAAAGATTATGAAAGTTGCCTTAAACAAGATGTTCCCGGAATTCAAATTTGACCCACGCAAACAAATAACCGCCCAACAAATAGAGGAAAGCAAATTGCTCCCAAACTATGTCCAAATTAGAAAAAAGCAAAATCAGTATCGTACCTACAATATGAATTTTGGTACATTGACCGGTAAAGTTGGCAGAACTTCCATTCTCCTAGGAGATGTAAACATTATCAATCAGGACGTTTATGGCTCGTTTTTAATGTATGTTCCAATGTTCGCACATATATATTTGGCATACAACTTTATAAAACCATGGTTTTCCAAACACCACTCCACAGAACATCTGGGGAGTAATTTTGTAGGTATGGTTGCCGTTGTGGATTTCAACAAAAGTTTTAACGGACATACAATTATATTGCCCGACCTTATGGAAAAAAAGGTTGGCTATTTGGCCAAAAACCTTCAAGCATTGAACATCATACGAGGTCAATTGGTACATCTAGAGAATCCAGAATTTGAAAACGATTTTGTAGTCTACAGCACCGATCAGGTTGAGGCACGTTATATTCTGTCAACTTCTTTAATGGAAAGAATAAGCCTATTGAAAAGAAAAATTGACAAACCTGTAATGTTGTCTTTCAACAAAAAGAAATTATATCTTGGAGTACAGCACCCAGATGGATTTTTATGCCTTGACAAAGAACAGAATCTATTGACATCCAATGTTTTTGAAAAGGTTTATGAGGATATTTTGGCAGCTATTCATATCGTGGAAGATTTAAGCCTCAACACAAGTATTTGGAAAAATGAATCAATGGCGAATTCAAAATAAATTCTGGATAAAGCCATTGTTTTGATCCCGCTTACCATATTTTCAAATACTTTTGTATAACCCTTGAAATAAAATTATGCCCGAGACCATTGTAAAATTAAACGACGTAGCCGTATTCCAGAACGAGAATTTAGTCCTCAACCATATTGATCTTGAGGTTAAAAAAGGGGAGTTTGTTTATGTAATTGGTAAAACCGGTAGCGGGAAAAGTAGTTTTATGAAAACCCTTTACGCAGATCTGCCCCTGAAACAAGGAACTGGACAGGTAGTGGATTTTGATTTAAAAAGTATGAGGGAAAAGAACATTCCCTATTTGAGAAGAAAACTGGGTATTGTCTTCCAAGATTTTAAATTGCTTCCCGATAGAAACGTCAATAACAACCTTAGGTTTGTATTAAAAGCCACAGGCTGGACGGACGCTAAAAAAATGGACGATAAAATCGAGGAGGTTTTGGACAAGGTAGGTATGAAAACCAAAGGTTTTAAATTTCCACACGAACTATCGGGAGGGGAACAACAGCGTATCGCCATTGCCCGTGCCCTCTTAAACGACCCTGAACTTATATTGGCCGACGAGCCCACAGGAAACCTTGATCCGCAAACCAGTGTGGAGGTGATGAAGGTATTGCAGGATATTAACCAAAATGGACGGACCATAATTATGGCCACTCACGATTATGCACTCATCTTAAAGTATCCACATAAAACCCTAAAATGTGATGGCAGTAAGGTTTTTGAAGTGATTCAAAAAGCGATATAATCACTCTAAAACACATATAGCCAACTGATTTTCAATACAATTACTTGATCAGTAAAAGTTTTTGTTACTTTGTCTAAACTAATTTCGCTTCCTATATATGGAAATTCTTGGTATTGATATTGGCGGATCGGGCATTAAAGGTGCCCTAGTAAACGCCGAAACTGGGGAAATGTTGACAGAACGTTTCCGAATTCCTACTCCAAAATCAAAAAAACCGAAAGATATGGCCAAAGTGGTGGCAGAAATTGTGGACCACTTTAACTATAAGGGCCCTGTTGGATGTGGGTTTCCATCTATAGTTAAAAATGGGGTATGCATGTCTCCAGGCAATCTACATAAAAGCTGGGTAGGTGTAAATATTGATGAACTGTTCACCAAATACACTGGTTGTGAATTTACTGTACTCAACGATGCTGATGCCGCGGGCTACGCATCAATGAACTACGGTATTGGAAAAGGAGAAAACGGTCTTGTGATCATGATAACCATAGGTACCGGGCTTGGAAGTGGAGCATTTTTTAATGGCGTATTGATCCCTAATTTTGAATTGGGTCAAATCCCTTATAAAAAACACAAGAAAATAGAAAAATGGGCTGCAGCTTCTGCGAAAGAAAGAGAGGAGCTAAGCTTTGAGAAATGGGGCAAACGCTTCAACAAGTTCCTAAAATATGTAGAGCTCATTGTTTCCCCAGACCTTATAATTGTAGGTGGCGGAACCTCCAAAAAATGGAAGGAATTCAGTCACCATATCAAAATTGAGACCAAGGTTGTGAAAGCTGAACTAATGAACCACGCCGGCATTATAGGGGCGGCCGTGGCCTGTTTACGGGAGCAGCACCACGGACATTTATATTAACCGATTTTGGAATTTATACAAAGTTACGGCTTTGGCAATTACAATTGCTTGGCCCCTTCTGGAATATCAAAAAAGTCTGCTGGTAAATCAGGCTTGAATTCCAATTCGGATATTTCTATTTTAGTAATGTACTCTCCTGGTTTCCCATCCACCGTCCAATGCGTTTTTAATTCACTGGGCAATAAAACTCCATTAACATCCACCAATTCGCCAACCTCCATAAACTTTTCCGGATTGTGGCCACCATTTTTAAAATATTCTGGGTAAGAAACAATGTATCGGGTTGCTACGAGCACATTGGTCTCCGCATCAAAATGTAGGATGTAATAATCATCTGGGGCATCACCAGTGCCTGGATCATAGGTGACTTTCACCAATTTGTTCTTTTTACCTTTATAGGTTGTTTCTGGAAGCAGTTCCAAATTCACTCCTTTTCCGTCCTCCACAAAAGGATGTCCCATGAGGTATAACGGAGTAAGTGCCCAAAACTTGACATCATAATCGAATGTGGTAGAATCCTTGGCTTTTACCCAAGTTTCCTCACCGGTAAATCCAAACTTTGATTCTGGATCTTCAATACTTGTATGTACTACCCTATTGTTCCAGAGATCTACTACTTCGTAACTGTCCCTTATGGTTTTACCATCCAAGGGCAGATACTTGAACCGCATGCCCAAAGGCCCATTTTTGTACCAGGTATCCAAACCGCCATGTGCCTCCATGGACGCCCAAACAACTTTACCTGCCTCCGTTTTGAACAACTGCTCCTTAGCCTTTTTCACTCTGCTAACCACCCAGGTATCCGGAATAGAAATAGTATTCTCTACTTTTTCGGTAGTTGCTTGTGAAACTTCTGCTTCGGAATTTTCTTTTTTCCGCTCTTTACACGAGACAAACAGTATAATTGTCACTACTGCAAAAAGCGTCTTGTTCATTGTTTTCATTCTCTAGGTTTCAAATTAAATAGTCGGGGCAATAAAAATTCCTTTCAAAAAAAAAGCCTCTTTTTTCAAAGAGGCTCTATCATGCTAAAGTTTATTTCTTTTTCTATCCACTTCTTTCAGATATATTTTTCTAATCCTCAAGTGGTTTGGCGTTACCTCAACGTATTCATCCTTTTGGATGTATTCCAAAGCTTCTTCCAAAGAAAACTTAATGGCCGGTACAATTTTGGCCTTGTCATCTGCTCCAGCAGAACGAACGTTAGATAGCTTTTTGGTCTTCGTTACGTTCACGGTCATATCGTCTTGACGAGAGTTTTCACCAATTACCTGTCCTTCATAAATCTCTTCTCCCGGATCAATAAAGAATTTACCGCGTTCCTGAAGTTTATCAATGGAATAAGGGATTGCCGTTCCGTTTTCCATGGAAACCAAAGAACCGTTCAATCGCTGAGCGATATCTCCTTTTAATGGCTGATACTCGAAAAATCTGTGTGCCATAATGGCCTCACCAGCGGTAGCGGTCAACAATTGGTTTCTTAGACCAATGATTCCTCTAGATGGAATGATGAATTCACACACCATTCGGGAACCTCTCGCTTCCATACTGGTCATTTCTCCTTTACGAATGGACACCATTTCCACGGCTTTTCCAGATACTTCTTCGGGCAAATCGATGGTTAAATGCTCAACTGGTTCACATTTTACACCGTCAATCTCTCTAATAATAACCTGTGGCTGACCAATCTGAAGTTCATACCCTTCCCTACGCATGGTTTCAATCAATACAGAAAGGTGCAATACACCACGACCATACACCAAAAACTTATCGGCACTATCAGTCTCTTTAACGCGAAGTGCCAAGTTTTTCTCCAATTCTTTTTCCAAACGCTCCTTAATATGTCTGGAAGTAACAAACTTTCCATCCTTACCAAAAAACGGACTATCGTTTATGGTGAAAAGCATGCTCATGGTTGGCTCATCAATTGCGATGGTCTTTAGTTTTTCAGGACTTTCAATATCGGCAACCGTATCGCCGATTTCAAAACCTTCCATCCCAACGATAGCACAAATATCTCCTGCAACAACTTCTTCTACTCTTAAACGTCCCAGGCCTTCAAATGTGTAAAGTTCTTTGATTCTGGTTTTTACAATGGAGCCATCCCGTTTCACCAAAGAAACTTGTTGTCCCTCACGAAGGGTTCCTCTTTGCAATCTACCGATAGCAATTCGACCGGTGAATGAAGAGAAATCCAATGAAGTGATCAACATCTGGGTTGTACCTTCTTGTGGTTTAAACTCTGGAACGTGCTCGATGACCATATCCAATAATGGCTCAATATTTTCAGTAGGTTCTTTCCAATCCTCACCCATCCAGTTATTCTTTGCAGAACCGTAAACGGTGGGGAAATCCAGCTGCCATTCTTCTGCACCCAATTCAAACATTAAATCGAACACTTTTTCGTGCACTTCTTCGGGGGTACAGTTTTCTTTATCAACTTTATTGATCACTACACAAGGCTTCAATCCAAGGTCGATTGCTTTTTGAAGCACAAAACGGGTCTGTGGCATGGGGCCTTCAAAGGCATCAACCAACAACAAAACCCCATCGGCCATATTCAAAACACGCTCTACTTCTCCACCAAAATCGGCGTGACCAGGGGTGTCAATGATGTTAATTTTAGTGTCTTTGTAAACAACGGAAACGTTTTTGGAAACGATGGTTATCCCACGTTCCCTTTCCAGGTCATTGTTGTCCAATATCAGGTCGCCTTTGTTTTCATTATCTCGGAACAACTGGCAGTGGTACATAATTTTATCAACCAAGGTAGTCTTACCGTGGTCTACGTGTGCAATGATTGCAATGTTTTTAATTTTGGACATAACCTAAATTTTAAGCCCGCAAAGATACTGCTATTTTTTTCTTGTTAGCACACCTAAATGTTATTTTTATCTTATTGATTTTGTGGTAGTTCCAAACTTAAAGACCAACGCACCAACGCTTTTCGCTGATAATCCATCCAATACTGAGGTTCACAACGGGCTGAATAGTGCCTTTAAAGGGCCCTACATAGTAGCCAGCACCCGCATCTATGGAGAAACTAAAGCCTGAATCGTAGCTGCGTTGAATCCCATAAACAACTCCACCGTAGCCATGAACTCCATCCATTAATTGTCCTTCAACTACACGGTCACCTGGAGAAAATACGGCCACTGTGGGCGCAACATAATTTCCAGAATTCCCATAAATGGACCTTCTGCGTCTTTCTCTATAATTGAGGTTATGGTAATATCTGTTTTGAACGGTTATGGCAGGAAAAAAATCATAATCTTCCAAAGGTTTTGAACTGGCTGGTTCCAAAGCGGCTTGGAAGGCAACTCGAATATCTAAGGTACTGTTTACACCCACTGCCATTTCATACTCGATTCCAGGGTTAAAGGCATTAAGCTTAAACTGACGGATTTCGCAGTTTTTGCCATATTGGGCATGCATAAAAAACCCTGTTGACAGGAATGCCATAAGTAGTAAGAGACGCATTGTAGGTTAATTTGGTAATACTATAACCCTAACTTTGCCAAAATAGTATGTTTTGATGGCTTTTTAATCCAAGTATGGGTCCTTTTTCTTTCTTTTGGTAGCCACCCATCCAAAAGTGAAGTTAAACAAGGGACCATATCCATCTAGCGCGCCATCACCTTTATAATATCCCGCCCCTAGTTCTACATTAAAATTAAAGCCTTTTTCATAGGTACGTTGAATGCCATAGACCATTCCATAAAAACCCAGGTTAAAATCATCAGGCCCTTCAACGTTAGTAGCAATGCGAAGCTGCGAAAAGAAAATGGCCTGGGCCGCGGCAATATAATTCCCTGAATTTCCAGAGGTGTTTTTGTCTAGTCTTTCCCTTCTATTAAAATTGTGGTAATTTCGATAACGGTTATTGGAAGCCAATCCAAATACATAACCTTCCTGATAAGTTGCGGTGGCCAAACCCAAGTTTGTAGAGACACTTTGGTTTTTGAAAAGTCCCAGCTCATAGGTAAAACCGGGGCTCAATAAGTTCAATTTAAATTGATGGCGTTCCAAGTGCGCCAAATCAAAAGTACCGCCCCGCTCTTGCCATTGTGCTTGCGTAATGGTAGAAACAAAACAAAGAACAATAAAAACAATTATATACTTCATGGTTGATGGTTTATGGTGATAAATCTAAAAAGGATGCCATCGTTTAATACTATATTTGTGCAAACTTTAAGAAATGGACATCACCAAAATTCCACAAATAAAACATACCGATAGTGACAACTTTTTTTTGTTGGCAGGCCCGTGCGCTATTGAAGGCGAAGACATGGCCATGCGTATTGCAGAAAAAGTGGTCGCCATTACGGATAAGCTGAACATTCCTTATATTTTTAAAGGAAGTTTTAAAAAGGCGAACCGTAGCCGTATTGATTCCTTTACAGGGATTGGTGATGAAAAGGCCTTAAAGATTTTGAAAAAAGTTTCGGAAGCTTTTGAAGTACCAACAGTGACGGATATTCATGAAATATCAGATGCTTCTATGGCTGCCGAATATGTAGATGTACTTCAGATTCCTGCATTTTTAGTAAGACAAACGGACTTGGTGGTTGCAGCTGCTGAAACGGGCAAGGTAGTCAACTTGAAGAAAGGGCAATTTATGAGTCCTGAAAGTATGCAACATGCTGTAAAAAAAGTAACCGATTCGGACAACGAACAGGTTTGGATTACCGATCGAGGAACCATGTTTGGATACCAAGATATGATCGTAGATTTCCGTGGGGTTCCAACTATGAAACAGTATGCTCCCGTGGTTTTAGATGTAACCCACTCCCTACAACAACCCAATCAATCTTCTGGGGTTACGGGCGGTAGGCCAGCTTTAATTGGAACTATGGCTCGAGCCGGAATCGCAGCGGGTGTTGATGGCCTTTTTATGGAAACACATTTTGACCCTGCCAATGCCAAAAGTGATGGTGCGAACATGTTGGATTTAAGTCTTCTTGAAAAGTTATTGACAGACCTGACAGCGATTCGCAAAACCATCAATTCGTTATAATGAAGCTTTTTAATTCCAAAATCCTTTGTGATTCACAGCTTCTGCATCTTTGATGACGGCCACAAAAACTTCGGCATCAATATCTTCTATTGCGCGATATCGTAGTGACCGCATTACTTTTCTGCCTTCGGCAACCATTTTTTCCAAATGAACGCTAAGGTGTGCAGAGCTCCAAAAGCCCACATCTACATATCCTTTTTTTCGGGAAGCGTTGAAATAGCAAAAGGGTTTACCGTTTAAGTAGTAAAATGGTAATCGGTATTTGTATTTCAGTTCTAAGTTGGGCACCGATGTTTCCACTAAAACCTGCAATTGCAATAAAATGCCTTTGAACGGCTCGTCTTGGTTGATTATGTAATCTTCAGCTGGATTCATGTGAAAAAGCTTAAATTTTATTTACGCTTGAAAAGCTTTGTAACCAACTTTACTAAAAGCAGTGCTGCAAAACCTATTACCAATCCAAAAATAAAGTCCTTGAGTAAAGTTGGGAGGCCTGGGAACAAATGATGGAAAAACTCAATATTATGGGTAAAAATTCCTCCAGACACCAACAATAAAGCTAGCGTTCCTATTACCGAAAGTGATTTTATTATAATGGGCAATGCATTGACCAGTACCCTTCCCACTTTATCGGAAAAACTATCATGCTCCCCATTAAGTTCAATCAGTCTGTACCCATAATCATCCATACGAACAATTAAGGCCACAATGCCGTAAACCCCAACAGTGGCCAATAAGGCCACCACCGATACGGTCGCGATTCGTATTGTCAAAGGTTCATTAACCACGGTGCTCAAAGCAATAATGACAATCTCAATGGAAAGTATAAAATCGGTGATAATCGCCTGCTTTATTTTTTTCTTCTCCAGTTCGGGCAATTTTTCTTCAGGAACATCAATAGGGTCCTCTGTGCGGGCTTCTTTGTTTCGGTGAAAAAAATATTCATAAACTTTCTCCGCACCTTCGTAAGCCAGATATACACCACCCAAAATCAAAATGACCGTAATGGCAATTGGCAAATAAGCACTCAACAAAAATGCTATGGGAAGAATGATCAATTTGTTCAAAAAAGAACCTTTGGTAATGGCCCACAGCACAGGAATTTCCCTGCTGGACAAAAATCCAGTAGCTTTTTCGGCATTTACGGCCAAGTCATCACCTAAAATTCCCGCTGTTTTCTTGGTCGCAACTTTACTCATGGTTGCCACATCATCCATAAGTACAGAAATATCATCCAAAACAGCAAAGAAACCTGAAGCCATATAAATCTTTTAGGTTAGTGAAAAGTCAAAGATTGGAAGCAAAATAAATAAATCCAAACTAAACAGCTCATATAAAAACTGTAAAAACTGCTATGCACCTTCCATGGACAACAAAGTGGCGACCCAAATAATAACGGAAGAAAAGAAGATTCCGATAGTGTTCGCCGCAAAGGCCTGTCGTTTTTTCATTTTAAAAAGATAGGCGGCAATACTTCCCGCGTAAACCCCTGTGCCTGGTAAAGGAATCATTACAAAGAGTACAATGCCCAAAAACCCGAAGCGCTGTATTTTTTTACCAGAACCTTTTTTGGCCCGCTGCCCTACAAATACAGCGGATTTTTTATAAAATCTCCATTTGACCAAATGACGGTTGATGTATTCCAAGAAGAACATCATCATGGGAAAAACCAGCACATTGGCACCAAAGCAAACAACGAATACCAGGTACTCGTTCACCCCTTGGTACATCCCATAGGGAATGCCCACCTTGGCCTCCCCAAAGGGAGAAAGGCTCCATAGTGCTGCAATAATTAAATCGATGTGCAAAATGTAGAGGTTTTAAACCGGCAAACCTACTAAGGAATTTGCGTTTGACCGTGTTTCAAACCCTTAAATATTTATTAATTGTGATTTCGTTTTCTCTCAATTTTCTAGCTAAAACAACCTAACTACTTTACCATCAGGTTAACAGTTTGTAAAATGTTTCCTTCATGATTGAAACCCATTGCAAGGTTTCATAGTTTTGATAAAACCATCATTATGAAATTCCAACCATTTTTTATCGCACTTCTTGTCTCCTCATTTCTTTTTGCCCAAGAACATACTCACCAAAGTTCCAGAGCTCTTGAATTTCCAGATGTTTCTGGATACAAAACCTTAAAAACTGATTTACACCAACATACTGTATTTTCCGATGGGAATGTATGGCCCAACATTAGGGTGATGGAAGCACTCAGAGATAATTTGGATGTAATTTCCCTTACCGAACATATAGAGTACCAACCCCATAAAAAAGATATCCCGCACCCAGATAGGAACCGATCCTACGAAATAGCCCTGAAAGAAGCCAAAGACCATGACTTGCTTTTGGTCCATGGGTCCGAAATTACCCGACAAAAACCTATTGGACATAACAATGCCATATTTATATCAGATGCCAACAAATTACTGGTAAATGATGCCGAGGATTCATTCGCCGAAGCTAAAAGACAAGATGCCTTTGTGTTCTGGAACCATCCTGCGTGGTATGCCCAATCACCAAAAGGTAATCCGATTCTTAGCGATTTTCAAAAAGAACGAATCAATAGTGGGGAGCTTCATGGCATCGAAGTAATCAATACCGGCGACTATTCTGAAGAATCCTTGGACCTTGCCCTTGAAAACAATCTGACCATAATGGGAACCAGCGATATTCATGGACTTATTGACTGGGATTATGTAGAAAAAGGACATACCCGCCCCATCACTTTGGTGTTTGCCAAGGAAAGAACAACAGAATCACTCAAAGAAGCCCTTTTTGAAGGGAGAACTGTGGCTGTCTTCAATTCTTTATTGATCGGGAAGAAAGAAAATCTGGTTCCTCTACTTAATGCTTCATTAAAATTAGAAACGGCCAAATACATTGACAACACTTCGATTTTGGAGGTTACTTTAAAAAATGTAACCAGTAGCGACTTGATTTTTGAAAATCAAATGCAATATACCTTCTACTCGAGTTCACCTGTTTTTACCGTACCAGCAGGAAGCACCAAAACCCTTCAGATCAAAACCTTGGAAAAGAAAGCTGAACTTCAAATAAAGCTAAAAGCATTAGGGGCTTATATTGCTCCAAAAGAACATCCTATTGTTACTTGGAATATTGGATTAAAGGAATAGCTTATGCCACGGAAGAAAAAGAAGAACCATTGATTGCCTGATCAAAGTCAGGTGATATTTTTATGGCATATTCTTTTGGGGTTTTCTCTGAGATGGATACCCACTGCTTATCGACGTCCACATCAAAGTAAAAAGAGGAAAAGTCAGCATCCACGTCCAATCGGGACAACAAGAATCTCATGATCCTTGGTCTGAGGCTGTATTCCATATCGATACAAGTCCGTTGCAATGCTGGATTGTCATCTCCAGAAAACACCCAATTAAACGTCATTAGCTTTTTGAGAATTAGGACATACAAAATACTAAAAAACAACCCATTACCAACTTTTGGAGCCTTTTTTGGGGTATACGGCTATTCTTTACCGTCCACATAGAGTTGAAGGTAGGCGTACCGAGGGGTCAGCTTCCCATTTTGAGTCATACGGGCCCTTTCCAGAAGACCATCTTTGTCCTCATTAAAAAATGATGGAATCACGTATTTGGAAAATGCTTCTCCAAAACCAACACTGGCATCACGAGGCAGTTCACATGGTAAGTTGTCCACGGCCATGACAGCAATGGCGTTTTCATTTTTAAAATCAGTTTCCGTTTCGGAAACAGGGTCGTATCCGTAAATGGGCTCCGCAATGGTGGATGGACGAATAGTAGATGCTACAGGACCATCGATATCGCAACTGATATCGGCCACAACTTTAATTTTAAAATCGGGCTGTTTTGCATCCTCCCGTGTATAGAGATAAGGAGCGCCGTCGCCATAAAAATGACCTGCGATAAAAAAGTCGGTTACTTTGGCAAAGCGGAAAAAGTTGGATTCGTATGCTTCTGGGTTTTGGAAAAAATCTGCTTTATTGCCTTTGACTCCATCTTTGCGCCTAACGTAATAAGATACATCTATCTGGCAATAAACAGGCTCATTAAAAGTTTTGGACAAGTAGTCATTGGTACTGACTTCTTTTAACCCTATGGCATCGAGCATTTCCTTAGCTCCATTGCCCACTCTTCCCCTTCCGGTCAGTAATATTTTGATTTTCGGGAGTTCTATTTTCTTCAAATCCGATATTAAGGCCTGTTGGTCTAACAAACTTTCTGCTTTGGGCAATTGGAACAAATTATACTTTAATCCGTAGGCCCTGAATCCGTTATAAGCACCTACAATTCCCGCATAACGACCAAAGGCTACAAGTCTACTCCCCTTTTGATTGGTTATCACCTCATGATCATAGAGTTCGATGTTCTTCTCCAGAATCGCTCGGAGCAATTCTCTATTGTATGGCTGCTTTTTGATGGTATGCGAAAAGAAAAAATATTTTTTGTTGGGAATCAATGCTTCTATTGGAACTTCCTTTACACCCAGGAGTACCTCGCAAGATTCCATACCCTGCACAACTTCGAGCCCCTTATCGGCGTATTCTTTATCTGAAAATACGCGAATTGGTGATGATTCCACAAAAATTTGGGCCTTGGGAAATTTGGCAAGGACATTTTGACATTCTTCTGGTGACAGTACTACCCTGCGATCGGGCGGATTTTTACGTTCCCTGATGATTCCGAACTTCATAGATTACTTTGGTATAATTGTTGACCAAAATAAGGGTAATAGGCAGGGTAAGCAAACTTTTTATTGTTTGATGGATATGAGTTACCTTTGCCGACCGCGTTAGGGATAGAGGTAAGTATCTGGTACAGCCGATAGCCCGACCAAGATGTAGCGAAGCAAATTCTTGGAAACGCCCACACTTCGACTGCGCTCTGTGCAGGCCAAGTTCTTTGATAAAAAAATGAGAGTTACGTTTAGGCCCTTCGAATTCGCTCAGGGCATAATTCGTTTACGGTAAGCAAAGCTTACCTAGCTCATTATGGGGCCGACCGGTTTTGACAGCAAGACCAATGGCGATGTAAGCATGTCGAGCGCTGGGATATAGCTCGTTAATCTCATGTTTCACACTTTTTAATTGGCGAAAATAATTACGCTCTTGCCGCATAATCTGAATTATAGTAGGATTTGCCTCGTCCCTACAAGGTAGGGAAGCGAGATGTTCCTGAATAGCCCTTGTTGACGGCGATTCGTTTAGGAGCACCAAAAAAGTCAACACAAGGGTGTCCGTTCGCTTTGGCGACACCTCTAAAACCTAAAGAAGATAAGTGTATATTAGGCCGTATCTGGTCAGGTATGCATCGAAAATTAAGCAGGTACTAAGCATGTAGAAAGCGTGGTTATTGCTTGTTTGGACGAGGGTTCGAATCCCTCCGGCTCCACTCCAAAAGCCACCTGCAGGTGGCTTTTTTCATTACACCTTCGGGTTTCAAAGCTCAGCGCGGCAAGCTCACCCCTTCACTAAAAAGGTCTACCAGACCTTTTCTTAAAGCTCGGTCGTCTCCGGCTCCACTAAAACACCATCAAAAAAAACATTAAACCTGTAAATTACTGATTTACAGGTTTTTTTTGTTTTATTTAGTTTCATTTGAAATCGAATAAAATCAATTTAAAATGCACCAAATCGATACCCATTTTAAAAACCACAAAAAGGTATTGACTATCGAATCAGAAAATGGGGTTTGATAGCTAAACTCGTTTTTAGCTACCATATCCAATTCCATTGCTTTCAGTTCAACAGAAATCGACGGATTGAATCCTTCTGTAATGCTTTAATGGACTCCAGTGAAATATCCCCAAAAGTCGGTATTTCCAATTTTTGGGTCACCGTGGTGTCTTTGCTATTGATGACCACTTTGTACCAATTGGGATTGATATTGTTGATTCGAACCTTGTAAAAATCCCCTTTTTTAATCTTCCGGGGAAGACTGATAAAATCTTTCTTTTCTATCTTTCCATATCCAAAATCAATGTCCACGTAGTAGGTATCACCTGTCGAATAAGCCTTATTGGTCCTACGAAGCTCTTTATCCAAAAGACCCTGAATGATTGCTTTTGCACGACCTTCACCCAAAATTGAGTCCACCTCCTCCTGTGCATCTTCAATTTCCTTTTTTTCATACTGTGCCCATAATGGTTTCACAGCAAATAATAAGGTAATCAAGAAAAGTAATTTGAAATGTTTCATAATCCGTGTATTAAATGATTGGTTACAGGGAAATCCGGTTTTTGTTTGAACTATGCGGAAAGACTGATAATATCTTTTGCCTCCAATATAAAATGGATACCGATAACGGTCAGGGCCATCCATTCAGCCCAAAAGAGATTGATCCATTTTTTATTGATCAGATGTGCCAAAAGCGCCAAAATGGAAACTGCGGCAATGATATAGCTAATGAGCGTATCCTCCTTATCATGAACGAACGCAATGACCAGCATACATCCTATAAAAAATAGGACAGCAAATGTATAATGAATCTTCGGGTAGACATTATAGGGAAATAGCAACACCCCGAAGAGTGCCATTCCCAGAAGTATATTGTAACCACGTTCCTGCCAAAAGTTGACTTGATAAATTTGTTCCTGAAAACCGGCATCCAAGTTGATGACGCCGTTATATATGAACAACATCGCGGCAATAGTAAAGACCATTCCAAAAATATGGCGCCGTTCCATCTCGATATACGCGCTGATACTGGAGCGAAAGCCTTTTTGTTTATTCTTGGAATCCGCAATCCTGAGGATTATGGGAATGCATATACAGATAAGGGCTATAAATATTTCAAGCTGAGTGATTTTTGCAAGCATGGTATGGTCAATTTTAAAGAAACAAAAAAATCAAAATCCTGAGTAAAGGTTCATCGTCTGATTTATCCGTGTCCCATAACATTTCGCCAGCAAGAACAATAAGATATAAGGTCTTGTAAATTATATATTTAACATCAGTTTATACTGTATTTTTCCCTTAAAAAAATAGGGGTTTTATACAATTTAAGACAGGTTTTCTACAAAACGATATAATTTTCAAGCTGCCCTTTTTAACTATCAAAGTGTAGACTTCCCTTGTACGTCTTCCCACGAATGAAACAATCGAAATATCATAAAATTTATTCGTTAAATTATATAATATCGCATATCGCGATATGCGATATTTTTTTACATCATATTGTTTACCAATTTTTTATATCATAATATTGCATATCGCAATATAAAATAATTATGAATAAAACTTCCCAACAGATGAAACCACAAGATGTAGTCGTACTGGCAAAACTAATCGCCATGGATGATCCGGACTACATTCAAATGGCACTGGCCGAAATGCTTTATATGAGCCAATCGGAAATCAGCAGTTCAATATCCCGGTCTACATATGCAGGGCTTCTCTTGAATAAGGGCAAGGAAGTAAACCGAAAATTATTCTTTGATTTTATTAAATACGGCCTGTCGGTGGTATTCCCTCAACATCCAGGTGCCTTAGTACGCGGTACATTAACCGCTCATAGCGCACCGCCTTTGGATATGGAAATCGTAAGCGAAGAAAAATATGTTTGGCCTTATGCCAAGGGCAGTGCTCGCGGTCAAAGTATTACTCCTTTGTACCCAACAGTTCCAAAAGCCGTTCTACTCGATAATAACCTATATGAGCTATTGGCTTTAATGGATGCTGTTAGAGTAGGTAGAGCACGGGAAAAAAACTTAGCACTTAAACGCCTTGAGCAACGAATATGCTAAAAAACACATTAATCAATAGAGCAGCGACAAAAAAAGTAGCTAAGGCCTTGGGGGACTTGAACGATAAGGTAGTTTATGTTGGCGGGGCCATGGTCAGCCTTTATATTGATGACACGGCCGCAGAAGACATTCGACCTACCAAAGACCTTGACCTTACTTTTCAACTAGCCAGCTTCGCCGAGTTAGAAGAATTAAGGGAGCAACTCATTGAAAAAGGATTTACACAAAGCGCGGAAGACCATGTGAATTGTCGATTTAGATATGAGGATTTGAAAATTGATATGATGTCCACACAAAGTGTGGGTTGGGCTCCTTCCAACCCATGGTTTGCTAAAGGTTTTGAAAAAGCTATCACCAAAACGTTAGACCGCATAACCATAAAAGTGTTGCCGCTACCCTACTTTCTTGCTACAAAAATGGAGGCTTTCTTTAACAGGGGAATTAAGGATATTACCTATCTATTTAACTACACCACAACTATTGACAATCAAATTCATGCATCTGAAAAAGAAGTAAGACAATACTTGATCGGCAAGTTGAATACCTTCAAAAATGATAAGACAATCATGACAGCAATTCGTGGAAGCTTATATTTTGACCAAGCTGACGAACGAATGGAAATCATCCAGGAGCGAATTCAAACTATACTAAGTGATTCGAAATGATTCATTCTATTTATAAAAACAAGAACTTTTTGCAAAAGTCACCTATTCGGTGAGCATAAATTTAAGGAAAGTCGAAAAGCCTATATTAAAGGGGTTTTGAGAGTTGGGTTCAAGAGTCTCCGTCTCCACTAAAACGTATCCAGTTCAATATATAAAACCTGTAAATAAGTAATTTACAGGTTTTTTTTTGTTTTATTGGACATCATTTAAAACCGATTAGCAAGTTGTCAAATCCACATCGCCTAAAAAAAATGATATTCCATCACTTCAGCTTTAACTTTAAAATAACTGGTAATTAATTCCGTTACTTTATGTAATTATTACTTATCCAAAGTAATATTTTTGTTGTAGGTCTGATGAAGAATACCAACCACTAAATGTTTTACTTAAAGAGAACTAATTTCCCAATCAATGGAAGTGAAATTATAAATGCCTTAACTTAAACATAAATGACTCCCCGATTAGAACCTTTTTTTGAACAATCCATGGATTGTCTCTGCATCGCAGATTATGAGGGGTATTTTGTAAAAATAAATCCTGCTTTTATAAAACTTTTGGGATATTCCGAAGAGGAATTGAAGTCGAAATTGATTTCTGAATTTATTTATCCTGAAGACCAAGAGCGTACAGCTGCTTTTAGGGAAGCACTAAAGAGGAATGTTCCGCTTGTGAATTTCGAAAATAGATACCTGACTAAGTCCGGAGCTCTTGTTTGGCTGCATTGGACATCCATACCCCAGGAAAATGAAAGATTGATCTATGCCATAGCCAAAGATATCACTCATATTAAAAACCTAGAGAAAGAACGTATATCGCATTTAAGTCAACTTTCCAGGATCAATAAAAAGCTTAAACAGCAAAACTACAGCACCGCACATGACCTAAGATCACCATTAAACAATATTATGTCCTTGGTCAATTTAATAGACTTGACCAAAATCGATGATGCGGACACCAAGGAAATACTCAGCCTAATACAACTATCCACCGAAGGATTAAAGGATTCCATGAATACTTATATCGACTCATATAAGGAAGGAGACGCTCTGGATATGGAAATGGAAGAGGTAGATTTTAAGAAAGTTTTTAATAAGGTTCAGAATTCCATAAGCTCACTGGTAGAAAGGGCAAGTGTTAAATTTCACATAGACTTTAGCGCTATGACAACCGTAAACTTCAAGGATATTTACATGGAAAGTATCTTTCTGAACTTTATCACCAATTCCATTAAATATGCAAGAGCAGGTATTCCACCCGAAATCAACATAAGCACAATCCAAGAAAATGGAGAAAAAAAACTTATCTATAGTGACAATGGACGTGGCTTTGACATGGAGAAAATAGGTGGCCTTATTTTCAAATTGAACCAGAAATTCCATGGCAATGAAGATAGCAAAGGGGTCGGTCTATATTTGGTCCATGAACAAGTTACCAGCCTTGGAGGGAGTATTGAGGTCGATAGCCTCGTTAACCAAGGAACTACCTTTACGATTAGGTTTAATGCTTAATTCTTTTGAAAGCAAATCGATTTCCTTTTCATCTATGGCTTTTTAAAACTACCAAAACAAGTAGCTCTAGGCTAGAATGATTTTTTTAAACACAATGTCACAGATCAACTCCTAAAATTATTTGTAGGTTATTTATTTGGTATTATTATATGTTAGTATTTCCATAGTTCTAGGATTGAATCCCACACAGCGCCGAATATTACATTTTTCATGATTTTTCAAACATTTCCGACCAAAATCAAGGCGATTTTAAAATATGGAACAACGCTCCAAAGGCATTGCCATTGCTCAATCCGTATTTACTATATCATTAAAAAACAATCACTTATGTAACTTTTGTTACACAGGAAAAAGCTAGAAACTGACAATTGTCATATTTGTGAATTTAACCTTTGACTACTTTTACCCAAGTAAATCATACAATCTAGAAATCATGAAAAATTTAGTCATATTAGGAGCAGGAACAGCCGGAACAATGATGTCCAACCATCTTGTATCCAAACTTCCAAAAAATGAATGGCAAATCACCGTGGTTGACCAATATAAAACCCACTATTATCAACCTGGGTTTTTATTCCTCCCCTTTGATATCTATACCACCAAACAGGTGAAGAAAAAAGGAGCTAAATTTATTCCAAAAGGCGTCAATTACATCAACGAAAAAATTGAACTTATCCAACCTGAACAAAATAAAGTTCAGTTGGAAAACGGAAAAGAACTCCCCTATGACATATTGATAATCGCTACCGGAACTAAGATTGCACCTGAAGAAATTGAAGGCATGAAAGGTCCTGAATGGCACAAGAGTGTCTTTGACTTTTACACCTACGAAGGTTCAAAAGCTCTTCGAAATAAATTCCGTGAATGGGAAGGTGGTAAATTGGTGGTGCACATTACCGAAATGCCTATCAAATGCCCCGTTGCTCCATTAGAGTTTGCTTTCTTGGCAGATTCTTACTTTAAGAACAAAGGCATGCGAGACAAAGTGGACATTACCTTCGTAACTCCTTTGGGTGGTGCCTTTACTAAACCTAAAGCAACAAAAGCACTGCACCACTTGTTAACGGATAAGGGAATCAAAGAAGTTACCGATTTCAATATTGAACGTGTTGATTATGAAAACAACAAGATCATTGATTATGCGGAAACCGAAGTACCTTACGACATATTGGTTACCATACCCACCAACATGGGTGATGCTTTGATCGAGAGATCGGGAATGGGTGACGACCTTAACTTTGTACCCACCAATAAAGCTACTTTACAAACCGAAGATCACGAAAATATTTTTGCAATTGGTGATGCTACCAACTTACCTGCTTCCAAAGCTGGTTCCGTAGCGCACTTTGAGGCCGAAATATTGACCGAGAACATTTTGAGGTACATCAACGGGGAACCTTTGAAAGAAGAGTTCGACGGACACGCCAACTGCTTTATTGAAACTGGCGGCGGCAAAGCTCTTTTAATTGACTTTAACTATACTCATGAACCTGTGGAAGGTACGTTCCCATTCCCTGGAGTTGGACCACTGAACCTTCTTAAAGAAAGTAGAACAAACCATATGGGAAAAATGGCATTCAGGTGGATTTATTGGAACATGTTGATCAAAGGAATCCATATTCCTTTCGTCTCCGCCACCATGAGTGAAAAAGGAAAACACTTTGAAGAAACAGAAGCATAATTTGTAAACCTAAATACTAAATAAAATGGACAAGACAATAGGACAAGCAACAATTTCAGTGGACCAAGAAGGATATTTAACCGATCTTTCTCAATGGAACAAAGAAATTGCCACAGAAATAGCAAAAGAACAAGATATCGAAATGACCGATAAGCACTGGGAAATTATAAATTACATCCAGGAGAAATATAAAAATGAGGAACCGCTATCCATTAGAGGAATCAAAAAAAGTGGTGTTATCAACATAAAGGAGTTCTACGCACTGTTCCCTGGTGGACCATTGAAAAAAGCAACTATGATTGCAGGAATTCCAAAACCAAAAAGCTGTATTTAATTACAGATATAGGTTCAATTAATCTGATTTAAGAACAAAATCAAACTTAAGATTATGAGCGATACAAAAGTTAAAAAAATGCTTTTTATACTCTCCAAAGCCACACTCGAAAATGTGTATGCAGCATTTGTGATGGCCAATGGAGCCCGAATGGAAGGCATAGAATCTGAAATATTCTTTACGTTCTTTGGGTTGGAAGCCATTCAAAAAAAGAAACTGGAGCACTTGCACGTTGCCACCGTTGGTAACCCTGCAATGCACATGCCAACCATGTTGGGTGGTTTACCAGGTGTTGAAGCGTTTGCCTCCAACATGATGAAAAAAGAAATGGACAAATTGGATATGCCTCCAGTAGGTGAATTCTTGGAAATCCTATCGGACTCCGGATGTAAACTCTGGGCTTGTAAATTGGCAGTCGATATGTTCCATTTAGAGGAAAAAGACCTCATCGATGATTTGGATGGCGTCCTTACCATTGGAGATTTCTACAGCAGGGCAGACCAAGATGGAACCCAACTGCTGTTCATATAAGAATATAGAAAAACAATACCTTTTTTATATTTAACGGGAACCGGCCAAAAGGTGCAACACTGTTCTAAACAAACAGGAACACTTTTTGGCCGGTTCTTTTTATATTTCTATTGGATTATTTAAAACGTTCCGCTACAATGTTAAATCCATCATGATTAATTCCGTCTTTCCTCAAAGTATCAAAATCTTTTAAAATTATTGACCTGTAGCTTTCATTCTGATCATTCACTTTTTTAGAAAGTTGTTCATAAAGCACCATGGCTTTATCCATATCAGATTTCAATAGATAGCTATGTGCCAAGTTACAGCTCAAAGTTAGTAGTGGACTTTCAAGAATCGGTGCATCTAGTATTGTTTGTTCCGCTTTATCATATTCTTTAATCCTTAATTGAAGCCAGCTCATATTTACATGGGCAAGAGCAAGTTCGTACTTAACACGATCATAGTTGGGATATTTGTTGAAACTATCTTTAAGGAGGTTCATGATTTCTTGTTGAAAGACCATTTTTTCTTCGGGATAAATGGTTTCATCTATTTGTCCTTTTAGATTGTTGGCCTTTCTTAAAACATGGTGCAAGGACAAATGGTCCTCATTGATTGTGGTAAAATAGTCCAAATAATGCTGGCTATCGTTTTTCATATTTTTGATGACCGCCAAGTTGTTCCCATATTTTTGCAATCGCGCTTCCACATCAGATAACAGCTCCAAAGCTTGAGTTTTGAAGGTAAAATCAAGCTTATCTTCCAACTCCGTTTGATAGAGTTCCACCAAATTCAATGCTGTAGCACAAAAATCAGCATCAAAATCGTCAGGTTCTTCGGCCGCCAATTTCCTTCTGATTTCCAACGCTTGACCAAAATAATCCATGGCGTCATCATGGTTCCTCAATTCAAAATGGAACAAACCCAAATTGTGTAAACCCGTAGCCAAATAATGCGTAAACTCTTGAGGTCTTGCATCTGCCAGTTCGTTGTACCGATCCACAGCTTGACTTATGTCTTGAATGGCCTGGTCAAAATTCTCCATTTCTGAATGCACAATGCCCAAACTGTTAAAGGTAGAAGCAACATAAGGCTGAAAGATATCAAAGTTGAGATCTGACAATTCCTGATAAGCTTTTAGTGCCAAACCATAATATTGTAAAGACTTTTCTGGTTCCTCCATCGAATTGAACGTCACCGCCAAATTATTAAGTACAGCGGCCAAGTATGGTTTCAAGGCATCATCCCCTTCCGCTATCAAGTCTTCAAAAAGGTTCTGTGCCTTCATATAATGAACCTTGGCATCAAACAAGTTAAATTCATCTGTATAGATATTGCCTAGTTGATAGTGGGCGCTGGCCCTTAATCTCAAATAATCGGGGGCCTTCAGACTTTCATAAATTTTGATTGCCTCTTTATAATATTTTTTGGCGAAGTAATAATCTTTCTTTTTGGCGTAAACCTCCGCTAGGGCAAATTGAGTATTTGCCAAATGTGGGCTATAATCCGATTCCCCATTTTCAATAATTTCAGAATAGATTTTCAAGGCTTTCTTATAATGGTCTATGCTCTTTGCCTTATCCGTTTCCGATTGTATGGCCGCAATATTGTTTAAGGTGGATGCCATATCTATTGGGGTTCCAAGCTTGGGGTTCCCTTCCATTAAACCCAAAGCGTCTTCAAATGCTTTAATGGCCTTGTTCGGATTTTTTGTCCTTTGATACAACCTTCCCAGAATACTGTTCAAGTGAAGTTGTTGCTCGGGAGTTGTGGCCAATCGCAATGCCTCCTCGTAATTTTCAATGGACTTCTCAACCTCATTTTCGTGTAAAAGCACATTGGCGTTTTGTATCTGTTCTGCAAAGGAAAGTCTCATAGCTGTTCGATTTTTAGTTAAAATTCAGTGGGGACATTCTTGTGCTGCAAAGCATTTTTCTTACAGATGTCCACATATTCCAACCGGACCATCTCGTCATAATCGATATCAGGAAGGAAAAAGGTTTGCTTTTGCATGTCCAACAACCTATAATTTTGATTCTTTAATTTATTGATCAAGTACAATACGACAAGCTCATCGGCCCCGTCAACGGTAGAAAACAAATATTCACCAAAAAACATTTTTCCAATAGCTACCCCAAATAATCCCCCTACCAATTTTCCATCTTTCCATACTTCAACGGAATGGGCTTTTTTCATGGAGTGCAATTCGGTGAACATACGAACCATCCGCTCCGTCAACCATCTATTGTCCATTTGTCCATCTATATTGTACACCTGCTGACAGCTCCGCAAGACCTGTTCAAAATGGGTATCGACTGTTACCGTGAACTCTTTATTCAAAGATGCCCACCGTGATTCGGGTATTTCAAAACTTTCTGGCTTTACCACAATTCTAGGGTCGGGCGACCACCATTTAATATGTTTTAGGGGGTAATGCCAATAAAAAATTCCGCTATTATATGCCAAAAGCAAACGCTCAACGGACATAGTACCTCCAACAGCCAATAACCCCTCTATATCTGCAAAATAAGCAGGCGGGAAAGTGGTATCGTCCTTTTTGAGTTCAAAGTATGGCACCGTATTATAATTAACCAGAACTTTCCGGCAGTTGATTCAAATCGTCCAATTCTCCCAATTGGGAAAGCACTTCAAATGTCTTTTTTGCTTCTTCTTCGTCCACCACGCTTATGGCTGCACCCACATGCACCATGACATAATCGTCCACTTTTGCTTCTGGAACCAGTGCAAGGCTCACGTCTTTCTTCACTCCTCCGAAAGAGACTTTTCCCATCCGGAAGGTTTCATCCAGTGCAGCAGTTATTTCCAATAATTTTCCTGGTATGGCCAAACACATAATTCTGAGTTTTACTGATTCTCTGGAATCAGATTTATGTTTTTCTCCAGCCAATCATACCATAGCTCCATACCGGTTCCTTTAGTAGCAGAAACTTCAAAGAACACCAAATTTGGATTCACCTGTAAAGCATTCCTTTTTAACTCCTCAATATTAGTATCCAAATAAGGCGCAAGGTCAATTTTATTGATGATGCAGATATCTGAAGTGTGAAACATATCAGGATACTTTATTGGTTTGTCGTCTCCCTCCGTAGTGCTCACGATGACCACTCGTTTGTGCTCACCCAAGTTGAACATGGACGGACACACTAGATTTCCTACATTTTCAATCATCAAGACCGAATCGTTTTCAATATTCAATTTCTTGACGGCTTCATGAACCATATCACTTTCCAGATGACACCCCTTACCTGTATTTATCTGAATTACAGGAACATCCAAAGCCGAAATTCGATTGGCATCGTTTAAGGTTTGTTGATCACCCTCGATTACATAAAATGGAATTTTATCTTTTAAATCTTTCAATGTACGTTCCAAAAGCGAGGTCTTTCCCGAACCAGGCGAGCTAACCAAATTAAGGGCGAAAATATCCTTGGCATCAAAATAGCCCCTGTTTCTTGCCGCCATAATTTCATTTTGCTGTAAAATGTCCCTTTCCACTTCCAAAACCGTTTTCTGATGATGGTCATGTCCATGGGAATGGTCATGATGATGGTGATGATGACCGTTGTGATGGTGGTCGTGGTCGTGATGGTGCCCATGTGAATGATTAAGGGTGTGACTGTGCCCATGGGAATGATGTTCCCCATGCTCATGGCTATGTTTTTCCTTGCCAATTGTTGGGGACAAAATTTTTGGCCCGTTTTCTTCGCTTCCGCATCCGCATGTTCCGCACATAATTTTATTTTTTAATTTAAACTACTTCAAGGGCCTTGACCCTTAATTCTTTGCCTTGTATTATTCCTTTTAAATTACTGCCACATTTTGGGCACGAATCATAAAAATGTTGAATCTCAAAAACTGCATCACAATCTGCGCATTTGCCCAAACCTTCCTTCACATCAATTTTTCTTTGGGCCTCTTCGAGTACCGTATTTTTAACTGCCGCGGGCCATACAAAGTCCAATGACTCGAACTCAATACCGGCAAGTTTTCCTATTTCAAGTTCAATCAAAGTAACCTTCTTCGCCTTGGCCTTTTTGGTTTCGTCCTCGGCGATTTTCACGATTCCCATTGCTACAGAGAGTTCATGCATCTGGTTATTTTTAGCTTTTGATTATAAGCAACATAAGACACAATATTATTCAAAATTCATTTTCAATAACATGACAATTGTCATTTCCAAGGCATTGATTATTAGGTACTTTTAGTGCTAAACCCTTTAAAATGAAAATTTAGGTTTAAATAATTGGGCCATGGCAACAGAAAAATCAGTAAAAGAAACCTATTACGAAAGCATTATAAAACAGGGATATAGCAGAAGGGACTTTATGAAGTTTGCCACCTATATCGCTGCTTATATGGGCTTGGAAACTTCAATGATCGGTCAAGTGGCCAAATCCTTGGAGAACACGTACCGAATTCCAGTTATCTGGGAACATTACCAAGAATGCACTTGCTGCAGTGAATCGTTTATTAGATCTGACCACCCGATTGTTTCAGATATAATTCTTGATAAAATTTCTTTGGATTACACGTTGACCTTAATGGCTGCCTCAGGGCATCAGGCCGAAGCCGCCAAACAGGCTACTATGGACAAATACAAAGGAGAATACATCCTTTGTGTCGAAGGTTCCGTTCCACTAGGTGATGATGGTAATTATTGCTGTATTGCCGGTAGGTCCGCTAAAGACCTTTTAATCGAGGCTGCAGAAGGAGCCAAAGCGATTATTGCATGGGGAAGCTGCGCTTCCAACGGATGTGTTCAAGCCGCATATCCGAACCCTACTGAGGCCACTCCAATACACAAAATCATAAAAAACAAACCCATTATCCGAGTTCCTGGTTGTCCTCCAATTGGTGAGGTCATGGCCGGTATTATAGTACACATGATCACCTTTGGCCGTTTGCCGGAATTGGACGGATTGGGCAGACCCAAGGCTTTCTATTCAAAAAGGGTACATGATTCCTGCTACAGAAGACCATATTACGATGCAGGGCTTTTTGCAGAAACCTTCGACGACCAAAATGCCAAGGATGGCTATTGCTTGTACAAAGTAGGTTGCCGTGGCCCAATGACCTATAACTCCTGTGGTACCATCAAATGGAACAACGGGGTTAGTTACCCAATTCAATCCGGACATGGCTGTATTGGTTGTAGTGAAGAAGATTTTTGGGACAATGGTCCATTTTATGAACGATTGACCGGTTTGGCCGGATTTGGCATCGAAAGTACTGCGGACACCATAGGTAAAGTTGCTGCAGGTGCAGTTGCAGGTGGATTGGCCGTACATGCCGTTGCCGCCAACATTTCCAAAAGGAAAGAACTTCGTAGCCGCACAACTCGTGGCAAGCAAAATGAAAAGAAACTAGATTCTTAATAAAAGTATCATGGCAAATAGAATAGTAGTAGATCCCATTACCAGGATTGAAGGGCACTTAAGAATTGAGGTAGAGGTAAAAGATGGTAAGATAACCGACGCCTATAGCTCCAGCCCAATGGTTCGGGGTCTTGAAAACATTGTCAAAGGAAGAGACCCAAGGGATGTTTGGGCATTTGTTCAGCGTGCCTGTGGGGTATGTACCACCATACACGCATTGGCCTCTGTACGATCGGTGGAGGATTCTTTGGGGATTGAGGTCCCCCCCAATGCCGAAATGGTTCGGAACATTATGGAAGGTGCTCTTTATATGCACGACCATACCGTACATTTTTATCATCTTCATGCGTTGGATTGGGTAGATGTGGTCAATGCCTTAAAAGCAGACCCCGCCGAAACCTCCAAACTGGCCCAAAGCATCTCGAACTGGCCCAAAAGTTCACCGGGGTATTTTTCCGATATCAAAAAAAGAATCACAAAGTTTGTTGAAAGTGGGCAACTGGGAATATTTGCAAACGGTTATTGGGGCCATCCCCAAATGAAATTGCCCCCAGAAGTTAACCTTTTGGCAGTTGCCCACTATCTAGAAGCATTGGAATGGCAAAAAGAGATAGTCAAGGTCCACACCATTTTCGGAGGTAAAAATCCACACCCTAACTACTTGGTAGGCGGTATGGCCTGTGCCATCAATACAGAAAGTCCAGGTGGAATAAATGCAGAACGTTTGGCCTACGTGGGACGATTGCTTAAAGAAGGGAAGCAATTTATAGAGCAGGTCTACATCCCAGATTTATTGGCCATTGCCTCATTTTATAAAGATTGGGGTGCCATTGGCAAAGGATTTGGCAACTATATGTCCTACGGAGATTTCCCGACCAACGGTTATGGTGATATATCCAATTTCAAATTTCCTCAAGGTATCATTTTGGATAGAGACTTGTCCAAAGTCTATGATGTGGATCACAGAAATGACGATATCGCGGAATTCATAAACAATTCTTGGTATGACGAATATTCCGAAGGGAAAGACCATGGAAAACACCCATGGGACGGTGAGACCAACATCAACTACTCGGGTCCCAAACCGCCTTATGACCAATTGGATGTAAGTCAAAAATACAGCTTTATTAAAACACCACGCTGGAGAGGTAAACCCATGGAGGTTGGACCCCTATCCAGATTATTGGTGGGCTATGCCCGTGGCAATAAAGAAATCCAAGAAGCTGTAAATGGTGCTTTAGGTCATTTAGATGTTCCTGTGGAGGCACTGTTCTCCACTTTGGGAAGAACAGCTGCAAGGGGTATTGAAACACAATTGGTCGCGAATTGGACCATGGAGTTTTATGACACTTTATTACAAAACATAAAAAATGGGGACTCCCGTATGGCCAATATGGACAAATGGGAGCCTGAATCATGGCCGAGCGAATCAAAAGGAGTCGGTTTTGCCGAAGCTCCGAGAGGTGCCCTTGGACATTGGATTCAAATAAAGGATGGTAAAACGGAAAATTACCAATTAGTGGTTCCCTCAACTTGGAATGCATCTCCCCGAGATCCAAAAGGACAGCGTTCCGCTTATGAATCCACCTTATTGGGTACTCCTGTTGCAGACCCGGAATTGCCACTGGAAATCATACGTACCATCCATTCATTTGACCCCTGCATTGCCTGTGCAGTCCATTTGTATGATGAGCACGGCAAGCATATTTCTCAAGTACAGAACGTTTCGAGCTGCGAAATCTAGAAAATGATGAGCCATGGAAACACGAAAATTTAGAAGAGTATATGTTTGGGAACTTCCAGTTCGAGTTTTTCACTGGATCAATGCCCTATCAATTATAATTCTGGCAATTACAGGATTTATCATTGCAAATCCGCCGGCTATATTATCAAACAAAGAGGCCAGTAATTTTTACTGGTTTGGCACTGTTCGCTTTATTCATTTTGCCACGGCCTACGTTTTCTTTTTTAATATGATTTTAAGGATTTATTGGTCCTTTGTGGGAAATAGGTTTGCCAGTTGGCGTGCCTATTGGCCTTTCAGTAAGAAAATGTGGCATAATTTTTTGCACGTAATCAAAGTCGATGTATTTCTTGCCAATGAAAAAAAGCCAGATATTCGAGATATCAGTATTGGTCACAATAGTGTGGCAGCTTTCTCATACGTAGTACTGTTTTTATTGGCTTTGGTACAAGTATTTACAGGATTTGGGCTTTATTCCTCCACTGCAAGTTGGTGGTTACCCAAAATGTTCAGTTGGGTCGTCCCCTTTTTAGGAGGAGATTTTATAGTAAGAACCATCCATCACACAACAACTTGGCTCTTTATCCTTTTCACATTGATCCATGTTTACTTGGTTTTCTATCATGATTGGCTGGAGGGAAGAGGCGAAGTATCTTCCATGTTTGGTGGTTATAAATTTGTGTGTGACGAACGACTAAAAAAATTGGAGGAAGAGGAAGATATAGAAGAGCCTGTAGATAAAGAGGAATTGGAAACCATAGAATAGATCCAAAAAATGACACAATCAATAAAAACCAAATCAGATTTGGACAAAAAGCCTATTGCTATCAGCAGTGATGCCTTTTTTTTTGAAAAAGACAAATCCAAGAGTATTTTGGTTTTAGGGGTGGGCAACTTTCTTATGGGAGATGAAGGCGTTGGGGTACATTTGATTCAAGAAATGGATAAAATGGAGTTGCCCTCCCATGTTGACATTTTGGATGGTGGTACTGGAGGGTTTTTATTGCTCAATTGTTTTGAAAGTTATAACAAGATAATCTTTGTTGATGCTACCATAGATGGCAAAGAAGAAGGGGCCGTCTCGCTAATTCAACCAAAATTTGCCAGTGATTTTCCATCCGCTTTAAGTGTTCATGATGTTGGTTTAAAAGATATGATAGAAGCGGTTTACCTTATGGAAACCCAACCTGACCTCTATCTCTTTACCATTTCCATTGAACAAGTTGTTCCGATGACCACCGAATTGGCACCAAAGGTTGAAAAGGCCATTCCAGAGGCAATCGAACAGATTTTGTCGCTGGCAGAAACCTTGCACGATCAAATTTCTTAAGGTGTCCAAAACCTATAAAATATCAGTAGCCGGTCGAGTTCAAGGGGTTGGTTTTAGACCCCATGTCTTCAAATTGGCCAATACATTCCAATTACTGGGCACGGTATCCAACAATGAAGAAGGGGTTGTTATTTACATTACAGGTGATAAAGATGTAGTTAATTCCTTTTACCGATTACTGATACAAAATCCACCCATAGCATCCAAGATTGGGAAACACCATATCACTAAGACAGCCTACAAAGCATTTGAAGATTTTTCAATTGTCTCTTCTAAAAAATCGGGAAAGTTAAATCTGCAATTGACTCCTGATTTTGCCATTTGTGATGACTGCAAATCTGAAATCACCGATAAAAACAACAGACGCTACCACTACCCCTTTACCACATGTGTAAATTGTGGTCCCCGATGGGCCATCACCAACTCCTTCCCGTTTGAGCGAAACCATACGAACTTGGAATCGTTCGAAATGTGCAATACTTGTGTAATCGAATACAAAAATCCAGCGGACAGGCGATTCCATTCGCAAACCAATACCTGTTCCGATTGTGGGATTGCACTAGAGCTCTCCTCCGCAGATGGTACGCCCATTTCAACAAACCACATTTTAAAAAAAACTGCGGAACTGATCAAAGCAGGCAACATCTTGGCCATTAAAAATACCAGCGGGTATTTGCTGTGTTGCGATGCGAACAATCCAGAAGTGATTAAAAAACTACGGGATAGAAAAAACCGACCTACGAAACCGTTTGCCATTCTATATCCCTCGTTGTCTTTGCTAAAACAGCATTTGAAAATTAACCATATTCAAGAGAAAACACTGACCTCTCCTGAAAGTCCCATCGTGATTATTCCTAAAACCAATTTCAAAGGTAATTTGGCTTTGGATGAACTTGCTCCCAATCTCAATCAACTGGGAGTTATGCTCCCCTACTCCGGCATTTTGTATTTATTGGCCACTGAACTGGATATTCCAATCGTGGCAACAAGTGGCAACATACATGCATCCCCTATCATCAGCGAAGAGACCATGGCCCACAAGGAATTAGGTAAAGTTGCCGATTATTTCTTGGATCATAATTTAAAGATCACCAATCCACAAGATGATTCCGTGGTCAAGTTTAGTGCTCGGTACAATGAAAAAATCATCTTTAGAAGATCAAGAGGACTCAGCCCCAATTTTGATACAGACATCAATACCGATAAAAAAATTATGGCCATGGGCGGTCACCTGAAAAGTACTATTGCTTTTTTACCCAACGATTATCTCTACATCAGTCAATACTTGGGAAACCTGGACCATTTTGATGTCTTTGAACGATATATAAAAATCACAGAAAGGTTTATGCAACTGTTTGAAGAAACACCCAAAATCGTTTTGGTGGACAAACACCCGGGCTATAACAGTACTAGACATGGAATCGATCTAGCTAAGGAGCTGAATGTGAAACTGCATCAGGTTCAACACCACAAAGCTCATTTTGCCTCAGTTTTGGGAGAGCATGCGCTTTTTGATAAAAAATCGGCCATTATGGGTGTAGTTTGGGATGGAACCGGTTTTGGGGATGATTCGCAAATTTGGGGCGGTGAGTTTTTCAACTATCAGAATGGACAAATGGCACGGGTAGGGCATTTTGATTATTACGATTGGCTGGCCGGGGACAAAATGGCCAAAGAACCTAGATTATCATTTTTTTCTTTGGCAAATGATACAGTGCAGGGTGAAATCAGTGAAAAATTTTCAGAAGAAGAAATGGCGATATATCACCATTTAAAGAAAAAAGAATCCCTAAAAACCTCATCGGTGGGACGGCTTTTTGACGCTGTCGCATCGCTTCTAAACCTTTGCGATTTTAATACCTATGAAGGCGAGGCCGCCATTCTTTTGGAAAATCAAATTGGGGATTATGAACTTGAAAATTGCAAAACCTACGTATCAGAAATCGTAAATGGAATGGTCCCCACAAAGAAGCTCTTCAATAATCTTTATATCGATTTTAAAAAAGGGATTGAGAAGGATGAAATTATAGTGAATTTTCTATTCACCTTGGCAACTATAGTCATTAAAATGGCAGAACAATTGAACATCAAGGAGATTGCCATGAGCGGTGGTGTATTTCAAAACACCGTTTTGGTAGATATGATAAAAGAAATATCAGAGGACAATTACAAGCTATATTTTAATCGTAACTTAAGTCCTAACGATGAAAACATTTCTTTCGGGCAACTTATGTACCATCAACACATAAAAAATTGAAAGATGAAGTATTTGAGCGAATATAGAAACCTGGAGGCGACCAAACAATATTTGGACCTTATCGAGAAAACCGCCACCCAAACATGGAACATCATGGAAATCTGTGGTGGGCAGACGCATGGATTGGTAAAAAATGGCATCATTAACCTGCTGCCAGAAAACGTCCGAATGATACATGGTCCGGGTTGTCCTGTTTGCGTTACCCCCCTCAACTTGATAGACAAGGCCATTGAATTACTTGAAAAAGGGGTTATTGTTTGCTCGTTCGGTGATATGGTACGTGTGCCGGGCAGCAAAAAAAGTCTTTTGGAAGCCAAAGCAAATGGTGGCGACCTCCGCATCCTATATTCTCCATTGGAAGCTGTAAATATTGCCAAACAAAACCCGGATAAAGAAGTGGTGTTTTTTGCGGTTGGGTTTGAAACTACGGCACCGGCCAACGCCCTTTCGGTTTTGCATGCCAAAAAGGAAAACGTTACCAATTATTCCATTTTGGTTTCCCATGTACTTGTTCCCCCGGCCATGGAAGGAATTTTAGATGACGAACTGTGCACAATAGATGCATTTCTTGGCGCAGGTCATGTTTGTGCCATAATGGGAATGAAAGAATATTACCCATTGGTTGAAAAATATAAAATACCCATTGTCATTACCGGGTTTGAGCCCTTAGATCTTGTACAAGGAATCTATATGGCCTTGTTACAACTGGAAAAAGGTGAGTACAAATTGGAAAACCAATATTCCCGAGTGGTAAAGGAAGAAGGAAATGTTGAAGCAAAAAAAATGATGGAAGCTGTTTTTGAAATAGCCGATCGGGAATGGCGAGGCATCGGTTCGATATCCAATAGCGGCTACCGCCTTAAAAAAGAGTTCCTTGATTTTGATGCTGAAACCAAATTTAAAATCAGTTCCATAACAACTCCGGAAAATTCAGCTTGTATTGCTGGTCAGATTCTGAAGGGCATCAAAAAACCGCACCAATGCGAACAATTTGGAAAGGCTTGCACCCCCTCCAACCCCTTGGGAGCACCCATGGTGTCATCTGAAGGTGCCTGTGCCGCTTATTATCATTTTTCAAACGACTTAATCACATCCTAACCATGAGCAATAAAGATATTGGATACGATACCATCAACTTGGGACACGGAAGCGGGGGATTAATGACCCGCGATTTGTTGGACCATATCATTTTTGAAACTTTCAGCAATCCCTATCTGGACCAAAAACATGATGGTTCCATTATCAAAGTAGATGGTGAAATGGCCATTTCCACAGATAGCTTTGTAGTATCTCCCATATTTTTCAAAGGCGGGAACATTGGTGAGCTAGCCGTAAATGGGACCGTGAACGATGTGGCCATGTGCGGTGCGAATCCCAAATTCCTTTCCTTGGCTTTTGTTGTTGAAGAAGGCTTGCCCATGGGGGATTTTATAAAAATCGTGAAATCCATAAAAGAAACCGCAGATCGGGCCGGTGTACAGATCATTACTGGAGACACCAAGGTTGTGGAACGTGGTAAAGGCGATAAAATCTTCATCAATACCACGGGATTTGGAAAGGTGCACCCCGAAGCACATATCTCTCCATATAAAATAAAGGCAGGAGATAAAATTATCATCAGTGGTCCTGTTGCACAGCACGGAATGGCCATTATGTCGCAACGGGATGGCCTTGAATTTGAATCGACCATTGAAAGCGATACTACTAACCTCAACTTTTTGGTAAATGATCTTTTGGATGGCTTTGGAGATAAAATCCATTTGTTCCGAGATCCGACTCGAGGCGGATTGGCCAGTGTACTTTCAGAAATAGCCAGTGATACCGAATTGGGAGTTTCCATCAAAGAAACCGAAATACCTTTGGATGATCAAGTGGCAGCAGCTTGTGAAATTTTGGGTCTGGACCCTTTGTTTGTTGCCAATGAAGGCATTTTCGTGACTATTGTCGATGCAGAAGTGGCTGATGCTGTTCTCGAATTGATGAAAAAAGATAAAAAAGGGGCAAGAGCTGCATGTATCGGTGAATTCACCCAAGAACATCCCAAAAAAGTAGTAATGCACAGTGTTATCGGAGGAAAGCGAATGGTTACTCCAATGATTGGAGAACAATTGCCCCGAATCTGTTAAGTGCTAAAAATCCAATAAATCCCGATGACAATGGCAAAGAGGCCACCTGCCATTCGGATACCGTTGAAAAACATATCACTATGTCCATTTTTGGCAATGGACGACACCTTACCAATGACGAAAGCAAACGTAACCATCGCAACAAGTATCCCAGCTCCAAAACCAATGACATAAGCTATCGAGTCAGATTGTGTTTCAAAACCTAAAACTGGTAAAAATAATAAAAAATGTGAAATACCGGCCAAACCATGCAATATACCCACAGAGAAAGATGCTAAATTGTTCTGTCTCAATTTCTCATTATGTACATGGTGATGGGAACTGTTATGTTCATGTTGGTGTTCATGGGAATGTATTACAGGTGAATTTTCTGCATGGACGTGCAAATGCTTGTGGTGTTTTCTCTTTTTGAAGATTCTGTACAAAGCCCAAAAACCAATTCCTATCAATACCAAGCCTACCAATTGCTCGCTGTAATTAGAAATCTCATCAACTGGAATAATTTCCCTGAATATGGCGAACAGCAAACCAATGGCCATCATTCCCACTAGGTGTCCAATGCCCCAAAAAAGTCCAATTTTCCAAGCCTTTCGTTTTGACTCTATGGCAAACGGAGCTACTGCCGCCAAATGATCCGGACCGGCAATAACATGAAGAATGGAAGCAATAAGTCCGGCTGTTAACGGAAAGGTGGTATCCATCATTATTCTTGGAATAGCTGTAGTAAATCTACAAATTTTGCAGGTTACTATTGTTTCGTTGATAAGACTTTATTACAGATTGTTACATCCGAATAGCGTCGTCAAAAGAATGAGTAACTTCAAATTCAAAAATCATCTATCCAATCAAACTTCTTCTTGATTATTTCTTCCTTTTTTTCTTCCAGATAATTCAAAAAGGCGACTGCAGCTGGCGAGAGATTTTTTGACTTTAACCAGATTAGGTTCCAAGTGGTGGTTATGGGTAAGCCCTTTACTGGGATTATCTTCAAATCCTTGTTCAACAACTCATTTTTTATGCCTATTAGCGGCATTATTGAACAACCGAGTCCAGATACTACCGCTTGCTTGACTGCTTCATTGGAGGTCAACTCCATTTTCTTGTTTACCTTAAAATTGTTTTGTTCTATAAACCCCTCCATTGCATTTCGTGTAGCAGAGCCCGGTTCACGATAAATCAAGGGTATTTGTTCGAACAATTTTTTTTTGGTCGGGTTTTTCGACAATTCTCTATTGTAATCGCATACATAAATTAATTTATTGGGCATCAATTCCACTCCCTGAACATTCAATTTATCGGGTAGGACGGAAACCAGGGCAAAATCAACTTCGTTAAGCTCCAAGCTTCTTACCACCTTGGTTTTGTTCGTAACATCCATCACAAGATCCACTCCACTATTATCTTTCATAAAACCTGACATGAAATAAGGCATAACATATTTTCCTGTAGATACCACCGATATTTTCAGGCGTCCTGATAGCTTGCCCTGATAGGCCATTGTCCTATAGTTAATTTCTTGAACCTGATTTATGATTTTTTCGGCGGCTTGAGCAATTTCTTTGCCAAAATCAGTGATAAAAAGTCGCCTACCGACCACTTCGGTTAGTGGAATTGGAAACTGATCCTGAAAATTTTTAAGCTGGATAGATACGGCTGGTTGTGTTAAATGAAGCTCTTCCGAAGCCTTCGTAATACTCTGTAATTCAGTTATTTTAAGAAATATTTGAAGTTGGTGCAATGTATAATTCATAAATATTTTTTATATAAATTATTATAAATATAAATAAAAATTAATGATAAATATCTATAACCTTTGCAATCGAAATCATTGTTAAAACCAAAACATGGAAACAAAAGAATTAGCTGAAACCTTGATCGACAAACAAAAAATCCAATTAGTAGACGGAAAATTCACCCCGACCGAAGCTTCCGATGTTATTACATCTTTAATTGATGAAAAAATCAACTTCCACAAAATCCAAAGATTAAAGATTTGGGAAGGTAACCATCATGGCAAGACCAATTTACTGGACAACCGCATACAAGAATTGGAACTCGAAAAACAAACTGCAAGAGACATTGTAAACCAAGCAAGAACCAAAGGTAAAAATGTAACGATAAACGGCATTTTAGAAATTACGCTGGAAGATTGATAAATGACTATCCAGGAATAAATCTCCTGATGAATAAGCTATACTAAACCAAAACACAAATTCAATTTAATTTCTATGCAATCATCAAAAACAACAACAATAACCCTTGTAGGTGTACTATTGGTAGCATCTTTTATTGTGGTCTCTTATTGGAACGAATCCTTATTCCTAGATCGTATTTTATTGTGCAGCTTTATTCTAGGCGTTGCTCTATTGGCAAATCTGCGAAGTGGAGTTCGAAGAGTTATCCCCGAAGAAGAAAAAAAGAATCTATAATTCTTTAAAACCACCGAGATAATGGCACCAATAACGAGCACCATCAAAATCTCTTCCAAAAAAACTGATATTACCGGGACAATCCCGGTTTTATTTTGGGTAATTTTTTTGGCCAATCTGATTTTTACCATCTCTTTTTACCCAAATATTCCCGATTGGCGATGGGAAAATCTATTTAGAATAAACGGGTTTACTTCATTGTTATGGACCACCGTAACGTTTTTTAGTACAATAATCGGTAGTTATGCAAACTCGTATTTTAAGGACAGTGACCAAAAATCCAAGTTTATGATATTGTCCCTTGGATTTACCCTGGGAGTAATGCTTTTTGTAATATCCGAGCACCTTGTTTTATTGTTGCTGAGTTGGTTGCTCATGGGCACCATCATGTCTGGATTGATAGGTCTGGATTCCAATTGGGGAGATGCACGGGAAGCCAAACGATTTACGAGGCAATACTTCATCATCGGTAGTATTTTTTTAAGTATAGGCCTGCTGTTACCGGCATCCTATAACAATACAATTACGATAAGCGGATGGGTCGCTTCCATAGCGCAAGCACCAAGCTATATTAAAGTCATTTCGGCCTTATGCATCATTATGGCTGCACTGATACAATCAGCTATATTTCCGTTCCACAAATGGTTGCTTTCCGCGATGACCGCACCCACGCCTGCTTCTGCATTAATGCATGCTGGTTTTGTAAATGGTTCAGGTATATTACTAACCTTGTTCGCCCCTTTACTGATTGCTTCCAATACATTGGAAATACTTCTAATTGTTGGTGGGCTGACAGCTATACTGGCGCAATTCACCAAATTGATTCAAGTCAATGTAAAGCAACGCTTAGCATGTTCTACCATTGCCCAGATGGGTTTTATGATCATGCAATGCGGACTGGGCTTTTTCAACGCAGCGATTGCCCATTTGATTCTGCACGGGTTTTACAAAGCCTATCTTTTTCTTTCATCCGGTGAAGAAATTGAACAATCAAGACCCAGTGAGCCACCAGTAATCCGAATAAAATGGTTGCAGGCACTTGTTGTGTTATTCTTCAGCATATTGGGCGCATACCTCTTTGTCCTGTTCACTGGTAAGGGAATGCATTTGGATAGCGGTATCTTCCTTACCCTTATTGTATCCATTACGGTGGGACAAGCCACTTATAATATCGTAAAGCATAATCCCCTTTCAGGAATTCAGAGAATGATACTGCCACCTGTTCTTTTCATCTCAGGTATTGGTGTGTATTCGCTGATCTACAATGGGGTTACTGCACTTATGGTAGACATGCCTCTAGTGGCTTCGCCTACGGAGCTATCAACAACTCAAATTGTTTTTGGGATTGTGTTCTTGGTTGGCTTCTTTATGATGAAACTTGGCATCTATCGCAAAATTCCGTGGATATATGTCAAATTGCTCAACCTATCACAGCCCAAAAATCGCACAATTTTAATGTATAAATCCAAATTTCAATGAAGCTAATAAATCTGAAACATCATATTGATAAAGCCTCCAAGGTTATTGGAAACACTTGGCCTCTTTATTCCTTTGTGACATCCAATCCACTAAGTGGCTACGAACAATTACCATTTTCAGAAGCTGTTCATCAAGCAAAGCAAATATTGAATGCCAGGGTATATCCAAAGGCCTCTATTTATCGTAAGGCTTGGGAAACTGGGGAGATTGAAAAAGTCGAACTCATCCAAACGTTAAAAGAAAATGGATTTGAGTCTTCACCAGAATCCTATTTGGAGCAAATGGAATCTGAAAGGCCCATCGAAACCAAAAACGAAAACCATGATTTAGACAGAATAATGGTAAAATGGTTGTCCGCCTTTATGGATGAAGGTTTGGCGGAATGGGAAATGCCCTTTAAAAAATCAGGTTTTTATAAGGCTTGGAGGCAATTGGCTCCCTATGATGCTGAAGTTGGAAAAATAAACCGAAAGGATATTCCAAAAACCAGTGAAGAGGTACTTTCAGAGATATTATCAGGATATCCAGAACAGGAAGTCCATACTATTTTTACCTATCATTTGGCCGCCTTACCAGGTTGGACGGGTTACATTAAACATAGAAGCACACAAGCATGGCAAGAGGCATATCCTATTGAGCTTAAAGACTACCTAGCTGTTAGACTCTGGACAGCCAAGCAATTAAAAATGGAAGTTTTGCCCCCAGTTATTGGAAACAATGGCAATTCGGAAATAGTGAAGTTACAATACCTTTGGCTTAAAGCTTGGGAACAAAGTTGGCAAAACCGACTAATGTCTCATCTTGAAAAGGAATCTATCGCTGTTCAAGAAGGTGAGCATTCAAATCAGACACCCGATGCCCAATTTGTCTTTTGTATCGATACCAGATCGGAACTAATCCGGAGGCATGTAGAATCTGTGGGAGATTATGAAACTTTTGGCTATGCTGGTTTTTTTGGTATCGCCATGGATTATGAAAGCTCTACAGATTGTATTTCATATAAGTCGTGCCCCCCTATTGTAGACTCTTGTTATTCTGTTTCAGAAATTGCGCAAAACAATAAAAGCCAAGAGAAAAAAGTCCAAGATAGGAAAAATGAAGTGAGAAAATTTTGGAACTATTTTCTAAAGCGAATGAAGAATATGTTGCCCTCTACATTTGGTTTCGTAGAAGGTTCGGGCTTTTTCTATGGAATGCAACTGCTCTTCAGAACCATAACGCCTGCAACACTTTACCGCTTTAATCAACGAAACAACTCTGCCTATGAGTCTGTTTGCGAACCTGAAATTCTCAAATCAGGTGGGGAAGACCTGAATATTCCCGCAGAGGAAAAAGCAACGATCGTTAAGTCGGCTTTTGAATTGATGGGATGGAAACAGTTTGCTCCACTCATCTTATTTGTAGGTCATGGAAGTCATTCGGCAAACAACCCTTTTGGCTCCAGTTTGGATTGCGGTGCATGTGCTGCAAGTCCAGGAAGACATAATGCACGAATGCTTGCCAAATTGGCCAACGACCTCGAAGTAAGGCGGATTGTAAAAGAAAAGTTCCAAATAGAGATTCCGGAAACCACTTTTTTCCTGGGTGCTGAACACAACACAACAACAGATGAAATAGTGCTCTTTGATTCTAGCTTGCCCGAATCACACCAGAAACAAGTGGAGTCATTGAAAAAGAATCTACAAAAAGTGCAAGAAACAGCCACGCAAGAAAGATTGGGAGCAACTAGAAACAGTCTCTCTCAAGCCCAAACCAATGCTAGCAACTGGGGAGAAACAAGACCTGAATGGGGATTGGCCAAAAATGCGAGTTTTATTATCGCGCCAAGAAAAGCGACCCAAAACCTAGCACTTGACGGTAGGTCTTTTCTACACTCTTATGATTGGAAAACCGATAAAGAAGGGCAAGTCCTGGAAACCATCATGCAAGGTCCCATGGTAGTTACACAATGGATAAACAACCATTACTACTTCTCCACGGTAGATAATGACAAATTTGGAGGGGGGACCAAGGTAACCCATAATATCACAGGTAAATTTGGAGTGGTTCAAGGAAACGGAGGCGATTTAAAAACAGGGCTTCCTTGGGAATCGCTCTATACTTCAAAGGATACACCCTACCACCCACCACTGCGTCTTTCTGTGATTATTCAAGCACCTTTGGACCAGGTCAAATCCATAATTGCCAAAAATGAAAATTTAAAAGCATTGGCAGATAATGAATGGATTTATTTAATAGTGATGGACCCATTACAAGGAGGAACTTTCTATCGCTACGAAAAGAAGGGATGGTCATCAACCTTTGATGAAAAGACTACAACCAAGAAAAAAACGCTCCGAAGAAACATGCCGGAAGAAGTTCTGGCATAACCGATTGTTCTTAATAAGTAGGAACAAGTTTGATTTGAACGTGAAACCTGTAAATTTTATTTACAGGTTTTTTGGTTTTAAAAATATCTAACTGTTTGAAAATAAAAGATATTGATTACACGTTGATGCCTATGGAAAGTCTTCCAAATTATGCAATGGCACGTTTGTTGTGTTTTACCATCTCCCAAAACCTTACAATTATGAAAAACTTTAACCTTTTACTGCTTTCTGTAATCACTTGTAGTTTGGTTTCCTGTGCCAGCAGTTCTGGATTTGTTTACCTTGATTACCCTCAAGAACCGGAGCTTATTTTACCAGAGGGAATGGAAGAAATAGCTGTAGTAAACCGTTCATTGACCAAAGAAGAGGACAAAAAAAATAAAACGTTGGAATCCATAGTAACAGGTGAAATCGCAGGTTCCGATAAATTAGCTTCCGATGAGGCTGTAAAAGGTTTCTTTGATGGACTGCAAAACAGTAATCGCCTGAAAGCCGTGATACCTCCAAATGTTCGCATTTATGGAACAGGAACAAGACAAACCCCTGAAATTTTAAGTTGGGACCAAGTAGATGAAATTTGTAAATCTACTAATGCGGATGCGCTGTTGGTATTGGAAAACTTTGACTCCAATTCGGATTTTGTGATAGCCAATGCGGTGAATCAGGTTACTTCGGTTTTAGAAACAGGAAGAACCAACACGCGATTTCCTCGACGTGCACGGGTCAACGTCAAAAGCTTTTGGAGGCTATATGATCCCTATAACAAAACCATCATAGACCAGTTTCAGCAGACTTATTTTATGGATTTTGACTTGTTCAGCGGAGCTGCGCCACTTTCCGCACTACCAGAAACAGCTTATGCCGCTGGAATTGATTACACTAATCGCTTTTTTACAAGCTATTACCGAGTCAGACGAGACATGTATAAAAAAGGCAAAGGAAGGGACAAAAACCAATTTGCTGCAGGCTGGAGAAGCAGCGAAGTAGCCAATTGGGACAATGCCATTAAAATATGGACCGATGTGGTAAATAATTATGGTAAATCTGCAGGAAGAGCAGCTCACAATATTGCTGTAGCCTACGAAGTAAAGGGAGAGACGGATTTGGCTTTGGAATGGGCTCAACGCGCCTATCAAGAGTTTGGAGATAAAATGGCACGTGACTACGCTAAGGTTTTACTGAACCGTAAACGACTAGTAGAATACTAAACCTAGATTTAGTAACAATGCTCAAAGTGTGTTACTTTGAATATCAAATGTATTGAAAAAAGTTAACTTGAAAATTGGCTAACTTAGCAACCATATGAGTTCGCCAAATCCCATTTTAACGACCATCATATTTATATTTGCAGCACAGGCCATCATATTGGGTATTTTGTTACTCGCCAAACGTCCACGGAGCCAATCTCAAATCTTTTTATCGCTCCTTATTTTCTTTTTTGCATTAATGGCATTGAATATTGCCCTTGTAAATGTACTTAGCAGTTATAACATGATGGATACCTTTAGGTATATTCAGCTTGAGCTGCTTTACGGCATAGGACCAGCACTTTACTTTTACACCAAAAGTATCACTGACAATGACTTCAAATTTTCAAAAAAAGATCTGATTCATTTTGTTCCGTTGCTATTGGAATTTATTTTTTATCGGACCGCTTTTTACAGATTGGGTGCCGATGGCCTGCATCAAACACAGCCTCACCTTTATACCAAATTCTATTTGGCAGAACAGTGGTTGGGCATTTTATCCATTACCATTTATAGCATCATATCACTTTTGGTCCTATTCCGATATCAAATTTGGCTGAAACAGCGTTTTTCCAATCTGGAAAACAAGTCGCTGCATTGGTTAAAAGCCCCAATAATCATTTATTCAGTATTTTGGATAGGCTGGATGGTTTTGACCGAGATTGACCGTTTTGTTTTTGACAGGGATTTAAGGGATGCCTATTTCCTACCCACTTTTGTAGGGTTGGCCATTGTAACCTACTGGATTGGTTTTAAGGGTTACTTAAAAGCCCGTACAGAAACTTCGGGCTACTCCTTAAAAAAGAACATATCAGAAGATAACATACACAATCCCGCATGGGCAGAAAAAATAACCGAAGTAATGGAAAGCCAAAAGCCCTATTTGGATTCTGAACTGGATTTGACCAAATTATCGAAACTCGTAAACCTGAATCCAAAACAAGTTTCCCACACGATCAATCGCAGTTTTTCCAAAAACTTTTATGAGTATGTGAACAGCTATCGTGTTGAAGCATTTAAACAATTGGCAGCTAAACCCGAAAACAAAAAATTAACTCTGCTGGGCCTTGCTTTTGATTGTGGTTTTAAATCCAAATCCACTTTTAATGATGTTTTCAAAAAAACTACGGGAACAACACCTAGCGAATATGTGAATCAGCTCAAAAAAGAGTCCGAAAAGAAGCAGTCGGTCGCTTCGTAAGCACAATGAAACTAGTTTTGCGGAAAATTTAAATTTGATGAAAGCTATTTTTATACCCTACACCTCTTATCACAAGCTTTTGTTTGTTTTAGGCTTATTCTTCGGACTAAACCTGCAAGCACAAGAACTTTTTTCCAGAAGTGACGTATTAGAAGATTTGCCGTTTTTAAAGGAATCCTTGGAAGAGACACATTACAACCTCTACGCCTATACCCCAAAACAAGAGTTTGATGAAAACTACAACCAAGTCAAAAATGAAATAAGGAAGGATAGTTTAAGTTTATTGGAGGTGATCTCTCTCTTCCAAAAAGTAATTTCAAAAGCAAAAAATGGCCATACCGAAATAGGGTTTCCCGGAAAATCCTATGGCGCTTATGCCAATGCTGGCGGCACCCTTTTTCCTTTGGAAATAGCCTTTGAAGATGGGAAATCCTTAATCCGAAAAAATTGGTCCAACAACGATGCTATTAAAGTTGGTGCTGAAATTCTTAGCATTAATAGTGTTTCGATGACGGAGATTTTATCAGAAATACATCCTTTGATTTCCGCAGAACGCCTCTATTTTAAAAATGCCAAATTAGAGTTGTATTCTTTTCCAAGATATTACTGGCAGGTCTATGGTGAGCAAGAGCGTTTTGAGGTTGTGATCAGATCCGATGGTGCTATAAAATCCTATATGGTTGATGCAGTAGAGTTGATTGAGGGGTATGAAATGAAAAGGACCGAATTGATCAATTCTGAGAGAAAGTTGGAATTCATCGGAGCATCTGCCTATCTCAATCCTGGTGGTTTTGGTGGAGATGAAGCAAAATATCAAAAATTTATTGATTCGACATTCATCAAAATAAAAGAACGTAAGAGTACAAATTTAATCGTTGACCTAAGGAACAATCCTGGCGGTGATGATTCCTTTAGTAATTATTTGGTATCCTATTTTGCGGACAAACCTTTTAAATGGAATTCAAGTTTTAAACTAAAAACGAGTGCGTTTTTAAAGGAGCACACCCGAAAAAACTACGATACAACCAACGTATATTGGCAAAGTGCGCTCAACCATAAAAATGGTGAGGTTTACGAGTATGATTTCGGAAAATACGCCCCTCAACCCAAAACCCAAAGATTCTCGGGCAAGGTCTATGTATTGGTCAACCGCCAATCGCATTCTCAATCAACGGTAACGGCAGCACAAATCCAAGATTATAGTTTTGGAACCATTGTAGGGGAAGAAACTGGGGAGTATGCTTCGCTTTATGCATCCATATTCCAATATAAACTACCTAAAACCCAGATTTCCGTACATGTATCCAAAGGAAAAATGGTCCGTGTCAATGGAAGCACCAAAGAAGAAGGTGTAATTCCTGATATTTATATCAAAGACCATTTGTTGGACGAAAAAGATGAAATCTTACAAGGGCTTTTACAGGTAATTACCAAAAAATAAAAAGTGATTACTTTGCTTATCCCTTTTTTCTGGATTTTTGATATAGAAAAGCCAATTCCCCCTAAAGCTCTCTGATTTTAATGTTTCGGAACCATGTTTCAAAATACCAGTATTGCAATGCTATTTTGCCTTCGGTGGTTTTACCGAACTCAGGGTATTTGGAAAAATGGGTCTCGGCAATTTTTTGTTTCCATTTGGGTGAACTCAAATCTTCCTCGGCCGTAAGGACACCATTTAAGTAGAATTCAATTTTACCATCCACCTGTTTTATCCGGGTTTTATTCCACTTCCCTTGTTTTACCTCTACCGTATTTTGTTGCGGTAAGAAAACATAAAGGCAACCTGGGCGCTTTTCGGGCACATCATAATCCATATGATCTGCACCCAATATTTGATATTCCGGGCCACTTTGCCAAGCCGTAGGCACTTGCGGCAATTCCTGAACATTGATAAAAATTCCACTATTTCCATTTCCCGAAATCTTCCATTCCAACAAAAGCTCGTAATTGGAATAGGACTTATCGCTCACAAGGTCACCTGCTGTTAAGGATTCATCGTTGGCATTGCTATGAAGTTCACCATCAACAACCTCCCAAACCGAATCGGCATTTGGATCATTGTACAAATGCCATCCATCCATAGTTTCGCCATCAAACAGCAACTCCCAACCTTGCTCTTTTTCTACATCCAACAATTGGTTATGGGTAGCGTTTTCCACCGCGGCTTTTTTAGTTCGCCATGTATCGGTTTCCTCTTTTTTCTTTTCACTCTTGCAAGACACCATTACCAATAGCGCGATAATAAATCCAGTGATTTTTGTATGCATGTTCAAAGTAGTTTGTTTAGTTGTGTAGTGGTTAAAGATAGAAAAAGTATTCGACCAAACTCTATCTCAGATATTCTATGAAAGCCTCTCAAGGTTAAGGTGACATAAGTCACTTTAAAAAAAAACGCGTTTTTTTAAATTGCAGTGTTTAATTTTTAGAACTATGAAAGGAAATTTTTCAGCTTTGATCAACAAAGACCAATTAACACTTATCGATTTTTCGGCTGAGTGGTGTGGTCCATGTAAGATGTTGGCTCCTATTTTAAAGCAGGTAAAAGACGAAATGGGTGATTCTTTAAAAATTGTAAAGATAGATGTAGATAAGAACCAAAACCTTGCCAATACGTACCAGGTTAGAGGTGTGCCCACTATGATATTCTTTAAGAATGGGGAACAACTCTGGAGAAAATCCGGAGTATTACAAAAAGGGGAAATTGTGCAATTGGCAAAGTCGTTTTTGTAAACTCCCCTACTATTCAAATAAATGAATGACCAAAAATGGTACTGTCGTATTAAAGGTTACTTTTTTGATAACAGGTTCACGTGACAATCTTTGAAAGAAAGAGTGATCTTGATTGATCATTACTACCATATCAAGAGTTCTATCCATATCAACGACATTTTGAATGGTCTGGTTAACCGAAGTATCTTTTTCGACCTCCACAAACTCATAGTTGACCGATTTAAGGCGTTTTTCCAATGCAAGCTTGGAAGCCTTTTGCTTCGAAGTAAGCTCGTTCAAAGTTCCTACATGCGTAATCCACAGTTTAGCATTGAAATGTTCGGCTAAGTTCAAAACTGGCTTTAATTCGTAGTTTTCAAAAAGATGTTCATAACCTGTTGCCAATAAGATGGCATCTATTTTTCCATCTGGTCGATAATCATCAGGTACGGCTATAATCGGGCAGAAATCAATATCCTTGATTACATTATAGGTATTGCTTCCCATGAAAACTTCTTTTAATCCAGACGATCCCTTGGTACCCATTATGATGTAATCTATTTCCTCGTTATACACTGTTTTTCCTATGGCATTGACAAGGGTACCGGCAACAGAACGGATTATAAATGTATGTTCTGGATTACTATCAAAACTTTTTATTTTCTCCAATTCCCTAGTTAGTTCCCGTTCGGATTGTTCTTTGATTAGATTATATAGACGCGTATCGTTGGCACCGGCCATTTTTGTTGACAATCCTGATGCACCGACCTGATAAGAATTAAGGATAAAAAAATCACACGGAACATCTTTAAAAACGGTCAAAGCGTATTCAATGGCATTCCAAGAATTCTTGGAAAAATCCGTTGGCAATATGATGCGTTTCTTTTTCATTGTTCACCGATTTAAGTTTTGCATCACCATAAATGGTATTTTGATCTTCAGGCCAAGCAAATCTACCGTTGACCTGTATAGCATATCTTCAAAAAAGGAGTGTCTCGAATTCATCATTACGAGCATTCCGGATTCTTTCTTCTCTATCTGCTCCATAATAACCTCTGCTTTGTTTTTAATGGGGGCTGTCTCAAAATATAGATAGGGTTTGGTAAGAGTCTCCTCTAAAAACAATCTGTTATCCTCTTGTCTTGGACTGAGTTCATCAAAATCGGTAATGTACAAACAGTGGACCTTGGACTTAAATTTTCCGGCCAAATCACCCAAAAGCTTTAGTTCCCTTCGCTTGTAGGGAAGCAAATAATCTGTAGGAAAAAGGATGGATTTGGGTTGTCTGTACTCAAAATCTTTAGGTATGGCAAGTACTGGGCACTTGACGTACTTAAAAATTTCGATGGTATAGCTCCCAAAAGTGGTTTTGTGGTTACTAGTCTCTCCCTTGGTGCCCATAATCACCAAATCGATGTTCATTTCGTCTACAAAGTCGTTTACTCCATCAACAAGGTTATCAAAACGTGCTACGGCCTCAAAATTATGCAATGGGTTTGGTGGTTCTCCTATGACGGCATTGACCAATTCATCCAATTTCTTTTCGGTTTGCTCCTTTTTTTCCTTTTTGAGTTTCTCAATATCCTCTGATGGTGCAGTTTTAAATTCACCATAAACTTCCTCACCATAGGCATGCAAAACAAAAAAGCAAGCTCGCTCACATTTAAACAATTCTATAGCATATTGCAGAGCATGTAAGGAATTCTTAGAAAAATCAGTAGGAATCAATATGGTTTTCATGGCCGTCTCTCTTTTCTCAAAGATATATCCCTACAAGCTGATAAAAAATGATATTGGTCAATCCGTCTTTTTAAATAAAAACCATGAGGTCAGTTTATCCATAAAAAAATGCCCCTTAAAAAGGGGCATTACTTTTATCATCTTTTTGAATGATATCAATTACCATTGAACCATATCATCACATAGATAACGATGGCTATGATGACAAGCGAAATAACAATATCCTTCCAATTGTAACTGCTTTTGTTCTTCTTTCTTTCTTCATCAGAAATGGTAGCATAAGTAAGGTTCTTCAGTTTTTCGTCCGAAGGTGGTGCGGTAGCATAGCTCACGACCAATATCAGAATAATACAGAAAAGGAAGAACCATGCCGCGAAGGACAAAAAGTTCATATCGCCCAAAAGGAACCAGAAACTATCGGGATCTAATGAATCTTTCACTAGTTCCAAGATTATTCTCAAAGCGCCCACAATAAACCCAACGACCATGGTCACAAACGCACCTTGTGAATTAATCCGTTTATGGAAAATACCTAATAGGAACACTGCCGTAATCGGAGGTGCAATGTAAGATTGGACACTTTGTAGGTATTCATAAAGTACCCCAGAAATATTGGCCATTATAGGAATCCAAACAATACCAATAATCACAACGATCACTGTTGCTATCTGACCTGTCCTTACCAATTTTTTCTCTGGTGTGTTTGGCCTTAATTTTTTGTAGATATCTACTGTGAACAAGGTAGAACACGAATTAAATACAGATGCCAAGGAACTCATCAAGGCTGCCAATAGACCTGCCGCAACCAACCCTCTAAGTCCTGACGGCAATAAATTGCTCATCAAAACAGGGAATGCCTGGTCTGGACTATCCCAGTCTAATTCACCCCTCATTTTTAATGTAAGTGCAATTACACCTGGAATCAAGAATAAAAAAACGGGCAACAATTTCAACAAAGCTCCAAAAATTGTCCCTCTTCTACCTTCTTTTATGTTTTTAGCCGTCAATGCACGCTGAACAATGTATTGGTCGGTACACCAATACCAAATACCTGTAATGGTGCTCGCAATTAAAAGTGACGGCCATGGGAAATCGGGGTCAGATGCAGACCTCCACATGTTTAGGTACTCTGGGGTTACCGTTTGTTTCATACTCTCCCATCCACCTACATGATCTAGACCAATAAACGTCAGGGCCGCAGCTCCAACCACCAAAATAATGGCCTGTAGTGTTTCGGTATAAACCACGGCACGCATTCCTCCAAGCACCGTGTAAATTCCGGTCAGTACCACGGTCGCAATAGCCCCTGTCCAAAAATCGATGCCCAAGAGTGCGGAAACTACAATACCTCCTGCATAAATGGTCACGGAAATTTTGGTGAGCACATAGGCCACGATGGAGAATACGGAAAGAATCCATCTTGCCCTGGCATCAAAACGTTTTTCCAAGAACTCGGGCATGGTAAAAACTCCCGCCCGTGCATAAAAGGGCAGAAATACCCATCCCAAGATCAAAACCACCCAAGCCTGTATTTCATAGATGAGCATGGGCAAACGATCTCCAGCACCAGCTCCTGCCAGTCCCACAACATGCTCCGAACCAATATTGGAGGCAAAAATAGAGGCACCAACAACAAACCACCCTACGTTTCTACCGGCCAAAAAATAGTCTTCGGTATTGTTTTCCTTTTTCCGAATTACCCATAATGCAATTCCAAGAAGGACCAAAAAGTATAGGGATATTGCAATCCAATCAAAAGTATCCAGTGTCTGCATAATAGTTTTTTATTTGGTTGATAGTTTGAACATTGTCCGGGATGTATATGTTTCTCCGGGATTTAATCTAACAGAAGGGAAATCGGCTTGGTTCGGGCTATTTGGAAAATGTTGTGTTTCCAAACAAAATCCAGAACGTTGACCATAAGTCCCTCCACCTTTTGCAGGCAAAGTGCCATCCAAAAAGTTTCCGCTGTAAAATTGCATTCCTGGTTCATTGGTGTAAACTTCCATAAAGCGGCCTGTTTCTCCATGATATGCCGAGGCTACCATCCCAAAACCTTCTTCTCCTTTATTGAGTACCCAGCAATGATCATATCCCTTACCAAGTTTCAGTTGTTCGTTATCCGCTTCTATTTCCTTACCAATTAATTTTGACTCTTTAAAATCAAAAGGAGTGGAAGCAACAGGTCTCAACTCTCCAGTGGGAATCAGTCCCCCATCAACAGGCAAATAGGTATCTGCATTCAGATAAATTTCATGGTCCAAGATTTGCTCTGAAAGTTGGCCCGACAAGTTAAAATAACTATGTTGTGTTAAGTTAACCACGGTCGGCTTGTCCGTTACAGCCTCATATTGGATGTCCAATTCGTTGTTATCCGTGAGTGTGTACGTAACCTTTACATCCAATTTTCCGGGGTATCCTTCTTCCCCATCTTGACTGGTGTAGGTAAGTTCTATAACCGCACCCTCTTCCGTGTTTTTGGCAACACCGTTCCAAAGGACTTTGTCAAAACCCTTTTCTCCTCCATGGAGGTGGTTATCACCGTCATTTTTGGCCAATGTGTAGGTTTTACCTTCTAGGGCAAACTCACCATTGGCAATACGGTTGCCGTATCTACCAATAAGTGCTCCAAAGTAGGGGTTACCATCCAAATATGGTTCCAGGGATTCGAAGCCCAATACCACATCCTCATAAAGTCCATTTTTATCTGGAGCTGTCCAACGGGTTATGATACCACCATAGGTGATAACATCAACTTCCATTCCCGCTTCATTTTTTAGGGTGAACTTCTTCACTTTTGTACCATCTGGCATTTCGCCAAAGATGGTTTCCTCAATCGGATTTTGTTTGCTCTCGGTTTTTACAGTTTCCATTTCTGAATGGCTTTCTTTTTTGCTTTGCTTACAGCCTGTAACGATAAAGACCAAAAGTAAAACAGCGTAAAATATTGAAGGTTTGGTTATCCTCATCATCATAATTTTATGTTAGTTGATTACATGCCATGCTGAAACAACTGATAGTATGCTTCGTTGGCATGGAGTTGATCTTTAAATGCTCTAAGTTTTGTGTCCGAATCTATGACTAAAAGTTCTATTCCGAAAATATCGGCAAAATCTTCCATATATTCTGTGGTCAAAGCTTGTGTATAAACAGTATGGTGTGCTCCACCGGCATGAATCCATGCTGTTGCGGCAACATCCAAACTTGGTTTAGCATCCCATAGTACACGGGCAACCGGTAATTTTGGTAAATCGGCCATTGGTTCCACAGCTTCTACTTCGTTAACGATCAAACGGAATCTGTTCCCCATATCAATCAGTGAAGCGTTCAATGCATCACCTGCTGGCGAATCAAAAACCAATCTTACAGGGTCTTCTTTACCTCCGATTCCCAAAGGATGTACTTCACAAGATGGATTTGCACTTGCAATCGAAGGACAAATCTCCAACATGTGGGACCCCAATACATAATCTTTTTGCGGAGTAAAGTGGTAGGTATAGTCTTCCATAAACGAGGTTCCACCTTCCAATCCTTCGGCCATTACCTTCATCGTTCTGGTAAGGGCTGCGGTTTTCCAATCACCTTCTCCACCAAAACCGTAACCATCTGACATCAAACGCTGTACTGCCAGACCTGGTAATTGTTTCAAAGCGCCAAGATTCTCGAAAGTATCGGTAAAGGCCTTGAACCCACCTTCATCCAAAAAAGTTCTAAGTCCCAGTTCTATTTTAGCTGAATCGATCAAAGATTGTCTTTGCGCTCCATTTTTCTGAAGAGATTCTGACAAATTGTAGCTGGCTTCGTATTCCTCAATCAATTGATCAACTGCTTTTTGGGCCAATCCAGCAATAATATTGGTAACGTCAGAGGAGTCGTAACCATTTACCGCTACACCAAAACGCATTTGGGCGGCAACCTTATCACCTTCGGTAACGGCAACCTCGCGCATATTATCCCCGATACGAGCAACTTTCATATGTTTCAGTTCATCAGCTCCAAGCGCTACGCGTGCCCAAATGGACAATTTGTTCTGTACGCGTTCATCTTTCCAATGACCTACCACAACCTTACGGTTTTTGCGCATTCTGGACATCATAAATCCAAACTCTCGGTCACCATGTGCCGATTGGTTCAGGTTCATAAAATCCATGTCAATACTATCCCATGGGATTTCCGCATTAAATTGGGTATGCAAATGGCATAATGGTTTACTTAATATCGTAAGACCTGCAATCCACATTTTTGCCGGAGAAAAGGTGTGCATCCAAGCCACTATTCCAATACATGAAGGATTATTACTGGCTTCACGACAAAGTGAAGTAATTTCTTGAGGGGTGGTAACTATGGGTTTAAAAACCAATGTAACCGGCAACTTATCCGCTGCATTCAATCCATCAACAATAGCTTTTGAATTGCTGGCCACTTGTTTTAAAGTCTCTGGCCCGTATAGATGTTGGCTTCCCGTGACAAACCAGATTTCTTTTTCGGATATTTTCATTGTACTGTAGTTGTTTATTGACCGTAATAGGCATTTTTACCATGCTTACGCTCGTAGTGTTTTTTTATTAGTGAATCTTTTAGTCTAGGAGCTTGCGGATTGATCTGCAATGTCAGATAGGCCATTTGGGCCACTGTTTCCAATACTTTGGTATTATATACCGCCTTAGCTGCATTTTTGCCCCATGCAAATGGGCCATGGTTACCGATCAGCACCATTTCGACCTCGTTGTAGTCCAAATTTCTTTCCTTGAAACAATCCAAGATTTGAATTCCTGTATTGTGTTCGTAGTTTCCTTCAATGAGTTCATCTGCCATGGGTGGCGCGCAAGGAATATCTTGTGTCAAGTGATCTGCATGTGTGGTTCCAAAAATTGGAATATCCTTTTGGGCCTGTGCCCAAGAAACAGAATACATGGCATGCGTATGGGCAACACCACCAATATTCGCCCAGTTTTTATAGAGATAACTATGGGTTTTTGTATCGGATGAAGGTCTAAGTTCACCTTCTACCACATTATTATCGTAATCCATAATCACGATATCTTCAGGTTTAAGAGTTTCGTAAGGTACGCCACTGGGTTTTATGGCAAAAACAGCATTATCCCTGTCCACAGCACTCACATTACCGAAGGTATATATAACCAGTCCCAAGGCATTGAGTTCCATGTTGGCCTCATAGCATTCTTCTTTGAGCGATTTATATTTTGAGCTCATCCTTATTTATTTTTATTGGTTTGTTCTTCCACAAAACTTCCAAGTTGTTTGTATTCTTCCAGTAATTTGGCATATACTTCCACTTGTGAAGATTGCGGGAAATATTCTGCTTCAAAATCACTTCCCATTACTTTACTGGCCTCAATCACATTTTCGTAGATTCCTGAGGCTACAGCGGCATAAATTGCCGCACCCAAAGCAGGTGCCTGGTCCGATTCCGCCACTTTAATGGGCATGTTCAATACATTGGCCAATGTCTGCATAATAAAAGGCGATTTTCTAGCCACTCCGCCAATGCCGATTACAGTTTCGATTTTTACTCCTTCCTCCTCAAAACGATCTACGATCATTTTGGCTCCAAAGCAAATCGCGTTCACTAAGGATTTAAAAATATGTGGTGCCTTGGTTCCCAAAGAGATTCCAGAAATAGCACTTTTTAATTCTTGGTTGGCATCCGGAGTTCTTCTTCCATTTACCCAATCCAAGGCTACCGGCACGGATTCAGAAAGAGGAATACCCTCTGCTTGTTCGGCCAAAGCTCTAATAAATTTTGATTCCACTTCCGCCTTAAGTTCTTCTTTTTGAACTTCCGAAAGGACCTTCGAATTTAAAACAAGATTGTCTATTGGCCATTGCAATACACTTTTGAACCATGCCAACACATCGCCAAAAGCAGATTGACCTGCTTCCAATCCTACCATTCCAGGAATTACGGAACCATCAACCTGTCCACAGATTCCCTTAACGGTTCTGTCTCCCACAGCTTCATTGGAGGACACCATGATATCGCAGGTAGAGGTTCCCATGACCCGAACCAGTGCATGGTGATCCACTTTGGCACCAACTGCTCCTGCATGGGCATCAAAAGTACCTACGGCAATCACCGTATTGGTGGTTAGACCCAATTTGTCAGCCCATTCTTCATTTAAATGGCCAGCAATTTCGTTGGATGTAAACGTTTCTTCGTACAAATCATCTCGAAGCGACGCTAGGTACGGGTCCAATTTGGACAAGAACTCTTTATCAGGCAAACCACCCCAGCTCTCGTGCCACATGGCCTTATGTCCTGCCGCACATCTGCTTCTTTTAAATGCTTTTAAGTCTTTCTCATCTGCCAAAAGGTAGGTGATAAAATCGCAATGCTCCATCCATGTGTGCGCAGCATCAATTACCTCTTTGTCTTCTCGGGCCACATGAAGTATTTTGGCCCAGAACCACTCTGAAGAATAAATCCCACCTTCAAACATGGTATAGTCCACCCCTCCCCAGTTTCTGGCCAATTCGTTGATTTCATTGGCTTCTTTTACTGCGGTGTGGTCTTTCCAAAGCACCATCATGGCATTTGGATTCTCCTCAAAACCCTTTACACAAGCCAATGCAGTTCCATCTTTGGTCACCGGCATTGGAGAAGAACCCGTTGTATCTATACAAATACCCTTTACGGTTTCTGGGGATACCCCGCTTTGCTCCATTACAGAACTAATTGTGTGTTCCAACCCCTCAATATGATCTAAGGGATGCTGACGAAACTGGTTGATGGCTGGCTTACAAAATTTTTGTGCTTTCCATCTGGGGTACCAGAACACTTCTGATGCCAATTCTGCTCCGTTTTGGGCATCAATCATCACCGCTCTAACCGAGTCGGAACCATAATCGAGTCCTATTACATATTTCTTCATTAATCCTGTGCTATCTTCAATTCATTATCTATTTCGCAGGCAAAACGTTGCGTTTCCCTAAATCTTTACTTTGTAAATACTGAAAGCTTGAGCTGGAATGGTAACCCCCAATATATTTCGCTCCATAGTTGCAGAGCCTCCATTTGGACTAATTTTCAAAGGGTCTTCAAACGAGTTTTCCGCCTCTAAATCGTCCATTCCCATGGTCAAAACCGAAACATTAGTTGTAATACTGCCACCCTCTACCTGGATAGAAAGGTTTTGATTTTGTCCTGATGTATTCACCACCTTAATAATCAATTCATTGGTGTTGACATCTTTAACCGCAGTGGCATACAGCCCATCTTTCCCTATAATTTTATCTCCATTCTCGGTAATTCTCAAAAGGTCAGTACCTGGATTGGTGGAATACATTTTTTGAACCTGATAGTTAGGGGTACCAAACGATTCCAAGTTATTGAACCATATCATGTCCGGTGTCCATTGCCAACCATCGGCATGTGCCATTAGAGGTGCATAGGATGTGAGGTGAACTACCTCTGCGTTTCTTTCCAACCCGGTCATAAAGGCTGCTTCGGAAAGTGCGGACTCCCAGTTGTTTTTATTATCAGGGCTCGCTATGGCCACGGTTTGCGCAGCATATTCCCCAGCGAAAACCTTGGGTCCATTACGATCATAACTATCATATCGGTCTGCATTTTCGCGGAACCATTCTGGTGGTTTGTAATAATGTTCATCCACAATTTCTGCATTCATTTGCTTCAACTGTTCCCAACCATATTCGAAATAATCTCCTTCTGGAAAGGGTCCGCTTCCTGAAACAATAATAATTTCTGGATACTTCGATTTAATGGCTTCTTGGAACACTTTATATCTTTCAATGTATGCCGGTCCCCATTGCTCGTTTCCGATTCCAATGTACTTCATATTGAAGGGTTCTGGATGGCCCATATCGGCACGTACCTGGCCCCAAGGAGTGTCGGTGTCCCCATTGGCGAACTCTATCAAATCAAGGGCATCTTGTACATATGGATCTAATTCATCCATTGGAACCAGTTCCCCCGTGTTGAATTGGCAAGCAATCCCACATCCTAGGATGGGAAGCGGCTCCGCTCCCATATCTTCCGATAATTGGAAGTATTCGAAGAATCCTAGTCCGAAACTCTGATAGTAATCCGGAGTTGGTCGGTGCGCAAATTCGGTGTTCCAACGATTCACCAATATTTCTCTATCCTCGATATCCCCGACGGTTTTTTTCCATTGGTATCTTCTGGCCAAGGTTCTTCCTTCTACAATGCATCCACCTGGAAAACGAAGAAACCCCGGGTTCATATCGTCAAGTAACTGAACTAAATCCTTACGAAGCCCTTTTTTTCTTCCTTTCCATGTATCTTGAGGAAAGAGGGAAATCATATCCAAGTCAATCTCACCTTCTCCCTCGAAGGTAATCTTGACCCTTGCTCTCATTTCAGTTTTGGATACTTTGAAGGTTGATTCGTAAGTCTTCCAAGAATCGCTATCAGGTGAAACTACTGTCTCTCCTAATACATTGCCCAAAGAATCTATGACTTGTAGTTTGATTTTTTGGATATCCCCGGATCGCTTTGCAGCATCTACCGAGAAGTCGTATTGAGCGCCCTCTTTAACTCCCATTCCACGGAACCCTTCATTTATAAGCACGTAACCTTCATCGTTCTTGACCACAACACGGGCAAAATTATGATTGGTTCCTTCGTCCGAATATTTGATAACCGATAAAAACCCGGATTCGTTGTTATAGGAATGTCTATCGCTATTGGGCTCCACCCAACCCGTTTTGGGCAAGGTAAACTCAAAGGAGCGGTTTTTTATCATTTCGGCATACAACCCTCCATCTGCAGCAAAGTTGATGTCCTCAAAAAAGATTCCGTACATCGTGGGTTGTATTTTTATGCCGGTATCCTCCATGCTGACCACCAATTCCCTGTCGATTTCTATTGCGCTATCGTCGGCTTTGGTTTCCTCTTGATTTTTACAGCTATAAAAACCCAAGACCATAACCAGTGCCAAAAGCAGTACTCTAGTCATATTTTTCATGTTGTTTAGTTTGTAGATTCTAATTCTCTTCCACGGGCAACCATACCTTCATTTTTCCAATGCCGCGATTGGACCATGTGTAATACGGTATTGCGGTTAATTTTTCATTTGATATAGTGTTGACGCCACCCAATAATTCGGGCTGCATGGCAACGTTGAATTCTTCGTTTGCCGTTAGTTGAATGTTGTCAAAAGCGTTTTTGTTATCGATTTCCTCCACTGCATAAACTATGGGGCCATATTCGAGCGACATTTTACCTTTATCCTCTTCAACCAAAGGATGGGCAATCACTCTTCTTACGGACATTGGAAACTCCAGTTCCACCACATCCCCTGATTTCCATGTTCTGGTCATTGTGTAATAACCGTTATCGGTGACCGCATTAAACTCTTCGCCATTTAAGGTTATCTTATTGCTTGCCTCATCTTTGGATGCATACTGATATAAATCTCCCGGCAACACAATATTCCTCGACCATCCCGGTATTCTAAATTTTATGGTAAACTCTCCTGTTTCTTCTGGATTTACCGTGAATTTCACTTTTCCATCCCATGGGTAAGAAGTATCCTGTGTGACCAGCACATCTTGTTCCTTTAATTCCACCCTTGCCTCATTGCTTGCGTAGAGATTTGCGTATAGTGTATTTCCCGTTTTGGAATAGATCAGACCGGGTATAGCTGGAATAAAACGAATCACATTGGTAGGGCAACATGAGCAATCGAACCAATCTTTTCGTGTGCACGCACCTTGATTGAACTTATACACTCCATCCGATTCCAACGCATTTGGGTAGAAAAACTTTTCACCATCCAAAGAAAGTCCTGAAATCAATCCATTATATAGTGTACGTTCTATTACATCGAAATATTTGACATCACCTGTTAGGTTGTGCAACCTATGGTTCCAGTATACATCACCAATAGCTGCACATGTTTCGTTGTAGGCGGTTAAGTTGGGCAATTCATAGTTTTCACCAAATGCCTCACCATCGTGTTTAGCTCCTATACCACCTGTAACGTACATTTTTTTGTTTACCATGTTCTCCCATAGTGCATTTACCGCATCCAGATAGGCAGTATCTTTTTTAATAGCAGCAATGTCTGTCATTGCAGCATACATATAAACAGCACGTACCGCATGACCCACTACTTCGTCTTGGTCCACAACTGGGACATGATCTTGGGAATAAGGACCAAACAGTTCATGGTTTTCCGGGTTGCCCCTATTGTCCAAAAAGTATTTAGAAAGTTTTAGGTACTTCTCTTCTCCTGTGATCTGATATAATTTGATAAGCCCAGTTTCAATTATCTGATGTCCAGGGACAGCATCAATTTTAGCTTCGCCATCACCAAATGTCTCTACCATTAAATCGGCATTCTTTAAAGCGATGTCCAAAAAGTTTCTTTTTCCTGTTGCTTTATAGTGAACCGCTGCAGCTTCATATAAATGCCCCGCATTGTAGAGTTCGTGGCTCATAAAGAGACCGTCCCAACGTTTAGCTTCTTTGACCTCAACCCATGGAGCCGGAGGTTTTGCAGGATTAATGGTTCGCCAAGTGGTCAAATAACCATCCTCTTCTTGTCCCACTTTAATAATGGATACCAAAGAGTCCACCAAGGATTCCAGTTTGTGATTTGGAGAACTGATTAAGGAATTGGAGGCTCCCTCAATAATTTTATAGACGTCAGTATCATCGAAAGGCATGGCTCCCTTAACCTCACCATCCAGTTCTCCTCCAGCAATCAAGAAATTATCAAATCTTCCTTCCTGCTCACATTTTTCTATGGCATACTCAATGGTCTTGTTCTGTACCCTTTCTATTATTGGTAACCAAAACTCATCCTTGATCTTTACATTTTGAATGTTTACAGGTTCTATTTCATACCCCTTTGCCTCTTCGGTATCGGCCGACACCAATGCTTCGTTTTTACAATTGACAAGTAGCAATGCCAGTACAATAACCCAAGTAGTATTTTTTATGCTCATCTTTGACATCAATAAAAATTTCGAATCCAGCCCTCTCAATCCATCGGTTCCACGATAGGCCAACCATTATCCCATGTAATCTCTTTTACCACGAGTTTTGGAGTACCATTATCGTTTGCATCGTAAGCGTGACTGAAATAATAATCCTTACCCTCAAAAGTGTAAACACTATTGTGACCTACACCGTACCAGTTTTCGTTTCCTTGGATCAAGAGCTTTCCACCTCCTTGATTGAGCGCTTTTCCATCTGCATCCATAAACGGTCCTGTTGCAGATGTTGAACGTCCCACAACTACCTTGTATGTGCTGTTCTCTCCTCTACAGCATAAATCCCACGATAAAAACAAATAATAATATTGACCTTTCTTGAAGATGAAAGGGGCTTCCAGTGCTGCATCTCCAGGGTCTTTATCATCCAAATCGAAGCTGCGTTCCCGTTTGGCTATGGTTTTCCATTCTTCGGGTTGGGCAATGGATTTTAGGTCTTTGCTCAGTTTTACCATTTTTAGACCATTCCAAAAAGATCCAAAAGACATCCATGGGGTACCATTGTCATCAAAAATAATATTTGGGTCGATGGCATTCCACAGATCTCTATTGGGTATCGATTGCACTACGATTCCTTGATCTTCCCATAGATAGTCTTCACTATTTGGGTCGAGTGTTGTATTTATCGTCAAACCAATGGCCGACGTATTTTTGGCAAATGCAGAAACTGAATAGTACAGATAGTACTTTCCGTTATGTTCAATTATGTCTGGAGCCCAAATATGGTTTTTAAAATCGGGGACAACCGAATCGGTCCAAGTTGGTTTCTCTGCAAAAACAGGGTCCAATTTCTCCCAGTTTTTCAAATCGGTGGATACAAAATGTGATATACCCCTACCTGTACAAAATAGATGATATACACCTCTTTCTTTAATCGCCACCGGATCGTGGACAACTATATCGGATTGGGCAAATGCACCAACTGTAATACATGAAAACAGGAGCAATACTCGAAGAGCTTTTGATGAAATGGAAATATACATCTGATATTGTATTTAAAAGTTTATTTTCCCGTTACCACCAAAACAGAAAATGGTGGTACTTCCACTTCCAAAATCCCTTTGCGGAACTTTACTTTTTTCAGCTCCTTTGGTGTGATTTTTTCTGGTTGGTCAAAGGTGTTATGGTCTTGTAGATCTTCTGAGGATAAAATGGTGCCGGAAAAATCTTTGATATCCATATCACCAAGATTGATTTCCACGGTATGTGATTTGTGGGCATCTATATTTACCATGGAAACATTGACTTGTCCAGCATCGGTTTTGGATGCCGATATTGAAATAGCTGGCAGTTCCTCTCCTTCAAATTTATAGGTAGGGGAATCAAAGTCAACAGGAAGCAATTTGGCATCTTGATGCACGTTGTACATCTTCATGACATGGTAGGTTGGCGTCAACAACATTTTCTCGTCTTCGGTCAAAACAACAGCTTGCAATACGTTAACGGTTTGCGCCAGATTAGCCATTTTCACCCTTCTTGCATGATTATTGAAGATATTGAGACTTGTCCCAGCTATCATAGCATCGCGCATGGTATTCTGCTGATAGAGAAATCCAGGATTGGTCCCTTCCATTACATCATACCAACCACCCCACTCATCTACAACTAATGCGATAGTGTTATTGGGATCGTACTTATCCATTATGGCGGAATGGTTTGTAACCAGGGTGTCCATTTTAAGGGCGGTCTTCATGGTAGAAAAATATTGCTCTTCACTATAATCTATCGAGGACCCTTTTTCATTCCATTCCACGAATGAATAGGAATGTAAGGCCACACCTTCAATCAGATGTTTGGGAATATCACGCATCAATACCTCGGTCCAGTGATAATCATCGACATTGGCACCGGATGCAATACGAAACAAACCATCACTATTGGTCCAATCCGTCATAAAGGTTGCATATTGACGATAGATATCTGCATAATGTTCAGCGGTCATATTTCCACCGCATCCCCACATTTCGTTTCCTACGCCCCAATATTTCACATCCCAAGGGTTTTCCCTACCATTTTCCTTGCGCCATTCGGCCATAGGACTACCTCCTTGATGAAGTACATATTCCACATATTCAGTGAATTCTTTAACAGTACTGCTTCCCACATTGGCGGCCAAATAAGGTTCAGCATTCAGGGTTTCACAGAGGTTTAGAAAGTCGTGCGTACCAAAACTGTTATCTTCGGTCACACCACCCCACCATCTGTTTACCATAGTTGGTCTTTCATCCTTGGGACCTACACCATCTTTCCAGTGATAGGTATCCGCAAAACAACCACCAGGCCATCTTAGGTTGGGAATTTTAAGCTCCTTAAGAGCTTTAATAATATCATTTCTTACACCGGCCGTATTGGGAACCATGCTTTCCTCTCCAACGTAGAGTCCACCATAGATACATCTTCCAAGGTGTTCGGAAAAATGTCCATAAATGTGTTTACTGATTATGGGGGCTTCCGCATCTTCCGTTACAGTGACTTGAACAGGTTCTTGCGCAGAAACAGCGACCGAACACAAAAAGGCCAATATGACCGTGGAATAGTTAAAAAATTTCATGTGCATTTGTTTAAAAAAGACCACGACCCAAATCGTGGTCTTTAAAAATTACTAAACTTAAACTAACTCAAATAAGATCAACTTTACGCTAGGTAAAAACCTTATAAGTGTTTTTTTTACATTTATAAAATAACGAAAGTTTTCCCGTTAAAACAAAAAAAATATTTACTCATATTATCCGGCAGCAATACACCATTAACAAATCGTTGATTTTCAGTTAATTATGCATGTTTTTTATACTTAATCTACTTTTTTACCCCAAATTGCCGTACCATTGTTATCCAATCCACTGAATAAAATGGTGGATTCCACCTTGTTTTCCCAATCGCGGCCACGTTCAACAAAAAGTTTGTAATTGGTTTCTCCGTTGTTTAGACCAATCGTAAGCCATGGAGCCTCATAAGTCCATGTATTAACGGCTTCTCCGTTAATGGTTCCATCTGCCATCAATTCCAAATCCACAGAATATTGAAAATCTGGCGAGGTTTGTTCGTTGGCATAGCCCGGAACCACTCTATACCCAAATTCAATTTGTTCATAACTACCCACTATATCGGATTCTGAAATATCCGTTTGGGCTACATTGGCATACCGCTCCGATGAGACTATCGGCCAACCATTTTCTGTCCAATGAATTTTACGAACGTGAAGCACCATAAAAAAACGGTTCTCTCCGGGCCGCCCTTGATGCGCCATATAATATTGGCCGTTTCCATCCTTAAAAACACCAGGATGCGACACCCCTTGCCAACCTGTGTGATCGTTAAATCTATAAGGTGCTAAAATCATCGGGGCATTATCTGCCTCGGTATTAATGTCAAGTCCATTTATATCCAAAAAAGGCCCCTCTGGATCTGAACTCCTTCCAACCCTAACATTATACTTGGTTTCTAACCAATCGTAAGCAATAAACATATAGTACATGCCCTGGGTTTCATTGTAAATTACTTCTGGAGCTTCGATATTTCCATTTACAGTTCCATTGGTAAATCCCCTTTGCGCTATCCTAACACCTTTATCTCCATTTACCATGGCCAAACCTGTAGCTGGATCTAATCTTAATTTATAGATACCATCATAGGCCGATCCATAATAAAACCAATGTTCGCCATTTGGGGTAACGACAACAGAGGGGTCGATTGCGTTGGTTTGAATGCTACCGTCAGCAGCTGAAGTAACCACCAAATCTTTTTCAATCCATGGACCTTCTGGTGAACTTGAGGTGGCTAAACCAATGGCACTCAGTCTTCCTACACTTGAAGAAAGCGAATAGTACAAACGAAATTCATCGCCAACCTGCATAACATATGGAGCCCATAAAGAATTAAATGGTTCCGCTCCTTGACTTTGAATATAGGAACTACCTTTAGCCGGAAGACCATTGAAAGCCCACCCTAAAAACTCCCAGTTGATCAGATCCTGGGATTTTCTTATTTGGATTCCCGGACGAACATCTGAACCAAATGAAACATCGGTATTGTAGCAATAATAGGTTTCCCCTACTTTGATCACCGATGGATCATGCACATTATAAGGTCCCCACTGCGAAGCATTTTCCTCGCCAGCGACCCCAAAATAGGTATCCGTAATATTATCCACGGTATATACCGGGGCCGGAGTGGGTTCAGGTTCAGGTTCAGGGTTTGGATTAGGCTCAGGGTTTGGCTCACTTACTTCGGGGGGAGTATCTTCAAGATTTTCATTTGAACAAGAAGCCGTTGCCACTAAAAAAGATGCTATGGTTATTACAAAAATTTTATATCTAATCATTTTTATTCGAAATAGAACTTGTTTTTTTAACATTGTCAACTGTTTGTAAAATTTTAAAACATACCCGGTGCCAGTTATCCTATTTTTTGATTGGGATTTCGGTGCGGACAAGCTTTTTGTTCACATCATAAAATTGAATGGAATCGACAACGCTTGAAGCAATGATACTATTGGAAGTCTGGGAGAGGTAGCCTGCACCCATCAAATTTTCCTCTTTTCTTTTCTTTCCATTGTTCAAAAAAACTTCAGCTGTCCTTTCTCCGTTTTGGAAGTCAATTTTTTTCTGTTTTTCAGAATCCGCAATACTAAAATTATCCAGTGAACCATTGTTCTTTCCAACAAGTACCAGGGACTGTCCGTTATAACTATCCAAACGCACCATACTTTTAGAATCCCCCAATGCTTTAAAACCTGATAAAGTAGGATCGACCAATTCAAAAGAAGTACCCCCTTTGTTCATTAATACAGCACCTATCGAGGCGTCGTATCTTCCGTAGACTACTTCTGTGTTATATGAATTTCCTACCAGGATAAGATCTAATAATCCATCAAAATTCAAGTCTTCCGCCAATATGCCATAGACCGGTGCAAACTGGGCTTCAATGGGCAATGGGAAAACTGAAAAGCCTTTATCTCCATTGTTTTGGATAAATGAAGACTGCATCATTTTACTCTCTAAAGTACTATGCCCTTGCGACCCCAAAAAGTCCATAATATCCTTTGTTGTGGATTTGGCATAGCTTCGATAATGCAATATATGTTTCTTTAACTGTGGTAATTGTTTGGTCAATTCATCCAAGGAAGTCAAAGGGTAGTATTCCCCTTCTTCATACACTGAAAGTATAGGGTCTATAAAACCATTCGCATCAAAATCGGCGTAGTCCAATCTTAAAGGATGTTCCGCCGTCCCTTTAAGTGCTGAATTGAGTCCGATATTGCCCACAACAAAATCAATGTCGCCATCATTATCAAAATCTTCTGCAACAATGCTGTTCCATAGACCATTGGTTTCGGCAAGTGAAGTTTGAGCGGTTATGTTTTTTAATTTAAGACCATCCCCTTTAAAAATGGTTATAGGCATAAACTCGCCCACCAGTACCAAATCCAAGTGCGAATCGTCATCAAAATCCGTCCACACTGCCGATGAAACCATTCCAATATTTTTGATTGAAGGTGCCACTTCTTGGGTGACATCCACAAATTGTCCGTTTCTATTCTCCAACAGATAACTTGTTGGTGCTTCCGGATAATGTCCCGGAACAACCCGACCTCCGATAAACAGGTCAATATCCCCATCACTATCAAAGTCGCCCCCGGCAACCGTCGAAGTACTTTCATTATTTATGGGCAGATCTCCCTTGACGAATGTTCCAACATTATTGGGGTCGTTCAAGTACAATCTGTCTTGATAGGCTTGATGACCTTTATAGCGTTCAGACCCACCACTAACAACATATAAATCTTGAAGGCCATCTCCGTTGGCATCAAAAAACAATGCCCCCAAATCCTCGTACAATTGGCTATCAGGAATTTCTTTTTTTTCAAATCCTCCTGACTTCTGCTGCACAAAAATAGTTGAAGCGAAACCATACGACCCCCCAACAAATACGTCTTGGAGGCCATCTGCATTTATATCACCCACAGCAAGCCCTGGCCCTTGATTGGAAAAACCATGGTTTAACAAGGACTGTATGTTGTAGTCACTGAAATCCCTTTCCACATGATCAAACGCTACCAAGGAATCAACTGCGAAAATAGGTTCCCATTTATCAATTTTTGCTACTTCAACTAGCTCTACCTCTGCATGTTTAATTTCAATATGCTGATTTGCGGATACATTTGATTGCATGGAAATATCACCATTTGGCCAGATTATCTCAACACTATCAATCTGACTTGTTTCTCCCAAACCAAAATGAAGGTCTTTCTCCACACTGCTTTGAAATCCTCTGGACGACTGAAGTATCTTTTTCTGACTTTCACATCCATAATAAAGGGTAACTTCCGCACCAATAGCCTGTGAGTTGAAGTTATTGCCCACAAGTGAAATATGTATGTAATTCGAATTTTTATATAATTCCCTTGTATTGTTCTTATAGATAAAAGCCGGCTGATCAATATTATTTACCACAAGTTCCAAATCACCATCCAAATCCAAATCTGCATAGCAGGCCCCATTGGAAATGGATTTTTGATTAAGTCCCCAATCATTGGCTTTTTTTTGAAAATTTAATTGTCCCTTATTCTCAAAAATGTAGTTGCTCATCTCTATAGTTGGCCTTACAACCAGACAGTCGAGAACAGATCTTCGAATTTCCTCAGGGTCAGAAAATGTTTTAGCCCCACTTTGCCTAAACTTTACAAAATCCAGGTCGGTAATATCCTTGCCATAGCCATTGGTGATGAAAATGTCGTTATTTCCATCGTTGTTGAAATCAGTTATGAGCGGGGCCCAACTCCAGTCTGTTCTATCGATTCCCAGCAGTTGCCCAATTTCGCTAAAGGTGCCATTGCCATTATTGTAATGCACCATATTTCGCATATACTGATGTCCATAGCCAAACTTCTTTGCCATTTGGAACATATCGTAAGAATGAGAGCCCGACATGAGTTTTCTTCTTTTATGCTGTTCGGGCAGCATATCCAACGTGATGACATCCATCAGACCATCATTGTTAATATCGGCAACATCATTCCCCATGGAAAAATGACTTGTGTGTCCAAAATACGTCGATGCTTCTTCCGAAAAAGATCCATCTTTAGTATTGATGTAAAGTAAATCCCTTGATAAATAATCATTGGAGACATATATATCTGGCCATGTATCATTATTTGCATCTATTACGGAAACACCCAGACCAAATCCTTCAAAATTTATACCTGCTTCTCTGGATACATTGGTGTAAACCGGATGACCGAGGGCCTTATTATAATCATTTCTGTAAAGTCTATCCGTGTTTCTGTAGGTTCCGTTGGTAACCATTGGCCTCACCATTATGGCCGAATTTTCAAACCCACCACCAGTAAGCAAATACATATCGAGGTCACCATCCCGGTCATAATCAAAAAAAATGGATTGGATGGATTCACCCTTATCGTCTAGACCGTATTCTTTTGCAGACTCCACAAAGGTTGCATCTCCCTGGTTTATGTACAGTGAATTGGGAAAGTTATCTTCATTCCCCATACCTCCCACGGAAATATAAATATCATCCAGGCCATCACCATTGATATCGATAACACTGACACCTGTACACCAATTGTCAGTAGTATTGATATTTGATGTGTGAGTAATGTCCTCAAACCGTAAGTTCCCCTTGTTTAAATAAATTTTACTTTCTTCCATATTGGAAGTAAATATTAAATCTGGCAAACTGTCTTTGTTGAAATGGCCCACACCAACTCCCCCACCGTTGTACAGGTACTCATAGGTAAGTAGATTCACACTGTCGCTTGTTGTTATTCTATTTATGAAGTCAATTCCGGTCCTTTTTGATGGCAAGAGTTGGAATAGGGTGTTCTTATCGGAAGATTTACCACAAGAAAACATCAATACCAATAGAAATAAACAGCTATAAGTTCTTATTTGCTCCATGATATTGATTTAATTCTTAAAAAATCCCTTGGATCGATGCCCAAGAAGAACAGCGACCAAGGGATATTGCACAATTGAGGCTAATCGTTTGCAGAGTTCCCCACTAAATTTGGATTCCGATCCAATTCAGTTTGAGGAAATGGTTGATAATTCCTATTGGAAGCATACGTGCTAAAATCTGGATCATTAGCTTCAAGCTCATTCAATTTTGCAGGATCATCTAACCATCCCCACCTTTTTATATCGTACCATCTTAATCCTTCTATTGCCAATTCAGTAACACGCTCGTGTACCAACTGTTCCATAAATTGATTTAAGTTATAACCAGCAAACTCCGCCTCTCTATCAGGAAGGTTTGCCCTATCCCTAACACGTTGAACATGAGTTGCCGCCGAAGGAATGTCTCCGGTATTTGCCAAACATTCCGCATACATAAGCAAGACGTCTGCAAAACGTATAACATGGTAGTTAATACCACAAACAAAAGGATCTCCTCCAGTATTTGCCAAAGTATATTTAGCAATATAATTTTCATTTTGATCTAAGAAATATGGTTGACCATAAGATTGTGTTAGTCCTTCATCTGGAAGATAAGACAAAATGGTAGCAGGATATCTAGGATCTAATTCATCATTAATGGTCCTTTCTTGTTTTAATTCATCAACAAGGAATTGAGTAGGGATAAAGTCGTAAAAATCGGCACCCGAATATGTTGGAGCGATTGCCGAAAATTGTCTCCAGTTAACTGTAGGGTCGCCTCCCCAATTAAAATCTACATTTGCACTTTGTGTAAATTCTGCCCAAAATATTCTACCGGGATTTGCATTTTCGATTGCAGGATCTTGAGAAAATAAATCCCCATAATTAGGAGCTAGATCATATTCCCCAGAATTGACAACAGCTTGAAAATACGGTAATGCTCCGCCATAATCACCCTGATATAATTTGAGTTTCCCCATTAATGAATTGGCCGCTCCAACAGTAGCACGTGCTGCTTGACCTATATCTGGGCCAGAAACGTTATCATAGCTCACAGGAAGTCTGGTTATCGCCTCATTTAAATCTGATTCTATCTGTGCATATATATTTGTCTGGGTAGTTTCTTGATTAGAAGGGAAAAAAGTTTCAGCTCCAGTTTGCACCTCCAAAACCAAGGGCACATTATCAAAAAGATTTGTGGCATTAAAATATGCCAAAGCCCTTAAAAAATAAGCCTGTCCCAAAAGCCTGTCCCTAAGCTCTGGTTCAATTTCCTCAATTTGATCAATAGCCGCAAGCGCCTGATTAGCCCTATTTATCACGGTATAGAATCCTAAATATGCTATTTGGATGTCTGGCTGCGTGGGGGGAATCGTAAAGTTGGCAGTCTGGATTAAAAATGGCCAAGGACTTCTTGAGCGCGTTTCGTCACCTCTGGCATCATTGATTGCCGGAATCATTCTCTGATAGTTCCCATCTATGATAAGCCCATTGTAAATGGCATCTACAGCGGCTTGGGCTTCGGCTTCACTTTGATAATACTCCTCTGTGGCTAGCCTGTTCGTGTTTTTAATGTCTAGTTCACTATCACACGAAATAAGTGATGTAGTAACAACTGCAAGTAAAAATACTTTTGTGAAATATGTTTTCATTTTTCTTAGCTTTTAAAATTTTAGTTGAAGGCCTAACATACTAGTCATCGGTCTTGGGTATGTTCCAAAATCAAAACCAGGGTTCAAGACTCCAGCCTGGAAATCAGGATTATACCCCTTGTATTTTGAAAAAACAGCTACATTTTGGAATGTAACAAAAAATCTCGCCATGGACATATGCATCTTGTCGAGAATGTTATTAGGTAATGAATACCCCAACGATATGGTGTTTATCCTAAAATAATCTCCATCTTGTAACCATCCTGGTCTATCGGAATCACGCTGATTGTTGTTTGGATCTCCGAAAACCACACGTGGCACATCGGTATTTGTATTGGAAGGTGTCCAACGATCTAAAATATCCTCATGCCAGTTGGTATATCCAGTAGTTGGCATTAAACCACGATACAAATTACTGTTGATCAAGTTTCCTCCACTACCCTGTCCGAAAATAGTGAAATCAATATTCTTATATTTAGCAGTTATATTCAAACCATAGTAATAGGTTGGCAATCCTTGACCTAAGAAAGTACGGTCATCATCATTAACAACACCATCAGGAGTTCCATCAGGACCGCTTATGTCCGCAAATTTAATATCTCCCGGAGCCGTTCCCGGAGCTTGAAAAGGTGCATTGCTTACTTCCTCAGCCGTTTGAAATATGCCATCATAAACCCAACCATAGTGTTCCCCTAAGGAACGGCCTACAATATTTCTGCTTCCTGTACCGGTAATAAATTCTTGACCTCCAATTTCCAGTATCTCGTTATTTACCGTATAAAAATTCGGAGCAATTTCAAATGAGAAATCATCACCAATTGGCTGTCTATAAACAGCGGATACTTCTATACCTGAATTTCTTATTGAGCCTGCATTGGATAATATTTCAGAGTTAAATGCCCCTACCGTGTTTGACAACGGAATGGGAATATTAACTAGAACGTCCTCGGATGTATTTCTATAATATTCCGCAGTAAAATCCAGTCCTCCATTGAACAAGACAGCATCAATACCAACACTACTCGTTCTTCGGGTTTCCCACTTGATATCTTCATCGATAAGCTGGGTTACAGCCGCACCCACAACAGTTGGCCCTCCTGAGAATTGATAAGGAATACCACGGTTTACGGTTCTTTGATAAAGGTAGTTTCCAATTTCTTGGTTACCAACTTCACCCCAACCACCTCTTAATTTAAGGCTTCTTATAAAGTCTGGTAAATCAAATTCGTTGTGTATTTTCCAAGCCGCGGAAACGGATGGAAAAACTTCGTACCGAACATCAGGATTAAACCTTGATGAACCGTCATATCTAAGGTTTCCTGTGAGAAAATATTTATCATTAAAGGAATAGTTCACACGTCCTAAAAAGGAATATAATGCCGATTCTTGGATGTTATCGAAAACACTATATTCGGTGGCATTTTCTAAGTTTAAGATATAGGGTTCTGTTAAACCTCCACCCACAGTCGTAATAGCTCTAAAATTATCTTTTTGATACGTTTGTCCAACCAAAACGGATAGGTTATGCTTGTCGAACTCTTTGGTATAATTGGCCGTGTTCTCAATTAAAAATCGGTCAATACTAGTATTTACCACACGCAACTGGGCCAATGGATTCGGGAAAAAGTAACCCAAATCATATTCTGGAACAAATAGTTGACCCTCAATATTAGTAGTGTTGTAAGATGCACTGGATTTTAAAACCAGCCCGTCAATTGGCTCGTAACTTAAGTATAGGTTAGCATTTAATCTGTTTACTTTTGATTGGTTATCAATCAATGTATTTATACCAGGTACATTAAGTGTTATTGATTGATGTATTACAGAATTTGCACCACCAAATCCACCTAAGCGATTTGGATCTTCCACTGGAATAGTTGGTGCAGCTTGAAGCAAGTCATTCACCAATGTCGGTCTTCCACCAGGTAAGTTGATAGTAGCTGTGTCAAATAAGGGATTCTCGTCCGAACGTACAAAAAAGAGATTTTCACCTACTGTGAATTTACCAAATTCTGCTTCCGAATTAACCCTAAAAGAATAACGCTCATAATTTGGACCTTGCCCTACCAGAGTACCTTCATTGTCCAAATAATCAAGGGACATAAAATATTTGGTGCTCTCAGTACCACCGGTTACATTAAAGTTATGATTTTGGATAAAACCTGTAACATAACCTTCTTCTTGCCAATCCGTATCAATATCATCAATAAAATCGGGCGAGTCAGAATCATTCCCTGTAGGTATTGGAACTGTATTTCCACCGTTATTTATCAACTCTCTATTAATGGTTTGATAACCCACTCTATCCAGAAGTGGAAGTTTCTGCGTTATGTTTTGTATTCCAAAATATGATGAAAGACTAAAGCTCACCTTTTGAGACCTTTTACCAGATTTTGTAGTGATTATGATTACCCCATTACCTGCTCTGTTACCATAAATAGCACCGGCAGATGCATCTTTCAGTACTTGAACAGACTCAATATCATTAGGGTTAATATCTCTAATTCCATCAATGGGAACACCATCAACTACATATAAGGGCTCTGCGCTCGCTCCTATACCAAAAGTAGCCACACCTCTAATGCGTACGCTTGGCGCTGCACCCGGTTGACCATCAGAAGTAATAGATACCCCGGCAACACGGCCTTGCATCATTTGGGTAACATCATTTGTGGCTTGTTTGGTCATTTCTTCGGGATCCACCAAACTTACCGCGCCTGTAAGGTCTTCCTTCCTTTGGGAACCATATCCGACCACCACAACCTCATCTAGTGTGGATACGTCTTCAATCATGGCGAGGTTGATTGTGGTGCGTTCGCCCACTTCAATTTCTTGAGATCTGAATCCTACGTAACTAAATACCAATATGTCATTAGAAGATGCCTCGATAGTGTAGTTACCATCAAAATCAGTAACCGTACCATTCGTGGTTCCTTTAACGATAACATTGGCACCGGGAATTGGTGTTCCAGTACCAGAATCGGATACTGTACCAGAAACAGTTTTCACATCTTGAGCATTTATTTGCAGCCCAAGGAAGAGAGAGAACATAAAAAGCATCCAAGGTTTTTTAGGAAACCACAGCCTCTCCGCCTGTAATTGTTTGTTTTTCAGCATTTTGTTTAGTTTATTTTGTTTTAAGTGTGCATTTTACACATATAAAGAAATAAAACAAATACTGGATTTGCAAACTTTTCGTTAAAAAAATGTATTTTTAACACTTATAAATATTTCTCAGGGATGCTCTATTAGATAATTGTTTATATTTTTGTTTTAGGATTTTATATACTTATTAAAATGTTGGAAGAAGACTTGAAGGTGTCAGAAAACCCTAATATGCATCTCAATTATTATCAAAAGGAAGATCAGGTTTTACTGGCTGTCGACTGTATCATCTTTGGCTTCGACAAAGAAAACCTCAAGATCTTATTGATCAAAAGAAATTTTGAACCAGAAAAAGGCAAATGGTCCCTTATTGGTGGATTCCTTAAGAAAAATGAAGATTTGGACGAAGCAGCCGTACGTGTTTTGGAAACATTGACCGGGTTGAACGATATTTATCTGGAACAACTCCATACCTATAGTAAAATTGACAGGGACCCTGGCCAGCGAACTATCTCCGTTGCTTATTATGCACTAATCGATGTGGACAGCCACCGTTTTGATGGGATACAAATAGACTCGGCCCACTGGTTTGATATTAAAGATGCACCTGACTTGATTTTTGACCACAATGAAATGGTGCGAAAGGCAAAAGCCCGATTAAGAAGAAGAGCGCTGACCAAACCCATTGGTTTTGAACTGTTACCTGAAAAGTTTACTATGAGGCAGCTTCAGAACTTATACGAATCTATTTTGGACAAAAAGTTAGATAAGCGAAACTTCATCAACAAAATCAACTCTTTGGATGTTCTTGTCAAACTTGATAAAAAAGACATGAGTGTTTCCCGAAAAGGAGCCTATCTCTACATTTTTGACAAAGAGAAGTATGAGAAAAAAGTTGAGGAAGACGGGTTTATCTTTAAACTATAAACCCGCTGTTCAATTTCCTCTACTTCGGTTTAGGTTTTGGCGGAACTACCTTAATTAAACTCTGAGGAAAACTTCCACTTGGTCTTATAGTTTTTATTTAGGGGAAGATCTTGTAACAATGCGCGCAACATTTCTATGGGCATTCGCCCCTCGTGCATTACTCTGTCGTGGAACTGTTTTTCTGTCCATCCCTTGTCTAACATCTCATGCCTTAGCGCATAAAATTGTAACCCTCCCATCATATAGGCCAATTGGTACAGGGGTGGATAATTCGTAGTAAAAGACCTCCTGACCTCGGCTTCGGCATTAGCATACTCATGTCCTACTTCATCAACCAATAAATCGATACATTCTTGTGGTGTCATTTCGCCCAAATGAAACTTTAATGAGAAAATAATTCGAGCGCACCGATGTATTCTCCAAAATAACATTCCTAATTTTTGCTCCGGGGTTTGAGGAAATTCCTTGTTCCAAAGAATAATTTCCCAGTATAGTGACCAACCTTCTGTCCAAAAAGGAGTATAAAAAGCATTTCGGTAAGGTTTGTGCCTGCTAGTCATAAAATATTGCAAATTGTGACCAGGCAAAAGCTCATGATGAACCGTCGCCCTAGAGAAATTGGGATTATTTCCTCGCATACTCATCATTTTATCGTCGTGGTCCATTTCTTGGGTAGGATAAGATATAATGATGTCCTTACCTCCTAAGAAAAAAGGACTGACCTTTTGTCGCTCGGCGCTCATCATTTCCATGCCCCAAGTTTCCTTGGCTAGCTCGGGAAGAGTAATCAAATCACGTTCCTCAATAAAATCGACCGATTGGGTATATAGATTCATAATGGCCTCCGGTTGCTCGCCTGCAGGCACGTAGGTATTCTTTACATGTTCCAGTGCAGCTTTCCAATCATCACCATAGCCCAACTCACGGGAAGCTTTGATCATTTCACTTTTGCACCATGCAAATTGCTCTTCAGCTACTTTGATAAGGTCCTCGGGAGTATATGGAATAAATTCCATGGCTAAACTTTCCAATAAAGCTTCCTTGCCTATAGGTTTCCCAACAATACCACTACCATCATCCTTTATACTGTTCTGCGAATAATTCTCCTTTATAAACTCGGCATATTCGGTCATTTTTTTATCAAGAGCCTTGTACGGTTGGTCTACCCACCAAGTAAAATCAGGATCATAACTATAATAAAATTCATATGCGTTCTTTAATCCCTTTTGAAATGAAAGTACAGTAGATGAAGCTTTATCGGCCGTTTGCCAATCCTTGAATGGTTTCTCTTTTCTTGCTGCCATCTGTTCGTCAAGAATTTTTGAAGCATTCTGCATCCTTTGGGCCAACATTTTAGCATCAGGTTTTTTACCTCTTCGCCTTTGCTGGATAAATGGCAACATTGGTTTTGCAAAATTGGCAACGTCCGAAACCTCCTTAAACTTTTCAAAATCCTGATTTAAAAAGTAATCTCCCTTTGCAACTGAATTCTTTAACATGATATAATCCACTTTCTCCTGCTGAGAAAGAGAATTAAAATCCATAGCGTCCAATCTATTCATCCAACTATCATAGAATGTAGAAAACCGCTGATAGTATTCTTCCGACTCCTCCATAATGTAAATGTGTCGCAGCCCTCTGGTATCTGCTCTAAATTCATCTATTACATCAGCCATTTTGCTCGTCTGGGCAGTAGCCATGGCACCTACTAATAGTATAATAATAATCCCAATTCTCTTCAACGCTATTTTGTTCATATTCAGTTGTTTTTAAAACTACCCAAAGGCAGTGAATGGTTTTGAGTTTTTCTGGTATGATAGCACCCATTTTACTCAAGGTTTACATCCAGGTACACTGAATGACGGCCATAGGTTTCATAGAATGGCTTAAACAACACGCCATCAATAGTAAATTGTAATTTTTCGGGGTCTCCTTGGATGGATTTCCCAATATCCTCAACATCCAAGATTACTTTACGCCAATCGTTTCGTGGTTCAGATTCCTGAGCTGCTAATAGTATGGGGCCATAAAAAAGACTCGCAATATTTTGCTGGTCCATTACTGGATCCAAATGGAATTCAAAAGGCATTTCGATGTCAATGACATCACCATCTTTCCATTTACGGTTTAGGGCAAGGTAGGTACCCGGTATGGCCTTAACTTTTTCCTCCTTACCGTTTATTTTGATAAAAAAACCTTTGGTTGCCCATACAGGCACTCGAACATGCAAATCAAATTTTCCTTTGCCCTGTATGGTCAATTGGGTGTTATCTACTTTAGGAAAAGCTGTGTTTTGCTTAATGGTGATACTTTTCTCAGTCCACTTCAATGTCGAGGGAACAAAAAGGTTTACATAGAGTGCACTATTATCTTGACTTTTGAAATATATTGAGTTTTGGAGTTTGGTGCTACTCTCCAAAGCAGTACCATTGCAACAGGTAAAACCGCTCATATCTGCATTTTCAAATCTTTTCATAGAACCAGGCCTTAATGGCACATGATACGTGTTTGCAGGACTGTCCTCAGCTACTGAAGCAAGAATATGGTTATACAAACCACGCTCGTAATAATCCATCAATTCCGTGCGTTGATCAAAAAGGAACAAGTTTTTGGTGAGTTTTAGCATGTTGTAAGTGGCGCAGGTCTCATTTTGTCCTCCTGATGAAAATCCATTTTCGTACAACGTGGCCGGTTGACCAATAAAACATTCCGCATTAGTGGGACTCCTTGCCCCTGCTACACCTCCAATGCTATACATATAGTCATTTTTTGCTTTGTACCAGAAATTATTGGCCACTTGGTAATACTCTGGCAATTCCGAATCACGATATATTTCAAGCGCACCCATAACTTGAGGAATATGCTGATTGGCATGCAATCCACGAAAAGTATCTACATTCTTGGCCAATCCATGGGAATGTTCGGCATCACCAAAAAACATTTTGATGTTATCGAACAATTGCGCCACTTTAAGGTATCTTGGTTCGTTTGTAATTCTGTCCAAACGGGCCATGGCTTCATTCATACCACCAAATTCTCCTGCGATATAGGTGTTCCACATATTGATTAGTGTATCCGTGGGCAATTGGCTCAATCTAGCATACACCCAGTCACCCATGCCTTTGGCAATATCAAGGGCTTTTTCATTACCACTAACCTCATAAACATCCATTAAACCGGCCAAAATCTTGTGCAAAGTGTAATAAGGAGCCCAAATCTGAGTAGGCTGCGTACCATAGGTTGCTCCTTTTTCCAACATAATAAACTGGTCCGGCGGGTAGGCACTTATAAAACCTTCGCCCCAGTTCCAATAATCGGTGCGGATACCGTTCTCGCTCAAATCGGAATCATAGGTTGATTTGCCCGGACCAAAAGGAACCGCTATCGGGTCAGCTTCATGCTCACCACCGGTATTTACCGGACGTCCAGACATTTGGGAAAGCTTATACAGCACTTCTACCATATAATCCATTTTATTGGCAAAGTTGGTCTGCAACGCCTCATTATAAGCAGCACCGGCATAGGCTTGGGCAATGGCGGTTAAATAATGACCCGTGGCATGTCCTCTTAATTTTGTTTCTTGACTGTCCCACACGCCCAATGGTTTTGTTCCCTCGGGTTGTTTTTGCCCAAAGGCATTTCGGAACATGTATAAAAAGGAATCAGGATTGGTTTTGGCGAGTGTATTTATAAACTTGTCTCTATTTTTGATGAATTTAGTTTGCTCTCCATCTACATCGTTATCGAGCGAAACTTGGTCCAAACCAAATACATCAAGGTTAAGGCTGGGAGTGTTCGATTTCCTATTTGATATTACCGTTACTTTCGCTTTAGGTTGAAAATTGGTACCCGCAACCTGACCCGTTACTACATAATTTCCAGCTTTTGACGCTTTAGAATTATCTATTGGCGAAGGCCAAATCACCCTTACTTTTGGTCCTTTGATCCCATTGCGATACTTTCCTTCAACATACCTTGGCAATCTGGGCAAAAAGCCCGCATGGGTCTCCACCTCGATATCAGATACATCAACCAAATATTCATTGTACAATTGTGGAGTATTCGGGGAAAACTTTGGAAGATCTTCTTCTGTTTTTTCCTTTTTCACCACCTCTTCCTCCACACTTTGTGCCTGAACCAAGTTTATGGAGCAAAGGAGTAAAAATAGTGTCGCAAAGATTACTTTCATTGGTTTCATACTAATTATCTCAAGAGTACGGCATCAATTACAATCCCATACTTATTTTTTTGACTGCTACAGCACCTGAAACCCATGGGCATAGGGGTCATCGTCGTCTATTATAATATTATTATATCCCGTTATTTGTGCCCACCCTTGAATACTGGGAACAATGGCTTGTTTTCCACCCAAAATGGTTTCCTTCTCCACTTTCCCTACGAACTTGCTACCGATAATACTTTCGTGCACATAGGGCACGTTTTTCTTTAATCTTCCTTTTGCGTGCAATTGGGCCATCCGCGCAGAGGTCCCCGTACCACAGGGGGAACGGTCTATGGCCTTCTTCCCATAAAAAACGGCATTTCTCCCGGACGAAGAATCATCCAAAGGTTCACCTGTCCACATCATATGGCTTACATCCCTTATGGTCGGGTTTTCTGGATGAATGAACATTTCTGGATATTTATCATTGATTAGTTTCCGAACCACTTGTGAATATTGAATAATTTGACTTGCCGAATAATCTTGTAGTCCAGTAAAATTCTTTTGGGGGTCTACAATGGCGTAATAATTTCCACCATAGGCCACATCAAAAGTAATTTCTCCCAATTCCGGACATTCCACTGTTAAGTCTTCTGCTGCCAAATATGATTTCACATTGATGAGTTTTACCCAATCCACTTTTTTACCGGTTAATTGGTATTCGATTTCAACCAATCCAGCTGGAGCCTCCATCCGAATCTTTCCCGGAGTTTTCGGTACAATAAGTCCTTCTTCAATCGCCACTGTAATAGTACCAATGGTTCCATGACCACACATGGGCAAACAACCTGAGGTTTCAATAAAAAGAATGGCAAAATCATTTTCTGGATCGTGCGGTGCCAGCAAAATGCTTCCGCTCATCATATCATGACCACGAGGTTCGAACATCAATCCCCGTCGAATCCAATCATACTCTTTTAAAAAGTGCTGACGTTTTTCGCTCATGTTCTCGCCAACCAAATTAGGTCCTCCACCAGCAACTACCCTAACTGGATTTCCACAGGTATGGGCGTCCACACAAAAAAATGTTTTTCTGGCCACTCGCTATTTTTTTAAATGATCCGGCAATAATTCCATTGAAAAGGATTGATAACTAATAGGTCTCACCCATCGTTTTATGGAATGAATCCCCACTGCTGTAAATCTAGAATCCGTAGATGCCGGGTAAGGTCCTCCATGTTGCATGGAAGGGCATACCTCCACACCTGTAGGCACTCCATTATAAATAATCCTTCCCACTCTATTTTGAAGAGATTCCACGATCTCCGCCAGATTTAAATCATCATCCTTTTCGGCGATTAGTGTTCCGGTCAATTGTCCCTCCAAACCATCAATAATCTGAATGAGCTCCGCTTCACCCTTACATTGAACCACCATTGAAAAGGGTCCAAAAACTTCTTGGTGCATTTTCGGGTTTTTCAAAAATGCTTCGCCTGAAACGCTGGCAATAATTGAAGCTGCATCATTAGGTTCCAAATCACCTTTGTATTCGCCAACTACCTCAACGCCATCTTGCGAGATGACATCCTCGCCTTTTTTCTGATATCCTTTCTTTATGTTCGGGTGGAGCATAGTCTGCGGAGCAATGGCAATGGTTTCTTTGGCCAATTCTTGAATAAAACCCTCCGTATCATCAGTTTTCACTGTTAACAAGAGTCCTGGATTTGTACAAAATTGACCTGTACCCAAAGTAATGGAACCTGCATAGGTTTTTGCCAGTTCCCTTCCTCGATTAGATATGGCATTTGCCGTCATAATCACCGGGTTTATACTTCCCATTTCAGCAAAAACAGGTATGGGTTCATCTCGTTTGGCAGCCAAATCAAAAAGAGCTCTTCCTCCACCAATACTGCCTGTAAAACCAACAGCCTTAACTTTTGGGTGATTTACTAAATCCACTCCAGCCTGTACATTCCCGTTAATACTGGAAAAAACGCCCTTTGGCATTCCTGTTTTTTCGGCCGCCTTTACAATGGCCGAAGCCACCAACTCATTTGTGCCCGCGTGCATCGGATGCCCCTTTACAATCACTGGACAGCCTGCAGCCAAGGCACTTGCGGTATCTCCTCCAGCCGTAGAATAGGCCAAAGGAAAATTACTTGCGCCAAAAACGGCCACGGGACCCAGCGGAATCATTGTTTTTCTCAAATCATCCTTTGGCATTGGTTTTCTATCCGGTTGAGCTGCATCAAACGTATTTTCACGCCAATCATCGTTGACAACCAGTTCGGCAAAGGAGCGCAACTGAAAAACGGTTCTACCCCGTTCTCCGATAGCTCGTCCTTCCGGCAATCCGGATTCTAACATGTACATATCCACGAGCTCCTTGTCCAAAGCCAATATTTCATCGGCAATGCTATTCAAAAAATCTGCTCTTTGTTTGCCCGGGATATTTCGGAATGTTTTAAATGCTGTCCAAGCAAGCTCAGCAGCTGCGTCAATTTCACCTTTTGTGGCCTCTAGGAACACCATTGGGTTCTCTACGTTCTCCTTTGGGTTTATCGTTCTGAACTCTACAGACCCATCCGCCTTAAATCGTCCACCAATACAGTTTTTACCTGTAATCATACTACACTATTTATGTTTTTATACTCCGGAAGCTCCGGTCTATTCTTCATTGCAGTCTCAATCACCTTTAATACCCTCTCCCGTTCTGCACCCTGCAAAGGCAATCGAGGAGCGCGTACATTTTCGGTTCCGATTCCAGTGGCAACCTCTGCCAATTTAATATTTTGAACCAATTGTGGGCTGATATCCAACTCCAACAGTGGCATAAACCATCTATAAATCTTGAGGGCTTCGTCTATTCTTCCTGCTTTTACCAACTCGTAAATAGCAACGGTCTCCGCTGGATAAGCGCAAACCAACCCAGCGACCCAACCAACTGCTCCAATGACCAAGCTTTCCAATCCGAGCGTATCCACTCCCGTAAAAACTTTTATTCTGTCACCGAATTTATTTTGAAATCTAATCACATTGGTTATATCTCGAGTAGATTCCTTTATGGCTTGAATGTTATCACACTCAAGTAATTCTTCCATCATGTCCAAGGTAACCTCAATCTTATAATCAACTGGGTTATTGTAAAGCATAATGGGAAGTGTTGTACTGTTTGCCACTGCTTTAAAATAGGCAACGGTTTCGTAATCTGTGGATTTATAACGCATGGGCGGCAGTAACATTAACCCATTAGCACCAACTTTTTCAGCCTGTTGAGCCGCCCCAATAGCGCCCTTTGTGCTCTGTTCGGCCACATTCATAATGACCGGAATCTTACCATCTGTTAATTCCAAGGACTTCTTGATCAAAGTCTCTTTCTCATCTTGTTCCAAGGTACTTGCCTCTCCCAAAGTACCTCCAAGGATTATACCATGTACTCCGGCATCAATTTGTGCCTTGATGTTCTTTTCGAACATGGCAAGGTCCAATGTATCGTCATTTGTAAACTTAGTTGTTACAGCAGGCATTACGCCCTCCCATTTTATCATAATCTTGTTAAATTGTATCTATCTAAAATTACGAAGAGCACCGCACTATCTTTTATACAATTATTAGCCTATTATGATACTATATTACCTTAATTTAGCCATATAATTATTATTTTTAAATAATTTAGGCTCATACATGAAGGTACTCCCCTTTAAAATACCCAAACCCAAAAATGAAGCTCTCGTATATCAAATAGATCGGGAACAGGTATTTTATGACCAATTGCACCAGCATGGGGAGATTCAAATAAGCTATGTGGAAAAAGGGGCTGGCTCCCTTATTGTTGGAGACAGTATTAATGAGTATAAGGCAGGAGATATTCTGGTGATTGGAAGTTTTATTCCCCACGTGTTCCGAAGTGACACTCGAATTAAGGAAGAATCTTTGATGCACACCCTATTTTTTGACCAGGATTCCTTTGGAAAGGATTTTTTCCAGCTCACGGACTTATCATCTATCCAAAATTTCTTTGATAAATCAGAATTCGGGATGTTGATTCATTCCAGGAAAAGAAATATAATCCCTTTGTTCCATGCACTGTCCCATCAAAACAAAGTAGAGCAAATTGCATCGCTGTTGATGATCATCAATCAAATCAACAGATCCAAAACCACCCCGCTCTCTTCCTTTGTTTATCGTAAAAATTTTACGGATGATGAGGGAAAGCGAATGAGCAAGGTTTATGATTATGTAATGGAACGCTATCATGAACCCATCACGCTGGACGAAATAGCAGAAAAGGCCAATATGAGCAAAAATGCATTTTGTAGATACTTTAAAAAACGGACGAACAAGACCTTTTTTCAATTTTTGATCGAAATACGCATCGAAAACGCCTGTAAACTCATTATCAAAAACCCGGAATTGGCCATTGCCGTTATTGCCGAGCAATGTGGTTTTAACAACATTGCCAATTTCAACCGCAAGTTTAAAGCGTTCAAACATTGTACGCCAACGCAATACAGAAATCAATTTTAGTTTGAGGGCAGTTTGCTTTTGGATGCTGAAAACTTTATCCATAATTTCAATCTCTATTCGTAAATCATAGTTTGTACACCATAATTGACATAGAAACCACAGGAAACGGAATCAAAGGAAACAAGATTACCGAGATTTCCATTTTTAAATATGATGGCGACCAAATTGTGGACGAATTCACATCCTTGGTGAATCCTCAAAGCCCCATTCCGTATTTTATTACCGGACTCACGGGGATTGATGACCAAATGGTACAAAATGCTCCAGTATTTCACGAGATAGCCGATACCATACAAAGTATTACGGAAGGCTGCATTTTTGTGGCCCACTCCGTCAATTTTGATTATGGTGTCATCAAAGAAGAGTTTAGGCAAATTGGAATTGATTTTACGCGAAAAAAACTCTGTACGGTGCGCTTATCACGTCAACTAATACCCGGTTTACGTTCTTACAGTTTGGGAAAATTGTGTTCTGCAGTTCAAATTCCATTGGTGGACCGTCACCGAGCTAGAGGAGATGCACACGCCACTGTGCTTTTATTTGAACAACTCTTGAACAAACCTGAATCAGAGGACGTGTTCAAAAAGTTTTTGAATGCCCGAAGCCAAGAAGCCACTCTTCCGCCCCATTTGCCAAAATCCGTATTTGACAACATTCCCCAAAAACCGGGCATCTACTATTTTATGAACCAAAAAGGAGAGATTATTTATGTGGGGAAAGCCATCAACCTTAAAAAAAGGGTGCTTGGACATTTTTACGATAAAAGCCGCAAGGAAATCCAAATGTGCAGCGAAACAGCCAATATTGATTTTAAGTTGGCTGGAAGCGAATTGGTGGCCCTATTAATGGAATCCGCTGAAATAAAAAGATTGTTCCCTCCCTATAACAGGGCACAAAAAAGAACGGGACGGCAATATGCCATTTTTGCCTACGAAGACCGAAATGGAGTTATGCACCTTGCATACAATACCATTAAAGGTGTTCCTACTCCTTTAAAGATTTTCCATAATCAAACAGCATGCAGGACGTATCTGGAAGAGATTTGCAAAAGTTTTTCGCTTTGTCCACGATATTGTCATTTGCAACAAACCAACGCAGCCTGCTCTCATCATGAAATAAACACCTGTGAAGGGATTTGTAGAGGAGAAGAATCCGTGGAGGATTACAATCGAAAGGTTGAAGAAGCGATTGCACATATGAAACTGTTGACTGCCGAGGTTCGAATTATCCAGGAAAAAGGCAGGGATGAAAACGAAAGTGCGGTAATTTTGATTGCTGAAGGCATTTACAAAGGTTTCGGTTTTATTGATACCGATATTGAAATATCTGCCCTAGAGGATGTAGAAGCTTTTATCACGCCACAAAAACATACGGTTGAAACCGAAAGTATTCTAACTCAGTATCTTTTGAAGCATAACAAAAGTCAAGCCCTTACTCCTTAAATTAGGGCAAAGTTATGCTTCCGGCTTCAAGATTACTTTAAATTGTGCCGATCTATCCAATTGCTGAAATCCTTGATGCAAATCCTTTTGCCTCACGGCATAAGGATAAAACGAAATTGGTTCGATACAGACCATGTTCCTCACCTCGGTCCAGCACATAAAATTTCCAAATCCTTCGGCCTCTATGGTGATCTCTCTTTCATCCTTTAATGTGACGGAAGTACAATCAGCTACTTGAAAGGCGCGACTCCCAACGGCCAAAACCTCATCCAGAGTAATCTTTTTGTCCTTAGTCACAATTATTGGTGATTTTGACTGCAATTTAAATGCGGGGTGATATCCCAACATAAATGGCATTCCTTGTTCACCAGTGATTTTAAAATTAATTTCCAAAGCACCTTCCTTGAGCAAAAAGGATTTTTCAAATCTAAAATCATAAGGCCATGTAAGTGCTTCTTCAGTAGATTTTTCCGGGAATTTTGAATTGATAATTTCAGCTCCTGATCGGTATTGCTTTGCAAAAATTGCAGAAGTATCGGTTTGAGATTCCAACTGATATTCCATTTGGCGCAAATGTCCGTGCTGATCTTGTACAGCATCTCCTTTTGGGGTTTTAACCCGAAACCCAGCCTCATTGACCGGCCCAATAATGGGAAACATTTCCGTATCGGCACTTCCCCATCCCGGACTTCCTTTTTGATGGATAAATTCATGACCATTGACCACAAAGCTCACTAACTCGCCTGCATCAATCCCCACTTTGGTATTTTCACTTTTAAGTTCAACCATTATTTTGTGTTTATCAATCGGTAAATCAAGATTGCCGTACGCTTGGTCAATTCTTCAATGGTATTCAGGTTGACAGTTTCTTGTGGCGTATGGGCATTGGAACCCATAGTGCCCAATCCGTCCAATCCATCTACATATTGGGCAACAAAGGAAACATCGGCAGCACCTCTTCTTCCCGGGTCATAGGCCAAAACCTCGCCCTGTTTCAAATCCAAACTTACCTCATTCAAAGTACTCAATAATTCAAGGTTGCCCTCGGTAGGCTGCATGGCCGGGTAGCTATCCGTAAAACTTACAGTTGCTGAAGTTTTAGGTAGATTGTTGGCAACAATTTTCCTCATTTTGGTTCTGGCCCGTTCTTTTTGCTCTTCGGATATAAATCGAAGCCCACCTTTGACCACCGCTTTTTGGGCAACAACATTGGTTTTTCCGAAAGCATCTCCTTTGCTGGTCAACTCATCATAATTTACAAAAGTGCCTCCAAGCAAAACACCAGGGTTGAAGGTCAATAAATCTTCTCCTTTAACATCGGTATAAAACTCATGAAGAATTCGGGACATCTCAAAAATAGCCCCTGCACCGGTTCCTTCACTAAAAATTCCAGAGGAATGGGCACGTTTTCCCTCAACTTCAACTGCCCATCCAGAAGCACCCCTTCTGGCAACAGTGGCATAATTAAAACCTGTGGAAGTTTCAAAACCTAGGGCAATATCACTTCGCTTGGCAGCATCAATCAAATCCTTTCTGCTTATAGACAAAGGTTTGCCCGTACTTTCTTCATCACCGGTAAATGCCACAATAATCTGTGCATCGTCCAACAGGCCATTATCGGATAATGCTTTAAGGGCATATAGCACAATTACATCACCACCTTTCATATCGTTACCTCCTGGGGCATGTGCGATGCTATCGTTTACCATTTCATAAGTTTGAAAAGGGCTGTCCTCTTCAAAAACGGTATCCAAGTGCCCAATGAGCAATAGCTTTTTCCCTTTTGTTCCTGAAGTCTCAGCAAATAAGTGGCCAGAGCGGTTCATTTCCTCGGGCATTTCTATCCAGGTGGTTTCAAAACCAATATCGTCAAAAGCATCTTTAAAAACCATCCCCACTTTTTTAACGCCTTCGGCATTCAGGGTACCACTGTTAATGTTCACTACGTTTTCCAAAAAATCAATCGCTTCATCATTGTTTTGTTCAATGCTGGAAACAATCTTTTTTTCGGTTCGTGAAAGTTTTTGTGCGGATATAGATGCAGTTAAAAGTAAAGCAAATAAGGTGAAATAATTTTTAATTGTCATGGTGGGTTATTTTGTTTGACAAGTTATCAATTTAGATTGATAAATTCCACTAGAGAAAATAGCTTCTACTCAAATTGAATGGCCTTAACCGGTGTGATTTTGGTTATGATGTACGATGGAATCAAGAGCATTAACAGGCAAAGTAACATCACTCCAATATTCAATAAAAAGATGGTGGGCAAATCCATATGGACCGGAATGTAGTCGATATAATATTCCTCTGGATTCGGAAACTTGAACATTCGATATTTATTCTGTAGAAATATGATGCCCAGACCAATGAGGTTACCCCAGAAAAGTCCAATAGCAATCAAATAAGCCGCATTGTACAAAAACACTTTTCTAATACTCCAATTGGCAGACCCCAAGGCTTTTAATATGCCTATCATTTGTGTTCGTTCCAAAATCAAAACCAACAGTGCGGTGATCATATTGATACCTCCCACGATGACCATAATACCAATGATCAAGGCAATATTAAAATCAAAAAGACCTATCCATTCAAAAATTCGATAGTATTTACTTTTGATATTCTGCGTATCCAGATTAGACAGCGTCTTACTATAAATCTCATTGCTCTTTTCATCAAGCTGGTCAAAGTCATCCAAAAAAACCTCGAAATTCCCTATTTGATTTTTCTCCCATTTGTTCATGCGTTGGATATGGCGAATATCTACAAAGACGTAGGTCTCATCAAATTCTTCAAAACCACTATCATAAACACCTACAATTTCGAACCTACGATTGTTGGGTGGTTTGGAAGCATCCCCATCCCGAAGAAAAAAAGAAAAGAAGGTATCGCCCACCTTTAACTGCAACCTATTGGCCATTAAACTAGAAACCAATACCTCCTCATTTAGTTTTCCGCTGTAATCAGGTAATCTTCCATCGACCAAATATTCTTCAAAAGTGTTCCAATCGTAATCGGTGCCCACGCCTTTGGCCAGCATCCCCTCAAAAGTATCGGCCGTACGTATAATTCCTCCCTTAGTGGCCACGGCCTGTACATGCCTAATTCCCTCCACATTTTTAAATTCCGGATAAAAATCCTGATTAATTGAGACCGGGGAAAGGGAAACTTCGGAATTGTTGTTGTCGAAATTAGAAATTTGGACATGGCCGTTAAAAGCGGCTACCTTTTCCCGTATTTTATTTTTTAGGCCAACACCCGTAGCTATGGCAATCAGCATCATTACAACGCCGATGGCAATCGCGGCGATGGCAATTTTTATAATCGGGGCGGAAATACTAATTTTATGTTCCTTCCCTGTAACAAGGCGTTTGGCAATAAATAATTCTAAATTCAACGAATGCCCATTTTATCTATTTTCAAAAGTACAGTTTTATTGTTGTTTTTGGTGTTTTCATCATGCAAGGGACAGCAAAAAGAAACCATTTCTTCTTCAGAACCCACAACCGATGCACTTGCTCCCATTAAAGTGGCAGCGAACCGAACTGAAGTTTACCTACCTCTTTTAAAAGGAAAAAAAGTGGGCGTAGTGGCCAACCCTACAAGTGTTATTTTCAACGAGCACGGATATACGCATTTGGTGGACTCCCTGCTTTCTTCCGGTGTTGATGTAAAAAAAGTTTTTGCCCCAGAACACGGGTTTCGAGGTACCGCAGATGCTGGAGAGCATGTTAAAGATGGTGTGGATACCCAAACAGGATTGCCGATTATTTCACTTTACGGTAAGAACAGAAAACCTTCCAAAGAACAACTGAGTGGATTGGATGTTATTGTTTTTGATATTCAGGATGTGGGGGTCAGGTTCTACACCTTTATTGCCACATTACAACTAGTGATGGAAGCCTGTGCTGAGAATGACACGCCTATTATTGTGTTGGACCGACCCAATCCCAACGGACATTATGTGGATGGCCCGATCATGATGAAAGAACACACCAGCTATTTGGGATTGAACACGATTCCTCTTGTTTATGGCATGACCATGGGTGAATATGCCAAAATGTTGAATGGCGAGGGATGGTTGGAAAATAGCAGCAAAGCTGATTTAACCGTAATAGAGTTAGAAAACTATACCCACGATTCTGAATATCATTTACCGATTCGCCCCTCTCCAAACTTGCCCAACGACACATCGATTACGCTTTACCCTAGCTTGGGATTGTTTGAAGGCACCAATATAAATGCTGGACGTGGCACTGAGTTTCAATTTCAACGTTACGGGGCATCGTTTATGGATAGCACCCAATATAATTTTAGCTACGTGCCCAAACCCAATTTTGGCTCCAAATACCCAAAAGAGGAAGACAAAACCTGTTATGGCCAAGATTTGTCCAAAACCCCAAGAATGAACGAGGTAACCATGCAATGGGTGATAGATGCCTATAACAATACCTTGGACAAGTCTAAATTCTTTTTAACGAGCGGGTTTACCAAACATGCAGGCACTCCCGCACTTCAAAAACAGATTGAGGACGGGATGACGAATGATGAAATCAAGGCCACTTGGCAAGATGACCTGGAAAGCTTTAAAAAAATACGGGCGAAGTATTTGATCTATAATTGATTCAGAGGTCTGGCACGACTACCTTTGGATGTCATTCTGAGTCTGACAAAGAATCTTTACGTCACCCTGAACTAGTTTCAGGGACTCATTCCAATGGGATTCCGAAACAAGTTCGGAATGAAGGTCGATAGTATTTGACGCGAATTACACTAATAACTCGAATTTTTTGTCATTCTGAGCGGAGCGGAGCATCTTTTGTTTTGCAATTGATGCTTGGACTTTTGGTTTTTAAAGAGATTTCTCAATCTATGCAAAGCATCTCATCTCGAAATGACTTTTCACCCCTCTGTGGTAGGCCTCCGATATTTGTGGAAAGGTTGTTTTAGTAGTCCTTTAATGCTGCTGTTCTCCTTTTCATCTGGAAATGTATCCACCCCATACACAATATCTTTGGGGTCCATGGACATATAGGTACCGAATAATCTGTCCCAAATGGAGAAAATATTTCCGTAGTTGGAATCGGTATAAGGTAATTGGTAATGATGATGCACTTTGTGCATATCCGGACTTACTATGAACCAACTAATCGCCTTGTCCACCTTTTTGGGCAGCCCAATATTCGCATGATTGAATTGTGAGAATACCACCGACAAACTCTGGTACAACATAATGATTCCAATGGGAGCCCCTACAATTAAAACACCTGCCAATGTAAAGGCATAACGAATTAAACTTTCCAAGGGGTGGTGCCGATTGGCTGTTGTTGTATCCACGTTATGATCGGAATGGTGCACCAAATGGACCATCCACAACGGTTTTACCTTATGCTCTACCCAATGCGCCGTGTAAGCTCCTATCAAGTCCAACAACATTACGCCAAGAACCACATAAAGCCACAAGGGCATTTCTGGTAACCAGTTAATGATACCTAACTGGTTCTCAATCGCCCAATCCGAAGATTTGAGCAGCAAAAAAGCCAGCGGAAAATTCACAATAATGGTCGTGAGCGTAAAAAAGAAATTGGGAACAGAGTGCCGCCATTTTTTGTACGGCACATTGAACAAAGGCACGATACCTTCCAAAACCCAGAAAAAAGTGATTCCCCCCACCAAAATCAAACTTCGGTGTAACGAGGGGATTGTCTCAAAATAAGATATTAGCTGTTCCATTGTTTCAAATATAGCAAATCGTCAAAATTTTATAGTTTTTTTCATTTCTTCCACAATGTTGAAAGCTGCAGGACAAATGGCTACATTTTTCAAGGTAAGATTAGTAATCTGTTGAAACTTTTTTCGGTCGGTGTGCGGAAACTCACGACAAGCTTTAGGCCGAACATTATAAATGGAGCAATAATTATCCGTCCCTAAAAAAGTGCAGGGAACGCTTTGTAACACATGATCATTCTCTTCATCCACCCTTAAATATTCATCAATAAACTGGGATGGTTTCATTCTAAAATGCTTGGCAATTCGTTCAATATCGGCATTCGTAAATAATGGGCCCGTAGTTTTACAGCAATTGGCACAAGTAAGGCAATCTGTTCGTTCAAACTCTGCCTCGTGCAACTCCTGCATGGTATAATCCAAGTCCTTTGGGGGACGTTTTTTTAACTTGGTAAAAAACTTTTTGTTTTCGGAATGTTTCTCCCTAGCCTTTTGTGGTAAATCCCTGAGCATATCATTCATAGTACAAACTTATCTATTTTAAACCTTTTCAATACAATTAAAGTCCCACCTTTGCAGAAACAAATCCGAACTATGGCAGATGTTTTTGGAATGGCCCTACTGGATTACCAAAAAGGGGATTATACAGAGGATATAAAAACCTATTCATCTTTAGATGAAGAAGATGTTATCCCCGTTCCTTATTTGTTTCGAGAGTTTAATGAAATGCCCAAAATTGAGCAAAAAGCACTCCAATTGGCAAGTGGAAAAGTGTTGGATATTGGTGCAGGAGCAGGAAGTCATACACTTTATCTTCAAAATAAAGGTTTGGAAGTAACTGCTTTGGATAATTCCAAAGGATGCATTGCCGTTTGTAAGGAAAGAGGAGTACAATCCACTATTATAAGTAACGTTCTGAACCATTCTGAAGAAAAATACGACACCTTACTTTTGTTGATGAACGGTATTGGTTTGGCAGGAAAGCTGAACAATTTAAGTGGTTTTTTACAACATTTGGCTTCATTATTGAAACCCAATGGTCAGGTTCTGGTGGATTCCAGCGATATTGTTTATATGTTTGAACAAGATGAAGATGGCGGATACTGGATTCCAAACGATGGAACCTATTATGGTGAAATAACTTTTGAAATGGAATACAAAAACCTTAAAAGCAAACCGTTTGATTGGGTTTATGTAGATTTCAACACTTTGCAAAACGCCTGTGCTTCTAATGGTTTAAACTGCGAACTTATAATATCCGGTGAGCATTACGACTATTTGGCCAAGCTTACGTTAATAGAATAATAGTTTTCGATTTGGGTCGTTTTAATTTATATTGCCTTGTTATGAAAAAAATTGCTCTTTACGCTTTAGTCTGTTTCGGATTGGCACTAAGCTGTTCCAAGGATTCAGATATCTCTTCTTCAGCTTCGAACGCAAACCTTAAAGCTGGGAACCTCTTATCCACTGGTGCATCTGCCAGAAACTTATTATCCAATGATAATTTTGACAATCTTTTGATTGAAATCGCCTATGTTGCGGGTTTTGAACCCACTTTTGAGGCCATTGCCAATTTTGAGGATTTTTTACTTGCAAGAACGTATAAGGAGAATATCGAATTCAAATTCACCTCACTTTCTACACCCTCGGAGGAAACATTGACATTAGATGAAGTTGTAGACCTTGAAGAAGAGAACAGGACCCAATACAATGATGGGAATACCTTGGCCGTCTATATATATTTTGCAGATGCTCCTGCCGATAGCGACAACGAAAGCGAAGGACTTGTTACCCTAGGCGCTGTGTATCGCAATACTTCAATGGTGATATATGAATCCACTGTTGAGGAGATAGCAAATAATAGTTCTTCCGTTACCATTGCTGATGTTGAAACAGCTACTTTGTTGCACGAGTTTGGACATTTATTCGGACTGGTAAACTTGTCAACACAATCCGTAAACGATCATGAGGAAATCATCATAAATGATGATAACGAGGAAGAGGGCAACAAACATTGCAATGTTGATGGCTGTTTAATGGGTTCAGAGTTGGAATTTGGAAGTTCTTTATTAAAACAGATGGAGAAAAATGTATCAAAAGGTCTAGCTTCCATTCCGGATTTTGATTCCGAATGTATTTTGGACCTTCAAAAATATGGGGGGCGTTAAACCCTATAGCTTAAGGTATATTTAAATACTTATGGGTCTGTAGGGATACCTTCCATTTCGGATGTTTCATTACATAATCCACTATTTGTGGTACCATTTTGTCGCGCACACTCCATTCGGGTTGTAAATAAAGAATGCAATCCTCCCCAACTTGTGCAGCTTGCTCTTCCGCAAAAATAAAGTCGTGCTTGTTGTAAACAATCACTTTTAATTCTTGGGCTTTTTTATAGATATCGCCCTCAGGTAGTTTATTTTTCTTGGGGGACAGGCAAATCCAGTCCCATACTCCGGTCAATGGATAAGCTCCCGAAGTTTCAATATGAATTGTCATGTTTTTGTCCTTGAGACCTTGGGTCAACGGTCCCATATCCCAAGTAAGGGGTTCACCTCCGGTGATTACAATGGTATCTGAATATTTTTCTGCATTGGCCACAATGCTGTCGATGGATGTAGGCGGATGCGTTTCGGCATTCCAGCTCTCTTTAACATCGCACCAATGGCAACCCACATCGCATCCACCAACTCTTATAAAATAAGCGGCCGTACCTTTGTGGTAGCCTTCCCCTTGAATGGTATAAAATTCTTCCATTAGGGGCAGCATCAAGCCCTTTTCCACCAAATCCATTACATTTTCTTCAACCATGGTGCAAAGATAATCCTCTTCTATGGTTTCACCTATTTTACGGCAATAACATCAATTTCTATGCTGCTGCTTGCCGCAAGACCCTTGGCTGCAAAGGTGGTCCGAGCTGGTTTTTTGGTGAAGTATTGAGTATAAACCTCATTAAAAGCCGCAAAATCTTCAATATCGGCCAAGATTACGGTACATTTTACCACATTGTCCAAGTTCATCCCATGTTGGCCCAGCACATCCTCAATATTTTTTATGGCTTGCTCTGTTTCAGCCTGAATTCCTCCTTCAACAAGTATCCGAGTGGTATGGTTCATCCCTATTTGTCCGGCCAAAAAGTACATGTTGCCCGCCTGTACAACATCGCTAAAAGGAGCATTTTGCTTTTTTGGTTCGTGTGATTTATGGAAAATAATCTCTGTACTTTCTTGTGCATAGGAAGTGACCATTACCCCACTCATCAAAATGGACAATAATGCATACTGAAAAGGTTTCATAATCTCGTTTTTAGTTTTGCTTAAAATTACCCTATTTTTATCGCAAATTGAACAGTGATGGGCAACAAAGAAAAATTCTTTGAACATATAGAGCAAGGGTACGCCATGAAGGGCGATTACATTACCGTGGGTGCTGGAATGTTGGATGGTGAAACCATGACAAACGCATATATTAAGATTCCTCTAAAAACTATGAATCGCCACGGACTAATTGCTGGGGCAACAGGTACGGGAAAAACCAAAACGCTACAGGTATTGGCAGAAAACCTATCGGACAAGGGAATCCCGGTGTTGCTCATGGACCTCAAAGGTGACCTTAGCGGTATTGCCCAACCCAGTCCTGGCCACCCAAAAATTGATGAACGCCAAGAAAAAATAGGCCTTCCGTTTGAACCTAAAGGGTTTCCCGTGGAAATTATGTCGCTCTCGGAACAAGAGGGTGTTCGTTTGCGAGCTACCATTTCTGAATTCGGACCAGTTTTACTTTCAAGGATTTTGGATCTTAGCGTTACCCAAGAGGGAATTGTTGCGGTAGTCTTTAAGTATTGTGATGACAATAAGCTTCCCCTCCTTGACCTAAACGATTTTAAAAAAGTACTTCAGTATGCCACCGGTGAAGGGAAAGAAGAGTTCCGAAAAGAATACGGTCGCATCTCCACGAGTTCCACTGGAACCATTTTAAGGAAAATCATTGAACTGGAACAGCAAGGTGCCGACCTATTCTTTGGTGAAAAATCTTTTGATGTGGATGATTTGGTCCGGATTGACGAAAATGGCCGAGGTTATGTGAACATTATCCGATTGACCGATATTCAAGACCGCCCAAAACTTTTCTCAACATTTATGTTGAGCCTTTTGGCAGAAATCTATTCTACCTTTCCCGAACAAGGGGATAGCGACAGACCCGAATTGGTCTTATTTATAGACGAAGCACATCTTATTTTTGACAATGCCAGCAAAGCACTTTTGGACCAGATTGAAAGTATTGTAAAGCTTATTCGTTCAAAGGGAATAGGACTTTATTTTGTGACCCAAAACCCAACCGATGTGCCAGATGATGTTTTGGCACAACTGGGATTAAAGATACAACATGCACTCCGTGCGTTTACGGCCAAGGATAGGAAAGCAATTAAGCTTACTGCCCAAAACTACCCCATCTCCGAATTCTATGATACTGCCGAAGTACTCACATCATTGGGAACCGGTGAAGCATTGATATCTGCCTTGGACGAAAAAGGGCGCCCAACACCATTGGCAGCCACTATGATGCGCGCACCGATGAGCCGTATGGATATTTTAAGCGATTCCGAAATCAAAGATGTACTGGACAAGTCCAAATTGATTAAAAAATATAATGAGGAAATTGATCGTGAGAGCGCCTACGAAATCCTCACCGAAAAAATTGAAAAGGCTGAAAAAGAAGCCGAGAAAGAAAAAGAAGAAAAATCAACAAGCCGAAGGTCATCGAGCCGAAGGAGCACCCGAATGAACCCAGTGGTAAAGGTTTTAACCAGCGCTACATTTATTAGAGGAGTTTTAGGGGTATTAAAAAAAGTGATTCGATAATTTTATGAAAAAGACTAGCAAAGCAATTGCCCTAATTTTTGGTATCGCATTAATCCATTCTTGTCAAAAAGACACCAAATTCTTGATTACGGAGACGAGCGTTGGGCCATTGACCCAAACCGCCTCCGTAAAGGAAATAGAATCAACCTTTGTAAAAGATTCTGTTGTGGCAGACACTGCTCAAATCAATTTAGGTGCTTCTCCCAAAAAAATCGAGGTTTATGAAAAGGGAGGCAAACACCTTTTAACGCTTACCGCAAACTCCGACAGTATCCCAACAATTGAGAATGTTCGTGTTATGGATCCTAGATATGTTACAGAAAAAGGGATAGGGTTAAAAAGTACTTTTAAGGATATCCAAAGTAAATACGATATCAAAAAAATTGTGACCACTTTGAACAGTATTGTAGTTTTCCCAAAGAAAAGCAACCTGTATTTTACAATTGACAAGGAAGAACTTCCTGAAAATCTGCGTTTCTCGACCTCGGATATTGAAGCGGTTCAAATTCCGGACGATGCCAAGATCAAATATTTGATGTTAGGTTGGGAATAAACACCAAATCTTGTTGCTAAATGAAAAAAATACTCAACAAGCTAATTCCATTGGCCTATGGGCAATATTATAATACCTATGTGTTAATTGACCCGAAAAAAGCTGCGGAAACTGCTTTTCATACTTTCAGCACCGTTAGAAAAGGTAAAATCAAACCTGAACAGGCGAAATATTTAGATGGTTCCAAATACGCTTTGGATGAAATTGCAGGTCATAAAATACAATCTTACCATTGGCCAGGTAACAAGGAAACTGTGCTATTGGTGCACGGTTGGGAGAGCAATACATTTAGATGGCGCAACCTTATCAAAAAATTAAGAGAGGTAGATTTTAACATAATTGCTTTTGATGCTCCATCACATGGCTACTCTTCTGGAAAACACCTATATGTGCCGTTGTATGAAGAGGTTGTAAACTATATGGTTAAAAAGTATCAGCCAAAACACCTCGTGGGGCATTCCATGGGTGGAATGACTATTGTTTACAACCAATATAAAAATCCAAGTGATAGTGTGGAGAAAATAGTGACTATAGGTGCTCCTGCTGAAATTCAAGACTTTATAGTCCAGTATAAAGATTTATTAAAATTAAACAATAGGGTAATAAGGAGTCTGGACCAATATATCTTGGAACGTTTTGGCTTTAAAATAGATCAATTTTCTACCGCAAATTTTGCCCGATCTATCAGCAAAAAAGGATTGCTTTTTCATGATAAGCACGATAACATTGCGCCGTACCATGCTTCTGTAGCGGTAAATAAAAATTGGAAAGATAGTACATTGGTAAGTACAGAAGGTCTTGGCCATTCCATGCATCAAGATGATGTAAACAATCAAATCGTTACATTTTTGGAAGCTTGATAAAGTTGTCCTAATTTTCAATAAAAATAGACCATGCAAAAAATAACACCCTTTCACGTTGCCGTACCAGTACATAATTTAGATGAATGTAGAACCTTTTACCGCGATGTACTCGGATGTGAAGAAGGTAGAAGTGCCAAGCAATGGGTAGATTTCAACTTTTTTGGACATCAATTTGTAATCCATTATAAGCCTAAATCCGAAGAAGAAACACATACCAACCCCGTTGATGGCAAAAATGTACCTGTACCCCATTATGGCGTGGTTTTGCCATGGGATACTTTTCAAACATTTTCCAAAGAATTGATTGAAAAAGGAATTGATTTTGTCATCGAACCTTATATTCGATTTGAAGGTGAGCCCGGAGAGCAAGCCACCATGTTTTTTTTAGACCCATCCGGCAATGCTTTGGAGTTCAAGGCTTTTAAGGATATGGGACAATTGTTTGCCAAGTAGATCAAACGAGATTCAGGCCTTTTTTCTTTACCCAAATTTGGGCGAAAATCATATTGGGCACCCAACAAAGCCAAGCCACAATTTTGTAGGCCAACAAAAACTCTCCAAAAATAATGGTAAGCACGGGCAACCAAATACGTAAGGTGACTGCAGCAAAACAAGCTGCGTAGCTATAAATCATCATACCTTGATGGAGGGATAAATCCTTGTTTTTGACAGCGATATAAGCTCTAGCGGTGGTAAAGAGCCAAATTGCGCCAAGACTTATAAAACCAATGGATGCAACTATTCCCCCTGTAGCAAAAAAACCAAGATAAACACCACATAGTCCACTTATCAATGCTGAAACCACATACATTTTCCCAAGATGTCGGTGTAGCTTCAATCGTTTGGATCTTAGCTTTTTTATAAACTGCGACCAACCGACCAACAGCGCCAACCCCCCAAAACTTATATGACCGTAAAATGCAAGATTCCAGACCGTGCTTGACAATAAGACATCGGGTTTATTCATCAAAAGTCCAAAATCATCTGTAGCGAATAAGTATATTAAAGGGTAAAGACCTATTCCGATAGCCAGTAAAACAAAAACCACCCATGCTACTTTATTTCTTACCGTTTGAGCCATGTTGCCTGGTTTAGTATGAAGTAAGTTATCGATATTTTGGATACAAAGACAAGAATTTTGATGGTAATTCGTTATAAATGTATTGCTTAGGCTCTTAAGCAGCCCCCAAATCCTACTATTATGAAGACAATTTTACTCTTGATCACACTTATTTTTTCCGCCATGGCAGTATCCAGTTGTACCAATGACGAAAGCGATACCGATTTTGAATTTCTCACACCAGAAGAAGAGCAACAAGCTGCCTTAAATACTGAACAAGAAAATGTAAACTAAAGTTGATTGTGACGGGCTCTAGCCAAGAGCGTATTTTTAAGTAGCATTGCAATGGTCATTGGGCCCACTCCACCGGGAACGGGAGTAATAAAAGACGCTTTTTTACTCACATTTTCAAAGTCCACATCCCCTGTAATGTAGTATCCCTTTTCACGGGTCTTATCTAGAACACGGGTAATGCCCACGTCAATAATAGTCACTCCATCCTTGACCATATCGGCTTTTAGAAATTTTGGAACGCCTAAAGCAGATATCACAATATCCGCCTGCAGGGTCAAATCCTTTAGGTTTTTGGTTCTACTATGTGCAAGGGTAACGGTAGAGTTTCCCGGGTTTCCCTTTTGGCTCATTAAAATACTTATGGGCCTACCTACAATGTGGCTTCTACCGATCACAACTGTATGTTTTCCTTCGGTTTCCACCTTGTAGCGCTTCAATAGCTCCATAATTCCGAATGGAGTGGCAGAGATGAACGTCTCCATATCCAAAGCCATTTTTCCAAAATTTGTCGGATGGAAACCATCCACATCCTTATCTGGGTCCACGGCCATCAGCACTTTTTCCTCATTAATATGCTTGGGCAGGGGAAGTTGAACAATATAACCGTCTATATCTGGGTTGTTGTTCAATTCATCTACTTGTTTTAACAAATCTTCCTCCGTGGTTTCTTCGGGAAGGTGAATCAAAGTAGATTCGAAGCCTATTTTTTTACAAGAACGCACTTTACTTCCAACGTATGTTAGGCTAGCGCCATCGTTACCTACCAATACGGCTGCCAAATGTGGGACTTTTTCGCCCTGCTCTTTCATTTGGGCCACCTCAACGGTGATTTCTTCTTTTATCTGGTTCGATACTTTTTTTCCGTCGAGGATTTCCATGGGTCGTGTTGGTTTTTTACTTCTGAATAAGGTTATCGCATATTCTGCATCATCTGCATCATTTTTTTGCCGCCTCCACCTTGCATCATCTTCATCATCTTGCTCATCTGGTTGAACTGCTTTAGCAACTGGTTTACCTCTTGGACAGATGTTCCGCTACCTGCAGCAATTCGTTTCTTTCGGCTTGCGTTCAATTTTGCAGGTGTAGATCTTTCTTCTGGGGTCATGGAATGGATAATAGCTTCAATATGTTTAAAGGCATCATCATCAATATCCAATCCTTTCAAAGCTTTTCCAGCACCTGGAATCATTCCCATGAGGTCTTTCATGTTCCCCATTTTTTTGATTTGCTGTATCTGGCTCAAGAAATCATCAAAACCAAACTTATTCTTGGCGATCTTCTTCTGAATTTTACGCGCCTGTTCTTCATCAAACTGCTCTTGGGCACGTTCCACCAAGGACACCACATCTCCCATTCCGAGAATACGGTCCGCCATTCGGGAAGGATAAAACACATCAATGGCTTCCATCTTTTCGCCCGTACCAATAAACTTGATAGGTTTATCCACCACGGATTTAATGGAAATAGCAGCACCCCCTCGGGTATCACCATCGAGCTTGGTTAGAATAACACCATCAAAATTTAAGACATCATTGAAGGTTTTCGCGGTATTAACCGCATCTTGACCGGTCATGGAATCCACAACAAACAAGGTTTCTTGAGGCTCTATGGCTTTGTGGATATTGGAAATCTCGGTCATCATCTGCTCATCCACGGCCAAACGACCTGCGGTATCGATGATTACCACATTGCAGCCTGTACTTTTTGCATGGGCAATACCTGCCTTGGCAATAGCTACGGGATCATTGTTATCGCGATCTGAATATACCTCTACTCCTATTTGGTCACCTACCACATGCAACTGATCTATCGCCGCTGGACGGTATACATCACAAGCTACTAAAAGTGGTTTCTTTGTTTTTTTATTTTTGAGATAATTGGCGAGTTTACCGGAAAAGGTAGTTTTACCAGAACCTTGCAGACCAGACATTAAAATTACAGAAGGGTTGCCAGATAAATCTATTTCCTCTGCTTCGCCGCCCATTAGTTCGGTAAGCTCATCCTTTACCAATTTAACCATAAGCTGACCTGGCTGTAACGAGGTCAGTACGTTTTGGCCCAAAGCTTTTTCCTTTACCGTATTGGTAAATTCTTTGGCTATTTTAAAGTTAACGTCGGCATCCAGCAAGGCTCTTCGCACTTCCTTAAGGGTCTCTGCGACATTGATTTCTGTTATCTGACCATGTCCTTTGAGGACGTGAAGTGCCTTATCTAATTTTTCACTTAAATTATCGAACATGTGTTCTTTGTTTTAAAGGAGGAACAAATTTAAGAATAATATAAAAGAAAAAGGACGGCTTTGGGGAGAGCCGTCCTTCTTTTGGAAAAAAGATTGGGGAAAAATTATTCAATTTTTTTCGAAAACCAACTTATCGGTTCCACCATTTCCTCCACTGTCATCGATGAGCTCGATTCTAACCGACGTAAAATCTACAATATCCCAATCATCCGTTAGATCCGCAAAATCGGCTGGGGAAGAAAAAGCAATATTGAAATCTACATCGCTATCATCATCCGAACTATCATCATCCGAACTGTCATCATCGGAATCGGAATTGGTGATGGACCATGTTCCGTTTATTTCGACATCGCCATCAGTAGCGACCAAAGTTCCATCGGTATTGAAGTCGAAGGTGTATCCGTTAAAATCATCCGTTTCTTCCTTGTCCGTGTCAAAATAGTAAGCAATGGTCCAGGCACCACTGGTTGCTATACCATTTAGTTCTGTTATCTGAGCGGCAGACAAGTTATTTAACATATCTTCATCGTTGCTCTTTTCGCAACCCAATGCCATCAGTAACATGGTGATTGCTGTGAGTTTTAATATTGAGGTTTTCATAATTCTTGTTTGTAAGATATAGTGTTCCCGTTTTTATTAGTGATTAAGGTTTCTCGAATACCAAGGTATCCACAGAGCCATCGTCACTTTCATCTTTGAGTTCTATACGATTAGAAGTGATTGAAACTACCTTCCAATCCTCGGTCAATTCTCCAAGATCATCCCCTGTGTCAAAATTGATATAGAACTTCAAACCTTCGTCAGAATCTCTTAGTACCCTCCAAAGTCCATTGGCTATTGGGTCGGCATTCACGGACACTTCAACTTGATACATCGTAGAGAAATCAAAATCCATACCCGCATAAGAAGCAGTCAAATCGGTTTCTCCTTCTTGATAAAGGGCAACATTCCATAGTCCGCCCATAGCAATATTTCTAATTTCAGCAACATCGCCATCACCTGCGCTATCATCACATACTCGTAACAATACCATTTCATAATCAGCTTCTTCGAGCTCAAATTTTAAACGTGTTTCCATCATCTCCTTAATGGGCCATTCAAAACTAACTCCGGGTTCGTCCTCTATGGAAATCATAAGGGAAAGCTGGTACTGGCTGTTCAAACCTAGCTCCCAAGTACCTTGCATAGTATTTGATCCATCACCAAGAGTGACCATTCCATCGGTCATAAACTGGAATTCGTAACCTAAAAGTCTCTCTATTTCTTCACCTTGGTTCTCAACTTCTTTAATAACCCACTCGCATTCTTTGATTAGAGCAATAAATGCTTCTCTATCAATTTCGGTGGAATCCTCAAGATCACATCGTTTTTTAAGTACAATCCTATTACCCCCATCTTTATATAGTTTGATGACACCTTCTTCCAATTTATACACTTGCCATTCGGAAGTAAAGTCGGGGAAGTTTTCAAATTCAAGACTCAACATTACGCCATTATCGGACATGCTGGTACTCCAAGTACCCATAATTTCGTCTGCTGTAAAAGTGGAGAAGTAGACGGTTCCATCTTCGTTGAATGTCATTAAGTGTTCAACGTACTGTTCCGTGTTATCAATTTCATCACGAATAACTTGTCTAACCTGTAATGGACACGCCACCAAGTACTCATCGAGTTCCTCTTCGGAGAAATCATCATCATTATAATCATCATCGTCATCTTCATCACATTGGTTTTTGGCCATCTCCAAGGCTGCGGCCAGTTCGGAATTGTTATCAACAACTACTTCCGTACCATCATATTTCTTCAAGGTAATCGGGAATTCAATGCTAATCAGGTCATCGTCTTCGAGTTCATCAAAAAACCTTCTCATACCTTGATCGCTTTCCACCACAACTTGGCCAGACTGCTGATTGTCCAAACCAAAAGTGAACAGTGTTATGGGATAAACAAAATCGATACATTCAATATCATCGTCATCACCACCTTCAAGACACTCTCTCGCGAAAGCTTCTAGCTCATCTTGATTTTCGATGGTTATTTCACTAAAATCGGAAAGGGTAATGGTTATAGGGAATGCGATATCCAAGATATCATCGTCATCATCAAGCTCGTCAAAAATTTCCTCCACCACTTCCAAATCACTTTCAGAATCGATAGTTACATCAACTCCATTGACATTTACGGTGTAAGGAAATTGAACTGCAAAACAACTGGCTCCGTCCACAATATTATCATAGGAACCATCATTCGAAGATGTTTTTTGAATCAAAGTGGCTGTTGAGGAATTAGCTGCTATAGTTTGATCCTCAGAACCTCCTCCAACTTCTTCATATTCTTCTTGGCAAGAGGATAAACCAAGAACAAGTACAACTAGTGCTGCGCGCAACATGTTATTAATCAACTTTTTCATATTATTTGAATTTTGGGGTTATAATTCAATTCTAAAACAACCATCTAAAAAAAAACCCTACTTTTCCTTAAATATTTTAAAATATATTTGACCCCATAAACAAACTCCCAGCCATGAGCAACGTATGTGAAGACCATGTTTTTAGCAAGGTTTTTAAGACCCATTCCAAAACGGTATTCAACTTTATCTTTTACAAGTTCGGGAATGAGGAGAAGGCCCACGATGCCGTGCAGGAAGCCTTTGTGAAGTTGTGGCAAAATTGTTCAAAAGTAAGTCCTGAAAAAGCAAAATCCTACGTTTACACTGTAGCCAACAACCTTTATTTAAATGTGATAAAAGCGGAGAAAGTCCGGCTAAAGCATGCCGATAGTCTCCGAAATGACCGAACCAATGAGTCCCCAGAATTTTTGATGGAGGAAAAAGAATACAAGGAAAAACTGGACAACGCCCTGAACGCTTTGCCCGAAAACCAAAGAACCACTTTTTTGCTCAATAGGATCGATGGAAAAAAATATGCGGAAATTGCGGAAATGGAAGGAGTGAGCGTAAAAGCCATTGAAAAAAGGATGCATTTGGCACTGAAGAGTTTACGGGAGCATATTGATGGAATTTAAAAATTAAATATTATAATCAATTATAAGGTAGGGTATTTTAAAAGGTAGTTGTTATTAACATGTAAAGCATAGAACCCATGCAAGAAAATTATTTGGCAAAATGGTTGAGCGATGAGCTTACGGAAGAGGAGCTTCGGGAATTTCAAAATTCCGAAGAATATACTTCTTACCAAAAGCTCAAAGATTTTTCAGGTAGTTTGAAGGCTCCCGATTTTGATTCAGAAAAAGCCTTGCAGCGCTTGAAAGAAGAGCACATTGGCAATGCGCCCAAGGTAATTTCCTTGAACCCTTTCAAGAAATTCCTAAGGGTCGCTGCAGTTATTGCCATACTGCTGGCCGGTTCTTATTTTTATGTTAGCACTTTGAACGAAAAAATCGGTACAGAATATGCCGAACGTTCCGAAGTTATGCTGCCTGACAATTCCGAAATATTTTTGAATGCAGATTCCCAAATATCCTACAGCAAAAAAAATTGGGACAACAAAAGAAATGTTGATTTAAAAGGAGAGGCTTTCTTTAAAGTGGCCAAAGGGAAAAAATTTACCGTTTCCACTGACCACGGTACAGTTGCCGTTTTGGGAACACAGTTCAACGTGGAAAACAGAAAAGGTTTTTTTGAGGTAACTTGTTATGAAGGTTTGGTGAGCGTTACCCATAACAATAAAGAATCCAAATTAACTGCTGGAACTTCCCTCTTGGTAATCAATGGGAAAGTTATCAGTACAGGAACACCAGATGGCACATTGCCTTCTTGGATGAACAACGAAAGTAGTTTTGAAAGTATTCCTTTAAAATATGTATTTGCTGAACTTGAAAGACAGTTCAATATAAAGGTTTCTTCAGAAAATATAGATACAAACCTCTTATTTACAGGGTCTTTTAACAACACAGACCTAAATATGGCGTTAAAAAGTATAAGCACCCCCTCCCAAACACGTTACAAAACAGAAGGAGACAACGTACTTTTTTATGCTGGGAACACACTACAATAAGTATTTAAGCCTCGCCTTGGTTTTTTTGTTTTTCACGTTTTGCAATATCAATGCGCAGGAAAAGCAACAATCTTCCATTGGTCTTATTTCCTATATTAAAACATTGGAGGAACGTTTCGATATCAAATTTTCTTACTTGAACGAAGATTTGGAAGGAATCACCATAACCGTTCCCGAAAACCTTAATTCATTAGAGGGAATTCTACAATATATTGAGGATAAATTCCGTATTGAATCAGAAAAACTTAATGATCGTTACTATACGCTTGTAAAAGATAAGCGTGTAGATATTTGCGGAGTGGTATTGGACAATTTTGCCGAGAACACGGTAATGGGTGCCACCGTGGAAGTATTGGGAACTGATATTGCCAAAATAACGGACAACAATGGTGCCTTCTCACTACAAAACATTCCCAGAGACGTATCACTTCAAATTAGATATTTAGGCTATATAACCAAATATGTAAAAGTTGAAACACTTTTACAGCAGGGGGGTTGCCCTAAAATTCTACTAGCGCAATATTATGAGCAATTGGATGAAGTGTTTGTCTATAAATACCTTACTTCTGGAATCATAAAAGAGAAAGATGCGAGCATCACTTTGAATACTGCCGAATTTGGAATTCTGCCCGGATTGATCGAACCTGACATTCTGCAGACTGTTCAAGCTTTGCCTGGCATTAAAAGTATCGATGAAACCGTATCCGATATTAATGTACGTGGTGGCACCAATGACCAAAACCTAATCTTATGGAACGGCATTAAAATGTATCAATCCGGACACTTTTTTGGGTTGATATCCGCCTTTAACCCTTACCAAACCGATAAAGTAACCATCTACAAAAACGGAACCCCGGCAAATTTTGGAGATGGGGTCAGTAGTGTTATCCAAATGGAGACTGGCAATAGCATCACCGAAACTTGGAAAGGTGGGGCTGGCTTTAACCTGATAAGCGGTGATGTTTTTGGTGAAATCCCAATGACCAACAAACTGGGGGTCCAATTTTCTGCGCGACGCTCTGCTACCGATTTTTTGAGTACACCCACCTATAAACAATTCATCAATAGAGCTTTTCAAGATAGTGAAATTACGCTTCAAAACAACAACACCGTGGATGATGAATTTATTAGGGATGAGGAGTTTTTCTTTTATGATTTCTCAGGAAAAATCTTATACGACCTCAACGAAGACCACAAAATTCGATTGAGTGCAATCCATATTAAAAACAATTTAAAATTTGAAGAAACCAGTGTCTCCGCCAATGAAACCAATATCAGCTTATTAAAACAGGACAACATTTCCGCAGGAGGACAATTGCAGAGCAACTGGACAGAAAGATTCTCATCACACCTCAACATATACTACACTAAATACAACTTAGATGCACAGAATGTTTTTGCAAACCAAGTACAGCAGTTGTTCCAAAACAACCAAGTAACGGAAAATGCACTAAAACTGGACACACAGTATATGTTAACTGATGAGCTTAGTTGGAGTAATGGCTACCAGTATATTGAAACTGGAATCACCAATGCTACCATCATCAACGAACCTGATTTTAATAGTGAGATTAAAGGAGTTGTCCGAACACACGCACCATATTCCCAGGTTAACTATAATTCACCGGAAAATAAATTCATTGGAAGGATAGGAGTACGTTTCAATTTTATTGAGAACCTCAACACATTTCAGAAAGTCCTTATTGAACCCAGAATCAACCTAAATTTTAGATTGGCCAATTATGTGCGGGCCGAAATTTTAGGCGAGTTCAAAAGTCAGACCACCAACCAGATTATAGATTTGGAACAAAACTTTCTAGGTATTGAAAAACGCCGGTGGATTTTATCCAACGATGAAACACTTCCTGTTACCAAAAGCAAGCAAGGTTCGGCAGGAATCAATTACGAGAAAAATAATTTTTACGTAGGGATAGAGGGTTTCTACAAAAACGTGGATGGCATTAGCACCAACACCCAAGGATTCCAAAATCCTTATCAATTTTCAGGGGAAATAGGAAGTTACGATGTTAAAGGAGTTGAGCTGCTCATCAACAAAAAAGGAGACAACTACAGCTCCTGGTTAAGCTATGCCTACAATAAAAACGATTATACGTTTGATTCGATTGTACCTCAGTCCTTCCCCAATAATTTAGATATCAGGCACACCCTTACCTTTGCAAGCACCTATACCTACAAAGACTTAAAGTTAAGTATTGGGCTAAACTACAGAACCGGCAAACCCTTTACAGAGCCTATTGAAGGGGATGAGGGTTTGGATGAAAATTACTATCCGCCCAGAATCAACTACCAATCTCCCAATAATAGTCGATTGCCTGAATATTTTAGGGCAGATGCATCTGCCATTTACAATTTTCAGATAAGCAGAACCATACGTGCCAATGCGGGACTATCTATTTTAAATTTTACAGATAGAAAAAATACCCTTAACAAATATTACAGGGTAAACGAAGATGACGAAATTGAGACCATTGAAAACTTTTCATTGGGCATTACCCCGAATGTAAGTTTTAGGGTGAGTTTTTAAATCAGAGATTTCTCGACTACGCTCGAAATGACAGCCACGACACTAGTCAAGATTCGTGTAAATTGTGTTAAAAAATAAATGACTATTCTCCTATTCCTTCCACTTAGCTGATGATATCATCTAGAAATGACAAAGCCTGTCATTTCTGTAAAATCAGGAATCCAAACAAATAAACCCAATGTATATTTTTGGTAATAAACAGAAGGATTAGGGATTACATCCTCTCAGGAACATCAATACCCAACAAACGAAACGCAGACTGAATCACTTCACCTACTTTTTGCGATAACTGTACCCTAAAGTTTTTCTTTTGCTCATCTGTTTCACCCAAAATGGATACCTGCTGGTAGAAGGAATTGAACTCCTTCACCAAATCATAGGTGTAGTTCGCAATCAAGGCAGGGCTAAAGTTCTCTGCAGCCAACTGAACCGTTTCTGGGAACAATTGGATTTGCTTCAACAACTCTTTTTCCTTTTCGTGCAGATGCAAAGAGGTATCGACTGCGCTCGACCTTACATTGTTCGCCTTGCGCAAAATAGACTGAATCCTAGCATACGTATACTGAATAAAGGGGCCTGTGTTTCCTTGGAAATCTACCGACTCCTCAGGATTGAACAAGATGCGTTTTTTAGGGTCTACTTTAAGAATGTAGTATTTAAGAGCACCCAACCCTATGGTTCGGTACAATTGCTTTTTCTCTTCTTCGGAATACCCTTCCAACTTGCCCAATTCCTGTGAAATAGATTCGGCCGTATCCTCCATATTTTTAATCAGGTCGTCCGCATCCACCACCGTACCTTCCCTACTCTTCATTTTTCCACTGGGCAAGTCTACCATTCCGTAGCTCAAGTGATACAATTGCTCCGCCCAGGAATACCCCAATTTCTTCAGGATAAGGAACAACACTTTAAAATGATAATCCTGTTCGTTCCCTACGGTGTACACCATTCCGTTGATGTCGGGGAAATCAGTTACTCGTTGTATAGCCGTACCAATATCCTGGGTCATATACACTGCGGTTCCATCAGAACGAAGCACAATTTTTTCATCCAATCCCTCCTCGGTAAGATCGATCCAAACGCTACCATCCTCTTTTTTAAAGAAAACACCTCGTTCCAGACCATCTTTCACCACATCACGACCCAACAAATAGGTATCACTTTCGTAGTATAGGGTATCAAAATCAACACCCAAGTTTTTGTAGGTGGTATCAAACCCATCATATACCCAACCATTCATTTTCTTCCAAAGAGACACCACGTCATCATCACCGGCCTCCCATTTTCTGAGCATATCTTGCGCCTCCAATAAAATTGGAGCTTCCTTTTCTGCTTTTTCTTTTGGTGTCCCATCCCCTACCAATTCAGCTATCTGTTCTTTGTATGCTTTATCAAAAGCCACATAGTATTTCCCGACCACGTGATCCCCTTTCAACCCAGAAGATTCTGGAGTTTCGCCCTCGCCAAATTTCTGCCAGGCCAGCATACTCTTACATATGTGGATACCACGATCATTAATGATCTGCGTTTTGTAGACTTTCTTGCCCGATGCCTTCAAAATTTCGGCAACGGAATACCCCAAAAGGTTGTTTCGGATGTGTCCCAAGTGCAAAGGTTTATTGGTATTGGGCGAAGAATATTCCACCATTACCGCATCATCCGACTGGGATTTTACATAACCAAAATCGTTTTCATCAGAAATAGCGTTGAAAAAGTTCAGATAATAACTATCCTCAATAACAATGTTCAAAAAGCCTTTAACCACATTGTATTTGGACACCTCATCCACATTTTCAATAAGATAATCTCCAATCTGGGTTCCTATCTGAACAGGGTTTCCCTTTACATGGCGCAACATAGGAAATACCACCACGGTAATATCACCCTCAAAATCCTTTCGGGTAGGTTGAAATTCCACCGTAGGCAGGTCAACTTGGTACAGTTGTTTTACCGCTTCGATTACTTTTTGGGTCAAATCGTTCTGTAAACTCATCTAAAAGGCTTTTCAGGGCGCAAAACTACGCATTTTTTGGGCTTTTCCCACACCATAACCAAATGGTCCGCCGTAATTTGATTAATTTTAAGCATGCTATTGAACGTCTCCTACAACGACAGGAAAATCACCAAAAAAATTGACGAAGCCGTAGGCAAACCCCTATCCATAAAAGAACGCTTTGCTATGGGTGGTATTGGCTCACCTAAATTGCATATCACCGAAGCCAGTATTGACATATACAATCTGCTCATTTTGGACAACAGCACCAACACCTGCAATGTTGAAATTCGTCCCAATGGCATTATTGTTCGGTTTCGTTCCCGCCTGGAAACCTTTGGTCTTATTATCCCCTATTACAAATTGAATGTGTACAAAGGAGATATTGGCGTTTATTCGATTTATATGGACCACTATTTCATAAAAGTACGTTCGGACACCAAAGCCATCCAACGATTCTTTCGGAAATTATTGGATTATCGTGCAGATAACCTTCCCACCAATCTTGAAGATCTATGAAAATATTGCTGACAGGAGCCAATGGCTATATTGGGATGCGTTTATTGCCCAAACTTTTGGATATGGGACACAAGGTGGTTTGTGCCGTTCGTGATGAGAAACGACTTTCGGTAGATGCCAAAACTCGTTCCAAAATTGATGTTGTGGAAATTGATTTTTTGGATGACCCAGAAAAGCAACAAGTACCCGCAGATATTGATGCCGCTTACTATTTGATACATTCCATGACGTCTTCGGTAACCGATTTTGATGAAAAAGAGGCGCAAGCAGCCAAAAACTTCAACATCATTTTAGAGAATACTCAATGTAAGCAGGTAATTTATCTCAGTGGTATTGTGAACGACAAAGAACTGTCCAAACACCTCAGTTCCAGGAAAAATGTGGAAGAGATTCTCTACAAGGGTCCTTTTGATCTTACAGTGCTCCGGGCCGGAATCATCGTTGGGTCCGGCAGTTCGTCTTTTGAAATTATTCGTGACCTCTGCGAAAAACTTCCAGTTATGATCACACCCAAATGGGTGCTCACCAAAACTCAGCCCATTGCCATTCGGGATGTAATCCAGTTTCTTACCCAAGTATTGGGCAACAAAGACACTTACGACCAATCTTTTGATATTGGCGGCCCCGATATTCTTACCTACAAGGATATGCTGCATCGTTATGCGAAGGTCCGTGGGTTTAAAAACTGGATTTTGACCGTTCCTGTAATGACCCCCAAACTATCTTCCTACTGGCTTTATTTTGTGACATCAACCTCCTACAAATTGGCCATGAATTTAGTGGACAGCATGAAAATGGAAGTCGTGGCCCAAGACAATCGGTTACAAGAAATGTTGGGCATTGAAACGCACACCTACGAAGAAGCTATCGATCTAGCTTTCAAAAAAATTGAACAAAATTTGGTGGTCAGCAGTTGGAAAGACAGTATTGCCAGCGGACAAATCAAAGAAGACCTCGAAAACTATATCCAAGTGCCCAAGTATGGTGTGCTTCAGGATAAAAAGTCCATTCGCATTAAAGATGAAGATGCGGTTTTGGAGAATATTTGGCGTATTGGTGGCGAAACCGGTTGGTATTATGGCAATTGGCTTTGGAAAATCCGTGGGTTTTTGGATAAATTGGTCGGTGGTCCAGGGCTTCGTCGCGGACGCACCCACCCCTATAGGCTATTCCCAGGCGATGCATTGGACTTTTGGCGTGTATTGTTGGCCGACAAAAAATCCAAGCGCTTGCTTCTTTTTGCCGAAATGCGAACCCCTGGTGAAGCTTGGCTCGAGTTTAAGATTGAGGATGGAGTGCTTTATCAAACCGCCACTTTTCGTCCAAAAAGTTTATTGGGGCGATTGTATTGGTATTCGGTCCTTCCATTCCACCTATTTATTTTTGGGAATATGATTCGGAATATTGCAAAAGTGTAAGTGAAGATTAGTATTATTGTAACCTCCGCCATTAACCCTTAACCCATCATGCCTAATCTCAACCTTGTTAAATTACTATTAAGCACCACCGCCAATTCCGTTTTTCTTCGCACTTTGTCACAAATTCTTTCATTGTTCGTCTAAACCAAGGGCAACCTTTACTCCCCAAAAGGTGTCTTATTAATGAAACCATACATTCAATTATGTCCTTTAAAAAGACTATCCTCTTTACTACTTTTTTCCTTTTAATGAGCATTCCTCTTGTTGCCCAAACCGTAAGTTCTCGTTTGGTAGATGCCAAGACACAAAAAGGTATTCCCTATGCTACTATCCAATATGGGGAACATCAAGGAGTAATCACCAATGAGGAAGGCCGTTTCAGTTTTGTGCTGGAAGAAGGCACTTACCTACCCGATTCCATTTATGTAACCTCAATGGGATACGAAAAAAAAGGATTCATCCTGGAGCAAATGCAGGACAGTTTAGTTCTGTTGAATGCCAAAGCGATCGAACTGAGTGGCGTTTATGTTTTTGACAAGGAATTGGAAGTGGACGATATTATTGAAAAAATGATAGAAAACATTCCCCAAAACGTAAACAAAAGTCCCATAAAACAACGTTTCTTCCTACGGAAAGCGGAACTGGCCAATATGCAAAAAGTAGATTTTGGGTTTGAAAAATCAACCATTAAAGAGTTGAACAAGGAGCTTATGGACAGCATCTCGAATTCCATTCCAAAAAATGCATCGCACTATACCGAAAGTTTTGGCGACCTCTATAAAAACAATACAGAATACAAACTCAACATCATCAAGGCAGCCGACCTTTATGATAAAAGGGAGGTAGGTTCCTTTGAGGATTTGGCAGAGCATATGGAAGAAATCTTTAAACAGAATGTAAAACCCGGCTCTTACCTTAAGATTAAATCAGGCATCTTTAGCGAAAAAATTCAGGTTGATTCTATTTTGGACACGATGGACGATGAACGGATAGATCAAGTAAAAAAGGTAAAGGCCCAAGTGGAAAAAGATAGTGTTTCGGGCTTGGTTGACAGCCAACGTTGGCAGTTTAAGGAAATGTTGAGTCAATTGTATTATAAGCAGGACACCAAACTGGACTTTGTGGAGAAAACCCGACGTTATGAATTTAAACTGGCAGGTTACGCCGATATTGGCGACGCAGGTGTTTATGTAGTAGACTTTTGGCCCAAGAGAAGCAGTGCCGACTTTAAAGGGCGTCTCTATATAAATATAGAGGACTTTGCCGTAATGCGACTCGATTTCGCGAATACTCAGCGCTTGCGAAACTTTAGATTATTGGGCATTACCTATCGAGAAACGGTATACAAAGGCACTATGCGTTTTGCCAAATTATCCAATGGCAAGTACGACCTTCAGTTTATGGATTTGTCCGATGGTAAATATTTTGGTGTGGACAGACCGCTAAAAGTGGTGGAAAAGAACAAACACGTAAAAGGCCGTCGCAAGCAGAACGAACTAGAACTGAACATTGACTTCCGTATGAACATGACCGCCAAATGGGAGCTGGTAGTATTTAACCAAGATGAAATTGCAGAGAACGAGTTTAAAACCTACAAGGAAGACAAAACGGTTCGAGCCACCTATATGCCCCGATACAACCCAGAGTTCTGGAAAGGGTACACCATTATGGAGCCAAACCAAGCTATTCGTGGGTTTACGGCTGAAGAGGAATAGATGTCAGATGTTAGAATCTTAGATATCAGATATTAGATTGCAGAGCTCAGATAGGAGAACTTCCAAGGCTTGGCTGATATAATTAGCTGTCCTTCCGTGGGATGGCTGAGCGAAGCCGAAGTATTACACGGAATCTAATTGTCGAGGATAAGATGCTGAAATAATCCCTATAACTATCGGGACAGTATGACGAAAAGGTCATTTCGAAATGAGGTGCAAAGCAGCGATTGAGAAATCTTTACTGTTCTTAGATTTCTCGCACTCCTTTCAGTCGGTTCGAAATGACAGTTTAATACTTCGAGCAATTCGTGTCGATCCACAAACCTGTAACAGAAAAGAGATCCTGAACGCTGTTCAGAATGATAGGTTGAAGATTTGCGATAATTCGTTCAATTCGTGTCAAAAAAGAAAATTGAGCATTGTAATTGGTTATTGATCATTGCCTGGGTCGAAGTAGTTTCCCTAAAAAGTATAGCGCAACCATAATCAAAAGCATTAGCAGGAGCACAAAAAAGACATTCAACAAGGTTGGTCCAAAACCAAGTTCATCTACATTTAAAAATGGATAGGGATAAAATCCTGAGAACTGCCCTCGGACCATCACAAAAACCAAATACCCTAAAGGGTATAGCAGCCATTTGGAGAGTTGTTTCCAAGCAACAATAGTCCTGGCACAAAACATGAGCCAATACACATACATAAAAACTGGGATAATGGTATGCAACAGTTCGTCCACCACCATTTGTAGTCCTGTTGGGTCCCAAATTTTACGCAGTACGAATTGGTAGACCAGCCCCACCACCACAATAAAAACGGTTAGAGCCATAGGCGTTGTCTTTTTATGGAAAAGAGCCAATCGTTTTTGATCGGCACCAAATACTCGGGTAGTAAAGAAAAGAGCCACCAACGTATTGGTCAATATAGTAAAGAAGCTAAAAAATCGCACCAAGCTCTCGGCAGTGCCTGCTTCTCGATTTTGAATCATCAAGTAAAGTTGGGCAAGTACAGCGAACCAGCCCATGCAAAGCCCCAAGATTTCAAAATTTCTACGCATGGCCCAAGTTATTCAATTTACAATCATTGTCCAATCTATTGTAATTTCGAAACGAGGTACAAAGCGGCGATTGGGAAGTCTCAACCATAATCAGATTTCTCACATTCGTTCGAAATGACAATTTAATACTTCGTGAAAATTCGTGCAATTCGTCTCAAACAATGATTCGAGATTTCTAGACTACCCCTTCGACTGCGCTCAGGGTGACAGCTCAGGGTAGCAGCTCGAAATGACATCAAAGTACTATGCCTTTGGTAAAAACACTTCCGCCATCATGCAACGGGCACTACCGCCCCCACAGGTCTCAATAGTATCCAAAGGACTGTGAATAATAGCGCAGTGCTTTTCTATGGCCTTGATTTGTTCTTCCGTCAAACTATTATAGGCTTGCGTACTCATCACCATATAGCGTTGATCATTGGCTCCTAGGACTTGTAACATATTGCCTGCAAAGTGACACATTTGCTCCTCGGTAATTCGGATAACTTCTTTACCGTCCATTTTAATATGCTCGACCACGTTCTTCCTTTCCTTTTTGTCGTCTATAGAGTCGAGACAGACAATAGCAAAGGTCTCCGCCATGGCCATCATTACATTGGTATGGTAAATGGGCAATCGTTTACCGTCTACCGTTTGGTTCGCATGAAAAATTACAGGGAAGCAATCAAAATCTTCACAAAACTCAATAAAAAGTTCTTCGTGTGCTCGCTCGGAAAGGGCACAATAGGCTTTTTGGTTGACTCTATCTTTTAAGATACTACCTGTTCCTTCCAGAAACACTCCCTCATCTTCGGCAGCGGTATAATCCATGATATTGTTAATCACAAATCCATTCTCCTCCAGCAGCTGAAAAACATCTTCCCTACGTTCCTTTCTTCGATTTTCGGCAAACATTGGGTACACACAAACGGTTCCGCTCTCGTGAAAAGAAACCCAATTGTTCGGAAATATGGAATCGGGAGTGTCCTGCTCCATATTATCGCTTATGGTGATCACATTAACACCGTGTTCCCGTAAAACGGTTACAAATTGGTCAAACTCGTGCTCTGCCTTTTTATTGATTTCTGCAATTTTTAGATGCGGGTCTTCCTGAAAGTAGTTGTTGACCGCAGTTTGCTCGTTCATCCTAAAGTTTACAGGACGCACCATAAGAATGGTGTTAGTAATCTGTTTTCTCAATACTTTGACTGTTTTGATAAACCTGTGGCAGCAGGAAGTTGGGTTAAAAAATTATGCTCTGATCAAAGGCATGGTGCTACAACGCAACAAACCCTCTTGTTTGGCTATTTCGGCATAGGGAATCTCCTCTACAGTGAATCCCTGGTCCCGAAGCCAATTGTTCAATCTGGTAAAACTCCTTTCCGAAACCACCACTTCGGGGGAAATGGAAAAAACATTACTGAACATTTGGTACATTTCTTCTTTATTGATCTCAAAAATATTTTCTGGCCCGAAGAAATCGACCAAATATTGGTATTCCTCCTCTACCAAGAATCCATTTTTATGTAAAATTGCCTTATCCTTTCCTATAGGTTGGAAACAACAATCCAAATGCAATGCATTCTCCTTTGGGTCGGTGTTGGATTTTCGCAGCTCGCAGGATTTTACAGTTTTATGGGGGAACATTTCCCGAATAAATTCTACTGCCTCGATATTGGTTCTTGCGGTAATGTAACTCGCATAATCATCCCCGGTATAGGTTCCGATAAAGATATGGTCGTTCCATGGCATTACATCTCCTCCTTCAATATGAACTTCTTCTGGCGGACGAATTATCTTCTTGGGATCAATTACATCCAACACTTCGTGTATGGCAACAAATTCACGTTCCCTATCGGGCAAAATATTGGCATGAAACAACCTGTCTTCTATCACAAAAGCAATATCCCTGGCAAATATCTGATTACAATCTTCCAACACTTCCGGTCGATACACTTTTACTCCATATTTGTTGAATACTTGGGCAAAAGCTTCCATTTCTTTGATCATATCCGCTTCTTTGGGATAGGTACCTGCCTTAATATGCTCTATTGATTTAGGGTCATAAGCTTCCTCAATTGTAGGAACAGGTCCATTACTTTGAGCAGTACCCAAAATAACAGCTTTTAATGTACTGGTCTCATCAACAACGTTTAATTCAATCATAAAAGATGTATTAGGGGCCAAAATTCAGGCCATCGAAAGCGATTAGGAAAATCCTTAAAAATTCTGTGGCAAATCTAGTGTTTTAGTTGAATTTATTAACCAATCAAAATGATAAAATCACCTACATTTTTCCGGAAATCAAACTTTAAAACAGGCGTAATTCATATTAAGTCAAAAAGTTGTTCGTCAAATAGTTAAAATTACTGTCAAAAACTAAAAAACTGACAAATGTCAGGTTGCTCATTCATTTTAATGACTACATTTGTAATAAGAATTTTCCTACTTATGAAAAAAATAGTGATTACATCGATTTTGTTAGCGACTGTATTTATCGTTTTAGGAGGTATGAATGCTTTTCAAAAAATAGAAAGTTTAAATTTTGCTTCCAAATCAGATTCCGACAGGGAAGAACGGGTTTATACTGTTAAATATAACGACTGCATAAAGGACATTGATTTTCCCGACGGCCACTCTATAAACAACAAATTGGAAACCAGCCATGTTGAATGGAACCTTATGAAAGTGAACCAATCTGTAAAGAAATATGGTAAATCCTTGGATTCCACCTTAAAAAATCTAAATACATTGGATGCACATGGTTTTATCCACCAAACATTTAGGAAAGCGAAAAGTGCTGTTACAAACAATGATATTTCCGATATCCAGAAATATTACCATTGTGAAATTATGCGAATTTGCTACGATAGAGACAGGTCTTTAAACCAAAGCACTATAAGAAGACTCTAATACTGTATACTATCAAAAAAAAGGGGGCGAAAACCGCCCCCTTTTTTATATTGTTATTATCGTTTTTCAACTGGAACAAAGTCTCTATGATTTTCTCCGATATAGACCTGTCTAGGTCTTCCAATAGGTTCTTTTCTTAGTCTCATTTCTCTCCACTGAGCAATCCATCCAGGTAGTCTACCCAATGCGAACATAACGGTAAACATTTCTGTCGGTATACCCAATGCACGATAAATAATTCCAGAGTAAAAATCCACGTTGGGATACAGTTTTCTGTCCACAAAATACTTGTCCTCCAATGCCTCTTTTTCCAATCCTTTGGCAATATCCAAAATAGGATCTTCAATACCTAGGTTGCCCAATACTTCGTCCGCGGATTTTTTAATGATTTTTGCTCTTGGATCAAAGTTTTTATAAACCCTGTGTCCAAAGCCCATTAATCTAAACGGATCATCCTTATCCTTAGCCTTGGCCATATACTTTTTGGTATCGCCGCCATCTGCTTCTATTGCTTCAAGCATTTCCAAAACAGCTTGGTTGGCACCTCCGTGCAATGGTCCCCAAAGTGCAGAAATACCAGCCGAAAGGGAGGCAAAAAGACCTGCATGCGAAGATCCAACGATACGTACTGTAGAAGTGGAACAGTTTTGTTCGTGATCTGCGTGCAAAATCAATAATTTATCCAAAGCATCTATAGCGATAGGATCTCTTTTGTATTCCTGGTTAGGTCTTTTGAACATCATTTTATGAATGTTCTCTACATACCCAAGGGTATCGTCCCCATAATCCAATGGAAGACCTTTTTTCTTACGCATCGCCCAAGCCACCAAAACTGGGAACTTGGCCAAGATACGCACAATGGAACCATACATGGCGGACTCCGATGAAACATCTACACAAGATGGATTAAACGCCACCAATGCACTGGTTAATGAAGATAACACCCCCATCGGGTGAGCTGATTTTGGAAAGCCATCCAAAATTTTCTTCATTTCCTCATCTACTTGGGACTCTTCCTTGATATCGCTATGAAATTTTTCTAGCTGCTCTTTGTTGGGCAATTCCCCAAAAATCAAAAGATAGGCTACTTCCAAAAAGTCGGCTTTCTCGGCTAAGTCTTCAATTGAATACCCACGATATCTCAATATTCCCTGCTCTCCGTTTAGAAAGGTAATTGCACTTTCGCACGATCCCGTATTTTTGTATCCGGGGTCGATGGTCACCATTCCTGTTGAGGCCCTCAGGGTTTTAATATCTATGGCCAATTCATCTTCAGTACCTTTGATAACGGGGAATTCATATCTTTCTCCCCCGTATTCGAGTATAGCTTTATCCGACATCTTATATTTTAATAGATTAGTAAAAATTGAATGCGAAAATTACGAAAAAGCACAGCCATTAACAATTAACAACCGCTATTTGTGTTGATATTAACGCTAAAATGATATTGAAAAATTGGTTCAATCCAATTTATAGAGCACTTTATAATATTCGTCCACAGATTTCTTCCATGTGAATCGTTTTTTCCTTGCTGCTGCTTGAATTTTTTTCCAGGTCGGCTTATCATTTTCGAAGACATCCAATGCTAAATCCAATGCTTCCAACATGTTTTTTATTTTCTCATCATAACTATCCCCATCAAAAGCAAAACCAGTTTTCATATGGTCTACGGTATCCTTTAATCCACCTGTATGATGAACTAAACAGGGGTTACCGTTTCTCATAGCCAACATTTGACTGATTCCACAGGGTTCAAAAAGGCTGGGCATAAAATATAGATCGGATTCCAAATACATGGAATCAATCAGTTTTTCAGATTGGCCGTTGGTGAAGACAAAGTTTTTGTGCTCGTAGCTTAACTTTCTAAATAGTTCTTCGTACTCCGGCGCACCTGTGCCCAATAACATAAAAATACCATCAACCTTTTCCAGTTTTTTTAATATTTCCACAAAAGCTTCTGGTGAACGCATGAAAAAATAAAATTTTTGCTCCGTTAATCTAGCGACACTGGATGCGATAAACTTGGGTCTATCGTCCACAAATGCCATGATTTTTTCACCGGTATGGGCTAGGAAATCAGCTTTGTACTTTTTGGATTCTTCTTGCAGCCACCTAAAAAGGGCCTTCACCGTATTTCGGTAAATATTCCCTTTTTTCTCTTTATTTATATTTTTGTAGTTGCATCCATTCAAAATACCGAACAAACGCCCTTCTTCTTCCGCCTTTTGTAAATCTTTTTCCAGTCCTTCACCTCCAATAAATTCCGGTGGGGAACTGGGCAATAAAACATCTTCTTTGTACGAGGGTGAAACAGTATGCACAGCATCCGCAAATCGTATTCCTACTGCCATTAAGTTGATACAATTTTGATATCTGTAATCCATCAACTTTTGATAATCCAAAGGTACATTTGGGAACCAATTTTTTAAAGATGAATGGTTGCCATCAAATGGTCGTATTCCTTGAATGGCCAAATTGTGAATACTATAAACTACCCGAATGTCCTTTAGATTGGTGTATTCCGGATGATACTCCCTCAAAAACAATAACAAACTGGAATGCCAGTCGTGCAAGTGCACCATATCCACATCTCCAAATGCTCCATGCTTAATGGCTTCTGCCACAGCGGTACAAAATATGAAGTATTTAATGGCATCGGTATAAAATGGTTCTTCGGGATCATTATGATAGATATGCGCAATGTCTCCGGCCTCGATTTCTGGATGATGCAGTACATAATGGAAAATATTCGGAAACTCTTTTTTGGGTTTTACCTCGTACAATTCGGCCGTATAAGTGATACCGCGCAGTGAAAAGTTTAATGTGGTCCTAGGCAACCCTCCATGATGAAGTCTGGAGTACGCCGGTACAACAACGTGCACTTTATCGCCTCGCTCGGATATTTGACGCGGTACATCGCGAACCACATCGCCCATACCACCTGCTTTACAGTTTTCTAAAGCATCATTTTCGGCGGCGACAAAAAGAAAGTTATTCATGCGGGAGAATTTGAATGGTAGTTTAGTGAACCCTTAATTTAACCAAAGTTTATTAGTGAAACAAAAAAAAGCCTTTCCCATTTGGAAAAGACTTTTGTTATGCTAAAAAATTATTAAGCTTACTTAACCTTGAAGGCTTTTTCCTGAGGATAATAAGCGATGTCACCTAACTCCTCCTCAATTCTCAATAATTGGTTGTATTTGGCCATACGATCGCTCCTAGAAGCTGAACCGGTTTTAATCTGACCTGTGTTCAATGCCACAGCCAAATCAGCGATGGTGTTGTCTTCTGTTTCACCAGACCTGTGGGACATTACTGAAGTATACCCAGCATTCTTCGCCATATTTACGGCTGCGATGGTCTCAGTCAATGTTCCTATTTGGTTCACTTTGATCAAGATTGAATTGGCGATTCCGTTTTCAATTCCACGAGACAAACGCTCTACATTGGTCACAAACAAATCATCACCAACCAATTGTACTTTGTCACCTATTTTTTCGGTAAGCAACTTCCAACCGTCCCAATCGTTTTCGTCCATACCATCTTCAATGGAAATGATTGGATATTTATCACAAAGGTCGGCAAGGTACTGTGCTTGCTCTTCGGAGGTCCTTACCACTCCCTTGCTCCCTTCGAATTTTGTATAATCGTAAGCACCGTCAACATAAAATTCTGCAGAAGCACAATCCAACGCAATCATCACATCATCACCCAATTTATAACCAGCTTTTTCAACAGCTTTTCCAATAGTATCCAAAGCATCTTCGGTGCCACCTTCCAAAGTTGGTGCAAAACCACCCTCATCACCTACTGCGGTGCTCAAGTTACGGTCGTGCAATACTTTTTTAAGGTTGTGGAAAATCTCCGTTCCCATTTGCATGGCGTGGCTGAAGTCTTTTGCCTTCACCGGCATTACCATAAACTCTTGGAATGCAATCGGCGCATCGGAGTGTGAGCCTCCATTAATAATGTTCATCATCGGCACTGGAAGCGTGTTGGCACTAACTCCACCCACATAACGGTACAATGGCATTCCCAACTCGTTGGCAGCTGCTTTCGCTGCTGCTAGAGAAACTCCCAATATGGCGTTGGCTCCCAATTTTGATTTGTTTGGTGTACCGTCCAATTCGATCATAGTTTGATCGATATAATTCTGCTCAAAAACAGAAGTTCCGATCAGCTCTTCCGCAATAACGGTATTTACGTTGTTCACGGCTTTGCCAACTCCTTTACCCATAAAGGAATCGCCACCATCGCGCAACTCAACGGCTTCATGCTCTCCAGTAGAGGCTCCAGAAGGCACTGCTGCCCTCCCCATAATTCCATTTTCCGTTACTACATCTACTTCTACTGTTGGATTTCCTCTGGAATCCAATATCTGTCTTGCATGAATGTTGATAATGATGCTCATTTTAATTCAATGTTTTTAGTTGTGATTATTGGGCTAAGATACAAAAGGTGACGTTTTTAACTTCATGATATTACTCACAAAACGTACTTAATTGCTTAAAAACAAAACTATAACGTTTTAGTTTTTCCTAGCCTTGATCAAATCAAAGAATTGATCGAACAGATAATCTGCATCGTGCGGACCCGGACTTGCTTCTGGGTGGTATTGTACCGAAAATACGTCCTTGTTTTTCATTTTAATACCAGCCACAGTTTGATCGTTCAAATGTGTATGTGTGATTTCCAACTCAGCGTTTGCTTCGGTCTCCTCCCTGTTCACTGCAAATCCGTGGTTTTGGGAAGTAATCTCTCCTTTTCCGGTAATTAAATTTAGGATTGGGTGATTGATTCCTCGGTGCCCATTATGCATTTTATAGGTAGAAACACCATTTGCCAGGGCCAATACTTGGTGTCCCAAGCAAATTCCGAACAATGGCTTGTCGGAAGCAATCATTTCCTTAGTGGCGGTTACGGCATCCGTTAAAGGTTCCGGATCACCAGGACCATTGGATATAAAATATCCATCCGGATTCCATTCTTTCATTTCATCATAAGATGTATTGTATGGGAATACTTGGATGTACGCACCTCTTTTCGCAAGGTTTCTCAAGATGTTCTTCTTGATTCCGATATCTAATGCTGAAATCTTAAACTCGGAATTTTCATCACCATAGAAATAGGGTTCTTTTGTGGAAACCTTGGATGATAGCTCCAAACCTTCCATGCTTGGCACTTTGCTCAACTCTTCTTTCAAAGCATCAATATCGTCCACCTTTGTAGAAATCAATGCGTTCATAGCTCCATTGTCCCTTATGTAGCTCACCAAAGCACGGGTGTCCACATCGGAAATAGCCAATAGGTTGTTTTTATCCAAGAATTCCAAGAGACCCATTTTGGCATCTGGCCTTGAATATTCGTAACTGAAGTTTTTACATATAAGACCTGCAATCTTTACAGAATCGGATTCTACTTCATCTTCGTGGGCACCGTAGTTGCCAATGTGTGCATTGGTGGTCACCATTAACTGACCGTAGTAAGATGGGTCGGTAAAAATTTCCTGGTAACCTGTCATCCCAGTATTGAAACAAACTTCCCCTACTGCGGTACCTTCTCTTCCTCCAACGGCCTTACCATAAAATATGGTTCCGTCCGCCAACAAAATCAACGCTTTTTTCTTTGTGTGATACTTCATTTCGTGCTCTAGTTTCAGTTAAGACAAAAAAACATAAAAAAAGGATAAGTTTTCACTTATCCTTTTTCCTAAAATACAATAGTTAATAACATTCTTCTTATTCTTCAGAATCGTCAGTTTTAGTTTCGGCTGCTGGAGCAGGTGCTTCGGCTTTTTTGGCGCCTCCGCCTCCTCTTCTACTCCTTCTTGTCGATTTCTTCTTAGGCTTACCTGCATTGTAAATTTCATTGAAATCCACCAACTCGATCATTGCCATATCAGCGTTGTCTCCCAAACGATTACCCAATTTAATGATTCTTGTGTAACCTCCCGGTCTGTCACCTACTTTCTCGGCAACTGTGCTGAACAATTCTGTTACGGCCTCTTTACTTCTCAAGTTACTGAAAACAACTCTCCTGTTGTGCGTACCTTTTTCGGCAGTCTGGTTGTTCTCAATTTTTGCTTTTGTGATCAAAGGCTCGATAAACTGCTTCAACGCTTTGGCTTTTGCAACCGTAGTGTTGATTCTTTTATGCTCTATTAGGGAACTACCCATATTGGCCAACATGGCTTTTCTGTGGGCGGCTGTTCTACCTAAGTGATTAAACTTCTTTCCGTGTCTCATTGTTCTTAGTTATCATCTTGCTACCAAATCCCAATTAATTAGGAGAGCAAAATATGATTATTAATCTTTATCTAATTTGTATTTGGAAAGGTCCATACCAAATTGCAGGCCTTTGTTGATTACTAATTCTTCCAATTCGGTCAAAGATTTTTTACCGAAGTTTCTGAACTTCATCAAATCGTTTTTGTTGAATGAAACCAAATCTCCCAAAGAATCCACTTCGGCAGCTTTAAGACAGTTCAAAGCTCTTACGGACAAGTCCATGTCTACCAATTTGGTTTTCAACAATTGACGCATGTGCAATGATTCCTCATCATAGGTCTCGGTTTGAGCAATTTCGTCGGCTTCCAACGTAATGCGCTCATCAGAGAACAACATGAAGTGGTGAATCAAAACTTTAGCGGCCTCGGTCAAGGCATCTTTTGGGTGGATTGAACCATCTGTAATGATTTCAAAAACCAATTTCTCGTAATCGGTCTTTTGCTCTACCCTAAAGTTTTCGATACTGTATTTTACGTTCTTAACAGGAGTGTAAACAGAATCAACCGCAATGCTTCCCAAAGGTGCATTGGATTTTTTGTTTTCTTCAGCAGGAACATAACCACGACCTTTTTCGATAACAATCTCCATGTTGATGCTCACTTTGGGATCCATGTTGCAGATTACCAAATCCGGGTTCAACACTTGATATCCTGAAATGAACTTTTGAAAATCACCAGCGGTCATTTGCTCTTTCCCGCTTACGGAAATAGATACAGTTTCGCTCTCAACATCATCAATCTGTCTTTTGAACCTAACTTGTTTTAGGTTCAGGATTATTTCTGTAACGTCTTCAACAACGCCTGGTATAACAGAAAATTCATGTTCAACTCCATCTATGCGCACAGAAGTGATGGCAAAACCTTCCAAAGAGGAAAGTAACACCCTTCTCAGCGCATTCCCAACTGTTAATCCATAACCAGGTTCCAAAGGGCGGAATTCAAATTTCCCTTCGAAATCTGTTGAATCGATCATTATAACTTTATCGGGCTTCTGAAAATTAAGTAATGCCATAATTGGATTAATGTTGAATTCTTATTTAGAGTATAATTCGACGATCAGTTGTTCCTTGATATTCTCAGGGATCTGAAGTCTTTCTGGAACGGCAACAAATGTACCTTCTTTCTTTTCAGAGTTCCATGTAATCCATTCGTAAACGCTGCTGTTGTTAGCCAACGAATCTTCTATAGATTGTACGGATTTTGATTTTTCCCTTACACCAACTACATCGCCTGCTTTTAGTGAATAGGATGGAATGTTTACTACCTCTCCATTTACGGTAATATGACGGTGAGACACCAATTGACGTGCTCCTCTTCTTGAAGGGGAAATCCCCATTCTGTACACTACATTGTCCAAGCGGGATTCACACAATTGAAGCAAGATTTCACCAGCAACACCTTCTTTTCTTTTGGCTTGCACGAAAAGGTTACGGAATTGCTTCTCTAAAATACCGTAAGTGTATTTTGCTTTTTGCTTCTCCATCAACTGGATTGCATATTCAGACTTTTTACCACGGCGTCTGTTGTTTCCGTGTTGTCCTGGAGGGTAATTTTTCTTTTCGAAAGCTTTGTCGTCTCCGAAAATCGCTTCTCCAAATTTTCTAGCGATCTTTGATTTTGGTCCTGTGTATCTTGCCATCTTCTTTTAGTTTGAAAGTGCGATTATGAATTAAGGCTTATCCTTCGATAATCTAACTGCACCTTCGGGTGAAGACCCTTTTGGGGCCATTAATCTATTAATGATTATTAAACTCTTCTTCTTTTAGGTGGTCTACAACCGTTGTGAGGAAGTGGAGTAACATCGATAATTTCTGTTACCTCGATTCCTGAATTGTGAATGGAACGGATAGCAGATTCTCTACCGTTACCTGGCCCTTTTACATAAACCTTCACTTTTCTCAATCCTGCTTCATGAGCAACTTTAGCACAATCCTCTGCTGCAACCTGAGCTGCGTAAGGAGTGTTCTTTTTTGAGCCACGGAATCCCATTTTTCCAGCGGAAGACCATGAAATAACATCACCTTTTTTGTTAGTAAGAGAAATAATGATGTTGTTGAAAGATGCAACAACGTGCGCCTCTCCGGTAGATTCTACGACTACTTTGCGCTTTTTAGCTGATTTAGTACTTGCCTTTGCCATACTACCTACTTATTATTTAGTTGCTTTTTTCTTGTTGGCAACTGTTTTTCTTTTTCCTTTTCTGGTCCTAGAGTTATTCTTGGTACGTTGACCTCTTAACGGTAATCCAGATCTGTGACGAATTCCACGGTAACAACCAATGTCCATCAAACGCTTGATGTTCATTGAGGTTTCGGAGCGAAGCTCACCTTCTATTGTGTAAGATCCGACGGCTTCCCTGATTTTTCCGATTTCATCATCAGTCCAATCAGAAACTTTGGTATCTTCACTTACTTGGGCTGCTGCCAAAATTTCTTGCGCCCTACTTTTACCTATACCGAAGATGTAGGTAAGCGAAATAACGCCACGCTTTTGTTTAGGTATATCTACCCCTGCAATTCTTGCCATAATTACCCTTGTCTTTGTTTAAATCTAGGATTCTTTTTGTTGATTACGTACAATCTGCCCTTTCTGCGAACAATCTTGCAGTCGGCACTTCTCTTCTTTATTGATGCTCTTACTTTCATGTAACTAGTATCTATAAGTAATTCTTGCTTTTGTTAAATCGTATGGACTCATCTCCAACTTTACTTTATCCCCAGGAAGCAACTTAATATAGTGCATACGCATTTTCCCGGAAATGTGCGCCGTTACCACGTGCCCATTTTCTAATTCTACTCTGAACATTGCATTAGACAATGCTTCAATAATAGTCCCATCTTGTTCTATTGCTGGTTGCTTTGCCATAAATTATGCTACTTTTCTGTTTTTACCGGTTTTCATTAAGCCGTCGTAATGCCTGTTCAACAAATAAGAATTTACTTGCTGTACAGTATCTATTGCTACACCAACCATAATCAATAGCGATGTACCTCCATAAAACAATGCCCAACCGGCCTGTACATCCATCAATTTTACCACTACTGCAGGCAATACGGCCAACAGTGCCAAAAAGACAGAACCAGGTAAGGTAATCAAGGACATTATTTTGTCCAAATAGTTTCCTGTTTCCTTTCCTGGACGTATGCCAGGAATGAAACCACCACTTCTCTTCAAATCATCGGCCATTTTGTTGGTAGGCACGGTAATCGCTGTGTAGAAGTAAGTGAATATTATAATCAATACTGCAAATAGAATGTTGTAGGCCAAGCCAAAAATATCGGCAAATTGCACCTCCATCCATTGTCCTGCTGCAGTATCGTTAAATGTTCTACCAATCAAACTTGGTGCGAACATAATTGCTTGTGCAAAAATAATGGGCATTACACCAGATGCATTCAACTTAAGTGGAATGTACTGACGTGCTCCCATAACGTTCTTTTCATATCCGCCGGAAGCTGTTCTCCTTGCGTACTGAACTGGAATTTGTCTTACAGCCATTGTTAGGTAAACACTGGCCAGGATTACCAAGAACCAAACAATTACCTCGATCAACATAAACATGATTCCTCCGGTGTTGTTGGTAGTTCTTGAAACAAATTCTTGCGCAAATGCTTGTGGTAGTGTTGCAATGATACCTACCATAATCAATAAAGAGATACCGTTTCCGATTCCTTTATCGGTGATTTTCTCACCCAACCACATGGCAAATACACATCCTGTCACCAATATGATAACGGCCGGAACGATAAAATCCATACCTTTTCCCAACACAAACGCACTATCCGGAACACCTAGGGCGCCAAGACCGTACAGATAAGCAGGGGCTTGAACAATACAGATACCGATGGTTAACCAGCGAGTAATCTGATTGATGGTTTTTCTACCGCTTTCTCCCTCCTTTTGTAGTTTTTGAAGATAAGGAATTGCAATTCCCATCAACTGTACCACAATGGATGCGGAGATATAGGGCATAATACCCAAAGCGAATACCGAGGCATTCGCAAAAGCACCACCCGTAAAAGCATTAAGAATACCCAAAATACCGTTTTCCGTATTCGAGGATAATTGGGCCAATTGGGCGGTATCAATACCAGGAAGAACAACTTGGGCTCCAAATCGGTAAACCAATAGTAGTCCCAATGTAAGGATGATACGTTGTCTCAACTCATCAATCTTCCAAATATTTGATATGGTCTCAATAAATTTCTTCATGCTATATTTCTTATAAACTTATTGCCTCACCTCCAGCTGACTCAATAGCAGCTTTAGCGGAAGCAGTAAATTTATGTACAGATACTTTTAGAGCAGCTTTCAATTCACCGTCTCCCAATATCTTTACCAAATCGTTTTTGTGGGCCAAACCATTTTCCATAAGCGTTTCCAAGGTTACTTCCTTTTTGATAGCACCTTTATCCACCAATTCTTGTAGCTTGCCCAAATTGATTCCTGTGTACTCTTTTCTGTTCATGTTGGTGAAACCGAACTTAGGTACACGTCTTTGCAATGGCATCTGACCACCTTCAAAACCAATCTTTTTGGAATATCCAGATCTAGACTTGGCTCCTTTGTGTCCACGGGTAGAAGTACCTCCTTTACCGGAACCTTCTCCTCTTCCTACACGCTTTCCTTCTTTGTGCACAGCGCCATCCGCTGGTTTTAGATTATTCAAATCCATGTGCCTTTATATTTTAAGCTTCCTCTGTGGAAACCAAGTGTTTTACCTTATTTACCATTCCAAGGATACTGGGCGTTGCTTCATGCTCAACCACCTGTCCGATCTTACGCAATCCAAGAGCCTCCAAAGTTCTTTTTTGGTTTTGTGGCTTTTTGATGCCGCTCTTTATTTGTTTAACCTTAATCTTTGACATAATATCCTCTATTTATCCTTTAAAGACTTTTTCCAAAGAAACTCCTCTTTGCTTTGCAACAGTGTCAGCACTTCTCAATTGCAACAATGCATCGAATGTAGCTTTTACAACATTGTGCGGGTTGGAAGATCCTTGTGATTTAGACAGTACATCCTGTACTCCTACAGCTTCCAATACAGCTCTTACAGCTCCACCGGCAATTACCCCGGTACCATGTGATGCAGGCTTAATGTAAACCCTTGCACCACCGTATTTTCCTTTTTGCTCGTGAGGAAGCGTTCCTTTGTTCAATGGAATTCGAACCAGATTTTTCTTGGCATCCTCAATGGCTTTAGCGATAGCTGTGGCCACATCTTTGGATTTTCCCAAACCATGTCCAACAACTTCGTTTTCATCACCAACAACAACTATTGCCGAAAAACCAAAGGCTCTACCCCCTTTTGTTACCTTGGTAACACGTTGTACTCCAACCAAACGGTCTTTCAACTCCAGTCCACCTGGCTTTACTGTTTCTACGTTTTTGTATTTCTGGTACATAGTTTCTTAGAATTTTAGTCCTGCTTCCCTAGCTCCTTCAGCCAATGATTTTATTCTTCCGTGATATAGGTTTCCTCCCCTATCAAAAGCTACGGTTTCAAAACCAAGCTTAAGAGCTTTTTCAGCTATGGCCTTACCCACGTTGGTCGCCACTTCAGATTTTGACCCTTTGGCATCGACATCCTTATCTCTGGATGAAGCCGCCGCCAAAGTTACACCTTTATCGTCGTCAATCAACTGTGCGTATATTTCTTTATTGCTCCTGAATACAGACAACCTTGGTCTTGCTTCAGTTCCAAAGGATACCTTTCGTATTCTTCTTCGGATGCGTAATTTTCTTTCAGTCTTAGATAATCCCATAGTCCTTAATTATTAAGCTGATTTACCTGCTTTTCTTCTTAATTGCTCACCTACAAATTTCACACCTTTTCCTTTGTAAGGCTCTGGCTTACGGAAACCTCTAATTTTAGCGGCCACCTGTCCAACAAGTTGTTTGTCGTGAGATGTTAGTTTTACGATAGGGTTTTTCCCTTTTTCAGAAATAGTCTCAATCTTTACTTCTGGAGCAATGTCCAGAACAATGTTATGAGAAAATCCTAAGGCCAAATCCAATTTTTGCCCTTGGTTGCTGGCTCTGTAACCAACTCCTACGAGTTCCAATTCCTTGGTCCATCCGTTGGATACTCCTTCTACCATATTATTGATAAGAGCGCGGTATAACCCATGCTTTGCTTTGATATCCTTGGAATCCGAAGGTCTTTCCAAAACAACGATTCCGTCTTCAACCTTTATGTCAATTCCAGAAAACTCTTGTGTAAGTTCTCCCAATTTACCTTTTACAGTAACCATGGAACCATTCACTTCTATAGTGACTCCATCAGGAATTTGTACTGGACTGTTACCTATTCTAGACATTTTTCTTCTCTTTTCTCAATTAATATACGTAGCACAATACCTCGCCACCTACGTTATCTTGTTGGGCCTGCTTACTTGTCATTACTCCATGAGAAGTAGACACAATTGCAATTCCCAATCCATTCAATACTCTAGGCAAATCGTTAGAGTTCGAATACTTTCGCAGACCAGGTTTACTTACCCTCTGCAATTTTTTAATGATAGGCTCCTTGGTAAATTTATCGTACTTAAGGGCGATTTTAATGTTACCCTGCACTTTATCTTCCTCGAATTTATAACTCAAAATATATCCTTGATCGAACAATATTTTGGTAATCTGTCTCTTTAGATTGGAACCAGGGATATCAACAACCCTATGACCTGCCATACTGGCATTTCTCAATCTGGTCAAATAATCTGAAATTGGATCTGTAAGCATTTCTTTTCTTTATCTAAATTACCAACTTGCCTTTTTAACTCCTGGAATAAGACCTTTATTGGCCATTTCCCTGAACATAACCCTGGATAAACCAAAAGTTCTCATGTAACCACGAGGTCTACCTGTTAGTTTACAACGGTTTCTCATGCGAACAGGAGAAGCGTTCTTTGGCAACTTCTGCAAAGCCTCATAATCTCCCGCCTCTTTAAGAGCCTTTCTTTTCTCGGCGTATTTTTCTACCATTTTAGCCCTTTTTCTTTCACGGGCTTTCATTGATTCCTTGGCCATACTAGTTCTTTTTAAAGGGTACTCCCAGTTCGGTTAACAATGATTTTGCTTCTTTATCAGTATCAGCAGAGGTAACGAATGTAACATCCATTCCATTGATTCTGTTGATTCTATCTATATTGATTTCTGGAAAGATGATTTGTTCGGTAACTCCCAAATTGTAGTTACCTCTTCCATCGAAACCTGTAGCTTTAACTCCAGAGAAATCACGCACCCTAGGGAGGGCACTGGTAATCAATCTATCCAAAAATTCGTACATGCGTTCACCTCTAAGGGTCACCTTTGCACCAATCGGCATTCCTTTTCTCAATTTGAAAGATGCAACATCTTTCTTGGAAAGGGTAGCGACCGCTTTTTGACCAGTAATATTGGTCAGTTCATCTACTGCATGATCAATCAACTTTTTATCGGAAACAGCAGCACCAACTCCACGGCTAACTACTATTTTCTCCAACCTAGGAACTTGCATTACATTTTTGTAACCAAATTCTTCCGTTAGCGCCTTGATCACGCGCTCCTTATATTCTTGCTTTAATCTTGGAATGTAACTCATGACTAAATTACTTCATTGGATTTTTTGGAAAACCTTACTTTCTCACCATCCCTTACTTCGTATCCAACTCTAGTGGCATCACCAGATTTTGGATCGATCAAGGAAAGATTGGAAATGTGTATTGGAGCTTCCTTTTTTGTTATGCCTCCTTGAGGGTTGTTCGCACTAGGCTTTTCGTGTTTGGACACCTCGTTGACGCCTTCCACGATAGCTTTGTTCTTTTCACGGTCTACTTGAAGTACTTTACCTTCGCTGCCTTTGTGGTCTCCCGCAATGACTTTTACCGTGTCCCCTGTTTTTATTTTCAACTTCATCTCTGTGATATTTCTTTTATAGCACTTCAGGCGCCAATGAAACAATCTTCATGAATTGTCTGTCCCTCAACTCTCTGGCAACAGGACCAAATACACGAGTTCCTCTCATCTCCCCTGTTGGGTTCAACAACACACATGCGTTATCGTCGAAACGGATGTAAGAACCATCTGGTCTTCTCACTTCTTTCTTTGTTCTTACAACAACTGCTGTAGAAACAGAACCTTTCTTTACAGTACCGTTTGGAGTAGCTTCTTTTACGGTAACAACGATTTTGTCACCCAAGGAAGCATATCTCCTTTTTGTTCCTCCTAGTACGCGGATGGTCAAAACTTCTTTTGCACCGGTATTGTCCGCAACTCTTAATCTTGATTCTTGCTGTACCATAATTATTTAGCTCTTTCTAGGATTTCTACCAACCTCCAGCATTTGGTCTTGCTAAGTGGTCTAGTTTCCATTATTTTAACGGTATCACCTTCGTTGCAATCGTTCTTCTCATCGTGGGCAACATATTTCTTGGTCTTCAAAACGAATTTCCCGTACATGGGGTGCTTCATCCTTTTTACCTCAGAAACCACTATCGATTTCTCCATTTTGTTGCTGGTAACAACGCCTATTCTTTCTTTTCTTAAATTTCTGTTTTCCATAAGGCAGAACCGATTATTGTAATTCCCTTTTAGTTAATTCAGTTGCAAGTCTTGCTACCGTCCTTCTTGTCTTTCTGATCTGTAAAGGATTTTCCAAAGGAGTAACAGCGTGTGCCATTTTAAGATCAGCATGTTGTTTTTTCAACTCGGCCAATCTCTCCTTTAGCTCTTCAATTGAAAGTTCTTTTATTTCTGATTGTCTCATCTTTCTTCTCAATTAAAAATTAGGCGGAATAATCCCTAGCCACAATAAACTTGGTTTTAACCGGCAGTTTTTGCGCTGCTAGCCTCAAGGCTTCCTTAGCAACATCCATTGGTACACCACCGACCTCGAACATGATTCTTCCCGGTTTTACCACGGCTACCCAATATTCTGGAGCACCTTTACCTTTACCCATACGAACCTCAAGAGGTTTTTTGGTGATCGGCTTGTCCGGGAATATTTTGATCCACAACTGACCTTGTCTCTTCATGTATCTTGTCGCAGCGATACGTGCAGCCTCTATCTGACGGGAAGTAATGAAGTGCGAATCCATGGACTTGATACCAAACATTCCATTGGAAAGCTGGTGTCCTCTCTGGGAATTACCCTTCATACGCCCTTTCTGGGCCTTACGAAATTTTGTTCTTTTTGGCTGTAACATTTTACCTTACTTTATCTTATTACTTTCTACGACGGGATTTCTTGTTATCCTTGCCGCCTTTTCCTTGACTCTTGCTCAATCCTACCAATGGGGAAAGTTCTCTTTTACCGTAAACCTCTCCTTTCATGATCCATACCTTTACGCCCAATCTACCGTAAGTAGTGTGAGCTTCGTGCAAGGCATAGTCCACATCTGCACGGAAAGTAGATAATGGAATTCTTCCTTCTTTGTAAGATTCTGAACGTGCCATTTCGGCTCCGTTCAAACGTCCGGAAATCTGAATCTTGATTCCTTCGGCATTCATACGCATTGCTGCTGCAATGGCCATTTTGATGGCTCTTCTGTATGAAATCCTGCTTTCAATCTGTCTTGCAACACTCGCCGCAACCAAATTGGCATCAAGCTCAGGTCTCTTAATTTCATGAATATTGATCTGAACCTCTTTGTTGGTAATTTTCTTAAGCTCTTCCTTAAGTTTATCTACCTCTTGCCCACCTTTACCGATAATGATACCAGGTCTGGACGTGGTAATGGTAATGGTGATCAATTTCAAGGTTCTCTCTATAATTACCCTAGATACACTAGCCTTCGCCAAACGCGCATAAAGGTATTTTCTGATTTTATCGTCTTCAGCCAGTTTATCGCCGTAATCATTTCCTCCGTACCAGTTGGATTCCCATCCTCTGATAATTCCTAAGCGATTTCCTATTGGATTGGTCTTCTGTCCCATATTATTCTTCTAGCTTTGAACGTTGTTATTGGCCTCCAAAATCATAGTAACATGATTGGAACGCTTTCTGATTCTATGTGCCCTACCCTGTGGAGCTGGTCTCAACCTCTTCAACATAGTTCCGCCATCTACACGGATTTCCTTGATGTAAAGATCGGCAGCTTCAATATCAGCACCTTCATTTTTAGCTTCCCAGTTAGCGATTGCAGAAAGCAATAGCTTTTCCAGCTTTCTGGATGCTTCTTTTGGGTTGAACCTTAGGGTAGCCAATGCCATCTCAATTTGCTTACCTCTTACCAAGTCAGCGACCAAGCGCATTTTTCTTGGAGAAGTTGGGCAATTGTTCAGCTTTGCAATAGCAAGTTGCTTCTTCTCTTCTTTTAACCTTTCGGCCATTTGTCTTTTACGAACTCCCATAGCTTACTTACTTTTTACCTTTGTTTTTAGCTCCCGCATGACCTCTAAAAGATCGTGTAGGTGAAAATTCCCCTAGTTTGTGACCTACCATGTTTTCAGTTACGAATACGGGAACAAATTGTCTACCGTTATGAACTGCGATGGTTTGCCCAACAAAGTCTGGCGTTATCATAGAGGCTCTAGACCACGTTTTGATAACTGATTTCTTACCTGATTCTATATTGGCCTGGACTTTTTTCTCCAGACTAAAATGAACATATGGTCCTTTTTTTAACGAACGTGCCATTTACTTTTCTTTTATTTCTTTCTACGTTCTATGATATATCTATTGGTGTCCTTAGTCTTAGAACGGGTTCTAAATCCTTTTGCAGGAATACCGTTTCTAGATCTTGGATGACCTCCTGAAGCCCTACCTTCACCACCACCCATTGGGTGATCAACAGGGTTCATAGCTACTGGTCTAGTTCTTGGTCTTCTACCCAACCATCTGCTTCTACCCGCTTTACCGGATACTAGCAACTGGTGGTCAGAGTTGGAAACCGCTCCGATAGTGGCCAAACATGTAGCCAATATCATTCTAGTTTCACCAGATGGCAATTTCAATGTCACGAACTTACCGTCTTTCGCCATTAACTGGGCAAAAGTTCCAGCACTACGCGCCATGATCGCACCTTGACCAGGTCTCAATTCTATACAAGACACAATAGTACCCAATGGAACTTCACTTAATGGAAGTGCATTTCCAATCTCGGGAGCAGAACCAGACCCAGACTTAATTGTCTGACCTACCTGCAATCCGTTTTGAGCAACTACATATCTTTTTTCACCATCCCTGTATTCTACCAAGGCGATAAATGCAGTTCTGTTGGGATCGTACTGGATTGATACCACAGTGGCATCAACACCTTGCTTATCCCTTTTGAAATCGATAATTCGATATCTTCTTTTATGACCACCACCTTTGTGACGCATGGTCATTTTTCCTTGACTGTTCCTACCACCTGTTCTTTTGATCGGAGCAAGCAAGCTTTTCTCCGGCTTATCAGTAGTAATCGCGTCAAATCCGTTTACTACTCTAAAACGCTGCCCAGGGGTTATCGGTTTTAATTTTCTAACTGACATTTCTCGTCTTTATAGATTACTGTAAAAATCAATAATATCACCTTCAGCCACATCAACAATTGCTTTTTTAATGGCATTTGTTTTACCGTGCTGAATTCCGGTTTTTGTATAACGACTCTTACGCATTGGACCATAATTCATGGTTCTTACCTTTTCAACAGAAACACCATAAGTAGCCTCTACCGCTTCCTTGATCTCCAACTTGTTAGCAGTTGGATTTACAAAGAATCCATAGCGATTGAAAAGCTCGCTATCAGCGGTCATTTTTTCCGTAATGATCGGTTTTATCAACACACTCATGATACTTTTATTTCTTTAGGTTCGATTCAATTCCTTCCAAAGCGCTTTCGGTCAATACTAAACTTGTTGCGCTAACAATTTTGTAAGTATTTAATTCTGAGCCTGTTACCACTTCGGAGCGTTCCAAATTACGCGACGACAAATATACGTTATTATTTGAATCGCCCAACACAATAAGGGACTTTTTATTTTCTATCCCCAAGGAAGACAAGAATTTAACGAAGTCTTTGGTTTTTGGAGCATCAAAACTAAAGTCTTCCACTACCACCAAAGATTGCTCTTTGGACTTCAACGACAAGGCCGATTTTCTGGCCAAACGCTTCATGTTCTTGTTCAACTTTTGAGTGTAATCTTTTGGTCTAGGACCAAAGATTCTACCACCACCTCTAAAAATCGGTGATTTAATACTACCGGCCCTTGCGGTACCAGTACCTTTTTGTTTTTTGATCTTTCTGGTACTACCAGTGATTTCCGCTCTTTCTTTGGCTTTGTGCGTTCCTTGTCTCTGATGGGCCAAGTACTGCTTTACATCCAAATAAATAGCGTGCTCGTTAGGCTCTATGGCGAAAACATCGTCAGAAAGGTCTACCTTTCTACCTGTTTCTTTTCCTTTGATATCTAAAACTGCAACCTTCATTACTTCTCAATTGTTACGTAAGCATTCTTATGACCTGGAACACATCCTTTAACCACTAAAAGATTTTTCTCAGGAACCACTTTCAATACTCTCAAGTTTTGAACTGTCACTCTATCACCACCCATTCTTCCGGCCATCCGCATACCTTTCACAACTTTGGAAGGGTAAGATGCAGCACCGATGGAACCAGGAGCTCTCAATCTATTGTGCTGACCGTGGGTCGCTTGTCCAACTCCACTGAAACCATGACGCTTTACAACACCTTGGAATCCTTTTCCTTTTGATGTACCAATGACATCAACAAATTCTCCTTCTACAAAAACGTCAACACCAACGGTGTCTCCCAATTTGTAATCACCTTCAAACCCTTGGAACTCAACGACTTTCTTTTTAGGAGAAGTACCTGCTTTTTTGTAATGACCTGTTTCGGCCTTATTAGCACGTTTTTCTGCCTTGTCATCGAAACCTAGCTGAAGGGCACTGTACCCGTCTACCTCTTCGGTTCTGACTTGGGTAACCACGCATGGCCCAGCTTCCAATACGGTACATGGAACGTTCTTTCCATTCTCGTCGAAAATGCTGGTCATACCGATTTTCTTACCTATTAACCCAGACATATTTAATTAATTAACAATTATTTACTTTTTAAAACTCTAGCCAATTTCTTGGCAAAAAAATTGGGTCAAGAAAATATTCTGTTCTGACCCAGATTTTTTTTCTCTCTCCGTTTTTCCCGAACCATCGTTCGGGACATGTTGCTCCCGCCTAGGGCAGAAACACTATCAGACTTTAATCTCAACCTCCACACCACTTGGAAGCTCTAGCTTCATAAGGGCATCGATGGTTTTCGATGAAGAGCTGTATATATCCAACAATCTCTTATAAGAGCTTAATTGGAACTGCTCTCTAGATTTTTTGTTCACGTGGGGCGAACGCAAAACCGTAAATATCTTCTTGCGCGTTGGCAATGGAATTGGTCCAGTTACCACAGCACCTGTTGTTTTTACTGTCTTTACGATCTTCTCAGCAGATTTGTCCACCAAATTGTGATCGTAAGATTTCAATTTTATTCTAATTTTTTGACTCATCTTGCTGAAAATTAAGCGGTTACTCCTTTAGCAGCTTTAATCACTTCCTCCGCAATGTTGGAAGGAGTATCTGCATAGTGTGAAAATTCCATTGTGGATGTTGCCCTACCTGAAGACAAAGTCCTCAAGGAAGTAACATAACCAAACATCTCGGATAGTGGCACCTCAGCTTTAATTACCTTAGCCCCAGCTCTATCTGACATACTGCTTACCTGACCCCTTCTACGGTTCAAGTCACCAACAATATCTCCCATATTTTCCTCTGGAGTTAGCACCTCCAATTTCATGATTGGCTCCATGATTACCGCTTTCGCTTTCTTAGCAGCAACCTTGTATCCAAGTTTTGCAGCAAGTTCAAAAGAAAGCTGGTCGGAATCCACTGGGTGAAAAGAACCATCTTTAAGGGTAATTTTCATGGAATCCATTTCGAATCCGGCCAAAGGACCATTTTTCATAGCCTCTTTGAATCCTTTTTCAACAGATGGGATAAATTCTTTAGGAATGTTACCACCCTTAATCACGTTTACAAACTCAAGTCCAGAAACACCTTCTTCAGCAGGTTCCATAGTAAATACGATATCCGCAAATTTACCACGACCACCGGTCTGTTTTTTGTATGTCTCTCTGTGATCAGCTGTTCCTGTAATAGCTTCTTTGTACTCTACCTGTGGCTGACCTTGGTTTACATCTACCTTAAACTCACGCTTAAGACGGTCACAGATAATATCCAAGTGAAGCTCACCCATACCAGAAATAATGGTTTGGCCAGATGCTTCATCCGTTTTTACCTGGAAGGTTGGATCTTCTTCGGCCAATTTAGCCAAAGCCATACCCAATTTATCCACATCAGCTTTAGTTTTAGGCTCAACTGCGATACCGATAACGGGATCAGGGAAGTCCATACTCTCCAATACGATAGGAGCCTTTTCATCAGACATTGTATCCCCTGTCTTGATATCTTTAAATCCTACAGCCGCACCAATATCCCCAGCCTCGATATAATCGATGGAATTTTGTTTGTTGGAGTGCATCTGGTAGATACGTGAAATACGTTCTTTTTTACCGGAACGGTTATTCAAAATGTATGAACCTGCATCCAAACGACCAGAATACGCTCTAAAGAATGCCAAACGACCTACGAAGGGATCGGTAGCAATCTTAAATGCAAGTGCTGCAAATGGCTCTTTCGGGTCTGGCTTTCTTGTGATAGCCTCGCCGGTATCAGGGTGCGCACCTACGATATCATCCTTATCCAAAGGTGATGGCAAGTAGCGACAAACCGCATCCAATAAAAACTGAACTCCCTTATTCTTAAAGGAAGAACCGCAAATCATTGGAATGATAGCTCTATCCATAACAGCGGCACGCAAAGCAGCATGTACTTCATCTTCAGTAATGGAATCTTCATCTTCGAAGAATTTCTCCATCAACTCCTCATCATATTCAGCAACAGCTTCAATCAAGGCAGCTCTATACTCCTTAACCTCTGCTTTCATTTCTTCAGGAATGTCTACAACATCAAAAGTAGAACCGAAGTTATCTTCGTGCCATACAACAGCTCTGTTCTTGGCCAAATCGACAATACCTCTAAAATCTGCTTCATCACCAATTGGCAATACAATCGGCACAGCATTGGAACCTAACATTTCACGAACCTGCTTACACACGTTCAAGAAGTTGGAACCTTGGCGATCCATTTTGTTAACAAATCCTATTCTTGGCACTTTATAGTTATCGGCCAATCTCCAGTTGGTTTCGGATTGTGGCTCAACACCGTCAACGGCACTGAACAAGAACACCAATCCATCCAATACACGAAGTGAACGGTTTACCTCAACCGTAAAGTCAACGTGTCCGGGAGTGTCAATAATATTAAAGTGATAATCTTTTGTATCGGGCAAGTCCTTCGCATTCTCCATCGGGAACTTCCATGTACAGGTGGTTGCAGCAGAAGTAATGGTAATACCACGCTCTTGCTCTTGTTCCATCCAGTCCATGGTTGCGGCACCATCGTGCACTTCACCAATTTTATGACTCACACCTGTATAGAAAAGAATACGTTCTGTAGTAGTTGTCTTTCCAGCATCAATGTGAGCTGCAATACCTATATTCCTTGTATATTTTAAATCTCTTCCCATTGTATTGATTAGAATCTAAAGTGTGAGAATGCTTTATTGGCCTCGGCCATTTTATGTGTATCTACTCTTTTCTTCACTGCCGCACCTTCTTCCTTAGCCGCTGCCAAAATCTCAGCCGCCAATTTCTGCGCCATGGATTTCTCGTTACGCTTTCTTGAAAAGCTGATCAACCACTTCATGGCAGTGGAAATTTTTCTATCTGGACGAATCTGCATAGGAATCTGGAATGTAGCACCACCAACCCTTCTACTTCGAACCTCTACGTGTGGCATAACGTTGGAAAGTGCATCTTTCCAAAGTTCCAATCCTGTTTTCTCCTCGTCAGTATTTTTTTCGTCAACGATTTCAATTGCATCATAGAAAATCTTGAATGCAACTGATTTTTTACCGTCCCACATCATCATGTTCACGAAACGTGTTACAAGTTGATCGTTAAATTTTGGATCCGGTAATAAAGGTCTCTTTTTTGCCTGCTTTTTTCTCATCGCTTCTTCTTAAAAATGATTAATTTTTAGGACGCTTTGCACCATACTTTGATCGTCGTTGCGTTCTTCCCGCAACACCAGCGGTATCCAATGCGCCACGAACGATATGATATCGCACACCAGGCAAATCCTTTACTCTTCCGCCTCTAACCAATACTATCGAGTGCTCCTGGAGATTGTGACCTTCACCGGGGATATATGCGTTCACCTCTTTACCGTTGGTCAACCTAACCCTTGCTACTTTACGCATTGCTGAGTTAGGTTTCTTTGGCGTTGTAGTGTAAACACGCGTACAAACCCCTCTTCTTTGAGGACACGAATCCAAAGCAGCCGATTTACTCTTCTTGGTAATTGTGGCCCTTCCTTTTCGTACTAATTGTGAAATTGTTGGCATTAAATTTCTTTTAAAAACTAAATAACCCTCTTTTTGAGGGCTGCAAATGTAGTGATAATTCCCAATAATTCAAATCCAAGGCAATTAAATTTCATCTGAATTTAAAAAAAGTTCAAACACCCTTCTCAGGCAGTGGATTTAAAAAGAAAAATAACCATGCCATCAAAACAACGCTCCACCAAAAAAAAGCCCAACATGGATAGCACTATATATTAAGGTATAAGAATTTCATAAATATTTTACACCTCTTTAAAAATTAAAAATAGCTGTACATTTCTATTTCAACGACAATTTTCACCCTACTCTCTCCACCACCCAAAATCCTCTCTTTACAGGGGTAGCGCAGTCTAATTTGCATTTAAATGAAATATACCCCTTCAAATTATCAAGTTTTCAATGAATTATTAAGTATTTACAGTTATCACATTTAAGTTGACATTCTTAAAGATTTTATAAAATTAGTTTGGATTATTAACATGAAATTATGATTTTAGCCATAAGCTAATTCAAATAATTTAACAATGAGAACAAAACTTAATGGATTGTTAACGCTATTATTGGCGTTTGTTGTGCATATATCCTATGCACAAGACAAGACGATTACAGGTACTGTTTCGGATGCCGATGGGCTTCCGTTACCTGGGGTCAACATTGTCGTTCAAGGTACCACAACGGGTACCCAAACAGATTTCGATGGAAATTATGCTATCAGCGCAAGTGAAGGGCAAACATTGCTTTTCACCTACATCGGTCAAAAACCCACTACAAGGGTTGTTGGCGCTGCTAGCGTAATCAATGTTCAAATGGAAGCAGACACCCAAGCTCTTGAAGAGGTGGTTGTTACCGCGCAAGGTATTAAGCGTGAGAAAAAGGCTTTGGGTTATGCGGTTTCGTCCGTAGGATCAGAAGATTTGGAGCAAAAAGCCGAAGGTGATGTAGGTAGGGTACTTAACGGTAAGGCTTCCGGAGTACTTATTAATGCGGCAAGCGGCGTGTCCGGTTCTGCAACCAACATTATCATTCGAGGTTTTACTTCCATTTCTGGTTCCAACCAACCTTTATTCATTGTGGACGGGGTTCCGTTCAGCTCCGACACCAACGCACAGGGAGATGCTATTGACGGTAACGTAGGATCTAGTAGATTCTTGGATCTGGACCCGAACAGCATCGCCAATGTGAGCGTGTTAAAAGGTTTGGCCGCTGCCAACTTGTACGGTACAGCGGGTAGAAACGGTGTGATTTTGATTACGACCAAAGCAGGATCCGCAGGAGCCAGCAGGGCAAAATCAGAAATCAGTGTTACTTCTTCCATATTCTTTAATGAAATTTCAACATTACCAGACTACCAAGACCAATATGGTAACGGTTTCGATCAGGCATACGGAGCGTTCTTCAGTAACTGGGGACCAGATTTCAATATTCCTGACCCTAACAGTTTTGGATCTGCATGGGCTGGAACTTCCGGTAGCGGGGCTATTTTGATCAACCACCCGTATTCCGTGAATGCTGGTGTTAGCGCTGCATTTCCTGAATTTCAAGGCGCTACTTACGAGTTTAAGCCGTATGACAGTGTTGACAACTTTTTCCGTACCGGTGTTGTCACCAACAATGCCGTTAGTGCAGCTGGTGGATCGGAAGATGGGAAAATCTCCTATAATGCCAGTGCCAGTAACCTAAGGGATGAAGGGTTTACTCCAGGCAACAAATTGCAAAGAACCAACCTTAGTGTAGGTGGACGTGCAGAATTGAGCAACAACTTCACCATCAACTCCACTTTTAACTTTTCCAAAAGTGATGTAAAATCTCCACCGATTGCAGCAAGTACTGGTAATGGATCGTTTGGAGACGGTGCTTCCGTTTTCGGACACTTGTTCTTTACTCCTCGAAGTGTAGATTTGATGGGACTTCCTTTTCAAAGTCCTATTGACGGCAGAAGTGTTTACTATAGAGGTGGTAATGACATCCAGAACCCAAGATGGACAGCAGCAAACGCATTTGCCAATCAGCTGACCAATCGTTTCTTCGGTAGCTCACAAGCCACTTACAAAATAAACGATAACATCAATGTTTTTTGGAGAACTGGTTTGGATTTCTATACCGAGCGTAACGAAATAGGCCAGAACAAAGGTGGTGCAGAAGGATATGTCCAAGGTAGATATCAAACCTACGATAACAGAAACACCATTTGGGATCATACGTTACAATTTAATGGTGCCTTTCTATTGACAGAAAAATTAGACCTTAGCGTTAACTTAGGTGCTACCTCGAGAAGAACAGAGTTCTCTCGACAAGGGGTTACCAGCGACCAACAGTCTATTTTTGGTGTGTTTAGACACTATAACTTTGCTACTGCACAACCAGTTCAATATGATGAAATACAGAACATCGTAGGGGTGTACGCCCAAACAGAGTTCGGCTACGACAACTTCGCCTATCTAACGTTGGCAGCTAGGAACGATTGGGTTTCCAACTTCTTTGAAAACTCCATTTTCTATCCATCAGCGAGTTTATCTATCTTGCCGACCGCATTGATCGATGGTCTACAATCTCAAAATGGATTGAACTTCTTAAAGCTTAGAGCTGGTTACGGTACTTCCGCAGGTTTCTTCGGTGGTTACCCGGTAGCAAGTACGGCAACTTTGGACACAAGGGAATTCCTAAAGGATGGTACCTTGGTATCTTCCATTAGGGTTGACGACGAATTGGCCAATCCAGCACTTAAGCCAGAGCTTCTTCAAGAATTGGAGTTTGGTGTAGAGACTCGATTTATCCAGAACAAGGTTTCTTTGGATGTATCCATATATAAGAAAACAACTACCGACCTTATTTCCAACAGACCTTTGGATCCTTCCACAGGATATACGGAAACAGTTACCAATATTGGTGAGGTACAGGTAAAAGGTATTGAGGCCGACTTGGGTGTTTCATTGTTTAGAAACTCAAACCCAGGTGGATTCAACTGGATGGTGAACGCCAACTTTACTGCAGACGAATCAACTGTAGTTGATCTTGGTCAGGATACGGATAACATTAACATCGGAGGTTTGTTCTCAGACCTTTCCAACTTTGCCGTACCGGGACGACCATTTGGTATCATCATGGGTACTCGTGTATTGAGAGATGACGATGGAAACAAAGTTGTTGCCAGTACCGGTAGCTATGTTGAAGAGCAAGGATTGTTCGAGATTGGAGATCCCAACGCAGATTGGAGATTGAACGTAAGCAACGGATTCAACTACAAAAACTTTAACTTTGGTTTTGATATTTCATACCGACACGGAGGTGATGTTTATGCGAATACCATTTCTGCATTAGTAGGTAGGGGACTTACCACGGATACACAAGACCGTGTTTCCACCTTCATCCTTCCAGGAGTTAAAGCTGATGGATCGGTTAACGATATCCAGATCAACAATTCCGATTACTACTTTAGCAATGTGGCCTTTGGTCCGAGCGAGTTACAGGTTTACGATGGTAGTACCATTCGCTTGAGAGAGATTAGACTTGGGTACTCTGTACCGAAGAAAGCTCTTGAAAAGACTCCTTTTGGATCGCTCAGCCTTACTTTAACTGGACAAAACCTTTGGTTCAAGGGTATCAATGTACCTGAAGGCACAAACTTCGATCCTGAAAACCTTGGGGTTGGTGTAGGTAACGCCTTAGGTTTCGACTTTATCAACAGCCCAGGCTCTAGAAGATATGGTATGTCTATTAAAGCAACTTTTTAAAAAAATAGAAAAATGAAAATAATTATAAAACAACTAGTTCTAGCGATTTTCTCCGTGGGGCTCCTACTTTCATGTGAGAGTACAGATCTTGATCTGACCACCGACCCTAACGCGGTAAGTCCAGATCAAGCTACACCCGATTTTTACTTAAACCGTATACAAGAAGAATTTGCACGGTTCAATGATGCTTTCGGGACCAATGGCTCCGAAGTGACCCGTATAGAATATATGGGAACACGATTGTATCAACAAGCATATTCGCCAGCATCACAAGATGCGGAATGGCGTTTTGCATACTCTTCCATGTTCACTGATATAGCTGCAATGAACGAATTGGCCACCGAAGCCAATTTCAAGCGCCATATCGGTATGGGACAGGTATTCCAAGCGTTCACCGCTGTGACCTTGGTCGATTTTTATGGTGATGTACCTTACAGCGCTGCCACAGGAGGAATAGATGATTTGAATCCTGCAGCTGATGGCGGTGCAGCCGTTTATGAGGCTGCTCTTGGACTTTTGGACCAAGCCATCGCCAACTTTACTACCAATGATAACGCTGCCGATCCAGATAACGATTATTATTATGGTGGCGACTGGGACAACTGGACTAAATTGGCCAACTCCCTTAAGCTAAAAATCTACGCACAATCCAGATTGGTGGATAGCGGAGCCATAAATGCTTTCAATGCTATCATCACAAGTGGCAATTACATTACTTCTATTGATGAGGATTTTCAATTCACTTGGGGCACAAATGTGGTAAACCCAGATTCTAGGCACCCAAATTACATTGATAACTACACCCCTCAAGGTTCTGAAGACTACATGAGCAACTGGTTGATGAACTACATGGACAATTCAAAAGTAGGCAACAGTGTAGCCATCTATGAAGATAGTGACCCAAGGATTAGGTACTATTACTACAGACAATCGGAAACTACTCCGGGTGCTGTGGATTCCGATGGCCCAAACCAACAGAATCTTTCTTGTAGTGTGGAGCCAATACCTCAACACTACGTGGATGGTGGATTTACATTCTGCTACTTACCCAACGGATATTGGGGTAGAGACCACGGAGATGACGACGGTACTCCTCCAGATGGTCAGTTGAAAACCACTTATGGTGTTTATCCGGCAGGTGGTTCATTTGACAACAGTGAATTTGATGCCGTTGATTTAGGTTCAGGTGGCGGTGGAGCCGGTATCATGCCTGTTTTCTTGGCCCAGACCGTAGATTTCTTGAGAGCTGAAATAGCATATGCTACAAATGACATCTCTGGAGCCAGAACACATTTGAGCAATGGTGTGAGAAAGTCCATTGAAAAGACGGTTTCCTTTGGATCTGTGGATGCAAATGCAGATTTATCCTTAGCTCCCACCGAAACTGATATCGATGATTATGTTGCCGAGATCGAAGCACTTTACGATGCCGCTACAGGTGATGAGAAATTAAACCTTATTGCCAAAGAATTTTGGGTAGCACTTTATGGAAACGGAATCGATGCCTATAACTTCTATCGAAGAACAGGGTATCCAAATGATCTGCAGGCCAACTTGGAACCAGATCCAGGTTCGTTCATGAGATCTTTCCTTTATCCTGCGGTTTATGCGAACAACAATAGCTCTGCTACACAAAAATCAAGTGTAACCGTGAAAGTGTTCTGGGACAATAATCCTGATTCTGGTTTCCCATTATCAAACTAAAAGAAAAAGAAAAATGAAAAGATATATTAAAAACGTAATGATACTTTCGCTGGCTTCCATCGGCTTCATCGCCTGTGATTCCAGCAATAAGACAATTGACGACGTCTTCGCCGAGGTTACCAGGGGGGCCGTGTTCAGATCGACCACACCTGCCTCGGAAGTTGCGGCCCAGAGTTTCAACTTTGACGACCCCTCCTCTACCTATGAGGTTACTTTTGAGGTGGAAGATAACAAACAAGGGGATTTGCTCCAAGATGTAGAAGTGTATGCATCGTTTACAGATGCTTCCGACGAAGCCGGTTCGGTTGCAGAAGGTCTCGTGACCACACTTTCAGCCTCGGACTTCTCTACCAATGAAGATGGTCTACCTGCTATTACCGTTACTTTGACTTTAGGCGAGCTTGCTTCTGCCTTAGGTCTTTCAGAATCGGATTATACCGGAGGGGACAGCTTTACCCTTCGCTACGTATTGAACCTAACGGATGGACGTTCGTTTTCCAGTGGCAACTTGAACAGTACGGTTTCCGGTGGATCTTACTTTAGATCACCCTTTACCTATTCCGTACCATTGGTATGTCCTCCAATTGCTCCAACACCAGGAGAGTGGACTATCAACCAACAAGATTCCTACGGAGACTCATGGAACGGTGCTTCGCTATCCGTAAACATTGATGGTGAAATCACTGAATATGCCCACGAAGGAGGAAGTGAAACTACCTTTAATTTTACAGTGCCAGAGGGAACCACTGAAATTCAAATTGTTTATAACAGTGGATCATATGATGAGGAAAATACTTTTCAAGTCATTTCCGCCAATGGAGAAACAGTTTTGGATTTAGGTCCATCTCCAGCCGCTGGTGAAAGTTTATTTGATTTCTGCTTGCCTTTGAACTTGTAAAATAAGGTGAGATAATACCAATAAAAGGGCGTAAACAAGTTTACGCCCTTTTTTTAATACCAAAATTTTGTTGGCCCCTCTAATGGCAACTCTCCTTCTACACGGTCATTTGGATAACAAAACATACTCCACCGATCACGTAAAGGTTTAATTTTTGTAAATTATGACCCATTCATAAACCCTACAAATAAAAATGATACGACCTCTATTAGTCTTATTGTTATTCTCAATTTTAGTATCCTGTCAAAACAGTAAAAAAAACAATGAAGCTTCTTCCAAAGAGGAGTCTATCAATACACCGACTGCTAAAGATGATGTAAAAAAAAATAAGGGTACAGAAAAAAAAGAAGAAAAGAACGGGGGACTCTACTTACCAGACGGGTTCTCAGCACTAGTGGTTGTGGACAGTGTTGGCCCCTCCCGTCATATAGCCGTTAACAATAACGGAGATATTTACGTGAAACTTCGGAAGCCGGAAGGAACACACGGCAATTTGGCACTCAGAGACACTACCGGAGATGGAAAAGCCGACATTATAAAAACATTCGGGGATTACCCCAACGACGGAACTTTTGCCACCGAAATGAGAATTCATAACGGGTACCTGTACTTCAGTTCCGAACAAATGGTTTACCGACAAAAATTAAGCCCTGGAAAGCTTATTCCGGAATCAAAACCAGAAGTTATCCTGATAGACCAGTTTCCTAAAAGATGGCACAACGCCAAATCTCTGGCCTTTGACAAAAAAGGGTATATGTATGTTACATTTAGTGCTCCTACCAATGCCTGTGAAAATTTTAATGCCCAAGGACAGGTAAAGGGAATGAGACCCTGTCCCGGACTAGAGGTTTTGGGCAGTATCTGGAGGTTTGATGAAAACCGTACCAACCAAATCCAGCAAGATGGTGAGCTATACGCCACAGGAATTCGGAGTATGGTGGCCTTTTCATGGAACGATACAGACAATAGCCTCTATGGCCTGCAGCACGGAAGAGACTATTTGCATAACCACGCCCCCCAACATTACAGTAAATGGCACCAAGCTGTACTGCCTGCGGAAGAGTTCATGAAAATTGAACAGAACGATAATTTTGGCTGGCCCTATACCTATTACGACCACTTTCAAAATAAAAGACTGGTTGCCCCGGAATATGGTGGAGATGGCTCCATGGTAGCCGACCAATACAAAAAACCACTCATGGGGCTGCCCGCACATTGGGCTCCCAATGACCTATTGTTCTACAAAGGAGACCAATTTCCCGAAAGATACCAAAATGGTGCCTTTATCGCCTTTCATGGATCCATGAACAGGGCTCCCTACCCCCAAGCAGGCTACATTGTGGCATTTATTCCCTTTGAAAATGGAAAACCTAAGGGTACATGGGAAGTGTTCGCGGACGGTTTCGCCAAAGTAGAGCCCATTGTAAGCATGCCCGATGCCAAATACAGACCCATGGGATTGTCCGAGGGCAAGGATGGCTCTCTGTATATATCCGAATCCAAGCAAGGAAAGATTTGGCGCGTCAGCTTCAATGGCAATCCTAATTTTTTTGGTGAGGCACAGCTTAAAAAAATGGAACAAAGAAAATCAGCATCCCACATACGAACACCGGACAAGATAAAAGATGATCTTAGCATCAAAAAATAAGGAGATGATGTAATTCCTCAAATTAAAACCTTGTTATTAGAAAAATATGAAACCTTTCCTGCACAATATTAGAAGTTTGGGCATTTCTGTCTTTTTGACTCTTTTGCTACTGTCCTGTTCCAATAACGACAACTCCATTCCTCTGGATGAACCTGAAGGGGAAACCCCGGAACAAGTGGAAAACCTACCGGAAGAAACACCCCAAGAAACTAACGAGGAAGTTGTAGAAGGTGATATGGGCGAAGCAACATACTTCAACAAAGACTTGGTGCAAGATGATTATATCCTTGTTAATGACGCTATGAGCAACAGAGTCTATCTAATGGACAAAAATGGCGACTTGGTTTACGAATGGCCACTTGGAGACCGTAAAATTGGAAACGATGTACTGCTGCTCGAAGACGGGACCCTATTAGCCGCTTTGCAAGCTGATGGCCCGGATATGTTGTTTGGTGGATTTGGGGGAAAGATCCAGATAATCGATAAGGAGGGCAGCGCATTGTGGGATTTTATCTACTCAAATAGTGAACACCGTCTACACCACGATGTAGAACTTTTGCCCAATGGGAATGTTCTTGCCATCGCATGGGAAAAAATGACACAGGAAGAAGCTTTGGCAAATGGTTCCAACCATAATACAGAACTCTACCCCGAATCCATTCTGGAAATAAATCCGACCACGGACAACATTGTCTGGAAATGGCATGCCAAGGACCATTTGATTCAAGATTTTGACGATACCAAAGCCAATTTTGGCGATCTCACCGAAAATCCGCAACTCATAGACATTAATCATGTGAATGCTGAAAACGGTAATATTATGCACATCAACGGTCTTGGCTACGACTCTGTCAACGACCTGATATTTTTGAGCGTTAATTATTATAGCGAAGTATGGGTAATAGATCATAGCACTACAACCGGTTTGGCAGCAACGCATTCCGGAGGGAACTTTGGAAGAGGTGGCGACCTGGTGTATCGCTTTGGCAATCCAAGCACATACGGGGATAACGATTCCGACAAATTATTTGTGAACAACCACTACCCCAATTTGTTCGAGCCTGGGAAAATGCTCATTTTCACCAACGGAGGTAACTTGGAACAGTCCACAGTGTATGAATTAGATCTTCCCGAGGCCCTAAATACAGCATCTATTCCCGAGCTTGTTAATCCAGATATTCTCTGGAGCTTTACCGATGCAGAGCTTTATTCCCCAAAAGTTTCAGGAGCAGTTAGGCTTCCCAACGGGAACACATTGATAACCGAGGGGGATTATGGTATTTGGGAGGTGACTAAAGATGGAGAGGTTGTTTGGAAATTTTCGGGGGAAGGTTTTTTCTGGAGGTCTTACCACTATTCTAAAAATGACCCTGGCATACAAGCTTTGGAGCTATAGTTCAATAAACTCAATTAGAAAATACTTCGACCAATAAAATGAAGGTTTGTCACTTTGTTGCATCTTTGCACATTAATTGCAATAAAGATGAGTAGTCAAATCTATGGAATAAGGGCGGTTATGGAAGCTATAAATGCAAACCAGCCCATTAATAAGATATTTATTCAGAAGGGCCTCAAAGGTGATCTGTACAAGGAATTGGAATCATCTGCCCGTAAAAATGGTATTAGCCTATCCTACGTTCCGATTGAAAAATTAAACAGGCTCACCCGAAATAATCATCAAGGTGCAGTGGCACAGATTTCTCCAATACAATTCCACACTTTTGAAGAATTAGTGGAACAAATTCTCTCCAAAGAAGAACTTCCTTTATTTCTGATGCTAGATGGAGTTTCGGATGTCAGAAATTTTGGAGCCATTATACGTACCGCAGAATGTTCCGGTGTACATGGAATAATAATTCCCAAGAACGGAGCGGCACCAATCACGGATGATACCGTTAAAACCTCAGCCGGGGCTGCTTTTAATGTGCCTATTGCAAAAGTCGACCATTTAAAAGATGCTATTTTTTATCTGCAATCATCAGGTGTTGTGGTGACCGGAGCTACCGAAAAAGCAGAAAAGGAGATTTACGGGGTTGATTTTAACCAACCTACCGCTATAATCATGGGATCTGAAGAAAAAGGTATCTCCCCTTCTACCCTTGGCATTATAGACCATCAGGTAAAACTGCCGCTTTTGGGCAAAATCGGCTCACTGAATGTTTCTGTAGCCTGTGGTGTATTTCTTTATGAAGCGGTCAGGCAACGTAAAAAATAGAAATCAATCCTCGTTGGATTCTTTGTAGTGGTATTTTATTTCAATCTTTTCCTCCGGTTTTTCCGTAGTGGTTTCAATAAAATTACCATCCTCGTCAAAGTGTTTTAGGAAAGGGTCGTTTTCCTCATTATAGTCTTCTCGCTCCCAATCGTACTTACGAACTTCGGGAACGCGGACCTTTGTTACAAAAGCCAAAACCAGGCCTGTTGCAAATCCAGCAAGATGCCCCTCCCAAGAAATACCGTCCTTAACAGGGAAAATATACCAGATCAGACTCCCATAAATAAAAACCACCACCAACGATAGGGCTACCAAGCGATAATTTTTGGCCAATATTCCCTTAAAGAATATAAAACTCGCCAATAGATAAATTACCCCACTTGCCCCAATGTGGAAAGATGGTCTCGCAATTGCCCAGGTAAGCAACCCAGAGGCAAGTGTACCAAGCAATAGCACACGCAGCGCTGCGCTTTTATAAAAATAAAACAGGAACGCCGTTAACACTGCCAATGGAATGGTATTGTTGTACAAATGTTTTATGGACCCATGAATGAATGGACTAAAGAGCACTCCTTTTAACCCAGACAACCTTCTCGGGTAAACCCCATAATCGTTTAGATTGATACCAAACTTCACTTCAAACCAAAAAACAATCCAAATGGAAAGTACAGCGACCAAAGGTGCCAATACCACCGCATTCGAAAACTTAAATGAATCTGAACCCATATACCAACAAAATCAAACATCCCGCCACAACCTTAAATTTATACAAATTGTCAGGTTATTATCGAAAATCCTTTCCTAAATAAGAACAATGGACCATCAAATTTATTTTATTTTTACCCTATGAATGAACCTTTGGCAGAACGCATACGTCCAAAAAATTTAGAGGATTACATTAGTCAACAACATTTAGTGGGAAAACAGGGGGCTTTGACCACTCAAATCAAAAATGGCGTAATTCCTTCCTTGATTTTTTGGGGTCCACCAGGAACTGGAAAAACCACCCTGGCAAATATTATCGCTACCGAAAGCCAAAGACCGTTTTATACCCTAAGTGCCATTAGCAGCGGTGTAAAGGATGTTCGTGAAGTGATCGATAAAGCCAAACAAAGCGGTGGGTTGTTCACCTCCAAAAACCCTATTCTTTTTATAGACGAGATTCATCGCTTTAGTAAATCGCAGCAAGACTCTTTGCTTGGTGCCGTGGAAAAAGGTTGGGTGACACTTATTGGTGCAACCACGGAAAATCCGAGTTTTGAGGTAATACCTGCCCTTTTGTCCCGTTGCCAAGTATACACATTGAATCCATTTGACAAGGATGATCTTATTGCTCTTTTAAAACGTGCCATAAAAACAGACACCAACCTTTCCAAAAAACAAATTGAGCTAAAAGAGACGGAAGCATTATTACGCTTATCCGGAGGTGATGGAAGAAAATTGCTTAATATTTTTGAACTTATTATAAACTCCGAGGCAGCTGACAAAATAATCATCACTAATGATTTAGTGCTCGCCAAGGTTCAGAAAAACACGGTGTTGTACGACAAAACTGGAGAACAGCACTACGATATTATTTCCGCTTTTATAAAAAGTGTTCGTGGAAGCGATCCCAATGCCGCCGTATATTGGTTGGCAAGAATGATCGAGGGTGGAGAGGATGTGAAGTTCATTGCCCGAAGAATGATTATTTTGGCATCTGAAGATATTGGCAACGCTAATCCCACGGCCCTTGTTTTGGCCAATACCACTTTCCAATCCGTTACTACAATAGGGTACCCTGAAGCCAGAATAATATTGGGCCAGTGTGCTACCTATTTGGCAAGTTCACCAAAAAGTAATGCCAGCTATATGGCCATAAACGAGGCACAACAAAAAGTGCGTCAAACGGGAGATCTATCGGTACCTATACCCCTAAGGAATGCCCCTACTAAATTGATGAAGGATTTAGGGTATGGAAAAGGGTACGATTATGCCCATAACCACGAAAATAACTTTGTGGATTTTGAATTTCTTCCTGATGAAATTTCTGGAACGACCTTTTACCGACCTGGAAACAATCCCAGGGAAAATTCCATGAAAGATTTTTTAAAGAAAAGATGGAAAAACAAGTATGATTTTTAGAACTTGATATTGAGCTCCTTCTGCACTTTTTTACCGTTTTCGGAATACTCCAACAACCATTTGCCATCTTTCTCGAATACTACGGCATTGTTACCTTGAAAATCTGTCATAAAAACATTTTCCATGGAGGTGGCCTCCAACTTAAGCACAACTTTTGGTGTGCTATCTACCAGTTGATAGCCATTATCTATAGGTTGGGCATATAAAAGGTCAGTTGGAATGGGCATAACTGATGCTTCACTATCGGCGGCTTTGACAATAGTGGTGCGTTTGGGTTCCACAGCTTTGTAAATCTGCTCTTCCTCTGTAGCCTTTTGCTCCACAATGTGTTCTTTAGGCTCTTCTTTAACGGATTTTACATCGTCTTTAAAGCTAATAGTAACTGGAGCCGTTTCTTTTACCTCGTCATTTTTGGGCTCATACTCATAATTTATACCTCCAAGGGAAACAAATGCATTTTGGATAGCTTCTTTGTATGATTCAATGTATTCCTTGATCTTGCTCCTACCCTCTACGGTCCGGAAAACTTCAACGTTGTTACAATCCTTTAGCGCAATACTTAATTTTGTTGTAAACATGGAGGAATCATCAATAAGGTCGGTGGTTAAACCAAGACATCTATTGTTGGCCAATTCAAGTGGAAGGGCATCATCGTACACCACGTTAAATCCATTTTCTGTAAAATAATATTTCACTAGCGTACTGGTCTGATACTGGTTCTCAGATTTGAAAGCATCAAATTTTTTAGGAACAACAATGTATTTATAGTTGTTCAGTTGAGCATTAACAGCACCCGTCAAACCCATCGCAAAAAGCAATATGTACAAAACTTTAGATTTCATATAGTAGAGATAATCAATTATCGTTCCAATATATGATATTAAATCCGAACTGTAAAGATGCGTAATGACTGCTGGCAACATTGGAGTAACTTAAAAGGTTGTCTGCTAGGACATAAAAATTAACCGGTCCCAATTGAAGGTTTGCTCCCAGGCCAATATTGGTAAAAGAATATTTATCCACCGTATAGGTTGCCTTTAAGGAAGCTACCCTTCCAAATCTTCTTTGGTAAAAACCTGTCAATGCTGCTTGTACACCTCTTGGTCTCTTCATCATAAACAACTGACCGCCAACACTGTTACGGTAATAATCTCGATTTGTTCCACCTCCAACATTAACACCACAACCACAATTATCAAAGATAGGACTTCCTCCTTCCCCAAAATCATATCGAATGGAGCCGTACACTTTTAACGGCCTCCACGATATGTAACTGGATTCATTTTCACCATGTGGTAAAGCCTCATCTATTTCATCCAGCAGTTCCTGCCACAAATCATTGTTCACATCATCTATATCCTCCGGAAGAAACACTGATATGCCCTCGGTGGTGGTGCTTCCGTTTAAAGTATAATTCCACACATCTTTGGAGTTATTGATAAAACCTAAATCCAAAACACTCCCAGTTACGGTAGTCTGTGTATTTAACTCATAACTAAAGCCAAAATCAAAACCAAGCCCAAGGTTTCCACCTAGGAATACCCGTTCGGTAAACAAGCTTGTCAAATCCTTTTCTGTTGTTCCTGTATCCTCGTCGATAATATCGTAAAACTCCTTTACTCCTGCTGTTTGAAGTTGCATATTGGCATTAATAGTGCTCTCGTAAATATTATTTTGTCCTTGCCTTGTAGTAAAGGAACCTGAATTATTTATGGATTGGAATTGAAAAATACTGGAATATACTTTCGCTCTTGCACCCAATGTAAGTGGTGCACTCACCTTTCTATTGACACCAAAATGAAACACATTGATCATTTCACCACGAAAGTTTAAATCACCTAGATCAAAACTTCGTCCAATGTTATTGCCGCCGTTGCCCTCAAAAGCCAAAATGGCCAAATCCTTGGGCCAATAAGAAATAATGTCCGTTTCACCGTAAATTCCAAAGGAATAATAATCATCCGGTCTGTTTTTACCCCTAAAACCTACAGTTATTCCCTCTATCTGACTTGTGGTGCTAAAATCGTCCTTGTCCCCCATTACATCCAACAGACGCTCTTGAACCTTTGTGGTAAAATCGATGCCGTCGTTGGCAAAAAGGTCGTTTACCGTTACTCCGCTAGTCGCTCCTTGAAAAGACAACCCTGACAACACAGGTATTCCGGCATGCCATTTTTGTGATGTTTTCACCCCAGGGTTTAGCATTAAAGATTGGGGTATTTCATAAAAATCGTATAATAACTCTTTATTTTGGGCCAGAGTAGTTGTACCACAAAAAAGGGTTATTAGTATTAGTTTCGAGGCTATTCTCATTGTAATTGAAATAGGAATTCTGCTCCGGACCTAACAATTACTTTTGGGTCTTCGACCAAAGAAACACTGGTACCATCCCCTAAATTGTTTGCAGAGATCATTAGGCTCGAAGTGCTGGCAAGAATATCCAAACTCTTACCGCCAGGACCATAAAACACCTCTCTAGACAACACTCCGGAGGGGTCCTCATCGATTTCAAAAATCTCAGTGTCCAAAATATTTCCGGCATCATCTACAAACCCAATGCTTATTCTTAATTGTTTGCTTGTGGTGTTTTCTATTTCGTAAGTGATTGTTCCTTCCAAAAGATGTTCTTCGACGTACTGCTGATTGAATGCATCAAAGTTTATTTCCCGGAAATAAAAAGTATTTAAAGCACCGCCCTCGTTTATGGTCTCCTCATCGGATTCAAAATAAAATAGTCCTGAGGCCAAGGTAGGGGTTACGCTTAAATCATCAATTTGACTAAAATCCTGTTCTTCGGTACAAGAAGTTATAAAAAACAGGAAGCCCAATGCCAATAGGGCGGAATAGAATAATCTTTTCATAGCCAAAAACATTTTCCAGTGTCAATAGATGGGGTATGTTGTTCTTTATATAACTCTACAAAATGTTTTTTATTTCAATAAGATCGGTAATCATCGTACAAACGCCATGATTGTCATACTTGTGGAAATTATAATGCAGTACGTGCATACCTGAAGCCTTCGCTCCCAAAATATCGGCTTCTAAATTATCCCCGATCATCAATGCGTTTTGTGGCGCAACCTCTGCCATATCCAAAGCTATTTCAAAAATATAGGGATGTGGTTTTTTTACACCGGCCATCTCGGAATCAATGACCTTCTGAAAATAATGGTGGATTCCGCTTCCTTTGAGTTTTTTAGTCTGTACTTCCTGAAATCCATTGGTAATAATGTGCAATTTATATTTGGGAAAAAGATATTCCAAGGTCTGCACGGTATTGGGCAACAAATGTGTGAAAGATGATAGGTGAGCGATATAATCACGGGCCAGTGTATCTATAACTTCATCCGAGACCTGCACACGAATTGCATCGAAAGTTTGTTTCAAGCGCTGATATCGCAATTCTGATTTGCTAATTCCATTCTCACGGTACAAAGCCCACATTTGCATATTAATAGGGGAATACACCTCCAAAAACCCATCTAAATCAACCTTTACCTTATTATCTGCCAAAATTTTGGCAAATGTAAGGGCTGAGTTCTTTTCAAAATCCCATAAGGTATGGTCCAAATCAAAAAAAACATCGGTTACTTCCGAATCAAACATAGTAGCGTTTTAAAATAGATTGATAGAGTTCCATCCAATCCAACTGTTGCTTACCACCCAAAAGCTCGTTTGAAAAAACCAAAATAAAGTCTCCCTTTACTTGTTTTACCAAACGATACACACGGTCCATTTTCTCAAAAACCTCGTCTTTCTTTTTATACTTTACCAAGGAATAATCGTGCATGGCAAAGGGGTGTATTTTTATGGGTTGCCTTACCTCTGTATTGATATCGTAGAAATAAAAAGGAGTGCAAGTTCCAGCTCTAAAACCTATTTCGTGGGTGTAACCCATGGAAAAATCATCCGTGAACTCTGTCTCCACTAAGTTCCTATAGGTGGCAGGAACATTAACCTTGTTGTACCTAAGCCTTGCATAACTTATGGGCCTATTAATTAGGTTTCCCAATTGTTTTTTTTCTTCTTTAAGCACATTTTTGTCCAAAGAGGAAACAAAAGAGGTACTTAAAGAGACCACACTGTAATCAGCAACGGATTTTATTAAATTACGGAACTTGTTATTATTTATTGATACATTCTTATCGTGAGCGGAATGCTTGGCAAATTGAAAAAAGAACATTGTCTTGATTGGAAACTTTTTATGGATATCCACAAGCTCAAAGAAATTATCGTAAGGGTCTTTTTTTATCCTCATCAGCACCGAAAATCGCTCCCAAACGTTTCTGAACCTAAAATTTCCGAAATCCAACAAAAAGCCGCCAATGGTTCGTGCAAACCCACGCATGGCGTAAGCATGAGAGGTGGTTACGTTGACAATTGATGTACAACGATAACTTTTTTCTTTAGTCTCTAAGGTTGGAAATCGTTCTTTGAGCGCCCCCAATAATTTATAGGCCCATAAATCCACTACTGGAAGTTCCAAAAAATTGTTTTGGTAAGCTATGCTTTCCTTAACGGGAAAACGCCCCACGCTATCTTTTACATGCGGCAAATATTCCTCGTACCGGCTCAAAAGAAAAAAACTGGCCGAAAAAATATCAAAAGGAATACTGCTCTTCTCACCTGAAGAGAAAAAACAGGGAGTACCTTCCCAATCCGAGACCTTGATTTCCAAATCATTGATACCTTGCTCAAACAATAGATCATTGCTCCTCACAAAAAACTCGTTTTGCAAAGGCTGTTTGGAATAAGTCATTTTAGGCCCGTCGTGTTTAATAAAGTCTTCAACCTTTGTGGTAAACCCCATCTCCACTCCCAAGATTTTTTCAAAAATCTGCTTGGCAGTATAGGTTAATCGATTGGTTACTTTATGGGTGAAAATCAATAACATGGGCTATAATATTCCTTTGTCCGCAAAACTTACATATTTGTGCTGGGCCAAAATCAAATGGTCGAGAATTTTGATGTCCAAAGCTTCTGATGCCAGTTTCAATTTTTTGGTTATTTGCTTATCCGCCGAACTTGGCCGCAACGTTCCCATTGGATGATTGTGAGCAAGGATTATTCCCACGGCCCCTAGCTCCAGAGCTTGTTTCAACACCAACCTTACATCTACCAAGGTTCCTGTAATACCTCCTTTGCTCAGCTGTGCCTTGTGCACCACTTTGTTGGAATTGTTCAAATAAACAATCCAAAATTCTTCGTGGGGAAGTTCTCCTATTAAAGGGTAAAGTAGTTCAAAAACATCTTGACTGCTTTTTATTTTGGTAATTTTTGAGGTATCCTCCATTCTTCTTCGCCTACCTACCTCCAATGCAGCGGCAATCGTCACTGCTTTTGCTTCTCCAATACCTTTAAACCGCATCAATTGGTTAACAGAAAGCTTCCCAAGGTCGCTCAAATTGTGATTTACAGAAGCCAATATCCGTTTGGAAAGTTCCACCGCACTCTCATCCCTGCTCCCCGAACCTATCAAAATGGCAATCAGCTCGGCATCGGACAGTACAAAACTGCCTTTTTGCACCAGTTTCTCCCTGGGCTTGTCATCGTCCGCCCAATTTTTAATGGAAAAGGAAGCTAGTTTTTCTTGCATGGCCTAAAGATAGAAGAATAATTTTATGTAATTTTCATGATAAATCCTTCAAAATGAAATCCCTTTTTAATACTGAGGCCCACGAAGAAATTTTAGCTAGAATTACCAAACTTTCAGATTCCAGCGAAGGACAATGGGGGAAAATGAAAGTTGCACAAATGCTTCACCATTGCCAATATCCCTTAAAAATTTCGTTGGGAAGATACAACCCAAAAAATAAGCCCAACTTAATGTTGAAGTTAATGGGAAAGCTGTTCAAGAAAAGTCTTTACAACGACAAACCATGGCGCCAAGGTCTTCCAACAGCCAAAGGTTTAAAGGTAGTGGATGATAAAAATTTTGATGAAGAAAAAGAGGCTCTAATTGGTTTAATCAACGATTTTCATCAAGAAAAAACCAGAAAAAACTGGGACCCTCACCCGGCATTTGGCTCCTTTACCCCTGAACAATGGGGACAAATGCAATACAAGCATTTGGACCATCATTTAAGGCAGTTCGGGGTATAAGTTCTATTTATAGGTGGCCATCGCCTCATAAAACTCAACTTCGTCCACTCCCATTTGCTGGCAAATCCATTTGGCGCCCACCAAATTGCTAAGTTCGGTTTCCCCCGATATTTCCAATGGCATTTCCCCATCGGGTGTATCCAGAAACACTTGGCCGTCCGCTTCTTGGTATTCAGGAGTCTCATAAGGGAACTTTCTGATTGGATTTTCTGATGATTCCACAAGCTTCTTCACTTCTTCATCCTCATCATTATAAGTAATGCTTCCACCTTTTACAATACTATCCACAAAAACACTGTATTGTTCAGCATACCTTTCAAAATTTGAATAAACTCCATGGTCGATAAGCTCAACATCACTCAACAAAGCTATGTTTGGTTGATATAATTGAAACTGCGGAGTAGAATCAATCACGGATGAAGGATTGTCTCCTCCCTCGATAACAATAAAATCATTTTCATCGGTAAGATGAATTCCGTTTGGAGCTGCTATCGCATAATCGACCTCAACATCATTATATTCCAAAACATGTAAAATCATTGAAGTAACCATGGCTCTATTTTGACTACCTGCGACTACAACCCTAGTTTTATATTGGGCTTGTTGGTAAAGAAACTCTGGAAGGGAAAAGATGCTCAAAGCCAGTTCTTGGGCCTTTACCAATTCCGGATTATTTTTTTTTGCTTTTGACCCTAATACCACGGCATCCAATTGCTCGTGGATTTTGTTGGAAGACCATCCTTCTCCGTCGGAGAATAATCCCTGTTGCTGGATCATTGCCTTGAGTGATTCATCAAATTCATCATCACTACCGGTAACAGTTTCCCCTTTTTTATGCAGAGCGGCTGCCAAATTAAATAGATTGACTTCTCCTAAACCTATAAAATGTACCTGCATCAGTTTAATTTAAGGTTCAAAAATAGCTAATGCTGATACTATTACAAACCCAAAGCTTTATATTAATTTCTATCTTGCTGCTAAATTTGAGAACAATGAACCTATCAGAAATCGAACCAAAGGAAATAATGCCAGGCTACCATGGAAAATTAGTGCATGGCGAACGCATGAGCTGGGTGTTTTGGGATGTAGACAAAGATGCTGAAGTACCTGAACACCAGCACGACCATGAACAAATTATGCATGTGGTCGAGGGTACTTTTGAATTTACATTAAACGGAAAAAAAGGCATTTACAAACCTGGAGATGTTGTAGTTATCCCATCCAACGTTCCACATAGTGGAAAAGCATTGACACCATGTAAACTAATGGATATTTTTAGTCCCGTAAGAGAAGAATACCGATAAACCATGAACATATTACTAAAAGGAAAGAACGCCCTAGTGGGGGGAAGCAGTAAAGGAATTGGGGAAGCCATTGCGAGGCAATTGGCCGAAAGTGGTGCCAATGTAACCATAATGGCCAGAAGCGAAGCACGTTTGAAAGAATTGACTTATGAAATGGATAGCTCCCAAGGACAAAAACACCAATACCTGACCGTTGATTTTACGGATTTTGATGCTTACAAAGCAAAGATATCCAAGTTTTTTAGCTCCAACACTGTTGATATTTTGGTAAACAACACCCAAGGACCCGAAGGTGGTGGAGCATTGGAGAAAAATGTTGAGGACTATCAAAATGCTTTTAACCTCCTATTCAAGTCCGTAGTTTTTACCACCGAACTTGCTTTAAAACATATGCAGAAAAACAAATGGGGGAGAATCATAAACATAGCCTCTATTTCCGTGAAAGAGCCCTTGAATTATTTGGCGCTCTCCAATACCATAAGGGCTGCGGTGGTTACATGGGCCAAAAGCTTGGCCTACGATGTGGCCAAAGATGGCATTACCGTAAACAGTACCCTGACAGGTTATTTTGATACAGACCGTATTGCACAATTAAACTCCAAAAAAGCGGAAAAACTCGGAATCTCTTCTGACGAGGTCCGTTCCAATATGGAAGAACAAGTGCCGGTAAAGCGAATAGGCGACCCTAAGGAATATGGATATTTGGTGGCGTTTTTAGCTTCGGACAAAGCGGCTTTTATTACGGGAACAAATATTCCCATTGATGGTGGGCTTTTAAAATCCATGTGATTTTAAAGACTCATCCTGTCTTTAAAAATATAAGATTGTCTTCGGGAAACCTCCACTTCCTCACCGTTTTTCAGGGTAAGCTTTAATTTGCCATTGAACCACGGTACTACATTTTCAATATAGTTGGTGTTAACGATTTGTTGGCGGTTGGCCCTAAAAAAAGAATCCTCGGGCAACTTTTCCTCTACTTGATTGAGTGATTTATAAAGCATTGGTTTCTTATCCTCAAAAAATACGCGGGTATAGTTTCCTACAATTTCGAAAAGGGATATATCTCCTACTTTAACCAACCAACATGCTTCACCATCTTTGATGAAAATTTGACTGCTCTCACTGAGTTTTTTGGTAGTTGAACCACCCTCTTCCTTGGATGACATTTTGGTGCGGACTTTTTCCAAAGCCTTATCAAAACGCTTGTTGCTGACCGGTTTCAACAAATAGTCCAATGCGTTGTAATCAAAGGATTTTATCGCGTATTCATCGTATGCAGTAGTAAAAACAGTAATCGGGACCTCGTCCAGCATTTCCAATAGATCAAAACCATCTTTTTCGGGCATATTAATGTCCAAGAACAATAAATCAGGGGATTCGGTTTCAATCAGTGCAACCCCATCATCCACATTGCCTGCCTCACCTATTAGCTCCAAATCATCATGCAGTTTAATAAGCTCTTTTAGCTCGTTCCTCGCCAATCTGGAGTCTTCTACTATTACCGCTCTGATTTTCATGCCAAAGGAATTTTGATTTGTGCCACAACCTCATCGGATATTTCCTCCAATTTAAAAGATGCACGGTCAGCATACAACAATTTTAATCGCTGTTCTATATTGTTCAATCCCAACTTGGTGGAATCCTTCGAAATATTCAGTTTTCCCGTATTCTTGACTTCAATAAACAGGTCATCTTCCTTCTTAAAAATAGCTAAAAGAATCCGCCCCCCATTTTTAAGGTTGGAAATTCCATGTTTCGCGGCATTTTCTATCAGCAATTGAATCACCATTGGGGGTATTCTTAAATCCAGCGTATCGTCATCCACCTCTTTAACAAACTCCAAGCGATCTTCAAATTGAATCTTAGACAAGTCGATATAGTTATCTACCACTTCCAGTTCTTCACGAACGGGAATGTCGTTAAGGTTATTTTTGGTGAGTGAGTATCTGATAATTTCGGAGAGCTTGGTGAGCATCTCTCTCGATTTATCAACATCTTCCAGCATCAGCCCACGTATATTATTAAGGCTGTTGAACATAAAATGTGGATTGATCTGTCCTTTTAAAGTGTTCAACTGGGCCTGCTTCAAAGTTGTATTCAATTCCAAACGCTCAATTCTGTTCTGATTGAGCTTTAAAAGCAATTTGATCACCAAGTAGGTTATGATCCAAGCTCCGACCAAAAATACAGAGTTCAATACCTGAACCATAATTTTGTCATAACCCTCGAACATATGCCTTTCTGTCTCCGTAAGTTCTGGGCCAAATTCTATATAGATATATCCAAAAAAGACATTAAGCAGTCCAAAAAGTGCAGCTGCCAGCAATGTAGATACAAGTATTTTGATGACTTCCTTCCCTCCAAAAGAATCAAAGTGAACATTTCTTTTGAGGTACCAGCGTAATATCGAAGTAGAAAATACACCAATAAAAGTTCCAACAATAATCGAAAATACGATCATCTCAAAACTTATATTTTGAGGGATCAAAGCGCCTATGGAGTTAATAAAGCCCCAGCCAAGCAATTGAAGAACCCAAAATGCAATATTCCTTTTTCGTGTACTTAACTCCATTCTGTTGAGCGTAAATTGCCCAAATTTACATTAAACTTTAGTACTATAAACAAGTTACGACTTTTGGGTCTGCTTCTTTTTAAATGGATTGAAACAAGATTTGCTATTGGGTAAAAAAGAAATCCATATCATGCCCATGCTCGAGTAGAAAATTGGAAAATATTCCATATACTCCCATCCATTGTACCTACCGAAAATGGCAACAATAATACCTAGTATACCTATTGTAAAAACTACTTTTTGTTTTGTGTTCAGTTTTCTCATATTGATGAATTTTTTATTCGCTTAAGCGGATTATAAAATAATACTTACTAAAAGTGAGATGACAAATTTTGCCAGTGCTATCATGATTGTTCGGTTTTAGATTTTTTTCTGAAGCTAAAGTAATGGACTATCCCTGTCCGATAAAGTGATTTATGACAAGTGGTAAATTTGACATAGCGAACGGTAAAACCAATTGGTTTTAGCACTAAAATATCGTAACAATCTGATTTTAAGGTTATTTTATTTTTGGCGGAAATTTAGAAAACACCTTTTTCACGACCGCCCTAAGTTTATCCTCCCTTACGCTGGGCGATGCGTTTTCGCGAAACCCACTCTCGGCCACAGCTTGCCAAACAAGTGCATCGCGTTGCCCATCCACCAAATCAAACTGAATGCTGCGCTGTATGCTGGAACTTCCCAAAGGCAACCCCACAGAAATACCTCCGCCTACATTACGACCGCCACCACCTATGCCAACACCCACGTTGTTATTTGGGGCTTTCCTGTATTCATCGCTCAAAATGTTGATGAAGAGTTCTGGTTCTTCGGCCAATCGATAACCTCTAGCTTTTAAGGTAGAATCCAAAGCGCGGAGCAGTCTTTTTTCATCTAATTGATTTAAGTCCGATTGCATGTCGGAATAGTAATTATAAGTCGAATAACTTGAAAAATCCACTGCCTGATCGTAGTCATAATTTACTTTGACAGAACTACAAGACATTAGAATAAAAACCAACATTATGGAAAGTAAATAGCGCATGATGGATATTTGGGTTCTCCTAAATTTAATCAATATATTGATCAAGTAGGTAGAAGAATACCGGTTATTCGTTCAACAGCTTCCAAAGCTTATCCTTGAGTTGCTGTATTCCCAAACCGCTTACCGATGATATAAAGGTATAAGGAACATCCTTGAAATCTTCTTTCATGTCCTCATCCATTTCATCAATTAGTTCCTGGTCCAACATATCACACTTGGAGATGGCCACCAATCTCGCCTTGTCCAACAATTCTGGATTATATCTTCGAAGCTCATCCAGAAGAATGTTGTATTCCTGACTGATATCTTTACTATCGGCAGGAATTAAAAACAAAAGTGTGGCATTACGTTCTATATGACGCAAGAAATAATGTCCCAGTCCCTTGCCTTCGGCGGCACCCTCAATAATCCCGGGAATATCTGCCATCACAAAACTTTGGAAGTCGCGATATTCAACAATGCCCAAATTGGGCTTTAAAGTAGTAAACTCGTAATTGGCAATTTTCGGCTTTGCAGAGGTCATTACCGAAAGTAATGTGGATTTTCCCGCATTGGGAAAACCTACAAGGCCTACGTCGGCCAAAACCTTGAGCTCCAAGGTAAGCTGTCCTTCCTGACCATCTATTCCAGGTTGAGCATATCTGGGGGTTTGGTTGGTGGCACTTTTAAAATGCCAGTTGCCTCGACCGCCCATTCCACCTTCCAGTACAATTTTTTCTTCACCGTCCTCAGTGATTTCAAATAGTACTTTATTGGTTTCCGTGTCCCTTACCACAGTACCCAAGGGCACTTCCAAGTAAACATCCTCACCATCGGCTCCGGTACTTCGGCTTTTACTGCCGTGTTCCCCGTGACCTGCTTTAAAATGTTTTTTGAACTTGTAATGGACAAGCGTCCACAAGTTTTTGTTCCCTTTGACTATAACATGACCGCCACGACCACCATCACCACCATCAGGACCACCTTTGGCCACATACTTTTCGCGACGTAAATGTGCGGAACCCTTACCTCCTTTTCCAGAAGAAATGTTCACCTTTACATAATCGACAAAATTTCCTTCGGTCATAGTCTAATATAAAAAAGTCTTTGTTGGGAATCAATTATAGTGAATCGATTACCTTGCTCAAACGCTCAGTAATCTCATCAATCTCTCCAATTCCGTTTACAGAGTGGAACTTCCCCTGTTTTTCGTAATATGCTTTTAGTGGAGCGGTTTTTTGATTGTATTCATCAAAACGGTTACGGATCTTGCTTTCGTCTTGATCATCGGAACGACCACTGCTTTTGCCTCGCTCCAATAAACGTTCCACCAAAATATCATCTTCCGCTTCCAAAGCGATTGTGGCATTGACTTTCATATCCTTGGATTCCAAGAAGTTATCCAATGCTTCTGCTTGGGCCGCTGTACGTGGAAATCCATCAAAAATGAAACCTGCCGCATCCGGGCTTTTCTCCACTTCGGCTTTCAGCATATCAATGGTTACTTCATCCGGCACTAAATCACCTTTATCAATAAAAGACTTGGCCAAATTGCCAAGCTCCGTACCATTTTTAATGTTGTAACGGAAAACATCCCCAGTGGAAATGTGTTTCAAATTATACTTTTCCTTTAGGAACCCCGCTTGGGTACCTTTTCCAGCTCCTGGCTTTCCAAAAAGCACTAGGTTGATCATATCTGTTTGATTTAATTGGTAAACTTCTCTTAGATTTCGGCCGAGTTCGTTATAATCTAGCCCGTACCCTACAATAAAGTGATCGGGAATCTCCAGACCTACATAATCTATGGTGTATTCTCCATTGTACACATCGGACTTATAAAAAAGTGTGCCGATTTTAAACTCTTTTACATTGGTATTGGAAAATAGATGCACTAACTGCTTCAAAGTGCGCCCTGTATCCACCACATCCTCTAAAATAATCACACTTTTGCCCTCAATTTCCTCTGGCACATCCAAAAGTGTCTCCACAATACCCGTTGAAGTTAGTCCCTGATACGAGCTCAACCGCACAAAAGAAACCTCACAAGGATGCTGGTATGCTTTTAGAAAGTCCGCCACAAACATAAAGGCACCATTGAGCACTCCCACAAACAAGGGCGTTTCATCCTTGTAATCCTTTGCTATTGCCTTAGCCATTTTATCTATTGCGGCCAAAATTTCTTTCTCCTTTATATATGGCTTAAAAAACTTGTCGTGGAGTTTGATCACAGTGTTCCGATTATGGTCAGGTTGGCAAAGATAATATTTTTAAAGGTCCTAAGCCCTCACATCTTTTATAGCCTCGTGGATTTCATGTATTTTTGTTCACATTCAATTTACAAATCAATGCAATTTTTCTCTTCCAACTTTACATTAGGAATTTTAGGTGGTGGACAGTTGGGCAAAATGATGCTCTACGAAACCAGAAAATGGGATATCCAAACCAAGGTGATGGACGCCTCGAAGGAAGCGCCCTGTAAAATAGCTTGTAACAAGTTTGTGCAGGGAAGTTTGATGGATTTTGATACCGTCTACGAATTTGGCAAGGATGTGGACGTACTCACCATCGAAATTGAAAATGTAAATGTGGATGCCCTTGAAAAATTAGAGCACGAAGGAATACAAGTATATCCTCCAACAAAAACCTTGAGAACCATTCAGAACAAAGCGGTACAAAAGCTGTTTTATACCGACCACAACATTCCAACAGCACCTTTTACCCGTTTTGCATACACTTCCGAAATAGAAGACAGCATTAGTAACGGAGGACTTTCGTTACCTTTTGTTTGGAAGAGTGCTCAATTTGGGTACGACGGGCAAGGTGTAAAGGTCGTACGAAAGATAGATGACCTAAAAGATTTACCCAATGTGGAGTGCATTGCCGAGAAAATGATCGATTTTAAAAATGAATTGGCCGTGGTGGTAGCCAGAAACACCAAAGGTGAAGTAAAAACTTATCCAGTGGTTGAGATGGAATTCCATCCAGAAGCCAATCAAGTGGAATATGTAATCTGCCCCGCCAGAATAGATGGCGCCGTTGCCAAAAAGGCGCAAGAAGTGGCTTTAAACGTTTCTGAGCACATAAAGCACGTTGGATTACTGGCCGTAGAAATGTTCCAGACCAAAGACAATCAAATCTTGGTGAACGAATCTGCCCCAAGACCTCACAATAGCGGACATTATAGCATTGAAGCAGCGTACACTAACCAATTTGAGCAGCATATTCGTGCCATTTTAGGCCTACCCCTTGGAAAAACCGACAGTAAAGTAGCTGGAATTATGGTTAACTTGGTGGGTGCCGAGGGTCATACAGGCGATGTAGTTTACGAAAACATCGAAGAAATAATGGGAATGAACGGGGTTACTCCGCATATTTACGGTAAAAAGCAAACACGTCCTTTCCGTAAAATGGGACATGTAACCATTGTGGACGAAAATATGGCCAGAGCTCGGGAAGTGGCACAGCAGGTAAAAGAAACGATTAAAGTGATAAGCAAATAAGATATGAGCAAAGTAGCCGTAATCATGGGAAGTACAAGCGACCTTCCTGTAATGCAAGACGCCATTGATATACTCAAGGAGTTGGGAGTTGATGTAGATGTAGATATTGTTTCCGCACACAGAACACCTGAAAAATTGTTCAGTTTTAGCAAAAGTGCCCACAGCAATGGCTATAAAGCAATAATTGCTGGAGCAGGAGGAGCGGCACATTTACCTGGAATGGTAGCCTCTTTATCCCCCCTGCCCGTTATCGGCGTTCCTGTAAAAAGCAGTAATTCCATAGATGGTTGGGATTCGGTATTATCCATTCTTCAGATGCCAGGCGGGGTTCCCGTAGCCACGGTAGCCTTGAACGGTGCCAAAAATGCCGGGATACTTGCCGCGCAGATTATAGGAAGCTCCAATAGTGAGATTATGAACAACATCATTTCCTATAAAGAAGGACTCAAGGAAAAGGTGATTAAAGGTGCAGAAGAAGTAAAGAAAACATTTTAGCAGTGAATCTTGATGGGTTATGAATTATAATCAAATTGGCGTATTATTAGGGATTATTGCCATTGCCTTTTTTGGATTTACAGTAAAAAAAGTGAACAACCCTTATCTCAAAGGTCTCTGGAAAAGTGGCCTTTTGGTTTTTACATTGTATGCCACTCTATTAATTTTTATTGAAATACGTTGGCAGTTCATTTCAGATTATGCCAGCAAATATGATATCAACGGAAACGGTTTTGTGGATCTCAACGAGTATTCCGATGAGGCCATCAAGGCCATGAATAGAAAAACATATGGTTCAACCGTTCGCGGATATGCACCATTGACCATGGCAGCATTTTCCTCTATAATTGGTTTTGCCTATTTAATGAGCGACTGGTTTGTGACCCGTTTAAAAAACAAAGAATAGAATTAACAAATATGAACAATCCATTATTGGAACCCTTTAACGAGGCGCCATTTTCAAAAATAAAGAACGAACATTTTAAGCCTGCATTTCTTAAGGCCATCGAGGACACCAAAAAAGAAATCGATGAGATCGTGAACAACCAAGAATCCCCAACTTTTCAAAATACGTTGGAAGCATTGGATTTTTCCGGTCAGCAATTAGATCGTATCTCCAGTATCTTTTTCAACTTGAATTCTGCGGAGACCAATGAGGAAATTCAGAAAATCGCACAAGAAGTATCTCCCTTACTTTCCGAGTTCAGCAATGACATTACCTTGAACGAAGGGCTTTTTGATCGTATCAAAACTGTTTATGATCAAAGGGATTCGTTGGACCTTACCAAAGAGCAGCAGACGCTTTTGGAAAAGAAATACAAGAATTTTAGTAGAAACGGAGCCAACCTAGAAGAGAAAAACAAAAAACGCCTTCGTGAAATAGACACAGAGCTTTCCAAATTAAAATTGACATTCGGTGAAAACGTATTGGCAGAGACCAACAAATATGAAATGTTACTAACGGATGAAAAGGATGTGGAGGGTCTTCCCGAAGGCACCAAAGAAGCTGCGGCCCAATTGGCCGAGTCCAAACAAAAGGAAGGCTGGCTCATTACTTTGGATTACCCGAGCTACATTCCCTTTATGAAATATGCCGAGAACAGGGGGTTGCGCAAAGAGCTTTCCTTGGCCTTTGGCAGTAAGGGATTCCATAATGATGAGTTGGACAATCAAGAAAATGTAAAGCGAATTGTAAATCTTCGACACGAACGTGCCAATCTTTTAGGATATGAAACACATGCACATTTTGTACTCGAAGAACGCATGGCCGAAACTCCGGAAAAGGTTTTGGATTTTTTGAACGAACTTTTGGAAAAAGCAAAACCTGCCGCTGAAAGGGAGTTTGCAGAACTGCAAGATTTCGCCAAAGAGCTCGACGGCATCGACCACTTGGAAAAATGGGACAGTGCTTATTATTCCGAAAAATTAAAGCAAAAGCTTTTCAACCTGGATGATGAAAAATTGAAGCCATACTTTAAACTGGAAAATGTAATCAGCGGTGTGTTTAAAGTAGCCGAAAAACTATTCGGACTTACATTCAAAGAAGTTGACAATGTGGACAAATACCACGAAGAAGTAAAAACCTTTGAAGTGTATGAAAATGATAACTTCATATCCTTGTTCTATGCTGATTTTCACCCTAGGCCCGGAAAACGAGGTGGCGCTTGGATGACCTCCTTCAAACCACAATACACTTTGGATGGAAAAAATAGTAGGCCACATATTTCCAATGTTTGCAATTTTACAAAACCTACGAGTTCCAAACCATCGTTGCTAACTTTTAATGAGGTAACTACACTTTTTCATGAATTTGGACATGCCTTGCATGGTATGTTGGCCAATACTACCTACCCTAGCCTATCCGGCACTTCTGTGTACTGGGATTTTGTGGAGCTTCCAAGTCAAGTGATGGAGAACTGGTGTTATGAAAAAGAAGCCTTGGAACTTTTTGCCCATCATTACGAAACTGGTGAATTGATTCCTATGGAATTGGTAAAAAAAATTAAGGAATCAGCCACTTTTCAAGAAGGCATGGCTACGGTTCGTCAACTAAGTTTTGGGTTATTGGACATGGCTTGGCATGGAAAAAACCCATCAAACATAAAAAATGTAAAAGCTTACGAGACCAAGGCTTTTGAGAGCACCAATCTGTTTCCGGAAACACCTGAAACTTGTATGAGCACATCTTTTGCACATATTTTTCAAGGCGGATATTCTTCCGGCTACTACAGCTATAAATGGGCAGAGGTTTTGGATGCAGATGCTTTTGCACATTTCAAAGAAAATGGTATTTTCAGTAAAATGGTCGCCGACAAGTTCAAGGAGCATGTACTTTCTAAAGGAGGTACAGTAAACCCGATGGAACTATACAAACGTTTTAGAGGAGCGGAACCCAATATTGATGCTTTATTGGAGAGGGCTGGATTGCTGAAAGGCTAACGCAATTCTTCAAAAAAGTTGACGTTTCTCATATAAAAGGTATCACTCATTTTCTAACTTGTTGATTTAAATCAATGTACATTTGCCTAATGATTTCAACAAGGTCTATAATTGACCTAGAGACCTCCATTTATTATAAAAAATCCTTATTACTATGAAAAATTTGGGTGTTCAGGATATTGGAACTAGGAAATTGTTCGAAAACACTGCTAAAATTGCACGAATAGGTGTTTATGAACTTAATGCAATCTCCAAAGAAATCTATTGGAGCGATATAACAAGAGAGATAACAGAAGTTCCAAATGAGTTTGTACCAACGCTTGACAACATCGAATTTTTTTTCAAAGAAGGTAAATGTAGAGACAAAGCCAAGCAAGCATTGCGAGATGCGCTGACAAAAGGCGAACCATTTGATTTGGACATAGAAATGGTTACCGCGAAAAATAATCAACGCTTTGTGCGAAATATCGGCTATCCTAAATTTGAAAATGGTAACTGTGTTACGATTTTTGGCATTCTTCAAGATATTACTGAACGAAAAAGAACACGATTCGAACTTGCCCGAAAGAATCAATTGCTAAGTTTTGCCGAAAAAATGTCCAAAACCGGTCATTGGAAATGGAATGCCGATACCGGCGAGGTGCTATGGTCGGACAATCTTTATGAAATCTACGGACATCCAAAGGAAGAAACCTTATCCTATGAAATCTATTTGAACTATATACATAAGGATGATAGGCATTTTGTGGAAAAGAAAATAAATGAGGCCATGGAAAATGGAATATACGAGGACCTCATCTATCGCATTCAACTTAGGGATCAATCCATAAAAACTATAAAATCCACCGGTGTTGTAAAAACCAGTCAAGGACAACCACTGGAAATGCTAGGCACATGTCAGGATATTTCCGAGCAGATCATTAAAGAACAAGAGCTGGTCCTAAAAAACCAGCAATTAACATTCGCAGAGGAATTGACCAAAATAGGTTACTGGGAATGGGACATTGTGAACGACCACGTCACCTGGTCGGATAACATGTATCGAATCTTTGATATGGAAGTGGACACTCCGCTTGATATCGAAAATGTAACTGCCGCGATACATCCTGACGATCAAGATATGTTTCGCGCCAATGCAGAGGAGTTCATTGCAGAAAAAAGATTCAAGAAGTTCATGCATCGCATTATTTATAAGGATGGTACGGTACGAACCGTTGAACTTTATGGAGAGGTGATTACAGACAATACGGGGAAAGTGGTCAAAATGATAGGTACCACCCAGGATATAACGGAACAACGTATGTCCGAAATCAAGTTTAGGGGGCTTTTGGATTCAGCGCCAGATACCACGGTAATCATTGATCAAAAAGGAAAAATTCAATTGATCAACAAACAAGCGGAAAAAATGTTCGGTTACAAATCCACTGAACTTATAGACCAACATGTATCCATGCTTGTTCCCAATCGGCTCTGGGACACCATGGAATACTATGCCAACACATTTTTTAAGGACCCAAAACACACTGGACTTCCAACCAATCTTGATTTTTTTGTTCATAACAAAACAGGTTTCCAAATACCAGTTCAAATTACCCTAAGCCCTCTTGAAACTTCCGAGGGACTCCTAGTTTCAATCGCAATCAGGGATATTACCGAACAAAAACAGGCTGCCCATAGAATATTGGAAACCAATAAAAGCCTTAAAGAGTCCGCAAAACGGCTCAAAGCCCAAAATCGACAATTAGAGGAATTCAACCATATAACCTCACATAACCTAAGATCTCCGGTTAGTAATCTGAATGCTCTGTTGAGCATATATAAAACCGAAAAGGACTCCCACACCAAAGAGGCACTTATTGAAAAAATAGAGTCTGTTACCAACCATTTAACGTGGACATTGGACACGCTGGTGGATTCTTTGGTAATCAAAAACAAGACACAACATTCCTTGGAGGAAACCTTTTTTGAAAAAACATTGCTTAGAACAAAAGAAATGCTTGCCGCAGAAATATTGAAGTCCAAAGCAGTTATTAAATATGATTTTTCCGAAGTGCCCAGTGTAATGTACAATAAGATTTATCTAGAGAGCATTTTTCTTAATCTGATAAGTAACTCCCTAAAATATAAAGCTGAGGATAGAACGCCGGAAATTTTGGTGAAATCGAAAATCGTCGACGGTAAAACGCAGCTTGAATTTAAGGATAATGGCCTCGGAATTGATCTGAAAAAAAATCGACATAAACTTTTTGGGTTCAGTAAAGTGTTCCACAGGCATAAGGACGCGAAAGGGGTTGGACTATTTTTAACAAAGGCCCAAGTAGACGCCATGGGTGGTGAAATTTGGGCCGAAAGCGAACCGGGAGTTGGAACATCCTTTTTTATAAACTTAAATCATTGACGATTATGAAACCTATCAATGTCTTTGTTGTTGATGATGACGATATTTATCAATTTACTATGGGAGTCACCCTAAAAAATATTCCAAAGGTGAGTTTCACAAGCACTTTTTGTGATGGAGCCGAAGCACTTGATCATATCTTGGCCAATCAAAATGTACCCCGGGCGCTCCCGGATATTATCTTTTTGGATATCAATATGCCCGTAATGGACGGGTTCCAATTTATGGAAGAATTTGTTGATTTGCTTCCAAAGCTGAATAAAACCATAAAGGTGTATCTGGTTTCTTCATCCATAGACCCAAAAGACATTAAAAAAGCGAAAAGAATCGATGCTATATCAGATTACCTTATAAAACCCATAAAGTCGGAAGATGTAAAAGAAATCTTAGCACAATTCGAATAGCTCATCATCTTCACCAAAATAAGAAATAGAAAAAATAAGTACTTGAAGATTGTTTATCCAATTGCTTGATCCTAAAATCCATGTTAAACTCCAGTTTCTTTGTCAGTACTGGATAAATAAATCGTCTAAATAGTTTCGCAGGATGGGATTTTTATATGTCCAAAAACCACTACATTTGGTAATTCGATAGGAATATGGCCAAACACAAACTTCAACCAGACCATTGGGTAGACCAGTATGCAGACTACCTGTTCAACTACGCAGTTTCTCGTGTAAGCGATGCAGAAATTGCAAAAGACTTGGTGCAGGAAACCTTTTTCGCAGGTCTAAACTCGGCCAAAAACTATAAAGGTGATGCCGCCGAACGAACATGGTTGGTAGCTATACTTAAACGAAAAGTAATAGACCATTACAGAAAAATTAACTCCAAAAAAGGAAAAGCAGAAGTACGCATGAACTACAGTTCCGATTCGGAAGCTGAAGGTGATTGGCTGGAACAGCAAGTGGCCGACCCTTATAGTAAAGATGGTGACAACGTGCTTGAAAATGAAGAATTGGGGTCTGCAATTCAAGATTGTATCACAAAACTACCTCAAAAACAGGCTTTGGTTTTCAAATTAAAAACAATTCAAGGCATGAGCACTGAAGATGTTTGTAATGAACTGGATATAAATCCGTCCAATCTGTGGGTGATGATCCATAGAGCAAGAACGGCACTCATGGGTTGTTTAAACGAAAATTGGTTTTAGGTATGAAGATTTCATGTAAAGAGGCATCAGGTATTTGTGACAAGTCCCAATACAAGGAGGCTAGTTTGTGGGACATCATTAAACTTCGCATCCACCTAACATATTGCAAGGTTTGCCGCGCTTACTCCAAAAAGAATAGTGAGCTAACCTCCTTGTGCGACAGGGCTGGGCTTACCATGCTATCGGATGATGACAAGAAAAAAATGAAAAGAGATCTAGAGGATAAGATCTAAAAATAATTTTCAGTCCACCAAAACAGAAGAAACCAGAAAATCGGTATTGCCTCCACCCAAAACATTACAAAATATCTGGATCGCAATCTCTTTTCCGAAGCTAGCATAAGCATAAGGACTACTGACAAAACTGACCGAAGTACAATTTCCAACTCACCTACATCATCTTTTAAAAAAGTTAAAAGAAAAAAGGTTATTGTAATTCCGAAACCCAATCGCTTCGTGTTTTTAATTCCAAGTACTTGAGGCAACGTCCGGAGACTTTTGTGATCCCATTGCATATCCCTGATTTCAAAAGGTAGAATAAGCACCAAAACCAGCAGCATTCTTTGAATAAAGGTTACGGCAAAGTCCCAATCCAAGGTCATTTTCGCATCCAAAACGGGCAATAAAACCGAGAAACCTGCCCACACAAAAGCTACAATGTAAATTTTTAACCCTGCCAAGTTCCGTAAGTTCTTGGCTCTTGGCAATAATGGGACCGCATATAGAGCGGAAAGCACACCCAAAACAATGGTAGCCACCCAAATTTCTTCATCTAATTGAATCAAAAAGAAAATGGCAATTGCAAAGGATATAAAACTAAATATTTGAATGATTTTGTGGTACGCATTCGAAACAATCAGGTATTTATAGGCCTCTACCCCATATTTAATGAAATTGTAGCACACAATAACACTAAAAAAAATAAAACCTAAAAGGTCAATATCCGAAGAACTTCCCAAAAGATGAAACGTAACACCAGCCATTGAAATCACCGCTACAGCCACATGAATGCTTGCATCCAGGTAAAAATCGAAAATAGCCTTTAGGGTTCGCATTAAGTAAAATATTGTGCCTTTTACCAAAGGTTAACTTGTGGTTAACAACTTTGGTTCAGAGTCTTTCAAAATTGACCATTTTCATCGAATTAATCCCTAATTTTGTGCACTTTATTGGATTGAACATGAATACAGAGGTTTTTGCCGCCAGACACATTGGCATCACAGAAAGAGACTTACCCCACATGCTCGAAACCATTGGGGTGGAAAATGTGGAACAACTCATTAATGAGACCATTCCCGATGACATCAAATTAAAAAAACCACTAGACCTTCCCGAAGGTATTAGCGAACATGAGTTCCTAAGCCACCTGCAAGATTTGGCCAAAAAGAACATGGTTTTTAAAACCTATATTGGTTTAGGGTACCATGAGTCCCTTACACCATCGGTCATCAAAAGAAATATTCTGGAAAATCCAGGATGGTATACCGCCTACACACCGTACCAAGCGGAGATTGCCCAAGGTAGATTGGAAGCTCTTTTAAACTTCCAAACCATGGTAAGCGACCTTACCGGTATGGAACTTGCCAATGCCTCTCTTTTGGACGAAAGTACGGCTGCGGCAGAGGCCATGAGCATGCTGTTCGAGGTGCGTAGCCGCCAACAAAAAAAGGGCGATGTTGTAAAATTCTTCGTTTCTGAAGAAATACTTCCCCAAACCATGAGTTTGCTCGAAACACGTGCTACGCCCTTAGGTATAGAGTTGGTTTTGGGTAATCATGAAGATTTTGATTTTTCTGATAAGTTCTTTGGTGCATTATTGCAATACCCGGGAAAACATGGTCAAGTAAATGATTATGCATCCTTTGTGGAAAAAGCCAAAGAGAACGAAATTAAAGTAGCTGTTGCCGCAGATATTTTGAGTTTGGTAATGCTGACTCCTCCGGGAGAATGGGGCGTGGATGCTGTTGTTGGCACCACACAACGTTTTGGGATTCCATTGGGCTATGGTGGCCCACACGCCGCATTTTTTACCACTAAAGAAGCATACAAAAGAAATATTCCTGGCAGAATTATAGGAATCACCAAAGATACGAATGGTAACCCAGCCCTTCGTATGGCACTTCAAACTAGGGAGCAACACATAAAGAGGGATAAAGCAACTTCCAACATCTGTACCGCTCAAGTACTTTTGGCCGTTATGGCTGGAATGTATGCCGTGTATCACGGACCAGAAGGTTTGAAATTTATTGCCGGAAAAGTTCACAACAACACCAAAAAGTTAGCCAAAGTTTTGGAAGCTTATGGTTTTGAACAAATGAACAGTGCTTACTTTGATACTATTCAGGTAAAAGTTAAAAACACAAAGCAACTTAAGGCAGTAGCGGAAAGTAAAAATATCAACCTAAATTATATCGATGATAATATAGTCTCCATTTCGTTGAACGAGGCTGTATCCGAGGCTGATTTGGATAGATTAATTTCATGCTTCTTGGAGTCACACGACTTAAAAGAGAAATCTTTGGGCGAGATTGAATTGGGTGAATCGATTCCGGCTAATCTCCAAAGAAAAACTCCATTTATGGAACATAGTGTCTTCAATTCCTATCATTCTGAAACAGAATTGATGCGCTACATCAAAAAATTGGAACGCAAAGACTTGGCTCTGAACCACTCCATGATTTCTTTGGGAAGTTGCACCATGAAGCTGAATGCTGCTTCGGAAATGCTGCCCTTAAGTTGGGCCGAATGGGGAAACATTCACCCTTTTGTTCCCGTAAACCAAGCACAAGGGTATCAAGAGGTACTGAAATCGCTTGAAGAACAATTGAACGTAATTACAGGGTTTTCTGCCACGTCGCTTCAACCAAATTCTGGAGCGCAAGGAGAGTACGCTGGGCTTATGGTCATCCGTGCCTATCACGAATCAAGAAGTGAAGGACACAGAAATATCTGCCTGATTCCAGCCTCGGCACACGGAACCAACCCTGCTTCAGCAGTAATGGCTGGGATGAAAGTAGTCGTTACCAAAACCGATGACAAAGGAAATATCGACATGGACGACTTGGCGGAGAAAGCAGAAAAACATTCGGAAAATTTAGCCGCATTGATGGTGACCTACCCCTCCACTCATGGAGTTTTTGAATCATCTATCAAACAGATCACAAAACTCATCCATGATAACGGTGGACAAGTATATATGGACGGTGCCAATATGAACGCACAAGTGGGATTGACCAATCCTGCCACCATTGGAGCCGACGTTTGTCATTTGAACCTCCACAAGACCTTTGCTATACCACATGGCGGTGGAGGTCCCGGAGTTGGACCTATTTGTGTTGCAGAGCAATTAAAACCTTTCCTTCCTTCCAACCCAGTAATTGAAACTGGCGGAGAAAATGCGATAACTGCAATTTCCGCTGCACCTTGGGGAAGTTCATTGGTATGTTTGATTTCTTACGGATACATAAAAATGTTGGGGTCCGAAGGCCTTACCAAATCCACAGAAGCCGCCATTTTAAACGCCAATTATATTAAAGACCGTTTAAAAGGCAAGTTCGATGTACTTTATGCTGGTGAACGCGGACGAGCAGCTCATGAAATGATCATTGATTGCAGACCTTTCAAAGCAAATGGTATTGAGGTAACCGATATTGCCAAACGCCTTATCGATTACGGATTCCATGCGCCAACCGTTTCTTTCCCCGTTGCAGGAACGTTAATGATAGAACCTACGGAGAGTGAAAGCCTGTCCGAATTGGACCGATTCTGTGATGCACTACTAGCGATCAGAGCAGAAATTGATGAAGCTTCCGTCGATGAAACTGACAACGTACTAAAAAATGCTCCGCATACATTAGGAATGCTTACCAATGACTCATGGAGTCATCCGTATAGCAGGGAAAAGGCCGCTTTCCCATTACCTTATGTAGCTGAAAATAAGTTTTGGCCAAGTATTAGGAGAACGGATGAAGCGTTTGGGGATCGTAATTTAATGTGCACCTGTGCACCTATTGAAGATTATATAGAAGCTTAAAAAGCATTATAAATACTGAAAAAAGCCTTGAACCTGAAAATAAGATCAAGGCTTTTTTCATATCCGTTGACAACGAAGTTACCTTTTGAACATCGTATGACGTATTATGCATGCATAAGATTGATGGTTTTATTTCTTAACTTTTTTGGATAAAATACCTTTACAAAATGAAGATTGGCATTACAGGCACCGGAAGCTATATCCCCTCCATTATCACCAAAAACGAAGATTTTTTGAATCATGAGTTTATGGAAACCGATGGGTCGGCCTTTGAACATCAGAACAACGTGATAATTGAAAAATTCGAGGCCATAACAGGCATAGCCAACCGAAGGTACGCCAAACCCGATTTAAAAACTTCTGATATTGGTTTTTTGGCTGCAGAGGAGGCCATTTCAAACGCCGGAATTGATAAAGAAGAACTGGATTATATCATATTTGCACATAATTTTGGGGACCTAACTCCCGGAAAAATCCAAGGAGACACTTTACCTAGCCTCGCTTCCCGAGTAAAACATTTGTTACGTATCCAAAACCCAAAATGTGTCGCCTACGATGTACTTTTTGGTTGCCCTGGATGGATTGAAGGTGTGATACAAGCAACCGCATTTATTAAAAGTGGAATGGCCAAAAAATGCTTGGTCATTGGAGGAGAAACACTGTCGAGAGTTGTGGACCAACACGATCGGGACAGCATGATTTTTTCCGATGGCGCTGGAGCCACTATTCTCGAAGCCGGTGCACGCCATGGTGAAATATTGTCACATGCCTCGGTAACCTATGCCAATGAAGAGGCGTATTACCTCTATTTTGATAAATCAAACAGTCCCTCAGCTTCAAAGGACACGCGATACATTAAAATGCAAGGAAGAAAAATCTATGAATTTGCCTGCGTTAACGTACCAAAAGCTATGGCTTCTTGTTTGGATGATAGTGGAGTGGATATTGATGATGTCAAAAAGATTTTTATTCATCAGGCAAACGAGAAAATGGATGAGGCTATTATAAAAAGGTTCTATAAAATCTACGGAAAAACGATGCCCGAAAATATTATGCCCATGAGCATTCAGGACTTGGGCAATAGTTCCGTAGCCACCGTTCCCACTTTGTACGACATGGTTCTCAAGGGCAAACTACCCAATCATGAAGTAAAAAAGGGAGATGTTGTTATCTTTGCAAGCGTTGGTGCCGGAATGAACATCAATGCCATTGTCTATAGATACTAAATGTACGAAAACAACTTTCCCAATAAACGCTACAAGCATACTTTAGCGTTTCTACAAAAACATATTGATACTTCTGAATCCATTTTGGACCTCGGGGTCGAAAATCCTTTTTCAGAGATAATGACATCCAAGGGGTACAATGTAAAAAACACCTCGGGAGAAGATTTAGATGTAGACTTTAAAAATATCGCACAAACTGATACAGATGTAGTAACCGCCTTTGAAATATTTGAACACTTGGTAGCCCCTTTTAATGTACTCAACGAAATCAAAGCAGAGAAATTAGTAGCCAGTATTCCCATGCGATTATGGTTTTCACCTGCTTACCGAAGCAAAACGGACCCATGGGACCGTCATTACCACGAATTTGAAGATTGGCAATTTGATTGGCTTTTGGAAAAGGCTGGTTGGACAATCAAGGATACGGCCAAATGGACAAATCCAACCAAAAAAATTGGGATAAGGCCTATTCTAAGATACTTTACAAACAGGTACTATATTGTTTATGCTGAAAGGACCCAAAAGTAATTTGGGATAAATGCCCGAATTTTTAGACTTTTAGCACATGCGAATCAGTATCGTCATCCCAGCTCATAATGAAGCACCCTATTTAAAAGATTGCTTGAACTCTTTTGTGGCCCAAACCTACTTGCCCAATGAGCTAATTTTAGTGGATGATAATTCTTCGGATGACACTTTTAAAATTGCCCAGAGTTTTGCAAAGCAACATGACTGGATAAATGTGCTTCAGCGTAAATCTATTGATGAGCATATTCCCGGCAAAAAAGTGGTGGAAACCTTTAATTTTGGGTTAGAACACACCTCGGAATACAACCTCATCGGAAAATTCGATGCAGATATTGTGCTACCTCCAAATTATTTTGAACTTATCGTCAATCAATTTCAGGCCAATTGGAAACTGGGCATGTCCTCTGGACTCCTGTTTATTAAGAAAGATAACGATTGGGTGTATGAAAATATCGCGGACAAATCTCATATCCGAGGCCCCATAAAGTTGTACCATAAAGCTTGCTTTAATAAAATAGGCGGATTACGCCCTGGTGTAGGTTGGGATACGGTGGACACTCTTTTAGCTAAATACCATGATTTTGACACCTTGACCCTCCCAGAACTCAAGGTAAAGCACCTCCGCCCCACAGGACATGGGTATAGTTCCAAAAACTATCAAACCAAAGGTGTGGCTATGTACAAAATGCGGTATGGGATGGTTCTTACCAAAATAGCATGCTTAAAAATGGCATGGCAGGCCAAAAGCCCTAGCTTATACATCCAAGCAGTTTTGGGCTACCTCAAAGCATTTTTCCAACAACAACCAAAGTACGTTTCCAAAAAAGAAGGAAAATTTATCCGAAAGTATCGTTGGAAAGGGATATGGTCAAAAATCTAGATTACTGTATCAAAATACTGATAATCATATTTTTAACAAACTCTTATCTATTAAAATAAGAGAATGCACCTACAGGTAACACACAGTAAAACTACAACTGGATAACCAAATGGTTTTTCATCAATTGAAAAAGGTCATCCATCAATTTACCGGGATTTTCAAACCAATGTATCTATAACTTTATTAAAAAGCTTATGGCCAGCAAACCCAAAGCAAAGTAGATAACAAATCCCCCGATGTAAAGCCCAACATCAAAAAGGATTCATAAAACAATAGCATGAAACCTTGTCAAACTTTACGTGCCACCCCATTTCTCATCCTTATTTTTTTATTGGGGATTAATTCAACGATTGCCCAGATTCCTGGTCAAAGCTATTTTGACGGAACGGGATATATCGAATATATAGCCGGTGACTCTCCTCTAATAATTTCTGTCCCGCATGGAGGATCCGAAGTACCCGATGAAATTGCCGACAGGGACTATAACGGATGTGTATATTCCAGAGACTCCTTTACCCAGGAAATTGCAAGAAGTATTATCCAGTACTTTCATGATTAAACAGGTCAATATCCCCATGTAATCATCAATCTATTGGATAGAACCAAACTGGACACAAATCGTCCGATAGAAGGTGGTGCCGATGGTGACCCCATGGGGGAACAAGCCTGGACAAACTACCAGAATTTTATAGAAGATGTAAAAACAAAAGTTGTTCAAGATTTTGGAAGAGGTCTCCTAATTGGCCTTCATGGACATGCACATCCTATAAAACGCATTGAATTGGGATATATCTTAACACATAATGATCTTAACGAAACAGACGAAAAACTGAACACTCCGTTCCACATTAATAGAAACAGTACCAAAAATTTGGTTAATGATAATGTTTTAAATCTTACCCATTCCGAATTGGTCAGAGGTCCGCTAAGCTTTGGTGCGCTTTTACAGAACAAAGGATACCCAACAGTCCCAAGCCCAGCTGACCCCTTTCCAGAGTTTGGAGACCCTTATTTTAACGGAGGATACAATGTATATTACCATGGAGCACACTTCAACGACAATTTTGACGCCTTTCAAATTGAGATCTTTGATGTGAACAAACGACGCGTATTAATCGAACAAAATCCGTCTACTGTAAACATAGCGCACCTATCAAACGGCATGTACTTTTTAATCTACCAAGACTTGATGACCGGTAAAAGGATTGTTAAAAAATGGATTGTCCTAAAAAAAATAATTTAATCAAACTCCAAAACTTCCCCAATCGGCCGCCCTGTTGTTCCATTTGGAAATGCAATACCCAGCAAAGCGGCAATCGTCGGGGCAATATCCGGTATCTCTGTGCGGTTTACCGTACTTCCCTGTTTAATTCCTTTTCCGAAAAGCAATAATGGGACATGGGTATCGTAAATTTGGGCAGAACCATGGGTAGAACCTGTTCTACTGTAAGAAATATATCCAGTGTTTGGTACGAGCAAAACATCCCCAGAACGTTTTTGATTGTATCCATTCTGTAAAATGTACGGGATTCCTTCAGAATACTCATTTTCCCACATTTGGTAACCGGTGTAAACCTGGCCAATCCCATCATAAGATAACAGTTCCATAGCAATGTCTTTTTGAGCTTCCTCAAGGTCAATATCCAAATTGGCCAAAATTTTGTGATCTAAAAACAATTGGTAGTTGGAAAGGTCCCTTACTAAATCGGTGGTGCCATATTTATACTGAAGAAATTCACCAAACCTTGTCTGCATGTCTCCCATATCCAAATAACCTGCTGGAATTTTGGAGTCCATCAAATAAGAAGGGACATTGATTGCCGCATGATCGGCGGTTAAGAAAACTGTGTATTCCCCCACCCCTACTTTTTCATCCAAAGTGGAAAAAATACGGGCCAAATCTTGGTCTAGCCTAATGTAAGTATCTTCAATCTCCTTAGAGTTTACTCCATAAAAATGGCCTACATAATCCGTACTGGAAAAACTAACGGCCAAGAAATCGGTAATGCTGTCTCCTCCCAAATCTTCACCTTCCAAAGCTGCCAAGGCAAAGTCTGCCGTTATGCTGTTTCCATAAGGGGTTCCACGCAATAAACCAAATTTTCCATTATCATCCCATAACGCGGGGAGGTCATGCGGAAAACTACTGTTTGTTTCTCCTTTCTTCAATCCTTCATAATTATTGGCATCCAAACCACTTTCCGCATAGGTTTCAATAGGTTTAAGGGTATTCCACGGTTTTTTATAGGCCTCAACTTCATCAGAAGCATTAAAATCAGCCACCCACTGTGGCAATTTATCCATATAATAGGAGCTCGTAATCCAGTTTCCCGTCTCACCCCCTTCAAACCAATATGCAGCATTGGCTGCATGACCCGCCGGTAAAACAGCGCCTCTATCCTTTAAGGCGATACCGATCACTTTTCCTCGTTTTTGGGTGTGCAAACGCAATTGGTCCGTAATAGTAGTGGCCAACATTCTATGCGGAGACATTTGCCCTGCATCGGAGTTGGTCCCCACCGAGGTATAAGTATTATCACCTGCACAATACACATCTTCCCCTAATTCTTTATCAAACCAATCATTACCAATAATACCGTGCATGGATGGTGTAGTTCCCGTATAAACGGATGCATGACCGGGACCGGTGCTCGTTGGAGCGTAGTTAAAATGGTTGTTCTTACAATTAAATCCTTCGTTTACCAATTTTTTAAAGCCCCCTTCACCATATTGATCCCAAAAACGGGTCAAATAATCATAGCGCATTTGGTCTACAACAATGCCAACGACCAATTTGGGCGTTTGGGCAATGGGTGCAGTTTGCACTTCTGAATCATTTTTTTTTCTGCGTTGACCATAGGTATTACCGATCATACACAATGCTAAAATTGAAACTATAAGGTTGGTTGTTTTCATGCTAAGGATTTAATCAAATAACAACAAAATTATTGATTTATCCTGTTTAATAATTTAAATGAAGGTTAAATGCTTAACAATATTCTTATTTTTATCACCTCAAGTCCATAAAACGCATGAAATACCTAGAAGCGATTGGAAAATACTTCATCATGATTTGGGAAGTATTTAAAAAACCTACCAAGTGGCGCATTATGAAAACCTTGATCTTCAAGGAAATTGATGAGCTAGTTTATGGCGCCATGGGTATCATTATTTTTATATCCTTTTTTATTGGAGGTGTTGTCACCATACAAACCGCGCTAAACCTTACCAATCCACTTTTACCCAAAAGTCTTATCGGATTTGCGGCAAGGCAATCTGTTATATTGGAGTTTGCTCCTACCTTCACCTCTATTATTATGGCGGGAAAGGTTGGTTCCTATATTACATCGAGCATTGGAACCATGAGAGTTACGGAACAAATTGATGCCCTTGAGGTAATGGGAATCAACTCTTTGAACTACTTGGTGTTTCCTAAAATTGTGGCCGTTATGTTGTATCCCTTCGCGGTTGCGATTTCCATGTTTGTAGGTATTTTAGGAGGATGGGTTGCAGCAGTTTTTGGTGGGTTTGCACCGAGCGGGGATTTTATACAGGGACTTCAAATGGATTTTGATGCTTACCACGTGACCTATGCCCTTATAAAATCGGTGGTTTTTGCCTTTGTAATCGCTACGGTCCCCTCGTATCACGGATATTACATGACCGGGGGAGCCTTGGAAGTGGGAAAAGCAAGTACTACATCTTTTGTTTGGACCAGTGTTGTAATAATTATTTTGAACTACATATTAACGCAATTGTTGTTGGGCTAATGATAGAGGTGGAAAACATACACAAATCGTTTGGGGAAAATCATGTTCTAAAAGGTATTTCAACAGTATTCGACAAGGGAAAGACGAACTTGATCATTGGGCAAAGTGGTTCCGGTAAAACAGTTTTTATCAAATGTCTACTCGGTCTTTTTGAGCCCGACGAAGGGCAAATTTGTTACAACGGCCAATACTATTCCAAGCTTTCGACCAAAGAACGAAGAAACCTGCGACAAGAAATGGGCATGGTTTTCCAAGGGAGTGCTCTATTTGATTCCATGACAGTGGAGGGAAATGTAATGTTCCCTTTGGATATGTTCACCAACCAGTCGCAATCGGAAAAGCAAGACCGTGTCGATTTTGTGTTAAAGCGGGTTAACTTAGTTGATGCACACAAAAGATACCCTGCAGAAATTTCTGGAGGAATGCAGAAAAGGGTTGCTATTGCGAGAGCCATTGTAATGAACCCTAAATACTTGTTCTGTGACGAACCCAACTCGGGACTTGACCCCAAAACGGCCATTTTAATTGACAACCTAATACACGAGATTACTCAGGAATACGATATTACCACGGTGATCAACACCCACGATATGAATTCCGTAATGGAAATCGGGGAAAAAATCATCTTCCTTAAAAATGGGTTTAAAGAGTGGGAAGGAACCAATAAAGAAATCTTTAAAACGGATAATAAAGCCGTTACCGATTTTGTCTATTCCTCTGAACTTTTCAAAAAAGTACGGCAAATGTATATTGAGGAGCGGAATTGATTCAGACATCAGATATCTAAAAAATTAATCTACTTCTTTTATAACCAAGGTGGAATCTTGCAATCGTAACTTTAGCCATGCCAACATTTTTTTTGCGTCCGTTTCCTTTTGACTAGAACTAACACCATTTTTCCAATCCACCTCAAAAACTGGAATAGTGTCCATCTTCTTAAAATCGGTACGGACTTGATACGAAAAGCCTAAAGCATCAATATTTTCATAATTGGCCTTGGCCTCTGCACTAATATCTTGGAAAGGAATCTGTTTGCCCGCGTTTTTGGTTAAAGTGGACAATTCTTCTTCCAGCAGTCGAATTTGTTCATCCTTGTTCAACAACTCCGCTTTATTTTTCTCATAAAGTTCGCTCACATAGTTGAATTTTTCTTCAGAATCATCCTTTCCGCCCTGGATAATGTGAAGCTCAGCATCTTTAAGCCTATTATATTCATTCTTTTGAGTCCTCCAAGTATTGATAATGTTATCCGGAACCAATTCATCCCCCATAAAAACCACTTCTATCATTGAGGTTCCATCATCCGTGTAATCCAGTTTAGTAAGATTATCAACATATCTTCCGGCACCATCAAACTGATACACCTCCACTGTTTCTTGCAAAAATTCCTGCGCTTGTTTCTTAAAAAGTGATTCTTGAAATACTTTATAAAAAGTAAATCCAGCAGGAATCATTACCAAAATACCGGTTATGGATGCCAAACGGGCGATTAGTCTTCTACGCTGAGAATTCGCATAGCGTACCATGGGAAACCTTAAAAACTTGATGACCAAAAAGGTGGCCAGCCCAATAAAAATGGTGTTGATGATAAAAAGGTACATGGCCCCCGCCGCATACCAAGGTTTTCCGATAGCCAATCCAAAGCCTACCGTACAAAGTGGTGGCATCAGCGCTGTTGCGATGGCAACTCCGAAAATAACACTGGCAATAGTTCCTTTTTTTGCCCTGGCGATGACAAGGGCAAGTCCCCCAAAAAATGCAATCAACACATCACGAATGTCCGGTTTGGTCCTGGCCAAAAGTTCGGAAGATTCATCTCTAAGCGGGAATAAATAAAAGAACAAAAAGGCCGTAATCACACTCAAGACCACCATCACGGCAAAGTTTTTAAGCGACCTTCGCAGCGTATCAATGTCGTTAATGGCCAGGGACATACCCATGCCCAATATTGGACCCATTAGCGGAGAAATTAACATGGCTCCAATAACCACCGCGGTAGAATTTGCATTTAACCCAATGGATGCTATAAAAATGGAACATACCAAAATCCAAGATGTATGCCCCTTAAAAGGGATATCCGCTATAATGGATTCCTTGGTCGCTACAGCATCGGTATTGGAACGAATTTCCAATAAATCCGAAAGGAACTTGCGTACACTTCCCAACAGCCCCTTAAAATCCTTTTTTACCTCATCTCCACTATCCTGATCTGGAGGGGTAACATCCTTACTTAATTCCTCTTGCCCCATATATTATGCAAACTGATCACCAAATTTTTCCTTTACTTGGTTCAATACTTTTTTAATGTCCTGTTGTTTGTCCTTGGGGTAAATCAAAAGTACTTCTTCTTTATCCACAATTATATAATCTTCCAAACCGTCTACCACAACAACTTTTCCCTTCGGGGTCCTAATCATGTTGCCTTTGGCATCTTCCAAAAGTGTTTGAGCATTAACTACTGCATTTTGCCCCTGGTCTTTATCCAATTTATCGTACAAAGCGCCCCAAGTTCCCAAGTCGTTCCAATCAAAAGTTGCAGGCAACGTATAAATGGATTTGGATTGCTCCAAGATAGCATAATCGATGGATATGTTTTCTGCTTTGGCATAATTTTCTTGGATAAAAGCTTTCTCCTCTTCCGTATTATAGCACGAAATCCCTTCTCCAAACAACTCGTATTGATTTGGCTGATACTTTTTGAAGGCTTCCACAATGGTTTCCACGCTCCACATGAAAATACCTGCGTTCCATAGAAAGTTGCCTTGTTCCAAAAATTTCTTAGCTGTTTTATAATCTGGTTTTTCCCTGAACTGAGACACTTTTTTCAGATTTTCACCACTTCCTTTTTCAAATTCGATATAACCGAATCCTGTATTAGGGAAAGTAGGTTGAATCCCCAAAGTACAAAGTGCACTTTCCTTTTCACATTTATCAAAACAGGCTATCACATCCTTTTCAAATGCAGCTTCATCTTCAATCCAATGGTCGCTGGGAGCAACAATCATTACCGCATTGGGATTCATTTTTTGAATCTTTAAAGAAGCATACAAAATACATGGCGCGGTGTTTCGCATGGCTGGTTCAAGAACGACTTGATCCTGTTTTACCTTTGGTAATTGTTCCAGAACCAAATCATTGTATCGCTCGTTGGTCAAGATTAAAATGTTTTCTGTGGGAATAAACCTGTTCAGACGATCAAAGGTTTTTTGAATTAAGGTTTTTCCCGTCCCCAACATATCATGAAACTGTTTGGGATTGGACGATGTACTCACAGGCCAAAATCGGGAACCTACCCCTCCTGCCATTAAGACTGCGTAATAATTCTTGTTCATTTTTCTACTTTTTTCATTTCTACGAAAGCAGGAATCCCTTCAGATTTCCCTCATACGTTTGAAATGACGTCCTTATTTATATTATGTAGAGTCAATATGACCCTTTACTTTACCAATTCAACTTCTGCATTGGGCTGAAACAAATATAATCTGCCAGTTGACAACTCTATACATTCGTACCGCTTTACTTTTTTGTTTCCTCTTTTGAACAGTTTACCATTGTACAACCTAAAAATACTGCCCATGGGCAACTCGTACACATAGCTGTTTTTCCGTTCTTCCTCATCAAAATTCTTTAGCGCTATGGATAAACGTGCATCCGTGCTACTACTGGCCTTCGGGTTCTTAAAATGATTCGCAATTATGGGCAACAATTGAGAGGGAAACACCTCTGGCCTAATAAATGGAACCATTAAGTGCTGAAAGGTACGTTTCCATTCTGTTCCGTGCGGTTTTATTCGACGACCATACGATTCAAAGGCTACCAAATGCGCAATTTCGTGGACGAGTGTAATTAGAAATCTATATTTATTGAGTGATGCATTTACGGTAATTTGATGCAGCCCATTTGGCAATCTACGGTAATCTCCATGCCTTGTGACCCTATGGTTCACAATTTTTAAATGTACCCCATGGGTTTTGATGAGTTCAAAACATGGAGCTACGGCAAGCTCAGGAAGATATTTTTGAAGTGTATCGTTCACTGGGATAAAGTTACAAGATTATCCAGAGAATCTTTAAATTAAAAACTAAGGCGTACTATTGCTCACCTGTAATAATTTTCCATTGTATAGTTTTTGCCCTGTAAGAGAGAAATCTTTAATGTAAGTGGCCATTTCCAATGCGGTTACCGGAGCTTTGTAGCCTGGGAACGCCTCTTCCAACATTTCTGTTTGTACAGCACCCAATGCCAAGACATTAAAACTAGGGCCAGTTTCTTTGTATTCCTCTGCCAATAATTCAGTAAGGGTTATTACAGCACCCTTGCTTGAACTGTATGCCGACAGTCCAGGGAACTTCATACTGCCTTGCACCCCACCCATGGAACTCACGGTGAGTACATGGCCTTCCTTACCCATCATTGGGAGTACCGTCTTGGTCATTTCGGCTACCCCGAACACGTTTACTTTGTAAACGTCCTCAAACTCTTCAGAAGTGGTTTCCGAAAAAGGTTTATTCAATAATCGCCCTGCATTGTTAATGAGCACATCCACCACATGCCATTGTTCTAGAAAACGGCTTACCTTTTCAAAATCGGATGGGTTTCCCAAATCAAACGGAAAATAATGAACATTGGATAGCCCTAAATTTTCAACAGGTTTGGTATTTCTAGATAGTGCCAAAACCTCATGCCCTTCCTGAGCAAAAAGCTTGACCAGTTCAAAACCTATTCCCCTGCTTGTTCCGGTTATTATAATATTTGCCATAATAAAACGTATTATTTGTCATTTCTGCGTAGGCGGAAAGCCATATTCCTTCTAACTTTAAAGGGATTCGTAATGCCCTCTACTCGTTTAACTTGATTTCTTGAGAAGGAGCATTGGCAATACCTTCAATAACTGGTATTGTTTTGTTCACCAAAATAGCCATATGGCCAAAATCCATAAGTTCAGGTTCATCCCCTACTTTATGATAATGATTAAAATTAGTGAAATCAAAAGTGCAAAATGTGTGTGATGGCACGGCAAATTCTTCATGGAATGGATAGTTGTCCGAGCGTTGATAAAGATTAAATTCTTTTGCCGTGGGTAAAAATCCTACCAAATTCTCATCAGCATATTTATTACTCACCACTGCCAAATTGGACATATCATATCCGGTGATGTACATAAAATAATCCTTTCCCTTTAAAGGAACACCGGTCATTTCAAAATTTAGCATGGTGTACAGGTTCAAATCCTGCTCCTTTAATTTTTTAGCCAAATGTTTAGATCCCAATAAACCTTTTTCCTCGGCGCTGAACAAAGCGAATATTAAACTACGCTTATTGGTTTTTTGAGTTCCGAAGTAACGTGCCATTTCCAAAACTGTTGAAGTTCCTGAAGCATTATCGTTAGCTCCATTTGCGATATAATCACCATTTTCCGGTTCTATGGTTCCTATATGGTCGTAATGTGCCCCTATTAAAATGAACTCATCCTTTAATTCAGGATCACTTCCCTCAACCACACCGACAATGTTATATGAAGGCTTCTTGAAATTTGATAAGGTGTCCCGATAATTTTCAAAATAGGGTTTAAGCCTATAGGACTTGAAATAATTCTCAATATACTTTGCTGCCATTTCTATCCCTTCACTACCCGAATCCCTTCCTTTAAGGTCATTGGATGCCAAATAGTTCACCATGTCGCCTATTCGTTCTCCATTAGTGAAATCTTCTTCGGATACTGGTAAGGCCGGAGACTCCATTTTGCTGGATTCGGCAACTTGGGTCGAACCACAGTTCATCGCAAACAGAGTTGCCATCGCATAGAGCAATGTCTTCATAATTTTCGTTTTTTGAATTTTATAAAGATAAAAAAAGCATCCTTAAAAGGATGCTTTTTGATTTGTGTATTATCGACTGCGCTCGAATTGACAGTTTAAGCCAACATGGTCACAGGATTCTCCAAATATGCCCTCAATGTTTGAAGGAATTGTGCTCCTGTGGCACCATCAACCGTTCTGTGGTCGCAGGCCAATGTAATCTTCATTGTGCTGCCCGGTACAATTTCACCATTTTTTACCACTGGTTTTTCAACAATAGCTCCAACCGACAAAATTGCTGAGTTTGGTTGGTTGATGATTGAAGTGAATTCCAAAATACCGAACATCCCTAAATTGGATACGGTAAAGGTGCTTCCTTCCATTTCGTCCGGCTTGATTTTCTTGTTTCTTGCTCTTCCAGCTAAATCTTTCACCGCAGTTCCCAATTGTGTCAAGCTCAACTGATCTGCAAATTTGATTACGGGAACTACAAGACCTTCATCCACCGCTACCGCAACACCCATGTGCACGTGATGTTTGTACAACATAGAATCACCATTCCAAGAGGTATTCACCTGTGGGTGCTTTTTAAGCGCCATGGCACAGGCCTTCAACACCATATCGTTGAAAGACACTTTAGTGTCTGGTAAATTATTGATTTGCGAACGGGAAGCTTTTGCATTGTCCATATCCACCTCAATAGTGAGATAGTAATGGGGTGCAGAGAATTTGGATTCTCCCAAACGCTTGGCAATCACCTTGCGCATGGTGGAATTTTTAACCTCCTCAACACTTTCCTCACCTATTGGCAAACTAACAGGTGCAACTGAAACAGTAGCTTTAGTTGATGTTTCAGCGGCTGGAGCTGCCTGGGACGGTTTAAAGTTCTCGATATCTTTTTTAACAATTCTTCCATTGTCGCCGGTTCCCTTCACATCTGTCAAGTTGATGCCTTTCTCTTCGGCAATTTTTTTCGCCAATGGGGAAGCAAAGATGCGTTGGCCGTCTTGGGTAGCGGTTGTTGTTTCTTGTTTTTTGGAAGCCTCTTCAGTCTTTGGAGCTTCTTCTTTAGATGCTTCTTTCTTAGGTGCGCCCTTGGAAGAACCACCTGAAGCTTGCGCCTGTAATATAGCATCAACATCGGTTCCTTCTGGACCAATAATGGCCAATAGTGAATCAACTGGAGCCCCTTCGCCTTCTTGGATACCAATGTGCAACAAGGTTCCGGAATAGAACGATTCAAATTCCATAGTGGCTTTGTCTGTCTCTATCTCGGCTAAGATATCTCCTTCTTCTACTTCGTCACCAACACTTTTTAACCAGCTGGCCACGGTTCCTTCCTCCATGGTATCACTCAATCGCGGCATGGTGACAATCTCTACTCCTTCAGGAATGTCTACCGGTGCACTGCCCGAAGCTGAACTTTCCGCTTCTGGCTCTGCAGCACCTTCTTCTTCCGATGAATTGGACGAACCCCCAGACCCGTTCAACAGACCGGAAATATCCTCTCCTTCTTCACCGATAATGGCTAAAAGTGAATCAACCGGGGCACCATCACCTTCCTCTATTCCGATGTGGAGCAAGGTCCCTTCATGGAAAGATTCAAATTCCATGGTGGCTTTGTCGGTTTCGATTTCAGCCAATATATCTCCCTCTTCGACTTTGTCCCCTACTTGTTTGAGCCATTTTGCCACGGTTCCTTCTTCCATGGTATCGCTCAATCTAGGCATGTTGATTACTTCTGCCATCTAATTATAATTTATGTTGTAAAAATGGATAGTCTTCTTGCTCGTATACGGTATCGTACATTTGCTCTTTTGGTGGGAAGTCTGATTCTTCAGCGAATTTCTCACATTCTTTAACCAAGTCCTTCACCTTTTTGTCGATTTTCTTTAGGTCGTCTTCGGATGCATATCCTTTCTCCAGGATAATATCTTTCACCTGAGTAATAGGATCTATCTTTTTATACTCTTCCACCTCATCTTTTGTTCTATAATGCTGTGCATCAGACATGGAGTGTCCACGATATCGGTATGTCTTCATCTCCAAGAAAGTTGGTCCTCCACCTGTTCTTGCTCGCTCAATGGCCTTATCCATTTCTTTGGCAACAACAGCAGGGTCCATTCCATCTACAGGACCACATGGCATTTCGTAACCTAGACCCAATTTCCAAATATCAGTGGAGTGTGATGTACGTGCTACGGAAGTTCCCATGGCATAACCGTTGTTCTCACAAATGAAAACTACAGGCAATTGCCATAACATGGCCAAGTTGAAAGCTTCGTGAAGCGACCCTTGCCGTACGGCACCATCTCCCATATAACACAAGGTTACGGAATCTCTTTTGAAATACTTATCGCCAAAGGCTAATCCAGCACCTAAAGGAATTTGTCCACCCACAATTCCGTGTCCACCATAAAAACGGTGTTCTTTGGAAAAAATGTGCATGGACCCACCATTACCTTTTGATGTTCCGGTAACTTTTCCATAAAGTTCCGCCATTACTCTTTTTGGGTCCACACCCATACCAATAGGCTGAACGTGGTTTCGATAAGCCGTGATCATACGATCCTTATCTAGGTCCATTGCATGCAGCGCACCGGCCAGAACTGCTTCCTGACCATTATACAGGTGTAGAAAGCCTCTAACTTTTTGCTGAATATATACGGCGGCAAGTTTATCCTCGAATTTTCTCCAGAAAAACATGTCCTCGTACCATTTAAGGTAAACTTCTTTGGTGATTTTTTTCATCTACAGTTGTATTAAATGAATTTCCCCCTGTGGTAGGGAAAAGCAAAAATACATATATATCTCTTTTGGAAAAAAGAATTGAATTAAGAATCGCCCAAAAATGAGTTATTGAATGCCAATGGTAGAATGTCGGCTACAGAATTACATTTGTAAATGGGGCCTTTTTCTGACCTCAGCAACAACGTAATCGGAGTTTTCTGCTTTTGTTCGTATTCCATGATAGATTGCCTGCAATTACCACATGGCGCTGCGGGAGCCTCAACCTCATGTTTAGAAGAAGAAGCACTGATGGCTATGGATTTTATGGTAACACCAGGGAATTTGGCCCCTGCATGGAAAACCGCCACACGTTCGGCACACAGACCTGAAGGATAGGATGCATTTTCTTGATTGTTACCGATTACGACCTCCCCGTTTTCCAACAGGACTGCCGCACCTACCTTAAACTTTGAATATGGTGCATACGCATTTTCTCTGACCACCGCCGCATCCTGTAACAATTTTTGGTCGTTTTGTGACAACTCTGATTCGTTCTCAAAAATGAGCAGCTCAAAACCAATTTTCTTTTTTTCCATATAAACGTATGGGTGTAGTCCAAAAATAAAAAAACCCGCCCTAAAGGACAGGTTCTTTCCTATTTATTTTATGCCTTGTTAATCATTATAAAATTCTTCGCCAAAATTAAACGTTAGCGAGAATCGCAAGGTGTTTTCCAATGGATTTCTAACTTGTGAAGTTGAGAAAAGGTAGGAAAGGTCTATTTGTGCAGATTTAAACATGAAGCCGGCCCCTAATGTAAAAAACTTTCGAGACCCTTTTTCTTCACTTTCGTTAAAGTAACCGCTTCGCAGCATAAAGGCCTCGCGAAACCTATATTCGGCGCCAAGTGCCCAAGTAACTTCTTTCAACTCTTCGCCAAATCCATCTGGGGCATCCCCAAAAGATTCAAAGATTCCATTAAAAAAACTAATATTCTGATATTCATCATTATCCTCGGATGTAATTTGACCGTCCCCGTTGAAATCTCTTGGGGTAGGAACCAAAAGCTTATTGAATTCGGTACTAATGGCCAAAACATTGTCTTGGTCAAAAATAAAATCGAAGCCTCCTCCAAACTTTAGGTTTGTTGGCAAAAAGTTTTCCTGTCCTCCAGCATCATATTGTATGGAGCCTCCCAAGTTTGAAATATTGAACCCGGCTCTCCAACGCCCATCATAATTACTGTAAGCAATTTCACGAGACCTATAAAACCCAGCCACATCAACAGCAAAGGCATTTGCAGCTTGAGAATCTTGTGAGCTATCCTGAAAACGAAGATTGGAGCTAATGAATCGACCTCCGATAGCCATAGAAAAACTAGGACTCAGTTTTAAGGAGTAAGAACCATCCAAAGCAAATTCATTGGGCTTAACCAAAGTAGCTTGTTGATCAAACGTTTGTCTTAATTCTATTTCTCCTAAACCAAAATAACGAAGCCCGAAAGCAAAGGCGCTACGGTCATTAAGCTTATTGTAGTAATTGGCATTTAATAAGGAGACATCGTTGACAATAGTTTCCAAATAAGGGGTATAACTGATACCGACCCCAGATTTTTGGGTGGCAAAAGCATATTTAGCAGGATTCCATTGCTGCGAATATGCATCAAAAGAAGTCGCAACACCCATATCCCCCATACCGGACGCCCTTGCATCTGCTGCTATGGTCAAAAATGGAACCGCTGTTGTAATCGCCCTTTCTTGTTGTGCGCTCATCCAAGGGGCAATAGCGAGCAACACTACCAATAAAAGTAACTTTCTCATTATAAGTATTTAGCGTTTAGTAAAGTTCATAATCCAAAATATACCAATTGGATACATTACATGTTAACGCTCTTTTCCGCAAATTCTTGTAACCATAGGTATCTTTTTTCAAATTATGGAGTTACATTCCTATAAAACCAATCCTGCAACAATTCTTAAAACATTGATTAAATCGTTAAAAGCAAGGGCTTCCATACTAATTCGGCACCTTCTCCGTTACTGAAGTGTAGCATGTGCCAATTGCCATGTTGCGAGAAATATTTGATGAGCACAAAATATAATGGTAAAAACACCGTTTTAATGCCATTGAAGGATTTAAAAAATCAAAACAAGTTGAAGTTACTGAGGGCAAAAAGCCCTGAGTTTTAAAGTACTCAAGCCCAAATTATGAAAAAACACTTAATCAAAGTTGTACTTTCTTGCGCCGTAGTGATGGGAAGTTTTTCCAGTTGTAAAAACTCTTCTTCATCCAAGAACGTCTCCAGAGCCACTGGTTGGAAAATCAATGCCAAAGAAGGAGGTTTTCAATATAATTCAGATTTTAAGGAGCAAGAAACTCCTCCAGGAACCGTATTTGTGGAGGGTGGAACTTTTACCAAAGGTAAAGTACAAGATGATGTAATGCACGATTGGAACAATACTCCGACACAACAGCATGTTCAGTCTTTCTACATGGATGAAACCGAGGTTACCAATGTTATGTATTTGGAGTACTTGGACTACCTCAAAGAGGTTTATCCTCCGGACAACCCAAACTACGCCAATATTTATAAAGGAGCACTTCCTGATACCTTGGTTTGGAGAAATCGATTGGGCTTTAATGAAACAATGACCAACAACTATCTTAGGCACCCAGCTTATGCCGAGTATCCCGTTGTTGGGGTTAATTGGGTGCAAGCCACTCAATATGCCGAATGGAGAACAGACAGGGTAAACGAAGTTATGTTGGAAAGAGAGGGGTTCCTCGCAGATGACACAAAATACAAAGTATTGAATGGCGAATTGGATGGCACTTTTAGTACCGAAGCCTATTTGAACAATCCGGAATCCGTTTATGGCGGTGAGATTGATTCACTTCAGGGAAAACAAAAACAAGACTCCATCAATGCATTTGCCAAAAGAAGTAGCGGAATTATTATGCCCGCTTACAGACTACCTACTGAAACCGAATGGGAATATGCCGCTCAAGCACTTGTCGGTACCAGGGAATACAATAATTACAGAGGTAGAAAAAAATATCCATGGGAAGGTGATTACACTCGAAATGGACAACGTGTAGGTCGCGGAGACCAATTGGCCAACTTTAAACAAGGTAAAGGTGATTACGGTGGTATTGCCGGATGGTCGGACGATGGTGCCGATATTACCGGAGAAGTCAAATCATACAAACCCAATGATTTTGGTCTTTATGATATGGCCGGAAACGTAAACGAATGGGTGGCTGATGTATACCGACCAATAGTTGATGATGAAATAAGTGATTTCAACTATTACCGTGGAAACGTTTTCATGAAAAAAGCCATTGGCGAAGATGGAAAGGTTGAGGTTCTAACAGATCAAATTGTCTATGATACTTTACCTAATGGAAAAGTTGTGGCGATCAACCTTCCTGGAGAAGTGAAAGAAGTTCCCGTTACCGAGCAGGAAACCTATCTGAGAACCAATTTTGACAAGAGTGATAACCGAGGTTTTAGAGACGGTGACCCAGGTTCTTCTAGATTCTTTAGCCGCTTTAGCGATGAAGAGGACAATCAAAAAATGTACGATGCACCAAAGCACAAAGTGGAACGCAACGAAGATGGGGAAATAGTTCGCCAGTACGATGAGTCCAACTTTAGAACCTCATTAATCAACAACGAAGTACGGGTTTACAAAGGAGGATCTTGGAGAGACAGAGCTTACTGGTTAGACCCTGCTCAACGTAGATACTTGCCACAATATATGGCCACAGACGATATCGGTTTTAGATGTGCCATGTCCAGAGTTGGATCTAAATCCAGAACCAAGAAAACGGTACGACACAAAAAAGCGAGATAAAAACTTATTGAGTATTTTAAAAAGCCCCGGCCAAAAGGTCGGGGCTTTTTTTTATCTTCGATTTATGACAATGAAAGAGTTGCACGCTCTGTTTTTAGAGCACCCCACGATATGTACCGACACTCGGAAAATTACCGAAAACTGTCTGTTCTTTGCCCTAAAAGGCCCTAATTTTAATGGAAATGCTTTTGCACAAGAAGCCTTGAACAACGGCGCCGCTTATGCAATTATTGATGAAGAAGAATTCAAAACTTCCAGCAAATTTGTCCTTTGCAGAGATGTTCTGGCTACTTTGCAACAATTGGCTACCTTCCATAGAAATCATTGTCATGCTAAAGTTATATCGTTAACAGGAAGCAATGGAAAAACCACTACCAAGGAACTCATCAATGCAGTTATCTCCAAAAAGTACAAAACAATAGCCACCCAAGGCAACCTCAATAATCATATCGGCGTTCCGTTGACCCTCCTGTCCATTAAAAACGATACGGAAATCGCTATTGTGGAAATGGGGGCCAACCACAAAAAAGAAATTGAATTTCTGAGCAATATTGCACAACCCGATTTTGGCTACATTACCAATTTTGGTAAAGCTCATTTGGAAGGTTTTGGAGGCGTGGAAGGTGTAATACAAGGAAAAAGTGAACTGTATGCCTACCTAACGGCCAACAAAAAATATGTTTTTCTAAATGCAGACGACACTATTCAAAAAGAAAAATTAGCGAACTACAGTAAAAAAATGGGTTTTAGCACTAAAGACCGTCACTATTACAATATCAAATTTCTTGGAGTTGCCCCCTATGTTTCATTAGAAGTGGAAGGAATACAAATAACCACTCAGCTGGTAGGTAAGTACAACTTTCCCAATTGTTGCGCAGCTATTTTGATGGGCAAATATTTCAATGTGCCTTTGGAGGATATTAAATCAGCTCTAGAAGGCTATCGACCGCAGAACAATCGATCACAGATACTTTCCAAAAATGGTTTTAATATAGTCCTGGATGCCTACAACGCAAATCCTACCAGCATGAAGGCGGCCTTGGAGAACTTTAGCTTGATGAAAGCCGATAGAAAAACTTTAGTTATAGGCGACATGTTCGAACTTGGTAGCACAGCAAAAAAAGAGCATCAGGCGATTGCAGATTTTGCCAAGGAGTTAAGTTTTGATACCGTTTATTTGGTAGGTGAAAATTTCTTCGACACCAACACTTCGTTGGAGAAGTTTAAATCTTTTGAAGCACTTAAAGAACATCTTTTAAAAAATCCTTTGAAAAATGGGGCGTTGCTCATTAAAGGTTCTAGAGGTATGGCCCTCGAACGTGTTCTGGATATTATATAAAGAGAAGAAAAAAGTGGGATATACTGGATTCGAACCAGTGACCTCTGCCCTGTCAAGGCAGCGCTCTAAACCAACTGAGCTAATATCCCTTTTTAAAAGGGCTGCAATATCGGAAATTAATCCCAATCTCCATACTCTGCCGAGTTCTTTGAGGTCTCGTGCAAGGTAATGTGCAGTAATTGTCCCTTTTTGAGCTTGGGTTTCAAAATATCGTAAATCACTTTTACGAAATACTCTGTTGTGGGCAACAAATTTTCAAACTCCGGACAATCTTCGTTCAAATTTTTATGGTCAAAGCGCTCTTCCACCTCATCCTTGATCAACTTACCTAAATCGGCAAGGTCCATTACAAAACCGGTATCTGGATCAACCTCTCCTTTAATTCTCACCTCAAGGTCAAAATTATGGCCATGAAAACTAGGACTGTTACACTTACCAAAAACCTCTATGTTCTTCTCCTTGCTCCACTTAGGGTTATGTAACCTATGGGCGGCATTAAAATGTGCTTTTCTGCAAATTGTGGCAATCATGTTGCAAAGTTAAACTCTTTTTCTGCATTCCATATTTTTAGGATTCTAAAAATTCCTAAAACAATCTGCGCATCAACCTACAATTCCAATTGATATTGACGCGTGTTCTTGTTAACTTTAGACGAAAGGAAATAATCAGGATAAGTAAAAATAAAATTTACATACTATGAAAATCACCTATTTAGGTCATGCTACGCTTTTAGTAGAGATGAACGAAAAAAAAATAGTGTTCGACCCGTTTATCACTGGAAATGAAATGGCATCAGATGTTGATATAAACAGCCTTAAAGTCGATTACATTTTTGTGACCCACGGGCACCAAGATCATGTGCTCGATGTGGAAGCCATTGCAAAGAACAACCCAGAAGCGTTGTTGGTCTCCAATTTTGAGGTGGCAACTTGGTTCGGCAACAAAGGTATTGAGGGACACGGCATGAACCATGGTGGAAAATACACCTTTGATTTTGGGACTGCCAAATATGTAAATGCAATACATTCAAGTATGCTGCCCGATGGAAGCAATGGAGGAAACCCAGGCGGATTTGTACTATATGATGATTCAAAGTGTATTTATATCGCTGGAGACACCGCACTGACCAAGGACATGGAACTGATTCCCGAAACCTGTCCGAAATTAGATATTGCAGTGCTACCCATTGGAGATAATTTCACCATGGGATATGAAGATGCCGCTGTTGCAAGTGATTTTATTAAATGTAATCAAGTGATTGGTTACCATTATGATACCTTCCCTCCCATTAAAATCGACAAGGCCAAAGCAGTTGAATATTTCGAAAAGAATGGCAAAAAATTAATGCTACCTGATATTGGAGAGTCAATTTCAGTTTAGATAAAATCTTTTTATGATGACTTCAGGATACTCTGGCACTCCCTTGGCAAAAAAGTTAGGTCTGAAAGAAAACTATAAAGTCTTGCTGTATAATGCCCCAGAGCATTATTTTGATTTGTTTTACGACCTACCAACAAATCTCAATATTATCAGCTTCGACAAAACTGAAGAAAAAGAGATTGATTTTATCCACTTGTTTTTCACTTCGATTGAGGACTTGGAAGCCAATGTAAAAAAACACATTGCCTATTTAAAAAAAGATGGGCTTTTATGGATTAGCTGGCCCAAAGGGCAATCCAAAATCCAAACGGACTTAAAAAGAGATTTAATACGGGAACATATCCTCGACCTGGGGCTTGTGGATATTAAAGTTGCTGCAATCGATGAAGATTGGAGTGGGCTCAAATTTGTTTATAGAATCAAGGACAGGCATTGAAAAAACAAGTTTTATAAATTGGAGCTGATTCTGGCCACAATGCCACATAGTGTGCTTTATATTCCAATCAATCGCGTCAAATTTAGTTTTGGCAATTGGATGAGGAACTTTGGTCGGTTCAACTGCATCTCGCAAGTCATTTTCGGATAATGAATCAATTACTAGTAAAGATTGTCCCTGCATAAGTTTCAAATGCTCCATTAACTGTTTAGGATCCGTCTTTCCAACCATATCTTTAGCAAAAGTATCGTAGTTACAAATTTCCGTGTATAAACGTAAGTTCAGTTTTTCGATCAATTCCGAAATATGTCCTACTGTCGTCATAATCGTGTGGTAATATATGCTGATTATTTGATGTCCGACCTGCCAGCTTACATTTGATTCAATCCCGTCGGCTATGACATCCCATTTCTCCGTTGGTACAGAAAGAATCAGTTTATTTGTCCACTCAAATGCATTTTCTGTCTGTTTAGTTAGGATTTGAATTTCAGTCATTTTGTTTGTTTTTGAGCTGTGAGCCCAAATACACTATAACTCGTTTATTCGAACTTTTATAAATACTTGAAATTTCAAATAAAGTGATTTTTATTTAAGTGATTAGAATTCATCAATGTAGATTATTTCACACCCCAAATTCCATGGTTTCATCTTCAAACATAATTTTAAGTGAATTTCAGGTAGGGTAAATGCTTTCTAAATTGTCTTTATAATATATAGACACTATCAAAAATTAAAATTTCTATAGAAATTAATCATTTGATAGCGAGCAAATAACCCCAACCTTGAGCAAGAGCATACATAAGATGTATATTGCCACCATGGTACTTATAACCCTGGTTGTAACCCTTTATTTGGCCTATAGCGGTTATTCATATTACCTCACACCTCTCGAAGAAAGATTCTACCACCCTCGCCATAGCTGGTTCAAACCAAGTGGTCTGCATGGTCAAGGACTAGGTGTAATAGGAACCTTAATGATTGCCTTTGGAGTTTTTTTATATATCGCCAGAAAAAGGTACAACTTTCTAAGTCGTTTTATACGACTCAAATATTTATTGGAATTCCATATCTTCTTATGCACGTTAGGGCCAATATTAATATTATTTCATACAGCATTTAAATTTGGTGGTATCGTATCCATTGCCTTTTGGAGCATGACGGCCGTAGTGCTTAGTGGTATATTGGGGAGGTTTATTTATAATCAGATTCCTCGCACTATAGAGGGAAGGGAGCTAACGCTTTCAGAACTTAGGAGTATGAAAACCGACTTTGCGGTGGTGTTACATCAAAAATTTGACTTGGCGACCAATACCATCGATATTGTTTCCAATTTGATGAGCGAGGAAAACACTTCAGATAGCGCCACCAAACTATCCTATCTCAAAAAAGTATTGGGACGAAAAGACCTTCCAAAATCTGATAGAAAAGAGATTTTGGGAATGGCAAAAAAAGAACTGCAACTTTCCAAACGCATTACAAGACTGCAAAAAATGCAGCAACTTTTTAAATATTGGCACGTGGTACACATGCCTTTTGCCATAATAATGTTGGTCATTGTAATAATCCATGTATCAGTAACCCTGGCACTTGGCTATAAATGGATATTCTGATGGAAACAATAATGCTGGAAAATTTGGTGGTCTACGGTGTGGTGTTTTTAACATGCGCGATCATCATAATTTTTTACCTCAGAAAAAAGAAAAAAAAATATACCGAGACCAAGGAAAAAGTTGCCACTGCTAAAATCGAGGGTCTTTTTGAACCAATATCCCTACATCCATATATAGACCTTAAGAGTTGTATAGGAAGTGGCGCCTGCATTACGGCCTGCCCTGAAAAGGATATTTTGGGTATCGTTGATGGAATTGCAACGGTCATCAATACCTCTAATTGCATAGGACACGGGGCTTGCTTCCATGCCTGCCCAGTAGAAGCAATCACCCTTCGTATTGGAACGGAAACTAGAGGGGTGGATCTACCGCATGTAAGCGAGGATTATGAAACTAATATTAAAGGAATGTATATCGCCGGCGAACTAGGCGGTATGGGTCTCATAAAAAATAGTGTTGAACAAGGACAACTAGCCGTGGAGAGTATTGTCAAATCCAAAAAAGCATCCTTGGAAAATGTTTTGGATTTAATAATCATAGGAGCTGGGCCAGCTGGTATTTCAGCATCACTGGCAGCAAAAAAGCAGGGACTTTCCTCAATTACTTTGGAACAAGACTCCTTGGGAGGTACAGTATATACATTTCCTAGGTCAAAAATTGTTATGACGGCACCAATGGACCTACCACTATATGGTAAAGTAAAGTTGTTCGATACAAGTAAGGATGAACTTTTACAGTTATGGAAAAAAGTAATCAAGGAACATGATTTAGAAATCCGGGAGCAGACCAAGGTCAATCAAATTATTCCAATTGAAAACGAAGTATTCAAAATTGTGACAAACACGGGAGAAGAATTTTTATGCAATCAAGTTCTTCTGTCCATTGGCCGAAGGGGGACGCCAAGAAAATTAGGCATACCAGGTGAAGAAAGTCAGAAAGTGGCCTATCGGTTGTTGGAACCGGAATTGATTAAAGATAAAAACGTTGTGGTTGTCGGTGGTGGGGATTCTGCGATAGAATCTGCTTTACTATTAATGAATGACAACAAAGTGACCTTATCTTATCGGAAAGACCAATTTTCTAGATTGAAACCAAAAAACAGGGACAAAATAAAAGAAGCCATAAAAAAAGGCTCCTTACATGTCATATTTAATTCTAACTTAGTGTCTATCAAGGATAAAAGTATCTTGATTAAAATTGGCGACGAAGAACCTGAAGAACTGGAGAACGACCTGGTCTACATTTTTGCCGGAGGGGAGCTTCCTACCAGTTTTCTGGAAAGTGCAGGAGTCAAAATCACGAAACGTTTTGGTCATGTATTAAAATCCCACAAGAAAATGGAATGAGGAGTACAATCTTCCATATAACCCTGTTGTTCCTGTTGGTCGTATCACCAGCATTAGGCCAGATCTCGCCTGGTAACCTTACAAATGCACACGCCGAACTCGAAGGGTTGAGCAACTGCACAAAATGTCACAAATTGGGAGATAAGGTTTTAGACACCAAATGCTTAGAATGTCATGTGGAGATACAATCACTGGTAAATAGAAAATCAGGGCTGCATGGGAACCCCGATGTGGTCAAAAAGAATTGTGCAGAATGTCACGGTGAGCACAATGGCAAAAAATTTGACATGGTTAGATTTGATCAAGATGCCTTTGACCATATGATTACCGGCTACGAACTTGAAGGGAAACACGCCGTTGTAGATTGTAAAAAATGCCATACTTCCGAAAACATATCGGACAGGAAACTGCAAAAGAAAGCAAAAACATTTTTAGGCTTGGATGAAGCCTGTTTATCCTGTCATGAAGATTACCATCAAGAATCGTTACCTGTAGATTGCAAGCAATGTCACAGCATGGAAGGTTTTACACCTGCATCCAATTTCAATCATGATTTGACCAATTTCTCATTGAAAGGGGAACACATCAATGTAGAATGCAAGGAATGTCACCCCATAACCACACGAAACGGTAGGGAGTTCCAAGAATTTGTAGGTATTGTTTTTGAAGATTGTGTAAGCTGCCATGAAGACCCCCACAATTCACAATTACCAGGGCAATGTGCAATGTGCCATACGGAATCTTCATTTAATCAGTTTGCAGGTCAAACTAATTTTTTACATGAGGCAACCGGTTTTGAGCTTAGGGGCAGTCACCAAAACATTGATTGTTTTAGTTGCCATGCAAATTCATCGGATCCAAAAAGAGTTTTTCAGGATAAAAAAGGGATAAATGAGAATAATTGTGCAAGTTGTCATGCCGATGTGCATAATGGACTCTACGGAAACGATTGTGTCAGCTGCCATAGGGAGTCCAGCTTTTTGTCGCTTCGCAATATGGATTTCTTTGATCATACCGTTACAGATTATCCTTTGGAGGGGCAGCATGTAGGCGTAGATTGCCGAGAATGTCACCAACGGCGATTTTCAGACCCCATAGATTTTTCCAACTGCAAAAATTGTCACGACGATTATCACAATGGAGAGTTCACAGTAGAAGGCATTCAACCAGACTGTGTGGAGTGCCATTCGTTGGAACAAGGATTTGATTATAGCCTGTACACTTTGGAACAACATCAAAACACCAAGTTCCCTTTACAGGGAGCCCATATAGCAACTCCTTGCTTTGCCTGTCATGTAGATGAACGAACCGAAAAATGGACGTTCAGGAACTTGGGAGATACCTGTGTTGATTGTCACGAAGATATCCATGAAGGATTTATAGATTCAAAATATTATCCAAAAGATGACTGTAGATATTGTCACGGTAACGATAGTTGGACAAGTATAAGTTTTGATCATAAACAGACCGATTGGCCTTTGGATGGAAAACACCTTGAAGTAGAGTGTCGCCAGTGTCATTTTATCGAAAACACCACAACTTCAGATGGTTGGAGGCAAGAATTCACTAACTTAAGTACAGATTGTAATTCCTGTCACGAAAATGTTCATGGTAAGGTATTTGAAATAGCTGGCGTTACGGATTGTGCAAGGTGCCATGTAACGGATAGCTGGTATCCAAAACGATTTAATCACGACCTCACCAACTTTCCATTGGAGGGCCAACATGAAAAAATAGCCTGCAGCGCGTGTCATGAAGTGACCAACGCCGAAGGGCAAACAGAAACCATTTATAAAATAGGTAAGTTCAGATGTATCGACTGTCATTTGCAATAGTCTTTTTTATTGGCCTTGTATCCGTATCGGCCCAATCCCCGCATGGGAAGGACTTCCGTATGGCCTGCGAGAAATGCCACAATCCCTTTGGTTGGAAAATCGACTACCGTACCTTACAGTTCGACCATGGCAAAACCGAATATCCTTTGGAGGGCTCCCACGAACTGGTAGATTGTAGAATGTGCCATGAAGACCTTACCTTTAAAGGAGCACCGATGGAATGTGCCTCTTGCCACACCGATGTTCATAGTCAATCTGTTGGGAATGATTGCATGCGATGTCATGATACAGAAACCTGGTTGGTGAGCAATATTCCCGAAATACATGAATCCAATGGTTTTCCACTTGTTGGTTCTCATGGAAACCTAAGTTGTATAGAGTGCCATACTTCTGAAACCAATTTGCGTTTTGATCGCATCGGCAATGAATGTATATCCTGTCATCGTGACGATTACATGGCTACCCAAAGTCCTAACCACCAACAATCCGGGTATTCAATGGACTGTGTCGAATGCCACAATCCTCTTGGTTTCGGGTGGGATTCAGAAAGTATCAACCACGATTTTTTTCCTTTGACACAAGGGCACGATATTCAGGATTGTAACCAATGTCATACAACAAGCAACTACTCAGATGCATCACCTGAATGTGTGAGCTGCCACCAGAATGATTTTGCAGGAACACAAAATCCAAACCATGAGGCCGCTGGATTTTCAACAGATTGTATCAATTGTCATACCACCAATCCAGGTTGGAGACCTGCCATGGTGAACCACGATTTTTTCCCTTTGACACAAGGCCATGATATTCAAGACTGTACCGAATGCCACACTACGGAAAATTATGCCGATGCATCTCCTGAATGTGTGAGCTGCCACCAACAGGACTATGCGGGTACGCAAGACCCGGATCACGAAGCAAGTGGTTTTTCCACGGATTGTGTCAATTGCCATACTATTGCACCAGGTTGGAGACCCGCTACCATAAATCATGATTTTTTTCCATTGACGCTAGGTCATAATTTACCTGATTGTACCCAGTGTCATACCAATGGAACTTATTCAGGATTGTCCCCTGATTGTGTTAGCTGTCATCAAAATGATTACGTAGCCACTCAGGACCCCGACCATGAGGCCAGTGGTTTCTCCATGGATTGTGCATCGTGCCATTCAACAAATCCGGGATGGACACCAGCGACCATAAACCACGATTTTTTTCCTCTCACCCAAGGTCACGATATTCAGGATTGTACCCGATGCCATACCAATGAAACCTATGCTGGATTATCTCCCGAGTGTATTTCTTGTCACCAAAACGATTACGACCAAACCACTGACCCCAATCATTTGGCAGCCAACTTTCCTACCGATTGCGCAGCATGTCATACGACCAACCCGGGATGGCAGCCTGCAGAATTTGATCATGACGGACAATATTTCCCCATTTATTCAGGAACGCATCAACAAGCTTGGAACGATTGCACGGATTGCCACACCAACCCAAGCAATTATGCAGAATTCTCATGTTTCCAATGTCATGGACAAACCCAAACTGACAATGATCATAGTGAAGTAAACGGATACATCTACAACAGCATGGCTTGTTACGAATGCCATCCGAATGGAAGAAGTTGATGGAAAAAATAAAGAGAACCTTAAATATATTGATTTTTCTAAGCGGAGTTTTAATTTCCGCCCAAGAGCGTATTATGGAAGGCAACATTTCCTTTGTAACCTCTAACAATATCTATGTCCGGTTTGAAAACACGGCTAAAATCAAGATAGGCGATTCCCTTCGATTGGATGGTCAGACAGGCAGCGCTTGTTTGTTGGTGAACAGTAAATCCACTACTTCCTGTGTTTGCACAAAATTATTTGATTGCAAGGTTGAAAAAGGGGCAAAAGTAATTTTTATCCCACCCGCAAAACAATCTAATGAGACCCCAAAGGAGATTGTTGTGTCTCCGTTCGTTAAGGATACTGTAGAACTTGCGGAACCGGATATAATGTATCCACAAGAAATAAAAGCGCGAATTTCTGCATCTACCTATAGTTTGGTTTCCAACAACCGTGAGGATAGGCATCGACTTATGAGCAGACTTTCCATTGATGCTGACCACATCAACGATTCCAAATTTTCGGCGGATGTATATATGAACTTCAGGCAAATATTCGATGGACCCAATAGTAGACTACGCCAGAATTCGCTATTACGCATCTTCAATTTTTCAGTCTCCTATGAGGTCGACCCTACCCTAAATTTGGTTTTGGGAAGAAATATAAATCCCAAGATTTCCTCTTTGGGCGCCATTGACGGCATCCAGGCAGAAAAGCAACTGGGCAACAGCTATATTGGGCTCATAGCAGGATCCAGACCAGATATTTTCAATTTTGGATACAATCCAGAACTCTTGGAATATGGTGGTTATTATGGATTCAATACCCATACCAAAAATTTGGATGCTCAGACAACCTTGGGGTTTATAGAACAAAGGGGGAGTTCGGATATCGATAGACGATATGCCTATGTGCAACATACCAGTACGCTGTTTAAGAAACTAAATTTTTTCACATCATCCGAAATTGACCTGTACAGCAAACAAAACTATACGACGACAAACGAATTTCGTCTCACCAGTTTATATGCAGCTTTGCGGTATCGATTTTCCAGATCCATTAATATGATGGTTTCCTATGATACACGAAAACGTATCATCTACTATGAAACCTACCGCACGGATATCGATCAATTGTTGGATGATGATCTTGCACGTCAAGGTATCCGGACCCGACTTAATTTTAGGCCGTTCAAATATATCTATACTGGATTAAGCTATAGCAAAAGATTCCAAAGCGATCAGCAAAACAAATCGGACAATATTTACGGTTATTTGACCGTGTCGCGAACCCCATTCATAAATGGAAGAACCTCCATATCCTACAATAGGAACCAATCCAATTATTTACTAAGTAATATCGGTTCCCTCCGTCATTCCCGTTCCCTCTTCAACAATAGATTAAATACAGACCTCTATTACAGATTGGTACAATACGATTACTTGAACATCAATGACAACTTATTGCAGCATTATATGGGTGCTGACGTATCATATAACATCAATAAGACGCTTTTATTCAGTATTACCGGTGAATTCTCTATGTACGACAACAGTAAAAATTATAGAGTATACACCCGTTTGGTTCAAAGATTTCACAACAAACACCGAAAACGATGACATTTAAACCGATAAAAATCATAAGTGCAACTGCACTTACCATGAGTTTATTTTGCTCCTGCAACAATGGGCCAAAGGTTGTAGAGGCCAGTTCAAAGGAAGAGCTTTCAAATGCTAAAGGAAATCCGTTTCAAATAGACCCCAAAATAGAAGTAAGACCATCTACAAACGATCCATTTGGAAATGCTTTCCATCAAGTTAGGGTCAATGAGGTACTGCCAACTTCGCGTTATGTCTATTTGCAGGTAGATGAAGCGGGGAAATCTTTTTGGATCGCTACCCGTAAAATGGAAGTTGCTGTCGGGGAAACTTACTTTTACCAAGGAGGACTGTTAAAGACCATGTTCGAGAGCAAAGAATACGACCGCATGTTCGATACCATTTATTTGGTGTCCAACTTGGTGTCCAGTGATCATTCTAAGCATGTACAGGGAAACACTTCACCGAATTCGCCAACCTTAACGGCAGAAGTAAAGGAGGACATACCCATGCATACCGATGAAAATATTGTACACAAAGGCACAGTTCGAATAGCCGACGTGGTAAAAAATCCTCAAAAATATGAAGGACATACCATTCAGGTAAAAGGGGTTTGCACCAAGATCAACCCAAATATTATGAACCGAAATTGGATCCATATAAAGGATGGTAGTCAAGACGAATATGATATGGTGGTCACCACCAATTCCTATGTTCCCGAAGGGAAAGAGTTCATGATGCGGGCGGTGGTCCATCTCAATCGTGATTTCGGGGCGGGATATGCCTACGATCTTATTCTCGAGGATGGTATTTTGATAGAATAGCCCTTACGATATGCCTGGGTATTTTCTTTTTTTAAGATAGGCCCCAATACTGATCAAAGTAATGGATACCACCACAACGTAAACCCAGGTTGGTATTGGTACAGGATCTCCGGTCGCATAGGAATGGAGTCCTGATAAATAGTAATTTACCCCATAGTATGTCATAATTACCGAAGAGAGACCAAAGATGGTGGCCAAATTATAAGCAAACAGGCCTTTAAGTTTTGGAACTAACCGCATGTGCAGAATAAAAGCATATACAAGAATGGTTACCAAAGCCCAAGTTTCCTTTGCATCCCAACCCCAATAGCGACCCCAAGATTCGTTGGCCCAAACACCGCCCAAATAGGTTCCTATGCTGATCATGAACAAGCCACCAATCAAGGTCATTTCACTAATGTATGACATTTCGGTAATCATCTTCTTGATACGTGTCATATTAGAGGGTTTTAAAAACAACAGCAAAATCAGATTAATCAATCCGATTATGGCCCCAAGCATTAAAAACCCATAGCTACCTGCTTCCAACGAGACATGGATTGTAAGCCAATAGGACTTGAGCACTGGAACAAGCGGGGTAATCTCGGGATCTAAAAAACTTAAAGTAGCCACAAAAAGAATAATAGCGGCCAACACCATGGTTGCAGACAATCCTCCAAGAGACTTTCGGGTAAAAATAAGACCTGCCAAGGTGGAAGTCCAACCAATATAAATCATAGATTCGTAACCATTGCTCCAAGGTGCACGTCCTGAAACATACCAGCGTATACCCAGACCTATAGTGTGCAAAGCAAAGCCGATAATTGCCAATACCAATAGTACCCTATGTACTTTAATGAGGTTGATTTCTGGCTTAAAGACGGATAAGAACAAAAAAAGTAATAGCACTAGTCCCATAAAAATATAAAAGATGGCCAGTCGGGTAAATACATTCATTTTGTTCAACAGAATCTCCAATTTTATTTTTGTTTGTGATGGAACTATGGTACCTCCGTTCTGAATCTGATACTGTTTTAGTTCAGATACAAGGTGATTTGCATCGGAATAGTCATTGGTTTCCATACCCTTTACAAGTGCTGCTTTATAATTGGTAAAAAAGGTATTGGCCAAACTAACATTGCTTCCATCAGATTGATGACTATGCGCAGAAGACCAAGTGTAGTTAACGTTCCCGGTATTAGGTACTAACTTAAATAAGGTGCCAGAAAAAACCATATTTAAAATATTGACCCGTTCATCTATTTTCAACAACTCCTTTTCATACGTCCCCCTATCTACTGGATCCATATTATAGGCCCGCTGCACATCGCTGTTGAGTATATATTTTCCTTTCTGATCAAAAAAATCTGCATAGGAGGCATATTTACCTCCAACGCTTATTTTTTTTCTGATTTCTTGGTGTTCCCCCAACTTCACCAATTTTTGATGGTACCAATCCTGAGGTTGGGCAAACATGCCCAGTATCACTTGGTCCGCGTTGAGGCTTTGGTAACTTTCCTTTCTCGAGATTTTTCTAAGAATTTCCCGAGAAAGTGTATGTACGGGCTTCATCCGGCCCTTATAATCCTGAACTACGAGCTCACTGAAATCTTTGGCATGCTCCTTCAAAATGGACTTTGAAACTGCGTTGGCTTGTTGTGCAGAAAGCCCACAACTTGTAATCAATAATATGGACAGAACCGTTTTGCTACGAATTTTTTTTATTTTTTGGCCCAGTTCATGAAACCTTGTTTTTTTACTGAACAAGGTCCAAATCATCCCGAGCGTAAGAAGAGCATAACCCAAATAGGAAAAGGTTGTTCCCCAAAAATCGTGGTTTACACTAAGGTAAGTACCTTGTTCATCTCGATCAAATGAAGACTGAAAAAATCGAAAACCATCGTAGTTCAGAATATGGTTCATATAGATTCTAAAATCCATATTCACATTTTTATCCTGATCTATTAGGGTAATTTCACTCGCATAGGAGGATGCGCTATTAGTACCGGGATATTTCTCCATGATAAAATCATTTAGTCTCAAATAAAATGGTACTGTGTAAGTCTTTGCACCATAAGAAGCAATAATATTAAAACCATCGAAATTGAGTTGTTCAGGATTGCCCTCGTAGCCACGGTTACCATATAAATACACTTCGCGGTACTTTCCATCTACCGAAATTCCCAAAAGTAATGCCACTTGGCTATTGTTTCCGATTTTTGGTGAATCGGATACCAATGTTGTGCTTGCATTTTCGTTGAATTCCGAAAAAACTACATTATTGGTGCCATCGGAGTATAATGCCCTCAACTGTAGGGGTCTTGAAGAAGATTCCGCCAAAATAGTATCCCTTGTTTGGGTAGCCATTACGGTTACTGTCATATTCTTATCACTGTCAAAGGTGAGTTGACCATTTTGGTATTCTATATTGAATGCGTTCGGCAATTTATCCAAGCCGAAATTATAAATGACTTGCCCCAAACGTTTGGTTTCGCCTTCGGAAAGGAAATATTCTTCCCTACCATTTACACCGGCAACTACAACTTTCAGTGTAGGTTTACCCTGCAATCCAGTATTCAGTTTTTTGACAGGATTGGGAATGAACTTTTTTACAGCAACTTCGACCAAATTTTCACCAATGAGGTAACTTTCATTCCATTTGTTTTTTCCCATTGAAGCAAAAAGTACCGGTTCCTCAATTTCAAACACTTGCCCATCTGAATCGATTCGGAACTTTAAATAATTATCAGTTGAGAGAAAAACATTGGAAGTGGCATTTTCACGAATATGCATAACACCCTCATATCCAAAATACCTTGTTATTGCAGCACCTGCAATAATTATTAGAATAGCACCATGAAAAAGCAGAAGTGCCCACCTTTTTTGTTGTACCATTCTAAACTGGATAATATTGTAAAATATAGAGCCTGCAAAAAGCCCAAGGAGTAATTCGAACCACCATGCCTTGTAAACAAATTTTTGGGCGGAACTAGTCCCGAAATCATTTTCTATAAAGGTGGCCACGCCAATACTAATGGCAAAAAGTGCAATATATAGAGCTGCAACCCTTGTATTGAACAATAACGATAAAGTCTTTCGTAAACTTAAACTGAGGTTTGGTTTTTGCATAGTTGAGATTGATTTGCGGAAACCTCAATCACAAAGAGTTGTGGCCCAATACTATGACAATTAAAAGGCCAGAAACCCTACTTCGTTTGTATTAAAATTAAGTTTCATAACCAATAAGTCATAAAGCGAGCGCAACGGAGTGAAGTGCTGCAAGCCCCAATATACTGCCAGAACAGGGCAAATAATTTCAATTAAAAACCGATTATACCAAAATTCATCTAATATCAATACTTTGAGTCGTCCTAAAATAGGTTGACAGTTTTTAAATATTAACTGAATCCTGTGAAGCTAGCTTCACAGGATTTTTTGTTGTGTATAAAATTAGGTGTTTTATAGTTAAGGCTCAAATGTGGCCTTTTGGTGTTATAGGTTTCTATTGACTCCTTGATCAGTTGCTTCAGTTCTTTTCCGCTTGATAAACAGCCTGTCTGCTTGTCCCAAACAACCTACAGTAACGGGACAGCCTCAGTCCCTGTTGTTGTCGGATTCGTTGGATTGATTGGGCAAATACTTTTTTCTGATGGAAGTTCCATACTGTTCATCGGAGATGTCGATCATCGTGTTGAGCACTTTGTTCTTTAACCTCTCATCGGAAAGTTCCCGTTCCAAACGTTTGATTTTCTGTGACGGGGTCTCTTTGGGTTTGGGCATTTGGCGCTTGATTGGATTTGTCCAGTCCAAGGCACCATGTTTTCTCAACCAGACCAAAACGGTGCTCCTTCCTTGGATACCATACGCTTTTTGAGCCTGTTTATAGGTCATCTCGCCCTTTTCCACCTGGGATATTACAGCTAATTTAAAGCCTAGATTATAATCGCGCTGAGTTCGCTTCTTACTTGGTTTTCCAGAATGATTCATAAATAAGTCGAATTTGTGTCAACTTATTTCAGGACGGGACACTTTGGCAAACAAAAAAGCCTCCGATTTCTCGGAGGCTTTTTTTCTGTGGGCGCTGAGGGATTCGAACCCCCGACCCCCTCGGTGTAAACGAGGTGCTCTGAACCAACTGAGCTAAGCGCCCATTCATTTTCCCGAATGGGAGTGCAAATATAACACTGTTTTTCATTTAAAAAACAAAAAATCAAAAAAAATTAAACTACTTCAGCCACAACAAAAGTACTCCCCCCTACATAAACCATATCTTTGTTTTCAGCACTATTCATTGCTTTTTTGAATCCCTTTTTTACAGATTTATATACTTTTCCGTTCAATCCTAAATCCTTAGCCAATTCTTGAAGTACCATGGCATCCATTCCTCTTGGAATATTGGGCCTTACAAAATAGTACTTGGCATCTTTTGGGAATAAGGTCAATACCGACCTGACATCCTTATCATTTACAAAGCCCAAAACAATATGAAGCTGATTGTATGATTGTTTTTCAACCTGTTTTAAAACCAACTGAAGCCCTTCTCTATTATGCGCTGTGTCGAGCACTACCAACGGGTTCTTTTGTAGCACTTGCCATCTACCCAAAAGGCCGGTGTTTTCAACAACGTTTTCGAGTCCGTTGGAAATTGATCCGTCTCGAACATCAAAATCTTTTAATTGGTTAATCGTTGCAACTACCCCATTAATATTCTTTTGCTGATAGTCTCCGCGTAAATCAGTTCCATATCCAATAAAAGACTCTTCATCCGCAAAAACAATATTGGATTTTAACTGATGGGCAATCAATTTGAAAATCATTTTAGTCTCTGGTTGGGTCTCACTAATCACAACTGGAACCTTTGGTTTAATGATGCCCGCCTTTTCCAAAGCAATCTTCTCCAAAGTATCGCCTAAAAACTGGGTATGGTCCATCCCAATATTGGTAATCAAGGAAACTTCAGGTGTTATGATGTTGGTAGAATCCAACCGTCCACCCAAACCGACTTCTATAATGGCAATATCCACTTTTTCCTCCGCAAAATAACTAAAGGCCATTCCCACGGTCATTTCAAAAAAAGAAAGCTTATTGTATTCAAAAAATGGCTTATGCTGTTCCACAAAACCTTTTACAAATTTTTTACCGACAACTTCCCCATTAATCTTTATTCGCTCTCTAAAATCCTTTAGGTGCGGTGAAGTATATAGTCCAACCTTATATCCCGCTTCCTGAAGAATGGAAGCCAACATATGGCTGCTGGATCCTTTTCCGTTGGTCCCCGCCACGTGAATACTTTTAAATTTTTTCTCAGGATTGTCCAGCACATTACAAAAGTTGATAATGTTGTCCAGCTTGGCATTGAAGGCTACAGCTCCTTTTTGCTGGTACATCGGAAGTTGTCCGAACATCCAATCCAAGGTTTCTTTATAGGTCACTACTGCCCCAATTTAAAGTTGACGACCACAAAACCTATTTGTTGTGCAGGTGCATTGGAATCAGGGTTCCATCTATGGAGCATGGCCGTTTTACGAGCTGGCGCTAACAGACATGGAGCATTATTTGTAGTACCTTTTACCCCAGGCTCAGCCTTGATTACCTTACCAGATTTATCAACAGTGATTCTCACTACCACTCTACCTTCTTCATTGCATTCTTGCTGTACCTTTCCCATATTTGCCAAGGATCTACCATTTAATCCATAGCCGCCCCCGCCACTACCACTTCCTGGAGCGCCGTAATAAGATGAAGCGTAAGGGTCTCCATCAGGTTGGCCTTTGTCTCCCACTCGATTATCGTCACCCTCACTGCCTGTGGTGGTGCCATCGGATTTACCAATTCCACCGATTAAAGCATCCACGCTATTTTTCTTGGCTTCTTGTTCCTGTCGTTTGCGTTCTTCGGCCTCACGTTTTTCACGAGCAATACGCTCAGCTTCCGCTTTGGCTTTTTCTGCCTCCTCTTCTGCTTTACGTTTGGCTTCTTCCTGTTGTCTCAGTTTTATGGCCTCCTCTTCATTGCTTGTCAAAACCTCTTCAACAGGTGCTTCCTCAACAACTGTTTCTTCAGGTTGTGTAGGTTCAGCAACCTCTTGTGGTTCGGGTTGGCTTTCGACCTCCCTAGGTTCGGACCTTACCGGCTCAGTTGGTTGTACTTCGCCACTACCAAAATCCATTGTGCCAAAATTGACAGCAATTCCATTTTCTATAGGCGGGTCGAGATAAGTCAAGCCAATATAAAAAAGCAATAGGAGGAGCGCGCTTAACAAAAGTGTTGTAAGCGTAAAGGATTTTTTCTTGTGTCTCGTATCTAAAAAGGACATTATTTTGGCCGCACTGCCAAGATAACCTTGTAACTGTTCCTATTGGCAATATCCATTACGTTGACTGCTTCTTTGATAGCCACGTTTTCTTCTGCCCTTAGGATTATTGTCGGCTTTTCTTGACCTTCAAGTGCCTTTTTTAATTCAATTTCAATGTATTCTTTATTGATCTGCTCGTTGTTCACAAAATATTTCAGGTTCTTATCAATCGTAACCGAAACATTCTGTGTATTGGTAGATTTTCCCTTTGCCTTTGGCAAAAGCAAATCCAGTGCATTGGGTGCATTGGATGTCAGCATGAAAAACACCAATAACAGGAACACAATATCTGTCATCGATGACATACTAAACTCCGGGCTAATTTTGTTTCTTCCCTTCAGTTTCATAGCTAAAGGTTATATAGGTTCGTTCAACAGGTCTAAAAACTCTACGGCATTGGCCTCCATCTGATGCACCACTTTATCGGTCCTGTTCACCAAGTGGTTGTAACCGATATAAGCGATAATACCTACCACCAAACCAGCAACCGTTGTGGTCATTGCAGTATAAATACCTGATGCCAAAGAGCCCATTTCTGCCTGTCCTCCGCTGCTTGCCATTTCATGAAAAGCCAAAATCATACCTATCACAGTTCCCAAGAAACCGATCATCGGGGCCGCACCAGCGACAGTTGCTAAAACGCTAACATTCTTCTCTAGTTTATAGACTTCAAGTGTGCCCGCATTTTCAATGGCAGTATTTATGTCATCCAGAGGTTTTCCAATCCTGGCCACCCCTTTTTCTGTGAGTCTGGCCACGGGTGAATCCGTTTGGGCACACAGCAATTTTGCAGCTTCCAACTTACCGTTCATGACATGGTCACGAATCTGGTTCATAAAGTTCTTATCTATCTTGGACGCTGCCTTTATAGCAAAAATACGCTCAAAATAAATGTACATAGCTACAAAAAGAAGAACAAAAAGCACCATAATAATGATGACACTTCCTGTTCCTCCGTTTACAATAAGATCAATGACGGACAAGGTCTTTTCCTCGGAAATTGAAGCAGTTGCTTCAGCACCTTCCGTTACTTCTTGAAAAATATTCATATAAAATCCCCAATTTAAGTTGCAATTATAACGGAGATTTTTGAACTAAAGTATTTTTTAGAACAAATATCGCATTACCATATAGCAAATAGCTCCCGCCATGAATCCTACAAAGGCCAACCAAGATATTTTTTTAAGGTACCAGAAGAAGTCGATTTTCTCCATTCCCATAGCAACAACACCAGCTGCAGAACCAATAATCAGCATACTACCACCCGTTCCAGCCGAGTAGGCGATAAAGTGCCACAATTGGTCATCCATAGGTTCGGAGAACATCCCTAAACTTGCTGCTACCAATGGTACGTTATCAATAACTGCAGAACCGACACCCAATAGTATAACCACTAAATCGGACACTCTTGTTCCAGCCATTTCAGTTCCCATTAATGGCATACCTTGTTTCAAACCTTCCGCAAAATTGAACAACAGACCCAGAGACTCAAGTGCAGCCACCGCCATCAAAATACCCAAGAAGAATAAAATACTTGGTAATTCAATTTTTGTTAACGCACTGTGCACTGGGCTATGGTGAGACGCTGCATCGCTTTCTTGGTTAACTGAAGAAATAGCGATTTTTTTGTTACTGTAAATTTCAGCAAAAGTTGCCACTAAAGCCAAAGACAACATCATGCCGACATAAGGAGGCAAATGTGTAACTGTCTTAAAGACCGGTACAAAAACAATGGCTCCCAGACCCAAGTAAAGCATTCTAGGCCCATATTTTGAATCGGCCCCACCATCTTCTTCGTCAACATCAATTTCTCCCTTAAAAGCAGGCAGGTACGACGCGATAAGAGATGGTATTAGCATACAAATCAAAGAAGGTATCAACAAGTGCTCTATGAGCATAGCCGTAGATACTTTGTCGCCAATCCACAACATAGTAGTGGTAACATCTCCGATAGGCGACCAAGCACCACCAGCGTTTGCGGCAATAATAATCAAACCTGCATACCAAAGTCTAACATCCCTGTCCTTAACAATCTTCTGAAGGATGGAAATGAGTACAATTGTAGCGGTAAGGTTATCTATAATAGCGGAAAGTATAAAGGCCAAAAAGGAAAAAATCCAAAGGATTTTCTTTTTGCTTCTAGTCTTAACAAAAGATTTTATAGTAGCAAAACCATCAAAATAGTCGATAATTTCCACAATGGTCATTGCTCCAAGAAGAAAAACCAAGATTTCGGCCGTCTTTCCCAAATGGTGCAGCAAGGTCTCTTCCATGAGCTCCATTTTATCTTCGTGTCCAAAAGCTCCGAAGTTTTCTAGCAATTCATGATTACCTGAATCGAACCAAGTAGTAAAACCATCGATACCAAAAGCCATCAACGCCCATAATATGGCCATCATGGCCAAAGCAGGAATAAGTTTATCTATTTTTAGGTTATGTTCTAGGGTAATTGCCAAATATCCAATTACAAAAATGACAACTAAGATGGTCTCCATGTTAAGTTCGGTTTAATTAAGGAATAATATTTTTGAGTAGTTATCTGAATTGCTAAAGATATTCAAAATGAATATTTCCGCATAATCTTATGGGCATAAAAATATGCAAAGATGAAAACTGATTTTTTAAAAAATCGTTAAAAATTCAATCATTCTCATTTATTTCCACCTATCCATAGAAAATTAATATTCTAAAGCTATATTTGTAGCTAGTTTTTAAATATTATTCAGTTTTATGGATTTCACACTTTCCGAAGAACAGTTAATGATACAGCAAGCGGCAAAAGATTTTGCCCAAAACGAACTTTTGCCAGGAGTAATTGAACGTGATGAGGCCCAAAAATTTCCAAGCGAACTTGTAAAAAAGATGGGAGATTTGGGTTTTATGGGGATGATGGTCAACGAGAAGTACAATGGCAGCGGTCTTGATACCCTATCCTATGTTTTGGCCATGGAAGAATTATCCAAAATTGATGCCTCGGCTTCAGTAATGGTATCCGTTAACAATTCATTGGTTTGCTGGGGACTTGAAACGTACGGAACGGAAGAGCAAAAGCAAAAATACCTGACCCGTTTGGCAACAGGAGAAATAATTGGTGCGTTCTGTTTATCCGAACCAGAAGCGGGAAGCGATGCTACTTCTCAGAAAACAACCGCAATAGATAAAGGGGACCACTATCTATTAAATGGAACCAAAAACTGGATTACCAACGGAAACCAAGCAGAGGTATATCTAGTAATTGCCCAAACTGACCGAGAAAAGGGACACCACGGCATAAACGCATTAATTGTTGAAAAAGGAATGGAAGGCTTTGATATAGGCCCTAAAGAAAATAAATTGGGTATTAGAGGTAGTGACACCCACTCCTTAATGTTCAACGATGTAAAAGTACCCAAAGAAAATCGCATTGGCGAAGATGGCTTCGGGTTTAAATTTGCCATGAAAACCTTGGCCGGGGGAAGAATTGGAATTGCAGCACAAGCACTAGGTATTGCAGCAGGAGCATACGAATTATCACTTCAATACTCCAAACAACGAAAAGCTTTTGGAACTGAAATCTCCAATCACCAGGCCATCGCCTTTAAATTGGCCGACATGCATACAAAAATTCAAGCAGCACGTCATTTGGTGTATCAAGCGGCATACGACAAAGATGCCGGCAATGACTACACTCTTTCTGGCGCCATGGCCAAACTCTACGCCTCCGAGGTAGCTATGGAAACTGCGATTGAGGCCGTACAGGTTCATGGTGGAAATGGATACGTTAAAGAATACCATGTAGAGCGATTGATGAGGGATGCCAAAATCACTCAAATTTATGAAGGTACCTCTGAAATACAGAAAATAGTTATCTCAAGAAGCATACTTAAAGGTTAAAAGTTATGACCCCCTCCTAAAAGAGGGGGTCGTTTTATTAAAAAGCTTTTTATTCAGCAAACTCCCTCCCTTTTAAAAACCTCTTCTATCATAAATTCGTTCAAACACTAAAAACACTCTTTTCTCCATAGGGAAGAGCATATTTTCTTTGTCCAATTTGAGATAATGATAATATAACATTCCACATATTCCTAAATTAAATTTTTTTCAACCATTTAAACATTATTTTGATTATTTGTCTGATAATCAGTAAAAACCCTATACTTTATTCATTCATTTTGATATTTTTGAAGAAATACGTTAATGATGAAATTGAAGAAGCAAGGTTTATACTTACCAGAATTTGAGCATGATAACTGTGGTGCAGGTTTCATCTGTAGCCTAAAAGGAATAAAGTCCAACGATATAATACACAAAGCCCTCGAAATCCTTGATAAATTGGAACACAGAGGTGCTGTAAGTGCAGATGGCAAAACTGGTGATGGTGCAGGAATACTAATAGATATTCCCCATAACTTTTTTGTGGATTCCTGTCCTTTTGAATTGCCAAAAGCAGGTGAATATGCCGTAGGAAACGTATTTCTTCCACAAAAAGAAAACCAACGAGACTTTTGCATAAAGGTTTTTGAGGAAAACATAAAGAAACAAGGACTTCAATTGTTAGGATGGAGAGATGTACCGGTTAACCGTTCCGTTCCTGGAACTATAGCCGCGGAGACCGAACCCTATGTAATGCAGGTTTTTGTTGCAAAAGGTGAAGCCTTGGATGATTTCCAATTCAACCTTAAGCTCTTTATTGCACGTAAAATTACAGAGCATACCGTAACCAATAGTAAATTATCGGAAAGCGAGTTTTTCTATCTTCCCAGTCTTTCTACTAAAATCATCATTTTTAAGGGGCTTTTGGTTCCAAAAGATATTAGTAGATACTATGAAGACCTCTTGGACCCAAGGGTAGTTACACGCCTGGCTCTGGTTCACCAAAGATTCTCCACAAACACCTTCCCAATGTGGGATTTGGCACAACCTTTTAGATATATGTGCCACAATGGTGAAATTAATACACTGAGAGGAAATGTTTCCCGCATGCGCTCGCGCGAAGAGCTCATGGAAAGTGATTGGTTTGGCGAGGACATCAAAAAAATACTACCCATTGTATTGCCCGCAAAATCAGATTCCGCCAGTATGGACATGGTGGTTGAACTATTATTGATGACAGGACGTTCCTTGCCCGAGGTAATGATGATGCTCGTACCTGAAGCTTGGGAGAAAAATCCCGACATGTCCGAATCCAAAAGAGCATTTTACGAATATAGCTCATGCCTTATGGAACCATGGGACGGACCGGCCTCCATACCCTTTACGGATGGCAACTATATCGGAGCGGTATTGGACAGGAATGGACTTCGCCCATCAAGATATTCAGTAACCAAACAAGGCTATGTGATTATGTCTTCCGAAACGGGGGTGGTAGAACTTGAACCGGAGGATATTGAATTCCACGGAAGGTTGGAGCCTGGAAAAATGTTCTTGGTGAACATGGAAGAAGGAAGGATCATTAACGATGAGGAAATCAAAGAGCACATTGCCAAAAAGCATCCTTATCAAAAATGGTTGAAGAAGAATTTGGTGCATTTAGGGGATATACCTTATAATGACTGCCCTGTTTTCTTTGGGGAGTTCCCTTTGCAAACCCGAAGAACGGCCTTTGGATATACCCAAGAGGACATTAATACCATAATAATGCCCATGGCTGAAAATGGCAAAGAACCAATTGGTTCTATGGGTTCCGACACACCGATTGCAGTACTATCTGAAAGACCCCAATTAATCTACAATTATTTTAAACAGCTTTTTGCCCAGGTAACCAATCCACCTTTGGACGGTATCCGGGAAGAATTGATTACTGACATTAGTTTAACTCTAGGGAGCGACCACAACATTTTTGATTTTTCCGAACTGCACTGCAGAAAACTAAAGATCCAAAATCCCGTGATTTCGAAAGAGGATTTGGACAAAATCAAAAATTACGATGCCAGTCCAGATTACAAGGTTGTCTCCATTTCCATGCTCTACGAGATTAACAAAGGGCATAATGGACTGGAAGAAGGTTTGGACGCAATTCTACAAAAAGCCTCCAAAGCCATTGATGAGGACGCCAACATTATTATTCTATCCGATAGAATGGTCAGTACAGAAATGGCGCCCATACCAGCCCTTTTGGCATGTTCCTATGTAAATAGCGGTCTAAGAAAATTAGGGAAACGCTCTAAATTGAGTATCATTATAGAATCTGCGGAACCGAGAGAGGTACATCATTTTGCCTTATTGTTCGGTTTTGGGGCAAGTGCCATCAACCCATATTTGGTAAACGAAATCATCGGTGAGCAAATAGAAGAAAACAATATCACTAAATACACTTTTGAGGAAGCCGTCAAAAATTACAACAAAGCTATTGGAAAAGGTATCCTAAAAGTGATGAACAAAATTGGAATATCCACCCTTAACTCATACCGAGGATCACAATTGTTTGAGTGTATCGGTATCAACACCACCGTAGTGGACAAATATTTCCCAAACACCCCAACCCGTATTCAAGGAATTGGGCTATACGAAATAGAGAAAGAAGTAACCAAACGCCATCAAAAGGCATTCCTAGCACAGGAAATAGCTGCCAACCTCGATATTGAGGTCGGCGGAGAGTATCGATGGAGAAGAAACGGCGAGAAGCACATGTTCAATCCATTAAGTGTCGCCATGCTTCAAAAATCGGTACGCAATAACGAGCCGGAAACTTATAAAGAGTATTCCAAATTGGTCAATGAGCAATCCAAACACCTAATGACCATCCGCGGACTGTTCGAATTTTCGAACTATGACCCTATTCCCATTGAAGAAGTTGAACCTTGGACAGAAATTGTAAAAAGGTTTAAAACTGGGGCCATGTCCTACGGAAGTATCAGCAAGGAGGCCCACGAAAATCTTGCGGTTGCCATGAATCGAATTGGAGGAAAGAGTAATTCAGGTGAAGGAGGAGAGGATTCGGCTCGTTTTTATAAAAGTCAGACAGGCGATTGGAAAAACAGTGCTATTAAACAAGTCGCTTCTGGTAGGTTTGGCGTAACATCCAACTATCTGACCAGTGCGCAAGAAATCCAAATAAAAATGGCGCAGGGCGCTAAACCTGGCGAAGGTGGTCAACTGCCCGGTCCAAAAGTAAACCCGGCCATTGCCAAAACAAGAAACTCGACCCCTTATGTGGGATTGATTTCCCCGCCTCCACATCACGATATTTATTCCATTGAAGATTTATCGCAATTGATTTACGATCTAAAATCAGCAAACAGGGAGGCTCGTATCAATGTAAAATTGGTATCCGAAGTTGGTGTGGGAACGGTAGCCGCGGGTGTTGCCAAAGCCAAGGCCGATGTTATTTTAATCTCAGGATTTGATGGAGGAACTGGGGCATCACCCTTAACTTCTTTAAAACATGCAGGACTTCCTTGGGAACTTGGAATAGCCGAAGCTCAACAAACTTTGGTGTTGAACGATTTACGCAACAGAGTAACCTTGGAATGTGACGGACAGTTGAAAACAGGTCGGGATGTTGCCATTGCATGCCTTTTGGGTGCAGAAGAATTCGGATTTGCCACAGCTCCGCTTGTAGCATCCGGTTGTGTTATGATGCGTGTATGTCACTTGAATACATGTCCCGTAGGCATAGCCACCCAAAACCCTGAACTTCGCAAAAAGTTTGAAGGAAAACCAGAACACGTAGTCAACTACATGTACTTTGTAGCACAAGAACTTCGCGAAATAATGGCCAAACTAGGTTTTAGAACCTTGAACGAAATGGTCGGACAGGTTCAAAAATTGGACAGAAAAAAAGCCGTTGAACATTACAAAGCTGCGGGTATCGACTTGACTCCAATACTTTATCAAATTGATGTACCCAAAGGAACCAAGTTTCACAATACAGAAAAACAATATCACGAAATAGATAAGTCCATCGAGTTTGAAATCATTGGCAAGGCTCATCCTGCCTTGTTCAGAAAAGAAAAAACCACCTTGGATTTCCCTATCCACAATACGGATAGAGCCGTAGGTGCCATTATCAGTAACGAGATTTCAAAAATATATGGCGCAGACGGACTACCAGAAAATACGCTAAAACTGAACTTTACAGGTTCAGCAGGCCAAAGTTTTGGTGCTTTCGCTACCAAAGGACTCACTATGGTGGTCAACGGAAACACCAACGATTATCTTGGAAAAGGATTGTCAGGTGCCAAATTGGTCATTAAAGTGCCTTTTAAATCAACCATAAAGCCAGAAGATAATATTATCACAGGAAATGTCACTTTATACGGGGCCACTTCAGGTGAGGCTTACATTAACGGTAAGGCCGGAGAACGTTTCTGTGTTAGAAACTCTGGAGCCAAAGCAGTGGTCGAAGGAATTGGAGATCATGGATGCGAGTATATGACCGGTGGAGTTGCCGTAATTTTAGGTTCGGTCGGAAGAAATTTCGGTGCTGGGATGAGTGGGGGCATCGCTTTTGTATATGACAAAGACAACACGTTCAGACAACAATGTAATGGAGATCACTTAAACCTTCTCCCTATTGATGAGGATAACGACATCAAACAACTAAAAGATTTGATTGAAAACCATTACAATGCAACCTTAAGTCCTTTGGCGCAAAGCATTCTTGAAAATTGGGAAAAATGTCTTCCTAAATTCATTAAAGTATTCCCAGAAGAATACCGCCAAGCACTTATCCGCTTAGAAGAAGAAAAAATGCAAACCTTATAATTTGAGACATGGGAAAGATTACAGGATTTATGGAATTTGACAGAAAGGACGAAGCATACGCCCCTGTCAAAGAACGTATCAAAAACTATAAGGAGTTTACAAAACCTCTAAAAGAAGGAGAATTAAAAGACCAAGGAGCTCGCTGTATGGATTGTGGAATTCCATTTTGCCATAGTGGCTGCCCACTGGGCAATTTGATTCCTGATTTTAACGATGCAGTTTATAAAGGGAAATGGGAGAAAGCAGCCGAGATACTTCATTCCACCAATAATTTTCCAGAGTTTACTGGAAGATTGTGCCCTGCACCCTGTGAAGAAGCATGTGTGTTGGGAATAAACGAACCACCAGTTTCTATCGAGAACATCGAAAAAAACATTGTTGAAACTGCGTTTAAGAACGGATGGATCAAACCCGAAGCTCCAATAACGCGAACAGACAAAAAAGTAGCCGTTATTGGTTCTGGACCAGCAGGTCTGGCAGCTGCGCAGCAGTTGAATCGAGCAGGTCATACCGTTACCGTTTTTGAAAGGGACGAAAAACCTGGAGGTCTTCTACGCTTTGGAATTCCAGATTTTAAAATGGAGAAAAATATAATTGACAGAAGGCTGGAAATAATGGAACAAGAAGGCATTGAGTTTAAAACAGGGGTCCATGTTGGTATTGATGTTACTGCAACCGATCTACAACAAGAATTTGATTCCA